>Ga0209467_1000002_pt1 | contig 864499 bp, 752 predicted proteins | sample Higcelwee11metaG_FD_187175 | JGI IMG/M metagenome (GOLD analysis project Ga0209467, IMG submission 187175) | Freshwater pond sediment microbial communities from the University of Edinburgh, under environmental carbon perturbations - High... | ecosystem: Environmental > Aquatic > Freshwater >... | reverse complement strand
ATTATTCGAACCGATTGGAAGCATTCCTCCTGCGGAACTTGAAAAAGCGTATTATACTGATCCACATAGTCTGCCCGTAGCGGCGGGACTCACGTAAAACAGCCTCCGGTGAACCCGGGGCGGTTCATAGATTCAAAAGGCCTTGTTGCTGTTTGGCGCGAAGGACTGTTGGCGAAAAAGGTCCTTGAAGGCAAAACCAAAGGATATACGAACCATCCCCAGTTGAACAGATTTAAAAAAACAAAAGATCCAATTAAAAGCATTAATCGGTTTTTATCGATAATCTATTTTGAAGCATCAGTAAGAAATTATCATTTTGACGAGTCAAAAATTGATATAACAACTAATATATTGTCACTGATACCGGTAACAGCGCAGCAAGCCCAATATGAGTTTGAATTATTGAAATACAAATTACAAAAGAGAGACGTGATAAAGTATTCACAAATAGTGAAAATTGATCATATTGATTTAAATCCATTATTCCATATAATCAATGGAACAATAGAGGATTGGGAAAAAACCATTCCGGAAATTGAGCGTTTAATTATTCAAGGCTAATTATTTGATGATATACTCGAGTATATCTCAGTTACATCGCCACCTATCAATTTCAATTATGCTTATGCCGAAAGAAAATTATATACTTACCAGTACGTAAAGGGACGGCTAATGACCAAGATACGACCTCATCATCTTTTGTGTATGCACGCTTTCATCGGAAAAGGATATAGCGAATCGTTCACAATAAAAATGGGTTCTATTATTGAAAAAATAAGAAGTGAAAAGAAATTGAAAATCGTCTTTCATTCTGACGATATCTGTGCTGCATGCCCACATCAAGAAGATAACAAAGCATGCAAATCTGAAAATTCTACCTTGCTACTCGATAAAAATGTAATTAGTAAATTTGAAATTCAAGAACGCGAGTATTCGACAGCTGAAATCTCTTTGTTCATGAGAAAACTGACCAAGGAAGACTTTGCGCATATCTGTTCTACATGCAGTTGGTATTCTTCTGGTATATGCGAGAAAAAAATCTTTACGTCCTTGTTTGGGACAATGTAATATCCGCCTTGAGAAGGGCAAGACTCCGTTGTTCTGCGACTAAGATTCCTACGCTTTAAGGATAGTAAATGATTCCAGAGTATGAAAAAATCTTGCTTAGAAGCAATGCAAAGCATAATGAAACGCTTCGAAAGATGCGCCATCTTTCAAGACTAAGCAAGAACGGATTTGATGCTATTGTCCATAAGTACCATGAAGAGGTTTTCGCAATCATGGATTGCCAGAAATGTGGTAATTGTTGTCGAAATATGGGTCCTCGTTTTAGGGAATCGGATATCAAACATATATGCAAAACCAGCGGCATTAATGCTAAATCATTCATGGAGCGCTACCTGAAAGAAGACCCGGAAGGCGTTGGATATGTGCTTAAGGAGCTTCCTTGTCCGTTTCAGAACGAAGATAATAGCTGCTCTAATTATGAAAACAGAACGCTCTCTTGCAGGGAATTTCCGCATACAGAATCTCGTGGTATACAAAAAAAACTGGTTGGCTTGGCTTATGACAGTTTGATTTGCCCTGCAGCCTCTCTGATAAGCGATAAAATTATTGATAATTACTAATCAAATTTATTCAATCTTGGTGCGAAGACGGACGGTTTTTTGAACGAGGATACCAAAGAAGAGGGTTTCTGGCTAAGTATCTTGGTCCGACAGGAAATATGCGAGAACGAATCCGCATCGATCGCGCATAGGGCCGAAACGGAAAGAGATTCGGGTCGAGATTGCGTATCTGTTCCAAACATTCATACGCAACATTGCATTGCCCATTTTGTCCGTACCTTACTACAATTCTTATCATACGAAGATAATAGATCCTCTTTTGCAGATTTGAAAGCAAATAACGCAAACATCACCAAAAAAAGACCGTAATTCAACTATTGCGCCGCGTTTCTTAATGCACCACACTATAAGAGAGCAAATAGAAAAGCAAGGAGGTCGTTTTTGACCATCTTCTCTTTTACAAACAAACCCGGTGCAACTGAAATCCATATTTGTCCATTCATGGTACAAGGGCTTATCGGCCTTGTGTTTATCTCGTCCATAATCATCGCATGCTCTTCCATCACGGACAAAAGCATCTACTCAATCCCAAGTGATGAAACGATAAACAGTTCTGCCCTACCAGGATCGGAGATTGTTGTTTGCCTTTCGGGAAATCGCGAAACAAAGGGATTGTTTTATCGAGGAGAAAAGGACTTAATCGTTATTTTCCACGGCAACGCCGGTACGGTTAATACGGAAATTCAAATAGCAAAGTATTTCATCGAAAGAAAATTCAGCGTGCTTATTCCAGAATATCCCGGATATGGGATTTCGAAAAAATATCAGCCAACCGAAAAAAATATTTATGCCGATTCCGAATCACTAATCAGGCATATCCAAAACAAATACAATTTTTTGCCTTCAAATACCACACTTTACGGAAGGTCGCTGGGTGCGGCCATTGCAATAGAGATGGCGACGAGAAAAATGGGCGGCAAACTTATCCTGGTAACCCCCTTCTCCTCGATGAATGACATGTTTATACTTTACGGGGCACCGTTTATCATCGTTCCCGTAATCAACAGCCAACATTACGACAATCTCAAAAAGGCGAAATTTCTTGATTGTCCAACACTAATAGTTGCGGGCGATATGGATAGAAGAACTCCGTATACCATGTCACTTCAGTTATTTAAAACATTCTCGAATGCCGCGCTGATTGTCATTGATTCAAACAGGCACGGCTCCGTCTACGAGGATTTTACGGCGGAAACCTGGAAAAAAATTCTCAATTTCTAACACCCAGTTCAAATCTTTTACGGTTAGTGCTATACTCAGCACCCGTAAGGACCAAAAATCATGAACATTATCGACTTTCACGCGCATATATATCCGGCTAAGATCGCGATGCGCGCGACGCAGGCCATCGGGGATTTTTACAATGCGCCTATATTGTTTAACGGCTCGATACCGGAACTAATCGCGAGCGGAGACAAAATCGGCGTTGAACGCTATATTGTGCATTCGACCGCGACGAAACCCGATCAAGTAATATCGATAAACGATTTTATCATCGGTGAAACGGAGAAGGAACCTCGTTTTACCGGCTTCGGAACGTTGCATCCTGAATTCCAGGATATCCGTAACGAGCTTGAACGAATCACAGCCAAGGGGCTGAAGGGAATAAAACTCCATCCTGATTTCCAGCGTTTCGAAGTCGACTCGCCGAAGATGGACGCCGTCTACGAGCAAATCGAGGCGGCGGGGCTTCTGGTGCTTGTGCACGCGGGCGATTGCCGCTACGATTTTTCGGGGCCGCGCAGAATCGCGCGGGTTCTTGACCGCCATCCCGGACTCATGTTGATCGCCGCGCATTTCGGCGGTTATACCGAATGGGATGAATCCCTTGAGGTTCTTGCGGGCCGTGATCTTTGGTTTGATACGTCAAGCACCTTCTGGAAAATAGAGCCTGAAACGGCGAACCGTATTATAGTCAAACACGGAACATCTCGTTTTCTTTTTGGGTCGGACTTTCCCATGTGGAGTCACGATGCAGAACTCCAAAGATTCCTCGCGCTCGGGCTCAGCGAACCAGAAAACAGGGCAATACTGTACGGAAATGCCGCAGCCCTTCTTGCGTCCGTCGGGACGGAGCGAAGGTAAGATCCTGACGCTTATGACTGCATCAGGTATTTAACGAAATCATCGTACGATAAGGGGCGCGATACATAGTAACCCTGCACGATATCGCAACCCCGCGCACGAATCCGTTCAAGCTGCTCCTTCGTTTCAACGCCCTCGGCAATTGAAGATAGCCCGAACGCGCGAGCCATCGAAATGATTGCTGAAACGATATCGCCTCCGCTATGGCTGTCGTCCATTGCCCGCACGAAAGACTGATCTATTTTAAGACAGTCGACCGGAAGCCTGTTCAGGTATTGCAAAGAGCAATATCCCGTACCGAAATCGTCGATCGCGAAAGAGACGCCCATCTCCTGTATATGCCGCATAATATCGGTCACGTGCGCGATATTCCGCATAAAGCCCGATTCCGTAACCTCAAGCTTGAGCAGGTTCGCAGGCAAACCAGTCGTCGCGAGAACCGAGGCCACGCGTTCGACGAAGTTACCGGAGTCAAACTGCCGCGCGGCTACGTTGACCGAAACCTGCACAGGTTTTCCCATATCGAGCCAGCGTTTCGCGTCCGAGCACGCCTGATACAAAACCCAATCCCCAAGCGGCCCGATAAAACCGGTCTCCTCGGCAACGGGGAGGAAATCGCTCGGAGGAATCAGGATATTAGCATCCGATCGCCAGCGAATAAGGGCTTCCACGCCCGAAAGGCCCGAAGCCGCGCCCGGGGAAGCGTCAGCAACCGCGACCTGCGGCTGATACTGCAGGCAAAATTCGTTTCGCTCAAGCGCCTTATGCAGTTTTGCCTCGATCTCGAGTTTTCCCCTGTTAGCCTGCTCCATCTCTCCAGAGGCATAGCAATACACGCCCCGTCCCGCTTCCTTTGCCAGATACATCGCCGCGTCCGCTTTACGGAGAAGCGTTTCGGAATCCATTCCATCCTTTGGGAAAAGCGCGATGCCAATACTGGCGCCGATATATACATCGGATCCGTCAACCTCAAAGCGCTGCGACAATTTGTAAACGACCTCCGCGGCAATCATCCCGGCGTTTTCCTCGCGCGCGAGGTCCTGCAGGATAAGGGTAAACTCGTCCCCGCCGATGCGGCAGAGAGTATCGGAGCTTCTTATGCATTCCTTTAGACGAGCCGCGACCTGAACTAAAAGGGTGTCGCCGGTTATATGCCCCAGGGTATCGTTCACGTTCTTGAATCGATCCAAATCTATGAACAGGAGAGAAAAGCAGGTAGAGCCGCGTTTTGAGCACGCGATTTGATGCGCAAGTCGATCCGAGAAAAGCATCCTGTTTGGGAGGCTCGTCAGGGGGTCATAATAGGCAAGATGGTTTAGTTTTTCCTCCGCTTCCTTGATTATGGATATGTCTGTCGACACGCCTGCGTAATTAATTGGTTCGCCATTCTCATCGCGGATCACGTTGATGGTCTGCCACTTGGGGTAAAGAGAGCCGTCTTTTTTCCGGTCCCATATCTCGCCTTCCCAGTGCCCTGTTCGCTTGATCGTATTCCATATATCGGTATAGAAGGCTGAATCATGCCGTCCGGACTGGAACATTCGGGAATTCCTTCCGAGTAATTCCTCCCTGGCATAGCCAGTCATCGTGCAGACGGAATCGTTCATGTCGACTATGTTCCCATCAAGGTCGGTAATCAAAACCGCCTCGCTCGTGTTTTCAAGGATTTTCCTAAACATATCGAGTTTCGTATTGATCGAGACAAGATCCGCTGTGCGCGCCGCCACGAGGCTTTCCAGGTTTTCGTTAGTTTTTTTTACCGCCTCATGCGCGTCGTATACGCGTTTGTTCATCTGCTGAATAACGGTGGCGATGTGACCGATTTCGTCGTGCCGGGAAAAAAGAACCTCAAGACCAGGAATTTTCGACGAATTCTGCAACTGCGAGACCTGCCGCTGCTGAGCTGTAGATGAATGCATGCAGGAGTCAAGGATGATCGAGTCAACGACATTCTCCAAAAGCGAAAGGGGCACGACCACCCAATGGCGAAATGCCGCACTTACAGAAAAAACGAAAAAAAACGTGAGTACGCCGAATAGAACCACCATGCTCACCGCGACATTGAAACTTTGCGTCTTAAGGCTCCGCGGCGTTAAGGAACGCAAAAGAAGCGCCGCCTCCCCGGCAGAGTCCTTAAAAAGGATGAACCCGCTTATCGCCGTGTCGTTATCTTTCCGGGTCATGCCGGAATCTATGCCGTCTTCGCTTTTCTTTCCCTGCAAGTCCGAAGGAAGAGGGCCTGAAATTTTCTCGACGAAAACACCCGTGCGGTTTTGAATGTCGCTGACAAGCCGCTCGTCGACAATCCTGGCCATCATCATGAAGCCGGCAGAGGGGCCAGAGCCATCCGAATGCAAGATCGGCTCGGTTTCGACGATCAGAGCCTGATTATCGTGCCGAATAATCTCCGATGAGTGCTCCCTGATCCGGCGCAACCCCTTCTGGCTCTCCAGTCGGTCGGGACAGATCGTACAAGCACGCTCTCCTGAATCAGGATCATACCATGTCGCGAAAACCTTACGTCCGAAGGAATCATAGACAGCGAGCACCGTGAGCCCAAGATTATCATAAACAGTCGGGCCAAGATTCGCTTCAATATAGTTAGCGTTGCTGCCCCTGGCATAATTCCAGGTTTCATCCCAAACGGCATAATCCCTGACGATTACCTCAAGGCTATTCGCTTCAACCTTCATGGAGTTTATCACCCGTCCAATATCCGAACGGGCAAGATCCGCCTCAATCGCGAGGAATTTTGTATGAACCATGATTGTAATGACCGATAAAAGCCCTATGGTGTAAAGACTTACAAAAAGTACGGTCAGTACAAGAAGCTTGTTTCTTATCCGCACGACTTGTTGCTCCTGCCTAGAAGTATATGAGCAAGGCCACAAGAGTCAAACGGACGAAATCATTTTTACGCTATGCCAAGCAAATCCTTGATTACCCGTCCTGCAAGCATAAGCCCGGCGACCGGCGGAACGAAAGAAACGCTTCCGGGAACTTGCCGCCTCGTAGCACAATTCGTTTTATTGGTACTTTCCTCATTATCCAGAGGACAGAGCGGCAATTCGCGAGAAAAAAGAACCTTCAGGGAATGAATCCCCCGTTTCTTCAATTCCCGTCTCATAACGCGCGCAAGGGGACAAATTGAAGTTTCTGTAATATCAGCAAACTCGAAACGAGCCGGGTCAAGCTTGTTTCCCGTACCCATGCTACTTATTATTGGTACGCCAAAGGCTTTTGCTTTTTCTATCAGAACAATCTTGGACGAGACAGTATCGATACAGTCGAGAATGTAGTCGAATGAAGGATACCCAAACTCATCCGCATTTTCTGGTCCATAAAAGCATTGCAACGCCGTCACCTCGGCTGCGGGATTAATCTCCAGTATTCGCTCTTTCATCACCTCGACCTTCAGTCTTCCGATCGTCTTGTGCGTCGCTATCAGTTGCCGATTGATATTCGTGACGCAAACGGTGTCGTTGTCGACCAGCACCAGATGGCCAATACCTGAGCGCGCGAGCCCCTCGACCGCAAAAGACCCGACACCGCCGATGCCAAAAACAGCGACCGTTTTTTTCGCGAGAAGGGTGGTTGATTCAGGACCGAGAAGCAGCTCATTCCGGGAAAACTGGTTAAGCATGACCCGATAATTCCTTCCGGGTGTACCGTTCAAGCCATTGGCCGTAAAGAACCGCAGCCTCTTTCATCTCGTGAAGGATGGGTAAACGAATCGTTTCCACCGCACCGGGCTTTACATTATCTATTGCAGGAGAGAAACCTTCGTTACCACCAGCAAAGGCAAGCGAACAAACCGGTACCAATCGCGTTGATGTACTGCTCACCATGAGCGCGCATCGGCCTTCGCGAACGGCATCCAGGGCAAGCGGCGCCTCACGGCATTCCCAACCGGTTTCCTCAAGCGCATGCATGAAGGTCTTTCGCGTTATGCCGGAAAGAACGTCTTTGAAACACGGAGTCAAGATAACCCTCGGATCCGATATATAGGCGAAAAAGACATTCGTTCTCGTGCCCTCGGTTATCTCTTTTCGACGATTAACCAAAAGCGCGTCATAGCATCCCAAGGAAGCCGCTTTCCGATATGCGACGGTAGACAAAAGCATCGAAAGACTTTTAGCCTGCGGAAAATGCCGCTCGCCGTGAAACGCGAGGCAGGGAACCCCTGTTTCTTCCGAGCCAGCGGGAGGATGAAGGGCCGCAAGCGTTATCGCGAACCAGTCCGCCGGGCGATCATCATGCCCAATGAGCAAGATCTTTACGTTATAGTCGCCTGCACCATACGAGCGGACGAGGAGCTCAAGGCCTTCCCTGATAGCACGCGCATCGAGCGTATGCGCAATGCCAAGAATCGCCGCGGAATTTAAAAGCCGGTCAACGTGAAATTCAGGAAAGTACAAAAAACCGTCGCGGACCTTCAGGGTTTCGTAACACCCGTAACCATAGGTGACATCGACATCCTCCAGCGAGAACAGTGCCTCGCTGGCGTCGGACAGCCTTCCATTATGGATGATCTTATTTTCCATGTTCGTCCCACCCGTTAGTCGCTAAAAAGCGCATAAGCTATCGAAACGGTTCGTAACTTGAGAATTTTGAGTATCAGGAAATTTCTTCCGCCACTCACTATACTATATATCACAATAATAATTCTCGAGGAAGGAGGTTTCCAATGAACCAGGATTTTAAAAAGCCGGACGCAAAGCATTGTTATGCTTGTCTCCAGTGGGATGGTCCGCGCACGTATGATCCTGTGCGGAAATTACTAAAGGTGGACGAAACCAAAGAGGACAATTGTCGTATCTTGCACAAAAAAGTTAAAGGCTCATCGGTCTGCGAGCATTTTTTTCCTTTTATCTAAAAAGAATACCGCGTTATCAAAAAGGGGTTCCCGATTCGGGAACCCCTTTTTTTTTGCCTCACCGGCTACATCGTCATCCCAGGATCTTCTTGAGATCCGCTTCGGGGGTCGAAATCGGCGTGACATTCCATTTTTCTACTAGAACGGAGAGCACGTTCGACGACACAAAAGCGGGGAGGGTCGGTCCCAGATAGATATTCTTGATGCCAAGCGAAAGAAGCGTCAGGAGAACGCAGACCGCCTTCTGCTCGTACCAGGAAAGCACGAGGGTAAGGGGAAGCTCATTCACGCCGCACTTGAACGCCTCGGCAAGCGCGAGCGCAACGCGAATCGCGCTGTAGGAATCGTTGCACTGGCCCATATCCATGATCCGCGGAAGACCGCCGATCTCGCCGAGATCAAGGTCATTGAAGCGATATTTGCCGCAGGCCAGGGTGAGCACGATCGAATCCTTCGGGGTCTGTCGTACGAACTCCGTATAATAGTTGCGTCCGGGTTTCGCGCCATCGCATCCGCCGACAAGGAAGAAGTGCTTTATCGCGCCGGATTTTACCGCGTCGATAACCTTATCCGCGACCGAAAGGACGGTTCCGTGCCCGAAGCCGGTGGTCAAAACGTCGCCGCCGTTTATGCCAGTCATTTTCTTGCCATCGGGATAGCCGCCAAGCTCGATTGCCTTCTTGATGACCGCCGAAAAATCCTTTTTGCCGTCTTTTTCGGCGATGTGTATGAGTCCAGGAAAACCGACGACGGATGTCGTGTAAACTCGATCGACATACGAAGGCTTAGGCGTCATCAGGCAGTTCGTCGTGAAGAGAAAGGCCGCGGGGACCGCGTCGAATTCCTTTTGCTGGTTCTGCCATGCCGTTCCAAAGTTGCCCTTGAGCTGCGCATGCTTTTTGAGCTCGGGATACGCGTGACAGGGCAGCATTTCGCCATGCGTGTATACGTTAACGCCCTTTCCGTCGGTCTGTTCGAGAAGCTGCGCGAGATCATGAAGGTCATGGCCGGAAACCACGATAAAAGGTCCCTTCTCCACGTTGGTCGTAACCTTTACCGGAACAGGGGTTCCGTACGTTCCCGTATTCGCGGTGTCAAGCAACTCCATGCATTTGAGGTTGACCTGGCCAAACTCCATGTTGAGCTCAAGCAATTCCGGAACGCCCGCATTTGATGCCAGCGCGGAAAGACCCTTATAGAAAAAGGCATATACCTCGGGATCGCGTTTGCCTAGCGCCGCCGCGTGATGGGCATAGGCGGCCATACCGCGCATGCCGAAGAGAAGTAGCGATTTGAGGCTCCTGACATCCTCATCCGCGGCGGTCCAAAGCGCATTCATGTCAAAGGGCTTTGGCGCGCTTACCTTTGCGCTGGCTTCAGCGATCGCGAGATCAATACGAGACGCAAGCGCGCTGATTGCCGCGTCGTCAAAGCTCACGTTGGTAATGGCAGTAAAAAGGCCGTCAACGATCAGGTCATCGGTTTTTTTGTTTGCACCGGCAGCTCCCACGGCTTGAGCTAACGTAATCAATCGTCCCGTAAGCCCATCTTGTAGATTCGCTACATTTTCCTTTTTTCCGCAAACCCCATTAACCGTACAGCCTTTACCACCGGCAGTCTGCTCGCACTGAAAACAAAACATTGACATATAGGTACCCCCTGTATGTCTCAAAGTGTAGTGCGTTCTTTTTCACCATGCCGTTGCATTTGCAACGCTAAACGGTTATTTCCAGGAGATTTCCCTCAGGATCGCGGATAACGCTTTCGTAATACCCGTCTCCGGTTCTTCTCGGCCAGGAAACGATCGGAACCCCGGCAGACGAAAGCACGCCCGTTAAGAGGTCGACTTCAGCTTCGCTTCCGCACGACAAGGCAAGGTGAGCAAAGCCAATCCGCTCATTGTATTCTCCCGCGTCGGCAGCATTGACGATATCTTTCCTTCGCATGATTTCGAGTCGTACTCCGTCTGAAAAGGTAAGGAAATGCGACTCGAAGCCCTTAATCTTGTTTTCATACTTCTCGTTGGAAACAGCGCCGAAATTACGCTCATAGAAGGACTTCATCCCTTCAAGGTCGCGGACCCAAACAGCCACGTGTGAAACCCTCATCTCGTATCTCCTCCACGATTAAGCAATCCTCGTCGCCCCTTGGGGACAAGAGCTACAAGGCGTTCTGGACAAACGGTCGCGCGCCACGGTACACTACCGATTATGTTTCTGCGCCGTATGGATATCTAAATGGGCGAACGCTGTTACCGCTGTTTCCGCCCCGTTTCAAATTGCTTTTGCCCCGAGATCGTGCCGGTCGATACGGGCGTGAAATTCGTTTTCCTCATGCACCCGAAAGAAGCCTATCAACAGAAAACGGGAACCGGCAGAATGGCGGCGCTTTCGCTCAAGGATTCCGAGATTATCGTCGGCATAGACTTTACCGAAAACGACAGGCTTAACGAGCTCATAAGCGCGCGCGATTATTATCCGGTCGTACTGTATCCCGCGCGCGACGCCTTCTTTACCGATTCCAATCCTTTTCGTGCCGCAATAGGGAACCGACAACTTCTCGTCATCGTAGTCGACGCGACCTGGTTTTTCGCGCGCAAGATGGTAAAGCTGAGCCGCAACATTCACGATCTCCCCAAGCTGTCGTTCAAGCAAGAGTACCGCTCGCGCTTTGAATTCAAGAAGCAGCCAAACCCCGCATGCCTTTCGACGATCGAATCCTCATACTATCTCCTCGAGGAACTCAAGGCCTCGGGAATCGCGCGTCCTGAAGCCGACGTCTCGGGCCTCATGTCCGTCTTCCGCACGATGGTGCGCTTCCAGCTCGCACGCGAACAGGAGCGCCATATCGCCATCGCCAAAGAACTCAACCCCGAACTCTTTGGCGAGTAACCATCAAATCGTCAGGGTTGAAAGATAATTACTGTACGCGTCTTTCTTGTCTTGCACGTCCTTTCGGGCGGCATCGATCTTTGCCGCAAGGGCGTCGATCTCGGTATCCGCCGCCGCGAGCCGTTTGAGGTATTCCTTTCCCTGTAGCGACTCGGTCCCTGCTGCCTCGAGGTTCTTCCTGACCCGATCCTGCTCCGCGATTTTATCCTTTTTCTGCGTCTCAAGATTCGCCAGGGCGCGCTGCGCATCGTCGGCGTTTTTCTTGAACTCCACGGCCTTATCGAGCGCGGAGCGAACCTTCGCGGGGATCTCGCCGGAAGAGCGATAATAAAGAATGGTGTCGAGCTGAAGATCGGAAAGAAGGACCGTTTCCTGCGCGGGAGACTGCTCGCGCACGACGAATTTCGTCTCCCCGCCCGCGGCGAGGTTGTGGCTAAAGCGATAGAGCCGGTCCGTCCGCTCGTCATATTTTGCGGGGTGTACCAGCGACGCGCCATACACGAAAGGATGCTCGATGATTATCCGTCGCTCCTTCGCGGATGCGTTCCGCAAGGAGTATTCCCGCGTTTCCGTGTACTTCCGGTTGATCGTCATCACGCCCCGAGAGACCGAGACGGACGTCGTTTCCTGCGCGTTCGAGGCGGAAAGGGTTCCGGTAACCGAAAGGTCCTCGCCATACGCGATGAACCGCTTATCGTTCTCGGGGAAAAACTCGACGAGCGAGTCGCCTGCATACGCGCCGTCGTCAAATACCGTTATCGGGCCTGCGGGAAGCTTCATTCCCGTGGTATTCGTGAGTTCCGCGCACAGCATCGGATGGATACTTCCGCCGCCTTGCGCCTTATCGCCCGAGAACACGGAAGCTTTTACAACCTTAACCGATGCCTCTACGAGCGGGATCATCGCGCTTTGCTGCCGCGGCAGGGTTACCGGCTTTCGTACTGTAAACTCGAATTGCTCACCTGCGGAACGTGCGGTCGTGGTCTCGACATTACCCGCAACAAGCGTTTCTTTTTTGACCTTCTGAAGCGGCATGGAGGATTTTGACCTCGACGGTGCAGGCGCGTATTCGTCCATGCTGTATTCGGCCGCCGCCGCTTCGGACGGACTTTCTTCGCTATCGTTCATCGCGGCTAAACCGTATCCCGATTCATAGGTCTGCGCTTCCGCGATACCGGCTATGGAAAGCGGCACGACCGGGCGCGCAAGATTAAGCGGCGGATACAGGTTCTGTATAAACGAAATGGGCCGACCGGTTACGAGCGAAAGCTCGACGTTCTTCCAGTCCATGTCACCGGCGTTATCGACGATCGCCCAACCCTGAAGAAACGGCTTCTCGCTCGCGAGGTCAAGACGGTAGGAAGCCTTCCAGACGGGCGCCGGGATGACATACCCGAGCGACACCGTTCGCGGGCCCTTTCCGGGAAGATTCACCTCGAGGACGCGGGTTTCCGCATCGCGCGATGAAAGCAGCAAATCAAGCGCGCGTGAAAGATCCTCGGATATTTTTTTGTCGGTAAAACCGAACGACGATATCTCCTTGAGCGCGAAAACCCGGATGCCGTCCTTCGTCAACAGCGAAAGATACGCTTCCATCACCGGAAGAGAACCCGTCCCGTCCGGATTCGACCCCGAAACGACTCGCGTCTCGACGCCGATAATTCTTCCGGACACCAATGCCGGAACGTTTACTTGAAGTTCAGCCCCGCGGAGGCCGTCAAGGATTTCCGCCATACCCGGCTTATTCGAAAGATCGATTTTGAGACTCTTGAGGGTCTTGGCCAAGGTATCCGAGGAAGGATACATAACCGAAGGAGAGTTTGAACCGGGGTCGGTAATAACCAGCGATTTAAGGACGTCATTAACCGCCGAGAGATTGAAGGGAAGCGCGGCCGTGACATTTCCGGACACCGATCCGGTATGCTCGAAATATCCGACGCCTGAAGAATACAGCGCAACCTTAACGACCGGTATATCCGCAGCCTGTACGGATTCGGCCAAGGCGCTCCACACAAGCGCGAACTGCATTATGGCGCATAAAATCACAAAACGGTTTTTCTTGCCTGCGTTCATCTGCTCCTCCTGTAAAAATCCTCGATCTTCTGCAAGTATAGCGCCTTCGCGCAGAAATATGGGCCTATATGGGCCGCATCAGGTATAACAACCGATTCCGAGCCGGGTTTCATCGGCAAGCCATGCATCTTCCTGACCATGCCAATCGGTACAAGTGCATCATCCTGACCATGGAAAAGCAAAACAGGCCTCGATATAGCTGTCAGGTATTTCTCGGGGGCCATGCGCCCAAACCCGATCCCGGTAAGGCAAAAGCTCGCAACGCTCGCCCCGATCGATACACTCACTGCCACGAAGCGACTCCCCGTCGCCAGATTAAGGAGACGCGTAAAAACCGCGTCGTGGCGCGCATAGCCTGAATCGGATATAAAACCCTTTACTGCATCAGGGATATCGGAACGAACCGCGTACAGAAGCACCGCCGCGCCGCCCATCGAAACGCCATGGAGATACACGCAATCAGCCTCATAGAGTCTGATAAGGGCCGAAACCCAAAGGGCAAGATCATCAGCCTCGCGAACGCCCATCGTTCGCCTTTTTCCCTCGCTTTCGCCATGCGCGCGAAGATCGATGGAAAGAACGTTCCATCCGGCCGCATGATATTCGTCGGCAAGATACCCCATCCCCGCCGCGCTATCCATCATCCCGTGAACGAGAATAACCCAGCGCCGTTCGGCTTCTGCGCGCGCGGCGACTGGCCAATAATATCCCGCAAGATTGAAGCCTTCGCGGGAAACGACAGAAAGGGAATCAAATATCCCGGCGTCGCGGTTTTTGAACCATCGCTCCTTGGCCGCGTTGATCGGGCCCATGATCCTGGGGTCCTTCGTATGTGCGTATAGCACGGATTTATTTTCCGCGTCACGCAGAGGCTTGGGTTCTAAATTGACGTGATTAATGGTGAAACAAGAAGAGTAAACGATATAACCGGCGACGAGCGTGAAAACGATCCAGCCCGCCGCGATTGCGCAAAGAAAAAAGCATGCTACCGTAACGCCAGGAAAAATCATCATATACATCCCGTGCGCAGAGTATACTTCCGGGGGAAGTATACTGCAATCCGCGCACGGAATGAGGCTTATTTTTTCTCTTTCTTGGCGAGTCTTTCTGCTTTATAGATTTCGTTAAAATCCTTCGTTTCCTTGATGATTACCGCGGAAAGGCCAAGGAGACCGATAAGGTTCGGAATAGCCATCAGTCCGTTGAAAACGTCGGAGATGTTCCAAACCATATCCAGATTAGTCGCGATAGCGCCGAGCCCGGCAACGAGGATGTAGACAACGCGGTAGGGCATAATCGCCTTCTGGCCGGCAAGGTAATATATACTGCGTTCGCCGTAATACGCCCAGCCAAGAACCGTCGAGTAGGCAAAGAGAAAGAGGCCTATCGTGACCACGTAGGGGCCAATCCACCCGGCGAGCTGCTTGAAGGTCGCCATCGTGAGCATCGCGCCCTTTAATCCGCCGTCATACTGACCGCCCATAACCAGGATAAGGCCGGTCATCGTACAGACGACGATCGTATCGAGGAAAACCGACGTCATTGAGACCAAGGCCTGGCGCCCGGGATGGTCGCTGATCGCGGCGGCGGCGGCGATCGGAGCGGAACCAAGGCCCGCTTCGTTCGAGAAAACTCCGCGCGCAACACCGTATCGAATCGCCGCTCCCGCCATACCGCCTGCGAAGGCTTGGGGAGAGAACGCGCCGTTCCAGATAATGACGAACGCGCCGGGAACGAGTTTATAATGCATTACGATTATGAACAGACTGATGGCTACATAGAAAACGATCATGATGGGAACGAAAATCCCCACGACCTTTCCGATTATCTTGATACCGCCGAGGATGACAAGGGCTGAGACGACGACAAGAACGATCGCAGTGACCCAGGTCGGGACGCTGAACGTGCTGAACAACGACGTCGCGATGGAGTTGGTCTGTACGCCGCTTCCGATCCCGAACGAGGCGACGACCGCGAAGAATGCGAACAAAAGTCCGAGCCAGCGGGCTTTGAGGCCTTTTTCGATGTAATACATCGGACCGCCGGCCATCATACCCTTCTCGTCGGTCACGCGGTATTTCACCGCGAGAATAGCCTCGCCGTATTTGGTCGCCATGCCGACGATCGCGCTCATCCACATCCAGACCATCGCGCCGGGACCGCCAATGACGATCGCTGTCGCGACGCCGACGATATTTCCGGTTCCGACCGTTGCTGCAAGCGCGGTCATCAGGGCCTGAAAGTGAGAAATATCCCCTGCGGAGTTATTGTCCTGATGCTTTGAGAAGGCAAGCTTCAGGGCATAAGGAAGCTTGGTAAACTGAAGACCCTTTAACCGGATAGTCAAAAAAAGACCGGTGCCAATCAGAAGGACAAGCACCGGTGGTCCCCAAACAATGTTTGACAAAGAAGAAATCAGCTGTTCCATAACGTGTTTCCTTTGTATATTGATTCAATGGGGTTTATTATACACTAGAGGGGGAAAATTCGGTATGTTTTTTGATCAATATTATCTTGTTTTGGTCGTTCCTACGCTTATCCTGGCGCTGTTTGCGCAGATCATGGTTAAATCAACCTTTTCGCGCTATTCAAAGATTTTGAGCCGCCGTCACATAACCGGCGCGGATGTCGCCCGCCTCCTTATGCGAACCAACAGCATCACCGACGTCCAAATCGAGGCGGTTCCTGGATCCCTTACCGACCATTATGACCCCACGGCGAAAAAGCTCCGCCTCTCCGAGCCGGTTTATGGGGCAACCTCCATCGCCGCGATCGGGGTTGCCGCGCACGAAACGGGCCATGCCATCCAGCACGCCACGGGTTACGGTCCTCTTGTGCTCCGAAGCACCCTTGTACCCGTCGCGAACATCGGTTCCGCGGCCGGTCCCTATATGGCGATTGCCGGACTCTTTTTCGGCATGCCGTTTCTGCTCAATCTCGGTATTATCCTCTTCGCCGGCGCCGTCCTTTTCTACCTGGTCACCCTGCCGGTTGAGTTCAACGCATCTTCGCGCGCGATCGCCATCCTTCGCCATAACGCCGTGCTGAGCGATGACGAGCTTTTAGGCGTCAAGAAGGTGCTTACCGCAGCCGCAATGACGTACGTCGCGTCCGCGCTCACGGCCGTCGCGAGCCTTCTCAGGCTTATACTTCTCGCGCGCAATCGTCGCGACTAGAAGCGCTTTTCCCGACCCGGCGGCGAGCGACGGCTTTATTAGAAATTAGTCATTGCGTATGGTATACTTCAAGGCAATGACTACGAAAGAAACGGCCGATGCGCTTCTCGCGGGCCTCTCCTCGGTAATACGGGGGAAAAAAACCGAACTTGAGCTTTTCACCGCGGTGTATCTCGCGGGCGGGCATATCCTGATTGATGACGTTCCCGGTCTCGGAAAGACGACGCTCGCCCGAACCCTCGCGCGGCTGATTGGCTCAAGTTCCAACGAAACTTCTTTTAAGCGACTGCAATTCACCCCGGATCTTCTTCCCTACGACATCACCGGCGTCGAGGTTTTTAACCCGCAGGAGCAGCGGTTTGTCTTCATGCCGGGCCCCGTTTTCTGCGATATCCTTCTCGCGGACGAGATCAACCGCACCACCCCAAAGGTTCAGTCCGCCCTTCTGGAGGTCATGGCCGAGCGCCAGGTATCCATCGGTGGAGAGAGCCGCCCGGTGAGTCCCCTCTTTTTCGTCGTCGCCACGCAAAATCCCGTTGAATCGGAAGGAACCTATCCGCTGCCTGCCGCTCAGCTAGATCGCTTCATGATGTGCCTATCGCTCGGGTATCCGGACGAAAAATCAGAACGGGCGATCCTCCATAATGACCCCGCCGAAACCGTCCTTCCCTCGCTTGCGCCGGTAGTGTCGGTGGAGGAAATCCTTTCGGCAAGATCAGAGCAAAAAGACGTTTACTGTCATCCCGCGCTGGAAGATGCATTGCTTGCCATCGTGCGAAAAACCCGCAGCCATCCCGCGTTCGACCTCGGCGTCTCGCCGCGCGGCGCGCTTCATTTCCTTCATGCCGCGCGAACCCTTGCGCTCGTTCGCGGCCGGTCATGGATCGAAGATTCCGATTTGGTCGACCTTGCCGTTCCCGTCCTTTCGCATCGCATCATGGTGAAGGATTCACGAACCGACACGGCGTCTATCCTTTCCGGGATTACCGCCGACACCTTGAGAAAACTCGACAAGCGGACGGACTGGTCAAAAAATGCCTCGGTTGAAACCGTCATGTAAATGCGGCAAGACGTGCCGTACACCTATCTCGAATTTTGGAATAGCCTTCCTTGTCATCGGCGCCCTGCTCACCCTTCTCGGGTTCTCTCGCGGCGAGCTTGCAGCGACTATTTCCGGGATCACGCTTCTTTTGTACGCCATTCTTGCGCTTATTTGCGTCACCGTCACTCATTTATTCTGGCGACGAATGCTGATATCCGCGGAATGGTCAGGTCTTGAATATATTACGCTTCATCCTGCGCCGGCCGTAAACTATCCGCGTTTTTTCATTTTTCTTCTTTTCTGCGATATCCGTTTTTACGTCAGATACGCGACGAAACCGGATAACCCCGATGGTGCGTTTTTTCTCCTCTCGGTTCCCGTTACGCGAAAAGAAATCAAACAGCGGATACTGCCCCCGCCGCGAGGTGTCTACCGCGGGGACACGCCGCTTCTTCTCATTTCGGATCTCGCGGGCATTTTCTGCCTCGCTATTCCACAGCCCGATACCCGCACGGCAGGAACCCTCATCTCGCATCCGGAGAGCGAGTCCTGCGCGCTTCCTATCCTTCCTCCGGGCCGTTCGGGACAATACGCGGGAAAAAGCACGTTCAAGCGCTCCGAGGAATTGTATGAAACCCGATCGTATCTCCCCGGTGACGATCCAAGGAAAATAAACTGGAAGATATTCGCGCATACTGGCGAATTGTCCATCCGTGAAGGAGAGCTCCTCCCTCCACCGTCATCGGAATACGTCATCATCGTGAATCCATGCCTTCCGGAAACGCCTCGTGGCGACAATCGGGGCGCGGCAAAGTTGCGCTTCGAGGCGCTGGTACGACGCGCGGCGCAGGTTGCGGTATATCTTTCAGAAAAAAAGAGGATCGTTACCATCATGATCGAGACCGAAAACGGTATATGTGAACGCGTTTGCATCGCTCCCGGAGAAGGCGATAGTCGTGACGCCATTCTACGGGCGCTTGCATCCTGTCGCGTTCATCAGGAGGATACCGTTCAAGCTTTGATGGCCGCGGCTATATCCGGAAAGCCCGAAACCACGTATCTTTTTTTCATGATGCCGGAACAGAACGCCCCGTCGGTTTCACGGCAGAGCAACGTCCTTTTTTTGCTTGGTCCCGTTTTTGATCCGCCTCGGCGGTTTTCGTTGCGCAACAAGATCGCGCGCGCGCTGTTCCTCGATGGGGCACCCCGAGACACTCTGAACACAGGGACGTATCAAGCGCGTTACGCCGAAGCGCTTTTGACGCTCAAAAAAGGAGCGCTTGATGTTCAGGGTATTTAAACTCACGGGAATCTTCCGTACGCTTTCACTCTCTCTTTTTTTCCTAGTTCCCGCAATCTTTCTCTCCGCCCTCCTGCCCGTATGGGTTTTGCCAACTTTGTCGCTCCTTTCTGTTGTGATGGCCGCTCACCTTGAAAGGACAAAGCTCCGTCTACTGCCTATTTTGGCGCTAGTCCTTGCGTCCAGCGCGATCGTTTTTCTTGTCGCGTTTTATGCGAGCGTTTGCATTTCAAAAGCGGCAGTAAGCAGCGTTTTTCTCCGCCTCGCGCTCTCCTACGCCCTTCTAACCGCGACCGCGATACTTAGCGCGCTTTCTACCGTCCAATGGTTGCGTTCCTCTTTTTGGAAGACTGCGGAACCCCTGTTCCTGCTTCTCCTTTTTTCACTTCTTTTCTGGTCACAGGGGAACCACACGATTACCGTTTTTCCGCATCCCGTGTATCTCGCTGTTTTCACGGCGTTGTTTCTTTTCGTCTTACTCGCAAGGATCCTCCTGCAAGCTCATTCCTCCGCGCAACGGATGTTGCCGTTGTTCGCGTTCGCCCCCATATTTCTTTTCGTCCTTCTTTTCGTAATCGGTAAGTTCAACGCGCTTTCAGTCTCGAATAACGGGGGCCTTATACAGCCGACCCTTTTCCGCTTCGACTTCTCTCCCTATCTCTCGCTGCAAAACGAAATCAAGATGAACGACAAACTCGTTTTGATCGTGCGTACCGCGGAGCAAAATTCCACAACCTTGATCCGCAGAATTTACCTTTCGGGATGGAACCCGGAAAAGGGCTTTTTCGAAGAAGCCGCGCCCGGGGAGAAAAAACAGGTCACCGAGGTTCCAGACCAAAGCACCGACCTGCAGCATCCGCATTTTCGGTTACGCTCGGAGGCGGAGCAGGAATATTTTATCGTGAACTTTGACCCCTCTTCGCTTCTTGCCATGGATTACCCCGTACGCGTTACCCCGTATCGAATTTGGAATTCCGCCGCGTTTAATGGCGCTTTTTCCGTTACGAGCGAGATTACCGGATTCATTCCGTTTGAGCTGTTCGACTGTCCGGCCCCGACGGGAAACCCCAAGGAAGGGCTTTCCGCGAGCGCGCTCGCCTTTTATACCGCTATTGACGCGAAAACAAGAGCGCTGGTCGGACCCACAGCGGAAAAATTGACGACTGATATACCCGGCTACTATGATCGGATTCAGCTCCTTTCCTCGTATTTCCGGGATGGCGAGTTCCGTTATTCCCTCAAACCCGGCGTCGCGCCGGACGGGAATCAGCTTCGCTATTTTCTCGAGGACACCAAAAAGGGCTATTGCACGTATTTCGCGTTCTCGCTATGCCTCATGCTCCGCAGCCTCGACATTCCCGCGCGGATCTCCGCGGGTTTCTTTATGCAACCGGACTCTGGTGCCCTTGACTACTATCCGGTCCGCGCGAATATGGCGCACGCCTGGGTCGAGGTTTTCTTTCCAAATTATGGATGGATCGCGTTCGATCCTACATCTACAAAACTCGCCGAGGGCGAAAACATCCAGATAAACTCCAACCCGGGAGGGGATGAGTTTCTCCAGTTACTCACGGAAATAATTGAGAACAGAAATTTGCTCGTTCCTGAAAACAGGGTCGAACAACGCTCGGGGGTTGCCTCCAACTTTATGCGCATTCTTTCATCGCTTATCTCCGGTATTACGCGTTCATATATCTATCTCGTTTTCGTTATTGGAATTATTTTTGTTCTGTTGCCCGCACTCAGGCGGCTCTTGATAATCAAATACTCAACGAACGATCGCAAGGTCATTTTGCTGCTCGCAAGCGCGATGTATCGAACGCTCAATCGCGCGGGTAAGAAGCGAAAACAGGCGCAAAGCAGGCGAACCTTTATTGAAGAAATAAATGATCAGGACATAACAAGCCTTTTTGCTCTCGAACAGCAAGCCCGCTATGCCCAGGATCTGCCTGAAACCGCCAGGGGAGAGGCGCTCCGCCTCGAAAAGTCCATCAAGGAAAAATACAGAAGACGCATTTTTTCTCGCTTTTCCGGTAAGGGCCTTATTGCGCTTTTAGCTTTTTTTCTCGCCCTTTCGGGCGATGGCCATTCTCAGGAACGGTTTGCACCAGAAGAGTTACTCCTTTCGAGAGCAAAGGCAGCGATCGCGTCGGAAAATTGGGAATCGGCCATCGAGATTCTTTCTTCAGGAAAGCAGGCCTATCCCTCCAATCCTTCATTCCCTTTTGTACTGGGATCGCTTTATTCCGACCAGGATCTCTACCAAGCCGCGCGAAGCGAATTCCTCGCCGCGCTTTCCCTTGGATATCCACACCCGGATATCTATTCAAAAATTTCCGAGGTGTCGAGTCTGCTTAACCTGGACGAAGAAGCCCTTGCCTATATCAAGCGGTACCTGAGCGTTAAGAACGATGACCTCTTTGCCTGGTCGAACTACGGCTGGCTTTGCTATAAGACCAACAGGCTTGATGAAGGAATCGGAAAGCTTCACGAAATTCTCGCGCAATACGGCCCAGACAGTAACCTGTATGTCGGGCTCGGCAATCTCTATACCGCCGCGTTTAATTACCCCGAGGCAAAGAAGTATTACACCCTCGCGATTCAGACCGCCGAAGCTTCGGGCCTGACGTTTCACGCCTCGATAGATTATTACAACCGATCGATTCTGGAAGAGGTCTTTTACAATTTTGAAGACGCCTATCAGGATACGGTTCGTTCACTCGATGCAACGCCGCGTGCCTCTGGATATCTCATGCAAGGAGAGCTCGAGCTTCGCCGGCATACGTTCAAGGGAGCGTTTACCCAGTATCTCCGAGCCTTCAATCTTGATTCGACGCCTCTTGCTTCCATGGGTCTCGCAGAAACCTTGATACAGGCGGGTTATCCGGATGAAGCGACGCAATATATGAACGCGATTGAAAAAAAGACCGATCGATCATGGATTTCAAATTATGGAACAACCACGAATCAGTTTGCAGCTGATATGCATAAAAACTGGCGTGATATTTATAAATTCCGTATAAATGCTCAAAAACATCAAATTGTGCACAGCTTTTCCACACTCGCTTTTAAATACTGGAACCTCACAAAATACTCACTTTTCCATTGGTACCGCGATGCGCTGTTTCGCGTCATGAACGATCGCGTTGCCCGGTACTATGAAACAAGCGAAAAAGAATACAACAAAAAAACGGGACAAGGTTTGCACATGAATAGTTTCTATTTTATGGCATTCAATAAATGGCATCTGATTGCAGAACCGTTCTTGAAACGCGCGCGTACAATTGAGACAAACTATATCCCCGCGGCTGAACCGTCGTATCAATACGAAGAAGCCGCTCTTTCCGGCAATATGGCGCTGATGAAAGCGTCAATCACGACCCTTAATCCCGAATGGGAACGTCAGTATCTTTCAAAGGCGCTTTTTGGGGTGTTGTCAAGCGATAAACACCTCTCACAGGCAGAGAGAAATAATTACTTACGGAAACTGTATGAAATACATCCTGCGGCCTTCAGGCTGTACGGACTACGGCTGTCAGTTTCGATTTTCTATAACGCTGATGAGAGTAAAAAAAACCTCAAGCTCTATGCAAAGATGAAAAGGCTTTTACCGAAGGCTGGGTTTAAGATTGAAGAAAATGCACCCTATTCCGTTCTGTTTGCAGTAACCGGGACCGATCTCTCGGTCTATCTGCAAGATAAAAACAACAATAGAACAATCTTTACACAAGTTATCCACAATTTCACCGGTCATACACAAGATATCTATCAACTCGTCAACGATTTCTCCACAGGCGCTTTTAGAACCGATATTGGTCTGTAATGATCTCACGCAAAAAAAGCCCTCCTACCAGAGTAAGAGGGCGTTAGATAGCGCGCTATAGAAAAGTGTTTTACTTCGCTGCAAGCAGCTCCAGATCGAAAACAAGATAGGAATTTCCCGGTATCGCCCCGGGAACGCCGGCTGAGCCATAGGCAAGCTCGGGCGGAATTACGATCGTGCGCTTTTCGCCTACCTTCATCTCAAGTGCCTGTGAATCGAAGCCGGGGATCAATTGGCCACGACCAACCTGAAATTCGAGCGGCGCATGCATGTCAGAATCGTCAAAAACCGTGCCATTGAGCAAGGATCCCTTGTATTTCATGGTTAGGGTCTGTCCGGTCTTGAGTATCGCGCCGGCACCGGGCTTGGTTACGACAAAGTATACCCCGGATTCGGATTTCGTGGCATTCGGCCATTTTTTCGCGATCTGATCCAAGGTATCCTTGCGGCTTGCCTCAATCGAGGCCTTTTCACGCGAGGCATTCCCCGAGACATATTTGTTGAAATCGGCCTGAGTCGTGGAAAAAGATTTTGCCTCAGACCCGCGCCGTTCAATAGTAAGGGTAACAATCTTATCGCCTACAGCAATGCTGTTTACCACATCCAGACCTTCGATAACCCGCCCAAAAACCGTGTGTTTTCCGTCAAGCCAGGGAGTCGGAACATGGGTGATAAAAAACTGGCATCCATTCGTTCCGGGTCCTGAATTGGCCATGGAAAGCACGCCGGGGGTGTCATGCTTAAGGGATGCGTCAAATTCGTCCGGGAAGCGATACCCGGGGTTTCCCGTTCCGTTTCCCGATGGATCTCCGCCCTGGATCATGAAATCCTTGATAACGCGGTGAAAGGTAAGCCCGTTATAGAAAGGTTTTCCTTTGGCCGCGTCGAGCGTTCCTTCCGCAAGCCCAACAAAATTGCAGACGGTCATAGGCGTTTTCTTGAAAAACAACTCGAGAACGATGGTCCCTTTGCTTGTATCCATAATCGCGTACAACCCATCCTTGTCGATGGCGGCTGCATAGTCTTTTTCGCTCATTCCTGAAACCTCTCCTGTTCCGGCGGCATTGCCGCCAATTAATATGGCAGCCGCTGTCGCGCTCCCAACAATTACCAATAACAATACCACAATCAGCAAGATTTTCATTTTTTTGGTCATTGCTTATACTCCCTCGTTGCCGAAACAGCCCTATGCCACAGGTTCAGGCGTTTTTGGCGCTCTTTTTCGTCCATATTTGGTTCAAACCGGCTTTTTACATGCCAGTTCTTTTCAATGTCTACAAGCCCACTCCAGTAGCCACACTGAAGACCGGCCATGTATGCGGCGCCAAGCGCGGTTATCTCTGAAACCTCCGGCAAAAGCACGGGAATAGCCGATATATCCGCCTGAAACTGCATGAGAAACGCATTGGCCGTCGCGCCACCATCCGCTTTAAGGATCTTCACGGGTTCGCCACAGTCAGAACCCATCGCCGAAAGAAGATCCTCCGACTGATAGGCAATGCTCTCGAGCGCGGCGCGAACGATATGCGCGCGATTGACGCCGCGCGTTATGCCCACGATCGCCCCCCGCGCGTCAGGATCCCAATACGGAGATCCAAGGCCGACAAACGCCGGGACGAAAAACACCCCGTTCGTGTCGGTAATTGACCGCGCAAGCTCCTCCGATTCCGCTGCGGATGAAATGAGCTGCATCTCATCGCGAAGCCATTGCAGCACCGCGCCCGCGATAAAAACGGAGCCCTCAAGCGCATAGGTCGTCTTCCCGCCGATACGCCAGGCAATCGTCGTCAGAAGATCGTTTTTTGACCATACCGGCTTGTTGCCCGTGTTCAGGAGGGTAAAACATCCGGTTCCGTAGGTGGTCTTTGCCATGCCCGAATTGAAGCACGTATGGCCGAAAAGAGCCGCCTGCTGGTCACCGATAACCCCGTTGACGGGAATAGAACACCCGAAGAGTTCGGGTTTCGTCATGCCAAAATCGTCCGAGCTTGAGCAAACCTTGGGAAGTATCTGCGAAGGAATCCCGAGGACTGAGAGAAGCATGGGATCCCATGTTTCGGTATTAATATTGAAAAGTAAGGTCCGGGACGCATTGGTAACGTCGGTCGCATGTCTGCCCGTCAGCTTCCAGAGAAGCCAACTGTCCATCGTGCCAAAAAGGATTTCGCCGTTTTCCGCAAGGGCCTTAAGCCCGGGGATTTCCCGGAAAAGCCAGCAGAGTTTCGTTCCCGAAAAATACGGATCAAGCCGAAGGCCCGTGCGGGACCTGAACTCGTCCTCAAGGCCTGAGGACAGCAACTCTTCGCATATCGCGGTTGACCGTCGGCACTGCCAGACGATTGCCTTGTATACCTGCCGCCCGGAGTCCTTGTCCCACATAACGACCGTTTCACGCTGATTGGTCAGGCCAATCGAGACGATCTGTTCGGGCGAAAGCCCCGCAAGCTCGATCGCCTCGCGGGCTACGGCTAGCTGCGTCTCCCAGATCTCCTCGGGATCATGCTCAACCCAACCCGGTTCAGGATAATACTGCGTGAACGGCTTCTGTGCCTGCGCGACAATCAATCCATCATGATCAAAAAGAATAGCCCTTGACGAGGTCGTTCCCTGGTCAAGCGACAGAATATATCCGTCTTTACTGCTTTTCATATTCCCTGATAAACCATTTATAGACAGCGTCTGCGCGCGTAGAAAACGATGCGTTTATCTTGCTTTCAATGCCGGGTACGGCGAGAAAATCCGCTCGCGTCAATCCGTATACCAAAAGATAATCGCCTAGATCCTGCACGACGAGCGAAGCGCGAAGCCGCTCTGGTTCCACGACCTTTATGACCTTAAGCTTCATCGCGTCGATATTACGGGAAAAAAACGCGACGGTATCATCGGTCTGGCGATACGAGTATTCATAGACATACTCGCCGAATGTCAAATCCTTTTGAACTGCGAAGATCGAAACGCCGTCGGCGCTTCCCCCCGTCTGGTCGGGAATGCGCTTTTTCGCCGTCGCGCTATCAACCGCATACGACTTCTCATACAGGGTCCGCATCGTCTTTCTGCTCGTCGAGTAGTATTCGATACCCTCGAGCTTCGAAAGAGAGCGAAGTATAATCGAAATCTTGCCGATATCGGCCCCGACAGCCGTTTCCGTACCGGGCCGCTTTTTATACAGATAAAGGGATTCAACAAAGAAGGTTGCGTCGTCTCCGCTCCAGAATTTCTCCGCTTCGCCTGAAAGGACGGTTGCGGGTGCAAGCGTTGGCTGCACGTCTTTTTCCCGGTATATGCTTTTCTGCGCTACGCCCTGCGAAACGAGCTCGGAAACCGTTTTCGCGGGCAAAACAGCCATCAACCGTTCCCCAATGTCTGCGGCGGCAAGGGTTCCTGCCACGCAAACGCACAATAGCGCAGAAAAAAGCTTCTTCATCTATCTCCCCTTGTAGAACACGCGAACCTGCTTGTAGAGGCCCTCTCCTTCGCTCTTGGTATCAACGTCCCCGATATCATTCAAGGTCGTGTGAATAAGCCTTCGCTCGAAGGGGTTCATCGGCTCAAGCAACATCGAGCCACGCGTCGTACGCACACGGTCTGCCGTGGTGTACGCGAGGCGAACCAGGGATTCTTCCCGCCTGATCCGGTAATTTTCCGAATCAAGGATGACGCGCGTGTCCTCCCGGCCAAGGCGGCCGGCATATACGTTGGCAAGCAACTGGAGCGCGTCCAAGTTCTTTCCCTTGCGTCCGATAAGAATCGAAGAACTCCGGGATGAAAGACGCAAACCAATCTTCTTGTCCTCGCGGGACATCACCTCGATGGTAACGTCATAGCCCATTTTCCTGATCATCGACGCGACGAAATCGATCATCGCCTTCTCAAAATCGTCTCTCGGCAACGGATCCTGGAAAAGGTTCTTCCCCTTGGGAAGGGACCCGTCAAACTCCGGATCGATATGCTCGGCGCGGGCGGTATTGGCGCTAGCGCTGGTGCTTCGCCTGACCTTCTCGTCCGTATGAACGCAAATGCGAACAAAACCCTTTTTAAAAATACTGTTCTTTTGGGTCTCGATAATCTCGACGTCAAACTGATCCTTTTCAAGACCAAGTTCCGCCGCGGCAAGCTCTATGGCTTCCTTTTCGGTCTTTCCCTCAAACTCGTATGTCATATAAACGCTCCTGGCGAAATAATGTTACTACTTAACGATCTTCAACCCGCTCTCTTTCTTCCTGTGCATCATCCGGTTGATAATGACCTGCTGAACAAGGGTCAGGAGGTTGGAGAAAGTCCAATACAGAAGCAGTCCGGCCGGCGCATTGTAGAAGATGAAGAAGAAGAAAAGCGGCATGCCGTACAGCATGATCTTCATCGAGGCGTTCTGCTGCGTCGCATTGGGCGTCTGGGTAACCTTTCCGAACAGAAGCTGCGAGATAACGTAAATGATCGGCAGCAAGCGCAGATCGGTCCACTTCAAAAGAGGCAGCACAAACGGGAAGGTCATGACGCTATCGCCGGTAGAAAGATCGGGAATCCATCCGGGGATGAACATAGCGCCGCGGAACTCAAAATAGTTGTTAAAGAGATTGTACATGGCGAAAATGAGCGGGAACTGAATCAGAAGCGGAAGGCAGCCGGAAAGGGGGTTATACCCCACCGTCTTATAGAATTTCGCCATCTCTTCGTTCATTTTCTGCGGATTTCCGCGGTACTTTTCCTGAATTTCCTGGATCCGCGGCTGCAATTCCTGCATCTTGAGCGTCGCCTCGGAACTTTTCTTGGTAAGCGGAAACAGAATGATACGCGTAAGGACCGTCAAAAGGATAATGGAGACGCCCCAGTTGGGAACCATCAGGTAAAACAATTCCATTATTTTCTTCAGGAGCAATTCCAGAGGCCCAAGAGGTCCGCTTGAATCGACGACCTCATCCAGGCGCGCGTCGGCAATGCCATACGGGTTGTTCATGGCAATGTTATATTTGCTCAAAAATTTCTCGGTTCGGGGCCCTATATAAACCTTCCAGGTATCGGTATTTCGATTTGCGGTAATCGGTGCGCGAGACAGAAAAATTTGGCTTATCGGGTTCTCGGGATTACTGGAGACTGACGAATACTGAATGCCTTGGACCGGAGATTCAGGAAGGACAAGCAAGGCAAAATATTTGCCCGTTACGCCACTCCAGGAAATTGCGTCGGTAAAGGTTTTCTCCTGCCCATTGCCAATCGAAGTTACCTTCTTCTTTCCATTTGCGTAATGGTAGAACTTCCGGTATTCGTATTTATCCTGCTTAACATTCCACTCTGGCCCGATCTGCGGGGATGTTTTAATCGTATACGCCGACCGTCCCATCTTGAGACCGCTAAAGGACGCATCACCGTCTACGGTTACCTTAAGCTCGAACATATAATCATTGGGCTTAAAGGAATACTGTTTTACGAGGGTAAAGGAACTCGTCGAACCATCGGCGTTCTGCACGGTAAAGGGCCGATAAAACCCGATCTCGGTCTCGCTGATTTTCTTGACATTGAAAAGTTGATTGACGGGCGCGCCATTGGCATCGCCGAGAATTACCGAGAACGCCCGGTTGTTTTCGTTTACGTATTCCGCCATCTCGACATAATCGCTCTTCGTCGAATGCTGCTTCAGCTTGAAGGATACGATATCGCCGCCACGGTTGGAAAACTCTACGCGAACAAGCGGGGTTTCGATTACATCTCGCTGTTCCGCAATATTGAGATCCTCAACCTGGGTACTTGCCGAAACACCGGAGGAGGGTTCGTTTATGACTACGGTATCGGTCGCACCCTCGCCCGACTTGGTTGCCTCGTTTACCGGGCTCGTTGCGGTTTGCTCTGTCGTTTGGGCATTTTGTTTTTCGGGTTTTGTTGGGAAAAACTTCGTCTGAACCGTTACGCCACCAATGACGATAAGAATTGATAAGACAATTGCGAGGACTACATTCTTGTCCATACTGCTCTGACTCCTTTCAGTTAAGGAACTGGATCATAACCGCCTTCATGGAAAGGATGACAACGCAGAATACGCTTGATAGCGAGATACGAGCCTTTAAACGGCCCATATCTTGTTATTGATTCGTACGCATACGCAGAACATGTCGGATAATACCTGCAGGCAGACGGCAAAAGGGGGGATATACATCGTTGGTATACGCGGATCAAGCCGCATATAAGATACTGAAGCAGTTTAATCATTGCGCGACCAAATTCCGGCCTTGCGGAAAAGCGTTTCCAGTTGTCTTTGTCGGACAGGAAAAGCGTCTTTCCCGGGAAAAACCAGAACCGTTAAATCGAAACCGGCAGCAATTTGCTGTTTAATCAAACGATATGCTTCGCGGCTCAATCGTCGGGAATGATTTCGTTCAACGGCCGTTCCGTACCCGCGCGGAAAGGTAAATACAACCCTGTTCCGCTCCATCCCGTTCGCCAGGACAAACAGTTTTGCCCCGTCGCAGCTATATTTTTTTCCCTTCCGGAAAACAGTCTGGATACTCGCGGAACCCCTCAGGCGTTCCGCTTTCAAAAACCCCGAGCGTTTCACGGCTCACAACTGGATTAGTACGGCTTCTTTTCGTCAGAAATGGAGAGTTTATAACGACCCTTCGCTCTCCGGCGCTTCAGTACGAGGCGTCCACCGCGGGTTGCCATACGTGCGCGAAAACCGAATTTACGATTGCGTTTTACTTTGCTGGGTTGATATGTCCGTTTCATGGAACTTTAGACTCCTTTATTTGTAAGAACCCTGAACTATAAAGATAGAACCGGTTCAAATGGTATATTTATCCTGATACAACAGGCAGTGAAGTATACATTTATGATTATTCATGGTCAAGCCTCAAAACCGTTCAGACCTTGCCTTTCCGGATGCTATCCTTTAGCCGTGAAAGGACATCCTTTAATTCGTCATTGAGCTGCTGATTGATCGGTATATCCGCCTGAACCTCTTCCTTGCTGCGCGGAACGCCCTCCCCGATAGTTGTTTCAGGTCGTTTATAGGGCAGGTCACACTCCGCGACTACCCGTATAACGAGGGTTTTAATCCCCAATTCGGGATAGTTTCTCGAAAGGGAGGCAAGTATTGCGGCCTTTCTGAATTGAATTTGCTGGCTCCATCCCGGATGATCTACCTGGACGATAACCGCACCGCGAGAGACATCGACGATACGGGAATGGGCCGCGATCTTTTCTCCGACCAGTTCTTTCCAGCTTCTGAAAAAGGCATTCGCCTTTTCCATCCCGCTTGTATTGAATCCATCGAAAAGGACGTTTATCAAATCGGAGGCTTTTCTGAATTCCTTACTCACTCCACTGTCCTCCGGTTATATGATACACCCGCGTTGTGCTTCGCTTGTATCGTTCATAGGGCTCCCCGGGTAAAAAGGTGCAAAAAAGCTGATCGTATTCCGGTAGGACGGCAGTGAACCGCTGTCTTTTGTTCGGATCAAGCTCGAGTAACGCGTCGTCCATAAGCAGTACGGGTTTTCTCCCGGTTACGTCACTGTAAAAGGTTGCTTGCGCGGTTCGCAAAAGAAGCGAAAGCAAGCGCCGTTGCCCCGTTGAGGCTGTTGGCACAAACTGCGCTGCGTTTCGCACAAACCGGATCCGATCCCGGTGTGGCCCGGACATACTCGTCCCCATCGTCAAGTCAAAATCCCTTTTTTGAGCGAGCCGGATCATGACCTTCTCGGTACTTTCCTCTTTCCAGGAGGGGGAATAGTCTATCGTTACATTATCGATACCGCTTACCTCGGCGTACAGCCGCGCGAATACGCGGTTAAAATCCCTGATGGTCGCTCTTCGTCGCCTGATGACCTCAAGACCGGTTTCCGCGAGCTGAACGTCAAGAACGTCAAGAACGGCGGCATTTTTATCCTTGAGCACAGAATTGCGGGTTTTCAGTATCTTCTTGTAGCTTCTCAGTAAATCGATATAAGAACTTTCATACATTGAAAGGGACTGGTCAAGGAAAAACCTTTTTCGTTCTGGGGTCCCGACGGCAAAATCAAGATCGTCGTGGCAAAACAAAACACAGGGTATCGTATCGACCAATTCCTTTCGATCCACTATCTGTTTTGCGTTTTTCTCTATCTTTTTCTTTCCATCCCGAAAGGTTATCGATATCCCATTTGTCCGGTCATTATGATCCCTGAAAATTGAACGAATGCTATAGTCCTCATTTCCTTCCCTAACTATTTCGTTGTCGTTTCGTGTTCTGAAGGATGTTCCGTACGCGGAAAGATATAGGCTTTCCAGGAGATTGCTTTTCCCCTGTCCGTTTTCACCAACAAAATAGACCTCCCGTGAAAGGAGGTCTATTGTATCGTTGCAAAGATTTCGAAAATTTGTAAAGGAAACCGATAAGAAGGGCACTTTTGTCTGTAACTATTCTATTTGCATAGGCATAACGATGTGGAAAAAATCCTTTTCAGGTTCTGCCTTTACCGTTATAGCCTTCATGGACTCGGTGAATTCTACCTTCACCCGCTCCGCTCCGATAACCTTTAAGGGTTCTTCAAGATACAGATAATTAAGGGCTATCGTTATTTCTGCACCGTCATACTGACAAGGAATTTCTTCCTTTGCCGTACCAATTTCCGTTTCCTGGGAACTGATCGTCAAGGTTCCTGGCGCTGCCGTCATATAAATTCTGCGGGACTTTTGCTCGACCAGCAAGGCGACGCGCTTAAGCGCTTCAAGAAGATCCTTTGTCTCGACCTGAAAGGAATAATCCTGTGAAGAAGGAATAACCCGACTATAATTAGGGAATTGACCTTCAATCAAAACAGACGAGAACTCGTAATTCCCGAAACGGAAGAATATATTCTTCTCACCAATGCCGATTGAAAGGATGCCTTCGTCCGAAGCACGTCTCGTTATTATCGTAAGTATCTTTGGGGGTACGATGATTGCCTTGAAGTCCGGAAGGGTTATGCCAAATGCCTTTGAAATATAGGCGAGGCGTCTTCCGTCAGTCGCAATCAATTGCAGTTTATCTTCCTTTTTTTCCATGAATACGCCGTTCATGAAATAGCGCGTTTCATCATCGGATACGGAAAATACGGTCTGCTGAACCATTTCCTTAAATTCCTTTACCGGAATGTCAAAAAAGGAAATGCCGTTCGGTGCGGTAAATTCGGGGAATTTATCGCTAGTTATGCTTTTTAGCTGGAATTTTGCCTTTCTCGTTGCAGGGCGAATATTTATCTTAATGTCATTTTGTTCAAACTCGATCTCTCCTTGAGGGAGAGACGATATGATGCTCATAAATTTGTCACAAAACACGGTTGTTGAACCGCTTTCTTGTATATCTACCGGAATATTAGTTTCGAAGTTAACTTTGATATCGGTGGCGCGAATGGTTAGCGTCCCATTTTGAGCTACAAGAAGAACGTTCGAAAGTATTGAAATAGCGTTTTTTGTCGCGATAATTTCCTGAGCTATGGCTATCTCTTTCAGGAGTGCGTCTCTATCAAAGGTAAACTTCATATATCCTCCGTTCTCTTATATCTATTATTTATATAAATAATAATAGTAGTGGTAATAGGGGCTGTGTAATCACTGATAAGTCAATCATGTCTATGCACCATAATGATTTACAGTACTAACAACCTATAGTGTTTGACTATCAGTGTTATGCACTTTTCCACAAAGGAAAAAAGCATGAACACATTATAAACATATAAACAGCATATAATCCACAAGTTTACTAGCTGTTAAAGTCCTTTATCATCTTGTTCAGTTTTTGTATTGTTGTTTCAAGGGAAGGCTCTGCCTTGATGCGTTCCTCTATTTTCTGGCATCCGTGCATCACTGTGGTATGATCGCGACCACCGAATTCCATACCCAATTCAGTAGTTGAATATTCCGTAATCTCTCGAGCTATGTACATCGCAAGTTGGCGCGGAAAGGAAATTGCCTTCGTTCTTTTTTTACCCTTTAAATCTGTATACGATAGAGAGAAATAGTCGGCCACAACCTTCTGTATGGTTTCAATGGTCACATTATTTTGTTTTGGGGCTCCAAAAACGTCTCTGAGTTGCTGTTGTGCAGTTTCAAGTGTAACGGGCTTCTTTGTCAGCTCGGAATACGCGATGAGCTTTGTCAATGATGCCTCAAGGTCGCGGACATTTGATGATACGTTTTTTGCGACTAAGTTAAGTACTTCCGAGGGAATGGAAACGCCCCGCGCCTCGCTTTTTTTTGCCAATATCGCGCAGCGCGTTTCGTAGCTTGGAGGCTGAAGGTCTACGTTCAAGCCGCGTTCAAACCGGGAGCGCAGGCGCTCTGAAAGGTTTTTGAGCTCGGATACAGGGCGGTCGCACGTAAACATGATCTGCTTTTTCGCGTCATAGAGCGCGTTAAACGTATGGAATAACTCTTCCTGCGTTTCGATCTTTTTCTGCAAAAAGTGAATATCGTCGATAAGAAGCATATCCGCATTGCGATACTTGTTCTTGAAATCGGTGGTTTTATTGTTCTTGATGGATTCTACAAATTCATTGGTAAAATTTTCCGCGGTAATGTAGATAATCTTACAGCCTTTTTCTTTCCAGGAAAGATTACCGATTGCCTGCATAAGGTGGGTTTTACCAAGTCCGACACCGCCATATATGAGACACGGATTGTACGCAGTTCCAGGGTTTTTCGCGATGGCAAGCGCTGCGTTTGCCGCAAACGAATTGTTTTCGCCGATCACGAAATTTTCAAAGGTATAATCCTCTCTGAGCTGAGGATGGTTTTTTCTCTCTTTCTGCTCAGGTACAGCGCTTGCGTGTGCGGTTTGTTTGGAGGTCGCCGGTTTGTCCGATTTTTCTTCAGGTTGCGAAACAGGGCTTTCTTTATCCTGTGTTGACTTTTTTTTGATTTCAAAATCAACCGTGATATGCTGTCCAGAAAGCTCCAATAATTTTGCTTCAAGCCGTGCCTGATAGCGTTGCTTTACCTGGTCGCGATAAAAGCCGGAGGGTACGGAAAGGACAATTGATAACTCTCCCGACGTTTCATAATCCATGTTGAACCACATGGTGTATTCCTGCTCGGAGAGTTCACTTTTTAACTGATTCAAGGCTTCTTTCCAAAAAATGCTATAATCCCAAGTACCCATAGAGGGCCATTATACCCCTTCTTTACTTTTTTTGACAATGACGGTATAGTAAAAACAACGCGTTTCTACCATATAAGGATACAGAATGAATTCGCCTTCCTACTCAGCCAACAATATAACCGTACTTAAAGGTCTCGAGGCCGTGCGGAAGAGACCGGGAATGTATATCGGATCCACGGGTCCCGATGGGCTTCATCATCTGGTCTATGAGGTCGTCGATAACTGCATTGACGAGGCTATGGCCGGACACTGCGACCGAATTCTCGTCGTTCTCGAGAAGAATGACGTCGTGCGCGTTGAGGATAATGGTCGCGGTATTCCCGTAGACGTTCATCCGGGCGAGGGCGTAAGCGCGCTTGAGCTTGTGCTGACCCGCCTTCACGCAGGCGGCAAGTTCGATAAAGGCTCCTATAAAGTTTCAGGCGGACTCCATGGCGTCGGCGTTTCTGTCGTTAACGCGCTTTCAACCTGGATGGAGGCTTACGTCTGTCGCGACGGCTACGAACATTACCAGAAATTCGAGACCGGCGAACCCGTCGCGCCAATCAAACGACTCGGCGAGTCCGACAAGCGAGGAACGACGATCCGCTGGTTCGCCGACAACACGATCTTTACCGAGACGACCACCTATAACTTCGACGTGCTTGCGAACCGTATCCGTGAGCTCGCCTTTCTTAATTCCGGGATCACGATCGTCCTTCGCGACGAGCGGCTCACTACGCCGAAAGAGCTTGTCTTCAGCTTTGAGGGTGGGATCAAGCATTTCGTGACCTACCTCAACGAGAACAAGACCGTCCTCCATCCCGAGCCGGTGTATATCTGTGGCGAGCGCGACGAGGTCATCGTTGAGTGTGCGCTCCAGTATAATGATTCCTTTAGCGAGATCATGTTCAGCTTCGTGAACGACATCAATACCCGCGAGGGCGGTACCCATCTTGTCGGATTTAAGAGCGCGCTCACCCGCGTGCTCAACGAGTTCCTCAAGAACTCCAAGCTTGCGAAGAAGATGGAAGAAACCCTTTCCGGCGATGACGTCCGCGAGGGCCTCACGGCCATCCTTTCGGTCAAGGTTCCTGAGCCCCAGTTCGAGGGCCAGACGAAGACCAAGCTTGGCAACTCCGAGGTCAAGACAATTGTCGAGAGCTTCGTGAACGATCAGCTCACCCTCTACCTCGAGCAGAACCCCACCGTCATCAATTTCATCCTCGAAAAGAGCGTTCTCGCAGCGAAGGCGCGTATTGCAGCCCGACAGGCCCGTGACGCGACCCGCCGTAAAAACGCGATGGACAGCACCGGCCTCCCCGGAAAGCTCGCGGATTGCTCGTGGAAAGACCCGAGCAAGTGCGAGCTCTATATCGTTGAGGGAGATTCGGCAGGTGGATCGGCCAAGATGGGCCGTAATCGGCGTTTCCAGGCCATTCTTTCAATGTGGGGAAAGATGCTTAACGTCGAGAAATCGCGTATCGACAAGGTTATTGGCAACGACAAGCTCCAGCCAATCATCGCAAGTCTCGGCGCCGGCATTGGCGAGAATTTTAACGTTGCAAAGCTTCGGTATCACAAGATCATTATCATGGCGGATGCCGACGTTGACGGTTCGCATATCCGTACGCTTTTGCTGACTTTCTTCTATAGGTATATGAACGATGTCATCAAGGACGGCTATGTCTATCTTGCGATGCCGCCGCTCTACAAGATCTCCTGGGACAAGAAGATTATGTACGCCTATGACGACGCAGAAAAAGAAAAAATCATGAAGACCATCGATAAGGATCCGGACAAGGTCAATATTCAGCGGTACAAGGGCTTGGGCGAGATGAATCCCGATCAGCTTTGGGAGACGACGATGGACCCCGAGCGCCGCATGATGATGCGGGTAACGCTCGACGACGCCGTAGAAGCCGATCGCACGCTGTGCATGCTCATGGGCGAACAGGTCGAGCCACGCCGCAAGTTTATCGAAGATAACGCCGTGTACGTCACGAACCTTGATGTTTGATGGAGAGGGTGATCAATGAGTGAAGAAGAGATCGAGCAGCCCACGGGGAAGCTCATTCCGATATCGATTGAAAACGAGGTAAAAACCGCCTATCTCAATTATGCCATGTCGGTTATCGTGAGCCGCGCCCTCCCGGACGTCCGGGACGGGCTAAAACCGGTTCATCGGCGTATCCTCTATTCAATGGAAGAGATGGGCGTCCGGTCGAACACGGCATTCAAGAAGTGCGGACGTATCGTTGGCGATGTGTTAGGTAAGTTTCACCCGCACGGCGACCAGTCGATCTACGACGCGCTTGTCCGTCTCGCGCAGGACTTTTCGCTCCGCTATCCGGTGATCCAGGGGCAGGGAAACTTCGGTTCCGTCGACGGTGATCCGCCCGCGGCTATGCGTTATACCGAAAGCCGGCTTTCCCGTATCGCTGAATCCATTATCGAGGACATCAAGAAGGAAACGGTCGATTTCGGCCCGAACTACGACGACTCGATGAAAGAGCCGCTCGTCCTTCCAGGCGGGTTCCCGTTCCTCCTCGCGAACGGCGCCTCGGGCATCGCGGTCGGTATGGCGACGAACATGCCACCCCACAACCTTAACGAGATCGCGAGCGCCGTCGGCTGTTACATCGATAACCCCGACTGCACGATCGAAGACCTCATGAAGCACATCAAGGGCCCGGATTTTCCGACAGGCGGGCTCATATTCGGCAAGAAGGGTATCAGGCAGGCGTTCAAGACGGGCAGGGGCAAGATTATCGTCCGAGGCCGCTTCACCCTCGAGGTGGATAAGCGCGGTAAGGAAACGATCATCTTTACCGAAATTCCGTACACCGTTAACAAGGCAATGCTCATCACCCGGATCGCAGAACTCGTCCGCGACAAGGTGATCGATGGCATCTCGGAGGTTCGGGACGAGTCTGACCGCGATGGTATGCGTATCGTCATCGAGCTCAAGCGCGGCGCGATCGCGAAGATCGTCCTCAACCAGCTTTTCTCGCATACCTCGCTTCAGTCCTCGTTCGGCGTCATCAACCTCGCCCTCGTCAAGGGACGCCCCGAGACGCTCACCCTCAAGCAGCTCGTTCAGTATTTCGTCGAGCATCGCAACGAGGTAATCACCCGGCGCACGCGGTTTGACCTTCGCAAGGCCGAGGAACGCGCCCATATCCTTCGTGGCCTCGTCATTGCCCTTGAAAATATCGACGAGGTTATCGCGATCATCAAGAAGGCTCGAAGCATCGACGCCGCGAAGGTCGCTCTCATGGACCGGTTCGAGTTCTCCGACGCCCAGGCCCAGGCTATCGTCGATATGCGGCTCGGAAAGCTCACAAGCCTCGAGACCGAGAAGATCCTTCAGGAATTGGCCGAGCTCGAGGCGATCATCGCGCACTACAAGGACCTTCTCGCGAATCCGGCGAAGATCCTCCAGCTTGTTAAAACCGAGCTCAACGAGCTCGCCGATAAGTTCGGCGACAAGCGGCGCACCGACATCATCTCTGACGAGGTCGAGGAGATCAACATCGAGGACCTTATCCAGGACGAGCAGATGGTTCTCATGATCTCCAATCTTGGATACATAAAGCGCGTGCCCGCTTCGGCGTACAAGAGCCAAAACCGGGGCGGAAAAGGGTCTAATAGCACAAAGTTAGTCGAGGATGACTTTCTTAATCAGCTTTTCACGGCCTCGACCCACGACCATGTCGTGTTCATTACGAGCGCGGGAAAGGCGTACTGGGTCAAGGTGCATGAAATCCCAGAGGCGAACAGAACGAGCCGAGGCGCGCATATCAAGAGCCTCCTGACCGTATCCTCCGACGAGGAGATCACGACGGTCGTCGCGCTCAAGGACTTCAGCGACACCGAATATCTCCTTATGGCGACCGCGGCCGGCGTCGTCAAAAAGGTGACGACGAGCGATTTCCAGAATGCGAAAACGCGCGGTATCATCGCGATCAAACTCGACGAAGGGGACAAGCTTATCAGCGCCATCCTTACCACGGGTAAGGACGAGATCATGCTGATTACCCGGCAGGGACAGGCGCTTCGCATGTCCGAAACGGACATTCGCCCGCTCGGGCGCGCATCCCGCGGCGTTACCGGAATCCGCCTCTCGAGCAACGATGAACTTGCCGGCGCGCTCCGGGTAAACGACGAATCCTGCATGCTCATCATGACCGAATGCGGTTATGGAAAGCGCGTTAATTTCTCGGAGTTTACCGCGCACGGACGCGCAACCGGCGGTCAGAAGATTTACACGATTACGGAAAAAACCGGCGAGATTGTCGGGCTCATTACCGTTACCGATAAGGACGAAGTCGTTTGCATTACCAGTCAGGGTAAAACCTTGCGCGTACGGGCGAATATGATTTCCCTTATGGGACGTGCCGCCCAGGGCGTTCGCATTCTCAATATTGAGCGGCCGGACAGTTTGATCGGGTTGGATACCGTTGCGCAGGAAGACGAGGAAGCGCGCCGTACCGAGAACACCGCCAGCAGTGAAGTTTCTATCGCTGGCGAACTTGACCTTGACGGAAGCGACGAGGCCGCAACAAGCAGTAGTGAGGAAAATGAAACGCCGTCGAGCGAAGAGGATTCCGGGGAAAACTGAAACCGGGCGAACAATGATGTAAACGGTAGAGAAAGGACCGTTTAGTATAAAGGGGAACCGTTTGATGGCTCCGGGAAAACCGGGTGCCATCAAACGGTTTTTTTATATCCACGCAGGTTCTTCGCACAAGATTGACGAATGTCCGTTTGTAACTGTAATATACAGATAACGGTTCAAAAATGGTTAATCTTACTATTCGCAATATCCCTGATGAAATCCTCAAAAGAATCCGCATCTTGGCCGCAAAAGAACGGCGAAGCATGAACAGTGAGATGCTCATTGTCATTGAAGAAGGTCTTGCAGCAAAGATAGCTTTTGATTCAGGGGCAACCGGGACAGGGTCTTCCGGTAGTTCCGGCAATGTTCCGCTGCTTTCGTGCGCCGGACGCGAGAAGATTTGGACCGAACTGTGCGGAGAGTGGAAAGACAATCGCCCGACTAAGGATCTTGTTGCCGAGATCGCGCTCCTTCGCGCAGACGGTGGTGAAGGCGAGGCGCTTTCATGATTCTATTTGATACCGATGTTTGTCTGGGGTTGATTCGGGGAAACCACAAGATACTTGATGTTTACGGTTCTCTGGCAGAAGAGATCTGTGTCAGCGAGGTTACGGTACAAGAGTTATTCCTTCTTGCGAACAGGTCAACCGAGGCTGCGCAAAACAGGGTTACGGTAGAGAAGTTCCTGTTAACCGTGCGGGTGTTGCATCCCGACCTCGAGGTACTAAAACTTGCGGCGGATGTCCAGCATCGGATGAAGAAAAAGGGGCAGTCTGCAGCCTATCAAGATGTGATGATTTATTGCCTTTCGAAGGGATATGGGGCACGGCTGATTACGACAAACGGGAAACGGTATTGTTTCACGTGAAACAAATGGGGTTTATACCGTATGGGGAATACGGTTTCTATCAGGCGGCTGTCGGACTACAATCCGACAGCCTTTTTTTGTTTCACGTGAAACAATGTTATTGATCGGTATCCTTGAAGGTTCGGGCTTGCTTGGTGCTTGAACGGATCTTTTTTTGTTGAAGACGCTTGAGCTTTGCGGCTTTTCCTGGACGCGTAGGTATTCTTTTTTTCTCTGGCTGTGAAAGACGGATGACTATTGCTTCCAGTTTGACAAGCGCAATTTCACGATTTCGATATTGAGAGCGCTCTTCTTCAACGGATACAGTAAAACTGCCCGTATCATCAAGCCGAGGGGCAATTCGCTCAAGAAACAATGCCCGTTCGGCGGGGGAAAGACCTGCTATATCTGCGGCAGGACAAGAGGCAAAAACCTTCGTATTCACCTTATTGACGTTTTGGCCGCCGGGACCACCGGATCGCGCAAAGGTATACCGGGTAGTATCTGCGATTGACTGACGAAGTTGTTCGATATCCATGCTTACAGACTGTGCACATAACGGAGAAAGGAGTCAAGGAGGGTGTTATGACCGGCTTCGTTGGGGTGAATCCCGTCGGCGCAGAGGCAGTCGACAAAGTTGTTATTTACGAGAAAACTGTTTCGGACGTTGACGCATTTAAGCCCATTTTTCTGAGCGGTTTCAACTACAATATCGTTATACGCTTCTTGCCAACGATAAATCTTGTTAACGTCTCCGAGCCATTTGAGGATGTTTTCCTTATTAAGATTTCGTGAAACCCAGTTGAAATAGCGTCCCGGTTCAAGTGGCGGTAGAGACATTAATACCGGTTCGATGGCAAAGGAATGAAAGGCATCGATTATAGTCTGCAGGCGACCCGGAAATCTTTCTATGGGTGTATTCGGTTCATGTTTCTGATTTGGGTCTGCAGCGATTTCTTCCCAATTAAAATCACAATCATTTCCGCCAAATTCCACGAGCACGATTTCATTCTTGTCTGGCGGGCGGCGGTCAAAGGAGCGGACAATGCGTTCAAGAGCCTTACCGGTGGTCATACCAAAACTGGCATGGTTGTTGATCACGGTATTCGTCAATCGTGCGAAACGGTCCACGCAATTATTCTGGAGAACCGTGTAGCGTGAACCCGATTCATCAAGGATTACTCCTTTAAGAATCGAATCGCCCCAGATACTGATATGTCTATTTTCAATCGTCATATATAGTTTGACAGCATTCGAGCCGAAGGGTTGCAAATATTTGACTTATTGTTAGCCTAGTATTACATTAATGGTAATCAGTTAAGTTGTTGGAGGGATACTGATATGGCAAGAAATTTTATGGAAGCTGTTAAAAACCGGCGAAGCATTTATGCACTTGGGCGTCGAAGGGTTGCGGATCCTGGACGAATACAAGAGCTGGTGTCGTTTGCCCTAAAACACGTACCTTCGCCTTTCAATTCACAAAGCGCCCGTATTGTGGTTCTCTTCGGGAGCGAGAGCAATAAATTCTGGACGATAGCGCGGGACGAACTCCGGAAGATTGTTCCGGCAGATGCGTTCGCGGCAACCGAAGAAAAAATTGCGTCCTTCGATGCCGGGTTGGGCACGATCCTCTTTTTTGAAGACCAGGCAATCGTTGAAGGGTTGATGAATAAGTTTCCACTCTACAAAGATAATTTTCCGATCTGGTCGCTTCAGTCAAACGGCATGATCGAATTCGCGGTGTGGACGATGCTAGAGGATGAAGGCCTTGGCGCCTCTCTTCAGCACTATAACCCGCTGGTGGATGAGGATGTCCGAAAGGCCTGGAATCTTCCGGCGAGCTGGAAACTTCTCGCGGAAATGCCCTTCGGGTCGGTTGAAGCCCCGGCAGGTACCAAGGAGTTTTTGCCGCTTGTGGAGCGAATGAAAGTTATTGGAGGGTAACAAAAGATGGTCGCCGTTAGGTTTTTTTGAAAGTGTAATGGCGACACATCTCACTCGTCAGGGGTGATTTTCTTTATGCCTTTCTCTATCTTCTCGCCCGTTTTCGTTCCGATCTGTTTTATCTTTTTTGCGGCTTTCGAATCTTTAGCTTTTTGAGCTTTTTCCTCAAGAAATAACGCGGACCGTTGGGCTGCCAAATCAGCTTTTTTCGCTTTCTGTTTGAGGGAAAGCGATTCCGACAACTCGTTGAGTTTGCTTTCTGCCTTTTCAACAGCGACTCTGGCCTTATCGGTTTGCTTCTGACTCCCGGACTCGAGCGCAGCCGAAAAGTTTGCAAGCGCCGTTTCCATGCGCTGAAGCGCCGTTTCTCCCTCGTCGTCAGCGAATGCATTGAACAGCAAGAGGGTCGACGCGATGCAGACAAAAACCAGTTTCTTCATTGCTACCTCCGTTTGCGCCAAATTATACCGAGAGAAACTCGTTTGGTCACTAAGGGTTACGGTTGAGCTTGTATCACCCGCTCTCGCTTGAGGAAGGCTGCCGTTTTTGGTAGGATCAATCTCAGGAGTTTCAATATGCACGTTGTGTGTCTCGATCTTGAGGGCGTACTTGTTCCAGAAATTTGGATTGAATTCTCGAAGGCTACCGGCATTCCCGAGTTGATGATCACGACGCGGGACGAGCCCGATTACGATAAGCTCATGAAGTTCAGGATCGGTATCCTCGAACGGCACGGACTCAAGCTGAAGGACATCCAGCGCGTCATCGGCGGTATGGACCCGCTTCCCGGGGCAAAGGCGTTTATGGACGCAGCCCGCGCGCGGACGCAGGTCATTATCCTTTCAGACACCTTTACCCAGTTTGCCCAGCCGCTCATGGCAAAGCTTGGCTTCCCGACGCTTTTTTGCAACGAGCTTGTTATTGGCGCAGACGGCGCGGTTACCGGATATTCCCTCCGGCAGAGCGACGGGAAACGAAAGGCTGTCGCCGCGCTAAAGAGCATCAACATGAAGGTCATGGCCGCCGGCGATTCGTATAACGATCTCGGCATGATCCAGACCGCCGACACGGGCGCGCTTTTCCGCGCCCCTGACGGGATCAAGGCGCAGCATCCTGCGCTTCCCGCCTACGAGGCTTACGACGAGCTTCTCGCTCATGTCGATCGATTCATCGCGAGCTAAGACACAGACACGACGCGATACATCGGCTTTTCGCCGGGCCTGAGCTCGAGGACGTTTTTTTCGCACGGAAGGACCTCGGTCGGGTCGTGGGTGACATGGAGCAGTGTCGTCGTACCGCGCGCCGCGATCGCCTCAAGAAGCGAAAGGACGTGCGTTCGGTGGGCGGCATCAAGGCCGTGACAGGGCTCATCGAGGATAAGGATAGCCGGGCCCTTGATCGCCGCGCGCGCGATGAGGACGGCGCGCTGTTCGCCGTAGGAAAGCTCGCGGAAGGGAACACGTTCCTTACCGGAGAAACCCGCGAGAGCGAGCCATTGAACCGCGAGAAGTCGCTCTTCCTCGCCGCATTGCTGATAGAGTCCGATCGAATCATGAAGGCCGGAGAGAAGCACCGTCTCGAGCGAGTATTCGCCGAGCGCGCGGTATTCGGTGTGTAGCCGATATGACACTATTCCGAGCTTTTCCTTTATTTCCCATATTGTCTCGCCTGAGCCACGGCGCTTACCGAAAAGGCGTACGTCGTTCCGGTAAACCTGCGGGTTGTCGCCGGTGATGAGCTCGAGGAAGGTCGTCTTTCCGGAGCCGTTCGGGCCGCGGATGAGCCAGTGCTCGCCGCGCCGGAGCGTCCACGAAAGGCCGTCGAGTACCTTGCGGTCGGACCATTCAACGGTCACGTCTCGCATCTCGACCAGGACCTCGCAATCGCTTCGAGCGGCAGGCGGTACCGTCGCATCCGCGAGATCAGTCGCCCCGCGAAGTAAAGCCTCGATATCCGTTTCACGGGAAACGTCGCCATTTGCCGAAGCGTATTTCTTCTCGCATCGGGCACGATATTCCTCAAAAGGGCCCTCGAACGCGATTTTTCGGTTCTCGAGCTCAAGCACGCGTGTGACGGAAGTGGGTACGCCTTCGGGACGGTCCATGACGAGGACGAGGCGCGTGTCTGCAAGATTTGTTGACAAAAACTCGAGGAGTCGCGCGCGCGAGGCAGCGTCGAGGCCTTCGTAGGGTTCGTCAAGGATGAGCAGCGATGGGCGGGCGGCGAGTGCTGCCGCGAGGAGGGTGCGGCGAATCTCACCCGTTGAAAGGTACTTAAGACCGCGGTCGAGTATCGGCTCGATGCCGAAAAGGGAAACCGCGGGATGGCGATCGAGAGCGTCTCCTGCAGGATACGAGCCGCTATCCGCACTTGGCAGCGTCTCCAGAATGAGCTTGCGCGGGGTTCTTCCAGGATCGACGCCTCCCTCGACGAAGTCGGAGTCATCTCGCCGACGCTCTTCCTCGATAAGATCGGCTGCGGTCTCGAAGGAAACGAGGGCTGCGGTTCCTTCGAGCGTGGTGAATTTCCCTGTATCGCGGGGTACGATCTCGAACTTCCCTGCGAGCGCGGCCGCGAAGACGCTTTTCCCCGCACCGTTAGGGCCAGTCACGAGCCAGTGTTCACGTTCCCCATAATTCCAGGATATATCCCGAAGGATAGCCTCTCCGTTTTTTGCGATGTCGCAATGTTCCATAATGAAGCGCATGGTCTTGGATCATAGCCCGAAAAAAGCGCACGCCGCAAGGGAATGTAAGGATCTCTCTGGGCGATAAACAGAAGTGTTTTACAATACCGGAGATCCTGATCTATAATCGGCTTACTCAACAAGGATGAAAAAATGACGCGACTTCCAAGCTTTGCGATTATTACGATTATCATGTCTTTTGTCTGCATAAATTGTACGACAACCCGGCAGACAGTCATTGAAAATGACCGGGGCGAGTCAATGACGACAGCTAGCCTCGATGGCTGCGATGATTTCGGCAAGCAGACCCTGCGGTTGGAGACCGACAAAGAGGTAATCATCCTGGTCCACGGATGTAAAGCCTCAAGCGGGAGTTTCTTGATCCTTAAAGAAGTCTTTGAATCTCGGGGACAGCAGGCGATCGGCTTTAGTTATGACTATAGGGATTCCATAGAAGAATGTGCGGATCAACTGGTTGTGGCGATCAATTCGATCAATGAATTGACGCATCCTTCGAGAATCACGATAGTCGCCCACAGCCAGGGAGGGCTCGTCGCCAGACGGGCATTGATTTCGAATCGCCCGGACAACCTGGTGTTGCAGGGCCTCAACAATAAGATCAGGTTGGTGACAATTTCCAGCCCGTTCAACGGGATAAAGGCATCCGCACACTGCGGGATGACCGCCCTGCACATAGCGAGCGCGGGCGCAACGGTCCTGATATGTCAGGCGATTGCCGGATCAACATGGAGAGAGATCAATCCAGGTTCGGATTTCATCAATAACCCGGGGCAGTTGTCCGAAATGGTGGTTGATCACCTGAAAATCAATACAGACGAGAGGAACACCTGCCGTACAGTCGACAGCGAGGGTAAATGCCAGGAAGACGATTTTGTATTCGCGTTGGACGAGCAGTATACGGAGGCTGTTGATCGCGATAACAGAGTCAGCAATATAGAGCTGAAAGCCGGCCATGCCCAAGTCGTCGGAAAACCCGGGAATCCACCTTTTACGCTTATCGATACGCTGGAAAAAAATAACGTGTTGCGCAAGCAGGCCTCTCTGAGCTATGCCGAGGACGTCGCCTTGCTTAATCGGCTGTATCAGTAGGTGAGGTGAGTATACCTACCGGTAGGTATAACGAATAATCTCCGCGATCGCCGTTCTCATCCTCCGCGCCGAGTCCGTTCCCGAGGTCGCGGGTTTTTGAACGAAGCCGATGTCGTAGTCGCCGAAATCGGGCCCGGCTTGATAGAGGACAAGGCCGTCCGCGAAGGGGCTGTTTTCGAGTACGAGCCGGGGTACGAGTCCAACGCCGAGTCCGAGGCGTGCCAGCGCGAGAACGGCTTCGTTGCCGGCAGTTTCCGCGGAAAGCATGGGTTTTACGGCGTTCGCGCGCGCCCAGCGGTCAAAGCGCTCGCGAGAAAGCCCTGTCCGCGGGAGGATAAGCGGTACGCCCTGCAAAGCCTCCACAAGGGCTTTTGGCTCGCTCTCGCGAGCAGGGTTCATTGCCGGACTTCGCTGCTCAAGTGGTTCCTCAACGAGGGGGAGATGACCGAACGCGCCTTCCCGGGCCGAAACGAAGACAAGAGGGGTCTTCCTGACGGAATGACATTCGAGGTCTCGGTATCCGTTCGGCGGAATCGCGTCGAGGGCGAGTTCCGCCCGCCCTTCGCGAATCGTTTCGGCCGCCCCCGCGGGGTCGCCGGTCTCGACGGAAAGCCTGAGGTCCGGATGCTCGCGGGCAAGAGCCTCGACGAAGGGCGGGAGGATCGAGTAGCAGGCGGTTACGGACGCGTAGATCCTGATGATGCCCCGAAGACGGTCGTCTTTTTCACCAAGGCGGAGCTTGAGGTCATCCATGCGATGGACAGTTTCGCGCGCGAAGGCGAGAAAGGCCTTTCCTTCGTCGGTGAGGGAAACCTGCCTCGTGTCACGCTCGAGGAGTGGAGCGCCGAGCTCTTCTTCGACGCGCGCAAGAAGACGGCTCAATGCCGAGGGGCTTAAGTGTACCTGGGCTGATGCGCGGGCGAAGTGGAGTGTATCGGCGAGGGCGATAAAGGCCTCGAGCTCATGGATGTCCATGCGCTCAAGGATACCCGGTGTTTGACCGGACGGGCAAGATCTCGGCTTCCGGGATTACAGACCTCCTGAACGAAGTCCCGCGAGGACCTCTGGAATCGGTAGTCCGTCAAAATCCTTTCCTTTTTCCACTGAAAGACCGTGCGCGAGGCAGGCGACGACGTTTCTCGTGAAACGTTCAAGGCCGTCTTCCTTGATCGCCGTCGCAAAGGCCTTCACCTTGGACATGTTCCCCAAGGAGTAGATTCCCTTTTCGCACGACGCGAGCTCGGTGCATTCCCAACAGCCTGCGATCTTGCGGGATTCGCAGCAGGACTTTTGCGGGCACCCCTTGTCTGAGCAATTATGGTCACACCGGTTGTTCGCGGTTTTGCACCCATCGCATTTGTCGGCAAGGAAGCAGAGTCCGCACATGAGGCCGCAATAGGCGACGCCCGCCGCGATGTTTTCCGCGGTCAATGATTCGTTTTCCAGTTTCATGGGTTTAACATACCATGGAGACATGACATCTATTGTCAGGATTTATTTTTGTGTTGCAAAATACGCAATAGTGTTCTGCAAATGTTTCGCTTTACGCATCGTTAAAAATGGGCTATAAAGGGCATACCGGTTGGCCTTTATATTGGCCAGATGCAACACCACAGAGAACCCGGAATCTTTTTTTCAGGAGACACATATGAACTATTTTAATTCAATCCCGTGGCGCGTGGCGCTCGGACAGCTCGGAACCTGCCGCTTTATGGACCGGAACGAGTTCTCGGACGGAACCGCCGCCCTCAAGGGAAAGAAGATCGTCATCGTTGGCTGCGGCGCCCAGGGCCTTAATCAGGGTCTTAATCTTCGCGACTCCGGCCTCGACGTGAGCTATGCGCTCCGCAAAGAGGCGATCGCCGAAAAGCGCGCGAGCTGGAAGAACGCGTCCGAGAACGGCTTCAAGGTCGGCACCTACGACGAGCTCATCCCGACCGCCGATCTCGTCGGTAATCTCACCCCGGACAAGCAGCACACCCCGGTCATTACGGCCGTCATGCCCCTCATGAAGAAGGGCTCGGCGCTTTGGTACAGCCACGGCTTCAACATCGTCGAAGAAGGCATGCAGGTTCGAAAGGATATCACCGTCGTCATGATGGCCCCAAAGGGCCCGGGCACTGAGGTTCGCGTCGAGTATACCCGCGGCTTCGGCATCCCCACCCTCATCGCGGTGCACCCCGAGAACGATCCCGAGAAAAAGGGCTGGGCGATCGCGAAGGCCCTCGCCGTCGGCACCGGTGGTAGTCGCGCGGGCGTTCTTGAGTCAAGCTTCATCGCCGAGGTTAAATCCGACCTCATGGGCGAGCAGACGATCCTTTGCGGCATGCTCCAGGCCGGAAGCCTTCTTTGCTTCGACAAGATGGTTGCATCCGGTATCGATAAGGGGTGGGCATCAAAGTTCATCCAGTATGGCTGGGAAACCGTCACCGAGGCCCTCAAGTGGGGTGGCATCACCGGCATGATGGACCGGCTCTCGAATCCCGCGAAGCTCAAGGCCCATGCGCTTTCGCTCGAGCTTAAATCAATCATGGCGACGCTCTACCAGAAGCACCAGGACGACATCATTTCAGGCAAGTTCAGCTCGACGATGATGGAAGACTGGAAGGCCGGCGACAAGGATCTTCTCGCATGGCGCGAGGCGACCGGTAAAACCGCCTTCGAGCAAACCCCCGCGGGCAATGTCCAGATTAGCGAGCAGGAATACTTCGACAAGGGTATCCTCATGGTCGCGATGGTAAAAGCGGGCGTCGAACTCGCTTTCGAGACGATGGTCGCCGCGGGCATCAAGCCCGAAAGCGCCTACTACGAGAGCCTCCACGAGACCCCGCTCATCGCGAATCTCATCAGCCGTAAAAAACTCTACGAGATGAACAAGGTTATCTCGGACACCGCCGAGTACGGCTGCTATCTCTTCGACAACGCCTGCCGCCCGCTCCTCAAGGATTTCATGGCGAAGGTTGACCTCGATATCATCGGTAAGGGCCTCACGACGAAGGACAACTCGGTCCCGAACCGTGAGCTCGTCAAGGTGAACGACGAGATCCGGAATCACCCTGTCGAGAAGATCGGCAAGGTTCTGCGCTCGTACATGACCGCCATGAAAGAAGTGATTTAAGGATTGCATGGATTCACGGGGCCGCAGGCGCGAAAGAACCTGCGGCCTTCGCATTTTAAACGCCCACAGGAATGGCGAATCCGCGGGATGGTAAAAAAAAGATTGCGAGTTCCATGTTTTGCCCCTTACACTGGCCTTATCGATTGATAAATGGACTTTGATCAACAAAGCGGAGGCGGACGATGAATGTCATTTTTATTGTGGCAGGGTCGGGGATCCTGTTTCTTCTTGCGTATTATACCTACGGAAAGTTCCTTGCCAAAAAGGTTTTTGAGCTCGACGACGCGAAAAAAACCCCGGCGGTAGAGATCAACGACGGAAGCGATTTCGTCCCGGCGAAAAAAAGCATGCTCCTTGGACAACATTTTTCCGCGATCGCAGCTGCAGGACCGATTAACGGACCGATTCTCGCCGGGGTCATGTTTGGTTGGGTTCCGGCCCTTTTCTGGATCGTCATTGGATCGATATTTATCGGTGGCGTGCACGATATGGGCTCGCTTATCGCTTCTGTACGCCATAAGGCACGATCGATCACCGACGTGATCAGGACGAATGTTTCTTCGCGGGCATGGATCCTGTTCATGATATTTATCTGGATCACCCTCGTGTACATTATCGTGGCCTTCACCGATATTACCGCGAGTTCTTTCGTTGGAATGGTTTCCCTTGAATCGGGAGAGAAGGTTGGGGGCGGCGCAATCGCGTCATCCTCGATTTTATATCTCATTCTTCCGGTGATTATGGGTTTGCTGATACGCTTCTCCAAACTTCCTGAGAAATGGGCGATCGTGATCTTCTTGCCGCTCGTCGGCGTAGCGATCTGGGTCGGGCGGTATCTCCCCATAACGCTTCCGGCGTTTATCGCACCCGATGCGGCAACCGCGCAGAAGGTCTGGTCCGTACTGATACTGATTTACTGCCTTATCGCGTCGGTCGTGCCGGTTTGGGCTTTGCTTCAGCCGCGTGGTGCGCTCGGCGGGTATTTTCTGTACGCCGCCCTCATCACCGCCGCTATCGGAGTCGTGTTTGGCGGTTACAAGATCGCGTATCCGGCGTTCACGAACCTTTCCCCCGATGGCGGCTTTGGCGCAGGCTTTTGGTTCCCGATGTTTCCTCTGCTTTTTATAACCGTCGCGTGCGGCGCGTGCTCGGGGTTTCATTCGCTCGTGTCTTCGGGAACTTCCAGCAAACAACTCGACAACGAACGGAACGCGAAACCGATCGGCTATGGCGCAATGCTCCTTGAGGGCATGGTCGCGGTCGTCTCGCTCGCCTGCGTGATGATACTTGCAAAGGATTCCGAGCTCATCAAGAAGGCTCCGAACTTCATTTATGCGTCGGGAATTGGCCGTTTTCTAGAGCTGATCGGGATCCCCGCGGCGTTTGGCATATCGTTCGGTCTCATGGCGTTTACGACCTTTGTCTATGACACCCTCGATGTCTGCACCCGGCTTGGGCGGTATATTTTCGAGGAGCTTACGGGTCTCCGCAACTGGGTGGGTCGCGCGCTCGGTACCGTCTTGACCGCGGGCGTTCCGATAATCTTTATCTTCTCGACAATGGTTGACGCGAAGGGGAATCCGATTCCTGCCTGGCGTACGTTCTGGAATACCTTTGGCGCGTCGAACCAACTTCTCGCGGCGCTCGCCCTGATCGGCATAACGGTTTGGCTCATTAATACCTCTAAGAGGAAATTCATCTGGCTCGTTTCTTTCCTGCCGGCGGTATTTATGTTCGCCATGGCGAATTGGGCGCTCGTCGCGTCGATCCTTGATAAATGGATCGCGAAAAAGGCCTCCATACATGCGGTTGTCCCGTATGTTCACTTGGTGCTTATCGTTCTTTCCGTTCTGGTCGTGATCGAGACGGTTATCGCGCTGGTGAAACAGAAGGTTACCGCGGCCTGATCTCCGCTGTGCGGGTTCCCGCTTCCGAGCCGAGAAACGCGAGGCACGCGAGATAGTCGGGCGGAAGCGGCGCGGTTACCGTTACCATGGTACCGGTAACCGGGTTGGGAAACGCGAGGCTTCGGGCGTGGAGCATGACGCGCGGAACGGAATAACCGTCGAGCGAGTTCGGACCGCCGTAGAGTTCGTCGCCGAGAAGCGGTAGCCCGAGCCCTGAAAGGTGAACGCGGATTTGATGGGTGCGACCGGTGAGCGGAAGCGCGAGAACCCTGAGCGCCCGATCGAAGCGTTCGAGGACGCGAAAATCCGTATGGGCCGGCGCCCCACCCGAAAGAACCGCACCCCATTTTGCCCGCGCGCTATTTACGCTGATTCTGCCGAGAGAATTATCCACCGAAAATAAATCATCCGGGAAAAAACCTTGCACTGCCGTGAGCGCCTCATATTCCTTGCGGGCGCTGTGCGTCTCGAACATTGCGTGACAGGACGGGTTTACCGCGCGGGATTTCGAGAAAAGGATGACGCCCGAGGTTTCCCGGTCAAGCCGGTGGTGAAGCCCGACGTAGGGTTCGTTTCGCGTTCCGTCGCGCGCCTGGAGAAAGCGCTTGACCGCGGCGTGGAGATGGTCGCGTGACGCGACAATCGTCGCTTCCGTCGGTATCCCCGCTGGTTTGTCGATCACGATCACCGCGTCATCTTCATAGAGAATTCGTTCCTCCGTCATCTCGAAGGCCGTATCCTCAGGCTTCTTTTCGAAGCCGAATTTCTCCGTGTCGAATCGCACGGCGACAGCGCTTCCCCTTATTACCGAAAAAGCCGGAACGCGTACCTGTTTTCCGTTGACGGTAACGCATCCGGCGATGATAAGGCGACGGATCTTCGATTTGGAGATTTCCGGGCAATTGGAAATATGGGCAAGTTCACCGGGTAACCCCAACGCAAGGAACTCTCCGAGCGGGAGGGGCGTAGCTTTCGGTTGGGTAAGGCGCAGCACGTGCACGGACATGCCGTTGATCGTATCAGCTCAATGACGATTACGCAATGGAAATTCCCCAACCGGCTGGTTGCGGAAATTTGACGGGCTCAAAAAAAGGCTTAAGCTTTTAGATGATACTGATTTATGGCAAGGGCGAGGGCCCGGGGATATACAATAATGGACAAGAACGCGACGACACGGGATATTATCTATACCGTTACGGAAAAATGCGTCGGGTGCAACAAATGCATCAGAAATTGCCCGATAATCGGCGCAAATATCGCGTATGTGGCTGATGGAGAAAATCGCGTTCGGGTTAACCAGGAACGCTGCATCCGGTGCGGGGCGTGTCTGGACGCCTGTTCGCACGAAGCTCGGCAATACGTAGACGATACGGAAGCGTTTTTCCGCGACCTTAAAGCGGGAAAAAAGATTTCGGTGGTCGCCGCGCCCGCAGCGCGCGTGAATTTCGAGAGTCACGGAAAACTGATCGGTTTTTTGAAGGCCTCGGGCGTCAATCTCGTGTATGACGTCTCCTTTGGCGCTGATATTACGACCTGGGCTTATCTTAAGGCGATACGGGAAAAGGGGCTTACCTCGGTGATCGCCCAGCCGTGCCCCGCAATCGTAAACTATATCGAGAAATTCCAGCCTGAACTTCTCGCGAATTTAGCCCCCGTGCATAGTCCAACCTTGTGTACGGCGATATTCCTGAATAAATACGCGAAGACCGCCGACCGCGTGGCGTTTCTCTCTCCCTGTATCGGAAAAATTGACGAGTTTACCGACGCGAACACGAATGGGTTCGTTTCCTATAACGTGACGTACGGGAAGCTTGCCGAATACATGAAAACCAAAGGCGTTCATCTGGCGGATTACGATGAAGCGGAATTCGACGATATCGGTTGCTGGCTAGGTTGTGTGTATAGCCGACCGGGCGGTTTGCGGGAAAATGTCGAGACGCTCGTTCCCGGGGCGTGGGTTCGTCAGATTGAGGGACAGCATCACGCGTATCCATACCTTCGCGAGTATGGAAAACGCGTCCAGGGAAAAAAGCCGGTTCCGCTTCTTGTGGATATCCTGAACTGCGCCAATGGTTGCAACCGGGGAACCGCGACGCTCAAGCACGTTTCGGTCGACGACGCTGACGCGACCTTGAACGCGCTCAAGGCGCTCAAGCTTGAAGAAAAGACAGGTCCCTTCAAGAAAAAATCTGCAGAGCTTTTTTCGATGTTCGACGCGAAACTCGATCTCCGCGATTTCATCAGGCCGTATAAAAACCGAAAGCTCATCCTTGCGGAACCGACGCGGGACGAGCTGGATGCAATATACCGGGGACTTCATAAATACACGGACGATTCGCGGAAGATAAACTGCTCCGCGTGCGGGTACGACACTTGCGAGGATATGGCGAGGGCAATACACAACGGAGTAAACAGCAATATTAACTGCATCGATTTCAATCGGCACGAGATTTCGCTTGAGGGCGAAAGCATCAAGGAAAAGACGAAGGAGATAGACGAGCTTTCCGCGTACACCGCCTCTATCGTGTCAGTTCTTGACGAGGTGTCGGCGTTGAACCTCGACGTCGAGGTCGCCGGCGCGTATGGCGGCGAGTTTGTCAAGATTAAGGAATCGATCAACCGGATCCTTGATACCCTGAACGGGACCATCATGGAAATCCGGATGTACGCGGAACAGTTCGGAGCGGGCGCCGAGCAGGTTTCGGACGGCAGCGGAAACATCGCTTCCGGCGTAAGCGCGCAGGCGGTAGCCTTGGATAAATTAACCACCTTGATCGCGATGCTTACCGAAAAAACCCGGCAAAACGCGACGAGCGCTGAAACGGCGAGAGGGCTTTCCTCGGCGGCGAAGGATTCAGCTGAGGAAGGAAACCTTCGCATGAAGGAAATGCTCAAATCGATGGAAGAGATCAACGAGGCTTCGGCGAATATCACGAAGATTCTGGGAGTAATTGACGATATCGCGTTCCAGACCAACATCCTCGCGCTGAATGCCGCGGTTGAGGCCGCCCGCGCGGGCAAGTACGGCAAGGGTTTTACAGTGGTTGCCGACGAAGTTCGGAACCTGGCGCGGCGTTGCTCCGACGCGGCGAAGGAAAGCGCCGGTTTTATCGAGACCTCTGTCGCGCGCGTGAAAAACGGAACCGGTATTGCGAACGAAACCGCGATGGCGCTGGCGAAGATCGTACAAAAGTCGTCGGAAATAGCACGCATCGTCGAAGAGATCGTCGCAACGTCCAATGCGCAGACAGGAGGAATCGACACGATAAACCTGAATCTGCAGCAGGTCTCCAATGCCGTGCAGTCTAATTCGTCCGCCGCACAGGAAAGCGCCGGGGCAAGCGCCGCGCTTTCACAGCAGGCAATGTCGCTCAAGGAAAGCGTTTCTCGCTTCAGATTGCGCGATCGATAGTCCTTCCTTGCGATCGGCGTTCGCGCGTGGTACTATTGGGCGATGGTCAGAATGCCCAAGAAATTCCGCATGGCTTTTCTGCTTTTCTCGGTATGCTTCATACGATCGTCGCTTGGCGTCTTTGCCGAAAATTCAAGCCTTCTTGCAAAGCTCGAGCCGATAGAAGCGTATGGCGAGACTCCGAACAGAAACCTTGAGCAATGGAAGAAGGAAATCAGCGCATATTCGCTTCGCCACTACGGCGTCGCTACGTTCGCGATCGATCCAACCGTTATCGTCCTTCATTACACGGCATCAGATGATTTTCCACTCAATTTGATATCGTCTGCAAGCTTTAAGGACGAGGCCCCGGGCGTCGCGAGTCATTTCGTGATCGACGAAAAGGATGGCGCCGGGATCGTCTATCAGATTCTTCCGCTCGACGTGATGAGCCGCGCGACATTCGGCGCCAACTTCTGCTCTATAAGCATCGAGATGGTTGCGCGTGATGAGGCGACCCTTATTTCAAAGCGCGCTCTTCTCGAGACTGCGATCACGCTTGTTTGTGAATTGATGGAGCGATACGAGATTCCGGTTACGCGCGTGTACGGGCACGAAGAGATCGATGCCTTTCTGGCCGAAGATCCTCATGGTGATTTCTTCGACAATACTATCGAAGGTTCGTTCATTCCGCGCAAAATCGATCCGGGGAAAAGGGTTATGGGCTTTATTCGGGAAAGTCTCGGCGCAAAAGGCGTTCAGCAATAAAAAACCCCGGAGTGTTTCCGGGGTTGTATCTGCCATCGCTTTTTTATCGCAATGCTTTCTTTATCGCTTCTACCCGGTCCGTCTTTTCCCAGGGGAATTGGCTCCGGCCGAAGTGGCCATAGGAGGCCGTTTCCTGATAAATCGGGCGGCAAAGATCGAGTGTCCTGATGATACCCGCGGGGGACAGGTCAAAAACGTCTTTAACCGCGTAGGTTATCTTCGTTTCGTCGACGGTTCCGGTTCCAAAGGTATCGACCATGACGGATACGGGGAATGGAACGCCAATCGCGTAGGCAAGCTGGATCTCGCAACGTTCGGCGAGGCCGGCCGCGACAATATTCTTTGCTACGTAGCGAGCCATGTATGCCGCCGAACGATCGACCTTCGACGGATCCTTACCCGAGAATGCGCCACCACCGTGTCGGCCCATGCCGCCGTAGGTATCCACGATGATCTTTCGTCCTGTCAGGCCGGTGTCGCCAAAGGGGCCACCGATAACGAAGCGTCCGGTCGGGTTTATGAAATACTTCGTGTTGATGTCGAGAAGCCCTGTTGGTCCGAGAACCGGCTTAATAATTTCCTCGATGACGCTCTCGGTTATCATCTCGTGGGTAACCTCGGGATTATGCTGATGGGACACGACAACCGTATCGATACGGATGGGCTTATGGCCTTCGTACTCTATTGTGACCTGGCTTTTCGCGTCAGGGCGGAGCCAGGGCAGGCGTTTCGACTTTCTGAGGTCGGTCGCGCGGTGGAGAAGCGCGTGCGCGTACATAATCGGGGCAGGCATGAGCTCTGGTGTCTCGGTGCAGGCGAAGCCGAACATCATTCCCTGATCTCCCGCGCCCTGTAACCCCTTGTACTCGGTAAGTCCCGTTCCCGCAACGCCCTGGTTTATGTCGGGCGATTGCGCGTGAATCATGTCGAGAACGGCCATTGAGTCGCAATCGAGCCCAAAATCGGAGTCGGTATAACCGATTTCCCGCGCGATATTGCGTACGACGGACTGAACGTCGACGTAGGTATTGGTCGTAATCTCACCGCCGACGAGAACGAGCGCGGTTGAAGCGAAGGTTTCGCAGGCAACGTGGCTGGACGGATCGTCCTTGAGGCAGGCGTCGAGAATCGCGTCGGAAACCTGGTCACAGAGTTTGTCAGGATGGCCTTCACCGACCGATTCAGAGGTAAAAAGGTGCCGTGTTGAGTTCATTGAAAAAACCTCCCTTGCAATGCGCAAAAAATAGCACTAAGCTAGAATATATAATAAATGTACAATAATGACCAGAAGGAGTGCGTAAATGGCATTGTACAAGTCGTATCCCAAGAAAGGGACAACCTGTAAGGTTACCTTTGAAATACCGATGGAAGTGACGACTGGCGTAAAAAAGATCGCCCTGGTCGGCGATTTTAACAACTGGGACACAAACGCTCACATTCTTTCAAGAAATAAGGATGGGCTTTATTCCATCACGATCGCTCTTGAGCAGGGCAATGAATATCAGTTTCGGTATTTGATGGACGATTTCCGTTGGGAAAACGACTGGGCCGCCGACAAGTATCTTCCTTCAAGTTTTGCCAATTGCGACAATTCTGTTGTTATTGTCTAGCGCTATCCTGATCGACCAGGATATATCGATTATCAAGGATCCGAATCTTGTCCCTGAGGCGTGGGGTAACGCGCACTTCCTTTTTTTCATTGATAAATATCGCGTCCGTCTCCGGTACTTCCGAAATAAGGCGCATGCCTCCATCAATACCCAGCAAGAATGTCGAGGTTGAGAGGGCATCGGCATTGATCGAAACGGGTGTGACTATCGTGACGGAAACAAGGCCATTATTGGAAGGATAGCCGGTCTTTGGGTCAAGAATGTGGTGATAGCGAACGCCGTTTTCCTCGAAGAAGCGCTCGTAAACCCCCGACGTGACGATCGACATATTGCTAACCGGCAGGCTCAAAATAGGCTGCCCCCGCGCTTCTTCGGGGTCCCTGATTCCGATAACCCATGGTTTTTTTGTCGCCTTTTCGCCCATGGCGTAGATGTTTCCGCCAAGGTCTATCATTGCGCGCGTGATTCCGTGGTTCGAAATAATGCGTGCGGCCTCGTCGGCGGCATAGCCCTTGGCGATCGCGCCAAGATCGAGCCGCATTCCCTTTTCAAGGAGAAAAACCGTTCCGGCGACCTCGTCGATTTTGACGTTCTTTCCGTTCACCAGCGATACGGCGGTTTTTATGGCATCTGGGCTGGGAACAGCCGCCGAATCGGTTCCGATGTTCCAGAGTTTTACCAGGGGACCAATGGTGGGATCGAATGCGCCATCCGTTTTATCACGGTACAGCAAGGCCTTTTTAAGGATCTGGAGGGTTTCGGGCGCCGCCTTAACGGGCGCAATACCTGCCGCCCGGTTAATCGCGGCAATATTCGTGTCGTCCCGATTGGCGCTCAGGATCGATTCAAGCTCTCTGAGGCGGCTAAAGATCTCGTCCTGGATTTCGGGGGTTCCCGCGTCATAGAGATTGATGGAGCAGACCGTCCCGAAAACGAATTCGGTCCTCGTTTGCTCCTTTGCTTTGCATGACGCGAAGGAGAGAATGGTCGAAAGTGCGAAGGCGAAGATGATTACGGATTTAGGGTTCATCATTATTGCGAAGACTATATACCGGGAAAGGCCGGAGGTTAAAGTGTTCCGCCGTTTTCTGCCGCTTTCTTTTTCCGTTTCTCCTCATAGAGTTTCGCGTCACTTTCCTCAATGATGCTTTCAAACGTCTTCGGGTTATCAGACGGCTCGACGAAAACGGTTCCCCAGCTCGCGGAAAGAATCCAAGGATGTGACTTTCGCGCGTTGAATGCAGCGAGTTGCCCGGAAATGCGGGTAAGTGCGCCCAGTACTGCCTTTTCGTGGATATTCGCCATGAGAATGACGAATTCATCGCCACCGTATCGAACGACGAGGTCTTTTTCACGAAAGCTCTTCTTCAGGATTTTTGAGAGCGCAAGTATCGCTGCGTCTCCGTCCTTGTGGCCAAAGGAATCGTTGATCTTTTTGAGTCCATCCATATCGAGGAAGATAAAGCAGCAGGAGTCCTGGTTATCGCAAGCTTGTTGGTACATGATGCGGCCGGTTACGTAGAGGGCGCGTCGGTTATAGAGACCGGTAAACTCGTCTATTACCGAAAGGCGCGATAGCGCGTCGTTCGTTCGGGTCAGCACTTTTATTCGGTTAACGATCAGGTCATTGGCCATTGCCATGTCGATGATTTGTGACACAAGTGACTGAACGCGCCAGAAATGTTCGTAGCGATGATTGGTCATGGAAAAAATGAGAAACCCATAAACCGTGTTCGTTTGGACGAGCGGCAGGACTGCAAGCGGCATCCGATACGAGGTAATGTCGTTATGCACGAGCTTTCGGGCGGGAAAGCGAGGAAAGGTATCCTGGGGTATTTCGGGCGGTTTGCCTTCGGTGTACGAAAGGCGGAGCTCGCCAATGTCCGGGTCGTCCGGACTCAGGAAAACCATAAGACACCGCTCTATCCCGAGAAGGGAGAGGTTTGCGGCTATGGTTCGGATCGTCTCCTGAACCGACAGGTGTTGCGATATGAGGGCGCTGCAGTTTTGGCTGAAGGTGATGTTGCCGAGATCGTTTGTGTGAATTCCCGCGAAGGCTTTGATCTTGGTCTGAACGAAAAGGCGGAAGGCGTCGATAAAGATCGTGTTGACGAGGATCTGCGCGTTAAACTCGCGATGCTTGAGCGCCGTTATGGTCCATTGCGTGGAAAAAAGGTCGATAAAGGCCGTTGTAAGATCCCCGGAACGCGAAAGGTCGCGGATAGCCTTTTTAAAGAAAGCGTTGAAGGGCGCGCTGTCATTTGTCGCGATGCACTCCTCGATCGTCTCTTCGAGGTTTCTCCGTAATTCCGACATCCTTTTCAGGCTGGCGTGCGACTCCCTGATCTCCTCAATCGGGGCAAACGCCCCGCTCTTTCGGTCCGCTTGCGCGTACCAGGAGGTGCAGCCGCAGGACTCGCGGCGCATGAATCGGGCGTTGAACTGGACCTTCTCGGCCGTGTATGGCGATTTGCCGGATAAATCGTGCGCAATCCGTTCCATGATGGTGGTCACCATCTCCCAAATGGGGAAATTGATGCTCGAGAAGCTCTGGGGAAGCGCGTTATTTTCCTCGACGTCGTCAAACCCAACAACGGCGATTTCCTCGGGCACGGATATGCCGTTGTTCAGGAACTCCTTGACCGCACCGATTGCCATTTGATCGTTGGCGCATATAAGCGCCTCCGGAACGGTATCAGCCCCTAAAAGGATCGTTTGCGCCGTCTTCATTCCGCTTTCGGTGGTAAAATCCCCGGCAAAAACCATGTTTGCCGGAATGTCGATTCCGTAGCCGCCAAGGATTTCGGTTACGCGGTCCTGTCGAGCGCGTGAGATGCTGTGAGGCGAATCAGGGCCGCACAAAAACGCTATTTTGCGGTATGCGTGCTTTTCCACCAGATGGCGAACCATATCTTCGATTGCGTCCGTTTCGTTCACGGTTACGCTGAATTTATCGGGAAGGTCGTGCAGGAGCGAATACACGGGGATTTTCTGATATTGATCAAGAATCGCCCGCGTAATGGCATTAGGGTCGAACGGCGAGATGTTATGGGGATACACGATCAGGGCATCGATAAGATCCGGATCCGGGAGCGTATAGGCATACGAACTCGCGCCGCAGTTCTTGTCCTTTTCGAGGAATCCGCCAAAATAGAAAACGAGGTGAAGATCGTTTTCCTCGGCGGCCTCGATCAAGTCACCGATATTTCTTTGGTTAAAATAGCCATTGACGGAGTCGATCAGCACGCCAACCGTGGACCTTTTCGGGGTTCTTGTTTTTGCTGGATCGGCTCCGTCATTCATACCAAGAAGTATCGAGTTTATCCGATTACTTTACAATGCTCAGGTGCAGTTCGTTCAACTGTTTCTGGTCAACGTCGCTCGGGCAGTCGTCCATGGGGCTCTGCGCAAAGCTGTTCTTCGGGAATGCGATGACTTCCTTGATCGATGTTTCGCCGGCCATGAGCATGACGAGGCGGTCGAGACCGGGCGCAATTCCGCCATGGGGAGGGGCTCCGTACTTGAAGGCCTCGGTGAGAAAGCCGAACTTCTTCTGGCCTTCTTCCTCGCTGAAGCCGACGATCTTGAAGATCTTCTTCTGAAGATCCGGGTCGTGGATACGGATGGAACCGGACGCGAGTTCGTAGCCGTTGAGGACAAGGTCATAGAGGTCGCCCTTTACGCTGCCCGGGTCGGATTCGAGGGTTGCGTGATATTTTTCCTGCGGCCAGGTAAACATATGGTGCGCGGTATCCCACTTGTTCTCTTCCTCGTTCCACTCGAACATCGGGAAATCGACGATCCATGCGAATTCAAAACGCCCTTCTTCGCAAAGGCCCAGATCCTTGCCAAGGCGCGTTCGCACGGCGCCGAGCGCGGTGCACGCGATCTTTGCCTTCGCGTCGGCGACGAAAAGGAGAAGATCGCCGGTCTTTGCGCCAAGCTTCGCGCAGACGTCAGCGGTTTTGCCCTCGAAGAACTTGGAAACGCCGCCTTCAAGGACGGGCTTTCCGTCCGGCCCTGCGTTAACCTTCATCCATCCGAGACCCTTTGCCTTGTAGATCTTGGCGGTTGACTCAAGTTCCTCGATGAGCTTCCTGCTGTACTTTTCGGCCACGCCGGGAACGACGAGCGCTTTGACCTTGCCGCCAGCGGCGATCGCGTCCTTGAATGCCTGGAAGGTACCAAGCTCCGCGAGAAACGCGCCGTCCTGCATCTTCATGTCGAAGCGGAGTTCGGGCTTGTCGGACCCGTAAAGATCGATTGCGTCGTCATAGGAGATGCGGTTAAATTTAGCGGGCAAGGATACGCCCATCGTCTCCTTGAAGATGTGGCCCATAAGGCCTTCGATCAGGTTCAAGACATCCTCGCGGTTTACGAAACTCATTTCGATATCGATCTGGGTAAACTCGGGCTGTCGGTCACCGCGCGCGTCCTCGTCGCGGTAGCAGCGCGCGATCTGGAAATACTTGTCGAAGCCGGAGACCATGAGGATCTGCTTATAGAGCTGGGGCGATTGGGGAAGAGCGTAGAATTTACCGGGATAGAGGCGGCTCGGCACGAGATAGTCGCGTGCGCCCTCGGGCGTGGACGCGATGAAGGTCGGCGTCTCGAGCTCGTAGAAGTCTCTGTCGGTGAGGTATTGCCTCGTCGCGAAAGCGACCTTCGACCGGAGGGCAAGGTGCTTTTGCATCGTTCCCGAGCGAAGATCAAGGTAACGGTATTTCAGGCGAAGCTCTTCGCTCGCGTTCGTCTTCTCGTCGATGACGAACGGAAGGGTATCTGAGGTTGAAAGGATTTCGATCTTTTTAGCGACGACCTCTATGGCACCCGTCGGCATGTCGGGGTTCACCATTGAGTCGGGGCGAGCGCGGACGACGCCCTCTACCGCGATGCAATACTCCATTTTGAGTTCGGCGGCGATGGCGGCAAGCGCCTGCGGGGCATCTGCGTCGACGACAACCTGGGTCATACCGTAGCGGTCACGCAAATTGATGAAGGAAATTCCGCCGTGATCGCGTTTTCGGTGGACCCATCCGTTTAATATAACTGTTTTTCCGTCGTTTTCCTTGCGGAGATCACCGCAGGTGACGGTTCGTCTCATGTTTTCCATGACGGCAGTATATCCGCAAGGTTGTTTCCGTGGCAAGGATACAACAAAATTTTACTTTTTTACCGAGGGTATACTATAATTTGACTATATGACCAAAAGCGATATATCCGATAAAAACACACGAATCATGAATATGGTGGTTGTCCTGGTCTGGCTGGTCGTTTTTATGGTCATGGTGTTGGGAATTCTGTTTCCCGTTGTTTTTTTCATTTCTCTCAAGAGCGTATATGTCAAAAGCCAAAGCATAACGGCTGAGTTGTCGGCAAAGTATATCGAGGAGTTCTTGGCCGAAAAGGAGGCCATTATCGCGGTATCAGCGGAAAACGAGTGGATACGCGATACAAGCTTCTTTTCGGTCTCAAGCCCGGATTTTCGCGGGATACCGAAGGCGTCTGCGCCGGTACAGCGCCGCTATTTGGACAATGTGCTCGCGCATTATCCCTCGTTTCGCTTTTTTGCTGTGCTTACGCCGGATAAGGCCCAACCGGTTTTGCTTCAGCCCTATGAGGCTCAGACCGCATTAACTCTTGAGCAATACGAACGCGGTTATATGTATCGCGAGTGGGCGCAAAAAACGCTGGCTAAATACCGTTCGTGGAACCGCGAGGGATCCGTTCCCGGGTATATAGCGAACGCCTTTCTTTCCCAGCCCGGAAATATCCCCGCGGTATCGATTTCGGTCGCGATCGTCAACGCGCGAAAGGAAATGACGGGTATTCTGTACGCAAACATTAGCCTCAACGCGCTGAGCACGTTTATCAAGAGTATGTCGTATGGGAAAACCGGAAAGGTGTATATCATCGACACCGTCGGAAATCTCTTGGCACATCCGACCATAACACCCGGCATAGAGGCGAAAGACCATGCCGGTAAGACTATCTGGTCCTTGCGAGACTATTCGTCCAATCTGGTGGTGTCCAATTCCAGGGAAAGCGAATGCGTTTCCGGTTTTTATGCGCTCCCCGACGACGGCAGGATCGTTCTTTCAACCTACAAGAAAATTCCCTCGCTTGGATGGACTGTCGTGGTCGAGCAGGACGCGATGGAAGCCTTTTCGATCGTGAGGATATATTCATACGTCATAATACTTCTCGTTTTCCTGACCATTGGCGGGTCGATTCTATCCTTCGTGCTGATATCGAGGGAAACGGCGGAGACGACCCGGCAGCATCGCGAACTCTTGATTATATCCGAAACCGATCCCCTGACGGGATTGCTCAACCGCCGGAGTATGTTGAGCCGAATGGATCAGTTCTTGTCCGACTACGAGCAAAACGGGCGAAGTTTCGCGATCGCGCTGTTCGATATAGACGATTTCAAGCTGGTTAACGACAGTTATGGCCATGTTTTCGGCGATGTCGTACTTCGCGAGATCGCGGCGCGAACCGTTTCAATCCTCCGCGTTGAGGATTTGCTGTTTCGCTGGGGCGGGGAGGAATTTCTGCTGGTAATCCGGAATTGCGACCTGGTGCGCGCCCGCGGCGTAGCCGAAAAGATCAGGCGAATCGTCAGCGACACCCCGATCAATGACGGCGTTTCGAGCGTTTCCCTGACCGTGACGATCGGCGTGTGCCAATATCGCGGCGGCTCTGTGGACAGTATCATCATCCATGCCGATGAGGCCCTGTATGAGGGCAAGCGGGGCGGCAAGAACACGGTGGTTGTCAGCAACGACTGAGTTCGCGCGCGACGATCTTTCTTGCTGCCCTTCACGGTCAGAAACTGTAAAACACCGAAAAGAAATGAAGGACCGTGCCGCCGAGCACGAAGAGGTGCCAGACCGGATGCGTCCAGCGAATTTTTCTAAGCGCGTATATGATGGCCCCCGCGGTATAGACGACGCCCCCGGCAAGCAACAGCATCCAGCTGATTCGCGAAATGGATTCCTGAAGCGGGTTCGCCGCGAGAACGATAATCCAGCCCATCAAGATGTAGGTAAAGACGGAAATCACCCGCAAACGACTGCCAAAAACGGCATAAAAGGAAATCCCCGCGATCGCGAGCGCCCATATCAGGCCGAAGATCCACCAGCCGACCGAGCCGCGGAGGGCGGTCAGGCAATACGCGGTATAGGTTCCCGCGATCAGGACGTAGATCGCCGAATGGTCGAGGCGCTCGAATACCGGGTAGGCACGGGTTCTCAATAATGAATGGTAGAGCGTGCTCATGAGGTAGAGAAAAAACATCGAGAAGCCGAAAACACTGAAGGCGGCGACGTAGTATGACGTCTCCCCCGCCGGCGCGAAGAGGACCGCGCGAACAATCAGGATTACGAGAGCGACGATCGCGAGCAACGCGCCAAGCCCGTGCGTGATCGCGTTAGCTATTTCCTCGTCGAGTTTGTATGGTTTGGGTAATTTGTGCATGTATTCCTTTCCGAACTTTATAGTTGTTAGACGCAAAAAGCTCGGAAAGGTTGCACCAAGAGTGAAGGGCTATCGTTTTCGGGTTATCTCGTACAGCAAGACACCGGCCGCGACCGATACGTTCAGGCTGTCGAGCCGGCCCCTCGTCGGGATCGAGACGACGGTGTCGCATTTTTCCTTGAGAAGGCGGGCGATCCCCGAACCCTCGCTGCCCATGACCAATACCGCCTTCTCCGCGACGGAAAGCTCAGGCGCGGGAGTTCCTCCGGCGTCGGCGCCATAAACCCAGAAGCCCGCTTCCTTGAGCTGACCGACCGCGCGCACGAGGTTCGGCACGAGAACGATTTTAACCCAGGACGACGCGCCCGCGCTTGTGCGCGCGATCACCTCAAAGTCGGTTGCCCCCCGGTGCTCCGGCAGGATGACGAGGTCCACCCCGAATTGGTCGGCGCTTCGGATGATCGCGCCGGTGTTGTGCGGATCGGTTATCGAGTCGAGCACGAGGACGAGCGCGCGATCCTTCGCCTGGAGTTCGCGGACGCAATCCTCGATGCGAAGCGGGGCTACCGCCTCGGCGTTTTCCATTATCATCGCGATTCCGCGATGGTCGCGCGCGGTTGGTGGGAGCTGGCGAACGAGCGCGTCGAGCGCGTCGGTCGTCGTTTCTTTGGCGGGGATCCCGAGGTCTTCGGCAGCCGCGATGATCTTCTTGACGCGAGGCCCGGGCTTCGCATATTCGATCCTGATGCCATCGGAGGCGCGCGTGATGGCGCGGGCCTTTTCTCCTTCCTTACCCTTTTTTCCCGCATTCTCGATTGCGCGAAGTTCTTCCTCTATGGAGTGAAAGCCAGTTACTATTCTCATATTTCGTATGTCTCGCCGTATTTCACGATCTGAACGTTCGGGTACCCGCTCGACTCAAGGTGATCCTTGAAGACGATCTGCACATCGGGCTCGCCATGGACCATGAATATTTTTTTGAGGGATGAAGTGTCCATTGATTTGAGCCAGTCGGTCGTCTCTTGGTAATCTGCGTGTGCGCTGAACGCGTTGATTTGCGTTATCTCAGCGCGAACCGGGTGCCATTCGCCCATGATTTTTACCTCAAGCTCGCGGTTCTGGAGGCGCCGCCCAAGGGTGTGCTCGGCCATGTATCCGACAAGCAGAATCTGTGTTTTTGGATCACTGATGTTCCTCGCAAGATGATGGGTAATTCGCCCCGCTTCGCACATGCCGTCCGCGCTGATGATGATCATCGGGCCTTCCATCTTGTTGAGCGATTTCGACTCATCGACGCTCGTCACGAAACGGAGCGAGTTGAAACCGAAGGGGTTCTTGTGGTGCTTGATGAACGCTTCGTGGGTTGCGGCGTCGTAACACTCGGGGTGGATCTGGAAGATACTCGTTGCGTTGACCGCCATCGGCGAATCGACGAATATCGGGATTTCCGGGATTATTTTTTTGTCCACGAGGGTGTGGAAATAGTACACGAGTTCCTGCGTTCGCTCGATCGCGAAGGCGGGGATTATGATCTTCCCGTTCATCGCGATCGCTTTTTTGGCGACCGTCGCGAGCATAGCAAGGGCGTCATCGGTGCTTTCGTGGAGGCGATCCCCGTAGGTGCTCTCAAGGACCATGTAGTCGACCGGAGGCAAAACCTCCGGGTCGCGGATAATGGCCTTGTCCTTGCGACCGAGATCGCCGGTGTACGCTATCCGGGTTTCCTTGCCGCTGGCCTCCGTGACGGTCAGGATTACCATCGCCGAGCCGAGGATGTGTCCTGCGTCGAAAAACTCGAGCTTGATGTTCGGGGCTATCCAAGTCGGGCGCCGGTATGAAACGGTGACGAATTGGTTGGTCGTCGCCACAACGTCGGTTTCGTTGAACAGGGGTTTCCAGTTAAAGGACTCCCCCCGCTTTTCTGCATGCCGTGTCCAGAATTCGGCGTCGCGCGCCTGGATGTGGGCGGAATCCATCATAATAAGGTTCGCGAGGTCGCGTGTCGCCGGCGTCGCATAGATATTTCCCGTAAAGCCGTGTATTCCCAGCAAGGGGAGAAGCCCTGAATGGTCGTAATGCGCATGGGTCAGGACGACCGCGTCCAGTTTGTCGGCCGGAACCTCGAAGTTCCGGTTTTTCTGGTCCGCTATGGCGCGGATTCCCTGGAAGGCGCCGCAATCGATGAGGATCATGTGCCCATCGACTTCCAATATATGCTTTGAACCGGTGACTTCCTCGGCGGCGCCGAGGGAGTAAAGTGATATGCTCATGGAAAAATGATAGACCGATTGGTGCTGTTCTGCAAGCGGAAACAATGGTATACTACCCGTTACGAGGTGTTTTTTGTATACGAGAGAAATAACGCCGGCGCCGGATTTCCCTGTCGTGGACGGCAAACCCGTTTTCGGCACTTTTTCCGGGGTTTTCAAAGATTTTGATATCCGCGGAATGAAACACCCGTTTGGCATGTTGCCGGTTCCCACCTTTATGACCGATATCCGGATTATGGGAATCATGCGGTTTCTTTTTTGCGATGAAAACAACATCGGCGAGATAGAGCTTTTTGACGCCGGGTACTTCTCGTTCATGGAAACGACGCTTTGGAACCGCAAGACCAGGCATCGCATCGCGTATCGCAGGATCATACCGCCGGGACTCATGAAGGTTCCCTGCAATCTTTTGTCGAGCGTGACCGCCTGCCGTACGCATCGCAGGCTGGTTCGCCTGCACAGCAAGCTGCAAAAGAAAAGATTTCTCGCGGATTTTGATTTTTTAGGATCGGATTCCCGGCCTCCCTGCGAGGGCCGACTCGAGATGGACCTTTCGCTTCCCGGGTTTGCCGAGCTCTCGACCGTCACCCCGTACCACGTTCGACGCCGGTGCCAGGCGGCATATCAGATGACCGCCCCGCTTTCGGGGTTGATTGGCACTGGCTATGACGACTACCGGATAGATATTGCGTCGGGGGTCGGATTTTTCGATGTGAGAAAGGCGCATTTTGGCCTTCGGACCAAGATGAGCAAGATGATTGGAATGGGTCGAATCGACGGGAAGGTTGTTTCTTTCCAGCTTGGTAATCCGACTTCGAATGACGATTCGCGTTATAACGACAACGTGCTGTTTGTCGACGGAAAGGCGTGGCCGCTTCCCTCGGTTAAAATAACCCGACCGTACGGTATATCGGGCGAATGGGTCATTCAGGATACGGAAAGCATGGTTGACCTCGTATTCACGCCGGTATCGGACAGCGCCCGGCAATTGAGTGCATTTATCATGCGAACGGATTACCATACTGTGTATGGCTTATATGAGGGAGTTCTCCTGACCGGGGCTGGTGAAAAGATTGTCTTGCGAAGCTTTCCCGGCATCGGAAAAAAAGTTTTGCTCAGGATTTAAGGAAAAAAGCATGGCAGAAAACAGTCCTGTTGAATCGGGTTCTTTGCCGCACATCCCGGAGAAGGATCTCCAGGAAATGAATCAGTTGATGGCTGATAAGGCATACCGGATCAAGCTTTCTGGCGGGTTTATGCGCGCGGACAAGCAGGACAAGGTGAATCCCGATTTCGTCCTTTACACATTGAACGATTTTCTTGGGCATATTCAAAATTGCGTTGCGTCTACCATGAAGATGCTCCCCTTTGGGGATAATGCGGAGTTTATTGCCCGCCTGGGCCAAGAGGATCCCGCCGGCGCGCGCCTTATTTCCGTTATTTGTGCAATCGACCTTCGGCGTTTGAGTTCGATGCTGACGCAGCTTCAGTCTAATAATCGCGATATAACCGTGAGCCAACTTTCCCCGTTTATCAAATTACTGTATCAGCCGCTCATCAAGCTCTATTATCTGGGAGCCACGGGGGTTTCGCGGGAATACCGGCAGATATACGCGTACATCACGCGGACCTTCGTTCCCGCCGACCCGGAAGCGCTCAAGACACAGGTTTCGCTCGCGGTTCATGAATGGAATTACCTTTTTGAAAAGGTTTTTCCCGGATTATACCCCCTCGTGCTTCGAATGTGTGCTCCGGCGATGATGACGAGCCATCAGCTTTTTTATGCAAATGGATCAAAGGTTTTGGCCTGGCTTGGAGTTCAGCCGTCCGAGGTGCTTATCGCCAAAGACCTTCCCGCGGAGACGCCTGCCCCTGCGGGGCCTTCGGTCGAACCTGTTTCCGAGAAGGTTGCGGAAGACACGCTGCCGGACGAAGTCCGTGAGGGGCTCGATGTTCTTGAGCAACTCTTTCCGGAGGCTGGATGGGACAATCTTGAAACCATGCCGGATTTATGCCCGTACTTTGAGCCGATTCTCCAGTTTAACGACGGTTTTACCCAGCTTGCGCCGGAAAATCCGCTGCACCATACCTTGATTCTTTTCTGGATTCTTGAGGAGCTTTTTCAGGGCTTGCGATTGATTAAATTCGAGCAATTGGGTCCGCTTTCAGCGCAGGACGATATTGAAGACATTAACAAGATTCTGGAGGAATGGATCCGATACCAGGAAGCCATTTTTGACAAGAAGATCAGCGTCGAGCTCAAGGCGTATACCCACCAGATATACACGCAGCCTGATTTTTACAAAACGCCGTACGGGAGAAAGTCGCTTTCCAACATGTATACCATGATAAAGGCGATATTCTTGCCGTATTTTAACGTGCAGATGTATGGATCAGTAAAGATGCTGAAAGATGATCGAATGCCGTCCTTTTTTGTGCGCGTAGCGAGGCTTCGGCGGGTTCTTGAGCGATATCATGCGGCGATATTGGCGGCGCCCGATGGGAGCGAGGCGAACGGAACGGCAGTTCCTGGGGTCTTGAATCCCTGGGACATCTATAAATTCGATATCGCGAACCCGGTATCCCGCCGCCTTGATGCGCTGTGCGGCGGAAAGCACTCGCGGACCAGGACAAACGCGCTCTTGATCCGCTATACGCTTGCGATTCTCGAGGTCCTCGACTGGTGGATCAACGATCGTACGAGTTACGCTTATCGCGAACCGCCGCTGTACCTGTATCGGACAATTGAGCCTGGTAGCGCGATTCCTGCTTTCGGGGTACACGTACGAACGGATGTCGACGAGATCTTCATGAAGCACCTGAAAGCCCGGCTGGTCGATTAGCTTCAATGGCCTGTCTTGACATTGAATCCCCCCTTACGGTATTGTAAAGAACACTTTTTTGGAGCGGTGTCCGAGTGGTTTAAGGAGGCGGTCTTGAAAACCGTTGTGCCGAAAGGTACCGGGGGTTCGAATCCCCCCTGCTCCGTGAACGGACACGCCAGATTGGAATAAAACCCGGTAATCTGCGTTTCCTGAAGGTTATTTTTGGAGCGGTGCGAGAGAGGCCGAATCGGGCTCCCTGCTAAGGAGTTGTGCCCCAAAAGGGTACCGGGGGTTCGAATCCCCCCTGCTCCGTATTACTTGAGACTATAGCTCAGCTGGATAGAGCGTCAGATTGCGGATCTGAAGGCCGGTGGTTCGAACCCACTTAGTCTCATAAAGGCTGTCTTCAATGACAGCCTTTTTTTAGCCGAAAGGCACTTTTTTGGAGAGATGCGAGAGTGGTTGAATCGGACAGTCTCGAAAACTGCTGAGCCGCAAGGTTCCGGGGGTTCGAATCCCCCTCTCTCCGATAACGCATTGCAATGCGTGTTTTTTTGTTTTCTGGAGAGATGTCCGAGTGGTCGAAGGTACACGCTTGGAAAGCGTGTGTGCTCGAAAGAGTACCGAGGGTTCGAACCCCTCTCTCTCCGCTTTTTTAGTCCGACCTTTTCGAATAGTCCAGGTCCTATGCAAGGATCCGCTACCGAACCCCGCCAGATCCGGAAGGAAGCAACGGTAGGAAGCCGGGTTTTGTGCCGTAGTGTACCTGGACTTTTCGGAAAGGCCTTTTTTTTATCTTCCCCGTCATGCTATCCTTCCCCGAAGTGAAAATCCTCCTTGTCGCGATAAACGCTAAATACGTGCAAACCAATCTTGCGGTGCGGTTGCTCCGTTCATATGCCGAGGCTCACGCACCGTCGATACGCTCGGGGCTCGTGAGCGTAGAGATCGCAGAATGGAATATTAATCAGCCGTCCGGCGCGATTGTCCGGGGTATTTACGAGTCCCATGCGGACGCGGTATTTTTCTCGGTTTACCTCTGGAATCGCGAGATGAGCCTTCGCGTTGCGAGCGACGTTCGCCGTGTGATGCCCGACGCGGTTCTTGGCTTTGGCGGGCCCGAGGTTTCCTGGGCGGCGGAAAAATTCCTTGATGAATGCGCGGCCGGCGATTTGGTGATAGCGGGCGAGGGCGAGGCGACCTTCGTGGAATTGGTTGAGCGGTTTGCCCGATACGCGAACGATACCGCGCCAGAGGGGATCGGTGCGTCGCTTTCGGAAATTCTTTCAGGCATCGCGGGCGTGTATTTTTGCGATCGAGGGGAAAGCGGACGCGGAGGCTCAATCCGCTTTGGCGGCGATCGTCCCTTGATCGCGGATTTGGACACGATACCCTTTCCGTATACGCCGGAACAAATCGACTTTGAACCCGCTCACCGGATCGTATACTATGAATCGAGCCGGGGTTGTCCTTTCAAGTGCGCGTATTGCCTTTCGTCGCTGGATGCGCGCGTCAGGTATTACCCGCTTGAGCGCGTCCTTAGCGAGATCGCGTATTTCATGGATAGGGGTTTTCCGCTAGTAAAATTCGTCGATCGAACCTTCAACCTTGATCCAGATCGGTTCCTGAAGGTGTGGGAGTACATCCGCGATCACCATAACGGAAAAACGCTTTTCCATTTCGAGATAGCGGCGGAATACTTGCCGGACGCGGCGTATGCCGTGCTCGCCGCAATGCCCGAGGGCGCGGTGCAGTTCGAGATTGGCATTCAGAGCGCGAACGCAACGACGCTTCAATTGGTCGGTCGTCCCGCGCATCCGGAGATCCTCGCGGAACGCATCGCGCGGATACCCAAGCATATCCATACGCACGTCGACCTGATCGCCGGTCTCCCCGAGGAAGATCTGGCATCCTTCGCGCGCTCGTTTGATTTCGCGTTTGCGCTCGGCGCCGACATGCTGCAGCTCGGTTTCCTGAAGGTACTTCCCGGCTCGCCGATGGAGCAGATCGCGCGGGAGGCTGAAGGATATCGATGGTCTGATTTCCCCCCCTATGAGGTTCTTTCATCCCCTGTCTTGCCGTATGGCGATTTGCTGATTCTCAAGGAAGTCGAGCAGCTCGTCGATACTTGGCACAATTCCGGTCTTATGCGAAACGCCCTGCGTTCCCTGTGCGCTGCCACCGATAGTGCCTTTGCTCTTTTCCTCGCGCTCGCGCAATTCGCGAAGGGGTATTTTGAGGATCATGATATCTTCCTTCCGAGAAAACCGGCAGACGCCTTTTCCTGTATGGCCGCATTTTTGAAGGAGGGACAGGCATCAGGACTCGCCGGGCTCGACGTTTCCGTCGCCACGATCGCATATCGCTTCGCGCTTGAGTATCTTCGGTATGATCTCCTTTTGCAGGGCAAGCCAGGCGTTTTTCCGGACTGGTTTGAAAGGCGGTACTCGAAGGAGGCTCATGACGCGCTGCTTGATTCGCAAGGGATCCTGAAGGGGCAAAATGGCGGCGCGCCGGTTTCGCGCAGGATTGCGTATTCCCGCACGGAGTTTGATCGTTTCCGGTTTGACGAAGAGGGCCGGGAAATGGCGATCCTTTTTCTGTATTCGGATGATAAGGCGGGAAGGACCCGAACCCTGGAGGTTTGATCCGGTGCCCGAGGAAGGGTGCGTCAAAAAAAGTGGGGTAAAAGACAAAAAAAGGGTGCACGGAATGCGCCTGACTTCCAGAAGTGGCGTTATACTGTAAATAAATATACAGATTTTGGAGATAAAAATGCCGTTTTACAAAACATTGAAATTCCGCTTTATCACCCTTTTTACCGTGTTTATCGTTCTTCTCTGCACGATATCCGCCTGGATGTCCGTAAACACCATGATCAGGTCGGTGACCTCGATTTTTCTGGAGAATGGGGTTCCGTTGGCGACGAAGGTAGCCGAAAGGATTGACCCGGCTGCTTTCGCCCGCCTTTCTGCGTCTCTTGACGCAACCGACCCATACTATCAAACGACACAAGAATGGATGCTCCGCGAAAAGGAAACCATTCATTGCGCTTTCCTCTACACGATGATCCGTACGGCGGACGGACGGTATCTGTACCTCATTGACGGAAGCAGTACCCCGGATGATACGGAGAACTTTTCGCCGCTCGGCGCCGAGGAAGACGTTGCCAGCTATGGACCCGAGTTTCTGAAGGCCTTTGATAAGGGTAGCACCACGCATTCCGGCCTTCAATTTCAGGATGGTTGGGGTTGGCTCATTTCGGTGTACGTACCCGTCAAGGACGCCGCGGGGGCCACGATCGGCGTAATCGGCTGCGACTTTGCGGCCGCGGACCTTCATGCCCGGATTGTCACCTTCGTGCGGCGGCAGATTCTCGTCGCGCTCGCCTGCCTCGTCTTCGGGCTTATTCTCGTAGGCTATCTTACACGGTTGATATTCGAACCCGTCCGCATGATCGCGGGTCCAATGCGCGAGATCTCGAATGGTGGCGGAAACCTGACGATGCAGATCCCGGTCGTGGCGAAAAACGAAATCAGCGCGCTTGCTGAGGACTTCAACGGCTTTTTAAGGAAGCTGCAGGAGATAGTCCTTTCGATTCGGGTATCGGTCGATGCGCTTTCCAGTACCGGGGTTTCACTCAAGGCTGACTCCGAGCGCACAAGCGCGACCCTCGCTTCCTTTTTGGAGAATATCTCGGGAATACGCGATCTTGCGCTCCGGCAGGACGGAATGGCGACGGAAACCTTCCAGAAGATATCCTTGCTCGAGTCGCGCGTGCAAACGCTTGACGATCAAGTGACCTCGCAAGCCTCTGCCCTTGTTCAGGCGTTTGCGGCGATCGAGGAAATGACGGCGAATGTCCGGTCGGTAACCCAAATAATCGGGAAGATTTCCGAGCAATATAGCCTGCTCGTCAGCGATTCCGAAAAGGGACGGGAGATACAGGAAGAAGTTGCCGAAAAGGCCGGGGCCATACTCAAGAAATCGGAAGGACTCTCCGAGGCAAACATGCTTATTCGTACGATAGCCGACCAGACGAATCTTTTGGCCATGAATGCCGCGATCGAGGCTGCTCACGCCGGCGAGTTGGGCAAGGGCTTCGCTGTCGTCGCCGACGAGATTCGGAAGCTCGCCGCAACCTCGCTGAATCAGTCTTCGTCCATCAGTTCCCTTCTCGAGGGAATCCACGAGCTCATCGGGCGGATCGTTGCGGCATCGGGCAGCTCCCTCGAGAGCTTTAATGGCATAAGCAAAAAAATAATATCGATCAATACAATGGTGCTTGAGGTTTCCGGCGCTATGGACGAGCAGGACTCGGGATCGAAAGAGATACTCCAAACGATCAGCGCGATCAAGCAAAGCTGCAAGACGGTTACCAACGAGAGCTCAAACATGCGGACGGATTCGCGCGCGCTATTCCTCGAGGTGCAGGAACTGAAAACCGCCGCAAACGAAATACTCGACAAGGTAGAGCGAACCCGCGCGCGCACCGACGCGATGCGCGAGACGGGCGATCGGCTCGCGATCGCAGCGGAAAATAATGGAAAAAACATCGGCCAGGTTTCGGGAATCGTCGGGCAGTTCGTCGTCTAGCCTTCTTGATTGACCGCTCCAGTAATGCAGGGTAGAATTAAGCCGAATGCGGGAGGGGTTATGACGGGAAAAATCAGTCGCGTTACGGGCTTTATGTTTGCGCTCGCGTTTATCGGTTTCCTGGTGGGCGCGGAGGATGCGATTGCCCGTCCTCCGTTTAATCGCGGCGTCAATTTGACCGGGTGGTTTGACGTAGCCTCTCCCGGGCAGATACAGTTTCAACGATTTACCAAAAAGAATTTCGCCGAAATAAAAAGCCTCGGCGCCGACGTGATCCGCCTTCCGATCAACCTGCACGCCATGACGAACGGCGCGCCCGACTATGCGCTCGATCCGCTGTTTCTCGGATTTCTCGACCAGGCCGTCGATTGGGCGGAAGAACTCGGGCTTTATATCATTCTCGACAATCACACCTTCGACCCGGCGCGCCCGACGGAGGCAAATATCGATCGCGTGCTCCTGAAGGTATGGCCGCAGATGGCCCGGCACTTTCAGGGCCGCTCGGATCGCGTTCTGTACGAGGTTCTTAACGAACCACACGGAATCGACCTCGGTCGCTGGGCGAAAATACAGGGCAAGGTCATCGATGCGATCCGCGCCGTCGACGCGCGGCATACGATCGTGGTCGGTACGGCGGATTTCAATAACTATCGCGACCTCGAAAAGTTGCCCAAGTATGCAGACAAGAACCTGATTTATACCTTTCATTTTTATGATCCTTTTTTGTTTACGCATCAAGGCGCCGAGTGGACGACCCCTTCGCTTGTAGATCTCTCTGGCGTCCCGTATCCGCCCGCCGACCGGCCGATCCCCCCCACACCCGAAAGCCTTATGGGGACCTGGGCCGAGGATGCCTTGCGGATTTACCGCGTTGACGGTTCGCTCGATCGGGTAAAAGAGCTTATCGATATCGCGGCTGACTTTTCCGCGAAGCGCGGTGTGCCCGTCTTTTGCGGCGAATTCGGTGTGTATATCACGCAGGCGAAGAATAACGACCGGGTTGCATGGTACCGCGACGTCCGGACATACCTTGAGGAGAAGGGGATTTCGTGGACTTCCTGGGATTATATGGGCGGCTTCGGCCTTTTCACGACGGTAAACGGCAGGCGCTTCGAGTCGGATCTTAACGTGCCGGTGGTGAAGGCCCTTGGGTTTACCGCGCCTGCGCAAAAATCGGGCGCAAGGAAGGCAGAACGCGCGGCGCTCGATATCTACCGGGATTATGCCGGCGACGGAATCGTCACCGGGGTTTCTCTGCAAAAGGGCAAAATTGATTTCTACTCGAAGGACAACCCCGCTTCCGGGCAATACGCGCTGCGCTGGGGTGGCTGTGAACGGTATGGCGCGGTATCTTTTTATTTCACGGAACCGCGGGATTTTTCAGTTTTGCTGAGCGAGGGTTACGCGATTGAACTGATGGCCCGCGTGGCAGGGACCAGCACGAAATTTGAGGTCCGGTTCCGGAATCCCTATGAAGAGGTTAACGCAAAGCCCTGGCGAATGAGCTATACGGTCGAGGTCTCCGAGATCCCCGCCGATAATACCTGGCACCGGGTCAGAATACCGCTTTCCGATATGCGCGAGACCGGCGCGTGGAAAAACGCCTGGTTCCAGCCCGAGGGGAAATTCTCCTGGAAGGAAATCGCCTGCTTCGAGATTGTCGCCGAACATTTGCCGCTGTCAAAATGCGAATACACGTTCGACGACATCCGGATCGTGAAGTAGCGAAATATGAAACGTCGTTGTGCCCTGCTTCCCCGGACGGTTAGTCTTCTTGCCTTCGGCGTCCTCGTCGCGGCCGCGTTTTTTTCCGGCTGTTCGCGCGAGGACGAAATGACCCTCGACGAGATCAACCGAATCGTCAATGCCGGGAAAAGCGAGATTCTTGAAAAGACCGTGAGCAAGCCCTGGCGCGGCGAGGAGTTCGCGAGCGGAACGCCCGGCGGAACCTGGTATGCAAGTCTTGCGGAAGACCCGAAGAGCTTTAACCTGCTCGTTGCCGAGCGCGACGGGACGACCGCCGGCATCGTTGCGAATATGACCGATTATCTCGTCGATTACGATTACGTCAACCGGCGATTCAAGCCACACTGCGCCTCGTTCGAGATCATCATTGACGAAAAGCGCGACAAGCTCGACGTGATCTACACACTTCGCGACGATCTTTGGTGGAGTTGGTACGGAAGCGACCGAAAGGTGAAGGTAACGTCAGACGACGTGGTTTTCTGGTATGACGAGATCGAGGGCGATCCCGAATTCCAGAGCTCGTCGTATAATGGGCATTTTTTGACCATGCGCGACGGATCGAAGGCGGCGATAACGATCGAGAAGCTCGACGACCGGCGCTTTGTTTTTCATTTTCCGCGAATCATCGCGAACCCGCTCCTCACCACGAACCGCGATTTCGGGCCGCGCTGCGTCTATGAAGAAGCGAAGAAAAAAGGCGGAACGCAGGGCGTGCTCGATCTGTTCAGCATTGCCGTCGACCCGAAGACGATTCCCTCGATGGGCGCCTGGTTTCTCGTCGAGTACACCCCCGCGCAGCGCCTGGTGTTCAGGCGCAATCACGATTATTGGCAGAAGGACGCGAACGGAGGCACGAGGCCGTACTACGAAGAATATCTCTTGCAGCTGGTTCCGGACGAGAACACGCAGCTCCTGCTTTTCAAGGAAGGGAAGCAGGATTCGTACGGGCTCAGGCCGACGGATCTCGATGAGCTGATAAACCGAAAGGACGCGGACTACACCGTTTTCAGCGCCGAAGGCTCGCTTGGCGCGAATTTCTGGAGCTTCAACCAGAATCCGAAGAATCGGGACACGCCGCAATTCGCCTGGTTCACGAAAAAGGAATTCCGTCAGGCGATGAGTTGTCTCCTGAACCGCGACCGCATCTCGAAGCAAACCTTTCGCGGCCTTGCGGAGCCGAAACTCGATTTTTTCCCGCCGCCGAACCCGTACTACAATCCGGAGATCACCCTCCAATACGTCTATAACCGCGACCGGGCCTTGGCGCTTCTCTCGTCGATCGGCATGGCGCGCGATTCTTCCGGGACGATGCGCGATTCGACGGGTAACGCGATCGAGTTCGATCTTTCGGTCGTTTCAGACAATACCATCGCTAACGATATCGCGTCGATCATCGTCGACGAATGCAAGAAGGTTGGCATAACCGTCAACGTCCGCGCGGTCGATTTCCAGAAGCTCGTCGAGGACATGACCGCGACCTATGGCTGGCAGTCGATTATCATGGGGCTCGGGATGAACTATTGGCCGACACAAGGAATCAACGTGTGGCCTTCATCCGGGAACCTCCATCTGTGGTATCCGCTTCAGGAAAAGCCCGCGACGGAGTGGGAAGCGCGGATAGACTATCTGTATAACGAGGGTTCGTATACGAGCGATAGCCGGCGGGCAAAGGTGCTATGGGATGAATACCAGCGGATCCTGCTGGAGCAATGCCCGCTGATCTATTTGGTTCGACCGCAAAGCTTCGTCGCGGTACGGAACCGATGGGATTATTCGAACGTGTACTTTGACAATATCGGCGGGTTTCAGTCCAACAATGCCTGGCTCAGGCAATAGGAGCGATGTGGCACATGAAGCTGAGTGATTTTTTTTCGGCCGCGATACGCCCGGTTTTCCTCTTTCGGAAGAAGATGCCGTTGGTTTCATACATCGTCGGACGGGCGTTTACCATGCTCGTGATGCTGTTTACGCTCGGGTTCGCTGTTTTCGCCCTCATGGACCTGGCCCCGGGCGACATCGTCGATCGATTGGTGAAACAACAGCTTATGTCAGGGGAGCAGCAGGGGGGGATGGGCAAGGCGGAAGAAGCACTTGATCCCGCGCAGGTTGCGGCGACCCGCGCCGCGCTTGGCCTCGATAAACCGTTCTTCGTACAGTACTTCCGGTGGCTCGACAGGGTCATCGTCCATCACGACCTCGGGACGAGCCTCATCTCACGGGCCCCTGTTCTTTTCCTGATCGGCTCGCGGCTTGCGAACTCGGTGCTCCTTAACCTGATATCGCTCGTGCTCATCACGGTTTTTTCGTTCGCGCTTGGGGTATGGTTTTCGTCGAAGGCCGGAACGCCGACTGATCTCGCGGCGACGTTCTTCTCGTTGGTCCTTCACGCGTTTCCGGGGATCCTCCTTCTTATTCTGCTTCAGCTGTTGGCCTCGGTGACCGGGCTGTTCCCGGTGATCGGCTATCCGCCGTTCCCGTTTTCCGAAAGCCCGACGCGGTTCGTCTTCAGTTACATGCACCACGTGTTCTTGCCGCTCCTCGCCGCGTTTCTCGGCGGGATCGGGGGAACGATGCGCATGATTCGTGCGACGATGCTCGATCAACTCGGGCAGCCATACATCACGAGCCTCCGATCGCGCGGCATATCCGAGCGTCGCGTGTATTTTAATCACGCGTTCAGGAATACGCTCAACCCGTATATCACCGGAAGCGCGAACCTCCTCGCGGGCCTTTTCTCGGGTTCGCTCGTGCTCGAGATCATCTTCGCGTACCCGGGAATCGGCCGGCTCATGTACGAGGCCGTTTTGCAGGAAGACATAAACCTCGTGCTCGCCAATATCATGTTCATATCATTTCTCGTACTCGTCGGCATGGTTCTTGCGGATATAATTCTCGCGCTCGTGGACCCGCGCATAAGGTATGGTAAGGAATGAAACAGTTTATGCAATACTTGCGCGGACGCCCGCTCGCGCTTGCCTCGGTTATCGTGCTCACCGTTCTGTACGGCGCTATGGCGTTTGCTGAATTTGTCGCCCCGTATTCCGCGACGACGCAGCGCGCGGATATGACCTATCATCCGGCAAACGTCCGCATCCACGATTTCGCGATCCAGGCCCAGGAAGCGCGCGTCATCAACCCCGTATCCTGGAAATACGTTCGCGTGAAGGACCTGTATCATCCGGTCGGCTTTTTCGCGAAAGGTGAGCCCTATCGGCTCTTGGGCTTCATCCCATGCGAACGCCATCTTTTCGGCGCACGCGATGGACAGTACCCGGTGTTCCTCATGGGCGCCGATAACCTCGGTCGGGACGTTTTCTCGCGGATCGTGTTCGGAAGCCGCATATCGCTTACGATCGGTTTTGTCGCGACCGCGATCGCGCTTTTTCTCGCGACGCTGCTCGGCGGCCTTTCGGGGTATTTTGGCGGCGCCGTCGATTGGGGGATCATGCGGGTCTCCGAGTTCTTCATGCTGATCCCCGGCCTCTATCTCATCCTGTTCCTGCGCTCGCTGCTTTCCTCGAAGATGGACTCGGGCCAATCCTACATGGTGATCACGGTGATCCTCTCTCTGGTTGGTTGGCCGGGCTCGGCGCGAACCGTCCGCGGGATGGTGCACGCGATCAAGCGCGAAGAATTCGTCCTTAACGCCGAGCTCGAGAGCGTCCCGTCGATCGTGATTATTTTTCGGCATATCATTCCGCAGATATCGAGCCTGCTCATCGTGAGCGTCGCGCTCTCGATCCCCGGGTTCATCATGAGCGAAACCACCCTTTCGTACCTCGGCCTCGGTATCGTTGATCCCGCGGTAAGTTGGGGTTCGCTCATCAAGCGCGATATCTCGACGCTCGCGAATCTCAGGAACTACCCCTGGCTCCTTTCACCCGTGTGGTTCCTTCTCGCGGTAACGCTCGCGTTCAATTTTCTCGGGGACGCGCTCCGCGACTATTACGATCCGTACCATACCGTCGTCCGGCGGCCGTTTACCGGCTTCAGGGAGTTCGTCGGAATGGTGAAGTCCCGCATGCTGAAGGGCGGATCGGGAGGTCGCGCATGAGCGAGAATACAGCGCAAACCAAAAGCGGAAACCGCTCGGCGGACGACTCGTTCCTGGATGTTCACGACCTTTCAGTAAGCTTTACCGTCCGGCGCGGCACGAAGGTTTCGGTCGTACGCGCGGTTCGCGGGGTTTCGTTCACGCTTGAGCGCGGAAAAATTCTCGGAATAGTCGGCGAGAGCGGCTCGGGAAAAAGCGTGACGACCTCGGCCATTCCGGGAATTCTCCCCGCGTACGCGAGTATAGCGGGTTCGGTTCGCTATGACGGCATCGAGCTTACGGGACTTGACGTGCGTTCGCTTCGCGAGTATCGGGGACGGCGCATCGGCATGATCTTTCAGGAGCCGGGAAGATCCTACGATCCTTTGCAAAACATGGGAAGCGTCTTTCTTGAGACGTTTCGCAACGCGGATCCCGGGATTTCGCGAGCGGCCGCGCGTGAAAAAGCGGTCGCGCTTCTCGATGAGGTGGGCCTTCCGAACGCGAGCGAACGGCTTGTGAATTTTCCCCACCAATTTTCGGGAGGCCAGCTTCAGCGAATCGGTATCGCCCTCGCACTCGCGCAGGGATGCGAATTGCTCATCGCGGACGAGCCGACGACCGCGCTTGACGTGACGATACAAGCGCAGATTGTCGCGCTTTTGAAACGGATTCGCGCGACTCGCAATGTCTCGATGATATTCATCAGCCACAACATCGATCTGGTCGCGGACATCTCGGACGATATCATGGTCATGTACGGCGGGCTCGCGATGGAAACCGGTCGCTCCGGGGATATCGTGTCCTCTCCGGCGCATCCGTATTCGCGGGGGTTGCTCGCCGCGGCGCCCGTTTTCGGCGGCCATTATTCGCGCTCACGCCTTGCCTCGATTCCCGGCAAGGTTCCCGATCCGGGGGAATTGCCCCCTGGCTGTCCCTTCGCCCCGCGGTGCGAATTCGCGACTGCCGCGTGCGCGGCAGGCATTCCGGGAATGCGGATCGCGCGCCCCCTGAGCGCGGAAGCCTCGGCGGCGAGCGATCCCACGCCAATCGCCGATCGGTTTGTCCGTTGCGTCCTCTATCCGGAGAAAAACCTATGAACATACTGGAAGTCCGCAATCTGCGAAAGCGCTTCAATCTGGAAGCGGGATTCTTCGCCCGTTTTGGGCGGTTCGTCTACGCGGTCAACGATGTCTCGTTCTCAATCGGCGAGAACGCAACGTATGGACTCGTCGGCGAATCCGGGTGCGGCAAGACGACGACCGCGCGCATGCTTGTCCGCATGTATGAACCCGATTCAGGGGCAATCCTGTTTCGCGAGAAGGAAGACGTTCTCGCGTACGGATCGCGTTCGCTCAAGGCTTACCGCGAGAAGGTAAAGTACGTATTCCAGGACCCCGCGCGGTCGCTGAATCCCCGGATGTCGGTATTCGACGTGCTGACCTCGGGATACCGGTATTCCCCCCTGTGGCCCGGGCGAAAAACCGCGCGGGAAGAGGCCGGCGCGATTCTCGAGGAAACGGGACTTTCCTTCGCTGACCTTGACCGGCGTCCGACGGAGTTTTCCGGCGGGCAACGCCAGCGCATCTCGATCGCGCGCGGGCTTATTATGGGGCCGGATTTGCTGATTTGCGACGAGGTTGTATCGGCCCTCGACGTATCGATTCAGGGACAGATCCTCAACCTCTTGCAGGATATCCGCGAACGCCGAAAGCTCTCGTTCCTTTTCATCGCACACGACCTCAAGGTCGCGGGGTATTTTTGTGACAGAATTGGCGTGATGTACCGCGGTGAATTGATGGAGGAGGCGGACGCGCGGGATCTGTATCGGCAGGCCTTGCATCCATACACGAAACTGCTCTATTCAAGCGTTGCGCGGGTAGGGCGCGACGTGGGGGGGGCAAGTACAGGCGGGCATAGCGCGGTTCCGTCGGGCGAGATCGGCGCTTCGAGCGTCTCGACTGAAGGCTGCGCGTTCGCCGCGCGTTGCCCGATCGCCGATGGGCACTGCCGTTCAGAGCGGCCTGAGCTCCTTGACGCGGGAAGCGGCCATCGGGTTCGATGCTTCAAAGCTTGATTTACGGTGGTTATGATCCCGAAAGAAGGTGGCTCAGCAGGATTCGCGCGCCGATGCCGAGGAGCACGAGGCCCCCGACCGTTTGCGCGTAGCGCCCGAAGATAAAGCCGATGCGCTTTCCGAAGAGGAAGGCTAAAGCGCACAGAACAAACGTTACCCCGCCAATGACCAGCGACGGAACGAGGGCGGGGGTGCCGATGGCGGAAAAGCTGATGCCGACTGCGAGCGCGTCAATGCTGGTCGCGATGGCGAGGACGAGGACCACCCGCTTGCTCGTCAGATCGCGCTTGTCGTCATCGTCTGCCGGGCAAGCCTCACCGGGATTTTGTTTCCATTCTTCATATACCTCGAACAGCATCTTGCCGCCGACGATGGCGAGCAGCGTGAACGCGACCCAATGATCGAAGGCGCAGATAAGCGCGCTGAACGCGCCGCCAAGGAACCACCCTGCAAGCGGCATCATGAACTGGAAAAAGCCAAAAGCAGCGGCGGCCCGAAGCATGTGGATCGGCCTTAGGTTTTTTGAGCAAGCCGCCGCCGAAAGCGATACGGCGAACGCGTCCATTGAAAGGCTTATTGCAATGAGGAGTGTTTCAATCATGCTGCGGCTCCATGTGTTTTGTGCCTGCAGTATATACGATGGCGACCTTCGTTTCCATAACTATTGCGCTTTTCGCCTTTTTAGTTTTGACAGATGTTTGGCAAGGGGATATCATGGTACAAGTATTTCTCCGTATGCGAGAATAATCGAAAAATGAGGAGATAAATGTGAAGAAAAGAATGCTGATGGTGTTTGCTTCCCTGCTTTTTGCGATTTTGCCGGTTGCTGTTTTTGCGGCGACGGGTGTCAAGGATGTAGCCAAGGCGAATCCCGGAAAATCCATAGCCGTGGTGTCCCTTTCGGCGAATAATTATGGAAAGCAGTTGCAGGGATGGAATGACGCCAATACTACCGATTTGATGGCTTCAAAGCTCAATCTTATGCTGGCAATGATCGAGAACAACTTGAGCGGGGACTGGAAGGTCGTCAAGGCGGAAACATTCGTCAAGAAAGATAAATTCCAGGCTTTGGCGGGCGACATGCGAGACGTTGGCGTTCCCGACTTTGACGGAAGCAAACTCCCCCTGTTTGGTACCGACAGAAAGCAAATGGTAAAGGCTCGCATTGATCCAGAACTTGCGAAGAAAATCGCCGCAGTAACCGGAACGGACTTTATCATTATCATATATTCAGAATGGGCGGTTGCCGAGGGATCGATGATCCCGACTAACAAAGCGTTAACCAAGAATGTCATGAGCATCTATGACAAAGACGGGAAGCAGGTTTTTACCGACCGGATCGACCGGATAGGCAAAAAGACCCTTGGCGCCTTAGGCATCATAGTTGTCGATGAGGACACGATCGACCAGTGGGTCGACGCCTATCTCGCGGGCGTTACTCTCCTTCTGAATCAATAGCCGACGGTCAGGGCACCCTTTGTCCTGACCCTGCCATTGCCGCCGTGCGCGCTCAAAGGCGCGCGGCCCGCACTTCCTCCCTTTTTTTGACCTTCTACATCCCCTTGCATTTGTCATCATTGACGCGTATCCTGATTTCGAGGCCATGAGCGCGAAGGAGCGAAAACGATCCATGTCGATAAAGGTAAGGCGGCCTGCCGTCGCCATCATGTACGATTTTGACAAAACCCTCTGCACGCGCGATATGCAGGAATACAGTTTTATCCCCGACCTCGGGATAACCCCAGCGGCATTTTGGGCCGAAGCGGCACGGCTCTCCGCTGGAGGCATGGACAAGATCCTCGCGTATATGTACCTCATGCTAAAAAAGGCGCGCGAGGCGGATCGTCCGATCCGACGGGAGAATTTCGTCGCGCTTGGCCGGAATATCGATTTCTTTCCTGGCGTGCTTGAGTGGTTTGAGCGGATTACCGCGTATGGGCGGGAACGAAATGTCTCGGTTGAGCATTACATCATCTCGTCCGGATTGAAGGAGATCATCGAGGGATCCGCCGTGCGCGATCGTTTCAGGAAGATATACGCGTGCGAATTCCATTATGACGCGAACGGCGTCGCGGATTGGCCGCTCGTATCGGTAAACTACACGACCAAGACGCAGTTCCTTTTCAGGATAAATAAGGGCGTGCTCGACTTTTCGGATGACGAGGCGCTTAACCGCTATGTTCCCGAAGACGAACGACCCGTGCCGTTTCGCAACATGCTGTACATCGGCGACGGGCTCACCGACGTGCCCTGCATGAAGCTGGTAAAGGCGAATGGCGGTCATTCAATTGCGGTTTTCAGGAAAGGTCTGAAAAGGAAAGTCGAGGATCTTTTGATTAACCGAAGGGTTGATTTTGTCGCGCCAGCGGAGTATTCGCCCGATTCCGAGCTCGATAAGATCGTAAAGCGAATTCTCGACAAGTCTTCCGTGGTTAACGATTTGACGGAAACCCACCTCTCGCAAGTAAAAAGTTTTTCCCGCTAAAAGGGGCTGGCGGCGCAATGGAATTTCTGGAAAGCGAGGCCTTCCTTATCCACGTCTATGCCGATCCGCGCCGTTCGCGCATACAGCTTTTGGGGCGGCTTAGGGACGGACGGAGTTTTGCCGCGAGCAAGCAGTTCACTCCCCCGCGCGTGTATATCCGCCAACGCGATGCGACGCGCGCGGAGGCCGTGCTCCGACAATTCATCGGTAACGGCATTTCGTTCGTAGAAAGCGAGTTTCGCGCCTTCGACGGCGCCGGATGCATTGAACTGGCGTTTTCTCACCCCAAAATGATCGCGCGAGCTTGCGCAATGTTACGGCAACAGCATGTCGAGATCCTCGGTGCCGACGAAAAAGGCGCCACGGCCTTTCTGGTTCAGAACGGCATTCGCGCAGGGATCGACATATCCGGTGAATGGCGCGCGGGTACCGGCGTCGACGTGATCTTTCCCGACGCGGAAATTGCGCCGCGGAACGAAAGCCGCGCCCCCCTTTCGGTTTTATCGCTCGACATCGAGACCGAGGAACCCTCTGGCCGTATTCGCGCCGTTGGCCTTGCAATGATGACCGTTGATCCATCGGCTCCCGTCACTGGCGATGAACCGGGAAGGGAAAACACGCCGCGAAAGCGGGCGTTGCTTTTCTTTGGCCCCTGGAACGACACCGTTCCCCCTGACCCGGAGATTACCGTTTGCGCGGACGAGGACTCGCTTCTTCGATGGCTCGTGCTCGCGATCCGCGAGATGGATCCCGATATCATCACCGGTTGGAACGTAATCGATTTCGATTTTCCCCGGCTCGCAGACGCGTTCGCCCGTGAACACATTCCGTTCGCACTTGGCCGTTCCGTCGAGGCGGGAATTTTCTTCCCGGCAGAAAAAGAAATCACGGCTACAGACGGCGCCGATGGCGACGGATCTACCATAAAACGGTCCGCGTCTGTTTTCCTTCCGGGCAGGCAAGTTCTCGACGGCCTCCGCTTGATCCGCACGGGTTTCCATTCCTTCGAATCCTACACGCTTGACGCGGTCGCGCGGGAGGTTCTCGGGAAGGGAAAAACCGTTCAAGCTGAGGGCGACGACAAACTCGCCGAGCTCGATCGGCTTTACGCGGAGGATCCGCTTTCGTTTTGCCGGTACTGCCTGAACGACGCCGATCTTGTGCTCGACATCCTCGAAAAAAAGGACCTTATCCGCCACACCGTCGAGCGCGCCGCCCTTACGGGAGTCAGCGTCGACAAGGCTTGGACCAGCGTCGCTTCTTTCGAGCGGGTATACGCGGCGGGCCTCTACGCGCGCGGGGTCCTCGAGCCGCCGATGCCCGCAGGGCGACAAGTGTCGGGCGCTGCAGGCGGGACGGTTCTCGATCCTTCCGCCGGGATGTTCGACTCTGTCGCGGTTTTTGATTTCAGAAGCCTTTATCCGACCATCATCAAGACCTTCAACATCGACCCGCTTGCGTATGACCGCGCGCTCTCTACTGATCCCGCCGAGTGCATCGTTGCCCCGAATGGCGCGCGGTTTATCCGTGAGAGCGGCATCCTTCCCTCGCTCATCGCGGAATATTTCGACGAGCGGATCAAGGCCCTGGATCGCGGGGACGAGGCGGCGGCTTATGTATACAAGATCCTGATGAACTCCTTTTATGGCGTTCTCGGGGCGAAGAACTGCAGGTATGCGCGCACGGAGCTCGCGGGGGCGATAACCTCCTTCGGCAAGCTGTGCCTGCACTTCGCGCGCGATTTCTTTGCCGCGCGTGGGTTTCGCGTGCTTTATGGCGACACGGATTCGGTCTTCATCGAGCTGGGTGGGGCCCCTGCCGGTCAGTGTGCTGAGCTTGCGACGGAGTTGAACGCCGCCCTCGGTAAGCATATACGCGCGGAATATAACCTCGAATCCTTTATCGGAATCCGGTATGAGAAGCTCTACGTCCGTTTTTTTATTCCGCGCCTCCGCTCACCCGGCGCCCGGCCGATGCCGAAATCGGGCGGTGGCCTTGAGGACGGCGATGTTGCCGAGACGGAGCGCGGTCGCGCAAAAGGATATGCGGGGCTTCTCGTCCATCCAGACGGAAGCAGCGAGGTCGATATCAAGGGAATGGAAGCGGCGCGGAGCGATTATACGCCGCTTGCCCGGCGGTTTCAGCGGGAGTTGCTGGGTTGCCTTTTTCGGGAAAACGGCACGGCTGCCGCCGAGGATTACATCAAGAACGAAGTCGTCGCGCTTTTTCGCGGAGATCGCGACGGTGAACTCGTGTTCAAAAAGAAACTCAGGCGTGACCCTGAATCGTATACTGCATCGACGCCACCCCATATCAAGGTTGCGCGATCGCTCGGCTGGAAGCATCGCCGCGGAACGGTCGAGTATGTCATGACGGTGAGCGGACCCGAGGCGACATCAATGCGTCGATCGGCCATTGACTATGGCTGGTACGCGCAGTCGCAATTGCTACCCGCCGCCCGCTCCGCCGGCCTTGCGGCGGGGTTCGACGCCGACGCGATCATCGGCGCGCTCCATGCGGACGGACAGCAGGAATTCACTTGGTAACTTCCGCGAAGACGCTTCCGAGCGTCTTCACCGTTATGCGGTGGATAAGCCGCGTGCCAAAAAGTCCCCGTGCGGCGCAGGCGGTCTCGTGCAGCACCATGCGGTAGCCGAGGTCGAACCCTGCGCACGTCGTCGTGTCGATGCACATATTCGTTTGGGCTCCGACGATGTGGATCGTCTTGATTCCCTGTTCCTTGAGGAGCGCGTCGAGTCCGGTTTCGCGAAACGAGTTCGGGTAATGCTTGATCAACACGGTTTCGCCCGCAATCGGTTTAACCAGCGCGTGGATTTCAGATCCGAAGCTTTCAGGGCGAAAGAAGCCCGCGTTCGGGTGCTCGTTGATATGCCTGATATGGATAATCGGCTTTCCCTGGGAGCGGAATTCCTCGAGTAGCGAAGCGGCGTTTTTCGTGGCCTTTTCCATGCCAGCGAGAGGAAAGACTCCCCCCTTGAAATAATCGTTTTGGATGTCAACTAACATCAATGCGTCCATGTGATACCTCCATGACTACACGATATCCTTTTATTGATCGGAAAGCAGGTGTCTTGATTGACATACTATGTGCAAATAACGACAATTCGTTTTATGATATCAGTGTGTATAGTACACGTGCCTGGCGCCTTTCTTTCGGCCATATACGGGATAAAGGATATCCTTGAATACGCGAACGATTCATTCGGTGCGCAATTCGACGTTTCGGTGATGAATCCCGACGTGTTTATCGACGAACGAAGAAAATTTCATTTCGTTATCATTCCACCGTTCAGGATGGGGCCATCGAGCGAGGGTTTTATCCCCAACGGCGCACTCGTCTCCGCGCTGAAAAAGGCAATTGTCAGGGGGTGCATACCCGTTTCGGTATGCGCAGGCGCCTACTATCTTTGCGCGACCGGCGCCGTCGACGGGAAGGCGATAACGACGCACTGGCAGCTCGCCGCAGACGTTGGGCGGCGATTCCCGTCCGTAGAGGTGAAGAAAGAGCGAGTGCTGATTGACGGAGGGAACTATATCGCGGCGGGCGGAATTACGAGCTTTCAGGACCTCTCGCTCCATCTCGTCCGCAAGCATATCTCGGCGGAGGCCGCCCTGGAGGTCGCGCGGTGTTTTTTGATAAATCCCGGAAACCGGACCCAGCTTCAGTATATCAAGTTCGGGATCGAGGATCGCGATGACGGCGATATCGTCGGCAGGGCGAAGGCTTTTATCCATCGGAACCTCGCAGATGAACTCTCCCTCGAGGCCATCGCGGGGCATTGTGGCGTCACGGTTCGGACCTTGCTCCGGAGGTTTAACGCCAACGGGGCGGGGACGCCCGCCGTATACCTTCAGGAGGCGCGCATCGCGCACGCTCGGACGCTTCTTGAATCATCGGAGAGCGCGATCAAGAAGATCGCGGATGAATCGGGGTATCGCGACCTTCCGTCGTTTATCCGCGCCTTCAGAAAACTAACCGGCGTCGCCCCCGGTGAATATCGCAAACGTTTCTATTCGGCATAGCGTGCGTTTAACGAGACGCTTCTCTTGCATCGTGTTTGCGCATCCGCGAAGCTTTGTGATAGATTAATCGGATAAAAGGAAGCACATGAAATTGTTCCGTTTGGCTGCCACCGAAAAAGCCTCTCCTGGCGCCATCGCAAGCATGCTTTTATATCTGGGTTCTCTTGTTTATACCGTCTGTTTCGGTCTTCGTTTTGGCAGCGTTTCGGGTTATACCGCGACCATGCTCTTTACCGTTGGACTCGGCGTCATTCCCCTTTTAGTTTCACTCGCCCTTCGATATGATCTCCGTTCTGTTTTCAGACTCAGTCTACCCGGGCCGTATGCGGTCTTTGGCGGGTTTTTCATCTCCATCGGGCTCTTCATTGCCGTTTTCTTTGGATCAAGCATGCTGGTCCTTTTTTTTCCAAAGCTCGTGGAAACTGGCGCCCCGTTGCAGGAAGTCATGTTGACCGGGAATTTTCCGGTCGCGCTCCTTGCCGTCGCCATCCTGCCCGCCCTTTGTGAGGAAATCCTGTTTCGCGGCTTTATCCTTTCAGGCCTAAAATCGGCAACCGGAAAATGGACCGCAATCGTCCTGTGCGGCGTCCTTTTTGGTTTTTTGCACCTTCAGCCCGTGCAGGTTCCGTTTACCATCATTATTGGAATAGGCCTTTCCTTCGTCGCATATGAGACGGGTTCCCTTCTGGTTCCAATTCTCATGCATTGCGCGCACAATTTTCTCCTTTTATTGATCGTGCGTAACGCGGCTTCTGTCCCGACTATTGAAAGCGGAGCGTCGCTGAACGCGATCAAGGACGTGTTTGCCCTGGGGCCGGCCGCGATCGGGGCGTTTTTCGTGAGCCTTTTCGTGATCGCTTGCGTTCTCCTCGGGGTCTCTGCGGGCTTTGTGTACGCGGGCATGCGCATGGTGCGAAAGAACGTCCCGTATCGCGGGATCGATGTCTTTGTCGGGCAATAACGCCCATTCCCGACGATCCGCTTTCAAAGCCCCCTTTTTTATGGTATCCTCTTTCGCATGGCATACGAAGTAACAGCGACTCGTCGGCGACCTCGCCGGTTCGAGGATATGGTCGGCCAGGATTTTGTGGTTGCGACGCTCCAAAAGTCCATCGCGGCCGGCAAGATCGCCCCCGCGTATCTTTTTTCCGGTCCGCGTGGTTGCGGCAAGACGAGTTCCGCGCGCATCCTGGCCAAGGCGCTTAACTGCGACAAGGGACCGAACGCGACGCCGTGCGGCGTTTGCGCGGCGTGTACCGAGATCGCCCGCGGGTCCAGTCTCGACGTGATCGAGATTGACGGCGCGTCAAATACGAGCGTCAACGACGTCCGCCAGATAAAGGACGAGGTTCAGTTTCCCCCAAATTCCTGCCGGTATAAGATCTATATTATCGACGAGGTTCACATGCTCTCGACGAGCGCTTTCAACGCGCTCCTGAAAACGATCGAGGAACCGCCGCCGTACGTGATATTCATCTTCGCGACGACCGAGATCCACAAGGTCCCTGCGACCATCAAGAGCCGATGCCAGCAATTCAATTTTCGCCTCGTGCCGGTCGAGCTTCTCAAGCAAGTCCTTTCCGAGGCTGCCGTGGAGTCGTCTATCGATGCCGACGACGAAGCGCTGTTTTGGATCGCCCGGGAAGCGACGGGCAGCGTTCGCGACGCATATACCCTCTTCGACCAGGTAGCCGCCTTTTCCGACGGGAGCATCACCTTCGAGAAAATCCGCGACAAGCTCGGGCTTATCGGCGTCGACCGGATCAATCCTGTCGTTGAAGCCTGCGCTGCCCGCGATTCGCGCGCCGCGCTTTCAGAGCTTGACGAGATTCTTGCAAGCGGCGTTTCCGTCGAGCAGTTTACCGTCGATCTCGCGGATTATTTCCGGAGTCTCCTCCTGATCCGTAGCGGGATAACCAAGGAGGCCTTGCTTGGCCAGAGTCCCGAGCGATTTTCCGCCCGCGTGCTCGAGCTTTGGTCTCCGATTCAGATCGAGCGCGCGTTTGGCATCATGCTCCAACTTTTCCGCGATATCCGTTATTCGATCGATCCGCGCTACGAGCTCGAGCTTTCCGTATCCCGGCTTTCGTGGATCGGCGATTACGTTTCCCCCGTCGAGATGCGGCAGGCGATCGCGCAAGCCCAGGGGCTTCTCCTTAAGGGCGCAGCGCCCAAGAGGGATAGCGGCCCTTTTCCTGATGCGGCTCGGGGCGAGGAACCTGTCGCCCCGGCTTTAAGCCGCGAAGAACCGGTTCCCGAGGAAGAAGCGGATGAGCGCATTGCTAATCCCTTCGCTGCGTTCAAGGAGCGACTGAACGCCGGGATGTCTGCGCCGCCTGCCGAGTCGAGCGTTGCGGACGAATCCGGCGCGCATGCACCGGTTACGGAAGGCGATTCCGTTGCGCCGCTTCCCGATCCTGTTTTGCCCGAGGTTGCCGCTCCTGCTCCGTCCTTACCGGAAGAACCTGCGCCCGCTTCCGGCATCCCCTTCGACGAGCTGCCGCCCGCATTGATTACCGCCCTCCAGTCGACGAAAAACATGGTCGCGACGGGGATTGCGCAGGGCTTTGACTGGGAAGATGACGGTGCGACGATTCGCTTTTCGGTCGACAAACCGTTCGTGCATAACCTGCTTGAGCAGGAGCGCAAGCAGATTGCGGAAGTTGCGTCGCGCCTTCTCGGGCACGTGCGCGGCATTGAGATCCGGATGGACGCCTCTCGGGCAAAGGCGGCAGCCGCGGATACGGCGATCCCGTCCGAGGTTGAGGCGCTTCGCGTGATGTTTCGCGGCACGATTGTCGGATAAGGAAGGAGTTATGGATATCAACCCTTTTGACATACTGAAAAACGCGAAATCGATGCAGCAGCAGATCGCGAAAATACAGGAAGAACTCGCGGGCGTCGTCGTTACCGGCTCATCCGGCGGCGGAATCGTGAAGGTGACGGTCAACGGCCGGTTCGAGATGCAGTCCGTGACGCTTGATCCCGTCGCGGTTGATCCCCGGGATATCGCGATGCTGCAGGATCTCATCGTTGCCGCCCATGCGGACGCCTCCGCGAAGATTCACGACCTGCTCAAGGAACGGCTTGGCCCGCTTGCCGGCGGCCTCGGCGGGATGAGCGGACTATGAACGCGCTGGACGACGTTATTGACAGCCTTTCGCGCCTTCCTGGCGTCGGGAAAAAAAGCGCGTCGCGAATCGCGTATTATCTTTTGAAGAGCGACCGCTCCCTGTGCGAGCGCATCGCGCGCGACATCTCCGTTTTGCATGATAGTATCCATTCGTGCCGCGTCTGCGGAGCCTATACCGAAGGAGATCTTTGTGCGGTCTGCGCCGATCCGGGTCGCGACCGCCACCTCGTGTGCGTGGTTGAGCAACCGCAGGACGTCCAGACGATCGAGGCCGTTCGCGAGTATAACGGCCTCTTCCACGTGCTGGGGGGGGTTATCGCGCCGCTCGAGGGGATAGGGCCTGATCAGCTCAGGCTTTCGGAACTCATAAGCCGCATACAGGAAGGAGAGATACAGGAAGTAATCCTCGCGACCAATCCGACGATCGAGGGAGACACGACCGCGCTCTATATCCAGCGCATCCTGAAGGGCAGGAACGTCGCGGTTTCGCGGCTGGCGTCCGGTCTTCCCGTCGGCGGCGATCTTGAGTACGCCGATCGGCTGACGCTTGCCCGAAGTTTCCGCGGGCGCACGTCGTTTTGATGCCCTGTTTTATCCGTTCTTCTTGACCCATTGCGCGATGACGGGCTCGAGCTCGGGCATCCGGTACCCGAGAGCCTCGACGGCCTTTCGCTCCTCGCTTTCCTTCCAGTTCAGATACGGGTCGTCATAATGCTCGTTCAGGAACGCGTAGATGATCTCCTCGGCGTTGTTTTGCCTGCCGCCAAAAAGCTGTCCGCGCCGCGCCGAGGAGGATGCGAGTACGTCCCGGATTGAGGGCCTGATGCCACGGAAGAAAAGTTCCTGGTATACCGTATAGGTTTTCCCCGTGAGTTTTTTGATCATGTCCGACACCGAATTCGGCGCTATCGACGGCTTTTGCGGCAGTGGTGGCCTTCGCCTTTTCGCGGCGATCTTTTGCGCCTTGAATGGCGTGACCGGTTTCGGTTTTTTCGCCGAAGCCGGCGAAACCGCGTGGGTTTTTGCCGCCTTGACGCGCGTCGAAACCGTCTTCACTTTGCTTGCCTTCTCGTGCGGTTTGATCTTGCGCGCCTTTACGGCTTGCTTCCCGGGCGAAGGGGCAAGGGCGATCTGTTTCGGCAATGCGACCGGCATTTCAGCATTGGCAACAGTTCCCGAATTAAGGAGGCTTCCCTTGTACCGGGCCCAGGTTCGCTGGAGGTAAACGTCACCGGAGATGCTGTAATAATAGCCCGTTATGACAGTCGCGAGCACGGCATTGAGGATCTCTTCGTCTTTCCATCCGTGGGTGACGCCGTTCTGGATCGCAAGGAAGATATCGCTGTGCTTCGTGCGATATTTTCGGCTATAGAGAAAGACGGTTTTTTCGAACGCCGCGTCGCGCACGAGGTTCCAGTATTTCAGGCAATACGCGATGACGATATCCTCTGTTCTCGTGATCTCTGCCGGTATCTGAATGCGGTAAATATCCTCGGGGCTGAACACGATCCTTGAAAGGTCGAAATTCGCGTGCTGGTTCCGTTTGCTGTGCTGGACCTGCCGTAACCGCTGCTTGCGCCGTTCTTCACGTTCCTTTTTCAGGTCCTGAACCGACTCGATGGTATCGGTAACGTAAAGCCTGATGAGCTCCGCGGTTCGTTCCATTTCGGCATGGCGGTACGACAGGGCTTTCGCGTAGCGGACATATTTTTCGGTAAAGGCGATCGCGACGTATCGATCAGGCGAAATGACGGAAAGAAGCCCCTCCGTGAGCTTGATGACGGAGTACGCATCGGTCATGTCGACGGCATCGATGTCGCGAGTAAGAAGCGAAATAACGTAGGTCGTTCGGGTGACGAGCCGCTCCGCGAGATCGATCATGCTTTCACGGAGAATTTCCGAATAGCGGGGATCGCGCGAGCGGTAATAGCGCATCAAGTCCGCTCGTTGTCTATCGTTCGGGTATTTTTTCCTGAGCCGGTTATTGTATAAAGCAAGAGAATCAGCCTGACGGCCCGACCTTCGCATCTCGAAGTACCGTTCGATGTCGGAATCGCTGTCATAGCTCATCGTCGGGTATTCTTCTTTCAGAATCCGCTGCTGTATATCCGTCATTGTGCGCATACTCAGTTATTGTAGCATAAAAAAAGGGTTAATTCCCAGCCGTGGCCGGAAACTAACCCCTTCCGTGCTTCTGTGCAGGAAGCTTACTTGAGAAGGCTCAGTACGCCCTGAGTCATCTGGTTGGCCTGCGCGAGCATGGCCGTACCGGACTGCGTGAGGATCTGATTCTTGGTAAAGTCGACCATTTCCTTGGCCATGTCGGTATCGCGGATGCGCGATTCGGCGGCCTGGAGGTTTTCTGAGCCAATGTGCAGTCCCTTTACGCTGTACTCGAGGCGATTCTGATAAGCACCGAGGTCCGCCCTCTGCTTGCTTATCTTCTTAAGCGCTTCGTCGAGGGTTCCGATAGCGCGGTTAGCGCTGTCGGGCGACGAGAGAGACATAATCTGCTCGTCACCGACGTTGCGGACACCAAGGGCCTTAGAGGTCATGGTGCCAATGTACACGCGGGTTCTCTGATCCATGTTGGCGCCGATATGGAACCACATGGATCCGGTCACTGTGTTCTCTCCGGTTTCCCGTGCGAAACGTCCGGTGAGCATGTTCATTCCGTTAAACTGGGCGTGGCTTGCGATGCGGTCGATTTCAGCTACAAGCTGCGATACTTCGACCTGTATCTGCATGCGGTCCTCGGCGGAGTAAATACCGTTCGAAGACTGTACGCTCAGTTCGCGGATGCGCTGAAGAATATCCTGGGATTCCTGAAGGTATCCCTCTGAAGCCTGAATGAAGGAGATACCATTCTGTGCGTTGGTAGCTGCCTGGTTCAAGCCACGGACCTGGCTGCGCATCTTTTCGGATACGGCGAGCCCGGAGGCATCATCTCCTGCGCGGTTGATGCGCATACCGGATGAAAGTTTCTCCATGTTCTTCGAGTTGGACAGGGTGGTATCACCGAGAGTCCTCTGTGAATACATGGCGCTCAGGTTGTGATTGATGATCATAATGCTACTCCTTTGGCGGTTTTCGACGACGTTTAATATGTCGTTCGCGGCATCCCTGCCGATCTGTCAATTTTTTTACCGGATCCTCTGACGACCCCACGCAGAAGACGGTACGTGGTTTCAAGACGGACACCTGTTTCCGTCCTGAAGCCACGCATATTTTGAGTATCGGAGCAGTGGAAAAACACTTGAGAGGAAATAGAGAAAAAATGTGAAGTTGGCGGAACTAGCGCGATAGGACAGTCTGGGGGTTATCTTTTTCGGGGCATGCGACAGCCGGTACAACCGAGAATGTGTACATGCCGCTTGTTGTTCGGGCGTTCAAAGAGTCGGGCGATCAGGTATTCTTCCTGGGGCACCTTTTTTTTGCAAACCGGACAGATTCGCGAGAGGGTTTCTTCGATAAATGGATGACAGTGTGGGCAGCCGAATATATGGCAAATTTTGTCATCCTTTCCGGGGAATACGGCGGATTTGATTTGTTCGCCATGAGCTAGCATCGTTCTACAAAGTGGACAGACCCCGGCCTCTCCAATGAACCCTTTCAGTAGCCTTTTTTTTCCCACGCCCGGTTTTTTGCTTGCAGTCGTAAACAGACCGTACGCGAAAACCAGCAGGAAAATTCCTACGAAAATGAGGAAAACTACATAAAAAGGAGAAGGGATCATATCTATATAATGCACGGAAAGCTCTCTTGTCGCAATCCTCAAAGTGGTTTATCATAAAAATGTGGCAATACTGTATGTTGTGGCAACTCCGATCGGGAACCTTGGTGATATCACATACCGGGCTCTCGAAACGTTCAAGGCCGTTGATGTGATAGCCTGCGAGGATACCCGGCATACGTTGCAGCTTCTGACCCATTTTGGCATCAGGAAACCGCTCGTTTCGTGCCGAGCACGCAATGAGGATGTCGCGTCGCGCAGGGTTTTGGATATTTTGAAAAAAGGGCAGGATGTCGCGTACGCTAGCGACGCGGGAACCCCCGCCCTGAGCGATCCTGGCGCGGTGCTTGTTCGTATGGCCCGCGAGGCGGGTTATACCATCGTTCCGATACCCGGCGCGTCCGCCTTCGCGACGCTCCTTTCAGTATCGGGAGGAACGGACAAGACGGTCATTTTTGAGGGGTTCCTTTCGCCGAAGCCCGGCCGTCGCCGTACGCGACTTCGGGAGCTTTTGAGTACCGGAAATGCCTTTGTTTTGTATGAATCGCCGTTCCGGATACTCAAGCTTTTGACTGACCTGGCCGAAATTGAAGGTGAACGGCACGTTGTCGTTGGGCGTGAACTGACGAAACTGCACGAGGAGCTGGCGACGGGTAGCATAACCGAGGTTCGGGATGACTTTGCCGCCAGGGAGAAGATTCTGGGCGAATTTTCCGTATATGTATCGGGGAAAAAACGCTCAACTTCTGACGATGATTGACCGATACATAGTATGAAGGCAGGAATGATATGACGATTGACCGCTTGGGGGGAATTGATCCCCTGAAGAACGTACAGAATACCCAGAAAGCCCATCGGGCTGGCGATGTTTCGCGCCCCGATTCGATAAGCGTATCGGATAAGGCCAAGGAACTTTCTGAAGTGTATCAGGTCATGGAAGCAGCCGGTTCCGCACCCGATGTGCGTTCCGAACGGGTTGCCGAGGTTCTGGAAAAGATGAAAGATCCTTCATATATCAACAAATCCGTCGTTGATCTTGTTGCCGATCGGCTCATGGATGTTTACGGGTTATAATCGGGTCTGAAAAGCGCATAAAACCCTAATAAAATAGAAAAAGGCGGACCTTACCGGTTTCCGCCTTTTTTTTTGTAGAAAAAATGTTAGAATTCAAATTCGAGAGGTTATCATGGCAGATTTTGTATTTAAAATATCACCCAATATCATTCTTGGTCCCTATACGATGGCCCGTATTGGCCAGGTAGCGGCAACTTGGGGAACTCACTATATGCTGGTGGCTGACCCCATCCTCAAGGAATTTGGTCTTATAGAGAAAGCGGTAGCGGCACTTGAGGAAAAGGGAATATCCGTTTTCCTCTTTGACGACATTCCTTCTGCCGCGACCTCGACAACGCTTGAAGAAGCCCTCTCCCTGGCGCGCGGGGCCCACGTCCACGGTATTATCTCATTTGGCGGTCAAAAAACGGCTTCGTTGGGACGCGCTATCGCCTCTCTTTATAACGAAAACCATGAAGTGTTCGAATACCTTGCCGGCGCCCAGCCCTATAGTGGCGCGCTTCCCTTTATCGAGGTTCCTTCAACTTGCCGCGACCCCTTCGTGTTTATGGACCGGACCCCGGTAATCGACGCTCGCAATCGGCAGATCCGCCTGATGAAAACCCAGGCCGCCGTTTGCAAGGCCGTTATCATCGATCCGAACCTGTATATGAACATGTCGCCCAATAACGCGGTGTCGATGATCTTTCACGCAATTTCGCTCGCGGTCGAAGGGTATGTGTCGACGAAATCAAACTTCTTTTCGGAAACTATCCTTGGAAAATCGATCGAGATGCTTTTGCTGGCCCTCGATCCCGAGCAGAGCAAGCTTGTTGGCACCCCTTCCGAAATGCTCGTCGCGCAGGGCGGCTGTATGGCGTCGATGGGCGTCGCGGCAAGCTCGCCCGGCGTCGCAACCGCGATCTCGCTCGCGTGCAATGCCCGCTATAAAACCTCGACATCCCTCGTTTGCTCCGTTCTCTTGCCGTACGTGATGGAGGACGCATCGCGCGCCAGGGTAGATCGTATCGCGACCATTGGCAAGATGTTAGGTGTATCGAGCGCCGGCCTCGACACTGCCGAAGTGGCGAAGGCGGCGATCGACGATATTCGTCGGCGTCTCGCGCTCGCGGGGCTTCCGACTCGTCTCAAGGATCTTGGCTTGTCGATAGACCAGCTCGTCCCCGTCTCCGAAGACGCCGCCGCGCTCGACGTGATGAATTATATCCCGCGCGCGCTTTCAAGTGACGATCTCTTTGACCTGATCAAACAGGCGTATTAGGCCTCCAGGATGATACCCCTCTACAAGCTTGAGCGGCTTCCTGCCGGGCAGCGTCGGCGCAAGCTGGCGCTTATCCTGGCGGGACTTGAGCGCGCTCTTGGCGGCGCGGCATCGCAACAACCGGCTGACCCTGAATACTTGTGCGGCATCGTCCGGCTTTCGCTTGAAGACCCAAAACTGGATCTTGCCTCCCGTGACGAGCTTTCGCGTCTCGTTGGCGAGGTCGCGGTTTCGGACAAAAGGGTAGATGGAGCTTTTCCGGAGCTTCTCAGGCTCTGCAACCGCGCCCGTCACGCGATTCTTGGGGCGGCGGGTTCTTTCCCCGCGGAATGGGACCTCATCGTTCCCGGTAGCGCCTCCGCCGATCTTGCCTCGACCGGTTCCGTCTCGAGGCCCTATTTCCCCGGAATTTATGCGTATGCCGAGGATATCCGCTCGCCGTTCAATCTGGGGTCGATTTTTCGCACCGCGGAGGCCTTTGGCGCGGAACGTCTGTTTATCTCGCCGCTTTGCGTCCCGCCCGAACATCCGCGAGCGCTTCGGTCGGCGATGGGCTGTGTCGAATACATTCCGTGGGAGCGTCGCGCGCTTGAGGATTTGTCCGAAGACATGCCGATTTTCGCCCTCGAGACGGGCGGCACGCCAATTGAGGAGTTTGATTTCCCCGAAAGGGGAATGGTCATTATTGGCTCGGAGGAACTGGGAATAAGCCCTGAAGGGCTTGAGCGGGCGACTTACGGACGGGTGAGCATTCCCATGAAGGGCATCAAGGCCTCGCTAAACGTTGGCGTGGCCTTCGGTATCCTGATGCAATCCTGGACGGCCTATCGTCGCTGTTCCGACTCGAACCCAGACTGAAGGCTCGCGCACATCTTCTGTAGCTGCGATTCGGTCGTTATACCAAAGAGTTCGAGTAGCTTGCGGTCAATCTGATAAAAATCAATCCCACCGTCGCCATAATGCGTCATGAGATCCGCGAGGCAGACCGTCGCGGCAAGTTCGCGGTATTCGGTCGGCGCGCCGTCGAATGAGTGATGATAGCGAATCGCCGCGATAAGCGATGGCGGGAAATTCCATTTTTCGGCGAGCGCCGCGCCGATGTCCGGATGATTGATGCCGGCGAGAAGGGCGTCAAACACCCGGTCCGGGATGTTTCGCTCGGTTTTCAGTTTCGAAATCTTGTCCAAGAGGTCGGGATACATGGTGCTGAACACGATCTTTCCGAGATCGTGGAGTAGTCCGCATACGTAGGCATCCTCGGTTACGATCCGGTTGCGGAGCGAATTCCGGGCGAGATTATACGAGTAAAACGCAACGCGGTAGGAATGTTCCCAAAGGTTCTTCTGCTCCCCGGTCGAATTGCCGAGTATCCGGATGGAGCCGATCGAGTAGAGGAGATTTTTAATGCCGCGGATACCGACGAGCTTGACGGCCTCGGTGATGCTCGTGCACTTCTTGGCAAGCGAAAAGGCGGCGGAATTCACGAGTTTTAATAGATCCGTGGTTAGCGCGACGTCGTTGCTGATATGGGCCGCGATTGCGGACATCTTTGAATCGGGGTCGTTGAGGAGTTTTTCGATTTGCGCGATGTTCTCCGGGAACTGCGGAAGCGCGTCGATGTACGAAACGATATCGTCGGTCAAGGCGTTCATCTGTTCCTGGGTCTGGAGATCCATGGGCATGGTGATTCGTGTTATTGTCTCGCCGTTCTCGACTACAACCTCGTAGTTTTCGTCGTTAAGCCCGACCTTTTTGAGCATCAGTATCATTATAACGAGGCCGAGTCCTGCACCCTCGGAATCGTCCAGAACTTGGGTGAGCGCTTCCTCAAGGGTCGTGAATTGGCGCGACCTCGCGATTTTGTCGAACACGCGCTTGAATTCGGTTTTGGTCATCTCGGAGTTATTGCGAACCTCTAGGAGGATATTAGCCTTTTTTACCTGCATCAATACCTTGACGTAGAGGCCGGCGTCCTTCTGCAGCTGAAGGTAGTAGGCGATATTGTTGAGTGTCTCGTCTTTAAACGTGCGCATGCCGATCTCATAATCGACGGGATTGTTGATATCGAGCTTTTTTTCGATGAAATATACGCGTTTCGTGTTGGCCTTTTTCGCGTTGGTGGTCAGCTCGTTGATGCAATAACCCAGGTAATCCTTGAGCTTCTCCTGGTTTATCTCAGTGAGAAAGCAGGCGAGCACGTCGGCGATATATATCTCGATCTCATGGGGCAGGGTATACGTCGTTATTGAAAGGGGAACGCCCATACGGGTGGCTTTTTGAATTTTGGGAGCGTCTATTTGCGTTTGACTTTTTGTTTCCATAACAAATTTAGTCTACCCTACCGTTTTGTTTTTTTCCACTAAAATGCTTTCTATTTATGCAATTTTTGCATTCTGTCATAGTATTCGTTTAAAACAGAAGATACCCTGCGCTCGAATTCCGCCGCGGCGATGCCGGTAAGTATTTCAAATCCCTCATCGACGGTATCTATCGCCCAGATGTGGAAAAGGCCGTCCTCGATCGCCTGCTGGAGCCTGTCTGACGGAAGCATATTGTCGAGATTCCGCCTCGGGATGATGACGCCCTGGCTTCCGGTGAGCCCGAGAATCGAGCACGTGTCGAAGAAACCCTCGATTTTTTCGGGAACGCCGCCGACGGGTTGAACGTCGCCAAGCTGGTTGAGACTGCCGGTAACCGCGATATCCTGCCGGAGCGGGATCTTTCCGATCGCGGACGCAAGGGCGAAGAATTCCGCGCAGGACGCCGAATCGCCGTCGACTTCGGTATACGACTGCTCGAAGCAGATGCTCGCCGAGAGCGCGAGCGGAATGTCCTTGGCGAACTTGCGCTGGAGAAGTCCCTGTATTATAAGGTGCGCTTTATCGTAAATTTCGCCGGAAAGGCCGGACTCTCGCTCGATGTTGATAACGCCGGTATCGCCTGGCGCCGCCTGCGCCGTAACCGCCACGGGGATGCCAAATGCGTGGTATCCCCGATCATGCACGGCAAGGCCGTTCATCTTGCCGATCATGGTGCCCGTTACATCGAGCAAGATTTCCCGACACCGGATCATGTCGGCGTATTTCTCTTCGGGCAATCGCTGAAGGTAGCGCCTGTGCTCTATCGTTCGCGAAACGACCGTGGCGGAAATCGAGCTTTCGCGCATTTTTCGCGCCTGATAATCCGCCTCGGTAATGAGGTCGGAGATAAGCGTAAAACGCGTGGTGAGCATCGACCGGTATTCGGAAAGCCTTGCCGCGTGCGCGATGATGCGCGCGAGGCCGGAATCGTCAAAGGGCAGCGTGCTCTGTTTCTTGCTTATGTCCTCGATGAACGCGATGTATTTCGCCATGTTTTCGTCGGTTCTGGGCATTATCGAGTCGAATTCCGCGCAAACTTTGAAGAGCTTCTGGAAGTCGGGATCCTCCTGATAGAGGAAATCATAGGAATGTTCCCCGCCGATGACGACGACCTTTAGCTTTGCGGGCAGGCTTTGCGGCTTGAGGATGCTCGGGACATGGTTGCCGGTCGGGGGTATCTGTATCTCGATTTTACCGGACTGCAGTACGCGCTTGAGATAGGGCCAAGCGCCTTCCTCGAGGAGGATGTCCTGGAGGCGGAGTACGAGAAACCCGCCGGAAGCGCGGTGTATCGCGCCCGCCCGGAGCCTGAGGTGGCCGTTTATCGCGATATCCTCGTTGGTGCCGGAATTTTCGATGCTGCCGAAGAGATTCGCGAAGGTCGGCAGCTCTTCCTGAATCACGTAGTTCTTGTCCGTGGGATTCTCGCAGACAAGGTTGATCGCATATCGACCGAAGAAGTGCTTTTTATGGCGGGGCGACTTGAAGGGTTCGGAATAGACCGACACCCGGGAAATGAGATCCTCGCGCACGGCAGCGAGGAATTCGGTTGCCGACGCGCTCGCGCCAAAATGCTTTTTTATGGGGTCGAGCTCGCCGTCGATGATCGGGGCGACCGATTCGGCCTTGAGCGCGCGGATCTTCTTGTCGGAGGCGCGCCGCATATCGCGGATGGCGCTGAATAGCTCGGACATTTGGTCGAGGGAGCGGTAATAGTTTTCCCGAAGCGCGTTGAGCTTGTCCCGGGGAAACTTTCCACGCGCGACGAGGTCCTGAAGGTCCTCGAATGTTGTGGCCTTGCCCTTGAGGGTCGGGACGAGATCCATCGAGCGCGATTCGTCGTCCTTGATCTGTATAAGCTTGAAGCCTTCCGTTGCCATCCGGGTTTCAAATTCCGTGAGAAGCTGATTTTCTTCGGCGTCCGAGGACGCAAGGATCTTCTTGCTCGCGGCTGCGAAGCCTTCGGACTTGGCGATCTGCTGCGCCTGCTTTCGGATCGATTCTATTGCAACCTGGAGGTTCTTGCGGAACGACGCGCCGCTTGCCGGAGGGAGAAAGATCGCCTTGGGCTCGAGCGGCCGCGCGAAGTTGTAGACATACGCAATATCTTGTAGATCCGCGACATTTGCTTTATAGTTTGCCAGTAATGCCGTAAGCACGGTTCTTCTGCCGGTTCCCGACGCGCCCATAATGAAAATATTGAAGCCGTTGGACCTGATTCCGAGTCCCAACTCAAGCGCGCTGATCGCGCGATCCTGGCCAATAATGGGGTTTACCGCCCCGTTTGCGCGAAGCTGGCGTATTTTGTCCTCTGGGATGGAAAAATTGATCTGCGACGGTGTAAGCTCAAGCGATGTGTCAGGCATAAATCGACTCCTTGACCAAGTATACCGCATTGACGGAGAAAAGCATAATGTCAGATTTGTTTATTGGCGAAATCCTGGTGTTGTTTCTGCTCCTGCCGGTTCTCGTCCGGCCTTTTTCCCGACGGCTGCAACGGCTCCATGGGATCCCCCTGCTTCCGTTTCTCGCGCTTCTCTTGTGCGCGGCGATCGTCGCCGGGATGGGGCTCCGCCTGACGTTTCTTCCGATCCTCATTCTCTCTGCCATTGTTTTCATTTTCGGACTTATTCGCCTATTCAAGCTCTTTCATGGCCTTCCGACCGATTGGTACCCGCCAATGTCCATCGCGTGGAATTCATTTTTGGCGGCGCTTTTCGTCGGTACGGTCACGCTTACCTTTATCTTTGCCCCCGAGTCGGGATACATGGCCGATGTACGCGTTGAGCGCACGATGACGACCCGGCCTGAGGGTCGGGGAATTTACGGCCATTACGCGGTCTGGAATTCTTCGCTGGGATCCGCGGAGGGCGCGTCCGCGACGATTGCGGCAAAGCCCGTTCTGTTGCTTCTGGGTGACGTATCCTCGTCGGTCGGTGGGCGCAGTACCGCCGCGCTCGTGCTTGCCGAGGCGGGGTATACCGTAATCGCCGCCAATTTTTCCGGTTCGGGCGATTACCGTAATCCCCTGTTGGGCCTTCCGTCTGTCAGGCAGTACGCAACCCTTTCCGGGCGCGTCTTTGCGGGTAATCCGTACTTGACCGATGTTGAGGAAATTACGGCGGCACAGGAGCGGGATTTGAAACGCCTTGTCGCCTATGCCCGAGAAACTTGCGGCAATGCGGTTCCGCTCTATGTCCTCGTGGAGGGAAGCGCTGCGCCCTCGCTCTTCAATTTTGTGAAGTCTTCTCCCGAAACCCTTTCCGGTGCGGTTGCCATCATGAACGCCGCTAACGCGGCCTCCCTTCCGCCCGTTTCAGGCGAAACCGCCCTTCCTGGCGGGTATGCCGTTCTGGACGGGATCGATGGAATGATGCCGGCGCTTGCCAGGAATTTCCGCGTTTTGGTCATTTCCGGCGCGGATAAGGGGCTCTATGGCTTAGGGGAAATCGCCTCGGATGACGTTCTTGCTGCGGCGCTTTTGGGCGGCGCCCGAGACGTTCAGCGGAAAAATGCCGAACTTATGGCTCGAAGAATCGTGTCGTGGCTTTCCGATCGGAGGACCTATGACCGCCATTGAGCTTTCCCGTTGGTTTGACCGGCTGCTTGAACCGGATATCTTTGCCGCCGCCGATCCTTCGCGGAACGGCCTGCAGGTGGATAATGGCGGCAGTGCGATAGCGCGCGTAGCCTTCGCCGTCGACGCATCCCTTGAGACGATCGAGCGCGCGATTTCCGCCGGTGCGGACATGCTTGTCGTCCATCACGGGCTTTTCTGGCGCGAAAGCGAACCGTTGACCGGCTATCATTATAAAAGGGTAAAGGCGCTATTGGACTCGGGTCTTGCCCTGTACGCAAGCCATCTTCCGCTCGACGCGCACGCGGAATGCGGCAATAACGCGGGGCTCGCGGCACGGCTCTCCCTCGGGAAGCTTCGCCCCTTCGGGCTCTGGCACGGCTGTCTCATAGGCTACGCCGGCGAGTTTGAAACCCCGGTTGATCTCGACGAAATCCTTCGGCGTCTTTTCCCCGACGGGAAGAAACCCGCTCATATTCTGCCCTTTGGCCCTCGCGCGATACGCACCGTGGGAATCGTGTCGGGAGGCGCGTCCGACAACGTGCATGACGCGATAGCCGAGGGACTCGACCTTTTCATTACCGGCGAAATAGAGCATGAGGCGTACCACCCGGCTCTGGAAAGCGGGATATCGGTAGTTGCCTGTGGGCACTATCAAAGCGAGACGGTCGGCGTCCGGCTTCTCGCGGAGCGGCTTGGCCGTGAGGCCGGAATTGATACGGTATTTATAGACGCACCGACCGGTTTATAGGTATTATAGTTTTCATGGAAAAGAAAAACAAAGATCGGCTGTTGCCCTTCAGCCTTACCCTCGCGGTTATCGCGCTCGATCAGTTGGCAAAGTTGATCGTAACCCTGACCGTCCGGCCTTGGTCGGTTGGCGCCAGCTTCTTCGGCGATTTCCTGCGCTTTGTCCGCGTGTATAATCCCGGCATCGCGTTCAGCATCGGCGGCGAACTTTCCGGCGATATCAGGAGCGTTCTTTTTGGCCTGATGCCGCTTCTCGTTATCTGCATCGTGGTCTTTGTTTATTTCCGGAGTAATGACCTTAATGGCTTTCAGCGCTGGTGCATCGCCGGCATTATCGGTGGCGGTCTCGGAAACCTTCTTGACCGTTTTTTCCGCTCGGAAGGGGTGCTTGATTTCATTGACGTGAAGTTTTACGGGCTTTTCGGATTCGAGCGCTGGCCGACCTTCAACGTCGCCGATTCAGCCGTCGTTGTCTGCGGCCTCCTGCTTATGGGGTCGCTCCTTTTCAGCATCAAAGAGGCGAAGAAAGAAAACGCGGGAGGGACAAAGTGAGCAAAAAAACCAATACGATCATCTTCGTTATTATCGGTACGATTGTTAACGTGATATTGGCCATCATTTTCGTCGTGGCGCTGCTCGTCATCACGAGCTGGGCGAAGGACTTTATCGGCAACGCGAAAAGCGCGATTCTTCCGTTCATCGTTTTCTTGGGGATCTTCATATCGATGATGGTGTATCAACGGCTTTCAGCTTGGGTTATCAAGAAATTCAAGCTTGAGGATAAGCTTGATCCGCTCTTTACCTCGCGCAGGCGGAGATAGGGCCTGCGTCGCATGCGGGGCCGCGCCCCGCGTGCTCAGTATCCGTCCGAAAGCTCGCGATTGAGGTCGCGCTGGCAAAGTTCCTGGTACACGAGCGCGCGCGGTTTCAGCTTTGCCTTGACCTCTTTCGAGAACGGCATGTATCGCCAGAAAACCCCGCGAACTTCCTTTTCCAGTTTCTGGATGCCCTCGCTTTCCTTGAGCATCCACAAAAGATAGTCGTTGATAAAGTGATCCTTGACGTCTCCCTTTATCTTCTGCGCCTGGAACCACTGGTAGTAATTTCCCGTCAATCCTTCCTCCATCCAGTAGTATGACGCCTTTTCCTTGGCGACCTGCCAACGGAGGTCCGCGACAGCGGTGAGCACCGCGATCTGCAAATTCTTTGCGTACATGGGGACGGCTACGCGGCCGCGGCTCGTGACGCGGTTATAGCGGTCAAACGGTTCCCAGCAAAAGCCGAAGTCGCCGTATGATGGAATGAGAATGAGGAACGGCGGTATCCGGTTCAGCTGCGATTTGTATTGGCGGCAATATGCCTCAGGATCGATGCTCTCGATCCATCGCAAGGTCTCGATGATGTTTTCGCGCATACCGATCTCGCGCATGGCCGAGTGAAAATATTCCCGCGAGAGAATCGGGAAATGGTTTCCCGTCCGTCCGCAGGTCATCTTCGCCATCTGTCGGAGCGTATCGTATTCGGCGGCTACGCCGGAAGCGTTCGTCGTTCCCCCGCCCGAGGTATCGACCTTTTGTTGCAGGGAGCGGACGTCAGAGTCCGAAGCGTTATAGTCGTCTATGAATCCCTGCAGTTCCTTGTCGAGGCTTATGATGTTTCTGAGCTTTTCGCCCATTTCGCCAATCGCTCTCTTCTGGGGCTCGGTAAAACATGCCTTGACGCCGGAAAATCCCGGCAGGGTTTCATGCTGGAACACGTTCTCGAAGCCGCGCTTCAGGTCGTCTTCCGCGCGGAGACGTTCTTCCGACTTTGCCCGCAAAAGATTTTCCGCGCTTTGCAACTTGCCCTGGGCCTTGCCGAGGAGTTGCTGGAATCGGGACGAGTCATCCTTGTTCTTTGTTTTGACTTCGTCCGTAGTTGATGGGCTGATCTTTCCGGAACCGATGGCGAAAAGCCATTCATCGATATAGTATACCGGCTCGCCGTAGATATTGTCCTCGATGAGTCTCGCGAAAAGATCCTTCTGTTCGGGCGTAAGGAGCGTGGGGAGGATGAGCCCGAACCTGAGCGCGAATTTCTTCGCCGGTTCCGCTTTGCCTGCGCCCGCCTTGAGCGCGATATTCGCCATGAAGTCCCAATAGGCGGTGATGATCTGCATTCGATAGACGCTTCGGTCTTTGGGATCCTGACAGGTAAGGTATTTGGATAGCAAGGTGTGCAGCCGCTGCGCGGTTTCGTTCTCGTTCCCGAGAACCTTTTTATAGTAGGCGGGATCGTTGAAAACAGGATTTGGTTTATCTGAAACGAATTTGGCGATTTGCGCGAAGGTCGAAGCCGTCAAGTCGACATTGGCGGGACTCTTCGGTCCGCCGCCGCTCGCCTCGAGCGAGGCCGAAAAAAGGGCTTCCCGGTTTATTGACGGATTATAGATAACGGGCGTGTCATCTAGGAGCGCAGCAAGATCCGGATCTAATCCAAGGTCATCCATGGTTTACGTCTTCTTAGAATGGTTGATTGGCAGCCGGTTAGAAAGGACTCGTGGAGGTGAGGGGAATTGAACCCCTGACCTCTTGCATGCCATGCAAGCGCTCTAGCCAACTGAGCTACACCCCCGAGGTAAAAGGAGTATAGCAAGATAATGCCCCCATGGTCAATAGTCCTCTTTCTGGGGCCCGACGGAACCGGATCGTTATCATCACCGGACTACTTAATAGTATACCGGTAAATTGCAAAAATTCCATACTTTTTTGCATCTTGCAAAGTTGATCACGCTTTTTTGCGCGCGGATCCGGCGCGATCGTGGATGTCAAAATAACAGTGACATGCTATACTGCCTCTGCTTTTAAGGAGATTGGATATGGATAAAAAACTTTGCCCATGCGGCTCATCGCTGGGATATTCAGCATGTTGTGAACCGATAATCAAGGGAAAGGCGAAGGCGCAAACGGCTGAGGCCCTTATGAGGGCGCGCTATTCCGCCTACGTGAAGCATGAGATCAACTTTATCGCCGCGTCCTGCGTCCGCAACGAGGGCGACGCCGATATCGATATGGACGAAACCCGTCGATGGAGCGAAGAGTCCGAATGGCTCGGGCTCACGATTCACGGTACGTCGAAAGGCGGCCCTTCCGATTCCGAGGGCATCGTCGAGTTTTCGGCCACCTACGCGAGGAAAGGGCTTAAGGACGAGCATCGTGAAGTCGCAGCCTTCAAAAAGGTCGATGGGGCCTGGATGTACGACGAAGGCAAGCTCGCGGGAACCACGATTGTCCGATCATCTCCGAAGGTTGGACGAAACGATCCGTGCCCATGCGGCTCGGGCAAGAAATACAAGCACTGCTGCGGAAAGTGATCGATTAACAGGTGATGCGTGCCCCCTCATCGGGGCGCTTATGTCACGCTGTTGAGCCACTTCCCGCTTCGAAGCCGCCATGCGCCAATGATCATCTTGAGCGGTTCCTCGGAAAGGACGCAGAGGTATACGATCCATACCGGACTGCGAAGGATGAAGGCCGCGATCGCGGCGAGCGGCAGGGCCACGACCCACATGAAAAAAAGATCGTAAAAGACGCAAAAAACCGTATCGCCGCCCGCGCGGCACACGCCGACTACCATTGACATGTTGAACGCGCGCGCCGGGTATACGAACGCCAGGATCGCGAGCATGCTTCCCGCGATCGCGTATACTTGCGGCTCCGCGTTGAATATCAGGGGAAGAAGCAGTGACGTAGGGACGAGAAGGAGGGCGCAGAACGCGGCGGCGAGCGGCCCGAAGCGCGTTATCTTCGAGGCATAGTCCCTGGCCGCTTTCTCGTCTCCCTCGCCGATCTTCTTGCCGATCACGACCGCGGCCCCGTTCCCAAGTCCGATAAAGAAAAACCAGATCATGCTCGATATCACGTTAACGATGTTAAAGGCCGCTATCGCGTTCGTCCCTGTCCTCGCGAAGATGACGTTTTGCGTCGTCACGCCGAGCGCCCACAGCGTCTCGTTGACCATGACGGGAAAGGCGATGGACGCGAAACGGGCGATAAACACGAGGTCGATCGCGAGAAATTCTTTCAGCCTTCCCGCGAGGGGATACCGACGGGCATAGCTCACGATGACGAGAACGAGAGCCTCGCTGACCCTTACGACGACGGTCGCGAGCGCGGAGCCGACGACGCCGAGTTCGGGGAATGGCCCGATCCCGAATATGAGGAGCCAGCTGAGCGCGACGTTGACGGCCAGGGTGACGAAGGTTACCGCGAGCGAAAGCCTGACGCGCTCAGTCGAACGCATGATGAGCGTGAAGACGAAGCTCGCGGCGAACGGGATAAAACTCGCGGATGCTACCCTGAGGTATCGCGCCCCAATGGCGATGACCTCGGAGTCCCTCGAGTAGAGCCCGATGATAGCGCCAGGGGCGACCGCGCAGGCGACCGTGAAGGCCCCGGCGATCGTGAGCGCGAGCGCGAGGCAGAGCCCGGTCGTTTTCCTGATGCCGGCCACGTTCCGCTTTCCCCAGTATTGCGCGGTGAACACGCTCGCACCCGAGCACACGCCAAAGAGGATCATATTAAGGAGGAAGAATACCTGCGTTCCGAGCCCGACCGCGGCGATCTCGACGGTGCCAAGCCGCCCGATCATGATCGTACCGATCATGTTGACGAGCGAGCTCGCGAGGTTCCCGATCATGATCGGGACCGCTATCGCGAATAGCGAGGCGAAGAAGTCCTTGTCGGAAAAGAGAGCGCGGATTTTCATTGTGGTGACTTATCCTTTGTCCCGGGGGTTTGCCTTCCCGAGGTTATGTACACTCCCGAGAAGATAAGCGCTGCTCCTGCGAGGGCATACGGGGTAAGCGGTTCTCCGAGCAGTGCCACCGATTCCACGAGTGTGAGTAACGGTATGAAATAAATGAGATTGTTTGCCTTCGTGGCGCCGAGCGACCAAATTACCCGATTCCAGACGACATACGCGCCGCAGGACGCGAAAACAGCGAGGAAGAGCAGGTTTGCCGAAAGGCGAATGTCGAGCAGAGGGGAGAAGTCGAGGCGCGCGGGCGAGAGAAAGAGCGCGGGGCTGATGGTAAGAAGCGTGTAAAAAAATATTTTCCGCGTAATGTAATACGATGAGTACTTCGTGTCGAGATCCCTGACGATTACCGAGTAAATTGCCCAGGACAGCGCAGAGGCGATCGCGAGAAGATCGCCAAGCGGGTTGAGCCTGAGGACGAACTTGCCGTTGAGGATAACGAGCGCCGCGCCTGAAAAGGCGATGACGGCCCCGACGCACGCGCGGCGACTGACGCCCTCTCCTTTCAGGAGAAAATGCGCGAGCACGGCGGTTATGATGGGCGCCGTGGAGACGAGAAGCGAGACGTTCGAGGCGTATGAGTAGGACAGCGCGAAATTTTCCGCGAGAAAATACGCGGATCCTCCCGTGATGCCCGCGAAAAAAAGTTTCAGTTCGGTCTTCAGGCTTTCCGGGCGATGCACATGCGGATAGACAATGAACAGGAGAAGGTATGCGAGCGCAAAACGGTACACAAGGATCTCGACGGGCGTGAACGCCGACAAAAGAACCTTGGTCGAAATGAAGGTAGAGCTCCATACGATTATCACGAGAATCGCGAGGATATAGTAACGGGCGACGTTTTGCTTCATAGCCATTTTTCCATTATGAGTGCGTTGGCACCGCAAGGGCGCTTTTCGCCATGCGGCGGGATAGCGCGCATGTTTTCTCGGTGAAAGAAACCGTCGATCGTTCCCGTATAGCTGAATCCTTCAGTTTCGTAAATATGCCGCGCGGCATGCCACTGTTCGTGTACGATAAACACAATCCTTTCGATGCGTGGGGCGGATTTCGCGATGCGATCGATCGAGCCGCGAAAGAAAGCCCGGCCCGTTCCTCCTCGAGCCGCAGGATCAACGGCGAATGAGGAGATGTAAAAAACGCGTCCCGCCGCGAAGTGCCGTTCTTTTGCCGGATGGCCGAGTCGATACGCTTCCGCCGTCGGTTCGGGCACGCGGTCCCAAATCTCCCCCGAGAGGTACCCGGCGAGGGTTCTGGTTGTCTGGATGCCGCTTGGCTGCGTTGATTGCCCGGTGTAGCTATCGCGTTCTCCTTCAAGTACGGTAAAGCACTCGCGACACACCGCTATCCGGTCGAGAAAAACCGCGCGGTCCTCTCGAATTCTCTCCTCGAACGATGTGTGTTCTATTCGCATGATTTCGTCAATGTCGCCCAGTGCGGCGTTTCGTATACGATGCGTCATGGAGCCTTACCAGCCGAGGATCTCGCGCCGGTGGGAGACACCGATCTGGCGCAGGTTGTCCTCGAGGCTTAATGCCGCGGTATAGCGTTCCTTGAGGTCGATGGAGAAGCGATTCATGGAAAAATGCTGATAGAGCCGCACGTCGTCGGATGCGATACCTTGTTGCGCGAGTTCGAGCGCATATACTGAAAAAAGACCGCCCGCGCGAAGTTCCGCGTATCCGACGAGCCAGAGGCCGCACCCGAGCGCGCGTTTGAGCTTTGCCGTTTCGCAGGCCATCCAGCGTTGCGTTTCGTCGAACAGGCTCCTGAAGCGGGCTCCACCGTTTTTGAGTACATAGGCGAGTTGTTTTGTCTTCGCGGTGTGTATGGGCGTTTTGTTGAGGATGATCACGTTCTTTCGGAAATCGATGCCGAGGTTGGGGTTTTTCCGGAAGAACCCATCGCCGAGTTTTCCCGCCTGACCGACGAGGTAGCGCCGGTTTTTTTCGAGCTGCTCGTCTTTGCCCGGATTGTCCCCGACGACGATCAGGCGTATATCATCCTCCTGCGTGAGGGCATCAAGCGCGCGGTTATATACAAGCGGGGTTTCGAGGGGGTACACGGGATTTTCGTCGGCGTCAGCCGCTTCTTTTTGCAGCTGTGCGAGCCAGCCGGTAGGGCCGCCTGCCGTCTCAGTCCAACGTGCGCATTCTTTCTGGAACCGCGCGCGAAAAGCCTCAAACGCAATCCATTGATCGTTCGTCATGGGAGCGAGTATAGCCGAAGACCTTGCCGCGATGCCATACGAGAACGTAAAAACTTGACAGAACCGAGCGCATGACAAATACTGATGTGATACAACATCATGACTATATCACTGCTTGTCCAAATACTGATTCTCGCCGCATTGTTATTCGCAATCGCGGAGTTGCGCATACTGACGCGCGATCTTGGGCGTATCCTTACCCGACTTTCCGGCGATCGCGAGCTTCGCGAGAATATTCCCGCACAACCAGGTCAAACGATCAATGTTAACCTTTCGCCGGTGTCTCCGGGCGTGCAAGTCACGGAAAAGTCAGCCGAGGGAATCACGGTTGCGAAGGCTGGCTCTGAGGGTTCTCGGGGCCTATCAACCGCGCCCGAGGCGGGGGATGAAAAGAAGTCCGCGCCAAGTGCCCCGTTTGCGGTTAAATGCCCCATATGCCATGTGGAGAATTCAAGCTATCGGGGTGAATGCTTCAATTGCGGAAATCCTCTCCGATAAGTGATTGTTCGATTTTACGTTCTTGAAATAAAAAAGCCCTTCCGGATTTACCCGGAAGGGCTTTGTGCTTTTTAGGCCCTGAGGCATACGCAATCGCTTGCGTTTTACCTCAATGGAGAATTTCTAAACTCAGAATTCCCTCTTGGAGAGGTATTCGTATTCCTTCCACTGTCGCTTTGCCTTGTCTTCCGCCATCTTGAGCAGCTTCTCGGCGCGCGCGGGATCGGCGGCCTTGAGGCTCTTGAAGCGGACTTCCTTGTACATGAAGTCAGCAAGCTTGAAGTCGGGTTCCTTGCTGTCGAGTTGGAAGGGATTCTTTCCCTGATCGGCGAGGCGCGGGTCATAGCGGTACAGCGGCCAGAGTCCGCAGGAAACTGCTTCCTTCTGGTTGGTCATGCCGTATTCCATGTTGATTCCATGGTTGATGCAATGGCTGTACGCGATGATGATCGACGGGCCGTCGTATGCCTCGGCCTCGCGGAACGCCTTGATGACCTGGTTCATGTTCGCGCCCATCGAGATGCGGGCAACGTACACGTAGCCGTAGCTCATGGCGATCATGCCGAGGTCCTTCTTGCTCGTGGCCTTTCCGCCTGCGGCAAATTTCGCGACGGCTCCGATCGGGGTCGCCTTGGACATCTGTCCGCCGGTGTTCGAGTAGACTTCGGTATCGAGGACGAGGATGTTGATGTTTCGGCCAGAAGCGATGACGTGGTCAAGGCCGCCGAATCCGATGTCGTACGCCCATCCGTCGCCGCCAAGGATCCACACGGAACGGTCGACAAAGTGGTCGGTGAGGGAAGCGAGTTCCTTTGCGGCTTCGTCCTTGCTCTTCGCGAGGGCGGCCTTGAGGGCCTCGATATTATTCCGCTGCTTAGCCACGGTTGCCTCGTCGGCTCCCTTGGTTGCGAGCACGGCGTCAATCTCTGCGACCGCGATTCCCTTGCCCTTTACGGTTTCGGCGACTTCGCGCGCGTAGATCGCGAGCTTGTCGCAGGTGAGGCGCATGCCGAGACCGAACTCTGCCGCGTCCTCGAAGAGGGAGTTGGACCAAGCCGGTCCCTTTCCGTCCGCGGTTTTCGCGTACGGGGTGGTGGGGAGGTTACCGCCGTAGATCGAGGAGCAACCGGTCGCGTTCGCGATGACCGCGCGGTCTCCGTAGAGCTGCGAAAGGAGCTTGACGTACGGAGTTTCGCCGCAGCCTGCGCAAGCGCCGGAGAACTCGAAGAGCGGGCGCTTCATGGCGAGGAATTTCGCGTTGCCCAGGTTGAGCTTTGCAGGATCGGGTTCGGGAAGGTCCTTGAAGAAGAAGTTCCAGTTCGCGGATTCCGCGGCACGGTGGTCGGCGAAGCTCTTCATGTTGATCGCCTTGATCGCGGGATTATCCTTGTTCTTGGCGGGGCACTGCTGGACGCAGAGACCGCAACCGGTACAATCCTCGGCGGAAGCCTGGATGGTGAACTTCCAGCCCTCAAATTCCTTGGTCTTGTAGTCGGCGCTCTGGAAGGTCGCGGGGGCCTTGGCGAGGAACTTGGGATCGAAAGCCTTTGCGCGGATAACCGCGTGGGGACAGACGACGGTGCACTGACCGCACTGGATGCAGAGATCCTTGTCCCAGATCGGCATTTTTTCTGCGATCGCGCGCTTCTCGTACTGGGTGCTTCCTGTGGGGAAGGTTCCGTCTTCGGGGATCTGGCTGACCTTGAGGTCGTCGCCCTTATTGATACCGATGGTTCCGAGAACTTCCTGGATGAACTTGGGGGCGTCCGCGGTCATCGCGGGGAGCATCTTGAGCTTGCTCGAGGCGGTCTTCGGGTAGTTAACCTGCTCGACGCCGGCGAGGGCCATGTCGATCGTGTCGATGTTCTTCTTGACGACGTCGGCACCCTTCTTTCCGTAGGACTTCTCGATGAACTTCTTGATGAGCGTTACGGCTTCGGCCTCGGGGAGGATTCCGGAGATCTTGAAGAACGCAGTCTGCATGACGACGTTGATGCGTCCGCCCATTCCTGCCTTCTCGGCGATGGTGACGGCATCGATCACGTAGAACTTGAGTTCCTTGTCGATGATCTGCTTCTGAACCTCAACCGGGATGTGGTCCCAAACCTGGTCCTTGCCATAGGGGCTGGTGAGGAGGAAGGTCGCGCCTTTCTTTGCGTTCGCGAGCATGTCGTACTTCTCGAGGAAGGTGAACTTGTGGCACGCAACGAAGTCTGCCTGGGTTACGAGGTAGGGCTTGCGGATCGAGTTCTTTCCGAAGCGGAGGTGCGAGGTCGTGATCGAGCCGGACTTCTTGGAGTCGTAGACGAAGTAGGCCTGCGCCTTGTTGTCGGTAGCCTCTCCGATGATCTTGATGGAGTTCTTGTTCGCGCCGACGGTACCGTCAGAGCCGAGTCCGAAGAACATGGCCTGGTGCATGCCGGCGTCGTCGAGCTGGAAGGATGCGTCGTACTTGATACTCGTGAAGGTAACGTCATCCTCGATACCGATGGTGAACTTGTTCTTCTTCGCGCCGGTAAGGTTGTCGTAGACGGCCTTGACCATGGCGGGGGTGAATTCCTTCGATCCGAGACCGTAGCGGCCTCCGACGATGAGCGGGTAATCCTTGAACTGGCACTTGCCGGCGGCCTGCATCTCGCCGATGGCGGTGCGGACGTCTTCATAGAGCGGCTCGCCGAGCGAACCGGGCTCCTTGGTGCGGTCGAGAACGGCGATCGCCTTGACGGTCGCGGGGAGCGCCTTGACGAAGAGCTCGGCGCTGAAGGGGCGGTAGAGGCGAACCTTGAGGAGTCCGACCTTCTCTCCCTTCGCGGTCAGGAAGTCGATGGTCTCGTCGATGGTGTCGCACCCGGAACCCATGGCGATGATGACCTTATCGGCGTCCTTGGCTCCATAGTATTCATAGAGCTGGTACTGGCGGCCGGTGAGCTTCGCGTACTTGTCCATTTCCTTCTGGACGATCTCGGGAACGGCGTCGTAGTACTTGTTTACGCCTTCGCGGCTCTGGAAGTAAACGTCTGGGTTCTGGGCGGTACCGCGGATGGCGGGATTCTCAGGGGTAAGGCCGCGCGCGCGGTGGGCGCGAACGAGCTCGTTGTCGATCATCTGCTGCATGACGTCGTAGGAAACTTCCTCGATCTTCTGAACCTCATGGGAGGTGCGGAAACCGTCAAAGAAGTGGAGGAACGGGATGCGGGAGCGGAGGGTCGCGGCGTGGGAGATAACCGCGATGTCCATGACTTCCTGCACGTTGTTCGAGGCGAGCATTGCCCATCCGGTCTGGCGGCAGGCCATAACGTCCTGGTGGTCGCCGAAGATCGAAAGGGAGCTCGCGGCGATGGCGCGCGCGGCGATGTGGAACACGGTGCTGGTGAGCTCACCGGCGATCTTGTACATGTTCGGGATCATGAGGAGGAGTCCCTGGGACGCGGTGAACGTCGAGGAAAGGGCTCCGGTGGTAAGCGCTCCATGCACGGCGCCTGCGGCACCCGCTTCGGACTGGAGCTCGACGACCTCGGGAACGGTTCCCCAAAGGTTCTTCTTGCCTTTCGCCGAATATTCATCGGCTACTTCACCCATCGGGCTGGAGGGGGTGATCGGGTAGATCGCGATTACCTCGCTCAGTGCGTGGGCAACGTGACCGGCGGCGGTATTTCCGTCGATCATTACGAGTTTTTTCTCAGACATATTTCCGTCCTTCTAAAAAGAGTTGAAGAGAGAATCCTATTATAGGTAAATAAATACCCATTCGCTCAATAAAATACCGTGCTATACGCTTTTTTTCAAGGGGATAGCCTTCTTCAAGTATAATTGAATTATGCTATAATTCCGCACCATGAACGAGAATCAGCCCTTAATCCGCTTTCGCGACGTTTCCTTTGCCTGGCCCGATCCCGATACTGGCGAAATCACGGTAGAAGCAGACGGTACGCCTTGTGCGCCGATATTCGCCGGTTTTTCCGCCGATATCCCATCCGGCTTCATCAGCCTCACCGGGCCGAATGGCTCGGGAAAATCGACCTTTATGCTCCTCGCGGGCGGCCGAATAACGCCAACCGCGGGTCGGGTCGAGCTTTTGGGGAACGATACAAGAATTCTGAGCGGCCAATGGGCAGACGGGTCCGGCTTGCCGGGTCCCGGGCTATCCGCCGAAGTTGAGCATCGGCGCAATCTCGTTTGCTCCTTTATCTATCAAAACATGGAATTTGAAGCCGATGAAGGGGAATCCGCGGCAATCGGAAACCTCCTCGAGTATGTGTACGTGAATGGCGGCCACCGATCGAAGGATGAGCGGTTTTACGCTGACGTTCTGGAGGCCTTTGAGCTCGAAAAACTCCGGGCCCGCGGGCTTACCTCCCTCTCGAAGGGCGAGGCGCAGCGGGTTTTGCTCGCGTTTTCCGCGCTTTACGGCTCGCGCGTCATTATGATGGATGAGCCGATCTTTGCCATGGAGCAACGGCAAAAAGAGCGGGCTCTCGAGTTTTTTGGTGACATGTATCGCCGCTCGGGTGTTTCAATAGTAGTCTCGCTTCATGAGCTGTCCTTGACGCGAAAATACGCGGATACCGCCATGCTCTTTTACCCCGACCGGCGGATTGAGCTTGGCTCGTGCGAGGAAGTCCTCGTTCCCGATGCCCTGGAAGCGGCATACGGCGTGCCGGCCGCCATGCTGCACGACACAGAGCGTTTGAATCGGGATGCGTTTATTGAGCAGGATCAGTTTCGCCTGAGGCGTTAAAAACCGGGAAGATTGGTTTTGTAACGTTTCATGTGTTAGACTGATTAGTAATAAGTATTCCTTAGGAGGAAATTATATGATCAAGAAACTTCTTTCCGTGTTGACAATCCTTGTGCTGGTTTCGGCCGTTTTCATTTCTTGCGCGTCCGAACCCGAGGAAAAGCCCGCCGCTGCCGAGCCCGTCGCTACCGCCAAGCCGATCATCGGTTTGGATGGCATTCCGCAGCCTGCCTGGGTCAACAAGACCCCGAAGAGCGAAACCGCGTTTTATGCAGTCGGGTATGCCATGAAGTCCAACCGCGCCATCTCCAAGACGGCAGCCGGGGCCGACGCGCGCGATCAGATCGCCCGCTGGATCGGTACCAACGTCAAGAACGCGCTCGTCAACTACACCAATGAGTCGGGCTCGGAGAAAAACATCCAGACCCTCAGCTACTTCGAGAACATCTCCAAGCAGGTCGCCGAGCAGACCCTCGTCGGCGTCGAGGATGACGAGTCTTGGATTGACGACAAGGGCGGCATGTACATGCTCTGCTCTTTCCCCAAGGCAAATATTGGCAAGAGCTTTGAGCAGACCGTGCAGACCTTCCAGCGCAATGAAGCAGCCGCTTTCGCCGAGTTCAAGGCCAAGGAAGCCCTTTCGTTCCTCGACAAGGAAACCTCGAAAGGCGCTCCCGGAGAGACCAAGTAAGGATAGCGCATGCGCCTGACCGGGATTATCGGAATTCAGGTTGCTGCTGTATGCATCGCGAGCGTCCTCGTGGGCTGCGCGTCCACGGGTGACGACTCGCGCGTTTCCCTGTATGCAAGCAAGTCCGCCCTTTCGGGCGACGTGTATTATGCCCGCGCTCCGTCGATGCAGACCGCCGAAAGGGAATTGGCAGAATGCCTTTTCCGCGTCGCGGGTCAAGTCTCCCTCAGAAAAAAGGTTTTTGTGCGCTATATTGTGTCGCCCGTGACCGCGCCAGACGGGTCTACGGTCAAGCGAACGCAGGTCGTTCTCGATTACGATCAATCGAACAGCATCGCGATTTTGGACAACTTGACCGTGATCAAGGTCGCTCGTACCGCAAACGGAACCGAGGCCCTCGTTAGGTATGCTTCGGCGGGAACACGTGCGCGGGTACAGCCTGACGCGCGACTTGACGGAAGCGGTAATCCTCGGTGGGTTACAAACCCTCCACGGGGTTCCGGGTTTTTCGCGGCGGTGGGCTCGATAGTCCAGAATCCCTCGGCCGCTGACGGATATGCGAATGCCGATACCAACGCAATCGGCGCCCTGGCTTCCCTTGCGATCAAGCCGGCCGAATCGGGCAATTCACGCGTGTATGAAGGAACCTTGCGGGGCGTGTATATCGCGCGGCGGTGGTTCAATGCGCGTGAGGGCCGATGGTACAGCCTCGCCATTCTTCCACGCTAACGTTCCTTCTTTGTATCCCCTGACAAAAACATGAATTGACGTACCGTGAATAATATGCGAAACTTTATATTATACATAATATAGTATGGAGGCCGGAAATGGCAAAACGACTGTATAAAATCGAAGACGGAAAAAAGATTTGTGGCGTATGCGGCGGATTGGCAGAATACCTTGATATCGACGTTGCTATCGTCCGGATACTCTGGTTGGTTCTCGCACTTTTCTGTGGAACCGGCATTCTTTTGTATCTGATTTGCGCCCTGGTCTTGCCGAAAAAGAGCGAAGTTTACTACTAATCGCGCCCGGATTATTCATCCGGGCGGTATCAGGCGGTAAGCGGTCTTGCGCGTCTTGTATCAGTTTCGACCGAGGAGATCCTGTTTTTCCTGAACAACGGTCGCGTTCACAAAATAGCGAAGGCAATTCGCGTATGCCCAGGGCAGGTATATCCCGCACGTAATGACCGTGAGCAGGGTCTGGCCCCAGAGCAGCGCGAAGCCCTTACCCGTTTTTTCTTCAAATCCCAACCGCGATTTTTCCGAGCCGTTCTCGCAGATGACTGTTTTTCCCGCAAAGTATCGATATATCGAGATTACCGCGGCGGGCCAATAGATACCCAGCGTGACGACGGACAGCAAAAGCTGGACGAGCAGGAAGCGGCAGGATGGCCAGAACTGTGTATCCCAGGTTATTGTCAGGCTCTTCCACCCAATATTCACCATCCACTTGTAGGCAAGATAGATGAACGGGATTAGTGCGATGAAGAGTACCAGATACAGAACGAGGACGATTCCCCCGGCGGAGCTCGCGATCGACGAATTGGCGGCAAAGGCGCTATTGGCGAGGATAAGGCTGAAAATGACGACGATCGCGATGACGGGCAGCAGAAGCGCGAGTACGTAGTACTTGTAGAGTTTCTCGGTTCGTGAAAGGAAGCGCGCCTTCTCGCCATCATACACGCTGTGCTCGACGACGTACGCCGTTACCTTTCGCGCGTAGACGGGGATGTAAAAGCCGAGCGTGACCAGGCAGAGCAAAAAGCCGAGTATGTTGATTTTCACGTATTGCCCAATGTCTCCGGTAAAGGAAAAGGGCTTGCCGTTCGCGGCAATCGTCGCGTACGCGATCTTCATCAGGACGACGGAGAACGCGGCCTGAATAACGATGAGGAGCCCCTCCATCGCAAGGACAAAGAAAAAGGTTGCCATGGCTTTTCCGCCGTCGGTAGAAGGGCCCATAGACGCAAGCTGAATCGGGATAAAGACCGCCAGAAAAAGCACGATGAAAAGCATGAACGGTTTCCACCAGTTTTTGCCGGTGAGCGTACAGACGAGATTTTGCTTCATTTTTTTGTTTCCTCCAAATAAATCAAACACCCGAAGTATAGCACAGGTCATCTCCTGACTGGAAATATGACTGACGTGCAGATGGTCGCGAGAAATTCATTGAGCGGCTCGGAATTGAAAGTGTGGCTGAATTGTCCGCCCGCGCCCACGCTGAAGAATTTCCCGATAGGGTATTCAACGACGGTACCGATACCCAATATCGCATCAAGAGATTTTTCGGTTATCGCTTCGCCCAAGAGGGTTTCCGTGTTGATTACGAGGTAATTGAGCCCCCCTCCGACCCATGTCCTGATTCGCGCGCGCGGGAAGGAAACGGTGCACGCGGGGGACAGCATGAATGACGCGCTTCCCAGTTCGCTCCACATGTACTTTCCGGAACCATCGTTCGTTCGTTGCCAGAAGTTCGCCCGGATTCCTCCCGACCAGTCGAGCGTAATACCGCTCGCCGGGCGCAGGTTATCGGTGAGATAGTAATCGGCGAAAACCAGGGCTGCGAAGGATAACGGGTCGTAAACCTCGTTCCAGTTTTTACCGAGGTAATCGAGGTTTCCGCCGACGCCGATCGCGAGTCGATTGGTCGTTTTCTCATCGACCAACGCTTCTTTTCCTTCGTTTGTCCCATCATCGGCGAGTTTCGGCTCCTCTTGCGGAGTTCCTTGCTGCGTTGGCGCAGGTGGTTCACTCACGGTGAACGGAGACGCGTCCATCGATGGCAGGTCTTGCGCGTTCGATATTCGTAGCATGTACGAGCCTGGCTTGAGGTCCGCGGGAACGAGCGCGACGAGACGTTCCTTCGTGACGGACTGGAGATAGAGCGCCGTATCGGTCTCCGGCTCGGTTCCGGAGCGCGAATCCCCAGAGGGGACGAGCTGAAGGGCGACCTCCGGGGAGAACCCCGTTCCGGCAATCTCGATCGGGATCTGCGCGCCATCGAGCGAAACTCCGGCGACAAGGCTTGAAGGCGAAACAGACGCCACTACGGGCTCTGGATATATAATCTCGATGGCGTCTTTTTTCTTGGTGATAAGATTTGGGGGATTGAGCAGCTCAAGGGAGTAGCTGCCTCTTTTTGCTTGTGCCTTTCCCGTCAGGGTATAATTCCCGTTGCGTCCCCTGCGCACCAAAAGTCGGTTTCTCGTACCGTCCGGCGCGACGAGTGTCGCAACCATGTTTTCCGTCACGTAGCGTGCACGGAGTGTAAGCGTGAGGGGCTTGTCCGTTACAATGGACTCGGGGGTTATCGCGATGAACTCGGGCGCTTTGTAGGCGAGCACCTCGAAGCTGACCCATTCGGTCGCGTTTTCGAAGCGAAGGAATTTGTTCAGCGTGATGATCCTGAATTCGTAATTGCCGATGGGAAGATCGAGCAATATGTCGTGAACCTTCGGGTTGACTTGCTTGGTCAGGACGATCGTTTCCGCCGTGTCCCGTACTTCGACGGTGAATCCGCCCGCGCCGGGCACGTCTTCCCACTGAACGTAGAAAGGAATCGATCGTGGCGCTTGGGCGGTAAGGTGCATCGCTGAAAGGAGGATAAGCAGAATTGCGATAACAAGGGCGTTTCTGCGCATCAGAATTCCTCCCTTGACGACATCTTCCGTATCTTGGGGACGGCCAGCCGTTCCTTTTGTACGATGCTGAAAAAGGACGTGACCGGATCGCTCGCTATCGTGAAGCCGTTCACTTCGCGGTTCGCGGTCAGTTCCCAGGAAAAGCTGTCGAGCGCGAGCGACGTAAGATCCGCGATCGTCAGCGAGGCGTCCTTCGTTTCCCAAGTTCCTGCAAGACTGCGCATCCCGCCCGCCATTCGGTAGAGGCGTACGGTATAACGCGTCGGCTCGCTTTCCTTTTCCCAGGTGAATACGAGATTGTCGAGCGTATTGATGTTGAGCTCTATTCCCCGTATGGGCGAAAGCGGCACGGGCTGGCGAGGGCGCTCGAGCACGGTGAAGTTTTCGGGCACGCATGTCGCTACGGGTTTGCCCGCCGAGTCGAGAAGGGCTACCGACCAGGAAAAGGTTCCTGCTGTCCGTTGCGGCAGCGCGAGTTCGTATGATGTTCCCTGTACGATATTATCGAAAAAGGGATCGGATAAATCCGGACGGGCTGAAACGACAAGCCGGTAGCGTACGCCGCGATTCGGGTCGTTCCACTGGAAGGGCATTTTTTGACCCATGATCGCCGGGGATAAATCCTTGACCGGCGCGATCGGGGAAAGCGCCTGTATTGAGCGCACCGTGAGCGCGCAGGGTGTTGACCAGGGTGACGATACCGATTCGGCGAGCGAGCGGGCAAAAATCTTGTAGGCGCCCGGGGACAGCGCTTTTTCCGTCTTGAGGAAATTCGCGCTTATTATTGCGCGGTTCTGGGACGCGTCAGGGTCGGTTTCCTGCGTGATGGAGACCTCGTACCGTTCCGCGCCGGGAACCGGATCCCAGACAAGGAGCGACGTGCCTTCGGTAATGGCGAAAACGCTCGTCTCGACCGACGGGGCAAGGGTCGGCGGCAGAAGCTTCCCGTTAACCACGCGGAACGAGCCCTCTTCGGAGACAAAGGGGGTTTCCTTGGGGCCGACGAGCGCGGTGACCTTCCAGGCGTATTCGCCTTCCTCAGCAATCGCGAAGGCAACGCTTCGCCGTTCGGTTGTCCGCGAAAGTATCGCCTGTTCCGTCTCGCCTTTCCGGAATACCTCGAGGAGGAAACGCGAGGCGTCCCCGGCCTTTGACCAGGAGAACAGAACGTCGGGAGGGGTTTCGATCTTCGGAATCGTTGCGCCGACCGGCGCGATGAGCGCGGGGGCTTGGGCTTTCAGGACGGTAAACGAATGGACCTCGTCGAAGCCGTCGATCTTCCAGAAGTATTTTCCGGTCGGCACGTATACGGTGGCGCCGTTTTCAGTATTTTCTTGTATGAGGATTGTCTCGGAGAAATTTGGGTCGGAAGCGATGACGAGGGTCGCGGGGGCCGCTTCGGTCAATGCCACGTCTGCGCCCTCGGTTGGTGCGGTATCCGAAGGCACAGCCTGTTTTTCGCTTCGCAATTCCCAGGCGAAGGGAATGGGCTCTTGCCCGCTTTCGGATACGAAGACCTGGTTTTGCGTCGGGGCTGTCAGTACGATAGCGGGCGGCTCGATCTTCGCGGTGTTTACGTTGTAGCGCGCGTTTTCCTCAATCGCGACAAGGGCTGCGTTCGCTTCAGTTCTGACGGTCGCGGTCCCGCTTTTTGCCTGCACCGTGATGCCGTCAGCTGTGTCTCGGATAGCCAATTCGCCGCCGGTCGCGGTGATCGTGCCGTCGCGCGTTTTCAGGCTGACTTCCTTCCCGTCGGTCGCCCCCGCGATGACGACGGAGCCGCCCTCGAGGCTGAGCGTCGAGGTTTTGCCCTCGATGTTGATGACGATCATCGATTCCTCGTTAAGCTCAATTTTAGTCGCGTTGTCGAAGTTGATCGTCGCGCTTGAGGCTGTTCCGGTGCGGATGGTGTCGTAATTGTATACAGGGCTGTTTTGCCGCAACGCGGCCCAGAGGACGGAGCCTCCCGCCTTCTGCTCTGCCTGGCGGTTTTTGTAGACGATGAAGCCAACACGCTCTCCGTCGCGAACCCTTGCGCCGGTAAAATCGCGATAGAGTTCGTAAGCGCTTGCGCTAAAGCAAAGGAGGATGATAAGCACGAAAACGACGTCACGCAGCCTAATTGATGACTTCATACTTTTGTTCCTGCGCGTTGGGGTCGATGTTTTCGAGGGCGATATCCTCAAGTCCGAGCGAGGCGCGCAGTTCGGAAAGTGTCTTGAACGAGGAGGGGTCATCGAACCGGCCGAGGACCGCGTAAATCTGCTGTGGATGTTCCTTGCCCTTTACGAGAATCTGTTTCATCGGAACCGTACGGAATATGGACTTGACGAGCGATTGCGAATATTCCGATATGAGAATGTCCGTCTTGAATAGCTTGTTGAGGGATTCGATACGCGACGCGAGGTTAACGGCGTCGCCGATGCACGTATACTCCATGCGCTCGGGCGAGCCGATCTGTCCCGCGACTACCTCTCCGGTATTGATGCCTGAACCGATCTTGATGATCGGCTTCTTGTCCGATCCTCGGCTTTTGTTGAATTCGGCGAGGGCCTTTCGCATCATGAGCGCGCCATTCACCGCGTTTTCCGTGTCGTTGCCGTGGGAATAGGGGATTCCCCAAGTCGCCATGATCGAATCTCCGATGTACTTGTCGACGACGCCGTGCGTCGCGTTGACGCAGTCGACCATGCGCGTCATGTACTCGTTCAGGAACTCGACGACCTCATGCGGCGTCAGCTTTTCCGAGATTGCGGTAAACGAGCGGATATCGGAAAAGAAGATTGCCGCGGTCCGGCTTTCGCCGCCGAGCTGGATTTCGCCTTTAAGGACCCGTTCTGCGACTTCCTTGTTGACGAACTTGCCGAACGCGTTTTTGATCTTGTCGCGCTCCGCGAGGCCTTTTGTCATGGCGTTGAATGTCGTCGACAGGCGTCCTATCTCGTCATGGGTCGTCGACGGGATCTCGATCGAGAAATCCCCCTTTCCGATTTTCAGGGCGCCGTCCATCAGCCGCTTGACGGGATTGGTGAGCGATTTCGAGAAGGAATAAAGGAGCAGCATCGAAACGCACAGGATCATGATCGTGATCAGGATGTTGCGCCTTTGGAGGATATATACGCCCTCGAGCGCGGTATCGCGCCTGACGACGGAAATGACCGAAAGGCCGCCGTCGAAAAAACGTTTCCACGAACCGATGTAGGCATGGCCGTCGGTCCCGGTAAATTGCATCTGCTTGAGTGCGGTTTCGCCGGCCATGCTGTCGCGCACGATCGCGTCGGAAGCGAGCGAGGTTCGCGCGAGCACGAGCTCACGGTTGTTGTGTGCGATCAGGTTTCCCGCGTCGTCCACGAGATAGTTCGTGTAGAGTTCCCGCGCGGAAAGAGCGTCGATATACGGATCGGCCGATATCTCGAGGACGACGACGGATGCCGCCTCGCTATCCGAGCGCATCTGGTACGGGAAGAGTATGGCGATCGACGCGGATCCCGTCTCGGGAGAAACGTTGGCGACGATGGTATTGCCGGCGAAAGCGGGCGTAAGCCGGGACGCGATATACGCGGAAAGCCCGTTGGGACTTTCCGCCGCCATCGATTCCGTTCCGGATTCTGGCACATCACTCGGTTCGACTTCGCCCTGGCTTTTCGTTTCGTTCGCGACGGCCGGTTCGGCTCCGCTTTCAGCGACGGATTCCGTTTCACTAGGCTCCACGACCGCGATCGGGGCTTTTACCTCGCGCGCGCTGCTGGTCACGGTGGGGACGTTGTTTTCCATGGTGACGATGCGAACGTTGAGTATTCGCTTGTTCTGGGCGAGCAATTCCTCGGTCGCCGCCGTGCCCGTTCCGGCGTATACAAGGCCGCCTTCCATCGTGGCCGCGATAAGCCTTGCCGAGTTGATCGTCGTAGCGAGATCTGTTTCGATCTTGTCCGAAAGAAGCTCGACGCGTTCCATGGTATTCGTGCGGAGCGTGCGCTCGATGTCGGCGCTAAAGAACCAGGACGAAAGGAGCGTCAGGCCGCTCAGCGAGACGCCGAGGAGGATCGAGACGATCAGGATGAGTTTAAAGCCGATCGAGATGAACAAAAACCCTTTCTTCATGTGCGCTCCTGGTCTCGCGTGTCAATAACTGAGGATCTGCCGGATACAGTTATTCCCGGTATCCGCGATATACACTTGGTTATCATGCACGAAAACGCCCTGTGGTGAATTGAGCAGAGCCGAAGTTGCCAGAGTGCCGTTCACGCTAAAGCCAGGGGTTTTCGTCGGATTCGGAACGCCGGCGATGACGGTGATGTCCGTATCAACAGGGGTAGTTAGATTTTTTAGTACGCGTCTGATGCAATGATTCCCCGTATCAGCTATGTAGAGATAGTTGCCGTTGATACAGATTCCTGTTGGGTTTGCAAGGTCCGGATCCGGCACAATCGAGCTGATATACACAGCCCCTGTGAGGTTGTGGGGGATCTTCCAGATCGCGTCTGCCGAACCGGAAACGCTGGCCTCATACTGGGAAACCCCATATAGGTCCAGGGTGACGGGGTCGAAGCAGACTGATACCGGATTCGGGGTAATGCCGGATGACCCGCCAATCATGGTACGCGAGATGACGATACCTCCCGGAACAGGCACCTCCCAGACGCGGTTATTGCCGGCATCGGTAATGTATAGGCAGGGATTTCGAGGAGTGGGGGGATTGGGATTACCGGGATCGAGGCAAATTCCCGTGGGTTGGAAAGAAGGATTCGTATTCGTGACCGAGCAGATTGTCGTTATGTCCCCTGCGTTGTTGACATGCAGTATCGTTCTGTTTATGGGGTCGACGATGTAGGTGTTAGCGCCGTCGGAGCAAACTCCGCTCGGGGCCCTCAGCGTCGCGCTGATCGCGGCAACGCCGTCTGTGGTCGCTCCCGCCGTTCCCGTGCCCGCAAAGGCCTGGATTCTCGAGTCGTTGTCGATTATTCTGACGCGGTTTCTTCCCGCCTCTGTGATATAGAAAACCGAGGAGGTTTGCTCTGCGATGATCTGTCCTGGGTTAAAGAGTTCCGCCTGGATCGCGTAACTTTCATTACCACCCGTGCTGCGTCCCGCGATCGTGACGATGCTTCCGGACGCAACGAAGGAAAAACTTCGGGTTATCGATGGCGAATCGTTGTAGTCGGGATGCCTCGCGTATGCCGTAATGCTGATAGTTGAACCGCTTGAACCGATCGATAAATCGCTGGTATACGGTATGGCCGAGGCTGCGTTCCCGTCGTAATAGTAGAATATGGTTGCGCCGGCGACGGAGGTTAATGTGATTGTCGGGTGTTCGTCAGTCCGGTAATAGTTCTTGTAGACGCTCGCGGTTATTACGGGTGAGGCGAGGGTTGGTTTTTCGTTCAGTGGTATTTTTCCGTAAAGATCCTCGGAACAACCGGAAAAAAGAATCACCGGGATAAGGAGTATGTTGCAATATATTAACCGGCCAAGAACTTTTACAACTTTCTTCATACTATACGTATACATCGGTTTTTTTTATTTTGCAATTAAGCCCAATTTTAGGGGCTGTAGAATAACTACAGGATGACGAAGGCAAGGTCTTTCAGGGTTTTGATTGACAGATTTTACATCCCCGTTTAAAGTAATCGTTAAATTCAATAAATAGGAGTGATTCATGCAAAAGAAATTTCTGTTTTTCGCCGTTTTCGTCATTTGTTTCTTTTCGATAACCGCCGCTTTGCATGCCGATTCGGGAAATTTCCAGCCGGTAGTCCAGGGGCAGGTACTTGCGGCCCCGATTGACCTCAAGAAGCTCGATAAATCCATCCGCCTTTCGCTGGCCCAGAATAACTGGAGACTGGTTAAGGAAGTGCCCGGCGAGCTATACGCGCATTTCGAAAAATCCGAAGGGATCGTATCGATCGATATCCGCATCAAATATTCGGATGCCGGATATACCCTTGAATATGTTGACAGCAAGGGCTTGGACGCAAACCTGAAAAGGAAGACCATTCACCGGAATTACCCGCGCTGGATCGCCGCGATAGACAGGTCGATCTATACTAAATACCTGGAATAGGCTCATAATAAGAAATGCATAATTACTACATTGAAGACTCTCTCCGCGCGGTTGACGCGAAGTTTGAGGCGCAGAAAATCGCGTTTGCGCCCATTGCCTTTCAGGCCGCTCGTGCGCTTCGCGACACCGGCATTCTTGAAGCCGTCTCCAAAAGCGGCGATAGCGGTTGTACCATCCGCGAGATAGCAAAAAAACTCGATCTTTCCGAGTATGGCGTTGGCGTTCTCCTCGAGATGGGGCTTGGCATGGAACTCGTTAAGCTGCGTTCCCCCGAGGGCGAGCCTCTCTTTACCCTCGGTAAGGTCGGGTTTTTCATCCTCGAGGACGAGATGACCCGCGTAAACATGGATTTCACCAACGACGTGTGCTATCATGGCGCCTTTTCGCTCCGCGAGTCGGTGCTATCCGGCAAGCCGGAAGGTCTCAAGGTTTTTGGCGACTGGCAAACCGTGTACGAAGGCCTTTCGCGCCTTCCCGAGCGGGTTAAGGAAAGCTGGTTTGCGTTCGACCATTTCTATTCAGACATCGCCTTTCCCGAAGCGCTTCCGATCGTGTATGGAAAAAAACCCGCGCGCCTTTTTGACATTGGCGGAAACACCGCCAAGTGGGCGATTTCTTCCTGCAAATTCGATAAAGACGTTCACGTGACCATCCTGGACTTGCCCGGACAGGTTGAGATGGCGAAGAAAAATATCGCGCGCGAGGGCCTTTCCGATCGGATCGACGCCGTGGCCGTGAACATGCTTTCGCAGGATTCCCGCGTTCCGTCGGGCGCAAACGCCGTGTGGATGAGTCAGTTCCTCGACTGCTTCGCGCTTCCCGAGGTCGAGTCGATCCTTCGCAAGGTCGCCTCCGCGGTGGACAAGGACTGCGACGTGTACGTGCTTGAACCCTTCTGGGACAAGCAGCGTTTCGAGGCCGCCTCGTATTCCCTGCAAGCGACGTCACTCTACTTCACCTGCATCGCGAACGGCAACAGCAAGATGTACCGATGCCAGGAGCTGACCGACGCGATTTGCGCCGCAGGTTTCGAGTTGAAGGAAGCGCACCACAACCTTGGCGCCAACGCATATTCTCTCCTGCGCTTCCGCAGGAATAGCTGATTCGTGGAAGGTGCGGTATACGTCACGGGATGGAGCGCCTGGTCTCCGGGCCTTCATTCCGCAGACGAGTGGCGAGCGTGGGCGCGCGGAGAGCGGCAATTGTCGGCGACGGCCGACAACCCGCCGCTCGAGCACGTCGACGCGCTTTTCAAGAGGCGGCTCAGCCAACTTACCCGAATGACGATTGCCGTCGGTCACGAGGCGCTTGCCGGCCAAAGCCCGATGAAACTCGCGTTCGCGTCGACGTATGGCGAGATCTCCCAGCAATACAAGATCACCGGAAAGCTGATCGACGAAAACGAGGTGTCGCCCGCGAACTTTAGCCTTTCGGTTTTCAATACGCCGATCGCCGCGCTCTCGATCGTCGAAAAAAATACCGAAGGCTACGTAGCCTTGTATCCAGGAAAGGATTGCTTTCGCATGGGCTTTATCGAGTCCGCCGCCGCGCTTTTTTCGGGGGGCGAAAAAAAACGGCTTCTGATCGTCGCGGACGAGCTCTTGCCTGAGCCATACGCTATGCTCGAGGGTGCCTCGATGCCCCCCTACGCGCTCGCCCTCGTGCTTTCCTCTGAGGGACACGGCATTCCGGTTCCGGCGGATCCCGCGCGGCTTGCCGGGTGGGAGAACGCGTCGGAAGAGAATGCGGCGGTTCCAGCAGCCTTGCGCTTTCTCAAGCGCGCGATCCTTTCGGCCGAGGCGGCACGATGATAAATCCCGTTCGATTCGTCTGGAGAACCGTCAGCAAAAGTTTCGTATACTTTCTGTTCGCGAGCGGTTCCCTCTTCCTTGCAACCGCGGTGTTTCCCCTTCTTTTCGTATTCGTGCACCCTGCGAAGCGTTGCGGTCGCGCGCTTCGGTACTCGACCTACCTCACCTTCAAGGTTATGAACTTCGTTATGTGGTGCCTTGGCCTCACCCGGGTGCGGATCAGCAGGGAAGATCGGAAATACCTGAAAAACCTCCGATCGGCCGTCGTCGTCGCCAACCATCCTTCGCTGCTCGATATCACGATCCTGATTTCCTTTCTGCCGCAGGCGGATTGCATTGTAAATTCGAAGCTATTTGAGCGACCGATTGTGCGGCTTGTCGTCCGCCGCCTTTTCGTGCCGAACTCGCTCGATTTTGGCGAGATCCTCTCCTCGTGCGAGCAATCATTGAAGGACGGAAACTGCCTCGTGATCTTCCCCGAGGGATCGAGGACCAAGCCGGGAGTCGTTCCCGCCATCAGGAAGGGCAGCGCGCGGATCTCACTCGGAACGGGTTTTCCTGTTTTGCCCGTGCATATTGGCGCAAACGATATGCGCGGCCTCAGAAAGGGCGATCCGTTTTACCGGATCAACCCAAAGGGCCGATACCTGTACGACCTGACGGTTAAAAAGCCGATCGAAAGCGCGTCATACGCAGGGCTAGCCTTGCCGATTGCGGCGAAGAAGATGTCGGATGATATTTACCGGAGTATTTTCGAGGAAGACTGAACGGTCGTTGCGGAAACGCCTAGCAGGGGATGACCCCCCTGCGATCGATCGCGGTTTCGGGCAGCACCCGGATTTCCATGGCGTCAAGGACCGTTCGTTCTGCCGAAACGCAGAGGATGTAGTCGGGGCCAACTTGCCAGTGCCTGATCTCGGCGGGATCGTATTCCGCCCTCTGCGCGAGGCCCGAAAGGCCGAGACCGCGTCGCTTGAGCGTCGCCTCCATCGCGGTCCAGGACCGGTAAAAGCGGAACAGGCTTTCGCCGTCGCCAGTGGCGTATTCCCCTTTTTCCCTTTCAGGGAAGACAAGCTTCGCGATCTCCGCCGCGTTGGCGCGGGGTTTGACGCGTTCGATGTCTATTCCCGCCTCGGAAGGCCCGATATACACCGCGAGCACGGTACCAGAATGCGAAATTCCGATTTGCGCGTCTTCCCCGCATAGGAAGGGCTTCCCGTCCTGCCGCACGCCGATCGCGATTTCTTCCGGCAGCCGCGAAAATTCCCGCGCAAGGACTTCCCGAGCCTGGTCACGGCCCGTTCCGGCTTTTCTTGAATAGGGACAGATAATAACCCGCGAAGATATCATTTTGGCAAAGGATATAGCGGTTGACAGAGTATTTCAAGGCTGTTATTTTTACGTATTACATGAGGATTAAAAGAAAATGAATGACCTGAAACTGGAAATAAAGAAACTCATCATTTCTTCCGTGGAGCTTGAAGATATTTCGGCAGACGACATCAAGGATGACGCGCCGCTCTTTGGCGAAGGGCTCGGACTTGATTCAATCGACGCGCTTGAGCTGGGCGTCGCCCTCAAGAAAAAATTCAACGTCAAGTTCTCTGCCGAAGATCAGGAAAACCGGAAGCATTTTGCGTCCGTCGACGCGCTTGCGGCGTATATCTCCGCAAACAGAAGCTAAAGAGGATAGATGACACGATGACGAAAGATGTGATTTTCGAAAAGATGAAGGCGATACTCGTCGAGACCTTCGAGCTTGATCCCGCGCGCATCAAACCCGAATCGTTGTTGCTGGACGATCTTGATCTGGACAGCATCGACGCGGTCGACTTGATCGTCAAGCTCCAGCAGTTTACGAGCAAGAAAATCGATCCCGAGACCTTTAAGCAGGTTCGTACGATCCAGGATGTCGTTGACGCCATTCATTCCATGATGGAAGACGGCGGAACGAAGTAGATGCGGGTTTCAGGCAAGGTCGCTCTGGGCATTTTGTCAGTTCTGTATCCTTGCCTCTTGTTTTTCGGTCTTGTCGTTTTCAAGGTTCAGCCGCGCATCCTTTCCCTGTGCATGGCGCTGGCCGTCGCGATTGGCTTTCTGTCGCTGACGGGGGATAAAAGGAAAGAGGGTAAGCCCTCGATCGCGAAATGCGCCGTGATGGGCGCTGCCGCGATCCTCGCCGTGATTGCCCTTGTCACGAATAGCGCTCTGTGCCTGAAGCTCTATCCTGTCTTTGTGAATGCGTCGCTTCTCGCGACCTTTGGCTTTACGCTTTTCAGGCCGCCATCGATGATCCTGCGGTTCGCTTCGTTACAGGATCGGCATCTTGCCGAGGACGAAGGGTATCCAGGCATTGTCCGGTATTGCCGGACGGTCACCATCGTTTGGTGCTGTTTTTTCGTTTTCAACCTGGGAATGGCCGCGTATACGACGTTATTCCTGTCGGACTTTGCATGGTCCCTGTATAACGGCCTGATTTCGTATATTTTACTGGGAATCTTATTCTTGGGGGAGATGGTCGTCCGACGCATTGTTCAAAAAAAATGACCGAATATATTTCGTTATCCGCCCTTTGCGCCACCTCGCGCGCGCCAGATTATCCATTCAGTTTTTGCGGAGATAAGACTCGCACCTGGCGGGATTTTACCGTAAACGTCGCGGCAATCAGGCGATTCATCAAGAACTCGCCGAATGAGCGTTGGGTCCTCAATTGCGACGATTTGTTTCTCTTTGACTGCGCGTTGGTCGCGATCCTTCAGGAAGGAAGGGAGGCCATGCCGTGCGCAAACACGACGCCTGCCTTTCTCTCCGAACTCCTTACCCCCGGAACCGGGTTTTTGTGCGGGCAATCCCTGACGGGCGCCGTCAGTATTCCGGAACTCGTGACGGATGTGGTTCCTTCCGACGATGAAATCGCCCGGTTTGTCCCCCTTGACCCGGGCGCGGCGCGGATTACCCTCTATACCTCCGGTAGTACCGGGCGTCCCAAGGCTTTCCCGAAGCGGCTCGCCGAGCTCGAGGCCGAATCGGGGGAACTCTACCTCCTTTGGAGCTCTCTGATCCGTGGTCGTCGTTTTTATTCAACGGTCAACCACCAGCATATCTACGGTCTCCTTTTTGCTGCTCTGTTGCCGGTTTCCTCGGGTATTCCTTTTTGCTCCGAGCAGATCCGCTATCCTGAATCGCTCGAAAGCCTGCCGGATCCAAATCCCGTTTTGGTGTGCAGCCCCGCTTTTTTGAAGCGGATCGCGGAAACCGAATTTGCCGCAGGGCTTTTTCCGGCGAAACCAATTGTTTTTTCCTCCGGAGGGGTGTTGACTCAGGATATTGCCCGCGCGGTTTTCGAGAAGGTTGGCGCCTATCCCCTCGAGATTTACGGAAGCACGGAAACGGGCGGGATTGCCTTCCGGCAATCGGTCGCCGAGGTTTCATGGACCCCGTTCCGGCGAAACCGCGTTTTTTTGACCGAGGAAGGGCGCATCGCAGTCGCTTCGCCGTACATACAGAACCCTGCGGGATTCGTGTCCGGCGACCTCGGGCGATTTGTCGAGGATGGCCGCTTCGTGCTCGAGGGGCGCGCGGACTCCATCGTCAAGATCGAGGAGAAGCGGATTTCCCTGACCGAGGTCGAGTCCCGCCTTGGCGAATCGCCGTTCGTGAAGGAGTCGTGCGTTATCCCCCTTGTCGGCAAGCGGCAATACCTCGGTGCGGTTATCGTTTTGAGCGCCGCGGGGCGCGAGTATTTTTCAGGAAAGGAAAAAAAGGAAATAAACGCCCATTTCCACGGCCATTTGGCGAAATTCCTCGAAGGCACGGTTATCCCGAAGAAATGGCGTTTCGTCGACGCGATTCCGCGCAATGCGCAGGACAAGATCGCGCGCGGCGATATTGAGGCGCTTTTCAGGAAAGGCGAGGGAATAGCGATACGCTCGGTAGCCGTGGAAGGCGATACCGTCACTATTGAACTCGTTCCGCAAGCGGATAGCGTGTATTTCGACGGGCATTTCCCCTCGTTTAGGCTCCTTCCCGGCGTCGTGCAGTGCGATCTCGCGATGCGGTTTTGCGCCGAGCACCTGCACTCGCCGCTATCCATCAAGGGGATATCCCGGATGAAATTCAAGAAGCCGATCGAGCCCGACTCCCGGGTGTTGTTCAAGGGAACCTTCTCCCGGGAGAAGAATCGCATCTCTTTTAACTACAGCGACGCAGATACCGGAAGGCCATATTCCGAGGGAACTATCGAAGTGGGGGAATCATGAGCGGAAACAACAGGCCTTGCGCGATCGTGCCGGTATACCGGCACGGCAAAACGCTGCACGACGTAGTCTCGGCAATCGCCGCGCGCGGGCTGCCGGTCATCGTGGTCGATGACGGTAATGACGAGGAGACGAAAGGATATATCGCGCGCGTCAAGGAAAGCGTGAGCGGGGTCGAGGTAGTGACGCTTGCACAAAATAAAGGAAAGGGCGGTGCGGTCATCGCGGGCTTTGTCCGCGCGCGCGAGCTTGGCTATTCGCACGCTTTCCAAATTGACGCCGACGGTCAGCACGACCTTGAGCCGATCGCGGAATTTCTCCGTGAATCCGAGAAAAAGCCCGACGCGCTTATATGCGGCTATCCGGTGTATGACGAGACGGTTCCCGCAAGCCGGAAAAACGGCCGCAAGGTCACCAATTTCTGGGTGTCGATCGAAACGTTTTCCTCAGGCATAAAGGATGCGATGTGCGGCTTCAGGCTGTATCCGCTCGAGAAGACGTGCTCTCTCGTGACCCGTCGCCGCATCGGGCTTCGCATGACCTTCGACATCGAGATCCTCATCCGTCTTTACTGGATGGGCGTGTCCATGGTTTTTCGCCCGATCAAGGTAATCTATCCTGAGGGTGGCGTCTCGAATTTCAGGATGGTACAGGATAATATCGCAATCAGCGCGATGCATACGCGTCTTTTCTTCGGCATGTTGCCCAGGATTCCGTTGCTGCTCGCCCGAAAGGTGCTCAAGCGTGCGCATTGACCGGTCGCATTGGCGCGCGCAGCGGGAGAAAGCCTCCGGTTTTTGGCAGATGAAGTTCATGCTGGGCGCCTATCGGTTTCTCGGCGCGAAGGGCCTTCGCTTCGTTCTGTATCCCATCGTTTTTTTCTTTTTCGCGTTTGCGCCCGGCGTGCGCTCCGTCTCGCGGGCGTATCTGCGGCGCGTCGCGACTTTTTACGGCAAGTCCTCCCCCCGGCCGCGCGACACCTTCAGGCATATCGTTTCGTTTTGCTTCTCGATGGTCGAGAAGATAGCCGCTTGGTCCGGCGATATCGACCTCGATAACATCCGTTTTCACGACGACGGGGTCAACGACTTGATCGCAGGGCTTGAGTCGGGCCGCGGGGCGGTTATCATCTGCTCGCACATGGGAAACGCGGAAATCCTCCGCGCCCTCGCGACGCACAACAAAACGAAGGTAACGAGAAAGTTCATGGTCACCTCGATCGTTGACTTCTCGGGTACCGCTCAGTTTAATCGGCTGATCGAGGAGATAAGCCCCAACTCGATGATGAATCTCGTGAGCGCGCGCGATATCGGCGTGGACACCGTCCTTGACCTGCAGTCCCGGCTTGCCGCGGGCGATCTGCTGGTCATCGCGGGCGACCGCACGTCCGCGACGAGTCAGGGAAAAACCGAGACGCTCTCGTTCCTCGGCGAAACGGCCGAGTTCCCGCAAGGCGCCTTCATCCTCGCGAGTCTTATGGACGCCCCGGTTTACTTTATGTTCGGCGTCCGCGAGGACGACATGGATCCCCTTTCCCTGTATGATATGCACGTCATCCGCGCCCGCACAGATTTCGCGGGTTCGCGTAAAGAACGGAAGCAGAAAATACGATCAATGATCGAAGAGTATATCGCCCATCTTGAGCGCCTGTGCGGCGACCATCCGTTGCAGTGGTATAATTTCTACGATTTTTGGCGCAAAAGTAATAAGTAAAAGGAGCGCAGGTAACGATGGAAACGTTTGTGTTTGGCGAGGCCACCCTCACGATTGAGGATGTTGTCGATATTGCGTATCGGAAAAAAAGCATTCGGCTGAGCGATTCAGCCGATTTCGCGAAAAAGATCAACGCGGGAGCCGATTTTCTCGACTCGGAGCTCAAGAAGCTCGGCGGGATTTACGGGGTAACGACCGGTTACGGCGATTCTTGCGGAAAATCCGTTCCCGCGGACCGATATTACGAGCTTCCCCTCAGGCTGACGCGGTTTCACGGCTGTGGCATGGGCGAGTATTTCGACGAGCCCACGACGCGCGCCATTATCGCGGTCAGGCTGAATACGCTCGCCTGCGGGTATTCCGGGGTCAGCATGGATTTGCTTAAGGCGATGGAACAGCTCCTCGTTAACGATATATTGCCGCTCATTCCTGAAGAGGGATCGGTCGGCGCGAGCGGTGACCTCACCCCGCTTTCGTACGTCGCAGGCGCACTCGTCGGTGAGCGGCGCGTCCGGTTCCACGGCGAGATTCGCGAGGCGAAGGACGTGCTCGCGGAACTGGGTCTCCCGGTCGTTCGCCTCAGGCCCAAAGAGGGCCTCGCGATGATGAACGGCACCGGCGTCATGAACGCGGTCGCCTGTCTCGCGTTCTCCCGCGCGGAATACCTTTCGTCTCTCGCGTGCAGGATCACCGCGATGAACTCCATCGCGCTCAAGGGAAACGCGTACCATTTCAGCAAGCGGCTTTTCGACATGAAGCCGCACCCGGGAATGGCGATTGTCGCGGGGAAGATCAGGAAGGATCTTGAGGAAATTCCCGAGACCGGCATCGTTCCCGAGCGCATTCAGGACGCCTACTCGATCCGCTGCGCGCCGCACGTTATCGGTATATTCTTCGAGGCCGCGCCGCTTTTCAGGAGCCTCATCGAGACCGAGATGAACAGCGCGAACGATAATCCCCTTATCGATCCCGAGACCTCGTCGATCTACCATGGCGGGCACTTTTACGGCGGCCATATCTGTTTCGCGATGGACTCGCTCAAGAATATCGTGGCGAATATCTCCGACCTTCTGGACCGCCAGCTCGAACTTCTCGTCGACGAGAAATTCAACCGCGGGCTCCCCCCGAATCTTTCGGGCAGCGACGAGGGTTACTCGTTCAATCATGGGTTTAAGGCCGTGCAGATCGCCGTCTCCTCCTGGACCGCCGAGGCGCTTAAGGGCACGATGCCCGCGAGCGTGTTCTCTCGCTCAACCGAATGCCATAATCAGGACAAGGTGAGCATGGGAACGATCGCGTCGCGCGACTGCATCCGGGTTCTCGAGCTTTCCGAGCAAGTGCTTTCCGCCTGCCTCCTCGCGAGCGTGCAGGCGCTCAGGCTCAGGATAGCGCGTTCCGAGATCGACGCCGCAAGGATCAAGCCGCTTAAAGATCTGATCGATCAGGTTTCGGCGTCATTCGCCTTTCTCGCGGCCGATCGGCAGCTTGAGGGCGACCTTCGCGCGACGCTTGCCGCCATCAGGGAAAAACACTGGAAGGTGTGATATATGGAAACGAATCAGATTACGGTTGAGACGGAATTTACCGTCGAGTTTTACGATGTCGATTCGATGCAGATTGCCTGGCACGGAAACTACATCAAGTACTTTGAGGTAGGTCGGTGCGCGTTGCTCGATACGATTAAATTCGGTTACCCCGAGATGGCGAAAAGCGGCTACGCATGGCCGGTCGTCGACATTCGCGTGAAGTATATCCGGCCGCTCGTGTTCCGCCAGAAAGCGCGCGTTCAGGCAACCCTCCTTGAGTACGAGAATCGCCTCAGGATCGCCTACCGTATATTCGACGTCGCAACGGGCACGCTCCTTACCAAGGGGGAGAGCATCCAGATGGCCGTTGACGTTTCGACCCTGTCGAGTTGCTTTGTGTCGCCGGCGTGCCTCACCGAAAGGGTTGAAGAGCATCTGCAGAAAATGGGCGAGACGGTATAGCCCGAATCGCCAGAACGTTCGGGAGGCCTTGAATGAGTGAAAGCGTGTATCTTGAGGACCTGGGTCTCGTTTGCTCTCTCGGCGCGGGAAAGCGCGCGGTCTGGGACGCCGTATCGAGTGCCTCGGCCCGTGGCATTCGACGAGCCCCTGTTTCCGGGCGCGAATTCTTCCTGGGAACGGTCCCACGCGACCTGTATACGCTGGATCTTGCCTCCATTTTCAACAACCGCACGAACGCAATCCTTCGCCTTGCCCTCGACGAGATCGCGCAAAGCGCCGCCCGCGCAATAGCTAAATACGGTTCCGATCGCGTCGGGGTCCTTGTCGGCTCCTGCGACAACGGCTCCGAGCTCTCGTTCGAGGCGCTCTCCCAATACCGCGCGACCGGCGCCTTCCCCGAGGGCTATAGCCTTGAATGCCAGCGCGCCGATCTTCCGGCCCGTTTCGCGGCCGAGTATCTCGGCGCGAAGGGACCCGTTCTCGCCTGTTCGACTGCCTGCGCCTCAAGCGCAAGCGCGCTCGTCGGCGCGAGAAATCTTCTGCGCTCGGGCGCCTGCGACGCCGTGATCGCGGGAGGGGTCGATATCGTCTCCGCTGCTGTCGCACTCGGCTTCAGCGCGCTCGAGGCGGTTTCCGACGAGCCGTGCCGACCCTTCAGCAAGGACCGGAAGGGCATAACCCTCGGCGAGGGTGCGGCCGTTTTCCTGGTGACCAAAGAGCGGCTATCGCCATCCGCGCCCAGATTTCTTGGTGCGGGCGAAAGCGCCGACGCCCATCACATGACGGCGCCCGATCCCGAAGGCTGCGGCGCCGCGCTCGCGATGGAGTGCGCGCTCCGTGACGCGGGTATTTCCTCGCTCGATATCGACTACGTCAACCTGCACGGTACCGGCACCCCGCTCAACGACGCGATGGAAAGCCGCGCAGTCGCGCACGTGTTCCCGCAGGGAGTCCCCGCGAGCTCGACGAAGTCGATGACCGGTCACACCCTTGGGGCCGCAGGCGCGCTCGAACTCGGTATTTGCTGGCTCGCGCTTTCTCAAGAATTTAACGCCGGGCGAAAGGTTCCTCCGCAGATATGGGCCGGATCGCCCGATCCCGAGCTTCCCTCGCTTGATATAGCGACCGTTGGAAGGACTGCGCCTCGTCTGGGCGCGTGCATGAGCAATTCCTTCGCGTTCGGCGGCTGTAACGTCAGCCTTATCGTCGGGATATAGGCGCGCACTTGCGTGGAAGCCGGGGATCATTGTATTGTATGGAGATGATTGAGCGCCCCGAAATTCAAAACTATTTGCCGCACAAGGATTCAATGCTGCTTCTGGATCGAATCGTCGATTATGATCTCGAGAACTCCCGTCTTGTTTCCGAGGTTGACACGACCGAGCGGGATCTTTTTTACCGGCCCGAGATGAACGGAGTTCCGTCCTGGGTCGGCTTTGAGTATATGGCGCAGAGCATCGCCGCCCTTTCGGGCGTAGCCGTCCGTACGCAGTCAAATGACGAGCCGAAGATCGGCTTCATCATGAGTATTCGTGCCTTCAAAACCTCGGTTCCCTCGTATCCGGCTGAAACAAATCTGAAAATATCCGTTTCGCAAATATTCCGCGAGGACTCCGTCGTCGTATTCGAGTGCGCCATCTCCATTGATTCCGAAGTCGTCACAACGGCCACCGTGAACGCTATCGAGGTCGATTCCGTATCAGCGTTATTGGGAGAATTGAAATGAGTCGAGGCAAACGGGTTTTGATCACCGGCGCGAGTCGCGGAATCGGTCGCGCGATAGCGCTCGCGGCGGCGAAAGCCGGATACGATATCGTTGTTCACTATAACAGTCGGCAGGACGAGGCTGAGTCCTGCGCCGAGGAGGCGCGCTCGTTCGGCGTTTCCGCCACGGTGATTGGATTCAATATCGCCGATCGCGAGGCGTGCAGGGCGGCGATCGACCAGGACATCGAGGAATTTGGCGCGTATTATGGCGTGGTTTGCAACGCCGGGATCACGAAGGATAACGCCTTTCCCGCGCTATCGGACGATGACTGGGACTCCGTTCTCCACACGAACCTTGACGGGTTCTTTAATGTCCTCCAGCCGTGCGTTATGCCGATGGTCAGGACGCGAAAGCCCGGGCGCATCGTTACCATGGCATCGGTATCCGGGATCATCGGCAACCGCGGTCAGGTCAACTATTCTGCCTCGAAGGCGGGCATAATCGGGGCGTCGAAAGCTCTTGCGGTCGAGCTCGGCAAGCGGCAGATAACGGTTAACTGCGTCGCCCCCGGGGTGATCGAGACCGAAATGATCAAGGACGCTCCTCTCGACATGATCCTCCCGCAGATTCCGCTTGGTCGCGTGGGAACGGCGGCCGAGGTCGCGGCGCTGGTCGTGTTCCTGCTTTCTGACGAAGCCGCGTACATAACGAGACAGGTATTATCAATAAATGGGGGACTTGCATGAAAAAAAGGGTCGTTGTCACGGGGGGATCGTGCATTACGCCGATCGGGAATGATTGGGAATCTATAGAGGCGCGACTCCGCTCGCTCAAAAACGGGGTTGTATATATGACCGACTGGGAAAAGTACGCGCGCATGAACACGAAGTTGGCCGCGCCCGCGCATTTCGACGACCCGGGCTTTCCCCGCAAGCAAATACGCGGCACTGGCCGGGTAGGGCTCATGGCCGTGACCGTCGCCGAGCGCGCGTTCAGGATGGCGGGCTTGATCGATAATCCCGTCTTGAAAAACGGCCGTTGCGGCGTGGCGTTCGGCTCGTCTACCGGCAGCGTCGACGCGCTTCTCGATTTCTACTCGATGTTGACGACCCACACCGTTCAGGGGATCACCGCGACTACGTACATCAAGTCGATGCCCCAGACCTGCGCGGTAAACATCGGCGTTTTTTTCGGACTGACCGGTCGGCTCATAACCACGAATACCGCCTGCACGGCAGGCAGCCTCTCGATCGGGTATGCGTACGAGGCGATCCAGAATGGGCTCCAGGACGTGATGGTCGCAGGCGGCGGGGAGGAACTCAACCCTACCGAGGCCGCTGTCTTCGACACCCTCTACGCGACGAGCACCAAAAACTCGACTCCGGAGCTTACGCCTGCCGCCTATGACCGCGACCGCGACGGTCTCGTCATCGGCGAAGGATCGGGCGCACTTGTGCTCGAGGAATACGAGCACGCAAAAGCCCGCGGCGCCAAGATTTACGCAGAGCTCGTCGGCTTCGGCACAAACACCGACGGGTCCCACATCACGCAACCGAACAAGGAAACGATGGGCGGGGCGCTCCGCCTCGCGCTCGAGTCAGCCGCCCTCTCGCCGGACGCGATCGGCTACGTTAACGGGCATGGTACCGCGACGCAGCACGGCGACATCGCCGAGACGCACGCGACGCACGACGTATTCAAGCGCCAGGTCCCGATCAGCAGCCTTAAGGGGTACATGGGCCACACGCTCGGCGCCTGCGGCGCGATCGAGGCATGGCTCTCGATCCAGATGATGAACGCGTCCTGGTTCTCGCCGAATCTTAATCTCGTGAACCCCGATCCCGCCTGCGGCGATCTTGACTACCTGCAGGGGCCGGGCCGCGACCTCGATGTCGAATATATCATGTCGAACAATTTCGCCTTCGGGGGCATCAACAGCTCGCTTATCTTCAAGAAGATTCGGTAGGTGGAACCGCGCAAATGAATCAATCATTGCATTGTCTCGTTTGCAATACCGATCATCCCCGCGCCGAGTTGGCCGCGACGCTTTTCGTTTGCCCCTCGTGCGGCTATCATTTCAGGATGGAGCCGTATGAGCGGGTCGCGATGGTCGCCGACCCGGGGAGTTTCAAGGAAATCAATCATGCCATGCCCTCTCTTGATCCCGTCGGGATGGAGGGATACCGGGAACGGCTCTCGAACGCCGCCGCCGAAACGGGGTTGCCCGAGGCGGTGGTAACCGGGGTTTGCGCGATCAAGTCGCGTCCCGTCGTTCTCGCCGTCATGGCGTTCAGCTTCATCGGCGGATCGATGGGCTCGATCGCGGGTGAGAAGATCGCGAAGGCAATGCTTGAGGGCCTCGAGCGGAAGTGTCCCGTGATCATCTACGCGTCGTCAGGCGGCGCGAGGATGCAGGAGGGAATATATTCCCTGATGCAGATGGCAAAGACCGCGAGCGGCGCCTGGCTTCTTGACCGCGCGCGCATCCCGCTTTTTATCGTCTTATGCGACCCAACATCCGGCGGAGTGATCGCGAGCTTTGCCTCGCTGGGTGACGTCATTCTCGCGGAACCCGGGGCGTTTATCGGCTTTTCGGGCCCCCGCGTCATTGAGACGACGATCAACGGCAAGATGCCCGAGGGATTGCAGCGCGCCGAGCGGCAGCTTGAGCGCGGCTTCGTCGATATCATCGCGCCGCGCGCCGCTCAACGCGACTTGCTTGACCGGCTGCTCCGCGCGCATCGCGTGGGAGGCAATGGATGAACCGGAAAGCGGCAATTACCGAATGCCTCGCAGCGCTCAAGAAGCAGGCAGTCGCGGACGGAGTCGACCTCTCGGCAGAACTCGACGAGATCGGAAAGAAGGTCGGTCGGTTCGTGAATCCGCGCGACGCGTGGGATTTGGTGAGGCGCGCGCGCGACCCGGAACGGCTTCGGGCCTCCGAGGTCATTGCAGGGGTGTTCGACGAATTCACCGAGCTGCATGGCGACCGCTCGTATGGTGACGACGGCGCGATCATCGGGGGCGTCGCCTTTCTCGGGGGAAGTCCGGTTACGGTGATCGCGAGCCAGAAGGGCGCGAACCTGAAGGAAACGATGGCTCGGAATGCGGGGATGGCGAGTCCCGAGGGATACCGGAAAGCGCTGCGCCTCGCGCATCAGGCGGAAAAATTCGGTCGCCCGATCGTCACGTTCGTCGATACACAGGGCGCGTATCCAGGCCTTGGCTCAGAGGAGCGGGGAATCGGCGAGTCGATCGCGATGAACCTTCGCGAGTTTACCCATTTGAGGACGCCGATCGTTTGCGTCGTCATTGGAGAAGGCGGTTCCGGCGGCGCGCTTGGTATCTGCGTGGGCGATCGCGTATTCATGCTTGAGCATAGTTACTTCTCGGTCATAACGCCCGAGGCCTTTGCGTTGCTGGTCCTTCACGATCCTTCAAAAAAGGAAAAGGCCGCGCGGATGATGGGAATAACGCCTGCCGATATGGTGAGGAGCGGCTTCTGCGACGGCATCATCGGCGAGGTAGAGAATGGACGTTCCGTCAGCCATCACGTTGTTTGCGAGCGCATCAAGGCCCTGCTCGCGGAAGAGCTTGCGCGCCTTTCTGCCATGGATATCGATCAATTAATAGAAAGCAGAAACAAAAGATATTTCTCCTTCTGATTTTTTATCTTACCTTGCCAATTCCGGAAATGTAGCTATATACTGACATTAAGAAAAAAGTCTTCCGTAAAGTTCAGACATGGAATTTGGGGGGACTCAGATGGACGATTCTTCCGTGGATATTCGCCGCGGCGTAAAAACCTTTTTCGTTGTTCCGGATCATTCCTTATTGCCCGAGGATAACCTGAAAGCCTTTTTCCTGAAGGGCTACGAAACGTATTTCCTTGACGACGATCCGTATTGCGCGCTTGCCGCAAAAATCCGCCTTCTGGTCGAGTCCTTTTCTGAATTGATTTTATTTTTTAATATCGATCGGTCCGTTTCCGGTATCGATTGGCCTGTTTTCATCAGGACCCTTCAAAAGAATTGCGGGGATCGCGTCATTATCGGCGTGATGTGCCAGAAGCGCAATAATCCGGAAGAAATGCGCTATCTCGAGCGACTCTACCTTTTCGAGATCGGGATCGTGGGCGGTTGTATCCCGCTTGAATATCAAAAAAACAAGAACATGAGAATCGTCCAGAATGTACTCATGGCAAACAAGGCGAACGGGCAGCGTAAGCATATTCGGGCAATCTGCAATGACTCATTCAAGCTGAACATGCAATATAAGGGCTCGATGTATCGGTGCCTTCTTCGCGATATCAGCACGAGCCATTTTTCGTGCGTGTTTGCTGATGCCCCTCCGGACATGCCGGTACACGAAAAAATCGCGAACATGCAGATGAACCTTCACGGCGTACTCTGCAACGTCAATGGGCTATTATGCCTCAAGCGCGAATGCGCCGAAGGGCTGATCCACGTGTTCATCTTTCTCGCGGAGCGAAGCAAGAGCGGCCTTAATCCCGAACAGCTTAGCCGCGTCAACACCATCGTGTTCAACACTCTTCAAACCGCCATCCGTTCCTTCCTGGATGACCTCTTTGCGCTCGAACGGCAAAACAATCCCGCGAGCCGGACGCGCTCTTCTTCTCTTGAGGCTCTCGCCCGTCAGGGATCATGGGACACGGCGGCGAGAATCGCGCTCGAGTCTCTCGGCTAGGCCTGGGCCATTGGGCTTTCTGGCCCAAGCGCGGAGCCTTCGTTTATTCGCCCGTTCCAAGTCTCCATGCGCGCGTGGTTTCCCAGACGCCGCGCCGACGCTCGAATAAGGCTACATGATCGACCGGAAAATCCTCGGCAAGTGCAATCATCTGAAAATACTGGAGCGCGCGCGGCACGGTACCGGGCGGGATATCCCGGTTTGCGACGGTCAGGTGTGGAACGAAGGGTCGGGCGTCTTTCTTGGGGAAAGAGGGGCACGCCTGGGAAAGACATGCGAAAAGGGCATCGCGCATCCTGCTCCACCGTTCGTCCGGGATTACCCGGGCAAATACCGTTCGTTCCGCAAACGCGCCGAAACCTTCCGCCCGGGCGATGAAGGGCGTAAGGCTTTCCGTAACTCGATCGAGCGAATCCTCCATCACGCGGAGCATCTCTTCGTCGTTCATAGCGAAGGGCGGTATCAGGGTTACGTGAAAGGGCGTCGTGAACCCGGATCTGCAGCCGAACTGCTCACCCATCCAGTGCCTGCATCGTTCGAGGGTTTCCGCGAGCGGCTCGGGCGCAAGGACGCCGATAAAATGAGTCTGATCCGGCAAGCCGGCTGATGCTCGTGCCATGGGGCGAGTATAGCATGGGCGAGGCTTTTTTGGCCGCATAGGGGCATTTTGCCCGCCGCAATCTTGACCTCCACGGCCGGAAACGCTACGATGACCAAAGCCGCATGACTGACGCTAAAGGGGAATACCCCTGGGGAGTGCGGGTTGCTTAAAAAGCCGCGCGTCTGGGCATAACCAAAGCCCGGACGCGATTTTTTTGTCCGGAAGGAGAGCGAAGCAATGAATGCACTCAAACAGCAGGATCCAGAGATTTATGCCATCATCAAGGATGAGGAACAGTACGAACGCGATACCATTCGGCTGATCGCGAGCGAGAATTATGTTTCTCAGGCGGTTTTGGAGGCTTCCGGCTCGGTTCTTACGAACAAGTATTCCGAAGGGTATCCCGGAGCCCGCTTCTATCAGGGACAGGTGAATATCGACAAGATCGAGAACATCGCGATCGAGCGCGCCAAGAAGGTATTCGGTGCCGAGCACGCAAACGTCCAGCCCTACTCGGGCTCCCCTGCCAACCTCGCGATCTATCTCGCGTTCGCGAAGCCTGGCGACACGGTATTGGGATTGAACCTTTCGCACGGTGGTCACCTGACCCACGGTTCCAAGGCAAGCGCGACCGGAAAATGGTTTAACTGCGTCCATTACAACCTTGATGAAAAGACTGGCCTCATCGATTACGACCAGGTTCGCGCGATGGCGATCGAGCACAAGCCGAAGATCATCATCGCCGGGCACTCGGCCTATTCCCGCCTCCTTGACTTCAAGAAATTCCGCGAGATAGCGGACGAAGTTGGCGCGATACTGATGGTCGATATGGCACACTTCGCCGGCCTCGTCGCTGGCGGCGCGCACCCGAACCCCGTTCCCTACGCGGACGTCGTGACCACTACCACCCACAAAACCCTTCGTGGCCCGCGTGGCGCGATGATCCTGTGCAAGGAAGTCCACGCGAAGGCGATCGACAAAGCCGTGTTCCCCGGCCTTCAGGGTGGACCGCACAACCAGACGACCGCGGCGATCGCCGTCGCCCTGGGCGAGTGCCTCAAGCCGGAATACAAGCTCTACGCGCAGCAGACCGTGGCCAACGCGAAAGCCCTGGCGGCCGAGCTCGTCAAATACGGCTTCAAGATCATCTCGGGCGGAACAGACAACCACCTGATGCTCATCGACCTCAGCAATAAGGGAATAACCGGAAAGGAAGCCGCCGTCGCGCTCGAGAAGGCCGGCATCGTCCTTAACTACAACACCGTTCCCGGCGAGACGCGCAAGGCGTCGGATCCTTCGGGAATCAGGCTCGGCACCCCATCCGTCACGAGCCGCGGCTTCAAGGAGCCCGAAATGACCAAGATTGCCGCATGGATGAACGAAGTTGTTTCGAAGCCGACCGACGAGGCGCTCTTGGCAAAAATCGCCAAGGACGTCAAGGCGCTTTGCGACAAGTTTCCCGCTCCCGGGCTCAGCTGATTTGATATACGCCTTATAAAGCAAAAAGCCGTCCGGAAATACCGGGCGGCCTTTTTTTGTCGTTTTTGGGTTGAAAAGCGTTCGTGACGCCGTCTAGAGCAATTCCTCGATATCGATTTCGCCCGCGACGCAGGGGGTTCCGATCGTCCAGTTTTCGAGTACCTGGGGGTGAATCTCGCCGAAGATACCGACGGCCTTTCCTTTAACCATGATCGATGCCTGCCTTCCCCGGATAAAGCGGGGATCGTCGGACTCGGCGACGGAGTACTCATGGTCGAGGTAGTAAAGGAGGCTCGCGACCTGGCTCGCCGCCTCGTTGAAGTTCGCGTCGCTCGACGCGGAAAGGAAGCCGAGCTGTTGCCGCGTTCTCGTACCGGTGTTCTCGCTCTCTTCGCAGTACGCGACCTTTCCGATCTCGAAGATTTTGTGCGGGTACGCGGCATTGCCCGAGGGCGCCTCCGCGGAAAGAAGGCTCGGGAGGATCGAGGGGCGAACGAACTGGAAGTTCTCGGTCATCGGGTTCGAAATCTCGATAACCTTTTTGCCCGCCGGGGCGTCGGCGATGTTCATCCGGTCGATGTAATCCTTGCCGGAGCCGAGGTAGTTGAAGATCATTTCCTGATAGCCCAGGCCCACCATCAGGCTTTTCGCCTTGCGGCTGAAGAGGGTGACGGGCGTGAGCCGCCCGATCGTGAAGTCGCGCGGTTTCGCGGGTTTGAAGAAGGATATCTCCTTGCCCATCATCACGTCCTCGATGATGTCGACCGCGTGAAGGAAGTCGTTTCGATATTCGGGCGGCCAGATGGTCACGGTATCCCCGGATATTTCGACCTCGTTGCCCATGCGCTCGAGCGCGTCGCGGATCTCGCCGCCGGAGAGCTCGGAGCCGAGAAGCTTGTTGATTTCGCCGAGCGTGGCGCTCGTTGATTTCTGGAAGTAATAGGGCGTGGTGACACTCTTGCCGAAGCCAGTGTCGTAGGGATGCTCGATCTTGACGGGGAGGATCTTGTAGCCCGCGTCCGCGAAGTCGCAGGCGACGATGCTCGTCGCGAGGACGAGCGAGGGCATGTCGGTTCCGGTCATCTCGACGAGGAGGTCCGAGTCGCCGACCTTAACCGCGCCGAGGGTGGCGCTGTTGATGATCGGGGCTATCGACAGCACCTCGCCCTTCGCGTCGACGAGGAGCGGGAACGCCTTGGCGTCCTTGAGTATCCAGCCGTATTCCTTTCCCTTCGGGTGGTCGGTGAGGATCTGGCGGCAGGTCATCGGGACATCGCACGCGAGCGGCACGAAGCTCGTTTTGTCGGGGTCGACCGCCTTGTAGCTCACGGGCCACGATATGTTCGCGGAGCGATACACGCCCATCGAGATGGAGCGGCGCTTCCGGCCGAAGTTCCAGCAGAGCTTTTCCTGAGTCTGGATGATGTCGAGGAGCATCGGCTCGTCGATCGGCTTCCCCGAGATGACGAACGCGGTCATGAAGGGGCGGATGTCCTTGAGCGCTGGATCGACCTTGACCACGCGATTCCCCGCGTCCATCGCCTTCCCGTCGCGCGAGAAGAAATCGTGGTAATGTTTTTTCGCCCCGCCCTTGTGGAGCCTGAGCTGTCGGGCGACGCCAGCGGTCGACCAGAGGTCCGGGCGGTTCGTGTCGTTAAGCTCGATCTTGATCGTGCGCTCGGCCTCGGGAAGTGCGGGGTCAGGCTTTTCGTCGAGCTCTGCCTTTCCGCACGTGAGGCGCTCCTCGAGTTTCGCGTAGTCATATTTTTCGCCGAGGAGACTGAAGAACAGTTTCTCGTTTACTTCGATTTTCGGCATGGTTAACTCCTTAGTATTTTGCCTTTCTCAGGCGCACGCCCTCGATATCGTTGCTGAAGAGCTCGCGAAGGTCGTTGAGTCCAAGCGCCATCAGGGCCATGCGGTCGATTCCGATTCCCCAGGCGAGAACGGGCACGTCGATGCCCATCGCCTTCGTGACCTCCGGGCGGAAGATTCCCGAGCCGCCGAGCTCGAACCACCCGAGGACCGGGTGCTTGATGTGCACCTCGATCGAGGGCTCGGTAAAGGGGAAGTATCCGGGTACGTACTTTACCTCGGTCGCGCCCGCGATCTCGACCGCGAACATCTCGAGGAAGCCGAGGAGGGTCTTGAGGTTCACCTCGTCGCCGAGGACGATACCCTCAGTCTGGTAGAAGTCTGAAAGGTGGGTCGCGTCGACCTTGTCGTAGCGGAAGCACCGCGCGATGCCGAAGTATTTGCCGGGGATCTTCGCCTTGTGGAGCTGGTGCGCGGAGAGGGCGGTTCCCTGGCTGCGGAGGAGAAGCTTGCGGGTGAACTCGCGGTCGAAGGAATAATTCCAGCCGCGGCTTCCGGTGTTGCCGCCGTTCTGGTGCGCGGCCGCGACGTTCGAGAGCCAGGGCTCCTCGATCGCCTTCGCGTGAGTCGGGTTTTTCACGTAGTACGCGTCGTGGATATCGCGCGCCGCGTGGAACTGCGGCATGAAAAGTGCGTCCGAGTTCCAGAACTCGGTCTCGACGAGCGGACCGTCGAATTCCTCGAAGCCGAGCGAGCAGAGTTTGTCCTTGACGCTCTCGAGGAAGCTGACGTAGGGATTGGTGCGCCCGGGGATGATGCGCGCGGGCGGGATGGCGATATTGTAGCCGCGGAAGGTTCCGTTTTTCCATTCGCCCGACTTGAGCATCGCGGGGGTGATCGAGCCGATCTCCTCTCCGGTAATCCCCGCGTCGTCGAGGGCCTTCTTCACGTCGGAGGCGAGCGCCGTAAGCGAATAGACTACGGTTTCGCGTTCCACGATGCGGAAGGGCGAATCCGCGGAGCCGCGTTTTTTGGCGAGCGTGCCCATGACCGCGATCTCGTCGGCGGTCAGTTTTTTCTGGTCGAGGGAGCCTGAGGGGGATTCCGAGGCGAGGCGGATGAGCGCGACGACGATCGCGTGGCGCTTATCCTTCGGCATTTCGATAAAAGCCGCCTTCTTGTTCTCGTCCATCTTGACTGCGCCTTCCTTGGAAAGCGTGCCGAAGGAAGACCCGACGTCTTTCTGCTCGAGGCCGAGCGCCTGGGCGATCTCGGGAAGCGTGTGTGGGCCCTTGTCTCTCAGAAGGGCGAGAATGCGCTCGTCGGGGGTCCCTTCCTTGGCGAATGCGCGGCCAAGGTCGGTGATTTCAAAAAAGGTATTCGCTTCGCGGCGCACCTCGGCGACGAGCTCCTTGCCGCCGAGCCAGGAAAAAGCCTGATTCGCGTGTCCGGGTTTATAATCAAGTTCCTTCTCGAGTCGTTCCGCGGTAAGTTCGGTACCTGGTGCAAAGCCCCTGAGGACGCGGATCTCGAGCGGATGCAGATTTTTGATAATTGGCTGTACATCCATGACTTACTCCTGTTAAAATACGTGTATATTTATACCATTTTCATCGGAGTACAGTAAAGGGTGCAAAGAAAAGTTCGGATCAGGACAAAAATCTTCTTCATCGTGCTCGTTGCCGTCATTCCGACCATCGTGATCACTATCTATTCCGCGCTGTCCTTTCAGCGCTTCTATATCAACGAGAAGGTCGCCCATATTACCAACCTGTGCGAAGGGTATACGAACGAGCAACGCCTGATCGTACGGAATTCCGAGCAGATGCTCCTTGCCATCTCGCAAACGCGCTCGGTTCAGAACCAGGAGTATCACTTTCTCAATCGATATCTGCAGGACCTGATGAAGATATACCCCGACTACGCGGTGCTTCTCGCGACCGACCCCTCGGGCATGGTCGTTGCCTCGGGTGTTGGCAAAACCGGCTATTCCATCGCCGACCGGAATTATCTCCGATACGCGATGGCGACTGGTTGCTTTACTCCTGGACCGTATATCGTCAGCCGTTCCACCGGAAAAGACGCTATCCCCTTCACGTTGCCGGTGCGCGTGAAATCGGGCGAGACCCTGTATCTCGTCTGCACGTATGCGCTTAACAAGTATTCCTGGGAGCTGTCTCTCAACCGCCTTCCTGACGGCGTTACCCTTGAGATATTCGACTACTACGGCATCAGGCTTTATTCCAGTTCGGAGGACGCGCACGACGTGGCGGGGAAGGCCGTGGCAGAAGACCTTTTTTCCCATGCATTGAGAAATCCGGTAGCGATGGCCACCAAGGCGGTCGTCGCGGGCAAGCCATGCCTCCTTTCGACCGATGTCGTCAGCGCGAACGGCCTTTCGCTCCACGTTACGGTCAGGATGCCTTATGCGACGGTCATGCTCGAATCCTATGCGCCGGTCATCAGGATCCTGATTCTGATGCTCATCTCCTGCATGACCGCCTTCGGCCTTTCGATCTGGCTCGCGCGAAGGCTTTTCGTCAGGCGCATTGAGAGCCTTACGACCTATACGAAAGCGCTTGCCGACGGGGACTTGAGCATCCGGTCGGAGATCAACGCAACGCGCGACGAGATAACGGATCTGATGGAATCGTTCAACAAGATGGCGTCGGCGCTCGAGGAGCGCAATCTGAGCAACCAGCGGACGCTGGGCGAGAAGGAGCAGCTCCTCCAGGAGCTTCAGAAGCGCGTTTCCGACAACTTGCAGCTTCTTTCAAGCATGGTCAATCTTCAGGCCGATCACGCGACGGAGGAGTCGGTCCGCCATTCGCTGATGACCACGCATTCGCGCGTCATGGCGCTGTCGCTCGTGTATGAAACCATCTATCGGTATTCCGACGTGCAGCAGGTGCAGATGCACCGGTATTGCAACGGCCTCTTTGACTATCTCGTTTCGCTTTATTCCGACATTGGCGCGGACGTTGGCTTCAGCGTCAGCGGAATCGACGTCTCGCTGCCGATCGACAAGGCATTACCGCTCGCGCTCGTGCTGAACGAACTGGTGTCGAATAGCCTCCTTCACGCGTTCCCAAGCGGTTGTAAGGGCGCGATCCGGATTTCGTTCGAGCAGGACACTCCAAGCCTTATCAAGGTCTGTCTCGCCGATAACGGCATTGGGTTTGAGGGAGACGTGTTCGTGAAGGATACGCTCGGTTACGAGATGGTCGAGGGGCTCGTCGAGCAGTTGCGCGGGTCCCTTACCCTGCAAAGCGGGCCGAACGGATCCGAGATTACCATCCGGTTTCCGTTGGCCTGATAGAAGCCGCTCGTTTCTCGGTTTCTAGAAAGTGCTGTACGGCGTCATTTCCGTTATGTTCATGAGGACCGTAAGGTCGACCACGAAGCGACCCGCGCTCACGAAAAGCCGAGGGGTGTCCTTGAGAAGCACTTCGCCGTTTATTTCCCTGGGCTTGTTTTTCTCCTGCTTGCGCGCGAAAGCGCGGACTGCGGCGCGTACGGCATCGGAATACGCCTCCCTGATGCCTTCGCTTTCATGGTCCCGTTCCCCGTAACCGCGTCCGTCCGACGCCTTGAAGGCAACCGATCCCCAATATACGTTTCGCCTCGCGGCGGCCTCGTCGACGAGAAACTCCGCCCACGTGGAAACGCGTGGATAGGCGGGGTCGAATCCGGTGATCGAGAAGCGGGGATCGGCGTCGGGGATTTCCATGATCGGCTCGAGTGAAAAGTACTCATCGACGTGGCGGGTTCGGTCGCTTGGGGTATAGGAAAATTTCCAGCCGTACACCATTCCGCCCAGCACATAGCGTGCAAGATCGCGAAGCTCCCTCGCGGGCGGCGGGCTCGAACGCGCGTTGGTTTCCGCCTGCTTGTCGACGGGCGAGCTTGCTGTATCGGCCCTTGACGTCGCGCCTGCGAATCCGTTTCCGGGGGTCGGCTCGAGAAAAACCCATACGGGGACGCGGATCATGCGAGGCGCTTCCGCGGCAAGCAGCTGCGGCCCGGGAACGGTCGCGAGAAACGCGATCAGGCCCAGCGCAAGGCGCGATACCTTTTTCACCGGCGTCTGAACCATACCTTTACGGGATTGATACCGAAGCGGACGACGAAGTAAGCCCAGGCGACCGCAAACCCGATCAGGTGCGTTCCGTGGGCAACGCCCTGACTTGTCCCGGTTACGAGAAAGAAGGTCTCGATTGCCGCATATCCGAGCACGAGGATCGGCGCGGGGATCGGGATAATCGCCCAAAGATAGATTAACGAATCGGGATAGAGAACGGCATACGCGAGCAGGATCGCGAATATGGCGCCCGAAGCGCCCATAAGGTGCACGTCGACCGTTCCGGTCAGGATGTAGATCGCGAGCGAGAGTATGCCGCAAAGCGTGCCGGAAAGAAGATACAGCAGGAGAAATTCCTTTGAACCGACCCGTCGCTCGACGGAAACGCCAAAGAAAAAAAGACCGATCATGTTCGAGATAATATGCGACAGGCTGAATTGGTCATGGACGAACTGATAGGTGAAAACCTGCCAGAACATGCCATATTGAAGGAGCCACCTTGGGGTCAACGCGAGATAATTCACGGTGACGGGCATCAAGCGATTGATGATAAACACAAGAAAGTTGATGCCGATGAGGATGAGTGCGCAGTTGCGGAATTCGTAGTGGAACGGTTTACGGATGAACGAATGAAGGCTCATACAAGAAACTTACCAGCAAGGCTTCCTGTGGGGCAAGAGGCAAACCGCGATTTTTCGCCTTTTCCCCTGCGTGATCGGTTATTCGGCCACGGAAACCTTGTTTCTTCCGTTCTGCTTCGAGTTATACAGGGCCTTGTCCGCGCGGTCAACGAGGTTGCGCGCCGATAGATCGATGGTCGGGTTGTATTGCGCTACGCCGATCGAGATCGTGAGGTTCAGGTGCTGGCCGTCATACAGGATATCGAGGTTCTCGATCGAATTCCTGATGCGCTCGGCGATTTTCTCGGCGGTTTTCACGGGCGTATCGCAGAGCATTATCACGAATTCCTCGCCGCCATACCGCGCGGCCATGTCTTGGTTTCTCGTGTTCTGCTGGACGACCGAAGCGACCATCTGAAGCACGACGTCCCCGCATGCGTGGCCATAGGTATCGTTGAAGCGCTTGAAAAAGTCGATGTCGAGCATCAATACCGATATCGGCGCTTTCTGTGATTCGCACAGTTCGAGTTTTTCCACAAGCACGGTGTAGAAATAGTGTTTGAGTTTGAGGTGCGTCATCATGTCGGTCGTGGTCATTTCCAGCAGCGCGGCGTTGCTGATGGCGATTGCCGCGAGCGACGCGATGTTCATGATATGCTCTTTTTCGTATGCCGAGTATGGTTCCGCGGTGATCTGCTCCCCGAGAACCAAAAGCCCCGAGATGTGGTTTTTCGCCTTGAGCGGGACGATCAGTGTCGGTTCGAGCGCAATAAGCCCTTCGATCGGTTTGTCGATCGTGATGCCGCTTTCCTTGATTTCGCTGACGGTTATGCAGGCGTTTTTTTGCGAAAGAAATTTGAAAAGCTGGTGATCTTCGGGTATCGAGTACTCGAAATCGTTTCGGAGTTCGAAGCCGTAGTAGTTGCGGTTCAGCTGGAAGTAGCTTGCATCAAAATTCTTTTTCGTGAATATGGCCACACCCAGGGTTTTCATCTGCCCCATACAGGTGTAGAGAATCGCCTCGATGAGGTTTGAGAAATCGATAACTGAATTAAGACTTTTAGAAATTTCAAGAAGTTGCTTCAGGTCGTAGATTTGCTTCTCGGAAGAGGCCTCGCCCAACGCAACCTTTTTTTGTTTTGGCATGTCCGATCAACTCTCCGTTCGTTCCTGCAAGCCCGCAGAAACAGACAATGTACCTACTATAGCATATTTTTTCATTATTTCAAGGAAATTACGAAAAACTCCACTCTCCCGTTCAAGCCACGCAAAGGAATCACTGTTCTTTGTTGAGGTCGCGAGCGTCCTGATATTGGTGACGTAGTCGGGAACCGTTTTTTTATTGTCTTCGAGGATTATCAAACTGAAGCTGTAGACTTCCATATAATTATTGACCGCCTGCTGAACGAACTCGCGCGCGTGCTGGTTCATGTTCTCAACCATCTTCCGCAGGGGCTTTTCGAAATCCATTCCTTTTTCAAGCTCGGTAAGATACCCGGTCAGTATCTTGAGGCTGCACGGATGGTTGTCCTCGAAAAGCTGCTCGAATTCCGCGAGCTTGCCGCCGACCGTTTCACAGTAATAGTACGACGTCGAAAGCGAGCTCTGGAGCGTCCGGTTGGCGAAATATCCTTCGACGATTACGGATCGAAGTATTTGCTTGAAATGATGCTCAAAATAATGGCGCGCGAAGGTTTTGATAACCTCAAGGGGTTTTATCCATTCGAGCGCGAATGGCGTGAATTCCTGAAGAAGCGCGTTTGTCGATTCATTGTATCCGTGGATGGTCTCGAGGGGGCGGTCACCGAAGGTCGAGTCGATGAGATTCTGGATCTCGCTTGCCTGCTGTTCCTTGAGCAGCTTGCGCGAATCGCTGTGAAAGAACTCCGTTATGCGCTCTCGATACAGCGCCACATAATCGGTCTGCATCATCGGCTGCTCGGGGAGGAAATCGGGGTCTCCTTTAGTAACGCGGATAATCGCCAGGATCATGTCCTTCCCGAGTTTCTTCTGCAGGATATAGATAACCGCCTGGAAAATCCGGTGAATGCGCCCCGAGATTTCCTCGCTGAGCTCGGCCCCGGTCCGCTTGGCCTCGAGGATCGCCACGATATCGACTATTCCCGGGCTCAGGTCGAGTTTTGTTAACAGATAATACAGGTCCATGAGCACGGGGATAACCTCGACGACCTCCACCTGATGGAAGCTTGGGGAGTCGACGGTCGAGTCGCGGCCGACGTGCGCCTTGAAGGCGGGGTCGAAATACGCGAACAGGTTGTTGAAATCGAATAGGCAAAAATCCGAAAGCGCGTCGAGTTTTTGGAGGATTATCCCGGCCTGCCTTATCGTTGGCGAGTCAATGACCTTCAGGAAATGGGCAAACCGCTTTCCTTGTTCTTCTATGACGCGATCCGGGGGAAGGTTTTGCGCTACCAGCGCCTCCGCGCGCTCGGTAAGCATGAAGGACCGCCGTTCCTGGCGCTGCTCGCCCGTGAGGGCAAGTTCCAGAAGGTAGTCGCGATAGCGTTCCGCCGCGCGCCGATCCGGGTTCATTATCGTCGCGTCGAGAATGACCCGTATTGGCTGCAGGAATTGCGAAACTTGATAGAGCGCGGCGGGTAGAGCGGGAAGCAGGTAGCCATCTTGCCGCCAAAGTGGGGTCTCGGCTTCCTTTAGCTGAAGGGCAAGCTGCTTAATCTGATGCTTTTTTTTATGCTCGGGTGAGGAAGATGAGAACAGGGACTCGATGAGATCCTGAATAAACACAAAAAGCGTGTTCAAAAAACCCATGGTGTATTCTAGACACAAGCAGTTGAATTTGCAAGCAAGACTATTCTTGAGGGAGCATAAATCCGTGCCGGACGAGGATTTCCCGATATTCCGCGATACTGGACGCCTTGACGAGCTCCATGCGAAGGGCCGAGCCCCCCTCGATTCCCTTGGAATACGAGCAGAAGCGCTTGCGCATCTCGCGGCACGCGACATATTCGCCCGAATCCGCCGCGAGGCTGTGCAATTCGCGCCAGCCCGAGGCGATGCGGACGGCCGTCGGGATTTCGCCATACTGTCCCGAAAGGAGAAGCTCCTTCGTCTGCGCGAATATGAAGGGATTTCCCATTGCGCCGCGGGCGAACATGACCGCGTCGCATCCCGTTTCGGCAAGCATATCTCGGGCCGATTCAGGCGTAAAAAGGTCCCCCGAACCAAAGACCGGGATTCCGGGCCAGCGATCATGGGTGTAGGCGGCGAGCTCGGCGAGAAGATCCCAGCGGGATTTTCCCTCATAGCCCTGCGCCTTTGTGCGGGGATGGAGCGTGATTGCCGCGGCGCCCGACTCGAGGGCGGCAGTGGCGGCCTCTTTCCAGGTTATTGTCGAGTCGTCCCAGCCGGAGCGGATTTTCACGGTAAGTGGGACCGGTTCGACCCTCGTTTCCGCCGCCAGAGCGCCGAGAGCCGTGACCACGTACCGGACGATCGCGGCGAGCCGTTCGGGGTCGCGGGTCAGCGAGGAGCCCGCGCCGGACTTGATGATCTTGGGGACGGGACATCCGGCGTTTATGTCGATGCATTCTGCGCCGGTTTCGGCGATCGCGATGCGTGCCGCGCTGGCCATCCGCTCGGGGTCTCCCCCGAAGATCTGGATCGCGTACTGCTTTTCGTTCGGCGCGCGGTACATCATCGCATGCGTTTTTTCCGATTCGCGCACGAGCGCCTCGGCCGATACCATCTCGGTATAGGTAAAGGACGCGCCGCATTCAACGCACAGCGAGCGGAAGGAACGGTCGGAATAGCCTGCGACGGGCGCGAGAAAAAGGTTCCCGCCAAGCGTAAGCGGGCCAATGCGTACCGGATGGTATAAAACGGGTTCGCTCATTCAGGAAGGCGGAAGAACTTGCAACTGTTGGTCCAAAGCTGCGACGCGAGGGTCTCAATGTCCATTTCGAGCATTTCCGCGAGGAACTTGACCGTTGACGGGGTATATGCCGGCATATTGCGCTTTCCGCGGTATTCAGCCGGCACCATGAACGGGCTTTCCGACTCGACCAGGATGCGATCAATCGGCAAGGAGAGCACCGTTTCGTGGAGATTGCGCGCGTTTCTGTAGGTCAGATTACCGGCGAACGAGAAATATAGATTCAGATCAAGGGCGATGCGCGCATATTCGGCGTCTTCCGAATAGCAATGCAGCACGCCTCCCGCCTCGGGAAGGCGTTCCGAGAGGATGTCCAATACGTCCTTTCCTGCGTCGCGGTTGTGGATAATGACGGGCATATCCGCCTTGTTCGCGAGTTCGAGTTGGGTGATGAATAGTTCAATCTGTGAACGCTTGTCCCCAAATTTGCGGAAATAGTCGAGCCCGATCTCGCCGAGGGCTACGACGTTCGGAAGTTTGAGCCCTTCCTCGACCGTGCGAATCCAATCGCGACCGGGATTGGTCACTTCGGACGGAGATACGCCAACGGCATGGTATACGGACGACGCGGACTTAAGGGTGGGATACACGACGCTGAAGTCATGAAGGCTATTGCAGATGCTCACGATGCGGGTAACTTGCGCCTGTTTAGCTTCCTGGATAACACGAAGCTGCTCTATCGGGTCGTCATATATGAGCCCAATATGAGCGTGAGTATCAAAAAATTGCATGGCTGACTTCCAATACGCGAGTAGTGTTGCCTGAACAGGCAGAAAGATATATCCAAACTGGATATAAGGATTATACTTAAAAATAGCATAGCTTCAGGGTGGAGTCAAGAAAAAAGATCCTTCCCTGAGCATTCGCGATTTGACAGTTAATTTTGTTCTATGATAGTATATAACCCAAAAGTTGTGTAAAGTGTCCTGAAAGGGAGTGCAGTGTGCCCAGAACCAGAGGATATAAACGCGTCGAGAACAACATAGTCCGTTCGATTGGCCGTTTTTTCAAAAAATGCTTTACCGCTATTGGCAATGCCCTTTCTACCCTCATACAGGGTGGGCGGCGTAAGCTCACCATTATGGTGGTTCCCCATTCTCAGAAGAAGGTCGTTAACTTTCAGACGACTGTTTTTTCCCTTATATCGTTCGTCGTGATCATTGTCGCCATATTCGCGTCGTTTTTCTGGTTTACCCGGAATTCGCTCGTTTCCGCCAGGAACCTTTCTTCGCTACAGAAGGAAGCCCGCGAAACGAGGGCCAGCCTTGACAGCCTCAAGGACGAGACCGGCAACCTCCTGAAGGCGGCGCAGAATTTCCAGTCGGCCTTTTCGGGAACGCTCTCGGTCATTGGCCTCGACACGAACGCGACCTCGGTCAAAAGCAACATGCAGAATGGCGATCTTTCATCGCTCTTTAACGTGAAGGAATCGGCGAGCGGTTCCGTCAAAGAGATTGCCGAGCTTCAGCGCCTTACCGGTTATCTCGAGAATTCCGTTCAGCCCATCGAAGAGATCGGGAAGCTTCTTGATTCCCAGAACACCCTGTTCTCGGACATCCCGAGTCTCTGGCCCATTCAGGGCGGTATCGGCCACGTTTCGATGACCTTTGGCCAGAATCGACATCCCTTTACCGGGCAGTGGTATATCCACAAGGGCGTCGACCTTTCGACGTACCGAACGGGCGACCCGATCCTCGCGACCGCCGACGGACAGGTCGTAACCGTTGAATACGATCCAGGATTCGGAAACTACATTATCATCAAGCACAAGCACGGATTTTATACCCGATATGCGCACATGCAATCCTTCCGCGTGCAGCGCGGACAATATGTCCAGCAGGGACAGGTGATCGGCTATATCGGAAACACTGGCGTTTCGACCGGCCCGCATCTCCACTATGAAGTGCATATCGGTTCTGACGTTGTGGATCCGATGAAGTACCTCAACATCAAGGTCTCCGGCAAGAAATAGGGGCGTTTTCAAGTGGCTTTCCAGATTCAGGAAGATATTTCAATCAATACAATAGTGGGCTCCGGCTCCTTTATCCGCGGCGAACTCAAGATTTCTGGGTTCGTCAGGATAGACGGCGATATTGAAGGAAACCTCGAGACGCCCGGCCGCGTTATAGTCGGCGAGAATGCACGCATCCGCGGCGATGTCCTTTCTCACGCGGTTACCATTGGCGGCGTCGTTCAGGGGGACGTGGTCGCGCCGGAAGGCGTTACCATCCTTTCCACGGGGATGGTCCTCGGCACGATCCTTACCAAGCGGCTTCAAGTGGAAGACTCCGTCGTCCTCAACGGACGATGCTTTGCGGTCAACAACCAGGAACGCTTCGATGCTGCTCTTTCCGAATACAATAATCGTCGCGCGCTTGGCGCTTCTTCGCTTGCCGGTTCCCGGTATTCCTCCTCGGGCCAGGGACGTTGATGGCCGGGCCGGGCTCGATCGAGTCTTCGCCTTTTTTTGCGTCGATCGCGGGACAAGCCGCGGTCGTGGGTGGGGCCACAAAGCAGACGGAGAAAAAAAGCAAGGAAAAGATCGGCGTCAAGCATTTTGACCGGCTACTAAAGGACGAGCTTTCAGAGAAGGTTCGCGATGCCGATTTAGCCCTTCCGGCCCATCTTGCGGGCCTTTCGCCCGAGAAGATCCTGGAGTCACTCCTTGATGATGTGCATTCCGCGGGCGATCGGCTCAAGGAAAAACCCCTGCCCGATAATATCGTGGCATACAAAAGCGCTGTTCGGTCTTTTGTCCGTTATATAGTCGACCGGACGTATGCCGTTACCGAAAGTACCTCGGGCGGCAATATCCTCAAGCGCAAGAAGTTTACGCAGGTACAGGTAATCGACCAGAAACTGGAGCAGTTGGCTGCAGGGATCCTTTCCAATCAGCGCCCGCAACTCGGGCTGTTGGAAAAGATCGAAGAAATCAACGGGTTGTTGGTGGATCTTTTATCCTGACAACCGGAGCGAGGCGTTCATGAGTTCGGCATTCGAGAATGACGATATACCCGCGGATCTTTCCAGCCTGGAAGATCCTCAGGGAGAAAGAATAGAGGTTGCGTCCGGAAGCTACGTTTTTCCGGATCCGCTATATCACCTGAAGCTCGATTATTCGAGCGAAAGCCTTTACGCGACCCATCCGACGCTCGATATCGCGAGCGGCGAGTACGTTCTGGTCCCGACGCGGTACGGGAAGGATCTTGCGCTCGTGATGGGAAAGGTTCGCGTGCCTATCGGCATTCGCCCCGACGACGTCGTTGAGATTGAGCGGAAAGCCGACGAATCTGATCTTTCTCGCGCGGCGGATTTCCGGGAGCGCGAGGACCAGGCCTTTCGCGTGTTCCGCGAGAAGGTTCAGCAGCACCGGCTCGACATGAAGCTGATCGCGACCCATTATCTCCTGGACGAACCGAAGATTCTGTTTTTTTTCAGCGCCGAAAACCGCGTCGACTTTCGCGATCTCGTGAAGGATCTCGTATCGATTTTCAAGATGCGCATTGAGCTCAGGCAGATCGGCGTGCGCGACGAGTCCCGCATTACGGGGGGCTTAGGCGTATGCGGTCGCCCGTATTGCTGCCACTCGGTCACGGACAAGCTCAGGCCCGTCTCCATTCGCATGGCAAAGGACCAGAACCTTTCGCTCAATTCATTGAAAATTTCCGGTCAGTGCGGCCGGCTTTTGTGCTGCCTTGCGTACGAACATGATTGGTATTGCGAGGAACGAAAGAGTCTTCCGAACGAGGGCATCAGGCTTTTTTACGATGAGGCTAATTTTCGGGTGACCGAGGTGAATCCCCTCACGCGCATGATACGCCTGTTGGGCGAGGATGGGCGCGTGCTCGAGATTCCGTCATCGAGGATGGCGCGCGTCGACGGCAAGTGGCGAATTCAGTAATCGCGCGAAATTTTACCCGAGAAGCGCTATCGTTATCGGGCTTTCCTTGCTCCAGCTATCGCCTGAATACGAACCAAAAAGCGAACAGGACGTAAATCCCGCTTCCCGCGCAAGGGCTTCGACCCGAGTCGAGGAAAGCGGGACGACCTTGGTGGTTTTTTGCAACAGGATCTTTTTGCCGTTTCCGAGCTCGAGTGCCGAGTCCAGGGTGAGGAGCCCATCGGTGTCCGGGATATACCCTCTTTGGAGGGTCACGCGCACCGAGCTTCGGTCCGGTAGCCGCGATGGCTTGTCCGCGGGTATCGAGTCATAGTTCAGCGTCTGAAGCACTAGCCTTCCACCCGGCGCCAGGAGTTCCTTCGCGTCGTGGAAAAACTTCCGGAGCAGGGTTTCGTCCGTAAGGTACGGAAGGGTGTTGTCGAGGCAGGCAATGACATTGAAGGATCCTTGCTTGAGGAAGCGGCGCATGTCGATGGTCGACATCTCGAAAAACCTCGTCGTGGAAAAACCGCGCTTCATTCGCCGTTTCGCGGTTTCTATCATGCTCGCGTTCTTGTCGATGCCGGTAATGTCGAACCCCGAACCCGCAAGCTTGTTTTCGAGGTTTCCGGTCGCGCAGCCGATCCCGAGATAGCGAACCAGCGCCGCGGCCTGTCCCGGCATTCCCTTTTTCAGCTCGATCTGCAAGCGGCGGAAAAAATTGGGGACATCCTCGCTTACGGGAAAAAGCTCGTCATAGTATTCAAGTATGGTCGTATAGTAATCATGCATGTTTTCGATCGTTTGGGTCGGGCTCTGATACGCCGCAGTGCTAAAGTTCATCCCTGCTCCTTTCAAATCATTTATAATTATAGAACGATTTTTGCGCGAAAACAAACTGAAGGCTCGAGAAGGGGCGTCAAGTATCGTATGCGCCAGTCATGTTCCTGAACGCATTAAGAGCGGCCAGGCCAACGATGACGGTGAAAATGACCTGGATTCGATACGACCGTATCGCGGACCCTACTGTTGCTGCGGGGAGTCCGCAGCGCGTATGATCTTTTTGAGATACTCCTCGAGCTTGGTCGCGGTTTCGCGGCTGATAGCGTGCTCCATTCGGCATGCGTCGTTCTCGGCCGTTTCCACGTCGACGTCAAGGACGTCGATAAGAAATGCCTTGAGCGTATTGTGTCTCGCGCGAACCTGACGAGCCGCCTTGAGGCCTTTCTCGGTCAGCTTTACGTCACCATAGTGCTCATGTTCGATCAGGCCCGATTCCTTGAGGACGCCGAGCGATTTATTGACGCTCGCGCGCGAAACCCCGAGGGTTCTCGCTATATCAATGGACCTGACCTGACCGGACTCCGCCGTAAAGTCGAGAATGGTTTCGAGATAATCCTGTTTTGACGCGCTTAATGAATCGGGCACCGTTAGAATATATCTCAATTCGTTTGACTAAACAACTGATTTTCTATATAGTAAATGTAACATGAGGTTAACATATATGGGTTTAGACCAATTCAGGCCTGGGCAATCCGGCGTAATCGTTTCAGTTTCCGGCGAAGGCGCATTGCGCCGACGCCTGCTCGATATGGGGTTAACCCCGGGAACAAGGGTTTCGGTCAGGAAGGTCGCGCCGTTCGGCGATCCGCTGGAACTCGTGCTTCGCGGCTATGAGCTGACGCTTCGCGGCGAGGACGCCCGTATCATCCGGATGAAAAAGGATCCAGCATGAGGATAACCGTCGCCCTTGCGGGCAATCAGAATTGCGGGAAAACCACGCTCTTCAACCAGCTTACAGGTAGCAGACAACACGTCGGGAATTTTCCCGGCGTGACCGTGGAGAAGATAGAAGGCGAGATCCGGAATCACGGCGGCATGACCGTCGTTGACCTTCCCGGAATCTATTCGCTTTCGCCGTATACCGCGGAGGAGGTCGTGTCGCGCGATTTTCTCGTGCGTGAGCGCCCCGACGTGATACTCAACATCGTCGACGCGACAAACATTGAGCGCAACCTGTACCTCTCGCTGCAGCTCATGACCCTTGGCATCCCGATGGTGCTCGCGCTCAACATGATGGACGAGGTCCGGTCAAACGGGGGGGCGATCGACGTCGCCGCCCTGGAACGCGAACTCGGGATTTTCGTGGTGCCGATCTCGGCGAACAGGAACGAGGGCGTCGCGGAGCTGATCGAGCGCGTCGTCGACGCGGCGTCCGGGAAATCACCCGGCGGCGCGGATGCTCGCAGGCGCGTGGACTTCTGCTCGGGGCCGGTTCATAAGGCATTGCATTCCATTACGCATCTCGTGGAGGACGCCGCGCGCCGCGCGGGATACGAGCCGCGGTTTGCCGCGACAAAGCTCGTCGAGGGCGACGCACCGATGGAGGCGACGCTTGGTCTCGCCGCGGCGGATCGGGACATAATAAAGCGGATCATCAAGGAGATGGAAGGCGAGCTCGATACCGACCGCGAGGCGGCCATCGCCGACATGCGGTACGCCTTCATAGAGAACCTCGTGCGCATGTGCGTGGTCAGGAAGGCGGAGTCGCGCGAGCAGGCGCGCTCGGTGAGTATCGACCGGGTGTTGACCCATGCCGTCCTGGCGATTCCGATATTTGTCGCGGTGATGTGCGCCGTGTTCTGGTTTACCTTCGGACCGGTGGGGTCGTTCGTGAGCGACGCTTTCTCGGCGGCGATAGAGTATGGCATCGGTCTCGTCGATGCTGCTCTCGCAGACGTCGGTGTAAGTGCGTGGATGCGCTCGCTCGTCGTCAACGGAGCGCTCGCCGGTGTTGGAAGCGTTCTGTCGTTTCTCCCGGTAATCGCCCTTCTTTTCTTTTTCCTCTCGCTTCTCGAGGATACCGGGTACATGGCGCGCGTCGCGTTTGTCCTCGATTCCCTGCTCAGGAGGATTGGGCTTTCCGGCCGCTCGTTCGTCCCGATGCTCGTCGGCTTTGGCTGCACCGTTCCCGCGATCATGGCGGCGCGAACCCTTTCGAGCGACCGCGACCGCAAGATGACGATACTCCTTACGCCTTTTATGTCCTGCTCGGCGAAGGTACCGGTCTACGCAGTTTTCTGCGCGGCCTTCTTCCCCCGGCACGGAGCGCTCGTGATGAGCGCCCTCTATTTCGGCGGGATACTCGTCGCGATCGTGAGCGGTCTCGTGTTCAAGCGAACCCTGTTTCGCGGGAATTCGGTACCCTTCGTACTCGAGCTTCCAGTATACCGTCTGCCGTCCTTCGCCTCCGTCGTCCAGCATCTTCGCGGAAAGGTGATGGATTTCGTGCATCGCGCGTTTACGATCATCTTCGCCGGTTCGCTCATAATCTGGTTTCTTACGAACCTTGATTGGTCTTTCTCGATGGTTAGCGACGGCGCGCAAAGCATTCTCGCCTCGATTGGCTCGCTTGTCGCACCGGTCTTCACGCTGAACGGGTTCGCTTCCTGGCAATCGGTCGCGGCGCTCGTGAGCGGGTTTACCGCGAAGGAGGCGGTGATTAGCACGCTTTCGGTCGTGCTTCCCGGCGGCCTGGCGGCGTACTTTACCCCGCTGAGCGCTCTGTCGTTCCTCGCCTTTACGCTGCTCTACACGCCATGCCTGGCGGCGGTCGCGGCGACGCGACGCGAGATCGGCTCGCTTAAATGGACCGTGCTGGCCGTCGCCTTCCAGACGGGAACCGCCTGGCTCGTTTCCGCGCTCGTTTTCCAGATCGGGCGCCTGGCGGGCTTTTGAAGGGGCTTTAATGGGTCGATGGTACGTCTCGGTAATGCAAGCGTGCCGTCTCTTGCGCGCACGCGTAATCGCTTGCACGCATACGTAGTCGCTTGCGCTCCCTGCTTTACCCGAGCGTCTGGTAGGTGAAGGTGATGGGCGCGCTGAGGAGCCGTCGGTAGCGCCGCCTTCTGATGCGAACTTTCCTGCTCTTGAATACCGAAAGCACGATCGCCTCCCACAGGAAGACCCAACCACCGATCGACAGGCCCTCAATGAGGGTCTTGAAAAAAATGTCGCTCGGGAAGATCGCGCTTATGTAGAAAGAGAGAACGATGAGCGTGATCGAGGTGATGAAGTAGACAAGCGCCTTTTGCCCGAGGACGCGTAGATCCTTTTTGTAGAGCAAAACCATGTAGCTGAAAAAGGTTTTAAGTCCATGCATCGCGCGGTTTTCGCGGCCTTCGTTCATGATTTCCTTCGGGCACAGGATCTGAAGCTCGAAACCATACTTGAGCGGGACATCGGATGAGCAATCGTCGAGAAACGCGATAACCGGCTGGGCGAGATCCCTCCGCCTGAGAGGGGAGGAATCCAGTTCATTGAATATGTCCGCGTATTCATTAATCGAAAGATTAATTATGAAATTCCCGGAAGCAGGGTTGCGGTCATAGATTTTCGTCAGAAGGTCTATCGTTTTCATGCTTGCCCGCCATAGTCCCTATCGTATCCGCGAGATAAAAATCGCGCTCGGCGCGTCATCCCGCTCCTTTTGCACGCGGTACTTTTCCTTTCGGTTCGTGAAGTAGTCGAGCGGCTTGCGCACCCCGAGTTCGCGGAGGTCAAAGTCGGGCTTGACCTGGCGGATGTATTGCATGAGCTGCGAAAGCATAACCCAGCCCGAGGCGTCGGAAAGTTGATCGACGGCCTTTTCAAGCAGTATCTCGGTCTTGTTGAGCTTTTCCTTGTTCCGGCGGTCGTCCGCGGGCTCTTTGCGTTCGCGGTTCGGCGCCTCGATGTGGAGGAATTCGTTGCACGCGTTAACGAACGAGCTCGGCGTCTTTTTTTCCCCGATGCCGACCACGTACTTCCCCTGTTCACGGATCCTGCTCGCGAGGCGCGTGAAGTCGCTGTCGCTCGAGACGATGCAGAAGCAGTCAAAATGCTGAAGGTAGAGAAGGTCCATCGCGTCGATGATGAGCGCGCTGTCCGTCGAGTTTTTCCCGACCGTGTTACTGAATTGCTGAATCGGCTGGATGGCGTACTCGAGAAGAAGGGATTTCCATCCTTTCATCTTCTCGGAGGTCCAATCCCCGTAGATCCTCCGGACGGAAACGATGCCGTAAAGGGCTATATTCTCGGAGATATCCTCAAGGAAGTTGTGCGATATATTCTCGGCGTCGATAAGAACGGCGATATTCTTGAATTTTTCGGGCATCGGTATTGCTCCTTGATTTCAGTTTCTCCCATAAAACCTAAAGTTGCAAGCCGTGGTTGAGGATTAAATTCTGGAGGAAGTTTTTTGCATTTTCCTCCGGCTTCCCTATACTTAAAGATATACGGAAAACCGGAGGGAAATTATGGCATTTTTCGGCGATATAAAAATTCGCATCAAACTTCTGATCGTGTTCTCGCTTATCATCGGTATATTCATCATCGGGTTCGCGTACATCTTTTTCGCGCTCAGGGTGATTAACCGTTCAACCGGCATGATTTACAACGAAGGCCTGATTGGCGTTGAAAAGCTGATTGAGGCCGACCGGGACGCTTATCAGTCGAGCATCGCGATTTCGCAGTGTTTCATGAACATAGCCGATAACGACGCCGAGAGCGTCGGAAAGAACCTCGAAGATGCCGACGTGAACCTGAAACAGGTTCTGGAAAGGTTCTCTGCGTTTGAGGGAATCTATCGCGCCGCCAAACGCGCGGAGCACCCCGCCTTCACGGTATTTCAGGAAAACTATACGAAGCTCACGCGGATGACCGCGAGCTTGCGGGATCGGCTTTCGGCGATGGATCGGGACGCGGCCTGGCGCCTTTATTCGGGCGATTACGCCACGGCCTTCGGCGCGATGCGCGGCGCTATGGACGACCTTACGAACGTCATGCTGGACGCGACCGCGAAGGATTACGCGTCGAGTAACGCGGCATACCGGCAGATCGTGCGAACGTTGATAGTCATCTTTGGTCTCGTCGTCGCTTTCTCGGTCTTCTTCGCGCTTCTCCTCGCCGCAGCGATTACGCGCCCTGTCGACGAGATGCGGAGTTTCGCGTTCAGGATAGGAAGCGGCGACCTGACGGTTGCTGTCGACAAGGGTCTTGGGGAGCAAAAGGATGAATTCGGCGCGCTTGCACGGAGCCTTGAGGAGATGAAGTCGCGCGTGAAGTCCGTCATCGTAAACGTCGGCGATATTGCCCGGTACGTAAAGACCGGCAGCGTCGAGCTCAGTACGACTGCGCAGCAGATAGCCCAAGGAGCCACGGAGCAGGCGTCGCTTTCCGAGGAGGTTTCCGCATCAATGTCGCAGATGGGTGATGCGATCCAGAGGAGCACGGAGAACGCCGTGACCACCGACTCGATCGCCATCAAGGCGGCAGGGGACGCGGAACAGAGCGGAGCCGCCGTCCGCGAGGCGGTCGGTATGATGAAGGAGATCGCGAATAAAATATCGATCATAGAGGAGATCGCCCGTCAGACGAACCTCCTCGCGCTCAATGCCGCGATCGAGGCGGCTAGGGCGGGGGAACATGGCAAGGGTTTCGCGGTAGTGGCGACGGAGGTTCGGAAGCTCGCGGAACGGAGCCATTCGTCGGCAGGCGAGATAGGCGTCCTTTCGAATTCGACGGTGAACGCCTCCGCGCGGGTTAGCGCCCTCCTTGATCAGCTGGTTCCCGATATCCGGAAAACAGCCAACCTCGTGCAGGAGATCAGCGCGTCGGGAATTGAGCAGCGTTCGGGCGTCGCGCAGACTGCGGACGCGATGCACCAACTAGATACCGTTATTCAGCAGAACGCCGGCGCCTCAGAGGAACTCGCCTCGACGGCCGAACAGCTGTCCGCTCAGGCCGAGCAGCTTTCCGAGGTGATGAAGTTCTTTACTATCGAGGAAGCTTGAATCGAAGCCGCAGGCCCATGCTCTAGGGGGCGTACTCTTCCGTTCGGTCGCGTCCGCCCTCTTTTGCCCGGTACAGCATCTCGTCCGCATGCCGGATCATCGTCTCGAGGCTGTCCTCGAGGCGCGTCGTGAGACCGGCGCTGATCGTAACCGCGAGGGGGATATCGTTGACGACGATGGGGTTTTGCTCGATGAGCAACCTGATCTTGTCGATTACGGTGTAGGAGTCTTCCTGTTCCCTGCAATGGAGAAGCAGGCAGAACTCCTCTCCGCCGAAGCGGGCGAGCAGATCCGCCTTTCTGAGGTTTCGCGTCAGGATGTCGGCAACGGCCTTGAGTACGAAGTCACCGATGGTATGTCCATGCGCGTCATTGATCCGCTTGAAGTGATCGATATCGAACATCGCGACCGCGATACTGATATTTCCTCGTTTCGCGTTCTGGAAGATATTCTCCCCCGTCTCGAAGAAGTAGCGCCGGTTGTAGAGGCCGGTCAGGTGATCCTTGCTCGCTAACTCTTGCAGTTTTTGTTTCTGTTCTTCAAGCTCGGTAATATCGTCTATCGCGACGATAGCCAAATCCTCGCCTTCCCAGGAAGCGTGGTTTGTCGTGATACGGAGGTGTTTTTGGCGCGGCTCACCCGCTATGTAGAACGTGCGCGCTATATAGGTGCTTTGCGTCTTTTTTCCGTCGGCGAGGCTTTCTTTAATACAACTCCTGAGCATGCACGCGGCGCAGTCGGGCGTCGTGCCGCATTGCGCGTGCTGCTCGACCGCAAACCCGCAATTGATTGAGTTTCCACAAAGAAGGCCAATCGCCTCGGACTCATCTTTCGAGAAGAGTGTCTTGAATGCGTCGTTGATCTTTTGAACCCGGATATTTCGGTCAACAAGAAAAATCGCTGATGAAAGGTTGTTGAACAGAAACCCGGCGAACTCCGGGGAACTAATGAGCGCGTCTGTGACTTCATGCATGGGTTAAATTTAGTCTCCCTGGGCACGACTGTCAATTTTTTAAAAAAGCATGGCGGTAATGGATTCCGTGTTGACAAATCGTTTCTGACGTACTACTATTCCAGACATAATACTATGAGTGAAGAAAACAACACAATCGGAAAGGACATTATCCGCGGGCACATCGATACGATCGTCCTCAGGCTTCTCGCCGAACAGGATCGGTACGGGTACGAGGTGTACAAGGAAGTCCTGGCTCGTTCGGGCGGCGAATATGAGCTGAAAGAGCCCTCGCTGTATTCGGCTTTCCGGAGGCTCGAGGCGCAAGGGTATGTCCGCGCGTATTGGGGCGAGGAAAGTCAGGGTGGTCGGCGGAAATATTACGCGATCACCGACACGGGACGCGACTACTGCGTCAAGTCTCGCGACGCATGGCTGCTCGCAAAGAGAATTCTCGACAAACTGATAGGGGGAAATTGATGGAATCGGTGCATTATTTCGTCCGCGGCCTGTTTCGCGGCATCGCGGAAACGGAAAAGATCGTGGAGCAACGCGAGGAATTGGAAGCCCACATCAATGACCGAATTACCGATAGCGTCGCTCGGGGCATGACGCACAACAAGGCGTTTGCCGACGCGATCGAATCCCTCGGGAACCTCGATGAGTTGATCGAGACGATGACCGGTACGAAAAAAAAGGTCTTCGCGAAAAAGGCTCTCTGGTATATGCGCGCGGTCGACCTGGTCTATGGTACCTTCTACATGATCGCGGTCGGAATCTGGTTCGCGTATCAGGATTTCGGCGTGCTAGCGATATACGTCGCCTTGCCGGGATGGTTCGGCTTTATGTGTCCGGCGCTTTTTCAGTATATCGATTACCGGAAAGACCCGTTTGCGACAGGCCTCGTGCCGCTAGACCGGAGCGCCGAGATCCGCGCGTCGCTCGTCGGCTGGGTTTCCATCTCGCTCGTGTGCTGGGTTGCCAACTTTCTCCTTATGGGAAGCGATACCTTTCTTCACGTGCAATGGGCCTGGATGCCGACCTTTGGGGTTCTTTCCTGGCCGCTTTCGGAGTTGTTTTATACCTGGATAGTGAAAAACTTGAAGAGCCTCGGTCCGGAGACCGAGCCCTTCGGTGGAAAAAAAATTTGATAAAGGAGTGAATTATGAAAGGATTGGGTAAGGTAGTCGTTTGCGCGATCGCGGCCATTACGATTTCGTCGCAGGTTTCGGTCTCTGCTTTGGCGGATGACGCGCGCGTCGCGGAGGGTATTCGCTATCATGACGAGGCACGGCTCAAGCCTGCCGACAATCTCGCGAAGGCAAAGGAAATCCTAGGGAGCCTTGAGGCGAAATCGCCGCTCGCTCGCGGGTATTACGGAAGTGCAATTACGATGGAAGCGTCGGTTTGCGCGAACGAAAAAAAGTATATGAAGTCGCTTTCCCTTCTCAAGGAGGGCGTCAAGTATATCGATAGCGCGATAAAGGACGCCCCAGAGCTCGCGGACTTGCGCTTTATCCGCATGATAAATAGCTATGAGTTGAGCGTCGGCTCGCCCGTTAAGCGCTTCAAGGAGATGAAGGCCGATATCGATTGGTTCGACCAGCGACTTGACCGGTTCAACGCTACCGAGCGCGGCGAGATCCTTCTTTACAAGGGCTTGTATTTCGTTAAGGCACACCAGGATGAAGAGGCGACTAAGGCGTTTGACGCGTGTATAGCGGCTTCGCCGGGGTCCAAGGAAGCAACCGAGGCGCAAAAACAACTTGCGTCGCTCGCCGAATAAGGATCGATATATGAACGGAATTACGTCGATTGTGGAACCTGTTGCGCTTGGCTTCTCGACGGGCACCTGGTGCGTAATGTACTGCGCTCCGGTTTTACTGCCGTTTCTTTTCGGTCGCGAAGGCCTGACGCATCGTAAGAACGCCTCGCTGATCGGGTTGTTTCTCGCCGGGCGCCTTGCGTCGTATGTCGGGGTAGGCCTGGCGCTCGGCGCAGCAGGCCTTCTCGTTACCGAGTTTTTCGATCCGGTGCTCGCGAGGCATCTTTCAGTTATCGCCTATATCTTCTGCGGCGCAGTATTGCTCGCGAACGCTCTCGTTCCGGGCTATCTCGCGGCAAAGAATTGCTGCGGTTCGGGAACGGAAGGCGTCGTAGCGGTGGCACGACCTCGGTGCGCATCGACGCTTTCCGCGCTTTCAGGCGATCGGTTGACGGCTCTTCTTTCCGGGCTTTGCGTCGGGCTCCACATCTGCCCGCCGTTCTGGGCCGCGGCGGTCCGCTCGGCCGCTGCCGGGAGCCCCACCGCGGGCGCCGCGTATTTCGGTTTGTTCTACGCGGGTACCCTTCCTTTTTTCCTGCCGCTTTTGGGAATCCCCTTCTTTATAACCAAGCTTCCGTATTTCCGGAAGATAGCGCGTATTACCCAGATCCTCGTCGGTGGGTATTTTTTTCTTTTTGCCGGAATCGTTCCGTTCGTGTTCAGGGGGTAAGGCATGGCCACTACGCTTTTCTTTAGCGCGTTTATGTCGGCAATAGTATGGTTTTTCGTGCTTGCCGGAAATACCGGTTCCCCTGGCGCGTGGATCTATTCCGCCTTTCTCGTAGTTCTGTTTTTCCGGATGCTTCAGACCGGGGAGATTTCGCGGCATCGGCGTATTTTTCTCGTGAACTTCGCCGTGTTCTTCGCCATATCCTTTATTGGAATAATGATCGACGAGCGGGGAACGATGGCTATCGCCGCCGACACGACGCAGAATTCCGCGAACCCGTTTTGTCACATCATCATCCCCGCGATGGCCATCCCGTATGCCCTCACGAAAACAATCATATTTCCCGCGCGCATGATCGGGCATTTTGCGTCGGTCGTCATGATGCTGCTGTACTGGTTTATCGCGACGATAACGATCGGTCGCGGATGGTGCAGTTGGGTGTGCTTCTACGGCGGATGGGAAGAGGGCGCCTCTCGCTTGGCGAAAAAACCCCGGATACAGGTTCTGTCGCGGAACCGGGATATTCGCGCGTTTCAGTTCGCGTTTTTCATCTTTATCATTCTGGTTTCCGTTGCCTTCCTCTCGTCGGTGTATTGCGAATGGTTCTGCCCCTTCAAGATAGTCACGGAATTCTCGCCGGTGGTGAGATTCAGGGATCTCTTCGGAGCGACGATATTCATCGCGGCGTTTCTCGGCCTCGTGATCGTGATGCCCATACTGATGAGGAAGCGGTTTCAATGCAGCGCGTTCTGTCCTTTCGGCGCGTTTCAGTCGTTGGTAGACCGGGTGAGCGGATATAAAATCAAGATCGATACCGAAAAATGCACGGGCTGCCTTAAGTGCGCGACCGCCTGCCAGTTTTGCGCGATAGATCGCGAGACGATCGCGGACAAGAAAGGGCAGCCCGAGCTGACGTGCGCAAAATGCGGCGAGTGCATCGCAGCCTGTCCCGCGGGCGCCATCAGCTACGAGTTTAAATTCGCGATGCCGAAAAGAAAACTCGGAACGACGTCCGACGATGCGACCTGCAAATCAAAAAGGCCCGAACCTTCGACGCCGTTTGGGCGATTCCTTCACACGCTCCTTGAACCGCAGAGTCTTTTCGTGTTCTCGGCGTATACCTTCGGCGTGGTAATGTCGAGCCGTTTCGTGCCCGACGCGATAGGGCGTATCATCGTGCTCTTTACGGGGGGTATGTGATGGCGAAGGGAAAATTCAGTTGGTACCTCAGGCGGGTTTTTGCCCTCGTTCTCGCGCTTTTCGGTATCACCTTTTTCATGATTTATTCCGACGTTATCGGGCGCGCGTTTCAGTCCGTCGCGAACTTCGAAAGCGATCCGGGGTATTGGGGCGGGCGCGTCGCGGCGACCTTCTACGATCCAGTCGGGGACGATCACGGATATGGCGCTCTCGTGTACCCGCTCCATCGCGACTTTGCCGCCGGTTCTCTCGATCTCGTTCGGTATACCGTGCATGAGCCGGTTTACAACGCGGCCTGGTCCGAAAAAAGCGAGTATTGGCAGCTCGATCTGTCGTTCGCGTCGGGACCGAACGAGGTGCGGAACATCAGAATCTATATTGACGCTGACGGCGATGGACAGGGAGCGGGCTCTCCGCGCGTCGAGATGGCAGAGGGCGTTGTTTTTGACGCGTCGGCGCCGTGGGACTACGTGATTGCGGTGCAGGGTGGGAAGGGCTCTTTCGTATCGAGCGACGGAACGTATTCGGTCCCGGTTGCCGTCAACGTTTCCAATGGTGGGAAGGGCGTCGCGATCAGGATTCCGCTTTCGGATCGCAGGTTGCACGGACTATACCGCGTTGAATCGACGCGGCACTATGTGTGTGTGGGCGGCTGGACCCCATGGGGCCGTGACGGTTTCGTTCCGGTCTCGAAGCGGGCGTCGCTGGGTTCAGGCGGTGGGGCTCAATCGGCTTTAACGCCGAATATCTATGATTATCTCGCGGACGATGGCACGTCGCAGGAAACGCTTCTTTCGTCATGGAACGATGAAACGTTTGAAGTCCCGACATTGATCCCGGTCTCCGCTTCAATGCGGTCAGCCGCTTCCTCGAGAGAGTCTATCGGGGCGAATGCGGCGCGCATTGCTGATCTTGAAAGCGAAGCCAGGGATGAGGCTGAATCCGCTCAGAAGAACGCCCTTGCCGCGCTTGCGGAGGAGCGATCCCGAATCGGCGAAAACGCCGGGGCGGACAGTGATCCTGCTAACCTCGAAAAACTCGCGCTTTTCGCTTTTAGGGCGGGAGAGCGGGTCGAGGCGGAAGCGCTCTATGATCGGATTCTCGAGAAGGAAAAGGATAACGCGAGCGCATTGGCCTACATGGGCGCGCTCATTGCCATGCGCGGCGGTGACGCCTCTCCGCTTGCAGCAGTCGAAATTATCGCCGAGGCCTATGGGTTTCTCGATCGCGCCGTGTTGCTTGCCAAAACCCCGGAGGAGATATTCGATTCGCGCCTTTCGCGCGCGAGCGTTTCGCGATCGGTGCCCGATACGATTTTCGGGAAAGCCTTGGTTGGAGCCGATGATTACCTTGCGGTGGCTCAAGAATACCGCAAGCTCGCGGCAAGCGCGCCTGTGCCCGAAATAGCCTTCCTTGCGGAGATGGCGGAAGCGTACCTGAACGCCGCGCTCTGTTTCGAAACGGCGGGAAAGGATGCCGAGGCGGGAACCTGGTTCCGCGAAAGCGCGCGAATGGTCGCGTTGGCGGACAAGGCTTCTCCTCCGATGCGCGTTCCGGCGTCGATCAGGCTCGAGCTCGCGAGGCGCGGTTTGACAAAATAGCCGGTATGCCGGCATTGCGGGCGGAGGACGCGAGCGCGTTTTCCGCCCGACGCCCGCTGTACAAAGGCCTTCTTTTTAGTATGATACCCGCATGAGAATCGAAACCAAGTGCCTCCACGAAGGATATGAGCCCGGAAACGGGGAGCCCCGCGCCCTCCCGATTTACCAGAGCACCACGTATACGTATGACTCGACCGAGCATATCGGAAAGCTCTTCGACCTTTCCGCGGAAGGGCATATGTATTCCCGGATCTCGAACCCGACCGTCGACTGCGTCGAGAAAAAAATCGCCGCGCTCGAGGGTGGCGTCGGCGCCCTGATGACCTCATCGGGGCAGGCGGCCTCGCTCATCGCGATCATGAATATCCTCTCCGCCGGCGACCATCTCGTCGCCTCGTCGACTATCTATGGCGGGACCTTCAACCTTTTCGGCGTAACCCTCAAGCGCTTCGGCATTGAGTGCACCTTCGTCGACCAAGAGCTATCGGCCGAGGAGCTTCAGAAATATTTCAAGCCGAACACGAAGGCGATTTTCGGCGAGACTATCGCGAACCCGGCGATTACCGTGCTTGATATCGAGAAATTCGCCGCGCTTGCGCACCGGAACGGCGTCCCGCTTATCGTGGATAATACCTTCGCGACCCCGATCCTTTGCCGACCCTTCGAGTTCGGCGCCGATATCGTGACCCACTCGACCACGAAATATATGGACGGGCACGCCGTGCAGATCGGCGGTGTCATTGTTGATAGCGGAAAGTTCGACTGGACTAGCGGCAAGTTTCCGTGCCTGACGGAGCCTGATGATTCCTACCACGGCGTCGTGTATTGCCGAGATTTCGGCAAGGCCGCGTACATCGCCAAGGCGCGCGTCCAGCTGATGCGCGATCTCGGCTCGACCCCGACCGCGATGGCCGCCTTCCTCCTTAACCTTGGCCTCGAGACCCTGCCGATCCGCATCGAGCGGCACTGCCGGAACGCCGAACGAGTCGCCGACTGGCTCGCTTCCTGCCCGAAGGTCGAGTTCGTCAACTATCCCTCGCTGGAAAAAAGCCCGTATCACGCGCGCGCGAAAAAATACCTCCCGCTCGGCGCGAGCGGCGTCATCGGCTTCTCGATTCGCGGCGGGCGCGAAAACGCGGTTCGCTTTATGGATAGCCTGAAACTCGCTTCCATCGTGGTGCATGTCGCCGACATTCGCACGTGCGTTCTTCATCCCGCGAGCGCCACGCACCGCCAGATGAGCGACGCGCAGCTCGCTGCCGCCGGCATCACGCCGGGCTTGATACGCCTTTCGGTTGGTCTTGAAAATATCGAGGATATACTCGACGATATAAAGCAGGCGATGGATACGGTATAGAAAGTTCTGATACGGAAAACGACCGATACCGCGCCGTAGCGGTCTACGGTATCCTGAACCTGCGCGCGTTTCGCGTTTTACGCCCGTCAGTCGCCTTGAAGGAGAATGTTTATGTCCGTACGGTCACAATTCAATGATTTTTATTCGCTTCATGGTATCTGGGGGGCGCAAAGCTCCCTTGCATTAGGACGCATCGGCCGCGGGGCCGGAATGGTCGTCGGAAACGTGCAGCCACCCGCCCGCGCGCTCTACGTCGGGTATCGCGTCGGCGACGACCGCCCCGTTCTTTTGCCCTTCGATCCCAACGTCACCGTCGGCCTTGGCGCCGATTCCTTCGTAGCCGACGAGCAGGGCGGAAACGCCGCGCAGTCAGGCGGTACCGGCTCTGCCCCCAGTGCTCCTTCCGAGTCCCCGATCGCGTACTTTGGCGACGCTGACATAGCCCGCTCTCTTTCGATGAGCGGCGAGGAATGGCGCGCCGGTTCCCTCTCGATGACCGTAACCTCGTTTTTTGGCGCGATCCCCGATCCTGAAACCGCCGATGTCCCGCTTCTCCGGAAGAAGATGCGCCCCGCGATTTATGTCACGCTCGCGTTCGACAATACGGGAAGCGACATGCCGATGACCGGCGTGTTCGGCATGCAGGGGATCCATCGCCCCTTGTCGGACTCCACCGACGGCGCGCTTCTTGGCTTCGCGCATCCCCAGGATTGGGGCTTCGCCGTCAACTCGGGCGACGGAATCGAAGAGGTCATGGACTGGGCGGCGCTTTTTTCCGTGTTCGGGAAAAAGGAGCCGATGCTCCGTCGGCTTGCGGCGGAAGGGTGCCTTCGCTTTACGGTGCCGCCGCGCTCAAAACGGGAATATCGCGTGGCGATCGGCTCGTACCGCTCCGGCACTATCACCTCCGGGTATCGCGCCCGCCTTTTTCAGAGCACGCTTTTCTCGGGTCTCGAGGATGTTCTTACGGACGCCCTCGCGTTCGCGGGCGAAGCCCTTGCCGAGGCCGCGCGCCTCGACGCGGAGCTGGACGCCGCAAGAATTTCCGACGATCGGAAATTCCTCATCGCGCACGCGGCGCATAGCTACAACGCGAGCACCGAGCTCCTCGTGGACGAGGCTGGCTCTCCCGTCTTCGTCGTGAACGAAGGCGAGTACCTGATGATGAACACCCTCGACCTTACCATCGACCAGGCATTTCACGAGCTTCATTACTCGTCCTGGACGGTACGGAACGAGCTCGATTTCTTCTTCGCGCGGTATTCTTACCGGGACCGGTATGGACTCGCGTTTACGCACGACCAGGGCGTCGAGGACGGCTTTACCCCGCGGGGAATTTCGAGTTACGAGCTCGCGAACCTGACGGGCTGCTTCAGCTACATGAGCTACGAGGAAACCCTCAACTGGATAATCACCGCCTGCCTGTACGAGCATAATACAGGCGACGCGGCCTGGTTCGCGCGCAGCGCGGAAGCCTTTACGCTCGCGGTCGAGTCCATTCTCGCGCGTGACCGCAACGGCGACGGAATCATGGACGCGGATTCCGACCGCTGCGGAAGCGGCTCCGAGATTACAACGTACGACTCCCTCGACGCGAGCCTCGGTCAGGCGAGGAACAATCTCTATGTCGCGGTAAAGGCCTGGTCCGCCCTCGTTTGCGCGTCTGCCACGCTCGACAAGTACGCACGCGCCGCGAGCGCGCACCTTTCAGGTTCCGCGATCACGGGTCCGAGCCTGATGGCTCTCGCGCGCCGCGCGAGCGAAAGCGCAGGCCACGCCTCGGCGACCATCGTCTCGCGCATGGACGCGCGTGAAGGGTATATCCCCGCCGTCTTCGAAGGCGGTAACACATCGCGCATCATCCCGGCGGTCGAGGGGCTTGTCTATCCGTGGTTCTGCGGGCTTCGAGACTCGGTATCGACCGAGGGACCAAACGGCGCGCTCGTCTGCGCGCTCCGGAAGCACCTCGACACCGTGCTCGCGAGCGGCGTTTGCCTCGACGCGACATCGGGCGGATGGAAGCTTTCTTCCACGAGCAGGAATACTTGGCCCTCGAAGATCTTCATAAGCCAGTATGTCGCGGAGAATATCCTCGGCTTTACGGACGACGAACGTACGAGACGCGACGCCGCGCATATTCACTGGCAGTGCAACGGGAGCGCGGATTGGGCCGCGACCGACCAGGTCGACTCATCGAACGGGAAGGATCTCGGCTCGCGCCTCTATCCGCGTCTCGTGAGTTCCATTCTTTGGTTGCATCCGCCCGTTCAGCGCCTCCCGTGATGGAAGAAGATCTTGCCATCGACGCCTTCGCGCTCGCAATACGCGGCGATCTCTTTTTCCATTGAATCCCAAAACAGGCTTCCCGGTTTGTACGCCGCTTCGAACGCGGCGAGCAACTCCGGGTGCCTGCCCTGGTACCAATCCGCCATGCTTTTCTTTACCGAGCCGGTGACATTCAGGTTTTCAAGATAATAGAAATCGACTGCGTGCCTCGTCCTCTCGATGATCGCGCGCCAGTCGGTAACGCCCGGGATGATGGGGCCAATGAATACGTAGGTCCGCAAGGCAGCGCCCTTGAGCGTTTCAAGCGCGGAAATCCGATCCTTGATCGATGAGGTTGCGGGCTCGATTTCCCTGCGAACCGCGTCGTCGAGGGTGGTTATGGTGATACCGGCCTCGCAGTCGCGAAAGCGCGTTAGGATGTCGATATCGCGGGTTATTAGCGCGGATTTCGTTTGGATCCCCAGGAAGGGCTGGTGCGGGACGAGCCGTTCAAGGATCGCTCTCGTGAGCTTATAGGTGCGCTCCTGCGGAAGGTAGGGATCTGTGACCGATGACATAAAGACCCTGCGGCCGGTCAGTGGGCTTGCGCGTTCAATGCCGGGGAGGCCCTCGGGCGCGGGAGGCACGAGCTCGCTCGCGTTTATCTTGACGTCGACGTATTTTCCCCAGGGCTCTTCATGGCCCGAGAAGCGCTTCATGAACCGCGCATAACAATAGATGCATGCATGGCTGCAACCGCCGTAGGGGTTGATGACGAATTCGGTTCCCGGCAGTCCTGACTTCGTGATAAGCGAGGCAGCCCGTATTTCGGATATTCTCATCCCGCTATTGTACACAAAACGATGCCGCGCACAAACTCTTTATTTACGGGCTTTTACAATACTTATGAATGACAAATCACCGCTTATCCCCTATAATAAGGCCCAAGAATACTATGGCTCGACCATTACGGATTGGCTTGCAGATTGATTTAATCGATTCTGGATACGCGCGGGCGCTTGCCGCCGGTATCTCGTCCTTTTGCCGTGAGAAGGGCGCCAGTTTCGTAATCTTCTCCGGCCAGTCAAAAAGCACCCCTGACGGACGCTTGTACCAGAACGCGGAGATTTTCCGGCATATCAATCGACGCAATATCGACGCCATCATTATCGCGTCGGGTACGCAGTCAAGCTATATCTCCTACGATAAATACCTTGAATATATTCACGCGCTCTCCCCGCTGCCGATCGTAAGCCTTTCGATGGAGCTGCCCGGAATCACGAGCATACTGATCGAAAATGCCGATGGCTTTCTCAGTTTGCTGCGGCATCTTCGGGACCAACACGCCTGTAAGCGTTTCGCGGTGATCTCGGGGCCAGACGACAATTCCGAGGTGATAATACGGATGGAAGCGTATCGTGCGTTCCTCTCGGAAAGCGGATTTCCTGAGGAAAGCGCGCACGTGCTGTCAGGCAGTTTTACCGATCGCTCGGGATATGCCGCCATGAAGCGATTGTACGACGGGGTTCCGTTCCTTCCCGACGCCATCGTCGCGATGAACGACATGATGGCGATCGGCGCGATCAAGTTTTGCGAGGAGAAAGGCATCGCCGTCCCCGGGGACGTGATCGTAACCGGATTCGACAACATAACGCGTTCGCGATTCCTGTCACCGTCGCTTACTACCGTAAGCCAGAACCTGCGCATGCAAAGCCGCATCGCAGCCGAGTACGCGCTGTCGCTGGCCATGGGGTTTGATGTTCCTCCTGTCACACGGATCCCCACGAAATTGCTGTGCCGCAAGAGCTGTGGCTGTGTCGGACACGATGAACGGCAGATTGAGTCCATAGACGAATATGGGCAGCAGGTTCTCGACCTTGACGATTACGATTTCTGTTCCGGGTATGAGCGCTTTCGCCTTGAGGACGAGTTTCTGCAGTTGCGGCAATACCTCGGTCGCCTGCATGAGATTCCCTCGATCGCGGATCTCATACTTGCGCTTCGTTCGGATCTTGAGTATTTCGGGATGCGGAGTTGCGCGATATGCGTTTATTGCGAGAAGATCACGGGCGTTTCAGGTTGGGAATTCATTTTCCCGGATAGGGCTGAGCTGGTCCTCGCGTATGATGAATCCGCGCCGCTCGAGAACTCGAAGAGAAAGGGCAGGGTGTTCTTTAATCCGCGCGAAACCATGATCCCTCCAGGGGTATTCACCGATCGCCCGAGAGCGTTGGTCGTTACGGCGCTGTATCATCGAGAGGCGCAACTCGGGTATATCATGTATGAGCCCGGGGATATCGACATCGCGATCTACGAAACCCTATGCGTGCAGCTTTCGCGGGGAATCAGCTCGGCGCTCGTATTTACGGAAAAGCTCGCCCTCGAGCGGAGGCTGAGCAACGCGCTCAGGCGCCTGGAGGACACGAACAACAAGTTGAGCGAGATGTCCAGGACCGACGAGCTTACCGGGCTTCTCAATCGGCGCGGTTTCCTTTCTCTCGGGCAGCAGGCGATCAACCTTTCTCTCGGGATGAATAAGACGGGGTTGGTCATATTCAGCGACCTTGACGGGCTTAAAACGATCAACGATACCTGGGGGCATGACTCAGGCGACCGCGCGCTTCGCGCGATGGCGGACGTACTGAGAAAAACGTTCCGGAGCGCGGACGTTATCTCCCGGATAGCGGGAGACGAATTCGCGATAGTGACCGTGGACGCGTCGCCTGGATTTCTCGATGTGCTGAACGAGCGGATCGATGACCTGTTAAGGGAATGGAACGACAGGTCCGGCGAGCCTTTCGCGCTTTCCGTCAGCCTCGGCGCGGTCGAGTATACGGAGAACTCCGCCGACCTGGTTGAGCTTCTTTCGCTCGCCGATACGTTGCTGTACGACGCAAAACGGCAAAAAAAGATTGGCAACAAGACGGTTACCGAAAATTCCTGATCTGCTCAAGTATCGACTCGTAGTCGAACAACATCGCGAGGCGGCTAATCTCGTCCATCGCCTTTTTGGTGACCTTCTTGAATTTTTTTGACCTAAGCGCTTCGAGGATGGCATCGACCGCAAACGCGTCTCCGTCCTCAAGCGGCGCGATAATGCTGTCGAGTAGCGACTGAAGTTCTTCCTCGGTGCCTTCCTGAACTGCTTTTTTTCGATCCGCCTTGCGTGCCTTCTTCGCGAGCTTCTTGTCGAGCTCGGCAAAAACCTGTCCGCAGATGTCCCTGTATTTCTCGTACTTGCGCCTTTCCGGTTTGTGCGTGCGAAGGTCAGACTCGATCTCGCTCGTTATGCGATACAGCTCGGTGACGCTCAGGTTTCCGGAAATTCCTTTAAGCGTGTGGATGAACTTCGCCGTCGCGTTTATTGTGTCGCCAGACATGGCGGTCTCGAATTCCGGTTGCGGGCGTTCGAGCATGTCGCGAAGGCTGATGAGAAGCCGGGTATACAGTTTTACATCATGCCCGAGTCTGACCAGCCCTTCTTCAGTGTTGACGCATTCGAGCGCGGATAACGCTGCCCCTTCGGGTTTTCCGGACGTTTCCCCTGCCGCCGGGTCCTTATCGCCCGATGCTCGCTTCGCGCTGATATATTTTTCCAGGGTATTCTTGAGCATCCCCATGTCTATCGGTTTCGAGATATGCGCATCCATTCCAACGTTGAGGCTTTCCTGTATGTCCTCCGCCATCGCGTATGCGGTCATTGCGACGATGGGCGTTTGGCCGTCATTCCGCTCGCGCTCGGCCGAGCGTATGAGCTTGGTCGCCTCGAGACCGTTCATTTCCGGCATCTGGATATCCATGAAAACAAGATCGTATTTATTCGTCTTCGCCTTCTCGATCGCGTCGAACCCGTTAATGGCGATATCGGGCCGAATACCGAACAAAAAAAGCATCCGGTTGATTACGTCGCGGTTTTGCGGATTGTCCTCGGCTACGAGGATCTTCGCGTCCGGATACTGATTACGCCCGTTCGTTCGATCATGTTCGTCCCCCTGTTCTGCCTTGCCGAGAACATACGCGATTTTCCTGATCACAGTCGAGGGAACAAAAGGCTTGTCGATGGTTTCCGAGAATCCCGCGTTCATTATCTCGTCGACCGAGAAGTTTTTTGACCACGCGGTTACGAGGATAAGACGTGGCTTGTAATGAAGGGACAGAGAAAGCTCGTTTGCTGTCTCGATTCCGTTCAGTCCCGGCAAAAGGAGATCAAGAACGACGAGATCGTATTCTACGCCCTCTGCCTCGTCGCGGATGATCCGCGCGATCGCGTCCTCGCCGTTCGTGACGCATTCCGCAATAGCTCCCGATTTGTCGAGGATTCCCTTGATGATGAGGCGGGCGTTCGGGTCGTCGTCGGCGACGATAATCCGTTTCCCCTCGAGAATGGCGGCCTCTTTCGGCAGGCTGAAGCCGCTGTTGGATGCCGTCGCGGCCTCGAGCGGGAGTATGACGGTAAAGGTCGTTCCCATCCTCGGCACGCTTTGTGCCTGGATCGTGCCGTTCATCATCTCGACGAGCTGTTTCGTGATCGAAAGACCGAGTCCCGTCCCGCCCGTGCGACGCGCCAGGTCGCTGCTGCCCTGTTCGAAAACCTCGAATAACCGCTCGGCGACGCCCTGTTCTATCCCGCATCCGGTGTCCGTGACGGTGAACTGTATCAGGCTTTCGCCAAGGTTCTGAACCTTGAGCAGTATCTGGCCCTCTTCGGTGAACTTCACGGCGTTGTCTAGAAGGTTTTTCAGGATCTGCCAAAGACGCACTGGATCGCCGACCAGAAGCTCCGGCAGCGACGGGTCGAAATCGACAAGCATGTTTACGCGTTTTCCGCTAAGGCGCGGAGCCGTCACGGTCAGCGCGTTGTTGATGACTTCCTCGAGGGAGAAGTTCTTCCGGTCAAGGGTCAGCTTCCCGGCTTCCATTTTCGAATAGTCGAGGATATCGTTGAGAAGCGACATGAGGTTCTTCGCCGATTCCCTGATCGCGGTAAACGTGCGGATCGTGAGCGGCTCCGCGCGTGTCTCAATTTCAACGTCGGCAAGGCCGATAATCGCGGTTAGCGGCGTGCGGATTTCGTGGCTCATGTTCGCGAGGAATTTTCCCTTCGCGAGGTTGGCAGCCTCGGCGGCGTTAGTCGCCTTGATTAACTTTTCCCGCTCGATCTCAAGCGATTCCTTCGCGCGGACTTCCTCCGTTATATCGTCGTAGAGCGTGACGAACAAGCCCGGCTTCGGCGAATACGCGGTGTTTCGTATCGCGAGCCCGTCAGACGTCCTGAAATCAGGGAGGCGAGTCGGAGCGGTATTGAAGGCGACCTCGTTCATCTTTCGTATTGTCTCTTCCTGCGCGTCGGGATTCACGTCGCGGAAGGTTTTTCCGATGATCTCGTTTTTATCGAGATGAAACATCTTTTCCGCCATTGAATTAATCGAAAGGTAACGATAGTTTACGGGCGTACCGTCGGCGTCGAGGATCATCTCGTGGAGTATCGCGCCGCTTGACATCTTCTCGAAGAGGTCCTGGTATTGGTTCTCGCTTTCGTTGATCCTTCGCTCTGCCATCGTGCTGATTATGGCGCTTTGCGTCTCAAGCTTTTCATTCGCCGATTGTAGCCTCATTATCGCGTCATCTTTCTCGGACTGCAGCAGAACGCGTCGGCTGTAATACGTCTTCGTGGCGATAAGCATCAGTATGATGAGTAACCCATAGAGGAGGTCCATGACCCACACGTGCCGCAGTACCTCGGCTTGCGAAGTCGTGATCCCAATCGACCAATTGGTTCCGGGTATCGGCGCGAAGCCGATAAGCCATGCGGTGCCCGAGTGCCTGTACTTCCCCGAGCCGCTTTCGCCGGCCAGGAATCGTTTTTCCGTTTCCGTAACGCGCGAACGGCCGCTCTGGTTCTCCATGGGCGAATCGAGCCGTCGCCCGAACCCGATGGCGACCGGATCGGGATACGTCGAGAACCCTCCGCTTCTGTCGCTGATGTAGGCGAACCCATGCTCGTCGAAGTTAACCGTATCGATTAGCGTCATGAGACTTTTCCAGGGCATATATTGAATGATGCTTCCGGCATAGGTGTTGCGATCGTACAGGGGAACCGATATGGTGAAGAAGGATTGAGTGCCTAACCGTGACGACTCTGGGCGCGCGATGCCGATCGAGCCGCGCATGGTCTGTGTGAAGTAGCGTTCTCTGGAAAAGTCGTGCGTTGATCCGTCGATTCCAAAACCCGTCCCGTTCCGGTCAGTTATGAAGATGTTCCGTATCCTGCTGATATCGGCATACGGCTCGATTGCGTCGAGACGCGCGCGGATCGGGATCATTGGATCGCACACGACGTGGTTGCTCGCCAGAACCTCGAGCTGATTGACGTTTGCGTCGAGAAAGGCGCCAAGCATTTTGCCCGTCTGTATCGCCGTCAGTTCCAGATCCCTGAGCGATCGGCTGACTATGAAGAAAGTCCCCGTAACGAGCATAATGGTCAACGGAATCGCGAACAGCACTGTCGTTGTGATCGAGTAAATCCAGCTGCGTTTACATATCATGGGCTATTCCCTCTTTCAAAATAAGGCGTGCCTCGTCGTAGTCATATTTATAGATCGCGTTTTCAAGGCGATCTATGCAGGACGGGAATGCCAAACGCAGGAGATCCCTGTTCTCGTCGAATACATACGGAACGGCTGCGTCGTTTTCCTCAAGGAGCGCAAGGATCTTGCAGCGGATGATGTCCGTCCTGTCGTTTTCCTTTGCCGGGATCGTGGTCTCTGCGATCGGCGAGGTTTCGGCCGAGGCTGCTACAGCCGTCGATTCCTCAAGGGATTCGATCGTCGCGGCGAGCTCCCGCTCGAAGGTTCCCAGTACCGGCTCGAAGGTTGGCTGCGGATCGGCCCCTGCATCGATTGGTATTGCCTTTTCGAGGTTTACCGCTGCTGTCCGTAGCGCGTCCGCCCCGATAGTTCCGGCTGTGCCCTTTATCGTGTGGATCGCGAGTTTTGCTTGCGCGTAATTACCATCCGCGAGTTTCTGCCGAATTACTCCCATCGCGCCTCGGTTCGAAGAAAGGAATTTCAGTATGATACTCCGGAGTAATTGTCGGTTCCCGTGCGTGTAGTAAAGGCCATTGGTCATGTTTATTCCCGCGGCATCGCGAAGGTCCATCATGTCCTGCAGTTGCGGGCCTTCGATTTTTTTCGCGGCATCTTCGTCGGTTGGCTGTATCCACTCAATTAATGTCGCCCACAGTTTCGAAGGATCGATTGGCTTCGCGATATATCCGTTCATGCCCGCGGCAAAGCACCGATCCTCGTCCTGCTTCATGGCGTTTGCGGTAAGCGCGATGATGGGAAGATTCTTCCATTTTTCGTATGATCTGATCTGCCGTGTCGCTTCCAGTCCGTCCATGTCGGGCATCTGCATGTCCATGAGAACGAGCGGATATTCCTTTTTACTGAGCATCTCGATCGCGTCGAGTCCCGTTGCCGCGACGTCAGCGCCTATCTTCGCTTCCGCGAGAAGGCCGACGATGACGTCCTGGTTTGCGTCGTTGTCCTCGGCGATCAATATGCGAGATCCCGCGAGCCGCTGAAGCTGTTTCTCAAGGATCGACTCAACGGCAACACCCTCGACGGCTTTCGGTATTTGCCCCCCTACGCGGATGATCGAATCGAAAAGACGTGACGGCGTTACCGGTTTCTGGAGGACTTCGGCGATTCCCGCATCCTTGCATTCCACGTCGCCGATCTCTTTGCTGAACGCGGTTAAAAGGATGATCCCCGGCGCCGGGTCAAGTGCAAGGCCTTTGATGCGGCTCGCCGATTCAATGCCATCGCCTAAGGGGGTCTTCAGGTCGAGTATGACGATGCCGGGAACGTCGTCTGCCTTTTCGGCGTCCTGCAACCTTGCGAGGCAGTCCGAGCAGGCGCCGAATTCCTCGACGGAATAGGACATGCATTCAAGCATCTCCCCGAGGTTGGACCGGGTTTTCGCGCTGTCGTCTACGATGTAGATGCGGCTGTTCGCGTTTTTCGGCTGGCTTGCGTGCTGCGTTACACAGATGTCGGGAGTCGTGAGCTGCGTTGTGAACCAGAACGTACTGCCGACGCCGGCCTTGCTCGTGACGCCGACCGTTCCGCCCATCAAAAGCGCGAGCCGCTTGCAGATGGCGAGTCCCAAGCCCGTGCCGCCGTACTTGCGCGTCGTTGAGGCATCTGCCTGCTGGAAGGTCTGAAACAGCTTTGAGAGTTGGTCGTGTTTCATCCCTATCCCGGTGTCCGTTACCTCAAACCGGAGCGTTATGTCCTGCGCCGTACGCGATGCTACCTCGACTGTGAAGGTGACGCTTCCGGATTCCGTGAACTTGATCGCGTTCGTTCCGTAATTGGTGAGGATTTGCGCGATACGGATCTCGTCACCGACGAGGGTGTCTGGAACGTCGGGCGATATGCTGAAGCGAAGGTCGAGGCCCTTGTCGGCGGCCTTGTCCCGAAAGAGGTTCTCGATGTCGCCGATAGTGTCCGATATCTTGAATTTACGGCGTTCGATCGTCATTTTCCCAGCCTCGATCTTGGACAGGTCAAGGATATCGTTCAGGATGACGAGAAGGTGTTTTCCGGATGTGTCAATCTTGGTGAGGTATCCGCGCAGTTTCGGCGTTGGCGTGCATCGGAGCGCGAGGTAGGTCATTCCGAGAATTGCGTTCATCGGCGTTCTGATTTCATGGCTCATGTTCGCGAGAAAGGTACTCTTGGACCTGCTTGCCGCCTCGGCTGCGTTCTTCGCGTTCTTCAGCGCTTCGGCTGCCTTCCGTTCTTGCGTAATATCGTCGATAACCGCCACCATTTCGTGAAACGGATTCTTGGTATCAGTTGGACGAACGTAAAGACGCGCCCAGAATTTCGACCCGTCTTTCCTGATGAGCCGGCGTTCCGCGTATGGGACGTCGACGGAGAGAAGCTGTTTCGTGATGTCGTCGACGATGTCGTAGAACTCGTTCTCCGTTTCGTACCAGCAGCGGCTCGATTTACCGACGATCTCGTCGGGAGAAAAACCGAATATCTCGCCGAGCTGGCGATTGCAGCGGACAATGACGCGGTTCCGGAGGAGAGCGATCCCCGCCGTGACTGAGTTGAATATCGCGTCGAGCTCGCGGTTTACCGCACCGAGTTCCGCCGTGCGGTTGCTGACCTGTTCCTGGAGGCTCGCGCTGTACATGCTCAGCGCGGACACGTTCTGTACCATCGCGAGGCGAAGAACCTCGAGCTCGTCGATGAAAAACGGGCGCTCCATCGGCGTGTTTCGTTCGGAGAACGAGTGCATCTTGAGTACGGGATCGATAATGATCCTGTTGGTGAAGAAGAAGATCAGGCTGAAGACGACCGCGAAAAGGATGGCGAGCGGCGCGATCAGGACGAGCAGCTTGCCGGGCGGCATGGAAAATAAGCGTCGTTTCCCCAGCTCGACCAGAAGGTTGTACGTGATTATGCTGTTGCCGTCGTCGTAGGCAATGAGCATGCTGACTGCCGGGGTTGAAAGCAGGTTTTTCGTGGTGAGCATTTTTATTGGTATGCTTTTTTTGTCGAACACGGCGTTCTTGAGATGCCTATTGGAAGAGACGAGAATTTTCCCTGAAAAATCGGTGACGTGTATCGCACTGAAATAGTCGAAGGTCGCGAGCGTGTTGTCGATCGTGGCGATGAACGCTGATAGCTTATCGTTGTAGATATAATCGGATAGGCGATAGTTCAGGCTGACCACGCGCGCCTTGATGTCGTTGATGTGCTCGGCGTTCACGAAGGCGCTGCTCATTCTCTGGTAATAGAGAACGCCGAGGATAAAGCTCGAGATCAGCATTGTTATCATGATGTTCCGCGCGCCTGCGTATTTCATCGTATCAGTCGATTCGGCGGAATGCCGTTTTCCTTCAGGGTCGCGTCCATCCAGCGCGAATCGGCGGCGATTAGCCATTCGATGCCCTCGAGTGAACCGAGAAACTCGGCGAGCGTCTGGTTTCCGAGGTACGGTTTTACCGTTTCGTAGAATTCCTTCGGATCCTCGCGAAGGGCGGCGATGGCCCGCTCAAGGTTTTTCTTGAACGCGAGAACGGTTTCCGTTTTTCGGTCAAGTACTTCTTCCTCAAGGAATATCGCGTCGAGCACGAGGAGCTTGATGTTCCTGGTAGAGGCGATCTCGATAAAGCCGTTGTTTTTGAGTTCCGTCTTATATGGCTCGTAGGTTATCAGCAGGATTGAAGTTTCCTCAGTCGCCGGTGGCTTCATGGCCGCCATCGATGCCTGGTCCATGTTGACTTTCCTGAACGACAGCCGCTCGAGGCCGTATTCCTTGACGAAGGAAGAGAACAGGGAGTTGTTCACCGTCTGGATTTCCATGTATACCGGGATTTCGCTCTTTGTTTTCTTTAGCGCGTCGAGACCGACGTTCGAAAGGATCCCGTCAGCGCCGACAGAGCGGTTTATCAGAATGGCGGGAACAAGCGACTGCGAGACTGCGTGCCCGTGATAGTACTCGTATTGGGTTCCAGCGAAGCCATCGGTCATGCCCGCCTGGAACATTTTTTCGCTCTCAAGAAGGGAGGATACTGTCGCGAAGCGGAGATCCTTTCCCGCCCAGCCCTTTTCATGGATATAAAAAATCGGGGTATACCCGATCCAGTTGTTGACGGAGATCCGTATCGGATCGGAATCATTCTTCTCGCACACGACGAGTAAGAGTATCGATGTGACGATCAATGCCACTGCCGGTATCAGTGCGCATCGCTTGCGGATTTCAACGTTCATCGCTACACCCCATGTTCTTTGTCGCTGTCGATGTATCGATCGGCGATCATCCTGAATTCTTCGGCGCAATCGATGAATGCGTCGATGATGAGTGGGTCAAACTGTGTCTCCCTTTGGTCGATAACGATCGACCTTGCCTCTTCGTGAAGCATCGCGTTTTTGTAGACCCGTCGGGAGATCAGCGAGTCGTACACGTCCGCGACGGCCATGAGCCGGGCGGAAAGGGGGATCTCCTCGGCCGCAAGCTGCGCGGGATATCCGGCACCGTCCCAGCGCTCGTGGTGAGACAAGGCTATCTCCTTCGCCACCCTGAGAAAGTCGACCTGGTACCCGAGCGACTTTTCGGCGTTCTCGATCGCCATGCGCCCGAGGATCGTGTGCGTCTTCATGATCTCGAATTCTTCGGGTGTCAGCGAGCCTGGTTTCAGCAGGATGGAATCCGGGATTCCGACCTTTCCGATATCATGGAGCGGTGCAGACTTTATGATCATCGAGAGGTAAGAATCGGTGAGACGGGATGAAAACTGCTCGTGCGAGGTCAGGTGGAGCGCGAGGCACTTGATGTATTCCTGCGTTCGCTTGAGATGGTTCCCGGTGTCGTTGTCGCGGGTTTCCGCGAGGGAGGCGAGCGCGAGGATCGTTACTTCCTGAACGGCCCGAACCTGATGCGTCCGCCGGTCGACCTCCGCCTCGAGATACGAGTTCTTGTCGCGGAGAAAGTCCGCCGCGGCCTTCAGTTTAAGGTGATTTCTGACGCGGGCCATCAGGATGGGCGGGCTGATGGGTTTGGTTATATAGTCGACCGCTCCGGCCTCGAGCCCTTGCTTTTCATCCTTGATTTCGGAGAGGGCGGTTAAAAAAATAACCGGTATATCCCTTGTTTCAGGCTGGCTCTTGAGACGGCGGCATATTTCGTAGCCATCGAGTTCGGGCATCATGATGTCGAGCAGGATCAGGTCGGGATGAGGTTCGTTCTTCGCTATCGTGATAGCCTTTTCGCCGGTCGTCGCGACCTTGACCCGATACGCGTCCCTGAGAATGCCGGCCATGAGGGTCAGATTTTCGGGGGTATCGTCCACGACGAGCAGCGTGTCCTTTTTCATGTCCATGAAAATGCTTTCGCTCCCGATCTTTTCATCGGAAGCTTCTTTTTTGAGCATCTTTGCCTCTCCCTACGAGTATAGGTCTCCGGGATCAGGCGCTGCAAATTTTACGATAAAAAAACCGGACAACGCTGTCCGGTTTTACAGAAATACAATGGTATGTAGCGGGAAAAATCAGCGTTCCAGCTTGCGATAAACTCCACGATGCGGGGTGTCTGCGTCCTTTCCGAACTTTTCCTTCCGCCATTCGGCGTACTCGCTCCAGTTGCCGTCGTACCAAATCACCTCGCCGTCAGACTCGAAGGCGATGAGGTGGGTGCACACGCGGTCGAGGAACCAGCGGTCGTGGCTGACGACCATCGCGCATCCCGCGAAGGAATCGAGGGCTTCCTCGAGCGCGCGCAGGGTGTTGACGTCGAGATCGTTCGTCGGCTCGTCGAGGAGGAGGACATTCGCCGCTTCCTTCACCATCATCGCGAGGTTAAGCCTGTTCCGCTCGCCGCCCGAAAGGACCCCGACCTTGCGCGACTGGTCCGCGCCCGAGAAGTTGAACCAGGAGCAATAGGCGCGTGAGTTGACCTCGCGCACGGGCCCGTTGATTCCCCTTCCGTTCTGGTCCATGGCGCCGAGCTTGATGATGTCGGCGCCGCCCGAAAGCTGCTCGTATACGGTCTTGTCCGGGTCGAGCTTGCCGCGCATCTGGTCGACGTAGGTGAGCTTTACGGTTTCGCCGAGCTTGATCGTACCCGCGTCCGGCTTTACGATCGCGATTTCGCCGTTAGGCCCGCCGGTGGGGACTTCCTGTCCGGCCGCGCCCGCGATCAGCTTGAAAAGCGTCGTCTTACCGGCGCCGTTCGGGCCGATGATCCCGACGATCGCTCCCGGGGGAACGGTGAACTCAACCTTGTCGAAGAGGAGGCGGTCGCCGTAACTCTTGGCGAGCCCTTTGGCCTCGATGACCACGTTGCCGAGCCGGGGTCCTGCGGGGATCGTGATTTTTGTGTCTTTGACCTTTTCCTTGCCGTCCTCGGCGAGGAGTTTTTCATATTGATTGATGCGGGCCTTGCTTTTCGTGTGGCGGCCCTTCGGGCTCATCGATATCCACTCGAGTTCGCGGTCGAGCTGTTTCTTTCGGTCTGATTCGCCCTTTTCCTCTTTCGCGAGGCGGTCGGATTTCTGCGCGAGCCAACTCGAGTAGTTGCCTTTCCACGGGATGCCCTCACCGCGGTCGAGCTCGAGTATCCATTCGGCGACGTTGTCGAGAAAGTAGCGATCGTGGGTGACGGCGATGATCGTACCCTCGTATTGCTGGAGATGCCGCTCGAGCCACGCGACGGTTTCGGCGTCGAGATGGTTCGTCGGCTCGTCGAGAAGAAGGATATCCGGCTTCTGGAGGAGGAGACGGCAAAGCGCGACGCGGCGGCGCTCTCCTCCCGAGAGGACGTCAACGACCTGATCGCCCGGCGGACAGCGGAGCGCGTCCATGGCGAGCTCGAGCTGGCTGTCGAGTTCCCATGCGTTGCACGCATCGAGTTTATCCTGAACCTTGGACTGGCGCTCCATGAGCTTGTCCATGTCAGCTTCGGGATCTCCGAACGCCTCGTTGATCGCGTCGAATTCTGCGAGTAGATCGGTGATTTCCTTGACGCCCTCCGCGACGACCTCTTTGACGGTCTTTCCTTCCGCGAGGTGCGGTTCCTGTTCGAGATACCCTATCGAATAGCCGGGCGAGCAGGAGGTTTCCCCGAGGAATTCGGTATCAACCCCCGCGAGAATCTTCAATAAACTTGATTTTCCCGAACCGTTAAGTCCGAGTACGCCGATCTTCGCCCCGTAGAAATACGAGAGGCTGATGTCCTTGAGGACTTGCTTGGTTCCGTGACTCTTGGAGACCCGGTCCATTGTATAGATGATTTTCTTGTCGTCGACTGTCTTTGCCATGGTTGTGAGTGTACAGGAAAAAAGGCGAAGTATCTATTGTTGGGGTTGTATACCTACCGGTAGGTATACAACGTCGACAGAAATCATAAATAAACGTGACCTTCCCGAACGCGCTGTATAAATTTCCGTAACGCGCGCAATCCCGTCGCGATGCTTTCCTCGTCGAGATTTCCGTATCCAAGGATGATGTCGCGGCTGAAGGGGCTCTTCGGCGCGAGGCGTTCGTTCCGTTCATGGAGATAGCGCGCGACGGTCGCGACCTGGACGCCCTCGGAGAGGGCGGCGCTCCAGTCGCCGGGAACCTTCGCCGGATCCTTGAAGCTGAGGCGGCAATGGCAGCCCGCCTCGGTTCCGTGGACGGATACCGTATCGCCAAATTGTTCGGCAATCCCTTCGATAAGCGCGTCACGACGCGCGCGATACAGCTTTCGCAGGTTCCAGATATGGCGCTCATAGAGTCCTTCCCGGATAAAGAGCGCGAGCGCGCGCCCGGTGATCCCGTCGGGCCAATCGGAGTGGCCAAGCCGAAAGGAAGCGAACGCGCCCGCCATCGCCTCGGGCACGATCAGGAAGCCGGTTCGGATCGCGGGATAGAGGGTCTTGTTAAAGGTTCCCGCGTAGAAAACGCGTTCCCTGTCGAGCGTTAGGATCGGCGGGATCGGAACGCCGCGGAGCCTGATCTCGCCGTCATAGTCGTCCTCGAATATCCAGCCGCATGACTCCCTGACGCGCTCAAGGAGTTCGAGCCGTCGCGCGATCGGAAGAATGCCTCCTGAGGGAAACTGGTGCGACGGGGTGACGATGGAAAGATACGGCTCGGTACTCGCCTGAAGCTGGTCGGTTTGAAGCCCATTTTCGTCCACGGGCACGTACGAAAGGGTGTAGCCCGCGGCAGTGAGTATCCGCTTGAAGGAGTTGAGGAGCGGGTCTTCGAGCGTCGCGCGAGCCGTCCTTTTTCTGAGGAATTGCGCAACGAGGGAAAGGGAATGCGTCGTTCCCTTTGTAACGAAAATCTGATCCGGATCGCACTGGATGCCCCGGGTCCTGAAGAGGAGGGCGGTGAGTTCCTGCCTGAGGGAATGGTCGCCATGGATGTCGGTAAACGATAGGTCGGCGTACCCGATCGCGTCGAGGGTTTTGTCGATGCAGCGTTTCCAGTTCCGGAACGGGAAGGTCGCGAGATCGGGCGTGCCGCTGGCCGTGGCGAAGTCGATGATTGGGGTCCGAATTCTCCCGTCTACGCTTTTTTCCGCGGGGGCGCGCGGCGTAGGGTTCGCGATTTCCGTTCTACCCTCGCGCCGGTTCGGCGATTGGTTGGGCGTATTTTTCAGCCGGGATGCGAGCTCGGTGACGCGCGTTCCGGAACCGGTTACGCCGGTGAGGAATCCTTCGGCCTCAAGCTGCTCGTATGACTCGATGACGACGTTTCGCGCTATTCCGAGTTCCGCGGCCGCGGTTCTGCTTGAGGGGATCTGGGTTCCTGCGGGTATGGTTCCGGCCAGAACGCGCGAACGCAAGGCGTCGCAAAGTTGGCGCACGAGGGGGAGTGACGAGGTCCGATCCAGGGAAATTCCGTACATAAAGTGGCCCTCTGAAAATATCGAACAATGGTTCTTATTCAGAACCGCTTTCATGAATAGTATGTCGTTAACGGCATTAAAGCAAGCCGTACTGTGGAGGCTCGTATGAAAATGAGAAAACTCGGGAACACCGGGATGATGGTTAGCGAGATTGGCCTCGGGGCGTGGCAGCTCGCGAACCCCGATTGGAAACTCGACGATCAGGAGGATGCGCTCAGGATCGTGAAATCGTCGCTAGACGCGGGTTGCAATTTCTTCGATACCGCGCCGGGATACGGAGGGGGACGAAGCGAGGAGCTTCTCGGCAAAGGCCTGAAGGGGCGTCGGCAGGATGTCGTCATCTGCAGCAAGTTCAGTCACGTAATGGCCGAGGGTGTCCGGCGCGAATTCGTTCCCACGGATATCCGCACCGTCCTCGAAGGATCGTTCCGCCGGCTCGGAACTGATTATCTCGACGTTCTTCTCCTGCATAATCCTCCTCGCGAATTGATGGACGGCGTGCGCGCGAGCGGCCTTTACCGGGAACTCGAGGCACTGAAAAAGGAAGGGAAGATCCGCGCGTACGGTGTCTCGCTCGACTGGGGCGTTGAGCTTGAGCGCGTTGCCCGCACCACGGCGAGTACGGCATGCGAGGTGATGTATAACGCATTGTACCTGGAACCCGAAGAGGCGTTCCCTGAGGCGGCCGAGCGAGGGATTGGCCTGATCGTGAAGGTGCCGCTCGATTCCGGTTGGCTTTCCGGGCGCTATGACCGACAGACCCGTTTCGACGACATCCGGAAACGGTGGAGCCCTGAAATCATCGAACGGCGCTTTGCGCTCGTGGAAAAGCTCAAGGAGTTTTTGGAGCCGGGAGAAAACCTCGCGCGGCTCGCGCTGCAGTTCTGCCTCGCGCGAAACGAGGTGTCGACGGTAATTCCCGGCGCGAAGACGGTCGAGCAGGCGCTCGAGAACTTCGCCGCCGCGGATCATGAGTTGCCCGCCGAAACGGTCAGCAAGATTCGCGAACTCTGGACAAATGAGATAGTCGGAAGCCCGCTTCCGTGGTAATGCGCGCGGCATAATAAAGGAGATACGACATGAAACAGATTGAAAGGATTCCGTTGGGAAATACGGACGCTCGGGTAAGCCGGGTTTGCCTTGGCGCCATGCTGATGGGTTCGGTCATGGACAAGGATGAATCATTTCGCACGCTTGATCATTTCGTCGAGCGCGGCGGGAACTTCATCGATACGGCGAACTGCTACGCCTGGTGGGTTGGGACCGGCGAATACGTCGGCGACGAAAGCGAGAACATCCTTGGTGAATGGATGAGCGCTCGGAATAACCGCGACAAGATATTCCTCGCGACCAAGTGCGGCGCGCGGCTTCGGGACCCGCACTCGATCCGCGGGCCGGACGGGGTTCCGCGCTGGTCCGAGGTTCCGGCGAATTACGAAGGCGCGTCGCGCAATGCGATTATCTCGGCGGTCAACGACAGCCTTCGTCGGCTTCGCACCGACTACATTGACCTCTATTACGTGCACGTCGACGATCGCGACTCTTCGCTCGAGGAAACCCTCGGGACCTTGAACGAGCTCGTCGCGTCGGGCGTGATCAGGCACGTCGGGTACAGCAACGTCAGAAGCTGGCGGCTTGAGCGCATACGGGCGATTTGCGAGCGGAACGGCTGGGCGCAGCCGGTCGCGATCCAGCAGGAGTACAGTTACCTTCGGCCCGCGGCCGGCTCCGACCTGGGCGTCGGGGTTCACGCCGATGACGAGTTCTTCGACTTTCTTTCGGAGAATCCGTCAATGACCCTCGTCGCGTATTCGCCGCTTTTGAAGGGCATATACGTGAGCAAGGAAAAAAGGCTCGCGTACTATAACTGGCCGCTCTACGACACGCCGGACTCCGCCGCGCGCCTTGAGCGGTTGGAGACGGCCGCAAAGCGGCTCGGCGTCGACGGCAATACGCTTGTGCTTGCCTGGATGCTCGCCAAGGCGCCCGCGATAATACCCATACTCGGCGGAAGCAAGTACGCGCAGTTTGAGGCTAATCTCGCCGCGCTCGATGTCCGCCTTGACCGGGAGACGATCGCGTATCTTGACGGTACTGCTACATCGCTTTGAGGAGGTTGACCATCTCTATCGCGCTGACGGCGGCGTCGTAGCCCTTGTTGCCCGCCTTGGTTCCCGCGCGTTCGATTGCCTGCTCGATCGAGTCGGTGGTAAGGACCCCGAAGATCACGGGCTTTCCGGACGCGAGGGATACCTGCGCGATGCCCTTCGAGGCTTCTGCGCAGACGTAGTCGAAGTGCGGCGTCGATCCGCGTATGACCGCGCCGACGCAGATAACCGCGTCGATGTCGTCGCGCGCGGCGAGTCGCTTGGCCGCAAGCGGGATCTCGAAGGCACCGGGAACCCACGCGAGCGATATGGCGTCATCCTCGACGCCGTGTCGCTTGAGACCGTCAAGCGCGCCGCCGATCAGCTTCGACACGATGAACTCGTTAAACCGCGCCGCCACGATCGCGACGCGGATCTTTTCCGCGACGAGATTTCCTTCAATCGTTTTCATAGTTGCTCCTTGCACATGGTTAATTCTTTCGAGGCGTTTGCGTCCGCGCTCATTATATGGTTCATACGCTCCGCCTTGGTGCGGAGGTAGAATGCGTTGTCATCGTTCGCCTGTATGACGATTGGCTCGCGGCACGCGACCTCGATGCCGCGGGACCGGAGGTCGTCGATCTTGTCGGGATTGTTCGTCATGAGCCTGACTCGGCCGACCCCGAGATCGGCGAGGATTGCCGCGCCCGCTGCGTAGTCGCGCTCGTCCGCATGAAAGCCGAGCTGGATATTCGCCTCGAGCGTGTCGGCGCCGCCGTCCTGGAGTGCGTATGCCTTCAGTTTGTTCACGAGCCCGATCCCGCGGCCCTCCTGCCGGAGATACACGAGCACGCCGCGGCCTTCCTCCGCGATCCTGCGCATCGCGCGATCGTACTGCTCGCCGCAGTCGCACCGGCGCGATCCGAGCGCGTCCCCGGTCAGGCATTCCGAATGTATCCTGCAAAGGACGGGCTCGTCGCCCGAGACGTCGCCTATGACGAGGGCGATGTGTTCTTTCCCGGTTTGCGTCTCGGTGAATCCATAGAGACGGAACGTACCGTACCGCGTCGGGAGCCGCGTCTCCGCCTCGCGCGTTACGGCACACTCCCTCGTGCGGCGGTATTCGATGAGATCCTCGACGCTGACGATCTTGAGTCCGTGAGCGCGGGCGAATCGCTCGAGGTCTGGAAGGCGCGCCATCGTCCCGTCCTCGTTCATGATCTCGCAGATCGCGCCCGCCTCATCGTCGACGTCGGCGCTGCTCGAGGTCGCGAATGCGAGTCGAACAAAGTCGCAGGCGGCTTCCGTGTGGCCGCGCCGGGTGAGTACGCCTCCCTCGCGCGAGGCGAGCGGGAAGATGTGCCCGGGGCGGCGAAAGTCGGAAAAGCTCGCTTTCGGGTCGGCAAGCGCGCGGATGGTAAGCGCACGGTCATGTGCCGAGATTCCGGTCGAGGTATCGATATGATCGACCGATATCGCGAATGCGGTTCCGTGATTGTCGGTGTTCGTGGCCGTCATCTGGCCGATGCCGAGCCCATCGAGCCGAGCGCCCCGCATGGGAACGCAAACGAGACCGCGCGCTTCCGTGACCATGAAGTTGATCGCCTCGGCCGTCGCATATCGCGCCGCCATGACAAGGTCGCCTTCGTTCTCGCGGTTATCATCGTCGACGACGATAATCATCTTCCCGTTTCTGATGTCCTCAATCGCATCCTCTATCGCGTCCATTTATCTACCCTCCATAAAGCCATGCATGCGCAAAAACGATTCGTCGATCGGTTTCCGGTCGTCGCTGTTCGTCCGATTCGGGAACAACAATCGTTCCAGATACTTCGCGATCATGTCGCATTCGATATTTACCCGTGACCCGACGGCGCGTTCGTTGAGCGTTGTCACCGCGGCGGTGTGCGGAATCTCCGAGATCGTGAAGTACTCGTCGCCGACTTCGCACACGGTCAAGCTGATCCCGTCTATCGCGACCGATCCCTTGCGCGCTATGTAGCGAAGGATCTCCTCGGCGCACGAGATGCGGTAAATCAATGCTATGTCGTCTCGCTGAACGGATTCGACGACGCCGACGCCATCGATGTGGCCGCTTACGAGGTGGCCGCCGAGCCGGGACGACGGGGTGAGCGCCCGCTCGAGGTTAACCCGGTCCCCGGGGGCGAGATCTTTAAGCGTCGCTCTGTCGAGCGTCTCGGCCATCGCGTCCGCGCATATTCCGTCAGGCATCAGGCGCGTTACGGTGAGGCACGCCCCGTTTACCGCGACGCTGTCGCCGAGCTTCGTTCCCTCGAGAACGGTTTTTGCCCGTATCCTGATCTCGGCCGATCGGCTTCCGCGCGCTATCGACTGTACCGTCCCCGTTTCCTCGATTATTCCGGTGAACATATATCCCCCTCGACGACAAGGTCGGCGCCGCTTCTTCCAATCGTAAGGCCGTCTACGCGCCAGGCTTCCGCGAGCGTCGTAATGCCCGCGCCCGCGATGGCGGATTTCGCGCGCTCGCCGCCGATAATCAACGGCGCGACGTAAAACCGCACGCGGTCGACGATGCCAGCCTTGAGCGCGCCTTCGGCGAGAGTGCCTCCCGCCTCGAGAAGGACGCTGTCAATTTCCAGCTTTCCGAGTTGGACTGCGAGGTCCGCAAGGTCGAGGTGTCCGCCTTGTTCGCGTATCGGGAGCAGTTCAATCCCCGCAGCCTTGAGATCAGCTGCCTTGCTTGCGATCTCGCCCGAGTGGTCCTGCGCGAGCGTTTCGGCGCAACAGGCGACTATCGTTCTTACTTCGCGCGCGCTTTTTGCGATCTTTGAATCAAGCGGGATTCTGAGACGCGAATCCGCGATGACGCGTATCGGTTGCGCCGTCTCGGCGTTGCCCGTCCGCACGGTCAGGAGCGGATCGTCTGCAAGGACGGTCCCGATCCCGGTCATTACGGCCGTGAATTCGGAGCGGAGGCGGTGCACTTCCGCGCGCGAATCGGCGCACGAGATCCATTGGGATTCGCCCGTCGCCGTCGCGATCTTGCCGTCAAGAGACATCGCGCTTTTCAGCAGAATGAACGGCCTTTTCGTGGTGATGTACTTGATGAAGGCGCGGTTGAGCGCGCGGCTTTCGCCCTCAAGGATGCCGTCGATTACCGTGATTCCTTCGGCGCGAAGCCTCGCGATTCCTTTTCCCCCGACGAGCGGGTTCGGATCCAGCATCGCGCACACGACCGTCCGAATTCCGGTCTTGACGATGAGCTCGGTGCATGGCGGGGTGCGCCCGGTGTGGCAGCACGGCTCGAGCGTGACGTAGAGCGTCGCGTCGGAAAGGTCTTCGTGGCCGGCCTCGCGCGCGTCCCGGATCGCGTGGACCTCGGCATGCGGGCCGCCGCACTTGGCATGCCATCCCCGGCCGATTACCGCGTCGCCGCGGACTAAAACCGCGCCTACCATCGGATTGGGATGAACCCTTCCTGCCCCGCGCCTCGCGAGCTCGAGCGCTTCGCGCATGAACGCTTCAAGCTCTTTTTTCTTTTCTTCGGACATAAAAAAACCCCGACTACAGCATGACTGTCTTCGGGGGTAACGATTACGGATAAACGGTCGGGAACGTCTCAGGCAGGTGCCTGAGCGTCAAATAAAAATTGTTCCCGTTCGTCTCTTCTCTCATCCAGACTTTACTGTCGGCTCCGGAGTTTCACCGGATCATGCATAGGGGGTTCGCGTAGCGGAACCGTTCGTTCCGCCTCGTTCGTCCTTTCGCTCGCGGGCTTTACCGCCGGTGGGGAATTACACCCCGCCCCGAAGATCGACTGATATAACGATAATACGAAGTCCATTTCGGGATGTCAAGGGTTTTCCACGCGTGCGGTTTCTTAGGCCGAAGGACTGATCCACTCGACGGCGTATGAGCCGTTTCCGTTTTCCCCAAGCGCTCCTGCGAGCCAGGGAAGGATTTCGGCAAGTTCGTCCGCGAGCTTCCATGGAGGGCTGACGATGAGCATCCCCGATCCGATAAGGCCGTAGCCGCCGTCAGGGGTAGTTTCCGCCGTTTCGTCCCGTCCCGTCTCAGTGGTCGGGGTTGAGTCGGTCCCGGCGACTTTTACGCGGAGTTCAGCGGTCAGGATTCCTTGGATTCCCGAAACGGCAAAACGGTCTTTGAGCCCGTAAAGCTCGGCGTCGCGCCTCCCGACGATCGGGTACCAGAGCGCGAGTATCCCGACGGGCCAGCGCCGATGGAGCGCGATGAGCGTCTCGGCGGTCCGGGTATAGTCGTCAACGGTTTCAAAGCTGGGGTCTACCAGGGCAAACCCGCGTCGGGGATCGGGGGGCGAAAGCGCGAGAACCCCCGCGTAGCCATCTCGGTGATGAACGTGAACCCGCGGGTCGCCTGAAAGGTTCGAGCGGAGGTTTTCGATCTCCGTGGGATGGAGTTCCATGAGCGTTAGCTGGTCGCTTTCGCGCGCCAAAGAGCGCACGATTTCGGGCGATCCGGGGTAGCGATGCCCATCGCGATAAAAAGCGCGGCAAAGGTCGATATACGGCTCAAGGATCACCGGAATGTCCTTTCTGTCGAGAAGCGCGAGGATTCCGGCCGTCGCTTCATTCGTTTTTTGAGCCCATTCGCCGTCAAGGCCATAGATTCCCGCTCCCGCGTGGGTGTCGAGATAGGAAAACGGCTTTTCCTTGCAGAGGAGGTTGGCGACGATGCGCGAAATCGTCGCGTGCTTGAGCACATCGGCGTGGTTTCCCGCGTGAAAGGCATGGCGGTAACTGAGCATGAGCGCCATTTTAGCCGACGCGCGAGCCACGGGTAAAGACCGTTCGGTGAAATTTGACACCGATATTCCCGCATCTTAGACTTTTACTAGGGTATGCACTAAAGGGGGCCAAGTATGGGGTTCAAGGACATGAAGTTGGCAATAAAAATCGGCGGTGGATTTATCCTCGTTTTGGCGCTTACGGTCATTATAACGGCCTTGAGCGTTCTTAGCCTGCGATCCCTTCAGTCGACATCGCATAAGAATGACGTCACGAGCCTGATCGTGCAGCATATGCAAAGCGGCACGATCGCCGGCAAAAACTTTGTTATCACGAAGGTCGCTACCTATCGTGACGACGTCGATAAGGAAATGGATACGATCATCCGGGAAACGACAATGCTTCGCGATATCGAAAAACACAAAGAAACCATCGAGCTTTTTAACGCGATACTCGAGGGCGCGACCTCCTATCGCGCCAATTTTGGCGAGTACGGAAAATATGAGGATCAAAAAAAAGGTGTTGAAAATCAATTGATCGAAAAAGAGGGCGAGCTTGAGTCCTTGATCTTGAGCCTGTACGACTCGCAGCGCAAGGATTTTTCGGATTTGATGCGGACCGGCGCCGGTACAGCCCGCCTTGCCGATAAATCCGACAAGCGGGACGGCGCTCAACGGCTTCTGGTTTATCTGTATCAGACTCGCTCTAGTCTCATGATGTATAATCTCACTAAGGACGCCGCAAGCATCGAGGCCGCCAAAAAAAGCATTGATATGCTTATCGCGGATGTTACCCAAATGAAGGGCGATTTTGCGCAGAAAAAAAACCGCGATAACGCCGATTCAATCATCGATACCGCGACAAAACATCGCGCCCTCGCGGAAACCTATATTAACCTTAACGCGGTTCAGGAAGAATACCGGAAGAAGGCCGCGGACGGCGGTGCCCTGACGATCAAGAATGCTACCGCGGTCAGTGACGCGGCAGCGGCTGAAATGCAGAGACTTATGGCCATGACGATCGTTTTCGTGCTCTTTGGCGCCATCGTTGCGATCCTCATCGGTATCGCGATGGCGATTCTCATAACCCGCACAATTACCGGTGCGATGAAAAAGGGCGTTGATTTTGCCCTCAAGATCGCCGAAGGCGACCTCACCGTCAGGCTGGACATTGACCAGAAGGACGAGATCGGCATGCTCGCTTCCGCGCTACAAAACATGCTTGCGCGCCTGACCGGGATCGTGGAAGAGGTCACGAGCGCGGCGCTCCAGGTTTCCTCGGGTAGTCAGCAGCTGTCGAGCACCGCGCAGCAGATGTCGCAGGGCGCGACGGAACAGGCATCGTCGGTTGAGGAGATATCGTCCTCGATGGAAGAGATGTCGAGTAACATCAAGCAGAACGCGGACAATTCCATGCAGACGGAGAAGATCGCGCAAAAGTCCGCGCAGTCGGCAGAGGCTGGCGGAAAGGCGGTCGCGGCGACGGTCGAGGCCATGAAGGAAATCGCCTCGAAGATCGGCATAATCGAGGAGATCGCGCGGTCGACGAATATGCTGGCGCTGAACGCGTCGATCGAGGCGGCGCGCGCGGGCGAGTACGGAAAGGGCTTTGCGGTCGTCGCCTCTGAGGTCGGAAAACTCGCGGAGCGGAGCCAGAAGGAAGCCGGCGAGATCAGCAAGCTCTCGATTGAGAGCGTGACGATAGCGGTAGAGGCAGGCGAAACGATCGCCGCGCTGATTCCGGAGATCAAGCGGACGGCGGAATTGGTGCAGGAAATCAGCGCGGCGAGCAATGAGCAGAATTCCGGTGCCGAGCAGATTAACGCGGCGATCATGCAGCTTGACAAGGTCGTTCAGCAGAACGCGTCGGCGTCCGAGGAATCGGCGTCGATGTCCGAGGAGCTCGCCGGCCAGGCCGAGCAGATGCAGGCGACGATGAAGTTTTTCACGGTGAAGGAAAAGGCGAAAGAAACCGCTCGCGTCGAGGGAAAAAAGCTTTCGGCTTCGACGGTGAAGCCTGCGGCGCCGAAAGCGACCGTAACGCAACCAGCGCCGACTTTTGCGAAGAAAAGCGCGAAGGCGCCGACGCCGGTCGCAGAGCCGCAGCCCGTGGTGGCGAACAAGAGTTCTGTTGACAAGAATACTGCCGACAAAAGCTCGGCGGACAAAGGTCCGTCCAGGCTCCCTTTGACCGGAATTCATATCGTTCTGGACGAAGAAGGCAAACAGTCTGGCAAAGACGCGATCGATAGCGATTTTCAGGAATTTTAACGAATGAAGGGCTGAGGAGGAAACGATCATGGCAGATGGCACCCGGAACATCATACATCAATATCTCACGTTCAAGCTCGCGGACGAGGTTTATGCGATAAACGTCGCCAACATCAAGGAGGTTCTTGAGGTTCCCCGCCTTACGAAGGTTCCGAAGATGCCTCCATTTATGATGGGTATAATCAATCTCCGCGGCAGCGCCGTTCCCGTCCTTGACCTGTGCAGGAAGTTTGGTATCGGCGAGACGGCAATGACGGCGAACACGAATATTATCGTCACCGAGATCGATGTACCGCGACCGGATGGAACGACCGAAGAACTCATCATCGGGATGTTCAGCGATATCGTCCACAAGGTAATCACGATTGACCCCGAAAGTATTGAGCCCCCACCGAAGATTGGAATCGCGATAGACACAGCCTTTATTAAGGGGATGGGGCATATCGACGGCAATTTCATAATAATTCTTGATATCAACAAAATTCTGACCGGAAACGAGCTGCAGGAAATTAAAGAAAACGCGGTTGAGGCCTGACGTGGGGACTGTGGCAATAGGAGCATAGCATGGAAGGAAACGAGCGAAGTACCATCCAAGAATATCTGACGTTCAGGATTGCCGAGGAGAATTACGCGATCAACGTCGGGAGCATCAAGGAGGTTCTTGGTGTTCCCCGCATAACGCGCGTTCCGCGGATGCCGGACTACATGAGCGGCGTCATCAATTTGCGGGGGAGCGTGATACCGGTTCTTGATTTACGCATGAAATTTGGATTGGGCGAAACCCTTTTGACGGATGACACGGGGGTTATCGTTACTGAGGTCTGCGACATTTTCGAGGAAGATGAGGACGAGAAACTCATCATCGGCATTTTTAGCGACGTCGTGCAGAAGGTCGTAACGATTGCGGATTCGGAGATTGAGCCGCCGCCGAAGATCGGGATGGCTATCGAGACCGATTTCATCGCCGGAATAGGGCGCGTCGACGATTCTTTCGTCATAATCCTGAATATCGACAAGGTTCTTTCCGGCGGCGAAATAACGCCGGAGCTGGAGGGTTCCCTCGTTGAAAGTCAATAACATTACGTCGTTGACCATCGAGCGCGCGGGTGAAAGCCGTGGGCAATATCTCGCCTTTCTCGATAAGGATAAGGGCGGCGCGATCGACCTTGGATCGCTCGACGAGATAGACCTTTCAGGAATTCAGATACTCGTCGCGCTCATTCGCGACGCAGCCGCGCGGAAGCGGGAGCTTCGCCTTACCGGAGCATTGCGCGCCGAGGTAACTTACCGCGTAGCGCTTTCCGGGCTTTGCGGCCCCGAATGCACTACGGGCGAACAGCTGGAATCGGCAATCAGAGCCCTGCTCTGAGAAAACAAAAAAAGGCGGGTGGCGTATGTCGGATAGCAAATTCATTGAGACCTTCAAAGAAGAGGCCCTTGAGCTTTTGGGTACGCTTGAGGAAAAATTGCTCGAGCTTGAAGAGTATCCGGAAGACAAGGAAATCCTTTCGGCAGTGTTCCGCGTTATGCATACGATCAAAGGGTCGTCGGCCATGTTCGGCTTGGACCGAATTTCATCCTTCAGCCATGAGGTTGAATCGATCCTGTCCGCCTTGCGCGATGGAAAGCTTGGCTTCTCGAAGGCCCTTATTGGCAACACGCTTGTTGCCCGAGATATGATCCTGGAAATGCTCGAGCGGCCGGAAAACGGTACAGGCGCCATGCCGGAAGAATTGACTCGGTTCCTGGACGATTTTCGCAATGCGGTCGGCTTCAAGATCCAGCAGGAGCGCGTTTCCCCTGCGCCCGAAACGGTCGTTGGAGAGAAAGAGCCTAAGCGCCATAAGGCGGCGAATCTCGAAACATGGCGAATACGGTTTAAACCAGGGAAGGACATGTTTCGCCGCGGGACGAATCCGCTCGCCCTTATCGGCGAATTGCGCAATCTTGGGGAAGCTGTTTGCATCCCGCTTTTCGGCGACGTTCCGGCCCTTGCCGACCTTGATCCCGAGGATTGCCATACTGCGTGGGAAATATTCCTGACGACGGCCGCGACGGAGAACGATATCCGGGACGTGTTTATCTTCGTCGAGGATTGCTCGGAGATCCATGTCGAGCGACTGGGAGATCTCGTCGATGAAAGCGCTTCCGGCGGCAAGAAGCTCGGCGAGATACTGGTCGCCGAGGGTAAGCTCGATCAGGTGGAGCTTGATCGTGTCTTGGGCGCCCAAAAGCGGATTGGAGAAATACTCGTGGAAGAAAAAATCGTCTCGACGACGGATCTCAAGGTTGCGCTCGAGGAGCAGAAGCAGATCCAGAAAGCCCAGAAGAACAAGCTTGCAGCGACCGACATGAGCACGATCCGCGTCAAGTCGGAGAAACTCGACCAGCTCATGGCGCTCGTCGGCGAGCTCGTGACCATCCACGCGCGAATCATGCAGACGACGAGCAATAACCGCAATCACGAAAATGACGAGTTGATATCCATCGTCGAGCAATTTGGGCGGTTGACGGACGAACTCAGAAACAATACCATGAGCATCCGGATGATCCCTATAGGAACAACCTTCAGCAGTTTCAAGCGCCTTGTGCGCGATCTTTCCGCGGAGCTCGGCAAAACCGTCGACCTGGTCACCGAGGGCGGTGAGACAGAGCTCGACAAGACGGTCATCGAAAAACTGAACGACCCGCTCATCCACATAATTCGGAATAGCCTTGATCACGGTATTGAGCTGCCCGAGACGCGCCGGGAACGGGGGAAACCCGAAACCGGCGTGATATCGCTTCGGGCTTCCCAGACGGGCGCGTCCGTGTACATCACGATAGAAGACGACGGAAATGGCCTCGACGTCGAGAAGATACGGAACAAGGCGATCGCCAAGGGACTCATAAAGAGCGAAGACGTCCTGAGCGAGCAGGACGTCTATCGGCTCGTGTTCGCGCCGGGTTTCTCGACGAAGGAACAGGTGTCGGCGGTCTCCGGGCGCGGCGTGGGAATGGACGTGGTCAATCGCCAGATGGAGATGATAAACGGCACCGTCGAGATCGAGAGCCGCGCGGGGGAGTTTACTCGGATTACGCTCAAGATCCCCCTTACTCTCGCCATTATCGACGGCTTGCTTGTTCGCATCGGCAAAGAGCATTTCGTCGTTCCTCTTTCGGTCATCGTCGGTTGCCTCGAATACAATTGCGCGCGAGATGGCTCCGAACGGAACATCGTCATCTTCCATGACCGCCAGTTGCCGTTCATCAACATGCGCGATTTCTTCTCCATTAGCGGGGATCGCCCTTCAATCGAGCAAATGGTCGTGGTAAACATAAAGAACCTGCATGTAGGAATTCTCGTCGATCAGGTCATCGGCGGGAACCAGACCGTGATCAAGCCGCTCGGGAAGCTGTTCCGTCAGGCTGAGGGCGTTTCGAGTGCCACGGTGCTCGGCGACGGATCGGTCGCGCTTATTTTGGACGTCGAGCAGATCGTCGGCGCGCGCGAAAGGGACGCTCAATGAACGATAAGACCTTCCTCGTTTTCAGGGAGTTTATCGAGGGCAATCTCGGTATCAAGATGCCTCCCGCGAAGAAGGTGATGCTCGAGACTCGTCTGGGTAAGAGGATGCGCGCGCTCAAGATCCCGACGTACGAGGATTACTGCGAGTACGTGTTCAGCAAGGAAGGCTTCGAGCGCGAGGTGCAGCAGCTCGTCGACGTGGTCACCACGAACGAGACCGATTTCTTCCGCGAGAACCATCACTTCGATTACCTTACCCAGGCCGTGCTTCCCGAACTGATCGTGAAAAAGGGGCTGTCCGAGCTGAACCTCTGGTCGGTCGCCGCGTCGACCGGGCAGGAATCCTACACCCTCGCGATGGTTCTCGAGACCTTCATGAGAACCTCGAGGCCGTTCCGGTACCGGATCCTCGGCACCGACATCTCGGAGACCGTCTTGCGCATCGCGCACGCGGGAATCTATACCGAGCACCAGGCGGGGAAGATCCCGATGCGGCAAAAAAAGGAATTCTGCCTGCGCAGCAAGGATCCCGAGGAAAAGACGATACGGTTCAAGCCCGAGATCCGTGAGAAGATCATGTTTCGAAAACTGAACCTGATGGATTCCGCGTATCCGATCAACCGAAAATACCAGGTGATATTTTGCCGGAACGTGTTTATTTATTTTGACCGTGCGACGCAGCACGACGTGCTGCACCGCATTCACGAGCATCTCGCGCCTGGCGGGTTTCTTTTTATGGGCCATTCGGAGAACATCGGCGCCGTCGACCTGCCGCTGAAAAGCGTTTCGGCCGCGGTGTATCGGGATACCAGGCAGGAGTGACGAATGATTCAGGTAATGCTGATTGACGATTCGGCCGTCGTGCGGCAGACGCTCACCGACGTGCTTTCCGCAGAGGATGACATCACCGTCATCGAGACTGCCTCCGATCCCTATGACGCGGCCGAAAAGCTCAAGCGGTGCGTTCCCGACGTGATAATCCTCGATATCGAGATGCCGCGCATGGATGGCCTTACCTTCCTGAAAAAACTGATGTCCCAGCATCCGTTGCCGGTCATCATCTGCTCGAGCAAGGCGGAAGAAGGGTCGAGCAACGTCTTTCAGGCGATGCAGTTCGGCGCGGTCGACATCATCCTCAAGCCGAAGGTCGGCACGAAGCAATTCATAGAGGAATCGCGGGTGATGATATCGGACGCGGTGCGCGCGGCGAACCTGACGACGGTCAAGAAGATCTCGACCTCCGCGCATCTGGTCGCGCCGAAGCTTACCGCTGACGTCATCATGCCGATGCCGTCTCCCCACGTTCAGATCGAGACGACAGAAAGCGTAATCGTCGTCGGGGCGTCGACTGGCGGAACCGAGGCGCTCAAGGTGTTTCTCGAGCGCCTCCCGATCGACTGTCCTGGCGTGGTGGTCGTTCAGCACATGCCCGAGCACTTTACCGCGGCGTTCGCCTCCCGGCTCGACGGCATTTGCGACGTGAGTATCAAGGAAGCGGAAAACAACGACACGGTCCTCCGGGGCCGCGTTCTTATCGCTCCCGGGAACAAACACCTCCTGCTCAAGCGGTCGGGCGCCCGCTATTACGTTGAGGTGAAGAACGGCCCGCTCGTGTCGCGCCATCGCCCTTCGGTCGACGTCCTTTTCCGCTCGACTGCGCGGTACGCCGGAAAGAACGCCATCGGCGTCATCATGACCGGGATGGGCGACGACGGCTCCCACGGGATGCTTGAGATGAAGAATGCGGGCGCCTACAATATCGCCCAGGACGAGGATTCCTGCGTTGTATTCGGCATGCCCAAGGAGGCGATCAAGATCGGGGCCGTGGACAAGATCGCGCCTCTTGACCAAATCGCCGACCTCGTGATCAAGAAAAGCAGCGCTCGATAATTTGCCCTTGCGTTTGGGCACGGATGCTTTACAATAGAAAGTAGCGAAATATATACCCGTGCTGCGGGAGGGAGATTGCTATGGGCGCGTCGATTCTTATCGTGGATGATTCGGTTTCTATCAGGCAGAGCGTCAGGTTTATTCTTGAGCAAAGCGGATATACGGTATTCGAGGCAGCCGACGGAGCCGAGGGGCTCAAGCGGCTTTCCGAAGAAAAGGTTCAGCTGGTCATTACCGACGTGAATATGCCGAATATGGACGGGCTCACGATGGTCAAGAAGGTCCGCGAGACCGACGGTATCAAATTCCTGCCGATCCTGGTACTCACGACCGAATCGCAGGGATCGGTCGTCGAGGAAGGAAAAAAGGCCGGCGCGACGGGATGGATCGTAAAGCCGTTCAATAACGAAAAGCTCATAGAGACGATAAAAAAAGTCATTCCTTGAGGTTCAATGAGCAATTCGCCCGGAACGAGCAATATATCGTCCCGGGCGGATTTTTTTCCTCGCGAGACGACATCATCATCTCGACCCTGCTCGGATCCTGCATTGCGGTTGCGTTGTATGACCTTTCCGTCCCCGTCGGCGGGCTTAACCATTTCATGCTTCCATACTCCAAAACACCCGAAATGGGCGACGTGGCGGTGAGTGCGAAATATGGGGTAAACGCCATGGAGTTGCTCATAAACGACATACTGAAAAAAGACGGCTTGAAGCGGAATCTGCGCGCGAAGGTTTTCGGCGGCAGTGCGGTGATCGAGTACAAGAAGGAAGCAACGTACAACGTCCCGAAGATGAATATTGAATTCGTGTTCGATTTTCTCGACCGCGAGCGAATCCCGGTCGATTCCTACAGCGTAGGGGGAACGCTTGCGCGTAAGATCGTTTTTTTCCCGCTGACGGCAAAGATCCTTATGCGCTTTAGCCGTTCCTCGGCGACCGGTCTTGCGCACCGCGAGGACGCCTATACCCAGAAGCTGATCGAGGAATTCCGCAACGACGGGCGCCCGATCATTTTCTGATTTTTTGTTGGAAAAAAGTGCGAAACGGCGATACATTATAGGTAATTACATTCTGTTAGGAGGGTTTAATCATGCCAAAAGGTAAAGACAAAGGAAAGGCCGAAGCGAAAAAGAAGCCTGTGCACACCCTGAAAGAGAAACGTAAGGAGAAACAGGAAAAACGCGCTACAAAGAGCGAATAAGCGGTTACAGGCGCCCTTGCAAGCCGTATTCATTCCTTATATGATACGGCCTGCGAGGGTTATCATGAATGCAATCATTACGGTAGTTGGCACCGACCAGGTCGGAATCATTGCCAACGTTTCCACTTTTCTTTCAGCTCACCAAATCAACATAATCGATATATCGCAGACGATCCTTTCCGGGAACTTTGTCATGATGATGATGGTCGACCTCTCGAAAAGCGATATGACGATTCAGGACACCAAGGAAAAGCTCAATGCACTCGGCGGAGACCTTGGCGTCAGTATCAGCATGATGCACGAGCGGGTTTTCTCCGCCATGCACCGAATCTAGGGCCAGTCGCCCAATCCCATCTCAAGAAGGCCTAACCATGCTTTTTTCTCCATATGAAATCCAGGAAACCGTCGATATGTTCATGCGCCACAAACTCGACGTGCGCGCGATAACCATGGGAATCTCCCTTCGCGATTGCGCGAGTTCGTCAGGCAGTGAATCGCGCAAGCGCGTCCGCGAAAAGCTTTTGCGAACCGCGGGCAACCTCGTAAAGATCGGCCGCGACATAGAGGTCGAGTTCGGCGTCCCGATCATCAATAAGCGCATCGCGGTTACCCCGATCTCCCTCGTTGCGGAGGCAAGCGACGAGACGGACTTTACGCCTTGGGCCCAAACCCTCGACGAGGTCGCTAACGAGCTCGGCGTCGATTTCGTCGGCGGATTTTCCGCGCTCGTGCAGAAAGGCATGACCTCGGGCGACCTCCGTCTCATCGAGTCGATCCCGCACGCGCTTGCCGTAACCGGCCGCGTATGCGCCTCGATTAACCTCGGCACGACCAAAAACGGAATCAACATGGACGCCGTTAAGAAGATGGGCACCATCATAAAGGCTTCCGCCGAGGCGACGCGCGATCGCGACGGGCTTGGCTGCGCGAAACTCGTCGTGTTTTGCAACGCCCCCGAGGATAACCCGTTCATGGCAGGCGCCTTCCACGGTGTCGGCGAGGGCGAGGCGGTCCTTTCGGTTGGCGTATCCGGTCCTGGCGTCATTAAGGCTGCCTGCGAGCAGTATCGCGGCGCCCCGCTCGACGTGCTCGCCGACGGCATCAAGAAAACCGCGTTCAAGATTACCCGTATGGGGCAGCTTGTCGGGCAGGAAGCGGCTCGAAGGCTTGGCGTTCCGTTTGGTATCCTTGACCTTTCGCTTGCCCCGACCCCGGCCGTAGGCGATTCGGTCGCCCGGATCCTCGAGGAGATGGGCCTTGAGTCCGCGGGCGCGCCCGGGACTACCGCCGCGCTCGCGATGCTCACCGACATGGTCAAGAAAGGCGGAGTTATGGCCTCGACCAACGTCGGCGGGCTTTCGGGCGCCTTTATCCCGGTTTCGGAGGATGAGGGCATGGTCGCTGCTGTGCGCTCAGGGTCGATCAACCTCGAGAAGCTCGAGGCGATGACCTGCGTATGCTCCGTTGGGCTCGACATGATCGCCATCCCCGGCGATACCACCGCCGAGACGATCTCCGGGATTATCGCAGACGAGCTGGCGATCGGTATGGTAAACAACAAGACGACCGCAGTCCGCCTAATCCCGGTGCCGGGCAAGGGCGCGGGCGAATGGGCCGAGTTCGGGGGCCTTCTTGGTGGCGCGCCGATCATGTCGGTTAACCGTTTTTCTTGCGCGGATTTCATCAATCGTGGCGGAAGGATTCCGGCGCCGATACACAGCTTTAGAAACTGAGTATACCGACCGGTAGGTATAGTCGCTCGTGTTCGCGATGGTCTGATAGTTGAAAAAGAGCGGGAAAAGGATCATAGTGGGAATCATGAAACGAAGTATTCTTGCAGTTTTTTGTGTTGTTATCGCCGTTTCGGCGTTCTTCGCGCAGGAAAAGCCCGATGCGCTCAAGCTTTATCGGCATGGCCGGGATCTCGAGGCTGCCGGCAGGGTTGAGGACGCCAAGGTTTCCTATGGCGAGGCGATCGAGGTATGCAAGCAGGAACTGACCGAGAATCCGAAGAATATCGAGGCGTCTACCATTTACGGATGGGCGCTTGTCAGAACCGCGCGCTATCAGGAGGCGGTCGGGGTTTGCGTTGAGGCTCTCAAGGTTTCGCCTGACGCGCGCATCGTCGAGACCCTCGCGGAAAGCTACTTCTATCTTTCGAACTACAAGGAATCGCTTAAATACATGGAAAAGTACGTTGACGCGGCCCCTCGCGGCGAGCGCGTCAGTACCGCATATTTTTTCATGGGCGAGATATACCGCTTGTCAAAGCAATTTAACCGCGCCGATATCGCGTATTCGGCGGCCGTGCATCTTGAGCCGTCCATCTCTCTGTGGTGGTTCAGGCTCGGCGGCGCGCGGGAAAACGTTGGCGACAAGAAGGGCGCCCAGGACGCGTATCAGCGCGCGATCAAGCTTCGCCCCGACTATAAAGAGGCGACCGACGGCCTTAATCGCGTCCGAGCATAACCGCGTCCAGGCTCGCTATCAGGTTGCGTGGATCGATCTTCTTTCGATCCGCGGTAAGCCGACCGACGAGGCCGAACGCCTGCGCGACGAGTTTCCCCGCGCGGCCCGGAAGCCGAAAGCCGGGCTTTAGCATCCAGCGCGAGAAGAAAACCATGCCCTCCACCGAGAGGGCTTTTTTTATGCCCAAAAGGATCGCGCCTTCGGTAAGGGGATATCCCAGAGGGGCCGCGACGACCCGTCCGAACGGCACAAACAGGTTAAAAAGGACGATGCTCGCGCTCATGACCAAGATCGGGAGAATCCTGATTCGGGAACGATCTGCGAGCACCAAAACGACGGCAAGGCCCGCAAGCCCCGCCTGGACGGGAAGGCTTTCCGTGAAGAGGAGGGCCAGGATCAGCGCGCTACCCGCGGCAAGGCGGAACGCGGGATTGTGCCAGAATCCGAGACCCTTTCCAGTCTCTGCGAAGGCCCCGGCGTCCGCGCTGAAAAGCGGCCCTTCGAGCGTGCCCGTTCGGGCGGCGCGATACCAGGCTGATTTTTCCGCATAGCGATTGGCGAAGGCGCCGAGGAGCGCGCCGGTAACCGCGCCGATCGCGATAAAGGGCGGCGCGATGAGCCAGGCGCTTTCACCGAAGATATACCAGCGCGCGAGGGTTAGTTGCGCCGCGTTTGACGCGAAGGCGCCGATGACGCTGATGCCGATATAGGATACAGATTTCGGGAATAGCCGCTTGAGGCCATACATTACGGCGGCCGAAGCGACGGTTCCTGCCATCGAGAATACGAATATGTACGAGAAGAGGGTTCCGCCGATCAGCCCGTGTCCGAGAACCTTAATGAGAACGAGGGCGCAAAACTGGCCGAACGGCAGGATTCCGATCGCGAGCATGACCGGAAGGTTGGCGAGCCCCAACCTGAGAAAAGGGAGCGGCTTGGGGATCATGTACTCGATGGTTGAAAGGAAAAAGCAGAGGGCGGCAAACCAGGCAATGGCGGTGTCTTTTTTAACGGTATTCATGGATCCTGCCCCTCTATCCCGTAGCCGAAAAAAAAGAACCGGCCCTGGGGCCGGCTCCTGTCATCGGTTCGATCAGTGATGGTGATCGCAGCCGCAGCCACCCGATTCACAATCGTCGTCGCAATCGCAGTCATCGCCGCAACCGCAACCGCATCCGCCCTTGAGGCCATTCTCTTTTTCGTCCTCGGTCGCGTCGCGAACGGCAACGACCTTCACGTCAAAGTGGAGGGTTTCGCCCGCGAGCGGGTGGTTCGCGTCGACGGTAATCTTCGCGTCATTGACCTCGGTGACGGTCACGACGCGCGAGCCATCGGGCCCGCCCGCCTCGAACTGCATGCCCTCGGTGATCTCGACGTCGTCCGGGAATTGCGAGCGTTCCACCTCGACGACAAGCTCGTCCTGGTATTCGCCATAGGCATCCGCGGGCGCGATGGTCGCCTTGAGGGTATCGCCGGCCTTCTTTCCTTCCAGTTCCTTTTCAAGTCCCGGTATCAGGTTGTTGCGGCCGTGCAGATACTCAAGAGGGCCCATGCCCTCGGATGAATCAAGTACTTCGTTCTGGTCATCGGTCAGGGTATATTCGATGCTGACGACCTTATCTTTGGCAATTGTCATAAAAAATCCTTGTAAAGTAAGCTTACCAGAAAATAACATAATCAGGGTCTACCGGCAAGTGGAATGGTAACGGCGAATCGTAAATAAGATGGACAAAGCAATCCGGGCGGGATATACTAAGCAAAAGGAGTTGTGCAAACATGGATAACAAGTCGATTTTAGTTTTGTTCTTTGTTTTCATCGTTGTTTTTATACTTTCATTTACCCTTTGTCTGGACGCGGTCGCGAATAATCAGGTTATGTACGGCATTTATGCCTTTGTGGGCTTCCTGGTTTTGATTCTTCTTTCCCTGTTCGAGAGCATGACCCTTGCCAAGAGCGGCGTTTCTCTCGCTTATTGGTTCCGTGCCATTACGATTATCTCGCTTATCGTCTTTATCTGGTACCTGACCCGCGTCGGTACCCTGTTTGGTTGGTGGTAGGGCGTAAAAATCCCGAAGGGATTTTTACGCTCGGAGAAATTGACTTGCGGTCAATTTCTCCACAGCGAAAATAGACGGACTTATCTGCAGGAGAATTGAGCTGAATGCTGGATTTTCCGTTGTTATGCGTCTGAAAAACGAAAAATAAGGCTGAAAAACGGTGTTTGCCGGTTTTTTGGCCTTTTTTTTAGCGCTTTTTGCCCGAATTGAGCAATACCGAAATCAAATCCTCACGATGAACCATCCGTAGCGCCTCGAGCACAAGTGGATGGTTTTCTTTTTTGTTGAACTGCAGCAGCGCCCGTTGTAATGACCGTTCGTGCCCGCCTCTCGCGACATAGACGTCCTCTTCGGTATAGGGGTCAACGCCCGTATAATACATGCAGGTTGCAAGGGTTCCCGGCGTTGGATAGAAATCCTGAACCTGATCAGGCACAAAACCATCCTTTTTCAGTTCGAGCGTGGTATGCAGAGCGTCTTCCAGTCTGGCTCCCGGATGGCTCGCGATGTAATACGGCACGAGATACTGCTTTTTCCCCAAGGATTCGTTCATCTTTCGATATGCATGCGAGAATTCGACGTACATTTCATGCGTGCTTTTTCGCATGAGGGAGAGGACGCGGTTCGAGGTATGTTCAGGGGCGACCTTGAGCTGGCCTGAAACGTGAAACTCGCAGAGTTCCCGGAGAAAGGTTCGATCGGGGTCGAGCATGAGGTAGTCATAGCGTATTCCCGAACGGACAAAGACCTTCTTTATCCCGGGAAGCGCGCGGAGACGGCGGAGCAGGGTGACGTAATCGCGATGATCGGCCTTGAGCGCGGGGCATGGATCGACGCCAAGGCACTGTCGGTCGGGACAGGCTCCGTTAGTGGCTTGTTTCGCGCATGCGGCCACGCGGAAGTTCGCGCTCGGGCCTCCGACGTCGTGTATGTATCCTTTAAAGTCCGGATGGCCAGTCAGGGCTAGTGCCTCGCGTTCGAGGGAATCATGGCTGCGCGTCTGGATGAGACGGCCCTGATGGAAGGTGATCGCGCAGAACGCGCAGGCGCCGAAACAGCCGCGCGAGCTCGTGAGCGAGAATTGCACCTCTTCGAGCCCGGGGATGCCTCCTGCGGAGTCGTAATTGGGGTGCCAGTGCCGGGTGTAAGGAAGTTCCATAACCCGATCGAAGGATTGGGTGTCGAGGGGCATGGCGGGCGTTTCCTGCACGACGAAGCGGGCTTCGCTTTGCTCGACCAGGATATGGGCGTTGAAGGGATCGGCGTTTTGCTCCTGTAAAACGTAATGCCTGCCATACTCGGCCTTTTCGGCGCGGATTTTCTCGAACGAAGGAAGCCTGATCGCGCCCGAGGGAATATCCGCTTCCTTGCCGGTACGCCACATGGTTCCGCGTATCCCGCGGAGCGTTTCAGGCGGCAAATCCCCCGGCTCAGACCGGGCGGCGCTCAAGCGGGCGGCGATCTCGAGAATCGGGCGTTCCCCCATTCCATACGCGAGAAGGTCCGCTTTCGTGTCGAGGAGGATTGAGCGCTTGACGGTATTTGACCAGTAATCGTAGTGGCCGAAGCGGCGGAGCGATGCCTCAATCCCGCCGATAATTACCGGGATTCCCTTCGAGAGCTCGCGTATCTTTGCGGTGTAGGAAAGGAGCGCGCGATCCGGGCGGAATCCGGTCTTGCCCCCGGGCGAGTACGCATCCTCAGATCTGGGCTTATTGTTCGCCGTATAGCGCGCGACCATGGAATCCATGGCTCCCGCGCTGACAAGCCATGCAAGGCGCGGCTCGCCGAGCCGGAGAAAATCCTCTGCCGCGCCCGGTTCTTGCCATCGGGGCTGAGCGACGATGCCGACGCGGTATCCTTCGGACTCAAGAAGCCTGCCAAGGAGAGCCGCGGCGAACGAGGGATGGTCGACGTACGCATCGCCCGAGACGATGACGAAATCGCATTCGGTCCATCCGCGCGCTTCCATGTCGTCGCGCGTTACGGGAAGAAAGGAAGCGCGGTTCACGCGGTTCAGGCCTGTACGACCTCGGTAACGCCGGGAACGGTTTTCATGAGATGCGCCTCGACGCCCATCTTGAGCGTCATGGTCGCCATCGGGCACGAACCGCAGGCTCCGGTCAGCTTGACCAGTACCTTTCCGTCGTCGGAGACCGAGATGAATTCTATATCGCCGCCGTCTGCCTGAAGCTGGGGGCGGATATCTTCAAGGGCTTTCTTTACGCTGTCTGCAAGCATGGTTCACTCCATAAAAAACGCGATAGTATCGACTGAAAGATACTCAGGAAGGAAGAAGGGGTCAAGGTCTCTATTGTTTCGAAAAGGGCAAACTTGTATAATTAAACGTGATATGGCGCATTACCCGTCAAGGAGCCAATAGCATGCAAGATTCGCAGTATGATTTCACCATCTCATCCTTGGGGCCCTGTAAGGTCGGTTCCCCAATACGGCTATCAAATGTCGAAGGCGACTTTATAGCGAATTACGTTACCGACGAGGACTTCGTTCATTACCACGTCGACGCGCACCTCGATCAGGCGGAAGGGCCGTACAAGCGTTCCGAGCTGCTCGAGAAAGCCGGGCCCCGCGAGAAAATATTTTTTAACCCGAGCCACGTGCACGCGGCGATCGTTACCTGCGGAGGGCTCTGCCCCGGTCTCAATGACGTGATCCGCGCCGTCGTTCGGTGCCTGTGGAATCGCTATGGCGTGCGCCGTATCAGCGGTATCCGCTTTGGCTTTAAGGGCCTCCTTCCCGAGTACGGCTTCGAGATCATGCCCCTCAGTCCACAGGTTGTCGACGACTGCCACAAGACCGGCGGCTCGATCCTCGGCACTTCACGAGGCGGCGGCGACCGCGTTATCGAGATCGCCGACGCGATCGAGAATCTCAACATAAACATGATCTTTATCATTGGCGGCGACGGCACCCAGCGCGGTTCGCTCGAGGTCGCCGAGGAGATCGAGCGGCGCGGCCTCAAGATCGCGGTGGTTGGCATTCCGAAAACCGTCGACAATGACCTGTCGTTCATCCAGAAATCGTTCGGGTTCGATACCGCGGTTGTGAAGGCGGCCGAGTCGGTAGCGGCGGCGCACATGGAAGCGCATTCGCAGATCAACGGCATCGGGCTCGTGAAGCTCATGGGGCGCGAGTCGGGCTTCATCGCGACGCATACGGCGATCGCGAGCCATGAGGCGAATTTCGTCCTGATCCCGGAAGTGCCCTTCGAGCTTGAGGGGCCTAACGGCTTTCTCCACTACCTTGAGGATCGCCTCCGTTCGCGGCATCACGCCGTTATCGTCGTGGCCGAGGGCGCAGGGCAGGACCTTCTTAAGGGCGAGGAAGGAACGGACGATTCGGGGAACAAGAAGCTCGCCGATATCGGCGTTTTTCTTCGGGACAAGATGACTGCGTACTTCAAGTCGATCGGTCTTCATATTAATCTAAAATATATCGACCCGAGCTATCAGATCCGGTCGGCGCCGGCCGCCCCGATCGATTCAATTTATTGCGAACGCCTCGGCAATAACGCCGTTCACGCGGCGATGGCGGGTAAGACCAGGCTGATAATCGGGCTTGTGCACAACAAGTTCGTGCATCTGCCGATTCGCGTGGTGACGAGCAAGCGGAACTATGTCGATCCTGAAGGCTCGCTCTGGCGCGATTGCCTTGACGCCACCAGTCAGCCGATCCTGATGGTGAACGACAAGGAAGCGTTCCTCCGAAACAGCAAGCGCAAGCAGCCCACGAAGAAATAAACGCTGTTTGGCTGTCGGCCTCAGTACAGGTTGCCTGCCGCCGAAAACACGAACTGGAGAAGGATTTCGTCCCGCCCGTCAAGGAGCTGGATGGAATCCTTTCCTTTTTTAAGGGCGCGCGCCGCGGCAATCTCGCGGATCAGGTCCCGCTCGAAGCGTGAGGCGATCTCGTTCGGGCTTTGCTTTTTCCCGAGGCCGGAAACGGTTATGGCGATCGCCTGCGTTCCCGCTGACATCTTTCTCCCCAGCTTCCAGGAGCCCCCGAAGGTGTTGATTCCGGTCGTGCCAGAAAGGGTTCCGTCCTTGTTGAATACGATGCGCGCGGAGGTTGCGTGCCCGGGCTCAAGCGGAATGAACTGCGTTTCGGCCCTATAGCCCGCGAGCTGCCATGTTTTCCCGGTAAGCCCGTTTTCCCGCGCAGTCGGCTTTGCCGCCTTGTTCTTCGCGGTGCCTCCGCCGACCGTCTGGCAACCGGCAAGGACCACGCAGACAGCACACGCGAAAAGAATCGCGAGGAGACGCGTTTTCGCAAGCGCTCCTGGAACCGTTTTTTCCGTCATATCTTGAATAGTATCAGCGAAACCGCTTGAAATCAAATCAAGTTTTCGGTATTATACAAATCACGCGGGGAATTAGCTCAGTTGGTAGAGCGATTGGTTCGCAATCAATAGGTCACCGGTTCGAATCCGGTATTCTCCAAAACGAAAAAGGTCGTCCGACAGGACGACCTTTTTCGTTTTTGATAGGATTCGAACCGGAGGGACGCGCCGAGCCGGCGAGGCGCCGCGCCAGGGAGGGCGCGGTAGTCCCGGAGGCGGGCTGGAGACCCGAAGCAGGAGGCCGAGGGTCTCCAGCCGAATCCGGTATTCTCCAGAAAAGGCGTCCATTAGGGCGCCTTCCTTCATTTTAAAGGCATTTGACCCTTCGGGCGGGGATCTACGGGCGGTGTGTTTGACTTTCGCGAAGTCAGAACCTACGCTTAAGGTGAGAAAAGGGAAAAGGAGGCTCCGTATGAGCGTCATTACCATTTCACGGGAAGCCGGCAGTGCCGGAACCCAGATCGCCGAAGAGGTTGCCGCCAATCTGGGGTATACCCTCGTCGACAAACAAACCCTCGGGACCATGCTGGCGAAATACGGCCTGATCAGTTTCAAGCAGGTATATGACAGCGTGCCGACTTTTTGGGACGGATTCGATTCGCAGGCAACCGATCAACGGTCATCCGTTCTCGCTATGATGAACAAGGCCATTCTCGCGATAGCGCATCGGGGAAACGCCGTCATTGTGGGGCGCGGAGGATATGTGGTGCTTGGCATCTACGCGGACGTGCTGAACGTACGCATCCAGGCGCCGTTTACCACCCGCGTCAAGCGCGTGCAGGATGAGCTGAAAACCGCCGATATCAAGTTGGCGGAAAAGGACGTCAAGGAGCGGGATCGTGTCAGGCTCGCGTTCATGGACTCGGCGTACGGATTGAAGGCTGAGCCGGTATCGGCGTTTGATATCGTGGTCAACACGGGTAAAATCGATCAGGACAAGGCGGTTCACTGGATCGTCGACGCGTCGCTCGCGCTTGACGGAGGCGAAGGACCCCGGGTCGCCAATATCGACATTGACCCCGTTCTTGCGGACGTCGTCGCGGAGATTATGGGATCCTGAAGCGGAAATGCCTTAGCGCGACGTGACGCGCAACCCTCCTGCGTCCGCCGCGCCGATGACCGCAACCCGGTTTCTCCCGGCGGCCTTTGCCATATCAAGGGCAGCGGCCGCCCGCGAGATGAGCGCGTCGACGTTTTCTTCCTTCGACACCTCGCCGACGCAATAGACGCCAAAGCTCGCGGTTACCCGCATTTGCAATGAGTCGCCCGTGTCAACGAGATTGTCCGCGACCGCGGCGCGCATGCGCTCGGCGATCGCGCGCGCGACCTTGGCGTTCGCCCCCGAGAGTACGCAGGCGAAATCCTCGCCGCCGAAACGGGCTGCGGTGTCTTCCGCGCGGAGCTGGGAGGTTATGGCTACGGCGACGTGCTTGAGCGCCTCGTCTCCCGCGAGATATCCGTAGGTTTCGTTGAGGAGCTTGAAGTTGTCCAGGCTTAAAAGGACGATTGCCATCGGTTCCGCATCGCGCGCTCGCGCGGAAATTTGCCGCCTGACAAGATCGATGAAGCTTTTGAGGTTATTTATCCCGGTCAGGGGATCGATCGTCGCGAGTTCCGTAAGCCGTTCAAAGAGCCTCGTCGTCTCGGTGTTGTCCTTGAAAAGGACGATTCGGCCCAAGGGGGTTCCCTTCGGGTCCTTGATGAACGTAACCCGGCAAATGTATCTGCGCGACGTGTCTCCGAAACCAACGGCAAACGGGAAATCAGAGTCAACTCGAGCATCCATGTTCTGGCAGAGGATCTCGTGGCGCGCGAGCACCTTTTTCGCGTCGGCGGAAATGGAGTTCTGTCCCAACTCGGGGAAGACCGTCAGGGCGCTCTTGTTAAAGTCCGCGATGCGGCCCCGCTCGTCAATGACGATAACCCCGTCGCTCATGGTCTCGAAGACGATGCTTCTCGCGATCGGGATTACGTCGAGCATCCGGTACCGGACCGTCGCCAGACCACAGCAGGTTGCCGCTAAAAACATGCTGAACGGAACCGTATCGATTCCGCGGAAATCGACGCCATAAAGGTAGAAGATATAATTGATCCATGGGATAGCCGTCCCGGCGAGCATAAGCAGATGCTGGGCGCGGAAGTAACGGGGCGTGGTAAAAAGCCCGCGTACGAGGAGCGCTGACCCGATCGTCAGCGCCACGAACGCGTACGCGGTATGGATCCAGTATATCGGACCGCGCGTGAAGGAGAGAACGGGAATGATGCCGGTTGGGTCGATACCGACCGAGGCGTATCGAAGGTGCAAAAAAGTGTCGGTGAACGCCGCGAAGACGGTAACGGCTGAAAGCGCGAGCAGCGCGAGAACGGTCGAACGGCGGTAAAGCTTTCGCGCGTCGACGTATCGGGCCGTGAAGACGATCCAACAGGTGGGGATGAAGGGAATACCGAGGTATTGCACCGCGCTCCAAAAAAGCTTGGCGTCAATCGTGGGCGAAAGGATTTCCCCCGCATAGCCGCCTGAGTAGACGGAAAGGGTGACCAGGAGCAACGCAAGAACTGTGCCGAGAGGGGTTTTTCCGCTACGAAAAAACGTAACGAGGGCATATCCCGCGAACGTAATCGATATCCCCAGGAGAATGGCGGACAGAGCATAAACCATCACACTTTTTCCTTACTTTAATCGATAATGCATTATCCACCGGGAAACAAAGTTTACGCAAGCAAATCGCGCGTTATTGGGTTAAAATAGTGTAACAATACCGCGTGGCGCACGGAGTAAAAAAAAGAGGGTAAACAATGGCTGATATCGGAATCAACGCTAGCTTGCCGGGGGAGATCGCCACGGCGGTCACCGGAGCGGTGAATTTCTTCGATATGGTGTATTCGCGCGTCGAGAGCATCAGAAAAAGGAACCTGAGCGCGGACAATTACCTGCGCGCATATTATTTCGAGGTCGTAAACAACCTTGAATTCCTGAGCGTGGTCGACGCGAAAAAGTTCAAGACGGTCGAGGTAAACTCGGACGTTTTCAGGAAGTTCATCGCCCGGCTCGACACCGAGATCGGCTCCACGATCCTCTTTACCGAGAATATCGACGAGAAGTCCTGTTTATACCGGCTGCTCAAGGCAAAGGGACGGATCGAGAATCGGCACCAGATGCTGACGACGAGCAATAAGGGAATCGAGGCCGACTTTCGCGGAAAGATCCTCTATGAGAATATCCTTCAGGCGATTTCTTTTACCGTCGTCAAGATCGAGGTTCTCAGGCGGCTTTCCGCAGTAGATAGCGACGAGGCCGAGTATCTCAACAGGCTCTCGCTCGAAAAGCGGATCGTCAATATCCGCGAGCGCTTCGCGATGATCAAGAACGTGATGGACAAGATGGACGGCATACGGGAGCTTTCGCGCTGAGCGCGAAGGTGTCGCTGTTTGGGCCGTAGAAGCAAACCAGTAATAAAAAGAACGTATTCCCTGCCATAATCGGGCTTCCGCGCGAATAACCAAGGCGCGCGGAGGAAGAACAAACGAATCAAACCACAAACAGGAATAAGCCGCATCGCGCGTGGGTCGTCACCTTGTCGCTGCTGCTGTTTTTCTCCACCCGAACCGAAGCCCAGCGGATACGCGAGATTGATTTCAGAAATCAGAAAGTCGCGGACATACTCATGGCGCTCGCGGAGATGGGTCAGCGCTCTATACTGGTTGACGATACCGTAACGGGAACGGCCACGTTTCACTTTACCGATTCGGAATTCGGGGAATCCCTTTCCCGCTTTACCGACGCATGCAGGCTTTTTTGCACCATGAAGGATAACGCGTATTATGTCTCGCGCATAAAGGTCGAATACGACGACGCGAAGCAAACGGCGAAGGTCTTCTCGGAAGACGTCGATCTTGAAAAGATCATTAAATCATTGTCGCGCGCCGCCGGTAAAACGATCCTGTATGACGCATTACCCCGTGAGCAGATCTCCGTACACGAGGAGGGCTCAAGCGTGCGGGGAGTCCTTCGGATCATCATGAAGAAATACAGCGAGTATTCCATTGAGGAAGAGGACGGCTGTTACTATATCAGGAAGACTCAGGACGCGGTAACAGGCTCGAGCGCAAGCGGACGGGTAAGCTCCTCTGCGATACGAAAAGAAGGCGAACTCTACTCGATGAACGTTGCGCGCGGTTCGTTTTCCTCGATACTAGCGCAGCTTTTCAAGACCGCGAAGAGGGAATACTCACTCTTGCAACGGGTCGACACGAGCCTTGAGAATCTGTATTTCGAGAATAAGACCTTCGAACAATTGCTCCGCATCATCCTTGAGCAGGCAAATTGCGATTATGCTGTCGAAGGCTCCGTGTATTACGTTTTCCAGGTCGAGCGCCGCGACATCGTGAAGAAATTCAAGGATACGATCGTGGTACAATTGCAAAACATCTCGGTCACGGACGTGTCGGCGTTGCTTCCGCCCGATTTCAGCGGAAGCTCCTTCATGCGCCTCGACAAGAACGCGAACACCGCGTATCTGACCGGCAGTGAGGAAGAGCTTAAGCCGCTCGTTGATTTTCTCGCGGTGATTGACGTTCCCTCGGAAGACAAGGCGTATAAGCGGTTCGAGGTAAAGTTTCTGGCGGTGAAGGATTTCTTGGCCCTTCTGCCCAAGGAGCTCGCGGAATGCACGCCCCAGATAATCCCCGGCACGAACGATTTTACCGCCAAGGTTTCATCGGGAGCGGAGAAGAAGTTCCGGGACTGCATCCGTCTCCTCGACCGAAAGTCAGAAGGCGAAAGCGTTCGGCTGAAATATCTCAGGACGGACGACCTCATCAAGAATCTTCCGCCGTCAATCAATAAGGAGGAGATCGCTCCAACGTCTGACCCATCCGTGTTCTTTTTTACCGGCACGAAGGAAAAGCTCGCGCGGCTTCGCGCGGATCTCCGCGTGATCGATCGGCCCAAGGCGCAAATACGCTATCAGCTGCTGATCATGCAGTATCAGAAGAGCAACGGCTTTTCGTGGGGCGACAACGCGTACTCATTGGGTGAGTCCGCGGAATCGGCTGGTTATGGAATCGCGGGAAGTTTCGCGAGCTTGCTTAGTATCCAGTTTGATATCGTTTCTGAATTCGGCTACAAGCTGGCCGCTGAGTTGAACGCGAAGCTTACCGAGGATAAGGCGAAGGTCCTGGCGGACACGACGCTAAACGGAATTTCGGGACAGGACATAAAATTTGAGAACACCGACGTGTATCGATATCGGGATTATACCGTAAATACGGAGACCGGCGAAAAGACGGGCGTTACGCGCGAGATCGCGTCCGGCATTATCCTGAAGATCAACGGATGGGTTTCGGGCGATGGCATGATTACGATGGACGTGAGCGCCGAGGTTTCGAAGCAAGATGACGCGGGCGATAACGGCGACTCAACCAAAAATCCGCCGCCGTCGTCGGAGCGCGCGGTAACGACGCAGGTCAGGACGAAGTCCGGAACTCCGATAATAATCGGCGGTTTGCTGCAGATGGAACGCGCGGAGAACGTGAACAAGATTCCGATCCTTTCCCATATACCATTGATAGGAAAGCTCTTTCAGAATGTCACGATATCCGACGTATCGACGGAAATGGTCATTTATATCGTTCCGTACGTTCATATAGCGGATGGGTCGGCGATCGATTACCGTTCGCGGAACGAGGAGTACTACCGGAAGTACGTTTTGCGGGAGGCGTCATGAAACAAGCGCCCCTTTTTTCACTGCGCGATTTTTCGTTCTCTTCCCGGTTTGGCTCTCAGTATCCCCGCGAGTTTATCTGCGTAACCGGCGCGGTGAAGCTCGCGGAAAGCGAAACATCAGTCGATGTCGGGCTCGTGGAAGGAACGGAGCAAAAAACGGAAAACTATCTTGGGGGTTTCCATCTACCGAAGGCCACGCGATTCTTCCTGATAACGAAGGCGGATTTCGCCGAGTATATCGGTGGGACAACCGACTCGGGCGGCGAGAACGTGGGAGGCGAGCGTGGCGTGCTTCCAGCGGGAAACGTTATCGACATCGATACGGTACGCCAGGACGCGCCGGTCATCAATATCATCAATTCAATCTGCATCGAGGCAATCAGACTTGGGGCTTCCGATATCCACATCGAGTCGATGCGGGACAGCGTGGACGTCCGCTATCGCATCGACGGTTCCCTTCACGTCTTCAAGAAACTGGACAATGAGATATTCTCCGCGCTGTCGAACCGCGTCAAGATTATGGCCGACATGAACAGCATGGAAAAGAGGATGCCGCAGGATGGGCGGATTACGCTCAGGGTTGGCGAGACGACGATCGACTTGCGCGTGTCGACCATGCCCATCTCGAACGGGGAATCGATCGTGCTGAGGATTTTCAATCAGTCATCCGAGGCGATGACGATCGACAGGTTGGGCTTCAACGAGCGGGACTATTCGCTGATACGCGAATCGGTCAGGCGCCCGTTCGGCCTGGTCCTGCTTACGGGACCGACGGGTTGCGGGAAGACTACGACCTTGCACGCCTTGCTCCAGACTCTTCCGCGAAAAGAAATGAAAATCATAACGATAGAGGACCCGGTGGAGCATGCGATCGCCGGGATAAACCAGGTTCAGGTGAATAACGAGATAGGCCTTGGTTTCGACATGATGCTCCGCCGCGTCCTTCGGCAGGACCCGAACGTGATCATGGTCGGCGAGATACGCGACAGGGAGACTGCGGAAATATCATTGCGGTCTGCCCTGACCGGGCATTTGATCCTTTCCACGCTCCATACGAACGACAGCGTTTCGGTAATCGCCCGCCTCGTTAACATGGGTATCGAGCCGTATTTGATCGCAGCCGTCCTGAAGTGCTCGGTCGCGCAACGTCTGGTTCGGGTGCTTTGCCCATCGTGCGCGAAGGAGGTTGTCATGCCGCGCGGGATACGGGTCGCTTGCGAAAGGTTGGGAATCCCCGCGACGGTGATGAAGGTCCCGCAAGGATGCCCTGATTGCGGTAATTCCGGGTTTAGGGGCAGAACCGTGGTGTCCGAGATTTTCGAGATCACGGGTGAAATCGAGAGCATGATCGCCGGCGGCGCGACGATCGCGGGTATACGCGAATGCGCAATGCGAAACGGAATGACGCCCATGGCGCACGACGCTCTCTCAAAACTCGCCTCGGGCATGACGAGCCTTGAGGAAATCAGGCGGGAGGTCTTTCTCGATGGCGTTATATGAGTGCGAGACGGTCGACGCGCATGGCAGGCGGGCGATATCGGTCTATGAGGCGCAAAACGAACGGGCGCTTGCAGGAGCGCTCGATGCCGAAAGAGTGCTCCTGTCCTGCAGGCATGTTCGCCTGAATGCGGGCGGTAAGTGGACGCGACGCTATAAAAAGGACGCGATAATCCTTTTCACCGACTTGCTTTCAAGCATGATCGATTCCGGCATGACAATCAAGGACTCGGTCTCGGTTTGCGGGTCCATTTCAGCGGATGCTGCCGTGCGCCGCCTGTGCGTAGATATCGCAAGCGCTCTCGAGAAAGGGCGGTCCCTCGGAACGGCGCTGGACCGGCTGTCCCCGGACTTCTCCCCGTTATACCGTGCGCTCGTACGCCTAGGGGAGAAGACGGGCGACGTCTCGGACGTATTCTTCCGAATGTCAAAGTACCTTCACGCCGAAAGAAAGATCGCGAGGAAGATCCTGAGCGCCATGATCTACCCCCTATCGATTTTGGGTATATCGTTGATTGGGTGCATCGGGATTTTGGTCTACGTTATGCCCCGAATGACGGAGATCGTGTCGGCATTCAGGGTTGACGAAGGAGAATCCGTTGCGCGCTCGATGGAAACCGTCATGACGAATATTTGGGTCTCCATCGCGCTCATCGTCGCGTGCGTTATTATCGCCGTCGCGTTTCGAATCGCGCGCTGCACATGCCCGTCTATCGCCCTCTTCACCGACGCCTTGCTCCTTCGCCTCCCGAAGATCGGGGCGGTCATACGGGCGCACCAAACCCTGGAATTTGCCTTCGCGATGGAGATGCTTCTTGCCGCGGGCATACCAGTCGCGGCGTCGCTGAAGGAAGCCGCCAGCGTCATAAAGAACAGGGCTTACGCCGCCGCGATAGAACGGTCGCTCGAGCGTGTCTTGCGCGGAGATAAGCTCTCGGACGCGTTCGCGGCCTCGTCGGAATTGCCCCTCTTTTTGTCGACGTGGGTCGGCGTCGGCGAGCGCACCGGGAGGGTTGAAGCCGTCTTTGGGCGGATACGCGAGTATTTCCAACGCGACGTCGATCAATCCTCGGACATGATGATGGCGATGGTAGAGCCCGCGTTCACGCTCGCGATCGGCGTATTCGTATTCGTTCTGATACTGCAGTTCGTGCTGCCGATATTTTCTCTCTACGGGAAGGTGTTATGAAACGCTCTTCAGAAAATTCCTCCTTTGTCGAAAGCGCGGAATCCGGGTGGACCTTTATGGAAACCCTGATCGTGATCGCCATCGTCCTGACACTGACTTCGTCGGTCGGCTTTATGGCGATACGGTTCATCGACAAAGCGAGGGTCGCGGCGGCGAAAAGCCAGATTGATTCATTCTCCGTGGCCCTTGAATCGTACTACATCGATATGGGGCGGTATCCATCGGAGGAACAAGGACTTTCGGCGTTGTGGGAAAAGCCGACGGTCGAGCCTGTCAGCGAGAAATGGGGCGGCCCGTATATGTATCGCGAGATTCCTGAGGATCCTTGGGGAAACGACTATCAGTACGCGGCGCCCGGTAAGCAAGGTTTGCCGTTTGAACTCCTTTCACTCGGCGCTGACGGGAAATCAGGCGGCGACGGAAATGATTCGGACATTTCTTCCTGGAAGGAATGAGGGAAGGCTATATGCTGCGTACGGTCGTTTTTGTCTTCGCGGTTACCGCCTGTTTTTCGGCAGTAACCCTAGGCTTCGCGATTGTCTCTCACGCATCGGCACTCTGTTTGCAAAGCGCGCAACGGGAGGTTCGGGAACGGAATGCTGAAGTTAATGCGTCATTGGAATAACGCGAAAACCAAAAAAGAGGCCGATCAAGGCTTTACTCTGCTTGAGACCCTGGTCGTTATAGCGGTCACGGCATTGATGGCCGGCGCGTTTTTCTCCTTCCTCCGCGGAGGAATGGATGCATGGAACGATTCATGCGCGAATTACTCCCGTGCGATGAAAGTCCTCGCGCTCGAACGGTATGTCCGTGAACGATGCGACGAAACCCATGTGCCCTACTGGGATAACGGAATCGATATTGCGACGAAAGTTGTTTTGGAACTGAAGGCATCTCGCTATGGTGACTGTATCGCCGACGCGAGGGTCTTGTATGATTCGCGCCGCTTGTCACGCGGGGTATTTGTCGCCTATTCGATTGGCGGTATAACGGGTGATATTGAAGCTTTGTTCGCGTCGATTCCCGTTATGGGAGATAAGCAATGATCGACGGAAGGGATACAGGCTCGATTGAGCTTGGCGGTTTGCTCATTTTCCTCTTTGTCGCGGCGATTCTTTCTTGCCTTTCGTACTATGGCGCCACTTCGATGCGGAACATCAAGCGCAATCAAGACAAAATGCAATCGCGTTCCGAGGCGTATGCGCTTTTACATTCGATCGTTTTGGACATGCAGACCCTGGCCGACGAGCCGATCGATTATCCCGGTAATCCTTCCGTTCTTGATCTTGAGTCGAAGTACAGCGCGAACGCTTTGCGGCTTACCGACGCGTCGAGCGGGTTTCATCTCGATTGTATGCCGGACGATCTGCTGCAAAGTACGAGTATCCGAGCTTTCGTTTTCATCGATGCGTCTTCAGCCCGGTACGAAGATTGGCGTACAAAAAAAGGGCCGATGAACAATGAAGGGCAGTTTGCCGCCTTCGTGCGACCGGAAGCGGTGCCGTTCTGCACGATATATGGATGGATTAATGAAAGGGAATATCCGGCGTTTGCATGCAAAATAATCGAAAGAAATTTCAGCATAAATGATGCCAAAAACGCGTTTCCTCTCATAAATAACCTTGCGATGATGAATATCAATATGATGGATCCCGCTGCACTGATTCCGCTTCTCCATGCGGGTTCGTGGGGGATAAAAAATATCGACAAAGCGGAAGAGCGACTGCTCTCCATCGCGAGGGCAGGTCCGGTCGGCGACGCTGATCTGGCCGTTGCGTTGGGAGTTCCCGCAAAGAGCAGGATCTTCGGGTACCTTGGCGGGAAGACATCGTTCTGGCGCCTGTCATTGACGTATAAAGGCCATGCGATACGCGCGATCGTCGCGGGAATTCCCGAGGAAGACGAGGAGTCGCGTAGAGTCGGCGAATATAGCCTGATCGATTGGGAGATGCGCGATGCGTCGTGAGGGCGAGATTGCCGGATTCATCGATAGAACCGCTTGCTCGGTTTTTTGCCTGCGCGTCCCGAAGGTCCATGGAGAAAAACTGAGGAAGGCCATCGCGTATAAACTGGTAACGGTTTTTCCGGATAATGTCGATGAGTTCGATCTTGATATACGCCGGAATGGCGACCGTGGGGCCTATCTTGTTTTCGTCGTTCCAAAAGGATTGGCGCGCGAATCCTCGTATAGTTCGACGCTGACGGCGCGAAACAGGACGCGCTGCGAATCCGGGGCCGTCCTTTTCCTTCACGACTCATGGATTGAAGTGGTTATCCTCGAGTCAGGTGCGGTCGAGGATTCATACGTCCAGCAAGTAACGCCTGAGACGATCGTCGATCAGGTTAAGGAATTGTGCTCGGAAAATGAAGAGAGTTCTTTCGTGTTCTGCCGGAAAGAACTTGCATTTCGGCTTGTTTCCGATAATGCCGTGAATGCTGGAAGAATACTGTGTCTCGAGGATCTTCGATTGTCAATAACGCGCGACGCTCTCTTTCCTTCAAGAAATAAGCTGCTCAGGCGCCGAAGGGCGATTGAATGCGTCTCCGCGTTTTTCTTCCTTATCGGAATGTTTTGCCTTTTCGGGAGTCTTCAGTATGAACATCGACAGAAAGCGGTCGCGGCTCAGCACCAGCGAAGCGCGCTTGAGAAGGCCGTCGCGGAAAGGCGGGCGCTCGAGACGAAGCGGGACGAGCTCGAAAAATCCCTTGCAAAACTGGTCGAAGGGCGCGTAGTAAGCCCGTTTGCGGCAATGGCCGCAGTTTCGGCGCGTCTTGACGGAAACACGCGAATAGTTTCAGCGACCTTCAAGAACAACTATTTCCAGTTTGAATCACTGTCAAGGAACTCGCTTGAAACCCTGTCGCGTTTTGAATTGGGCGGCATATTCGAGAATGTTTCGATGAGAAATCTTGAATCTTCAAAAGGCCTGGATCGTTCTTCGATATCTGGATCGATCATTTCGCGGGCGAAGCAACGGGAGCGGGATGTTGATATAGCCCGTGACATCGAACGGTTGCAAGGATTGATCGAGCTTGAGACGCGGCGAAATGAGTATCCGCCGTATCGAAGCAAGTCCGCATACGCAATGGCAGCGAAAGGCCTGCTCGAGAAAAACGGGTGCAGGATTACGAACTTTCGCTTTATCGAATCGACTATGGGTGATGGCATCGAGTATTCATTTTCTGCGACGCCTGGCAATGCCGTTCGATTCCTAAAGGTCGCATCGGTAGGGTTTGGTCGGTTTGAGATCGTGCAAATGCAAATACGTAATCCTGATCATGGCAACATAATGGACCTGACCGTCCAAATGCGTCTGTCAATATCGACCAGTGAATCGCTGGAAGTATGCGATCGCGCGAACGACCTCGGGGAATATGAAGGTGTGAATAACATTGAAAAGAATTACTCTGCATATTCGGGCGGTCCCGTGCGCAAGCAGCCCGTTCTCGACGCTCTGGCCGTTCTGAAAAACGAGGTTACCGCAAAAGAATTGTCGCTTGAATATGTCGGAACGATAGCGGGGCCTGACGGGAATAGATATATATTCGCGAAGGACTTGAACGGACTCTTAGAGCGATTTCTTCTTGATGGCTCAGGAGATATGTCATGTAAGCGCTTGGCGGCAGGGCGATATGCGGCGAATATGAACGGGAATCCATGTGACATACGGATGGCCGATTGATGTCACGCATTATTTTCCCTGTCGCCTTCGCGATTTTGCTCGTTGCGCCGTCGCTTTATATATCCTGCAAGACGGTGCAGGTAAAGGAAACGCACGACGCGGGCGGGCTTATGTACGGGATGATATACGATCACAACAACGTAACAGTCAAGGATGTGGAGCTCTGCGTTAACGGGAAGATAGTCGGTTCGTCGGATATCCAAGGGCGTTTCGTGCTGAAGGCTAAAAAAGCGGGCTTGCATGACATCGAGCTCCGTAAGGCAGGCTATGAAACGATTCAGCAGAGTTTCCGTTTCGATTCGATGAACGTCCTCTATTTCCGGATGATCAACGCGTCTCAACTCATCGGCCTCGCTGAAGAAGCGCTCGACGCTGGTTCGCATGATAAGGCCTTGCAATATCTTACGCGAGCGATAGCCCTTGATCCGCTGAGGCCGGACGCACTGTTCCTGAGTGCCGTGGTCTGCCTCGGGATGGGTGATTATTTGCGCGCTTCGCGGTCGATCCGCGAGTTAAGCCGTAGCGGGTATCAAGACAACGCGATGGAGATGCTAACGGAGAAGCTACGGCAGGAGGGCGTTTTTGAGGAAGAATGAAGATGTGACGAATCGATGGGGCATGGCGTCGCGGATCCTTCCGTTTCTCGTCACGACGATTGCTATCCTCTTGTGTTTCACGTATATGCGCGAGTTTCGCAAGGAAAGCGCAAGACGATTTGACGAGGCCTTCTTGCGTCTTGAGACGATGCAAAGCCTTGCGGATGAGCGGAGTCAGGCATTACTTCAACGGATCGATAAAACCGACGCGCGAATCGTGAGGGTCGATACGGTGTACGGAAACCTCCTTGCCGAACAGCGAAAAAAGACGATCGACAAGGTGTACCGAGAGGAGGACCTGAAAGGGCGTATGCAGTCAGGCCTGAAACTTTTGGAAGAAGAAAAATACGGGCAAGCGAGAGATGCGTTCTTACACGTTGCCTACCAAGAGCCCGATAACATGAGCGCTCGGTTTTACGCCGCGTATTCCCTGTTCTACGAAAACAAGCTTGATCGAAGTTTGTATGGAGCGATCCTAAAGGAACTCGCGATCATACGGGCGAATGGCTTCGATCGGCCCGAGATCGCGGAGGTGGAAGCGTTTGTCAGTGCAGAGCAGAACGCCTTGCGTGAAGAAGCGGAGGCGGCTCAATGAAAAAAGGCGCGGCTGTTTTCTTGTTGCTATTAACTCGACTCGCGATTTTCGCGACCGAGGTCGCCGTCGCGCCGATATTGGCAATCGACAGGGTTGGCGACAAGAAGGCGGTCTCGGTTCGCGTTCAGCATGATTTGGTTGCCGAGATAGAGCGTTATAACCTTGGATCGGCTCTCAAGGTCGTCGCTATTCACGATAGCAAAATAAATCCGCCGCAATCAGTAAAGGACGCGACGGCTGTCGCGCATAACGAAAGAGCAGAGTATCTGCTGTATGGGTTTGTCACGCAGGATGAATATACGATACAAGCGACATTGAACCTCTTTGACGCGAACGCCGGGGTGAATGTAGCTGCTTTCTATGGCAGCGATGACGTCCAGCATTATGACCGAATTATGCTGGACCTTGCAGCAAAGATCCTTTCATACTTCGACGAGTCTCTTCATACATTTGATTTTCTGGATACGGAGCCTGAGCAAATGAGCCGCTTTTCGATTCCGGTGGCGATCGGGTATTGGACACCAATTACGTCGAAGTGGGCGAAGCTGGTTATTGGAACGGGATCGGTGAGTGCGGGCGTGTCGTTCATACCCAATGATTGCCTTTTTATTTCGGATGGAAATATATACTACGCCTCGGTAGCGCTGGATATTACATATCGATACGGCATCGCGAACCCCGCCATACAAACCGGGTCGCTCAATAGTTTCAGCTTTGGTTTTCCGATACTGCTGCATCGGAGATTAAACAATAAACAGGGAATGTTCGCAGGGCTTGGTCCAATCTACTCTCTCGAGATATTTCGGCACCAGGAAAAATACAGCGAACCTGTGACGCACATCAATAACGACTTCGGCATGGTGTTGTCCATCGGATATCAATACGACATGGACAATGGATTACGCCTGCTTTTCGACAGTCGGATTGACGTGCGTTTTTATAATGAGGCGATGATCAGTTGGTCACCGAGGCTCGGGATCGATTACGCCTTCATGAAGGAAAAGGTACCCAAAAAATGGAAAAGGGATTTAAGGCGGGATTGATGGCGGGCGTCGCGTTGGCGTTCGCATCATGCTCTTCTGACATGTATGACAGCCTTTCGCGCACTACAGACGATCCCGTTACCGAGAAGCCGACGGTAACTTCCTTCGAGATTGAAAGCGCAATACTCGTCACTTGGGAAAAGGACGAGGCGGCCGATGAATATATCCTTGAACGTTCCGATGACTTGCGGGGGCCGGTTTATGAGCGAATATACGCGGGTACGGAGTTGGTTTATACGGATACCTCGCTTGAGGATGAAGGGCGATATCTGTATCGACTCATGAAACGCCGCGGGGAAAAGACTTTCTTGGCGTCGGAGCCAGTGCTCGGGGTGTGCTCATCGGTATGCAAGGATGTCGACGAACCGAACGGTATGATCCAAAACGCCATAGGGATCATAAACGACCACAATGCAAACATGTATTTTTACAAGTCCAATTTAGGACTTCGGCTTTCCGACGACGATTGGTATTGCGTGACCATACTTCCGCGCATGAAGGCCTTGATCAAGGTGACCGACTTGAACGCTCCATACGGAATCGACGCGACGCATTTCAAGGTCTATAAGGCGGCGTTACTCGATGACGATGTCGTGACGGGAGGGTTTATCGAAATCGAAAACAGGAAATACGTGACGGAGACCTATTATTTCAAGTTGTTCCCGAACGAAGAGATCTACCTTCGAGACGGAGATGGACTGGAGATCGTCGCAGGCGGCGCCATCGTGCCGTACACGATTGCGCTCTACGGCATGGTCACGATTTCGGGAGTGTAAAAATGAAATCGATGAAGAAAGAACGCGCATGCTGCTTGTTATCAACTGCCTTTGTTTTTGCCATCTTCCTTTTTTCCGGATGTTCTCCCTCGACGCCGGACTATGCAGGCGATGACGCGATCTCGGTTATCTCTGGCGATATTGCGCTCGTAAAGGATTTTTTTGTCGAGGCCATTAATAGCGAAACGGGCGAGACAGTTACGTCATTCCGGATGAACGATGCAAAATACTGGTCCGAGAGCGGTTATACGCTCTGGACCGTGTGGGACGATGATCCCGGGGCGGTCGATTTCTCGCGGCGTTTCGTGCGGCTCAGCAAGAGCGATGGCGATCAAAGCGCCGGTTACGGGATCGTTATCTGCCAGCGCGATGTCGACGGAATCGGAAAGTGCATGTTAACGGTCCTGATCAATACTGAAGGATATTACGCGATCGGGAAGGCCATTAACGCAAAATACGAAGCGATTCATTCTTGGGAGCGAAGCGCGCTTCTGAAAACGGGCTATGGCGCGGGCAATACGATTGAGGTTACGTACGAAAAATCCTCAAAGGAGTTCGCCCTTTTATTCAATGGCGGCTTCGTCAGGTATTTTCGTGACGACGACGAGCCGGTGCTGACTGGCGGGAATAATGGCTATATCGTCGTCGTTTCGCCGCAGGATGATTTCCCGGACGAATATATCGATCTCAAGTTTTTCGAAACCCGATAAAGGAAAACATATGGATAAGAAACGCTTTTTTTCGTATGTAATCGCCCTTCAGTACGTATGTACCATCAATCCTTTGCGCGTTCAGGCAGAGGAATTTCGCGCCGTTCGCGTCGCGGCGCCGATTCATGGCATTGCGCCATCAGATTCCGCGCGAACGGTCTCGGCGACAGTCCTCGCGTCGGAGGGCGGTACCGTGACCCTTGACGATACCGAGGTAACGATCCCTCCCGGAGCCCTTGAACGGGACACCGAGATTGCGATCACGCGCCTTCCCGCGGTCGCCGGGACGGGCGATGACTTGACCAATGTTACGACCGACGGCGGCGGTTGGCGGTTTGAGCCAGCGGGGACGAAATTTAAAAAGCGCGTAACGATAAAAATGGGGTTTGATCCGCGGCTGGCAGATAACCCTGCTGCGCTGGAAAGCCTCTACACCTATTTCTTTGACAGGGATTCCGGGAAATGGGAACGGCTTGAGCGCGTTGGTTTCGAGAAGGATGCTTCAAGGATAATCAGCTATGCAACGCACTTTACCGATATGATCAACGCGACTATATCGATGCCGGAAGGGCCGAACCCCGTGGAATTCAACGTGAGTTCGATAAAGAATCTCGCGGCGGCCGATCCTTCGTGCGGCGTCGCGAAGCTTGAAGGGCTCGAGGCTAGCCCAAACGGCAATTCGCGCTTTTCTTTCTCGCTAGATATTCCCTCGGGGCGCGTTGGGATGCAACCTTCAGTCTCTCTTGCCTATTCGAGCGATGGCGGCTCTGGAATTTGCGGAAAGGGTTTCGATCTCGTCGCAGGGAGCGCGATCGCAATCGATACGAGATGGGGCTTGCCGACCTACGATATGGGACGCGACACCTATCTGCTTGACGGCGTCCTCCTTTCTGTTGAGGATGAGCGCGCGGATTGTGTTTTGTATGCGCCCGAGCGGCAGGTTTCGTTCGAACGAATCATGCACAAGAAAAACGACGATGGGGATTTCTGGACGGTTACCGACAAGCACGGCCGTGTACGGCTCTATGGCGAAGGGGAAGGTAGCTGGGCTGGAAGGGATAAGGTCTCGAAGTATATCTGGTATCTTGAGAGGGAGAGTGACGTCTGGGGTAACACGATCACGTATTCGTATACCACGGATTCGGGGTACGTGTATCTAGACGAGATACGGTACACGGGACACGATGATGTCCTCGGACTCTATTCCGTGAAATTCATGTATGAAGAGGGTCGTCCCGACGTACGCATCGACGCCCGCGGGAAATTCATCAGCGCGATGAAAAAGCGGCTTTCCGCCATATGTGTTCGCTACGATGAACAGGAAATCAGAACCTACAAGCTTGAATACAAAACCGACGAGTACATTGCGGCATTTGGCATGAGCCTTCTCGAGAGGTTTTCCCAGACCGTGGACAGGACCGAGATGTACGCGTATTCCTTCGACTACGAGGGGCCGGCCGCTAACGCCGCGAACGAGTACGTCTTCTTTGGCCCGCAGGAAGAGTGGAGCCTGACGCACGGTATACAGGTGCAGGAAGGTGTTAATTCGGGTACAAATGGTTCGATTGGCGCGGGAGCCGGCATCGGCCGACAATCTGTTGACGTGCGGGGTTCGTACACTTCCTTTTTTTCATCGGGCGAAGGGGAATCCCTCACAAAGGAAACCTTGATCGATATAAACGGCGATGGACTTCCCGACAGCGTGCGGAAAGACAAGAACCGTCTCATTATCTCCGAGAATAATGGTCGATCCGGATTTGGTCCTGAATACGAAACCAGGGGGACAATATACCTTTCCGGACTCGATCGCGAGGAGAGCGGAAGTTCGAGCCGCGGGTTCAGCGCGTACGGCGGAGTTGGCCTGAAGGCAAAGATCCCGTTTGGCGCGGGCTACAGCTACGCGAAAACCTCGCAGGATGGATGGTCCGAGCAATACACCGGCTTTGCCGACATGAACGGGGACGGATTTGTCGATCTTGTGGAAACGGACAAGGATCATTATCTGAAAAATATCGGCGGAGAGTTCACGCCCGAGACGATAATCGGCGATGCCATCCCCGAAAACTCAGCGCGACTTGAAGAGAAAACGATAGCGGAATATGACGAAGCCTTTACGCGTCAGTCGCCCTTACTCGCTTGGCGCGCGCCATACGCGGGTGTCCTGTCAGTTCATGAGGGGATTACACCAGTCTCCGGGGAAAGCATCAGTGAAGACGGTATCGTCGCACGGACGTACGTCGGTGCCGATTCGTTCGCGGTTTCCTTCGCACAAAAGGACGCGGAGTCAAAGGTGGTCGACTTTCCCCGTTCCGTCAATCGGGATCAGCATCTCTACTTTCTTGCGGATCCCGGGCGCGATGCGCGAAACGATTCACTTAAATGGAACGTCACGATAACGTATAGCGCCCTTTGCCCGTATGCAGATATGGACCGGAAGATCCGGTATGTGCCCGTGAGCTCGTATCGGGAATTACCCGATGGCGGTCTACGCGGGATTTATCAGTATAATCGAGAAACAGACCAATATACGATCATGGATAACTGGGATAAGAAAGGGAATAATATCGATGAAGCGTATGTGGCGTTGATCCGAACCGGGAATTTCATCCCGGGGGTAATGGATAAGGACGATTTTACGATGCTCGCCGAGACGGCGAAAAAAGAGTTCGCCGGTACAGAGCGAACGCGCATAATACTTAGCTTGTTCAAGCTGTATGAATACGACGGAGCAAACCAGCTTTATCGCATTAACGCGAAGAACTTAATTGACATCGTTTATCTAAACGATGTTACACAGCTTATAAAAAAGTGCCCAACTCCCGCGCAGTTGCTGGATTTTCGGTTTAACGGGGAGGTCGTTTCGCCGCGCCAGATCGGCGAATCGATTTTCGTCGAGAAAGGGATCGCGCCCATTGTATATCCGCGGTCACGCGACAACCCGGGTATATACGACGCGGACGGGCTCCTGACAGTCGATACGATCGATGGAGCGAAATGGACTTGCGACATTGCCGGGAACAAAGTGTATCGGTACGGCGACGACAAGCCGTATGCTGACGCAAATATCGACATTGATGCGGATAATGATGGAAACCCGACTGAGATGGTGGTAACGATTCCCTTTACGCAAAATGAAACCGTTCCGTATGCGCAGGTCTATGCCTTCACGGGATATCGGCGGATCGCGCAGACGCTATATGAAAGCGAGCTCCTGCATATCCAGGATGAACTGCAAGGCGATGCCTTTAATCCCGCCAACGCGCGCTGGACAGAACTGACCGCGGGGGAGTATGGCGCCTTGAGCGATTCTTGTTCGCCCACGCTTCTCGCGCGGTTACCCGATCTGTATGAACGGACGCCTCCTGATGGCACGGCTCCCGAAGATATCGCAACGCTGCCCGAATCGAGCTTTACCTACGTCTTGAAGGAACTCGATGATTCGGGGGTCACCACGCTCGAGGCCGTGCTTTCAAGATATGCCGATGAAATATTCCGGACGGTTGACTTTCCCTATTACGTCAAGGATCCCGATAGTGGCACGTATCTTCTGGACCCCATGGTATGGAAGGCAGACATCACCGACGCGGAAATCGCTCAGTTGGCGACGGACGGTAAGACCGCGTTGCATAACGGGTATCGAGATTTGCTGGCAAAGAGCGCACGCTTTCATCTCGAAAGCTGGAATGCGTGCGCGCGCATGATCCGCTATTACTCAGACGGCGTTTACTCCGTTGCGGCAAAAGACAAAATTACCCTGCTTGAGCTTTCATCCGAAGGTTTCTTCTATAAACAGGAGTCAGTAACGACCGTGTATAACAACCACGATCAATATTCTACCGAAAACCTTGTGGTCAGTCCGGAAACGCTCGACGTTTCCTCTGAGGAACTGGGTGACAAAGAGTCTGACGATGGAGAAGGCGAGACATACTCGGTTCCTTGCAAGGAAATTCTTTATGGTGGCATGGGCTTCTGGTATTACGGCATCTGGCTTGGCAATCAGGAAAAGGACGGCATGTCCTTCAGTGAGTCGAGATTATATAGCATGCGCGACGTTGCCGTGGATGAATTGGATGCCGATTCCGATGATGCGCAGAAAAAGGTTATTGACGCTGAGGCAAATGACGTAGGCTCGTATGGGAAACCAGTACACTTTGCGAACATTCGTCCAAACGGGATTAAGCAGAACGACGAAGTAAACAATTCGATTGAGGAAAGCGCCGATGATTTTCTTCTGCAGGAAGCGGAGACAGGTCAGGACATGCAGCATGACTGCCTGATTGGGCCGATCTCCGTTCAGGTAAAAAATGAGATGGTCGAGAGTAATTCAGGAAGCTATTCCGTGCGGAAGGTTGATTACTCATACTGCCCGTATTTTTTTTGGGATATTCTCCATCCGAGCAGGCATGGAGGGACTGGTTTCTATGAAATCAAGGGCATCTGCGAGGAGAAGGCCGCATCGCAACCAGGCGCGGCCATGAAGATGCTCAAGATCCGCGCTTCCTCCAGTGATGGCTCGGACCGCAACCATACGGTCAGCGTCTCGCTCGATTTCCAGAAACCGTCAGCCGGTATGGAATCCTCGATGGGTAGTCTTTCGGACAAATCCGGGCCCAGTGCTGCCGGTAACGCCTCCAGGGGAACGAACACGAGCAAATCGCAGATGCTGCAAAACCTCATGGACATCAACGGCGACGGAATCGCCGATATCGTGCAGGGGTCTTCTTCAGCGGTTTCGGTGCTTCCCGGAAGCCGAGCGGGATTTACCAAGCGATATACCATGAGTGGCGGAGGATTGCTTTCCCGAAACGTGGTTTCAAACGACGTTTACGGCGCCGCAATCGGCGCGTCCGGATGCGCGAACGTTAAGTTCAAGCCGAACGGATTTCTTTTAAGCATCAACGCGGTCGGCGACGGTGGTGGCGGCATATCTTGGGCGGAAGGCGATACCGAACAAGTCGCGGGACTGGTTGACATCAACGGTGACGGACTTCCCGATTATGTTTCATGTGGTGCGTCGGAGAATTCCACGGCGCTCAACGCGGGAGATTCCTTTATGCCGTGCGATCCCAAAGACGCGCAATACGGAAAGTTTGACCTGAACATCGGTGACGTGGCGAGCGGCGGCACGAGCCTTTCCCTCGCGACTCAGATGGGCAAGGAAAAGTCCGGCGTCGCCGATTCGACCTCAACCAAGGCCTCGATCGGGATTGCCGGCGGCGTTGGTTATTCCGTCACGAAGATGGAAACGACGTCGACGCTCATCGACATGAACGGCGATGGGCTTCCCGATCGCGTTAGCAAAGAGGCAGATAGTTCTGTCTTTTCGGTTTACCTTAATCACGGAAATTGTTTCAGCGAAAGCCCGATATCGGTCAAGGCCGATGAATGGTCGTTGCCATCGGGTTCCAAGGATAGTTTCACGAATTGCGCTGACGGCGTTTTGTTTTCCGACAGCATCAAGGGTTTGCCGGTAATCGGGCGGGCGGTTCAAGGTGCGAATTTCGTTGGCGATGGGGACTTTTATAATCCCTTTGGCGCGAATCTTTCCCGAGTGACCAACGCGCTTGACATGAACACTACGGCGAACGTTTCGGCGAGCGGCAGCCTCAACGGTACCGTCGGTATTTCATTCCCGATACCCACGACACCACTGGTCGTAAATCTCTCACTTTCCGCCGGAGGCGGCATCAACTCTGGATCGTCGCTGAACGGCGTATCCGTCAGGATGATGGACATCAATGGCGACGGGCTTGCAGACCGCGTTCTGAGAATCCCCGGTACAAATCGTTTGTACGTGCAACCAAACATAACCGGAAGGATCGGCCTTTTGACGCGCATTTCTCTTCCACAGGGTGGCTCGTGCGATCTTGAGTATACACATACCAGCAAGATGGATAATGCCCTGTGCGCGGGCAACACGCCGCAGATGCCGCAAGGCAAGAACGCGTTAACCGCGATTATTATGCGCGATTCCGGGGGAGAAAACGGGATTCCCGGCGTTACGGGAAGCGTACACGCATATCGAACCGAGTTCGAATACGCGAATGGTTGCTACGATCGCGGACACAAGGAATTCCTTGGATATGAAAATGTCACAGAGAAATTCGCCGACGGATCGTATCGTACGACCAGATATGAAAATGGATATTCTGATTCTGCGAACGCGGAACGTTTCTATTACTGTAAAGGAATTCCCGCTCGCGTCAGCCTTTATGCTTTAGACTCTTCATTGCTTCGCGAGCGGGAGTACGCGCTATGTGCCGCGCCGTTCGCGCGCGTTAAACGTGAAACCAATACCGTTTGCGAGACCGGCGGGAGCATAACAACATCGACTCTCTACGATTCGTTCGACGGTTACGGGAATCTCACCAAGATGATCGATTATGGCGCTTCGGGCGACGCCGACGACCTAGTGATCAACATCGAATACGGTTTTAACGATGATGGCCTGTATCTCCATGCGCATCCGACACGTGTAACGGTTACCGGACCCTCGGCCGATCGGTTGCTTCGAAGTCGATCGGCGCGCTATACCGATAAGGGCGCGCTTGAATCCTTCACGCAGGAATATGCCAGGGGTCGGTACGAAACCCGTACCTTGTCCTGGGATGGAGTCTACGGAAATTTGACGGGAATTACCGATCAGAAAGGATCATCTGTTGGGTATACGTATGATCCTGAGTTGAATCAATTCGTCGAGACCATTACCCGCAGTGGCCCCGGCACTGACCGCTACGTTTCCTCGATTTATTGGAATCTTCTATTTGGAAAGAAAGAGCGTGAAACCGATGAAAACAATAACGCGATGGAATATCGATACGATTCGTTCGGTCGACTTGAGAAAGTCATAAGCCCGAAGGATGGCGCAGCCGGAACGCCTTCGATCCGGTATACGTACAACATTGAGCCTGGCGAGGTGTGGAGCGCTATTACCTTGAATAAAATCCTCTTTGACCCAGACAATGACGATACGATGAGCACGATCGTCGCGGTCGACGGAATTGGCCGCGTCCTCTTGACTGCAAAGCAGGGAGAGGCACGAGACAGTCGGGACGAGACGGCGTATGGATGGAATGTTTCCGGACTTGTAGCATATGACGATAAGGCGCGCACGATCAAGGAAGGCCAGAATTTTTTCGTTGAAGGTTCCGTCGACGAACTTCTTGCTATAAAAGCATACGATCTTGTTCGCGAAACAAATTTTGAGTATGACCCGCAGGATCGGCGGGTTCTGGTTACGCTACCGGATGATGCTGAGCAATCGACGGACTACCGCATCGCGTCCGACGTCATGCAAGTCTCCGTGACTGATTTTCACGAAACTGATAAGGTCGATGTTGATCGTACGCTGAATTATACGGTTCAAGAACTTGACGCGCGCGGAAACGTCCGGGACATTAAAAGACTTCATGGAACGACGCCTCTTTCGCGCATGTCATACGGATACGACCCGCTCGGGCAGATGTTATATGCGGTCGAGCATAATGTCGCGGACGCGTCAAAGGACCTGACGGTTCTGAAGGTCGAATACGACTTGCTTGGCCGCAAGGTCGCGATTGACAGCGTTGACGCCGGCCGAAAGGAATATGAGTATGACGACTGCGGGAACCTCGTGCGCGAGACGGACAACGTGCTTCGCGGTCGGGGAGCGGCGATCAAGTATGGGTATGACGGCCTGAATCGGCTCACGCTTATCGACTATCCGCAAAGCGTCGATACCGTTTATGTCTACGGCGGCGCGGATGCTTCGGACAACGCGCGAGGTCGATTGACTCGAATCGATGATGAGACCGGATGTACGGAATTCGAATATGGAACATTAGGAGAGATCACCGATGAAGCGCGCACGATTGAGCGCATGACACCCGATGTGCCAGGTGAAACTGAAACCCTACGCTACGTTGGGGATTATCTGGGACGGATGCAGGAAATCTCCTTTCCGGATGGCGAGGTGGTATCCTATGCCTATGATTTAGGCGGTCAGGTAAAATCGGTTTCCGGCGTTCGGGTAGGCCGAACATTCGACTACGTTAACGATATCGCGTACGATGAATACGGCAGGCGTAAATATATCGAGTACGGTAATAAGGTGCGGACCAAGTATGCTTACGACGATAACCGGCATTGGCTTTCCACGGTCAAGACCACATATTCTGAAGGAGCGGTTCACGCGGATTATCAGGATATCGAGTATTCGTTCGATGTCGTCGGCAACGTTACGGGATGCGCTAATTCCTCAAACGCATACGAGACTACGCAATCGTACTCGTACGACAATCTGCATCAACTGATTCGCGCACAGGGCGAGAGCGCGTGTTTCCCCGGCGGGAAAGGCTCTTATTCAGTTATGGCGCGATATACGCAAGACTTTCGGTTCGACGAAATGGGCAATATGGAATGCAAGACGAGTAATGCGTCCGTGGTCCCGAACCAGGCGATAGGCGCGGATCTCAATTACAACCTCGAGTATGCGTACTATAAGGGATACGCCCATCGACTAGAAAGCGCGGGATCGATGTTCTATCAGTATGACGGAAACGGGAACCTTCTGGTTGAGCGATTTGGCGGGCACGCCCCGGTAAGCGGTATGGACGCGGGCGTTTATAATGACGGTTTCCTCTATTATACCGACTATGGTTTTGGTCTTGCGACAGAGAAGAGCAAAGACAAGCACGCGGTGTATCAGCGCAATTATACATGGAACGAGCGTAATCAGCTGACGGTCAGCGACGACGGAAAAAGAATACTGCACTATCGCTATGGTGCCGACGGTCGGCGGGCTCTCAAGTACTCGACCGATGCCGAGACTATGTACTTTAACCCGATGTGGATGGTCCGGACGTCAAAATACGGGTTGCGTCAAAGCAAGCATATTTACGTCGGCGAGTCGCGCGTCGTTACCAAGTGCAATTTCGAGAGCGAGAACGACGATAGCGGCTCGGGTAATCCCGGTTACGAGATCGATAATACCTTCTGGTATCACAGTGACCACCTTGGAAGCGCGCAGCTCGTCACCGATCCTTCCGGCAAGGTCCACGAGTGGCTGGAATATACGCCCTACGGCGAGCTATGGATCGAGAATACCGGCGAGAACGTCGACAAGCTTCCCTTCCGATTTACTGGAAAGGAATTTGACGTGGAGACTGGCCTGTATTACTATGGAGCCAGATACCTTGATCCGAAATACTGTCGATGGCTGTCGACCGATCCCGCTCTGGCGGAGTATATTCCGGCCTCCCCCAGCGGCGACGAAACACGGAGGAATAACGAAAATCTGCCCGGAATGGGCGGCGTCTTCAACGCCATAAACTTCGCCCTTTACCACTACGCAGGTAACAACCCGTTGAGGTATATTGATCCGGATGGGAGGGAGACAAAACCTTTAACTGGAACAGAAACTGTTACGGGGAAATTTGGTAGCAACCCAGGAAATATGGGACGAAAAACCGATAACGATATTCATGCAGGAGTAGATCTTGTCTCGACAACTCGAGAAGTCGTTTCTACAAAGTCTGGTACAGTACTGTTTGCAGGAATTCATCCAGATGGACAGGCAACTGCAACTGGTTGTTTCGTGATAATTAAGTATGACGATGGTACTTACGGTTTATATGGGCATATGGATCCAAATTCAATTAGCGTAAAAGAAAATGCAATCGTTAACGAGGGACAGAGTTTTGGCTACTATTTTAATGGATCAATTGGGACATCAACAGGGCCTCACTTACATTTTGAGCAATATGCTGGAATTACGGAACCTGCCAACAGAGAGGATTTAGCACGGTTGTTTAATGGAACCGGCTACTTCTATGATCAATTAGCTGTTCCTGAAGACAGCAACGCAAAGAACTCTGCAGGGACATATGTTCAAGTTATCCAACCAAGTTGGACGGAGTATAAAGAGTGAAAACTATAACGGCGGCTATCAGTTTATTACTTATATCTTTCGTTTATGCACAAGAAAAATCGATAGATATTGATTCTGGTTATATCAGTTCATTTACAGAGGTTATGAGAAGCTCTGCGGTTGACAAGGGTTGCATTTCATTCGAGAAGAAAGGAATCTACTACGAGTTTTTGTATAATGACTCATTCACTCAGCTAAGAATACTTAGCTTTCCCGCAGAAAAAAAGGAACTAGTATATCTTGATACAAAGTCAAGAGACTTTACATTTTTGGGAATTCGAGTTGGAATGACTGAAGATGAGATTCAAGAGATATTAGGTGAACCTGTATCTATTAAGCGAACCTCGACAGGTAAGGATTTTGAGTATTTTGGAAGACAATATATGCTTGTAATTGAGATTGCTAATAAAGTTGCCACAGGAATGTATTATAATCCTTTTGAGTAGGTTGATAGTAAATAAGGACTTTCAATTAAATGCATTGTTCGTGCTGCATTCATTTATTTTTTTTATATTCAATGAATTCTGGTGCATTTTTTTCGAAATCTTTGGACCGAAAAACCTTGAACATCATTTTTCGGCAGAGGATTCAAAGGCTTAGAAATCTATCGTTATTAGGACTCTCCGTATTACTCCTTTGCAACGTAAAAGAATTATAGTTCTCCCCTACTCCACAACCGGTACAAAAAAGCGCTTCCCGTCCTTCTCTTTAATTAGCCCTGCGGGATGGGACGCGAAGTGGTGGCCGATTATCACGGTTTCGGTATTCGCGTATTTGTTTATGAAGTCGACTCGCGTGTTAAGGGCTTGGTCGGTGTCTACATCATAATAGTCTGCCGTCCAATGTGGGTTGTTGAACTGTATGGGGTGGTGCAAGACGTCGCCGGCGATGATTACGTGTTTTCTCGCGGATTCGATATGTATCAGCACTTGTCCTGGCGTATGCCCTGGCGCCGGCTCAAGATAAATGCTTTCGGTTAAGTGAAAGTTATTCGGAACGAAGGTCGCTTTATTGGCAAGAACAACAGGCTCAACGCTATCGAGTAGCGCAATATTGTTATCAAGGTTTTTGGGATTAACATTGTTCTTCCAATAATCGTATTCGCTCTTCACGAAGTAATATTGCGCATTCGGAAAGGTAGGGACCCATTCACCATTCTTCATACAAGTATACCAGCCCACATGATCCATATGAAAATGTGTCGTCAAAACAGCCGTGATGCTATCGTGGGTGAATCCGCTGTTCTTGAGATTGGCAAGAAAATCAGATTGCAGTTTGTTCGCCCATGGAGTGTAACGCACCTTGCCGTTGCCAACCCCGCCATCAACCAGAATTATACTGTCTCTGGTTTTAATAACAAATGACTGAGTCGCCATAATGAAATTGTCGCTTGCATCGATATAGTGCGGGTATAGCCAACTTTTGTTTTCAACAATCGAAGGCGTGTCTGCCTTGGGAAACGTGTCGGTTGGAATGCAGCCTTCGGTCTCGGTTTCAATAATTCGCCAGATTTCAAAATCGTCAGACTTAATAATGGGTGTTATCATCGTTTGAATCCTTTCTGTTCTTAACGGAATTTCGGTATGAAATTTAAATTATTCAATAAACTTTTCAAAGTCAACAAAATAATCATCGTTGCCCTGCACGCGCAGCTTTTTACATACAACGAATTGCTTTGCGCAAATTGTTGAAGATGAGTCATGTGCATAAAAACTTGACAGCGTGATTTTTCTGCTCCTATACTCGAGCAAGGTCATCGTCAACATGCCAAGTTTTCAGTAAGCGAGGAAAGAATGAAAATCACATCGTATCATCTTGGTCCGTGGGAAGAGGAAATAGGGTATACGCAATCAAAGCGGATCGATAACAGGATAATCGTATCCGGCACTGTCGGAAACGATGAAGTGCATAAGGATATGGAAGCGCAGCTGCGGGACGCGTACGAGAATATAAAAAAGACGCTGGCGCATGACGGCGCGACGCTGCAAAACGTGGTGAAGGAGGTCGCGTATTGTCTCGACATCGAGGAACTGAAAAAGTGCCAGCAAGTCAGAAAAGAGATATATGAAGGCAATCTTCCCGCGACGACATGGGTCGAGGTGCGCAGGCTCTATTCGCCGGGACACCTGCTCGAAATCGAGGTCGAGGCGATACTCTGATTGGAGTGTTAACACGCGAGATATGAAGCGATACCTGGTAAACGTCCGCGCCAGATGACCCGGCGGACGCTTGATCACGCGCTTTCCTGAAATAAACACCGTTGGGCGCTGGGCACGGGACCTTGATGCTTGAAATGCCATGAATCTATAGGTGAACGCAGGTCCAGCTCGTCGATCGAACGCATGTGTAAATACACCATCGTGGTTTGAATGCTCGAGTGACCCAATAAATTCATGATATAGAAAATGCTCGTTCCGTTTTCCAGCAAATGGGTCGCGAAGCAATGCCGTAACGTATGCACGTGTATTGATGTATCCATGTTGTTTTCCTGGATGAGTTTCCTGAAAATTCGTTGAATGCAATCAATCGAGATTTTTCCCAATACATCGTTGCTGTAGAATACATAGTTCTGTGGATGATAGACCTTGAAATAGTTCTTTAGCAAATCGATTGTTTCGTTTGCCAAGATCGTGTACCGGTCTTTTTTATTCTTACCGTTTCGGATAAAAATCGTTTTGCGGCTAAAATCAATATCATTTAGTTTCAAGTTTGCCGCTTCGGAGATACGCAATCCCGCAGAGTAGATCAAGGAAAATATGGTTTTATATTTCAGGCTTGTGCAGCTATTCAATAACGAGAAGGTTTCCCTTTGACTGAGTATCGCGGGAAGTTTGTTCTTTATTCGCTTAAAAGGCATCCTTGGCAAACGGTCTGCAAGGCCGTGCATACGAAAGAAATATTTTATGCCTTCAAAATAAACGTGAATGGTTGCATCGCTCTTGTTTTGTTTCCTCAGGTAGTATATGTAATACTCGATCTGTTGTTTTGTGATATCCAGGGGTGTCTTGTTGAAATGCGTCGCTAATGATCGAATGCTCGATGTGTACAGTTTTATCGTCTTGTCTGAATAGCCATGGTTTTTCATGGTCATTATCATGTTGTTTCGCAGTGCTCCCATAGTACTTCCCTTGTATTATCAGAATTAACTGATTATACCAAAAAAATGATGAGGCATTCGCTGAAGTAACTCGAGACGCACTGCGATCGTTCGTTTTTATTTCAAGGAATTCATCAGCTCGAAAAAACACCCTGGGTCCTTGGTCTCGTTGAGCATTTTCCATGCCGACAAGGTGTCAGGTTTGAATAGCCGCAGCTCCTTCAGTATCTCGTAGGTGAAATCAATCGGCGATAACCCGGATGCGGTGATCAAATGGCGATCATTAACCGCAGGGGAGTTCACGTATCGCGATTCACCCAGATAATCCGAGCAGGTGTATTTCAGGTATTCCATCGCGTTGCTTGTGTGCTTCTTTTCGTTCAGCGCGCCGACTCGGGCGAGCCCGGCAGTCGCGCCGCAAATTGCCGCAACGGATTTGTCTGCATCAATTCTTCTTTTCGCTAAATTCAAAATAGCGTCGTGTTCGCTTTTCATCCATTCATCTGAACCCGGTAGCACCAAGATGGCATCATCGCCGATATCCATCTCGGCCGCTTCTATATCGGGAACTATTCTCATGCCGCCCATCGTTTTTATTTCGCTCTTGTCGTTGCTGACCGTGATTATATCGCAGGGATTATTCTCTCTTGAAAAAAATCGGCGCGATCGTATCTCGGCAGTCAGGTATCCGATTTCCCAGTCGGCCAATGTGTTCATCACGTACAAAAATAATTTCATGGTTCCTCCATAATTGCATCTGATGAATATACCGTGCAACGAATGACATCTACTGTCATGTATTTTTTGCGCAAACTATTTTTGCGCAAAAACGTTCGTAAAAAAACGCTTGAACAAAAACGCGTCGCAGGATATATCTTTCGTGATCTCGTTATGAGAAGAGGAGGTGCGGTATGCGCAGGAAGACATCGAGTCTCGAGAGGTTTATGCTTTTTTTTGGCAGGCAGTATCCGCTGAACTTTGGGTTTAGGTTGACGATTGACGGACGCTTCTCGCGCGAAAAAGCCGAAGCCGCGCTTAGGCGCCTCGCGGACAAACACGCGCTTCTCTACGGTCACCAGGAATATACGGACGGAAAGCAGATGGACATGGTGCTCGACGATCTGCCCGCGCTCAGGATCAACGAGGTTCGCGGCGATGAGCCCTGGCAGGACGTTTTGCTTTCCTGCATGGTTCGCGAGTTCAATCCGTTTACCGGCCCGCTTTTCAGCCTTGACTGGCGCGCGACGGATTCAGGCGCCGAGTTGCTCTTTGTGTTCCAGCATGGCGGGGCAGACGGCATCGCTGCCGTATATTTCATCAACGACTTCGTTACGCTTTACTCGGGCGGCGAGATCGCGTTCCCTCCGAAAAGGATCATGCCCGTTTTGTACGACGTGATGGACGAGGCCCTGTACAAGGAACTCCTGACACGGCCCGAGCCCGCGTGGAAAAAGGAGCCGCTGCCCCCGCCCAAGGCTTTTGACATGCCCGCCTACAAGGCTCCGTCGTTTTATCTCAAGACCTTCGAGATGAGCGCGCGCGCAACCGCCAAACTCGCGGCTGAGGCGAAGGCAATCGGGGAAACCGTTCACAGTTACCTTGGTGCGCTCATCATGCGCGAATCGTTCGGTTTGTTCGCAGACGTCGAGGGACATGGCTCGAAGGCGGGAGAAGACGGCAAACATTCGATACGGACGATTCAGTGCCCGGTTGATTTTCGGCAGTACCTCAAAGAGGAATTCCGCTCGATGGCTGGCGTCTATAACGGAATCGTGAAGGTTTCGTATGACTGCAACTTGCCCATAGCGGAGGCCGCGAAAAAAATCCGCGAGGGCATTATCGCGTATCGGAAAGACGCGAAGGACATCGAGGAGTATTTCCACTTCCGCGATTCGTTCGACAACGTGCCCGATCCTGAATCGTTCATGATGGGATTTCCGCCCGACCCGCTCGATTACGATTTTTCGTTTTCCAATCTTGGGCGAACGGTTATTGCGGAAGACTACAATGGCCTCAAGGTCGGTGGGCTGTATGGCCCAATCTTTACGGCCGTGAACGGCGAGACCGTCATCGGACTCAACACGACGAACGGGCAGCTCCGGATGTCGCTCATATTCGATCGCGCGATACCCGAGGAACGGCGTTACCGGGAGCTCGGGGACCGGATCGAGGCGGTCTTCGCGCGCTTCGAATAACGGCGGGTGGGCTCCGGTACGCCGGAGCTACCTCGTGGGCCGTTTTTCGTGGACGTACGTATGCCGCGCAAAGAAGTACCGACCCATGAAGCGGCTCATAAAGGCCTTGAACTTCCACTTTGCGGCCATGATGGCGATATGGCGTCCTTTTCCGGCGCTGCGAAGGCAGTGCGCGACGACAGCGGCCGGATTTTTCCCGTCAACGACCTTTTCGCGCGCGCCGTTCGAGGCGACGCTGGCAAACTCGGTGTCGACCGGACCGGGGCAGACAGTTGAAACGAAGATGCCCGAATCGGCGACCTCGGCGGCGAGGGCGGTGCTGAAGCTGAGCACATAGGCCTTGGTCGCGCCGTAGACCGCGAAGTTGCCGAGCGGTATGAAGCCGGCGAGGCTTGCGACGTTGATGATCATCGAGCCTTTTCCCATGAAGGGAAGGGCTGCGTGGCAGAGGCCGGTGAGGGCGTAGACGTTCACGTCGATCATTTCAAGCTCGCGGTCAAGCGGCGTTTCGCGGAACGTCCCGTAGGTTCCGAATCCCGCGTTGTTCACGAGGGTGTCGATGGCGAATTCCCCTGCCGCTCGTTCGTCCTCGAGCAGTTTCTGGAAATGCCGGACGCCGGGTGACCCGCCAAGGTCGAGCGCGATTACACGCGAAATGATATATGCCTCGCCCTTTTTTAAGCCGGAAAGTTCATTTGCAAGGCCTTCAAGTTTGTCCTTTCGACGGGCAATGAGCCAGATTTCATCGGCATCGCGGGTGCGAACAAGCTGTCGCGCGAACTCGATACCGAGCCCGGAACTCGCTCCGGTAACGATAATGATACGTTTCATGGGTCTAAGTGTATCTTTATTTTGACAATAGCTTCAAGTTACAAATATAATGAACCTGTGCAAAAGGGATTCTTGCTCCGTAGCGTACCCGTTGTAGCCTTTCTCTGCCTGATTTCCGGTTTTTCGTCATCGGGGACGGTTTCCGCGTGCCCTGAGGTCATTGCCGGGGCGATGAACTTCGCGCGCGATACCGGGGCTGTTGATCTGGTCGGTTCATGGGCTTTTTGGCCGGGGAAATTCATAAATCCTTCTATTAATAAAGGCGCCTTTGTACGCTTCGAGCAGTTTCCCGCTTCCTGGAGTTCCTATGAACCTGAGCGCTTCCCTGGAAGGGGATATGGATCCTACGCGGTTCAGATAACCGGCCTTGACCCCTCCGTTCGATATGCATTCTGGTTTCCCGGGTATAGCTGCGCGTCGCGATATTTCGTGAACGGAAAGGAATTGCACTCCGTAGGCACTCCTTCCGAACGCCGTTCCGGTGAAATTCCCCGATGGGACACGGAAGTCGTGCCGTTTCCCTCGACGGGGCTAACCGAAGTTACGCTCGTGCTCCATATCTCGAATCATAATGATATCTTTCCCGCGTGCCCCACGGCGATACAGTTTGGATCCTACGATGCCCTGCTGGAAGGACACGCGCATAAAAGGCTTCTCATGATAATCCCCTTCGCGGCAATCCTTGCGATGGGTGCGTATTTTATCGCCTTATACGTTTTCCAGCATGAGGAGAACTCGTGTCTGTGGCTTGGCGTTCTTTGCATAAATTTCGCGCTTCGCATCCTCAGTTATGACGAGTTTATGCTCCAGGATATCTTCCCGTTTTTCCCTACCGCGCTGATGTTCCGGCTTGGGTACCTGACCTTCGCTATAGCGCTTGCGGGATTTGCCGGTTTCTTTCGCGCGCAATACCCGGATCAGGCAAACAGGAAAATCATCCACGCGATCATCGGCGTCGCGCTTGTCTATTCCCTTTGCGATCTTTTTACGCCGATAGATTTCTTTACTTCACTCCTTGTTCCGTTCCAGGTTTTTTCCCTGATTTCGGGATTGTACGTCATCTCGATCCTTATTCGCGCGGTAATCCATCGCGAACAAGGTTCTTTTTTGCTGCTCGCGGGCTTTTTCGTTTTTTTCCTGATAATCGTCCATGACATGATGATCGCCAATCGTATGATCGATGGCGTGTTCCTTTCTCACTACGGTATTCTGTGCATTATCGCGGCGATGGCCCTGATCGTCGTAAGCCGTTTCACGGGGGCGTTTAACGGCGTTGAGGCCGCGACGGATGAACTCGCGAAGATCAACGCATCCTTATTCCGCTTTGTCCCGAACGAGTTTCTCAATTTCCTCGGCAAGCGCTCGATAACCGAGGTATCCCTCGGCGACAACGTCCTCAAGGATATGTGCGTCATGTTCGTCCATCTCGGAATGGATATTGAGCTTATGAGCGCGGATTCCCGGCGCAATATGCTCGAGATGTTCAATGATACCCTTCGCGCTGTTAATCCCGTAATACAGAAACATCACGGGTTCGTCGATAAATATCTCGCTGAAGGTTTGATGGTTCTTTTTCCCGACGATCCCCAAAGCGCCGTGCGATGCGCGGTTGAGATTCGAGGCATAATGGATGCGTACAACGCCGAGCGGAAGCGCAGGGAGTTGCCGTGCATAAGTTTCGCCGCGGGCGTCCATCGCGGGCCGCTTATGCTTGGCACCATCGGCGAGAGCGAGCGTATGGACAGCACGGTGATCTCCGACGTCGTGAACACCGCGAGTCGGCTGCTCCGGTTCGCGCTTTCGAAGGGGGCGACGATCATCGTCAGCGAGATGCTTGCGGGAAGCCCTGGCTTTGCGGAGCGCTGCGGCGTGTTCTTGCTGCCCCACGGTGAGGTTATGCTGAAGGGTCGGCAGCAGCCGATTTTCGTCTATGAAGTGGGGAACCCGTGATCGCGCCGACGATATCGCGAAAGACCCTGGCGGCTATCGTGCCGTTTTGCGTCCTTCTTGCCGTCATCATGTTCATCCTCATCTCGAACCCCCTCTATGACCGGCGGGTTAGTCGGAAGGTCGCGGTGTTTGCCGGCGTCGCGGACTTGTCGGCGAACGCGCGCGGGTTAAACGAGATTCAGGGGTCCTGGCAATTCTGGTGGAACCGTTTCGTCGTCGATTTTGAAACCGGCGCGACCGCCGAAAGCGCCGCGAATGGCATGAGCGTTGCGAATGGCACGAGTGCACCGAATCCCGGCTATGCAAACCTTCCTGGCTCCTGGCGGTCCGCGGGAATTACCGAGCGCTTTGGCTACGCGACCTATGGCCTTCGCGTGATCGGACTTGACCCCCAGGAGACCTATGCCTTCAGGATCGGGCACACCCTTTCCGCCTGCGTCATACTGGTGAACGGCCAGGAAACGCTTGCGGTCGGAAAGCCGGGCGTTTCGCCAGCGAGCGAGGTCCCTGCCTGGAAATCGGCTTTCGCGCGCTTTACCCCGCGCGATGACGGTACCGCGGATATCCTGCTCCAGATCTCGAATTACCACGACCGAAGCGGCGGAACGAACGCCTCGCTCATCATCGGCGAGTCGTCCCTTATGTACCGCATGGCCGACAGCGAATCGATGATCGAGGGTTTCATCTTCGCGATGCTATCGATAATGGGATTTTTTTTCCTGGCCTTGTACCTTTTCCGCCGTAAGGACGTTCCTTTCATGTGGTTTTCGGGACTGTGCCTGGTCGTGGGTTTTCGCACGTTGTGCTATGACGGGTTTTTGCTGCTCGAAATCGCGCCCGATCTTTCGTGGCCCGTTTTTTTCCGTCTGGGCGTCCTGACCTTTCCCCTTATCATGATTTTCTTTTTTGGTTTTCTCCGAACCGTTTTTGATGGTCTTGTCAAACCGATTCTCTTTCGCCTGATAGTCACGGTGTTCTCGCTCTTCGCCGCCATCGTCGTTCTGGCGCCTGAATTCGTGTCCTCGCTTCTCCTGATTCCGTTTCAGATCATCGCCCTCGTTTGCGTGTGCTACGGGCTTTTCGCCATCGCGCTCGCCTGCATCCGGCGGCTTGAAGGCTCTATTTGGGTGTTGTGCGGTTTTACGATCGCGATATTCTCGTTCGTCTATGACGTTCTCGTATCGATGTGGATCGTTTCGGGTTTCAGCCTTGGGCACTTGGGGATGAGCGTCTGTCTTTTCTGCCTCGCGTTATTGGTTATCGAGCGATATACGACTTCATACGCGAAGGCCCAGCAGCTCTCCGGCCAGTTGCGGCGAATCAATGCGTCCCTTCAGCGCTTTGTGCCCGCGGAATTCCTCGCGTTCCTCAGGAAGGCTTCGATCGCCGAGGTTCAGCCCGGGGATTGCGTCGAGCTTGATATGGCTATCTTCTCGGCGGACATTCGCTCGTTTACCGCGATCGCTGAGCGGATGAAGCCGGATGACGTGTTCAGCTTTCTCAACGGGTATCTCGAGCTGGTTGGCCCGATCATCCGTAAGAACGGCGGCTTTATCGCGAAATACGAAGGCGATGGTTTTTTCGCGTTGTTTCCCAGCGGTCCCGATATGGCGATCCGCGCCGCCATCCAGATGCAGTCGGCGATATCAAAGCGAAACCGGGACGATCCGGGAAAGACTCCGATCATGGTCGGTATCGGGATAGATTGCGGCAGTCTTGCGCTTGGCACGATCGGCGACGAATCGCGGCTCGACGGCGCGATAATATCCCGGTGCGTCAAGGGCGCGGGGCGGTTCGAGTCGACAACAAAGCAATTCAATTCCCGGATCCTGATCAATGAGGCCGTGTACGCGGGCCTTTCAAACCCGCTTGCCTACTTTATTCGCCCTGTTGATCGCATCAATGCCGGGGATCAGACTTCGTTCCTGTTTGAGGTTTACGCGAACGATGGCGATACTATGAGAGATCTCAAGTGGAGGACCCAAAGTGACCTTGAACACGCGCTCTATGCCTGGTTTTCCGGGCATTATGACGAAGCCCGCATATTCCTTGAAAAGGTTTTGCAGTTTTATCCGGACGATCCGGTCGCGAGCCATTACGCGCGTCGCCTCGAGGGCTAGGCACGTGAGCCGGCGCGGCCGAAATTTCTGTTTTGTCCCGCTGCTTCTTGCCGCTTCGTCCGCGCTCTTTGCATCCGATAATGCGATGGAAGCGACCGGCAAGAGCAATCGCGTCCTCATGTTTTCCCTTTTTATTATTATGGGCATTTGTTGCATCGTTTTCATAATCATCATCCTGAACCTGATCGTGAATCTCAAGAACGCAAAGACCCAGAATGAACTCTTTGACGAGACTCTTAAGGCGGCCTCGAATTCCGTCCGTCCGGCGCAGGATGATTCCATTGGCGTCGAGGGTTTGGAGTATATGTATGAAGCGCTTGGGCAGAAAAAAGTGGGTAAGACGCGCGTTCTCGTCGACGGGATCCCTCCCGCGCCGAAGAGCGAGGCAGAAAGGACAGAGATGGGAGCGCTTGCCCGCAGGTGCCGCGAGATCGGCGTCCAGATCGACCAGGCGACGGGACGCAAAAACAACTCAAAGAACGTTGCTGAGATAGTGTACAAGCTCGCGCGCGGAATGGGCGTTGCGCACTATGAGGCTTCGCTTTTTCTTTCGGTTGCCCTGGTATACGACATCGGATTTCTCGAGATCGACAGAAAGCTCCTCCTCGCGAAGGGTCTTTCCGACGCCGAAAAAACCGAGATTCGAAATCACGTCAAGAAGGGGCTCAAGCTTCTTTCGTTCGTGCCCGAAAAATACCGTGTGATTTTCGCGGACGGCGTGCGCATGCATCACGAGAACATGGACGGGTCCGGATATCCCGCAGGTGTGCCCGCGAGCCGGATTCCGCTCGTCGCGCGCCTCTTGCGCGTCGCCGAATCGTTCATCGCGCTCATTTCGCGGCGAAGCTATCACGAGATATGCGACAAGGAGGCGGCCGTCGACGAGCTTCGGCGAATGCCCGAGATCTACGATCCCGCTATCGTCGATATGCTCGAGCGGCTGATTTAGGTTATTCGATTACGAAGGTTCGCCCGTCGTGAAGGAAGATGCTGTGCGCGAGGTAGCGCCTGACGGCTTCCACGAGTACGCGGCGCTCAACGTCCTTTCCCATCCTGACGAATTCGTCTACCGACCGCGTGTCCGCTACCCGGATTACGTCCTGGAAGATTATCGGTCCCTGATCCAGGTCCTCGGTGGCGAAGTGCCCCGTCGCGCCGATTATCTTGACTCCCTTTTGCCATGCCTGATGGTAGGGTTTCGCGCCCTTGAACGCGGGGAGAAATCCGTGGTGGATGTTGATGACCTTCGTGTCCCATTTCCGGCAGAAAGCCCCCGACATGACCTGCATGTACCGCGCGAGGACGATGAGATCGACGTTGTATTGGGTGAGGATCTCCTCGAGATCCTTTTCGTACGCATCCTTTCCTTTCGCGGGGTCAACCTGGTAAAAGGGAAGGTGAAACGAGGTCGCGATATGCGCGAGATCGGGATGGTTCGAGATGATAACCGGGATATCGCAGTCGAGCTCGCCGTCAGCGTGCTTAAGGAGGAGTTCATACAGGCAGTGGCTGGTCTTCGAGACAAGGATGGCGATGCGCTTTTTCCGCGTATCGTTGAAGAACTGCCAGTCCATGACGAATTTTCCAGAGATTTTCGCGAATTCGGCGTTGAAGCGGTCTTCGGTAAAGGTTTGCGATCCGGCAAATGAAACGCGGCAAAAGAACATGCCGATATCAACGGCGGTGTGTTGGGCGAGATTGAGGATATTTCCGCCCGTTTCCGCGATGCAGCCGGTAACGGCCGCGATCAGCCCTGGCTGGTCGGCGCAGGAAACGGTAAGGGTGTACGTCTGATGTTTCATGGGGGAAAGAGTATCCTAAACGATTGCGTTCTGCAATATAAAAAAGACCAGCCGAAAGGAGGAGGGAACGGCTGGCCTTTAACATGAAACATTTTGTGCTTCAATCATGGTCGTACCATAGCCGAAATGGGGATTAGTGACAAGTATTTTTGCGAAAAGCTTGCGGTTTTATGCGGTTTCTTACCGTAATTTTACAATTCTTTCATAAAACTCGCATCTACTTTAATCCGGTAGGAGCCGGCGTCCTGATCGCTTCCTCGAAAAAGTCGATGCACAGGATATTTCCCTTTGCGTTGTCCTGCTCCAGCTTGACCGAGAAGGTCCTGCACAGATTGCCCGAGGCAAGCGAGAGATACACGTCGGTAAGATATCGATGGATGCCGAGAGCCTCAAAACAGGTAAAAAAAGGCTTGAAGGCGTGGTTCGCGCCCGGTTTAGCCGGAGCGAAGATGCCGGGGCGGGATTGATGCGCGAGAAACGGGGAAATAATCGTCTCCGAAACTTGGCATCCGGCGGCATCGAGCAGGTAGATGCATTCAATCTCGTTGTTTATCGCGATGAATTCCTGAAAAACCGGGGTCATGGCATCGAGGTTGCGGAACGAAATCTGCCTGATAAGCCAGTCGGCCAGAACGTTTATATCGCCGGTAAGGCGTCGCTTGCTTCGGAGGGAATCGAGAATCGCTTTGTGGATATCATTCTGGATCTGCGCCACGGCGGCAAGCGCTTCCGTCCCCACCGTTTCCAGATCGGGTGACGGCCGCGCGATGGCAAAACCCTGAAAGAGATCGACGCCCAAAAGGTGACAGGTCAGGATCTCGTCGAGGGTCTCGACGCCCTCGGCCAGGCATAGGGCACCGGTCATTTCGGCGAGGGAATGGATCGATTTCAGGATAGACTGGCGGTAGGGGTCGGTTTCGATCTGCGAAATGATGCTTCGATCGATTTTGATGATGTCGGGATGAATCTGGATGAGCCGGTCGAGATTCGAGTGTTCGCAGCCAAAGTCGTCAATGACGATGAGAAAGCCCGAATTGCGGTAATGATTGACGAAGCTGATGAGTTCCTCGGGGGAGTTCGATTTCGATTCGATGAGCTCAAGTCCTATATTCTTCGGGGCAAATCCCATTTGCCGGGTGATGTTGCTGATATGCGGCTGCTCTGAATCGCCGGCTCCGATCACCGATGTATTGATGTTCATGAAGATCATGGGGGGCGGCGTTACTGCGTCCATGGATAGGGCGTCGGTCTTGGTCGTATGGGCGCTGAAATTCTCGAGGGCCTTTTTCCTGCAGAGCCGGTCGAATTCCAGTGATATGGTTTCGCGTTCTGCCTGCGCGAAGAGATCGAGGGGGGCGATGAGTTCTCCCGGAGTATGTGCAAGGCCGCGCACGAGCGCTTCGTACGCGAAGATGCTTCCGGTTTTCAGGCTGACGATCGGCTGAAAGAAAGTGCAAATCCGCTCTTTTTCCAAGATATCCTGCAAAACAAAATCGCAGCGAGAGCTTTTCATAGTCTGGATAGGATATCAGAAAAAACGCAATACGTGTGTAAAAATTGATAAACCCTGTATAATTGTGTATACTGTTTCCATGGAAAAAGATGTACCGCCGGGTGACTCCGACAGTCCGATATATTCCGAAGTTCTGCTCGAGCTTTCGCCCAATCTGGTTTTTTTCCTGAATTCCGATAATACCGTATGCAAGATAAGCGTTACCGCAGCCAAGTATTTTGATCTTGCCTCACCCCGCGATGCCGAGGGGAAATATATATTCGATTTGGTCAAGAACCCCGTTCTGGTACTTTTGATCAAAAAATGGTTTGAGCGGCTGAACAAGGGTCAGAATATCGACGAAGTGTTTCCGCTCGATCGCCTGAAAAAGGATACCTATGAATGGTTCCACGTTCGCGCGTCGATCGTGGAGCGTGATGGCCGCATACTCGGCAAGGTTTTTTTCATATTGGACGTCACGGAATTATACTCGCAGAAAAAAATACTCGATACCCTTATGAGCTCGATTCCCGGGCAGGTGATTGTCTTTGACCGGTCCCTCAGCATAATCCTGATGAGCGATTCCCTTGCGCGCACCAACGGCTCCCATTCCTGGCGCGACCTCGTCGGCCGCTCGCTCCGTGATTTGCCCCATTTTGACATCCCGCTCCTCGAGTCGATGCTGGATCGGATTATCCTTTTCGACGAGCCGATTCACGAGGTCGTGAAGGCTAACGTCGCGAACGAGCTTCGCTGGTTCTACGTGGATATCCGGACAATCAAGTCGGCCGCGGGAACCTTTGGCTACATTCTCACCCAGTTTGACATCACCGGCGAGATCAAGCCGAAGGCGATTCTCGAGGCTTTGATGGAGTCCTCGACCGACGAGATCGCGATCGTAAATCCCGAGGGCATCGTCGAGTACGTCTCGCGGAGCCTCGCCGAATCGCTCGGTTTCGCGCGATGGCATTCTGTCGTCGGCCATCCCTGGGAATACCTTTTTCGCCACGCAGAACCCGCCCGGATGCAATCCGCGGAACTTTTTTCGGGTGACTGGACCCGGTCGCGTCAGGGAACGCTATCGCTTGACCTGCCCGGCGGGAAGATGTTCTACAATTATCGAATCGACCCGCTCAAGTACCAGAAAGAGAATTTCGGCGTGATCTCGATGTCGACCAATACGACCGAGCTGGTTATGGCCCGCGAAAAAGCGGAGTCGGCGGTGAAGGCGAAGTCCGTGTTTCTCGCGAACATGACCCATGAACTCAGGACGCCGATGAACGGCGTGCTCGGGATGAACGAGTTGCTTTCGCGCACCGATCTCACGCCGATCCAGAAGAATTACGTCTCGCATATCAGGTCGTCGGCAACGATGCTGCTTTCGATCATCAATGATATCCTCGATTTTTCGCGTATCGAGGCTCTGAAGATGGATCTTTCCGCCGAGCCGTACGGTCTCACCTCCCTGCTGCACGACGTCGTTAACATGATCGCGGTAAAGCTCTTCGAGAAGGATCTTTCGTTTACGGTGGATATCGACCCGTCGGTTCCCGCCGAGGTGGTCGGCGACGAGCTTCGGGTCAAGCAGGTCCTGATAAACCTCCTGAACAACGCGGTAAAGTTCACGGACCGCGGCGAGATAAACCTTACGGTCTCGGCGATTCAGATTCCCGAGACCCGGCAATACGGCCTTCGATTTCGCGTCAGCGATACCGGGATAGGCATCTCAAAGGAAAAGCAAACCGAGATCTTCGATCGCTTTAGCCGAATCGACGGCGCGCGCGCGGTCTCGGTCGAGGGCTCGGGTCTCGGCCTTTCCATCTGCAAGGGTCTCGTCGCGCTGATGGGCGGTACTATCTCGCTCGAAAGCGACGAAGGGGTCGGCTCGGTTTTTACCGTCGATATCGCGCAGAGTCAGGCACCCGGTTCGCCCGCGATCGCGAAGCTGCCGCGCGGGAAGTTTTCGATCCTACTGTTCGATACCGATCCCTTTACGCTCAAGTCTCTTGAGCGCATGGCGCGATACGGAAAATACGAAATCTGCCCTTGCAGCTCGTGCGAGGATTTCGCCGCGCGTCTTTCAACGGATGTTCTGCCCTGGACACACGTCGTGTTCGATTACCGGGGAGGTTATGAGTTTGCGGCCGCCGCAGCGAGCCGCCATCCGGGCGTTAAGTGGCTCGCGCTTTTGTCCATGGTCGATTTCGTCGGGAAGGGAAAATTTCCATCGATCAATTTCCATTTCAAGCCACTTTTAATCCCATCGTTTGCCCGGTTTCTCCGGGGCGAGAACGTCGACTTTAGCACGAGCATGCCGATGGTGAATAATTTCGGGTTTACGCCGGTGAATTTTCGCGCGGGGAAAGCGTCGGTCCTGGTCGTCGACGACAGCACCGTTAATCGTAAGGTTGCCGAGGGGTTCCTGCAATCGCTTGACATACGCGCGGATGAGGCCGGAAGCGGTGAGGATGCCCTTCTCCTCGCCGCCAAAACGCGTTATGATCTTGTCCTGATGGATCACATGATGCCGGGAATGGACGGGCTCGAAACCACTGAGCGCCTTCGGGAAATCCCGGGATATGAGGACGTCCCGATCGTCGCGCTTACCGCGAATACCGGAGCGTCGTATCTTGAAATGTACCGGAAGGCGGGCTTAAACGATGCGCTCTATAAGCCGATCGAGTTTAACGCGTTCATCGCGTGCTTGAAGCGATGGCTTACCGCCGAAACGGGCGACGAAGGCAAGGCTTCGCCGTCAGGCGAAGAAGCGCCCTTGATGGAATCGACATCTCCGGCAGATGCCGTCGCAGACGGATCGGTTTGGGTTCCGGGACTCGACCGCGAGAAAGGCCTTCTCTACACGGGCTCGCCGGAAAACCTCGAGATGGTTCTCAAGGTGTTTGGGCGAACGGGAACGAAGATGCTCGAGCAGCTTGAAAGCGGCAGGCGGAGCGGGAACTTCGCGCAGTTTCGGACCGCGGCGCATTCGCTCATTTCGAGCTGCGCGAACATCGGCGGCGTAGAGCTTTCCGATAACGCCCGTTCGCTTGAGGCCGCCATCATCGGCGGCAATATGGAAGACATCGATCGGCTGTATGCCGTTGTTCATGAGAAACTCGAACGGTTGATCGGAGACGTGGCCGAATATGAGAAGGGCGCCGAAAGCAACAACGGCGCCAATGGGGGAACGAAATGAAGGTGGGAATAATCGGGGCCGAGATGCATGAAGTGAATCTTCTCTTCGCGGCGCTCGCGAAGTCGGATATGCCGGTACGGGTGACCAAGCGCGGCGCGCTGGAATTCCACGAGGGCTCGCTTGCAGGCTGCCCTACGGTCGTCGTATGCTGCGGCGTCGGCAAGGTGAACGCCGCGCTTTGCGCGCAGATGATGATATCGGAATTCGGGATTGCGTGCGTCGTGAATACGGGTTCCGCGGGCGGCATCGCGCCTGAGCTTGCCGTGCTCGACATGGTCGTCTGCACCGACGCCGTGCAGCATGATTTCGATACGACGCCTTTCGGGTATAAACCGGGGCAGATCCCGGGAACCGATACGCCGTTTTTCGTAGCCGACGCCAAGCTTCGCGCGATCGCGATCGCGGCTCATGAAAGGGTTATTGCCCGGGACGCCGCCGCGAAGGAAGCCGTCGGCATCCCTTCGGCCCACAAGATGATCGCGGGCCGCGTCGCTTCTGGCGACGCGTTCATCACGGACGAGGCGAGACGCGCGCGCATCGTGTCCCTTTTCTCGCCGGCGTGCGTCGAGATGGAAGGCGCCGCCATCGCCCAGGTATGCGCGGCGAACGGCATTCCCTTCGCCGTCCTCCGGAGCGTCTCGGACCTCGCGGGGAAGGAAGCGAAGATGTCGTTCGCCGAATTCGCGAAGGTCGCCTCGGAGATCAGCGCGCACGTTGTAATGGAAATGGCCGCGGCGATCGCCGCGGGAGAATACGCGGAAACGCCGACAGGAGCAGCCAAATGAAGGAATCACGGAACGTAGAGAGCTTTAATCTCGATCATACGAAGGTACGCGCGCCGTACGTCAGGCTCGCGGGAAAGAAAACCGGGCCGAAGGGCGACATCGTGTCGAAATTCGACATCAGGTTTTCCCAACCGAACATGGAGTTCATGCCGACGGGAGCGATCCATACCCTCGAGCATCTGATGGCGGAGTATATTCGCGACGAGATCGACTCGGTGATCGATCTTTCCCCGATGGGATGCCGCACCGGTTTTTATCTCGTCGTATTCGGCGAGCCATCCGAAGAGGGCATCGCGGAAAATATCCGCGCCGTGCTCGCGAAGGTCGCCAGTTGGCCGGACGACGAGACGGTTCCCGGAGTTGATCCGGTAATGTGCGGAAACTGGCGCGACCACGACCTTTCGGGCGCGAAGCTCTGGGCCTCGAAATGGGTCGAGGGGCTTAATCGCAAGGGCTGGAAGTGCGAGTGATTGTGTTCGCCTTTTGCGCTTGAGCGCATGACGGAATTACGTAGACGGGAAGCAGCGCTTCCCGTTTTTTTATAGGAACTTCCTGAACGCTTTGTACTTTCCGGCAAACGGCGCGTAACGAAGCGGCACGTCGGCGAAAAGGGGCTTGTCGATAACCGACTTTACGCGCGAGAAGGTGTCGAAACTCGCCTTGCCATGATACCCGCCCATTCCGCTCGCGCCGGTCCCTCCGAAGGGCAGCGCGTGCGTCGCGACGTGCATGACCGTGTCGTTGACGCAGCCACCCCCGAACGGGATACCCGCCGTTATGCGCCGGACCTGCTTCCGGTCTCGCGTAAAAAGGTAGAGCGCAAGCGGACGCTCGCGCGAAAGGATGCGACGAACGATCTCGCCTTCGTCATTCCACGAGATGACGGGGATTATCGGCCCGAAGATCTCTTCCTTCATGATCGTATCGTCCCAGTGTACGCCATCGATGATCGCGGGCGCGATCTTCAGCGTTGCAGGATCGCTTTCGCCTCCGAAAACAAGGCGCTGCCCGGTTTCCGCGATGAGAGCGGAAAGCCGGTCAAAGTGGTGCCGATTGATGATGCGCGGGTACTCGGGATTTGAAAGGGGAGCATTCCCGTAAAAGCGCGTAATGTAGTCGCGCGCGAGCGCGATGAACTTTTCCTTTATGTCCTCATGCACCAGGAAGTAGTCGGGCGCGACGCAGGTTTGCCCGGCGTTGATGCACTTTCCCCAGACCGCGCGGCGCGCGGCAAGGTCGAGATCCGCGCTTTGGTCGACGATGCACGGGCTTTTCCCGCCGAGCTCAAGCGTGACCGGCGTGAGGTTCTTCGCGGCGCGCTCCATGACGAGCTTGCCAACCTCGACGCTTCCGGTAAAGAATATAAAATCAAAGCGCTGCGAAAGGAGGTCCTGGTTTACCTCCCGTCCTCCCTCGACCGCGGCGATGTATTCGCTCGGAAAGGTTTCCGCGATGAGTCGGGCGATGAGGGCGGAGGTCGCCTTCGAGTAAGCGGAGGGTTTCAGGATTACCGTGTTCCCCGCCGCTATCGCGCCGACGAGCGGCATGACGGAAAGCTGGAAGGGATAATTCCAGGGGGACATGACGAGGCACACGCCGTGCGGGTCATGCAGCGCATACGCGCGCGAGGGAAAGTTGAAGATCCCGGCGCCCCGCCGTTCGGTCCTTGCCCATCGCGCGCAGTTTTTCAGCATCATCTTGATTTCGCCGAGCACGAGGACGATCTCGGTGGTGAACGCCTCGAAGTCGGATTTCCCGAGGTCGGCCTTCGTCGCGTCGAGTATGTCCTTTTCGCGCGAAAGGATCGCGTCGCGGAGCTTGATGAGCTGCGCGCGGCGGAAGGCTATCGATCGCGTTGCGCCCGAGTTGAAGAAAGCGCGCTGACGGGCGACCAGATCTGTTATGGGTTTTGCATCGTTCATGAAATATCTCCGAATGGCGCGGAAAGGATTCCGTCCTTTTCTATTACGACGTTGGTTCCGTCCGGGTAGATGACGGTGATGGTCGGGTTTCGCACGAGGCAGTCGAGGTGAATCATAGCCTCGGCGTCGTTGTCATAGTTGCTGCCAATGGCGAAGTGGCAGGTGTGGAACGCCTTTTCGTCCTCGAGCATGTTTCCGCGGATTTCCGCCTGGGGATTCAGCCCGATGCCGAGTTCGCCAAGCCCGCGCGCGTTCTTCGCGTACGACTCGCCTTCCTCGTTTGTGAGCTTGCCTTCTGACGCGAATTCGCGCGCCTTTCGCTCTCCCATCTCGATCGAGGATCGAAGGAGGTCGGCTTCCTTGCCTCCCGAGATCTCGCTGATGAATCCATTCTTGTAAACGACGCGCACCGGCGTTTCGGTAATCATGTCGCCGCCCGTGAGGCTGATCGACCCATCAAACACGATAACGCCTTCGCTCTTTCCGGGAAGCGGGCTGATGAAGACCTCTCCGGCGGGGATGTTGCCGCCCTTTCCCCCCGAGGTGAAGTCGCCGTCGTCGCTCATCGGTTTTCTGCCGGAAACCGGCACGGTGATATCGGTTCCGCCCGGCGACGTCACGCGGATTGTCTCCGCGCCAGACATCGCTTTCATGATTGCGTCGCACCGCCTTTGGAGCAGTTTGTAGTCGATGCCGGCGGTTCGGCGGAACATATCCACCGTTATCCCCGGCGTCCAGATCGCGCGAAGGGTTTTCTTTTCGTCCATCTGATAGTGGAATATATGATCGATCTTCCGCCCGTCCGCGCCGAGCCAGGGGGTCGCGAGGGCAAGGCGATCCTTCCCCATTTTATTCGAGGAAATCGACGCGCATACGTCCGGCTCCGAACCGAACGCCGCGAGCGCTGCGCGGTTCGCGAAATCAAGCTGCGTTTTTTCGGGCTGGACCACGATCGTCGCCTCGGCGCCGGCCGCGAGCGCCGCGTGGTAGAGGGCGAGGCTTATCTCGTAAACGTCTCCACCCGGATTGGTAATGATGAGAAACTGCTCGCCCGGCTTTACGGCGAGGACTTCCTGAACGACGGTGAGCGCGGATTGCGTGACGGAACGTGTCGTGTGCATGGGTAAAATGTACCCCCGATGGTATGAAAAGTCAAATTGGTCTGGTATACTCGGTAACCGTAATGAATATCGTTCTTTTCGACGGATCGCCCGTTTTTTCCAGAAACGACGCGCGATACCAGCATATAAGAAAAATCCTGAAAAAGGGCGTCGGCGACAGTTTCCTCGCCGGTATCGTCGACGGTCCCGAGGGCGTCGCCACGATTACCGCGCTTGACGATGCCTCTTTGTCCTTCAACTTCAAGCCGGAGCGTCCCGCGCGGCCGCTCTTTCCCGTGCATCTCGTCGTCGGGTTTCCCCGGCCGATACAGCTCAAGCGGCTGCTCAGGGACGTCGCGAGCCTGGGCGTCGCGTCGGTCACTCTTTCGGGCACCGACCTCGGCGAGAAATCATACCGGGAATCGACGCTCGTTGACCGCGGCGCCGCGCGCGAAGGCCTGCTCGAGGGCTGCATGCAGGCGGGCGGAACCGCCGTGCCGTTTCTCGACCTCGTTGACTCAGTCGACGTTGCGATCGATCGAGCTTTCTCAGAGCCGCTCGCACGGGTGATCCTTCTCGACACCGTTAATCCCGATTGCGGTCTCGTCAACTCGCCCCTTCTCGACGGGGTCTCCGCGAAATCCCCCCTCGTGATGATCGTCGGAAGCGAGCGCGGGTGGACCGCGCGGGAACGCGCCCTCTTTCGCGACGCGGGGTGCGCCGTTTGCTCGCTTGGCACCCGCATCCTCAGAACCGAAACCGCCTGTACCGCCGCGATCGCCATAGCGCTCGCCCGATCAGGTTTTATGGAAGGAAACGCATGAACCAGGACCAGATAAAATCGCTTCTCCTCAGCCTCGAGGATACCGCGCTCGAGTTCTCCGTCACGATGACGGGGAAAAAAAGCAAGAAGGTAAACGGGCTCTATAAGCCTGACACGCGCGAGATTCTCCTTCACAACAAAAACTTTGACGACGAGAATCAGCTCATCTATACGGCGATTCACGAGTATGGGCATCATCTCATCTGCGAGCGCGAGGGCGTGCTCCAATCGGCGAAGTCCCATACGACCGCGTTCTGGGCGTGCTTTCACGAGCTGCTCGAGCGGGCGGAGAAGGCCGGACTTTACCGCATCGGCGTCGAGAAGTCGGATGAGCTTTCGAAGCTGACCGAGGAGATCCGCAAGAAATACCTCGCGGAGAACGGCAGGCTCATGAATGAACTCGGCAAACTCCTGATGAAGGCCCACGCGCTTTGCAACGAGGTCGGCGTCCGCTACGAGGACTATATCGATCGCGTGCTCTGCCTTCCGCGCACGGCCGCCAAGGCCGCGGTCAAGGTTAGCGCCATGGGCGTCAATCCCTCGCTGGGGTACGAAACGATGAAGATAGTCGCCTCGCAGCCGACGCCCGAAAAGCGCGCGGCGGCCGAGCAGCAGTTCAACGCGCATCGGAGCCCCGACACGGTCAAGGTAAACCTCGCGCGAAGGGTCGAGGACGAGGATCCGAAGGAGCGTCTCGAGAAGGAAAAGCGCCGCCTCGAAAAGACCATCGCCATGCTCCAGAGCCGGCTCGACCACGTCGCGCAAAGCCTTTCAACCCTTTAGGAAGCGCGCCGATGCGAACCTTGACGTTGTGCGCGGTCATCTTCCTTGCCTTCCCGGTCGCGGGGCAGTCGGGATACCTTCCGCCAAACCCGATTACGCCCCCTCGCGTAAGCGCGCCGAGCCCATTCCCTAAATCTTCGATCGCTCCCGTCGAGCCCCCTTCGGTGGCGCCCCCGGAAGTGAAGGGCATTTCCCCCGCGCCCGCTGCAGCACCCGACGCGACAGGGATGAATGCGAGCAAGAAGGCGAACGCGAGTGAAGGCGCCGCGGCCGACGTGAAGAAGAAGGCATCCACCTCGGGCTCCGTTTCCGCGTTCTCCCTTCTTGGCCTTGCCGGGGACAACCCCCTCCTCGGCGCGTTGACCGGTTCAACCGCGGATTCTGGCGGTCTCGATTCCCTGACGAAGCTTCTCTCGGGGGATTCAGGCGATAACTCGGGAACCGATTCGACGGGCAGTCTTTCCGGCGCCGGCACCCAGGCGATCGAAAAGGTCATTGCGCTCCTGCAACGGGAGAAGGAGCGTACGGGTAGCGCAGGCAGCGTCGGCAACGCCGCGCGAACGGTCACCATCCCGCAGAGAATTGTCTCGGGTGCAGAAATCGCCCGTTTTACGATAAACGGATTCGATATTCCCTCAGGGATTACCACGCTCGTCTCGTCCGCGATCGCGCGCGACGGATCGTTCCTTCTGACGGGCGACCGGACCTATTCGGGCGGCAACCGTCAGAACGGCAACCGCCAGAGCGGCGAGCGCTGGCTTGGCGAAACCTTCTACCTTCTATGCAGAAAGACCGGTCCTTCCTCCTACCGTCTGTACGCCGACCTCACGCAGGACGAACGAAACGAAAACTCGTTTTTGTATCGCCTCGCGCGAATAACCCCGATCGAGGGATATTCCGTCGGCGACCTCATCGTCTTCCGTTCCACTGACGCGAATTTGCGCGTCGATCTCGCAATCCGCGTTTTCTCCCCTTCAGGCCCGGCGAAAACGGGTCGATAAACTCAGTACAGGAGCCCGTATGAATACCTCGCGAACACCGCTCTGCATCTTGGTTGCGGTGTTTATTATCTCTGCTTCAGCGCTCGTTGCCGAAAGCGGTGCCATGCATGTTGACGAAATCGGAAAAAGCGAAAGGATCGCCCGGTTTGCCCCCATATTTCCTCGCGCGCTCTCCATGAGTGTCGCTGCGGAGCTTTCCGACATCAAAGCCGCGAGTTTCGTGTCCGTCCCGACGGAGGAAGAATCCCGTGAATGGGATCGCTCGTCGCCCCGTCTGCAGTCGGTCTTTCTCAACAACGACGTCTTTGCGCTCTACGGGAAACCTTCCTCGCGCGTGATGGGAATCCTTGGGCAGTATCCGCTTTCCGAGATCGAGCCGGTCATGAACCGTTTCGTCACGATGTACGATACGGCGAATGGTTCGCGCGGCGTCGTTCCATCGTTTTACATCATCTATGGAACCTGCTGGCCCGAGGGTGAAATCGGAATCCTCTCCGACTCCGTCGTTCGTCAGTACATCGAATACGCGCGCGCGCGCGGCTGGTATGTGTTCCTCGATCACCAGATCGGGAAGTACACGGTCGAAAGCGCGATGAATCGGCTCCTTCCCTGGCTCGCGTACCCGAACGTCCAACTCGCGCTCGATCCCGAATGGCGCACGACAAAGCCGATGCAGGAAATCGGGTCCGTTACCGCGGACGAAATCAACACGGCGCAGCGGATGATGCAGGATTACATGGTCGAGCACGGCATCCCCGGTCGCCGCATGCTTGTTGTTCATCAGTTCAAGCCAAGGATGATCTTGAATCGCGAGACCGTCAGGAGCGACTTTGCCCTCGTGCAGCTCATCCATTGCGCCGACGGTTTCGGTTCCCCGACGCTCAAGAAAAGCACGTACGCGCTTAACGCCGAGGCGAAGAATATCCCGATCAAGTCCTTTAAGCTCTTTCTCAAGCCGATGATAGCGGGAGCGGGATTTGACGAGCCGATCATGTCACCCGAGGACGTTTTCAAGCTTAATCCTCGGCCATATCTCATCATGTATCAATAAAGCGCTTGCCCAGAAGGATTCAGACGGGTACAATAGTCTGTTATGCCGAATGATCCGTCGAATCCGCTGATAATCCAGGGCGACCGCTCGATACTCCTCGACGCGCACGCGCCGCGTTCCGCCGAGGCGCGTGCCGCTCTCATCCCCTTTGCCGAGCTCGAGAAATCGCCCGAGCATCTTCATGCCTATCGCATCACGCCTCTGTCGTTATGGAACGCCGCGAGCGCCGGTTTTACCCCGGAAGGGATCGCGGGTACCCTTGACGATTTGGCGCGCTTCCCCGTTCCCCCTGCGGTCAACAAATGGATCATCGAGACCATGGGCCGCTTCGGGAAGATCCGGCTCGTGCCCGCTCCTTCCGCGAATTTCGCAGATCTCGACCCATCCGCCGAATCGCTCCTTCTCGTCGCGGCGACCTCGATGATCTATCGTGAGCTCGCCGCCTCCAAGGTCATGGCGAAGTACCTCGTCCCGGAGCCGGGAACCGATTTCTCGTTCCGGCTCGCGCTTCTCAACCGCGGAACGGTCAAGCAAGAGCTCCTGAAGCTCGGCTGGCCGGTCAAGGACGAAGCGCCCCTTCGTGACGGCGATCCGCTTGAGATCAGCCTTCGCGAGAGTTGCGCCTCGGGCGCCCCGCTCGTCATACGCGATTACCAAAAGGAGGCCGCCGCCGCGCTCGTAGGCGACCACGGACCGGGAACGGGCTTCGGCACGATCGTCCTCCCTTGCGGCGCCGGTAAGACCGTCGTCGGCATGGCGGTCATGTCACTCCTCAAGACGAACACCCTCATCCTTACGACGAACGTCGCCGCGGTGCATCAGTGGATCGGCGAGCTTCTCGACAAGACGGGGCTTTCTCCCGACGATATCGGGGAATACTCGGGCGACTCGAAGGAGATCAAGCCCGTTACGGTCGCGACCTACCAGATCCTCACCTGGCGCGCGTCCAAGGACGGGAACTTCCCGCACTTCTCAATCTTCCGCGCGCGCGCCTGGGGGCTCATCATCTATGATGAGGTTCATCTTCTTCCCGCGCCCGTGTTCCGCGTGACCGCCGAGCTTCAGGCCGTCAGGCGGCTTGGGCTCACCGCGACGCTCGTTCGCGAGGACGGCTGCGAGGGCGACGTGTTCAGTCTCGTCGGGCCCAAACGCTACGACGTTCCCTGGAAGGATCTTGAGGCGCAGGGCTGGATCGCCACGGCGCGCTGCACGGAGATCCGCGTGGAGATCTCACCTGACCGCGAGATCGAGTATGCGGTCGCGAACCAGCGCGAGAAATACCGTATCGCGAGCGAGAACCCCGCAAAGACGCCGGTCGTGAACGCCTTGCTCTCGCGGCATTCGGGCGATTCAGTGCTCGTGATCGGGCAGTATCTCGACCAGCTCGAGGAGATCGCGCGCCATCTCGGGGCGCCCATCATCACGGGAAAAACGCCCAATATCGAGCGGGACCGGATCTACGGCGCGTTTCGCGCGGGCGAGATGAAGACGATAGTCGTCTCGAAGGTCGCGAATTTCGCGATCGACCTTCCCGACGCGTCGGTCGCCATACAGATCTCGGGAACCTTCGGAAGCCGGCAGGAAGAGGCGCAACGGCTCGGGCGCATACTCAGGCCCAAGGAAAAGGATTCGCATTTTTACACGATCGTCACGAGCCAGACCGTCGAGGAGGAGTTCGCCGCGAACCGGCAGAAGTTCCTCGCCGAGCAGGGGTATGAGTACTCGATCATCCGATGGGAAGAGGACTCAAGCCTCATAACCGATTTCACTCAGGAAGCGGGGAGGACGGAATGAATCCCGACGAAGTCGTTGCCTGGCGCGAGGCGTTGATCAGGCTTTCCGATCAATATTTTTTCGATCTCGTCAGGATGTATCTTGGCGCGGTAAAGACCCCTTTCAACAAGCAGCGCCTGGTCGAGCAGCTTTCCGCGTTTCTCCGGAAGAAGGAGAACCGCAGCGCGTTGCTTCTCCGTCTCGACGAGTTTGATGTCATGATCCTCTCGGCCATCGCGGAGCTTCCGTCCCCGACGCAGCAAAAGATCGTCTCCCTTTTTTCGGGGAGTCATTCGTTCCCCGAGATTTACGATCGCATCCTCAACCTCGAGGAGCGCCTCGTCATCTACCGGAAGAACGCGACGGATTATCGCGAGTACGCGCTCAATCCCCTTTTAAAGGATGATATCGCGCCGCTTCTTGGTTTCTCCCGACTCGCCGCGTGCGACTCGCGCGGCGAACCCGTCGCGCAGCCGAATCGCGTCGACGACCTCGCGCTTGCCGCGCTCTATAGCCTGTTCCTCCATTCGGGCGAATCGGTAAAGAACGACGGCACGCTCAGGAAGAAAACGCGTGAATCGCTCACCGCCGCGCTTCCCCAGCTAAGCCAGCATCCTGACTGCCTTCCCCTTCTCCTGGCTGCATTGCAGAATCTTGGCCTCCTCGTGACCCTCGAGGGAAATCTCGTTCCCGATCCCGCGAGATGGCAGCTTTTCTCCCGCATCGGTACGCTCGAGCGCATCGCCTGGCTCGCGTCCGCCGCTGGGGGGAGGTTTACCCGCGACGTGCTCCAGCAGCGAGCGCAGGTGTTTCTTGATTTTTTCGCCGCGCTTGAGGAAGGTGCGCTGTATAAGCGTGACTCCATATTGCGGCTTTCCTTTCTCCTCGCCGAAAAGGCCGGTCGCGCGTCGAACGGAAGGTCCTATGGGCGCTTTGCCTCGATGCTTCGCGAGAAGGACGCCGCTGTCACGGAACGGGTTGCGGAGGCGGAGCCTGCCCCGCATCCCCAGGCCGATGCCGTTCGCGGACTCGCGCCATCGACGGCGTCTTCGTTCGCCGAGATCGCCATCGCGTTCGGGCTCGTCGTGGAAACGGAAGGCATGTGGACGAAAAACGCCGCGTTCAGGACCTCATCCGACGGGAACGTATCGGGCTCATCCCTCGTCGTGTCTCCGTCATTCAGCGTCACTCTCATGCCGGGTTTCGGCCTCGCCGAGCTTTTGCCGCTTGCCGGGTGCATGGAGGCGCGCGACGTCCAGATCGTGGCGCAGTTCGAGATTACCCGCCGGTCGTGCGCCTCCGCCTTCGAGCAGGGAGAGACTGCCGAAACCCTTGGCGCGCTCCTCAGAAAACGGTCTTCGCAGCCGATCCCGCAAAACGTGCTTTTTTCGATCGATGACTGGTACCGGAGCTATACCTCGGTGTCGCTATATCACGGCTTCGTTCTCCGCGTCGACGAGGGAAGGCGCGTGCTCTTCGAGAACAACGAGCACCTTTCTTCCCTGATTCTCAGGACGCTTGCTCCCGGCGTTTACCTTTTGGACGCAGGCTCGCCCGCCGTCATTCAGGAGGCCTTCGCGAACGCCGGCCTCGAACCGCCGCCTGCGGTAAGCAATGTCGCGCCGAAGCGGGACCCCGTGCCGCTGCCGCCGCTTCTTTCGCGCGCGGCCGGATCCTCGTCGGTTCGCGCGTCTGAGGAGTCCTTGACGCCTGCGGAAGCATCAGCGCCGCAGGCGTTTCCCTCGTCCGCGCTTGACGCGTTCCGCAAGGAGCTTTACGACGCGCTTGATGCCTTGGGCCTTTCGCCCGAGCTCGCCGACGCGCTTCGCTCGCGCATCGATCGCCGCATCGTGCTCAATACCGCGCAGCTCGATCCCGAGTCGGTTCGCATCGAGCGCATCGAGGCGAAGGGAATGGATTTTCTTGGTAAGGTCAGGATCGCGGAATACGCGATCGTGTCGGGATCGCTTCTCGAGGTTGCCTACGACGAAAAGGAAGGGAACCGCGTGATACTCGGCCGCCCGGTATCGACGGAAAAGCGCACGGGCGACGTGCTCCTCAAGATCGTCACAGAACAGGATCACGAATTGGAGCTGGTGTCCCTCGGCAAGGCCATCCTCGTTCGCCGGATCCGGGGCTCTATATTCTCCGAATTACCCGCAGGCCGCGCTTAGTCGCTACCGGCTGCCATCTCTGCTCAAATTTCATTGCTTTCAGGCATGAAGTCGATTATCATGAAAACCAGGAGAGAGTATGCGGGTAATAATTAAAGAGGATTATGCAACATGCGCTGAATGGGCCGCGAATCATATTGCCTGGCGTATTAATTCCTTCGCACCGACCCCGGAAAAGCCGTTCGTGATCGGGCTCCCTACCGGATCTACGCCCCTTGGCGTATATAAGGAATTGATTCGTATGCATAAGGCGGGTAACATATCGTTCAAGCACGTCGTTACCTTCAATATGGACGAGTATCTTGGCCTCGACAAAAAACACCCCCAGAGCTATTACCGTTTTTTGATGGATAATTTTTTCTCGCACGTCGATATAAACTTGGCGAACGTCAACTTCCTCGATGGTATGGCGAAGGATCCCGATGAGGAATGTCGGCGGTATGAGGAAAAGATCGCGAAATACGGAAGGATAAACCTTTTTCTCGGCGGCGTCGGCGCGGACGGGCATATCGCGTATAACGAGCCCGGCTCCTCCTTAAGCTCACGAACCCGCGTCAAGACGCTCACCCAGGATACCATCATCATGAACTCCCGATTTTTCGGCGGCGATCCCGAGCAGGTTCCGACCCGAACGCTCACCGTCGGCGTCGGCACCATACGGGACGCGGAAGAGGTCATGATCCTCGCGTCGGGCTTTACCAAGGCGCGCGCGCTGCATCACGGGATTGAGGAAGGCGTAAACCACATGTGGACCCTCAGCGTGCTCCAGTTGCATCAGCGATCGATCATCGTTTGCGACGAGGATGCGACGGACGAGCTTCGGGTGGGAACCGTGCGCTATTTCAAGGATATTGAAGCCAAGAACAAAAACCGACCTTAGGCGGTCATATTAACCGTGCAATATCGCGCTAACGGCGGTTTGCCGTTTGACAACCGCTTTCCGGTATGGTATTGTTTAGTTGGTTGATTCCTTCAATCAACCTGAGGCATTGAGCCAACGCAGTTTCAAGGCATTGAGCCAACGCAGTTTCAAGGCATTGAGCCAACGCAGTTTCAAGGAGATACAATGAAATTCGGACATTTTGACGACGCCGCGCGCGAGTACGTAATCGATACCCCGCGGACCCCGTATCCGTGGATAAACTACCTCGGAAACACCCAGTTTTTCTCGCTGATTTCGAATACCGCGGGCGGTTACGCGTTCTATACCGACGCGCGCCTTCGCCGCCTGACCCGCTATCGCTATAACGACGTGCCGCTCGACAACAACGGCCGCTATTTCTTCATCAAGGATGGCGACTCTGTCTGGAACCCCGGCTGGAAGCCGATGCGTGTCGAGCTCGATTCCTATGAGTGCCGCCATGGTTTCGGCTACACCAAGTTCTCCTCATCGAAGAACGGACTCAAGGCCGACACCCTCTACATGGTCCCGAACGGCGAAAACGCCGAGATTCAGCAGATAACGCTGACCAATACTTCGTCCGCCAAAAAGTCCGTATCGCTCGTCTCCTACGTCGAGTGGTGCCTCTATAACGCGCTTGACGACACGACGAACTTCCAGCGCAACTTCTCCACCGGCGAGGTAGAGATCGAGGGCGGCGCGATCTACCACAAGACTGAATACCGCGAGCGGCGCACCCACTTCGCGTTCTACTCCGTCAACGCGAAGCCCGACGGATTCGATACCGATCGCGAGACCTTCCTCGGCCTCCACAACAACTACGATTCCCCCGACACCGTCATGGCTGGCAAGAGCGAAAACTCCGTCGCGGATGGCTGGTCCCCGATCGCGAGCCATCGCATGAACGTCGAACTCGAAGCGGGCGCCTCGAAGACCTTCATCTTCGTTCTTGGCTATGTCGAGATGGAAGAGTCGAAGAAGTGGGCGGGCGAAAACGGCTGCGTTCCCGCGTCGAAGGACCTGCTCCAGACCAACCCCGCGATGCGCGTGATCAACAAGGAAAAGGCGATTGCCCTCCAGAAACGCTTCGAGACCCCGGCTCAGGTCGAGGCTGCGTTCGCAGAGCTCAAGAAATTCTGGGACGGACTCCTCTCGAACTACACTCTCAAGACCGGCGACGAGAAGCTCGACCGCATGGCCGTGTGGAATCAGTACCAGTGTATCGTCACCTATAACTTCGCGCGATCCGCATCCTACTTCGAGTCCGGCATTGGCCGCGGCATCGGCTTCCGCGATACGAGTCAGGACATGCTCGGCGTCGTGCATCAGATCCCGACCCGCGCCCGCGAGCGGCTCTTCGACGTTGCCTCGACCCAGTTCGAGGACGGCTCGGCCTACCACCAGTTCCAGCCGCTCACCAAGCGCGGCAACGCGGACGTAGGTAGCCACTTCAACGACGACCCCCTGTGGCTCGTCCTCGGCGTCGGCGGCTACGTCCGCGAGACCGGCGACGTTGACTTCCTTAACGTGCAGGTTCCGTTCGACAACAGCCCGACGAACAAGGCGACGATGTTCGAGCACCTCAAGCGATCGTTCCACTATACCGTCAAGAACATCGGACCGCACGGGTTGCCGCTGATCGGCCGCGCCGACTGGAACGACTGCCTCAACCTCAACTGCTTCAGCAAGGACCCGAACGACTCTTTCCAGACGTCGACCAACAAGGACGGCAAGAACGCCGAGTCCGTAATGATCGCGCAGATGTTCGTGTACGTCGCGCCCGAGTACGCCGCGATGTGCCGCCTTCTCGGCAAGGAAGGCGAGGCGAAGTGGGCGGAGAAGCAGGCCGCGAAGATGGCCGAGCAGATCTGCAAGACCGGCTGGGACGGCGACTGGTACATCCGCGCCTACGACGATTTCGGGAACAAGATTGGTTCGAAGGAATGCGTCGACGGAAAGATCTTCATCGAGAGCCAAGGCTTTGGCTCGATGGCGCAGGTCGGCGCCGACAAGGGTTATCCGATCAAGGCGCTCGACTCGGTTAAGAAGCACCTCGACACCAAGTACGGCATCGTCATACTCGATCCCCCATACAAGGACTACCATATCGAGCTCGGTGAGGTTTCGTCCTATCCGCCGGGATATAAAGAGAACGCCGGTATATTCTGCCACAACAACCCCTGGGTCATCATCGGTGAGGTCAAATCTGGCCGCCCGGCGAATGCTTGGGAGTACTACAAGAAGATCGCGCCCGCATACCTCGAGGACATCAGCGAGATTCACCGTCTCGAGCCGTACGTGTACGCGCAGATGGTCGCCGGCAAGGCCGCTCGCCGTCACGGAGAGGCGAAGAACAGCTGGCTCACCGGAACCGCCGCGTGGAACTTCGTCGCGCTTTCCCAGTGGATCGCGGGTATCCGCGCCGAGTATAGCGGGCTTCGCGTAGAGCCGAGGCTCCCCGCGCACGTCAAGAACGCGACGATCACCCGCGTATACCGCGGCTGCACGTACGTGATCTCGGTGGAGAACCGCGATCCCGCCGGAAAGATCGCGCTTACGGTGACCTCTGGCGGTGTTAAGGCCGACGGAACCCTCGTCGCCGCTGGCGCCAAGGGATCCACGGTCGAGATCAAGGCTATCGTCGGCTGATCGCGGTCGGACGACTCGGGGTATTCCGGTAACGGGATGCCCTGAGGCGGCGCATGTACGTTTGAATGGAAGTCGTCCGGACGAAACCGTCCAGACGGCTTTTTTTTTCGCCCTGAATCGAAGAATCAGGGTTTTCCCCGAGGACGTAACCGATGAAACGGTGGTATAGTTTGGGTTCATGGAAAAGAATCTGCCGATAACCAAGGAGACGATTACTCATCTGGTCGCCTACGCGTTTTGGGGCGTCATGACCACTGTGGTCAATATCGCCTTTTTTTTCGCCCTTCGTTCTTTTTTCGCGACCCCGATGCTCGCGGCGAATTTCGTCGCATGGGTCGCCGCCGTGCTCTTCGCATTCGTGACGAACCGAAGGTTCGTGTTCTCCTCGACCGAACGAGGGCCTCTTTCCATCGCGAAAGAGCTTGCGCGCTTTACGTCGTCGCGCGCGTTTTCCGGTTTCCTTGATATGGCCCTCATGTTCGCGCTCATCGACGCTGCCGGTTTCGCCGAATTCCCCGTAAAGGTCGCCGTCAACGGGATCGTGATCGTCGTGAATTACCTGACCAGCCGTTTCTTCGTGTTTCGGAAAAAGGAGAATCAATGAAAAAAAAATTACCGCTCATTTCCCTCGTCGTTCCCTGTTATAACGAGGAGGAGGCGCTGCCGTACCTCTACAACGAACTGTGCGTGGTGTCCGCGTCCATGGCCGTAGCGGCGTTCGAGTTCATCCTGGTCGACGATGGCTCGTCGGACAAAACGCTCGATACGCTTGTCGCGCTCGCGAAAAAGGACGCACGCGTCCGGTATATCTCGTTCTCCCGGAACTTCGGGAAGGAAGCGGCGCTTCTCGCCGGCCTTCGCTCATCGAGGGGCGAGTACGTCGCAGTGCTTGACGCTGATCTCCAGGATCCGCCGTCCCTGCTTCCTTCCATGTATGAGGCAGTTACCTCAGGCGGGTATGATTGCGCCGCGACGCGACGCGTTACCCGCAAGGGGGAACCGCCCCTTCGATCCATATTCGCGCACAGTTTCTACCGGCTCATGTCGCGGATCTCCGACGCGCACATTATGGACGGCGCGCGCGACTTTCGCCTGATGACGCGCCAGATGGTCGACGCGATCCTCTCGCTCACGGAGTATAACCGGTTTTCGAAGGGAATTTTTTCTTGGATCGGCTTCAAGACGAAATGGATGGAGTACGAGAACGTCGAGCGCGTCGCCGGCCAGACGAAGTGGTCGTTCTGGAAGCTGTTCATGTACTCGCTCGAGGGGATCACCGCTTTTTCGACCGTGCCTCTCGTGCTCGCGTCGGTCTTCGGTTTTCTTTCCTGCCTCGCGGCGTTCGTGCTGATCTGCGTCGTTATCATAAAGACGATCCTTTGGGGCGATCCCGTCGCGGGATATCCGTCCCTCATGAGCGTCGTTCTTTTTATCGGTGGCATCCAGCTCTTTACCATAGGAATACTGGGTCAGTATCTTGCGAAAACCTATCTCGAGGCGAAAAACCGCCCCGTGTATATTATTAAGGAGGACAATTTATGAAAGGAAACGGACGCGCGCTCGCGCGAAATATCCTGATCGTTTGCGCAATCGTCGTCGCCGCGCTCGCTGTGCGCGGTATGGCGGGCGCGATGAAGAAAACGTTCCATATCGACGAGGGATACTCGGCCGCCTTGACGAACGGGGAGTGGGTCCCGGGAACGGACACGGCGGAGCATGATAAGTGGATCAGAAGCGACGATCTTTTCTCGGTCAGCTTCGTCGATCACCTCGCGGCTGAAGGAAAGGCCGATTTCGCGCGAATTACCGAGGCGACAGGCCTCGATATTCATCCACCGCTCTATTACTGGCTTTTCGCCGTCGCGCGTCTCACGTTCGGCGTCGACCGCTTCGCGTTTGCGGGATACGCGCTCAACATGATCCTCTTCGCGCTTTCATGCCTGATCTTCACGCTGGTCGCCCGGCGTATCTGGCGCGACTGGCCTACCGTGTTCTTTGCGCTCATCATCTTCGCCTTCTCCTCGACCGCGATATCGCTGACGATATTCATAAGGATGTACGAGCTCCTTCAGCTGCTCTGTCTCGCGTTCTTCGCGCTCGCGGTGTTCGTGGTCTCCCCGTCCGAGGGTAAGAACGCGAAACCCGTCGCGCTTGCCTGCGCTTTCGCGGGGCTTTTCGCCGTCTCGTTCCTCGGCTTGATGACGCAGTATTATTTTCTCTTCTTCATCGCGCCCGTCGCGGCATGCGCGTTCGTGTTTCTCGCCGTGAAGAAACGCTTCTCCTCGATTCTTTGGAGCGTTCTCGCCGTGGGCGCAGGGCTTTATCTCGCGTATCGTTTGTTCCCCGAGATGAAGGAACACCTGACCGTATCGTACCGCGCGGCGCAAAGCTTTGAGAATCTTGCGAAGACCGGCAACGCGCAAAAGGCAGCGAATCTGTGGGCGTACCTGAAAATCCTGTCGGCGAATCTCGTTCCCGCCATCGCGATCGCGGCGGTCGCCATTCTCGCCATTGTTGAGCGAGTTCGGAAGGTCGCGGTTCCCGGTCGCCACGAGCGGTCCCCGGTGGAGCTTGCGGCGTTTATCATGGCGCTTTCGGCGTTCGTGGTCACCTTCATGATCGTTTCGATCTCGGCGCCGTACCAGACCGCCCGCTATATCGGTTCGTTCTTTCCGGTATACGCGCTCGCTTTCGTTGGCTTCGTCCGACTCGTGCTTACTCCTCGCGCCGCGCGCATCATGCTGGGTGCCTCGGCCATCCTCGTGTTCGCGCATGGGATCATGCCGTCGAACATCTGCGAGTTCCACGAGGACTATCAACTCGACAAGGATCCCTACTACATGACCGATTCGAAACCGGTTATAATCTTCGCAAGCCCTGAAGGCGGAAGCTGGAAGAATATCCTGCCCTATCTCAATATCGGTAAGGGCAAGAAGGTATACGTAGGGTCGGCCGAGATGAAGAACTCGATCGCAAAACCCCTTATGGAGATCGCGAAATCAAGCGGCGAGAAAGAGGTGTACGCGATCGTGGACGATTATATCAGCAAGCAACCCCCCTTTGAGAAGATCGGTTACTACGCATTCTATTACGTGTACCGGATACGGGTAGAGTGAGGTAGTCGTCAGTATCCTGAAGGAGTAACTATGGCTGTCGGGAAGCGATTGGTTTCGGCGAACGCCGTCATGGTATTAGCCGTCGTCATGGCGGGAATCCTCGTGCGGTTCGCGTTCGCCGCCGCAAAAACGGATTTCCACGTCGACGAGGGCTATAGCGTCGCGATAACGACTGGCGATTGGATGCCGGGAGAGGACGCGGTCGCGCATAATAAGTGGCTTTCTCGTGATGAGGTATGGGACACGGTGTTCCTCAGAAAACTGTCGGGACCCGTCAAGTCAGGTTTCTCGGGGATTTCCGCGGCGACGGGGAGGGACGTCCATCCGCCGCTCTATTATTGGGCATACGGGGCGTTTCGCGCCCTTATGGGACCCGAAAATTTCGCTCTCTCGGGATACTCGCTCAATCTATTCTTGTTCGCGATTACGTGTGCGCTTCTTTCGGCGATCGTCTGGAGGATTCGGAGGAACTGGATCGACGTTTCCCTGACTCTCGCGCTTTTCGTCTTTTCGTCGACTGCCATTTCGCTGACCGTGTTCATCAGGATGTACGAGCTTCTCCAGACGGTTTGCGTCGCGTTCCTTGCGTGCGCGCTTTTCGTGCTCTTTCCTGTCAAGGGTCGGCATGGGACCGTCGCAACGGTGCTGTCGATCGCGGGCCTTTGCGCTACCTCCTTTGCCGGATTACTGACCCATTATTATTTTCTGTTTTTCTTGCTTCCGGTCACCGCTTTCTCTGCGGTGTATCTTTTGTCGCGCCTCCGCCTCTCCTCGCTTCTTTGGTGCGTTCTGGCGGTCGCGCTCGGGCTCTATCTCGCGTATCGGACTTTCCCGCAGATGGAAGCCCATCTCGTCGAATCGTACCGGGCGAGGCAAAGCGTGAACGCCCTCGGAAGGTCATTCGGCATCTCTTCCGTCTCGCGGCTCGTCGTGTTCGCGAAGATGGTCGCGGAAAGCCTCATTCCCCTTGTCGCCCTTCTTGCGGCGATCGTGCTCGCGGTCGCGACGCGCATTCGCGAGGCGAAAGCCCCCGAAGCGCGTGCGCGCCGCCTTGCCGGGCGGAGTCCCCTTGCAGTGCCTTCGCTCGTTCTCTTTCTTTTCGCGTTCGCCGCGACGTTCATTCCGATTGCGCTTTCGGCGCCGTACCGGAGCGCGCGATATATTGGCGCCTTTTTCCCCGTCTATGCGCTCGCGTTCGCGTCCTTCTCGTTTCTCGCGCTTCCGCGCCATGCCGCCCGCGTTTTGCTCGGCGCGACCGTCCTTCTTGTTGCCATAAATGGTGTGCAGCCCTCGTCCCTCTGCGCGTTTCACGAGGATTATTCGATCGAGGGTCCCACCGTCTTCATGAGGGATGACAAGCCCCTTATCCTCATGTCGACGGGTGAGGGTGTTGGCTGGAAAAACATGCTCGTCTACGTCAACATGGGTCGAGACAAGCGGATATACGTCGCGAATGGCTCCGCAGGATCCGACATAACCGCGCGTCTCAAATATCTCGCGCGTGAAAGCGGCGGAACGGTGGCGTACGCGCTCGTCGAAAATCTTTTTTCAGTGCCGCCCGCGCTCGAGAGGATAGGGTACTATGGATTTTTCTCCGTGTACCGGATACCGGTCGAGTAGGCGATCGGTGTCTTGTCTATCGGAGCGAAAAAAGGCCGCGTCTGTGTAAACAGGCGCGGCCTTTTCATTTGATGCGTGTTCGGGATTATTAGCCGTCAGTTCAGCCGAGGGTTGCCTCGACGGTGTGCGTTCCATCCTTAAACCACGGAATAAGGTTTCCCTTTATCTCCTTCCCGTCAACGACGAGGCTTGCGATTCCCTTCGATTTTCCATTCGGGTTTTTGAGCGTGATTCGGTAGATCGCGCCTCGGCACAGGCGTTCCACGGTAAAGCCGTTCCATCCCTTCGGCACGCACGGGTCGAAACGAAGGCCGTCGTGCTCGGGCCTGATGCCGAGGATGTATTTCGTCGAAGACTGATACACCCAGCTAGAGGTTCCCGAAAGCCATGAGTTCCGACCGAGTCCGAAGTTGGGGTGCTCGTCGGCGAGGATATTCTGCGCGTAACAATACGGCTCGCATTCGTATTCGTCGATAGAGTCGTTCTTCGCCGCGGGGTTGATCCGGGTGTAGTAAGAGAATGCCTGATCACCGTCGCCAAGCAAGGTTTCCGCAATGATCGCCCAGGGGTTGGGATGGAGGAAGATTCCTCCGTTTTCCTTGGCTCCCGGCGGATAGGTGGTGACGCCTCCCTTTGCGGGGTCGAAACCGTTGTATCCCGGCCACGAAAGCTTGATGCCCTTTTCGGTCGCGAGGTGTTTCTTTACCGCGTCCATCGCCTTGCGGCCGCGGTCGCTTCCGTCAGCGGTCGTGGCGCCGTCAGCGAAACCGGAAAGCACGGCCCAGGACTGGCCGTTGAGCCAGAGCTTGCCGAATTCGTTTTTCGCCGAACCGACCGGGTTTCCCTTGTCGTCGAAGTAGCGGACATACCAGTCGCCGTCCCACGCCGCGTCGTTGTATTTCTTTTTCATGTCGGCGTACCAGTCGTCGAAGGTCTTCTTGTTCGCGTCGTCCTTGCGGTATGCGCAGAGCTCGGAAAGTTCCTTGAGCGCCCAGCCATAGAGGTTGGCGGTGAAAAGGCTTTCGGCTCCGGTTGGAAGGTTAACGGTGTCGTTCCAGTCGGCGAAGCCGAGGAGGGGAAGCCCGTGCTTGCCCGTGTCGCCGTGGGTGAAGGTTACTGCGCGGCGGAGATGCTCCCAAACGGTTCCGGTTTCGAGCGGCTTTTCGGCCTTGTCCTTTTCGTAGAACGGGATCACTTTGTCGAGAAATGCGTAGTCGCCGGTTTCCTTGAGGTAGGCCGAGACCGCGAGGACGATCCACAGGGCGTCGTCGGAGTAGTAGTGCGGCCGATCCTCGTATTCCATCGAGTCGCCGCGGCCGGCGACCATCGTCATCGGGTTAAACTGATGGTACGCGGAACCGTTCGTGCTCTGCACGGAAAGGAGTTTCTCCATGAGCTCGCGCGCCTCGGAGGGGATCTGCGCGATCACGCCCATCGTGTCCTGCGACGAGTCGCGGTAGCCGATGCCGCGGTCGGAGCCGTAGCCGAGCTGGTAGAGCGAAAGGTAGCGCGACCAGGTTTTCGTCGTGTAGCACTGGCGGGGATTATGGAGGTTGAGCATCGAGTTGAACGCGGCGTCGGGCGTGTTGACCTTGATGACCGACAGGTACCGGTCCCAGAAGCTCTGCAGTTCGGCGAAGGCTTTGTCGACTTCCGCGTCGGTCTGGTATTTGCCGCATGCCGACTCGACGGCCGAAATGCCTGAGGTCTGGAGGAGCTGGGTAATGACGCTCACGGTGGCGCCGGGCGCGATCGTGCCGAGGTCGATCTGGAGCGCGGCGATTGTGTCGCCGCGGACGGCGTCCTGCGAGGAAAGCCTTTCGTTCCGGAGGGAAAGCGGTTCGCGCCAGGTACCGTACTCGTTATCGCCGAGGAACCTCTTGCGGTCAGTCTCGAACGCGACGGAGGGGCGGTTCGCGGTGAGGACGTTGACGGCGAAGTCTCGCTTCATGAAGGCGTAGGCGGCGATCGCCGTGCGGCCGTCCTTCAGCTTTTTGCCGAGTGCGGTCATTGTCTGGGGAACCCAGTCCGCGTTGGTGAGCTGCTTGAGCGCGTCGAAGTGCGAAAACTCGACGACGGGCACGAGGTCGGCCTGAACGGGATCCTTCCCGATATTGGTGATCGCGTACCGGCGAATGAGCTCGCTTCCCCCGCGCGGGACAAAGGCGAGAACGTCGTAGCGGAGGCCTGCTATCTCGGTAACCCAGCGGCTATAGTACATGCCGACGTGGCATTCGAATTTATCGTAGGAGCCAAGGCAGGGAGACCAGTAGGGAGAGACGATTTTCGCGGTTGTGGCGTTGTCGCCGGGCTTTCTGACGCGGACATAGGCGGTTTCGCCCTTAAAGTCCGCGGACGGCAGTTGGGGGATATACTTCGTGATCCGGTTAAGCGCCGGATCGCCCTTGCACAGTTGCGATCCGCCGGTATGATCGATAAATCCCCCGAAAGCGAGCGTCCCGACGTAATTGACCCATTTCACGGGCGTTTTCGGGTTTGTAATCACGTATTCGCGCTCAGCGTCGTCAAAATATCCGTATTGCATAAATCCTCCGGTTAGTTTCTGGTATCAACTAATGATACCCTCTTTTTCCGGCCTTTGCAAGCATTGTCGTTTATCATTATAGTATTGCTATGGCTCAACGGAAACAGATTCAATCAATGTCGATTATCGCCCTCCTCGCATTAATGATCGTGCTTATGGGTATGGTTTTTCTGCCGTATTCAAGCGTCCTTTTGTGGACGGCAGTTTGCTATATCCTTGCAAGCCCGTTCTATAACGGGATCCTCAGGAGGATGGACAAAGCGAAGCGTTTCTACGAAGTGAAGCGGCATTTCCTCGCGGGTACGTTTGCCGTGGGAACGGTATTGATCATGGGTGGCGTTTTTTTCTTTATCGGTTTCCAGTTGATCGGGCAGGGCCGGTTATTCCTGGAGGGCGTGCGCACCTTCCTCGCCGTAAACCCGCGTTTCTTTGCCGATACCGAGACGGGTACCGCAATCGCGGATATCGTGCAAAAGATTTCGCTTGGTACGGTTGACCTTTCGGTCATGGACCTGAAGGCCCAAGTGCTTTCCTTCGTCGCGTCCTATTCGGAGACCATCGCCCAGGTTACCCGAAGCCTGGTGAAAAATATCGGAAAGTTCCTGCTCTCGCTCGCCTTCATCTGCTTCTCGCTCTATTTCTTCTATCTTGACGGCGCATACCTCGCGAACGTATTCATCAACGCGATACCTATTGACCAGAAGAGCACGAGGCGCCTCCTGCGAAAGTTTCACGACGTGACCATCAACCTGTTCATGGGGTTCTTTTTGGTGGCGTTCTATCAGTCGTTCGCTGCTTTCGTGATCTTCTCGTCGTTCCGCGTGCAAGGGGCGCTGCTTTTCTCCGTACTGATCCTCTTCAGCTCGTTTATCCCGATGGTCGGCTGCGCGCTCGTGTGGATTCCGCTCGGCATGAGCCTTCTGATAACGCGGGGGCTCACGACCGCTATCGTCTTCATGGTTCTCTGCGCCATCTTCATCAGCTTTCTCGACAACTTTCTTCGGCCGATGTTCCTCAAGGACCGTGTCAAGATCCATCCGCTTCTCATTTTCTTTTCGATCATCGGCGGCTTGCAGGTATTCGGCTTTAACGGAATCCTGCTCGGGCCAATCGTCGTAATCCTCTTTTTCACGATCGTCGACATCGCGCTTGAGGATGACAGCGTTGCAATGGGCGCGAACGTATAAAGCGGCGCGCCCAAAAACTCTTCCCTAAATCTTAAAGCGACCCGTTATCTCGTTGATCGAGCGTACGACCGCGGAGTTTCTTTCCGTCAGGCCAAGGATCTCCTCAATCGACTGACCGATTGCCTCGCTTGAGCGGGAGATATCCTGCGTGCTTTTCTGCACCTTGTGCGAGATTTCCTCAAGCCGGGCTATCTCCTTGAGGATCATCGTCGCGCCCTGGTTCATCTCGAGCGATCCGTCGCGGATTTGCACCGTGATGTTCTGTATGTCATCTAGCGCCTCGAGAACCTGCTGGCTTCCTTCCGTCTGTTCCTTCATCGCGAGCCTGATTTCCTGAATGAGGCCGTTCGCTTCCTTTATTTGCTTCGCGACCGCGCCGAACGATTCGTCGGCCTTCGCGGAGGCCCCGACGATGGTCTCGATCGTGCTCACGACCTTCTTGAGCTCTCCCTCGATTACCTTTGACTGCTCCGACGAGCTCTCCGCGAGTTTGCGTATTTCGTCCGAGACGACCGAGAAGCCCTTTCCCGCCTCGCCGGCGTGGGCGGCCTCGATGGCGGCGTTCATCGCGAGTAGGTTGGTCTGGCTCGCGATTGAGTCGATGATCTCGTTGGTCTCGAGGAGATGCTCCGACTGGCTCGACACGTCCTTGACGAGCTCGATGACGTTCTGCATGCTGTCGCGTCCCTCGTTCGACGCGGTAAGCAGGTTCTCGAAGCCTGTTCCCGCGCGGTTGAGGTTGGTCGATATCGAATTGATGTTCGAGACCATCTGCTGGATCGCGGCCGACGATTCGGTCACGTTCGCGGACTGGTTCTCGATCTGCTGACTGAGGCTCTCGATGTTCTTCGCGATCTGGTGAATGGTAGACGAGGTTTCGGTAACGCTCGCGGTTTGTTCTTCGGTCTGGAAGTTGAGGTCGCCGATGTTCGTGGCGATCGCCTCGATGTCGTTTTTGATGAGGGAAGAGCGCTCCTGCAAATCGCCCGAGAGGCCTTCCATCGTGTCGGAATCGCCCTTGATCCGGGAGACCATGCCGTGGAGGGTTTCGACGAATTTGTTGAAGTAATGCCCAACGTCGGTCGTTTCGTCATGCCCGACGAGCGTTAGTCGGTAGGTAAGGTCTCCCGATCCCTCGGAGATATCCTTGAGGGTTTTTGCCGTGTTCATGAGCGGCGTCGCGATGCGCCTGCCGAGCAGCAACGACAGGATCAATACGGCGATGAGCGTGATTATCGCGATAAAAAGGGTCGAGGTGAGAGTATCGTTTACTGCCGCATTCAGTACGCGATCGGGGACTGACACGTACACGAGGTAATCGGTCCCGGGAATCTCGTGGGCCGCAATGTGGTATCGATGCCCGCTATCCTCCGCGTTGCGGAACGAGGCCATGCGCTCGTCTGATTCCTGCATCTTCGCGATGACGGCCGCAAAGTCGGCCGGTAACGCGTCCAGGGCGAATTCCTTTCCCTGCGAAAGCGTTTTTTCCTCGTATGCGGACGTTTCCTTGTTAAACGAGCGGAGGGAGACAAGCGCGCCAGACCTTGTGGTGAGGATAACGATCGTTTCGTTGCCGAACGCGGCAGAGACATCGTTCGTTACGCTTTCAAGGAATGCTTCAAGTTTCTTTCCGCTCACGGTTATGGCCACGAGACCCGTGGTGTGTTTGGAGTCGTCGATGATATTGGTCGCGATGACGATCTGCTTCACGCCCGTCGCCTTCGAAAGATTCGGCGCCGAGACGACAACCAGTTTCTTTGAGTCGTCGTTTTCGGCGACGAGCTTTTTGAAGTAGTCGCGTGAGGCGATGGACAGAGGGTTTGCAAATGGATCCGCGTCGTTATCCGTGATAAGCCCGGACTGGTACGAATTTCCTTGTATATCGGAACGATAATAACTTCCATCGGCTCGCGCGAGGATGAAAGCGTCGAATGTTCCGTTATCCTTCGCGAGCCGATTAAGCGCGGGACGGAAATCATACCAATTGAAGTTCCTGACGTCGTCGATATAGGAATATGCCTCGACAAACCCGATCTTGTCGGCAAAGAAATTCGCGATATTACCGGCGACGTTCCCCGAATATTCGGAGAGGAAGCCCATCGCGTTTCGCTCGATCGTATTTCTGGTTTTTGCCAGAATGAACGCCATGCCGAGGATAAAGGGCAAGAGCGCGATGAGCACGAATACTATGCCCAGTTTTGATTTCAGTTTCATATACGTTCCCGGTCACCTTTCAGTTTTCGTCCGCGAGGACGACGATTCTGTCGAAATGATAGAACCGTATGCGTTCGGCCTTTTGTGGATTGAGAACGATTTTTTTATTCTCCGCGGTGATATAGCCAATCGCGGTTTCATTTTTTCGTCTTGCTGACTCAAGTATAGTGTAAAAGGTAACGTTTGTACCAATTTTGACGTAATTCTCGACGGGCATCAGGTATATATCCGATCCTTCGCTCGTAGTAAGCTGTCTGACAACCGCCTGCATCTCGGGGTTGATAATAAAGCGGGCCACGATGCGGAAGACGATCTCTGCGGAGACGAACATCCCTTCGTCGCCGCCCGTTTCGCCCGAGTGGGGATCAAAAAGAACCGTCGTGACGTTGTTGTCGAAGCCGCGCTGCGAAAGCGCCTCGTGAACGAGACTGTGCGTTTTGAGCGCGGCCGTATCGTCGAACGAACCGTCGCCGGGGATTATGACGTTCTCATAGTATTGCCAGGGAATTTCCGCAAGGTACTTACGGTCCGATATGGCCGCGCGCTCGGATGTTATGGCGATTTCCCCGGGGGGCGCCATGTCGGGCGGAAGCGCGATATCTTCCTCGGCCAGTATGGTTATACGAGAGTTTTTTCCCGCGTACTGCGCGAGTTCGGCGATTATTCGCGGGCAAAGTCGATTCCACCCGAGGAAAAGGGTTGATTCATCCCTTTGGGTTGCGATGCTCGTCTCCTGCATGTCAGCGTTGTTTGGCGCGGGTAGGAGCGGTTGACTTTTCGTGATGTTGCGGAGATCCGGCGCGAGAAGGATGAGCTGGTCGGTATCCTCGAGCCGGGTGTCCTTTGCGGGGTTGAGCCTGACTGAGCCGTTACGCACGATTCCGGCGACGCAGGCGTTCTCGAAGGCGCGGAGGGAATGCGCGAAGGTGAGGCCGGAAAGGTCGCCGACGGGATAGGAATAGAAGTCATTTCCACGGAAGGTCAGGATTTCACGGTAGACCAAGGAAAGCATTTTTTGCCTTGAGACCTGCGCGATGATTCGCGCGAGTACGGTTTCCAGGCAAACGGTATGAACCCGTGAACCGCCTTCGCAGCCGATCTTGCGGTACCATGCCTCGGTCTCGGTAACGACAATAATCGGGCAGGGTTGGCTCTGCGGCAGGATCGCGATATGGCGCGTGCATTCGAGTAGCGCCCTGACGATCCTCGCGGCAGTCGGATCCGCGTCCGGTTCCCCACAGGTTATTACGAGGATCGCTTTTGCACTCGCCGCCGACACCCCTTCGAGTGCATCGCCGTCCGTGGGGTCGCCTGCGAAAAAAAGGGTTTCCATCTTTCCCGCGCTCTTTCCCTTTGGTGCGTCTTCGCTCTTGGGGGAGAGGATCACGATTTGCTTCCGGTCGGTTAGTTCGGTTTCTGAAAGTTCCGCGAGAACGACATCCCTGAAACGCGAGTGTCCGAGCAGTAGATAGTGTCCTGATCCCGAAAAGCGATTCTGCATCGTCAGTGCGCTCCGTTTTCGATAAAGATACTCACCCGATCGATCTTTCTCCCTGACAGTTCGTCGACCCTGAATTCGAGCGGGCCCGAGCGGACGCTTTCGCCGCGTTCCGGCAGTTTATCCGCTCTCTCAAGTATAAAGCCGCCGACCGTATCGTACCAGTCGGAATCGACCGGTATCTTGATGAGCGCCGAAAGCTCGTCGAGTTTGAGATTTCCGGGAACCGTCAGGTGCGTTTCGTCGAACAGTATGACCTTGTCGATCGGCTCGCTTGAGCCCGAGTCGTACTCATCACGAATGCCCCCGAAAACCGCGGCGATCGCGTCGTCTATCGTCACAAGCCCAGCCGTCGATCCGTGCTCGTCCAGGACGATCGCCATGTTCTGGCTGCTCTTCTCCATTTCGCGAAGGAGTTCCCAAGCCGTTTGCGTTTCCGGTACGAAAAGAACTGGGCGCATCAAGCTCGTTAACGTCGTAGAATCCTTCCCGTCGTCCGCGACTTGACCCGTACGGAAAAGAAAATCCTTGTAATGGATCATGCCCTTGATGTCGTCAAGCGAATCCGCGTATACGGGCAGGCGCGAATAGCGGTGCGCGCGAAAGGCGTCCATGACGCCATCGAGGCCGGAATTAATGGGGACCGCGGCTATCGCGGTTCGGGGTGTCATGATCTCGCGTATGCGTCGGTCTGTGAAGTCGAACGCGCGGGCCAGAAGGCGATGCTCGGTTTCCTCGAGCGCGCCTTCTTTCTTTCCGATGGCCATCAGCGTTTTGACTTCGTCACCGGTTATCGCGCTTCGTTTGTCGGGGGAAACGCGCTTCATGATCGCGATGAAAAGCCGATTGATCGCAAGAAAAATCGTCGCGATCGGGAAGAGCAGTGTTTCGACAAGCTCTATCGCCGGTGCGAGTGCCGGCGCGAAGGTGTCCGGCTTGCTCGCCGCCACGGTTTTCGGAGTGATCTCGGAGAATATCAGGATTATAACGGTCATGAACCCGGTCGCGATGGCGATACCCTCGTCGCCGAAAAGCCCGATGGCGAACGCGGTCGCGATGCTCGACGACCAGACGTTCACGATGTTGTTTCCCACGAGGATCGTCGTGAGCATGCGTGAGGGATTGCGGAGCACGCGGGTGACGGCGCGATCCGAGCCTTTCTGCCCTTTCGCGAACCTTCGACGCTCCGCCTTCGTGAGCGAGGTGAGCGCCGTTTCGGACGCCGAGAAAAAGGCCGAGAACGCGAGCAGCAGCGCGAGGAGTCCGGCGGTTGCGATGAGCGTCATGTTCATTTCGGGTTCTCCGATCGGGTTATGCGTATGTCCCCTGTCTTGTTTCCCTCGACCGAGAGTACGGTAAAGGTGAAGCCCTGCGCGGTTACCGAGCTGCCTTGTTGGGGAATGTCCCCGAGCAGTTCCATGACGAGACCTCCGGCGGTGTCGTAAAACCGGGATTCGAACCTGCAGTTGAATCGCTCGCTCAGCGAATCGAGCCGCTCGTTCCCCGGAACGATCCAGCTTTCGGTTCCCGCCTTGTCGATCTCTCGCCGTATCTCGTCCGGGTCTTCGCCCCTGTCGTACTCGTCGCGGAGGTCTCCGAAGATCTCCTCCACGAAATCCTCGGTGGTGACGAGTCCCGTCGTTCCGCCATATTCGTCTATGATTACGGCGACGTTCTGGTTGCCCGATCGGAGTGTCGCCTGTAGCTCGGAGATCTTGCGGCTCTCGAAGACGAAGGTGGCGGGACGGAGGATCTTCGCTACGCTGAAGGGCTCATCCGGAGAATCTCCCTCGGGGGCGAAGAGAAAATCCTTTATATAGAGGATTCCCTTGATGTCATCGATGCTTTCGCCGCAAACGGGAAAGCGCGAAAAGCGTGAGCTTCGCGAAAGCTCGAGGATTTCCGCGCGCGTTGCGTCGATACCGATGGCGACGATATCCGTTCGCGGTGTCATGATGTCGCGGGCGGTAAGGTCGGTATACTTGAGTATTCTATGCATCATCGCGCGCTTTTCCGCCTCGATGAGCCCTTCTTCCTCGCCCGTTTCGATGAGGGTCCGTATATCGTCCTCGCTCACCGAGCTGTCGTGGCGCGGAGTCTTGACGCCTGCCGCGCGCGCAAGGGCTCCGGTGATCAGGGTGAAAATCGTGATGACGGGCGACATCGCGATGATGAAAAGGGACAGTGGAAGCGAGAATCGGAGGGCGAGCGACTCGGGCCGTTGAAGGGCGATGGATTTTGGAAGTATTTCGCCGAAGATAAGGAGGATGACGGTCGCCGCCGCGGTCGCGAAAGCGACGCCTGAGTCTCCGAAGATTCGCACTGATATCGCCGTGATGAGCGCAGAGGACGCGATGTTAACGATATTATTGCCGATGAGGATCGCGTTGAGGAAAACGTCCTTGCGAGAAAGGATTCTCCCGACCCGGCTCGCGGCGCGGTTCTTCTTTTCGCGCAGATACCGAATGTGGAGCCGACTCGAGGACATGAATGCTATCTCGGAAGCGGAGAAGAACATCGAAAGAAGAAGCAGGATGACGATGATTGCGAGATAGAAGCTGTAAGGCGGAGGTTGCGATGGATCCATATATAGTTAGTATAAAAGATATCGCATCGGGACGCTACAGTCAAGAAAAAGGCGTCCCCTTAGGGGGACGCCTTCGGTTACGCGAATGGAAGTGATCACACGGCATAGCGTCGCGGTATCACTGGGCCTTCGCGGGGGGATTTGTCTTGATCTGCTCGATGGTTGCCTTGATCTGCGCGGCACCCTGATTTTCGGGATCCGCGGCAATCGCCTTTTCGAGCCATTCGATCACCTTGGAATTCTCGACCTTGCCGGACATCGCGTACATATATGCGCCCATATACCATGCTTCCTGCAACTGCGCGGGATTGAGGCTCGTGCCCTCGGCGAGTTTGACGAAGCAATCGCCCGCCTCGGTGAGCTTTCCGTCCTGGTAGAGCTTGATGGCGTCAAGGTACGCGATCTGGAGCTCATACTTGCCCTTGAGACCGGCTTTGCCGTCCGCGTCGAGCGTGGGGATCTCTCGCATCATGAGTTCATAGTTCTCGCGCTGCGCGGGCTTGACCGCCTCGAGGAAGGTGTCGATGTTCTTCGCGCGTTCGACGCCCTTGGAGGATTTGACCGCCTTTTTCAGGTCAAACATTTTCTTGCGCGCGTCCTTGAAAGAATCGAGGAACTTGAAAAAGCCCTCGGAGGTTTTTGCCGTTTCGTCGGTTGCGGCGGCGGCATAGAGGTCTCCTTCGGCTGTGAAGATCGTGACGAAGGGGAGTGCCTGCACGCCGTACTTGGTCGCGAGCGCGTAGTTTTTCTGGAGGACAGCGGCTTCCATGAGCTTTTCGTCCTGTACGATGTCGATATTGCAAAGGACGTAGTTCTTCGACGCCCGCTTGAAGAAGTCGGCGTTGAAGACGTTCGCGATCAATTCCTTGCTCGGATCGTTCCAGTCGGAACCGGTAAACGCGATAAGGAGATCCTTCTTTGATTTCTGCGCGGCGGTTTTAGCCGTTTCGAAATCGGTAATCCATGCGGTCTGCGGTTTGGCGCATCCGGCGAAAAGAACCACTGCGGCCGCGAGCAAGACGGCGATTTGCTTTTTCATAAAAACTCCTGATTTGTTCCGGGCCTTTTCGTCATGGCGCGCGCGATCGCGATGATTGCCGCGTTGCGGGAAAAGGTCCGTTGTGGGAATGGTTAGTTCAGTCCCGCCAATATTGTACACCCGCGGCAAAAATGTTCTGGCATGTATCGCCGGGAATGTTTTTATAGAGATTGGCCGCGCGCCCGTCCGCCGTTCGCCTTCCGTCGAGCGGCCGTTCGCTGTGTCCCATCTTGCCGAGCACGCGTCCCGAGGGATCGGTCATTCCCTCGATCGCGTACATTGAGCCATTCGGATTGAAAGGCTCGACCATCGTTGGCTTTCCGCCTTCATCGACGTACTGGGTAAAGATTTGGCCCTTCGTGAAGAGCTCTTTCGCGAGCGTGGCGTCGACGATGACGCGTCCCTCGCCGTGCGAGATCGGGATGTTGTGCACGCTGCCTTCTTCGAGTCCGGGGGCTTTCGTCCAGGGGGACGATCCCGAGGCGATGCGCGTACGCGCGAAGCGGGAAATGTGCCTTCCAATAGTGTTGTAGGTGAGCGTCGGCATCTCGGCCGAAGGCGCGAGAATCTTCCCGTAGGGCACGAGTCCCGTCTTGATGAGCGCCTGGAAGCCGTTGCAGACGCCGAGCACGAGGCCCTTTCGGTTGTCGAGGAGCGCCATGATGCCGTCCGCGATCTCGTTTTCGCGGATGATGTTCGCGATGAACTTGCCCGAGCCGTCCGGCTCGTCGCCCGCAGAGAACCCGCCCGAGAAAGCGAGGATGTGCGCGGAGTCGATGGCGGCGCGGAGCTCGGCGAGGGATTCGGCGAGCGCTTCCGGCGTCCGGTTGCGGAGGACGACGATGCGCGCCTCCGCGCCCGCGAGGGTAAACGCGCGGGCCATGTCGTATTCGCAGTTGGTTCCCGGGAAGACGGGCAGAATGACGAGCGGCTTTGCCTTTGACAGCACCGAGGCCCGTGCCCGTGGCGCTGATGCAGATTTCGCGGTTTCGCGAACGGTCGTCGCCCATGCGGGAAGTGTACTCTCCGGGATGACGCCCGATACGGGCGGAAACACGCGGGCGAGCGGGCGTTCCCAGGCGAGCTGCGCCTGATCGAGGGGAATCTGCTTTTTTCCGACGGCGATGTGCGGTTCAGCGATCGTCGCTCCGATGGCGACCCAGTTTTCGATCGAGGTTCCCTCGGTGAGCGCCGGGATCTCGGCGACGTCGGCCGATACCTCGAGTATGAGCGAGCCGTAGAGCGGGGCGAAAAGGGAATCGCCTTTCGTCATGAATGAATCGTCGTCCGCGCCGGATTTCTCGTTCGGCACGGCGAAGAAGGAAGGAAGCCTGATGAACGGGATCGCGCCGTTGTCGATAACGGCGCCGACGCGGTTACCGAAGGCCATCTTTGAAATTGCCGCGGCGATGCCTCCCGCGGTTACCGGATATGCCGCGCGAATCTTGCCCGACTCGCCGAACTTGAGCACGGAATCCGCGTTGACGTGAAATGCGTCCCAGTCGGGCGTGCCGTCAGCGAGCGTCGGCGTCTGGACCAGGATAAGGGTGTTGCCGCCTGCGGTGAGCGATCCTCCGCGGACGCGCGAGTCTTCCGTGACGGCGACCGCGAACGAGACAAGGGTGGGCGGGACGTTTCGATCCTGGAAGGTTCCCGACATGCTGTCCTTTCCCCCGATCGCGGCAGTTCCCGCGGCAAGCTGCGCCCGGAGCGCGCCGAGAAGCGCGGCGGCGGGTTTTCCCCACGACTCGGCGCTCGAGGTTCGCTCGAAATATTCCTGGAACGTAAGGCGCGCGGCGCGCGGGTTGCCCCCGAGGGCGAGTATCTTCGTGAGCGATTCGAGGACGGCGAACTGGGCGCCGTGATAGGGGCTCCACGACGAAAGCCGGGGATCGTATCCCATCGTCATGAGGCTGGTCGTCGTCGTCGACTTATCGGGGCCGACGGGGATGCGGGAAGCCATGCCGCATTCGGGCGTGGCCTGGTGCGCGCCACCCATCGGGAAGAGCACGGAAGCGGAACCGATCGAGCCGTCGAAGCGCTCGGAAAGCCCGCGCTGCGAGGCGATTGAAAGGTCTGAAAGCGTGGAGAGCCAACGGGACTCGAAGGAAGCGGGCTCGATCCCGGATCCCGAGGCCGATCCCTTGGCGCGCCACGACCAGGTTGCGGTGGGCGATTCTATTTTTGCCTTTGCTTCGCGGCTCGCACCGGCGGTATCGAGAAAGCTTCGCTCGATGTCGACGATCGTGCTGCCGCGCCAGCGCATCACGAGTCGCGCATCCTTCGTGACCGTCGCGATGACTGCCGCATTGAGGTTCTCACGGTTAGCCGCGGCCATGAACGCCGGGGCATCCTTCGCGCGCACGACGACTGCCATGCGCTCCTGTGATTCCGAGATCGCGAGCTCAGTCCCGTTGAGCCCTTCGTATTTTTTCGGGACCGCGTCGAGGTTGATGTCGAGTCCCGCCGCAAGCTCGCCGACGGCCACCGCAACGCCTCCCGCGCCGAAATCGTTGCACCGTTTGATGAGGCGAGTTACCGCGGGATCGCGGAACAGTCGCTGGATCTTTCGCTCCTCGACGGCGTTACCCTTTTGCACCTCGGCGCCTGCGGTCGTCACCGATTCCTCGGTATGGACCTTCGACGAGCCGGTTGCGCCGCCGATGCCGTCGCGTCCGGTCCCGCCGCCGACCATGATGACGAGGTCGCCCGGGTCGGGTTCTTCGCGCACGACGGAGGAGACGGGCGTTGCCGCGATGACGGCGCCGAGTTCCATGCGCTTGGCGAGGAAGCCGGGATCGTAGTATTCGACGACCTGCCCGGTGGCGAGCCCGATCTGATTGCCATACGCGCTGAATCCCGCCGATGCTTCGCGCGTCAGCTTGATCTGCGGCAGCTTTCCCGGGATCGTCGCCTCGATGGGCGCCGTGGGATCGCCCGCGCCGGTAACGCGGAGTGCCTGGTATACCCACGCGCGGCCTGAAAGAGGATCGCGAATCGCGCCGCCGATGCAAGTTGCCGCCCCGCCGAAGGGTTCGATCTCGGTCGGATGGTTGTGGGTTTCGTTTTTGAACATGAGAAGCCAACGCTCGGTGCCCGTGGCCCGGCCCGCGTCATCGGTCATTTTTACGTCGATGAAGATCGAGCAGGCGTTGATCTCGGCGGATTCCTCGATGTCGGCGAGAAGCCCTCGTTTTTTAAGCGCCTTCGCCCCGATTACCGCCAAGTCCATGAGGGTAACGGGTTTTTCGCATGAGCCGTCTGCTTTGCGCTCGGCGCGAGTGGCATAGAGCTCCGCGCGGAGATTTGAATAGGCGGCAATCGCCTCGCGAAGAGTCTTCGCGTACGGGCCGTCCTCGACCGCGATCTCAGTGAGCGCGGTATTGAACGTAGTATGCCGGCAATGATCGGACCAGTAGGTGTCGAGGACGCGGACCTCTGTTTCCGTCGGGTTTCGGCCAATCTTGCGGAAATAATCCTGAAGGAACGCGATGTCTGCGATATCCATCGCGAGACCGGTTTTTTTGTGAAAGGCCGAGAGGGCGGCCGCGTCGAGGTCGATGAATCCCTCCAGGACGGAAACGGGCGCGCTTTCCCCGGTTTGCATCGCGAGGGACGCGGGTTTTTCGGATGAGGCGAAACGCGAATCTACGGGGTTGATAAGGTACGAGCGGATCTTGCCGAGATCTTCCATGGAAAGTTTCCCGCGGAGAACGAAGAGGCGGGCGCAGCGCACGACTGCGGGAGTTCCGCATGACGGGTCGCGAATCAGCTCAAGGCACTGAACGGCCGAGTCGGCACGCTGGTCATACTGGCCGGGGAGGTATTCTATCGCGATAACGGTCTCGTCCGCCTCGATGGGGAGGGTTTCGCGGTATACGCTATCGCTTTGGGGTTCGGAGAATATCTGTGCAGCTGCGAGCGTAACCTGGTTCTCGTCAACTCCTTCTATATCGTAGCGGTTAACGTATCGGACTCTCTCGAGATTCCTGATTCCGACGAAGTTGACGAGTTCCGACATGGTTCTCCGGGCCTCGTTCTCGAAACCCTTTTTTCGCTCGACAAACAACCGGTATACAGGCGCGTTCATGAATATTCCTCCGAAATGAATATCGAAAAATAATGACATATTTAGGCGGAAATTGCTATGCGCCTGGCAGACCCCTATTAAATAACTTTGCATAAACGTGGTATATTTATGCATTGCATTTTCCAAAGGAGCAGTATATGCAGGAGATTCTCGACCTTTTACAAAATGACGCGCGTTTGACCGCAGAGGACATCGCAACGATGACCAAAAAATCGGTCGCCGAGGTCAAAGAGACCATAGCCAAGCTCGAAAAGGACGGGATCATCCTCAAGTACGCGGCAATCATCAACCAGGAAAAGCTGCCGGACGAAAACGACCACGTACGCGCCGTCATCGAGATTCAGGTTACCCCTGAGCGCGAACACGGTTTCGATGCCCTCGCCGAGCGCATCTACCGCTTTCCCCAGGTTAAATCGCTTCACCTCATGTCGGGCGGCTACGACCTCCAGGTTATCATCGAGGGGAAAACGCTCAAGGAGGTCGCGTTCTTCGTTTCGGAAAAGCTCGCGACCCTTTCCGGCGTGAAGAGCACCAAAACCCATTTCGTTCTCAAAACCTATAAGGAAAACGATATCGTATACGTCGACAGCAAGAAGGATCGTCGGGAGGGTGTTACCGCATGAACGAGCGACCGGACCGGTTTTCGTCCAAGATACTCAAAACACCTCCTTCGGGCATCCGGAAGTTTTTCGATCTCATCATCGGCCGCGACGATATCATATCGCTCGGCGTCGGCGAGCCTGACTTTGCCACGCCCTGGGCGATGCGAGAGGAGGCGTATTATCACCTCGAGCAGGGACATACCTCCTATACCTCGAATTGGGGCCTGACCGAGCTTCGCGACGCCATCGGCAAGTACCTTGAGAAGTACGGCCTCCACTATGATTCCCGGAAGGAAATCCTCGTCACCATCGGCGTTTCGGAGGCGATCGACGCTGTGCTCCGCTCGATTCTCAATCCCGGCGACGAGGTGATCGTGGCCGAGCCTTGCTACGTCTCGTACCAGCCGCTCGTCGAGCTTTGCGACGTCAAGCTCGTCAGGCTCGACACGGTGCCGACCGCTTTCGTCCCGACGGCCGAGGCGATCGAGAAACTCATTACCCCGAAGACCAAGGCGCTCATGCTTTGTTCCCCGAGTAATCCCACTGGGCGCATGATCCCCGCCGACGAACTCGCCCGGATCGCCGAGGTCGTGAAGAAGCACAAGATCTGGGTTCTATCGGACGAGGTGTACTGCGAGCTGCGTTACGACGGACACAAACACGTCTCAATCGGCTCCTTCCCCGGCATGAAGGATTATACCGTCGTGCTCAACGGTTTCTCGAAGGCCTTCGCGATGACCGGCTGGCGCATCGGTTACGTCGCCTGCCCAACGGATCTCATGGCGCAGGTGCACAAGCTCCATCAATACTCGTCGATCTGCGCCCCGATCATGAGTCAGTATGCCGCCCTCGAGGGCCTCAGGAGCGGCGCCGACGAGGTTGAGAAGATGCGCATTTCCTATCAGCAGCGGAGAAATCTCATGATAAGCGCGTTCGCCGAAATGGGCTTGCCGGTTAACGAACCCGAGGGTGCCTTTTACGTGTTTCCCGATATTCGGAAAACAGGGCTCAGTTCTGAGGAATTCGCGACGAAGCTCATCAACGAGTATAAGGTCGCCGTCGTGCCTGGAAACGTGTTCGGCGCGGGCGCGGAAGGCTACATTCGGTGCTGTTACGCGACCGAGATCGGGAAACTGAAGGAAGCCCTCAGGCGGATGAAACTCATGATCGACGGAAAAGCGCTGGACGCATAGGGCAATGTCTGGTATATAAGGTGTTCTAGTTATGGGGTTTTGTAGATTTATGACCAGGCGTCTTCTGTTCATTGTGTCGATTTTCTTTGCAACCCTTCCTCTTGCCGCCGAGCGGGTTTATGATCTCGATGCCGCATTGATGATCGTCGCGCAAGACCTATCCGTAAAGCTACCCGCGCAATCGAAGGTCGTCGTGGTTGGCATCGAGGCCGTCTCCCGTGAAGCGACCGAGTATGCCGTCGCGGGGTTGACGCGCGAGCTCCTCAAGACCGGGAAACTGGTCTTGATCGACCGCTATGGTATCGGTGAAAGGAGCGAAGAGTTTTCGTCCGGGACGTCGGGGGACCTTCGAACCGACTCTTTTTCAGGGCTCGGCGCCAGGCTTGGCGGGGAAACCCTCATTACCGGATTCTTTGGCCCCTCAAACGGACAGTACCGGCTTTCGGTCAGGGCTATAAAGGGCGAAACCGCAGAAATCCTATATCGCTCGAATACCACTGTTTCTTCCGACGCGCAGACGGAATCCCTTTTCAGGGCATCTTCCGCCGACGTATCGAAGGATGATCTCGATCAGGAACGCGCTGAAGGGGCTGCCGCCCGCTTATTTTACATGGCGGCGAACCCATGCTTTGGACTCGGTTCCTTCCTTCAGGGTGACAAGAAAGGCGGCTCGCGCGCCGCGTTCTGGGAAGCTTTGGGCGCGGGCGCCATCGTGTACGGCAGCATTCGGGAAAGAAACGACCAGCCAAACGGTACGCTTCTCATGGGTACCGGCATCTTTCTTTATGGCGCCGGCATGTTTTATTCCCTCGTGCGCCCGTGGGTATATGACCGCTCTCCTGAGATAACCCGGGTAATGGACAAGGTTCGCATAAAATACATGCCGAGCCTTTCAAGCGCGTCTTTTTCGGTCGGCTATGTCTTTCGCTACTAAAAAACGTCCCTACTGATTATTCCTCTTCTTCAAGCGCCTCGAGCCGGTCTTCCGCCTCAACTGCGCTTTTCCTGAGAAAGGCCGCCTTAAAAATCTCCGCGGCGCGACGGTATGCGGCCTTCGCACGGTCCTTGTTTCCCGACTTTTCCTCGATCATTCCTATGGCCACCCAGTCCATCCCGAGCCCGTTCGCGTTCTCCGCTCGGCGATCGAAGGATAGCGCGGTGGCAAGCGCCTCGAGCGCTTCCTTATAGAGCCCAGCCTTTGATCGCACCGAGGCGATAAGATACCAGTCGTAGCCCGCGTCCTCGAGATAGCGCCCCTTCTCATGGATATCCGCCGCGTTCGAGATGTCGGCTTCAGCTTTTTTCGTCTGCCCCAGCTCTTTTTCGGCGAGCCCAAGCGTCTTCCAGGCGAACGCCGTATAGAGCGGGCTTCCCTTTATGTTGCCGATCTCGGCCTCGACGACGGCCTTTGCCGCCTTCGCGCGCGCGATACGCTCCTCCGCCTCGATCGTTCCTTCGGGCATTCCTTCCGCAAGGGTTCCGCGCGCGATGTACACCTTCGTCGCGCTCATAAGCGTCCGGTCTCCGGCTTCGGTCGCCTCGGCGAGCGCGGTGTTCCATGTGTCGTTCGCCTCATCGACCCTGCTTTCGTTGAAGAACGCATTCCCGCGCGCGAGCAGGATCTTGATCCGCGTTTCTGGGTCGTCCGCCGTGAGCGCAAGGCGCCAAGCCTCGGTGAGGAAAAGATAGGCGTTCACGTAGTCGCCCTTGCTGACAGCTGCGTTCGCGAGGTCAAGCTGGCCCGCGGCGGCGTTGCGGTCGGTGAAGACCTCGGGAGGCCTTTGTGGCGCAGACGAGCATCCGGCCATCAGGGCGAGGCAGCTCGCGAGAAGTGCTATCAGGATCGACTGGCGTTTTCTCTTTGAGTTTTTTTTCTCGTTGCGTTGCATGGGCGATTACCTCTACACTTCAGAATTCAATATTGCGCGAGTTGGTTCCGGACGAATCGGTCTGGACGCGGTCCGGTACGCCGTTTTTCAGTATTGGGTTATTGCGGAGCGCCTCGAGCACGTCCTGTCCCTTGATAAGCGCGACGCGCAGATCCTCGATGAGGCGCGCGATCTGTGGAACCTGCGACTTGAGGATGGAGGACGAGTCCTCGACGTTGTTGAGCGTTCCCGAAACGGCGTCGAGCGATTTCTCGATGTTGACGAACATCGTGCCATCCGGGTCGATCATTGCGGGGACGAAACCGTTCGGGTCGCGCGACATCCTCTCGAGCTGCGCCGTGATGCTCTCCACGTTCCGGAGCGTATCGCCGAGCGATGCTGCGACGTCCCCGCTTATGACGGCGACGTTCGTGATGGTCTCAGCAAGCGGACCCTTGCTCGAGCCGGTGAGCTGCGCGAGCGTGGCGTTGATGTTCGCGAGCGTCGGATTGATTTGCGCGACGAGGTTGGACAGGGTGTCGTCCCTCTTTTGGAGGGTAACCATTCCGGTCTCGATGAGCATCCTGCCCTCGGCCGAATCCGAGCGCGGTATGGCGGTATTCTCGGCTATAAGCTCCGTGCCGTTTCCGGGGTTGAAGAGAAACTGGTTCGCGCCGATGCCGATCGGGTTGACGATGAGCTCGACCACCGAGCCCGTCCTGACCCTGTCCCGGTAGGTGTCGAAGACGGTGAACTTCACGTCGACGCGGTCTTCGGTATTCAGCTTGACGGACGTTACCTTGCCGATGACGAAGCCCTTGTACTGGAGCGGAAGCCCGACGCTTAAGCCGGTTGCGGTCTCGAAGGTAGTGAAGAAATCGTAGTCGCGCGCGAACCAGCGCTGCTTGCTGCCAAGCATGAAAATGACGACCACGATCGCGACGATCGCCACGATGGTGAGGAGGCCGACTATCTGGTCCGCATAGCGTATCTTGAATTTCATAGCGCGATTCCTTTTTCGATCGTTTTCGATAGATTGCCGTTGTTGGCGAATTCCTCGGCCGTGACCGAGAGCGAGAGCCTGCCGTCGACAATCATGCAGATATGCTGCGCATTGTCGCGGATGATTCCGAGATTGTGGCTGACGAAGATCACCGTCGTCCCCGCCTCCTGCCTTTTCCTGACGAGGACCACGAGGCGTCGCGCGGCGGTGTCGTCGAGGGACTCGGTCCACTCGTCGAGGAAGAGGAGATTTGGGTTGCACGTTATCGCCCGCGCGAATGCGATGAGTTTCTGCTCGCCCATTGAAAGCTGGGAAGGCCTGATGTCGATGTCCTTCCGGTACCCGACTTGCGACAGCACCTCGGCGATGCGATCGTCGATCGCCCGTTGTCCTATGTCGGGGAAGTGGGTTTTGAGCGGAAGCTCGAGGATCTGCCTGAGGCTCTGGTTTGCCCAGAGCGCGGAATCCTGGAACACGAACGCGGATTCCTTCCTGAACGCGAGAGATCGCGCGCGGTTCATCATCGATATGTCGTTGCCGCGGAACCGCGCGACGCCGCCGGTGGGTACGATGAGTCCCGCGGCGAGCTTGAGCACGGTGCTCTTGCCGCCGCCCGATGGGCCGACGAGCGCGGTTGTCTTTCCTTCCTCGAAGGGGATAGAGACACCTTGCACGATCACCTTGCCCTGCGCGGAGAACGTTGCGTCCTCAAGCTCGACGATCGCGTCGATTTCATTCTTCGCGGATTCGCTCATATCGAACCTCCCTCGTTCAGCATGTAATAGAGTGCTGAGATGAGGATGTCTGCGGTGATGCACCAGGCGAACGCGCGACCGACCGCGCGGAGCCCTGCCTGCGGGATTTCCGTGCTCGCCCGTTCGACAGAAAATCCCTGTACGATCGCGAGGATCGCGAGGATCATGCCAAAGACGATGCTCTTGAGGACGGACACGAGGATGTCCGAGATCTGGAGCGTCTGGAGTATGTTGTTGAAGTAGTCGGCCGCCGACATCGGGCTTAGGACCTGCACGATAAGAAACGAGGCGGCGAGGCCGAAGATCGAGAAGTAGATGTTGAGAAGAAAGAGCGATGCCGTCACCCCGAGAAATCGGGGAACCGCGATGTGCTCGACCGGGTCTATTCCGACGGCGATATAGGCCTCGATCTCGTGCGAGATGACCATGCCCGCAACCTCGGTCGCGATGGCGGTTGCCGACCGTGCGATGATGATGAACGCCGTCAAAAGCGGCCCGAGCTCGCGGGTAATGATCGTGATTAGGAGCGGGTAGATGAGCTGCTCTTGCGAAAAGCTCGAAAGGATCGGAAGGCCGAGCACGTTTACCGCGGCGCCGATTCCCATCGCGAGGAGCGACGAGATTCCGAGCGCCTCGACGAAGGTAAAAAGAATTTGCATGATCAGGATCTTTGAGGACGTTCGGTTATGATGGAAAAAGCGGCCGAGTCCCCTGATGGTTTTCCCGAAAAAGCCGATCGTGTAAACGCCGGAGGAAAATTTATCCCTGACCGACATACCAACTTTTTTTATCATTACGCTGAGTATACTCCATTTGTAGCATAATAGACAAGAAAGTGATAATTTGGAGATATGCCGATCCCTGTTGTAATCCTTCAGCCTCCGCTCGTTCAGCTCAATGGGCCGTATCCCTCGGGCGCCTATCTTGCCGCGTTCTTTCGCGGGTTGTCGGGCGAGTTTGCCCTGAAGCCTGCGGAGGCTGCATCCGCTTTGTCCGGGAGCGGCGATATTCCCGGCCCCGTTCGCTGGGTTGACGCGAGCCACGGTTTCTTCCGTCATCTTTTTTCGCGCGCCGGGCTTAATTTGCTTTTTTCTCTCTGTAGGAACGAGGCGCTTTCCCTCGCCGACAATGCCGCTCTCGCGGGCGACGACGCGGGCGCGGAAACCGCCTTTCAGCTTCGCCGCTATGTATCCTCGGAGGACCGTTGGATCGAGTGGATCGACGGCATCGTTTCAATCCTTTCGGGGGGCGACCGGGAACGCTGCCATTCCTTTATCCGTTCGCCCTACGCCCCACGCGGCGCGCGAATGGACGCTTTTCTCGCTGGGCTCGAGGCCGAGCCCTCCCCGGACGACGCGCGTATTCTCGCGACGCTTGCCCTTGAGGACCTTGCCGATTTCATCGCTGCCGTTTTTGATCCCGAATTTTCCCTCGTCCGGTACGCCGAGTCGATCGCCTCAAGCGAGCGGAATTTCGCGCGCGTCGAGGCGGCGCTTTCGGGGCCGATGGTCTCCGGTTTTCTTGAGCCCTATTGCCTCTCCCTCTGGGACGAACTTGCGCCTGTGAAGCCCGCAGACGGCAAGTCTCCCACGGCGCCGCTCGCTCAAAAAACGCTCTTCTGCCTTTCGGTACCCTTCCCCGGCTGCCTCGTCGGCGCGCTCGCGATGGCCCGCTCGATAAGGGGGCGTTTCGGCGATCGAGCGGTAATCGCCATGGGCGGCGGATACGTCAACACCGAGCTACGCGATTGCGAAAACCCGCGTCTTTCGGAATACGTCGATATCCTGTGCTTTGATCGCGGCTTTGGTGCCTTTGCCGCGCTTTTCGCGGGCGGCTCACTGTCGGGTAATGCGCACTATTCGGTTTCCGGCGGTTTTACCCGCGCGTTTTGCCCGCCGGGGCTTGAGGGGTATGAAAGCCGGGTGACCGCTTCCATCGTGCCCGACTATAGCGACATCGATTTTTCGCGCTATCCGCGTCTCGCTGACGACCCGAACCCGATGCACCGGCTCTGGTCCGACGGCGCCTGGATCAAGGCTTTCCTCGCGCATGGCTGCTACTGGCATCGCTGTTCCTTCTGCGACGTTTCGCTCGACTATATCTGCGGCTACCGACCGGTCGACGTGGCGCGGCTCTATGCGGGGCTTCGCGCGCAGGCGCTCGCCCAGGGCGTTTTGGGCGTCCATCTCGTCGACGAGGCGGCGCCGCCCCGCGCGCTCCGCGATTTCGCGTTCGAGAACCTGAAGGCGGGTAGCGGCGATCGGCTTTCGTTCTGGGGAAACATCCGCTTCGAGAAATCCTTTACCCGCGATCTTGCCGATTACCTTTCGGCGGGCGGCCTCGTCGGGGTTTCAGGCGGTATCGAAATCGCCTCGCCCGAGGGCTTCAAGGCGGTGGACAAGGGCATTGACCTCGAGAACCTCGTTGCCTGCTGCGCCGCGTTCAAGGAAGCGGGCGTGCTCGTGCATTCATACCTGATATACGGCTACTGGAACGAAGATGAACAGGGGGTGATCGACGCCGTCGAGGTGATGCGTCAGCTTTTTGCCGCAGGGCTTATCGACTCGGCGTTCTGGCACAAGTTCGTCCTGACCCGCCATTCACGCGTGTTCCGCGAGTGGGAGCGCGGCCTGCATCATGAGGGCACGGCGCTTTCGCCCATCGACGAGCCGGGAGATTTCGCCGACAACGATCTTCGCTTTCGGGGCGAGGAGGCTTCGCAGCGGTATACCGCCCCCCTCGACGCGGCGCTTAACGCCTGGATGTCGGACGAAGGCCTTGATACCCCGGTGAGAAAATGGTTTCCCTACCCGATGCCCGCGCCCCGCATCGCGGCGAACCTTATCGACGGCTATATTGCTTCGTACGAGCGAAAGCGCGACCATGAGCGGAATCGCCCCTGCGATCCTGCGGCGAGATACTGGTGGACCGCTACCCGTCCCGTTCTCTCAGGTACCGTTACCGCACCCGAAGGCGATGCGCAAACGGTCAGTCTTGTTTGGTGGCACCTCGGCGAGGATATCTGCATTGATCTCGACCGGGCGCTTCTTGGTGACCTGTTCGCCGGACTCGGGCTAGATTCGGCGCAGCCAGTCGGGGAGGCCGACGCGACCGTTCTTGCGCGCCTTCCACGCGCGGTGTTCAAGCTTCTTCGCTCTCATGGACTCGTGAGGATTTCGCCGCTTTGAACGTTTTCTTGACGCCGAGTTTCATTGTCCATGCCGTGTATTCCGCGCCCCCTCCGTTTTTCTTGCTATAGGCGGTAGTGTTTCCGGTAGTGAGATCGGTCTTTTCGGTCGGTCCTCTCAGGTTAAAGATGCGCGTCCATGCGCAGTCCGCGAAAATGTTCAAGGTGGGCTCCGGCGCCCAGGATACGCGTGCCCTGGGTTCGAGCAAAATGCCTCCCGAGAGGTAATCGTGATAGTCCTTTTTTGTCAGCATGTGGCTGTCGGTGCCGTCGCACCAGACCGCGGGCGAGCCCGTAACGGCGGCCTCAACGGCTAAGTGCGCGCCGACGGGAAGGTTGACCGCGATGCCTGCAAGCGGCGCGATATACCGTTGGCGATACTCGATAACACTTCCCGAAAATTCGGTTTTTGGAAGGCTTTCGGACCAGTCCGACTTCCCATAGGTGTACTGTCCATATCCGTCAGAGCCGGTCCATTTGAGCGAAAAATAGCGAAACCCGATTGAGGGCGTGATGGTGATTGAGGTTTTGCTCGCAGGACCGCGCAAGGGAAGCCAATACGTCCACGATGCGGCGAGGTCGATCAAGACCAAATGGTCAAGGCGCGCATCGTGCTCCGAGTAATCGGTTTTCGCATCGCTCCCGTTCACGGTAACGTTCATGAAATCCGTATCGGTCAGGGTTCCCGCGTCGCGGGGAAGACCCATGGATACGTTTACCGCGATGCCGAGTTTCTTCCCCCAGACGAACTGGGTGTCCAGAGCGAGAACGTATACGGGGTCGAGCGGCCACACGAGCTCGCTGAGCGTATTGTCGTTGGCGTACACGAACTCCTTCGCGTTTCCCGAGATAATGCCCGCCGAGGCCGCAAGGGACACCTCCAGCGGCGGGATTTCGAGCGAGAACGCGTTGGCCGCCCCGAGGAAGGCGATAAGAATTGCGGTAATGACGTATCGACGTGAACACATATTCCACAGATTCTAGCATATTTTCACTTGCCGCTCAGGGTTATTTATCAATACATTTGTACAATAAACCGCGTAAGCCTTTAGGAGAAATCGAATCATGGCAACCTACCAATTTCAGACGGAAGTAAACCAGCTTCTGACCCTCATTATCCATTCCCTTTATTCAAACAAGGAAATATTCCTTCGGGAAATCGTCTCGAACGCGTCAGATGCCCTCGACAAGCTCAAATACCTAACCGTTTCGGACGAGGCATATAAGGGTGTCCAGTTCTCGCCGCGCATCGACATTTCCTTCGACGAGACTGCGAAGACCCTTACCGTCCGCGACACCGGCATCGGCATGGATGACAAAGACATCATCTCCAACCTCGGAACGATCGCGCGCTCAGGCACCCGCGCCTTCATTGAGCAGCTCGCCGCCGACGCGAAGAAGGATTCAAACCTCATCGGCCAGTTTGGCGTCGGTTTCTATTCCGCCTTCATGGTCGCACACAAGATCGAGGTTATCTCGAAAAAGGCAGGGACACAGAAGGTTTGGAAGTGGACCTCCGATGGAAAGGGCGAGTATGACCTAGCGGAAGGAGATGATACCGCGTTCCCCCTCCTCGACGGAGTGGGCGAAGGCAGTCACGGTACCTGCGTCGTCATGTACCTCAACGACGACGACAAGGAATTCGCCTCGCGATGGAAGATCGAGGATATCGTCAAGCGCTACTCCGACCATATTGCGTTCCCGATCTACCTCCATTACGTCAAGAAAGAATATGACGACAAGGGCGGCGTGAAATCCGAAGCCCCGTCCGCCGAGCAGATCAACGACGCGAGCGCCATCTGGCAAAAATCGAAATCCGAGCTCAAGGACGAGGACTATCTCAGCTTTTATAAATCACTCTCGCACGATTCCGAGGATCCTCTGCTTCACGTGCACACGAAGGCCGAGGGGACGCAGGAATACACCACGCTCTTTTTCGTTCCGTCGAAGGCTCCGTTCGACATGTTCCACGCTGACTACAAGCCGGGCGTCAAGCTTTTCGTCAAGCGGGTGTTCATCACCGACGATGACAAGGAGCTCTTGCCCACCTGGCTTCGATTCGTTCGCGGCGTGATCGACAGCGAGGACCTTCCGCTCAACGTGAGCCGCGAGATCCTTCAGCAGAACAGGATCCTCTCGAATATCAAGACCTCGTCCGTCAAGAAGCTTCTTTCCGAGTTCAGGAAACTCGCGGACTCCGACAAGGCGAAGTACGATAAGTTCGTCGTCGAGTTTAACCGCCCGCTCAAGGAAGGGCTCTACGGCGACTATGCGCATCGCGAGGATCTCGCCGAGCTCGTGCGCTTCAAGTCAACGTACGAGGCTGGCTTGCCTGAGAAGGACGCGGACGGCAACGAAAAATACGTGAGTCCCTGGACGAGCTTTGCCGACTACGTCGGCCGCATGAAGAGCGACCAGAAGGCTATCTACTACATCACCGGCGGCGATGAGAAAACCCTCCGGCAGAGCCCGCATCTCGAAGCCTACCGGGCCAAGGGGCTCGAGGTTCTCATCATGAGCGACGAGATCGACGACATCGTGATTCCCGCGCTCGGCAAGTACAAGGAATGGGATCTCAAGGCGGCGAACCGCGCGGGCTCGGACGAGGAACTTGGCACCGACGAGGACAAGAAGAGCGCGGAGGAACGGGAAAAGAATTTCAAGCCAGTGGTCGAGAAGATCAAGAAGGCGCTCGGCGACGGCGTCAAGGACGTCAGGCTCTCGAAGCGACTTTCGGACTCGCCCTCGTGCATCGTCGTCGACGAGAACGACCCGAGCCTCCAGATGGAGCGCATGATGAAGGCGATGGGACAGTCGGGACTCGCCGAGGTCAAGCCGATCCTCGAGATCAACGCCGACCACGCGCTCGTCAAGAAGATTCAGGAAAGCGAAGACGAGGCGTTCATCGCGGACGTTTCGGCAATCCTTCTCGACCAGGCGCTTCTTGTCGAAGGAAACGAGATCAAGGATCCTGCGGATTTCGTGAAAAAACTGAACAGGCTTTTGACGCGGTAAATCTGCGACGCTGGCTCCGGTGTTAATACCGGAGCCGTTTTTATTCGCGCAGAACGGTTTATATAAGCATCGAGATGAGCTTGATCACGATACCGGATGCGAGACCGGCGGCGCATGAAGAAAGAAGGTCGGTTCTGAGCGAGCGCTCCTCATCAACCCTGGTAAGGAGCGCGAGGAATTCGATGATGATGATCGTGATTAAGATCGCGAGGAGCATTGCGCCGATGAGGTGCAGCTTGCCGAAACTCTCGGCCCATGAATAGAGTTTCTGCGAGAAGAAGAAGACGACCGACGCGAGGATGCCGCGCACGGTGTTCGTCCGGTATTGCTTCTTGTTTACGCTTGGGAGGAAGAGGGGCACAAGGCATACGGCGAGCGTGAGCACGATCATGCCGAAAGAGATTCCCATGAACGAGTCCGCGTTGAGGAGCTTTTCGGTATTCGTAAGCCAGTCAAGCGATTTGTCGATCCAGGGGGTGAAGGGATGAAAGAGGCTTTCAATCCCCGCGAAGAGAACGGCGAGCGCGCAGAGGATGATGGTGAACACGATAACCTTGTTGAGAAAGCGGGTTGCTCTTTTGACGGACATGGATATCTCCTTTGGTTTCTGCTATAGTATATCAGCTCTGCCCGATTTTTCCAAAGTCTTTTTCCGCGAAGGATTTTGAAATCGGGGACGGCGCGAAGGGGCATGTGATATGGGTTTAACGGAAGACCGGCGGGACAAATCAGGGTATCTATATCTCCTTACCACGATATTTTTTTTCAGCACCTATGAGGTAGTCGGAAAGTCCATAGCGGGCAGGATCGACGCTTTTCAGGTTAACTTTATCCGCTTCCTAGTCGGAGGACTGATCCTTCTCGGCGTTGCGGCCATCAAGAAGGAGCTTGCCGTCTCGCGAAGGGATTTCGCGCTCTGCGTCCTCGCCGGCGTGATCAACGTGGTTATCAGCATGAGCCTGATCAATATGAGCCTCGCGCTCGATGGGGCGAGCGCGGCGGTTTCGGCGGTTCTTTTCAGCTGTAACCCGATATTCGTTTCGATTTTCGCGTCGGCTTTCGACGGCGAGCGGATTGGCAGAAAAAAAATCGCCGCGCTCGCGCTCGGGATCCTGGGCACGATCCTGATTTCGTTCAACAAGATGGACTTGAACGTTCGGAGTCTCGCGAGTCCCGCGCTCGCGGTTCTTTCGGCGATATTCTTCGGCTTCTACACCGTACTCGGAAAAAAGATCTCCGTTCGAACTGGCAGCCTCAGGATGAACGCATGGGCCTTTACGACGGGCAGCCTGATCCTCCTCGTCTTTCTCATGCTCACCAAACGGCCTATTATGCAGTTTGATCCTTCGATAACCGGTCGCGTCGTGTACCTTTCAATCTTCGTGACCGGCCTCGCGTATCTTTCGTATTTCAAGGGACTCGCGATCGCGGGCGCCGGCAAGGGCTCGCTTGTTTTTTTCCTCAAGCCCGTACTTGCTACCGCGCTCGCGTTCTTTTTCCTTGGCGAGCGGATTAATCCCCTCGTGTGCGCCGGTATCGCGCTCGTTCTCGCCGGTATATGGATCGTCTTTGGAAGCCCTCAAGAAAAAGCTCGCGTCCAGACTTCGGCGATAGACTAAAAAAAGCCGACCCCGTTTTCGCGGGGTCGGCCGTACTTGCGCGCTTTGTTCCGTGTTACCGGTTACTGCTCAAGCGCGGGGTATGTCTTTTCAGGATCGAAGGTTCCCTCGCGTTTTTCGTTACCGATCGGCGGGATCTCGAGAACCATGCCCGGATAGATGAGGTTCGGGTTTTCGGGGTCGCGCATCTTGTCCTTGTTTGCGTTCCACAGATTTGGCCAGAGCAGGGGGTCGTCGTAGATCGCCGCCATCTTCGCGATGTTCCAGAAGCAATCCGTGTTTACCGGCCGGCTTACGACAGTGTAGTAGCGGGGGAGCGTGATGGAGACGCCGCCCGAGGAACCTTCAGTGGGCGGAACCGCGACGCCCTTTATCCCTTTCAGCGCGTCGAGTGACTGTAGTGCCTTGTCGCGGCTCTCAATCCAGCTTTCAGCCGCGAATAGCGCGCGCGCGTCGGCAAGCAGCCCCTTTGCGGTCGTGAGTTCTCTCGCGTGCGCCTTGGCGACGGGTCCGTTATTGCCGATATCGGTGATCGTTTGTTGCGCGAGGTTGATCGCGTTCGCCGCGCGGAATTTGAGGGCCTGTGCCTCCGCCGCTTCCCGGCTCTTCCGGTATTGTTCCGCCGCGAGATCAGCGAGCTCTGCCGCCTTGGCATAATCTCCTGAGTCCATCGCGACCTTTGCCTGTTGCTCGTACTCACGTCCGGTTTTCTGGTATTCATTGTCCGCGAGGTTCTGCGCCCCCGCAGTTGCGACGCAGAGCGACGCGATCAAAAGAAAGCAGGTGATTGTTTTTTTCATGTCATTCCCCCGTTTCAGCTTGCTCGGTCGCGGCTTTCGAGAGCGCTTCTTCCGCGGCCTTCCGCTCTTCGTCGGCCGTGCCCATGGCCTTGACGGCGTTCTCCCTCAGGATCAGCGCCTGGTCGTACGCCTTCTCGTAGAGCGCGGCAGATCCTGTGTATCCAGTTGCTGATTTTTCGTAATCGGCTGCGGCCTCGAGATCCTTCGCGGCTTCATAACCGACCTCGGCTTCGTTGAACGCTTCCTTTGCAGCGACGGACGCCTTGATCTCCACCGCTTTGGCGCGCGCCTCATCGGCCGAATTCCGTGCCTGGATCAGGAAATCCGGCAGTTCCGTGGTTTTTTTTGGCGCGGTGGCGCAGGTAACGAGCAGAAGCGCCGCCAACGCGGTCAGCATGACCTTGATAACTCTCAACTTCATGGCAAACTCCTTTATCCGTTAATTAAGTATTGAGCCATAAAGAGAATATGTCAAACCGTTCCATGTGTTTTCGCTGGACTCGCGGGCCTAAGGGGTCTATCATTGTGAAAGGGGTATATTCATGAAAAGAACGATCGCTTTGCTTGCGTCCCTTTCTTTTTTGTTTCTAGCCTTCGCGACGGGGCAATCCCCCGACCCCCTCAAGGATGAACCGGTCGAATATAGCCCGCTTGCCTTTGACGAGACGCCGGGCGCATACGCGATCTATCACGACACGCGCGCGGGAAACGATTCCTATATCGGTGTTTGCTTTCTTGGCGGCAACGAGCTCGCGATCAGGCTCTTCGAACCTGCGACTGGGAACGAATTGCTTTTTACGCAAACCTTCCACGGTTCCGGGGACTCAGTCGATCCGGGAACCATAAGCCTTATTCGCGGCTCGTTCAGCTCAAGTCCCTCGGCTGAACGTCTTATCCCGACGATAACCGACTGGGCAAGCGCCTGGCTTCATTCGCGGGAGTGCCTCGAGGAAGAGCCTGATTTCACGGTTGAGTGGAAATCGATGTATGATTTCCGGTACTGGGTTCCCGTGTTTCGCGTGTTCGCCTTTGGCCTTGAGAAGTGCGATCCCGCGACCGGGCTTGGAGCGGTCAAGCTCGCGACCGCCGGCATCGCGCAATCGGGAGACGATCCTGCGTTCTTTGAGTACGTGGGTCTCCCCGCGCGCAAGAAGGGCCCTTCCTTCTCGATTGAACCCGGGGTCCCGCGCACGGCGACCGTCGACGGCTATTCGGTTCCACTCGACATGAACTGGACTGAAGGCTCTGACGGGATTTGGCGTATCGCGCGAGAGAGTCCGCAGGACGCGGCGTTTCTCATCGAAACCATCCACGCCGCGGATTACGGGGATCAGGACGTGTTCGACCTCATCAAGATGCTCGTACTTAACTCGGGTTGTCAACTCATCCCGGACGATCTCCGTATCTTTGTGTTCAACGAATGCCCGTGCGTCTTCTATCGCGTGTACGACCCCGAGGGCGGGATGGTAACCGTCCAGTACAAGATGTTCATAACGCGCGACGAATCGCGCTTCTCGATGGTGAGCCTTTCGGTTTTCGAATCGCTGTACGAGAAGAACCGTGCGTATTTCGACTCGATTCTCTTCTGATCTTTTCTCCGCGCTAATTTTTCCTGAAGTGGCAGCCGACCGAGCGCTCGGCGTGTATCGCCGCGCTGACGACGAGCTGCGCCGTGATTACGCCGTTTCTGAGCTCGATTATGTCGCGGTCAAGCACCGCCTCGTGATAGAAGCGCGTGATGCGGTGCGCGTGATAGTTGAGGTCGGCCTCCGCGCGCTCAAGCCCCTTCCTCGTGCGGATGATTCCTGCGTGGTTCCACATCGTCAGCTTGATCATCTTCCAGTCCTGGTAGATCAGCGCGAGCTCGAAGCGTTCCGCTCCCTTGGGCGCTTTCCAGTCCGGTATGCAGTCGAGGCGCGTCTGGCTAGCCTCGACGCGCCTCGCGAGTATGTCGTCGGCCGCGCGCTTGCCCCAGAGCAGTCCTTCGAGAAGGGAGGTCGAGGCGAGGCGGTTCGCGCCGTGAAGCCCGGTGCATGATACCTCGCCGACGGCGTAGAGCCTTCCGAGCGAGGATCTTCCGTTCGTGTCGACGCGGATTCCGCCGCAGAAATAGTGGGCCGCGGGCACGATCGGTATTGGGTCTTTCGTTATGTCGATGCCGCCCGAGAGGCAGGTTTCATAGATGCGGGAAAATCGCTCGCGTATCGGCCGCTCGCCGTGGTAGTGGTTCGCGAGATCAAGGAGCATATACTCTGATCCCTGCAGGACCATTTCCTCGTAGATCGCGCGCGTCACGACGTCGCGTGGCGCGAGCTCTTCCTGCGCCGAGTACTTGCGCATGAAAGGACGCCCTTTCTTGTCGACGAGTTTCGCGCCCTCGCCGCGGAGCGACTCCGAGATCAGGAAGCGCTTGATGTCCTTGTGAAAAAGAGCGGTCGGGTGGAACTGCATGAACTCCGCGTTGACGATATCGGCTCCCGCCCGGTATGCCATCGAGATGCCGTCTCCTGTCGCGGCGGGAGGGTTCGTGGTGAACTGGAAGATGTTTCCGATACCGCCGGTCGCGAGGACGACTACGTCGGCGAAAAGGGTCAGGACCTCTCCAGAGGCGTTGTCGAGAACGTAAAGGCCGAGCGCTTCGCGCGGAAGGTAGCGCTCACCGGGGTCGTTCGAGTGATGCGCGTTCGTGATAAGGTCGATCGCGGTATGGGCGATATGCACCTCAACGCCGCAATCGCGCGCCTTCGTGATGAGCGCTTTTTGGATTGCGTCTCCGGTATGGTCCTCGAAGTGCAGGATGCGGCGCTCCGAATGGGCCGCCTCCTCGGTGTAGTCGTAGGCACCCGCCGCGTTCCTGCTGAAGTCGACTTTCGCCCGGTCGATAAGGAAATCAAACACGAGTGAGGGGGCCTCACGCGAGAACGTCTCGACGGCTTCTGCTCCGTTGTAATGGCAGCCGGCCTCGAGTATGTCGCGCGCGAGGCTTTCCGCGGTGTCTCCATCCTTGCGCGCGATGATTCCGCCCTGCGCGTAATTGGTGTTCGTCTCCTCGACGCGGTCTTGCTTGGTGACGACTGCGACGTTCAGTCCCGCCTCGCGGCACTGGATTGCGCAGGTAAGCCCCGCGATCCCGGTTCCCGCGATGATGACGTCAAAGCGTTCCCTGTTTTTCATGGCTACTTCCCGGACTCGGTGATTCGCACCATGGCATCAAGCGCTTCTTTTGCGTGTTGCCGCTCGCTCCCGACGACCGTTACGAGGCTGGGGATGCGATGGTGCGCGGCACCACCCCTGGCTTCCTTGAGATTGTTTTCCGACCAGGCGATGTCGGAAAGGGTTTTGTCGAGCGACGCTTCGTCGATGCGGTTCATGTTATGGCAGTATGAGACGCGCAAGGGGCGGATGGTTTTGTCAGAAAAGGTCGCGGCCATACGCTCGACAAAGCGGCCCTCGGTTCCGATGATCCAGGACGATCCTGCTTCCGCGTCGCGGAGCGTATTGTACATGGACTCGGTCGAGCCTGCTTCATCGGCAAGCGCGACGACCTCGGTCGAGCATTCCGGGTGCACGATAACCCGTGATCCGGGAAACGCCTTCCGCGCTTCCGCGACGTCGTCCGTCGTGAACGCCTTGTGTACGTGACAAAAACCGTCCCAGAGAAAAAGGCGTACGCGTTCGAGGCTCTCCTTCGTGTCGCTTTTCTGGGCGTCGATGCGCACGATTCTTCCGTCGCGGGTAACGCGCCTGATATCTGTAGTCGGTATCCCGAGGTCACGCGCGGTATTCATCCCGAGGTTGAAGTCGGGCGCAAAGAAAACCGAATTGCCGTTCTCGAGATAATGCGCGAGGATCTTTCGCGCGTTTCCGGACGTGCAGACGCTTCCGCCCCTTTCACCCGAAAGCGCCTTGAGGTCGGCATGCGAGTTCATGTAGACGACCGGGATTATCGGTTTCGTCGAGAAGCCCGCGAGCACGGAGAGCGTGTTCTCGGCGATTCCCCGGTCGATCATGTCCGCCATCGGGCAGCCCGCGTTCATGTCCGGGATAAGAACCTTCTGTCCCTCGCGCGCGAGGATCGCCGCGCTTTCCGCCATAAAGCGGACACCGCAGAGCACGATGTACTCTGCGTCCGAGCGCGACGCGGCTACCGCGAGCCGGTAGGAATCTCCCGTGAGCGCGGCGCGTGCGACGATTTCAGGCCGTTGATAATGGTGCGCGGCGATCGCGACCTTACCCTTCGTGATGCTTTCAAGTCCCGCGAACGCGCTATCGCGCGTCGCTCCGTCCCCGGTATCTTTCATTCACAAGACTCCTCTTTCAGCGAGAAGTCGAAAACCTTTACGGTATGCGTCAGCTCCCCGAAGGAAACGAAATCAACGCCCGTATCGGCGAGGCTCGCAAGGCGCTCGAGCGTCATATTCCCCGAGGCCTCCGTTTCGGCCCTTCCCGCGACAAGCGCGACGGCCTTCTTCATCGTCGCGTTATCCATATTGTCGAGCATGATCCGGTCCGCCTTCGACTCGATTGCCTCGGCGACCTCGTTGAGCGTACGCGTCTCAACCTCGATCTTGAATCTTTTTCCCCAGCGTTTCCGCGCCCGCGCCACCGCGGCCTTGACGCCGCCCGCCGCGTCGACGTGGTTGTCCTTGATGAGCACCATGTCGAAGAGTCCTATGCGGTGATTCTGGGCGCCGCCTGTCTTGACCGCGTATTTCTGGAGGACGCGCATGCCGGGTATGGTCTTCCTCGTGTCGAGTATCGCGGGTTTCCCGCCCGATGCCGAGGCGAATGCCTGGGCCTTCGTCGCCACGGCCGAAAGGTGCGACACGAGATTGAGCGCCGTCCGCTCTCCCGAGAGGATCGCGGTCAGGCGTCCGCGCACGCGCGCGACGATATCGCCTTTCTTGAGTCGCGCGCCGTCCTCGAAATAACGTTCGACGCGTGCGAAGCGGTCAAGGCGACGAAATACCGCCTCGAAGGGATCGATGCCGCACAGCACGCCGTCGTCTTTCGCGATCAGGGTAAAAACGGCTTTTTCCTTTCCGGAAAAAATAGCCGAGCTTGTTACGTCGATTCCTTTCCGGAAAAAGCCGGCGCCGAGATCCTCGGCAAGGGCCCGACGGACAAGGGCGGAGTAGTCTTTCTTTTTCAGCATGAAGGCAGTCCTTATTTCCCGGAGGTAAGTTTTGATTTGCTATTGGACGACGCGAAGCCAGACCAGGCCGTAACGACGAGCGTGGAAAGGATTCCTCCCGCGACCGCCTCGGGAATGCCGTTCGCCACGAGTATCGTGCCGACTACCGCCCATATCGAAACGCCCTCGGCTCCGCCGGTGAGGATGCCCGAACCGTTCGTCACGACGAGCATGCCGAGTACGAGAACGGTATGCACAAGCGCTCCGCCGACCGACGCGATGATGACCGCGGGTATTTTTTTCCATTTTGAAACGAGGAAGTAGATCAGCCATGCAACGATCGGGAAGGCTACGCGCGGCAACACCGACACGAGCGGATTGCGGAACGCGATGTCGAAAAGAGTCGCGTTCATGTTCGCCTGGATCAGGCTGAAGATGCCGAAGATCGCGCCGATTCCCGCCCCGACGAACGGGCCTTCAAGGATGGCGCCGATGATCGCCGGGATATGGAGTATCGTTATCGACGCGCCCGAAATCCACGGGAAAAATCCGAGTCGCGTGATTCCGAGAAACACGGCGAGCGCGCCGAGCGCCCCCGTCACGACCAGCTTGCGTATATAGTTACCGGATTTTGCTTCCATAACAATGCTCCTTATGTGCGTTGGTTTTCGTTATCATGACAAGTTGGGTTTTACGTGTCAAGATAAACACTGCGATTCGTTCTTTCCTTTACGGGATGCTCATGCCGCCGACGATCGTGATTCTTCCATCGGTAACCGGTTTGAGCGTCTTCTTGGTCGTCGCGTACGCGATGATCGCGTCGCGGAGGGTGGTCGATGTGTTGTAGGCCTCGACGGCGCTCTTCATAATCGCGTATCCGTCCCCACCCGAGAGCACGTAATCGTTGGTGACGACGGTATACGTCGCCGCTGGATCGACTGGCTTCCCTCCGATGGTCAGACCCTTGAGCGTCCCCGATTCGACGTTCGCGGTATAGTCGATCGTGTAGCGCGCCTCCGCGGAGACTTGCGCCCAAGCGCCCGCGCCCTGTTTGATCGAGGCAATGAACTCAAAGAGGCGGATGACGTCGCTTCCCTTCATTTGCGCAAGGTACAGCCAGTTGTCGAAGGGAAGCACGGTTGCGATTTGCTCTCGCGTGATCCTTCCTGCGGGGAGTTCGGCGCGGATGCCTCCGCCGTTCGTGAAAGCGAAGTCCGCATTCTTTCCGAGCACGGACCGCGCGTACCACATCGCGCCGTCGGTGACCATGTCCCCAAGCGCGATTTCCTTCTTTCTCGAGAGGCGGTCCCCGAACTCGAAAGGCGCGGTTGTCTCGGCGATAATTTCTTTGAGCGAGGCTTCGGCCTTCGCCCGATAGGGCGCAATCATCGCGGTGACGGCTGGATCGGGCGGGTAGGTTGCGGAGCCTTTCGCATTGATCGCGACAGGCTTCCACTCGAATGACGAGATCGTTCCATTTTCGATCTTCATGATTCCCTTTCCCTCAAATTTCCCGAATTCACCCGCCGTCACGATCGGCGTATTTCCCGCGATCCGCGGCGCGTCAAGGAAGGTGTGCGAATGACCGTCGATGATGAGGTCGATGCCGTCGACCTCACGCGCGAGATCTTCCGAGGTGACGTGGCCATCTGCCTCCTTGACGAGTCCGAGATGGGTGAGCGCGATGACGACGTCGCAGCCCTTGTTGGTCCTGAGTTCCTTCACGGCCTCGCGGGCGGCTTCGAGCTCGTCCGCGAATTCGAGCGATCCGTCCGGTCTCGCAATGACGGGGGTTCGCCGCGTGGTCAGGGCAAACACGCCGACTCGGATATCGCCATACTCCTTGATGATCCAGGGTTTTCCGAGATACCTGCCGTCGCGGTAGCGGACGTTCGCCGAGATGAATGGGAATCGCGCGAGTTTCATCTGCGCCTTGAGGGTCGCGAGGGGGCGGTCGAATTCATGGTTGCCGAAGGCGACCGCGTCGTAGCCCATCATGTTGTACGCTTTGACGTCGATCTCGCCTTTGAACATATTCGAGAGCGCCGTTCCGGTATTGATGTCGCCTGCGTCGAGGAGGAGGACGGAAGGATATTCATTGCGGACGGACGCGATAAAGCTCGCGCGCTCCGCGAGACCGCCTGAACCGTCGGTGGGAAGGACCGCGCCATGGCTGTCGTTCGTGTTAATAATCGCGATCTCGCCCGTTTTGGCAGGCGCGTAGGCGGCGCGGGAAGCGCCGGTACTGGCGTCGATGGAGGGAGATCCCGCGCAGGATGAAAGGACGAGCGCGAGCGCGATTGCTCCTGATGCGTAATGAAAGAACTTCCTTGGTTTCACCGTGTACCCCTTTTCTCCTTGCAATGATACGTCCGGAGGGCTGTTTGCGTAAACGGTTTATGGAGTGGAAATACTGTTTTTTCTCGCCCGATTTCGTTATACTCGAATTAGAAAGGCCGTGACCTCGCAATATCGCGCGTGCGCCCCGTTCTTTCAGGGAGCTTACACATATGCTTAAAGTTGCAACAATAGCGGGTTCCGATGCTTCAGGCGGCGCTGGTCTCGAAGCCGATCTCAAGACCTTCGAAGAATACGGCGTTTATGGAATGGCCGCCGTCACCCTGATCGCCACCATGAATCCCGACAGTGACTGGGCTCATGGCGTTTTTCCTGTCGACGAGCCCACGCTTCGTGCCCAGCTTGAGACGATTTTCAAGGGCGTCGGCGTCGACGCCTGCAAGACTGGCATGCTCGCCACGCCCTATGCCGTCAATCTTTCCGCCGAGTATATCCGCGAATATAAAATAGAGCGCTACGTGCTCGATCCGGTCATGGTCTGCAAGGGCGCGAACGAGGCCTTGAACCCCGAGCTCAACGAGCTCGTCGCCGAGAAACTGATGCCGCTCGCGCTCGTGACCACGCCCAATCTTTTTGAGGCGGGGCAGCTCGCCGGCGTCAAGACGCCCGAAACGATCGACGAGATGAAGGCGGCAGCGAAGAAGATCCACGCGCGCGGCGCGCGAAACGTATTCATCAAGGGCGGATCAAAGCTTGGGGATCAGACGACCGCGATCGATATATTCTACGACGGAAAGAATTTTAACCAGGTAGAGAGCGCGCTGATCGGCACGAAATGGACCCATGGCGCGGGCTGCACGACAGCGGCCGCGATCGCGGCGGGGCTCGCGCTCGGGCTTGAGCCGTACGAGGCAGTAAGCCGCGCGAAGAAATTCATCACCCTGAGCCTCCGCGGCAGCTTCGCGCTGAACCGCTGGGTTGGGCCGGGAAACCCATCCTACTGGCGAAAGAGTTTCAATTGAACGGAGCGTCCTTGCTGATTGAAGAGCGGAGCCCCCGCCTTTCGCGGGGGTAGGTCCGTATGTTTTTGTCAGTCGAAAATCTTTCATATCGGTATCCCGGGGGTGAACGACCTGCCCTCGATTCCGTTTCGTTTTCCCTCGAGGCAGGCGGCTATATCGCCGTTCTCGGCGCGAACGGTTCGGGCAAGAGCACTCTCGCGCGATGCGTCGTCGGCCTCATCGCGCCCGATTCAGGCTCCGCCTCGGTCTCTTCGGGACATCGCGTTCCGTCAGTGCTCGTTTTCCAGTCGCCGGGCGACCAGATCGTCGCGGAGACGGTATCGCTTGACGTCGCCTTCGGCCTTGAGAATCTCGGCATCCCCCGTGAAGCGATGCTCCTCCGCGTTCCTTTAGCGCTCGAATCCTTCGACCTTGCATCTCTTGGCGACGCATCCACGCACGGTCTTTCCTCGGGCGGAAAGCAACGGCTTGCTCTCGCCGGCGCGACCGTTCTCGACCCCGCGATTCTCGTTCTCGACGAGCCTTCCTCGATGCTGAGTCCCGTCGCGCGAAAATCCCTCCTTGAGTATCTTGATTCCTTCCACCGTACGGGCGGGACCGTTATCCACATTACCCACGACCTGGAAGAAGCCTCACGCGCCGATCGTATTCTCGTGATGGACGACGGGCGCCTGGTGTTCGACGGCGATCCTTCCGGCTTCGACTCCCTCTCCGCGACGGATCTCGCGCGTTGGGGTCTTTCCGTCGATGAGACTGAAAGCCGCGACCTCGCACGTCCCACCGTTGCCGCGCCCGAAGGCGCGGATTCAATCCTGGAATGCCGAAGCCTTTCTTTTGGCCTACTCAGGGATTTTTCGCTGACTTTTAAACAGGGATCGATAACCGCGGTTACCGGCGAGTCCGGCTCGGGCAAAACGCTTCTCATGGAATTGCTTGCGGGTCTTCGCGTCCCTGAGTCGGGCTCTATTGAGCGCGCCTCAGGATGCCGCGCCTCGCTTGCGGTTCAGGAAAGCGAGGCGAGCCTCTTTGCGGAATTCGTCGCGGACGACGTCGCCTTCGGTCCCCGGAACTCGGGGCTTGCAGGCGATGTGCTCGTCGCGCGCGTGCGTTCCGCCATGGACATGGCTGGCCTTCCCTTTGACCGTTTCGCCGATCGTCGGACATTTACCTTGTCGGGCGGGGAACGCCGGAAGGCCGCGCTCGCCGGCATCATCGCGATGGATGCCCCGGTCCTTCTGCTCGACGAGCCTTCGTCCGCGCTCGACGTCCGGAGCCGCGGCCAACTTCTTGCCCTGATCCGGCGATTGAAGGCCGCGGGAAAAACCGTCGTCTTTACGACCAATCGGACCGAGGAATGCGCGATCGCCGATACCGTTATCACGTTGCCTTCGCGCGATGCCGAAGCCCGCGCCTTTGCGCGCCCTGTTCCTGCCGGAAGAACCCGAAAGGGTTCCATGACCCGCGATCAGGCTACGCTTGAGCGGCTGCGGAGCGGGGTGCAAAGCCAGGACAGTGGCGTTACGAGCCCGCTTCATCGTGTCCCTCCGGCTCTCAAATACGTTCTCGCCCTCTCGATGGTCGTCGCCGCGCTCGCCTGCCGCGGGTGGCCCTGGATACTCGCGCTCATCGCGCTCGAGTTCATCCCGGTGCTTGTCGCCCGGCAGTCGCCCGCGCGGCTTGCCCTCGGCATCCTCAAGATACTTCCCTGGCTCCTCTTTTTTGCCGTCATTCAGTATCTCCTGCAGCCTGATCTCCGGTATCCCGCGCTTTTTATCCTTCGCTTCGTCGCGCTTTATATCCCGCTCTCGTTCTTTTCGTTCGTGACCGCCCATACCGAGATCATGTACGGAATGGAGGATATTCTCCTTCCGTTACGTTTTATCGGGGTTCCCGTGCGGGATGTTTCGCTGGTGACGGGTATCGTTTTTCGGTTTATTCCGCTTCTCTACGAAGAGGCGGCCCGAATTACGACCGCGCGCATTATCCGGGGTGCGGGGCAAAAACGGGGGATTGCGGCTACCATTCAGTCAATGGCGTCGCTTTTTGTTCCATTAATGCTCAGGACGCTGACGCGCGCGGAGCGACTGGCGGAGGCGATAACCGCCCGATACTACGGCAAAGGCAAAAATTCGCGGTATCTGCACTGGAAAACCGGGATTTCGCATCTTATACTGGGAATAGCGGTTCCGGCCCTTGCCGCCCTGCTGATCCTTGCGTCGTTCTTTTTCGGGAAGTGATACAAATGAAGCCTGTTTCGCTGAAATTCTGTCCTCAGTGCGGTTCGATAGGCTACCAATATCGGGAACAGAAATACTGGTATTGCCCGGTTTGCCTTTTTACCTACTTTCACAACGTCGCGACCTCCGCGAGCGTCATCATCGAGGTAAATGGCTCGATCCTCATGCTTGTGCGGAATCACGATCCCGCGCGCGGGATGCTGTCGCTCCCGGGAGGTTTTGTCGATCCGGATGAGCGGGCGGAAGACGCGGCGCTCCGGGAATGCCGGGAGGAAACCGGTCTTGACGCCGGAGGCATCCGCTTTATCGGCACCTGGCCCAATGAATACACATACAAGAACGTGATATATAAAACCTGCGACATCTATTTCGCCGCGCGGGTGCCCGGCACGCTCGATACCCTCAGGCTCGATATGACCGAGGCTTCCTCGTTCCAGCTTGTCCGGCCCGAGGAAGTTCCGACCGCGCCGATCGCTTTCGAGTCCGCGCGTCAGGCCATCATGGCCTGGCTCGCGTCTCGCGACCGGCGCGACGAAAACCTTACATCACGAAGATAGCGAGACCCTCGTTCGTGTATTTTTTCTGAAGGCGGTTGATGGCGCCCTCTATCTCCGTCGCCGCGCGCGCGGCCTGACAGTAGATAATCATCAGTTCGTTTTCCTCGGGCCAAACCGCGTCTCCCATCTTGGGCGTGGTGTATCCCTTTCCGCGAACTCCCGGGACCAGCGTGAAAAACTGCGCCTCCGGGATATCCTTGAGCGCCTTGAAGACGTCTTCCTCGAGCGCCTGGCTGAAGATTATTTCAATCCTTTTCATATTGCGCCTCCCTCGAACCCAGCTGTTTCTGCGGTTCCTTCCAAGAGCGATTCCGCCTCGTCGAGCCTTGCCTGCTTCTTCAATTCGCGCCTTTCGCGCCGCGCGTTAAAGACGTAGTAGAGCACGGGTATGAGGAAGAGCGTCATGAGCGTTCCGAACGAGAGCCCTCCGAGGATCGTGCGTCCGATCGGCTGAACCATCTCAGAGCCTTCGCCGGGGAAGAACGCCATCGGCACGAGGCCGAGAACGGTCGTGAGCGTGGTCATGAGGATCGGGCGGAGGCGGCTCTTTCCCGCCTCGGCGCAGGCGACCTTAAGCGGTACCCCCCGCTTTCTGAGGAGGTTTGTGTAGTCCACGAGGACGATTCCGTTATTGACGATGACGCCGACGAGGATGAGCACGCCGACCGCCGTCATGACGTTCAGTTTCTGCCCGCAAAGGGCGTATACGATCACGATGCCGACGAAGTTCAACGGCAGGGTGAAAAGGACGATGAACGGGTCGAGCAGCGACTCGAACTGGCTCGCCATGACGCCGAATACCAGGATGATCGCCATGAGGATGATGACGATGAACTTCTGGATCGCTTCCATCATGTCCTTGTAATCGCCTTCGTACTCGATGCGCACCGCGGGATCGGCGGGAATTTCCGCCCTGATGAGCGATTCGATCTTTTTCTGCACGACGTTGATCGACGCGCCCGGCTTGATTCCACCGGTGACGCTCACGAGCCGGCTCTGGTCCTCGCGGGCGATGCTGATCGGCGCGAGTCCTTCGGCGTAATGCGCGAAGCTCGAAACCGGGATGCGCGAGCCGGACGCGTTCGTCACGAATATCTGCTCGAGGTCGTTGAGCCTTGTTTTGTCGCGCTCGGCGAGCATGATGTCGATGTCGATCTCGTCACCGTCCTCCTCCCGGAATTTCGTCGCGGTGGTACCCTCGACGCTCGCCTTGATTTCCTGTCCGACCGAGTTGACGTTGAGCCCGAGGTTGTAGAGCCGCTCGCGGTCGATCACGATGTTCGCCCGGGGAAGCCCGTCTTTCATCGAGATCGCCGGTTCGGTAACGGCGCCATCCATCTTCTTCTCGAAAATCTCCTTGATGGCGTTCGCAGTATCGCGCGCCTTGTTGAGATCCTCCGATTTCACGTTAACCTTGATCGCCGCGTTTCCGCCGCCGACGCCCCCGTGCTCCCCGCTCGAGAGCTCAAAGGTCGCGCCGGGAAAGTCCGAAAAGTGCTTGCGGAGCTTTTCCTTTATGTCGTTCTCGCTGTCGATTCGCTGGGCGAGTTTTGGAAGAGCGATGGTGAGCGTTCCCTTGTAGGAGCTCGATCCGCCCATTCCCCAGTTTTCGCTCGTTCCTGCAAGGACGGTGATGTGCTTGTAGCCTTTCACTTCCTTGGTGACTATCTGCTCGAACTGGTGAAGGACCGTCTCGGTCGTCTCGACGGTCGTTCCGACGGGGAGGGTGACGTTGACGATTACCGAGTCCGATACCTCGGTCGGCATGTACTCGAATCCGAGGACGGGCATGAACGCGATGCTCGCGAGGAAGAGGACCGCGATCGTTCCGATGGTAATCTTCTTGTGGTTGAGTACCCAAGTGAGCGACCTTCCGTATTTCTCGTCCACGCTGTCGAAAAAGCCTCCGAGTTTCTTGTCCATCTCGCCGAGCGTTCCGGTAATCTTGCGATTCTTCTTGCTTCCGATCTTGAAATACTTGCTCGTAAGGACGGGGACGAGCACGAGCGCCACGATGAGCGAGCAGACGAGCGAGATGACGACCGTGAACGCGAGTCCCTGGAATATCTCGCCGATTACCTCGAGTTCCTTCTTGTACATGATGAGGGGAAGGAATACGCAGATGGTCGTCAGCGTCGACGCGGCGATCGCGAGCATCATCTCCTGCGAGCCGAGAATCGCCGCGGGCACCGGCTTCGCGCCCTTCTCCCGGTACGTGTAGATGTTTTCAAGGATGACGATCGAGTTGTCGACGAGCATTCCTACGCCGAGCGAAAGGCCTGCGAGCGTCATCATGTTGAGCGTCATCCCGGAGAAGTACATGATTCCGAGGGTAACGACGAGCGATATCGGGATGGTGAGGCCGATGATGATCGTGCTTCGCGCGCTCCTGAGGAACACGAAAAGGACGATGACCGCGAGGATCGCGCCTTGTATCGCGCTCGAGGCGACCTCGTTAACCGATCGCTCGATAATACTCGTGGTGTTTTCTGTCAGCGTAATCGTGATGTCGGACGGCGCCTCTTTCTGGATCTCCGCCATTCGGGCTTCGACCATGCGCGCCGTCTTTACCGAGTTGGTGCCGCTTTGCTTGAGCACGCCGAGCTCGACGCAGGGGATGCCGTTGAAATAGTACATGGACGAAAGCTTCTTGTATCCGTCGTAAACGTCGGCGATGTCCCGAAGCTTGATCGTTGCAACGATCGGCGAGCCGCCGGCCGTTGAATCCGTCAAACCGGTCTTGTACGATATTACCGTGTTCCGGATGTCGTCGAGCGAGGCGTATTCCCCGATGGTGCTGATCGTGTAGTTGAGGTCGTCCTCTGTGATCGTGCCGCCCGCGACCTGGATGTTTTGCGCCCCGATTATCTGCGCGACTTGCGTTACAGTCAGGTTATACGCCTGAAGCCGGTCGCGCGGGATTTCCACGACGATGGCGCGTTCGCGTCCGCCCGAAACGTAGGCCGTCGCGACGCCGTCGAGCTGCTCGAGCTTTGGCGCCAAATCGTCCGCGTATTCCCGAAGCTCTTCCGGCGTCCTGTTTCCGCTGATCGCGTAGTGCATGATCGGGAACATCGCCGGGTCGAGCTTGTAGATCATCGGCGTTTTCGCCTCTTCGGGGAGAACTTCCTTGATGTAGTCGAGCTTCGCGCGGATGTCGTTCATCGATTCGTCGATGTTGCTTCCGTACGTAAGCTGGATGTATACGAGGCTCGAGTCGGTCATCGAGCTTGAGCCGAGGTATTCAATCCCCGAGACGCCCGAGATGACGCTTTCGATCGTGCGAGTTACCTTTTTCTCGACCTCTTCGGGGCCGGCGCCGGGATAGTCCGTGCTGATCGCGACGTACGGAAGCTCGATGTCCGGGTAGAGATCGAGGGGAAGGTCGCGCGCCGCGTATATCCCGAGCGCGCTCAGGATAACGAATATGATCATGACCGTGGTCGGTCGCGATACCGCTGTTTTCGAGATGCTCATTTTACGGTCTCCATTGCCGGAATCGGGTCGACTTTCGAGACCACGTTGACCTCGGAGCCGTTTTCAAGAAGCGTCTGGCCGCGCACGACGATCTCGTCGTCCGCGTTGAGTCCTTCGCGGATTTCGATCTTGTCGTCGACGCGGATTCCCGGAGTCACTGCCTGCTTGCGCACAGTCGCGATTTCGGCATGCTCGACGACGAATACGAAGGTCTCGCCGAAACGCGTTACGACCGCGGTCTCGGGGATTCTCACGATGCCGCTTCGCGTGTCGGTGATGAGCTTGACGCGCGCGAACATGCCCGCCTTGATGCGGGAATCCTGCGTGATGAGGGCGAGCTTTACCGACATTGAGCGCGTGTTCTGGTCGAGAACGGGGCTTATTTCCGCGATACGCGCGGGAAATACGTCGCCCGGGTACGCGTCGAAGCGGAGGTACGCCTTCTGGTCGCCGTGGATCTTCGATACGTAGCGCTCGGGGACGTTCATGAGAATCTCGAGCGTCTCTGCCTTGCTCACCTTCGCGATGGAGGATTGCGTGGATACCATGCTTCCCGCCACGACGTTTACGGCGCTGACCGTTCCGCTGATCGGCGATTTTACCGGGCTGAGGACGTAGTTCATGCCGGGTTTCGACGGGTCGACGAAGGCGATGATCTGGTTTTTCGCGACGGTGTCGCCGACCTTCACGCGAATCTCGGCGATCTTTCCGGACGCGTCGGGAAGCACCTCGACGTTCGTCTTCGCGAGTACGTCGCCGCCAAACTCGAGATAGTCCTTGAGTTCGCCCTTGGTCGCCGTCGTGGTCGTTACCGCGAAGACTGCCTTTGCGACGGCCTCGTCCTTTTTCTTGTCCTTGTCGCCGCACGATACGAGCGCTATCCCTGCGAGTATGATTCCCGTCGCCATGAAGGCGATCCGGTTCCGTGTTTTTTTCGTCATTGTATACTCCTTTCAGAAATCCTTTAGTTCAGTTTTGAGTTGAGCGCGGTCTCGAGATCCAGCAGCGTCGAGAGGTAGTTGTACTTCTCCGTGATGACGCCGAGCTTCGCTTCCATGAGCGAGTTTTCCGCGTCCTTAAGGTCGAGATACTCGATCGTGCCCGCGCGGTATCCTTGCTCGGTCAGGCGATAGGCCTTGTCCGCGAGCGCGACGTTCATCTCCATCGTCGCTATTGAGGCGCGGTACTTCTCGAGTTTTTTCGCGAGATTGCGTATCTCGAGCTCGGCGTTGTACGTCGCCTGCCTGAGCGCGAGCTCGGTCTTTCGCACGGTGTCCTTTGCCTCGGCGAGCGACTGTCCGGTCTGCGAGAACGGGATGAGCGCCGCAAGGTCGAACGAGAGCGTGACGCTGAAGGATCCTGAATTGTCGGTCCATTCGCTCGCGTCGATCGGTTGCTTCGACGGGGCCCAGTCCTTCGCTACGGTGATGTTCGGCGTAAAAATCTGAAACTGCTTTGCACGGACTTGGGTGTTCAGGAGCTCGAGATTTTTCGCGAGTAGCCCGACGTCGAGTCGGTTCCCGAGATTTTTCTCGACGAGGGTATTCTCGTCAAGGGAGACGATGACGGGTTCGATCTGCCCGTCGAGTTCGACCGTCGTATTCACCGGAAGGCCGATAAGGAACGCGAATTGCCGTTTCAGCTGATCGAGTTCGAGTTCAGATTGCTGAAGGGCGGGTTTTTGGGTCTCGACCGCAAGCTGCGTCTTGAGAACGGTCAGTTCGGGGACGAGACCGTTTCGGTAATTGACGCCGGTTTGCCGGTATCGATCCTCGCTCGCGGCGAGCTTTTCCCTCGCGAGCTTAAGGCTCTCTTCCTGTACGAGAATGCCGTAAAAACCCTTGCGCACGTTGCGTTCCGTGTCCTGCTTCGCCTGTTCCCAGGTTATCTTCCCCGCCTCATAGCTTTGCCTCGTGGCGCGCAGTCCCTCGATGAGGGCCATGTTGACGGTGAGGCTTGTGCTCAATCGCGCGGTTTCCGACCAGCGGTCCTTTCCCTCGAGCTTTGTTCCCATCGAGGTTTCTTTCATGTTCGTCTGCATGATCGTTCCCGAGGCGGTCGTCGCGGGAATGAAGACGTTCCACGAATAGTCCTTCGCCCGTTTCTTGATCCGTAGGTCGATGGCGTCCGAGGATAGCTGGATATTGTTTTCCATGGCGAGGGCGACTGCCTCATCGATGGTAACCTTTTTTGTCATGGACTGATCCTCGGCTGAGGCGCTCGCGAGTAACGCCAAAACGCATGCCGCCAGGATCATCGTCCTCTTTTTTCTTGATAAGACCATTATATCTCCTTGTCTCCGTTAATCATGCTTGCCAGCATTGCGCGGATATTTTGCGCGATCTCTTGTTTACCGTGCCCTTCCTTGAGCGCGTGCAGCGTGATGCTGGTGCTCAGCGTCGCGGCCCATTTCAGCGTCGCTATTGCCTTTCTGTCCCGGTCGCTCTCGTCGGGATAGAATTCCTCAAGATGGAACTCCTTGAGAAAGCGGTCTGCGTCGAAATCGTCATGCGCGCACTTCGTGTTTTCGCGCATGGTCTCGTAGCGGATCCAGTTGAATACGGCGAACATGTCCGGCTTGAGCAGGAGGTAATTCGCCTGAACCACCATCGCGACGAAGATCTGCTCCGCGAAGGTTTTGCACGGGGCCATCCGCTTGACGATCAGGTCAATCATTGTGTCCCTTTCCTTCTTCACCAGTTCGCCGAGCATTTCGTCCTTGTTCCGGTAGTAGAAATACAGGCTGCTTTTCGCCGTTCCCATCTTTTCCGCGATGTTCGTGATGGTCGTCTTCGTTATCCCGTGCTCGCGTATTGCCGCGGCAATGGCGTCGAAGAGCCTGTTCCCGTCGACAACTTCCGATGCCTCGATAGTTGCGGCCTTCTCGAGTTCCGTCATGCGTCGGTCCGACGGAAGCTTCATTTTTTTCAGCCCTGTTCCCAGTACCTCCACCAGGTCGTCCTGGAGCGCTTCCTTTCCGTCTTCTTTGAAACTCGCGATCAAAATCGAAACATACCCCTTCAAAAAAGCCGTCGAAGCCCGCCTTTTTTTCTCTCCCGTACAGCCGTCCAGAAAGGACATAAACGAGGCAACGCGCGGCGAAGCGGTCTTGAGCCACTCGTTAAGCGCATGGTCGTACCCGTCCGAGCTGAAAAGGTTATGCATGAAGAAGTTAAGGTATCCCGGCTTTTCCCGGTAAAACGCCACGAGCGCGCGGCGCACTCCGTCCGGAGTGTATTCCGCGTTCTCTATTGCGAGAGCAAGATCGTTTCGGTATTCATCCTCCATCGCTGTCTCTATCTCCGCCCTGTTCTTGAAATGTCGGTAGATCGCGGTCTTCGAGACGCCGATGCGTTCGGCAACTTCCGCCAGGCTCCACCGTTCGTTGGTGTGCGCGAGCGCAAACGCTGCAGCGAGTATCTGTATCCGTCGGATCTGTCCCGTTTCTCGCCCTGTCGGCATCGATAGTTCTCCATATATAACACCAGGAAAGGCCCTCGTGTTACTGTCCAAAATGTTACCGAATGTTCGGTAACATAAAGCTATTGAATTCCATAAAAAGAGTCAAGCGTGTATACTATGCGAACCTCAAGGAGCCCATCCATGAAAAACAAGCAATACCGGGAACTTGCCGTCTGCGGTTTTGAGGCCGTCCGCGCGCTTGCCGAACGGCATCCGGAACGGATTCAGCGACTCTTTTTCACCCAGGACCGCGCGCGCTTTTTTGGCCCGGTATGCAAAACCCTCGCCGCCTCCCGCCGCCTGTATCGCGTCGTGGAATCTCCGCTCGAGCTTGAAAAGCTGAGCCAGAGCGTCCACCATCAAGGCGTCGTCGCCATGATAGCCGAACCGGACATTCCGCGGCTCGACGTCGAAACCGTGCGGAAATGGCAGGAGTCAGGCGAACGGATCCTCGTGCTTGATCGCGTCGGCAACGCGAACAACCTCGGTGCGATCGTCCGAAGCGCCGCCTTTTTCGGCATCGGAAGAATCGTCATCGGCGAGGACGACGAGCAGGCCGAGATTAGCACGAGCGCCTATCGGGTCGCGCAGGGCGGCATGGAACTCGTCGAGGTCTGGCGCGCCCCGTCGGCGTACTGGCTCGTCGAGCTCACGGCCGGACGGATGACGCGAATCGGCGCCGATCATCGCGCCCGCAACAGGCTTTCGGATCTCCGCGAGCTTGCCGGTCCGGAAGGCGGAAAGACTCAGGGCGTTCTCGTCGTCATGGGCAACGAGGAGTCCGGGCTTTCCGCGGAGGTCAAGGCCGCTTGCGACCATCTCGTCCGCATCCCCGGAACGGGGGATATCGAGAGTCTTAATGTCGCGCAGGCCGCGACTCTTTTCCTGTACGAAATGTCGCTGCTCTGACCCGTTTATGTGACAAAGTTACTGCCTTGTCTCCCTTTTTTGCGTATACTTAAGTTATAAACCGTTGCTTACAAGGAGGCACATATATGGCAGTCGTACACACGAACTCGGCAAGCTTTGACAAGGTGATAAATCAGGACGTTCCTGTGCTTGTCGATTTTTGGGCACCCTGGTGCGGTCCCTGCAAGATGCTCGGCCCCGTTCTCGAGGAAGTTGAGAAAGAGGTTGGGAGCAAAGCCGTGATCGCCAAGGTCAACGTCGACGACGAGCAGGACCTCGCGGTCAAGTTCAACGTTTCAAGCATCCCGACGATGATCGTCTTCAAGAACGGACTTTCCGTCGATCGCACGGTCGGATTTATGAGCAAGGACAAGGTTCTCGAACTCATAAAGAAGCATTCCTGAAGTAGCCGAAAGGCTCCTGCGACATCCGCGTCGCGGCGCCGGAGAACGTCTGCCGAAAGGCGAGGGCGATCTCCGCGTGCCTTGGCGCCGTCGTTACAGCTCCACCTTCTTTTCCATCAACCACGAAGCCGCCGCGAAAAGCACAAGGGCGATCGCGAGAAAGCAGAGAAAGGTCGCGATCGGTATGTTCAGCTCCTGCGCGCCGTTTGGCAGGTTCGGACCCGGGAAGTGACTCCCTCCGGATTTCATCGTTATGTTCTGCACAAAAACGGGCACTTTCAGGAACCAGTTGAGTTTTTCGCTGAGCCAGTCGCCGAAGACCGCGGTGCGGTGGCTCACGAAGATGAATATCGCGATGGTCGCCACGGTCGCGAGTTTTCGGTTCTTCACGAACGAGCGCGAGGCGACTGCGGCGAAGGTCAGGGCGAACCCTGCGGCCGTGAAGACGCAAAGGCCGAGCAGCACGAAGATCAGGGTTGGCCCGGGATTGACCAGGAATATCTGGCGCCAGATAAAGCCGAGCGCTCCTGCGAAACCCGAAGTCGCTTGCTGGGTGTATACGGCTCCCAAGGAGGCGTATACGCTCATGATGATGAATACGGGAACCGCGATCGCCAGGAACTCGATGAGCCCCGCGATGAAGCGGCCCCCGAGGATTTCCCATCCGCGCCTCGGGATGGTGAGCATCAGGTAGTTCGTGTTCCGGTAGAGAAGGTCGTTTACGTGGCCCGAGCCGCAGATGAAAAACGATACGACTGCCGTGACTATGGTTACCGTGACGGCGACGGGGATCCAGAAGCCAAGACCGGCGGGCGGCAACGGACTTCCCGAAAGTATGCCTTTTGCGGCGAAGCCCCATGCCGCGAGGTTGATGACCGCGAGCACGCCGAGGCGCAGAACCAGCCAATCCTTCGAACCCTTCAATTGATACTTGATTATCTGTAGCATGACGATCCTCCTTACCTGTTTCCGAATACTTCGAGATAGAGCTGATCGATCGACTTGCCGCGCTCGCCCCTGAGCGTTTCGGCGTCTCCCGAAAGGATGATCTCCCCGGAGTCGAGGAACGCGACGTCGTTGAAGAGCTGCTCGACGTCGTTTACGAGATGGGTGCTGATGATGATCGCCGAGTCCTCGGTCCAGGTCTTGATGATCGTCGAGACAATGCGCTCGCGCGATACGGGGTCCACGCCTCCGAGCGGCTCGTCGAGCAGGAACAGCTTTGCCCTTCGCGAGAACGCGAGCACGAGATCCATTTTTTCCTTCATGCCCTTTGACATCGTCTTGACCCGCTCGCCCTGATCGAGCTTCATGAACGCGAGCATGTCGAGCGCCTTCGCGCGGTCGAAATCGGCGAAGAAGTCAGCGTAAAAATCTATCGCGTCGATTGCCTTCATCCAGGGATAGAGGGTGTTGCGGTCGGGCAGGAACGAGACGAGTTTTTTCGTTTCGTAACCGCACGGCATCGCGCATACCGTAAAGCTTCCGGCCGAGGGCTTTTGGAGCCCGGCGACGATCTTGAGGAAGGTGGTCTTGCCGGAACCGTTCGGGCCCATGAGCCCGAGGATGCGACCGCTTTCGAGTTTCATGGTGATTCCCCGCAATGCCGGCTTCGCGAGGAAATTCTTTTTGAGATTCGCTGTTTCGAGAATGATGGCCATCAGTGTGATCCTCCTGTCCGTTCCGCAAGTTCTCTTGCGAGGGCGGCCTTGATTTCGTCCGGGGCAAAGCCGAGTGCGCCCATTCCGGCGATAAAATTGCGCAGCACGGTCCTGGACATCTCGTTCTTCAGTGCCTCGATAAGGTTTTCCCTTTCGACGATGAAGGTTCCCGTGCCTCTCCGGGTTTCGCATATCCCCTCGCGCTCAAGCTCCTGGTACGCGCGTTGCACGGTGTTCGGGTTTACCGTGAGCGTTTCCGCGCGTTCGCGCACCGAGGTGAGGCGATCTCCCTGTTTCAGGGTTCCCGAGACGATCGCTTGTTTCGTTGCATTGACGATCTGGATATAAATGGGAATGTTTGGGTCAAATTCGCTCATCAATCCTCCTTGTTAGTGTCTTAATATACTAATACACTAATATGATGATGAAGTCAAGCGAAAAATGCTTTTGCTTGACGGATACAAGGGCATCCCTTAATATCGAACATTGTGCTAAAGCAAGGAGTGAATGATGTCAGCGGCTAACATGCAAATTTTAATAGCGATGGGTTGCTACCTGTTGTTTACGATTGGAATCAGTTTGTGGTACTCAAAGAAGAGCAGCCGAAATACCGAGGCTTATTTCCTGGGCGGTCGGGGTTTGGGTCCCTGGGTTGCCGCGATGAGCGCCGAAGCGTCCGATATGTCCGGATGGCTGTTGATGGGCTTGCCCGGCGTTGCCTATTTTACCGGGGCCGGAGAGGCAGCCTGGACCGCGATCGGTCTCGCGCTCGGTACCTGGATCAACTGGCAGGTGGTCGCGAAACGGCTTCGCTCCTATTCGCAAGTCGCGGATAACTCGATAACGCTGCCGGCGTTTTTCAGCAATCGCTTCCATGATAAAAAGCATATCCTGTCGTCGATCGCAGCACTTATGCTGATCATCTTCTTTTCTATCTATGTCGGTGCCCAGTTCGTTACCTTCGGCAAGCTCTTTGGCTACGTGTTCGGCATGGAAGAGATATACGTCCGCATGGTGATCTTCGGCGCTCTCTTTGTTCTTTTCTATACATTCATTGGCGGTTTCCTCGCGGAAACGATGTCCGATTTCGTCCAGGGAACCCTGATGTTCGTCGTGCTGGTGCTCGTGCTTTCCGTGGGAACGGTTAAGGCGGGCGGCATCGGCGCGATCCTCGATAACCTGAAAAATATCCCGGGCTTTATCGATTTCTTCGGTATCGCGGTCCCGGTCGATTCCGCGGGCGCTGCCGTCTCGGGAGCGTCCGGAAACGCGCAGGCCGTCGTCAATGGTCAGGGCGCCTTCGGTCCCGCGGCAAAGTACGGGCTTCTTTCCATCCTTTCCTGCCTTGCCTGGGGCCTCGGGTATTTCGGCATGCCACAGGTTCTGCTCCGCTTTATGGCAATTGCAAAGCCCTCAAAGATCCGGCAGGCGCGTATCATCGGCGTCACCTGGTGCGTTATCTCGCTTATTGCGGCCGTCGCGATCGGCATGATCGGTCGCGCGCTCCTTCCCGGACTGCTCGTCACCGCGAGCGCCTCCGAGACGATCTTTATCCACATGGCAGTGTCCTTCTTCCCGCCGCTGCTCGCGGGCGTCGTCCTCTCGGGGATCATCGCGGCTTCCATCAGCTCGTCGGATTCCTACATGCTCATCGCGTCGTCCTCGCTCGCGAACGACCTCGTGCAAAACCTGAGCAAGAAGCCGGTGTCGGATAAGGTCGTTATGTGGCTCGCCCGCCTGACGCAAGTCGCGGTTACCGGATTCGGTATCTGGGTCGCGCTTTCCGGAAACACCTCGATCTTCCGCGTCGTCTCCTATGCCTGGGCCGGGCTTGGCGCCGCCTTCGGTCCGCTCATACTCTTCTCGCTTTTCTGGAAGCGGACGAACTTCCAGGGCGCGGTCGCCGGAATGCTCACCGGCGGCATCATGGTGTTCGTATGGAAGAACTTCATCGCGAAACTCGGCGGATACTGGTCCGTCTATGAGCTCCTTCCCGCGTTCATCCTTTCGGGCGTGGTAATCTTCATCGTCAGCCTCGTTACGGCAGAACCCTCCGCGGAAATAGGGAAGGAATTCGAACGGGCCCGCGCCGCGGATCTTTGATCATTTGGTACTGTTTCATGTTGCCCCGTCCGAATGCGGACGGGGTTTTTTTATCCCTCACTTGAAAAATAGCGCGTTTCCGGTATAGACTGCCAATCTATTCTTCCTGCGGGGACAAAATGCAGTTGCTGAAAGACAGAATTCGCGCGGACGGGAAGGTTCTTCCCGGAAACATCCTCAAGGTGGGCAGTTTCCTGAACCACCAGATGGATATCGATCTTTTTAACGAGATCGGGCGAGAGTTCGCGCGCCGTTTTGCCGGCGTTCCCGTTTCCCGAATATTGACCATCGAAGCGTCCGGAATCGGCATCGCCTGCATCGCCGCGCAGTATTTCCGGGTTCCGGTCGTGTTCGCGAAAAAATCCAAGTCGAAAAACGTTTCGGGCGACACGCTCGTGACCAGCGTCAAATCCTACACGCACAATGCAACCTACGAGGTGGTGGTCGCGAAGGAGTTTATCCTCCCCGGCGATTCCGTTCTTATCATCGACGATTTTCTCGCGAACGGGTGTGCCCTTGAGGGCCTTGTTTCCCTGGTCGAGGCCGCGGGCGCGAAGGTCGCGGGCGCGGGGATCGTCATCGAAAAAGGCTTTCAGGACGGGGGGCGGCGCCTTCGCGAGCGGGGCATCCGCGTCGAGTCCCTCGCGATCGTCGAGCGCATGACCGACTCAGGCGAGATCGACTTTCGGTAGCAGCCGTTTCGCTTTCGCTTTTTTTCGCAAATCCTGCCGACGGGATTGGTCCCGATCGGCTTGATAGTTTTTTTTCTACAAGAGGAGACGAGGATGAAAAAAATTCTCACCGTCATGATGATGGCAGCCGTAGTGCTCTTTGCCACTTCATGCGCGAAGAAGGCCGACGGAAAAACCGCCGCCAAGCTGACTAAGGAGACCATCAAGGTCGGGTTCGTGTACATCGGAACCATCAACGACGAAGGTTACACCCAGGCACACGATCAGGGAAGGCTCGCCCTGAACGAAATGGGCATCAAGACCGCCTACATCGAGGGCGTTGCCGAAAACGCTGACTGCGAGAAGGCGATCCGCGATCTCATCGATCAGGGATGCAACGTCATCTACACCAATAGCTTCGGTTTCATGGACTGGACGCTCAAGGTCGCCGCGGATCATCCCGAGGTGTACTTCGGCCACTGCTCCGGTTACAAGCGCGCCGCGAACGTGTCCACCTTCTTCGGCAAGATCGAGCAGCCTCGCTATCTTTCCGGTATCGCCGCCGGTATGAAGACCAAGGCGAACAAGATCGGATACGTCGCCGCGATGCCGATCCCCGAGGTCATCCGCGGAATCAACGCGTTCACCCTTGGCGTGCAGTCGGTAAACCCGAAGGCGACCGTCGAGGTTATCTGGACGAACACCTGGTTTGATCCCGCCGTCGAGAAGCAGGCCGCCCTCGAGCTCCTCAACAAGGGATGCGACGTGATGGCTCAGCACCAGGATACTACCGCCGCCCAGATCGCCGCGCAGGAAAAGGGCGCTTTCGCGATCGGCTATAACTCGCCGACCGGTACCGCCGCCCCCAAGGCATACCTCACCGCCCCCCTCTTCAAGTGGGCGACCTTCTATACCGACGACGTGCAGAAGATCCTCGACGGATCCTGGACGAGCCGCGCCTACTGGGAAGGACTCGACAAGGGTATGGTCGATCTCGACGCACTTACCGACAATTGCGCCGCTGGCACCAAGGAAGCGGTCGATGCCGCCAAGGCAAAGCTTCTTGATGGCACGCTCAACGTATTCGCGGGTCCCCTCGCCGACCAGAGCGGAGTCGAAAAGGTTGCCGCAGGCGCCGCGATGACCGATGACGAGGTCTGGAACATGGGCTGGTTCGTCAAGGGCGTAATCGGCAAGATCCCTCAGTAAAAATCTCTGCGAGATTTTTACTGTAGGAGAATTTCGGGCTATGCCCGAAATTCTCCAGCACGGAGATTAAAGGAGCTCAACGGAGCTCGACTAAATATGGCATTTGTAGCGTGCGGGGCTGTATGGCCCCGCGCGTCGTTTCAGGAAGGGTAGGAGGCGCTCTCAGGATGGCATATATCGAATTGCGCGATATCACGAAGACGTTCGGTACCGTAACCGCGAATAACGGCGTATGTCTCGACGTTGATCGGGGCGAAATACTCGCGCTTCTCGGCGAGAACGGTTCAGGAAAGAGCACGCTCGTCAATATGCTTTCGGGGATCTACGCTCCCGATTCGGGTTCTATTCGCATCGATGGTAAGGACCGCCTTTTCGCGTCTCCCTATGACGCCATCAACGCCGGCATCGGCATGGTCCATCAGCATTTCAAGCTCGTTTCCGTCATGACCGCCAAGGAAAACATCAGCATTGGCGAGCGAGGCGGTCTTTTCTTCAACGAAAAAAAAATAGACGAGAAAATCTATCAGATCGAGAAACGGTTCGGGTTAGTCACCAATCCCGACAAAAAGATATACAACATGGCCGTCGGCGAAAAGCAGACGGTCGAGATCCTGAAGGTACTCTATCGCGGCGCCAACGTTCTCATACTCGACGAGCCGACCGCCGTCCTGACCCCGCAGGAGACCGCGCGGCTTTTCGCGATTCTCCGCAAGATGAAAGAAGAGGGCTGCGCGATCATCATAATCACGCACAAGCTCCATGAGGTGATGGATATCAGCGACCGCGTGACCGTGCTCCGTAAAGGCATGAGCGTGGGTACCGTGCGAACGTCGGAAACCTCGCCCCGCGAGCTGACCGAGATGATGGTCGGCGCGGCGGTGGATCTCGAGATACGGCGCGAGCGCGTGGAACAAAGCGCGGCGCCGATGCTTGAGGTTTCCCGTCTTTCGACGCGGGACGATGAGGGCGTCGCGCTTCTCGACGACGTTTCGTTCGCCCTTCATGGAGGCGAGATACTCGGCGTCGCGGGAATCGCGGGTTCCGGGCAAAAGGAACTGTGCGAGACGGTCGCCGGCCTCATGAAAGCCGACTCGGGGTCCGTCCGTTTTCTCGGCGACGAACTGCTCGGCCTTTCTCCGCGATCGATCATCAAGCGCGGCATTAGCATGAGCTTTATCCCGGAGGATCGCCTCGGAATGGGGCTCGTCGCGGGGATGGACATAACCGACAACATCCTGCTCAAGTCGTATAACCGGAAGAAGGGTTTTTTTGTGGACCGGCGCGAGGGACGCGAGCAGGCGGAACGCATCGTCGACGCTTATGGAATATCGACGCCTTCGGTCAGTCACATCGTGAAAAAGCTTTCGGGCGGCAATATCCAGAAGGTCTTGCTCGGTCGCGAGATCGAGCTTGGCCCGCGGCTCCTCATCACGGCGTATCCCGTTCGTGGTCTCGACATCGGAGCGTCCTGCACGATCTACGACATGCTTAACGCGCAAAAACGCCGCGGGGTCGGAATCCTTTTTATCGGCGAGGACCTCGACGTGCTGCGCGAGTTGAGCGATCGAATCATGGTTCTTCATAACGGAGCCGTTATGGGCATCGTCGATCCGGCTGTTACCAGCAAGGAAGATATTGGGCTTTTGATGATGGGGCATAAACCGGAGGTGAACGCATGATCCGAATCGTAACGAGGACGGAGCCGTCGCCGCTTCGGGAAAACCTGCTTCGCTTTGGCGCCATCGCGTGCGCGCTCGCGGCGTCGGCCCTCATCATGCGGCTCATCGGCTATAATCCGCTGGATATCTATGGCAAGATAATCGCCGGTTCGCTCAAGTCCGCGTACCGATTCCGCGAGACGGTGAATAAGGCTATCCCTCTCGTGGTGCTCTCGCTGGGAACGGCTATCGCGTTCAGGATGAAGTTCTGGAATATCGGAGCCGAGGGACAGTTTTATCTCGGCGCGTTCGGCGCAGCGCTCGTCGCGTTCGCGTTTCCTGGATTGCCGCCGTTCATTCTGCTTCCGTTTATGCTTGTCGCGTCCTTTGCTTTAGGCGGTTTTTGGGCGCTGATCCCCGCCGCGCTCAAGGCCCGCTTCTCCGCGAGCGAGTCGCTGGTTACGCTTATGCTGAACTACGTCGCGCTCAAATGGATTTCGTACCTGCAATATGGCCCGTGGAAAGATCCCGCGGCGAACGGTTTCCCGAAGATCGCAGCGTTCGGCAAGAACGCGATCCTCCCGAACCTTCTTGGCATCCACGTCGGGTGGGTGATCGCGCTCGCGCTCACCGCGGTCATGTACCTCGTCCTGAGGCGATCGAAGCTCGGTTACGAGGTTGACGTCCTCGGCGAAAGCGAGGCAACGGCGCGCTATGCCGGCATGAGCGTTACGCGCGTGACGCTCGTCGCCATCTTGATAAGCGGCGGACTTTGCGGCGTCGCCGGCATGATCCAGGCGTCCGCGATCGAGCATTCCCTTTCCGAGCAGCTGTCAGGGGGGCTTGGCTTCACCGCGGTCATCACCACCTGGCTCGCGCGATTGAGCCCTCCCGTGATCGTCGTCGTCTCGTTTCTCTTTTCCATGCTGTTGCAAGGCGGTTCCTTCCTGCAAAGTTCGCTCAAGATTCCCGCGTCGGTCGCTGATATCCTGCAGGGCATCATAATCTTCTTCGTGCTCGGAAGCGAGTTCTTCGTCCGATACCGCTTTGTGTTTTCGCGTTCGGGTACCGCCGAGCGCAGGGAGGCAAAATGAATCTTTTCGTCGACGCGCTTTCGCTTTTCATGCAAACGTCGGCCCAGATGGGCACCCATATCCTCCTTGCCACCCTCGGCGGGATTCTCTGCGAGAAAGCGGGAAACATGAACCTGGGAATAGAGGGGATGATGCTCCTCGGCGCCTCGGTCGGTTTTTCCGCCGCGCTCGCGACGGGAAATCCCGCGCTTGCGGTTCTCGCCGCGGGCCTCGCCGGCGCGTGCGGAGCCTTTATCTACGCCGCGATCACCGTTACGCTTCGGGGTAATCAGGTCGTTACCGGCCTCGTGCTCACCATTTTCGGGACTGGCGTTTCGGGCTTTATCGGTCAGGGGCTTTCCGGGAAAGCGCTTCCCGCGCAGGTGTCATCCGCGTTCGCTCCGGTTTCCATCCCGGTTCTACGCGACATCCCCGTCCTTGGCAAGATGATCTTCGAGCAAAGCGTCTACGTGCATCTCGCCCTTTTCGTCGCGATCGTCATGTTCGCGTATTTCCGCCACACGCGTGCGGGGCTTAACGTTCGCGCCGTCGGGGAGAATCCGGGCGCGGCCGACGCCTCGGGCATCAACGTAAACGCGTATAAATACGTGCACATTACCGCGGGAGGCTTTCTCTGCGGCGTGGGCGGCGCGTATCTTTCGCTCGTATTCGTTCCGCGCTGGCAGGAAAACATCACGGCTGGAGCCGGCTGGATCGCGGTCGCGCTGATCATCTTCAGTACCTGGAATCCTCTCAAGGCGATTTTCGCCGCATATGCCTTCGGCGCGCTCAAGGGGATCGGCTTTAAATTCCAGAACATCGACTTTTCGGTCTTCGGAAACAAGATCGTTTTCTCGCCGCAGATTCTCGATATGATCCCGTATCTGGCAACGATCATCGTATTGATTTTCATAACCTATCGCAAAAAAAAGGAATACCAAAACCCCAGGGGGCTCGGTATTCCTTATTTCCGGGAAGAGCGATAACGCCTTATTCTTCCTTCGTTATTTGACCGTCATCCTGAACACGCCGTCCCAATTATCGGGCGGCGCGTGGTGGGTGAAGTGCTCGGCGCGCTCGAGAAACACGGTAGACGGGTGATCGTTAAATAGATCGATATTCTTCTTGAACGCGGTCGCGGCTTTGTCCCACTTGCGGGCGCGATACGCCGTAAGTCCTTTTTCGAAATTGCTCTTGATCTCGAGAAGCTTTGGGTGAGCCTCGGGAATCTCCTGCAGTATCTCGTAGATGCGCACCGGTTCGGTCTTACCCTTTACGGCGATGAAATCGAGTTCGCGGCAGAGGAATTGATCCTTCACGCGCTCGTATACCGCTTCGGTGATAATCGACTTTGAGCCATACGCCTTGTTCGCGCCCTCAAGCCGCGCCGCGAGATTGACGGTGTCGCCGATCGAGGTGAAGTCCATTCGGTCTCGCGCACCGACCGAGCCGAAAACGACGTCTCCGGTATTTATGCCGATGCCGATCGAGACGACGGCCATGCCCTTCTTTTCCCGCTCCTCGCGTTCCTTCATCATGGCCTGGCGTATCTGCATCGCCGCGCGGCAGGCATGTTCTTCCTTGTTCGGTCCTTCGAAGAACGCCATCATCTCGTCGCCGACGAACTTGTCGACGTCGCCGTTGTTGTTGAGAATAATCTCGGTCTCGAGGTCGAGGTAATGGTTGAGTATCGTGACGACCTCTTCAGGTTCCATTCCCTCACAGAGGGTGGTAAAGCCGCGTATGTCAGTGAAGAGGAAGGTAAGTTCCTTTCGCGTGGTTGAGGCTGTCCCTGTCTCGGCTTGCTTGAGCGTGGAAGCCGAGATATAGGGGACGATTCCGCGGATGACGGTGACCATGTCGTTGATCTCGGAGGATAGCGACTTGATCTCGTCATGGCTATGGACGCAATCTTTATAAACAAGTGAAGCGGAGGAAACGCGCGATTGGCCGCGGATCATAGTCGAAAGGACGTCCGATATCTTTCGCACGTTCATCCTGAGGAACAGAAGCGGGTTTACGATGTAGCTTCCCACGAGGTAGGTCAGCACGACCGCTATGTACAGGAAAAAGAAGGTGAAAATGATGACTGACACGCGCGTCAAATAATACGGGCGCATCACCACGTCCTCGCTGAAGGTCATGATCGAAAAGCCGAGGATCCTCGCCCGCTTGACGCGTTCGGTCCCCTGCGTGACGGTGTCCTGCTTGATGATGGGGCTAACGTAGCGGAAAATGCGCGCGTCAGTGTCGTGCAGCGATACGACCTTCGGATCCGCGGCGTACATACGCGCATAAGCCGTCGCGTCGGTGCCCGCAAGCGCGGGCACGCCGGGAAACTGCAACCCCATGCGTTCGGTCGAGAATTCCGCGCGGAAGTCGGCAAGGTCGGCGTTGAGCTCATCGAGGTACCTTTCGCTTTTCAAGTTCGAGTACAGCGTGAGGTTGTCATAGGCGAACTCCGCCTTTTTGTTCAATTCGAATTGGCGATTCAGGTACTCGAACATCGCGATGCTGTCGCCGAGGTTAACGCGGTAATTCGCCGAGGTTTGCTCGACCTGGCTTCTTGCGGCGTCTCCGACGGCCTTGAGAATGGTATTCCGATAATTCTGGAGGAGCACGAGACTGAGCACGAGCAGGATCATCGAGATAATCCCGATGAAGGCGATAAAGAGCTTCGTGCGTATCCTGAAGAGAACCTCGACCGCGTTCGTCCTTCCCCTGATTTTGTCCGCGATCTCGGCGGGCACGAGCGCGCCCTGCTTTTTGAAATCCTGATATTCGCGGTATACCGGGTTACGAAGGTTCATGAGACGGAGGAAGATGACGACCGAGGCTATATTGGCCGCAAAGCTCACAGGGGCGAGGATTATGCCGGTCTTCGGCAGCGCTCGAAACCACGCGCCCGAGTCAGCGTATCGCAGCATCGGGAAGATGAACGCGAAAACCATGATAGAAGTCGCGACGATTCTGGCGAGCGTGGCAAAGAGGCTCAACGGTGATGCAATCTCTCCGAGCTTATTCGGGATTACCAGGCACACGAGCTTGAAGATTCCGAGCAGAGGGACGAGGTAAACGAGTGAAAGCGCTATTTGCGTTGCCGTAAAACCCCCCGAAAGCGCTAAGGGGAAGGTTAATGGCGTAAAATACTGGGGCGTCGCGCCCCCCGCGCCGATCTGGCCGGGCGATACCAGTCCTAGGGAGATTGGAAGGAAAAACCATGCGATAAACAGGACGCCGCTCAGGCCGTCCGCGATGCGAAAGAGCGTCGTTCGGTCGTTCATTTTTATGATCCTCTTTGCGGGCTTCAATCCTCTCCGGACAGGGCCCGAAGCTTGTTATTGGTGCGTTCCAGGTATGCCTGCGCCTGTTCGAATTTTGCGTCGACCTTGAGTACAGCGCGGAATTTCGCCTTTGCGTCCTCGTAGTCTTCTTCGTTAAACGAGGTAACTCCGTCATTGTACACGGCTTTCATTTTCTCGGTCACGGCGGCTTTCTTGGATTCGAGGATGTCCTTGCTGGCCTGTTTTTTTACCCGGCCCGCGGTTACGTTTATGGTAGTCCATGCACCCGCGATGTCTCCCTTGGCTGTCTGTGCATCGATACCGGCGGCGATATCGTTGATCTCGGCGTCGTAATCGCGCGACTGCGCGGCCTTGTTGATCCGTGACTTGAGGGCAAGCGCTTCCGGTGTCCGGTTGATCGAGACCGCTATCGAGGCTTTTTCGTCCGCGGAGTTGTATTTCTTCGTGGTATAGAGGGTGTTTCCCCAGCGAAGATAGATCTGGTATTTAAGGGTCTGAATCTCGGCCGAGGTGGTCGGGTTTATGTTGGAAACCGTTCGTTCCGCCCGGAGGATGGCGCTTTCGGCCTCAGCGTATTTCTTCTCGTTAAATTTTGCCTTGGCCGTTTCGATATCTTTTTTAGCGAGGCCGTTGAGGTAATTATCGATGTTCTTGCGGGTGCTCGATGCCTTGGAATTGCCCGGATCGATGCTTTCGATCTCGGCGATGGTCCTTGAGGCCTGCGGGACAAGCTTGCCAAGCGCCAGGGATTTCTTCTCGGACAGGATTTTCGTTTCTATTGCCGAAAGCCTGTCGATCCGATTTTGCACGACGGTTTTTTTTGTCCCCGCGCTCGCGTATTTTACCTTCATGAGGTTGGTGTCGACAGAATTGATGTCCGCGGCGCGCTGTACCGCGAGCAAGAGCTCGTAGTCTTCCGCAGCGGTTCTTTTTTTCTTCGCTTCCAGCCTTTGCGCCTTCGCGAGGTTCTTCGCGAAGCTTGCGGCCTTGAAGTTATCGACCTTGTTGATATAGGTCTGCGCCTGGGTATTCAGGGGGTCGAGCAAAAGGGCGTTCTCAAAATAGAGCCGGACGGTCGGTATCGCGCGAAGGTTGTTTTGCGCCAGCAGTTGGGTTTTATACTCCTCAATGCCCTGCCGGTATAGCAAGTCAGCGCGTTCTTCCGCCGGCACGTTTTTTGCCAGGAAGGCATCCGGGCCGGATGTGGTCGCACAGGACATGAATACGATTGCTAATATTGCCGTCAGGAACAATATACGGATATAGTTTGTTTTCATGGTATCCCTCCGTCGGTTGGTGAAAAAACGATAACTACTTATTTCAATATTAGCGCAAATGAATAGAGTAATCAATTTGCGCTAATAGGTATTTCATACAACTTTTGTCTCGCCATAGAGATTTTGGATAATTACTATAACGGCGCTGTGAAGCTGACAGATAGCACAAACTTTTTTACGCCAAACTTGCTAGAACTCTATTTCAATGATATCATAATTTAATCTTGTTGAAAACCCGGAGGCATACATGTCGAAGTATTCATTCTTTTCCTTGGTTCTCCGGGCCAGTCTCCGCTCCGCCTGAACCGTTCCCGGAACGGAATCCCGGATAACCAAACTTCATTACGCATCCTCATTCTCGTTGCCAGGGGGCGCAGTTTCCTTATAGAAGGATAATCAGTGCGCCCGGAGCGGTATATCCAGGATACTCAGGAGATTACGATGACTATTACGCATATTGAAAGCGATAGGGATATCGCCCGCGCGGCGGAGCTAGCGTTCGCCGCGCATCGCGCCCTTCTTGAAATGCATTCCTTCCTTCCCGCGCGGACGCTCGACGATTACGCCGTTCGCATTGGCTGGATGGTCCGCGAGGGAACGGTATTTGGGGCCTTTGAGGACGATGGCCTGGCTGCCTTCCTCGGTTACTTCAAGATCGATAACTTCAGGAACGCAGGCCCGGGCGGCTATTCGCCCGACTGGTGCATGGGGTTGGCGGAAGGTAAGGAGGCCGCGCTGCTTTTCAGGCCGCTCATGCGGAGCCTGCTTGCGGACGCAGACGAAGCGGGGCTTGGCATTCACGCGGTCAGCGTCTATTCGTCGCTCAACAAGATCCGTGAGGAATTCTCGTTGACGGGCTATGGCGGTATCGTTCTCGATGCCGCGCGTCCCGTCGAAGACCTCGCGGGCAAACTGACGGAATACCGTCTTGCGGGGTCCCGCCTGGCGGAATGTCGCGCTGGGGGAACCGTAATCCGTCCGGCGACGGCTGCCGACGCTTCGCGTCTTGCAGCGCTCGACGCGGCGCTTGCGTCCCATATTGGGGCCGCACCCGTATTGATGCCGGACACGCATGGAAGTACCGCCGATGAATGGCGCGACTGGCTTTCGTCGGACGAACGGCGGGCGCTCGTTGCCGTTTGCGACGGCGAGATCGCGGGCTTTATCAAGGCGGAAGATCCCCAGTTCGACGTGAGCTACGCGGTTCATTCGCCCGATACCTTCGCGATTGATGGCCTCTATGTGGACCCGCGCTTTCGCGGGAATGGTCTCGCGAGGCAACTCCTCGCATCGCTGACGGATGAGGCGCGCGCGCGGGGAAAGTCGCTTATGTCGGTCGATTGCGAAACGATGAATCCCGAGGCCTTCCGGTTTTGGACCAGGTATTTCCGCCCGGTCTCATGGAGCCTGGAGCGGCGCTGGTAGGGGCGTTATCGTTTCGCGACCCTGACCGTATCGAGTTCGGGAGATCCCTCGACGTTCGTCATCCTCTCCACGGTAAAGCGCGCGCGGTCTATGAAGGCTTCGGCGCGTGGGAGGGCGGGCGTGTAGCAAAAGGCGCCGCCCGGCACGAGCGATTCGAGGATCTCCCGGTATACGGCCTGATACCAGGCGGCGAGCTCGGGGTCGGTCTTGATCGCGCGGATGAAGTGGTTTGAGAACGCCATATGCGAGACGATCGTTCCCCAATAGTCGGGGACGAACGAGAACTCGAGCCAGTTCGCGCGGAGAACGCAGCCAGAGTCGTCGGCTGGCTGGTATTGGTCCATGCCGACGGCCTCTTTGCCGCGCGCCCGAATCGCCTTGACGAGCGTCGCCTTCTCGCCGCACCCGATGTCGAGAAAGGGTTCCCGTATCGTGTTTGGATCGATGCGGAGAATTTCGAACTGAAGGGATTCCGAGTATTCCGCGCAAGGCAGTATCACGCCTTCGCCGGCGCTCGCGCTGTCGTTCATCGGTCGCACGATGGCGATGAGCGCACGCCGGTGTTCCTTTACGACGCGCGCCACTTCTTCCCGCGTTCGTTCCGTTGTCTCTGTCCGCGAAAGCTTTCTCAGTTCGGTCACGAGGGTTTTGTACCTTCCGAAAATCGAGGCGTACGCGTTTTCCGGAAACACGAGATACTGGTTGCGCCCGACGCACTCCCGGATAAACCAGTTGTAGATGGAGCCGGCGAATCCTCCGACCTTCTCGCCGGTGTCGATGTTCTGGTAGAACGCGAGGTTTTCGCAAATGGAATCGACCATTCGCCTTTCGGATTCGCCATTCTCGAGATACGCGATAAGGGTGCTTATATCCGCCATCAGCGTTTCTCCAGGAGGAAAAGGAATTCGCGGACATGAATGTCCCTCCCCGAAAGGTTGCGGCTTCCCCGGAACGCGTTATAACTGGTTTCAAGGACCGTGAGCGCGCCGAAGCGTTCCAGGAGTTCGACCATCCGGTCGCGCGCGATGAAGCCTTCCGAGTTGAACGAGACGATGAGGAACTTCGCGTTGATCTTTTCGACGAGGCTTGAAAGCGCGGCATGGGCCGCGTTTTTTTTGTTGTAGAGCGAGCGGTTCCAGTACGAGGGAATCCCGGAAACCGGCGAGACCGCGGCCGGCCTGCGATAGTCCAGGAGCACGTTCAGCATAAAGTAGTTCGAGCCATACGGGTGCTGGTTATAAGGCGGGTCAAGGTACGCGATATCGACCTCCGGTACCCGATCGCAGACGTCGTTTGCGTCGCCCTCGAGCACGTGGCATTCGGTCGAGTGGTCGCTCAAGACGGGATACTGGAGTTTGATGTCTCCGGTTATCCTGAAAAGCGCGTCGCGCTTTTTCCCCCCGAACTGGCCGATGCCCGTTTCGGCGTTCTTGTAAAATCCCTTGAAAACGCCGGAGGTGTTGGCGTGGATCGACGCTTCCGACAAAAGCGGGGCGAGGAAGAATTTCTTGAGCTCGTCGGGAACGCCGTCGATGAGCGTTCGCGCCGTGTCGAGGTACTTCGCGTTTCGCGAGGTATAGAACGCGCGCTCGCCTTTCCGGATTTCGGCGTCGTCGCGCGGGGCGTACATGTCGGCGATCAGGCCGGCCTTGAGCTGCTCGTTGCCCAGCCGCCACGCGAGGTCGGTGAAGCGCTCGCGGAATTCCGCTTCCGGAAAATCCTCGCGGTTCGTGAGATAGCATTGATTGATGACGGCCGCGTATCGCTCGAGATCGTTCGCGTAGAGACAGGAGGAGAATCGCTTAAGGTACCGCGAGACGATGCCCGAGCCCGAAAAGGCGTCGAACGTGACGAGCTTATCCTTTCCGAGCCGCCTTTGCACTCGGGCGATCCCGTTCCCGATAAACCCGAGAAGGTTCCGTTTATTGCCGATGTAGGTTATGAGCTGTTGGCTCAGGTATGCGGGGTTTTCCGGCCGTGCCTCGTCCGCTATCCATTCTGTCGACGGCGTCAGGACAGCGACGCCGTCCGGGGATGATCGCGGAAGATCCATGCTTGCTCCAGTCCTTTCGATGAATCGGGCGTGTTGCGCGAACGCTTTGCCCGATCATTGATCAAGTGTACCCGGAGAAATTCCCGGTGTAAATCCCCGTCGCGTCATTTATTAAAGGAAGAAAGCGGCACGCGGAGGATTCCCCTTCCGTCATACCCTCTTTTTTTTCCGGTTTTGTCCTTGCCGGGTTTTTCCGGCGCGACAAGTTCCGAGATGTAGATGAACTCTTCGCCTTCTTCCGTTCGGACGCGGCACGATGACGCTTTGCCGAATCCCTCGATCTGATATCTGATGAGCGTGTCGGTCTTGGGATCGTATACCTTGATCGTCGGACGCGCGGGATCGGTCATCCATATTCGGCCCTGAGCGTCGACCGCTATGTCGTCGAACGCTTCCTTGAACGAGGTCTTGCGGTAGATCACCTCGCCTTCCAGAGTTTTGATCGTCTCGAGGGTGTCCGAATAGAGTACGCGATCCCTCATCCGGTCGTAATAAAGGCCGTTCGCGAGCCCTGCCTTGTCGACTATCGCGCGCGGTTTTGTTGCCGTTCCATCCGGGTTTATCGAGAAGGCCATGATGGAACCCTTTGGGCGAATGAAATTGAAGTTACTCGTCGCCAAGATGCAGTCGCCCGAGCCGTTAAAGGCAAGTCCATTAATCGAGGGGAAGTCGCCCGTTACCGGGACAAGCGAGGAGAAGTCATCCGCGATTCGCGCGACATGCCCACCCGTTTTTATCCATGCGTCGTCGTTACGCGTGTCCGTGACCGCCGCGTAGAGCGAGCCGTCCGGGCCACGGTCGATCCCGAGGAAATACCCTTCGATGGAAAGCGTGCGCACGATAGAAAGGGAATCGCCTTTTTCCCCGTCGAGGAGATGGAGCGCTCCGCTCAAGGTGCAGACGGCGACCCGGTTCGAGTCGGGATCGAGCCAAAGGTTTTCCGCGCCCGCCATGCCGTCATAGAGCCTCGAGCCGGCGAGCGAGGCGACATTGATCGTCACGTCGCGCTCCCGGGAGACGTGACCCGTCCGGACGAACTGCACGCACGAGGTCAGCGCGGGGATTACGAGAATCAAAAGAAATGCGACACGGGATGCGACCGATCTTCGGGTTGTTCCGTTCATGGACACTCCTTGCGGTTCGAGTTTTCGAACCGATGACGCATTCTACCCATCGAAGGCGGCCGTTTCCTTAGCATGGGTTAATTTTCGCTCAGGTATTTTGGTTTTTTTCCGGATTCGACTCAGGGAACCCGGTGAGATGCCGAGATACGAAGCAATATGGTGGAGCTTGAGCCTGTTTTCAAGGCCCGGATACTGCACGGTAAAGTTTCGATAGCGGGTTTCGGCGTCGTCGCAGATCAGCGACGCCTCGCGTTCTTCCTGCGCGTTGAGCGCGTAGAGGAGAAAAGTCCGGGTTATGAATCGCGCCGATTGCGAGCATTCCTCAAGTTCGGCAAAAACGGCGAATGGAAAAACCGCGAGCGTCGAGTCTTCGAGCGCCTCCACGGTGAATCGGGACGCCTTTTTCCCCGCCGCCATCGCGTACGACGGTATGAAGCTATTCTCCGGGGCGAACCACGAGGTATAGTCCCTCCCGTCATCGCCAGCGTAATAGAAACGGAAGAGCCCCTGCACAACGAAGGCAAACCGGTCTGTCCGGTCTCCCGCGCGAAGGTAGAATTCCCCTTTGGGGACCGTCCTGACGACGAGCAACTCCCTCAGTAATTGGCATTCCTCGGCGGGAACGGGAGTCATCCTTCTGAGAAACGAAAAAAACTTGTCTGCGGGATCCATGGCTATGCCCCTTCAGGGAAAATGATAGCACGGTCTTCTTGAAAATCACGGGCTTTTCGCGCTACAATAGCGCACTAATCGAGAGGTATTCGTATGAAAATGTCCAGGATGTTCATGCCGACGTTGCGGGAAGTCCCCGCCGAGGCAGTTGTTGTCAGCCACCGGCTCCTGTTGCGCGCCGGTATGATCCGCAAGCTCGCGAACGGACTTTTTACCTACCTCCCGCTGGGATTGCGCAGTTTCCGCAAGGTCGAGGCCGTCATCCGCGAGGAAATGGACGCGACCGGTTCGCTTGAGTTCAAGCCCTCCGTCGTCGTGCCGGGCGAAATCTGGCGCGAGTCCGGGCGCTGGGAAACGATGGGGCCGGGAATGCTCCGGATCAAGAACCGCGTCGACCAGGAGCTCGTCGTGAGCCCAACCGCCGAGGAAGCCTTCGTCGCCCTCCTCAGGAGCGAGGTTTCTTCTTACAAGCAGTTCCCCCTTTCCGTCTATCAGATCAATACGAAATATCGCGACGAGATTCGCCCTCGCTACGGCCTCATGCGCGCCCGCGAATTCACGATGAAGGACGCGTATTCCTTCCATACAAATGACGAGTCGCTCGACGAGACCTACCAGGCGATGGGAAAAGCCTATCGCAAAATTTTTAAGCGTTGCGGACTTTCGGTTATCCCCGTTCGCGCGGACTCAGGCGCGATGGGCGGTACGGGCTCCGAGGAGTTCATGGTCGAATCTGAAGTCGGCGACAACAACCTGATCCTCTGCCCCAAGTGCGGCTATGCGGCAAACGACGAGAAGGCCGCGTGCGCAAGCGACCCGGTTACCGAAGGGCCGGGCTCCGCGAAGACCGACAAGGCCTACGCCCCGATCGAAACGCCTGCCGTCAAGACGATCGACGAGCTTTGCGCTTTCCTCAAAACCAACCCCAATGCGTTTATAAAGACGCTTATATACCGCGCGATCAACTGCGAGCTCGATCTTCGCTCCGCGCCCGGCTGCGCGTCTCTTGAACGGAAGGTTCCCGACGCGGCCCCCGCGTATTATCCTGCGGCGTATTTTGCCGTGTGCGTCCGGGGCGACCTCGACGTGAACGAGGTGAAGCTTGCCGCGAACCTCAAGGCGAGCGAAGTCGAGCTTGCCTCCGACGCAGACGTCGAGCGCCTGACCGGCGCGCCCGTCGGCTTCGCGGGCCCCGTCGGCTTTGCGACGGCTCCCGTCGTCGCGGACGAGTCCGTCATGGCGATGCACGACGCGGTCACCGGCGCCCTCAAGGCGGATCTCCATTTCGAGCACGTCGAGCCGGTCCGAGACTTTACGCCCTTCATGGTCGCGGACGTTCGCACCGTGAAGTCGGGTGACAAGTGCGCCTCCTGCGGCGCGGAATATTACAGCAAGAAGGGCAACGAGCTTGGGCACATCTTCAAGCTCGGCTACAAATATACGAAGAGCATGAACATGCTTTACCTCGACGAGAACGGCAAGCAGCAGATGCCGACGATGGGATGCTACGGCATCGGCGTCGACCGCACGCTCGCCTCGATCATCGAGGAGCATAACGACGCGGACGGTATCGTGTGGCCGATGTCCGTCGCCCCGTTCCACGTCGTCGTTGTGCCGATCAAGTACGAGAGCGCGATGAAGGAAGCGGCCGATAAGCTTTACGCGGAACTTTCTTCTGCCGGGATAGAAGTTCTCCTCGACGATCGCGAGGAACGGCCGGGCGTGAAGTTCAAGGACATGGACCTCATCGGTATCCCCGTGCGCGTCGTCGTCGGCGACAAGAACCTTCCGAACGTCGAGGTTAAACTTCGCTCGGCGAAGGACGCCCAGCTCGTGCCGCTTGCGGAAGCGGGGGCGAAGGTTGCCGGGATCGTGAAATTCGAATTGGCCAAGAACTCCGGAGAGGCGTGATGCGCTTCGCCGGGTCGCTTTTGTCGCGCCGCGCTTTCGCCGTCGTGCTTTGCCTGACGGTGTTCGCGATCCAGTCGTTTGCGGCGCCGAAATCCGGCTCCGCTTCCGCGGCAATGTCCGCGTATCCTGCTTCAATATCCGGCGATTACGTCGTATACCGGGACTATACCTGGAAGGCGCCCACCTGGATCGGTTTTTTGCGCTATGACGACTCGACCTGGGGTGCGTTCGTGATCACGCCGTCGAGCGGCACGAACGTCTCGATTCTTTTCCGGTCCGAGCGGGTCGATGGCGCGATGGTCCTGACCGGACAGAATATCATCTCGAAGATTACCAACGCCGACGTGGGCGCGGTGAATTATCTCATGCAGTTATTGCCTGACCTTTCTTCCTGGCGCCTGGCCGCCGCGAAGGACGGAAATACTGTCGTCGCGACGAAGGAAGCCCCTCGTTCCGATCTTCTTCCTCCCGAGGTCTCGCTTTCCCTTACGCGCTCCGAGTTCGGCGGCGATATCACGTTGACCTTCGCGCCCGAGATCCCCGTATTCAACCTGCAGGCGATGGCCGGCTCAGGCGGGAAGGCTATGCTCTCCCTCGAGCGCTATGGACGGATACAGACGGGAGGCGACGCCGCTTTCTTCGGCTTTGCGCCGCGGCCCGCGGCCAAGGCGGGCCCTGCGCTCGCGGTACCGGCGAGCCGGAAAACCGAAGCGCGCACCGTCGACGGCGTCACGATTTCGCTTGACGGGCAGTGGACGATGATCGCGGATAACACCTTTTTTCTGGGCAACTCCGCCGTCATAATCGTCGATACGCTCGATCTCGCGCTTATGCAGGTACCGCGCGAAAACCTCGCGCTTTCCCTCGTGCGATTGTTCTCGCTTTCGAGCGGCACGGCCTGGTCTGACCCTTCCGCACTCGCGGTGTCCGGAACGGTAAAGCGGTTTCGCGTTGAGAATTCCTTTTACGACGTTGAAAGCGGTACGGTGAACCGCGACATCAAGCTGTGCGTTCCGTCTTCGGACGGAAAAAAATGCACGGTCGTGAGCCTGTCGGTCAACGAGACCGCGTATCGCGCGAACAAGGCGTATTTCGACTCGCTTTTTTGACCCCGGAAAGCCCCGCGGGATCCGGTTAATACGTCAAGCTGAAGTTGAAGTCTATCTCGTATCGCTTGCCGTCGTTGAGCCGACTTTCGGGCCTGAGGTCATAGGCGAAGCCGAGCTTGACGGGAAGATTTTTCATGCTGTCGAAGAAGGCGAGTATCTCTCCACCAACAGTAAAGCCGTAGTCGCTTTCGTAATCGTCGTCGTCCGGGGTATACGCCCAGGCGAAGTCGACCGTTGGGGTTAGATGGTATTCAGCCTGTCCAATCCTGAAGAGCTTGGTTTGCAGTCCGGTATTGATGAATACTCCCTCGTTCCCCTTCATGCCGCTGTTCCGGATTCCCCGGGTAAAGGATCCCGCCTCGAGGTCGGCATTTCCGCTTTTCGCGAAGGCCGAAACCCTGAAGTTCGGGTTAAACCTTCCATTTATAGGATGAAACCCCGCAATCGCCGCCTGAAACCTGAAATCGCGGGTCACCGACGCTTCCGTTGGATACGTAACTTGATAGTCCAGCCTGGCATTTGCCTTGCAGCCCGAACGGAAGTTACCGATCCAGTTGATCGCGTCGTAGGTTACTTCGTTGCTAATCGACCAGAAAAGGTTCATAGGACCATATTCCAGGTAATCGGGATCGGCACCCTCCGTTATGTCGTTTGATGGGCTCACGCCCATCTTGAACTGAACGGTATTGTCTATCGCGGTCGTAATGGGATAGGTAAGGCTTACGCCCCCCGAGAAAATGAGTTCTTCATATTCCAGCTTAATGATTCCCCGATCTTCGGTTTCCTCGTTCATGCGCCGCGCGCTCGCGAGGACGCCAAGCCGGAAAACGCCGATCGGAATCCCCGTCCAGTTTCCGAGGATCATGAAGTTCGGATCCGCCCACTGGATTTTGTCGTTCGCGTCGGGCGGCGCGTTGTACAGTCCGACGATCATGGCGTTCTGGAGCGTACCCGAGATGTTCGGGATATTGGCGATCATCCCGACCATCACGCCTTCGTTGCTGTTGTAAAAGGCGTAGGGAATCGGGAAGAAGGGCGAGCCATCCTCTATCGTGACGCGGAGGATCGCCTGCGTTGGGATGCCCGCGCGCGACTCCCCGGATTCAGGATATTCGACCGCGATCGAGGATTTCTTAAAGGCTCGAAGATTCTCGAGCCGTTGCGCGCGGTCGCGCACGTAAGACTCAAGCTCTTCGCGCGTGGAAAACGTCTTTCCCGTCGCTTCGCCGATCCTGGCGAGGATCGATTCCTTGCGCGAACGGCCGTCAACCGAAAACTCTTCGGCGCTGATTACGTAGCCCGTATTGGGCTCCTCGGCATGGATGAGTTGCGAAAGCGCAAAAAACATGATGATGGCGGCAACTCGGGAAACGTTGATTCTCATCGGTCATAAACCCCTTTCTGCACGATTGCTGTCAGTATATACAAAAAAGGGCGCATTATTCTGCCAAAGGGTGGTTTTTCTGATAAAATATCCCTCACCTTATGAGCGCAAAGAAAAAAACCGGAGCGACGGCGTTTCGCTGTACGCAATGCGGCTATACCCAACCCCGATGGCTCGGGCGATGTCCCGATTGCGGCGAGTGGAATACCCTTGAAGAGATCCTTGTGCAGGACGCGGGTCTCTCCGCGACCGGTTCCTCAGGGCTCTCGGGATCGGGCGGCACGGGCTTTGTCGCTTCTACCGCCGTACCCCGCGCAGTCCCGCTTTCGGCCATAGACGCCCAGGACGGCGCGCGGCTTCCGACCGGGATCGGCGAGCTTGACCGCGTGCTTGGCGGCGCGGCGATGAAGCGCTCGGCGATTCTGATCGGCGGCGAGCCCGGTATCGGAAAGTCGACGCTCCTTTTGCAGGCGGCTTCGTCCGCAGCGACCGCGGGTCGCATCCTGTACGTCTCGGGCGAGGAGTCCGCCGCGCAGATTCGCGCGCGCGCCAATCGCTTGGGGCTTCCCGTCGAGCGCATCGAGATTCTGTGCACCGGGCGTCTTGAGGACATCGGTCGCGCGCTTACCGAGATCAACCCCGTATTCGTTATCGTCGATTCCATCCAGACCGTATATTCTCCCGACGCGGGCGCCGTGCCCGGGACGGTAAACCAGCTCAAGCTCTGCGCGCACGAGCTCGTCGGCTGGGTGAAGGAACGCGACGCCGTCCTTTTCCTCGTCGCTCACGTGACGAAGGACGGCTCGATCGCGGGGCCGAAGTCGCTCGAGCATCTCGTCGATACCGTCGTCTCGTTCGAGCGGAACGACGAGGACGCGCGGTTTCTTCGAGCGTTGAAAAACCGCTTCGGCTCGGTCGACGAGCTCGGCGTTTTCCAGATGACCGCGCGCGGACTCGTTCCCGTCGAGGATCCCTCAACCCTCTTTATCGTGCGCCGCAGCGGGGCGCTTCCTCCCGGGGTGGCGGTCGTGCCGGTATTTGAGGGAAGCCGCGCGTTCATGGTCGAGATCCAGGCGCTCACGGTGCCGGCGAAAAGCGCGATGACGCGGGTTTACTCCGACCGCGTCGACGCCGCGCGGGTGAGCCGCGTCGCGGCCGTTATCGAAAAGCGGACCGGGCTCAGGTTTTCCGATCAGGATATCTACGTCAACGTCGCGGGCGGCATGCGCCTCTCCGAAAGCGCCATCGACCTCGCGCTCGCCGCTGCCCTCTATTCCGCTCGCACCGATATCCCCGCTCCCCCCTCCACCGCTCTCGTGGGTGAGCTCAGCCTCGCGGGAGAGGTACGTCCGGTCGGACGCCTCAAAATACGGGTAAAGGCCGCGCTCGCGCTCGGGTTTTCCCGCGTGCTCGCGCCGGAGGCGGAATCCGGGGCGACGCAGGTTCAGGACATCAAGGAGATGGTATCGAAGGTTTTCGGGTCAAAGTCCTGACCGTACCGTGTAAAAACTTACGAAATATCATTGACTTAATCTATACTAAAGTATATACAGTATAAGTACAGAAGGAGCATGATATGGGAAAGACTCTTGCGCAGAAGATTTTTGAGACGCATGTGGTGGACAAGCCCTTTGGCGAAGCCTGGGTGCTCCGGCTTGACCGGGTGTTCTGCCATGAAATCACCACCCCGGTCGCGATTAACGACCTCGTTTCCCGGGGGATGGATACGGTTTTCGATCCTGACAAGATAAAGGCCGTTATTGACCACGTTACCCCGGCGAAGGATTCCAAAACCGCCGAGCAGGGCAGGGTTCTCCGTAAATGGGCGGAACGGCATGCAATCAAGGATTTTTTCGATATCGGCAAGAATGGCGTCTGTCACGCCCTCTTCCCCGAGCGCGGTTTCGTGCGCCCCGGCTTTACGGTCATCATGGGCGACAGTCACACCTGCACCCACGGCGCGTTCGGCGCCTTCGCGGCGGGCGTCGGCACGACCGACCTCGAGGTCGGAATCCTGAAGGGCGTCTGCGCGTTTCAGTATCCCGGAACGATCAAGTTCGAGATCAGCGGAAAGCTTTCCGCGGGCGTTACGCCGAAAGACGTAATCCTTTCTATAATAAAGCAGATTGGCGTGAACGGCGCGACGAACAAGGTGATGGAATTCACCGGAAGCGCGGTCGACGCGATGTCGATGGAAGGCCGCATGACCCTCTGCAACATGGCGATCGAGGCGGGCGGCACCTCGGGTGTTTGCATGCCCGACCAGGTAACCGTCGACTACCTGTGGAAGTTCATCGGCCCCGAGGGCGACAAGACCTACGCTACCAAGGACGAGGCGCTCGCCGACTTCAAGAAATGGCATTCGGATTCCAATGCTGAATACGACGCCGTCCACAAGATTGATGCATCAACGATCGTCCCCGTCGCGACCTTCGGCTTCAAGCCCGATCAGGTCAAGACGATCAAGGAGCTCGCCGGCACGAAGGTTGACCAGGTATATATCGGAAGCTGCACCAACGGGCGCATCGAGGACCTCAGGCAGGCCGCCGCCGTCCTCAAGGGTAAGACGGTCGCGCCCGGCGTGCGCGGTATCGTGAGCCCGGCGACCCCCGCCATCTTCCAGCAGGCGTTGAAAGAGGGGATCATCCAGATCTTCATGGACGCGGGTTTCTGCGTGACGAACCCGACGTGCGGCGCGTGCCTTGGCATGTCGAACGGCGTCCTTGCCGACGGCGAGGTGTGCGCGTCGACCACGAACCGCAATTTCTTCGGGCGCATGGGCAAGGGCGGCACCGTCCACTTGATGAGCCCCTCGAGCGCGGCAGCCACGGCGATCGCCGGAACCATAACGGAGGCATGACATGAAAGACTTTAACGGAAAGGTCCTGTTCTTGGACCGGAGCGACATCAATACCGACGAGATTATCCCGGCGAAATACCTCACGGAGATATCGAAGGACGCGCTTAAGGATTATTGCCTCGAGGACCTCAAGATCGGCAATTTCAATGCGAAGACCGACATAGCGGGGAAGACCGCGATCGTGACGCGCGCGAACTTCGGTTGCGGCTCGAGCCGCGAGCACGCGCCCTGGGCGCTCGAGGTGAACGGTATCCAGATCGTGATCGCCGAGGGTTTCGCGCGCATCTTCCGGCAGAACATGTACAACTGCGGGATGATCGCGACCGAGCTCAAGGCGGACGAGATCGACGAGGTATTCAAAACCTTCTCGTCGCTCGATACCGCGCTCGCGGTCGACATTGCCTCAGGGAAGCTTACCTTTAGCGCGTACGGTATGGACGGAAAGAAGGTCGAAAAAACATACGCCTTCAAGCTCGGCGAGTTCGAGGACGCCCTCGTCAAGGCGGGCGGCTGGGTCGCGTACGCCGCCGCGAATTACTGATTTTGCACCGCGAAAAACTTCAGTTTTTCGCGGTGTTCACGAATCCTCAAAAACGTCGAGCCTTTTTTTGCCCCTTGCGGTACAGTGAAGATGTCTTCCGGAAGACGACACACTGTATTCGCGAGGCGGATCATTTATGGATTATTACTGTCTTCTGCAATCCGCGGTTTCGTATATCGAAAGTCGCGTGCGTTCGGAAATCGATTGCGGCGCGCTATGCCGTTCGTTCGGCGTGTCCGAGCCCCACTTTCGCGACGTGTTCGCGAGCCGGGTCGGCGTTCCCCCGGGACGCTACGCGCTTTCCCGGCGGGTGGCGCATGCCGCGTTCGAGATATCGCATACCGACCGCACCCTATCCGACATCGCCCTCGATTACGGCTTTGACAATCCCGACACGTTTACCCGCGCGTTCAGGCGCGAGACCGGCATGACGCCGTCCTCGTTCCGCTCGTTGCGCGTGCCGGTCGGGAGGGTGAGGCTTGTTGCGGGCGCGTATGGACCGGGATTGAAGAAGACGGGAAACTTTCCGGTGATTCCTCTCGCAACGGAGGAAACCATGACAAAAGCAAGAATTGAAAAGGGCGACGACGCCTGTGTGCTCTACGGAGTCCAGAAAGTGGAATTTCGGAGCGAGGAATATACGCCGTTTCCGGCTGCGCTCCGCTCCTGCCTGAACTACATGGGTCAGGAGATTCGGTATGCGTATCTCATGGCGGCGACGGGAGCGGCGTTCAGGCTCCGATGGAACCCGTCATGCTGGGATCCCGGCAACGTCGACATCATGAACGTGTTCGCCGATCCCGAGGAGGCGTTCGTTCGCGGCTTCCGCGCCGCGGGCCGCACGTTTTCCTTTATGAGGCGAGACGCCGACACGACGAAAGAGGATTTCGTTAAGTTTATCCGCGCCGAGATCGACGAGGGGCGACCCGTCATCGCGCTCGGCATCATCGGCCCGCCTGAGGCGTGCATAATCACGGGATACCGCGCAGGCGGCAATACGCTGCTCGGTTGGAATTTCTTCCAGGATTTCCCCGAGTTTGGCGGGGGAGGCGAGAAGGACGAGTCGGGATATTTCGTGACGGATGCTTGGTGGGAAAACCCGTCGACGCGAATGCTCATGTCGATCGGCGAAGAATGCGCGGAACTGCCCGACGCCTCGGAAATCCTGAGGAAGGGCCTCGATATCCTTGAGCGGGAAACCATCACCCATCCGAACGGCTGCGTGCATCGGGGCGGACAGGCTGCGTATCGAGCCTGGGCCGCCGCGCTTTCGAACGACGCGGACTTTCCTTCGGGGATGCCGCTTCCGCAGCTTTTCGAGCGGCTCATGTGCGTCATCGACGGTCTTACGATGGTCCACGAGGGCCGGGGATGCGCGGCGACGTGGATGCAGGAACTCGCTGGCTCGCTCGACAGTACGGGAAAGGGCGACCTCGCGGCGCTTACCCGGAAAGCGGCCGGATTTTTCGACGGCGCGCGCGCGCTCGTGGACGAGATTACCGCGTTGCCGGGGTATGTTGAGCCGGGGGAAAAACGGGCGCTCGCGCTCGCCGAGCCCGCGTTCCGCAAGGAGGTCGTCGCGCGGATCGTGCGTGCGGCCGAACTCGAACATGCCGCCTTCGCTGCAGTTCGCGAACTTCTCGGTCTGTGGCGATAGTCGGATCTGATGGCGGTTTTGCGCGTTGGCAAGGCCGCCGCCGTTATGTTGGATGTTGGATGTTGGATGGACGCCGCTTTCGTGGCGCTTAAGGAAACCAAGAGTCTTCAGTTTGGTGTCATATTTGGTGAGCCATTGAGATAGTACGCACACAGGAGGATAAACTATGGGTAATTACGAAGAAGGCATTAAATTGCTCGAAGAGAAGTTTGGCAACGGAAAGGACAATGTAATCTCGCTTGGAACCATCGCTCGCGAGGCAAACAGCGTTGGAAAGCCGCGACCAGTTGTGCGTGCTGTTGACGCATACTATGAAGACTGCGTTTTTTATGTGACAACGCATAGGAAATCGAATAAGATGCAGCAGATAGAAAATAATCCGGAAGTGTCGATTGCTTCTTGCGCCGAGATGTTTACCGCCAGCGGCATTGGCAAAAACATGGGCTGGATATTGGACCCCAAGAACTCTGATTTACGGAACAAACTACGAACTGCATTTGCCCCATGGTATGATAGCGCGAATAATGAGAAAGACGAGGGTTGCTGTATTTTGGCCATTCAACTTACAAAGGGAACGCTAAATATTAACCACTGGGAAAAACTATATCATATGGACTTTGTGAATAAAACTGATATGGAAAATGGCGGGGTATTTTGATGATGAAAAGCAGTTATTAGCCCGCGCGTATGCGCGGCCCACCATAGCGATTTATTGATTACGTAAGTTTCCGCCAAATACGGCAATAATTCAGTTCTTGGAGTGCATTTTCCTCAATGCAAGTGTTATATCTTATACGTTCTTTTGAATATTGGAGGAAAAAAACTCATGATGAAAACGTCCGTTCTCCTTTTCGTATGCGTGTCCGCTTTTGCTCTCGTTTCCTGTCGAACGATACTTAATAACGGAATATCCGGCTCGGAACACGCGGCCTTGCCCCCGTACCAAATCACCGAGGACCCTCATGTGGATATCGCGGTTTCCGCAGAAGCTGGCGGTACGGGGACCTCCAGCCCGGGCAAGGAGAACATGAATTCCAACTTCGCGAAGGGAAGCGCGATTCTTCAATGGCAAAATCTCCTGGACAGCAATAGGCTCTGCGGTTCGGCCAGTATTAGCGGGTGGGGCGGAAAAATTGTCGAACACGCGGATGAAGACGAGGCTTTCATGCCCTCTTATCGTGATTCCATCTTTTATGGGGGAACGACCGCGCTGCGCGTTGGTTATCGACTATTCTCCGTGGGGAGAAAGATTTACGTGCCGTCAATGGAGATTCTATACTCATATGAAGGTGGACCCTATATTGACAGCCGACGGGATCTTGAGGATATCAAGGTTAACGGCAAAGACCGGTTTGTTAACCTCAAACCAAATCGTTCATCCTTTATGGTATCCGTAATTCCGGTTGATTTCACATTTTCCCTGTTTCATGGGGAAATGCGCTTGGTAAACTCATACGGATGGACCGATCAAGCGTCTGAGGCTTTTGATCAACGCGAGAGGCGCAACGATGAGAGGAACGACGATGAGGACAAGAACGAGTGGGGGCTGATTCTACCCATGCAGTATGAGTTCAGCATGACCTACAAGCCAAGCTTTTGCGATGCGTATATCACGATGGATCTTAATTTCCTTAATCAGTATCACGACGACGATTCCGGCTTTACTTCTGGTTTTTCGATTGGCCTCGGATACGTATTTCGCTGATCGCCGCGCGACCCGCGCGCGCGTTTAACACTTCTTTCCGGCCGGCGCGAGGCTTTCGCCTTCGATAAAGTTGACGGTAAATACGTCCTCGCGCTTCGGGAGCTCCCGCTTGCCGATGCGCTCGAGGAGAATCTCGGCCGCGCGACGCCCCATCTCGGCGAGCGGCTGCTCGTTCGACGCGACGGTCGGCGAGAGGGGGTTGTCCTTGAGGAAGCCGTCAAAGCCGACTATTGAAAGATCCCCGGGCACCGAGAGCCCGAGTTCCCGCGCGGCCTCGAGCGCGGCGAGCGCGCGGTTATCCGTTGAGCAGAAGATCGCTGAGGGGAGTTTCTTCATCGCCTTGAACGCGGCGACGATCCCCTCACGGTTCCGTTTGCGATCGTAGTCGCCGCGGACGATCATGCCTTCGTCAACCTCGGCGCCCGTAAGCTCACGTATGGCGCGGCGGAATCCTCGCTCGCGGTCCGCGATGTTTTCGTTATATATCTCGGGAATGATGCCATGAAAGGCGATTTGACGATGACCCAGGGCCCAAATCCGCTTTGTGGTTTCGTATCCCGCGCCCTCATTATCGGTATCGACCCAGGAAATCCTTTCATGCTTCGTCCGGTCGCCGATCACGACGCAGGGAATGCGCAGCTCTTCGATCTCGCGAATCATCTCGGGCTGCATGCTCTTGAGGCCGACGTATATCATGCCATCGACCTTGCGCTGGCGGTACGGGCGAAGATAGTCGAAATGGGGATCGTCCTCCGACATGGACGATATGAGAATGTCCTGGCTTTTTTCGCGGCAGGCTATCCCGATTCCCTGGAGCACACCCATCAGGTAGATATTTTCCATGCCGACGCCGAAACGCGCCGGCGTCATGACGCCGATGGTATCGTTGCGCCCTGAGTTGAGCGCCTTGCCCGCGAAGCTCGGGAAATAGCCGAGCTCGCTTATGGCCGCCTCGACCTTGAGCCGGGTCGATTCCTTTACGTTGCCTTCTTTGTTGACGACGCGGGAAACGGTGATGAACGAGACTCCCGCGCGCTTCGCGACTTCTTTCTGTGTTGCCACGGGAATTCCTCCTCGACGCTAACGCGGCATACTATAAACGGCGCGTTACTTGACCAGGCTCGATACGAGCGAGGGCACGGCGATAAAGTTACCGATGGCGCCGCCGAGACTCGAAAGGAAGAAGATCAGAAGGATGTGCGAGATGCGGTTCCGGTAGAAGCCGCGAACGGTCGCGACGTCGGTGGAAAGATGTTCCATATCTCGCACTTGGGGTTTTTTGACCCACGCCTGGACAAGGCCCGAAAAGAGGCCGACGGCGATGATCGGGTTGACCGTCGCGAGCGGCGCGCCGAAAAAAGCGACGAGGATCGCGAGCGGGTTCGCGAGTGCGATTGCCGCGCCGATCGCCGCAAGGGAGCCGTTCCAGAGGAACCAGCGAAAGAGCATCTCGAGCGAGGTAATGGCGCCACCGGTGAAGAAACCCGCGACGACGAGGGCGACGATCGCGATCGGTATGGCCAGGTTGGCGATCTTCGAGCCGATTCCCTTGGGCGGAACCGACGCGATATCGGTCGTGTCGGGGTTTTGCTTTCCCTCGGCGAGGGCGCGGATAAAGGCCTCGGTTCCGGGAAGATGCCCCGCGCCGAGAATGGCGACGATCTTCGTGCCCTTCGATTCCCATATATGGCTCGCGAGGTAGCGGTCGCGCTCGTCGATGAGGACTTCCTTGACGGTCGGCAGGTGATGCGCGAGTTCGGCCATCATGCCGTCCATGGCGCCTTGATCCTTGAGATTCTCGATGTCTTCGGGCTTCAGTTCTTCATCTGAAAAGGCGCTCGCGATAAGCGTTGCAAGGAGCTTTGACTTTCCCCAAAGGCTGTTCTTCGCCCACGCGCGCTGGAGGGTAACGTGAATCGGGCGATCCACGAGCGAAGTCGGGATTCCTTCTTCCTCAGCAACGCGGAGGGCTTCCTTCATTTCGTCTCCGGGCTTTACGCCGACGTCCGATCCCATGCGTTTCTGAAAGGAGGCGAGGACGAGGTTGGCGAGGAGAAGAAATCCCTTACCGTCCTTGAGTACCTTGACTATATCGAGTTCCTGCCAACCTTTTTCGTTCTTTAAGGACTGAAGGCGAGACTCGTCGAGCTCGACGCAGACGCAATCGGGCTTTTCCGTGCGAATGGCCTCCGCGGCCTCCGTAACGCTCTCCTGCGATATATGCGCGGTTCCGACGAGGATGATCTCGCGGCCGTTTGCCTCAATCCGCCTGACTGTCTGTTTCATTTTTGCTCCTGCATGATGCGATTTCGTCTACAATCCGCGCGAAGAAGGCTTCCCTTCCCGGATACTTGTCGGGTTTGATGACCCCGCCCGCCATGTGGGGATGCCCGCCGCCCTGGCCGATGCCGGAAAGCGCGTGTCGGATGACGTGGCCTGAGTCGATGGCGTGGTCCCGCGAGCGGGCCGAAAGGCGATACCCCGAGCCGGTGATCCCGATTACGACGACGAACGTTACTTCGCGTAAGCGTAGCAGAAAATCGGCCAGTACGGAAAGTAGCTCAACGGAATAATCGCCCGTGATCTCGGTAAGGAGAACCGAGTCGCGTACCAGGAAGGAACTGAACGCTTTGCCGATCCCGCCGAGCTGGTCGACGCTGAGCGAGGTGCGCACGACCTCGCGGGCAAGGTCGTTGCTTCCGCGAAAGAAGAGGTCGTAGTGCGCGTCGAGGTCGGTCTTGCTTACGTGACGGGAGAGAAAATCGGTGTCGAGCTGGATGCCTGCGAGGAGGGCGGTGGCGGTGGTTCGGTCGGGTTCCTCGCCCGCGTCCTTCCAGTAGGTCCAGACGATAGCCGAACACGAGCCGCACGCGGTGCGGACATCGACGAAGGGGCAAGAAAGCTTTTTTCGCGCCGGGTGGTGATCAATGACCGCGATCAGGTCACCGGCGACCGCGCGAACGGTTCCCGCGGCGGGCGATCCGTCCACGACGATGGTTTGCCAGTCGCCTGATGCCTGGGCTTCCTCGAACGGCGCGAACTTGATCTCGAGCCGGTCGATCATCGACGCGAGGGAGATGCTTTGGATGATGCCGCCGTAGGTCATGGCGCAGTTGAATTGCCGGCGGAGCAGAAGCTCGCAGAGCGCATAGGCCGCGCCGACCGCGTCATGGTCGGGAAAATCGTGGGTTTGGACCAACACGGGCCGTTCGCGATCGAGAACGGAAATGAGTGCGTCTATGTTGCCCGTCATCGCTGCCCCTTTTTCAGGGTTATCCCGCGACTGAATCATCCCCGGCTTTTCCTCCCGTTCTTGCAGGAAGGATTGGCGTCTTGCCGCTATCGCCCGATTTTCCGGACTTCGAGGCCTTTTCGATATCGGCGAGCGCCCATTTGCTGAGCCGGTATTCAAAGAAGCTCGGGACGGTGGCAGCCAAGATCTCTATGTAGTATTTTTGAGCGATCTCCCTGTTCTGGAAGAGGTCGTAGTACATCGCGGAATAGAAGAGCATTCTGTTCCGGTTGTTGATATTCTTTTCCTTGGTGATGCGGTTGAGGACGTCGGCGTCACCCGATCGGTCGACAAAGAGGCGGCACAGGAAGTACTCAGTCTTTTCCCGGTCGACCGTGGTCAGATACTTCGACATGAAGGCCTTCGCGTCCGCTTCACGTCCCTCGCGGTAGTAGCAGAGAGTGGCCATGAGCGCGTAGGGCGCGCACTCCGGGTTGAACCGGAGCGCTTCGGTAAAGCGCTCTCGTGCGCCGGTGTAGTCGCCTTTGCCCCAAAGGAGGATGCCGAGGCTTTCGGAAGCGTACCAGTACTGGGGGTACAGGCGGCAGACGGCGCTGTAGTCCGAGATCGCCTCGTCGGCGCTGCCGAGGTCGTCGTTGAGCCCTGCGCGGTAGATATACGCAAGGTAATGCTCGGGGTCGAGCTTGATGGCGGCGGTGAAGGCCTCGCGGGCTTCCTTTTGCTTGCCCGCCGAGATGTAATAGGTTCCCGCGTCGATCCGGTGGCTATAGATATCCGGGTCGAGGCTGATGGCCTTTTCGATATCGGCGAGCGCCTCAGGGAGCTTGCGCGTTTCTGATTTTACCCGTGCCCGCTCGGCCCATATGAGGCTGTCGTTGGGGGCGCGTTCAAGCGCGATACTGAGGGTGTCGCCAGCCTTATCGAGTTCCGCTTCCATATAGTACACGCGCGCGAGGCCGAGCAGGGCCTCGGTGTTCGTGTTGTCCGCGGCGATCGCCTTTACCAGCGTGCTTTTTGCCTGCGGATAGTTCTTTTTCGAGTAATAGTCGAGTCCGATGGCGGTCAGCGCTTCCGAGTTGTTCGGCTCAATCTTCAGTATCTTGTTGAGGTATGCCGTTCGCGTTTGGCCATCCTTCTTTGCCTCGGCGAGCACCGCACGCATGTAGAGGATGTCGACGTCGGCGGGATATTGCGTCTCGAGCTCGACTGCGAGCTTTTCGGCCTCGGCGAGTTTGCCCGCCGAGATGAGAACGGACGCCTTGAGTTTTCTGATGGAAACGTCTGCCGCGTCCTTTTCGGGCACGGTGTCGAAAAGCGCGATCGCGGCGTCGAACTTGTCGGCCAAAAGGAGTTTTTCAAGATCCTTCGCGAATCCCTCGCGGGTAAACTGCTTGGGCGTTTTTTGCGTTCCGGCCTCTTTTGGCGGCACGGGCTTCTCGACCGGCGCCGGGGTCGAGGTGCAGGAGATGAATAGGGCCGCCGCAAGGACGGCTACTATGACAGGAACGTTGTTGATCGATAATCGCATGGTACCCTCTCGAACACGTTGATTTAGTCGCGCGCTTTAAGCTACACTCAAGCAAATGACGAAGCATCTATCACGCAGGATTCTTTTACTTTTCACGCTCTACGTTTGTATAATTTTCGGCATTCTGGCGGTACAGTTTACCAATGGAAACGCTTTTTCCCTCTCAATCGACTCGTTAATGGTCACCGGAACCATGGAAACAGGCGAATCCGGAAAGGAACACCCCGTTTTGCCCCTCCACGTCGCGGTAAACGGCCTCGATTTTTTCCTTGACGAGGACAATTCGCTTCTCGCGTACGACGACGGCGCGCGAGCCATTCCGCTCAAGCTTTCCGGCATCGACAAGCGCGAGTCGAGCGTAACCCTCCGTTTTTCGGGTAACGTGACCGTTACGTTCGCGCCTGAAAAACGGGGCGACGCCGATCGCGTGACCATATCGGCTTCCATACCGGTAAAATATCAGAAAATTACGTTTCCGTACAGGATTGCCCGAAGTGCCCGGATCGAAAAAAAGGATACACTGACGCTTATCGGCCTCGGAAAGAAGCAGTACTCGTTTACCGGGGCGCAGGCTCAGCCGTCAGCAGGGCTTGCCCTGTCGGCTATACGCCATTTGGCGATTCCTTCCGCCTCTCCGAGCGTCTGTTATCAAACTTGGATCCCCGCGAAGGGTCTCGCCGTCGCCGCGCTTTCCGACCTTCCCGGTTCTTCGGCCGCGGACTGGCAGCGTGCGGTTGAGCAGTATGCGGCCAACGCGCTCGTTTCGTTCAAGGATTCGGTCGCCGGAGGGAACTTTTCCGAGCCCCTCGTCGCCGCCTATATCGCCGAAATGGGCCGTATCGGGATGTATCAGGCCGCCATCGAGTCCATACCGGAATCCTATCGAAACGGTTCGGGTCGCACCTACCTGACCAATACCTTCCTCAATAACCTTGAAAAAACCTGGGGCGGTTTCGTCGCCAGGGAGCGCGAGGATCGATCGATGCTTTCCCGGAGGCTCACCGAGAGCAATCCCGCCGTTTTCGAATTCCCCGGTCTCGTTCCCTACCTTGTAGACCGCGGCAGCGCCATTTTACTCGACGATATCGTCAGGATCGCTTCTTCCATTGATATGGCAAACGTCTCAGCCCTTCAGGCCGCAGGTATCCTTGAGGCATCGGCCGATTGCGCGAAATACGCGCCTGAAAGGGCAAGCGCCCTCGAGGCCCTCGACGATTCGTGCGAGCGAAAGATCACCGCCTCACTCGTTCGAGTCGGCGATGACCTCTATATTTCCGAGGATGGCAAGACGGTCGATACGCGCGAGACCTTCCGCGTCGCGAGCGCCCTTATCAACTATGGAGCCTCGTCTCCCGCGCGAAATCCCTGGAAATCGGCGGGTCATCTTCTGGTTACCTCGCTATTGGGCTTTGTTGGCAACCAGAGCGCGCTTCCCGCGCAGTTTACGCTCGCAGGCGACGATTCGGGCGAAAAGACCGGGCTCGTCGCGCAGGCCGATCAGATGATCTCGCCTTCCGTCGCGTACCCGCTTCTCGTTACGGGAAACACCTGGTATCCCCATACCGTCTCGCTCGCCTCACAGGCGGGCCCCGGGGTTTGGGCCTGGACGAGCGCGCGCTCCTTGCAGGTCACGAAGCCCTCGGCGGACTCGATGCGGATTACCGCGAGCTTCCCGCAGGGCGACACCCATTATATGGTGATCCGGGGCATCAAGCCTTTCCGTCGAATCCAGATTTACGGGATGGATTTCAGGACCGATCCGCGCTTTGAGTCGTATAATTCGTCCGGCTACCGCTACGACGCCGAAACCGGCACTCTTTTCCTGAAGATGCGGCACAAGGCCGAGTATGAGGATGTCATGATATGGTTTGGATCGCCTTCCTCAGGCGATTCAGGAGCGCTCTCGTCCAGGGCTTTGGGCGATCAGGCTGAAGCCCCGGCCGAGGCCGCTAACCCGTAGGCGGCCTCAAGCGCTTTTTTCGTCAGTTCTGTCCGGCCGCTTCCATTATCTGGTCCAATTCCTCCGAGGTGTCGCACACGAGGCTCGCCGCAAGGTAGAGGGCTATGGCCGTCTCGGTCGTGAGCGAACCCATGGGAACCGCTCCTTCGCGCCACATCCTCCGCGCGGTTGAATATCCCGAAAAGTCGACGATCCCCTCCTGTTGAGAGGTGCAGTAGAACCGGCAACCCTTCTTGCGGCCCTGGATCAGGAGCTGCTTGAGGGAATAGGGGCTGTCCTTCATGCTGCCCGTTCCCCGTTCGTAGAGCTCGAGGAAGAACTGCGAGACGCCCGCGTCGACGAGGGCAAGGAGCCTTTCCGCGCGAAACCCGGGAAACACCTTGCACAGGTACATTCGGTCTGCGGCCTCCGAGAGGAGCTGGCTCATCACGTAGCGGTCGGTATCGGCATAGCCGGAAAGAAGGCCCGTTCCCGTATGAAGGGGCTCGGCGACGTTCCAGTTCGTGAAACCCGAGGCTGTCGCGCGGAGAAATTTCAGGTTGACCGGCGAGAACACGCGGTCGCCGAAGACGACATACACGCCCCGGTCTTTCTCGCGGGCGAGCGAAATGGCGCGGTTCAGGTTGGTTCTCGCCTCGTCGCTCTGACCTTCGCCAAGCGCGTGTGCGGGAGGCGTATTCGACGCGGTAAGGACGATCGGGACGGGTGCGTCCGCGAAAAGCCAGTAGAGGAGTGGGGCGGTGTAGGCGAGGGTGTCGGTTCCGTGCGTGACGACGATGCCGTTCGCCGTGCCCGACGCGATGCGCGACGCTACCGCGTGAATGAGCGCGGCCCAGTCCGCCGGCTGGATTTCCTCGCTCAGAAGACGCTCGCTCGATACCGTCTCGAAGCTTATGTGGCTGTCGGCATGCTCTCCCAGAGTCATGGTTTTGAGGATCTTGCTGTCGCCGCCCGATATCTCCCCGTCGGTGAGGTTGCCCGAAATCGTGCCGCCCATCGCGAGCACGTACACGAGGCTGATGTGAAGCTCCTCCTTGAGGAGTTCCTTGACCGCGGTCGGATCGGCGAGGCCGCGCGTCTTTTTCATGATGAGGCCCGTAAGGAACTCGAGCGGACCCATGTCCCCCTCGCGGAGCCTTCCGGTCTCGGTCGGGTTTTCCTGTATCGTTTTCTGGACCAGCGACCGCAGCTGCTCGGCGTCGGTTATCGGGGTCCAGTTGTGCTCCTTTATGAGCTCGTCGGGGTCCTTGTCGGTCTCGATGACCGCCTGGAGAAGCTGTTTGGCGATGCGGCTGTTTATCGTCCGCGCGTGATACAGCCCGAGGATGGCCGCGAACCTCCGGGGCGAGAGGGGGGATTCCTTTACGCTCTTTCCTTCCTTGCGAAGGATGCCGGTAACGTCGGAGACGAGCCAGTGGGCGGTGTCCATCGCGTCGGCCCCGGCCCCGATCGTTTCCTCGAAGAAGTCGGCGCGCGACTTTTCGTCGCAGATGAACTCGGCGCGAGCGCGCGAAAGCCCCCAGGTTTCCATAAGCCGGTTCTGCCGCTCGGACGGGTGCTCGATCGCCGACGCGCGAAGCTCGGCGAGGAGCGCGGGAGAGCATCGGTAGGCGGGCGTGTCCGCGAGGGGAAGGGTTTTGAGGATGGAAACTGACTCGCGGCTTTGGTAGAATTCCGTCAGGTCCTGCCGCTCGTTCCAGAGCCGGCTTTCCGACACCACGGTTCCTCCTGAGGTCAGGATCTCCTCCTGCCGGCGGAGCTCCGCGTTGATCGCCTTCCGCGCGAAGTTGAAGGAGTTGAGGTTTCTGATCTTGACCGTATAGTCGCTTTCGTTGGGATACCGCGCGAGCGAGACATAGGCGTTGCAACGGATGACGTTCTCGAGCGGAATCCCCTTCAGTATCCCCATGTACTGGATGCGCCTGCGGAGCTCGGTCAGGAATATCTCGGCTTCCTCGCCGAGCTCGAAGTCCGCGCCGGTCCGGATGCGGATACTCGGCGCCCCTGCCTGCGAATAGTCCATCTTCGTTTTGCCGTTGACGTGGGTAAGGCGGCCAGCGTCCTCCTCGAGGCGTACTTCCTGGATGCTGATCCGCTTTTTGCGGCGGTGGAATTCGATGTCCATGAATCCGCCCGCGCCGATCTTGACCGAGGCGCCCGAGAGGCTGTACTGGGCGGGAAGCGAGGGGCTGCCGGTCGGTCGCTCGTATGGGGCGGTTTCCGCGAGGGTGCAGTCGAGCGCGTGGGACAGGGTGTAGGCGCGCCGCGCGGCCTGCGGGTTTATTACGGGATTTGCCCCATCTTCCCGCCTGCATACGGGGCACGTTCCTGCCTTGCTGCCAATCTGGCAGGCGCAAAAGGCCTTTTCCGTCGTCGAAACCAGTATGCGCACCTCAAGAAACACGCGGGATTGGTACATCTCGCCCTCCAGCACGGTATTTTTTCGCGGGGACAGTATATAATTTTACTTTAAAATATGATATACTTAAAAATTGACGCGGCTAATTATAAAATGCCATAAGGAGTGTTTGTGAACAAGCGAGATTTCCCCAAAGTTCATTTCTATGACCAGGACTTTGTAGATATATACGATCGCAGCTGGGCCTGGATACAAGACTATTGGGTGACTCCCGAGCTTAAAGGACTATCTCCTGACGGCTATTTTATCTATCCGGACGGGGAAGATTCAATACTCAATCAGTACGAAACGATATTTTCCTCGTTTTTTTTCGTGTATTCAAACCGCAATTATCACGCTAACCAAATCCTCGATTTTTTCTATGAGCATCAGGAAGAAAACGGCGCGATTCGCTGGAAGTATAATCTCCTGACCGGCGATCCCGTTCTCAGCAAGGATAACCCCGAGGGCATCGGTATGCCGCTTTTCGCCTGGGCCGAATACAACCTGTTTCACAAAACGGCGAACAAGAAACGCATCAAGGACATCATGCCCGTCCTTCAAAAGTACATGACCTGGATCGATGCGACCTTCAAGAAGGAAAACGGGCTTTACAAGGTGCCGCTTGCCGCAACGACGATGACGAACTCCCCCCGCAAGAAGGCGTGCTATCTCGTCGACTTTAACACTGCGCTCGCGATAAACGCCCTCTATATGTCCGCGCTTGGCGATATCCTCAACGACAAGGAACTCTCGTTTCAGTACAAGCGCCAATATTTTTCCCTCAAGACGCGCATCAACACCCTTATGTGGGATGCGGAAACCGGCTTCTATCACGATATCGACGACAGCGAAACCCGGCTCGCGACGAAAACCATCGCGGGTTTCTGGCCTCTTCTCGCGGAAATTCCGAACGAGGACAAGGCCGAAAAGTTGATCGCCCATCTCCAGAACCCGAAGACCTTCGGCGTTGACCATCCCTTTCCCTCCCTTTCGGCCGACGATCCCGAGTTCGACGAGCGTGGAATGGGCTATCGGGGAAGCGTGTTCGCGCCCTTTACCTTCATGGTCGTAAAGGGGCTCGAGAAGTACCAGCGCTGGGACCTTGCCCGCGAGTGCGCGATCAGGCATCTCTATTACGTTCTCGACGCGTTGTCGCCGAATGGCGAGCACAATAAGGGCTGCATCTGGGAGGCATATCTTCCCGGCAAGGAAGGCCCCGCGCAGTGGCCGGGCAAGGAAGGCTTTCCGCGCAGGCAGTATCTGCCGTACACCGGGCTTTCGACGATTGCGCTCATGATCGAGAACATCATCGGCCTTTCGATAAGCCTTCCGCGCAAGACCGTCGACTGGATAATCCCCAATCTCGAGGTCATGGGGATCGAAAACCTGAGTCTCAAGCGAAACCTTATCACGATACTCTCGAACAAGAGCCTTCGCGGTTGGGAGATTCATATGGAAAGCGAGAAGCTCTATTATTTCACGATCAACATCCTCGGACAGAAGAAGAAAACCCTGCCCATCCCGTCCGGTAAATGCTCGATGCTGATAGACAAACTGTAACGAGTTTTTCATGAAAATCTCACGACAGGCAGGTATACTCTTTCGGAAGGTGGCGCGTCCGCTATGGTAAATGATACAGAGTATGATACCTCAATGCGTTCCTGGCTCGAGGCGGTAATCGAGATCGGCGCGACCGGCATTCGCCTTTTGGTCGCGCAGGTCGCCGACGACGGGCGATGGGAGGTTATCGACCGCGCCGAGCGCGCGTTGGCCCTCGGCCGCGACGTCTTCACGGTGGGCAACATCTCGCGCGAATCGCTCCTTCAGTGCCTCGCGATCCTCAACCGCTACCGGGAGATTCTCGCGGGCTGGAACATCACGGATGACCACGTGACGGTCGTCGCGACGAGCGCGCTTCGCGAGGCGAAGAACCGCGACTCGGTTCTCGACCGCGTCGCGGTCAAGACCGGCTTCCGCGTCAAGGTCATCGGCGGCATCGAGGAAAACCGGCTTATGTATCTCGTCGTGGACTACGCGCTTCGCGACGAAAGCGAGACGCTCTCGAAGGTCAACTCGATCATCATGGACGTCGGCGGTGGCTCAACCGAAATCATGCTTCTCCAGAAAGGGAAGATGGTTGCCGCGCACAGCTTTCGCCTGGGCACGGTCATCATCGAGCAGCAGATCAAGGCGATGATGGGCTCGGCGAAGGACATGCGTCGCTTTCTCGCGGAATATGTGCGCACCACGGCGGAAAACCTCAACAATGAGCTGAGCCTCGACCAGGTCTCTCAGATCATCGCGATCGGCTCGGACGCGCGGCTTGTCGCCCGGTCGGTCGGCACGCAGGTGACCGACCTTCACGCGACGATCAGGCGCGAGGACTTTACCGCCTTCGTTGATCGGGTCTCCGGGTACACCGTCGAGGAAATCGTCCATCACTTCCGAATTGGCTACAGCGAGGCAGAGTCTCTCGTGCCCGGTCTCCTTACGTACCGTTTTTTTCTCGAGATGACCGGCGCGCAGACTGTCGTCGTCCCGAACCTTTCCATTCGCGAGGGAGTCATCCTTTCGCAGCTCGCCGGACCCGACCACCTCGTGCGGGAGGAGTTCTATACGCAGGTTGTCGCGTCCGCCGTCAATCTCGGTAAAAAATTTCACCTCGACGAGGACCATTCCCGCTACGTCGCGCGGATCGCGCTCAAGCTTTTCGACTGCCTCGAGAGCGAACTCGGGCTCGACCGCCACGCGCGGCTCCTTCTCGAGATAGCGGCGATACTCCACGACGTTGGCTCGTTCATCAGGCAGAGCGACCATCATCTCCATAGTCAATACATCATCGCGAACTCCGACATCTTTGGGCTTAACAAGGATGACATGAACATCGTGTGCAACGTCGTGCGCTACCATCGAGCGGAGCTGCCGAACGCCTCGCATCCCGGATATTCTTCGCTCGCCCGATCCGACCGCACGATGGTTCTCAAGCTTTCGGCGCTTCTCCGCATTGCCGACGCGCTGGACCGAGGGCATTCGCAGCATATCGAGGATTTCGATATCGAGCTTTCGCGCGACACGCTCCTTCTTCGCGCGCGCGGAACGCACGACGTGACGCTCGAGCGGCTCGCGCTCGAGGAGAAGGACGATCTCTTCGAGGATATATTCGGCTACAAACTGATAATGGTGTGACCGAGGCGAATCGCGACGGTTACTGGCGTGTGCATAAGGAACGAAAGGTATGAACGAAAACGTGTTTTCCTATTTTAGCCGGGACCTTTCCTGGATCGAGTTTAACGCCCGCGTGCTCGACGAAGCGCGTCAGGAAAGCGTTCCGCTCCTTGAGCGTCTCAGGTTTCTTACTATCGTCTCGTCAAATTTCGACGAATTTTTCATGGTACGCGTCGCGAGCCTCAAGGAACAGTGCTCAAGCAATCCCGACCTTCGTGACGGCGCGGGGCTTTGCGCGCGCGAGCAGCTCGCGAAGATATCCGCGCGCGTGCACGAGCTCGTAAAGGTGCAGTACGAATGCCTTCTCGGCGATATTCTCCCGGGACTCGCAAAGGAAGGAGTCCTTTTCGTGACCCCGTCGATGTACACGCAAGAGCATATCGGCTTTCTCGACGCGTTCTTCATGTCGGACGTTTTTCCGCTCCTTACGCCCTTGAGAACCGGCGCAGGGGGAGTCTTCCCGAGCATCGGAAACCTCAGGCTTCACGCGGCGTTTCTGCTCCGTAACAACATCGCGATTCCCTCCGGTCCGCTCGCGTCGTTTCTCGAGAAAACCGGCGTGCTTGCGAATCCAGAGGGCGACGGAGAGGGCCCCTGCGCGGTCCCTCTCGCCATCGTGCAGATACCCGCCTCGATCCCGCGCGTGGTTTGGCTCCCGTCGGACGACGGCAAGCGCCGATTTACGCTTCTCGACGACGTCGTGCGCACCTTCGCACAGCGGCTTTTCCCCGGGTTCATCGTCGAGGACAGCTTCCTTTTCAAGGTCGCGCGCGATGCGGATCGCGCCGTCGACGAGGATCGCGACGGCGACTTCATCGCCGCGATGCAGGAGGTTATCGTCTCGCGGCAATCTTCCGTCCCGGTCAGGCTGCTCTGCTCGGGCGAAAGCGAGACGATTCTTTCGTTCCTGCGCGAGGGAATGCGCCTTGGCGAGGATGACGTGTACCGCGTTCCGGGGCCCATAGACCTTTCGACCCTCGTCGACCTCGTCAATATCGAGGAGGCTGACCATCTCCGAAACGAACCATGGACCAATTACTGGCCGGTCGAGGTTCCGCAGGACCTGCCGCTGTGGGACGAGCTCAAGCGGACGGACATTCTCCTTCACGTGCCGTACCACTCGTACGAGCCGGTGCTCCGGTTCATCAACGACGCGTGCGACGATCCTTCCGTTCTCGCGATCAAGATGACGCTCTACCGCACCTCGGGCGATTCACCGATCATACGCGCGCTTGAGCGCGCCGCACGCTCGGGGAAGCACGTCACTGTTTTCGTAGAGCTCAAGGCCCGTTTTGACGAGGAGCGGAATATCTCCTGGGCGCATCGGCTCGAGGAAGTCGGCGTCATCGTCGTGTACGGGATAGCGCGGCTTAAGGTTCACGCGAAGATCCTTCTCGTCGTCAGGCGCGAGACCGACGGTATCAGGCGCTACGTCCATCTTTCCACCGGGAATTACAACGACCGCACCGCGCGGTTTTACGTCGATATGTCGCTCCTCACCTCCAACCTGGAGATCGCGAACGACGCGACGCTCTTCTTTAACATGATTTCCGGCTACTCGGTCATCATGAGCACGAAGCGGCTCGTCATGGCGCCGATCGACCTCAAGCCCCGCCTGCTCTCGCTGATCGGCCGCGAGATCGACCGGTCCGTCCCCGAGCATCCCGGCCGCATCGTCGCGAAGGTGAATAGCCTCGCCGATCCCGAGATCATCGACGCGCTGTATCGCGCGAGCCGCGCCGGCGTCAAGATACTTCTCAACGTACGCGGCGTGTGCATGCTCGTCCCCGGCGTTCCCGGCATGAGCGAGAATATCACGGTCGTGAGCGTGATCGATCGGTACCTCGAGCATACGCGCATTTTCTGGTTCGAGAACTCGGGTGCGGACGAGCTTTATCTTTCGAGCGCCGACTGGATGCCCCGCAACCTTGACCGCCGCGTCGAGCTCCTGTTTCCCGTCCTGCAGGAAAGCGTGCGGAAGACCGTGCGCGAGATCCTCATGCTGTATTTTTCCGATAACGAAAAGGCGCATTACCTGCAGAGCGACGGCAAATGGACGCGACGCGTCCGCGTAAAGGGCGAGAAGCGCTTTCGCGTGCAGGAGATCCTTCACGATGCGGAAAAGAAAAAACGCGAGCTTTTCGAGCACGAACCGCAGCGCGAGTTTACCGTCAGGAGACGGTGATTTCTTTTTGAGTGGTTTCGGGCTTTAGCCCTTAACGGAGCCGATGATGTCGAAGATGCGCCCGAGGTCGTCCTTGGAGAAGTACGATATCTCGATCGTGCCGCGCTCAAGGTTTCCCTTGACCACGACCTTCGTCCCCAGCGCGTCGATGAATTTCTGCTCGATGTTGCGAACCTCGATGTCCTTGAAAAGATCCGAATCGGATTCCTTGGAGGCCTTCTTCTTTTTCCCCGCATCGCTTCCCGCCCGGCTTCCCCCGTTAAGCTCGGCCGCCATGCGCTCGGCATCGCGCACCGAAAGCGCGTTCCCGACGATCCTGCCGAAAAGGATGCGCTGGTCCGCCGGGTTCAATACCGAAAGGATCGCGCGGGCGTGCCCGGGCGTGATCTGTCCCGACGAGAGCGACGAGAGCATGTCCTCGGGGAGTTTGAGGAGACGGAGCGCGTTCGCGACCGTCGAGCGGTTTTTGCCGACGCGGGCGGCGGCCTCTTCCTGATTGAGGTTGCTGAGCGCCATGAGGCGGTGATAGGCCTGCGCTTCCTCGACCGGATTGAGATTTTCGCGTTGGATATTTTCGATGAGCGCGATCTCAAGCTTTCTTCCATCGGAGAATTTCTTGATGATGACGGGAACCTTAGCGAGTCCCGCAAGCCGGGCCGCGCGCGTGCGCCGCTCGCCGGCGATTATATAGTAGGTCCCGTCTCCCGCGTCTTCGGCGATGATCGGCTGGATGATGCCGTGCTCGCGGATCGAGTCCGCAAGCTCTTTCAGCGCCTCCTCGTCGAATTCCTGCCGGGGCTGGTGAGGGTTCGGCTTGAGCAGCGAGGGATTGATGAAAAGCTCGGTACCCGCGCCCGTGTTATTGTTACCGGAAGATCCATCAGAATTCTGGCTGATATCGCTGTCTTCGAGAAGCGCGCCGAGTCCCCGTCCGAGTCCGCCCATTTTAGCCACGTTCAAGTACCTCTTTCGCGAGTTTTTCATAGCTCCGCGCGCCGACGCACAAGGCGTCGTACTTGCAGATGGGAAGGCCGTGCGAGGGCGCCTCGGAAAGCCGGACGTTGCGGGGGATAATCGTGCGGAAAACCCGGTCCTTGAAGTAAGACGTCACCTGTTGGACTACGTCCTGCGCGAGCCGGGTACGCGAATCGTACATGGTAAAGAAGATGCCGCCGATGTCGAGTTCGGGGTTGAGAGTTTTTTGGACGCGCTTGACGGTCTGGAGGAGCAGGGTAAGGCCTTCGAGCGCGAAGTATTCGCATTGAAGCGGGATGAGCACCTCGTCGGCGGCTACGAGCCCGTTCAGGGTCAGGATGCCAAGCGAGGGCGGGCAGTCTATCAGGATAAAGTCGAAATCGTCTTTAAAAGGCGCAATCGCCGTCTTGAGGTAGTATTCGCGTTTTTCCTGGTCGACGAGCTCGATCGCGGCGCCCGAAAGGTCGATGGACGCCGGTATGACGGACAGTCCGGGAATGGCTGATTTGCGTATAACCGATGACGCAGGAGCGGTTCCCGCGAGTAAATCGTAGACGGTCGGCTTTTCCCGATCCGCGCCGACGCCGGAGGTCATGTTTCCCTGGGAATCGAAGTCGACAAGCAGGGTTTTCTTTCCGGCGAGGGCAAGATAGGCACCGATATTTATAGCGGAGGTGGTTTTACCCACCCCGCCTTTCTGGTTTACGAAAACAAAGGTTTTACCCATATCGGGAAATTATACCTGATTATCCGGGTTTGGGAAAGACTAATCCATTGGCAGGGGATTGTATCGCTCTCCGTAGTCGTAGATATCTGTCCGTTCTCTTTTTTTGACAAAACCCACGATCAGGTAGGTGAACGGGGTAAAGGCGATTTCGATTACCGTCTTGAAGAGATAATTCGAAAAGGCCATGAGGGCGAGTATCTCGACGGGATAGAGCCCGGCGAACGCGATCGCGACGAAGAGGATGCTGTCGAGGAATTCCCCGACGAGCGTTGAGCCGATCGTGCGAACCCAGAGCATTTTGCCCTTGGTTTGTACCTTCAGCCGTGAAAGCACGACCGAATTCGACCATTCCCCTGCGAAATACGCGATGATGCTTGCGAGGACGATGCGCGGCATCTGCATCAGGATATTGTTGAAATCCTTCTGTAATGTCCAGTTCGGGTCCGCGGGCAGCGCGCCGATTATCCAGATATTGACCGCCATGAGAACCAACATGGCAAGTCCGGTCCAGATTACCTTTCGGGATGCCTTGTAGCCGTAGACTTCGGTAAGGATGTCCCCGAAGATATACGAGAGCGGAAAAAGGAGGGTTCCTCCGTCAAATACGAACGGTCCGAGGTGAACCATCTTTGACGCAAGGATATTCGAGAGAATCAGGATCCCGACAAAGAGTCCGGTGATTACCGGCAAGAAACGGGATCCGGCGAGAGCGATTTCTTCAGGCCGGTGGGAGACGCGCTGGGCTTCTCCCGCGGAAACGCCTGCGGCGCTTCCTGTTACGTTGTGTGGTGTTTTCATGGGGCGGATTCTAGCCGATTGCGCGGATAAAAAACAAGACGGCGGAATGGAATCCACCGTCTTGCGTGCGCGTAGCGCTATTAGCGCTCGCGGGAAGCGCTCTGATCCGCCGGTCGTCAGGCCGATTTGATCAGGATCTGACGGGGTTGCGCTTCGGCCTTTCGCTGGATGCTGATCGAAAGGACGCCGTTCTTGAAGTTCGCCTCGACGTTTTCGGCGTCGATATCCTCGGGGAGGGTGAACCGGCGCTCAAACGCGGACGAATGGCGTTCCTTGATCAGGTACTCGACGCCTTCATCTGTTTTTTTCTCCTCCTTCGAGGCTTCCTTAACCGAGGAGATCGTGAGCACGCGATCCTTCAGGTTGATTTCTACATCTTTCTCGGAAAGTCCGGGAAGATCCATCTCCATGAGATAGGCCGTAGGGGTCTCGCGGACATCGACGCGGGGGGCGGTAATCGCGGCGTTCGCGAGCGGTGTGTAGAGGCCAAAGCCACGGTCAAAGGCATCGAATACATCCGATGCAAGGGCGGGATTGAAAAGACTCAGTGCGTTCATAATGAACCTCCAGTAGTTGGTAGTTGTTTGAATTCCGCATTACTGCGGAACATCTATTATTTAGCAAAAACCATGCCAAGTGAGTAATTTTAGTCGATTCCCTTGTAAATCGTTATATTATAAAGAGTTGCAAATTTGTCCGATGATTCGTTTCCCGGGCTTTCAGGCTTTTTCCTGCAGAGAATGTACTGATTTGATTCAGTTTGTGTCATAATTTCTTTATCAGATGTGTATTTTTGACACAAAAATTGGTTTACCGATACCCGGTCTGTTTCTGCCGGAACCTGCAGGATCGTTCCCGCTATTTTCTTTTCAGAAGATGGTATATGCTGGGGAGGATGCGGGAACACACCGAAGACAAGTTGACGCAGTTTCTCCAAACGTCGCTTGAACCCTTCACGATAAAAGGTCTGCTCGAATATCTTGGCGAACCGTCCGGACATGTCGCAAGGGAAGAACTTGCCGACTATTTGTCCTTCAATCAACTCGCCTATCTTAATCCGACATGCGATGTCGATGAGGAATACTGGATTAGCCGTGCCGGTGTCTTTACCGGAAAACCGGCCGTCGTCGTTCCGACAAAAGAAGAAATCGCGACCGGAATCCTGATTCCCGGCTCGCGGCTCGTCCCTTTTTACGATCCTGCCATTCTCCCCAATGAGATCGTTTTCCGTTATAAAGGTCAGGAACTTGGCCGCCTCACCCTTGATGTTGCACCCGAAGAGGTGTATCCGCATTACGCGATGTTCGGCGACGAGTACGTTCCCCAGTATCTGGCCCTTGATAACGAGGAGAACGCCGAGCTTTTTTCGCCGACCGATTATTGCGATCCGGCGGTTTTCCCCGTGTCCGTCATCGATATGCGCACCGTCTATTGGGACGTAAACTTTAAGCCCGGAGATCGGGTTGTCGCGACGGTTTTCGACTGGGCAAAGGGTATTTTTGATATCTCAACCGTGCCCGAATCGGCGGTTGACCACCAGAAGGAACAGTCCTGGCGATCATATTTCGAGGAGTGTCTGATCAGGTCGTTTGAGCTCGCTGGTCCTTGCGTCGCGATCGACGAACAGCTATCCTTTGCCTGGCATCTTGGCCAGGATCGGCTTTTTTCGACCGACGCGGTATGCATGGACGGCTTTCTCCGATGGTCGAGCCGCGTCGCGATCGAGCCTTACGGGGTGGAAACCCGACTCTGGTTCGCCGATCAGGAGATTCCGCCCCAAAAAACCTGGGACATGACGATGGTCACGGTCCCCGGAAGCGTTGTTGAAGAGATCTTCGTGCATCTCGGTCTGCCCCTGACCGACGCGGTTCTTGATTCCTGCATCGTGGACGCGCTCTTTCGCAAGGAAGCCGATCCCGCCCCGCTTCTTTCCCGTATCTTTCCCGTCAGGCTCAATACGCTGTCCCTTTGCCTCCCGGTTCTCGAGCGGGAAATTGCCCGCAGGTTCCGGTTATACGCCGCCGACTATAACTGGTTTGCCGACCATGAAACGGGATTGCTCCGAAACCGGTTCGTCGAGCTCCATAACGCTCTTTCGGAATTCGTCGGGATGCTCAAGGCCTCGAAGATCAGCCCCGAAAGCGTTCCTGAACAGGGCGCCGTGGTGCTCGGCCAACTTTTGAACCACACGGTCTCCGGGCTCGAGTCCCTTGATACGGACTATTGGGACGAAGAGGATGAAGGGGCTGAAGGATCTGAAGGGTCTGCAGAAGCGCCTTCCGGAAAGGAACGCGCCGAGGATCACGAATCCCTTTGGGCGTCCATTGAGGGAATGGAAGATAGTTTTTTCGATATCAAGACGGTCATTCTCGAGGTGCTTCCCGAGCTGAAAAAAAAGAATTTTTCGATAATAAAAAAGAAGAAGGAGAAAAAGGATGAGTGAGGCGAGTGACCTTGTCCGTATGATCCACTCGGGCGGCGTGTATTACAATATCGCAGGCGAAAACCCCGAGGCTATATTCAAGGACGTGGTGTCCCATCTGGTTCTTCCCTCGAGCGTCGACCGCGAGTCACTGCTTGCGGGCCTTTGCGAGCGGGAACGGCTCATGACGACCTCCATCGGCTACGGGATCGCCCTTCCGCACCCGCGAACCCCGCTCGTTTCGGCCGAAGCTGATGAGCGCGTCTACGTCTGTTTCCTTGACCGACCGGCCAATTTCGACGCCATGGACGGAAAGCCGGTTTTTGTCCTTTTCCTTATCCTTTCGTCGGGTTCGCAAAGTCACCTGAGCATCCTTTCGCGCCTTTCCTGGCTCTTCCAGAAGGAGGAGTTTCGCGAGGCCTTGAGGAAAAAACCCGATACCGAAGAATTAATTTCTGTGATAAAACATTACGTTTAAGGAGTTTTCGATGAATAAAGCACTTGATGCGGTCGCACTTTCGGTCCGCAGCCTCGCGATGGACGCGATCCAGAAAGCGAATTCGGGCCATCCTGGACTTCCGCTCGGCACCGCCGAACTTGCCGCAGTCCTGTATGGAAAGATCCTGAAGCATAACCCCGCGAATCCGTTATGGCTCGACCGTGACCGGTTTGTCCTTTCTGCCGGACATGGTTCGATGTTCCTCTATTCGATTTTGCACCTTTCCGGTTATGACGTTTCCCTTGACGATATCCGTAACTTCCGCCAGGTCGGTTCGCGCTGCCCCGGGCATCCCGAGTACGGATACACGTCCGGTGTCGAGATTACCTCGGGGCCGCTTGGTCAGGGAGTTTCCTCCGCCGTCGGTATGGCGATCGCCGAGACGATGCTTGCCGCGCGCTTCAATACTGCGGACGCGACCGTCGTTGACCATTACACCTACGCCCTCGTCGGCGAAGGCTGCCTGATGGAAGGCGTTTCTTCCGAAACCTCGAGCTTCGCCGGCCACCACAAGCTTGGTAAGCTCATTGTCTTCTACGACGAAAACCGCATCTGCATCGACGGTTCGACCGATATGACCTTTACCGAGGATATCGCCAAGCGCTATGAGGCCTATGGCTGGAACGTGCTCCACGGCGATATGTACGACTATGCCGGAATCGAGCGGCTCGTCGCCGAGGCGAAGAAGGCCGGAAAGCCCTCGCTTATCATGCTCAAGTCCGTGATCGGCAAAGGCGCCGCATGCGTCGCCGGAACCGCGAAGGCGCATGGCGCCCCGCTTGGCGCCGAGGGCATCGCCGACGCGAAAAAATGCCTTGGTCTTGATCCCGCGAAGGATTTCTTCGTGGTGCCCGAGGCGTATTCCTTCTTCGAGGGTCGCCGCAAGGAGCTTGCCGCCGAGGAAAAGGCCTGGAAGGAAAAATTCGATTCCTGGTCGAAGAAGAATCCCGAGCTTCGCAAGGCATGGGACGCGAGTTTCGCGCCGGGAGGCATATCCGCCGAGTCGCTCGCCGCGGCCCAGCTTCCCGCCTTCAAGGAAGGGGAGAGCATCGCGACCAGAACCGCTTCGAATACCGCGCTTAACGCGTTTGCCGCCGCGCTCCCGAATCTCGTCGGAGGATCGGCCGATCTTCAGGGACCGAACGCCGTCGCCATCAAGGGCGCGACCGCCTATGGCTCCGCCGCGCGTGATGGCCGCTATATCCACTTCGGTATTCGCGAATTCGGCATGGCCGCGATTACGAACGGCCTTCAGGTTCACGGCGGGCTCCGCGCGTTCTGCGCCACCTTCCTCGTGTTCGCCGACTATCTCCGCCCGGCGCTCCGCCTCTCCGCGCTCATGAAGCTCCCGGCGATCTACGTGCTCACCCACGACTCCATCTACGTCGGAGAGGACGGCCCGACCCATCAGCCGATCGAGACGATCGCCTCGCTTCGGGCGATCCCGAACGTCCACGTGTACCGTCCCGCCGACGCGGAAGAAACCGCGTTTGCCTGGAAGATGGCGCTCGCGCGAAAAGACGGTCCCGTGTGCCTCGCGCTTACCCGGCAGAACCTCGCGGTCTTCCCGAAGGACGATCCCGACTGGAAGCATACGGTCGAGTGCGGCGCCTACGTCGCGTGTAAGGGCGGCGAGACGCCCGAGATCACCGTGCTCGCGACCGGTTCGGAGGTCACGATGGCCCTTGCCGCCGCGGCGCTCGTGCCGGAGCGGAAGATTCGCGTCGTTTCCGTCATGTCGAAGGAGCTTTTTGAGGCGCAGCCCGAGGTTATAAGGGACGCGATCGTCGGAGGCAAGAAGGGCTCGGTTCGCATCGTTACCGCGGAAGCGGGCGTCAAGGTCGGTTGGGAAGGTTGGACCGCATCATCGGCCGACAACTTCTCGATCGACCGCTTCGGCGAGTCGGGACCGGCGAACAAGGTCGCGGCCCATCTTGGCTTTACCGCCGAGAAGCTCGCTGAAGTCTTGCGGAAATAAACCGTTCCCGCGATTCCGGACGATCAAAGATTTTCGACCGATATCCTGATTTCGTTCAGTCCATAGAGGACCTCGCGTTTCGCGAGGTCCTTTTTTTCGGACCAGTCGCTTTCCTCGAACTCAAGGAGGCGGTAAAGGTTGGCGCGAACCTCGTCGAAGCGGTCGTTAAAATCGCCCATCAGGTGAAGGCGGTCATTTGCCATTTCGACCTTCCTTTCTCGTCTGTATCGCGCGGACGGCAAGGAAGGCAGTTCCTCCCAGGATCATCGCCATACAGAGGATCTGCCCGGTCGAGAGGTTGAAAAACGACGTGTTGACGTAGATCGGCGCGGGATCCCCGCCCGCGGTAATCCGGTAGCCGATGTCGGCGTCGGGCTCGCGAAAATACTCGATCACGAAGCGGACAAGGCCGTAGCCGATCGTGTAGATTCCGGTGAGGAAGCCGTTGTAGGGCCGGCGTTTCCTGAAGATGAACCAGAGGACGAGCCAAAGGATGAGCCCCTCGAAGCACGCCTCGTAAAGCTGGCTCGGGTGCCGCGGAAGGTTTACCTCGAGCGCGCCTTCCGGTATTCGCATCCCGAGCTTGAGCGCGGTCGCCTGCACCCAGTCGGCCGAGAGCTTGAGCCGCTCCGCGCCGGGGAATATCATCCCGATCGGGCTCGTCGTTATGCGGCCGTAAAGCTCGCCGTTCAGGAAATTACCGAGACGGCCGAACGTGTAGCCAAGGGGAAGGGCCGCGGCCATGGTATCGCACCAGGCGAGAAAGGAACGCTTGTAGCGGATCGACCAGAAGAGCATCCCGATAAACCCACCGATAAATCCGCCGTGGTACGACATGCCCTGGAGCCCTGACCAGTTTCCCGCGCCATCGAACGGCCAAAAGATAAGCCAGGGCTTGCGCCAGTAATCGGAGCTTGTATCGTAAACGAGGGTGGCGAAGATGCGCGCGCCGATAAGGAGTCCGACAATACCCCAGGTAAAAAAGCTCAGAACCTCATCGTCGGAGATCGCGACTTTTCGCCCTTCCGCGCGCTGAAGCTCGCCGCGCCGCACCTGGGCGCGGAAAAGCAGGTACGCGGTCGCGAAAGCGACGACGTACATGAGCCCGTACCAACGGAGGAACGGAAAGCCCTGTATAATCTCCGGATGGATCCAGGTGGGGTATTGGATGCTCAAAAACATGGGGTTCTCCTCTTTTGATCAGATCGGCTGGCAGACAATCTGGCCGGTGCGCTGGTCGAAGGTAAAAATAACGTGGTTTTGCTTTTTGCGCACTTCATAGTAGCGTCCGTGGCTTTCGAGTATGACCCCGGGATACACGGTATTCTCGACGCGAACGTGCGAGATGATATGGGTTTCGAACTGTTCCTGCAGGGTGAAGATACGCACGGTGAGCTTGTCGTTGCGCTTGAGGAGCTCCAGCTTCCTTCTCCTGAGTTCCTGTATGCGGGGGTCGGTATTGGAAAGCTTCTTCATCTCGACGTTGATTTTCTCGACGGTTTCGCGGATCTTCGCACATTCCTTCTCGCATACCTCGATCTGGTCTCCTACGAGGTAATTCTGCCCAAACGAGATGCTCGTCCTGATCGTTTTGTCCGAGCCGAGCTCGTAAACCTCGACCCCTTTTGTCGCCCGGATGCTGCCTCCGAGCAACGCCCCGGGGTTCCCCTTCAGCAGGAGAAGGCCGTTGGTTTTGACCATGCACTGAAAGCAGTATTTATCGATGTTGGCGTTCTGTCCCGCGAGGATGCGGGCGTTTTCCGCGAAGGTAAGCGATACTTCCTGACGCGCCCAAGCGGTCCCGCGTCCCGCGCCCCGTATTCCGCCGATCATGGAAAGGGACTCTCCCGCCGATACGAGTGAGGCTTCGGCGTTTCCGGTGATTGAGAGGTTGCCGCCCGCCTTTACCGCGCGGCCGCTTTGCACGTTTCCCACGAGCGTGAGGTTGCCCGGAAAGTCGACGTCGCCGCTTTTGTCGTCGACGTCGCCCGTTGAATTGCGCGTATCTGATACGGACCAGCTCGAACCATGGAAGCACAGATCTCCGCCGATTCGCGCGGAGAACACCGTGACGCCGTCGACAGTCTCTTCCTCTATGGAATCGTCGTGCTCTGGGGCGCTTTCAGCCTTTGCTGTCGAGGCCTTGAGTGTCTGGCCGAATACGTCGCGGCCGTCGGAGCCTACGGGGAATTTCTGGAGCGATAGGATTCGGTCATGCGCCTTGACACTGACTGGTTTCCCGGTTTCCGGAATAGCGGTGAAATGGGTGACGCGGCTATAGTTGGGCAGTATCGGCTTGGTTCCGCGAAGGACGACGATCTCCGCGCTCTTCTTCGTGGCGCGGACCTGCGCGATCGCGTCGGGAATGAGATCCTGCCTGATGTCTCCCTTGATCTTCTTTTGGTCGAGCGCGGCCATCGCCATTTCGACGGTGAGCGGCTTTCCGGAGCCTTCCTCGCTTTCGAGGATGAGTGACGCGACCATGTTGTCGGCCGTAACGACGGCGGTCGCTTTTCCGTCCAAGTAGGGAAGGACGCGGATGGAAAGATGCTTTTCGCTTCCGGTTACGAGAAGTATCCCCGCGCGCTCGGCCTTAAGCCCTTGCGGCCCCAGAGTGACGTTCTCGCCCATCTGGAAAAAGGGATCATTGCCGGGAAGGCCCAAAATTTCCTTGCCGTATACGTCAATACCGGGCGTTCCCGTTTCGGCTGGGGACAGTTCGAATAATACGTCGTCTTTTCGGATCTTCGCGATTCGCGTCGCGCCGTTTTCGTTTGACGAAGCGTCGGCCGCCGCAAGGCCGTGCATGCGAAGATCAGGGATCCGCGCGCATATCTCGGCCGTCGTCGCCTTGTCGAGCCATTCGACCTTGGCGACGAGTTCCCGGTCTTTACCCCGACCAGGAGGAGTTCCCTCCGCGAGGACATACTCCTCGAGTTCCATCGCAGGCGATGCGCGGAATTTCGCCAGTGCGTCCTTGAGTTTTTCGACGTCGACGTTCTTTACGCGACTCGTGTTGATTGCCGAGGACACGAGCTTGAGGTCTATGAAGTCCCGCTTGTCGGACGCCTTTCGTATGTAAAGCGTCGCGCGGGTTTTGTCCTGGGAGATGTTTAGCCGTACGTCGAAGGTAGGCTCGATGACGATTGGAAAAGAAAATTCCTCGCCTACGAGCGCTTGTGCCTTGTCGAGGTTTCTCTGGATGAAGGAATCCGAGCAGAGCCGGTGGGGATCGATTCCGCGCTCGGCGGCGCGGGCGTGAATGTCTTCGATAGACGGATACGATTCGGCCTGTATTCCCTGCGATATTGAGAGGAACCAGCGTTTGGTTTTCTGGTTTTCTTCAAGTTCCCAGCCACGTCTTGCCATTTTTCGTTTTTACCTCAGAGCCGGTAACCCTGCTGGAGGGCCTGGGCTATCTTGTTTTTGAGCAGGTTGTTTTCCTTGCGCAAGACCGATATTTCATATTGCTGGGATTTGATGGTCTCGGCGAGATCCCCCATCGAGAGCGCGCCGCTTCCTACCAGTTCCTCGACATAGTCCATTCTCGATTCGAAATCTATCTCCGCTTCCATCTCGGCGGATTGGAAACTCTCCTCGGTAAAGTCGGGATCGTCGCTTTGATCCTCGGTTTCGGCCTGGAGTATCTTGTCGGCGATACGGAATATGGCCTGCGAAAGCATCGCCTGCGGTTTGTAGACGATGACCGGAAGCCGCGAGGCGAGGGCGGTGTCCTGCATCGTGTCCCGGTAGATGACCCCGAGATGCTCGAGGTCGATGTTGAGGTATTCCTTGCAGGACCGCCGGATCTTGAGAGCCTTGTCCGCGTCCTTGGGATCGTCGATCATGTTCATGACGAGTCGGGGCCGGAACGCGTCTGCCCTCGCGTGGAAGCGCGCCGCGCTTTCGGGATCGACTTTCGCGATTTCCTCGATGATCCGGGGGATGTACATGCGCTGGAGCGAGGTGCTGTCGTTCTTGAGGTTCTCGAGAAAGGCCCAAGCGGGGGAGCCTTTCTTGAAGCAGCTATACATGAGCCTGAAGGTTGCGTTTTTCAGGAAAAGGTACGCGTTGAGCGTCGCGGTGACCGACGGCGCGGTAACCACGATGCCCCTATGCGACATCAGGAAAAAATCGAGGATGCCGAGGTGGGTTCCGGCGCCGAGGTCGAGCACGAGGTAGTCAGCGTCGGCCTTGAGGAAGTTTCGGGTGAGCGCGGCCTTTTGCGGCGCCTTGAGCGCGGTGAGCCCGGGGATTTCCGAGTCGCCCGGGATGAATGAAACGTTCTTGTAATTGGTTTCGATAACGCTGTCGGCGAACGAGGAAGCGCCCGTCAGGAAGGTGCCGATCCCCGCGCGCGGCGACTGGACTCCGAGCACGAGATGGAGGTTCGACGCTCCGAGGTCAAGGTCCGCGAGCAATACCCGCTTTCCCGCCTGCCCGAGGGCAATGGCGAGATTCGCCGACAGGAGACTTTTCCCGACGCCGCCCTTTCCGCTCGCGACCGGTATTATCTGCATAGCGCGCGGCCCCGCGTGAAGCATTTTACGCCGACCATGACATCAGCTATCGCGAACGTCGCGACGCCGACAAGAGGCTTGAGGGTTCTAAGGTCGCCCGAGGTCGCGAACGAAAAGGCGTTCGGGACGGACGTGAAAAGGTAAAACGCGAACGACGCGACGCCGAGCGCCTTGATCAAGGTGACGAGCGGCAACCAGTGGGCATGCGTTGTTTCATCAACGGAGAGCATGAAGAAAAGCGCCGGAACCACGCACAGTAAGGGCGCGGCGGCATACCATCCTGCGGGCAGGATCATTGGTCCCAACGCGGCGTTTTGGCGCAGCAGGAAGAACAGCCGGAGAAGCTCGTATACTATGAACAAGGGGTAGCGCATTGATCGGAACCGCATTTGTATAGAAGTCTACGCAACATGGCGACTCCGGTCAAGTGGCATTAGCTTGACAAAGGGAAGCGCTTCCCCCGACAATGGGCGTATGAACGCCAAGAAAACCTGGTGCGGCGCGGCGATTTTTGCCGCCGTGCTGCTTTTTTTTACCCTCGTATCCCCGGCCCTTTTTGCCCTGGAAAAAACCGATAAAGACCGCAAAGAGGAACGCTTTTTTCAGCTGTTTCAGTATGTGTTTTCCTTCGTGGAGAATAACTATGTCGACGAGGTAGACCCCAAAGTCCTGTATGAAGGCGCGATGAAGGGCATGCTCGATTCGCTCAAAGATCCTTATACGACCTATATCGATACGGAAAGCATCCTTGGGCTGAGCCTCAAGGACACGACGAACGGTTCTTTCGGGGGCGTTGGCCTTTCGATAACCAAACCGCTCGATTCAACCCCGGAAAAACCCGCATGGGTCGAGGTTGCCTCCCCGATCGAGGACACCCCCGGCTGGAAGGCCGGAATTCAGCCGGGCGACCTGATCCTTTCGATCGATGGCGTGAGCACGGCCGAGATTACGATGGAAGAGGTTCTTGATCGCCTTCGCGGAGCCGTCGGTACCGACGTGGTCGTCCAGATCCGTCGCGGCAAGAAGATGGAATTCCCCGTCACGCTCAAGCGCGCGCTCATCGAGGTTCCGACCGTCAAGTTCGCCATGATGCCGAATGGCATCGGCTATCTCCGCATTATCGAGTTTACCCCGCTGACGGCCGAACGGGTTCAGGAAGCGCTTGATTCCTTCAAGGCCGCGGGCTACAAGAGCCTTCTTATCGATCTCCGGAACAATCCGGGCGGGCTCATCACGAGCGTCGTCGACGTCGCGGACAAGTTCATCGACAAGGGAGTCATCGTCTCGACCCGCTCGAGAATCTCCTACGAAAATCGCGAGTTCAACGCGAGTCCGGCAAAAACCACGTTCAAGCCGCAGGTCCCGGTCGTCGTTCTCATCAATAAGGGCTCGGCAAGCGCTTCAGAGATCCTTGCGGGTGCGCTTAAGGATTATCGCCTCGCGTATCTCGTCGGCGAGACCAGTTACGGAAAGGGCTCGGTGCAGCAGATCATCGACCTGCTGAGCGGTGACGCGATGAAGATCACGATGGCCCGGTATTACACCCCGAGCGACGCGAACATCGATAAGCTTGGTATCCCTCCCGATCGCGAGGTTCTTTTCCCCGCGCTCACCGAAGCGGAGGAAAAGGCGCTTGGAGAACTTTTGCAGACGACGAAACTTGCCGATTTCGTTGCGGGCAAACCCGACTTGACCGGCGCTCAGGCTGAGACATTTGCGCGCGAGCTCGCGAAGTCTTATGCGGTTGACGTTCGCGTGCTCAAACGCCTCGTCATGCAGGAATTCTATCGAACCCATCTGAGCCCGCTCTATGATATCGAATACGATATTCAGCTCAAGGCGGCCGTCGATATCCTTCTCAAGGAAGACATTCCTGCGCTCCTGAAGACCACCAAGACCGTCAAGGAACTCCAGGACTCCGCAAAGCCCGTGGTCGCAAGCGATACCGCGTCTGCCAAACCCGCCGGGCAATGAGACAGTTCCTCCTGGACCAGGTTCCTGGGCCCGGCGGCAGGATTACCCTCGACGGGAGCGATTACCGCTATCTCGTCCAGGTGCTCCGCAAAAAAGAGGGTTCATCCGTCGAAGCGCGGCTCCCCGACGGGAGCCTTTGCGCGTTTCTCGTCGATTCCGTCGATTACCGCTCCAAGACTGTCCGTCTCGTTCGCCGTGAACGGGGTCCCGATGGCGCCTTGGTTGCGGGCGTCCCCGGTTCTGTCGCCGATTCCGTAGACGCGGACGCCTCCTCCGGCACGGCTGGCGTCGAGGTCGCTGAAGGGCGGTTTGCCCCCGGCGTTTCAATGCCGCCCCTTCCCGCTGTACCCGAAGGCTTTCCGGCAATCGTACTCTTTCAATGGCTTCTCAAGGGTCCGAAGATGGATCAGGTGATCAGGCAGGCGACCGAGACCGGCGTCAGCGTGATCGTTCCCGTCTCGGGCGAGCGCTGTCTTCCCCGTGAAACCGGCAGGGCCGAGCGATGGAACCGGATCGTCCGCGAGGCGCGTCAGCAAAGCGGTTCGCCCGTTCCGACTTCGGTCGCGGAGAGCGTTCCCGTTTCCTCCATCGCCGGTATTTGGCGGAATTTTTCGGAGGGAAAGCGGAACGCCGCCTTCGTTCTGACAGAGGCACCCCTTGCGCGAAAAACCCTCCACGAGTATCTTGTTAACGGTGTAGGGCTTGTTGCCCTTGCCACAGGACCCGAAGGCGGCATGTCGTCCAGCGAGCTCGACGATCTTTCCTGCGCAGGGTTTTCCTGCGTTCATTTCAGAACGAACATTCTCAGGGCGGAAACCGCGGCTTTGTATGGCATTGCCGCGGTGCAAACCGCGATTACGGAGTCAGAAAAGTGGCAGTTGAAAGGATAGATTTCATGAAGGTGCCGCTCGATATCCTCGCTCCCGAGGATTTAGAGCCGATCGTGCTTGAATTGCTTGCCCGGGAAGGTCCTGAGCATATCATGTTTGTGTCGATGCTCGACGTCTTGCGCGCCCGACACCGTGGGGAATTCCGGAATATGGTTCTCAAGGCGGCGCTGGTCATCCCGACGTCGAAGACCTTGATTCGCGGCGCGCGCTTCCTCAAGAAGAAAGTCCCGGTTCGCTATCAGCCCTTTAACCTCATCATCAGCACGCTTGGGGTGCTCGAGAAATACTATAAATCGCTCTACCTTCTCGGAGCGCAGCACCGGAGCCTGCTGAAGGCGGAAAAAAACGTTCGCAGTACCTTCCCGAAGCTGAGTATCGTTGGCCGGTTTGCCGGTTACTACCACAAAAGCATGGAGCGCAACATACAGACCGCGATCGTCAAGGCGAATCCCTCGCTCGTCATCATAGGCGACGGAATTTCAGGCGGCCAGCGCTGGATTCACCGCAACAGGAGCAAGCTTCATAACGGAATCTTCATCTGGAATCACGACGTCATCGATATCTTTTCCGAGCGAAAGCGACGGGTGCCCGAAAAAACCTTTGAACGAGGCTTGGAATATTTCCCGCAAGTTCTGAAAAATCCATTAAGAATTTTCCGAATTTTCCAATATATATGGTATAACATTTTGCTTCTGTATTACCGGCTGTTCCGGATTGCAGCGTAAACGTGTTCTGAAAAACGGTGAGAGCCGGAAAGGAAAAAAAGTTTGAAAACTGTCCTTTTCGTGACCTCCTGTCTGGACGACGCGAAGGAACTGGCTTGCCGCTCCCAGGGGCTCTGGTTCCTGACCGTGCCGAAATCCCCGGCGGAAGCCCTGGATCTCGTTTCGACGCGCTCCTTTGATTTTATCCTGTTTGACATCGGCCTGAAGGGCGCCTGCGTTCTCGATTTTTTGCCGGAAACGGTTACGGCTGCCCACGCCGTTCCTGTCTTTATCCTTACCCGGGAATACGCTTTCTGCTTTGAGCATTTGGCAATCAAAGCGGGTGTATGCGGCTATTTCCATATCCCGTATTTCTTTTCCATCCTCAACGCGCGAATCGACCGCTTCTTTGAGGCGACTGGTTCCTCGTATGGACAGACGTCAGGGGATGTCGAGGCCGTGATTACCGACACAATTCTTGGGAAAAGCGAATCGATGGCGTCGCTCCGCGCGCGAATCCTTGCGCTGCGCGAGCGAACAGAACCGGTGTTAATCTCGGGCGAGTCGGGATGCGGCAAGGATCTGGTCGCGCGGATGGTTCACGAGCATTCCCCCGTGGCCTCGGGGCCCTTCGTTCCATTCAACGTCAGCTGTATTCCCGAAAGCCTTGCTGAAAGCACGCTCTTTGGCTCTGCACGGGGCAGCTATACCGGCTCCGAGCGCGAAACCAAGGGGCTCTTCGAGGAGGCGAATGGGGGCAGTCTCTTTCTCGACGAGATCGGGGAACTCAAGCCTGCTCTGCAGCCGAAGTTTTTGCGGATTCTCGAAGAAGGCGTCGTTTCGCGGCTTGGATCGATGCGTCGCCGAAAAGTCAATTTTCGCTTGATCTGCGCGACTAACCGGAACTTGCGCGAGTCTGTCGCGTCCAATCTTTTTCGCGCTGATCTTTTATATCGGATCGATATCCTCCGCCTTGAGGTTCCACCGCTTCGCGCGCATCCCGAGGACATTCCCGTTCTCGCCGCGCGCTGCCTCAGAAAATACCGGAAGGTCCTTTCCTGCCATGCTCTCGACAAGTTGGGCGGTTTTCAGTGGCCGGGAAACGTTCGCCAACTTTTCAATTGCCTGACGCGCGCCGCGTGCTCATCGAACGACGGCGTCATTCAGTCCAGTCATATCGAGTTCTGAGTGTCCTTCTTGACGAAAGACATCTTCCGGAAAAGCTGCTCGAAACGCTTTGCCTCGCTTTCGGAAAGCGCGGCACGCGCAAGGATTTCCGCGAGAAAACGGTCGTTGTCCTCTCTTCCCGCAATCCTGAAAAGACCGATCCGATCGATGCTGTCGCTTATCGATTCGACGGCCTCTCCGAGCCGCGCGAGGGTTATCGGCTCATATCCCCGCTTCCGCGTATCGAAGGTGCGAAAGAGGGTGTAGCTCATGATCTGAACCGCGTGCGAGAGGTTTAGGGAAGGGAAATCCGGGCTGGACGGGATATTGACCGCGACCGTGCAGCAATCGAGCTCCTCGTCGGTCAGTCCCGTGCGCTCGTTGCCGAATACGACCGCGACGCGGTTTCCCGTAGTCGATACCGAGCCGGTGCCGCTTGTCGGGATCGGTTCGTCCGGAGCGTTGAATCCAGCCTGAAGGGCCGTTTCGGCGAACTGCTCGGGCGTCATGCCCCAGGACTTGCGCTTCTGCCCCATCCGGCGCGTGGTCCCGCCCGCTATCGTGCAGTCGCCGATAGCGGCGCGCAAACCCGCGACGGACGGCTCGAAAAAGCGTGCCGTGTCCCAAATATCTCCGGCGTGAACCGCTAGTGTCCTCACCTGTTCTTCCGAATAATCGTCGCGGTTTCCCACAACGCGAAGCTCGGTTATCGCCATGTTTTTCATTGCCCGACAGACGGATCCTATGTTTCGGCTCTCGTCGGGTCGGCAGAGCACTATTACGCACGGTATGCTTTTCACAGAGTGATTTTCCCGAAAATATGCTTGTGATGTCAATATTCACCGGGTATTATAGATAATATGGAAAGTGGGTTTGGCGGAAAGAAGGCCCTCGTGGTCGGGGGTACGGGCGGAATCGGGCGAGCCCTCTCGGAGTCCTTGCTCGCCCTGGGTTCCACGGTCTGTACCGTTGGCCGACACGCCGTGCCCGGCGCGGAATCTTGCATAATAGATCTTGATAATTCGACAGAATGCGTTATAGTTTTTGAAAAAGCGCGCGAAGCGGATATTTTGTGCGTTGTTCGCGGGCCGTTCCTTCAGCGTTCGTTATCGGAAACGACCGAACGCGATTGGGCGTCGATGGCTTGGGCGAATCTCGGTTTTCCGGGCTCGCTCGTTTCGGCGGCGCTTCCGGCGATGCAGTCGGCGCGATGGGGGCGCATCCTGCTTATGGGCGGAACGCGAACCGATACAATCAGGGGGTTCCGAACCAACGCCGCGTATGCAGCCGCAAAGACCGCTCTTGCTTCATTGGCAAAATCGGTCGCGCTTGAGTATGCTTCTTATGGGATTACGTGCAACGTTGTCTGCCCCGGTTTCGTCGATACAGAGTATCTCGATGCCGAGTTGAAAAAGACGCTTGCCCAAAAAAATCCCGATGGAATGCTAATTTCCGCGCGAGAGGTCGCGGAATCGGCTTTATTTTTGATGAAAAACCCTGTCCATAACGGCGTTGCTTTGCCGGTGGACAAAGGTTGGGCTCCAATTGTTATTTGACAATTTATTTTAATATGTTTATAGTAATAATATTGGAGAAAATACCGATAATCTGGACGGTAGGAGTGGTATGAATAATAACAGCATTATTCCCGGATTTGATGAAGAAAAAGATGATAGCCTTAAAATCCGTCTGGAAAAGATTGATGATATCGATGGGTGCATCGTTTTATTTTTGAATGGGTATATTGATACGTATAACTCCAGCTTTTTCCAGAAGCGGGTTTCCAAGGTTGTTGAATCAGGGTATATACGTCTGATCTTTAACTGCGGTGCGCTCAACTATGTTTCATCTACTGGTATCGGTTCCTTTACCGCATTCCTGAAAACGGTAAAGCCTAAGGGTGGCGATGTTGTTCTCCTCGAGATCCAACCGAAGGTTTACGAAGTATTCCAGCTTCTCGGATTTTCGCAGTTTTTCAATATTAAGGATTCGCTTGCTGATTCAATCGATTTCTTTCGGACAAGCGGCGTCGAGATCAAATCCGAGGTCTTCCCTAAGGTTTTTTCTTGCCCCATCTGTTCAAAGAAGCTCAAGGCGACCAAATCCGGTCGTTTTCGGTGCTCGGAATGCAAGACCATTCTTGCGATTGATAATAATGGGCAGGTTTTTCTGGGATAGGTTATGTGAAAGCCTTTTTTTTATTGCGTTTTATGAACCGGAAACAATGTTTCCGGTTTTTTTTGTCCCTTGTGAATAACTTGTGCAAAACACGGTAACAATTCTGTATTTTTCTGCTGTTTTTTGCTTTCTGGTGTTTCCGAAAAACACAAACAATATCCAATCTGTTAATAGAAATATCAGCTTATCTGTAATTCCTTTCAAGATAAAGAAATAAGCAATTTGCACAAAAAATGTGCGTGTAAGTATGTGAAAATAGAAAGTCTTGCTGGATAACGAATTGCACTTTTATGCAGAAACAGCGTTTGTATTATCTGTGGATAACTTGTTCAATCCTTCCGGAATTCTTTGTCCTGTAAAGAAAAGTCTTGTAATCGCATCATCCGCATGATAATCTTATAGCAAATGAAAAACACGCTGATGATACCGCTTGTTTTTATCGGCAATTTAATACTCTGGATTGTTTTGCTGTCCCTTTTTTCAGTCCCGGCTTCTTATACTACCCTGATGGCTCTCGCGTCGGGTCATTTTCTGTTTTTTTTACGCGAGGTTATCGCATCCGCACTCTATCTTTTTCCCATTTCAGTCATGCTTGCCCTTATCTATCTCTTTTTCTTCCTGATGCGGCATAAAACAATTTTTTTTGTGGCAACGCCGCTGGTCTTGCTATTGGTTGTCCTATCGGTTGTTTTTGCAATCCCCTTTTCCTATCGCGTATCGGCGCAATATATGGCGATCACGGCTCGTGGGGATGTTGATGCCGATGGAACCGGCTCACGTGGGCAAGAGCGCGCCGCGATCTTCTCGCAGGGTTTGATCCGAACCGATTCCGGGGGAAAGCGGGTTATATGGCTTTCTGCGGATGGGACCGGACGCGTGGTTCGTGGCGCGATAGTAGCCGACGGAGCTACCAATCCCGGGACGCACGCGCTTTCCGTGTATCCGGAAGCCAGATATGATCCCCTGACCCGGAAGCTTTCCGCTAATTCAACCGTCCTTCTGTATCCCGCAGGCGGCGCGGATCCCCTGATCTCGGATAAACTCACCGTTCCCGGTTTCCTCGTTCGGCTTGTTCGCGACGTGTATGTCGTCCTGGCCGCGTTCCGGTCCAGTGCGGTTAACGGGCTGTTCAATTATTATATGACCGTCGGGGGCTTTTTCGCGCTGGTTTGCTGCCTCTGGCTTGTCTGCCACGCAACCGGGTGGCGCCTGCTCAATGCCTTGCTGTCCATCGCTCTTTGCAGGCTTGTCTTTTTGGCCTATCCATTTACTACCGGCGGTCCGGTTTTCGATACTATCAGGCTCTTTCTGCCGACATCAATCGATTCATCGCTCATTTCTCCCCTTGTTTTGCAGGCAATCGCGGCTTTATTCCTGGTACTGGCGCTTGCTGTTTTTATAGCGCGAAAGATACGGCACAGCGGGCCGGAGGCTTTCTATGACTGATTCACGTCGCGTTTTCCTGGTCGTCGTTCTTCATTATCTGGTCGGCTTGGCCGGTTGTCTTGCGTACAGCTTTATTCATCCGATATCGGTTTATCTGATCGAACCTTTTGTAGTCGGGTACCGGATCAAGACTGCCATCCTGCTTTTCGTTACCTTTATGCCCGCCTTGCAGATCAGCGGAATGCTCGTTGGCTATGCGATCGTCTTTAAAAGCCATGCTAACGAGGAAATCCCGCGCTGGTCCGCGATGCTCCTCGAGTATCTCATGGGCGCATTTGTCCTTTGCCTTGTCTGCATCACGCTCTATTTTGCCATGGCGGAGGGCGTTTCACCTTTTTTGAAGGTTCAGCAGGCATCGGCGGTAAGCCGAACGGGCGATTATCGCGATTTAGTCGATATCGCGCGAAACGCGCTTGCCGAAGACCGCGCCTTGGACGCCGAGTTCCAGCTTCGCGGCGCGTTGACTATATGGCCCGGAAGCCCTGAGGCGAACCAGCTTATGGAGCGGAGCAAATACCGTCTCGCGGAGCTCGAGGGTTTTAAGCCCGACCAAAAGAAGAAGCGCGAAAAAATCGGCAAGGGTCCGCGCTTTGGGCTCGCGCCTGACGCGATGACGCGAAGCGAGAAGGGCATTACCGTCCTCGAGGCCCTTGACCGATCGGCGGAGGCCGAACGGAAACACGATTACTTCAACGCGCATTATTTCGCAATCCTTGCCTGGCGTCTCGCCGCCGATACCGACCCGAACAAAGCTCTCGCCCTTCAGCGCGCGGCAGAAGCCTGGGGCCGAATCTCCGAGGGAGCCGACGCGTTCCATGACGCGGGAGATATCGCGCGATACAAAGTCAAGCGGGAGGGGTATGAGTCGATACAGAACGGCGATTACCTCAAGGCGTATTATATTCTGCTCGCCGAATACGAGACGGAAAAGGCCTCCAGGAACGGCACGATCGATCCCGACGTCGAGCGATTTCTCGAGGTGTCGAAAAAAGGGGTGCTCGAGACGTTCTTCTTCATCGATGAGACGGAGAATGTGCGACTTTTCGAGTCGTCGCGGGACGTGTTCTTCATCAATAGACGAGCAGATGGAAAGACCGACAGCGTGTTTATCCGGGGGATGACGTACATGCAGTCGGGCGGGCAGGAGATTGCGTACCTGCGCGATCTTGAGATCGCCCGTTTTGACGCCGACAGTAAGCTTGTGTATCGCGTCGCCGTTCCCTACGCAAAGATGTTTCCCTTCACCCAGGATGGTAAGAATCCCCGTCCGGAACTGATACTTCACGCGGTTGACCGTAACCGACAAGGAGCCGATATCCTTCCGGAAGTCCTGGAAGGAAAGGTTCCCGATGAGGAACGGAATATCCTGGTCCTTGATATGCCGTACCGGGACTTTAGCCTGATCCTCGCGGCAAATCGCGGACCGTCCGCGATGTCGCTCGCCGAGATGTTTGGCATCTCCGGTACCGCGGCGAAATACGGATTTTCGCGCGAGGTATACCAGCGCGAGCTCATTACCCGGCTCGCGGAACCGTTCCTGATACTCATCCTTTCGGTATATGCGCTGATTCTCGGCTGGAGGTACCGGCTCGGGAAGAACACCCTCTTCAAGGCCTGGTGGGCGCTCGCGATCCCTCTTTTGCCGATTATCTGCCTTTACGTCATCGAAACGGTGCGATATCTTTCGCGGTTGAGCATCGTGGCCTTCGTCGGCCTCGTTCCGGAGAACGGGGTTATTCTGACGCTTGCGTTCCTTTCGCTCTGCTTTTTGCTGGTCTCGATAGCATTTTTCGCCCAACGCTCTGACTAAAAAACAAGCGGCTGAATAAGCCGCTTGTTTTTTAGTCGAGAGAATCGGCTTGACCGATTCTCCATGACGTTCGGTGTTTGACGTTTTATTCGAGGGGGTCAGCAGGCCGATACGCGCTTGATGTGGGCGCCAAGCGCCTGAAGCCGCGCGGTCAGGTTTTCGTAGCCACGCTCAATCTGATACACGTTTTTGATGACGCTCTCGCCGCGCGCGCAGAGGGCGGCGATGACCATCGCCATGCCGGCGCGGACGTCGGGAGAGACGAGCTCAGAGCCGTGAAGGACACTCGGTCCCGAGACGACTGCGCGGTGCGGGTCGCAGAGGGTGATACGCGCGCCCATGCCGATGAGCTTGTCGACGAAGAACATCCTCGACTCGAACATCTTCTCGTGGACGAGGACCGTTCCCTCGACCTGCGTCGCGACGACGGTCATGATGCTCGTGAGATCGGGCGGGAATCCCGGCCATGGCGCGTCGTCGATCTTCGGGATCATGCCGCCGAGGTCGCAGTTGACCTTGAGGTCCTGCTGCGCCTGCACGGAGAGCGTCGTTCCCTCGATTTCCCAGCGGATGCCGAGCTTGCCGAACGCGAGCTTGATGGGCCGGAGATCGGGCGGATAGATGTCGGTGATCGTCAGGCTGCCATGGGTTACCGCGGCGAGGCCGATGAACGAGCCGATTTCCATGAAGTCAGGGCCGATGCGGAACTCGGCGCCATGGAGACGCTCGGCTCCGTCGATGGTGAGGATGTTCGAGCCAATCCCGCTGATCGACCCCCCCATGGCGTTGAGCATCCGGCACAGGTCCTGCACGTGCGGCTCGCTCGCCGCGTTCGTTATGACCGTGCGGCCTTCCGCGGTTACGGCAGCCATGACGGCGTTTTCGGTCGCGGTGACCGACGCTTCGTCGAGAAAGATATCCTGTCCTTTGAGTTTGTTCGCGGTGAAGGTGAACTGTCCCTCGACGTCGACGCGGGCGCCGAGTTCGGTGAGCGCGAGGAAGTGGGTGTCGAGCCTGCGTCGGCCGATGACGTCTCCTCCGGGCGGCGGAAGCACGGCCTTGCCCGCGCGGGCAACGAGCGGTCCCGCGAAAAGGATCGACGCGCGGATCTTTTTGGAAAGCGCTACCGGGATATCCGTGCGCGCCACGTCCTTCATCCTGAGGCTGTAGTCGTTCGCCGCGATCCGCGATACCGTCCCGCCGAGCGCGGCGAAGATCTCGAGCATGACCTGCATGTCCTCGATCTCGGGCAGGTTCCGGAGGATGACCTCCTCGTCGGTGAGGAGGGCAGCCGCGATGCAGGGTAAGGCCGCGTTCTTGTTTCCGCTTGCCTTTACCGTTCCCTTGATCGGGAATCCGCCTTCAATATGGTATTCGTACATCTTCATTCTCCCCAAAGTCGTGCGAGTTCTATCAGTGTGTTGACCATCGAGGTCATCTCGGAAAGGGAAGCCCATTCCGTCCGCGAGTGATAGTTATGCCCGCCGGTAAAGATATTCGGCGTCGGTATGCCGAGTTCGGTAAGCCTTGATCCGTCGGTGCCGCCCCTGATCGGTTTCATGAAGCTCTCGACGCCCGCGCGATCAGTCGCCTTCCGGAGAAGTGCGAGAATCTCGGGCGCTGCGTCGAGCTTTTCCTTCATGTTGCGGTACTGTTCCGTCTTTTTGATTTCGATTCTTCCGCCGGGAAACCGCGCGCGAACGCCTGAGGCTATGTCGTCAAGCCGCGCGAGCCGCGCGTTCATGGCGGACTGATCGAAGTCGCGAAGAAAGACGGTGAGCTTTGCGGTCTCAGCGGAGCCGCCGATTTCGAGCGGGCAGAAATAGCCGTAGTATCCGTCGGTCGCCTCGGGGCTTTCCTGCGCGGGAAGCGAGTCGACGAACGAGGCTGCCATCGTGACCGCGTTTACCATCTTGCCGCGCGCCGCGCCGAGGTGGGCGGAGATTCCGGTAAAGGTGACGTCGGCCTTCCACGCGTTAAAGCATTCGGTCTCGAGTTCACCCAAAGCGCCGCCGTCGACGGTGTAAAAGGCGCGCGAGCGAAGGGCGGCGAGCGGTACGCAGTCCATGCCATGCCCGGTTTCCTCGTCGGGACTGAAAAGGATCTCGATGGGGCCATGCCTGACGTCGGCGTGTTCGATGAGGTATTCGACGAGCGTGACGATGCCGGCAATGCCGGCCTTGTCGTCGGCGCCGAGAAGGGTCGTGCCGTCGGAGGTGATGATCGTGTCGGGTTTTCCTGCCTTGGCCGCTCGTTCGGCGCAGGCGGCCAGTTCGCCGTCGAACGCGGGATCGAGCGTGAAGCCGCTCTCGAGTGCGATGGTTTTTCCGTCCCAGTTCCGGTGTACCTGTGGCTTGACGTTATCGCCCGGCGCGTCGGAAGCGGTGTCCATGTGCGCGCAAAGTCCAAAGGATTTTTTGCCCTCAAGGCCGGAAGAAGCCGCGACATGCGCGAGGACGTAGCAGTTATTGTCGAGGGTAACGTCCGTGACCCCGATCGCCCGGAGTTCTTCAACGAGCAGGCGGGCGAATTCTCTCTGGCTGTCGCTCGAGGGAATGATTCCCGAATCGGCCTTTTCCCGGTTACTTTGCGTTCCGATAGCGGTATATCTGACAAATCGGTCCAAAAGCCGATCCTGAAAGGCGAAGGCAGTCATGAAAGCAGACTACGATATTTGAAGGGTGTCGTCAATGTCATCCGGCTTGCCGATCGGGTACCGAAAGCAGTACCCTGTATGAATGGATACAATACCCGCATATCCCGAGTTTGCCCCGATATCCCTTAAAATGGCCCGTGAAATTTCCCCCTATCTCGTTCGTCTTCCCGACGGCGTTTCCGAGTATTGTTTTGCCGGCCTCTATCTCTTTCGCGACCGGTATGACTACCGGGTTTCGATCCGGAATTGCTGCCTGATCGTCTCGGGCAAACGCGACGGAAAGCGGTTTTTCCTGACGCCGTGTTGCGCGACGGGAATGGACACGATCGACGAGCTGTTCAAGGAGCACGAGTACTGGAAGCTCATATCCCCTGCCTTCCTTGCGCAACACCGGGAGGACATCGTCGGCGCCGGGTACGCGATCGACGAGGATCGCGACAACTACGACTACCTCTATCTCCGGAGCGAGCTTTCAGCCCTTTCCGGGAAGAAATTCCACAAGAAGAAAAACCACGTAAACGCCTTCGAGCTCTCGTATCCCGACCATTCCATCAAGCCGCTCAACGTCGAAACGCGCAAGGACGCGCTTGAGGTGCTCGACGCGTGGGTCGCGCATGAGGAGACGCCCGATAATACCGATTACCGCGCCGCAAAGGAGGCGCTCGAGTTATTGGACCAGTTCGCGATGACCGGCCTCGTCCTGTACGTCGACGGCATTCCCGTCGCGTGGACGCTCGCAGAAACGGTCGGGGACGGGCGCATGGTCGCGGTTCATTTTGAAAAGGCGAAGGTCGAGTATCGCGGGGCCTATCAGTATATCAACTATGCTTTTGCACAGTCGCTACCCGAATCGATCGAGTTCATCAATCGCGAGCAGGATCTCGGCGAGGAGGGCATGCGGCAGGCGAAGATGACCTATCGTCCGGTCGGGTTCGTCGAGAAATTTCGGGTAAACAGGAAATAGCGCAATAACGGACAAGGTACTAAAATGAGCACAATCATATCGCTTCTTCTCCTTCTCGTGTTTCTGGCCGGTGGTTTTTTCGTCGCTCGATTCGGCCTTCTCCGGTTTACCCAAATCGCGGGGATTGCTTTTTCTTTAGCGCTCTATCTTTTGCTTTTTTCCATGGGATTGCGCCTTGGCCAAAGCCGCGACGTTCTCGCGAACCTTTCGCTCGTGGGAGCGCTTGCCGTTTCATGTACGCTTTTTTCCAGCGCAGGAACCGTTGTTCTTCACGTCCTTTTTATCCCGGTGTATCGTAGGCTCGATCGCGTCGGCATCCACGGCGACGTAAAAGCCGACGATGGGGCCAGTACTCTTTCGTTGACCGGCTCTCGCAGGCTTTCATTGCTTTTTTACAATCTGCGAAAACCCTTTCTGCTTCTTGTCCTGGTGGTGCTTGGAACGGCCGTGGGATATCTGCTTCCCGAAATCGCCGTGATCCGCGACGGATCGATCTCGACCGTGTTTCTGTATATCCTTCTTTTCATCATTGGGCTTCAGATGGCGGATAGCGGTCACGATCTCGCGCGCTTTTTTACTCGCCCTTCGCTTCTCGTCGTTCCGCTCGTAACGATAGTCGGCACGCTCGCGGGTTCCCTCGGTACCCTCGCGTTTGACGGGATGACGCCGGGCCGTTCCTTCGCGCTCGCCTCCGGCTTTGGCTGGTATAGCCTTTCAGGCGTCCTTATCGCGAATCTCGGCGACCCGATGCTGGGCGCCGCTTCCTTTCTCTCGAACCTGCTTCGCGAGACCCTGGCCTTCCTTGCCGTACCGCTTCTCCGGCTGACGGGTCGCCCCGAAAGCGGGATCGGCGTCGCGGGCGCTACCAGCATGGACGTGACGCTGCCGGTTATCGGAGACGCATGGGGTCCATCCTTCATCCCGCTCTCGGTCGCTCATGGCGTTATCCTCAGTCTGCTGGTCCCGTTTCTCGTACCGCTTTTTATGAGCCTCTGAAAGATAGCAAAAAAAGAACTATACTGTTATCATGATCACCGGAGGATTTAATGGAACTCTTTAGTACGCGCGCGAAAAATCAAACCGTCAGTTTCCGAAACGCAGTCCTTGACTGCATGCCCGGCGACGGAGGGCTGTATGTTCCCGCGCACGAGGAGAATCTCCGGCCCTGGATACTGTATATGGACGAGAAAACCTCGTTCTCTTCAATCGCGGGAACCCTGACTTCGGCGCTCCTCAAGGAGGAGTTCAGCCCCGTCGTGTCCGAGCGCATCGCCGCGAAGGCGTTTTCGGGATACAGCCCCGAACTCCGACAGCTCGATGACCGTCTTTATTCGCTCGAGCTTTTCCATGGTCCCACCGGTTGTCACAAGGACTTTGGCCTCCTTTGGCTCGCCTCCGCACTCGAGCACATCCTGACCATGGAGGACCAAAACGCGATCGTGCTGGCCGCGACCGCGGGCGTTACCGGGCGGAGCATGGCGGCGTCGTTTGCTGGAAAGAAGCGACTCAAGATGATCCTTGTCTATCCGAAAGGCACCCTCGTCGGCCTCGATCCGGGTGTCCTCGCGTGGAACGGCGGCAATATCTGTCCGGTAGAGATCGATGGAACCATGGCCGACGCGCAGAATCTCGTCAGGAGCGTATACGCCGAGCGCGATCTCGTGTCCCGCTACGGGCTTACGCTTGCGAACACGATGAACATTGGGCGACTGTTGCCGCAGGTTTTTTTCTACATGTATGCCTTTACCCGCCTCAGGAAGAAGGTTCGGGGCGATATCTTCTACGCGGTTCCCTCGGGCAATTACGGCAACCTTGTCGCCGGTCTTTATGCCTGGAAATTCTCCCTTCCGGTCAACGGGTTCATTACCGACGCGACGCCGTCGCTATCGTGCGACGCGACGGGACGATGCTTCTGCGCCGATTCGGCGGTCCCGCTCGAGAAACGCAGCGCGGCGGACCCCGCCATCCCTTCCAACATCGAGCGGCTTGAGCAGGTTTTTTCGATGAGTTCGCTTATGCTTCGAGGGCTTGTATTTCCCGCCGAGGTACCGCCAGAATCCGTGCCAACAATCATGCGTTCGTCATGGAAGCAATATGGCGTCATGCTTGATTCCGCCGCAGCATCCGCGCTTGGCGCTGTTTCCGCGTTTTCAGAGCGGATCAACTCAGATGAGGGTACAGTCGTTCTCGTGTCAAAGGATCATCCCGCGTTCGAGGCCGATCGGCTCAAGGCTGCGTGCGGCGAGGCGCCGGTCATTCCCTCCTTCATGCAATCCATGAATCAACCGGTTGTTGGCGCGAAATGCATCCCGCAGGAAAGATCCGCGCTTGAAGACATCCTTAGGGAGTTTTCCTGATTTGATGACGAAGGAAGCAAATGTTTCTTGCATGGTGCCAGAAAAACCTATATACTGAACATGTAGTTCAGGGGGTGACACATGGCCTTTAAACTTGATGGAGCTAAATTCGACACTCTCGACGAATTGGTGGAAGCATTATATCCCTTGTATTCCGACAAGATGTCGATCGAGGAATTCAAAAAGTACGCTGAGGAAAACGCGCAAAAGAGTTGATTTTTGTGCTGATAAAAAGTCGAAAAAGGCTGACCGCTCGGGAATCCGTCGGCCAGCCTTTTTTTATTTCTGCGTCAGGTACCTTACTGCCTTTCCGTCCCGGTGGTGCCGCGAGCATCGGGGAAAGCGGCATGGATTTTCTCAACCTTGTATTCCGATTCTTTGAGCGCCGAAAACGCGAGCCATCGCGCCCGGGAAAGGGCTGGGGCCTTGATCGCGCCCGCGTCCCGGATTACCGCGATGAGTAGTCCTGATTCAAGGACGGCTTCCGTGGCTTCCTTGTTGAACCAGCGCGCTCCGTCCCATTCATGGATCCCCAGGCGGTTGCTGAGCCGCGCGTCCGAGAAAGTTCGGGAGATCATGGAGGGTACAATTTTTTTCGCCGAAGGCGTTTTCCGCGTCGCAAGGGTCAGCGCGTCCGCGAAGATTGCCAGGTCATGGGCGAATTCCTTTGTTCCTATGCCATAATCTGACGCAAGCTCGCACAGTTTTTGATCAATGTTCCAAAGGGCTACGAGATCGCGAGCGGTATCCGAAGCGTTGTCGCCTCCGCAGAGCTCTCGGAAGGAGTGGAGTATGAGAGCCGCGGGGATCGAGGTTCGAAGCGAAGGGCGTCTTTCAAGGATCGACGCGAACTCGCCGAGGGGGCTCGTCGGACTGCGGCGGGCCGTTCCCGTTTGCCGGTTGGCCCGTGCGCAAAGGGTGAGGAAGGACCTCAGGGCGCGGGAATAGCGTTTCCATGCGTCCTTTGCGATTGCCTTTCGCTTTGGCGCGTTCGGCTTTGCGGGACGCGATTTCATGCCGGGAAGGTCCTGTGCACCGTAATCGCCTTCGATAAAGCGGGTTGCGGTTTCGAAGAACGCGAGCGCGGGTTTTTCGAGTCCGGTGACGAACTTTTTCGCCTGCTTTGCTTCGATCGGGCGGAAAAAAACAGCCGATGCCAGGGATGAGAGTGCGCCGTAGAGTTCCTTCAGGACGATGTTCTGGATGCCCATGTGGACGTCCGCGATCCCCCTCCCAGCGAGGGCGTCGTGGAGCGCCTTGTAGTGACCCTGCTCGTTGTCGTCAACCTCATGGATGCTCGCGAACGCCTGGGTCTGAAAGCCGTCAAGATGGGCAAAAAGGCCGTGCGCCGCCATGTCCTCGGTGGAGCGGAGGAACCAGAGCCGCGAGCGCTGTTCCTGCATTACGCAGAAGCGGCCGGCTCGCACGGTGAGCGCGAGGCCATCCGCGAGCGTTCGCTGCGTAAGCGTTTTCGTTCCGTCGGGCTTCTTGACCGCGTATGCCGCGGCCGTCTTGATCCATCCGGTCGCTTGTCCGTAGATATTGTTGTAGAGGATGAGGGCTCGCTCTCCTCCCGCCCGGTTTGACCAGGCGAATACGTTTTCGTTGACGTGCCCGTTTTCCCAAAAATCGTACAGGTTGAAGTTCTCAACGCCGGCGAATAGCCAGCGCTTTTTCATCAGCGGGAATATCTCGTTTCGGTGCCGCTCGACGAGGCCCTCGTTTGGCTTCTCGTCGCGGTACGCGCGCCGGTATTCCATCCCGTACTTTTCCTCGAAGCCCTCTACCTGCCCATGCCCGAACATCGGGAGCCCGGGCATGGCGACCATCATCGTGCACACGCCGAAGTACTTGTCGCCCGCGCCGAATTGCGCGACCGCGGTCTCCTCGTCCGGGTTGTTCATGAAGTTGACGTAGCGTTTGAGAATTTCAGGGTCGAACTCTATCGTGTTCTTGATAGTCGTGCGGTACTTCGCGTTGTCCTCGCGCTTAAGCATGTTCATGAAGGCAGAGTTATACACGCGGTGCATGCCGAGCGTGCGCACGAAATACCCTTCCATCATCCAGAAGGCTTCCGCAAGGAGGAGCGTGTCCGGTATTTCCTTCGCGCATCGGTCTACGACCTCGCGCCAAAATTCCTCCGGGATGCGTCGCTCGAACTCATCGCGCGTGAGCGCGCATTGCGAGCGGCTCGCGATGTCGCCGCCCTTGCCCGGCTCGGGATACCAGAGCCGCTGGATGTGCTTCTTCGCGAGCACCATCGCCGCGTCGAAACGGATGATCGGGAAGTTTGACGCGACGTGGAGTATCTTCTGTATGACTTCCTCACGCGCCTCGGGGTTGAGGAAATCGATTTGGGCCGTATCGTTCCAGGGCATGCCCGTGCCGTCGTTCCCGTGGTAGATGTAGCGCGTGTCGCCGGTTGCGTTGTCGACGCGCTTGAACACGACCGCGCAATCGGACTTCGTGTAGTAATGGTTTTCGAGGTAGACGCCGACGCGTCCGTCGTGCGAGAGGTTTTCCCCGTTAAAGTCATAGCCCGGGAACGGGCATTCGCGCGTCTGTATGAATAGATCGGGTTTCTCGACGACCCATTTTGCGTCCATGCCCGTGTGGTTCGGCACCATGTCAGACGCCATGCGGATGCCGCGTTTCCACGCCCGCGCGCGCAGGTTGTCGAGCGCCTCCCATCCGCCAAGTTCGTTCGCGATTTCGTAGTCGTCAAGGCTGTAGGCGCTGGCCGCCGCTTCCGGGTTGCCGCATATCTGCTTGATGCGCGCGCTTGCGGGCGATCGTTCCCAGAGCCCGATGAGCCAGAGTCCCGTGAACCCCGCGCTCGCGAGAAAATCCAGTTCCTCGTCCGGTATCTGGTCGAGCCGCCTGATGTCGCGGCCATATTTCGCCGAAAGCTGGCTAAGCCACACGAGCGCGCTCTTTGCCATGAGCACGACGTTCGGCATCCATTCGCGATCGGGGCTGAAGCGCTCGTACTCCTTGCTGATATCGCCGAACTCGTACGCGCTCATGTCGGGCGTTCCCGATCCGACGCCGCCCGACCAACCTTCCTTTTCCTCTTCCGCGATGAGATCGATGCCGCCGAGTAGCCGCGCAAGCCAGTCGCCGAGGAGATCGAACCAACGCGTGCGGATATAGTCAAGCTGACCCTTGAGGTCATAGGGCGAATAGTTGACCGGCGCCTTCAGCATCGAAATGAGGTCGAGCCCTTCGGGCCCAAAGGGAGGGTTCAGCGCGGAGAAGGTCCGGATGGCGTCCCATGATTCGGCGTAGCCGGGCACGTCGTTAAGGAACTTGTCGCTGTAGAGCCTGAAGAACGGCTCGAAGGCGGGATTCTCGTTAGCGAGCCTGAGGAGCATGAGCTCTTCGAGTGCGATGATTCTGTTCGGGATCCCTTCGGCGCTCGTTCCGGCGAGCCAGGTTTCCGCGTTGGTCTTGCCGCGGTATACGGCCATCGGAGGAAACTCGGTCGAGAAAGCGAGGAGTAACGCGTCCCGTTTTTTTTGGCCGATAGCCTTGTCGATGGCCGCCTCGACTCCTTCAAAAAAGATTGCGTTCTGCTTTTGCCGATAAAGCCGGCATACGTAATGGAACACCTCATCGATAAGGCCCATCGCGTTGAGTTGCCCCGCCTTAAGGAAGTGTTCCGGGTGCGCGGCGCCGTCGACCGTGCGGTTGTATTTCTGCACGAAGGCGCGGACTGCCTTTATGTTCGCGAAGATCACGTTTCCGCTCGACGCGAAAAGGCTTTCGTCGAAATCGCATTCTTTACGGATACGGGCATTGATGTGAAATTCCATCAGGCGCGTATCGGCGCAGGAAGCCGTGCCGATGGAGAGCGAGGTGTCGAAATTTCCGGATGTCATCGAGAGGCTCCTTTGAATGCCGCGCGATTGCGCCGTTCCGTAAGCGCGGCAGCGATCGCCTGAACGAGTTTCTTATCCTTCGAAAGTTTTTCTATCGTCGCGGGAAGCCTCCACGTCCAGTTAAAACCCGTCACGGTTCCCGGGACGTTGATCCGCTCGTCGTCCGGGTCCGCCGGATAGTATTCGCTCTCGAGCGCGAGGAAGTCTTGCGCGGGAAGCACGAAGAGGCGGCTCGATGTGCGCGCGAGCGTCGCGAGTACGAACGAGGCGACTTCGGGCGTATAGCGCTCCATGAAGCGGGCTGCGCTTCCTTCCGGGAGCGTCGCGACGTCGTCGCGCCAGGCTGAGAGAAAGTCGCGCGAGCCGCTTTCCTTTTCCCACCAACCGCGCATGGATGACGAGTCATGAACCGAGGTCGTCGCGACTGAATCCTCGGGATAGTCGCATACGGCTACGAAGGGCTGTCCATGCTCGTTCCACCTGCGCTCCCACCGGACAACCTTAAGCCCGAGGATGCCCAGTTTCTTGAGAACCTCGGGTACGCAAACAGGCACGCTGCCGAGATCCTCCGCGCAGGCAAGCATGTCGACGCTTTTCGTGAGCATACCGAGGAGTTCTTCCGCCTGCGCCTTCCAGAGTTCGTCGTTCGCGAGATCCTTACGCGCGAGAAGGTGCTCGAGATCCGATCGTTCGCCGTCCGAGAGGGAGGTCCATGCGGTCGTTCCGCGGAAATTCCATATCGGCGCGTAGAGCGGTTTTCCCTTTTCGTCGCGGCCGGTAACCTGGAGCATCCGGTCTCGCCAGGCGTTCGCAAGCGCACTCTTAACCCGGTCGGGAATGTCGGCATTCCAGATATCGCTCTCGCTTTTGACTTCGCCCTTGAAGATCCAGAGCTCTTCCTCGCCGATTCGGTTCATGAGCTTCCGGAGGATGCCATGCGTTCCGAGATAGTCGAAATCGTTCACTTCCTCGATGGTTCGCGTGCGTACATGCGGCTCGACGATCCAGCGGAGCCGGTCGCCCGAAAAACCTCGTTCGGCGAGCTCCGTCTGCGTTATCGGCTCGTGCGGCGTCGCCCATCCAAGATAACCCGTCCGCTCGTCCGAAGGTATGGACCAGATGCGGAAGAAGCCGAGGATGTGGTCGATGCGATACGCGTTGTAGTATTGCGCGCAATGCGCGAGGCGGGCTTTCCACCAGGAAAAGCCGTCAGCGCGGAGGTTGTCCCAATTGTAGATGGGGAAGCCCCAGTTCTGCCCAAACGGGTTCGGACCGTCGGGAGGGCTTCCCGCGCGGAGATCGTCGCGGAAAAACTCGGGATTCGCCCATGCGTCTGCCGAGTCCTCGTTCATCATGATGGGGATGTCCCCCTTGAGCGCGATGCCGAGTTTCTGGCAGTGCGCGACCGCCTCGGAAAACTGCGCGTCAAGGCGCATTTGTACCCAGGCAAAGAAGCGGTGCTCTGATTTTCGCGCAGGGCTTTTCCATCGGTCCTGTATCTCCGCGTGCGTCGGCGTGCGCATCTTGTCCCAGGATTTCCAGGACGCGTCGAAGTTACGGCGCTTGAGGTTCATGAAAACCGCGTAGTTCACGATCCATGGATTTCGGGCTATCCACGCGGCAAGCTTCGGGTCATCGATGATGTTTTTTTCGTTGACGTCGTATATGCGATGGAGGATATCGAGTTTCGCCTCGCGCACGGCGCGGTAATCGAAACGCGGGTTCTGCTCGAATTTTTTCTTGAGCTCGTCGATCTCCTTCGCGAAACATGCGGCTTCGGGAAGCGCGCCGAGTCTGATATAGATCGGATGAAGGGCGAAGGCGGAGAGCGCGCTGTACGGGGAGCTTTCGGTCCCGGTGTCGTTGACCGGCAGTAGTTGGATAAGGTCGAGATCCGCTTTTTTGCAAAAATCGGCGAAAGGAATGAGGTCGAGAAATTCGCCAACGCCGGAACTCTCCTGCGATTTGAGGGCTCCAACGGGAATCGAAATGCCGGTGACGGGATGCGAAAACGATGGGAATTGCATGTATCCTCCGCCGGAGGAATTTCCTCCATTTTTTTTGTCGGTTTTAAGTATACGATACAAAGTGTAAAAAAGGAAGCTAAAGAATAAACCGGTTTAGTTTTATAAGCTGAAAGGATATCCGATGCATCTGATTGTGGTTTTTTATGCGTGATTATTCGACAAATCCATTTGACCAATGCCAAACGGGACGCGCGAGCGCGGAAGAAAAGGGTTGCGTCCGGTTGAAGTCAGGAAGCCACTCCGTGTCCTCGATGAGTTCTTGATAGAATCCCGTATCGATGCCGAGTTCCTCGAGGAGCTCGGTGAGCCTGCGGTACTCGGCTTTCTCGAGCGGTCGGTCGGGGAACGCGTCGAGATCCGCTGTATGCGGACTTTTTGTCACCGGGGTGTACTGCGTCATGAGAGAGAGGAGCGCCTTCCCCTCGAGGTGCTCCGCAAACCAGCGGAGCGCAAGCTCGCTGTCGGCGATCTTTCCCGGAAGCGCGAGATGCCGCACGATTACGCCGGACACGATCTTTCCCGCGGGATACGCGTCGTCGTCGGGGTGGGCGATCTCAAGTGGCGAACGTTCCGCCATAAAGCGGATCGCCTTCTTCGCTGACTTTGGATAATCAGGTGCCTGGAAGACGTTGCCCGCGAGCTCGCTATTGAGCGTCTTGAGGTCGGGAAGCCACACGGTGACAAGGCCGTCGAGAAGCGCGAGCGCCTCGACGTTTTCGTACGCCGAGGAATTCCAGAGGATGGGGATTGAAAGTCCGCGCGCGCGCGCGACGCGGAGTCCCGTCGCTATGGCCGGTATCGCGTGACTACCGGTGACGATGTTGATGTTTTCAGCCCCTGCCTTTTCGAGCGCGAGAGCGATCGACGCGAACTCGCCTGAGTCGACGGCGCGTCCCATTGCGTCTTGCGATATCTGGAAGTTCTGGCAGAATTTGCAGCGGAGGTTGCAGCCGGTGATGAATATCGTGCCCGAGCCGCCCATGCCGGTTACCGGGGGCTCTTCGCCGAAATGGAGCCCAGCCCACGCGACGCGGAGATCTGCGGTCTCGCCGCAAAAGCCCCGTTCTCCAGCATTTCTGTTGACGCGGCAAGCGCGCGGGCATATCGAGCATGATTCGTATTCGCTTTCCATCTGAGCACTGAGTATAGCAGCGCGCTTTAAAAAAAGACAAGCCGGTCTGTTACCGGCTTGTCGCGGCCTTATGCCCCACTAAGGGAGTTGTCCAATTTGGACTTCGGCCAGTCTATATGTCCTGCCACTCTGATGTGGGCAGGTGGGACATCATGTTTGCCCGCCGGTTTCTCTCCGGCGTTGTACATCAGGTGGATTGTCCATGCAAGGCCCTCCTCACTCTGATTCTCGATGCGCGACCCGTGTCCGGCGGCCATCCTTCGAACCGTCCGGGCACCCCGGATATCTTCATTTGATCTGAATCATCCTCCACTTAGAATATCCGTCAGTATCATCCAGAAGTCAAGATTTCAAATTGTAAAATCAGAGGTTCACTTCAGCGCGAGAAGCGTGGCGCGAGGGCTCCTGGGCTTTCAGGCCTTTCCCCGCTCCACGATCACCGCCATGATAGCGGTAAGGATGTCGATGTCGAGGCTTTCCGCCTCGGAAGAAACGACGTTGCGGATCTCTTCCCAGTCATCGTCAGGGAAATCCATCGAGTCGGTGAACTCGCCCGCAAGGAGGGAAAGCAATGAGCCAAACCATTCGATGGCGGCCTTGCGTCCCGCGTCGTCGACAAGAGAAATCGCGTAGCGTTCCGTCCAGTATGCGGCGAGATCGGCCGCGATGTCGCCATAGTCGCGCGCCCACAACAAAAAATGCCGGGATAGTTCGCCTGCGAGCCTGGCAGTAGCAGCGTTCCCGGGTACCGCCGCGCGTGCGATGATGCGATCGGCGTCGGAATAGAATTTGTCAATGTCAGTCATGGGATTATTATATACAAAAACCTTGACTTTTCCTATGAAGGAACGTAAACTGAGACCATGAACCTGAAAACTGTATTGACGACGGATACCGTCAATCTTCACCTTAAAGGCACCTCCAAAGAGGCAATCATCGATGAACTGCTTGAGATTCTTGTCCAGGCAGGAAAAGTGAAGGACAAGACCGCCGCGCGTGCCTGTGTGCTTGATCGTGAGCGCAAGATGTCTACTGGAATGAAACACGGAATCGCGATTCCCCACGGAAAGACCGATTCGGTTGATGATCTTGTCGCGTGCTTGGGTATTTCCGACAACCCCGTCGATTTCGACTCGCTCGATCAGGAACCCTGCCGTATCTTCATCATGACCCTTTCCCCCGTCGATAAAACTGGACCGCATCTTCAGTTTCTCGCCGAGGTTAGCCTGCTCTTCAAGAGTTCCGAAAAACGCCAGGAGATCCTCAAGTCGAACGACAAGAACGAGGTTATCCGGATCCTTACCGAATAGCGTTTGTAAGCGGCGCGGTTTTAAGCGTTCGCGTTTATAGAGAAGGACCCCGACGGGTCCTTTTTTTTTACCCTGCGCGCCACGCGCGCGTATGGGCTTTGTGCGGTTACGGAATACTGGATGGAGGCAATTGTGAAAGTCGAGGCAAAATACACGGTCGATGGAATCCATATCAGGGACCGTGCAGGACGCGTGGTGATCCTGCGCGGATGCAACCTGGGGGGCGATAGCAAGATCCCGTTTGCGCCCGAGGGTAGCCCGCTATCCTACGACGTCTCGTTTACCGGCAGGCCCTTTCCCGAATCCGAGGCGGATGCGCATTTCGCCCGGCTCGCGTCCTGGGGTTTTACCTTCATCCGGCTTGTCATTACCTGGGAAGCGGTCGAGCACGCGGGGCCGGAGCTCTATGACGAGGATTACCTCGCGTATCTTCGCACCATCCTGAAAAAGGCTGAGGAATACAACCTCTCGGTTTTCATCGATCCGCACCAGGATGCCTGGAGCCGATGGACGGGCGGCGACGGCGCGCCGGGCTGGACGCTCGAGGCGGTGGGCTTTGACCTCGCGAAAATCGCGCCGTCGGGTGCGGCTTTTACGACGCAGTCCGAGGGCGGAAATTACCCAAGGATGAGCTGGACACTCAACTATCTCCGTTACGCAAACGCGACGATGTGGACCCTTTTTTTCGCGGGTAACGCCCTCGCGCCGGGCCGCTTGATTGAGGGGATGAGCGCGCAAGAGTGGCTCCAGTCGCATTTTATCGCCGCGATGCGCCATACCGCCAGGCGCCTCAAGGATTGCCAGGCGATCGTCGGCTTTGGCACGCTCAACGAACCGCATTTCGGCTTTATCGGGCTTAAAAGCCTTTCGTCGCATCATCGCATCCAGGCCCCTTCAGGCTCGGTACCGGCCGCCTTCGAGGCTATCGCCGCGGCGTCGGGCTTTACGCAGAACATCAGTCGCTTTGCGCTCGTCGGATTCCTTCCGAAGCGCGGTCGCGAGGCGCTCAACCCCGAACGCGTGTCCCTTTTCAAGCCCGGCTTCGGTTGCCCGTGGCTCGAGGCGGGGGTCTGGGCTATCGAGTCGGGCGTTCCGGTCGTGAAAAAGGACGATTACTTTTACCGGTCGCGCGAGGGCGCCGAGCTCGGTCGCGCATACGTTTTTTGCGAGGATTTCCTCAAGCCGTTCCAGAAGCGGTTCATGGAAGAGGTTTCGCGAAAGCACGAACACTACATCTTCTTCGTCGAGGGCGTACCGATGGCGCAGCGCCCCGTGTGGAAGGCGGAAGACCGTGTCCGGTCGGACGGTACGCCTCTTTCCGTCGTCGAGGCCTTTCACTGGTATGATGGCCTCACGCTCCTTTTCAAGAAATGGCGGTCCTGGCTTCACGCCGACGGCGAGACGAGCGCGCTCTCGTTCGGGCGCGGTGCGGTCGCGCGGAGCGTCAAGGCGCAGATCGCGCGTTTTGCCGGAAAGGCCCGCGCCGACGGAATCCCCGCGTTTCTCGGCGAGTTCGGCGTTCAGTTCGATCTTGCGAACGGGCGTTCGTTCAGGACGGGGGATTATTCCGCGCAGGAGTCCGCGCTCGGCTGCTATTACGACGCGATCGACGCGGCGCTCGTGTCATCGACGATCTGGAATTATTCGGCGTCGAACACCCATGCCTCAGGCGACGGGTGGAACACCGAGGATCTTTCGATTTATTGCGCGACAACGGGCGAAGGACGGGCCGTCCGGGGCTTTAGCCGGCCGTACGCGATGGCGGTCGCGGGTGTTCCCGTGAAGATGGAATTTAGCCGGAAACGCCGGGTGTTCACCCTTGAATGGGACGCATCGTCGGGCGTTACCGAGATTTACGTCCCCGCGCACTGGTATCCCGAGGGGTGGCGCGCAGACTTCGAGTCGGATTCCCCGACGGGACAGGCCGTGCTTGAGGAAAAGGGCGAGAAACAGCGACTATTCGTGACGGTGGAAGGTTCTGAGCAGTCGGAGAATGCGGGCGAGGGCGTAATCCACGCCCGCGTAACCGTCAGACCGCTTTAGTCTTGACGTTCACGGCAGGCTTGGTGGATTTCCGCACCGACGCGGTGCGCTAGTTTCGCTTCGCGACCTGGCGGACCTTGTCGTTGATATCGATGGTGTAGCGGCTTGCGACCTGCTGGTTAAAGAGGCCCTCGAGCCCGTCGCGGTAGTTCAGGATTCTCGAGACATAATCAAGCGTGCGCTTCGGCGTCTTGTCCGCGCGAACCTTGGTGGTTCCCGCGTTGTACATCGCGAGCGCGGCGACTTCGTTTCCAGAAAGGTCAATGCAGTAGCTCAGGTGGCTGAGTCCATAGTGGGCGTTCGTTTCGGGATTGAAGAACTCGCGCTCGGCGAGCTTGGGAAACGCCTTGTTGTTCAGCTGGAAGAGCCCCCGATCGATCGAGCTCGAGTTTTTGTTGACAGCGCGCGGCTGGTAGCGGCTTTCTTCCCATGCAAGGGCGAAGGCAAGGGGCGGCGCGATGTTGTTCTTGCTCGCGTTCTCGAGGATTATCTTCGTGATGGCTTCGTCGCCGGTTATGTGGTTGTAGAACCAGAGCACGTCATCCTTCGCGACGTCCGAGCGGTACAGCGCGAGACCGGGCTCAACCTTTTTTGCGTTTTCAATCGCCTTCTGGTGAAAGAATTCCGGTGAGACCGCTGACGCGAGTTCGGCGTCCGAACCTGCCTGAAGAAAGCTGACTGATAATGAATCGAACTGGGTATAGATGACTTTACCGGCCAGGATCACCAGGCCAAAGATGAAAACGGCAAGAAGTATTTTTTTAGGGTATAAGGAACTCTTTGCGTTCGTCTGTAACATATGCGATAAACTCCGTCGTTTTCTAAAGATTACTGGCAGAATATAATGGACGACGGAACAAGTTTCAAGGTTTGAAGTCCTGAAAAAAGGTAAAATTAGCCAAATTCGACAAAAAAAGGGGCAAATTCAGTTGAATTTGCCCCAAAACTGCGCTAATTGCGTACCGCTCAGCAAAAATATTATTCTTCGTCGGTAGCCGGAGCCGCCCCGTTTCCGTGGCCATCTATCACGCGAACCGCGATTACGCCATCGATATCCTTGATATTCGCGATCACGTTTGCGCCCACCTTGTCCTCGACGTCGATCAGGTTGTACGCGACGTCCGCGCGGTTCTGGTTGGTCATCGAGGAGATATTGAGCTTCGCTCCCGCGAGGATGCTCGTGATCTGGCCGATCATGTTCGGCACGTTCTTGTTCGCGATGCACAAACGCGCGCCCTTTGCGGGGATCCGCCCATCGATCTTGCACTTGGGGAAGTTGACCGAGTTCACGATGTTTCCGTTCTCGAGGAAGTCAATGAGCTGGTTGACCGCCATGAACGCGCAGTTGTCCTCGGCTTCGGGGGTCGACGCGCCCAGGTGCGGCAGGCAGATTACGCCGTCGGTCGCGAGGAGTTCTTCGTCCGAGAAGTCGCTTACGTAGGTCGCGACCTTGCCGTCCTTGATCGCCTGAATGACGTCCGCGTTGTTCACGAGGCCGCCGCGCGCGAAGTTAAGGATGCGAACGCCCTTCTTCATGATGCGGAGCTTGTCGGCGTTGATGAAGCCCTTGGTGTCGTTGGTCTGCGGGACGTGGATGGAGATGTAGTCGGCCTTGGCGAGCAGGGCGTCGAGGCTTTCCGCCTTGTGCACCGCGCGGGAAAGGGACCAGGCCGCGTCGACCGAGATGAAGGGGTCATAGCCGATTACGTGCATGCCAAGCCCTACCGCGTCGTTCGCGACCATCGCGCCGATCGCGCCGAGCCCGATGACGCCGAGGGTCTTTCCCTTGATCTCGGGTCCGGCGAACTGGCTCTTGCCTTTTTCGGCGAGATCCGGGATCTCGTCTCCCTTGCCGGCAAGTCCCTTCGCCCAGGTCGCCGCCTTGTGAACGGGGCGGCTCGAGAAGATAAGCGCGCCGATCACGAGTTCCTTGACGGCGTTCGCGTTCGCCCCGGGGGTGTTGAACACGACAATGCCCTTTTCGGTATATTTCGCGACGGGGATGTTGTTTACGCCCGCACCCGCGCGCGCGACCGCCTTGACCGTTTCGGGAAGGGCGATCTCGGCCATTTCGGCCGAGCGCACGAGGATCGCGTCGGGGTTGAGTATCTCGCTCGCGATCTCGTAGCTGTCGCGAGGGAATATGGCGAGCCCTTCGGGGGCAATCTTGTTGAGCGTCTGAATCTTGAACATCTGTTTCTCCTTATGCGTTTTCTGCTTCAAATTTTTTCATGAACTCGACGAGGGCCTTGACGCCATCGATCGGCATGTAGTTATAGATCGAGGCGCGCATACCGCCGACGAGTCGGTGTCCGGCGAGATTGACGAGCCCGGCCTTCGCGGCCTCGGAGACGAACTTCTTGTTGATTACCTCGGCCTTTTCCTTATCCTCGATGACGGTGACGAACGGGACGTTCATGATCGAGCGGTCTTCCTTCGCGGTGGTCGCCTTGAAGAACTTGCTCGTATCGAGGAAGTCGTAGAGGGTCGCGGCCTTTTCGCGGTTCAGCTTGGTGAGCGCGGCGAGCCCGCCGGTTTTCTTGATGTTCTCGAGGACGAGGCCCATCATGTAGACCGAGTAGCAAGGCGGGGTGTTGAACATGGACCCCTCGTTCGCGTGGGTGTCGTAACGGAGCATCGTCGGCACCGTCGCGTCGAGGTCCCCGTCCTTGTGCTCGGGACCGCGAATGAGGTCCTCGCGGACGATGACGACGGTGACTCCCGCGGGCGCGAGGTTCTTCTGCGCTCCGGCATAGATGATGCCGAACTTGGAGACGTCCATCGGCTCGGAAAGGATGTTGGAGGACGCATCGCATACGAGCGGGATGTTTCCGGTCTCGGGGAACTTGTTCATCTTGGTGCCGAAGATCGTGTTGTTCGAGGTAACGTGCACGTAATCGTAGTCGCCCTCGACCTTGTCGACCTTGGGAACGTAGGTGTAATTCTTGTCCTTGGAAGAGGCGATGACGTCGACGGTAAGCCAGCGCTTCGCTTCCTTGAGCGCCTTGCCGGACCAAACGCCGGTGTCGATGTACGCGGCCTTTCCCTTTTTCTTGAGGTTGAGCGGCACCATCGCGAACTGGAGGCTCGCGCCGCCTTGCAGGAAGAGGACCTTGTAGTTGGCCGGGATCTGCATGAGCTCACGGAGCAGTTCTTCCGTTTTCGCGATAATCGGCTCGAAGGCCTTGGAACGGTGGCTCATCTCCATGACGGACTGGCCGGTGCCGTTGCAGTCAAGCATCTCGGCCGCGGCTTGCTCAAGAACTTCCCGGGGAAGCATGGATGGCCCTGCGGAAAAATTGTAAACTCTCTTCATTATAAACTCCTTTTCGCGGCGAGCCGGGCCGTAAGGCTTCCGAGCGCGTCGATTATCGATACGTTTTCAACTTCGATACCATGCGGTACCGAGAGAATTGACGGTGTAAAGTTCACGATTCCGACTATCCCGCATTCGACGAGTTTGTCGGTCGTCCCTTGCGCCTGTACGGGCGGAACGCAGAGAATGGCGTACGTGATGCCGACTCGCGCGATCACGTCCTTCATCTTGAAGGTCGGGTAGAGCGGGAAGTCCGCCTTGAGGATCTCGATGCGGTTTACGTTTGAATCGAATCCCGCGCAAAGATCAAAGGGCGTTCCCATGAATCCCGCATATTCGAGAAAGGCGGAGCCAATGCGGCCCAGGCCAACGATGCAGCATTTATGCTGTTCTGTCGAAAAACCGAGTGCGTTGCGGATCGTTCGGGCGAGCTTTGCCGGATCATAGCCTGAGGTGGTGGAGAAATCGGCGTCCTCTTTTCCCTGGTTTCCCGCATTAAGAACCGAGATATCCTTTCGGATCGTATGGCTCGGCCATCCGGTAAGCTGTTCGATCTCGGCGGAGGAAATGGGGGTGGTTTGATTTCCGCGTTGCTCGAGAAGCCGGGCGAGCTGAGAGAGCCGTTCTGCGGTTGGTTTCGGTATCCCCACGATTATCCTCCTCTTTGTGAATAATTTCACGGTCAGTATAGCAAAGGACAGCACGGCATGTCAAGGAAAAAACGACCTTCGTTGGGAAATATTTCACAACCTCCATTTTATTGACAGCCCATTCTTTTTGCCGCATAGTAATGGTATGGCACTTGAACTAGATTCCTTTTTTCAGCGTTTTTTAGGCATGTTTTTCTCTTCAACCGACCCTGAAGTGGAAAAAAAACGCCAATTAAAGGTAATCGCGAAAGAACTCTCGAAAAGTCGCTATAAATGGTACCGCCCGGGTTCTGAAGAAGCTTTGCCCGGAATGGGAAAATTCTTCTATGAAATATACAAGGTTGTCGGAGCAGCGCAGGTAATTTTGTCGAACGCGAACGCTTCCGTCGTGCTCAAAAACGTGATGGTGGAACTTTCCCTTTCAAGCCAGCAAACCGAGCTCAAGAGTCGCCTTTCGGAAGAGGCGATCAAGGAACGGGCAAAATCGACCCAGCTCAAGGAACTCGCGACGCAGGTAAAGGACGAAGTTGGAGCGTTCGTATCGGAGTTCGATGCCGAAAAAATCCGCACCATCGACACCCTGTATTCCCAGCTCGAGATGATGGCCAACTTCGTCACCTTTGACTACTATTTCCTCCTGAAAAAATTCGATTCAAATCTCCCTGAGCGCACCTTTTCATATACCCCGAAATACGAGACGATCCGCGGCGAGTATGTTCTCGACGATCTCAAGGATTTCGCGGCGGTCGCCTACGCGCTTCCGCTTGACGCGGATTGGCAGAAGATTTTCTCGTTCGTCAAGGCGTATCGCGAGGTAGAGCCGGTCGCGATCGGTCAGTGGAACAAACTGATGAACGCGCTTTCCGAGATTCGCCGGTCCGGGATCCTCGAGCAGATTATCCGCCACCTTGGCAAGGATCCCACGTATACCGTTCGATACGATACCATCACGGACAAGATCGTCGACAATTATATCGCGAAGATGAAGACCCAAACCGAGATGCTCGTGCAGCAGATTCAGCAGGAAAACCGGACCAGCAAGGCGTCGGAGCTCCTGCGCCAGATATTCGGCACCGAGTCGATCGTGCGCCTCAAAAACTACGCCGAGCGGGCCAACCCACCGTTCGAGAAGAAGATGCTCGGCGGTTATCTGTACGTCGAGGAACTGAATTACATGAAGGCGTTCCTGATCGACTACTTCAAGCGCGACATACGCGCGCTCACCGACCTTTTTCTCGTGCGGGGAAAGTGGACGGTGGCGACGATGTCCGCCGGGTACTCGGGCAGCTTTCACGCCCTGCTCGAGCTTTCTGACGCGATCACTGTCTTTGACGACCTGCTCGCCGAGGACGCCGAGCTTGGCGCGAAGCTTCGCGTGATGCTCACCCGCGCCGAGCGCGACAAGGAAGCGATCAAGCAGCTTCGCACCCAGCTCAAGGACGTCAACGACCGCGCGCTTCGGTTCCTGACCGGCGGAACGCAACACCTGATCGTTATCGCGCGGAGCCTCAAGGCGATCCTCGAGGATTTTGAAAAACCCCAGCATGCCCTTATATCAAACTGGAAGGAGCTGGAGGTTAACGCCGAGCGCCCGATCAAGGATTGGGTCATCGTCGTGTACAAGCAGATCTTCGCGTTCGTCATGCTGATGCAGCTCTATCTCAAGGAAGAGTAGGCGCGCGATCTCCCCCCAATTGCGCGCCTCCGCGGTAAACGGCAACTTTTTTCCTTATCTTCCATACAAAACAACCTTCTCGCGCGTCTATATAGGCGAAGACCATGAAAGAAAAACTCGCTGAAACCTACATGCGTGAGCGACCTCGACTGATCGGCTGGATGCGCGAGCGCGTAGGGCTCGAGGAGGCCGAGGACGTTCTGCACGACGTGATGGTGCGGAGCCTCATCAACCTCGATACCCTCGGCGGCGTGCGCGACCTGACTGCCTGGCTTTGGCAGGGTGTCCGGAACGGCGTCGTTGACGTGTGGCGAAAGCGCGCGCGGCGGAAGGGCTCGGGCGAGACGGAGCTCGCGGACGACGACTTCGACTCCTTTATCGACACCGTGATGGCGGGCGTCGAAGATGGCGTGGAGCGCGACGAGACGCTTGCCCTGCTCGCGGACGCGATTGGCGCGCTTCCCCGGGAACAGCGCGAGGTGATCGTCGCGCAGGCGTTGGGCGGCGAAACCTTTCAGTCGGTCTCGGACCGGACGGGAGTCCCGGTGGATACGCTCGCGGCGAGGAAGCGCTATGCACTTGCCCGGCTCCGGTCCATGCTCGCGGATTATATGGAGGGATGAAGATGAAACATGAAAGATGGCACGATGCGTGCGAACGATGGCATTTCTCGCCTGCGGCGATCGTCGCGATGGTGATTGGCGGGCTCGCGCTCGCCGCGGTACTGGCATTCCTTTTCGGATGGCTCGTGATGGTTCTGTGGAACGCCCTGATGCCCGAGATCTTTGGGCTTCCTTCGATTACCTACTGGCAGGCATGGGGTCTGCTTGTCCTTTCGCATCTTCTGATAAAGGGCGGTTGGGGTCACGGCGGTCATCGGGGCAAGCATGGGCCGCGCGGATGGCGGCGTAAGGAATGCTGTTCTAACGCGGACGATACGGAAGTGAAAGCCGACCTCGCCTCGCGCGTTGCGGATGGCTCGCCTGACGCGAATACGTAACACCGCAGGTTGACACCTTTCAGCGTACGCGGTATCTAGAATGTGCGCGCACGAGTGGCGCGCGCATTCGGTATTGCGCTGCTCGAGAGGGAGGGATCATGTTTGAGGGGAAATCGTTTCTGGATATTCTTCAGCTTGGCGGGTTTACCATGTATATCCTGCTTATTTGCTCGATTGTTACGGTAACCGTGATAGTCGAGCGGCTCATGTACTTCAAAAAAAAATCCCGGATACGATGCGTCGACATTATGAGGCAGCTTGCTGAAGCCTTGTCGCGCAATGACCTTGCCCAGGCTTGCGCCCTTTGCGAAAAGGAAGACACCCCATTCGCCAACGTGGCGGGCGCCGGACTCAAAGCGGCGGATAAAAGCCGTGAGAAAATCGCCAACGCGATGGACCGTCAGATCAGCGCCGAGGTAATGGATCTTGAGCGCTCCCTGTCGGTGCTCGGAACGATCGGCAGTACCGTAGTCTATATCGGCCTTTTCGGAACCGTACTCGGCATCATCCGGTCCTTTCAGCAGATCGCCGAGAGCGCGGGTGGCACAGGCGGGATGGACACGGTGATCGCGGGCATCGCCGAGGCATTGATTTGCACCGCGACCGGTATCCTCGTGGCGGTGCCGGCGGTAATCGCCTATAACCTCTTTACGAAGCGCGTCGAGAATTTCACGACGGATATGGAGCTTGTCGCGTCCGAGACGGGCGATCTTTTGGCGCGGGACTGACATGAAATCGAGACGTGGAAAGAAAAGCATCGTCGCCAAAATCGACATAACGCCCTTCACCGACGTCGTGCTCGTGCTCCTGATAATCTTCATGGTGGCGACTCCGTTGATTTATCAAGGGAACATAAAGGTGAACCTGCCCGAAGCGAACGCGGTGAAGGCGCAGGAAACTAACGAGAGTATTACGATATTCGTGCAGGATTCAGGCGCGGTGTTTCTCGACGAGAAGACGTATTACCTTCCGGCAGACGTAAACGGTTTTCGCGAGGGTTTCGCGCAGAAGCTCGCCGTCGCCAACGATCCGACCGTCGTGATAAACGGCGATAAGAACGTTAAGTACGACACGATCGTGCAGGTCGTGGGCGTATTGAGTGACATGAAGGTGCGAAAGGTTTTGTTGGGAACCAAGGCGCGTAAGGCGATGTAACAATCGCGATTTGGAGAATGCAACGTCCCGCATGAAATGGAGTTGCATTAATAAAAAAAGCCAGACAGTAAGTCTGGCTTTTTTTAATTGTCTAGGCTGGGGAATGCCTTCCCCCGCTCCATAAAAATCAGAATACCGGCAGGACGTCGCCGTTCGGGTACTTGGTCTTGATGTACTCGCGGACCTTGTCGCTCGTGATCGCCTTGACGAGTGCGAGGATGCGCGGGTCTTTCTCGTTGCCAGCCTTGATGGTAACGATGTTCACGTACGGGGAGTCGGCGCCCTCGACGAGGAGTCCGTCCTTGTTCGCGGTAAGCCCTGCGGGAAGGGCGTAGTTGCCGTTGATGATCGCGCCGTCGACGTCGGCGAGCACGCGCGGAAGCGAGGCTGCCTCGATTTCCTTGAACTTGAATTTCTTCTCGTTCCCGGTGACGCTCTGGGGCGTCGCGGTAAGGCCCGCGGCGGCGTCAAGGGTGATGAGCTTGGCGGACTGGAGCAAGAGGAGCGCGCGGCCCTCGTTGGTCGGGTCGTTCGGGATGGCGATGGTCGCCCCCTCGGGGAGGTCGGCAAGCGCTTTGTACTTCGAGGAGTAGAGGGCGAGCGGCTCGACGTGGGTTCCGACGACGCTGACGAGGTGATAGCCCTTCTCTTTATTGAAGCTCTCCATGTACGGCACGTGCTGGAAGAAGTTCGCGTCGATCTGTCCCGATTCGACGGCATCGTTCGGGGTGACGTAATCGGTGAACTCCACGACCTTGAGGGTGACCCCTTCCTTGGCGAGGTCATCGGCGATCAGGGCGAGGATCGCGGCGTGCGGCTCGGGGGTCGCGCCGACGGTGAGCACTGCGTTGTCCTTCTTCTTGCAGCCGATGAGCGCGGCTGCGGCAAGGGCTACGAGCACTGAAAGGCGTAAAATCTTTTTCATGTAACACTCCTATTTGTAAGCGGCTTGTAAGCCGCTTGACGACAGACTGGTATCGCGCGAGCGTTTACCGTTTCGCCATCAGCCTGTTGCTGATCCTGGTTCCGGCAAACTGGATAACCTCGACGAGTACGAGGATGATGACGACGGCCGCGATCATGATGTCGCTTCTGAACCGTTGGTAGCCGTAGCGAATCGCGAGATCGCCGAGGCCGCCGCCGCCGATCGCGCCAGCCATCGCCGAGTAGCCGATCAAATTGATGATCGTGAGCGTGACGCCTGACACGAGCGAGGGAAGCGCTTCGGGGATCATCACGCGGATAATGATCTGCGCGTTTTTGCTGCCCATGGCGCGCGCGGCCTGAATGACTCCGGGATCGACTTCCTTGAGCGCCGATTCGATGATGCGCGCGACGAAAGGAGCGGCCGCGATCGAGAGCGGGACGATGGTCGCGACCGTACCGATGCTCGTGCCGATGATGATTCGCGAGAGCGGGAAGAGGAGGATCATCAGGATGATGAAGGGAAACGACCTGAGCACGTTCACGATCCTGCTCAGGATTTGGTTGAGAATCGGCCTCGGCGCGATTCCCGAGGGCTCGGTTACGCAGAGCAGGATGCCGAGAGGAAAGCCGAGGGCGAGCGAGAAGACCGTGGAGAGACCGACCATCGCGAGCGTTTGTAGCGTCGCCGAAGCGACGAGTTGGATAAAGGCGTCGAGCGCGTTCATTTGTTTTCCTCCACGACGATGCCCTCGGAGGCGAGATACTCAAGGGTCTTTCGGACTTCGGCTGGGTCGCCCGTTATGTCGACGACGAGCGAGCCGATCGCGGTTCCGCCGACGTTTTGCACGCCGCCCGCGCGAATGTTGAACTCGATCTCGAATTGCCGCGAAAGCTTGCTCAGCACCGGCTCGCCGGTGAGGTTTCCCCGGAACCGGAGCGTGTAGGCGCCGCCTTCTTCAGACCAGCGGACTAAGTCGGGACTGTGCTCGCTTGGCGCGCCTTGCGCTGCGCTCGCGATCTCCGTCCCTTCCATCGGGTTGAGGTGGCTCAGGAATTCGCGCGTGATCGCCGCCTTCGGTCGGGTAAAGATCTCGGTGACGAGGCCCTGTTCGACCACGCGGCCCTCGTCAAGAACGGCGACGAGATTGCAGGCGTCGCGGACGACCTCCATTTGATGGGTTATCATGACAATGCTGAGGTTCATCTCGCGCTGAAGCCGTTTCAGGAGGTCGAGGATTGAGCGGGTCGTCTGGGGGTCGAGGGCGCTTGTGGCCTCGTCGCAAAAGAGTATGTCGGGTCGTACCGCGAGGGCGCGCGCGATCGCGACGCGCTGTTTTTGTCCGCCCGAGAGCGTGCTGATGGGCGCGTTACCACGACCTGAAAGCCCGACGACGTCGAGGAGTTCATCGACGCGCGATTCGATCTCCCGTCGGGGAACGCCCGAGATCTCGAGTGGGTAGGCGATGTTTCCCGCGGCGCTGCGCGAGGAAAAGAGGTTGAAGTTCTGGAAGATCATGCCGATGCGGCGGCGCTGCGCTATGAGCTCGTCACCTGAAAGGGCGTCTACGCGCCGATCGCCGTACCAGATTTCACCCGCGTCCGCGCGCTCGAGAAGGCTGATGAGGCGGACGAGCGTCGACTTGCCGGCGCCACTTTTCCCGATGATGCCGTAAACGGTATTCGACGGGATCTCGAGACTGATCGAGTTGACCGCCGTGAGCGTCGCGTATTGTCGCGTCAGGTTCGTAAGACGGATCATTCATGCTCCTCATCGCGCGCCGAACGATTGGATCGATACCGTCAAGTATAGACCCCGCGCGAAAAAAAAGCCTCCCATCGGGAGGCTTCTGAAATTTATCATCACCTCTCTCATCTTCTGGAATTAGCACCGTGAAAATCGGTTGCCGGGCTTCGTCGGGCCAGTCCCTCCGCCACTCTTGATAAGAGATGTTGTAATGAAACCAGAAAGCTTCCCGAGTGTCAAGGGCGGCCATCGGCAGGCCGCGCCGTGTCCGGTATCTGGCGTCTTGTCGTTTTTTCCGTCCGTCGATATAGTGATCGCGTGACTATCAGTTCATTTCATACGCACACCCGGCTTTGTAAACACGCTTCGGGCGTACCTGCCGATTACGTGAGCCGCGCCGCCGCCGACGGTTGCCGCGCGCTCGGAATTTCCGACCATTGCCCCTATCCCGATAACGCGACCTGGCGCGGAAGCCGCATGGCGGTCGAAGACGTGCCCTCGTACGTCAGCATGGTTCGCGCCGCCAAGGAATCGGCGCCCTTTCCTGTTTTCTGGGGATTTGAGTGCGAATGGTTTCCCTCTTTCGAGGGTTGGTACCGCGACTACCTTCGGGCGGAAGTGGGCGCCGAATACCTGGTGTACGGGTCACATTGGATTAACGATAACGGCGATTTCTGGTACATACCGGAGCTCGCTGAGAAGCGGATTTTGCGCCGGTATGTGGACCTGACGGTCGAGGGCCTTCGTACCGGGCTGTACGATTTCTTCGCGCATCCGGATCTTTTTCTCGCCGGCTTTACGCGGTTCGACGCGGACGTTCGCGCCGCATGTCGGGATATTATCGACGCCTCTATTGCGGTGGGACTGCCGCTCGAGGTAAACGGATATGGCCTCGTGAAAGAGACGGTCATGGGCGACCATGGCCCGCGCGCGCCCTATCCGGTTCGCGAGTTCTGGGAGATGGCCGCCGACTCGGGCGCCGTGATCATCTGTAACTCGGACGCACATCGCGTCGAGGACGTAATCGCGGGAGCGCGCGCGGCGAATGAGTTCATCACTGGCCTCGGCATCACACCAGTCGAGGCCGTGGACGCCCTCTCTTTCGCGAAGGCATCCTCCCGGTAGCGGATGGTTGGCGGGCGATCGCGGTTGTATCGGCTTTAAGGCCTATGCCTTTTCGGGCTCGAGACCCGCGACGTAAAACTCGTCCGGTATCTTCGTGGGCCTTCCCGTTGTGTCAACGCAGCCCCATGAGACGTCGGCCTCGGCGCACAGATCCCCTTTCTGGTTGACGATGCGCTGCCGAAAGGTTCCCGAGACCTTGCCAAGCTTTATGGGTTCGACCTCGATCGAGAGTTCGTCGAAGAGCCGGGCGGGGACCTTGTATCTGATATCGATGTGCGTAACGAAGAGGAAATATCCCGCCTCATAAAGACCCGGATAGTCAAACCCGATCGCGCGGAGGTATTCCATCCGGGCGAATTCGAGGTATTGCAGATAGACCGCGTTGTTGACGTGGTTGTAGGAATCGAGCTCGTAGCTCCTGACCGTGAGTTTCGCGACGTGTTTCATGATACGGTCAAGGATATACCGTCATCTTCTTTTTGACAATCGAGCGGATTGGGCCGTATACTGATGGTATGTTAGACGTTGCCGCGGCGGTCATAGAAAACCGTGAAGGACGCATCCTCATCGCCCGACGAAAGGCCGAGATTACCCTTGGCGGTTATTGGGAATTCCCCGGCGGCAAGATCGAAAGCGGTGAAACGCCCGCGGCCTGCGCGGCGCGCGAGCTGCGTGAGGAGATGGATATCCATATCGAGGCGGGCGAGGTGATCGCCGAGACCGTGTACGACTACGGAAACCGCGTCGTGCATCTCATCGCCGTGCGCGCCATTCTCATCGGCGGACACATCAGGCTTCACGACCATGACGATATTCGCTGGGTAACGCCCGCGGAAATGGGCGATTATCTTTTTGCTCCCGCCGACGAGACGATTGTCGAGATGCTCGTCGGGGAGTATGAACGCGAGCGCCATTCGGGCAAACGCCATAAGACGGAGCGTTGACCTTTTTCCGTTCTTTTTCGATACTGACATCCATGAAACCGATTTCCCAGATGCCGCGCGAGGTTGCCCGCGGCATTCGCTTTGTGCTAACCGACATTGACGATACGATGACCTGCGGCGGCATTCTTGTTCCCGCGGCATACGCCGCGCTCAGCGCGCTTGCAGACGCAGGACTTCCCGTCATCGCCGTTACCGGCCGATCGGCGGGATGGGGCGAGGTCCATCTCCAGGAATGGCCGATTGACGCGGTCATCGCCGAAAACGGCGCGATCGCGTACTTCAGGCGCGCGCGGGGCGGGCCTTCGGTTGCCGGGGACTCAGGGCCTTTCGGCACGCTCGTCGATCCCTCCGCCGCCGAGAATACGGCGAGCGCGCTTCTCCGCGCGGCTAAAGCGGCCTACGGCGCGGTATCCCGCGCGCGACCCGCGCCCGATAATCATTTCAGGAAATACGATTACGCGATCGATCACGCAGAATACGTGTCACCGCCCCTTTCTGCGGACGAGGTCGCGCGCATTGTTGGCATCTTCGAGCGCGAAGGCTGCAGGGCAAAGCCGAGTTCGATACATATTAATTGCTGGATTGGGGATTTCGATAAATGCGCGGCCTCGATCGCGCTCCTTCGCGCGCTGTACGGGTACGATGACGAAAAGGACCGCTCTTCGGTTCTTTACGTTGGGGACGCGCTTAACGACGAGGTGATGTTCGCGCATTTTCCGAATTCGTGCGCGGTCGCGAACGTCGATCTTTGGCTTGATCGCATGACGAGCCATCCTTCATGGGTGTCGTCCGCGCGATACGGCGAGGGTTTTAGCGAGATCACTCGAGGGGTTTTATCACTCCGGGAATAGTGGTCCTTCGCGCTTCGCGCGGGGATTTTACTGGAGAATCGAGTCGACGAGCTTCTTGAATTCCGGATCGACGGAGGCATTCTTCTGCGCCTCGCTTTGCGCCGAGATGACGAAGATCCCATCCTTGCTGATGATTGTGTCGTCTTCCGTTTCTTTGTTCGGTTCCATAATCTCGACAAGGTCGAGAAGTTCGCCCGGTTCATCCTCGCCGATTATCTCGAGGTATTCCGCAGCGCTTTCGTCGGCAAACGCGACGCTCGTTCCGCCCTGCGCGTTGAGCAGGAAAGTATCGATGTAGTCCACTTCTGTTGCATCCTCATTATCGATAGAGTCAAGTGACGTAAAGTCGGGGCCGCCGACCACGAAGGAAAGATCTTTGCCGTTTTCGGACTCATTTTTTGCGGATACCGTGTCGAATCCCGGTCGTTCCTCGAAATTGTAGACGAGGACATGGTCCGGAAGCGCCTCGTCGAGGAAGGTCGAAAGATCCTCGTCGTTGGCAACCTCCAGTAGTTCGGGTTCCCATTCGCCGTCGAGGTACTCAACCTCGTCTGCCTCGGGCTTCGCGACGTCGAGATCGACGTCCTCAAAGACGGTGCCCGAATAGCCTGTGTCGGTTTCCATGTCGATCGAATAAAAGCCCGCCTCGTCGGCAGGCATGAACGTACTTGTTTCGGAGGGCATAACCGCTTCGGCAATCGCGGCGATTTCTTCCTCGACGTCACCGTGCACCGTTTCCGCATCTTCATCTCTGACGGGTGCTTCCTCTGATTGATCGAGCGCTTCAGCCTCATCGGTTATCTCGATCTCTTCCAGTTCCTCGAGCTCCTCGAGTTCTTCCAGGTCATGAATGCCCTCGACCTCAGCCGCGGCGGAAAGTCCGTGAGTGACGGCAAGGGGTTCTGCGGCAGGTTCCGCTATTTCTTCGACGGCCTCAGCTTCCTCTAGGTCTTCGACAGCTTCTACTTCCTCGACCGCCACGACTTCCTCAAGCTCTTCGACAGCTTCTGCTTCCTCGACCGCCTCGACTTCCTCAAGCTCTTCGACAGCTTCTACTGCCTCGACTTCTTCAAGTTCTTCGACGGCTTCTACTTCATCGACGCTTTCGACTTCCTCAAGCTCTTCGGGTTCGGCCGATACGGGCGCTGTCGCCTTGACGGGCGTCGCCTGAGCGGCTATCGGCGCTTGCGTTTTCGCGCGCGCGCCTGCAGGAACGCCGGTCAGGTTGAGCGATATCGCGTTATTCTGGAGAACCTGCTCGAGCATGAGGCGGATCTCTTCCGTGTTGGTGATGGCGCTTCGTTTTTCGCTCTGTCGGCCGATCGCGGTAAGGATCTCTTCCCAGCTCTTGTCGAGCAGGGAATCGATTTCCTTTCCGTATCGTTTGCTCATCCGGCTACCGAAGCTTTTCTTGATCTCGGTACTGATATCGTGCTTGCGATAGGCGAGGTTCTTGCCTATTTCCTCCCAGCGCGCGTCTTCGTTTTTTTCGAGCAGCTCCTCAAGGAGGTGCATCTGAAAGCGGCGAATCCGGGAGCGGACGATGACCATGCCGTCCTGCTTGAGGTTGAAAAGGAGGAAGATCACGAGAAAGAGCGTGAAAAAGCTGATAAAGAGGAAGAGCGTTCGCACGGCAGTCGAGAAGGTGAAGACCGATTCCTCGACGAGCTGCCCGACGTAGCCATAGTCTCCGGCGTCGTCCGTCAGAAGCACCCATCCGGTTTTGTCGCCGGCGACGATACGGTCGGCGGTATAGTCCTTGCGGGCCCAGCGGTCAAGGATCGCGCCAGTCAGGATGGACTCTCCGGTGCGCGGCATGCCGGTGAGGGTTCCGCTGACGCTGCGCCCCTCGTTCGCGAGCAGGGTGAAATTGTCGCTCAAGCGCACGAGGTTGAGCGAGACGAGGTTTTGGACCGCTGAGCGAACCGACACGTAAAAAACCGCGGTGCCGCGAAGCGTAGCGTAGGCGTCGTAGAACGGAAAGCAATAGAGATACCGGTCATTTGCCGTGTCCGCAATGACTTTGCTCGACGCGCCCGAGGGAACCGAGAGCTCGGCAGCCGGGATGTCGCCTTGCATCCTTCCATAATATTCGTAGACGATCCTGAATTCTTCCTTCGTCAGGATGTCTTCCTTGAACGTACTGAAGTGAATTCGCCTTTTCCCGGTTTCGCCTTCCGTCGCGGTCGCGACGTCGCCCGAATCGATGATCCTGATTCCCTCGATTCCCGGCATTTCCGCCATGAGGGTCCCTGCGAGATTGGCGCGGTCAAAGATGTCCTGGGCGCTCTGGTTTGGAAGGATACTGCGTTTTACCGCCTCGTCCCCGACAAAGGACGAAAACCGGTTCGCATTGGCCTTGTGCCAGGCGACCAGCGCGTCTGAAACGGAGGAAAGCTGCGTTTCCATGGTCCTGATGACGGATGGCTGGTAAAAACGCGTTTCCAGGACGTTAAAAAGCCCTGTATACGCGGCAATCACCAGGCCGGCGAAGAGGAGAATGGATGATAAGAGACTAAGCGCAACTTTTGGTGCTGTCCGCACAAATCCTCCGAAAAGCGGAAATTCGGTCATTACTATATCGGATTCTTTGCTTTAAATCATAAGGGTTCTTGTGTATAGTTGCATAGATGATAGATATCGAAAAAGAGAGCCAAAAACCCGTGCTCGCCGTGCTCGTCGGCCGGACTGAGGACAAGAACTCCTTGGACGAGGATGTCGTACGCGAGCTTGCGAGCCTCGTCGAGACCGCGGGTCTCACCGTAGCAGGCCGCGTCGTTCTCAGTCGCTGGGAACCCGCGCCGAAATTCGGGATGGGCTCGGGGAAGGCCGAGGAGATCGCTGCGTACGCGAAGGAACTCGAGGCCGACGAGATCGTTTTCGATTTCGAGATCTCCCCAACCCAGCAGCGGAACTGGGAGGAGCTTACGTCCCGCACCTGCCTTGACCGGCAGGAGGTCATTATCCGGATTTTCGGCAATCGCGCCTTAACCCGCGAGGCGGTACTCCAGGTCGAGCTTGCCAAACTCGAGTATTCCCTCCCGCGTCTCGCGCATACCTACGCCGCGCTTTCCCGTCAGCGGGGCGGACGTTACGGAACGAAGGGCTCGGGCGAAACCCAGCTCGAGCTCGACCGACGCGGGGTTCAGGATCGCATTATTCTGATAAAGAAGGAACTGAAAACCGTCCGTCAGGACCGGGCTACCCAGCGCAAGCGGCGCGAGCGCATCCCGGTACCCTCCTGCGCGATCGTCGGCTATACCAACGTGGGGAAGTCGAGCCTTCTTAACGCGCTGACCGGCGCGGGCGTCCTTTCCGAGGACAAGCTTTTTGCCACCCTCGACCCGACGACCCGTCGCTTTACCTTGCCGACCGGCCGAACCATACTCCTCACCGATACCGTCGGCTTTATCCGGAATTTGCCTCATAGCCTCGTCGACGCCTTTCACGCGACGCTCGAGGAGGCGGCCTTCGCCGATGCCGTCATACTGGTTCTTGACGCGTCGGAGGCCGAGATCGCGATGCAGTTCGAGACGACGCGCCAGGTCTTGGGCGAGGTCGGCGCGGGAGGGGAACCCGTCCTGGTCGTGCTCAACAAGGTCGACCGGCTCGACGAGTTTACCCGTTCGCGTCTCCGTTCGGAATATCCCGACGCCGTGTTCATCAGCGCGCATACCCGCGAAGGCTTCGACGAGTTTACCGCCCGCCTCGACGCCCTGCTTGCGGGCGATGAGCGGCTCTATCGCATTCCCGCCGATCGGCAGGAGCTGATCGCGTTTGCCCACCGCGAGGGTTCCGTGATCGATATCGCCTACGAGGACGCCTTCGTTGTCCTGCGCGCCCGTACCGCGGGTCGGCTTCAGGCCACCCTCGAGCCGTTTCTCGTCGAGGAGGGCCGTTCGTGATCCGGAAAGGCGATTTTGCGTCGACCGTTCTCCTTGCGGTCGCGGCCGCCATTTTTCTCTGTATCGTAAGCATAACCGTCTGGGCTTTTGCCTCGGGGAAGGCCCATCCCGGATCGCGCAGCCGGTTTCACGATCGCTCCGATTCCGCGCTATCTGGCGCCTCAGGCGGGCGCGCCCTCTTTGACAGGGGGGCGCACAACCCCGCGCCCGACAAGGTCTTGGCGGCGGACGCTTCGGGCAAGACCGCGATCTTCGCGGATATCGGGCTTCTTCGCGCGCGGACAGCCGATTCGGCGCCGATAACGGTCGTCGTTTCCCCGTTCATCCCGTATCCCTCGGACGACGTCGCCTTTCGGGAAGAACTGGTCAGCAAGACGCGATCCATGCGGTCGCTTATCCTGGACTGGTTTGCCGCGCGGAAAATCGGCGAGATCGACGCGCTCGGAGAAAAAAAAGTCAAGCAAAGCCTGATAGACGGTATCAATTCACTTCTGGTGATGGGAAAGATCGATACGGTCTTTTTCGAGGAATATTTCGTCATCGAATGATGGCTTAAAAAAAGTGCAACCCGGTTTGCCATTTTGTGTCAAACACTGGGTAGGAGGTCATTATGAATGGAACCGGTGCTGCGGATGCAGTGCCAGCCGCGCAGGTAATTATCGCGATAATCCCGCTTGTTGGTATCGTGATGGGCGCGGTTGTCGTTTTCTTCTATCTGCTCTGGCGTCACCGCCAGATCGTGCGGCAGATCGAGTCCGGGCTATACAAAAAACCCGTTTTTGACCTTCACGTTTTTTCCCTGCTTGCCGGCTTTCTGCTGAGCGGTTCGGGGCTTGTGCTTTCACTGCTGTTTCTGTTGATTGGGGGAGTGAGTTACGCCCTTCTCGGGGGGTTGATACCCCTCGCGCTTGGGGGAAGCCTGATGGGCTTCTATTTCGTCACCCGTCCGGACAGAAAGAACGTTGATCGCCAAAACTGAGGTACGCGAGGGTTTCCGGGATGACGATATCGCCCTGTGCCGGGAAGTTCTCGCGGGAAAATCCGACGCATTTACCGTCCTTGTGGGGAAATACCGCAAGCGGATATTCGGTCTGGGATACAGCTTTTTCCGGAACCCCGACGACGCCGAGGACTTTGTCCAGGACGTACTCGTCAAGGTATACGTTTCGCTTGCCTCGTTCCGGGGCGAATCGCTTTTCTCGACCTGGCTTATGCGCATCGCGTATAACACCGCGATCAACTCGATAAAGCGGAAGCGGGAGTATACTTCTCTCGCCGAGGATTTCGAGATTATGGATACGAGCGAGAACCCCGAGGAAAAGCACCTCAGGGGTTGCTCGAAAGAAGCGATCCGCGCCGCCCTGACCGAGCTGCCGGAACGCTATCGCGTTTGCGTCGATATGTATTTTTTTTACGATATGCCCTACGCGGATATCAGCGAAGTTACCGGCTTACCGGTAAATACCATCAAGTCCCACGTTTTCAGGGCAAAAAAGCTGCTCCGTGAGCGACTTGAGGAAGGAGAGAACGCATGATGACCTGCGATGAGGCCTTTAACCGCTATCTCGAACTTGATAAAAACGAGCGCGTGCCGCTTCGGGTGACATTGCATCTTTTCGCTTGTCCCGCATGCCGCACGGGCGTTCGCCGCCTGTCCCGCGCCGAGCGCGTTCTCGCGTCTCCGCATGCCGTTTCCGCGCAAGGAGCGTTCCTTTCGGCCTCCGATGACGCCGCGGTCCTTTCCGCGATGGAACGAATCCGCGCGGCGGGCCTCGCCTATCCCGCCACTCAGGACGATGAAGGGCGCGTCTCGCTTTCCCGATGGATCGGTTCAGGCTTCGCCCTCGCGTTTGGCTTTGCGATCATCCCGTTCAGCGCGATCGGGGAATGGTCCCGTCTCGCGTTCGGCGCGTCGTTCTCCATACCGTTATATCTTTTGTGCGGAATCGCGGTAACGTCCTGGTGCGGAGTTTTCATCGGTTCCAACATCGATTTTTTCGTGAAAAAATTTGGCATCGACCAGCCCGCCTAAAAATCCTCGCATGGAGTTTGCGTAAGCAAACTCCAAGAGAATCGGCGTCAGCCGATTCTCCCTAATACCCTTTAGTGGAGTTTGCGCCAGCAAACTCCAAGAGAATCGGCGTCAGCCGATTCTCAATTCCACAGGGTTGAAGGATTTAGCGTTGAGCGGTATTTGTAGACGGTGAAGTGAAGGTGCGGGCCGGTGCTCTGGCCCGTGTTTCCGACCAGGCCGATCCTTGTCTGGGTCGTGACGCGTTTTCCTTTCGCGGTCAGGATGCTGCTCAGGTGGCCGTACATGGTCTGGTAGCCCGAATGGTGGGACACGATCACGTAGTTGCCGTAGGTGACGTCGTAGCCCGTAGCCGCCACGACGCCGTCGAGCGCCGCGTATACCGGCGCCCCACGCGCGGTTGCCATGTCCATCCCATTATGGAAGGTTCGCGAGTTGCTGAAGGGATTGTTTCTCCAGCCGTATCGCGATGATATATAGTAGCCGCCATGTAGGGGCTTCCGGAAAAGGTCACCGTTGATTTCCTGGAGGGTTACCCAGTCCAGTTTTGCGTCCGGAAGGAAAAGGACGGAGCCTGCGGGCACGATGTTGTCGGAGATGTTGTTTACGAGCGCGACTTTTTCAAGCGATACCTGATACTTGTCCGCAATGGACTCTGGTGTGTCGCCTTTTTTTACCGTATAGATGATTCCGTTTATCGAGGGGAGCTTGAGGATCTGCCCAATCTGGAGCGTTCGGGTGTTCCTGAGCTTGTTTAGGCTGATGATCGCGTCCTGGGAAATCCCGTGTTTTGACGCAATCGTGCCGACGATGTCGCCTTTTTTAACCGTATACGCGATGTAATAGAGATCAGGCGCGGGTTCCGTTTCGCCCTGTACGGCTCCGGGGCGTTCCGAGGGAAGCCCTGTGTCGGCGCCACCCATACCGGTGAACTCGCCTTCCGGGAGGGCTGCGCCATTGACGATGGCGTCGCCGGGCGCCGATTGTTCGGCCTTCTCCCCCGGACCGCAGGCCGCAAGGAGCAGAAGCGCGAGGGTGATGATCAGGTACGGTATGTATTTGGGCGACACTTTCATGGTTACTCCAGTATAGCATTTGATTGCGGCGCTATGTCAAATTATCGGTTACTTGGCGATCTTTTTTTATCGCTTTAGCGGTTAACCTTCCGCGCAACAGTCTATGCTATTTTTTCCCGAGGCCGATCAGGTATGTTTCAAAGCTTTCCGTGCGGCAGGCTTCCGGCTTGAATCCGCGCGCCGACGTGAAAATCGTCCGCATCTTCTTCAGGTGCTCCTGTTCCGATCCTCCCTGGAATATCTTGACGACGAAATTCCCGCCCTTAAGCAGCATCTGTTCTGCGTAAAAGATAGCGAGCTCCACGAGCCCGCTTGAGCGCGCGGTGTCGACCGTGCGGTTTCCCGTGGTCGCGGGCGCGGCGTCGCAGATGACGAGGTCGTAGGGTCCGAGCTTAATCGCTTCCTCCCGAATATTCGCGGCATAGAGGTCTCCCTGGAAAAACGAGAGATTGGGGCCCTTTACGTCCTTCGCGAGCGGGGAAAGGTCGATCGCGGTGACGTGGCCGTTGCCGTCGAGCGCGCGGAGCACGAAGGTCGTCCAGCTTCCAGGTGCGGCGCCGAGATCGAGAACCCGGGTATTTTTCTTGATAAGGTGGAATTTTTCGTCCATTTCCTTCAGCTTGTAGACCGAACGTGCGGGATACCCCTCGGAAAAGGCCTTTTTACTCCAGAAATCCGGTTTATCGTAACTGCTCGCCGACATGGGCTCCCCTTGAAAGAATAAGGTAATCGGATACAATAGCCCCATGAATATAGAGTATACGCGGCGTCTTGAAAAGATCGAATCCGTCCTGCTTTCATACCTTCCGGCGCGCGCCGACGGAGACTGGTCAAATCTTTCCTTTTCCGCGCTTCCTCAGGCGGTTCGACCCGCGCACCTTGAGCCCCTGCTCGACCCGTGCCGCGACCTTTTACTCCGTGGCGGCAAACGCTGGCGGCCCCTTCTCATGGTGCTCGCGTGCGAGCTCGCCGGTGGCGATGATCGCGCCTACGGCCTGACGCCGATCGTCGAGTTTTCCCATACCGCGAGCCTTATCCATGATGATATAGAAGATAACGCGAATGAACGCCGCGGAAAGCCCGCGATTCATCTTATATACGGCGAGGATACGGCGATCAATTGCGCCTCCTGGCTCTATTTTCACGCGCAGGCCATCATCGACGCCTGGCCGTCGTCCGACGCGCAAAAGCTCGTGCTGTACCGTACCGCGTCGCGGGAACTCAGGCGGCTGCATCTCGGGCAGGCTATGGATATTCGCTGGCATCGAAACCCCTCGCTGATTCCGGTACGGGCCGAGTACGAGGCGATGGTCACCCTCAAGACGGGAACCCTTTCGCGCATGGCCGGCGAGATTGGCATGCTTGCCGCCGGGAAGACCGAAGGCGAAGCTGGCGATTTTGGCGACCTTTCGGCCCGCGTTGGCGTCGGGTTCCAGGTAATCGACGACGTGCTGAACCTTACGACCGGCAACCCCGGCAAAAAGCGCGGCGATGACGTCGTAGAGGGGAAGAAAAGCCTGCCCGTCATTCTGCATCTCGAACGGAATCCCGGCGACGTCGAGGTCCTTTCAAAGGCGTTTCTTCGGGCCCGCGAGGAAGGGATCGAGTCAGCCGCGGTCGAAGAGGTTATCGCGCGGCTTACGAACTCGGGCGCAATCGATTCCGCCCGGGAATACGGCGTCCAACTCATCGAGCGGTCCGCTCTCACTATTCGGGGACGGTATCCTGGGGCCCCGGCGGCGGAGCTCATCGCGGGGCTTTTCGAGACAATGCTCGCTGGCTTGAGCTAAAGGAATCTCCGAGACCGTCGATCGGGCGCTTTTTTTCGTTTTTTTATCCCGGCGTTTCTTGTTTCCGCTTTTGGCGTGTAGTATGCTTATTACATGAAGACAGCGCGGTTTCAGCCTGCTCAAATCTGGACGATTACTCAAGCCGACGAGGGCAATACGGTTTTCATCCGGCCCGAAGGCTCCAATCTGGTTTTGCCCGTGTTTGTCTCCGAGAGCGACATCCAGGCCATTCTCGTGGAACTTACCCATATTCTCGCGCCCCGGCCCATGGTTCACGAACTTCTCCTTTCAGCCATCAACTCACTTGATGGCAAGCTTGACCGCGTCGAGATCTACGGAATCCGGAACGGGACCTACCTGTGCCGCGTGGTGCTCGTTCGCGCCGGTAAGGAGATTTTGCTCGAGTCCAGGCCGGCGGATATCCTGTGCCTGTCGGCCCGGATCGAATGCCCGGTTCATATTGACGACGAGGTTATCGCGAAAAACGGGATGCCGATCGAGCGGGTCGCCGTTCAAAACGATATGCACGGCAAGGAGAGCGATACCCCTTCTGTTGTCGGAATCTTGCAAAAAGAGCTGAAAACCGCCCTTGAACGCGAGGACTATGAACGCGCCGCCGTTTTGCGCGACCGTCTTGCGGAGCTTGACCGAACGGTCCCCGGCAGGGATTAATACCCTTGTATGGAAGACTCCGCCGCCTATCTCAATGACACTGCCGTCGTTCTTGCCGCAAAGGGCCAGCATAAAGAGGCAATAGCCTGCCTCAAGAAGGCTTTGCGACTCGAGCCGAAAAACAGCATCCTGTGGTTTAATCTCGCGCTTTCAAGCAGGGCGCTTGGTCGCCTTGAAGAGGCGCGAAATGCCCTACTCGAGGCCGCGAAGGCGAACCCCCTCGACGTCGACACGCTCGACACCCTCGGCGTCGTGCTCCATGAAATGGGCGAGGACTCTGGCGCGGAGAGATCCTATCGGCTCGCGCTCGAACTTTCGCCCGGTAGCGGGCGGGTGTGGAACAACTACGGCGTGCTCCAGTTCGGCCAGTCCCGTTTCGACGACGCGCGCAAGTCTTTTGAAAAAGCCGTTGCCCTGGTTCCCGATTTCGACGATGCACTGTATAATCTCCGCGATACCTATGAGGCGCTCGGGCGCGTCGACGACATGAAAAAATGCGCCGACATTCTTATCCGTCGCGGCGTCCACTGAGGATGAGCGCGAGGACTAGCGCGAACGGGACAAAGCCTCTTTGTCGGTATCACTCAAGGAGCTTTTTTTGGGCATCAGGATTTTATATATCAGCGAGATCGTGGGAAAGGCCGGCATCTGGTGCGTCAAGAACGCGCTTCCCGTCCTGAAACGGGCCGAGGCTCCCGACCTTGTCATCGCGAACGCCGACGGCGCGACAGGATCCTTTGGGCTCGGCCGTCAGCATGCGGGATACCTCCGCAAGATGGGGATCGACGTGATCACCGGCGGCGAGTGTATCTATTATAAAAAGGATCTTGTCGAGGGACTCGATTCCCTTCCCTACGTGGTCAGGCCCGCGAACTATCCGGCGGAAAGCCCCGGGCGTGGTTGGCGGCTCGCTCAGGCCGGCAAGGAGCGCGTCGCCGTGGTGTCGATGCTTGGGCGCGTAGGTTTTTCGCGCGTGCATAGCGAAAACCCCTTTACCGCGCTGTCGCCCCTCGTTGAGCGCTTGCATCGCGAAACCCCCTATATCATTGTCGATTTTCACGCTAATGCCACCGCCGAGAAGCAGGCGTTTTTCTTTCATGCGGACGGCAAGGTATCGGCGGTTATCGGGTCCCATGGAAGGGTAGCGACATCCGACGAGACCATTCTCGCGGGCGGCACGGCCTGCATCACAGACGCCGGCCGTACGGGCAGCCTTAACTCGATTGGCGGAATCGATCCCGCGTCGAAGATCCGCGAATACCTTGCTCGAATCCCCGACTGGTCGCGCGATGCCTGGGACAAGCCGGTCTTTCAGGGGTTGATACTCGATCTTGACAGCAAGGGAAAGGCGACCTCGATCAGGCGCGTCAGCATGGACGTAGCCGATCCTCCGGGAAACGAAAAAGGAGAAGCGAATGCAGGAAAGGGCGAGGGTAGTCAGGCTTGAAGGCGATGTCGTTTCTGTAGTGCCGCTCGATATCGAGGCCTGCATTGGTTGCTCGAATAGCGAGTGCAAGAAGAACGGCAGTATCTTTACCGCGGTGAACCGGATGGGCCTTGATTTACGGCCCGGAGTCGAGGTTCGTATCGTGGCGCCCGCGCGGAAGCAGCTGGAGCAGGCCCTTTTTGCTGTCGGCGTTCCAGTGCTCGGCGCAGTCGCGGCCTGGAAGCTCACAGCCCGATTCTTTCCCGCGTGCGGCGAGGGCGTGCGCGCCGCGATCGTCCTTGCTGCCTTCGTCGTGGGTGCCGTTCTCGTGTATGCCTTTTCGCGCGCCGCGCCCAAGGATCTCCCCGAGATCGTCGAGATATTATAGAAAAAATTGACTTGATTGGTTAACGCGCGAATTCCTTGCCATACCGGTTGATGGTCGCGGCCATGTTCGCGAGCGATATCTGTTCCATGACGCCGCCGAGCTCGTACGCGACGCGGGGCATGCCGTAAACGATACTAGTTTCCTCGTCTTGCCCAATGGTCCTTGAACCTTCGCGGTAGAGTTCCGCGAGTTGGGCCGCGCCGTCCTTCCCCATCCCGGTCATGATGATCCCGAGCGCGCGATTCTGGAATTCCTTCCGCACCGAGGCAAAGAGCACGTCGGCAGAGGGTCGGTGCCCGTTTTGCGCCGGCGCGTCGGAAAGGTGCGCGATCGTCCCGAGCGAGCGACGCTCTATCTCGAGGTGCTTGTCGCCTGGCGCGATCAGGATGCGTCCCGGCTTGACGAGATCGCCTTCATGCGCCTCGCGGACTTCGAGCGGACAGATGCGGTTCAGGCTGTTCGCGAATTCCTCGGTAAACCCCGGAGGCATGTGCTGCACGACCACGATGGGCTGCGGCAGGGCGGGGTCGAGCCGCGCGAATACCTCGCGAAGTGCGTTGGGCCCGCCGGTCGATATGCCGATCGCGATGATTTCGATGTTTCCCGGCTTGCGAACCGGCTCCGGCTTCCGGATGGGCTCGGAGGCAGCGCTCCGCGATGGGGCGCGCCTGTCGGCGGAAAGCGATGCGACCGTGTGCTGCGAAAGCGACGGTTCCTGGCGCCCTTCGCCTGCGCTGCCATACTGCGCCGGCTCAATGTCTGCCATCCGCGACTCGTATGCCTTGAGCAGTTCCTCGGGAATCCGCCTTGCCGTCCCGGCGATTTTCTTCAGTTGGTATTGGTTTCCGTAGCCCGCGAGGAGCTCTACGAGCTGGCTTGCGACCGTATGAAGGTCGGCCGACTCGGAGCCCGAGGGCTTCGTGACGAAATCGCTCGCGCCGAGGTCGAGGCACTCCATCGTCACCTTCGCTCCTTCCTTGGCGATGCTCGAGAGTATGATGACCGGGATGTCGATGCCGAGTTTTTTTCGCTCGCGCAGGAATTCGATTCCGTTCATTTCGGGCATCTCTATATCAAGAACGATGACGTCAGGTTTGCTTCGCGCGATCTTCTGGAGCGCGAAACGCCCGTTCATGGCTTTGTCCGCAATGCGGAGGCCCGGCGTCGCCTCGACAATCTTTCCGATGAGGCTGCGCATAAGGGCTGAATCATCTACAATCAGAACCGATATAGCTTCCATACTTTTTTCCCGTCAGGAGTTTTTTTGGTAGAGGCAGGCCCAATCCGTCTTGAGGAACTCGAACTTCGTTTTCATGCCGAAAAGCGATTCCGAATGCCCAATAAAGAGATAGGACTTTGTGGCCATTGCGTCCCAAAATCGGTCGATGACCGCCTTCTGCGCCGCCTCGTCGAAATAGATAAGCACATTACGGCAAAAGAGTATATCGAGTCCCCGCTGCCCCGAATCGTTTTTCAGGTTGTGATAATCGAAGCGGATCATCTTCATGATATCGTCTTTTACCTGATAGCCGTTATTCTTGTGCTCGAAAAAACGGGTAAGGTAATTGTCCGGAATGCCGGTAATCCTGTTTTCGGGATAAAAGCCCGCCTTGCCAACCATGAGCGATTTGAGCGATATGTCCGACGCGAGGATTTCGGCCGTAAATGGCGCGGGAAGCTTGTCCTTGAAGATCATCGCGAGCGTGAACGGTTCCTCTCCGGTCGAGCAGCCCGCGCTCCATACCCTGATCTTCGTATCGCCCCGCTCTTTCTTGGTCTTGATGACTTCCGGGATCACGTAGTTTTCGAGAGCGTCGAAATGGGGCTGGTTGCGAAAGAACCGTGTCAGGTTGGTGGTGACCGAATCGAGCATCAGCCTGAGTTCTTCCTTGTCCTTGAGGAGAATGGCGTAATACTCGCTGAGATGGAAAATTTGCTTGTCCCGAAGGCGTTCCCGGAGGCGACTTTCCAGTATTGCACGATTCGTCGAAGAAAAGGTGATTCCGCTTTCGTCGTAGATCAGTTTTCGGTACTGGTCGAAATCGGCATCACTGAGAAAATCTGCCATAGAAACTCCTGTGCGTGAGACGAGAAGGGCCCCTTTAGAAGTCTAGAACCACTTGAATACGATGTCAATGAAAGCTTTATCGTTTTGACGAAAATGGCGATACCGGATATAGTGAATGAATGCCGTTCGCACGTGTCCTCTCAATCTTTTTCTGCGTCAACGTCGTTCTCTTTGCTTCCTGCTCCTTCAATTACGCGGAGGGGCTTGACGGGGAAAAACCATATCCCGATATGGAGATGACCGGAGCGTCGCTTTCGCGTTACGAGGACGCCCGGCTCTCGCTTGCCCTCTCTGCCGGGATGCTCGAGATATACGACGCGGACCGCGTTTGGGCCGGCTCGGACGTTTCCCTGGTTCAATATAAGGGCGACGGATCTGGACAGATTGAGAGCGAGGCGTCCGCGGGGCTCGTGCTAATTGACGATTCAAACGCGACGTATTCGTTGGGCGGTACTGTTCGGTTTCACCTCGTAAAGGACGATATGTTGCTTCTTGCCGATGACCTTCGATGGGAAAAAAGTACCAACCGGCTTTCGGGGACAAAATCGGGCGAGGTTGAGGTTTCGGACGGTGATGGTACCGTGCTCCGGGGCACCGGTTTTTCCGCCGACACGCTGAGTCGCGAATATCGCTTTGACAATCCCGTTTCGGGCGAGATGGTTTCTGGCACTGATATTGGCACTGACGGTGACCGCTACGGTGATGCGACCGCGCGTAATGCCGACGAAGGCGACGGAGGCAACCGGTGACCGGCATGGCGAAAAAATGCACCGCGATCCTCCTCGTCGCGCTCGTCGCAATAGCCTCTGTTTCCGCGGAGAAGAAAATCTCCTTTTCCGCCGATCGGATGAGCGGTTCCGCGGGCAAGAAAAACGGCAAGACCGCGCTCGAGGGCCACGCGACCGTTGTCGTCGGCACGCTCGAGATCACCGGCGACCGCATCGAGCTTTCGGGCAAGGACTTTCGGTTTATATCGGCGAGCGGAAACGTCTCGGGGAAGGATAGCGAAAAGGGCTATTCGTTTTCCGGGGATATCCTGACCTACGACCGAGACATCGAGGTTGCGTCGTTTCGCGGAAACGCGAAGCTGATGGACACGAAAAACGAGGTCGAGTCTTCCGCCACGATCATCACGTATAACCAGAAAACCGAGGTCGCCTTTTTCCAGGTCGACGTCAAGTTGAAGCGTCGCGACATCGACTGCAGCGCGGGCTTCGCGCTCTATCGCCGGAGCCTCTCGCTTCTTGACCTCACCGGCAATCCCGTCGTCGTTCGCGACGGAGACGAGTTCAGCGCCGATCGCATCGCGGTCGACCTCGAGACCGAGCGCATTACCCTTGAAGGATCGGTTACCGGAACGCTCAAGGACACCGCGAAGGAAAGCGCGGCCGCCGACCCGGCGAAGGCTGGCGATGCAAAGCCGGACGACGCAAAACCGGACGACGCAAAACCGAACGACTCGGGCGCGCCTGCGGGTTCCGTCCCGCAAGCCGAAGAAAAAAAGGAAAATTGAAAATGGCCGATATTCTTCGCGTCGAGGGGCTCAATAAATATTTTCACAAAAAGCACGCGGTGCGCGACGTTTCGTTCTCGATGCGCGCGGGTGAAACGCTCGGGCTTCTCGGGCCGAACGGCGCGGGTAAGACCACTACCTTCTACATGGTCGTTGGCTTCTATAAGCCTTTCTCGGGGAACATCTGGCTCAATGACCTTTGCATTACCAAACTCCCGATGTACCAGCGCGCGCGCGCCGGACTCTCGTATCTTCCCCAGGAAGCCTCGGTTTTCCGCAAGCTCACCGTCGAGCAGAACATCTCGGCAATCCTCGAGACGAGGAAGGATCTTTCTCTGGCCGAGCAGAAGTTCAAGCTTGACAGTCTCATCGCGGAGTTCGGCATCGAAGAGAACCGCAAACAGCAGGCGTATACCCTCTCGGGCGGCGAGCGACGCCGTACCGAAATCGCCCGCTCGCTTGCGATTGAGCCCAAATTCCTGCTCCTCGACGAGCCCTTCGCCGGTATTGACCCGATCGCCGTGCACGACCTCAAGGAGATCATCAGGCTCCTCTCCCGTCAGGGCATAGGCGTTCTCATTACCGATCACAACGTCCGTGATACCCTCGAGATCACTGATCGTGCCTGCATCATCAATAAAGGCGAGATCGTCGAGGAGGGCACGAAGGACTTTATCCTCGAGTCCGAGATCGCGCGGCAGGTGTATCTCGGGGAGCAATTCCGGATGTAGCGTCCGGGGATGGGCGCTAGAAGTCGGGCAGCTCGTCTCTCGTGATTACGTCCGCTCTCTCGAGGCATTCAGTCGCGAACCGGTTTCGGTTGAGCGAATGCCAGCTTGACGTGCCGTCGCCGTTAGCCCAGTTGTGCCAGCAGACCCAGTACGCGATGGCCGGATAGCGCTTGCGGATCGTCTGCGCGTAAAGACGGTTGTCGAGGCTACCCGTATGCGCCTTATTCTTCCACGAAGCCGCGCCGTACTCCGCCATGGCGATCGGTTTCCCGAAGGCGAGGTATTCGCCGTAGTCGGCGAACGCAAGCTCGTCGTTGTACGCGGTACTCGCGACGATATCGACGTACTCGTCCCCGGGATAACCCCACGCCGCGCCCTTCACGTCCGCTGACGGATTGCTCCCCCGGTCGCACGGCGAATAGACCCACAGGATATTATGGAGCCCCTTTTCGTTCGTAAGATAATCGTGCATGTCCCGCCATACGCGCCGATACCGCTCGCCGTCTCCGGCCGCCCCCGCTGAGCCCCACCAAAACCAAAAGCCGTTCATCTCCTGAAGCGGCCGCCAAAGGACGACGACGTCTGCGTCCTGGAGCTCGCCGAGCGCGGTCGCTACCCGGTCGAGTTTGCGATGCCAGATCGCGTGCACCGGCTTTGAAGGGTCGACGAGATCGTTAAGATCGACTCCCTTGAGGTTCGCGCCCTCGTTTCGCGTGTTGCTCCACGAGCCAGGATTTTTCGCGAGGTCAGACTCATCGTTAAGCCAGGGGCTTTGCGGCGACCAGTTTATCGTGACGAGTCCTCCTTCGTTCCACCAGTCGATGAGAACCGCGTTGCACCGGTCAAGCTCTTCCGCGGTGAATATCCGGTCGTGCTCGTAGTCGACGCCAAGGATTCCGGGATACCGCTTTGCCTTCGCGGCGATGTCGCTCATGATCGCCTCGAATCCCATCATGTTCGTGGCCTCGGCTATCTGGCTTCCGTGCCCGCAGTTCTGCCCCGCGATCGCGGCGTTTGCGTTTCCCGTTGACAGGGATGCTATATAGGCCAATACTGAGCGGGCCGCTTTCGTCGCGCGCGCGTCGCATGGCGTGTCGTCGACCGTCCTTCGAGGTTCCCCTGCCTTTGCGCACGGGGCGATCGCGATCAGGAAGAGAAACGCGAGACCGGCGAGTATTCCTTTTTTCATGGTGTCTCCTTGTCGTCCCGATAACGCTATACCGCGATTTTTTCGCTGTCAAGCTTTTCCGGCGTCCGGGAGGAATCCGGGAATTGCTTGCCTTTATGCTATGGAGATATCGCATGAAGATTGCCGTTGTTGCCGGGGGATTGAGCCCCGAGCGGGATGTGTCGCTTTCGTCCGGGAGCTTGATCGCGAACGCGCTGTTGGAAGCGGGACATCGCGTCGCGCTCGTTGATGTCTACGAGGGTTTTGCCTGTGACGCGGAGACGCTCTTCCGTGACGCGTCTTCGCCTGAGCGCTATTCGTATCGGGTTCCGGAAGCTGAGCCTGATCTTGAGGCGATACGGCGGAAAAACGGAAACCGGAGGGAGCTTGTCGGGCCGGGCGTGCTCGAGCTTTGCAGGAGCGCGGATGTCGTGTTCGTCGCGCTGCACGGCGCGATGGGTGAGAACGGCCAGTTCCAGGCATATCTCGACGTGCATGGAATCCGCTATACCGGTTCCGGCTACGCGGGATGCCTTCTCGCGATGGACAAGGACATCACCAAGCGACTGCTCGTTCGCGAGCGTATCCCCACGGCGGAATGGGTCATGCATGACTGTGCGGAAGATGATTTCTCGCGCGTGTCCGCCGCGATCGGCTTCCCCTGTGTCGTCAAGCCATGCGCCTGCGGCTCGAGCGTTGGCGTGTCGATCGTCGAAAACGAGGGCGCGCTTCGTGAGGCTATCGAATGTGCAAAACGATATGAGTTGACGATCCTGATTGAAAGGAAGATAAGCGGCCGCGAATTCTCCGTCGGCGTTCTCGATGGCACGGCCCTTCCCCCGATCGAGATTGTCCCCAAAGCCGGCTTTTACGATTACAAAAACAAGTATCAGGGAGGCCTTACCGACGAGATATGCCCTGCGCGATTGTCCGCGTCCGAGACCGGCGTCATGCAGCGTCTCGCGCTTGCAGTCCACCGGACGCTTCGTCTTGGGGGCTACTCGCGCGTTGATTTTATCCTTGACGAATCAGGTACGTTTTGGTGCCTCGAGGCGAACACCCTTCCCGGCATGACGCCAACGAGCCTGCTTCCTCAGGAGGCTCGCGCCGCCGGGATCGGCTACGGCGAGCTTTGTGAAAAGATCGCCTCAATGGCGCTTGCCTGATCTGCCCTTTGCGCAAGACGCGCCAGCACAGTATGCGTGCTGGTGAGCGTCCAGTCTAGAAAATCCCGAAAAACGCGCTGCGTCCCGCCGCCTTCGGCGCGGCGGTTTTTTTCTTCGCAGGCGCCTTGGCCTTGACGGTAGCTTTCTTGGCTGTGTCCTTCTTGGCAGTAGCCTTCTTCGGCGCAGGCTTTTTTGCCGCGACTTTCTTCGCCGCTACCTTTTTGGTCGCCGGTTTCTTTGCCTTCACTGTCGCCTTCTTTGCGGCTGGTGCCGCTGCCTTCTTCGTGGCGGCTTTCTTTTTCGCGGGCGCCTTGGCTTTTGCGGCAGGTTTTTTCGCGGTCACCTTCTTTGGTGCGGCCTTTTTCGTCGCCGTGGCTTTTGCCTTTGCCGGGGCTTTTTTCGCCGTTCCCGCAGCCTTTTTCACCGTTGTCTTTGCCTTTGCCGGGGCTTTTTTCTCGAGTTCGGACTTCTTTATCGCCTTGATCTTCTTCGCTGCGGGTTTTGCCTTTTTCGCCGTGGCCTTCGCCGGGGCGACCGGGGCCTTGAAGAACGAGGCGTGGAGGTTCCTGTTTTTCATGGAAACGAGGGCGCGCGAGACGAGGTCGTCAAGATCGATCTGATGGTATTGGGACTCGATGAAGTCATAGGTCAGGTGGGCAAGGCCGCATCGGAGATACGCGGTTAGCTTTTCCTGCGAAGCCCCTTGCTTGTACAGGAGATTCAGCCATTTGCGGAGCGCGGCGTTCCCGGTCTCGAAGATCTCGTCCGAGAGAACGGCGCCTGTTTTTTTGAGAATCGCGTTCATCTTGCGGTGAACAAGCGGCAGGTCGCCTGCAAAGGATTCCGCAATAATCTGGCCGCTTATGAGTTTTTCGTCAAGTTTACTGATACCCTTCTGGTCCGCCATCTCTGTCACTCCTTGGCTTATGATTCTTAAAGCATACCACGGTTCGCGCGCGATCGCAGTTGTTTTTTTCGCTCTCCCGGCGTTCGGGTGAGCCTTTTTATGGCATTTTCACCCCGAAAAAACTCGTATCGGGGTAAAAGTTCGCCCCAAAATAGCCAACTGTCGTTCTTGCGCGGGCCTTTCCTGCCAAACTTTTTTCTTGACATCACCCCTCATCCCCTATAATATAGAAGCTGACAGCATCTAATATGGAAGGAGCATACGTATGAGTTTACTGTATGTGGTTCTCCCGGCTGCCGGTTTGATTCTTGGATGGACTATTCGCTGGCTTTATGCCAGATTTCAACTATCTGCGTCTGAACAGAGAGCGGAACGTGTAAAACAGGATGCTATAAAAGAAGCAGAAGCCCAAAAGAAGGAAATACTTCTAGAAGCAAAAGAACAGCTTATTCGGGAAAGAAACCAGCAGGAACGGGAAAATCGTGAGCGCCGGAGCGAACTTCAGCGCTATGAACGGCGTTTGACGCTAAAAGAGGAAACCCTCGACAAGCGCAGCGAGCAACAGGACAAGCAGGAAGAGCATTTTACCGAGCAGGAAAAGGCTTTCGTCGAGCGTGATAAATTCCTCCTTGGTGAGGAAGAGCGGTATCGACAAGAGCTCGTGCGCATTTCCGGCCTGACCGCCGATGAAGCCAAAAGCCTGATCATCAAGGACCTCGAAAACGAGGCTCGCCATGATGCCCAGGGGTTATTGAACAAGATTGAACAGGAAGCACAGCTTTCGGCCGAAAAGAAGGCCCGCGACATCCTCGTCACCACGATCCAGCGCATTGCGACGGAAACGACGAGCGATATTACGGTCGCGACAGTAAGCTTGCCGAGCGACGAGATGAAGGGACGGATTATCGGCCGCGAGGGTCGGAACATCCGCACACTCGAGACTCTTACGGGTGTTGATGTCATCATCGACGATACCCCTGAAGCGGTCGTTATTTCGTGCTTTGACCCCGTACGCAAGGAAATCGCGAAGGTCTCCCTCGAGCGGCTCATCCTTGACGGGCGGATTCATCCCGCGCGGATCGAGGAGATCGTTCAGAAGGTTACCCGCGAGATTTCGCAGAAGATCTTCGAGGAAGGGGAGAAGGTTCTCTTTGACCTCGGTATTCACAATATGAGCCAGGAAGGCGTTCGCGCCCTCGGTCGGCTCTATTTCCGCACGAGTTATGGGCAGAACGTCCTCTATCACTCGAAGGAAGTCGCGATGGTGGCGGGCATGCTCGCCAGCGAAATCGGCGCGAACCGCGAGCTCGCGAAGCGCGCTGCGTTGCTCCACGATATCGGTAAGGGCGCGGAAAACGATTCCGACCAGAATCACGCCGAGGTCGGTATGGAGATGGCGCGCAAGATGAACGAGGACCCCAAGGTCATCAACGCGATCGGCGCGCACCATAACGACGTCGAGGCGACGAGCCTTGAGGCGGTACTCGTCCAGATCGCCGACGCGATTTCTGCCGCGCGCCCCGGCGCCCGGCGCGAGACGATCGATAACTACGTGAAGCGCCTTGAGAACCTCGAGGCGATCGCCGAGAGCTTCAACGGCGTCGAGAAGGCCTACGCCATCCAGGCGGGTCGTGAGCTTCGGGTTCTCGTTAACAACGAGAAGATCCCGGACGCCGACGTGAAGGAACTCGGTCGCGAGATCGCGAAGAAGATAGAAAACGATCTCCGGTATCCGGGGCGCATCCGCGTCACGTTGATCCGTGAGACAAGAATTGTCGAATATGCCCGGTAGGGCATATTCGACTAGAGAAACCCGCCTGTGGCGGGTTTCTCACGTGGAGCACGTGCGGTAGCGCGTACTCTTGGAAAGGCCGGACTGATGTCCGGCTTTTTTTATTGCTCCGCGTCTTATTGATCGAACTTGTAATTTTGGCATTGCTTCGCTACTATTGCTGGCGGAGGGAGCAATGAAATCTCACCTTTATGTAGTCAGTGTTTTATCTTTACTGGTATTTGTTCTCTCGGGGGCAATTGCGGCGGGGAAACCCGCGGGTAGCAAGGAACTTGTGGTCTATGCCTACGATTCCTTTACGGCCGACTGGGGCCCGGGACCGGAGCTTGCACGGCTTTTCGAGGCAAAGACCGGTTATCGCGTGACCTTCCTTTCGTGCGGCGACGCCGCGCAGGTGCTTTCGCGCGCGGTTCTCGAGAAGGCTTCTCCATCGGCCGACGTGCTCGTTGGCATCGACAACAACCTGATCGATACCGCACGTCGCGTGGGTGTGCTTGAGCCGTATAAGCCTGCGAAGGGCGACGCCGTCGTTCCGGTCGATCTTCGCCTCGCCGACGATTGGCTTCTCACCCCGTACGATTGGGGCGCGTTCGCGATCATATTCGATACGGCCTCCGGCATTAAACCGCCGGCAAGTCTTGCGGAACTTGCCAGTCCGGTATACGCAAAAAAAATCATCATGATGGATCCGAGGACGAGTACGCCCGGTACCGGCTTTCTTGCGTGGACGATTGGCGCGTACGGAAAGGACTACGCCGATTATTGGCGCCGGCTGAAGGGGAACCTCCTGACCTTGTCGCCCGGATGGGACGCGGGATACGGGCTTTTTACCTCGGGAGAGGCGCCTCTCGTGATCAGCTACACGACGAGCCCTGCGTATCACCTCGAAAGCGAGAAGTCGACCCGCTATCGCGCGCTTGTTTTCCCGGAGGGCCATCCCGTTCAGATCGAGGGGATCGGTCTCGTGAAGGGTGCGAGGAACCCCGAGGCGGCAAAAGCGTTTATTGACTTTATGCTGACTGACGATGCGCAGACGGTGCTTCCGTTAACCCAGTGGATGTATCCGGTTTCGCGGATAGTGAAATTGCCCGATTCGTTCAGTGCCGCGCCCGCGGTGCCGCGCCTTCGTGCGGTCCCGTCCGCCGATGTTGCGGCGGCGATTGACCCCGTCATTTCCATTCTTTCGAAGTGAGCGGCATGCGTCCAGTTCATCTCGCCGCTCTCGTTCTTGCGGCTGTCTCGTTCTCTGTTGTCCTTCTTGCGTTCGTGGTTCCGGCGCTCGCGGCCATCGCTCCGACTTTTGGGAGCGTTGCGGCGAGTGGTGGCGTGTCCGGTGGCATCGCGGAATTTCCGCGTTCGCTTCCTTTCGCGCGCATCATGTCCGCGCTCCGCTTTACGCTGGTCGAGGCCCTTCTTTCCGCCGTCGTCGCGGTAATCGTGGGAATCCCCGCGGCGCTGCTCGTCGCGCGAAGGAATTTTCCGCTCCGTCGCTTTTTGCTCTCGCTATCGGGAGTTCCGCTCTGCGTTCCGCCCGTTATCATCGCGCTCGCCTTCGTTTTGTTTTACGGGAGGCAGGGATACCTCAACGTGTTCCTGATGTCGGCCTTCGGTCTCAAGGACCCACCGGTTACCTTTCTGTACTCGCTTGCGGGCGTCGTGATCGCGCACGGCTTTTACAATTTTCCCGTTGTGCTCCGCACGGTGTCCGTCGCCTGGGAGCGGCTCGACGAGGCTGAGGAAGAATCCGCGCTCCTTCTCGGCGCGGGGCGATTTCGCGTGTTCAGGACGATCACTCTTCCCTCGCTTTCAGGCGCGATCCTGTCTTCGGCCGTTCTCGTTTTCCTCTACTGCTTCTTCAGTTTCGTCATCGTGCTTCTTTTCGGCGGGGTCGGGGGGACCACGCTCGAGGTCGAGCTTTATCAGGCAGCGAGATCCTCGCTCGACTTCCGCGCCGCCGGTTTCATAGCGACGGTCGAGACCCTTGCCGCGCTTGGCATCGTCATCGCGTACGCGCGCATCGATCGCCACGCGGTTTCCGCGTTTCGCGGCGGCTCCCTGCGGGAACGAAAGAGGCTTTCGGGAATCGGCGAGCGTTTTGCCGCAATCGCTTATCTCTTGTTCATCGCGGTGTTTTTTGTCGGACCTCTCATATCGATAGTTGCCCGCTCGTTCCTCGTTTTCTCAGGCGGCGCGTTTTCGGGCGGCTTGCACGTTAGTCCCTCGGTGTGGCTGACTCTGTTCGGGCGAAGGAATTTTCTTCCGGCGCTTTTCAATACGGTTACGATCGCCCTTGCGGCATCAGCCTTCGCGACGGTGGCAGCCCTTTTTTTTGCGCTTGTCTCCGATCGCTCCGATCCTTCTTCCGGCTATTCTTCGCTCGGCAAGACTCGTTCTTGTTTTTGCTCGCGCTCGCGCGCCCTTGCGTTCAGGGTGATTCCGCTCATGCCGCTCGCGGTATCATCCGTGATGCTCGGTTTCGGATGGACTCTTCTCGCACCGCGCGGTAACGGACTCGTTCTCGCGCTCGCACAGGCGGCAATCGCGTGGCCGTTCGCGTGGACGCAAATACGCGCCGCGCTTTCACGCGTCCCCCGCTCCGTGCGCGACGCGGCTCAGCTTCTTTCGCCGAACAAACTCGACGTTCAGTTCCGCGTGCTCATTCCTCTCGTGAGGAAGGGAATTCTCTCGGGGGCTGCTTTCGTTTTCGCGATCAGCGCGGGAGACGCGACGCTTCCGCTCGTGCTTTCGATCAGGCAATTCGAGAATCTGCCGCTCATGCTTTTCAGGCTCGCGGGGTCGTACCGGTTTTCCGAGGCGTGCGCGTGCGCCGTTTTTCTCGGACTGCTGACCGGCTTCGTTTTTTTCATGCAAGACGCCGCGGATCGCGGCGAAAGGGGTTCGCCGTGAGCGCGTATCTTGAGGTTACGGGCCTTCGCAAGGATTGGCCCATGCGGGCGGTCGACGTATCGTTTTCAATGGATGAGGGAAGCTCCCTTGCGTTGCTTGGCCCGTCGGGCTGCGGAAAATCTACCGTGCTCAGGATGATCGCGGGGCTCGTTAAGCCCGATTCAGGCGAGGTCTGGCTCGGGGGAAAGGATATTACCGCGTTGACCCCAGGCGCGCGCGGCGTGGGAATGGTTTTTCAGGATCACGCGCTCTTTACGCACCTCACGGTCGAGGACAATATCGGCTATGGACCCGTTTCATCAGGTGCGACGAGGAAAGAAAGCCGTCTTTTGGCCGCCGAATGGCTTACACGCTTTGGTCTTGAAGGCTTTTCCCGGCGCAGGGTCGATACCCTTTCAGGCGGTGAGCGGCAACGCGTCGCGCTTGCGCGCACCCTCGCGGTAAACCCCCGGCTCGTCCTCTTCGACGAGCCGCTTTCCGCCCTCGATGCCGATCTCAGGATTCGCCTTCGCGAGGAGCTTCGCTTTCGTCAGCGATCGCTTGGCTATACCGCGATCTACGTAACCCATGACGTCGCCGAGGCGGAATTCCTCGCGAACCGAATCGTCACCATGGCGTAACGCGAAACCCGCACGGGAAATCATAGACGCGTTTCGGCTCGTTGGGTATACTTCCGTTCTATGGGTTTTCGTTTTACCGACTATGACGTGATCGTCATCGGCGGGGGGCACGCCGGCATTGAGGCCTCCCTCGCATCCGCCCGCATGGGCGCGTCTACGCTTCTTGTCACGCAGGCTCTTGATACCATCGGCAAGCTTTCCTGCAATCCTTCCATCGGCGGAATATCGAAAGGCAATATAGTCCGCGAGATCGACGCGCTCGGCGGCGAGATGGGTCGACTCGCCGACGCGACGATGATACAGTATCGCCTCCTTAACCGGAGCCGCGGCCCCGCCGTGCAGGCGCCCCGCGTGCAGGCGGATAAATGGCGCTATCACCAGCTCGCGAAGCACACGCTCGAGCTCGAGAAGAACCTTCACCTCTATCAGGATACCGTTGTCGACTTCGTTTCAAGCGGCCGCGACCCCGACGGGCGCGTCGACTCAGGCGAGATACAGGCAATCGTCACTTCGCGAGGGCGCGCGATTTCGGCGAAGGCCGTCGTGCTTACGACCGGCACTTTTTTGGAAGGTAAGATATTCATCGGCGAGTTCGAGGCCCGCGAGGGAAGGCTCGGCGAGCAGGCCGCGCTAGGGCTTGGGTGCGCGCTCAGGCGAATGGGGTTCAACGTCGGACGACTCAAAACCGGGACTCCACCGCGCATCCTTCGCGGATCGGTCGATTTTTCTGTTCTCGAAAGGCAGGAAGGCGACGCGGAGGTCAGGCCATTCTCTTACGCCTATGACTCGATCGATCGACCGGCGGTTCCGTGCTGGCTTGCCTACACGAACGAGGCGACCCACCAAGTAATCCGGGACAACATCTCCCGATCGCCGCTCTATTCCGGCAAGATACAGGGCATCGGCCCACGTTATTGCCCCTCGATCGAGGACAAGGTCGTTCGCTTCGCCGAGCGCGAGCGCCATCAGCTTTTTCTCGAGCCCGAAGGGCTCGATACCGAGGAACTCTACATCAACGGGCTTTCGTCCTCGCTTCCGGAGGAGGTGCAGGATTCGTTCATGCGAACGATAAAGGGCTTGGAGGCGGCGGTGGTGACGCGGCCTTCGTACGCGGTTGAGTACGATTACGTCGAGCCGACCCAGCTGACAGCCGCGCTCGAGACGAAGCGGATACGAGGGCTTTTTACCGCGGGGCAAATCAACGGAACTTCGGGATACGAGGAAGCAGGCGGGCAGGGAATCATCGCCGGGATCAACGCCGCCCTTTGCGCGCGCGCGGCCTCTCGCGGCTCGCGTGAGCGCTATGAACCCTTTATCCTCGGCAGGGCCGACGCGTATATCGGCGTGCTCATCGACGATCTAGTCACGCTCGGCACGAAGGAGCCGTATCGCATGTTCACCGCGCGCGCCGAATACCGGCTCAGGCTCAGGCACGACACCGCCGACGAGCGGCTTACCGAGCGCGCAGCGGCCGTGGGGCTCGAGCGTCCGGACGCGATCGAGCGGCTTCACCGCAAGCTCGACCTTCGCGCCGGGATCACCGCGCTCTGGCAAGAACGGAGGGTCAGAACCTCGGACGCCGGATCCTATCCGTCGCTCGAAAAGCACGTCGGAAAAAGCTGCGCTGACGCGCTCCGTGATCCCCTCGTACCGCTTGAGGACATCCTCGCGCTCGATGAAACCTTTCGCGCGTTTCCGCCCGAGATCAGGACGGCCGCCGAACTCGAGATCCGCTATTCGCACTACATCGACGCGCAGGATAAGCGCGTTGACCGGCTTCGGCGCATGGATGGCATGCCGATCCCGGACGCGTTTGACTATGACGCGGTAAGTGGCCTTTCAATGGAATCTAAGACGAAGCTGAAGACCATCAGGCCGGCGACACTCGGGCAAGCATCGCGGATATCCGGCTTGCGCCCTTCGGACGTGATGCTTCTCATGGTTCATTTGCGATAAGCGTTTTGGGATGATTGGGTAACGGAGCGCGCGGTGGTTTTTTTAGGCCCGAATGCGCGCGGTGATCGGGGGACAAATCCCCTCGCAAACGAGTTTATCCGCGTCCTTTTCGGTAATAATGCCTTCGGCGACGAGGTTGAAAATCTGACGACTGACCGAGTGATCGAAGAAGAGAAGGTCGTCGGTTCCAATCGTGAGCGGGACGCCGGCGTCGATCATCTTCTTTACGGGATGGACCTTGAGCGACGGGACTGCGCCGAGCATCAGATTGCTCTGCGGGCAGATATTGCAGCGGACCTTGCGATCGGCAAGGAACTTGAGGACCTTGTCGTCCTGTGCCGCGCCGATCCCGTGCTGAACCTCGTCAAGGTCGAAGAACTCGACGAAACGTTGCACCGAATGCGCGTTCGAAAATTCACCGACATGCGCCTTTTTCTTGATGCCCAGGGCTTCCGCCTTGGTGAAGATGTACTTGAACTCCTCGATGCCTTCCTCGATCTCGGGACCGTAAAGGTCAATACTCCTGAAAATGCCGCTTTCCATGAGCGGAATGACCCATCGGGCAATTTTATCCTTGTCGAAGGTTTTTCCAAGGCCCAGTTCGGGGCGCATCTCAATCTTACCCGCGTATCGCGAGACAAAATCGGTGACCATGAGGAGGAATTTATCCATATCTTCGCGGAAGTGGACCATGAAGCCGATATCGATGGAACCTTCAAGGATCGTCACTCCATCCTCGATCGCATCATGCACGGACATGTCTATAAGGCTCACAACGTCCTCGGCGGTCTGGCAGCGTGGACGGGTATACTGTGAAATGATGTTGTGCATGTCGTCGAGGCCGTTCATGAAGCGGGGGAAATTCGGAATAGGGGTACCGGACCATGCCAGGTATGAATTGTAGTGCATACCTAGATTCAGATGGTTGTGGGCATCTACTTTGGGCTGCGAAACGTAGTACTGAAAGTCCCTCATTCAAATTCCTTGTAACTTATACTAATTCTAAAATTGTATCACGATACAGCGGGAATTCCACCTGGAAAATACCGCTGTTTCAGTAATTTATCGGCAAAACGAGTCGAAAACTTGATTGGACAACGCCTTTTCTCATTCGTCGACCCGTCGGGCTGTGCCGCTTCTAAGATAAAAAAGCCAGGTTTCGGCGGGTTTTCCACGAAGTTCCCGTGCGGCCTTTCGGTAGACGCCGAGCTGCGCCGCATGCACGGAAGGGTCTTCCACGCGATCCGTTTTGTAATCGATCACGTATACTTTTTCTTCGGTTTCAAAGACAAGGTCCATCTGTCCGGAAACCGTGACTGCGCGGCCTTCGAGGGTATATCGCGTGATAAAGCCATATTCGTTTTCCCTCCAGGTTGTGTTTTGCGCGAGGGTACCGAGCTCGGAGGCGAGAAAGCGTCCGGCCATTTCGTCGACAGTGGCCTTAAGGTCCTCGGGCATAAAGGACGGAAATCCCGTAAAACTCGCCTCGATCGCGCGGTGGGCGTAGGTTCCAAAATCCGCAGGAGACGTTCCGGTGCGCGCGAGAAGCCGGTCGAGCGGATCCGCGCTATCGGTGGGTTGGGCCTGTTGTGGCGATTCCCCGGCGTTTTCCTCCTCTGACGGGAGGCTCGTCGCGGTGTACCGGTTTTTGGGCGAAGGGGGATATGAGGCTTTCACGATCGCATCATACCTTCGCGCGATATCGGCGTTCGTCGTGAGATCCTTGAAATCGGCTTTCCGCGCCTGGCTTTCGAGGGTGCGGGGAAGTATTTCCGTCACCGTTACGTTGGGGATGGGATTTCCTGCGGCGTCTTCGGAGACTATCGCGGAGAGGATCATCCTGAGGAAGCTTTGCCGTTTTGGTACGGAAGTTCCGTCATCGTCGGAAGCGCTTCCCGATTCGAGCCAGGGAGCCAGTAGCTCCATGAGCGCGTCCCCTTCGCGCGGCGTTTCGGTCGCGTCGGCCTTGAGCGAGACGGTCCCCGAAACGAAAAGCCTCGTTCCCGCGCGCGTCATCGCGACGTACAGGAGCCTTCTCGTTTCAGCGATCTCGCGCCTGAGGTCGCCGTCGCGGTCGCGCTCGTAGAACCAGTTGTCGCGCGCGCTTTCGTTCTCGTCCGAAGCGCCGGTGTTTACCGATATACCGCTTTCCGTGGAATAATAAACCGGGCTCGAGTTCCTGTTTCCGTTTCCGTCGGAGCCCGCGTCGACGAGAAAGACGACGGGGAATTCGAGCCCCTTGCTTTTGTGGACGGTCATGAGGCTCACGCCGCCCGAGCGCTCTACCGGTATGTCGAGGCCCTCGATCTTGTCTCCCGTTTCCATGAGGCCCGCGATACGATCGAGGAAGCCCGCGAGGCTCAAGCCTTCCGCGTCCGCCTGACGCGCGAGCTCGAAGAAATAATCGTAGAGCTCGGCATAGTGTCTGAGCCCGGGTCCTGCGAAAAGCGCGTAGCGGTACCCCTCGTCGTACCAAAGGCGGGTGACGAGCTCTGCCGCCGGGACTCGATCGGCGTCTTCGCGGATCGCGCGATACAGGCTACGCCCGCGCTCGAAGCGGTCCAGGTCGGCGGCGGAAAGCCCTGCGTCAATTTCCTCTCCGAAAGGCGGCGGAAGCGGAAGGTTCTTCTCTGCCGGGACCGTGCGAGCGAGCACTGCGCGCGCGAAGCCGAGGTCGCTTATGCCGACGAAGGGAGAGCGGAGCAGTGTCGCGTACGCTGTATTGTCAGCGGGGTACACCGCGAGCCTCAGGAGTGCGTAGATGTCATTGACCGGCGCGTCGGTAAAAAGCCCGCGCACGTTTTCGGTTTGATACGGGATTCCCCCGTCGCGAAGCTGGCGCTCGAGCGATTGCTGGTTCGTTCCCGACCGGAAGAGGATAGCGATATCGCTGTACGAGCAGGGAACCGTCTTTCCGTCCTTTCCCGTAACAGGCGTTTGTGAGTCGACAAGTTCCCGGATCCGGGTCGCGACGGCGTTCGCCTCGGTATCCTCAGGGGAAAGAAAGCCTGGCCGTTCCTTGTCGAAGTTTTCCTTGGGCACGAGCAGGATATCGAGTGACGGAGTGACGTCATTATTTTTCTTGATTGCGCCGATCGGCAGAAACTCCGCCTCATAGAGCGGCCGCTTTCCCGTTTCGTCGCGGATTCCGTCGGGGAATACATAGGGGAAGACGCGATTGAAGATATCGATGAGCGCCGTCTCGCTTCGGTAGTTTGTCCCGAGCTCGGGAGCGCGGTGCTTTCTTTCGGGGTCGAGATCGCGCTCGAGCGCGCGGAACACCGAGACGTCAGCGCCCCTGAAGCGATATATCGACTGCTTTTCGTCGCCGACGAAAAAAAGCTTTCCTTCCTCCAGCTCCTCGGGAAGCGGCGGTGATTTGGCGTCGCGATCGGCCTTCTCCGCGATGAGGAACAAAAGATCCCGCTGCAGCTCGTTATCGTCCTGAAACTCGTCGATCATGATCGACTGTATGGCGTTCTTCCAGACGTTTCTGAGCGCGATGTCATTCGCGAGCGCGTCGACCGCCATGCGCGCGACGTCGGTAAAGGTGAGTATCCCGGCCTCGCGTTTTTTTCGGTTGAAAGTGTCCTGAAATTCCGCGAGCAGCGCGAAGGTTTCCTTGATGCAGTCCTCGTTGAGCGCCCAGTTCGCGACGGCGAGGAATTCCGCGTGGAGCGTATCCTTGAAGGCTGAGAACAGTTCCTTCAGCTCGACGAGCACGGGATCGGTTACCGCCCCGGGCTTCTTGCACGCGGCGAGGCGAACGCAGGCGACGAGAAATGCCTTGAGCGATTCGCGGTCGCCTGGCACGGGCGCTTCCGGTATTTCGGGGATCGCCTCCTTGATGGACGCCAGCGTCTTTCCTTTTGCTGAGGGGAGGTTCGCGATCGCGGACATCGTTTCGATAATCGCTTCCGAAAGCGAAACGATCCGCGCCTTGGTCTCCTTTTTTTGCGCTTCGTAATATCCCGCGAAGTCGAGCGGATGCGAAAGTGATGAGTACCTGATCATCGTGTCCGCGAAAAGTTTCGCCGGGAGCTCCGCCATCCGGAACCGTTTTGAGAGTTGCCGGATCGCCTGGCTTTTTCGGTGCTCGAGGAAAAAAGGAAGCGCGAGTTCCTCGGCGATGTCGCGAACTTCGTCCGCGTCGGTCCTGAAATCGGGCGTGACTCCATACGAGCGGCATGCGTTCCGCGCGATCGAGCTGCAGAAGGAGTCGAGCGTCGCGATGCGCGCAAGATGAAATTTATCGACTGCCTCGCGCGCGCGATCGTCGTCGATCTCCCTGAGCGTGTCGTAGATTCTTTTATACATCTCGGCTGCGGCCTTGCGCGTGAAGGTGAGGGCGAGTATCCCGTCGACCGGTATGCCCTTTTTCACGACAAGATGCACGTAGCGCGCCGCGAGGACGCGGGTCTTTCCCGAACCAGCGCCCGCCGCGATCACCGCGTTCGTTTCTATCCGCGCGGCTTCCCGTTGGTTCTCGTCAAGTTCCTGTATCAGTTCTTCGTACGTGCGCATCATGGCCTCACCGAGTAAACATAGCGGCAGATTTTACGGAAGCTGCAGGAAACGCATTCCTTCCAGGGAAGCGCGCCAGGCCTGACGAAGTTTTCGGTCTCTACGCAATCGGCGAAGCGGGCGGTCATCTCGCCGAACGCCTGCATCGATTCTTCGAATTCATCGCGCGTAAAAGACTTCGTCCTCGCGTGCCATCCGATTATTTCGGGGTCATTAATGACCGGTTGATACTTTCCGTCCTTGATATTCCCGAACCACGCGAACTCGAGCTTCGTTCCCTTGCAGGGGCTTTTCTCCGCGCGTTCGGCGAGGAACGCGTACATCGGCATCTGGTAATCTCCGATTCCCTGTCCGTCCTTCACGGCATAGTCGCCGGTCTTCGGTATCCTTCCGCTTTTGTAGTCAATGAGCACGGCCGAAAGATCTCCCGGTCTCGCCGAGACCCGGTCGATGCGACCGTAATACGAAAGGCCGCCTTCCGCGAACGTAAGGGATTCCTCGAGCAGGACCGGCGCGTAGCCGTCGAGTTTTTCTCGATCGCATTCAAGCATCCGGCAAACCCCTTCGGTGATGCGGTCCGCGAGCGTATCGATGAGCGGTTCGACGAGCGGGCCCGCAAACTCGTCATGGTCGCGCGCCGCGGTTGACGCAGCCTCTGCCGCCCATGACTTGTACGCGTCGATGTTCTTTCCGTTAAACGCGCCGTCCGTTTCCCGTATGCGGGAATATACCTTGAAAAGGACGTCATGGTAGAGGATGCCGAGGTTGCGCTCGTTCATGAGTTCGGCGTCGTACGCCTCTTCCTTGATCGCGAGAACCGTGCCGAGAAACCATTTCGCGCCGCACAGAGCGAAGGTGTTGAGATCGGTCGCAGTTACGCGCCTTCCATCCTTGTTCATCGTCCGATTTTGTATTCGCGCGGTGAGCGCGTCGACGCGGGCTGTGTACGCGCCGGTAAGGTATGAAAAGCCGCGCGATGCGGCCATCGCGCGCCAGGAGGTGAATCCGTTTTTTTGCGCGGGATAAAGCCGGTCCGGTTCCTTTCCTTTCTCGGTAAGCCATTCAGCCTCCGCGAGGAATGGGTCGCTTCCGTCGTGCGGCGTGTCGGCCCGCGCTTCGGAGGCAGGCTCGAAGGCGCTGTGCGCGGTCCGGTAGCCGGAGAACGAGCGGACTGCGCACGAAAAGCGCGCGCCAGGCATTACCGTTCCGGTGACTGGGGGCTCGAGCGGACAGCGGCGATAGAGGCTGAAAAACGCGCGCGACGCGTCGACGTCCATAAGCGAGAGGCTTTCGCGCTTGTCCTGCCTGAGGTAGTCAAGCGGGCTGTAGACGACGGTCGCATTATCCTGGCTCGCGTCGATCACGAAGTGCCAGGGAAAGGGCGTTCCCGCGGCGACCCGGTAGGGGAAAACGTTGACCCCCCTTGAGTTCCGCTTCGGGACGTATCGCTTTTCGTCGAGCATCGAAACGAAAAGCGCATACGGGCGCTCGGGGATCAACGCGGCAAAGCGGGACTCAAGCGAGGCAAGGGCGTTTAGTTCCTCGACGCAGCGTGCGAGCACGGCGTCATCCTCGGGGGACAAGAGGCTCATGTCGAGAAAGGATTCTCGAAATACGAAATAGCGGTTTCGTATCTCGGTGAAGGACGTCGCGCCGACGATCGACGATAGCGCGTCGCGGAGCTTGCGGTACCATTTGTGAAGATCCTTGTTGCTGAACTCGCCGGTTGAAGGCGCCTTGAACGCCGCGTCCCATACGTCGACTTTTTTTCCGTCGTCTTTCCATCCGGTGACGCAATGGTTCCTGATGCCGAAGTCGACGAGATCCTCGGCGTGTTGCCGCTCTTTCCAGGGGATTACCCGATCGAGGAGCAGCGTCTTGAAGCGCGTAAAGGCGAAGCCGGCGGAGACCGCCTCTTCAAGGAGAGGGAAAAGCCTTCCGCCCGGACAGCGACCGAGCGGCGATCCCGCGCGATACTCGACCGGGATTCCGCGGAGTGAAAACTCGCGGAGGACATATGGCGCGACGCTCTCGATGTCGGGAACGCTTACGGCGATGTCCTCGGGCTTTCCGCCTTTCCTGATTATCGATTCGATGTCGAGCGCAACCTGGCGAATCTCGTCGCGCGTGGTTTCGTAGGCCGAAAGGCGGAACTCCGCTTCGGATTCCTCGTCGCGCTCAGCGTAGGCGGACACGGTTCTGATAAACGGCGCGTCCGCGAGAAGTTCCGCGTATTCGGCGAAATCCTCGATCGCCTCCGGGAAGAATATGATGAAGCGGTCTCCCGTGTCCCGGAGCGGCGGCCGCTGCCAGGAAGGCTCGAAGAGCGAATTCGACTCGAGAAAATGGGCGTAGTCCGCTTTCAGCGTCGACAGGTCGCGATCCTCGGCGTCGGTCTCGCGACCGCGCCGGCTCGCGAGGCGCATTCGCTCGAGCAGGGCGAGTGAGGGAAGCAACCGCGCTATCCATGTCGCGAATACCGCGCCTTCTGTGGCATAGGGTTCGGGGATGAGCGACGAGAAAAGGCGGGGAGAGGAATCTGCGTTCCTTCGCGCGAGGTCGAGGGCATAGAGCTTTCTCAGGATCGCTGAAACGGGCTGCTTCCCGGCGACTGAGGCTTGCACGGACTGTTCCTTGAACCGGTCCCACGCGATAAACCTGCGGGAGGGGAGCGTGTTGCGTCCGGTTATGGCGAGCGCGGCCTCAAGCCAGAGGCCTGCCGCGACGTCGGACGGAAACACGAATATGACAGAATCGTCGCTTCCTTCCGCGCGGACGAGACGCTCGACTGGGTTCGCGCTCACGCCTTACATCCCCGCGGTCTTGAGGTTGTCGAATTCCTGCTTCATCTTGGTGAACTCGTTTCGGATCTGCACGGTCTGGTTTGACTGCCGCGCGAGCCGCTGTGCAAGGAGGCGGGAAAGGAAGATGCCGTAGTGCGGGTGCTGGCGTATCAGCGTGATGAATTCCATCTTCGGGATTTTCACGAGCGAACCCGTGCCGATCGAAATGATCGTCGCGGAGCGGCGGTCGTTGAGGAGAAAGGACATCTCGCCGATGAAGATATCGTTCGGGTTGAGCACGGTAACGAGTTTTCGCTTGACGTACACCGCGTACTTTCCCGTGCGAATATAGTAGAGATCGTTCGAGAGCTCGTTCTGCCGGCAGACGACCTCCTTGTCCTCGAAGTTGAGGATCTGCTGTTCCTGCATGATAACGGGAATGGAGTTCGTCGCGTCGCGCTGGTTGGCGATCTCGAACGTCGCCTCGTTGCCCTTGTCATTGTAGGTGACCCTGGAGACGAACGACTCGGCGAGCTTGATGCCCATGCCATGGAGTCCCGCAGTCATATCGCCGGCAAGGCGCGACTTCCAGTCGAAACCCTCGCCGTCATCGCGCACGGAGATTCGTGTGCGCACGTTTGATATCTCGTAGGAGATGTATACCTTCTTCTTCGAGGCCTCGTCTTCCTTGCTCTTCTCGGCGATCAGGTCGAGCATATTCTTTCCGTCAGAAAGCCAGGCGGTTTTCTCGTCGTAGGTTATTTTGCAGTTGCCGTGCTCGACCGCGTTGAGGAGGAGCTCCATGAGCGCGCCCTGCACGGCGGAACGGCCCTCGTCGTTGATGCGGTTAGTGTTGTAGAGATAGCCTGTTATCAGGCTACAGTAAAAAAGTATATCGATGGGATCATTATCGCTGATGAAGGACCCCGTCTCGTTCGTGTTCATCTGCTGCTGCATTCCTCGGTTGAAAAGGAACTGCTGGTTGCGATTCAGTATTCGGAGGAGCCGCTCGCAGTTCTTCTCGAAATCTGGTCGCCTGAGGACGAGAAGAATGTTGGGATCTCGCTGCCGTTCGAGAGAGGATTTTTCCTGATGGTTGTTCACGACCGCGATGATACCGCCGAAAAGTAGCCAGGGGTCGGCATGAATGCATTTCATCAACTCGTCTGCGGAGAGGGTAGGGTCACCGAAGTCGATGATCTTGATTTCCGGAAGTTCATAATTGAAATACGAAATGACCTCATCCTGTTGGCTAAGGAAGACCGGGACGAAGACGCCCGAAGATTTTTCGCAGGCTGAACGGAAGGCTTGTATGGTGGTAGCGGTCTTGCTTACGATAGGGATGCTTTTCATGCTTTCTCCATACGTTTATTCTAGCACAAAACACGGCAACACACTATAATTTATTCGATTTATGGAAAACGTGAGATTCTTGCCGGGCAAGCCGCTACCGCCGGGCGCCACCGTAACCGCGGAAGGCGTCAACTTCAGCGTCTTTACCCGAAACGGTACCGGTGTGATCCTCGAGCTCTTTCGCGGAAGCGAAGACGCGACGCCGTACTGCAGCTATACGCTCGACTCGCGCGTCAATCGCACCGGAGACATCTGGCATGTCTTCGTGTCCGGGATCGGCAAGGATACCCTGTATCTCTATCGGGTCGACGGACCGTTCCGACCGAACGAGGGATTGCGCTTCAACGTGCATAAATACCTCCTCGACCCGTACGCGAAGGCGCTCACGCCTTCATCCATATTTCGCAACATCGCAGCCGCTTCCTCCCATCCGTTGCACGTCGACGCCGACCTCGCCTACAACACCACGCACACCGCCGCCGGTTTTCCGAAATGCATCGTAATCGACGACAACGACTTTGACTGGCAGGGCGACCGCCCGCTCAACTATCCGCTTCGCTACAGCGTTGTCTACGAGGCGCACGTTCGTGGTCTTTCCGTCCATCCGTCGTCGCGCCTTCCCCACGCGGGAACCTATCGCGGCATCATCGAGTCGATTCCGTATCTCAAGGACCTCGGCATCACGAGCCTCGAGCTCCTTCCGATCAACGAGTTCGACGAATATGAGAATGCCCGGACCAACCCGCGAACGGGCGAGCCGCTCAGCAACTACTGGGGCTACAGCACGATCGCGTTTTTCGCGCCGAAGGCAACCTACGCCTCGGATAACTCGGGATCGGCCCATGTGCGCGAATTCAAGGAGATGGTACGAGAGCTTCACAAGGCCGGTATCGAGGTGATCCTGGACATCGTGTTCAACCACACCGCCGAGGGAAACGAGCGCGGCGTCACGATGAGTTTTCGCGGCTTCGACAATTCGATCTATTACATGCTTGAGGACAACAAGCGCTATTACCGCAATTACTCAGGCTGCGGCAACACCGTCAACTGCAACCATCCGGTCGTGCGAACCTTTATCCTCGAGTGCCTGCGCTATTGGGTCACCGAGATGCACATCGACGGCTTCCGGTTCGATCTCGGCTCGATCCTGGGGCGCGACCAGAAGGGACACATGCTCGAGAACCCTCCGATGCTCGAACGGATCGCCGAGGATCCCGTGCTCAGGCAGACCAAGATTATCGCGGAGGCATGGGACGCCGGCGGCGCCTATCAGGTCGGCTGGTTCCCCGGCGGGCGCTGGGCCGAATGGAACGACCGGTTCCGCGACGACGTGCGGCTTTTCTGGCGCGGCGACACGGGAACGGTGCATCATTTCGCGACGCGCCTTACCGGCTCTTCCGACCTCTACCTTCGCGACGGGCGCAAGCCCTTTCACTCGGTCAATTTCCTCACGAGCCACGACGGCTTTACCTTGAACGACCTCGTTTCCTACAACGGCAAGCATAATGACGAGAACGGCGAGTCGAACCGCGATGGCAGCGACCACAACGCGAGCTATAACTATGGGTACGAGGGGCCGACCGACAGCCCGGTGATCGCGGCAATCCGAAACCGTCAGGTTAAGAACATGCTTTTGAGCTTGCTCCTTTCGCTCGGCACGCCGATGATCCTCATGGGCGACGAGATCAGGCGAACGCAGCGGGGAAATAACAACGCCTACTGCCAGGACAACGACACGTCCTGGATGGACTGGTCCTTCCGCGAGCGTCACGCCGACATATTCCGTTTCGTGCGCGAGGTTATCCGGTTCCGCAAGTCGCATAAGGCCTTTCTCCGCCCGGAATTCCTGACGGGAATGAACGAGTCCTCTCATACCGCCCCCGATATCACCTGGTTCGGCGAGGACGGGCTGCCCGCCGACTGGTCAAAGCTCGATCGCTTTATCAGCTATCGGCTGATCGGAAGCCAGGCTTCGATCCTGTCCGACTGCGATGACAACGACTTCTTCATCATGTTCAATTCCTCTCCCCGCGACATTACGGCGACGATTTGCCCCTCCCTTCCGGGCAAAAAATGGTTTCGCGTCATCGATACCTCCCGCGATTCCCCGGATGATTTCCGCGAGATCGGCTATGAGGAGGCGTTGTTCAACCAGGCTAAATACGTCATTCTTTCGCGAAGTAGCGTTGTGCTCATTGCCAAAATGGTGTAATATTTATTTGTAAACCGGTTTACCTAAGGAGAATGCAACCAATGGAGTTCGATAAGGAGAAATTCAAGACCTCGATCAGGACCCGGCTTAAGCGGCATTACGGGAAGAATCTTGATGAAGCGAATAGTCATGATATCTACGACGCGGTTTCGACCGCAGTGATGGACCATATCCAGACGAACTGGATGGCCACCCGCAAGGGCTACGAGGAAAAACAGGTCAGGCAGATGTACTATCTCTCGGCCGAATTCCTTATGGGCCGCGCGCTTGGGAATAACCTGATCAACTTCGGCCTTATGGAATCCGTCCGCGAGGTTCTCGACGAGCTCAATTTTGACTATAACGCCGTCGAGGAGGAAGAACCCGACGCCGGTCTTGGAAACGGCGGTTTGGGCCGCCTCGCCGCATGCTTTCTCGATTCCCTCGCCACCCTCGATTATCCGGGCCAGGGATACGGAATCCGCTACCAGTACGGCATGTTCGAGCAGCACATCGAGAACGGCTTTCAGGTCGAGTATCCCGATAACTGGCTCAAGCACCGCGATCCCTGGGAAGTAAAGCGCTCGGACCTCGCGGTCAAAGTCCTCTTCGGCGGAACGCCCGTCGCGGAGAAGAACGCCTCTGGCGGGGTTTCCTTCAGGATAACGGGCGCAGAGGAAATTCTCGCCACCCCCTACGACACCCCGATCGTCGGCTACGACACCCGCACCGTCAACCGCCTGCGCCTCTGGGAAGCGAGTTCGGAAAACGGTTTCGACCTTCAGCTTTTTAACGACATGCACTACAACCGCGCGATCGAGCGGCAGGTTGCCGCCGAGAATATCTCGCGCGTGCTCTACCCGAACGATTCCGGTCCCTCCGGCAAGGCGCTTCGGCTCAAGCAGCAGTATTTTTTCACGTCCGCGAGCCTGCAGGACCTGCTCACCAAGTTCAAGCGCGACCATGGATCGGACTTCAAGCGGTTTCCCGATTACAACGTCATCCAGCTCAACGACACCCATCCGGTCGTCGCGATCCCGGAACTCATGCGCCTCCTGATGGACGAGAACGAGCTTGGTTGGGACGCGGCCTGGGATATCGTTACCCGAACCTTCGCCTATACCAATCACACGATTCTCGCCGAGGCCCTCGAGAAGTGGCCGATCGACATCTTCCAGGGACTCCTGCCCCGCGTCTACCAGATCGTCGAGGAGATCAACCGCCGCTTCCTCGTCGAGATGCGCGAGAAATTCCCCGGAGATTGGAAAAGGCAGAATCGCATGGCGATCATCGGCGATGGCAAGATTCACATGGCCTGGCTCGCGATCGTCGGGTGCTTCTCTGTTAATGGCGTCGCCGCCCTTCATACCGAGCTTCTGAAGAGCGTTGAGCTCGCCGACTGGTATGACCTCTATCCTTCGAAGTTCAACAACAAGACGAACGGCGTCACCCAGCGCCGCTGGCTCCTTTCCGCCAATCCGAAACTCTCGGATTTTATCGCGAAAAAGATCGGTCATGGCTGGGAAAAGGACCTTTCGCTCCTCAAGAAACTGGAGGCCTTCGCGGACGACGACGCGACGCTTGCCGAGTTCATGAAGATCAAGCGCGAGAACAAGGTTACGCTCGCGAAGTATCTCAAGGATACCCAGAATATCTTTATCGACCCGGATTCGATCTTCGACGTCCAGATCAAGCGCCTTCACGAGTACAAGCGGCAGCTCCTCAACATCCTGCACGTCATGTACATGTACAACCGCATCCTCGAGAACCCCGCGTACAAGCCGGTTCCTCATACCTTCATCTTCGGGGCAAAGGCCGCCTCGGGCTATCGGCGCGCCAAGAGCGTCATCAAGCTGATCAACGCCGTCGCCGACCGCGTGAACAACGACCACCGGGTTCGGGGGCTCGTGCGCGTGGTATTCGTCGAGAACTATCGCGTATCCCTGGCCGAAAAGCTCTTTCCCGCCTCGGACGTCTCCGAGCAGATCTCGACGGCGGGCAAGGAGGCTTCGGGAACGGGCAACATGAAGTTCATGATAAACGGCGCGGTCACGATCGGTACTCTCGACGGGGCGAATATCGAGATCGTCGAGGAAGCGGGCGAGGATAACGCCTTTATCTTCGGTCTCACCGCCGCCGAGATCCAGAAGATCGAGAGTTCGCACATCTATAACCCGCAGGAATACATAGCCGCGAATCCCTCTCTTGCCGCGGTCCTTAACCAGCTTGTCGACGGATCGTACGCCGCCGGCGCCGACGCGCAATTCCGCGAGCTGTATGATTCCCTCGTCTATGGCGTCGAGGGACAGCGCCCGGACGTGTACTATGTGCTCGCGGATTTCGACGAGTACGTGCGTGCGCACGACGCGCTTGCCGCCGCCTATGCGGACAAGCGGCGCTGGGCAAAGATGGCCTTTCTCAACGTCGCGCGCTCGGGTAAGTTCAGCTCCGATCGCACTATCGAGGAATACGTGCGGGATATCTGGAAACTGCAAAAAGTTGTGGTCCAATAGCCGAAATGTAGTACAATAGTGTGTAAGGAGTTTCCCATGACAAAACGCTTGTCCGCGCTTATCGCGGTTTCGCTTTCCATACTATTGTTAACGATGGCCTCTCTCTCGGCGCAAACCCCTCCGAAAAAGGTCCTTTCCGCAAAGGACGTCGACAGCTTTGCCGCGAATTTTGAGGCACTGAACGACGATCTTGACGCGGTCGGCGGCAAATACGACGATATCTTCGGAAGCAACGAGAACGAGAGTCCTTCGCAGATCCTGGCCAAGTTGCGGGCAACGAAAATTCCCGCAGAAATACAGGATATTCTCAGGAAGCATGGGCTTGGCGAAAACGGATTTGAAAAACTGATGACCATCACGATTGGTTTTTCGGCGCTCGAGATGGAAACCTACCTGAACGATCAGCTTGCTCAATATGGGTCCTCCCCGGAAGTACAGCCGTATATCGACCAGGGAATGGCACAGGTGAAGGAACTCAAGGCGGCGATAAACAAGGATGATCTCGCCCTTCTTGCCTCGAAGCGCGATCTTCTGTATCCACTTATGGTAACCGATACTGCAGGGGCCGCCGATGAGGGGTTTGACGATTCCGGCGACGGGGATTCCGGTGATTATGCTGATGATTCCGCCTATGACGAGGATTACGGCGACTGAGGCTTCCTTCCCGCGAGTAGGCGGTCACCGAATGCTCGCTGACCGCCTGAATATCCTTAAAAAGGATCAAGTATGAATAAAGCAGTCTTTGGCATCATCCTTTTCGCGTGCGTTGCAATGGCCTTCGCCGAGAAGACCGTTCCACAGCATCCTGTAACCCAGTTTCTTACCGCGTCCGATATCGACGCCTTTTTACGGAATCATAAAGCCATCAAAGCTGAACTCGCGGCGGTGGGCATCTCGGAGAATGATTTTGGCTTTGATTTTGGCATTGCGCCTGATTTCGACACCATGAATCTCCTGAACTCGATCAAAACGCCGCCTAAAGCCGATGCCATATTCGCAAAGTACGGCATGGGACAGAACGGGTTGCGAAAACTGTACGTAATGAACTGGGCAACCGAGGTCGCGATGCTGGAACGCGCGGTTCAGGCCGAATCCGCCTCTCCGGACGGGATAGACGTGTCCGCGCTGGGCCCGATATTCGAGGATATGCGGAAATGCATAAATCCCGAGGATCGCAGACTTGTCTTGGCGCGTTGCGACGAGTTATTCGCGATTTTTTCCGAAGAAGAAGCCCAATCCAGTGAACCTGACCCTGAAGATGACGAATTAGACGAGGATGAGTAGCTCCTCCTGTCCCTTTCCCGACGGACATCGCGGTAATTTGGTATACAAATCCGATTTTCTTCTGATATACTATTCCCGTTAGAGCTGTAAGTATCAAAGAAGATACAAAAAGGTTACAAAGGCGTAATCGGTGTTTGCTCAATGAGGAGTAATGTTATGGCTAACGCGTACATCCAGGACGTTCTTGCCCAGGTAAAGGCACGGAACGGTCACGAAAGCGAATTTCTGCAGGCGGTTGCGGAAGTTCTCGAGACTCTTGAACCGGTCGTCAATCAGATGCCGGAACTTCAGAAAAACGCGATCCTTGAACGCATGGTAGAGCCCGAGCGGGTAATCATGTTCCGCGTTCCGTGGGTCAATGATGCGGGAAAGATCGTCGTAAATCGCGGTTACCGCGTCCAGTTCAACAGCGCGATCGGTCCCTACAAGGGAGGCCTTCGCTTCCATCCTTCCGTCAATCTTTCAATCCTCAAGTTCCTCGGGTTCGAGCAGGTCTTCAAGAACAGCCTCACCACCCTCCCCATGGGCGGCGGAAAGGGCGGCTGCGACTTTGATCCTCATGGAAAGACCGACGGCGAAGTCATGCGCTTTTGCCAGAGCTTCATGACCGAACTCTATCGCCACATTGGCGCCGACACCGACGTTCCCGCCGGCGACATCGGCGTTGGCGGTCGCGAGATTGGCTACATGTTCGGCCAGTATAAGCGCATCACCAACGAGTTCACCGGCGTGCTTACCGGAAAGGGACTTACCTGGGGCGGTTCGCTCATTCGTCCCGAGGCAACCGGATATGGTTGCGTCTATTTCGCCGAAAACATGCTCGCCGTCAAGGGCGACAGCTTCAAGGGCAAGACTTGCGTCGTCTCCGGCTCCGGAAACGTCGCGCAGTACACCGTCGAGAAGATCAACCAGCTTGGCGGTAAGGTCGTTACCCTTTCCGACTCCGACGGTTTCATCTACGACGCCGACGGTATCGACGCCGAAAAGCTTGCCTTCGTCATGGATCTCAAGAACGTCAAGCGCGGTCGCATCTCCGAATACACCAAGAAATACACCAAGGCTACCTACACCGCTGGCAAGCGCCCCTGGTCCGTCAAGGGCGATTGCGCGTTCCCGAGCGCGACACAGAACGAGATTTCCGGCGACGACGCCAAGGAACTCGTCAAGAACGGATGCAAGCTCGTCGCGGAAGGCGCTAACATGCCCTCCACTCCCGAGGCGATCGAGGTGTTCCAGAAGAACAAGCTCCTGTACGCGCCCGGCAAGGCCTCGAACGCCGGTGGCGTCGCCACGAGCGGTCTCGAGATGAGCCAGAATTCCATTCGCCTGTCTTGGACCCGTGACGAGGTCGATACCCGCCTTAAGGGCATCATGAAGAGCATCCATGACAACTCCTACGCCGCTTCGAAGCAATTCGGCGATGAGGGTAACTATGTCATGGGCGCGAACATCGCCGGTTTCCTCAAGGTTTCTTCCGCGATGATCGCCCATGGTGTCGTGTAGATAACGCTTTTTTCGCGGGCACGGTTGCCGCGATTCTCAGTTGAAATCCGCCTGCCTGGTTTCGTGCCGGGCAGGCGTTTTTTTGTGCGGTACGTGCTTGTTTTGTATACCTACCGGTAGGTATACAGTGAATCATTCCCACTTTTGACAAAGCGAATTCTCCTGAACTACACTTGAGTTTGAAACGTCTGCGAGTCTTGAGGGGTCATGAAAACCGATATACCAACATTGATTCTGATTCTCGTAATTATTAATTTCCTCCAGATTTTGTCATTTTCCCTCCATTATTATGCGGATAGGGAAGGGAGGGGAAATCGTCAGTGGCTTTTCTGGAGTCTCTGCTCGACCGCGGGCTATATCGCCATGTTGTTGCGCCTGCAAAATATCGGGGTTATTGAGTTCTTTTTGCCTCTTTTGACGAATATCTTTCTTTTTGCCGCCTACATTTTTTTGGTCTCCGGCATCTACAAATTTCTCGATCAGACTATCAACGCGTATTTCTTGCGCGGCGTGGCGGCCTATTTTTTTATTGGCACTGTCTTGTCCGTGTTTGTTCTCGGTGACGCGAACCTGCGAGCGATAATCTTGTATACGGCGGTTGGGGCGCTTATCTTCGACGCGGCCGTAACCCTGTGGCGCAAGGGTTGCAAGAACATCCTCGTTTCAGCGCGATTTCTCGCGCTGCTTTGTCTCTTTCAATGCGCGGTTCTGGCCTTTCGCTCCGTCGTTGCGCTTACCGTTTCGCCGATCCGGACTACCTTCGAACAGTCTGCCCTCCAGTCGATTCTTTTTATCGTGACGATCGGGATGGGGTATCTGTGGGCGTTTGTCATCATTGTCATGGTGAACCAGAACAAGATTGCCCAGTATCGCGAATCGCGGACGAATCAGGAACTGATATTTAATACCCATCCGGACGCGCTGTTGGTTACCCGCGTAAGCGACGCGAAGATCGTCGATATCAACGAGAGCTTTACCAAGATGACGGGTTTGGAACGGCGTCGCGTAATCGGGAAGACGACGGTTGAGTTGGGGATCTGGTTCGATCCCGTGGATCGCGAGCATATCCTCGAGGCGGTCCTGAATAGGGGGGTCTGCGAGGATTACGAAGTATCGTTCCGGACGAAAAGCGGATCGGTGAAAAGCGGGATCGTTTCGTCGCGCCGGGTCAGCCTCCATGGGATTCCCCATATCGTAAGCGTGCTTCATGACATTACCGGACGTAAGGAGATGGAGATCGCGCTCAGGAAGAGCGAAGAAAAGTTCCGCCTTCTCGTCGAGAATAGCTATGACACGATATACACGCTCGCGGCCAATGGGTTCTTTCTTTTCGTGTCGCCCGTTTGGACGCGACAGCTCGGTCATGCGATCATCGACGTCGTCGGCAAGTGCTTCGAGGATTTCATCCATCCCGAGGACGTCTGCGCATATCGGGATTTTTTCGGGAAGGTACGCGCGACGGGCGAAGGGCAATCCGGGGCGGAATATCGGGTCAGGCATAAAAACGGCGAATGGTTTTGGCATACCTCAAGCGCCGTTCCGTTTTTCGATGAGGCGGGAACGGTCGCCGGATTTTACGGGATCGATCGCGACATAACCGAACTGCGGCGCGTCCAGAAGGAACTCGAGCTGCAGGCAACGACCGACGAATTAACCGGCGCGATCAATCGCCGACATTTCATACAGCTTGCCGCGGGGGAGATCAAGCGCGCTCGCAGGCTGAATCACGCGCTGTCGCTCGCGCTGATCGACATCGATCATTTTAAGGAAGTGAACGATGTCTGGGGTCACGCGGTCGGCGATCAGGCCCTTGTTTTCTTTACCGGAACCCTGCGGGCGCATATCCGCGAGATCGATGTCCTTTCCCGTTTTGGCGGCGACGAGTTCATTCTGCTCCTTCCCGAGACGTCGACGCCTCAGGCATGCGAGGTTCTCGATCGCCTGGCAAAGACCCTGGCCGCAAACTCCTTCATGGCGGGCGAGGCCGTGATTTCGCTTACCGTAAGCGCGGGACTCACGTCGCTTGCTCCCGGCGATCAGTCCGATACGATCGACTCGATTTTCATGCGGGTGGACAAGGCGCTTTATAAATCAAAGGACGACGGGCGGGCGCGGTTCACCGTTGTCTAGAAAGCCTGCAAGGTGTACACTACGGTCCGTGACGCAAGAACTCCACATCGCCTCTTTCAACGCCGAAAACTTTTACCTTCTCCTCGATGCGGATTACCGCCGGGACGAACTCGACGCGCTCGGGGAACATGAATACCGTTCCATGAACTCTTCGATATACAATCCCAACAAGGATCGCTCGAAGATCGCCGAGATCGCGAAGATCATTCTCGAGCAAGACTTCGATCTCGTGGGACTCTGCGAGGTTGGCGGCATGCAGACCCTTGAAGCCTTTAACCGCATCTATCTCGACGACCGTTACGACTGTTACCTCCATGAGGAAAACTCAACGCGTGGAATCTTCGTCGGTGCCCTTCTCAAGAAAGATCGCTTCCCCGGCGTTGAAGTGCGCAACGTGCAAGGCCCTTTTTCCCGCAACCTTCTCACGCTCGATCTTGGCGCCTCAGGCGGCGGCCTCGAGGTTTTCGTGCTGCACCTCAAGAGCCAGTATGGCGAGGACCACGGCATCGATCGTCGCATCGACGAGGTTGAACTCCTTTGCTCGCTCGTCCGCACGAAGAGATGCGTGGTGATGGGAGACTTCAACGGCATCCTGATTCGCGGCATGCATCAGTTTGAGTACGAGCGCTTTCTTGAACTTCCCTTTTGCGACGTACTCGCCGCCGTCGGCATACCGCCCGAAAAGCGGCGCACCCATTACTACTTCGGCCAGGGCGCGCATTTTTCGCAGCTCGATTACATCTTTTGCACGCACGACATCGAAATCCTCGACGCGGGCGTAATCGAGGATTCGATCCCGCGGAACCGCGACGAGCGCAAGCACCTTCCGTCCGATCATATTTTCATCCGTGCAAAGATTCAGATTGGGGACGAGCGGGATTGAGGCAGAAAGAAGCACGTGGGCGCGACTCAACGCGCGGAGCCCCCGCGAGCGGCGCAACCTTTCGGTTGCGCTTGGTCCTTGCAGGGTTCGTTCCTTTTTCCTTGACCCGCCGATCCCGGAGCCTTTATACTGACAGATACCATGGCTCAATTTGGATTACGCGTCGTTCGCGCTCTTCCGTTCGCGCTTTTTACTGTTTCGCTTCTTTCATGCGGATGCAACCCGCCTGACCGTTCGCAAATCACCTTCCGGGGCGCGAAAGCGGTCGCGGTCGTCCGCGCAAACGAACGCGACGATCGCTCTCGCTTCATCAACAATCCCTTTTCGTTTACCATCCTGAAAAATATCTCCGACGATTTTGAATCGATCGGCGCGGTTCGAAATACGTGGATCGACTGCCCGCTTCAAAAGGAGAATATCGCCGATCCCGCCTTCTGCATGATCCGCACGGTCGAATACGATGGCATGACGGTGCGCGTGTTCTCGTTCGACGTTCTGCAAGGCGGAACCGCGGAGTATCTCGTGCATGACGACCGGGTTCGGCTTACGAACGGTCTCGCGATCGGATGCGAAAAAACCGAAGTAGTGAAGAAGCTCGGCAGGCCCTACAAAAAGGAAGGCGACTCGTGGGTTTGGCGCTCGCGAGACCTTCATAATTATCTTGTCTTTACCTTCGCGGGTGATGCGGTTTCCGCGATCCGGTGGCACGAATCGCGCGACGTCACCTACAAGGACGTTCGCGTCTGGGAAACCAGACACTAATGCCTGTCATGCGTAAGGGCGTAGACCCAGAATGGGTCGCCCGCTTTCGCTCGACGATGCGCGAGTTTGCGAACTTTCCGGACGAAGAATGGGAAAAGGCGATAGCGGAATTCGCTCATGTACGGATACCGAAGGATGGATTCTTCTTGAGGGCGGGTGACGTTCCGGACAAACTCGCCTTTATCGCTTCTGGCGTATTTCGCGTGTTCTTCGTCACGGAAAGCGGCGACGAGAGGATTCACGCCTTCAGGGGTGAAGGCCGGCTAATCTCGGCTTTTAGCCCCTTTTTGACCGAGAATAAATCCTGGTACAGTATTCAGGCGCTCGAGGATTCCGACCTTCTGTGCACTCGCATTGACGTTGGGACGTGGAGGTCTCAGGCCGAGTGCTGGAGAACCCTCTATGCGAAATACATGGAAAAGCTTTTTGTGGAAAAAGAAAATCGCGAACGCGAATTTCTTTCGGACGACGCCGAGACGCGTTACCGCAATTTCCGCGATACATACCCCGGTCTCGAGAACCGGATCGCGCAATATCACGTCGCTTCCTATCTCGGGATAACGCCCGTTGCGTTGAGCAGAATCAGGAAGGGCATGCAATAAAACCGGCGCGCTTAACATAGGTTAATGCTCGCTTCGAGCAACGGCAGTATACTCGCGTTATGAATGACAAGCGGTTGCTGTATATAGAAAATTTGCGCGTCGCGCTGATGGGTCTCGTGATTCTTCAACATGCGGTCAGGGCGTATGGCTCGACGGTTTGGTGGTTTGTGCGGGATGGGCAGGCTCCGCTTTTGGAACGGTTTACCGCGGTCAATTCATCCTTTTTCATGAGCCTGTTCTTTTTTATATCGTTCTATTTTCTTCCGGCGAGCTATGACCGGAAGCGGTTTCTGAAGTTCCACGGAGATCGGTCTCTCAGGCTGTGCGTGCCTCTTGTCGCGTATGCGGCGATAGTCTCGTCCGCGATGATGTTTGCCTATTTCCGCGTATACCGGAATTACCCTGCCGTTTCGTTCTTCACCTATTATGCAGACTATTTTCTTGGCATGGGTCAGCGCCCCGCCGACTGGAGTGGTCCCGCCTGGCCCGACGCCAATTTTGGCCACCTGTGGTTCGTCGAGCACCTTGTTCTGTATGGAATCGTCTATTCGATCTATCGACTGTTGACGAAAAAACGCGAAATAAAAAACGGTCCTGCGCGAAACCGGCGCGAGCTTTTTTTTCCGTCGACGGCTCGTGTCGCCTTCTTTGCGGTATTGCTATGCACCGTAACCTTTGCCATTCGCGTAAAATATCCTCTGTACTCCTGGATCGGCCTTTTCGGTTTCCTTCAGATTGAGCCTGCGCATATCGCTTTCTACCTTTCAATGTTCTTCATCGGTATCATTGCGTACCGCAATGATTGGCTCGCGCAGCTCCCCGGAAAGACGGGAAAGCTTTGGACCGTTATCGGCCTTGCATCGGCGACGGTTATCGCGCTTTTTCCCGTTGAAAGCAAGTATCTTGGGGGACTGAACGCTTGCTCATTCGCGTATGCGTTTTTCGAGTCGTTTTGTTGTCTTGGCCTCATCATCGGCTTGCTGTATCAGTTCTGGAGATACTGCAATAGTCAGAGCGCGTTAATGGAAACGCTCGCGCAGAATTCCTATCTCGTCTACATTCTGCATTTGCCCATTGTGGTCTTGTATCAATATCTCTTTTCTTTCGCGCATCTCGGCCCGTACCTTAAATTCGCGCTGGTATCAATACTCGCAATCCCCTCGACGGTATGCGTCAGTTACCTTGCGCGAAAGATACCGTTCGTGGCGAAGTTCCTCTAGGTAGCGCGAAGGGACACGTTTCTATTCCAGTATCTCCTGAACCCTTCCGACGAGACCCGACTCAAGCCGGACCTTAATCCCGTGCGGATGAGACGGCGAGTTCGTCAAAAGGTCTTGAACTATACCCTCAGTTCGCTTTCCCGTTCGCTGGTCTTCCTTCAAAACGATCGAAACCTTGAGGCCCGCGTGAATATCCTTTCTGTTTGTACCGTCCATTGTTGCTCTCCTATTTCACGATCTCATACGGCCAGGAAGTAATGCCGCCAAGGTCCGCCACGAATTCGTAGCCGAGATCCTGAAGCGATTGTACCGCGATCGCGGAGCGTCGGCCTGAGCGACAATACACGATGATCTTTGCCTTTTTTGACGGGATGATCTTCTCCGCGCTCGACGCGGTTATTTTGTCATAGGGGAGAAGGTGTGCGCCGGGGATGTGACCGTCCGCGAATTCATCCGCGGTGCGGACGTCGAGCAGTACGATGCCATTTTCTGACGCAAGAAGTTCCTTTGCCTGTTCAGGTGTCATAAGCCCTCCGAATGTTTTTTGTCCGGTGGTTCCAGGAACGTCGGTAGCAGCCTTCTGCGACCAGACGCAGAGCGCGAGAAAAAGCATGAGGGAAATAAACAGTCCTCGTTTCATGGAATACCTCCGTACTCTTATAATACTATAGAGAGCAGTGATCGATCGGTGACAAGGTCACGAAGCGGTCAAGCTCGCGAGCGGGACGGCGAGCCGACGCGCGGTTCACAAAAATTGCTTGAGACGCTCCCGGTTTTTTACCCTGATCGCGCCCCTTCCGAGCTCGACGAGACCCTGCGACTCGAACGACTTGAGCATCCGGGACACGACCTCGCGCGCGCTTCCGACGTTCTTCGCGATCTCGTCATGCGTTGCCCGTATCTCGCCCGTATTGGCGGCGGCCGATTCGTCGAGCAAGAATATCGCCAGGCGCTTGTCAAAGCGCATGAAGAGTACCTGCTCGATCGCCCACATAACGTCGGAGAAGCGCTCGATCGCGCTTTTGTAGGCGAAGTTTTCGACCCAGACGTTTCGCTTCATGATCTCGTCGAATACCCCGAGGTTTATCCGGAAGGCCTCAGTCTCCTGACTTGCCGCGATTGAGACGTCGAAGGTTATGCTGTTCAGTATGCATGACGCGGAGAGGATGCAAAGCTCGCCGGGTCCGAGACGGTAGAGGGTTACCTCGCGGCCGTCCTCGCTCTGGATATACGTTCGAAGCTCTCCTGCGTGCACCAGAATGACGCCGAGGCATTCGGTGTCCTTGCTCCTCAGGCTCGCACCCTTATTGAACCTCGTTACCGTAATCGCGCGCTCGAGCTTCACTCGATCCTCGTCCGTCAGTTTATCGAAGAAATCAAGATGCGATCGCGCGAACGCGAGTTGTGTCTCGTCAAGCATGGATGATCCCCCTTTGCGGAAACGTTACGGCGAGCGAATTCAGAAAGGAGAGGGCGGGGCTTTCTTTTTCCCCAGTTCCCAAACCTGTGACCAGTCCCAGAGCGAGGAGAGAACCGGTGCCAGCGCCTTCCCCTTGTCGCTGAGTGCATATTCGTAGCGCGGCGGGTGCTCCTGGTACAGAGCCTTGATTACCAGCTCCGTATCCTCAAGGTATTTAAGCCGTTGCGCCAGGATATTCGTCGTGATCTTTTCTGGACCGTTGAGGAATTCCTGGTAGCGTTTTTTGCCCATGAAGATGTCGCGGATAACCACGAGCGTCCACCGGTCTCCCAGGACATCAAGCGCGGTTGCGATGGGGCACGCCGATCGGCGCGTTCGTTCATTCATGTATATATTCTACACTAAAGGCTTGCAAAAGGAAAGTAACTGTGGTAAAACTAGTATATTGCAACTTGCAAGTAACAAGTTACAGAAGGAGTTACCTATGGAAAAATTGTGGGACAAGGCGGAAGCGGGATCGCTGTCCGCGCTGAAGCGGGTGGAGCTCAAGGAAACGCTCGGATTGACTGGCTGCGAGGTATCGCTGAACACTCTGGAGGCGGGGAACGCGATTCCCTTCGTGCACAAGCACAAGCAAAACGAGGAGGTGTATCTCGTTCTCGCGGGCACGGGCGAGTTTTGGCTTGACGGCACGATCGTACCCGTGCGCGAAGGCTCGTGCCTCAAGGTTCTGCCCGCCGCTGGCCGCTCGATGCGCGCCTCGAAGGATGGCCCCCTGACCTATGCTTGCATTCAGGCCGCGTCGAAATCCCTGCAGCAGTACACCATGACCGATGGGGTGATTTTGGAAGAAAAGACCGGTTGGTAAAAAAAACTAGAGTGAGGCAGAAGGCGTCGCGCGGGGCGAACTACCTCGCGCGGAGCCCCCGCGAGCGGCGCAACCTTCGGTTGCGCTTGGTCGTTGCCGGCTCGCGTTATTTCATTTGACTCTGGTAGCCTGTGCGCACTATCCTTATATCGTGATGTTTCGCGGTGAGGAGATTGGCATGAGGGGATTCCGGGTGATTTACGCGCTTGTCGGCGCAGCGGTGGCTTTCTCAGGTGCTTCGGCGATGGCGGACGAAAGCGCATACCGTGAGGCAAACGCCAAGGCGCTCGAGTGGCTCGCGTCGCAGATGGTTCCGAACGAAACGGTCCCCGATCCGCAGCCGGGACGCGCGCACCTTATCCTCAGCTATCGCGTTCCCGAAAGCGACCCCGCTCGCGCGTTTCTCGCGGGCCGATCCATGACGTACGACAACGCGCTTGCGGCGATCGCCTTTACCCTCGCGCGCGATTACGATAATGCCTCCTATATCCTCAACGCGCTTTCACGTTTGACCCCGAAGGACGGCGTACTCTGGTTTGGCTACAACACCCATAACGATTGGCCCTCCCGCGACGATTCATCTGGCGCTCTCGAGCGCGCTGGCGCCTCGGCTTGGGCCGGCTATGCGGCGGTTTTTTACCTTCTTCAGAGAAGGGCCGAAGATCCCGCGTTTCTCGAGAATGACCGCGAGGCACGCACGTACCTGAGAATGGCTCGATCCATAGCGATGCGCCTCCAGTCGCTTATGGTCACCGACGAGGATGACCTTCGGTATGGCCTTGTTACCGGGGGAAAGAACAGTTATGGCCTTCGCTATTCGTCGAACGCTGTCAATGAGGCTTTCCTGGAAGGCGAGATCGGGTGGGCCAGTTCGGAACACAATATCGACGCGTACTTTTTTTTCCATGATCTTGGAATCCTTACCAACGACGAATCATATCTTGCAGCCGCGGAGCTGATCAAGAAAGGGCTATTCAGGCTTTGGTCGTCGAAGGAAGCACAGTTCTTTCAGGGGGTAAAGCCGAAAAGGATCGACAAGGTCCTCGCGCTTGACTGCGCTTCGTGGGGCTCCATGTTTGCACTCGCGGTCGATAAGCCTTCATGGGCGAGCGAGGCTATCAAGGGGATCGACAAAAAATACCGGAGCTTCGACGCGATGCCGGGGATAGAAGGATCGCGCGTCGTGGGTTACAAGCCCTACGAGGATGCCCCGGTGTTCGAGGACGCAAGCGATGCCGTTTACGATTTTTACTTCAAGAAAAAAGGGCGCGTTACCTGGAAAGAACTCAATGGGGTTTGGGGCGAAGGTTCGCTCGGCGTCGCCCTCGCGTTTCTCAAGCAGGGAAACGACGCGAAGGCGCGCGAAATACTGGATGAGGTTCTCGCGCTTCAGGATCCTTCGGGGGGCGTTCTTTACTTTACGCGCGCCGTGCCGCACGTCTTCGTCGACTACCCGAGCGTCGCGAGCACCGCCTGGCTCGCCATTGTCCTTTCGGCCGTCGAAGACCCGCGGGTCAGTGCCGGTTTCATGGGAAGCGCGAGGTAACGCATGGCTCGCTTCGTCGCATTCATCATTATAGCATCCTTTATTTTATCGGGAACGATAAGCGCGCAGGCGCCGAAGGGCGGCATTACGCCTGTGTCTCAAGCTTCGCCGTCGGTTGCCTCGAAAGTCGCCATATTGAATGTGTGTGCGAGGAACGGCGAACTCGCGACCGAGGTCGTTGCCTTTCGTCAAGTTCTTGACGCGCTCGGCATCGCGTACGTCGTCACGCCAAACGTACAGGACGCGAGCAAGTATGGACTCGTTCTCGTGGCCGGCAGCCTTTGGAACGCTACGTTGAGCGCGCGCGAGTTCAACGATCTTTCGACCTACGTCGAATCGGGGGGGGCGCTCGTGGCGTCCGGTGGTCAAGGTAGTAAATATCAACCGCTTTTCGGAATCGGCGCGCAGGTCGATAGCCGAAAGCGTTTTGCGATGCATTTCGAGGCTCCCGCGACGGACCCGTCGCTTGCGTACCTTGACCGTCCCGAGGAACGGACGATCTCCCTTGGAAATCGGAAGCTGTATCCCGAGACGATATGGACGCGTTCGTTCGAGACCGATACCGCCTTGAGCCTCGCGACGACGGATGACGGCCTTTCGATCTTCTCGGTAAACGGGTATGGCAAAGGATCTGCATACGCGCTCGGCGTGACCTTTTCCGAGGCCGTGCTCCTGCCGATGGTTGGGGGCGACTACGAGGCTCAGCGTGTCTGGGTCAACGGTTTTGAGCCGGGCGCCGACGTCTTCATGCTCATCATCAAGGGCATCCATGAAAGCGCGTTTGCGCCATACGCCTACCTCAGCGCCGTACCGCGCGGAAAGAAGACTGCGCTTCTTCTTTCGCATGACGTTGACGCGCAGGATTCCTTCCGGAACTCGATCGAGTACGCGGAGATGGAAAGGCATCACGGCGTTCGAAGTACCTTCTTTATCACGACGAAGACATTCAAGGACGAAAGCGACATCGCGTACTATAACGCCGAGCGTATCGGATATCTGAAAAAGGTCAGGGAACTCGGCGGCGATATCGGGTCTCATTCGGTTTCGCATTCCCGGCGCTTCGAGACCTTTCCTCTGGGAAAATCGATTGGGGAGATAGCGCAGTACAGTCCTTCCTCTGCGCCGACCGTCATGGGCGAGGTTTTCGTAAGCAAGCGGCTGTTGGATCGCGACTTCGAGGGTCAGGATACGCTCTCGTTCAGGGCGGGCGAACTGCGAATTCCGAAGGGCCTTGCAGGCGCGCTTGAGCGGTCCGGGTATCGGATCGATTCATCATTTTCCGCGAACGATATCATGATCAACTATCCGTATCGCATGCTTGACGGAAAGACCGTTGCCGCGGACGTTTCTGGCATTGTCGAGATTCCGGTAACCTTCGACGACTCGCAAGGTTATCTGACCGAAAAGAATATGCATTCGATGCTGAAAACATGGATCGACGTGGTCGGCGCGAACGCGGATAATGGCGCGATCTCGGTCCTCCTGATTCACCCGAGCGTGGCGGGATATAAGCTAAAGACCGAAGACCTTTTGCTTACGGCTCTAGTCGACGAGGATATCTGGATCGGAGACATGACGAGCTACGGGGAATTTTGGCTTAAGCGGGCATCGGTTCGGTTCGATGTATTAGAAACTGAAAATAAGGTTTCCCTTCGGCTCCATGGCCGGACGATTCCAGTTGGTGTATGCATCGTGATGGGGAAGGTTCCTCGTACGAAGGCGATCGAGGTACTCGCGTCCGACGGTACCCGGATTGACTGCCTGAAAACCGTCAAAGGCGATTGCGTATACCTCGAATCCCGGTAAGAGTGGTGGTATACTCTCCGTAAGCGGATGCGCGCGCTACGATATCCGCACAGGAGCGAAATAATGAATCGCTTGGCTATAATTTTCCTTTTCGTGTGTGCTTCCCTTTTTGCCTTCGATGTCGAATCCGATATCGTCGCCCGGTCGCAGACCTATATCGGTTGCGCCTACCGTACCGGCGGAACGAAACCGCCCGAATTCGATTGTTCGGGATTCGTCGGCTTTATCGTGCGGCCGTATGTCCCGCGCTTGCCGCGACTCTCCCGCGATATGGCGGATTCCGGAACCCCCGTCGCGAAGGATGCGCTGCTTCCCGGAGACCTCGTCTTCTTTGCGACGACCGAGGTCCCCGGTGCGATCTCTCACGTCGCGCTGTACCTCGGTAACGGCTCGATCGTGCACGCGATCTCGGACGGACCCGAGCGTGGTGTGCGCGTCACGCCGCTCAACGCCCGCTACTGGAAAACCCATTATCAGCGCGCGGTGCGCGTCCTTCCCGAAACGGCCGTCAAGCCCGAGGTGACGGCGAACGAGAAGACGGCGAATGTAGCGACGGCGAATGCGGCGAGACAAACGCCTGAACCCGCGGCGACGAAGTCCAAAGAACCGGAGAAGCGCACAAAAAACGCGGAGGCTACGAAAAAGCCCTCGCCTTGGGATACGTGGAACGGCTTCGTTAAGGGCGACTATGATCAGTGGAAGGCGGAGCAGCAACGGAAACTTGAGGCGCAAGAGAGCGCGTATGACAAGGATCAGGAGAGGGACGATTTCGAAGCTTGGAAAAAGGCGAATGGGGAATGATACTTTCTGGCTTGTTACGCCATCTCTTGCGTTCAGTAGCTCCAAACTGCGGTTTCGTATATACTCCTCGCCATGCGAAGTAAGCACGTTGTAGCAACCGGGAGAGCCAATGGAGTTTGACCTTCTTGTCGCGGGAGCCGGGCCCGCGGGACTCTTTTGCGGGATTCATGCCGCGTCCGCGGGGATGCGCGTCTGCATTCTGGAAAAAGGCGGGTCGGCTGGAAAAAAACTGCGCATAGCGGGATCGGGCAGATGCAACGTCACGAACGCCGCGTCGGTCCAGGATTTCGTGGGGCATTATGGCGAAGCCGCACGTTTCGTCACGCCCGCGCTCCGTAACTTCACCAACCGTGATTTGATAGAGTACTTTTCCGATCATGGCGTTCCGCTCGTTGAGATGAACGGGGGCAAGATGTTTCCCGTGTCACAAAAATCTCAGGATATACTGAAGGCGCTTCTCGAGGATTTGTCGCGCCTCAAGGTTAAGGTTGTCTATAATTTCCCGATTTCTTGCGTTGAGCTCGACGCGGGCGCGTTCCTGGTTCGCTCGGTGGACGCGGTATATCATGCGAAAAACATCCTGATCACGACCGGCGGAAGTTCCTATCCGGTTACTGGTTCCACGGGCGACGGGTATCGTTTCGCGCAAGCCCTTGGGCACACGATCGCTGAAACCGCGCCTGCGCTGACGCCTGTCCTCGTCGTCGATTACCGTTTCGCGGATTGCGCCGGAATTTCGATAAAGGATGCCGGGATACGGATTGTGCGGGATGGAAAAACGGTTTGCCAGGCGAAGGGCGACGTGCTCTTTACCCATAAAGGATTGTCGGGCCCGGGGATTCTCGACTCAAGCAGGTATGTCCGAAAGGGCGACGTCATCCTTCTGCAACTGTCTGCGGCATCTTCCGTCGACGAGGTCGAGAAAGAAATCCTTGCCGCGTCTGACGCGTCGGGGACCCGAACGATAAAGGCATGCGTGTGCGCGATGGAAATACCGGAACGGCTCGCGCTATCCGTTCTTTCGCTTTGTGGCGTCGATGGCGCGCATCCACTCTCGCGTCTCAACCGCGAATCGCGCAAGAGCCTTTCGCAGGCAATCGTGGCTCTTCCGTTTACCGTCCGCGACCTGGGCGGGTATGACGAAGCGATGGTCACGCGCGGAGGGATTGCCCTGTCCGAGGTGAATCCCAAAACGATGGAATCGAAAATAGTCCCCGGACTGTATTTCGCCGGCGAGGTTCTCGATATCGACGGAGACACCGGGGGCTACAATCTTCAGTTTGCCTTTTCATCGGGGAAGCTCGCCGCGGACTCGATGGTAAAAAAGCGGAACGATCCGTGATCGTCAGTTTCCAAAAACGTTCGCGTTCAAGATTCCCGATATCAGGAGTATCAGCCCAAAAACGATGGGGATGATCGTGTAAAAAATCACATGCACGATCTCTCCCGCTTTATCGCCATACACGCGTTTCATCGACGCGAGTTTCGACAGCCTTTCCGGGGATCGTATCCGGGCATACAGCGTGAAGATTCCATAACCGATGGCCAGGACGCCAATGGCAATTTCTATCCAGCGTGCGTTCATGATCGTTCCTTTTCCACTCACTCGTGAAAATCGTTATTTCTCGCGTCCGGGTCCGACACGAGATCAAGATACAGTTGCTCAACCTTCAGCCGTGCCCAGTTGTGTTTCCTCAAAAACTTGAGGCTTGACTTGACGCTCGGATTGCTGAAAAAGCAGTTAAGCTCGACCCTTCTGTTCAGCTCTTTCCATCCATAGTGTTCAACGAGAAATATCACGATATTCTCAAGGGTGATTCCATGAAGCGGATTGTTTTGCTGTTCTTTTTTTTCAGGTGTCTCGTGAATGGCCGTAATCTCCTTTCCAATCCAACTGCGCGATTAGTATAGCATACGATAACAAAAAGTAGCAGTATGGATTTGGCCTTGCTCTTTTATGATTCCATATCTATACTTTTCACATGAACGATTCACTTGAGGCGATTTTACGGCAGGAAGAGGAGCTTCAGTTTTCTTCCTTTAACGAGCATGATGCGTGGAAACTCGGGTCTCTTTTCGTTGAGCGCGCGCAGTCGGCGGCGCTTGCGATATCGATCGATATTTCGACGAAGGATAAAATCCTTTTCCATTACAGTTGCCTTGGCACAAATCCCGACAATGAACTCTGGATTGCCCGAAAGAAGAATCTGGTGAACAGGTTCGGCCACAGTTCATGGTACTTTGGTCAAAAGCTGAAACGCGACGGGGTTACCCTCGAGGAGCGGTATTATGTCTCCGAGAGGGATTACGCGCCCCACGGCGGCTGCTTTCCGCTTGCCATAAAGAATACCGGCATTATCGGGACCATCACAGTTTCCGGGCTTCCCCAGGAAGAGGACCACGCGCTGGTCGTTGAGACCATCGCGGCGTACCTCCGCGAAAAACGATAAGGGTAAGGGGTTTTATATGAGTTTGAATCCAGTAATCGAAATGCTTGGGCGCCGCCTCAGAATCGCGGTCATCGGCGGAGGTGAAGGGTCTTTTATCGGGCCGATGCACCGGATTGCCGCTCGCCTTGACGACCGGTATGAGATCGTGACGGGCGTACTGTCGTCAAACCCCGATAAGGCCGCCCGGCAGGGACGAGACATGGGATTCACCCCTGACCGAGTCTATGCGACGGTCGCGGAGATGCTCGAGAAAGAAAGGGCTCGGCCGGACGGAATCGACGTCGTTGACATCATGACGCCGAACGACTCGCACTTTGGCTACGCGATGTCAGCGCTTGAGGCCGGCCTTGACGTGATCTGCGACAAGCCGATGGCCAATACGGTCGACGAGGCCGAGCGCTTATACCGGAAGGTCGCGGAGACGGGGCTCGTGTTTTGCCTTACCCATAATTATACCGGATACGCGATGGTCAGACAGGCAAAAGAGATGATCGATCTCGGTCAGATCGGGGAGGTTCGGCTTGTGCAGGTTGAATACGTACAGGGAGGGCGATCAGTCGAGGAGCCCGTTGACCCGGCGAAGCCCCGCGCGTGGAAATACGATCCGGCTAAGGGCGGACCGTCGCTCGTCATGGGCGATATCGGGACTCACGCCCATAATCTCCTTCGCTTCGTAACGGGCCTTGAGGTGGCGGAAGTCGCCGCCGAGGTTGGCCATATCGTGCCGAACAGGATCGTGGACGATTACGCGGGGGCTCTTCTCAGGATGTCAAACGGGGCGCGGGGAAGTTTCTGGGTTACCCAGGCCGCAGCCGGGGTCGAAAACTGCCTGCGGTTCAGGGTGAGTGGATCGAAAGGTTCGCTCGAGTGGATGCAGGAAATCCCGCAGCGGCTCGACTATAAGCCGCTTGGCGCGCCGGCAGAGGTGAGGACGCCGAACGGCCCCGGTACGCTGCCGCTCGCGAAGCGGTCTTCGAGAATCGTCGCCGGTCATCCCGAAGGTTTTCCGTCGGGATTCGCCAATATTTTTTCCGACGCGGCCGAGGCAATCGCCGCGCGACGGTCCGGCAAAAAGGTCGATCCGCTCGCGCTTTGTTTCCCGAACGCGCTGGATGGACTGCGGGGCATTCAGTTTGTGGAACAGGTTATCGAGTCTTCAAAGGCGAACGGCGCATGGCGCGTCGTTCCGCGTTAAGAAATTCCGTTACCCTTCATGCGTTTTTTTCGATCTTTCCCAAGAGCCGAAGAAGGCCATCGAGAATCGTCAGCGGATGCGGCGGGCAGCCGGGGATATAAAGATCGACCGGGATCATCGCGTCGACGCCGCCAAGGACCGCCTCGTGCCCCGCGTACGGGCCGCCCGAGATGGCGCATGCGCCGATTGCGATCATGATCTTGGGATCGGGAACCGCATCCCAGGTTTTCTTCAGGGCAAGCTCCATATTCTTCGAGACGGGGCCGGTTACGATGATGCCGTCCGCGTGCCGGGGCGACGCGACATAGCTGATCCCGAAGCGACCGAGGTCCCAGCCAATAGTGTTAAGGACGTTCACGTCGGCCTCGCAAGCTCCGCAGCCACCGGCGCTTACCACGCGCAACTTCAGCGAGCGGCCAAGAACTCTTTTCATCTTGCGCTCGAGTTCCTGCGCGAGATCGATCTCCTTTTGATCCTTCGACACGAAAAGGTTTTCGCGCTTTCGGACTGAGAGGCGGTAATCCCCGGTAAAGGCGATGGCGCCCTTCGGACAGGTTTGCTCGCAATCGACGCAAAAAAGACACTTGCCCATGTCGATTGTTTTTGTTTCAAGATCGATGGCCCCGACGGGGCAGGCATCGGAACAGGCGTGGCAGGATGCGTCGCACTTTTCCGCCGAGATTTGCGGAAGTCCCCTGAAGCGGTCGGGCAACGCGGGTGGCGCCCCATGGGGGAATTTCATCGTTCGGTGTCCCTGCCGGAGCCGGGTCAATATCTCTTTATACATGGCGAATTCCTTTTATCACAGATCGTGTCCGCAATAGGACAGGTTGAAGCTCTTGTTGCAAATGGGGAAATCAGATATCCCCTGGTTTCGCAACACCCGCGCGAGGGCCATCCAGTTGTGGAACGAAGGATCCACGACCTTATAGCGGCTGAACATTCCCTTGTCGTCCGTGATCCCCACATGGCATATCTCGCCTCGCCAGCCTTCGGTAAGGGATACCACGAGGCTTTCTTCCGCGAGCGCCTTGGTAGTCGAGAGTACCGGCCCTGCGGGAAGGCAGCCGAGTTGGTCGCGGATAAAGGTAAACGACTGCTGGATTTCCAGCCATCGGACGTAGGCGCGGGCGAACACGTCGCCTGAATCGTAGGTGGACACGGGGATCTGCGCGAACCGGAAAATACCCGTAGGCTGCGTATACCGGACGTCGCGACTCAGTCCCGTCGCGCGTGCCGCCGGGCCGACGACGCCCAATTCAATCGCCTGTTCCCTGGTAAGCGGCCCGGTGTCCTCGAATCTGGCCATGACGGACTGGTTGTCCCATAGCAGGTTGATCGCGTCCCTCGCGTCCTTTTCGTTTATAGCGACTCGTCGGAGGAGCTCGGTGACGCGATTGTCGTCCGCGTCGAAGCCCGTACCGCCGGGGCGGACCATGCCGCGGCCAAAGCGGTTGCCGCACAAAAGCGCGGTCATGTTGAGGATCTCGCCGCGGATGCGCCCACAAAAACTGGCCGTGGGCAAAAAGCCGACGTCGCCCGCGAGCGCACCGAGGTCTCCGATATGGCAGGCAAGGCGCTCAAGCTCGAGGGCGATACCGCGTATCGCGTGCGCGCGCGCCGGAACCTGAGAGCGCGAAAGGCCCTCGATCAGTTGCGAATAGGCAGTCGCGTGCCCTATCGTCGAATCGCCCGAGAGGGTTTCCATATAGTGGAGGGTTCGCGCGTTCGGGCCATTGATCAACGCTTCCTCGACGCCGCGGTGCTGATAGCCGAGCGCGATTTCAAGATGATACACTTCCTCTCCGTAGCACTGAAACCGGAAATGCCCCGGCTCGATGACGCCTGCGTGTACGGGGCCGACGCCGACTTCGTGGATCTGCTCGCCTTCGACGCGATAGAAGTCACCGACGGCCGGAAGGATTTCCTTGTCTGCGGGGCGATCCCATGCGCCCTTTCCCGTCCACGAGCGAACGTAGCGAACCGGCTTGAACCAGGGATGATCTGTTGCCTTGAGGCCGAACTGCTCGGCGATCTCGCGCTCGAAGAGATGCACCTGCGGACAACGCAGGGTGAGCGACGGGAAGGAATCGCCTTCGATGGAGGTCCTTCCGACCAGAAGCTGGTTTCGCCCGTCGTCCGCGAGGACGATGAACGCGTCGATCCGGTCGCGCGACGCCGTGGGCACTCCGAAATACGCGCACACGCGCTTGCCGAGCGCAACCTCCTTGAGAACGGCGTTTGAAAACGCGGTGAACTCGAGCGGAACGAGAGAGGACAGGGGCAATGCTTGCCCGTTGAGTATCTTTTTCATAGTTGATTCCCCAAGAATTGTATCGCCTGGTTAAGCATGTCCTTCAGGAACGGAGGAATGTACAGGCCCATGAAAATGACGAGGGCCATGAATAAAATCGGTGGTACCGTCGTGAGCGCGCTTTCGCGATAGCCTTCGACGTTCTTGGGCGGCACCCCCTGCACCACCTTCAGCACGGTTATCCCCATCCCGATGAACACCACGAGGAGGAACGCGAGAAAGAGTCCGCCTTCCACGAAGCGCCCCGAGGAAAACGCGCCGTTCAGTATCGAGAACTCGCTGATGAACGGGCCAAAAGGCGGCGATCCCGTGATCGCGAGGAAGCCCGCGAGGAAAAGCGAAGCCGAAAGCGGAATGAAGCGGAACGCTCCCTGCACAGAATCTGTTGTCTTATTCTGATACGCGCGGTGTATGTTGCCCGCGGAGAGGAAGAGCACTCCTTTCGTCAGCGAGTTCATGAGTACATGCAACAACGCCCCCCACAGGGCAAGGCCGCCGATTCCCACGCCGATGGCGAGGATGCCCATGTGCTCGACGCTTGAATAGGCGAGCATGCGCTTGAAATCGCGCTGGTTGATCATGAAGATGCCGGCGGTCGCCATCGAGAGAAGCCCCATGAAAACAAGGAGGCGCGAGGCGAAGATTGTCTGTCCCGCGGCGCTCGTTATCTGATAGATGCGCATCAGCGCGAGGAAGGCTCCGCTCGTTACCCCACCGGCGAGTATCGCGCCGACGACCCCCGGAGCCTCGCCATATGCGTCGGGCTTCCAGGTGTGCATCGGGGCGAGACCCATCTTCGTTCCGTAGCCGACGAGGAAGAGGATGAAGGCCGCGCGAAGCCACGGTGTGGCCATGCTTGGGGCGTTTGCGATCAGCCTTTCAAGATCGAGCGATGCCTCTTGTCCGCCTTGCATGGACGCATAGGCGAGGAAGAAGGTTCCAAGGAGGGCGAGCGCGATACCGACCGATCCCACCAGAAGGTATTTCCAGGTCGCCTCAATGCTTCCCCGCGAGCGGTTGAAATAAATGAGCGGCGCGGTCGCGAGGGTCGTTCCCTCTATCGCGACCCACATCAATCCCAGATGGTGTGAGCAGATGGCGAGTGAGATCAAACCCAAAAAGGCGGACAAGCTCGCGACGAACACGCGGTTTGAGCGGTCGCTCCGATACTTGAGGTATCCGATGGCATAGAACGAGGCAAGGAGGTAGAGCGCGGATACCGAAAGGAGGATGATCGCGGCAAGCGGATCGAGGACGATGAGCTCGTTCCATTCCCGGTATTCCGGGCGGCATAGGACGAACGCGGTGACGAGCGAGTGCGCGAGGGCGGTAATGGGCAAGACAAGCGGCCTGATCCGGTTCCAGGGCAGCAGAAGCGCGATGCCCGCCATGACCAGCGGAAAGACGATAAGCGAAAGTAACATCATGGGTTATTCCTTCAATGTCGAAAGCGCGCGCGTATCAAGCGAGGAAAACGCCCGGTTGATATGGTTGGTAATGATGGAAACGACGAAGACGCTGACGAACAGGTCAAGAAGCATTCCCATTTCGACGACCAGGGGCATCGCCTCCACCAGGAGCAGGCTGAAGATGTAGATGCCGTTTTCCAGCACGAGGTATCCCAGTACTTGCGAGAGGGCCTTGAATCGGGTCGTGAGCAGGATGAATCCCACGATCACGGTGGAGATCGACGTCGGGATGATGAGCGACGCGCCTCCCGAGATTCCTGAGTCGGTGTTGGCGAAGGCGAGAAAGGTTATCCCGATCGCGAGCGCGCCGAGGATGGTCGAGGGCAGAAGACCGAGGAGCGGCTCTACCTCGCGCTTGATCCGCACGTCGCGGAGCGCCTTATTCATCATCGCCGGGATGATAAAACCCTTGAGCGCGACCGTCGCGACCGAGGTCGCTACCACGCTCGCGGTAAGGTGCCCGTGCATTAACAGCGGAAGCACCCCAAGGATAACGCCTTGCGCCGCGACGATCTTTATGATCGACAGGATCCTTCCGGTTCCCAGCGCGAAAAGGTTGAGGATCAACACGAGCACAAAAAGGGCATTCAGTAATTCGTTCATCTATTACCTCACCAGCATGACAAAGGCGGATCCGCAAAGGAGGATCGCCGCAATAAGCAACGTGGGAACGCGAGGCATGCGAAGCCTTGCCGTGACCGACTCTATAAAACCGATCGCCATTGACAGCGCGATCGTCTCCGCCGTCCACATGAGGCAGCCGAGCCAAAGAGGCATGGGTTGCAGGGGCATGACGAGGTTGAGCACGAGGGACTCGAGGACGAAGAGCTTGATCGCCGAGCCGTACTCGATGAGGCCGAGGAGCGGCCCGCTGTGGTCGAGGATCATGGCCTCGTGGATCATCGTCAGCTCGAGGTGGGTCGTCGGGTCGTCGACGGGAAGCCGGCAGTTTTCGGCGAGCAGCACGATGAGTAACCCGAGGACGATCAGCACGAGGGGCGCGGCGTTCCCGACCGCGTACATCGGCGTTACGCCGATGGAAAGCATGCCGCCCAGGGAGATCGAATTCGAAAGGCGGGCGAGCACCAGGAAGGCGAAGAAGAGCGCGGGCTCGGTGAGCACGGCGAAGGTTACCTCGCGCGCCGATCCCATTCCCTCAAAGGGCGAACCGGTGTCGAGCGCCGCGCTTGTCGTAAAGAACCGCGCGAGCGCGAAAAGATACGCGAAGAGGATGAAATCTCCGGCGAAGGTAATGATGGCGGGAACGTTTCCGAGCGGGATCAAAAGCCCCGCGGTAACGGACGCGGTAAGGGCAACTAACGGCCCCGCGCGGAATATCCAGGTCGTCGAGGAACTGACGACCATCCCCTTCTTCAACAGCTTGATGATGTCGTAATACGGCTGAAGAAGCGGGGCCCCGACGCGGCCTGCGAAAAAGGCCTTTGTCTTGTTGATCACGCCCAATAAAAGCGGGGGGAGGATCAACAGCAAAACGAGATGCAAAAGTATCGCGATCATTCTATAACTCCCGATAGACCAAGTACGAATAGCACCGCGGCGATGATCACCACGTAGAGTACGTATAGATGCGTTTGTCCCTGCTGGAGTACGTAAAATTTCGGCACTGCGGCGTTTATCCGCGCGAAGACAGGTAAAACGAAGCGGTCAAGCACGGTGTCCCTTACGGTCGCTTCAAACCGGGCGGGCTCGGCGAACGGCTTTCGGAGTTTCACCTTGTCGCGCTCCGGCCTTAATGCGAACGAGAAAAGATCCACGCACATCTGGGCGAGCGATGAGCCGGTATACTGAACGCGCGCGTTCGGCTTCGCGTAGCCGCAGTCCCAGGTGGGACGCTCGCTTGGCTCAACCCGTTTTCGCACGGAGACGAAATACCAAACGAACCCGAGACAAAGAAAGGCGAGAAGACCGGCGTTCATCCAGGTGATCCAGACTTGAGGCACCAACTGCGGGATCGTGAAGGGGATTTCCATGAGTGGGGCCCACGCGCGCACTGCGCCCTCAAGGGCGGGCGCGACGAGCGTCGGGAAGACGCCCAGAAAGAGGCACGCGGCGGCAAGGACGAGCATCGGGGCGGCCATCGGGAAGCGCGCGTCATGCGCGTGCGTTACCGCTTCCGTTCGGGGGGATCCAAGAAACACGGTGCAGACCAGGCGCACGAAGACCGCGACCGCGAGGGCTCCGACCATCGAGAGGACGACCGCGGAGATTGCCGCGAGGGGCAGGTTCGAGACTGCGGGCACCGAAAGGGTTTTGAATATTCCCATGTAGATAAGCCACTCACCGGCGAACCCGTTGAGGGGCGGCAAGGCGCTTATCGCGACCGCACCGACGGTAAAGAGCGCGGCGGTGAAAGGCATCTTCTTCGCGAGCCCGCCGAGCGATTCGATGTCGCGGGTATCGGTTGCGTGGATGATCGCGCCCGAGCCGAGGAAGAGCAGGGACTTGAAAAGCCCGTGGTTCCATACATGGAAGAGGGCGCCGCCGAGTCCGAGAAGAACCAACGCGGGCGAAGCGAAAGCCTTACCCAAAAGCGCGAGTCCGAGGCCCATCGCGATGATGCCGATATTCTCGATGCTGCTGTAGGCCAATATTCGCTTGATGTCCCGCTGTCCCATCGCGAAGGCTATGCCGAAAAGCGCGGAGACGCACCCGGCGACGAGAAGCGTCGCGCCCCACCAGGGTTCGCACGACGCGAAGAGGGAGGCCATGCGGATAATCCCGTAGACGCCCATTTTAAGCATGACGCCCGACATCACCGCGGACACGTGGCTCGGCGCGTTGGCGTGCGCGCCGGGAAGCCATACGTGCAGGGGCATCAAGCCCGCCTTGAAGCCGAACCCGATAACCGACAGCGCGAAGATGATGCCCGCAGTTCCGGCGGGTACCGCCGCGGTCAATTCAAGGGAGAAGGTTCCCGTCGCCTTGTGCCAGAGCGCGAACATGGCGAGGAGCGTCAGCGTTCCCATATGCGTCGCCACGAGGTAGATCCAGCCGGCCTTCCGGACCTCGGCTTTTTCCCCCTCAACCGAGGCGGCAAACCAGGCCGACAGCGCCATGATCTCCCATACAAGAAGAAAGAGCACCGAGTCGCGCGCGATCACGACCATCGCCATCGACGCGGTCAGGAGCCCGAAGAATATTCCAAGTCGTCTGCCGTTTTCAGGATGTTCTTCCTGCTTCCAGTATCCCAGACCGTAGAACGAGCCAAGCGCGGGGACGGTAAATACCAGGAGGAGGAAGAAGGCACTGAGACGGTCGATAGAGACGAAAAATCGGCCCCAGGGAAGGAACCATGGAGCGATGAGGAAATCGGTACTCCCTTGCAGCAAGGATATTCCGGTCCCGGCAACGCCAATGATGCTTCCGGCCGCGAACAGGAGCACGGTACACCACTGTCCTTTTTTTGACCTTGAGGGGCCCAATGCCGCGGGAATCCCGCTAAAGGCAATCAACCCCACACCGATGAGAACTGCGCACATACTCGACATTTACTATCCTCGAAAAAATAGATTCTATTTCGTGAACAACGCCAAAAAAATCCGCTTGAACGGTATGAGCGTCGCAAGAAGGATGCTTAACGCGACCCCAACGTACAGTATATACGATTGCGTTTGCCCTTGCTGGAACCGATAAAACCAGCGCATACCGTTCCGCAGGAAGATCATATCAGGAATCAGCTGACGATCCAATATCGGATCGTCGACATGGGTTTCAAGGACGCTCTTATTCGGGAACGTACCTGAAAGAAGGGGAAACCGATTTCGCGGCTTTAGCGCCCATCGAAAGAGGGCGACCAGCGACCGCGCGAAAGAACCTGCTGTATATTGCATGCGCGCGCTTGGCCGGGCATAGCCGCAATCCCACGTGGAGCCCTTCCGCTCCCCGTGTCGCGCATGGAAGACAAGGGCGACGCACGGGATACTCATGACGAGGGCCGCAAGGCCCATACCGGTGCCGAGCGACGCGAAGGGAACAAGGCTGATAAGGGATACCGGCAGCGCCAACACGCCCGCGCCCTGAGTAACCGCGTGCGCTTCTTGAGTTACCGCGATCGCCCTGTCAAGGAAGGGTACCGTCAGTGCGGGGAAGAAGCCGATGATGGCGCAAAGCGAGGCGAGAACGCCCAGGGGGATGAGCATGGATATCGGCGATTCATGCGCGCTCGAGGCGGAAGGCGTTCGCGGCAGCCCGAGAAAAACGGCGCCGTACACCTTCACGAAACAGGAAACCGCGAGGGCGCCGATCATCGCGAGGACCGGCGCGCCGAGCAGCGCTACGGACGCGAGGCTCGTTGCCGAGACCGCTGACTTGAAAAACCCGAAGTAGATGAAAAACTCGCTGATAAAACCGTTGAGCGGCGGAAGCCCGCAGATCGCCACCGCGCCGATAAGGAAGGCGCCCGCAGTCCAGGGCATTTTTCGCGCAAGGCCGCCGAGCCGGTCTATCGTTCGCGTTCCGGTTCCGTGCAGGACCGATCCCGCGCCGAAAAAGAGGAGCGACTTGAAAAGGCTATGGTTCCAAACGTGGAGGAGGCACCCGGCCATACCGAGGGCGACCCATTCCGCTTGATGGTAGGTTCGGCCCAGAAGGGCCATACCGAGTCCCATAAGGATGATGCCGATGTTCTCGACGCTGTGGTACGCAAGAAGGCGCTTGAGGTCGTGCTGGGCTATCGCGAACGCGACCCCGAGCAAGCCGCTTGCCGCTCCCGCGAGGAGGATGAGCCATCCCCAGAACGGCGCGAGGTCGGGGACGAGCGTCAAGGTTCGCACGATCCCATAAATCCCCATTTTGAGCATGACGCCCGAAAGCAGCGCGGACACGTGGCTCGGCGCGTTCGCGTGGGCCCCAGGAAGCCAAAAATGAAGGGGCATCGCGCCTGCCTTGAGCCCAAAACCGAAGAGGCCCAAAAAGAGGAGGACGTTGACCGCGACGACGGAGATCGCGCCCGAAGCGACCGGCGCGAGGTCGAAAGAGCCGGTGACCGAGCGCCAGAGAACGAAGAAGGCGAAAAGCGCAAGGGTTCCGACGTGGGTGGCGATCAGGTAGATCAAGCCGCTCTTGCGGCAATCGGGCTTTTCATCCTCGGTGGAGACAAGAAAGAAAGCGGAGAGGGCCATGGCTTCCCACCCAAGAAGGAAACTGAGTGCGTGGCGGCTGATGACGAGCAGCGTCATCCCGGCGAGGGTCAATCCCCAAAAGAAGCGCAGGGACCGGGCCGTCCGCGCATGCTCGCGCGACGACCAGTATCCAATCCCGTACACGGAACCGAGCGCGCCGACGATAAACACGGGGAGCAAAAAGAAGGCGCTTAACGCGTCGACGCTGACAAGCCCGTTTTGCGCCGCGGGCCAGGGAAAGATATAGAGGGATGGGTCTTCCGCGAAAAAGCAGCCGATGGCCCCGGCAATCCCGAGCGCGGCTCCCGCAAGGACCATGAGCGCGTGAACGCGGCCTGGCCAGGGGGATCGCTTTCGAATAAAAAGTCCGGGGAATCCGCTCAAGGCAAAACAAACTATCGCGATTGAGATTAAATCCACGGACACGACGTTCATTTTCGCCCTGTCATTTGCGCGTTTCCGGAATCCGGCTTTCGGCCCGGGCAAGCGCGGTCAGGATCTCCTCGGGGCTTGAACGCCGCGCGAGTGCCTCTTGCACCTCCGTATCGCGGAGCACGAAGGCAATCCGCGACAGCAGATGCAGGTGCGAGCGAACCGTGGGGCTTATTATGGTAAAAAGTATCGAGACCGGGATCCCGTCCACGGCCTTGAAATCGATGGGTTTCTCGAGGAAACAGAGGGTGACGGACGGATCAGCTACCTGAAGGACCACGGGGTTTCGGACATGCGGAATCGCGATCCCCTTGCCGATTCCGGTCGAGCCCAACGCCTCGCGCGCCACCAGAATCTGATAGAGATACTGACGATCCGCCTCGGGGGGAAGGGCCAAGCGATCGACGATGGATTTCAGGACTTCGGCATTTGTGTTTCCCGCTACGTCATAGAAAATCGAGCCGGCGCGGAGCGCATCCGTAAGCAATGGAAGCTCGGGGGCGTCTTCGGTATCTTCCGCGAACATATCGGGCGAAATCTGCATTCCGCGCGACGTTGCCCATTCAAGGAGCTCTGACCGGTTGAAGCGATAGGTATCGTTGATCTTGTAAAATGGAATTTCCGAATGGTCGATCCACCGGTACAAAGCGGACTCCGATACGTTTAGCATCTTGGCCGCTTCTTTTACCGATATTTGCATACAAAACCTCTTTTATTAGTATAGCACAATGGAAATAAAGAAAACAGGGAGGATAATGCGGATATGCAGAGGGGGAATTGGGTTCTTTTGAGCGCGAAGGCCTCAGGTACCAAAAAAAACCGCCCGAGAAGGATTTCCCGGGCGGCTTCACTATTGAGCGTTGGTATTAGTAACGATCGTTGGTGCGGGGCTTGTCGATGGATTCATTGACCTTGATCTGGCGATTGTCAAGGCTCGATCCATTCAACGCGGCGATCGCGGCACGGGCTTCCTCATCGGTTCCCATTTCCACGAACGCGAAACCCTTCGAGCGACCTGAATCGCGGTCGACGATGGTCTTTACCGAAACGACCTTTCCATATGCCTGAAAGAGTTCGTTCAGTCCTGCATCGCTCGTGTCGTAACTAAGGTTACCTACATAAATTTTCTTTCCCATTGCTGTGTCCTTCTCCCGATATGTTCTACCGGATCATAAAGTTGTACTTATCAGATGATAAGCGTAGCGATTCGTGCCCGTTTGTCCGGTTAAAAGCATACAGGGTGAACAGCCAACGCACCAACTATACCACTTTATGGGGCTCCGTGTCATGCTTTCAGACCCGTTCCCGCGGAGATATGCCGTTTTTCTGCAAAAAAATCGCGCGAAACGATTCACGGAAACCGCGATAACGCTCGAAAATAGTATAATAAGGCCGGTAAACCCTTTCTGAGGAGCGTATCGTGATTAAAGAGACGGTAGCATACTGTGGACTATTCTGCGACGCGTGCGGAATCTATATCGCGACTAAGGCCGATGACCAAGCCGATCTTGAAAGAATCGCGGAACGCATGGGAACGACGAAAGAGGAGATACGGTGCGAGGGATGCCGTTCGCTCGTATTGAGTCCCCATTGCCGGGAATGCTCGTTTCGGGAATGCGCGAAAAAAAAAATATCGCCAATTGCGAGGATTGCGAATCCTTCCCTTGCGCGCCCTTGGTCGAGTTCCAGAAACAGGCGCCGCATCGCGCGGAATTGTTCGAGTCGGCCGAGTATCGCAAGAAAAGCGGCATCGATGCCTGGCTTGCGAAGATGAGGGCGGATTACGCATGCCCGAAATGCGGGAACGTGAATTCCCCGTACTATGGCAAATGCAGAAAATGCGGGGAGAACCCCGGTAATGATTTCATACGAAGAAATGGAACGCTATTCAGTTCATGATTAAGGAGAAAATCGATGACCGTTACCCTTGGTGAGATCATGCTCCGCCTCCGAAGCCCGGAGCGCTATGCACTGCTGCAAGTCCCGTCCCTGGAAGCTACGTTCGGGGGAGGGGAGGCTAATGTCGCCGTTTCCCTTTGTCATCTCGGCATGAGCGCGTGTTTCGTTTCGGCGATCCCGGCCAACTGCATCGGGGACGCTTGCGTCGGCGAATTACGCAAGCACGGGGTCGACACCTCGCGGATAGCGAGAAAGGGCGACCGCCTGGGGATCTATTTTCTGGAAACGGGCGCCGATCAGCGGCCGAGCAAGGTCGTCTACGACCGCGGCCATTCGGCGATCTCCGAGGCTAAACCGGAGGACTTCGACTGGGACGGCGTCTTCGCTGGCGCCTCATGGTTTCATATCACCGGCATAACCCCCGCGATATCCGCAGAAGGCGCCATTCTCTCCCGAACCGCCATTACGGAAGCGAAAAAACGGGGTCTGACGGTCTCGATCGACCTGAATTACCGGAGCAAACTGTGGAAATACGGGAAATCCGCCCCCGAGGTGATGACCGGCCTGGTCCAGTCCTGCGACATCCTCATCGCCAACGAGGAGGATTGCCAGAAATGCCTCGGGATCTCGCTTGAGGCGGTTGAGGTCCAGTCGGGCACCTTGCCCCTGGAGCAGTATCGGGACTTGAGCGAACGGGTCTTGCAGGCGTATCCCAATGTCTCCGCCATCGCCATAACCTTGCGGGAAAGCCTTTCGGCCGATCATAATTTCTGGTCGGGGATCCTGAACAACCGCACAGGTTTCTTCCATAGTAAACGCCATGAAATCCGCAATATCGTCGATCGCGTGGGAACGGGTGACGCCTTCGCGGCTGGCTTGATCTATGGCCTTCAGACCGGGTTCGATGCGAAAAAGGCCCTTGAGTTCGCCGCCGCCGCGGGCTGCCTGAAGCATTCGATATCGGGGGACTTCAACCTGGTCTCGAAAGCCGAGGTCGACGCCCTGGCCGGGGGTGACGCTTCAGGTCGCGTTCAGCGGTAGGTCGCACGACCCGGGCAGGTTGGCCCTCACCGGGCAGGCTGCCCGCACGGTGAAAATCGCCCATAAGCGATAACTTCCTTCCGTAAGGATTATCCCTGACGCCGTTTTCTGATATACTCCTCTGGAATAACTTTTATCCCGGGAGAATAGATATAATGGATCAACACAATTCAGACGAATCGGCGAACAGCTTCGCCGCAATGTTCGAGAATAGCCTTTCCAAGATGGAGAAACTTCAGCCTGGCCAGATGGTGGAAACCCAGATCGTTTCCATCTCGAAGGACTGTGTCTTTTTGCAGCTCAGCGGAAAGAGCGAGGGCGTGCTCGACCGCGCGGAACTGACGGACAAGGACGGCAAGCTCACCGCGAAGGAAGGGGACACGATCAAGGCGTTCTTCCTCAACGCGAAAAACGGCGAGATGCGCTTTACCACCCGGATCAGCGGGGACAAGGCGGGCTCCGCCATGCTGGAAAACGCGTACGCGAACAAGATCCCCGTCGAGGGCGTCGTCGAGAAGGAAATCAAGGGCGGCTACGAGGTCAAGATCGGCGACTCCCGCGCTTTTTGCCCCTTTTCACAGATGGGCCTCAAGCGGACCGATACCGCCGAAACCGTCGTCGGCAAGCACCTTACCTTCAAGATCCAGGAATACAAGGAAGGCGGCCGCAAGATCGTCGTCTCGAATCGCGTGATCGAGGAAGAAGCCCGCCAGGGTCAGCTTGAGGAACTCAAGAAAACGCTTCACGAAAAAGACGTCATCAAAGGTACGATCAAGTCGATCCAGGACTTCGGCGCCTTCGTTGACTTGGGCGGCGCGCAGGCGCTCCTCCCCGTATCCGAGATATCCCGCTCCCGCGTCGAGGACATCCGCTCCGCGCTTACGGCGGGACAGGAGATCGAGGCCGAGATTATCAAGATCGACTGGAAGACCGAGCGCATCACGCTCAGCATGAAAAGCCTCCTTTCAGATCCCTGGGCGACTGCGCGCGAAAAATATCCCAAGGACTCGAAGCACTCGGGCAAGGTCGTCCGCCTGACCGACTTCGGCGCCTTCGTGTCCCTCGAGTCGGGCATCGACGGCCTCCTCCACATCTCCGAGCTCCGGGGCGAGGACCAGTACGGCAACCCCAAGGTATCGGTCAAGATGGGCGAGACCGTCAAGGTGCAGATCTTGGACGTCGACGTCGCGAAAAAACGCATATCGCTCAAGCAGGCCTCCTCGAACGACGACGACGAGACCTCGAAAAAGTACCTGAACGACGGCGCGTCGGGCGACACCTACAACCCCTTCGCCGCGCTTTTGAATAAAAAGAAATAAAGATAAAGACTGAGGCAGAGGGCTTCACGCGGGGCGAACGTCCTCGCGCGGAGCCGCCGCGTATGAACGTCCTTGCAAGGATCGCTTAGACGATTCTCGCAAGGACGATCCTCGCCGGCACTCCCACGGCCGTCGCGCCCGACGGAACGTTTTCGAGCACGACGCTCGCCGCCCCGATCTTCGCGCCGTCGCCGATCGTCACGGGCCCGAGGATTTTCGCGCCGGCGCCGATCACGACGTTGTCGCCCACGAGCGGGTGCCGCCTGCAGGGCCGCGAATCGACGCCGCCGAGCGTGACGCCGTGATAGATCAGCACGTTCGCGCCGACGATGGCCGTCTCGCCGATCACCACCCCCATGCCGTGATCGATGAATAATCCGGGGCCGAGCCGCGCGCCCGGATGGATCTCGATCCCCGTGAAAAAGCGCGCGACCTGGCTGAGCAAACGCGGAACGAAGGGCACCTTGAGCGCGGAAAGAAAATGCGCTATTCGATGGAACGCGATCGCCCAGAACGACGCGTAGAGAATCACCTCCGTGAACCCGAGGAATTTCGCGCGGATCGCCGGATCACCCGCGATCGCGCGGACGTCGGAAACGAAATACCCGGTCCTTCGAAAAGCTGTTGCGACCTCCCTGAGGTACGCAACGAGCGCGCCAACCTTCACGTCCGATTCCGTGTCGCAATAAATCCTGCAGCAGTCACAAGTGTTTTTCATGTTCAATAAATCTCCCTGATTATTCCGTCTTGAGTCCTTTTTCGCTCAGGATAGTCGACATGGTCCACGCGGCAACGCTTGCGAAGAAAAGGGCGGTAATCACGACTTCGATCCTTTGCGGGGAAAACCCGAACCCGAGATACGCTTCTCTGCCGAGCGAGACGAAGGTGGTCAACGGGTTGTAGCGCGCGATCGTTCCCAGTATGCCGCCCGCGGCCTGGTAATCGTAATAGACCCCGCTCAGGAACATCGCCGGGGTGAGTATCAAGGCCGTCATGAAATTCCCTCGCTCGTAGGTTTCGGCCCTGAAGCCGAGAGCGGTCCCGATGCCCGCGGCGACGAACGAGACGGCGAAGAGATACGCCCAGAGTGCGACGGGATGGACGATCGAGAACCCCGCGAAAAAACCCGAGGCCGCGTATATCATCGCGCCGACAAGCAAGCCGCGCACCGCCCCGCTCAGCGCGAACGCCGCAAACCGCGCGACGGGCGAGATGGGATACAGGCAATAGTCCTTAAGCGTTCCCTGGTATTTCATCGCGATGATGGAAAAGAGCGGGTTCTGGAACGCGGTGAGCACCGCTCCCGAGAACACGATGCCGGGCACGAGAAACTGCAGAAAGCTGATGCCTTCGACCGAAACCGCGCGGCTTCCGTACATGCCGCCGAATACCGCGAGAAAAAGGAGTTGCGAGAGAAACGGCGCGAAGACGGTCTGTACCGCGATCTTGAGATACCGCATGCTTTCGCGCCGGAACACCGTCCAGAAACTTATCCAGGAACGAAAGCCTTCAATAGCTGCCGCGCGCATAGGCGTTCTCCTTTTTACCCGTAATCTCCTTGAAGACATCCTCCAGGCTCGGCGAATGAATCTGAAAGGACTCAATCTCGGTCGCCGCGTTCGCCATCAGCCGGAGAAAATCGACGCGCGCTTTCCGCTGGAAAATAATCCGCACGCCCGCGTTGCTTTCTTCTACCGCGTATTCCTCGTTTACGGAAAAGACCGACTTCACCCGTTCCCTGGAGCGCGTCTCGATATCGGCGATGAGGTAATCGCCTGCAAGGACAAGAAAATCTTTCCGCGTCTCGTCTGCTATCAATCTGCCCCGGTCAAGCACGAGAATGCGGTCGCAAAGTTTTTCTGCATCCTCGAGCTGATGCGTCGTGAGCACGATCGACGTGCCGTCGTCCGAAAGTTCCTTCAGAAAAACCTGGAGGTCCGTTCGGAGGTTCGGGTCGACTCCCGCCGTCGGTTCGTCTAGGAGGAGCAGCGTCGGCCGATGGATCAGCGCCTTCGCGATCATAAGTCGGCGCTTCATGCCGCCCGACAGTTCGCGTATGGGAACGTTCTTTTTTTCGTCGAGCGAAAGGCGCTCGAGGAGAAATCGAATCCTCTCCTTGTCTTTTCGGAGTCCGAAATAACCGAACTCGAGTGAGAGGATTTCTTCGGGCGTAAACACGTAGTCGAAGGCGATTTCCTGCGGAACGATCCCGATGCGGGACAGGATGCGGCGATCCCGGAACGAAAGCGGTATTCTGTCGATTTCAATTCTTCCCGCGTCGGGTTTTACGATTCCGGAAAGGACGCCGATCAGCGTCGATTTCCCCGCGCCATTCGGCCCGAGGAGCGCCGTGAACGATCCGTCGCCCACGCTGAAACTCACCGAGTCAAGCGCGTTTTCCGTCGCGCTTTTATATCGCTTGGTCAGAGCCTGTATTTCGAGCATTGCGTTCCTCACAGTTCGAGCAGGTCGAGCACGTATTTCTCGACGGCGCGGTTTTTTCCCTCGTGGGGAAAATCGTGGATGTGCAGCGCCGGGTTAAAATTGAGCTCAATGATGCCGTAGTTCGTTCCGGTCGGCGGGGCGCCCACATCGGAAACCATCATGTCGACGCCGCAGATCTTCGCGCCGACTGCGGCCGCTGCCGCCGCCGCGATATCCTTGTATCCTGGGTGCATGGTATCGGTGAAATCAATACTGTCGCCCCCGGTCGAAATGTTGGAGTTCTTCCTGAGGAACACCGTTCTTCCTCGTTCGGGAACCGACGAAAAGTCGAGACCCTGCACGCGGAGAAAACGCTCTTCCTCGCCGTCCTTCCGGAGTCGTTCGAGGGGTCTCCGGTATCCTTCGCCCCGCCTTGGGTCCTCGTTCTTTATCTCCATGAGCCTTTCGATTGTCGACTCGCCGTCGCCCATCACGTTCGCGCTTACGCGATGAAGCACCGCGCGGGTTATTCCGTCAATGACGAGGAACCGGTATTCCTTTCCGGAAACGTATTCCTCGGCGATGACGCAGTCGTCCTCGGCGAACGCGGCCTCTCCGGCCCGGAGAAAGTCTTCCTTCGTGAATGGCTCGGCGAGGATCGCGACCGCGATCCCGAAGTTGGTCGAGTTCGGCTTGACGACGACGCTTCGCGCATCTTGCCAACGTCCCCAGTCCGCTTCCATATCAGCGAGCGATTTGTAATCGCGACCCTTCGGGACGCGGATGCCCGCCTCGTCCAGGATCAGTTTGGTCACCTTTTTGTTTTCCATGATGAGCGGCGCTATGTAGCTATCCTGCGAGGTGCGCGTCGCCTGCCGCACGTACTCGACCTTTCCCTTGCCGGCTATCCTGATGAAATTCGCGTTCCGGTCGAGCACCTCGACAGTGTGCCCCCGACTTATCGCCTCGCGGATGAGCATCTGCGTCGAAAGTTCAAGATCCTCGTATCCCGGAACGGACCATTCATGCAGTGATTCCATATCCGTCTCCTTTTTCGTTCGATCGAGCGACCTTCGCGCCGTATCGCGACCACTCAAGGCCGCTTTCAAGGTAGTTCTTCGCGAGCGCGGCCGACGGTGAAGACCCCGGGCTCCGGTATCGCGCGCGGTACGTATCGAGCGTTCGCTCGTATTCGCTTCCCATTTCCTTGGCGAGCGGCACGAGCGATGCGAGCCTGCGCAGAAGCTCGGCAAGATGGTCGTTCTCCGCTTCCGGTTTTAGCGGATCGCTCAGCGCGGCATCGTCCGCCTTCCGCAGGGTTCCGGCGAGCTCGGCGTTCGTCTTCGGTATCGAGGCCTTCGATAGTCCCGCGACGACTAAAAGGTGCGCAAGCCGTATCGCGTCTTCCGTGATACCTGCGCTCGCGAACGGATCGACGTCGAAAAAACGCAGCTCGATATACTCAACACCCCGTTTTTCAAGCGCCCCAAGCGTTGTCTCGCCTGTCATGGGTGTTCGCTTAAACCTGATCGGCGCGTAGAATTCTTTTTCCTTTTGGAACACGCGACCGTTCAGCTGCACCGGTTTTCCGTCCCGTATCAGTCCCAGTTTTCTGAAGTCGTCCGACTCGGTTTTCATCCCTCGGCGAATGCCCGCGATATGTCTCGCGATCGAGCCGAGTTCTAGGAAGGGTCGGTACTCAGTCCGCGCGTAACCCTTCGGGCTGTTGCGAACCGAATACGCGAAACCCTCGTCGTGCGTACGCGCGTTGGCATCAAACGGCGTCGAGCCAAAGAGCATCACGAGTGAAGGCATGTCGTCGAAAAGATTCCGGACGAGCCTGAGGTAATAGGCGTCGCGGTCAGAACCCTTCCCCGTTTCTTCCATTGAAAGAGGTGCGCGTTCCTTCAGTTCCACAAGAACATTTTCACCGAAGGATACGTTCAGGTGCACACCGCAGATCAGTTGCCGCGCAATCCCGTATCGCGCAGATAGTCCCGCGCGATACCATTCAGCCAGACGCGCCGCCTCGCCTGAGCCCATGCGCGCGATCGGTATAGCCGTTTCGCCCGGAAGGAGGGGCGGCATGCTGAACGGCCAAAGCAACTCCGAACCGATAGCGGCCCGTGCTGTCTCCGTCAGATTTTCGAGTTCCGCGATCGCGCCCTGGATCGACCCATTCGGTTTTGTGACGAGTTCAAGCTGACTTTCGGCGAAGTCCTTCGTGAACGAGGGTTCCTTCAGGCTTTCCGGATGCCGGGAAGGACTGATATCTCCGTCCGGCGAGACCCGATGCGTTTCCCGCTCGATGCCCCATCGGAAATCCGAGATATGCTTCAATGCCACGTTCATGTTCAGCCTCCGTTTGTAAGTTTCACAAATGTAGAACAATCGAACAAAAAGAATAAAAAAACAAGAGAAAATCAGAAAAAATCCTTCATCTTCGCGAGAAGCGCTTCATTCACCTTGCACTGCATGGCTTGCCCCTGGCGTTCGCAGACGATAAGACCCGCGTTTTCGAGTTCCTTGAAATGATGCGACAGGGTCGACCGCGAAACCTCGATTTCATCGCACATGCGCGTGAATGCCTTGAGCACCCCGTCGCAGCAGGTATCGATGCCTTCCCATTCGCGGAGCATCTGGACGATCCTGATTCGCTGTCCACAGCCAAGAGCCTTGAAGACCTTGGCCATCTCGTCTAATTCCATAATTCGATAATAATCGAACAATAAGGAGAGGTCAAGCGATTTGCGAAGAAAGGGCAAAAATAATCCGGAGGGAATATGGGGGCATCATCGCTGGCTTCTTTTTTCCGGAAAGGCGTCCGTCGGCGCGCGCAGGCGCTTCGTGTGGAGATCGGGACGCCGCTCTGGCGTCGAGCGGGTAATTCTCGAGGCTCCGGAAAAGGGATGGGCTGCATTGAATATGCTCACCGAGACCGCCCAGGTATACTTTGCGAAATTCGATTTCGCCGCCGTCGACCGGAGCGAAGTTCCCCCTGACGTAACGGGATCGGTTGAGTTTCAAGGCGCGAGTCCCGTAAGCTCAACCGTCATGAGACTGAAGATCAGGGAATAATTCGCCAACAGTAAGAAAAAGAATATGGTTACAAGAATGCCGTCTCGATGCCCTTGGTTAGACTACCGCAAGTTGACTGCCACGCTCAGCGCGGCTTTGTAGAACTCGATTCTTAGCTTATCGTCCGAGTCGATGCGGCGATCTTGATAAAACCCGTAATCCGCGGTTTCGTCGGTGAAATTCCGCATGGTGCGCAACTGAGCGATGAGCGCGATCGAGGTTCGCTCTCCGAGCGCAAAGCGCAGCATGGGACCGAACGTGAGTCGTGGAAGGTCATCGCACCACGCTTTCCGGTTAGGAGTATCGTTCAGTGATACCGCGTCGCCTATGCCCGTTCGTGAAAACCCTCCTGCGGAATTGCCGGCGCTTACGTGTTGGAACGGTAATCCCACAGGGCGTTCATGATAATCCAGGAGCCGCGATCCTTAACGAGATGGAGGTAATCGTCAAACTGCTCCGAGACGAGCTTTACGCACGCGATCGTGCCGGTTATGTCGAGAATGGTGATCGTCTTTAATCCGCTTTCCGGATTGTCGATCTTGCCCTGTCCCTTACCCGTGGCCTCTATCATCCAATCCCGCGATGATTCCCACACCTCGCCCTCGCCCGTTACGTGCCGTTTGGCAAGCTTTTCGTGCAAGGCCTTGCCCATTCTTGATCCATCGGCTGAATACCAGCCTTCGACGTAGTTCAGGATCGTCTCGACGATTGCGTCATGGTCGTTCATTTTTTTTCCTTTGCGTGTTTATTTCGCGGTCAAGGCCGCGCCTTCGGTGTACCGTTCGGTATTGAGAATGCGACCCGAGGATGCTTCGTATAGTGCCTTGAGCAGCGCAAGCTGGAAACGGTAGGATGCCAGGGTCGCTCCCGAAACCGTGTCGACGGCAATCGGGTTTTGCGCGGAAAGCAAGGAGGCTTCTAGTTGGGGATAGGCTTTCGCGAGAATATCGGGTTGGGTTCTCTTTACCGTGCGTCCGTATGCCTCGTCCGTTCGCTTCCCGAAATTGTCGCCTGGCTTGAACTCGTCGTAATAGACGGAAGTGAACGCGCCTTTCGCTACGGTAAAGCGCACGTAGTGGACATAACCGCGAAGGTCTTTCGTCGAATAGGATTCATAGACACCGTCCTGAATTCGCGAAATGTCGCCATCCCATCCGTGCTCCTGCCGGAATTTTTCATAGAGCGAAAGAAACGGTTTATTAGGAAAGGACATGACCATGGTCAGTGAGTCTTCCAGATACGAGTAGTCCTTGAAGAGGGATGTCTCGTTCTCGAGTTTCGGCTTTCCGTCGCATCCGGCGACGAAAAGCAGGCACAGTATGATCGAACCCAGCGCGAGAAGAATCTGTTTCACCTTATACGCTCCTTTGGTTGTTGTTAACCGGAATCCATATTTCAAATTGGTCTCCGCCGCTTCCACTCAGGCTGAATTCAAGCTCTGGTCCCTCGTCATGGATATAGTCGGTCGCGGGAAACCATTCGCCGTAAATCGCTTTCCAGGTCCGCTGACGGGCTTCCGCCGTACTACCCCTTCCGGTGAATACTGCCCAAGTGAGCGCCGGAATGGTTATCACCTTAAGTTCCTGAAGATCTGCTTCGGCGTCCGGCTCGATCCCGAGCAGATAATTGAACTCTTCCATTTCGCCGGAAAATCCAAGGCATGCCCCGATTACGGCTCCCCTGAAAAGGCCCGCGCGGTCTGCCTTTTCCAGCATTCGCCCGATTTCGCCTGAGTCTTCCTGTTCTTTCCAGAAGAGTGGAATATCGCGGTAATTCTGTCCGTTTTTCGCCGAAAATTCCCTGACGCGGCCCGCGAGGGTAAATTCCCCCATCGCGCGAATTTCATACTCCATCGGACTTTCTCCCCGGATGGAAAGCTGGAAGGAAAGGGGAGGATAGGCCTTTATCACGACACCGGGGTCCCTGGCCATTCCGGGTGCAAAGCCATGCAGCCGCTTGAACGCGCGGGTAAACGAAGCCTGCGTTTCATACCCGTACTTCAAGGCGGTGTCGAGTATTCCCGCACCGTCCACGATTTCCCGCGCGGCCATGGTCAACCTTCGGCTGCGGATATATTCCGCGAGCGTTATATCGGCAAGGATATGGAACATTTTCTGAAAATGAAAGGAACTCGTGTTTGCCTCGGAGGCGATAACGCGGGGATCGAGGCGTTCCGCGAGGTGCCCGTCGATGTATCTGAGAGCCTGATTGAGCCGCTTGATCCAGTTCATGATTCGCTCCTGGACACAGAGTATCCCGAAACGGGACGTTTTGTTTGACTTTCCGTGCTCCCGGCGGATAAAAATAACACATTGACAATTATCTATTTGACTGGTAGGTTGTTATATAGGTATATTTCAATATGACGGAGGCGGTCGATGACTATCGACTTTGCGCGGGGAACGGCTCTTTTCAAGGCGATGGCAGACGAAACGCGAGTCAGGATCGTGCATATCCTTTCCTGCGGGGAATTATGCGCCTGCGACATCCTTGAATACTTCGATATCTCACAGCCGACTCTCTCGCATCATCTGGGAATACTCGTAGACGCGGGTATTCTCACCGCGAGACCGGAGGGAAAGTGGACTCATTATAGCCTGACGGGGGAGACCATCGCGTTTATCGAACGCTTTGTCGAAAGCATTGCGCATGAAAGTGAAAAATGCCTTTGCAAGAAAATTGGGAGGACCTGTACATGAAAGAACAAACCGGAATTGGCATCGGCTTTTTTGAGCGCTATCTTTCGCTGTGGGTTCTCCTTTGCATGGTCGCGGGAATCCTCTTAGGACGTTTCCTCCCCGGAATTCCGGAGCTGCTCGGTCGCTTCGAGTACGCGAAGGTGTCCATCCCGATGGCGATCCTCATCTGGCTGATGATTTACCCGATGATGCTCAAGGTCGATTTTACGAGCATCAGGGACGTGGGAAAAAAACCGAAAGGGCTCTACGTCACCTGGGTCACGAACTGGCTCATCAAGCCATTCACGATGTACGGAATTGCGTTCTTCTTCTTTTTCGTCGCCTTCAGGGCGTTGATACCCGCCGAGCTCGCGCGGGACTATCTCGCGGGCGCGATTCTCCTCGGCGCGGCTCCTTGCACCGCGATGGTTTTCGTGTGGAGCCATCTGACGAAGGGAAACCCCGCCTACACGGTCGTGCAGGTCGCCACGAATGACCTTATCATTCTCGTCGCGTTTACGCCGATCGTCGCGTTCCTGCTCGGCGTCGGCGGCGTCTCGATCCCGTGGGACACGCTCATCCTTTCCGTTCTCCTGTTCGTCGTAATCCCGCTCGCGGCGGGAATCCTCACGCGGAGGGCCGTTATCGCCCGCCATGGCGAGGTCTGGTTTCACGACTCGTTCATCCCGAAGTTCTCGGGCTTTACGATCGCGGGTTTGCTGCTTACCCTCGTGATCCTCTTCTCGTTTCAGGGAGCGGTTATTCTTTCCAACCCGCTTCACATACTCCTGATCGCGATTCCGCTCGTCATTCAAACGTTCCTGATTTTTTTCGTTTCCTACATCGCGTCACGGATACTCAAGCTTCCTCACGATATCGCCGCACCGGCGGGCATGATCGGCGCATCGAATTTCTTCGAGCTCGCGGTTGCCGTGGCGATTTCCCTTTTCGGCTCGGCTTCGCCGGTCGTCCTCGCGACGATAGTCGGGGTTCTCGTCGAGGTTCCCGTCATGCTCATATTGGTTAAGATCGCGAATAATACGACCCGGTGGTTCCGGGTACACGGAGGCTGATTTATGGAAAAGAAACGAGTAATGTTCATCTGCATCCACAATTCTGGCAGAAGCCAGATGGGCGAGGCTTTCTTGCGGCACCTGGCCGGAGATCGCTTCGAGGTTGCAAGCGCCGGCATCGAATCAGGCAAGCTTAATCCGCTTGTCGTCAAAGCGATGGAAGAAGTCGGCGTCAGCATGGAAGGGCACTTTGCGAAAAAAGCCCAGGACTACGTGGATCGGGGCGAACACTTCGATTACGTGGTTACCGTCTGCGATGAATCGAACGCCGAGCGGTGCCCCATGTTCCCCGGCAAGCACGTTCGCATGCACTGGGGCTTCCCTGATCCGTCGGCCCTTGCCGGCACCGACGAGGAAAAGCTCGCGGGGATTCGCCCGATCAGGGACGCGATCGAGGCGAAGGTGAAAGAGTTTATCGCGGCGGAAAAATAGCGATAAAACCCTCAAAGCCCGGTATACACGAGAAATAGTCCTGCGAGGAGAATCACCAGCCCGAGCAGGATATTCACGACCTTCGCGAAGACCCCATATCGTCCGCTATTCGCGATCTTTCCGGTAAGGCCCATGAAGGTTCCTGCCACGACCACGAGCACGCTGTGTCCGATCGAATAGAGAAGCAAAAGGAAAATGCCCCATGCGGGCTTTCCGTTCCGCGCTACGACCGCAAGTAACGCTATCAACACCGGTGTCGCGCAGGGCGAGGAGAAGAGCCCGCCGAGAACGCCCATAAGGATAGCGCCGGGATAGCCCCGCCGTGTGTTTTTGCTCTGAGCATAGGTTGCCGGGATGATCGTAATGATGTTCCAGGTCTGGAGCGCCATCAGGATCATGAGCGCGCCCAGAATCAGGTACCACCAACCGCTCGTCCCGAAGTTCAAAAGCTTTCCCAAAAGGGAGGCGATCGCGCCGAGCGCGGTAAAGGTTATCGCCATACCGAGCGCGAACGCGAGCGAGTAGCGGAACGCGATCTTCGGATCCTTCCGCCCCGTCCCGCCCACGTACGCGACGACGAGCGGAACGCTCGAAAGCGAACACGGTGTTACGCTCGTCAGAACGCCCGCGAGCAGTGCCAGAAGCGGCGCAAGCAAAAAACTTCCTTGTATCAGGAGGGAAAGATGCTCGAGTGCGACGTTGATCGCGTCATTCATTTCTGCATCCCCATTTCGTAGAGCACGGAAAGAAGTTGATCCTTGGTAATCCCGCCTTCATGCGTGGTAAAGACATGCTCGTTCGTATCGCGAGTCGAATACTGCGTCATTGTGATCTGGAGCTTTTCGGACGGGGTAAAGGGCTTTCCCGTTGAATCGAAGAAAACTTGCGTCGGAATGACCTGTAGGGGAATGCCGTTTGCAAGATCGCGGTACTTCCATACATCGACAAACCGGATGATCGCTTTTCCTTTCAGTTCGTCATGAAGCGCGACAAGTACCGGTGCCATCTCCTTGCACGGGATGCAGGAATCGGCTCCAAAGTCGATTATGACGGGAACGCCAGCGGCTCGATATTCGGCGAGGTCGAAGGGCCCGGTGAGATTCAGCTCATCGTCGAGGAGTGCGGTTTTCGCTGGTACCGCCGGAGTCTCCGGGATTTTCTTGGTCAACTTTGTCTCTGCCTTCGGAGAACCGACGGAAGCAGCGCTTTTCGGTTTAGTTATCGTTTCAGGTTCCGGAGCTTTCTCCGCTGGCGCGTCGCCGGTGGCAGGCGCAGAGATTTGTGCAACGTTGCCAAGGTTCTCGTCAGATCTTCCGTTCTTGACGAACCACATAACGCCGATTACCGCTATCACACCTGCGATCACCGCGCCATTAATTACTGCTTTCCGTTTATTCATAAACCATCCTTTTTATACGACTATTATGCAATCATTCCGAATAACAGCCCGGCGAGCGTAGACATCACGACGACGAGCGATACGTAAACGAATGTCTTCTTGAAACCGATCTCCGCGTTGATGACGAGCATTGACGGGAGCGACAGACTCGGTCCTGCCAAGAGGAGGGCGAGCGCCGGACCTTGGCCCATGCCGGATCCGAGCAGGCCCTGCACGATAGGTACTTCGGTCAGCGTCGCGAAATACATGAACGCGCCTGAAATGGAGGCGATGAAGTTCGCGAAGATCGAGTTGCCGCCAACGAGACCCGCGATCCATTCATTCGGGATCAGGGCTTCATGACCGGGACGGCCGAGAAAAAAGCCGGAGACCAATACCCCGCCGAAAAGGAGTGGTAGAATCTGGAGGGCGAAGTCGCGCGTCGCTCCGCCCCACTCGGCAAGTTCGTGCTTCTTGAACCAGCGAACGAGCGCGTAGATGAGAACGAGGGCGAACGCACCGGTTGTAAAGTATTTCGCGCGATATATCGCGTCCCATGCGGCGGAGCTTCCCTTCGAGGACGCCCAGTTTACGAAAATGAGAATACCGATCATTGATCCGATGTGGACAACGGTTTGCCAGAGTTTCCGGCCACCCTCGTCAAGCGGCGCTTTAAAGAGTCGTTCATCGGCGAGCCGGGCCTCGTCTTCCTTGCGGAAGATAAGGTGCATAAGAAGACCGATGATGACGGCGAAACTGATCGCGCCGACCGTGCGTGCGATTCCGATTTTCCAGCCAAATACCTGAAACGACATCGTGATCGCGATGATACTGATTGCCGGACCCGAGTAGAGAAAGCTGATCGCCGGGCCGAGTCCCGCGCCCTTTTTGTAGATGCCCTTGAACAGGGGCAATACCGTACAGGAGCACACGGCGAGGATTGCGCCGGAAATCGACGCGACCGCGTATGCCACCGGTTTCGGCGCCTTCGGTCCGAGATACTTCATGACCGCCTGTTGGTTCAGGAAAACGCCGATCGCGCCCGCAATGAACATCGCCGGAACGAGGCAAAGCAGCACGTGCTGCCGTGCGTACTCCCCGAGCATCTGGAATCCTTCGAGAATTCCCGTCGTCACGCGCGGCGCGTTCCACGGAATGAAGTAGATCGCGACGAATACCGCCGCAAGGCCCAGCAAAATCATGTTGGGGCTATATTCTTTCTTTGCCATTTCTCAATCCTTCAGGCGTTCATTGCCTTGCAAATCTCGCCCGTTACCCGATCAATTACGTCCTGGGTGATTTCCGTCATTTTCTTTTCAACGCCAAGGTCGGTCATCACGAATTGCACAAAGGGAAGACCCTTGCTTTCGAATATTTTCTTCCCGCAGGCTACCGGGCATCCATCGAGCACGACGTTCTTGTCCGCTTCTTTCGCCGACTGGATAAAACCCGAAAGATCCGCGCTCACCGCCGCGAGACAGGTCATATTTCCCGCGCCTTCGCGATTCAGTTTTCGCGCGACCTGATCCGCGAGGTATCCGGTATTCGCCGCGCCCGCGCACGAGTAGATTAATTTCGTCGTGGAGTCTCCTCCGCAAGAACATGAACAAGCCATTGCATCCTCCCTTAGAATTGCGCCGCGACCTGGTCGACGGTCAAAACCTTGCCGACGCTCCGTACCTCGCCGTCGATCACGAGCGCCGGGGTCATCATCACACCCATCTCCATTATCTGGTCGATGTCGGTGATCTTTTCAATTTCCGCTTCCACGCCCTTCGCGGCGACCGCTTCACGGGCGTTTGCCTCAAGCTGCTTGCACTTCGGGCAGCCGGTTCCCAATATCTGTATCTTCATCGTTTAGTCCCCCCCCCTTATGTTTCTATTATTGGAAACTTTGCATCAAAAGTCAAGGGATTTTGTGGGTACCGGCAGAAAAACTTGACAAAGTTTCCAAACATTGCAACAATATACCTATGAAAGATTCAGACAAAAGACGATTAGATATGACTGCCGATCTCTTTAAGGCCATCGGGCATCCGGATCGGCTTGCCATGCTTGAACGTCTCGCCGACCAGCCTTGGTGCGTCTGCGATCTTGCAGCGTACCTGAAGCTGAACAAATCGGTTGCCTCGAAGCACCTTTCGCTGCTCTACGACGCGGGACTCCTCGCGGTTGAAAAGAAAGGGACCCAGGTTATCTACACCCTCGTCGTCCCCTGTGTTATTGAAATGGCTAAATGCAGCTACCTCGCCATCGTCGCGGAAAAAAAGAAGCGGCTTGAATAGGATCGGTTCCAGAGTGCTGATTTTTACCGTATAACTATTGACATATATGCGAATATGAGCATATCATATAATCATGATCGAGCAGATTGAAAAGATAAAGGCGCTTGGCGACGAAACCCGGCTCAGGATCATCCGGATTCTCTTGAAGGCCGGCGTGCAGCTTTGCGTGTGCGAGATCGAGTGCATTACCGGAAAGCCGCAATACGCGATCTCCCGGGCGCTTGGGGTTCTCCGGAACGCGCGACTTGTCGCCGAAGAGCGCGACGGGAAGCTGGTAAAATACGGAATCGTCGCGGACGGCGAATTTAACCGAAAACTGTTCGATACAGTCGCTTCCATTAAATGCGCTGACGTGCCGGCCTTTTCGCAGGATGTGGAGAATATCAAGAAGGTTCTCGGGAACCGGGATGATAACGGGAAACCCACGGCATGGTGCGGGTGTAAGTAATTTTTTTTACGACGATACATGCAGTGATGCACATATCAGAATTATATTTGAGGAGGAAGCAATGAGCACTACACGTATTGGATTTATCGGATCGGGCCGGGTAACGGCATTCATGATCGAGGGCCTTCGCCGGGGACGCAAGGATCTCTCATTTTCGGTAATGGACGCGAATTCGTCCGTTTCGGAAAACCTTGCGCGCGGTGCCCCGGGCGTAACCGATTCAGGATCGAGCTACGAAGCGGTCGGGAAGGTAGACGTACTTTTTATCGCGCTGCATCCCCAAAACATGCAGGCTGGTTGCGAAGGCGTAGCGCCGTTTCTCGGAAAAGACACCCTGGTAATCTCGCTTGCCCCAAAGGCGACGATTCACGCGCTTTCCGCGTGGCTCGGCACCGACAGAGTCGCGCGATACCTTCCGAACGCGGCGACAAGCGAGGGAAAGGGCTATAATCCCGTCGCGTGGAACGCACCGCTCAATGACGACGACCGCGCACGTGCGAGAGACCTCTTGTCCCCGCTCGGCGATATGCCTGAAGTCGATGAGTCGAGCATCGAGACGTATGCCGTGCTCTCCGCGATGGGCCCGACGTATCTTTGGCCCCTTCTCGACGAGATGATCGCAAGCGGCGTGCGCTATGGCCTTACCCCGGACGAATCGACGCGCCTGGTTTCGCGCATGGCCGTAGCCTGCGCCGAGATGGTCGAGACGTCGGGCAGGGATTATGCCACTCGCATGAACATGATCCCCGCAAAGCCGATGGCGGACATCGAGCAGGATTTGCGCGGTCTATTCAGGACGAAGCTCGACGCGATCCACGCGAAGCTGAAAGGGTAAGCGGCGAGCCGTTTACCGAAGCGCGAAAAAGGAATAATATAATATAAACTTTTTTGCCTCGAGGTGTATGGTGTCTCATTTTCCGGCGGATCTTTTGCGGTTTGATACGCTTCAAGCCGCAAACAGCGTCTTTCTGTTGGGATTCATCCTGTTTTTGGGCTCTTTGGCGGGACTGATTTTCAAAAAGTTCAAGATACCTCAGGTCGTGGGGTATATCGTCATGGGTATCCTTATCGGGCAGTCCGGGGTCCATCTGATTAGCGAGCAAGTACTCTCGACGCTCGAGCCAATAAGCAGCTTCGCCCTTTCACTGATCGGATTTCTCATCGGTTCGGAACTCAAGACCTCCGTGATCAAAAAGTACGGAAAGCAGTTTGTCGGGATATTGCTCTTCGAGTCGATCTTACCGTTTATCAGCGTCTCTGTTTTGGTATCGGCGATTTCTTTTTTTGTAACGCGGGAACTCAATACGTCCGTTGCCTTGGGTTTGTTGCTTGGTGCCATTTCATCGGCAACCGCGCCGGCCGCGACTACCGATGTCCTCTCGGAAAACAGGACGAAGGGACCTCTGACGACCATGTTGCTCGGAATCGTCGCGATGGATGACGCCGTCGCGCTCGTCCTTTTCGCGATTGCTTCGACGTTCGCGGGAGGGCTTGTGGGCGAAAGCACAGGCTCTTTCGGTGCCCAGATGCTATCGATTGCGTATTCGATCGGCGTGTCATGCATCCTGGGTTCGCTGCTTGGGTTTCTGCTAAGCAGGATAATCAGGTACGTCGGCAACGACGACGGAAGAACGCTCGCGTTTTCACTCGGCGGGGTAATGCTCCTTACCGGAATCTGCGCGTATTTGAAACTCAATACGATACTTGCCGCGATGGCCATGGGGTTTTTCATCGTCAATTTCGCGCGGGTCAATGCGACGGAATTATTCGCAATTGTCGACCGATTCACCCCGCCGATTTACGTCCTTTTTTTCGTGCTCGTCGGCGCGAAGCTCAATATCTGGATTGTGTCTCCTCTGTTCGCGATCATCGCGGTCGTATACGTTGCGGCTCGCACGATCGGCAAGTCCATCGGCTCCTCTCTCGGTGCCCGATTGACGCACGCGCCCGAGAACGTTCGCAAATACATGAAGTGGTGCCTACTGAGCCAGGCAGGCGTCGCGATAGGTCTTTCAATCTCGTCGGGGCAACTGTTTCCCCGGACGTTGGGCCCGACGGTTATTCTGGTCATTACCGCGACGACCTTTATCGTCCAGCTCGTTGGCCCTGTATGCGTGAAGCACGGCGTCATCATGGCCGGCGAATGCGGTCTGGACATTACCGAGGAGGATATACTCCGCCAGAGCGTCGTCGCCGATGTTATCGAGGGACAGCGACTTCCCGAGGTGTTGACCGACGCCGCGCCGTTTAACCGCGTCATCGATTGCTTCGGCAAGCAGACTGCCCTGGGCTGTCCCGTCTGCGACGCCGGAAAGCGACTGGTTGGCGTTATCACGATCGAGAACCTCAAGGACGCCTTGATACTTGGTGAGGTTGCCGATTCGCTCCTTGCCTGCGATCTCGTCTCGCCGTCACCCGTATCCTGTACGCCCGAAACTCCTTTGCGCGACGTCAAGGATCTGTTTCGGAAAAAGGGGATCGAGACGATTCCCGTGCTCACGGATGAAGGGAACGTTATGGGAATAATCGAAGAGCGCTCGATTGAGAAATATTTTCACCGGAAGATACTTGAGTTGCACGAGCGTGCTCTAAAGATGGAATGCTAGAGACTTTTCAACCCTTCCTGATCTTGACAGGCGGTGAAGGTCGCCCTATTATATTAAAATAATCCCGATTGTGAGGAGGTCTGTATGAAGGCAATTGTAGTATCGATGATGGTGGCGTTCAGGTAGGAGACATCGAACCGCATCGGCGCGTAGTGACGCGTCGCGTGTTTCGTGATTCTTTTCCGTCTCGCGCCCTAGTGGCGGCGACCGCTCTCCTTCCTGTCCTGGACAACCCCGCAAATATCCCGTCCAAATAACGCTCCGTCTACCATTCAACGCGGCACTCAAAAAAATAAGGCTATGGTCCTTGCGCCATTCGCGCGAGCGATAGCCTAAAAAGGTGTTGATATGTCCAGTACACGGCAAAGTAAAATTGATTTCATCCCGGAAGCATGGGGATGGAAAACCGAGTTCCTCGCCTCATGGGCTGCACTGACCGAGTCGAACCCGCTCGTTCGCGGCCTTGTCCCCGCGCGCGTGACGGGGAAGGAACGCCATCTGTATGAGCTCGTATGCCCGGATCTCGGCGACCGGCCGGGTTTTGAAAGCATTCCGGCAAACCCATACCCGTACGGTCGCATAGGTGACGCGCGGGTAAGCGGGCGGTTCGAGTACGGCGCGACGGGCGCAGCCGATTATCCCGCAATAGGCGATTGGGTCCTCGCCGAGATCGACGGCGATTCCGCGCGCATACAGGCGGTGCTCGCGCGGCGGTCGGTGCTTAGTCGGGGAAGCGCGGGACCGAAGTGCGACGAACAGGCGCTCGCCGCGAACATCGACGTCGCGTTTCTCGTGTTCGCCCTCGACGGCGGCCGAAACTTTCTCCTTCGCTTTCTCGAGCGCGCGCTCGTCGTCGCGAAGAACTCGGGCGCATCCTGCTGCATCGTCCTGAATAAGGCAGATCTCGCGACGGAGGAAGAACGAGATCGCGCGCTCGATGAGGCGCGGCGCGCCGCCCCGGGCGTCTTTGTCGTGGCACTGAGCGCGAAGACGGGAGAGGGTGTCGATGCCCTTGCGTCTGTGCTCGCTCCGGGCGAGACCGGCTGCGTTCTCGGCAAGAGCGGCGTCGGAAAGTCGGCGCTGATCAACGCGCTTTCGCGAATCGGCAATCCCTCGAAAGCGACTGCACTCGGGTCCGAGACCGCGACGGCGCGCGAAGGTCACGTTCGCGCGGACGACCTTCGGGGTCGTCACACGACGACCTCGAGTCGGCTCTATCGCCTCGATTCGGGAATCCTCATGATCGACAGCCCTGGCATCCGCGAGCTCAAGCTCTGGGGCGACGCCGACGCTCTTTCGGGCGGCTTCCCGGAAATCGCCGAACTTGCTTCGCAATGTCGCTTCGACGACTGCACGCACGGTGATGAGCCCGGCTGCGCCGTACGCGCCGCCCTTGAGTCCGGGTCGCTTGACGCCGCCCGGTACGATGCGTATCGCAATCTCGCGCGGGAACAGGCGTGGATCGAGCGGAGAAGCGACGACCGCGCGCGGCGCGAGAACGACCAAAAATGGAAGCGGATTTCGAAACTTCAAAAGGAATTGAAGAAGAACCGGTAAAGGAACCTTCTGCGAGCGGCGACCGAAAGGCCTCCGCTCGTGGTGGGGCTTCCCGGATTGCGCCCGGGACGTTAGCGTTCTTCGAAGTACTCGAATCCGTCGACGATGTCGAGATATACCCCGTCGAAGCCAGCGTTGAGGATTCTCTTCAGGTACGACGAACTGTGTCCGACGATGATCGACTGCCAGTCTGTATCCCAGTAGCGCACCTTAAAGTTGCCTTCCCAATCGGGATTCTCCGGTTCGAGCCAGGACGGGTTTCCTGGTTTCCAGGCGGCGTTCCAGTATTCGCGGTATGTCTCGGCCTCGCCGATGCTCATGTAACAAAGAACGAGTCGCCGCGCGCCGGTGGGTAATGGTTTTGACTGGAGCTCCGAGATCTGCTCGGGCGTGAATTTCACCTCGTTCTGATAGAGGTCCATGATGATTACGTCGTAGTTTGTCGCGTCGACGGCCGCGACGAAATCCTCAGCAGTTTTGTAGTTTTTTCCATTAATCAGGTAGAGAAAGTTTTTCGCCTCGGAGAGCTTCGTCACGGCTCCCGTATGCTCGTCCCGCGGGGGCGCAGGATCGGTGGGAATCGTGGAAAGGTTTCGATCGTCCGCCGCGAACGATATAAAGTTGTGAGTCTTATTCGATGTATACGAATCCGTCACGAAGTCGGGGGTAACGCAGTAATCGGTGGCGAGGATTTCGACGCCATGGGTTTCGCCGAGTTCGCAAAGAGCGATGAGATGGTCGCGGTCTTCGTTGGGCGTGATCTCGTCGTCGTTGTAGTATCCGTAGAACATGCTTTCGCGGCCGCTTCCGTTGATTGCCGCAAGATAGTCGGTCATGGGCGCGCCCGAGGCCTCGCCAGAATCGGTAAAGAGTTCCTGACCGTTTTGCGGGACGACGATGAAATCGCTGTCAGTTGCTCGCGCGTATTCGGCGATCCTTACGACGAAGGCGCGCATCTCGGCTCGAAAGTCGACATCGCCGAGATCGTCATCGTCTCCACCGCCGCCTGAGGAGGCGCACGAGACGAGAAATGCCGTAAATGGCATAAGTAAAACAAAACCGGCGAGAAGCATGATGCATCGAAGGAGCGAGGCCTTACTGTTCTTTTCCATATTAATATCGTAGCACGCGCAATGGAAAAAATCTGTACTTATGTCCATGACGCGCCCGTGCTCTTATGCTAGTATACCCATATTATGGAACGAACATCGGAACGTACATCGCTTTCGCCTGGGGTGCTCGGCGCAATCGTGCTCGTCACGGCGATTTGGGGTTTTAACTTTATCGTCATCAAAATAGGCGTCGCGGGCGTCCCGCCGCTTTTTCTCGCCGCCCTCCGTTTTACGCTGAGCGCCTTTCCCGCCCTTTTCCTCGTGAAGCGTCCGGCAGTGGCCCTGAGGCTTCTTGCCGCGTATGGGCTTCTCCTCGGGGTTGGGGAATTCGGCTTTCTTTTCACGGCGATGAAGCTCGGTGCGGCGCCCGGGGTGAGTTCTCTTATCCTGCAGTCGCAGGCTTTTTTCACCGTTCTTCTCGCGGCCTGGGTGCTCGGGGAAAAGATTCGCGTCCATAGCCTCGTCGGCATGGTGATCGCCGGCGCGGGCCTCGCTCTGATCGCGCGAGAGAGCCTTGGCGGTTCCGCGGCATCGATCACGATCTGGCCCCTTTCCATGGTCGTCGCAGCCGCCTTCTTTTGGGCAGCCGCGAACATCGTCGCGCAAAAAATGCCGAAGGCGGACGGCCTTTCGCTCATGATATGGTCGAGCGTTTTTTCGCCGATACCGCTTTTCGCCCTGTCGCTCGTTTTCGAGCGGTCTTCCATCGCCGCCTCGCTCGCCGCGCTTCGTCCGATATCCGTCGGTGCGCTCGCGTACCTCGTGATCTTCTCAACCCTCTTCGGCTATGGCGCGTGGAACCAGCTCATCATGAAGCACGGCGCGAAAAAGATCGCGCCCTTTTCGCTCCTTGTTCCCGTATTCGGCGTCGCCTCGAGCGCGCTGGTTTTTCACGAGCGCTTTACGCGTCTCACCGCTATCGCAGCCATTCTCGTTCTTTCTGGTCTCGCGCTTCACGCGCTTGGGAGCGCGGCGCTCACGAGCGCGGCGCGGGGGAAGGGTAGCGCTCGGTGAGTGAAGTGATGCACCTACGAGCGTTTTGAGCGCCCGAAAAAACCGATGAGGGGGTGGCGGATGAACAGGCGGCGTTCCTGACGCCGCCTTTCAGGAGCCAGGGGGATACTTCCCCCTTCCTCGTCGCGCCGTTTTCAATTGACAGATTTTTCGCCAATGGTCGATAATTAGGCATATGCCCATAGACCTGAGAACGCTCATGCTGATGAACCTCATTACCAACCTGGTGGCCCTCGTTATCATGGGGATCCTCTGGACGCAGTACCGGAATCGGTATCAGGGGCTTGGCTACTGGCTGGTCAATATGGGTTTTCAGGCGCTGTCCATTATTCTGTTCGTCTTGCGGGGCAGGGTGCCTGATTTCGCGTCGATCGTGCTCGCCAACCTTTCGGTGCAGGTTGGCGCCTGGCTGATCCTCGTCGGGCTTCAAAGGTTCTTCGGACTGTCGCGGAGTCAATGGTTTAACATTGCACTATTGTGCGCGTTCGCCCTCTTTTTCACGCACGCGGCGATCGTCGTTCCGAACCTCAATACGCGCAATCTTCTCTTGACGGCTTGCATGGCGATTTTGATGGCGGAGGTCGCCTGGCTCATGCTTGTCCGGATCTCGGTCATGGGAAGGTCGGCGACGCGCTTAACGGGTTTGGTCGCGCTCTCCTACGTCGTCATCAATTGCGCGCGCTTCGCCATTCATCTGTTCAGTCCCGACCCCAACAACGACTTTTTCCGCTCGGCCGGATTAGTCGATATCGCTTCCCTTCTCGCGTACCTGACCCTCGCGATTTTGCTGGTACTTGCCCTGGTCCTGTTGGTAAACCAGCGCCTTCTCGATGACGTGCGCGCGCAGGAAGATAAATTCTCCAAGGCCTTTCATGCGTCACCCTACGCGGTGCTCTTGAGCCGCATGGCTGACGGCCGCATATTCGAGGTTAATCAAGGTTTCGAGGAGATTACTGGCTTCAGGCGAGACGAGGTTCTCCAAAGAACAATGTCGGAGTTGAACCTGTGGGTGTCACCCAAGGCACGGCGCGCCTTCATCGCCACGTTAGCGCATGACGATCAGGTTCGCAATATGGAAGCGGAGTTCCGGAAGAAGGACGGAACTCCGCTGGTGTGCGTGGTATACGCGGAGACCATACAGATAGGGGGCGAGGCGTGCGTGATTTCGTGCATCGGGGACGTGACCGAGCAATTCAGGATGCGTGAACAGCTCAAGGAGCTCGCTTCGCATGATGCATTGACCGGATTGCCGAACAGGCGACTTTTTTACGATCGGTTCGAGGTTGCGCTCGCCAACGCGATGCGGAACGAAAAAAAACTGGCCGTGATCTCGCTTGATCTCGATAACTTCAAGGAAATCAACGACGCCTACGGGCACGAAGTAGGCGATATGGTCCTTGCGGAAGCGTCGCGGAGACTGACCGCTTCGCTCCGGAAGGTCGATACCGTAGCCCGGTTTGGCGGCGATGAATTCGTCCTGCTTCTGTGGGAGGTCCAGGGCCCCGACGATGCCGCGGAGGTCGCGTCGAAGGTGTTGGAATGTTTCAGGGTTCCCTCTGTAGTCTCGGATCACGCGCTTTCTTTTCACGCCAGCCTTGGAATCGCCCTTTACCCTGATGACGGGACGGATTTGACGACATTGCTTCGAAAGTCAGACGAGGCACTGTACTTCGTCAAAGCCCACGGCCGCGACGGCTATCGATTCGCTTCGCGGGGGTGAAGGAAAAAACCAGGGCGGTCACATATTTGATGTTATTTGGCATGACTTGTTATATAATAGTACAAAATCAGGTGCATTTAAAAGGAGTGTGTATGCTTACGGTGTATGATCCCGCGACAAAAAAGGTTAACTGGAAAAGCGTTCTTTCGTATCTGCTGTTTCCACTGTTCTGCATTATCGTGTTTATCGTATTTAACCCGGTCGTCATTATTGGCCCATCGGACAGAGGGGTCGTCGTGCAACTGGGCGAGGTTCAGGACGTGATACTTCAACCGGGCTTGCATTTCAGGAATCCATTCATCCAGCAAGTAAAAAAATATACCGTAACGCCCTTTGAGTTTGACTACGTCATTGAAGTTGGAAGAGATGGCGCAATCACGAGCGACAATCAGACGATTGGCGTCAAGTTGAACCTGTACTGGTCATACAAACCGGATGAGGTAACGAACATCGCGAGGCAGTACACCAAGGAAAGTATCGAAAGCATACTCAAGAGCTCATTGATCTCATCCGTCAAGGCGACGCTTGGTAAGTACACGATATTCGACCTCGCGAAGAATCAAACAAAACTCTCCGATGAGGCGTTCAATGAAGTCAAGGCGATAACGGACAAATACCCGATTCTCATCACGCAATTAAACCTGACGAATTTCGATTGGTCGGACTCATTTGACAGAAATATCGAAGAGACCCAGAACAAAGCACAGCAGGTAAACCAGAAAGAGCAAGAACTGAAAATTGCGGACCTGGAAAGTCAAAAGCAGGTTAAGATAGCGGAAAGCGAACGAAACGCGCTGATTGCGAAAGCAGAAGGCGAAAAGCAGCAAAATATTCTTATCGCGGAAGGCGAACTCGCGGCCACAAGGTTGCAGGCGGAAGCGAAGGTCGTCGAGGGTGAAGCCATAAGAAAATACAATGAGAAGATAGCGCAAAACCTTAACGTCCAGATACGGCTCAAGGAACTCGAGAACGAGGCAAGGCGAATTGAAAAGTGGAACGGGGCGTATGTGCCTACCAACAATTATGGCCCGATCCCGGTTCAGACAGGGGCGATCCAAGGTAGATAGAAGGAGTACAGCATGAAAAAAATAGTGCTTTCCACTCTGTTTGCCCTGTTTGGACTGATGCTTCTTCACGCGGAGAATAAACTGCAAACCATCTTCTCCGATCACAACGTCGATGGAAGCATCGTCATTTATAATCTCGATAAAGATCAGTGGACGTTTAGCGATGAGAATGACGCAAATAGGCGAACCATCCCCGCGTCGACGTTCAAGATATGCAATTCGCTCATTGCCCTTGAGGAAAAGGCGATCGCGCCTGAAACTATAATTCCGTGGGACGGAAAAGAGAAGGCGTTCAAGGGAAATGTCGTTAAATCCTGGAACGCGGATACGAATCTTGAATCGGCGTTCAAGAACTCTACCATCTGGTTTTATGTTGAACTATCAAAGCGCATCAAGCGATCAACCTACGCGCGCTACCTGAAAGAAATCGGTTACGGTAATTTGAACCTGAGCGAAAAAGGCGATGACTTCTGGAATTATGGCAACATGGAAATCAGTCCCAAGAACCAGGTTGTGTTTCTCGCGAAACTATACAAAGAAGAATTGCCTTTCGATAAAAAGAATATGGCGTTGGTTAAATCGTATATGCGGATGAAAATCGATGGTCCATATACGCTGAGCGGGAAGAGCGGATGGGGAATAAAGAACGGCGCCGATATTGGCTGGTTGATTGGATTCCTTGAGACTGATGGCGACGTATATGTTTACGCGACGCGAATCACGGCCGATTCAAATAAGGTATCGAACGACTTCGGTAAGCTGCGTTCGACGATTACCCTAGAGGCGTTCAGGCAATTGGGGGTAATTCGGTAGGTTTTCGACTGGGATTCGGGGTATCCCCGTAACTCGAGCCGCGCGGCGCGGCTGCGCCGCACGACCCTTTACGGAACGTTGATCTGCGAAACCGCGCTCAGGAAACCTGACTTCGGCAACGCGATCGAGACCTTCCACAGATTTCCCTTCCCGTAATCGCCGAAGCTTCCGAACCAGAAAAACTCAGTCGCGTACCATTGCTCGCTTTGACCGCCCATCGGAATGCCGAGCGCGCCGTCCCCGCGTTCAACGAGCTGGCATGATTGAACGAGGTTGTCCCTCGCGGAACGCGCGTATGCGGGATCGCCCGTCCAAGCGGTCAGATCGTTGAGCGCAAGCGCGGCGACGGTATCCCAATTCTGCATGTGGCGGTTGCGAACGGACGCAGGCGCCATCGCATAGGTCGAAACCTGCTGAGACTCGCATATCGTGCTCTTCGGAAAAATCACGTCGTACGTATATCGCCATGACAGAAGATGGTCGGCACAGGTTTTTGCAGCCTCGAGGAAACGGGCCTCGCCGGTATGCCGATAGAGTTCGGTGTACGAATTGAGCAGGTTGTACGGGTCTTCCATGTTCGGCGCGCGGAACGCGTCGTAGGGCCCGCCGTAAAACACGTCTTGCGACACGTAGCGTTCCAGATAGTAATCGCCTGCGCGAACGGCTGCGTCCCGGTACTTCGCCGCGCGCGTCGCGTCGCCGCGGGCGGACGCAAGGGCGCTTCCCGCCGCGAGCGCGCCGGCCCAAGTTCCGGGCGTCGCGCCATCCCAATCCAATACTGCGCCCGTCTCGGGATCGACCTCGATGGGGAGCGAGCCGTCAGCGCGCTGGTCGCGGCAGGCCGCGTCGAGATTCGACTTGAGCCCCGTCCACCAGGCGTCACGCGTTCTGCCCGTAGCGGCCTCGCGAACGAGAACGCGCGCGAGGAAGAGACAGCCCTCGGACGCGTGCCTGAGATGAAGGCCAAACGCCTTTCCCCAATACACGCGCGGATGCCAGGATCCGTCTCGATACTCGGCGTTGAAATATCCCGACGGCGACAGCGCCGTTGCGCAAATGAAGTCCGCCATCGTCTCGGCCTGCGCGTAGAGTTTCGCGTCCTTCGCGCTTTCGCCGTACAGAAGCCCTGCCTCGACCACGGAGAAACCCCCGCACCATCCGGTATGGACCTCGGGCAAGTCTTGACGATGCGAAAATCCCTTGCCCTCTATGAAATGCGAATCGCGAAGGCATTGCGCAAAAAGTTTCGCGGTTTCCGCGAGCATGTCGCCGTTGCCGTCGAGCCTTGCCGGGCGGTTCGCCTGCGCCATCGCCCGTACGGGCGCGAAGTAGGCCTGCTTTCCCGGAGCCGTGATAAAATGCCGGGCCCTGAACGCCACGGTATCGCCTGCGGAGAAACGTTCGCGGGTTTCGATCGGGGACCGCAACTGCTCGGGGGCATGATACGAGAAAGGGGTTTCCTGACAGGGATAGGTGAACCGCGCGGAAAAGCCCGTCTCGCCCTTTTTGAGCCAACCCACGCCGGCAAACGACTCTTCGATATCAACCGTGCCGTCTGCCTTGGCGCGCGAAACGCGCATCCGGTCGTTTTCCATGAAAACCGCGTATCCATAATCGGTACCCGGGAAATGAATCCCGGGGCAGGAGGCGGCGTCGGCGCGAAGGCTCCATTGCCGGTCGATTCCGCGCGGGTATATGACCAGATCGGCGGAAAGATTGTTCTCGCCGTAAAAAAGGGCGGGAATGGTCAGCCATCGTATGGCGCCGGGATTATCCGGGCGGAACTGAATGTCGATAAGCGCGTCATCCATGGCGCGCATAAAGCGAATGTCGATTTCCTGCGAAATCGAGGCATCCTGAAATATCGTATGCCGTACTTCGACGCAAACCCCGCCATTATCGCAGTGGACAGTCGCGCTGTCATTCTTGACCTCGATAGAATCGATGGAAACGGGAGTTCCCCCGCGTTTAATCCATTCCCTAACCGGAAACGATATCGTTCGCCCGTCGGAAAATCGCCAGAGCAGTTCCTTGTTGTCTTTGGTATTGAACATGTCCGTACCCCTTATCGGTATGCTATACATATTGCGCGCAAGCGTCAATAAAAAAAAAGATCAAATTCATTCAGGGTGAAACGACAAGAAAGCCCAGTTTGCGCGAATCATTTTCCATAGGCGTGACCCGCGCGTGCGATTGTTTTACTTGATCAGGTTCAGGACCTTTGATCGGTTCCCAGTCTCGTGAACGCGAAACCCTTTCTGGCGAGCAAGCGTATTATCGCGGGAACGAGCATGAGCGACCCGAGCGCCATGATGAGTACGCAAAGCGAAACCAGCAAGCCGAAATTCGCGAGCGGCACGAAGCTCGAGAAAAGCAGCGCGAGGAAGCCGATCGTGACCACGGCCAAGTTGTAGATTATCGCCCGTCCCTTGTTGACGATCGTTTCATCCAGGGCTTTTTCCGCGTCACGGTGAACGGAAAGTTCATGCCGATACCAGGAGATAAAGTGTATCGAGAAATCAATGCCAAGACCAATAGCGACGGACGATACGATCGAGGTGCCCATGTCGAATGTTATCCCGAAGAAACCCAGCACGCCGAAGTTGAACAGCAGCATGAAAAAGATGGGGATCATCGCGATCAGCGTCATCCAGATGTTCCTGATGAGCGGGAGGAGAAGGATAAATGTTATTACGCCGCAACCAATAAGTCCTTGGAGCGTTCCCGAGACCATCAGGTCGTTCGCGACGATATTCGTCACGCCGGTTCCGGTTCCATAGGCCGTTACGCCCGGTAGGCCCGCGGCGGCGACATATTTCATCGCGAACTTGCGTATCTCGTCGGTCTTGCTCGTGTCGGTGTCCCTGAGCGTGACGATTACGTTCAGCTTGCTTGAATCGGCCGAGACGAAATCCTTGACGTCTCCCGAGAAAAGAAGCATGTATTGGCTTATTAACTCCCGTGATTCGGGAATAGCGTCGAACGCGGGATCCTTGTCGTTCATTTCGAGATTGATCTTCTTGAGGAGATCGTTGATCGTCGACACGCGGCCGACCGTCTCGGGGAATTTTTCCTTGAGCGCGATGGCGAGGCCGTCGACAGCGCGCAGGATCTCGGGCGTGAGTATCGTCTCGGAAGACGCAGGTTCTGCCTTTTTTCCTGCCGCGGGAACCTTTGAAAGGTCCAGCACGACGTTCATCGACTGCGTGCCCGAGAGCTTTTTGCCAAGGGTCTCGTTCGCGGTCCTGACGGGATCGCTTTTCCTGAAGAAGGTGAGCGGATTGAAGTCGGAGCGAACTCCAATTGCATGAACTCCGATAAGCACAGCGAAGGCCGCGAACGCGATCATGATTTTTCCCGGATGCCGACGGTTAACCAATACGAGCTTGCCAAGCGCCGTTTCCACGATGCCGATCTTGACCTCGCTTACCGCGCCTTTCTTCCTCGACGGGTCGATCAGCACGAGCGATGGAATGAAGTACATGGCCGCCAGCAAACCGACAAGGATGCCGATCGCGTTCACGATGCCGAATTCCCTGATGGGGTTGAAGGGCGTCGATACGAGCGTCGCGAAACCGATCAGCGTAGTGAGCCCGGAAAGGAGGAGCCCGATGCCGACGGTTTCCATGTTGTGGCTAAGCGACCGGAGCTTGTCGGTGTTCGGGTCGGCGTAATAGTGGCTCATCTGATGAACGCCGTACGCCGCGATCACGCACATGAGGAGAATCGGCACCGCGCTCGTGACGATGTTGACAGTTATTCCAAGGATGGACATGATGCCCATCGATACGACGATCGCCACCGCAACGCCGGCGAAGGGAAATACGACTCCCTGCCATGATCGGAAAAAAAAGAAAAGCGTCAGAGCCATGAGCGCGATCACGATCGGGAAGAGCCGTTCGACGTCGCGGTTCATGTATGAGTCCATCACAGAGTTTATGTATACCTCCCCGCCGAGATGGACCTTGACGCCCCGCGCCGGGTTCTCGGCGATGATTTGCTCGGCGAGCGACTCAAGCGCGTTCAGCACGACGGCGTCCTTCGCGTACGGCTCGACGATCACGCTGGTGAGCTTGCGGTCCTTCGAGACGAGATATCCGTCGTAGATCGACCAGGCGTCGACGCGCTCGCGGAGCTTCGCGATGTTTTGCCCGTCGAGCTGCCCCCATGGAAACAATTCCTCAGTAACGAGCTCTTCGTCCCGGTACTCGACATAGTCCTCCTTAAGGATCGTCCGTACCTTCTTGACCGGGTTTCGCACGAGATCGAAAAGAAGGCGAGGCTTGCATTCCGAAGCCTTTTTCGCGATCCTTCTCGCCGTAGCCGGAGCGAAACCGAACGTCTCCATCGCGAGTTTCTCGTCGGTCAGCGCGGGAACAAGCGTCTGCCGGTAGTTCTCGTCGGTTGCGCCGAGTTCGGGAACCTTCTCGAGCAACGCGGCGGTATCTTCCTTCGACAGTCCCAGATACTTGGGGATCAACTGCGAGGGAATGTCCTTCGCGCGCTTGAGCAACTCGTCCCGAATCGTTCGCACGAGCGTGAGCGATTCGCGCGACAACGCGTCGGTAGACTCGAGCCCGACGATGAACGTGTCGGTGGAACCGAAAAACCTTTCCGAGTTGTAGTAGTCGTTAATCCGGACGTCTTCGTTGCCGACCGGGAGGAAGCTCGAGGTGTTGTTGTCCGACCTGAGTTTCGGCAGTTGCAGGGCGAAGAAAACGGTCGCCGCGACCACGGCGACCACTATCGCCCATTTGAAACGGAAAATGCCTGAGCTTTTTCCGAGAAGTCCATTTATGTCAATGCGCATGCGCGCCTCCTATTGAAGTATCCAGCTATAGGCTATTTCCAGATATACGCGATTGTCGTCGGTCATCTGTCCGATTTTGTCCGTCCTGTCCAGATTAACGGCGCCTCCCGTTTCCTTGATCCATGACCAGGCCATCTCAGATCCCACGGTAATCTTGAGCGCGTCGACGGGAAGCAGGACGAGCTTCGGCATCAAGACGAGGCTTCCGTATCGGGTAATGGATTCGTCGTCGTACCCAAAAGGCACGTAGCCGGCGTAATCGAGCGTCGGTTTCACCCGCCCCTCGAGGAACGAGAGTTCGACGGTTCCGGCTATTCCCTGCAAGAGGCGTTCCGTCTGGAGTCCCAGCCCCTGCACAAGGGAGCGGTAATAGTATTCCCTCATATAGGCGCGGTCGCCGACGGAAAGCGCGTCGGGCATACCGTTCGCGTAGTCCGATCGATACGACGCGTCGAAGCCCGGTATGTACGTCCCGAGATACTGCACGTTCGCGTAATGTTCGTCGAGCGAGCCGAAATTGAAGTCAAACCCCAGGACCCACGAAAGCTCTGGTCTTCGGCGCTCCCAGGAATTGTGCGATGCTTCGGGCATACTGTACGCGCCTTCAGCCCATATTCCGTATTCGCCGAAAACGCACTTCGCGTCGATTCCGAAGCGGTGAAGCCTTTGCCGCTCGAGCGTGACGGAGTCGACGGCATAGACGCCGCCTTGATCCGACACGCCGATGTCCGTGGTATAGAAGCGGTCCCATCCATAGAGATAGCTCGCCGATACGTCAAGGTCGGTCCCGAAATACCGAACGCGAAACGCGCCGGTGAACGACTTCGCCTCGGTCGGCGGTTCCTTGATCGAGACCTTTCTCGTTCCGCCCGAAAAAAGCGCGTCCGGAATTTGATCGGCCCAATTGAGGCCGAACCTCGATGCCTGAAACTGCGGCTCAATGACGGCTTCGAGACTCCATGCGTCGCTCGGGTACCAAGAGATCGAGCCGGCAAACGAAGGGATCTTTTTGTCCTTCGCGCCGTATCGGTAATCGCGAGCGTTGAGATAGTCGGTCGGATTGATCTCGTCGGCCACGCCCCAGGAGAAGTATTGCCATCCGATGCCGAACTTGATCGATTCGGTCGAGCAATAGAGGGCGTTCTCGAGCGGCTCCACCGACAGGTAGGCCGTTTCCGTTCCGATGCCGTTCTTCGCCTCTCCTGTTTCGTTCCGTATCGCGTTCGGGGCCGTCAGCGCCGACCATTCGGACACGAAACGGATATTTCCCCTTTCAAGCTCCAGCTTGAAATTCGAGTCGAGGGTAGACGCCTTTGTCACGGTCTCTCTTTCGTCGGTACCGCGGGCGACAGGAAGCGCCGTCTTCAGCGTTTCGTCGCCCGAAACCCTGACCGTCAGTTTTTGCTCGGCGTCGAAATCAGCGCCATCCCCCGCAACCGACCCGGGGTCGCCGGGCTCGCCGAAGCCGTCGAGATCGTCGGCGAACGCCGCCTGCGAGGAAGCGCAGGCGGTCGCGAGGATCAGTCCCAGGGCCAACGCGCGCACGGATCGTTTTTTTATCATCTCACTGCTCCAGTCCCTTCACCGAGAAATCGTTCGCCGGCAACGGCGCGTCTATCCGTATGTTCGAGGCCTGCAGCGTGGTCTTGCTTCCCCGTTTCCGGTTTTCAAGATACGTCTGCGTACCGATGAGCATATCGTTCATCCTCTCGACCTTCGTCACCGAGATCGTTTTCCAGGGCGAATCATCGGCCTTGTCGAAGGTCTCGATTCGGTATGTATAGAAATCGTCCATGTTGATCCACAGGATCGTCCTGCTATACGGCGCTGTCGATTTTTTCGGCACCGACTCGACGCGATAGAATTTCATGCCCGCGAACGCTGGATCGCCTATCGTGTCTCCCTCGGACAGGAATTTGTACGTGAAGTCGTCGAGTTGATGGTCCTCGAGGTCATAGTAGGAAAAGTCCGAGTTGACGAACTCGCCGGTTTTTCCGCCCGAGGCGATCTTCCTGACCTTCTTGAGCGCGGGAAGGTACAGCCGTTGATCCGTATCGCCTCCCACGACGGGAACGCTGAGGAATTTCGTACCAGCGACGTCAGCCGGCTCCTTGATCTCGATGAGCGAAGCGTCGCCACCTGGCATTTTTCGCGTGGACATGTCCATCTTCCGCATTCGAATCGACCCCGACTGGTCAACGATCTTCATCGATCCGACCATGATTCTCGTCGTTGGCTCCCTGAGCTCATCGCTTTTTTTCGCGATTGCGTATCCCTTGTCTTCCGCGACGAGTCCTGAAATCGCGAGCGATACCATGATGATGATCTTGATAATTCGTTTCATTAGTAACCTCCAAAACCAGCTAGAACATGAATATGAGTTCAGGTTCAATATAGTCATGGGAGCTTGAGGTGTCAATATGAATATGGATTCATATTCAACATTTCTTGTAAATTTGCGGACCGTAGTGTAAGATAGCGTCATGGAAACGAAAAAGATCAGTGTTCCCGTTCAAAATCGTAGCAAGGAGGCCAAGGAACGGATCATTCAGGCCGCCCTGGAACTATATGGTACGAAAGGAATTATGGACGTCACCACGAAAATGATCGCGGAAAAAGCGGGCGTGGCGACCGGGAGCCTGTATGTGTATTTTCGGGACAAAAAAGACATCACCAAGGCGGTCCTTGAAAGAAACTGCGAATTTTTTCTGCATATAGACTATAAAGCGATTATTCGGTCCGAGAGGAACGTGCTTCGGGCGATCGAACGGATTTTGAGCGAATTGAGGCAATCCATGGGCAGCTGGAACGTCCCGTTCGTCGAGATGCAGCTGCTTGAAAACGACGATCCTGAAATTAAATCGTTGATTGACGCGTTCAACGCGCAAATATTGCAGCTCGCGAAGGAAATGATATCGAGCACGCACCTTGCGTTGCGCCCCACGAACGCGGATCATGCCGCGGCGTACGTATTCCTGGTGATAGACAGTTATCTTTTCAGGTTGCCGTACTATAGCGACCTCATCGACGCGTCGGCGATGACGCATGAAGTGGCGCTTGCCATCGGTATGTACCTGTTCGGGGATCAAGTGTTGCGAACGTCCGGGATCTCCGACGGCGCGAGTTGAATCCGGCAAAATCACAAAAAAAGTCGAGCGATATCCGCAAGCACCGGATAGTATTTCGCGTATCAGGCAAGAAATGGAAATGAATGTACAGACAGAAGCGGTTCAGAAGATGCAGGATTATATCGAAGCGCACGTATTCGACGTAATAACGCCAGGAGCGCTCGCGCGGTTATCCGGATACTCCCCGTGGTACGCGTCCCGGCTATTCTTTCAGTTTCTGAACATGACCCCTGCCGACTACATCAGGAAGCTCAGGCTATCACGGTCGGCACTCCGGCTTCGCGACGAGAAAGCGCGCGTCACCGACATCGCGTATGACGCTGGGTTCAAAAGCGTTGACGGTTTCCAGCGCGCGTTCTTCAGGGAGTTTGGGTGCAATCCGCGAGAGTACGCCATGAATCCCGTTCCAATCTATTTATTCCATCCGTATGGGGTAAAATACCGGCCGCCTGACAAGGAGATAGCAATGGAGAACGTACAGACGGTATTCGTGCAGGTCATCGAAAAACCCGCGCGCAAGGCGCTCATCAAGCGCGGGATAAAAGCCGCGGATTATTTCGCGTATTGCGAAGAAGTAGGCTGCGATATCTGGGGCCTGCTCGTAAGCATGCAGTCGCTGTGCGGCGAGCCCGTGTGCATGTGGCTGCCGAAAAAGTACGTAAAACAGGGAACGTCGGAATACGTACAGGGCGTTGAGGTTCCGACGGAGTATGACGGGGCCGTTCCCGAAGGTTTCGACGTGATTGATCTCGAGAAGGCGGAGTACCTTATGTTCCGCGGCGAACCTTTCAAGGAAGAGGACTTTTCCTCGGCGATTCAGCGGATATGGGACGCGGAAAAAAAGTATGATCCGTCAGTTACCGGTTATGCATGGGATACTTCCAATCCTCGCATTCAACTGGAGCCGCGCGGCGAGCGGGGATATATCGAATTGCTTCCCGTAAAGAAAAAATAACGGCGAATACCTTGCCGGGCGACTTTGGAAAATTTCGCCCGGCGACCGCTACCTCATTTTTACGATTTTTTTACGACTTATGACATCATCCTGACAACCGCACGCGCCGCGCGCTCTATCCTTCTGGGTATCACCGCATTCAGGAGGTTCCTTATGAAATCATCTATTCTTTCCAAACGCATTTTCTCAGTCGCGTGCATGTTCGTTCTCGCCGTCAGCCTTGCGACCGCGCGAACGCGGGACGGACGTCCGCTCATCCAGATTGCCCTGTTGCTCGACACCTCGAACAGCATGGACGGGCTTATCGATCAGGCGAAGAGCCAGCTTTGGACCATCGTGGCCGAGACGGGTAAAATGTCGCGGCACGGCGAGCGGGCAAGGCTTGAGGTCGCGCTCTACGAGTACGGAAACGATTCGAACTCGGTCTTCTCGGGATACGTCAGGCAGGTGATGCCCTTCACCGACGATCTTGACGCGCTTTCCGCGCGGCTCTTCGAGCTCGACACGAACGGGGGCGACGAGTTCTGCGGACTGGTCATCAAGAAAAGCCTCGACGAACTTGACTGGTCGACGCGCGACGCTGACCTTCGCGTCGCGTATATCGCCGGCAACGAGCCGTTCACCCAAGGGTCGGTCAATTACCGGGATTCGGGACGAAAGGCCGCGCGCATGGGCGTCGTCGTGAACACCATTTTCTGCGGAAGCAGGGAAGAGGGTATTTCATCCCGATGGGCCGACGGCGCGAGGATCACCGGCGGTGCATACGCGAACATTGACGGGGACTACGAGTACGAGTACGTTCCCTGTCCCCAAGACGACCGCTTAAGCGAGCTCAACTCGCGCCTCAACGATACGTACATCGCCTACGGGTCGGCCGGCGCCGCGCGAAAGACGATGCAGGAAGAGCAAGACACGATGGCCGAAAGCCAGAACAAGGAAGGGTTTTTCAATCGCGCGAAGGTAAAGTCCTCGAAGAGCTATTCGAATTCCTCCTGGGATCTCGTGGACGCGACGACCTCGGGCGAGAAGCCCCTCGCGTCGGTAAAGGAAGCCGAGCTGCCGGCGGAGCTCCGCGCGCTGGACAAATCGGAGCGTGAGGCATACGTCGCGGGGAAGCTCGCCGAGCGGACGAAGATCCAAGGAGAGATCGCCGCCCTCTCCGCGGAGCGCGAGTCATGGCTCGCCGCGCATAAGGCCGACACGAAGGGGAAGGGCGCCCTCGACACCGCCATGCTCGCACCGCTCGCGGATCTCGCCAAGGTAAAGGGATTTGTCCGCGGCGAATAAAGCTGATATAATGTATTTCATGAAAGGATCAAGCGGGCGCCTCGCGCTCGCCGTCGCGATACCGCTTCTCGTCATCCCGCTCGCCGCCCTTGCCTGGCTCGCCGCGCGAAGCGTCGACCAGCAGGAAAGCGAGATGCGGGCGCGACTTCGTGAATCCCTTTTACTCGAGGTCGCCCAGACGAACGCGCGGATCGGCGCCTGGTTTACCGAACTCCCGTCCTCCCTCGGCGAGAGCGCGCCTCTCGCCGGTACCTCCGGAAAACCGACCGCGCGCGAACTCGCGGCCTGGAAGGAAAAAGACCCGCTCGTTGGCATCCCCTTTCTCCTCGACGCGAAGGGTTCCATCGTATACCCCGATTCGACCGGCGCCGCTAACGGAACGGGCACTGGCGCAAACGAGGAAACCCGGCTTTTTTACTGGCGGTACATGAACGTCTTCGGCAACGCCGAGCGGATTCCGGTGTACCGGAATATCGCGGTCGAGTATGAATCGTCGATCGTCGATCCTGATTCGCGGGGAATCGCGAAGGCCCCGACCTCGCGGTCCCCCGAGACAGAGCGTGACGCATTGAAAGAAAACGCCGACGCTCTCGCACCAGCTACCGTTCCATCAGCTGCGGAGCCCGCCGCGAATACTGTCCTTGAGGCGGAGAAACCGGCACCCGCAAAACGCTCGAGTCCCTCTTCTTTCGGTTTGTCCGCAAAAAAAAAGGCGGTCCGCGCCGAAACCGATGACGGCGCCGAAACCGAAAAAGATGCCGAAGCGCGTGAGTCCTCGAAATCCATCGCGGAGCCTTCACCGTCGGCAAGTGCGCCATCGAACGCGCCTGCTCCCGCGAAAGACGACGCCTCAACCGTGCGTACCAAGGTCGCGCAAAGCATCTTCGAGACCGATACCGCGGTCCAAAAGCAAGTCTACGAACTTGCCGCGGAGGAGGGAAAGGAAACCCTCAAGCGAAACGTCAACCCGCAAATAGACGCGGTGAACACTCGCGATTCCGCGCCCGCGCGCTCGGTGTATATTGAGTCCGACCGATATTTCCGCGACCTCGTCTCGCAAGCCGACCGCGGGCTCGTTCCCCGTATCTTCGACAATTCGTTCGTGCTCCTCTATTGGGAAAAACGCGGTGACTGGATCGTCGGGTGCGAGCTCGACATGGACGCCGTCCGCTCATCGATCGCCGTCCGCGGCGGAACCCCCGCCGACGGCGTTCGGTATCTCGCGATCCTCGATCAGACGGGCGCCCCGCTCATCTCTCCCGCAAACGTTGAAACCGCCGCCTGGCGGACTCCGCTCGTTTCGGGAGAGATCAGCGAGTACCTGCCGTACTGGGAAACCGCGGTAATCCTCTCGGACCCCTCGGCCTTCGAAAGCCGCGTCCGGACCTCCCGCTACGCGCTCTCCATGCTCGTGCTCGTCCTCTTTCTCTCGGTGGCCTCGGGCGGCATCGTGCTCTGGCGATATTCCGCGAACCGCCTTCTCGAAGCAAGGCGCCGAACAGGATTCGTGACCACCGTGTCCCACGAGCTCAAGACCCCGCTTACCTCGATCAGGATGTACTCGGAAATGCTTTCGAACGGGGCCGATCTCGACCGGGAGCGCCGTGACCGGTACCTCGATCGCATCGTCGGCGAAAGCGAGCGCCTGACGAAGCTCATCAACGACGTGCTCGACGTCGCGAAGCTCGAGCGGGGGAAAAACCGGCCGAACCGCGTGCCGGTCGACATCGCGCTCGTCGCGCGGGAAACCGTCGAGGGGATCGCCGACCGCCTCAAGGTAGCAGGCTTCACGGTTTCCGCCAGCATACCTGACAAGCCGGTTGAAGCGCTCGCGGACCGGGACGCGGTGGTCAGGATCCTTCTCAACCTGCTTTCAAACGCGGAAAAATATTCGCAAGACGAGCGCGCCATCGAGGTTTCGGTCGGCATCGACGAAAAGCGCCGCATGGGTTTCGTGTCGGTCGCTGACCGCGGAATCGGCGTGCCGCGCGCGCACCGGGCGCGGATCTTCCGCGATTTCCACCGCGTCGACGCAAGCCTGACCTCCGAGCGCGGCGGAACTGGCCTCGGCCTTTCCATCGCGCGCTCTCTCGCTCGCTCGCTTTCGGGCGACGTCCGCTACGCCCCGCGCGATCGCGTCGATGGCGGGCAGGGAAGCGTCTTCACGCTAAGCCTCCCGCTCGCCGGGAAAAAGGAAGGTAAATGATGAAACGGATTCTCGTCGCGGAAGATGAACCGGCGATTCGCGAAGGGCTCGTCGACCTTCTCGAGTCGGAAGGCTACGCGGTAACGTCCGCCTGCGACGGCGACGCGGCGATCGCGGCGTGGCGAATGGGCGGCATCGACCTCGCTCTTCTCGACATCATGATGCCCAAAACGAGCGGATATGACGTGTGTCGCGAAATCCGGAAAACGGACTCCCTTGTTCCCGTCGTCTTCCTGAGCGCGCGCGAAGAAGAGATCGACAAGGTCCTTGGCCTCGAGCTCGGAGCCGACGACTATATCGTCAAGCCCTTCGGCGTGCGCGAGCTCGTCGCGCGAATCAAGGCCGCCCTCCGGCGTTCGGGTGGCGACGGGTCCCAGCGCGTCGGGGTCGGCCCCACGCAGCCGTTTACCTTCGGTGACTGCACGGTCGACCCCCAAAGGTTCGTCATCGAGCTCTCGCGCAACGGCGCGGTCGAGCGTCACGACTTAAGCTCGCGCGAAGTCGACCTCCTCCGTTTCTTCTACGCGAACCCCGAGACCGTGCACACGCGCGACGCCCTCCTCGAGCGCTTTTGGGGCGTATCCTACGGCGGCACCACGCGCACCCTCGACCAGCACATCGCCAAGCTCCGCCAAAAGGTCGAGCTCGACCCCGCGAATCCCCGGCACATCCTCACCGTACACGGCTCAGGCTACCGGTTCAGGGCGTGAAGCCGTGTCGAATAAATTACGAAATTGCAGATTTCACAGCAATTATTCGTCAATTGCGGAAATATAAATTATATATTGCGTTCTGTTTCTAGTAATAAAGCTGCTTTTCGGTAATACTTGCGAAGACAGTCATGCCCTAAAAGGAGCACTATGGGACTTGAAGAAAGCAGAATCATGAAAGAACTGATATCCAAAGAAGAGCAGTTGCTCGAAAACAATATCAGGAACGACGCGAACAGGCTTGCGGAAATAATTGATGATCATTGCATAGAGTTCACCCCATCCGGCAAGCAGAATAGTTATCGCACAGGCGCGCAATTTGAGATGACGAGCGGCGTTTCGTATATCGACAGCAAAACCGTCAATCTTATTGATCTCGCCGAAGACTGCAAGTTACTCCTGTACGTCACCGTCAAGGTGAACAAGAACGTCCGAATGAAATCAAACTGCAGTTCGGTCTGGAAGGAAATCGGCGGCAACTGGAAAATCGTCTTTCACCAGGGAACGAATTGCTGTGAATGACAGCGAGAAACGCGAGGAGCGGGAGCAGAATATGGTGGTCAGGCGCTGATCCCCGTCGAGCACGATTTTTTCCGGAAAAAGCCGCACTGACCGCTCCCGCCATTTTGTATTCTTCTGTTTATCAAGATTGAGGCAGAGGGCTCAACGATTATCGAATGTCCTCGTTCGGAGCCTCCTCATGCGAACGTCCCTCTCGGGGCGAACTATTATTACGCATAAATACCATTTGCACGCGAGCCGCTACCGCAGCGCGGAATCCGCAGGAATCCGCGCGAGGACTTGGAACGAATGGCCCGGTCGTCTTCAGAACGAAGGCGAGACCTCCAAAAAAGAAAATCGTATCGTGGAAAACGGTAGTTCCTCCTTCCTAAAAAAGACGCCAACCCTTCTTGCGTATCTCCGCGAAGGGGATGCACTTCCGTAATTTCGACTCCATTCCCTTGAAGTTTTTTCTCAACGCTCCTATAGTGATCCATCATGATACCAACGGTTTCGATTGATGACTGGATTGCGGATTATGGAGAAATGGTTCTTTCTTTGTGCCTCAAGGTAATCCGGAACCGTGAATTGGCGCTTGATACGAGCCAGTCCGTTTGGGAAATCGTTCTCAGGAAAAAAGAGTCATTCAGGAACGAGAGTCGTCCCGGGACATGGATCTATACGATAGCGTACCGTGAAGCCCTCAGGGCGGTAAAAAAAGAAAAGACCAGGCGCTACAAAGACGCGCTGCGCGGATACCATGAAGCGTCATCACAGCCCAGGATGGAAGACAATCTTGCGGAGGACGCCCAAGTATACGGTTGGCTTTCAGGTACGTGTAATATGTGCCTTTCCGGAATCATCTGCACGCTCAACTTTAAAACGCGAATCATTGTCGTGTTCAGGTACATACTCGATATTTCATTTGAGGAGATATCGCGCATTCTTGGCATGGAGCAAGCCGCGGTGCGGAAGGCAGCCTCGCGCGGGAAAAAGCGGCTGATGGATTTCTTCGAAAACGAATGCGGGTTATACGCCAAGAGGGCGCATTGCAAGTGCGGTCTCGAACGGTATCTGGATAAATCCTCATTCAAGAATGATCTGGTCGCCATAAAAAGCATTACCGCAAAAGCGCTTCATCTGCATAACGCCGGAAGCCCGTTGCCACCGATCGAATACTGGGAAAAAATCAGGGCATCATGTCACAAATAGCGTGAAGTAATCCTCTAATTCCGTATATGACGCTTTGGAGGTTGTTTATGGATGTTGTAACGAAGGTGTTGTCCGTGTGCGGGATAATGATGGCGCTTTCTTCCTGCGGTACGCGTGAGGATTACGCGACCGCAACGGGTAAAAGGCTTTTTCCTTTTCAGTCGGTCTCGATGTCTCGTCTTGTCCTCACCAAGGTAGATCCCGGAAAGATTAAACTGAAAGACGCGGGCGCGATTCGCGTGTATACCTACGCCATCAAAGTAAACTCAAAGTACACGTCACGAGGATATCTCTTTGAAGGCCCAAAGGACGAACGGGAGAAAAGCGGTAACGCGATACTGTTCGGTCATTGGCTCGGCGGTATCTCGGGCGTCGATACGAGCGAGTGGGAGTTTTTCGCGGAGGCGGCATCATACGCGCGCGAGGGGAACGTCTGCGTCATTCCCTTGGGCCATCATCCATGGATTGAATCAAGTACCGGGACTGCGGAGGACGTTCCCCTGGTGATTGACCAGGTAAACGATTACCGCCTCGGCCTCGATATCGCATTTTCCCGGTTCAAGACAAAACCGCCCAAAGCGATGATCATCGGGCATGATTACGGGGCAATGTTTTCGATCCTGACGGCGGCTGCGGATTCGCGTATCGGCGCTGCGGTGATCATGGCGCCTGTTTCCTGTTTTTATTACTGGAACCGCATTTTTCACTCGATTCCCGAAGGGCAGATTCTGGATGCCTACAAAGAAGCGATGCTGCCGTATGAACCCATTACGCTGATCAAGGAACTTTCCATTCCATTGTTGTTTCAGTATGGCGAATCGGACCAATTCGTCAGCAAGGGCGACGCGCTGAGCCTGATCGATGCGGCGATTGCCTCCCCGATGGAAGCGCAATGGTACAAGGTCACGCACAATCTGACCCGCTATCCTCTTGTCACGGCGGAGAGAAAGAAATGGGTGGGCAGTCAGTTTGAGCGATGGAACGCGTCCCGCGGTATCTAGTGATATGCAATAGCCGGTAACGGTGGGCCGTGGATTTCCTGCTTGGAGTTTCCGCGCATGCGGAAACCTCAGGCCTTTTGCCAACCATGACTCAAGACATATCTCCTCTTGTGGAAATAAACGCAAGTTAGCATTGACGGTGCGCGAATTCCGGGCCTACATTCAAGTATCTTACATTCCGAGAATCTTTAAATCGCGAGGAGGAATTTATAATGGCAGCGCTTTCATTCGAACTTGAGCAATTTCCGAAGGGGTATTTCCTGGTGTGGGATGTGCTTACGCAATGCGCAAACACCGTTACTGTTTCATTGGCGGTTGGTAACACAATATACTTCACTGCTAGTAAAAATAACGGAAATTGTAACTTACAGCTTATCGCCAATGATTCCAGGGACCACAACCTTGACGGAACGCCGATACTCACCATTACGGTTCCGCAATCATCGAACCTGAAGCAAAGCTTTACGTCTGGGGCGATAAATGACCAAAAGGCTAGAAAGGTTGGGTATGTATATGATTTCTGCATCGAGGACTCGACCGATGACGATTACAACGATGTTTATGTGAATATCGTTGGCTGGGCAAAAAGGGGATAGTTGATTATGGATATCAGTTTTCATTACTTTGCCGTAAAGACCGTCGCCTTGGCCGCCGGCTATGAAGAGGGAAAGGCACAGCGGATCGCGTCGTTTTCGGAGTTTATTGACGATTACAATTGGTATGCGTATTTTCGCGCAAGTAACATTCCGGGATATGTCCTCGCGCCGGAACTGGATATCGTATTTAACAGCTTGCTTGGCTTAATCAATCCCGTCACGACCGGCTTTTCCGATTATATCGATATGGCGACGCTTATTCTGCCTCGGTCGCAAAGATATACCGTATCGCCATTTCATTTCATTCCCCAGAATAGGCAAAGCGTAGAATCGGGCGACATGAGAGCCGTTCCCGCGACTTTGAACGACGGCTCATACATTTCATCCACGCTCAATGACTTGAAAGCGAGCATGGATGCAAAAGGCATAACAGAATCCGATGCTTTAATGCAGATGGGCTCTTTATTCCATACTTTTGCCGATACCTATGCGCATCAGCTTTTTACCGGCTATAACAATCAGACCAACTCGGTTGTATTGAAATCCGTCACAGACAATATAACTGGTGCCGACGTTACTGATCAGTACCGTTTCTGGATTGAAAAGTGGATCGAGAAGATTGAGAGCATTATAAAGATGAAAATGCCTACCATTGGTCATATGGCAATTGGGCATTTACCCGATTTGACCCATTTAAGCTTCTCAATGGAGTATCAGGATCTTCAGGGCGTGAAGCATATTCATACCCGAAGCAATACGGAAACCTTTCTGAAACCCTGCAAAGAGCTATATGCGTTCATGCGCGCGTGTCTTGAACCGCAGGGAATCCCGCTGAATATGCCATGGGATACCCTCGCCGAAAAGCTTGCACAAGGTTTTCTGTTTGACACATCTGCCGAATTGGCCATAAGTGAACAAGCGGCGATTGCAGTACTTACGCCGCATTGGTCGAGCGTTTTCCCCAAATATTTTTATTCCTACAATGGCGACGCGATAAAGAAGAGTTTCATTATATCGACTAGTAACGATATACAGAAAACGGTAATTGATGGCGAAGAGCTATCACTTGCCAGTTCAGCCTATACTGACGATTTTTATAAGTACAGCATGTTTTCCGACAGGCTTTTGATACGATTGTACGGCGACCATCCGCGAAATTGGCTGTCTGAAGAACGCGTTAGCGCTGAAGCGATGACCCTGTAATTGCAGGATAAATCGTATTTGTTTCGCCCGATGATAAACTTTAGGAAAGATATAACCGATGAACGCAACCAAAAAAGCCGTACTCGATGAGGACGGCTTTTCTACTGGGCCCACTCAGGACTTGCCCTGCAGTCGCGCACATCGTGTGCGCTCCTTTCGGGCCGCCACATGTCCCTGACGGCGCCATCCATGGCGCCTTTTCGCCGCATCCGCGGCGCGGGACATTCGGTTCAAGTCCAGCTGGGCCCCTCAAATAAAAAACCCGATCCATCGCAAGATGGATCGGGTTTTTCATGGGCCCTCCTGGACTTGAACCAGGGACCGACGGATTATGAGGCAAATTGCCTCGCAAAAACATACATAGCTATACTAAAGAGTATAACATAAAAGCCCAAGCTAAGCAATTTGCTTGATAAGGATTACTGGTGTTTATCTCGAGTTGCTTGTGTTTGTTAATCTTCCGCCTTAACTCATGCCTTAACTTGTTAACAAAGTGTTACATTTGGATTCAGAAATCGAAGATAAACATTTTCCAGTCCATGGAAAACAAGGTTTCAGATTAGTTATAATTTCTAACTTTCAAATGGTTCAGAGGTTTTTGTCTTTTCCCAATTAGTCATATCCTTGATTGCATCTAACGTCGCTTCTGCTGAGTCTTGACCGTTCGATAATCCAAACTGCCATCTCTTGAAAGTTTGAATGAATGCATCAGTACTTGGTTTTTGAGTATCAACTCCATACTCATGGGTTAGCAGTTTGTAAAACTCATAAAAGGTTCCATTTGTCACGTTTTTTACCTCTGGGTTAGCAGTTTGTAAAACTCATAAAAGGTTCCATTTGTCACGTTTTTTACCTCGCTTACGATACAGCGGTAATATACTCAAAAAATAATCACTAGACAACAATCCCGCCTCGTTCACTCCGTCGCTCCGTCCCCTTCAGGGCCTCCGCGCCTTCGTTCACGGCGCGGGATTGTTCCCAAGATTCTACAACGCTCTGTTCCACAAGGTTCCTCCTACTACGTTTCCCGCCCTGCACTTCTTCCGCCCTCTCTCGTTTGAGATGACGAGCGGCGTTTCGTATATCGACAGCAAAACCGTCAATCTTATTGATCTCGCCGAAGACTGCAAGTTACTCCTGTACGTCACCGTCAAGGTGAACAAGAACGTCCGAATGAAATCAAACTGCAGTTCGGTCTGGAAGGAAATCGGCGGCAACTGGAAAATCGTCTTTCACCAGGGCACGAATTGCTGCGAATGACAGCGAGAAACGCGAAGAGCGGGAGCAGAACATGGTGGTCAGGCGCTGCTGCCCGTTGAGCACGATTTTTTCCGGAAAAGCCGCGCTGACCGCTCCCGCCATTTTATATTCTTCTATTTATCAAGATTGAGGCAGAGGGCTCAACGATTATCGAACGTCCCCGTTCGGAGCCTCCTCATGCGAACGTCCCTCTCGGGGCGAACTATTATTACGCATAAATACCATTTACACGCAAGCCGCTACCGCTTCGAGTAATGCGCTAAAGGTTTCCAGTGATAATGGAGAAATATGTCAAAACATGAATGAACCCCCAATAGTTTCTGGATTCAAACTTCTTCCTTATTGATATTGCAGATAACTGTGGTAAAATAGTTTCGTATCGATCAAAGATAGTGTCTTGATAAAAAAAGGAGAACAGAACAGAAATGAAATCTTCCAGTAGAAAACAAACAGGGAAAAAAGTATTGGTAATTGTTTTTATTCTTTTGTCGGCCTTGGTACTTTCGGGCGCTCTTTTGTTCTGGAATAGTTTTCGTGGTTTATCAACATTAGAAAAAGTCGATGATTACCCTTTGTATACCATGCAATATTCTTGTGATTATAAACTTGACAAGTACCTCGAAAAAGGAATAACGGACAATATTTCTGATAGCATAAGAAGAATATTCTTTTCAGATTCTCTGTGGAATCTATTGGAGAACTTGAAGATTGTGCAAAATGTTTCTTCGGAACCGGCCAGTGCCTGTTCGACCGTTTTTACCGTAAACAAGAAAGGGGAGAAAATCCTTGGTCGGAACTTTGACTGGATAAACAGGCCGATCTTGTTGCTCAAGACGAATCCCGATAATGGATTATCTTCTTTTTCGATGGTTGATATAAGCTATCTTGGGTATCATGATGCATTCCTTCCCGACAGTTTTATGGGCGCAAGTTTTTCTCTTGTTTTTTCTCCCTACGTGTCTTTCGATGGGATGAATGAAATGGGCCTGGCGGTTGGGGAGATGGCCGTACCCGACAGATTCAAACCAAAAAAAGATTCCGGTAAAGCTACGATAGGCGATACTCACTCGATCAGAATGATCCTTGACAAGGCACAAACCGTTGATGAAGCGGTAGCTCTATTGCAGAAGTACAATATAAGTTTCCCCACACTGGCATGGCATTATCTTATTGCTGATCGAGAAGGAAATTCCGCGATTATTGAATACGTTGACGGTCAAATGGTGAAAACCAAGAAAGATCGAAATTTCCAGATATGTACAAATTATATCGTATATAACAAGAGCGAGGATGAAAAACAAAGGCTGTGTAACCGATATAAGAAAGCCTATAAGATACTGGACGAAAAAGACGGAGACATCGATCAGCTGGAGATGATGAAATTACTGGAAGATATTTCTCAATATCATACCATGTGGTCCGTCGTGTATAACATGACGACCGGAGACGTCCTCGTTGTACCAGGTAAAAGGTATAGTAAGGTGTATCAATATAAATTACAAATGGATAAATAAAACGAGTAAGCTTAAAATTTCCTGTTTACTCGAATAGCCCATAAACGACATATCTGCCGGTTCGCGTTCCGATCCAGTCGCGCCGGAGCTCCGGTTCAAGTCCAGTTGGGCCCCTCAAATAAAAAATCCGAATCATCTTACGATGATTCGGATTTTTTTGGGCCCACCTGGACTTGAACCAGGGACCGACGGATTATGAGTCCGCAGCTCTAACCAACTGAGCTATAGGCCCGGTGCATTTCGGATGATTTGTTTCGAGATGCGGTTAGCCGGAAATGCTGGAGTAGTATAGCTTTTTTGGCCTCGATGGGTCAAGAAGGCGCGTTTTCGCGTGCAAATTGAGCGAAAGCCATGCCGCAAGACGGGTACGGCTTTACGTCACGGTGATTATTTCAGTTTCATTTCGAGATCGGCAATGTACGACTCAACACCGGCGTTCAAACCCTCGTTCCATGCTTTTGTGTTGGCGGCCATAGCCCTATGCCGCGCGTATCCGTTTACCGTGTCTTCCGAACCGGCTTCCAATATGCCGGCTGCGCGAATCTTTACCGTGATCTGGCATTCAATCGCGATCTTCATGGCGCCGGGGGAGAACCAGCACCAGAACTTGTCGATGTCGAGCGTGATCGGGGTTGCCTTGGCGGCATACGGTGAGTTCGCCTCCACGACGGTATAATTCTTTACGCGAAGGGCCTTTATCGTCGCCTCCTTGATAACGTCGTTTACCGTCCTGTTTTCCGGCAGGAGGATATCGCCCAAGGCGGCGCCGAAGCCATTACGTTTGCGGGCGAAGGCGCGGGAGGTGATGGACTTATCGTCGATTTTGCCGTCTCTCAGCGACGGGGTCGACGCTTTGTCAGGTCTGCGCTCAAACGCGCGGGAATCAGTCACCTGGACGATCATTACCAATTTCGCGTTTGCGGGGATCGCGCTGTCGGGATTCGAGGCCTCGGGATTTGCATCCTGATTAACCTTATAATCCATTACGCCACGGTTGGTCGCGCATCCGGAGATTCCGATGAGTAATGCCGCCAGAAAGACACCAACACAGTACTTTTTCACTTTCCGCTCCTTATAAGGGATTTCGATGGCTTTACTGTAACTCCACAGTCTCCAGCTGTCAAATTCAAATGATTGCGGCGGTTGCGGCAAGAAGAATGTTTATTGAGGTTGACATTATCTGTATTCTAAAATATAGTTATAACAGGAATGATTACTGATAAGAATAGCCACAACACGAGAAACTCGAAGCAACGTACCGCGCTTCTTGATTTGCTCCGTTCGACAAAATCGCATCCGACGGCATCCTGGCTCTATGGCCGGCTCAAAACGGAGTTTCCCGATCTCAGCCTCGGGACGGTATATCGGAATCTTTCGATGTTTGCCGAGTGTGGGTTAGTGCGCGTTCTCAGGTCCGGCAGCGCCTTCGACCGGTTTGACGCCGATACACGCGCGCACTACCATGTACTATGCGAGGTGTGCGGAAAGGTTGAGGATGTTGATCTGGCGGCCGATGCGGCCCTTGAGGTAAGGGCGGAAGAGGCAAGCGGATATCGGATTTCGACGCACCGACTCGATTTTATTGGCATTTGTCCCGCGTGTCGGGAAAAAAATACCGGCTCGTGAGGGCTGGATCTCAATCGCGGGAAATCCCGCGCAATTCTCAGGAGGCTCAAAATGAAGTCAGTTAAGGGAACAAAGACGGAAAAGAACATCCTTGCCGCGTTTATTGGGGAGTCGCAGGCTCGTAACAAGTATACCTATTGGGCCAGCAAGGCGAGGGACGATGGATTCATCCAGATCCAGCAGATCTTCCTCGAGACGGCCGAGCAGGAGAAGGAGCACGCCAAGCGCCTGTTCAAGTTCCTCGAGGGTGGCGCCGAGGTAAATGCCGGTGCGGGCGGACACGCCGGATTCATCGGTACGACGCTCGAGAATCTCAAGCAGGCCGCGGGTGGCGAAAACTACGAGTGGCAGCACATGTATCCCGATTTCGCGAAGGTTGCGCGCGAGGAGGGTTTTGACGTCATCGCTGCGGTTATGGAAAATATCGCGGTCGCGGAAAAGCAGCATGCTAAACGCTATGAGGCGATGATGAAGCATATCGAGGATAACGACATGTGGGTGCAGGAATCCCCCACGACCTGGAGATGCATCAATTGCGGCTTCATCTACGTTGGAAAGGAAGCGCCGAAGATGTGCCCCGCGTGCGCGCATCCGCAAGGGTATTTCGAGCGTATCGCCGAGAATTGGTAATCACGGGTCTTTTACCGTTCGTTCTTTAAGGCGCGCCTTCGTTCCCTCCCGGAGCGAAGGCGCGCCTTTACTTTTTTCTACTCATTCTTTCCATTAAATGCTACAATACGGTAAATCCCCAGCGGGAACACAATCATCAAACCAAGGAGTTTTCATGTCGCGTCCAGTAATCCAGGTCGACCAGAAGGTCGGTCTTGTGAAGGGTCTCCCCTTGAGCTTCCAGCATCTGTTTGCCATGTTCGGGGCCTCAATCCTCGTTCCGATGCTTTTTGGCATCAATCCTGCCATCGCGCTGTTCATGAACGGCCTGGGCACCGTAATTTTCATCCTGGTTGGAAAGTTCAAGGCCCCGGCGTTCCTCGGGTCGAGCTTCGCCTTCATCACCCCGACAACTGCGGTCATGGCCGCGATCGGCGCGGGTGGCTTTGCGTACGCGTGCGCCGGTTACGTCGTCGTCGGCGCGATCTTCATACTCGTCGCAGCGCTCATTAAGCTCGTCGGTATTAAGTGGATCGACGTTGTCCTTCCCGCCGCAACGATGGGCCCGGTCGTCGCACTCATCGGCCTCGACCTCGCGGGAACTGCGACCGGCATGGCGGGACTCCTCCCCGCCGCGGGCGCCGTGATGGACCCGAAGGCGGTCACCGTCGCGATGGTCACGCTCGGCGTAGCGGTGTTCGGCTCGCTCATGTTCCGCAAGTTCTTCGCCGCGATACCGATTCTCGTCGCGATCGTCGTCGGGTACGTCTTCTCCATCGCGCTTGGAATGGTCGACCTCAGTAAGATCGCCGCGGCCCCGCTCTTCGCGCTTCCTAACTTCGCGCTCCCCAAGTGGCGGCTCGACATGATCCTTGTAATCCTCCCCGCGACCCTCGTCGTCATCAGCGAGCATATCGGGCACATCATCGTCACCGGCAACATCGTCGGCAAGGACCTTACCAAGGACCCAGGCCTTCACCGCACGCTGTTCGCGGACGGTTTCTCAACCTCGATCTCCGGTCTCGCGGGATCGGTCCCGACGACGACCTACGGCGAGAACATCGGCGTCATGGCAATCACCAAGGTCTACTCCGTCTACGTCATCGGCGGCGCGGGCATCCTTTCCATGATCCTCGGTTTCTCGGGCACCCTCTCCGCGATCCTCATGTCGATCCCCGTTCCCGTCATGGGCGGCGTTTCGATCCTGCTTTTCGGCGTCATCGCGGCGAGCGGCGTTCGCATCCTGGTCGATCAGAAGGTCGATTACGCGAAGTCGAAGAACCTGATGTTGACCGCCATCGTTCTTATCGCGGGCGTTTCCGGCATCAAGATCCCCGTCGGTCAGGCGTCCCTCTCCGGCATGACCCTCGCGACCGTCGTCGGCATGGCGCTCTCGCTCGTGTTCTGGGCCGTTGAGAAGGCTAAGCTTACCAACGATTTCGACGACGAGAAGTAATTAACCCTTTTGCGTAATTCGTTTAATGAGAGAAAGGTTGGCCGCGATTTGCGGGCCAGCCTTTTTTTGTCGAAAGAGGAGATTGCGCGCGTTACACTTTTTCCGGTTCCGACTCCTCGACGAGAAGGTCCTTCGGCCCTGACGAGAGCGCCTCGAGCATGCGGCGCTTTGCGTCAGGTAGCCCTTTCGTAAGCTCGGCGATGCGGTTTCGCACGTCCTTGCGCGCGGAGGCAGCGCCATAGTCGCAGGTGCAGGTTGTCTTGAGGATGCCCGACTCGTCCGCGTACCGGATGATCTGGGTTTCCTCGAGATACGCGAGCGGCCTGATGAGGCTCACCGGATACTTCGCGTACTTGAGCCTGATTGGCATCGCGAGCATCTTGCCTGAGTTCATCATATTCATCATGAAGGTTTCGAGGATGTCGTCGAGGTGGTGGCCGAGCGCGATCTTGTTGAAGCCGTTTTCCATCGCGTACTTGAGGAGCTCGGTGCGGCGCTGGGTCGAGCACCAATAGCAGTTCATCTTGCGGCCTTCCTTGAGTCGGCCGATGACGGGGACATCAATAGAACGATACGGGATTTTCCAGGACGCCAGGCGCGCGGCGAGCGCGTCGCCGTCAAAGCTGTTCGGAAAGTCCGCGGCGATATGCAGCGCCTCGAGTTCATAGTCGATCTTGAGCTCGCTCCGTATGACCGAAAGGGCCCATGCGAGCACGGTTGAGTCCTTGCCGCCCGACGCCGCTATCAAGACACGATCGCCATTCTCTATCAATTTACGCTCGAGTATCGCCTTGACGACCATCTTCCTGACGACCGATTCCGCGCTCGCGCTTCTAAAAAAACGTCCACCCATAGTGCGGGGATTATAGTCAATAACGAAGGGGGGAACAAGCGCAAAAAAAAGCGGGAACTTCCCGATTGGGAATTCCCGCTTTCCGTGATCCATAGACGAATCGAACGTCCGACCTGTTGCTTAGGAGGCAACCGCTCTATCCAACTGAGCTAATGGATCATTCGGCGCGAAAGGCGCCAGTCGTTAGACTATACACCGGATCGCGCGTTTCTTTCAATGCCCGTCAGTCGGTAAAATCGACGCTTATGGACCCAACCCCGCTCAAAAGCTTGATCACGCGTTTTGCGTCCCGGTTGCCCACGCTTCCCTCTCCGATGCCCGAATGGGTTTCATCCCCGATTCTGACAGAACCGACCCCGCGCGTAAAGTCGAAGCGGTAATCTTTGGCAGACCCGGTGAGCAAGAGGCTCACCGCTCCCGCGCCGGTGGAAATCTCCGTATGGGTGCCGAGCGAGCCCTTGAATGCGATTCGTCCCGCTCCCGTTTCAATGCGGGTATCGTCAAAGCTGCATCCCGCAAGGTCAAGCGAACCCGCTCCCGTTTCGAGGCGCACCCGATCAGCGTTGAGGCCTCTCGCCGTAATGGAGCCAGCGCCGCTTTCGATCGAAAGGCTCTTTGCCGTAAGGCCCGTGATCGAGACCGCTCCCGCGCCAACCGAGATGCGGCAGTCGTCGAGCGCGACTCCCTCGGGAAGCGTGATCTCGACGAGCTGTTTCGGGAAGTCGCCGTCGAAGTCGATCGAGCGGGGCCAATGCTTTTCCTCGAACCGTACGCGGTTTCCGTCAACCGAAATCGCGAGCCGGTCTCCGTCAAAGCCGGTTACGCGGTATGAGGCGACGGGGCCGGTCTTGATCGCGAGGCCCGCTGCCTTGAGTTCCACTTCGATTGACGAAACGGTCGCGGGTAGGACGTCCTCATTTTCTGCGATGTCGTGGATCTCGTTCTTCCCCGCCGTTTCCGAATCGGCGCCCCACTCGATGCGAAGGTCTCCGCCGTGCCAGGGCCACCAGTCGGGCGTTGTCCATCTTCCTCCGAGGCTGAGCCCAACGGCTATCAATATACAACCGATGCAAATGAGCCAAAGCCCCTTGAGAAATCCCCGTCCGGGGCATCTATTTCCCATAACGCCCTCCTTTTGGGCCGGTGAACAGCCAGGAGAGAATTCTCCCCGCAAGAGATAGCACGGCGCCGATAATCACGAAAACGATCTTGCCGAGACCCCACAGGAGAAACGCCACGCCGAAGAGGATGAGCGCGCTCGCGGGTTTGGCGAAGAGCCCGAAAAAGCCGCCGGTGAAAAGCGCGATTCCGCCGATCACGAGCGCGATGGCGCCCGCGCCGACGGCCACGACGACCCCGAAGACCGCGACGAAGACGCCGACGATGGCGAAAATCGCCGGAAGGGCGAGGGGTGCGGCGATGATCGCGAGGAGCACGAACCAGAGCGCCGACAGTCCCTTTCGCGGGTTATGCGGAGCCTGGCGCGCTACCTTTACCGCGTGGTCGGCGATGATCCTCGACGCGACGGCCGCCGGACTCCCGAGCTCCCGTATAACGTCCTGTTCCCGGTCCGGTCCCGCCTCGTCAAAATATTCCTCGTAGAACGCGAGCGCCGCCTCGCGCTCGTCGGCGGAAAGCCGGTCGAGCCGGTACCGCAGTTCCTGCATGAATTCCCTTCGTGTCATACCGTGGTTTCTCCCCCGAAGATTCCTTCGATTTTTTTTCTGTAATCCTTCCATTCTGACAGGAACCGGATATGCTGTTCCTTGCCTTCCGCCGTTATCCGGTAGTAGCGACGGTTTCGACCTTGGAACGGTTGGTCGTAGGTGGTGAGCCATCCGCTTTTCTGCAGCCTGCGCAGTACGGGGTAGAGGGTGGATTCCGATATCGTCATCACCTCTTTTACCTCCTGCGTAAGCCGGTACCCGTATTCGTCGCCGCGCGAAAGGATGGCGAGTACGCAGGCATCAAGCAGGCCGGAGTTTATTGAAAATAGCACGATCCTGCCTCCTTTCTTCTGTATGATATCATATAGTCACTCATACTATACGGAATATAGCATTGATATGTCAAGAGAATTTTCCTCCGATTCGGGAAGATGCCCCTCGCGCGCGCATGTTTTGATGTGCGGTTAGTTATCGACGAGGGTATAGCGGATTCTGACCGGCGCGGAAAAATCCCTGCCGGGGGCGACCTTTGCGGGAAAAAGGGAGCGCACGAGGCCAATGGCCGCATGGTCGAGGACTTCATGGCCGGAGCTTTTCGCGAGCACGACCTCGCAGCGCGAGCCGTCCGCCGGAACGGCCATGCCGAGCGTAACCGTCCCTTCGAGATTCCGCAATCGAGCTTTTTCAGGATAGTACAGGCGCTTTCTGATCGACCGGTCTACCCAGGAAATAAAGGGTGCAGTCGTCGCGTCGCCCACCGCGTCCACGAACGATCCGCCAGAGCCGTTCCCGCCGGTCCCATATCCCGGACCGCCTGCACCAGACGAACCGTCAGCGCTACCCGTTCCACCGGGGCTTGACGCGCCGGTTGCATCCGGGGTGTTCGGTTCGCTTGCAGCCAGATTATCCGATTTACCGAGCGCGGAATCTCCGTCTGCGGTCGCGATGGATTCTTCGGCAAGGGCCTCATTATCGGACGACGCGATTTTGCTTGCCGCGGGATTTGTGGCATGCGGAGAACCCTCGCGGGTCCAACCATCTGCCTTTCCCATTTCGACCGCTTCGCCTGGATTGGCCGAGCCATTCCCGGGTACCGTGCCGAGAAAGAGTACGCCGTTCCCGCCGCCCGAGCCTCCTGCCGATAGAAATATCGCGACCTTCGGGAGAAGGACGAACGCGCTGCCCACTATGCAATAGAGGGCGAGCGTTATGAGTCCCGCGGCGCAAAGCCGTTTTCGGTAGGAATCAGTACTTGTACGAGACACTGACGGTATAGGAGCGTCCATCGCCGGGGTAATATCCCGATTTATTCTGCCACTTCGAATAATAAACGGTTGGTGAATACACGATGTCGAGAAGGTTGTCCATCCGGAAAAGCAGGGCGATCGAGCCTGTCTTGATCTCAGGCGCAAAACCGAGCGTGATCCCGACGAGGGTATAGCCATCGATCTTGTCGGCATCGTTTTCCGTATCGCCGCCTTGATAAAACGCGCCGGTATACGAGACATCCGAGTCAAAGGACAGACCAAGCGGAAGTTTGACGGAGACAGCTCCGTCGGCGGTAAGCGCCGAAACGAGCGGTATCTCGTTGTTCTTATACTCGCCTTTCGCGAAGGTCGCGCGCACGTAGCCGACGTTTCCGGTCAGGGTGACGATCTTTACGGGCACACACTCAAACCCGATCGTACCGCCGATGCGACGGGTTTTGTCGAGATTCGTATTGTGACTAACCGTAGTATCGTACGCGATTTCGTCGTCTATGAGCATGTAATAGGCATTTGCCGTTACCGCGAGGAAATCCTCGATCCGGTACTTTGCCCCGATCTCGGCGTTCCATCCCTTTTCGGGATCCAGATCCTTGTTAAAGGAATCAAAGCCCCAAAGCTCGGCCTTTTCGTCCACGAACGGGATCCTGAAGAGGGTGTTGAACCGCGCATACGACGAAAAATCCTCGGTCGGGCGCCAGTTTAGCGCGACGTCCCAGGAAAGCGCCTTGTAGTTGTCGGTTTCGTCGATATCGGTCTTATCCTTGCAAACCGCAATCGTCCCGAAGGTGCCGCGAACGCCGCCTTCGAGCTCGAAGCCCTTCGGGAGGGAAAGAGCTCCCGCGACATAGGGCGCGTACGTGAATTGCCGGATGCTGGAATCGTAATTCAGGTTTGTTCGCTTTTCGTCGCTGTATACGTCCTCACCGACGATTGCTCCCTCGAAATCAAAACCACCCGAGATCCGGTATTCGCCGATCTTGCCTGCGCCCTTGTACGAGGCCTTGGGCCTCGCGTCGAACTGATGCATCAATTTATCGCTATAGCTAAATCTCGACTCCCAGTCCGCGGTGCTTTTTTTGCGGAGGTAATCGACGGGAAGCTCGATCGTAAGGCGATCGCTTGCCTCGAACCGCGCGAGGAAACCACCGCCGATATGGATCTCCGTACCCTCGTCGTTTCTTTTCGTGGCCATCGTCGGGTCATAGTCGAACTGCGCCTCGGTGAGGTCGCCAGGAAGCTGGTACCCGGTCGCGAAATAGGAGAGATAGGGCTTTATCGTCAGCATGTCGGTAATGTCGAAATAGCCGTTTGCCATGACGTTGGTTTTCTTCGATTTCGAGCGTTCGCGGTATCCGTCGGACCGGAAGATGTCCGCCGAAACAAGGAAGCCCGCCGAGTCGGTACCGTACCCGCAGGTGATGAGCGCCTGCTTGGTATTGAAGCTGCCGTATGAGATGGTCGCCTCCGCGGTAAGGCCATCGCCGCTTTCGCGGGTAATGATGTTGATCACGCCGCCGATCGCGCCGCTTCCGTAGGTAACCGCGGCGGGGCCGTCCAGAATCTCGATCCTTTCTATAGAAGAGAGCTGTACCGACTGCCAGTTGAGACCGTTCATGTCCGGGTTGTTGAGCTTGCGCCCGTCGACGAGGACAAGAACCCGACCGTGTGAGTTCTCGCCGAAGCCGCGCATGGTTACCTGCGGCGAAGTGCCGCGAAAGGTTACCCCGGCAACGCCCTCAAGAACCTCGGTGACGCTTGTCTTGCCTGACGCGGCGATTTCCTCTGAAGTGACGACCGTGACCTGCGCGGGAACGTCGAGGATTTCCTCTTCTTCGCGGTTTGCGGTTACGACATAGTCGGGGAGGGTTTCCGCCATCAGGGGCAGGACGGAACAGATGAGAACAATGGATGAAAAAACAATACGACGCAGCATGATGCCTCCTCGGGAATGCTGAATTGTCCAATACCGGAAAACGTCTCCTGGCTTGCAGATTCGCTTACTTGCGCACCTTCTCGGGGTTTGCCGGACAGGAATCGGCCTGTTTAAGGCCTGTAACCTGAGCCGACGCCCGATGGTTTTTCGCGCGTTCATACCTGCGTACAGTGGCGGGACCGCTGCGGAATCTAACCGCATTCCGTTTTTCCCGGCAATTCTTGGTGTTGTACTATACCGTCACGGTTTCCGGGTAGTCAAGGAGCCGTGCTCCCATGGTATTTTCTTGACTTTTTGGACTTCGTCGCTATTATTGATGATAATGTCAAAACCTCCGGGGTGGGGTGGCATAAAGGGTATGGTCTGTCATGGAAACGAGGAAATTCGCCATTACAGGAATGTTCTGTTCGGCCTGTTTGTCCCTTATCGAAAAGACGGTAGGTAAACTTGCCGGTATCGACCATGTGGACGTGAACCTTCTTGCGAATTCAATGACCGTATCCTTTGACGAGCTTGCAGTGACCGATCAGGCGATCATCGACGCCGTGCTTGGCGCGGGCTATGGCATATCCGCCATTCCCGATTGCCCTGGGCGTTTTTCGCCCCGTATCGCCCGATCTCCGTCCTCCCTTGCGGAACGAGCCGAAGGAAGGATTGGTTTTCGGTTTCTCGTTTCCCTTGCCTTCAGTCTTCCCCTTGGGTATATCGCGTTGGCCCATCTGTTCGGATTGCCGTGTATCCCCTTTTTTCATGAGCCGAAACACGCGTTTTTGTTCGCTTTTACGCAATTCCTGCTCGTCCTGCCGGTCGTGCACGTCAATCGCGTTTTCTACATCCGCGGGTTCAAGGCGCTCGCGCAGGGTACCCCGAACATGTACTCGCTTGTCTCGATCGGCTCTGCGGCGGCGTTGATGTATGGTGTCTGGTCTATTTTTGCCATCGGGGAATGTCTCGGTAGGGCTGAGATCGATAGGGCTGTCGGATATACGATGAATCTCTATTTTGAATCCGCGGCCATGACCCTCACGCTCGTCGCGCTCGGGAAATTCCTTGAGTCCGGGGCAAAGCGGCGCACGACGGACGCGATTACCAAACTCGGCAATCTTCGGCCCGACAAGGCGACGCTCTTTGTCGGTGGAGCCGAACGGAACGTACCCGTCGAGACCATAAAGGAGGGCGACGTCCTCGTTCTCCGTCCCGGGCAAATCGCGTCGGTTGACGGGGTGATAACGGAAGGCGGCGGCATGGTCGACGTTTCCGCGCTAACCAGCGAGAGCGTTCCCGTCGTCAAGAAGGTGGGCGACCGAATCTGGAGCGCGAGCGTTTCCATCAGCGGTTTGATAAAGTTCAAGGCGGAACGGGTCGGTGACGACACGATGCTTTCGCGCATTATCCGTCTGGTTGAGGAAGCTTCGGCCTCGAAGGCACCTATTTCGCATTTGGCCGACCGAATCTGCGCGGTGTTCGTTCCCGCGGTAATACTGATTGCGCTCGGGACCTTCATCGCATGGATGCTTGCTGGCGCGGGCCTGGAGTTCGCGCTGTCCTGCGCGATCGCCGTCCTCATTATATCCTGCCCCTGCGCGATCGGCCTCGCGACACCCGCCGCGATCATGGTTGGCACCGGAGTCGGCGCGAAAAACGGCGTTCTCGTCAAAACGGCTTCCGCTCTCGAGATCGCGCACGCGGTGGATACCGTCGTTCTTGACAAGACGGGGATCATCACCGCCGGAAGGCCAACGGTGACCGACGTCGATTCCGTATGCGAACTTGACGACAACGAACTTCTCGCCCTTGCAGCTTCGATAGAAAGCCATTCGGAGTTTCCGCTCAGTTTCGCCATAACGACTGAGGCGAAGAAATCCGGATTGAGCCTCCTTCCCGTGGAGAACTTTCGCGCCCATCCCGGTAAGGGCGTTTCGGCTATGATACGGGGAAAGATGTATTTTGCTGGCGGTCCCGGGTTTCTCAGGGAAAACGGAATCGATACAACCGACATTGATCCGCTCATCGCGCGGTACACCACTGGGGGAAAGACCCCCTTCAGCATCGGCGGAAACGGAAAGGCGCTCGGGATCGTGGCCGTCGCCGATGTCATTAAGAGCGGCAGTCGCGAGGCGATCTTCGCGTTCAAGAAAATGGGTCTCGACGTCATAATGCTCACCGGGGACAACGCCCGGACCGCGGAGGCGATTCGCCGCGTAGCGGGCATCAGTCGCGTGTATCCGGAACTATTGCCCGACGGAAAGGTCGAGATAATCAGGAGATTGCGGGCGGCAGGAAAGAAAATCGCCATGGTTGGGGACGGGATCAATGACGCACCCTCGCTCGTCGAGGCGGATATTGGCATCGCGATCGGCAACGGAACCGATATCGCGATCGACTCTGCGGATTTCGTTTTGGTTCGGAGCGATCTACGCGACGCCGTTTTCGCCCTCAAGCTTGGAAAGGCCGTGATATGGAATATTCGTGAGAATTTCTTTTGGGCGCTCGTATACAACGCCCTCGGTATACCGATCGCGGCGGGCGCGCTTTACGCATTTTCCGGTTTCAGGCTTGGCCCGGTCATGGCCGCAGCGGCGATGAGCCTGAGCTCCCTTTCCGTGGTGATCAACGCGTTGCGGTTGGGTTTATTCCGGAGGAAGGAAGGGTAAGGCGGAATAAGGCTTGTTCCCAGAAAAGATCGCCAAATAGCGCTCGACAACGTAGGCGGGCGGATATATAATAAGTCAAAAGTTTTCATACATGGAAGGCGAAGCGTAATGATGAAAGAAGAATCATGCTGTTTGCGCGATAGCATTCTTGAACTGATCAACGAAGAGGCAGCGCTCAATACCGAAGAATACGTATCGAATATCGCGTCATACGCCTCCTTGCTCGAGGCATTCGTGCATCTCGAATTCACCGAGGAAGACGCGATATCCCACTGGAACAAGATAATCGAGAATAGCGCCGTGCTGAAACAGAAGCTCGGTCGGAAGATCGGGATTCATCTCGCTGTCGTCGACTATTTTACCAACGTGAATCGGCTCATGCACTCGCCGATGCTCATCGAGGTTCACGTATTTCGCCAGACCGAGCGTCTTGCGATGGTAGACGGGCTCACCGGGGTTTTCAACCGGCGCTACATGGACATCGTCCTCAAGAAGGAATATAACCGCTGTGAGCGTTACGGCAAACCGCTATCCATCTGCATTCTCGATATAGATAATTTCAAGATGATAAACGACCGGCGGGGACATCAGTTTGGCGATGAGGTTCTCCGCGAGTTGTCGAGACTCCTGAAGGGCGCGGTTCGGGAAGAGGATATCGTCTGCCGATACGGCGGCGAGGAATTCCTTCTTGTCCTTCCGGAAACCGAGGCTTCCGGGGCGCTCATCTTCGCGAACCGTCTCAGGCAGCGCGTCAAGGACGATCCCTTTTTCGTGGAGCACAAGGTCACGTTCTCGGCGGGGACCGCGACCTTCCCCTCGTCCGCGCTCGATATAGAAGGCCTCGTGCAGGCGGCTGATCGCGCGCTCTATCAGGCGAAGTTCTCCGGCAAGGATCGCGTGATGGAGGCGATCCCCGAGCGTCGCAAATCCGGCCGTTACCCGCATTCATGGGCGGTCGACATATATCCTGAATCCGTGGAACGGCCCATCACCGGCATCCTTACGCAAAATGTGTCCATCGGCGGGATTCAATTCCAGTGCGCGGCGCGTCATGGCATCGATACTCCGATTCGGCTGGTCTTTACCAACATCGATCAAGATATTCCCGACGTCGAGGCGGAAGGACGAATCACCTGGGTGAAAAAAGTCAGCGGGTCCTATCTGTATGGCGTCAGCTTTAATGACACGCCGGAGATCATCGAAGCGAAACTGCTTGCACCTTTACAGACCGTAAACGAGCTCGCGTAGCGCATGGGTTTGCACAGGCGATGAGGTTGCTCGACAGGATTTATCTCGAGGTCACGAATGTCTGCAATCTTTCGTGCCCGTTTTGCCCGCCTCATTCACGTGCCGCTGCGACCATGTCGCCCGAGATTTTTTCAAACATCATCGATAAGATTCGAGGTCGCGCAAAGGCGTTGTATTTTCACGTCAAGGGCGAGCCGCTTTTGCATCCCGATCTGTCCTCGCTTATCGACATCGCCTCGCTCGCGGGATTTTCAGTAATCATAACCACGAACGGAACGCTCCTTCCCGAGCGGTATCCCGCGCTCGCCGGAAAGGAAAGGCTTTCGCGCCTGAACGTTTCCCTGCATAGCCTCGCGCAATTTGATCGCGCGAAACGGCGCGACCTTGCAAGCGCCATCTTCGGGGCGGTCGACGCCCTAAGCCTTGAGAATCGCGAGCGCAACCCGCGCTTCCTCGTCAGTTATCGACTCTGGACGCGCGATCGCGCCGAGGAAACCTCGGAGATCCTGGAGCTTCTCGGCGAACGGTACTCGCTCGAAGCGGGAAAACTCGATTGCCTTTTCGGGGGCAGGAACGGTTGCAAGCTCACCGACGGGATCGCCGTCCATGCGGCGGAAACCTTCGATTGGCCCTCGCTTGCGGGGCCCGACCTCGGAGGCGAGGGATTTTGCCATGGGCTACGGGATCAGGCGGCCATCCTTGTCGATGGCACCGTCGTTCCATGCTGCCTTGACGGGAACGGCGTCGTCAACCTGGGAAACATCATCGAATCTGATTGGGATTCTATCATGGAAGGCCCGCGCGCGCGGGGGATCTACAACGCATTCACAAATCGAAAAATTACCGAGCCGCTTTGCAGGCGATGCGGCTATCGCGTTCGCTTTAGCGGAAATCGGGACGCTTGACCTCGGCTTCCGAGCCGTGGGATTCGGGCAGCCATGATGAAGGGACTTCCGCCCTGACGTCATAAAGGCCGCCATCCGGTTTCGCGAACGAGACTCGCGAGCAGTGAAGCGCCTGATGTTCCATCCGGAGCGCCGCGCGATCAGAGTCCTTCATCGTTCCTGTTGCAAAGCGAAGGAATATAGTGGGATCTTTTCCATATAGTTTGTCGCCAACAACCGGAAACCCGAGCGACTCAAGCGTCGCGCGGATTTGATGTGTGCGACCGGTGTGAAGCCGCGCGCGCACGAGCGACATTCCGCCCGGTATGATTCTTTCGAGATCGAACTCCGTTCGGCACCGGTTGTCTGCGCCTGTCTCGCTCTCTTCTTTTTTCAGTAAATCATCCGGGATAAAGCGAAGTTTCTTTCGCACCGGCGATCCTGTGTCCGCGACCAGGGTCCCCGAGGCATCGAGGTATCCGGGGAAAAAACCTTCCACGATGGCGCGGTATTCCTTTACGACATCCCGTTCCCGCATGAGGGCGTTCGCGTACGCGGCGGCGTCGACTGTTTTTGCGGCGATGACGACGCCCGAGGTCTCGCGGTCGAGCCGGTTAATCAGGCCTATGCATTCGTTTTTCTCGCGCAACAGGTGCCATAGCGTGTTATAGAGATATATCCCCCCGGGATGGCAGGGGAGGAGGGGAGGCTTGTTCACGAAGATAAAGCGCTCATCCTCGTAGAGGATCGTGAAGTTCGGGTTGATCGCCGGTTCGTCGTAGGGTTCGGGTGTGAAGGTAATGACGTCCTTTTCGCGAAGTATCTCGCTTCCGGAGCAGGCGTTGCCGTTATGCGTCACCCTTCCGCCTTCGATATGCGCCTTCCATGCTGCCTCGCTTTGATAGGTGAAGCGCGAGACGAGGTACGCCAATAGCGGCGTGAGCGAGTCTTTTTTCGCGATGGTGACCGTTCTCGTGATCTTTCGCTGTTCATCCATCCCGTCTCGCGTCCTCCCACCGATCGCATGGCGGAGTATAGCAGATATGGGGCAAAAACGCTTGCGCGTTTCATTTTTTTTGATAAAATATCATGACGGAGATTAGTTAATGCTGCGAACTATCCTTGGATTCACGAAATTCTGGTTTTGCCTTTTTGGAAAGATTCTCCCCCTCGCCGTAGCGAAGCGCCTTGACCGCGAAGGCAAGATCGCCGAGCGCGACGCTCTGGTGAAAAAGAACGTGACATCTTGGTCCCGCTTCGTCGTTGGGCTTTCGGGATCGACGATCGAGGTAATCGGCGAGGAAAATGTCCCGTCCGATACGGCCGTCGTTTTCATCGCCAACCATCAGGGAGATTTCGATATTCCGATTCTTCTCGGGTACATCGAGAAATCGAAGGCGTTCATCTCGAAGATCGAGATATTGCGGATACCCGTCCTTTCTGGCTGGATGAAACTCATGCAGTGCACGTTCCTTGACCGAAAGAACATGCGTCAGTCCGTTCGCGCGATGGCAGAAGCGGTATTGACCGTGCAGCGAGGGTATTCCCTTGTCGTTTTTCCCGAGGGTACGCGAAGTCGCGGCAGACCGGTCGGCGAGTTCAAGGCAGGCAGTTTCAAGCTTGCGCTCAAGACAGGCGTTCCTATCGTTCCCGTTACAATCGACGGATCCTGGCATCTTTTCGAGGAAACCAGGTTGTTTAAGTCCGCCAACGTCCGCGTTACCGTCCATCCCGCGATCGCAACCGCAGGGCTTTCGCGCGAGGAAGCCACGGCGCTTCCCGGAAGGGTTCGGGATATAATCATTAGCGCGATGCGAAAATGAGCGCCGCGTTACGCCGAGGCGTTCTCGGCTACTTTCCTTCTGGCAGTTTCACCTTGATCGCGACGTACAGGTTGACGAGCGAGAGCGCGGCGGCGAGATAGAATATGTATTGCGGTCCCCAAAGCGTCCAGACGACGCCTCCCGCGTACGCGCAGAGTATCGAGACCGTGTGATCCATGCTCATGCCGAGCGAGAGCGTGGGCGTGACGTCCTGTTGATTGACGGCGATCGTGCGGAGGTAGACCGTGCGGATAAGCCCCATCTGAGTCGACATGCGATCTATGATGAAGACTCCATACGCGAGGAGAACGGTCCAGCCGACGGTTGGGATCGTTCCCGACGCATACCCTCCCGAGATGAGCCCATACAGGACGTAGACTCCGATGAACGAGAGCGCGTCGGCGTACAGCATCGCTTTAATCCCGAAGCGGTCAAGCCATTTCCCGAGCGCGGGAATGAAGAATATGCCGAGGAATGAGCCCGCGATCCCGAGGAGCGCTATGGTGTCGGCGCGCTTGTCGAGAAGCTCGATGATCACCCACGGACCGTACACGAGCATGATCTGCTTTTGCACGCCGAACATTATGACGAGCAGGTAGTAGAGCCGGTATTCTTTCCGGAAGACGAATCGAACCCGCTCATGAGTGACCCTCTCGCGGCGAAGGATGCGCTCGAGCGAAACGAGGAGCGCGAGTACGAGCGCGAGAAGCCCGGCGGAGAGGATGAATATCCATTTAACGCGCGAGGTAAAGCTGAAGAATCCGAAGCGGAACCCGACGAAAACGATGACCGCGGCGATCATCTGGAACGCGGTCGTGACACCCTTAAACTGTCCCATACGGGTGCCGAGGTTTTCCCTCTTTACGAGGTTCATCCCGATCGAGTCCTGGACCGGCATGAAAAGGTGCTGGCCGAGCGAGTTGACAAAGAGAAAGACGAGCATGATCTGAAAGGTCGGCGTCGAGAAGCCGAGCACGGTAATACCCACGAAACTGAGTACCTGCGCGATGATCGCGAACCTGATATCGCTGAAGCCGGCGAGCATCGCCACGATGAAGGTGCAAAGGATTCCCGGAAGCTCGCGCGGGAATTCGATGAGCCCGCGCTGATACGCGGTGACGCTGTACGCGTCCTTGAAATAGTTCGAGATGACGTCGCTCGAAAACCCGAGCGCCAGCGCCGAAAGCGCGAGTATGCTCAGGTACACCCTGAGCTCGGGAGAGAGGCTCGCGCGGGAACCTTGCCCGCCTTCGCCCGTTTGAGACGCTTGTGAAAATAATTTTGGTAATTTCATCAGTACCCTCGAGATGCTGTTATAATGTAAGTAAGTGTACCCGATCGGAATCACGGGGTACAATAGGTAGGGGAATCAAACCCCGCAAGGAGGGAAGGGAATGAAAAACACCGACGTTACCGCGCTTGGCGAGATACTCATTGACTTTACCGAAGCCGGCGTCTCTCCTTCAGGAGAGGCCTTATACGAGCGGAATCCCGGCGGTGCCCCGGCGAACGTCGCGGTCGCGGTCGCGCGGCTTGGCGGGCGTTCGGCGTTCATCGGAAAGGTTGGCTCCGACCCCTTTGGATCCTTTCTTCGCTCAACGCTCGAGCGGCTCGGCGTGGACGTCTCGGGCATGCGCGTTTCCCCCGACGCGCACACGACGCTTGCCTTCGTCTCGCTCGCCCCGGGCGGCGAGCACTCCTTTTCGTTTTGCAGGAATCCCGGCGCCGACACCGAGCTACGCGCCGACGAGCTCGACCTCGACTCTCTAGGGGCGACCAAAATCCTTCACGTCGGCTCCCTTTCCCTTACGCACGAAAGCTCTCGCGGCGCCACGCTTGAGGCGATCCGCTCGGTACGCGACGCGGGCGGCCTTATCTCCTATGACCCAAACTGGCGCCCTTCGCTTTGGGGCGACAAACTTGAGGCGCTTGACCGGATGCGGAGGCTCGTTCCCCTCGCGGATATCGTGAAGGTTTCGGAGGAAGAGCTTGAGCTTCTGTACGGGATACGCGCGGAAACCAAGGCGGATCTTGATCGCGGGGCAAAGATGATACTCGACGCGGGACCTCGCCTCGCGCTCATTACCCTTGGCGAGCAGGGAACCTACTGGTGCTGCGGCGGCGAGGGAGACCTCGTTCCGGCGTTCATCTCGGATGCGATCGATACGACCGGCGCGGGCGATGCCTTCGTCGGGGCTCTTCTGTATCGACTGACGCGACCCGAGGCGATCGGAAATCCGTTCGGCCGCGGATATGCCGCGATGGACGCTGACGTACGCTTCGCGAACGCGACCGCCTCCGTATGCGTGACGAGGCGCGGCGCTATCCCCGCGATGCCGAACCTTGGCGAGGCTATGCGCGTATACGGTGGGGCGTAGCGTCCTCGCGAGAATCCCTATCGGGGATTTTCAACCATCGGGACGAACGCGACGGGGATGAGCGCTTCCTGTATCACCCGGTTCGCATCTACCTTCGTCAGGCGACAGAGCATCTGGTTGATGCCGCCCACCGGGACGACCAGCTTTCCCCCGATGGCGAGTTGGGCGACGAGTTTGCCCGGGACGGTAAGCGGCGCGGCCGTGACGATGATCGCGTCGTACGGCGCCGCGTCAGGATGCCCTTCATACCCGTTTCCGAGAATGAGATGGACGTTGTCGTAGTTCAGGTCCGACAGATTCGATCGTGCGATCGCGTGCAGTTTTTCCACGATCTCCATCGAGTAGACCGACCCCGAGAGCTCGGCGAGTATGGCGGTCTGATAGCCGGAACCGGTGCCGATCTCGAGAACGCGGGATTGCGTCGAAAGTTCGAGAAGCTCGGTCATTTTCGCCACGATGTACGGCTGCGATATGGTTTGTCCGGCTATGAGCGGAAGCGGTTGGTCGGAGCAGGCGAACTCGCGGAATTCGGACGGCACGAAACGGAACCTGTTTACCCGCGCGAACGCGCCAAGCACGCGCGGGTCGGCGATTCCCCGCGCCTCTATTTGCGTCTGAACCATGCGCTCGATCGCGTCACGTTCCGCCAGTGTCATCGAATGCCTCTTCTTTCAGTATAATGCCGTTCGGCGACTTTTTCCCCCTCACATTCCATGCTATAGTCAATTCCGATGGGCGGGGAGGTACCTGATATGAGCAAATGCAGATTGGGCTGCGGCGCGTGCTGCATCGTCATTTCGATCAGTTCTCCCATCCCGGGGATGCCCCGGGGAAAGCCCGCCGGGGTTTGGTGCGTCAACCTGACGGACGACAAGCGGTGTCGAATCCACGGCAAAGCCGACTATCCTGCGGTTTGCGGTTCCTTCCGCGCGTCGAGCGAGATGTGCGGTCAAACCTACGAGGACGCGGCTCGATACCTTGAGCGGCTGGAGCGCGAAACCGCGCCCGAGTAGGGTTCGCGCCGGTCGATTTAGGGTCCTTTTCTTGCGAAATGCGAAAAAACCACTATCATTAATGGTATGGAAGCCCAAAAAATCCGTGCGCTTGAGGATGCCGTTATACGGAGTTTCTCACTGATTGAGCGGGAGGAGTATTCGTTTCTTGGCCCGATGCAGGAAACGATAGCCTCGCGGTTACCGCTTTTTCACACGATAGCCGAGCGAATCAAGCGGCGCATGCAGGGTTGGGAACCCGAAGGAAAGATTGATCCGTGGGCGGGTTTTGTCACGACCGACGATCCTCACGCTTTCCCCGCTACCTCCCGGCACCGGACGGTGCAGCTCCACGAAAAGCCCCCTGCCTCGGCGCGATTATCGTTCGCGGTCGTTCACGGATCGTTCGATCCTTTTCACCTCGGGCATCTTTTGATGGGCCTCGACGCGGTCGCGGACGGCACGTGCGATTTTTCCGTCATCATCCCGAACGCAGACCGTTCTGCCGGCGGTTCGACGGTGAAGCCCGAGAAAAGCGCCCATGGCTGGCGAATGCGAACGGCGTTTGAGGGCGGCGTCGACGATTTCTTTCCGGTTACGCGGCTTTCCCCGTTTGGTTCCGTCGACGGCACGTATTCCGCCTATGAAAGGCTGATCGGCGCGAACCGCCCGCTCCTTGACCGGCTTGACGAGGTTACCATCGTCGTGATCATCGGCTCCGACATCGCGTTCCGTGAGGGCTTTACCGCCTGGACGAACGATACCTATGGAAAGATCCGCAAGCTGCTTCCGTCCCGCGCGGACCTCCGGTTCAGGATCGTTGCGCGTGAGGGATTCACCGACTGCGAGCGGTACGCCAATACGCTTGATTTTCCCGTCACGATCGTACCGGAAATATCGTGCGCGTCGTCGTCGGCGATCCGGAAGGATCCGGTGTCGGCCGTCTGGCTCTATCCGCGCGCGGTGCCGCTACTCGAGTCGTTCCTGCTTTACGGCCATTCAGGCTCGTAACGCCATGAGCCTCGCTTAATCGCGCCCGAGAAAATCGCTGAAGAAAACGAGCTTTCGTCCGGGATAGGAGAGGGCGATCTTTTTTTTACCGAGGAAGAATAGCCAGCCGAAGATCCTGATCGCCGCGTGGTAGATCGGCGTGGGGGCGAAGCGGGCCTCGCGGGCGAGGATCCGGTAGACCTCGTCCATCTCCTTTCGCGTAATCCCGTGATAGCCGAAATATTGATAGAGTGCATCGTGAACGAGCGACGCATACCAGGTTTTCGGCTTCATGGTGCGAACGTCGATAACCCCGTCAGGGGTCCCGATCACGAAAAGATCGAAAACATTGAGCTTTTTCGAGTTGCCGTCCCAGGCGTAGCCTGCGCTGATGGTCATGGCCCCTTCGGGGGATATGGTGAGCCAGCGAGAGGTAAAGCCCATGCCCTTTATATCGGTTTTAACGGTGACGTTTTCCTCGCACTTGAAGATCCATGGACCGCCGCCCTTCGTTTTTTTAATTGTCCGGGTTATTGCGATATCCTCGAAGGCGAAACTGACCTCTTCAGTGCCCTGTCGCCCAACATAGTTCCTGTTTCGGATAATATCGCTCATCGAGCTTTCTGTTATATGCATGGGCCATTATTGCCGGATTGCCCGCCGGATGGCAAGAAATAATCCCGACGATTGCAAAAAGTACCGAAAACGCTGCGAAAAAATCATTTCAAAATACCGGTTCTATTCGTAAAATCAGCTAAAGATGAATTGATGGAGGGCGGCATGAAAATTCACTATCTATTTGGTTTGACGATTGCGGTATCCCTGGTTTTCTCAGGATGCTCGCAGGGAAAGGCTGACGGTGAGTCTACTCCCCAAAAGGATCGGGTATACACCGGCATGTTCTATGACGATTCGCACGTCCTGACGGTTGGCTATTCGGGCCTTGTTCGACGCTCGGTCGACGGCGGAAAGAAATGGCTTGGTGCCCAGAACTCATCCATGTGCCTGTACGGCTGCGATATCCTTGACGAGAATACGTACATCGCGACGGGAAACAAGCATGACGTGATAATATCGAAGAACGCTGGCGAATCCTGGGTTCACATGGAGGACATCGGCGGAAGCACGGCGAAGGGGAAAAGTATATCCTTTTCCGACCTGCGCAATGGGTGGATATCGTCGAAGACCTGGCTCGGTGAAACCGTGGATGGCGGAAAATCCTGGACACAGGCGAGCCTTCCCCAGGGCGTATCGAATATCGAAACCGTGTGTTCGCCCGCGCCGGGAACGGCCTATATAGTCGCGAGCTCCGGAGAGCTCTTCCGGACGACCGATAGCGGGAAAAATTGGGCAAAGCTTACCGCGCCGTTCACGACGGACAAGTCCGTTCTCAAGCCACTTTTTGCGCGGGATACGCAAGGAATTGCCCTCCGCATGCACGGAGAAAAGGGCGTTGCCGCGGTGATCGCGAAAAACAGCAAAAACCAAAACTCCCTTCTCGTCAGCGTGACCGCCGACGGCGGGAAAACCTGGACAGAACCGAAGGCCCGCGTGCTTTCGAGAATCCCGCTCAGCGTGAGCGTCAGCCCGAAGGACGTCGTTTCTGTGTTCTCCATGGACACGGTCGTTTCCAGGTACAAGGCTCTTTAATAACGCCGCACCGGGGTCCTCGGTCGCCACGAAACCAGGCGGCTGGGGGCCTCTTTTTTATTTTTCGCTGATCTTGAACGTGCCTATTTCCCCGTTTACCGAGTTTATCCCATCCTTGTTTTCCTGGCTGAGCGCGACCACGTCGCTGACCGCCTTGTTGATCTCTCCCGTACCGATGCTCATTTCGTCCATGCTCTCCTTGATGCGTTGGGTTATCGATACGAGGTCGCCCATTTCGGTAATGATGGCGCGGCTTCCCTCGCCGATTTCCTGCGCGCTTCGCGTTACTTCGCCGCTTTGGTCGCGCATTCGCGTGAGCGTATCGAGAACGCGCGCGTTGCCGGTCGACTGCTCTTCCATCGCGGAACGGATCTGGTTTTGCTGCTCCATGACCGTGCCGATGGAAGTGCGGACGGAGTTGAAGGCCGTTCCCGCATCGGTTGACGAGACGACGACCTGATCGATCGCGCTTTTGAGCGCCTTGAGTTCTTTCGATATCGACTTCGACTGCTTCGACGCGTCCTCCGCGAGCTTGCGGATTTCGTCGGCGACGACCGCGAAGCCCTTGCCCGACTCGCCCGCGTGCGCAGCCTCGATCGCGGCGTTCATCGCGAGCAGGTTGGTCTGCGTCGCGATGTTCCGCACGATGGCGTTCGCCTCGGTTAGTCCCTTGGACTGAGTCTCGATCTCCTGAATGCGCTTGACGACGTCGGATATCCTGGTGAAGCCGGTGTCGGAGGCGTCGTGGAGCGTCGTGAATTGCTCCGCGTTCTTTTCGAGGGTTCTGGTCACTGACTCGATATTCGCGACCATCTGCTCGACGCTCGCGGAACTGTCGGCAATATTATCGTTCTGCGCGCCGATCGTCGTGCCGAGCCTGTCGATGTTCTTGCTGATTTCCCTGATGGTACTCGATGTTTCGTCGACGCCCGCGGCCTGGTTGGTCACCTGCTGCTTTACGCTCTCTATGTTCGCGTTGATTTCGTAAACCGCGGAGGATGTCTGTTCCATGTTCGACGAAAGCCCGTGCCCGATCTCCATGAGGCGATTCATCGACGTCCTGATCGACGAGATGATCTCCTCCAGCTTCGCGATGAACTTGTTGAAGTCCGCGGAGAGTTTTCCGATCTCGTCGTCGTTCGTGATCGGGATTCGCATGGTCAGGTCTCCCTGTCCCTCGGCGATTTCCTCGAGCGCGGCGCTCGCGAGCTTTATTGGCCTGATAAGCGGTTTGGCGAGCAACGCGATGAACGCCACGACGAGGATGATGCCGCAGGCGAATATCGCGATAACCTGGAGGATGAGGAATATGGCGGACTCCATCGTCTCCTGAGTCGGTACCGAGCCCGCGATGATCCAGGGCTGGAGGGTATTACCGACGTAGATCGGAACGAAGCAGCGCGAGACGCTCTTTCCGTCCGCGTTCGCGCGGGCGTCAATGACGTTGCTTCCTTCGAGAATACGCGCGAGGAGCTCCTTCCCTTTGGTATCGGCGAATTCGTCCGCGCTCTTCCCGATTTCGAGCGGGTCCGGATTGACCGCGATGGTTCCGGACGGTGATATCAACTCGATGTATCCCGTTCGGTAGATGCGGCTGTTGACGATCGATCGCGAGAGAGTCGTGAGTTTGATGTCGACGCCGGCAACCCCGAGGATACGTCCATACTTATTTTTTATCGGCGTGGTTATGCTGATGATACGCTCGCCGCTTTCGTCAGCCATGCTGATGAACGGCTCGATTACCTGTTCCTTCCCCGTGTTTCGCGTCAGGATGTAGTACGAACCCTTGCCCGTCGTCATGTAGTCCGTGAGTACCGTTCGGTGGACGGTCGCGTTTATCCCTTCTTTCTTCCGGTACCAATATGGAATGAACCGACCGGTTTTGTCGTGGTTCGCGCTGCCCTGGTACCGGTCGTCGAGCCCGTCGAAAAGATCTCTTTCCCAGCAGGTCCAGACCCCGTAGAATCCGGGGTTTTCAGAGAGAAGCTTCCGAAGGAGCGCGTCGGCAAATTCCCGGCGTTCTCCCCGCTCAAGGGTGTCGAGGGAGGTCAGGACCTGTGAAACGAGCCGGGCCGTGCTCATCGCGGTTTCAAGGCTCGCTTCGACCGAGGCCGCCTGGCTTGACGATACGGCGAGCATAAAATCGTCAGCGTTCTTTTTTTCCATCGAAAAGAGCCGTAAAAGGATGAAAATGGCGCTCGCGAGCAATACGAGTACTACGGCGCCTCCAATCCACAGCATCAGTTTGAGCGCAAGACTCTGATTTCTCGTTTTGTTAGCCATCGGTATCTCCAAGAAACCCTACACGGGATACCTAAAACTATAAGATTCGCGGTTTCGCCTGTCAAATTACCGGGAGTGTTGAACCGGCCCGTGACCCCGTCCAAGGCCCGGCGCGCGCAGGATCGCCTCGCTCAGGTATTCCTTCGCCCGAGCGACCGCCTCGGGAAGCGGGAGCCCCAGCGCGAGGTTTGCCGCTATCGCGGATGAAAGGGTGCAGCCAGTGCCATGGGTGTTTCGGGTCTCGATCCGTGGCGCGGAATACCAGCGAAGGGCGTCTCCATCGAGGAGGATGTCATCGCACGACCCAGCGAGGTGTCCTCCCTTAAGGAGGATTGCCGCGCCCGTAAGGCGCGCGATGGTCTTCGCGGCAAGCACCATGTCATCGCGCGTAACGATGCGAAAGCCGCACAGAACCTCTGCTTCGGGGATGTTCGGCGTGATGACGAGCGCGAGCGGCAAAAGCTCGCGCGCGAGAACGGTCTCGGCTCCCGCGTCGATAAGCGGTTTCTTACCCGTCGACGCCATGACGGTGTCGATGACGACGTTGCGCGCCTTCCATTTTTTGAGCGCGCTCGCCGTTATCCGGATAAGTTCAGCGTCCGGTACCATGCCGATCTTGACCGCGTCGGGAAAGATATCGCCGAAAACCGCGTCGAGCTGGGCTTCGAGAATTTGGGGACTTACCTTCTCAATAGCGGTAACCCCGACGGTGTTTTGCGCGACGATCGCGGTGACGGCCGCCATCCCGTATACGCCATGCGCGGCGAATGTCTTGAGGTCGGCGTGAATGCCGGCGCCGCCCGAGGGGTCGGTTCCTGCGATCGAAAGTGCGGTGTTCATTTCGTCTCCCTGTGCGCGGGGGAGGGCGCAACCATTGACGCGGCAGCAGCGAGCCTTTCGGTCGCCACGCGCACGCGATCCGGTTCCGCGAACACGGCCGAGATCGCGGCGATACCCGCGAGGCCGCATCCCGCGAGGAGGTGCGCGTTTTCCGCGGTAATGCCCCCAATCGCGACCGCCGGGATCGACACCGCTTCGGCGATCTCGCGGAACGCCTCGAGCGAAAGCACCGACACATCGTTCTTCGAACCAGTCGGAAACGCCGCGCCGATACCGACGTAATCGGCTCCAGCGAGTTCAGCCTCGCGCGCCTCGCGCGCGGTATGGACCGAAACGCCAAGGATCTCGCCGTTCGCGAGCCTCGCGCGGATTCGCGCGACGTCGCCGTCATCCTGCCCGACGTGAATGCCGTCGGCGCCCGAGGCTATCGCGACCTCGAGCGAGTCGTTTACGATGAGCGGTATCCCGAGCTTTCCGGTAACTTCCTTAACCCTTCGCGCGAGCTCAACGAACTCGCGCGTATCAGCGTCCTTCTCGCGGATCTGGATCATCGTCGCGCCGCCCGCTATCGCCTCCGCGACCTGATTCTCTATCGTAAAGGGCTTTGCCGCCGTCTGGTTCGCGCGCTCGATCCAGAAGCGATACGTTACCGCGCAGAGCTTGAGCGCCTTTGCCACCGCCTCGCGCGATGCCCTTTTGGGCGTGATTTCGTCAGAGCACATCGAGCCGCATCCCCGACGCGACCTCTCGCGCATCAAGCCGCGAAAGCGCGTCGATGAGCGAAACGCGGAAGCTACCGGTTCCGCGCCTCGCTTCCGCGCGCGCGGCCTTTTCCCCCGCAAGCCCCATGGTCGCGATCGCCGCCGCGACCGCGTCCATAGAATTGTCGGCTCGCGCGGCCGCGAAGGCTCCCGTGATCGCGGAGAGCATGCAGCCGCTTCCCGTTATGCGACCCATGAGCGGATGTCCGTTTTTGATCGCGTAGGCCTTCGTTCCGTCGCTGATGATATCGGTCGCGCCCGTTATCGCGATGACGGCGCCGGTTTTTTGCGCGAGGTTCGAGGCCTCGTCTCGCAGGGCTTCAAAGCGGTCGGCCGCGGTGTCGCTTTCGCTTGCGTCGACCCCGCGCGTCGTGCCGGTTCCCGTGGCGAGGATGCGAATCTCCGACGCGTTTCCCCGGATGATCGCGAAGGGGATATCCGTTATGAGCGATAGCGCGGTTTCGGTGCGGAGCTTCGAGGCTCCTGCGCCGACCGGGTCGAGGATGACCGGGATACCGCGTTTCGCCGCAGCCTTGCCCGCCATCACCATTGAGCGGATGGTCCGGTCGTTGAGCGTGCCGATATTGATGACGAGCGCGCTCGCTATCGCGACGATGTCGGCGATCTCTCGCTCATCGTCGGCCATGACCGGAGCCGCGCCGATCGCGAGCAGTGCGTTCGCGCAGTCATTGACGGTCACGTAGTTCGTGATGCAATGCACGAGCGGCCGTTTCTCTCTGACCGCGTCGGCGATTTCCGCTATGCGCTTCTTGTCTGCTTTTATATCAGATGACATCGACAGCCTCCCCCTTGAGAATTCGGTTGACATTGCGCACCGCGCACATCTTGCCGCACATGGTGCAGCTGTCTTCGAATTCCGGCTTTGATTCAGCCCGGTATCGGCGGGCCTTCTCCGGGTCGATCGCGAGCTCGAACATCTTTTCCCAATCAAGGTCGCGTCGGGCCTCGCTCATCCTGTTGTCGATTTCGCGCGCGCCGGGGATCCCTTTCGCGATGTCCGCCGCGTGCGCCGCGATGCGCGAAGCGACGATGCCTTCCTTCATGTCCTCGAGCGTCGGGAGCCTGAGGTGCTCCGCCGGCGTGACGTAGCAGAGAAAGGCCGCGCCCGCCGTGGCGGCGAGGGTGCCGCCGATCGCGGCCGTGATGTGGTCGTAGCCGGGCGCTATGTCGGTGACGAGCGGGCCGAGCACGTAAAAGGGGGCGTCGTCGCAAAGGCGCTGCTCGAGCTTCATGTTCGCCTCTATCTCGTCGAAGCTCATGTGTCCCGGCCCCTCGATGATTACCTGCACGTTTCGCGCGCGGGCTCTCCTGGTAAGTGCGCCGAGCGTCATCAGCTCGGCTATTTGCGCCGCGTCGCTTGAGTCCGCGGTTGAGCCGGGCCTGCATGCGTCGCCGAGGCTCAGCGTGACGTCGTGCTCATAACAGATGTCGAGAACCTCATCGAAATACTCGTAGAAGGGGTTTTCTTTTCCGGTCATCGCCATCCAGGCGAAAAGGAGTGAGCCACCACGCGAGACGATCCCGGTCAAGCGCGAGTCACGCTTGATGAGCGCTGCAGTTTCCCGCGTGATGCCGCAGTGTATGGTCTGAAAATCGACGCCGTCCTCGGCATGCATTCGCACGATATCGATCCACTCGCTCGAGGTAATCTCGCGGAGTGGTTTGTTATAGTGAACGACCGCGTCGTAGGCCGGGACGGTGCCTATCATCGCGGGCGATTCCGCGACAAGCCTCGTCCTGAACGTCCTCGTGTCCCCCGAAGAGCTCAAGTCCATGATCGCGTCCGCCCCGAGGGCGATCGCGGCGCGAACCTTTTCCATCTCGGCGGTTTGGTCGCACGAGTCGCGCGAGGTCCCGAGATTTACATTGATCTTCGTCTTGAGCGTGCGGCCGATTGCGCGCGGCGCGAGGCTCGAGTGGCGAGGGTTCGCCGGAATCGCGGCGTGTCCCTGCGCGACGAGCGCCGCGAGCGCTTCGCTTTCGATGCCCTCGTGTTTCGCGGCGAGCGCGATCTCCGGCGTGATGATTCCTTCCTTCGCAGCTTCCATTTGCGTTTTAGCCATAGGTCCTCCTGGTCATTCCGGCAAGGAAGGGGGAGGAACCGTTTGGAATCTCGCGCGCAGTCCGCTCGCGGGTGAGGCGAAAAAAAAAACGCCTCTCCGCGATCGGAGAAGCGTTTCTATCAAATAGCGAGTATTCGATATATGAGTGCTTCCCTACGCCAGTGTTAACTGACAGGTTCCAAGGGTCAGGTTTTTAGCCTTCTCAACCGTGAGGTTCCCCCGCAATCTGATGAACGGAATGTCTTCGTGAGGTATAGCACGAGGCCGCTTCGAGTGTAAAGGGCCTCGCGCCTTGCCGTTACTCTTCCCGACGCTTAGCAGTCTCTCTCTCGTTTTTCTCGAGCGCTTCGCCGATTTGCCTGATATTGCCGAGCCAGTCTTCCGCGAGCGGGTCAAGCGGTATTACCTTTGCGCCCACCGCGTCGGCGACCTTTTGCGCCGCGCTAACCGGGAATTGCGCTTGCACGAAGATCGCGGCGGGATTATCCCGTTTTGCCTCGTCGATGAGGGCGGAAAGCGCCTTCGCGGTCGGTTCCTTGCCTCCCGTCTCGACGGCCTCCTGCTCAATGCCGAATTCGTCGAGAAAATAGCCGAATGACGGATGGAACACGAATACGGTTGATCCTTCAAGCGGCGCGAGGCGAACCTTGAGCGAATCGAATTCGCGGTCGATGTCGGCGATAAGCCGTTCGCTATTCGCGCGGTAAAGATCCGTTCCGTTTGGATCGATTGCGATCAGGGTGTCGCGAATCCATCCCGCCATGATCTTCGCGGGTTCCCTGCCAAGCCATGAGTGGCGATCGATATTCGATTCGAGTTCATCCTCTGCTTGCGGGGATTCCTCCCCTTCGTGCGTATGCGCTTCAAGGGTGCGGAAGAAGACGCCTGCCGTTCCGTCGACGATCCCGAGGCTCGGATACTGCATCCTTATTTTCGGCTCGAGGGCGATCTCGAAATCGGTTCCCGACTTGATCCATGCGCGGGCATGGGCGAGCGAGGCCATCTGGCGCGGCGTCGGTTCGTATGAATGCGGGTTTTGCCCCGCGCCGACGAGAACAAGCGCCGTCACCCGGTCGCCTCCGATGCGCTCAAGGAAATATTCCTGCGGCAGGATACTCACCGCGATAACGATTCCTTGGGCCTTTTTTTCCATTGGCTTGCATCCTGTCGCGGCAATAAACGTGATAAGCGTATATGCGAGGAGCTTTATTATCCGGCGGACATCACCAATTTTTCTTTTTTGCATTTTCTTCCCCCTGATCTGATACCGCTTGAATATAAACGGCTCAAAAGGAAAATGCAAGTCATTTGCAATTAAACGCACACGAGAACTTCCATTCGGCACGCGAAATTTCGCCGCGTTTATTCGACCTTAAAATGGCTTATGGCTTCCTTGAGCGTCGTCGCCTCGTCGCTGAGGCTTTGCGAGGCGCCCGCGAGCTGTTCCGCGGCGGCGGCGTTCTTTTGTACGACCGAGTCGAGCTGGATCATGGCCTGTCCGATTTGGTCGGCGCCAACCCGTTGCTCGCCCGATGCCGCGCTGATCTCCGCCACGAGGTCGGCCGTTTTCCCGATATCTGGCGCGAGGTTCGCGAGTACCTCGCCGGCGTGGTTCGCGAGGCTTGTCGTCGTCGCCGATATGCTCCTGATTTCCTGCGCGGATCCGCCGCTCCGTTCCGCGAGCTTGCGGATTTCGCCCGCGACGACGGCAAACCCCTTGCCGGCCTCTCCCGCGCGTGCCGCCTCGATCGCCGCGTTAAGCGCGAGCAGGTTGGTCTGTCCCGCAATCTCCTCGATAACCGCGATCCGTTCGGCGATTTGCCTGACCGCCTCGACCGCGTCGCGCACCGCGATCGCGCCTTCCGCGGCGTCCTGCGCCGCCTTTCGCGCGATCCGCTCCGTCTCGGCGGCGTTCTCCGCGTTTTGCCGGATAGTCGAGGTCATTTCCTCTATCGATGCGGAGATCTGCTCCGTGGACGCCGCCTGCTCGGAGGCGCCTGTCGCCACGTCCTGCGCGGTGTTGGAAAGCTCTCCCGATCCTTTTCCGATATTATCGCTTGAAACGATGATCCCGCCGATCACCTCGCCAAGATCGCGGCGCATGGTATCGAGCGAGCGGATGAGCGCGCCGGTTTCGTCCTTTCGTTCGGACAAACGGCTATCGAGCGCGTTGGATAGGTCACCCGACGCGACTACCTCGGTTTGAGCCGCAGCGTAGATAATCGGTTTCGCCATACGCGCGCTGACGACGATCGCGATCATCGCGGCGATGAGCGTCGCGATGAGGGAAAAACCGATCGTGTAGCCGAGCGCGGAGCGCATCGACGAAAAAGCCGCTGCTTTCTTTTCGAGAACGATTGAGTCTATGTCGTCGACGTACGCCCCGGTTCCGAGCACCCAGCCCCAGGGTTTGGATAGGAGACTGTAGCTTCTTTTGGGAAGCGGCACGTCGGAGCCGCTCTTTGGGAACCAGTAATCGGAGTAGCCGCCGCCATCCTTCAGACCTTCCTCGATGATGCTCCGCATAAATGCATTTCCCTTCGCGTCCTGCGCGTTCATGCGGTTCGTGCCCTCGGTATCCTTTCCCAGGAGTACGATGTTGGTTCCGTCGGTCGTATCCGCCCAGAAATAGCCTTCGGTTCCGTAGCGAAGATCGCGGAGCAATATCCTCGCAAGTTCGTTTGCCTGCGATTCCGTGAGCCTTCCGTCCTTTTTCAGGGAATCGATCTTGAGCAGCATGGAGTTTGCCGTTTCGACTTCCCAGCGAACCGACCGATCGAAGCCTTCCCGGAGGGTAGCGTCGAGCATGCCGATCTGGGTCGTAACCATTGAGTTGAATGAAATATAGAATGCGCCGACGAGCAATAGGGCGATTACGAATGCGATGGCGCTGGTAAGCAAGCCGATTTTTGCCTTGATACTCTTCATATAAACCTCCAAGCTACGGGACTATCACTTACAAGTGTAGTTAACGAAGGAGGTTAATGCAAAAAAAACGGGAATCTCAGAACGGGCTTATAAAATTACGCGTTTCGAGATCTTTCGCGCGTACCACAGGAGCGTCGCGACAGCCGGGATTACCGCCAACGCAATGAGGTTTCCGCTCGAAAGATAGACGAGCCAGCCGCGGAGGAGGTTGCCGCCGTCGAGGAAGCTCGTGAAGACGCCGGTATACCCTTCAACCTTGTAGTTCGCGTTCATCGCCATCCGAGTAAAAAGCGGGGCGAGCGCGGTCGCGAGGTAGAGATTGCCGACCACCACGGGCAGCCCGATGATGAACGCCCTGATGACGTTGCCTCCGGTCGCGAGAACGAGGAAGGAAACGGGAACGGTAAGGTTCGTGAGGTCCCCGAGCGGGATAAAACTGATGCCCGGGAGGATGAACGCGAAAAGGAGCGCGAACGGGATGAGAAGGAGCGTCGTTACCATGACCGCCGGGATGCCGAAGAGGACCGCGACGTCGAGCCCGATGAAGGTCAGCCCCATGTTGGGGAAGCGTCTGCCGATGAATTCCTTCATGCCCTCGGATACCGGGATGAGCGCCGACCCGAGTATGCCGCACATGATGGGAAGTATGAGGATGACGGCCGCGAAGCTCATCGCGAGTTCCGCGGTCGCCTTGAAGGAATAGCCGCCCGCGACGCCGAGGCCGACTCCGAGCAAAAAGCCGATTACCATCGGCTCGCCGAGAAGCCCGAGCCGCTCCTTCATCCGTTCCGGGTTCGCGTGAAGCTTCCGGATCCCGGGGATACGGTCGAGGAGTGCGTTTCCGGCGACGCCGATCGGGAAGTAGGTAAGGCCCGAAAGGTGCGGGATGCAGATGCCGCTCATGCCGGAATGTTTGTTCGCGAGCGGCGCGCTCCAGTCCGAAATCTTGAGTACGAGGACGAACGAGCCGATCCCGAAGGCGATCGCGATCGCATTGCTTCCCGTGACGGCGAAGACCATCGCCGAAACGAGGATCACGTGCCAGTAATTCCAGATATCGATATCGACCGTTCGCGTTTTCTTGAGGACGAGGAGGGCGGCGTTGATCGCCATGAAAAGGACGAGGAGAAGCGGGGCGAGGTGAAATTGCCAGGTAATGACCGAAAGCGGAATCCAGCCGGTGTCGAGCGCGGTGAAGGAAAGCCCGCTCCGGGCGACGAGCGCGGTGATCGCGGGATTGATGAAACCGACGTAAAAACCGAAGGTCATGAATATGCCGATAAAACCGATACCGAGCGTGAGCGCCGATTTCGCCGCGGTTTTCAGCTTGATTCCGAAGACCGTCGCGAGGACGAAGATGATAGCCGGAAGGAGTACGTACACCTTGAATGAGAGGAGATACATGATGGCCGAGTTGAATTGTTCCATTTGGCGGTTTCCTTTTCTTGCGCTGAGACGATTTACTGTAACCGGATTAGTTTCTCTTGTCAAATAATAGATAATGCATGATACTCATGATATCAAGGAGAAACTACAGTCATGGATAATTTCATCTTTACAAACCCTACCAAAATTATATTCGGAAAGGACACAGAAAACCAGAGCGGATCCGAGGTCAAGCGTTTTGCGTCCAAGGTTCTCCTTCATTTCGGCGGGGGAAGCGTCGTGCGCTCGGGGCTGCTCGACCGGGTTAAGGCATCGCTTCGTGCCTCCGGCGTCGAGTTCGTCGAGCTTGGCGGCGTGGAACCGAATCCGCGGGTTTCGCTCGTCCGCGCGGGGATCGATCTTTGCCGCCGCGAGGGTATTGCGTTCATTCTCGCCGTCGGTGGCGGCAGCGTCATCGACTCCGCGAAGGCGATCGCGGTCGGCGTTCCGTACTCAGGCGACGTGTGGGATTTTTACGAATACTCCGCCGAGCCCGAGTCAGCGCTCGCCCTTGGCGTCGTGCTCACGATTCCCGCCGCCGGTAGCGAGTCGAGCTCGAGCACGGTCATCTCGAACGCCGAACTCAAGCTCAAGCGCGGCCTGACGACCGAGCTCGTTCGCCCGTGTTTCGCGATCATGAATCCCGAGCTGACCTTTACCCTTCCCGCGTACCAGACCGCCTGCGGCGCCGCGGACATCATGGCTCATATCATGGAACGGTACTTCACGAACACACTGCACGTCGAGCTGACCGACCGGCTCTGCGAGGCGGCGCTTCGCACGATTATCGCGAACGTGCCCAGGGTCCTCGAAGAGCCCGCGGGTTACGACGCGCGCGCCGAGATCATGTGGACGGGAACCGTCGCGCACAACGACCTTCTGGGAACCGGGCGCGAGGGCGACTGGGGCTCTCATTCGATCGAGCACGAGATCAGCGCGATCTACGACGTCGCGCACGGGGCGGGGCTCGCGGTGGTTTTTCCCGCCTGGATGCGGCATGTGTATCGCCACGACGTTCCCCGTTTCGCGCAGTTCGCGCATCGCGTGTGGGACGTCGAGATGGACTTCCGGAACCCCGAGCGGACGGCGCTCGAGGGAATCGACAGGTTGGAGGCGTTTTTCCGCACGATTGGACTTCCCGTCAGGCTTTCCGATATGAAGATCACGGGCGAGCGCATCCAGGAGATGGCGGATAAATGCACCTCGAAGAGTCGCGGCTTTACCGGGAACTTCGTCCGTCTCGACGCGAAGGCCGTCCGCGAAATCCTCGCTTCGGCATTATAGGGATGATTGAAGGCGCCGCGACCCTGGGCTTTCCGAGGGACGCGGTGCCTTTCGAGGTTCGTTATTCTTTTGCGTACAGGCTATTTCTTTCCTGATTTGGCGATATATGCCGCCCATGCATGGTCGGATTTCGCGATGTGGTTCAAAAGCCAGGTGCCGAGAAAGCGGTAAAAGCGGAATCCATCCTCAGGTTCGGCGCGCGAAAGGGTCTGTATCTGCCTTCCAACCTCGGCGATAAAGGCTTCGTGCTCCTTGCGATGCGCCTCGTATCCCGGGAAGGAGTACTTTTTCATGAAGGACTCTTCCTCAGTAAAATGATACTGCGTGTAGTCGGTCAACCGTTTGAGGTCCTTTGCCATCAGGATGGCGTATTCCTCGGCGGGAGCCTGCATGCTGTGATACACGTCGTCGATGATGAGTATCAGCTTCTTGTGCTGCAGGTCGACTTCGTCAAAACCGGTCGCGAGCGAATCGTCCCATTTAAGGATATTGATCATACGCACCATTTTACAACAGGGTGCGGCAGCTGGCAATCGCGGAAAACGCCATATCCCGTTTTTTCGCGCGGTATTCTTGTCAACCGTTCGGGTATGCCTGTATACTCGGAGACGTGAAACCGTATGTCAGGGTCGGCCTTGCCGTAACCGGCGCGCTCGCGCTTTTTTCCTTTGCCCGATCGGTGATGCTCGTGCGTGATCTCCTCTCGAAGGATCCCGTCGAGGTTGCCTCCCAGAAAGTCCGCTACCATTTCTCGATCTACCTTCCGGAAGACCGCGCGGCCCTCTTTGCCGATCTCGTCTCAGGCGCGCGCGAGAGCGCAGCATCGAGCGACGCCGCGGTGTCGGTTCATACCTACGACGGGTCGGGTCGCGACCTCCTTATCGCGCGGTACACGGGAACCAACGGCATCATCATCTGCCCCGATCTCGACGATAAGGTAACCGCGTCCCGGCTTGAGGAATTCAGGAAGGTCAAGATCCCGGTCGTGCTCGTCAATCATAATATAGCCGCAGATAAGCCTTGGCCGTTCGTCGGCACGAATAGCTACGACTACGGGATGAAGGCGGGTATGCAGATTGAGCCCGGCGAGGGCAAGAACATAAACCTTGCGGTGCTCTATAGCGAGAAATCGCCCGCGTTGTTCGCCGAGCGCGAGCTTTTCGAGATGGGAATCACGGGCGTGCTCGGCAACTCGCTCGCGTCTCCCGTGTCCGTGCAGCGTACGGACATGAATCCCCGCGACGCGGAAAAGATCGTGTATCAGCTCGTTCGCGAGCAGGGCGGACTCAACGCGATCGTCTTTACCAGCAAGGAAGATACGCTCGCCGGGACGCAGGCGCTCATCGACCTCAATCTAGTCGGCCGCGTGCAGATTATCGGCTCCGGCATGGACCGCGCGATCCTCGATTACATTCAGAAGGGAATTATACGCGCGTCGCTCGCGACGAACCCGCGAGCGACCGGGTATCAGGCCGTCGAGTCGCTCGCCGAGCTCTGCGGTTCTGGCTATACCTCGACGTCCGTCGATACGGGTATCGACGTGATCACTCGCGACAACGTCGACACGTTCAAGGTGCCCTCGGGGAAGGAGCGGGAATGAGTCTCAGGCGAAGATACGGCCGGAACATTCTGCACTCGTTCCGGATACAGATGCTCCTCAATATATTGCTGGTTCTCCTCCTCCTGGTCGGCTCGACCGCGTATATCCTCTATTCGACGATCCGGATGCAGGAAACCGTTACGAGCAGCTTCGAGCAGCAGCGATACCTCCGCGAGATGCAGGCGGGGATGGATCAGTTCCAGCAACCGTTCCTCGAGTTTCTCTCGACGCGGTCTTCAAACGCGCTTTCCGAGTTTTTGATCGTTTCGCAGCGAATCCGGAATCTCGTGCCTGAGTATCAGGGCGTTCCGTCCGCGCCGATACGGCTGCAGGAAAAGGAAGTATACGCGGTCGTCACGAAATACCTCGACCTCGCCGACGAGGCGATCGAGGAAAAGCGCGTCATGGACGTCACGCGATATACCAGTCTCTATAACGAGATGCAGATCCTGTATGGCTACATCAGCGACCAAATCGAGAGTATCTCCGGGGCTCACTTTTCCGAGCAGCTTTCCGACTACGAGCTCTTCATCGCGACGTCGCGCAATATCCAGTTCTGGAATCTTCTTTTCATCATCTTCACCTCGCTCTTTTCGATCATGTACATCTTGCGCGCGGTCGAGAAGATAAACCGCCCGATGGTGAACCTTTCGAATTCGGCGGCCGAAATCGCCTCGGGTAATTTCGAGGGAACCGACGTTGGCACCACGTCGCTGTATGAGATCGACCACGTGGTCAACGCGTTCAACCGCATGAAGCGGGACATTCACACCTATATCGAGGAGATTAAGTGGCAGCGCAATGTTGAGCAGGAGTACATGCAGGAACGCGTGCGCAATATGAAGATGGAGCAATTAATCCGAAGGATGGAGCTCTACACCCTTCAGGCGCAGATGAACCCTCACTTTCTCTTCAACACCCTGAATACCGGCATCCAGCTCGCGATCGTCGAGGGCGCCGATCGCACGGCCGAATATATGGAGAACCTCGCGAAGCTGTTCCGGCACAACCTTCGCGAAAAAAACGTCGCGGTTCCGCTCAGGCACGAGATCGAGGGCCTCGAGTCCTATTTCTACATTCTGCGCGTGCGCTTCCCGAAGAACCTCGACCTCGTGCTCGATTGCCCGAAGGATATTCTCGACGCGTACACCGTTCCGGCCTCGATACTGCAGCCGCTCGTCGAGAATTGCGTAGTGCACGCCTTCCGCGCTTACGAAGGAAGGAATTCGATCGTCGTTCGCGTGTACCTTGACGGTCGGTATCTCTTCCTTTCCGTCGCGGATAACGGCGTTGGCATGCGGTCTGAGACGATCGAGGGACTTCTTAAGCCTACCACGGTCGAGGGGCACACGGAGAAGGTCATGGGGCTCGAGAACGTCATCCAGCGCGTGCATTTCTTCTTTCCGGAGGACCCCGAGGCGATCTGTATCAACTCCACCGAGGGGAAGGGAACTGATGTCGTGGTCAGGATAGATACGGGGAAACCATTATGTATACCGTACTGATCGTTGACGACGAGGAGCCGGTGCTCGAGAGTTACGCGTTTATCCTTGAGTCGGGAGTATCCGGTTTCTGTCTCGCGGGGAAGGCTCGTTCGGGCTATGAGGCCATCAAGCTGATATACGAGCTCAATCCGGACGTCGTGTTCATGGACATCAACATGCCCGGCATGGACGGGCTTGATACCATCGCCGAGGTACACGAGAAATTCCCCGATACAATTTTTGTGCTCTCGACTGCGTATGAGCGGTTCGACCTCGCGCGACGCGCGATCCCTCTCGGCGTCCAGGCGTATCTCGTCAAGCCGGTGACGAAGAAGATGTTCACCGAGACTCTCGGAGGGATCGAAAAGCTGCTCGATCGGCGAAAGACCGCAAAAAGGCAGCCGACGGCCGGCGGCATGGATCAGCGCTTCCTGAAGGAGCTCGTCTGGAAGGAACTTTCCGGCGATGAATGGGATGGCATTCGCGAGGAACTCGGCCTCGATTCCGATCGGGGAATGGTCGCGTTCATCGGCCTCGACTCGGAGACAGGGAGCTTTTTTCCCGAGATCAACGCCCGACTCTCGCTTGCGCATCGATTCCTGTTCGCCAACCATCTTGGGCTCGGCATGTATTTCTTCCCGGGCGAGGTGAAGCTCGATTCCGTCCTGGCGGCGATAGGCGAAACCGTCGCGTCCGTGGTTCCGCAAACCGTGGCTTCCTTCGTAGGTATAGGCACCGTCCGCTCCGGTACGGAGCTTTATCTCTCATGCGCGGAAGCGCTCGATGACATCAACCGGAAGAAGAACAGCACCGAGGTGCGAATACGAGAGCGCATGCGCATCATCGCGCTCAGGCGAAAGAACGGCCTTTCTGAATTGTCCGAGGAAGCGGCTCTTTTCCGCGCGTACCGCGACGAGGTTTTCTCGTCGTACGGATTTACCGTCGCGAAGGCGAAACTCGTCGCGCTTTTCACGCTGCTGCTCGACGATATCTTCCCGTGCTACAAGACGCATTCGGAGGAGATTCCTCCCTTTGACCCCTCGGAGGAAATACCGTCGCTCACCGATATACCTTCTTTCGTGCAATGGTCCGACGGCGCCTTTGAGCGGCTGTACCAGCGCGCGCGGCAGAAGCGCACCGGAGAGTTTCCCGTTCCGCTCGTCAAGGCGCTCGAGTTTATCGACGGCAATTTCGACCGCCAGATCCAGCTTTCCGACGCGGCGGACGCGGCGAGCGTTTCGTCCGCCTATCTTTCGCGCCTCTTTGGCGAGCATACCGGCTCGAGCTTCATCGATTACCTGACCGTTATGCGGATCGAAAAGGCCGAGCGGATAATCCGCGAGAAGCGCACGAGCATCAAGGAAGTGTCTTTCGCGGTTGGCTATCAGGACCCTAACTATTTCAGCAAGATTTTCAGGAAGATCGTCGGCGTTTCGCCGACCATGTATGCTGAACGGATCAAGGACGGAGAAACGGTATGATGAAGGAAAAACGCATCGCTTCGCGGCTCGTCGTTGTAATTGCGCTCGTCGCGTCGTTCGCGATTCTCGCCTCGTTTTCGTCTTGCAAGTACGCAACTCACAAAAAAAAGAAGGAGCGCATCGTCATCGGCTTTTCGATCGCGACCGATACCTTCATAATCGAGCGATGGAACAAGGACATCAAGATCTTCTCGGGTGCCGCGCGAGACCTCGGCGCGGACGTTATCGTGCAGCTTTCGGCCGGCGGGTCGAAGGAACAGATCGCGCAGATTGAATTCCTGATGACCCGTGACATCGACGTGCTCGTCATCGTCGCGCATGACACCGAGCTCTTGGCGGGCGCAGTCAAAAAGGCCAAGGACCAGCGGATCCCGGTGGTCGCCTATGACCGCCTTATCATGGGGACGCCGATAGACGCCTTCGTCTCGTTCAATAACCGCGAGGTCGGAAGGCTCTTTGGCAAGGCCTTAACGCAGGTGAAGCCGAAGGGTAACTACGTAATCGTGAATGGCTCGATACGCGATAACAACAGCTATGAGGTGAACGCCGGGCTTCACGAGATTCTCGATCCCGCGATCAAGCGGCAGGAAATCCGCATCGTCGAGGAAATATGGCTCGATGAATGGAGTTCCGACGAGGCGCTCGAGAAGTTGGGTCGGATTCTTAACCGGACGACCAATATCGACGCCATATCCTGCGCGAACGACCAGATCGCCGCCGTCGCAATCCAGCTGCTGGCGGAATACCGCCTTGCCGGCAAGGTTGCCGTCGTCGGGCAGGACGCTGACGTCGGCGCATGCCAGAAGATCGTGGAGGGCACGCAGCTCATGACCGTGTACAAGCCGATATCCGCGCTCGCCACTCGCGCCGCGAGCGTTGCGAACGACATTGCCCATGGCATAAAGCCTTCTCCCGATCTGATGATCGATAATCGCTCCGGTTCGATGATTCCTTACTATATAGAAGAGCCGAGGGCCGTCTTTGCGGGCAATATGGATACCTCGGTGATTAAGGATCGTTTTCATTCAGCCGAGGACGTATATCGCAATATGCCGGTAAAAAAATGACATAAAGAATTTACTATCCTGTGCGGTGTTGACGCGTTTTATGCGCGATTTTTCCCCTTTTATGTAAAAAGATTACGATTTCGGTTTTCCCGTCTCCGGGGCATAATAAATCATTAGATTTATCTTTTTTTGGAGGAGACGACATGAAGAAAATCATTGCTATCGTAGCAGCACTCGTGCTGGTGACCGGCGTTTCGTTCGCCGCGCCTAAGGGAAAGGCTGGAGCCTTTATCGGACTTGCAATGCCCGAGACCCACGTTGAGCGCTGGCAGAAAGACGGCGCAGCGCTTCTTTCCGACGCGCTTGCGAAGGGCTATAAGGCGGAAGTTGCCTATGGTGATGCTGATCAGAGCAAGCAGAATCAGCAGATCCAGGACTTCCTCACCAAGGGAGCCAAGCTTCTCGTTATCGGTTCTGTCAATGAAGGTGTTGTATCGGCCGTTGCCGACGCTGCCACTGACAAGACCATCGTTATTGCCTATGACCGCCTGATCACCGGTTCGAAGGACTATGATTACTACATCACCTTCGATAACTACAAGGTCGGACAGTTCCAGGGTAAGGCGATCGAGTCCGCACTTAACCTCGCGAAGGCAACCAAGGTCAAGCCGAAGTATATCACGCTCTTTGCCGGTTCCCCGACCGACAACAACGCGAAGGTATTCTTCGACGGAGCTATTGACGTTCTTCGCCCCTATGTGACCTCCGGCGCTCTCGTGATCGTCGGACCGGCACCCCTCAAGTCCTCTGATCCCGCGTTCACCAAGATCACGACCGAGAACTGGAGAGCGGATATCGCCAAGACCCGCATGGAGAACCTTCTCAATAACGACGCGAAGAAAGTTACCCTCGATGCGATCCTCGCGCCGAACGACACTCTCGCCCGCGCCATCATCGAAGCCTGCGCTTCCGACGCGAAGTACACCACGAAGCTCCCCGTCGTTACCGGACAGGACGGTGAAGTTGCTTCTATCGCGGCTATCCGCGATGGCAAGCAGAACATGACCGTGTTCAAAGACACCCGCAAGCTCGCTTCCGCGACCATCGATCTCGCTGACGCGCTCCTCCAGGGCAAGACCCCGAACATCGCTGGTGCTCGCCTCGACACCACCTCGTACGACACCGGAAAGAAGAAGGTCAAAGCCTATCTTCTCGAGCCGGTCATCGTTAACAAGGATAACTGGAAGGCCATCATGGTCGACTCCGGCTATTACAAGGCGGCCGATATCAAGTAATACTTGATAGAACGTTTCCGGGTCGGCAAATTGCCGACCCGGATTTCTTTTGCATGATGGATGACTAGAGGATGCAACAGTGAGTGAATACATTCTTGAGATACAGAATCTAACGAAAGAATTTCCCGGCGTCCGCGCCCTCGACTCGGTCAATCTCAAGGTTCGCAAGGGTGAGATACATTCCCTTTGCGGTGAGAACGGCGCCGGAAAGTCGACCCTGATGAGCGTTATTTCGGGAGTTCACCCGAAGGGAAGCTACACGGGAAAAGTTCTTTATAAAGGCAAAGAGACGCATTATACGAGCGTCAAGGACAGCGAGAAAGAAGGTCTCGCGATCATTCACCAGGAATTGGCATTGAGTCCGTATCTTTCAATCTACGAAAATATCTTTCTCGGCCATATGAAAACCCGTTTTGGAATCATCAACTGGGACAAATATATACGCGAGTCGAAAAAATACCTTGACCAGGTTGGACTGCATGAAAATCCCGCGACGGTCGTGAGCAAGCTCGGCGTTGGCAAACAGCAACTCGTCGAGATAGCGCGCGCGCTTTCCAAGCAGGTTGAGCTTTTGATTTTGGACGAGCCGACCTCGTCGCTCAACGACGAGGAAAGCGAGAAACTTCTCGATTTTATCCTCGAGCTCAAATCGAGGGGAATCACGTCAATCATGATTTCTCACAAGCTTAAGGAAGTTTTGAAGATAGCAGACACCGTCACGATTCTTCGCGACGGTAAGTCGATCTCGACTTGGGACGTGAAAAACGACAAGCTCACCGAGGCCTTGATTATCAAGGATATGGTTGGCCGCGAGCTCGGCGCCCAGTACCAGAAAACTCCCGTCGATATCGGCGAGACGGTTCTTGAGGTCAAGAACTGGACCGTTCACCATCCCGACTACCATTCGATGAAAGTCGTCGAGAACGCGTCGTTCTTCCTTCGCAAGGGCGAGATCCTCGCGTTTTGCGGCCCGATGGGTGCGGGACGCACCGAGCTCATGATGAGCGTTTACGGCCGATCGTATGGCTCGAGTTGTACGGGCGAAGTTTTGATCAAGGGAAAGAAGGCCGATACTTCCTCGCCGCGAAAGGCGATTGACGCGGGGATTGGCTACGTGTCGGAAGACCGCAAGAGCCTGGGACTTGTCCTTGGGCAGGACGTAAAGACGAACATCTCGGCGTCGAGTCTCGGCAAGCTCTCGAACCTTGGCGTCGTCAATTCCGAGGAGGAAATACGGGCGGCTGAAAAGTACCGCAACTCCCTCAGGATCAAGACGCCCTCGATTAATCAGCTTACTCGAAATCTCTCGGGCGGAAACCAGCAGAAGGTAGTCCTGAGTCGTTGTCTCCTCGCCGACCCCGAGATCTTCATCGTTGACGAGCCGACTCGCGGTATCGACGTTGGCGCCAAGTTCGAGATCTACGCGATCCTCAACGATCTCGTCAAGCAGGGAAAGAGCGTCATCATTGTCACGTCGGAAATGCCGGAAGCCCTTTCGATGGCCGACCGCATCTATGTCATGAACGACGGCGAGATAAAGGGCGTGCTGACCCGCGAAGAAGCAACCCAGGAAAAAATCATGCATTTAGCAATCACCGGACAGAAGCAGAAGGAGAAAACGGTATGAGCGAGACCACGCCCAAAAACAAAGTCACTTTCCGATCATTGCTCAAGACGAACATCAAGAACTACTCGATGGTTTTGATACTCGCTTTGATAATGATAATTTTCGCGTTCTTGACCGACGGGGTTAACCTTAATTCCCGAAACATCACGAACATTTTCATGCAGAATAGCCACATCCTGTTGTTGGCGACAACGATGATCCTGTTGATCATAACCTGCAATATCGACCTTGCGTGTCCCGCTACGTGCGCGTTCATCGGGGCGATAGCCGCCATGATTTACAACACGGGTATCGGGATGGTTCCGACGGTTGCGATAAGCCTTCTCCTTGGCATGGCGATATACTCGATTATGGGTTTTCTCGTCGCCTATCTGAAGATGCCGGCGTTCATCGTCACCCTTGGTTTCCTTCTCCTGTTCCGCGGTCTTACCTACATCATCACGAACGTGACCCCTATATCGCTCGTCGATGACGGCTTCAAGCAGATCGCGTCCGGCATGGTTGATATCAAGGCGCTCATGATTAACGACGTTCACTATACGGCTGTTCTGGTCGGCCTTGTTTTGTTCATCCTGTACGTCATCGCGGATATCGCGGCGCGGCAGAAGAAGATCCGCTACGGATTCGAGGTTAGCCCGATTCCAGCCCTTATCGTAAAGATTCTCGTCGTAGGCGCCCTGATCGGCGCGATCAGCTGGAAGTTCGCGACCTATCGCGGTATCCCGATCGTCGTCGTCGTTCTCGGTTGTACGGTTGGACTTTTCACCTTCATCTCGAAGAGCACGGTTATGGGCCGCTATATCTACGCGGTTGGCGGAAACGCCCGTTCCGCAAAACTTTCGGGTATCAATTCCGAAATGGTAAACTTCATCGTCTTCCTGATGATGGGACTCGTCGCCGGTCTTGCCGGTGTCGTGTTTACCGGTTACATGAACTCGGCGCTTCCGCAGGCCGGAAACATGTTTGATATGGACTCCATCGCGGCGTGCTATATCGGCGGTGCTTCGGCAACCGGCGGTATCGGTTCGGTTATGGGCGCTATCATCGGCGGTCTCGTTATGGCGGGAATCAACAATGGTATGTCGCTTATGAACATCGCGGCGCAGTGGCAGTATGTCGTCAAGGCGATCATCCTCTTGCTCGCTGTCTTCTATGATATCTATACCCGCCGCAAGTCCGGTTTGGGTTGATACTTTAGCGAATAAGATACCGGTTCTCTCCCCGGTACTAACCGCGGTCATGGAAATGGCCGCGGTTTTTTTATTTAGAAGCAGATATTGTTAGTCGGATAGTGATCGATAGTGGTATAAAAATCTAAAGAATCTAATAACTCTAAATTTACACAGCATTTGCAGTGGTGTAACATCTAAATCGATATATCTTTATATAATGTCCCGTATCGGAGCTTCTTATGGGTGTAATCAGACAATTACTTTTGCGCAAGTATGGCCTTTTTTCTGCGACCTGCTGTTCAAACGCTACCTGCCGTTTTGGCAAAGATGGAGTATGCAGCGCGACGGTTTGTTATAGTAGCGAATGTTGCGCTGGACGTGACGCTTTCGGGAATCCAGGACGGAAAACTGGAGAAACCTGGCAGTCCTGAGCAGGGCAACGACTTTACTTTTTCATTATTCTAACTGTTTCTATTGACAGAAACGGGTGATTCCGGTAGGCTGAGAACGTTACTACAAATAGTAACAATAGCAGCCTAATTGCAGGAGTCACCATAATGAAGATTAAGCGCAGTGACGCGGTCGCCACATCGATTCCCGGTGAACGGTATACCCCCTTTGCCCTCGCGAAAAAGCTTGGCGCCCTCGCGATCCTCGAATCGGCGTCCTTTACCCATGGACGCGACCGGTATTCCTTGATCCTCGCGCGCGAGGCGTTCAGGATCAGGCAGGATTCCGATGGCGTGTTTTTCACGATCGATGGTCACGATATACCGTTCCTTGATGGCGACATCCTTGACGCCCTGATGGCGGTTGCCTCGCAGAATGTTCTGCCTCCGGACGGCATTCCTCTGCCCGGCGCGGGCATGGGATATCTCGGCTACGAATTCTGCCAGCGCTGTGATACCATCAAGCTCCTCCCTCAGCCAGACTCGATCGGGGTCCCTGAGTCGGAGTTCATCGTCGGGCACGTCTATCTCGTGTTCGATCACTTTACCGATACCATCCATATTTTCGCGCTCAACTATGAACAGCATGAAATCGACCTCGAGGAAGCGGTAGCCGACATCAAGCGGCGCCTTGGAGATCTCGACTTTTCATACCTCGCGCCGCCGGTTGAGTCCGCCCCTGCAACCGTCGTTTCCGACGAAAAGGCGAGCCACGACGATTACGTGGCTGGTGTGAAGGCGATAAAGGATCACATCGTCCGCGGGAACCTTTTGCAGTGCGTCATGTCGCGGAGGCTCGAGCTTGAGTCTCCTGAGTCCGCGCTCGAGGCATACCGAAGGCTCCGGTCGAAAAGCCCGTCGCCGTATCTTTTCTTCATGGATTTCGGCTCATACCAGCTCGTCGGTGCCTCTCCCGAAAGCTTGGTGCGCGTACGCGACTCGGTCGCCTCGATTCGCCCGATCGCGGGAACCCGCCGTCGCGGAAAGACCGCGGAGGAAGACGAGATGCTTCGGAAGGAACTTCTCGACGATCCCAAGGAACGCGCGGAGCACCTCATGCTTGTCGACCTCGCGCGAAATGACCTCGGGCGCGTGTGCCTTCCCGGATCGGTGCGATTGACCCGAAGCATGGACGTCGAGAATTTCAGCCATGTCATGCACATAGTCTCCGACGTCGTCGGGCAAACGGCGGGCGCCCAGAATGGAAACGGCTTAAAGCCGGTTCACGGCATCGACGTGCTTCGCGCCGCGTTTCCCGCGGGAACGGTATCGGGCGCGCCGAAGATCCGGGCGATCGAGATCCTTTCCGGCCTTGAAAAGGTGAGGCGAACCTTCTACGCGGGCGCGGTTGGGTACATCGAGCCCGATGGCGACCTCGACTTTTGCATCGCGATACGCTGCGCGCTCAAGAAAGGCAATCGCTGGATTCTCCAGGCGGGTGCCGGAATCGTTCACGCGTCCGATCCCGAACGCGAATGGGAAGAGACGAATGAAAAGCTGATGGCCATGCGCTCCGTGCTTGAAGGCGCAACGTCAAATTCTCAGGGGGAAACCAAATGATAGTGCTTATCGATAATTACGACTCGTTTACCTACAACGTCTACCAATATCTCGCGCGCCTTTCGAGCGAGGAAATCCGCGTCGTGCGCAACGATGAGATAACCGTCGAGGGAATCGCCGCGTTGGCGCCGTCCCGGCTCGTCGTGTCACCCGGGCCCGGGAGACCCGAGGAAGCGGGCGTCAGCGTCGAGGCAATCAAGTATTTCGCCGGAAAGATCCCGGTGCTCGGGGTTTGCCTGGGGCATCAGGCGATCGGCTATGCGTTTGGCGCGAAAATCGTCGGTGCGAAGTTCATCAAGCATGGAATCGCCGAGGAGATGACGCTCGACGGCAAAGGGCTTTTTCGTACGATCGGCGCGAAGGGAACCTTTACCCGCTATCACAGCCTTGTGGTCGAGCAGGCCTCGCTTCCCGATTGCTTCGAGGTGACCGCCCGAGCGGCAGACGGCGACATCATGGGGATCAGGCACAAAACGCTTGAGGTCGAGGGCGTGCAGTTTCATCCGGAATCGATCGCGTCCGCCCAGGGCGAAGCGCTCCTCAAGGCATTTCTCTCATATCGCCGCGAGGGTCTTCCCTTCAGTAAGGTCCTTTCAGACCTCATGGCGGGAAAGAGCATGAGCCGGGCGAACGCCGAGATATTCATGGAAGACCTGACGGAAGGTTCTCTTGACGAGCGGCAGACCTCGGCGATCCTTACCGCGATATCGGCGAAAGGTCCCGCGGCCGAGGAGATCGCCGGTTGCGCCGCCGTGCTTTGCCGAAAGAAGAAGCCGGTCCCGATACAGAAGGATCTCACCGACATCGTCGGCACGGGCGGCGACGGCATCGGAAGCTTCAACATCAGCTCGATGGCCGCGCTCGTCGCTGCGGCCGCGGGCGTTCCGATCGCCAAGCATGGGAATCGCGCGGTATCGAGCAAGTCGGGCTCGGCCGATTTCTACGAGGCGCTGGGCATCAAGATCGATATCCCCGCGGAAAAAACCGCCGAGATAATCAACAAGACCGATTTTGGCTTTCTGTTCGCGCCCGTGTACCATAGTGCGATGCGCTTTGCCGCCCCGGTGAGGAAACTCCTCGGCGTCAAGACGATCATGAACCTCGTCGGCCCCCTCTCGAATCCCGCAGGCGCGCAGTACCAGATGCTCGGCGTATACGAAAAGTCCCTCATGCTCCCGGTCGCGGAGGCATCGAAGATGCTCGGCTCGAGGCGCGTCATGGTGATCTCGAGCGATGACGGCATGGACGAAATCTCGCCGTGCGCGAAGACTTCTGTTATCGAGATCGGCGAGGATGGGACGAAAAAGGAATACACGATAGATCCCGCCGAGTTCGGTATCTCGGGATGCACGATCGACGAGCTTCTCGGCGGCGACTCGCACGAAAACGTTCGCCTTGCCCGCGAGATGCTCGAAGGGAAGGGACGACCAGGAATTCTCGCGGCTGTTGCGCTTAACGCGGCGGCGACGATGTACGTTTCAGGCAAGGCAACAACGCTCAAAGACGGGTACGCGCTCGCGCTCGCCGTGATTGCCGACGGGTCCGTCGCGCGAAAGATCGAGGAAGTCAGGGAGGCAAGCTGTGCCTGATATCCTCGACGAGATCGTGCGCCGTCGTCGTGAAGACTACGAGCGGCTCGGACCGGGTTTTGGATCCGCGATACCCGCGCACCGCGCCCGCGCGATCGTCCCTTTCTTGAGCGAGCCGGGCGCGATTCTCGAGATCAAGCGCGCATCGCCCTCGAAAGGCGATATTGCGCCTGACCTTGATCCCGTAACACTCGCGCAACAATATATTGACGCTGGGGCAAAAAATATCTCGGTGCTTACCGAGGGCCGGTATTTCAAGGGCTCGCTCGATGACCTTATCGCGGTGAGTTCGCGCTTTCCCGGTACCGCGTTCTTACGGAAGGATTTCCTTCTCTATGAGGACGAAATCGAGGTGGCCTACCGTTGCGGCGCCGACGCCGTTCTCCTTATCGCACGAATTCTCGAGCGCCCGACGCTCCTCAAGATGGCCGCGCTCTGCCGGTCGTTTGGCATGCTGCCTTTTATTGAGGTGCGCGAACCGGGGGATGTCTCGAAGCTCGAAGCCGCCTGCAAGGCGGGAAAGGTACTCGCGGGGGTTAACGCGCGCGACCTTGCGACCTTCAAGATAGACCCGCTCATCCCGGCGACGCTCAGGACGCGCCTTCCCTGCAGAACGGTTTTCGAGTCAGGCGCCGCATCTCCGCTCGCGTGTCGCTTTGCGCGGCAGCTCGGTTTCGACGGCATCCTTATCGGCGAGGCGGCCGCGCGGAATCCGGAATCGGCCAACGATCTCGTCTCCGGGTTTCTTTCGGCGCGCCCCGACTGGGTTGGACATTTCTGGAGAGAAATAGGAAGGCGCGTTTCCGCGCGGGAACCCCGAGCGGACGTAACCGAAACCGCAGGCGTAAAGGACCGCGGTTTCGTACCGCTCGTAAAAATATGCGGGCTCACGAACGCCGATGACGCGCTTCTTGCATCCTCGCTCGGCGCCGATATGCTCGGGTTTATCTTCGCGCCAAGTCCCCGGGCAGCTTCCGCGTTCGCGGTTCGCGAGATAGCGCACCGAATCGCTGAGCTTGAAAGGCAAAACGCGGCAAATCCCGAATCGCGAAGACGGCCGCTCCTCGTGGGCGTTATCGTCGATCCTCGGAGCGCTGAGGCGAAAGAAGCGTTCGCGCTCGTCCTCGAGGGAACGCTCGACGCGATCCAGTATCACGGCGATGATCCCGAACGGGACCTTCCCGCGATCGATGCCGCGGGCGGGAGCTATGGCATCGGACGGTACGCCGTCGTGCGGCTTGGCGCAGATGGCGACATTGATCGCATCGCGCGATTGATGAAAGACGGCGAGCCGAGAGTGCTCGTTGATGCGAGGGTTGAGGGTATCGCGGGGGGGACTGGCACGACCATTCCGAAGTCCCTCGTCAGGCGCGCCGCGGAAGCGGGAATCCTCTGGCTCGCGGGCGGCATCAACCCGGCTAACGTGCGCAGATATATAGAAGAGTTTTCACCGGAACTGATCGACGCCTCAAGCGGGCTCGAGTCCGTACCCGGTAAAAAAGACCATGTATTGCTGAAATCTTTTTTTAGGGAGATAACCCGATGAGCAACAACGGCTATTTCGACCGCTTTGGCGGAAGGTACGTAGCGGAGGTTTTGCGGCGCCCGCTCGACGAACTGGAGACCGCGTTTACCGAGGCGATGGCGGATTCCGCTTTTGTCGCGGAACTCGAAGGGCTCAGGCGAGATTTTATCGGCCGACCGACCCCGCTCCTTTTCGCGGAGAACGCGACGCGCGAGATTGGCGGCGCGGATATATATATCAAGATGGAAGGGCTCGCCCACACCGGGGCGCACAAGATAAATAACGCGATCGCGCAAGCACTCCTTGCGCGCCGGATGGGAAAGCGCCGCGTTATCGCGGAAACCGGGGCCGGCCAGCACGGGCTCGCGACCGCCTCTGCGTGCGCGCGGCTTGGCCTTGAATGCGTCGTGTACATGGGCGAGGTTGACGTCAGGCGCCAGCAGCCCAACGTCGCTGCGATGGAACTTTACGGCGCGCGCGTAGTCTCCGTGACAGCGGGCACCCGCACGCTCAAGGACGCGATCAACGAGGCATATCGCGACTGGTCCGCCTCCTTCGACACGACCCATTACATCATCGGCTCGGCCCTGGGACCCGCGCCCTTTCCCGATATCGTGCGGACCTTTCAGTCGGTCATCGGGAAGGAAACCCTCGCGCAGATGAGTGAACGAAAGCTCGACGTCGAGGCCCTCGTCGCCTGCGTCGGCGGCGGCTCGAACGCGATCGGCTTTTTTTCGCCGTTCATCGACCTTTGCGCGCCTCGGCTTATCGGCGCGGAGGCGGGCGGCATTGGTCCCAAGACGGGCGAGAACGCCGTCCGCATGACGGGAACCGCGGCGAGCGACGGAATCGTGCAGGGATACAAGAGCCGGTTCCTGACGGACGGCGATGGCCAGCTCGCCGAAACCCGCTCCATATCCGCCGGCCTCGACTATCCCGGCATCGGGCCTGAGCTTGCCGCACTTGGCGAGGCAGGCAGGATAGAGTTCACAGCGATTGGCGACGAAGATGCGCTCGCTGCGGTGAAATTTTTCGCGCGTACCGAGGGCGTTATCTTCGCCCTCGAAAGCGCGCACGGCGGCGCCGCGGCGATCGAGCTCGCGAAAAAAGCGCCGAAGGGGAAGGCGGTGATCGTCAACATGTCAGGGCGGGGTGATAAGGATATCTTCATCACCTCGCCGGTGTTCCGCCCTGCCGAATGGAAGGAATTCCTCAAGGCGGAGCTCTCACGGCTCGAATCGGGAAAGGATATTCACGTTTTTGGAGGGACCAAATGAGCGCAAAAGCGAAAGCACCGATAACCGTTATGGCGCACCTCGTCGCGGGCTATCCGACGAACGAGATCGCCCTCGCGGCGGCGCGGGGACTCGCCGAGGGCGGGGTATCATACTTCGAGATTCAGTTTCCGTTCAGCGACCCGAGCGCGGATGGACCCGCGATCCAGACGGCGTGCGCTGCGGTCCTTTCCCGCGGATTCCGCGTTGACGACGGCTTTACCTTCGTTGCCCGATTGCGCCGCGAGTATCCCGAGATCCCGGTGTTCATCATGACGTACGGAAATCTTGCCTATAAGCGCGGAATCGACGCCTTCGTCGATCGTGCCGCGGACTCAGGCGCTTCCGCGCTCATCATTCCCGACCTTCCGTTCGACGCGGACGAGGGGCTTGATCTCGCGTGCCGAAAGCATGGTCTTTCCGCGGTTCCCGTGGCCGCCCCGTCTATGACTGCGGCCCGGCTCGCTGAACTCGCGTCTCTTGGCCGACCATACGTCTACGCTGCGCTCCGCGCGGGAATCACGGGATCAAATACGACAATCGACGGGAAAACCCTCGCGTTTATCCGCGCGGTCGCCGGAAATGGAACGTCGAAGATCCTCGGGGGATTCGGGATCAGGACAGGGGAACAGTCCCGCGCGCTCGGCGCCTCGGTGCACGCGGTCGTCGCAGGCTCCGCGTTCGTCGACCTGATTCGCGAAAACTCGGGATCGGGAGAAGCGGCCGTTCAAAAGGCTGTTTGCGCGAAGGCGAAAGAGCTTTCCGGAATGATTTGAAAAACGGCGCGCGAGAGCCTATACTATGAATAAATATGAGAACTAAAAAAGCAAGCGCTTTAAGCAGGAGTTTGAGCCTCCTTTATATCTCAACTCTCGCGATCCTTGCAGGCTTTGCGTTCTTCTTCGTGGTCAATAGCGCCCGCACGCTCTGGATGCTCCGCGCGCTATGGCCCACGATGTTCGCGAGCCCCTACGGGACGAAAACCCTCTTCTGGCATTCGGCGATCTTCGCGGGCCTGAGCTTCGTCCTTATCCTTTTTTTGATCCTGACCATACTCAGGGTTGAAAAGGGAAGAAAGACGAGGGAACAGATGAACCGCTATTTCCAGTCGGTTATCTCGGGTTTGAATACCGGCTTGATGGTCATAGCCCCGTCCCTCAACGTGAATTACATTAATCCCGCCTGCCGCAGGCTTTTGCTTTGCGACGGCGAGCGGGAGGTTGAAAACCACCCGTATACCGAACTCATTGACCCCCTGCTCCTGCCTATCGCCGAAAAACTCGCCGCCGCGATCGAGGCGGGGGACAGCTTTTCCCGGGAATATCGCGTGTTTTTGCCTACCGGCGTCCGTTGCATCCAGTGTGATTTCATGACGATTCCCGACGGTTCATTCGGCAAAATCAACGTCATGAGCCTAGAGGACAAGACCAAAGAGGATGAAACGCGGCAAAAACTCTCGCAACAACTCGAGGAAACGCATCGGTATGCCGCCTCGCGCGACAACTTCTTCGCGAATATGAGCCACGAAATCCGCACCCCGATCAACGCCATCCTCGGCATGACCTATTTCGCGAAGCGCGCGGCACCGAACCCCGAGTGTCTCGGGTACATCAAGAAGATCGAGAACGCATCCGAGCTTCTTTTGCGCGTTGTAAACGATATCCTCGACTTCTCGAAGATGCAGGAGAATAAATTCTCTCTCAATCCCGAGGACTTTAACCTGTTCGACCTTCGAAAGATCATGCATGACCTTTTCGCGCTCAAGGCCGAGCAGAAAGGACTTGTCCTTTCCGTTCAGTTTGACTGTCCCGAGCCTTTTCCTGTCCATGGCGACCAATTCAGGCTTACCCAGATATTCATGAACCTGATGAGCAACGCAATCAAGTTCACCGATCGCGGGTACGTGTCTGTTTCGCTCAACCACGAGGTTCTCGGAAAGGACATTATTCTTCGCTGTTCCGTCCGCGACACGGGCTGTGGCCTCGACGAGGATGACATGGCAAAGCTCTTTACCGATTTTGAGCAGTTCGGTCAGGTTTTGGTGAAAAACCACGAGGGAACAGGACTCGGTCTCGCGATAACCAAACGCCTGGTCGAGCTGATGCATGGTGTCATTTGGGTCGACAGTTCCCCCGGGAAGGGCTCGGCCTTCCACTTCGTGGTCGTCCTGCAGAAGCCGGTTTCGTCGCCCGAAGGCGAAGTCGCCGACGGGACGGTGCATATTGCGCGCCGGAGTGGCCGCATTCTCATTGTCGAGGATAACGATATCAACCGGGAAATCGCCGAGGGCCTTCTCGCTGAGATTGGCTGCGAGGTCGATCACGCGGGTGACGGACTCGAGGCGATCGAGCTTTGCCGGACGAAGGCGCCCGATTATTACGATCTCATCCTCATGGATATTCACATGCCGCGCATGAACGGGTATGATGCTTCCCGGATACTCAAGAAAGAATTGCATCTCGAAACGCCCATTGTCGCGGTTACCGCCACGAGCGAGACCAAAGAGGTCATCGAACAGAATCGCGAGATCGTCGCCGGGTACCTCGAGAAGCCGTATAGTCCCGGCGCGTTCAGGGTTATGTTCTCCAATTACGGAAAATGATCTCGCCCGGGGGCTTACGGCGCGCGCTAAATGGCAATAGGGGAGGGCAACATGGATACCTTTACGCTTGTCAGGACTGAACACCTGAACCATCAGGGAAAGCTTTTTGGCGGTCAACTATTGCAATGGGTTGACGAATGCGCATGGCTCGCCGCGGCGCGAGATTACTGCGGTTCGGTGCTCGTTACGCGGGCGATGGACAACAGCGAATTCCGCCACGGCGTCGTGAACGGATCGATCCTTCGGTTTCATATCGAGCGCCAGCACGAGGGAATGACCTCCGTGCTCTATTCGGTCGATGTGTACGCCGACATGCCGGGAATCGATACCGAGATACTGATATTCTCCAATCGGGTCACCTTTGTGTCCGTTGACGAAAACGGGAATAAAACCCCTCTCGTGCATAAAGCGAACTGCGGAAAGAAAGCGAACGCGTAACGGCTCAAAGCTTTGTTTGCATCGATTGAAAGGGTATGATATCCTATTTGTAGTCTGTACCATTCAAGGAGTCAAGCACCATGAAAATGAAGAGCGTGGTCATCAGAACCGCCGATATCCAGAAATCCATAGCGTTTTACGAGAATGTGCTCGGTTTTTCGTTCGATTCCATGATTTCCGCCGCTCCCGGCAAGCAGATCGCTTTTCTTTCCGACAAGGAAAGCGGAAGCCGGATCGAGCTTTTGCATAACGAGATGGGAAAAGCCTCTGCCGCCGGCGGGGTTTCACTGACTTTCGTGGTCGACCAGATCGGCGAGGCGGAGAAATTCCTTCTTTCCAAAAACGTACGCATCGTTTCCGCCCCGAAAACGATCAAGGACGGCAAGAAAATCATGACGGCGGTCGACCCGAACGGGGTTGAACTGGATTTTATCGAAGAATAACGGTCTGATTCCCTCAATAAGGGCCTCAATGGAAAAAATCTTGTTTTCCGGTACCCTGTAAGGTATACTAAGTGTTATATATCAAGGAGGCTACTCATGAAAAAGAGTGTGATGCTTGCTTTTGCGCTTATTTCGTCTTTCGTCATTTTCTCCGGCTGTTCTTCGGCGCCTGAAGTGACCCGCGTTTCATCAGATACCCAGACCGACCTGAGCGGATACTGGAACGACACTGACGTCCGACTCGTCAGCGAAACCATAATCAAGGACTGTCTCTCCTCTCCCCGCGTTGCCCAGTTCGAAAAGAACAAAGGCGAACTCCCCGTCGTTATCGTCGGTACGTTCCGGAACGACAGCGATGAGCATATCGATACCTCGATCATCACCAAAAAGATGGAATCCGCGATTATCAATAGCGGAAAGGCCGAATTCGTCGCGAGCAAGACCGAACGCTCCGAGATCCGTGACGAGCGTCAGGAACAGCAGTCCTGGGCAAGCGAGGCGACCGCCAAGGCCATCGCGAACGAGACCGGCGCGGATTACATACTGATCGGTTCCGTCAAGACCATAGTCGACAAGGCCGGAAAGTACGCGACCCGCACGTATTACGTGTATGCCGAGCTGATCGACGTCGAGAGCAACAAGAAGATCTGGATGGGTTCCAACGAGGAAATCAAGAAGGTCATCAAAACCCCGGGCGCAAAACTCTAATCGATAGCGGGCTCCCCACTTTGCGACGCCGGAAGGACTCCGGTCCTTTCGGCGTCCCCGTCATTTCTCCTTAGGAGTCTTATTACATGAAAAAAAGCATTAAAATAGCCGTTTCCCTCTTATTGTGCGTCATGGTGGTATCTTGCGCATCAGTTGATCATTATGACGCGATCGATGAATCGATCGCCGACGGCGATTATTCCGGCGCATACGCCTCCGTCCAGGAAGCCGAGGATTCGGCCTATCGAGATATCGATGCCGTCCTTTTTAACCTCGACGCGGGGATGCTCGCGCATTACGCGCGCGATTATAAAGGCTCGACAAAGTACCTTACCGAAGCAGAACGGGGCATCGAAGCGGCGTTCACCAAAAGCGTGACGCTCGAGGTTTCATCCTATCTCGTGAACGACAATACCAAGGAATACCCGGGCGACGACTGCGAGGATATTTACCTCAACGTCTTCAAGGCCCTTAACTATTACCACGTGGATTTGGTCGAGGATTCCCTTGTGGAGATCAGGAGAATCGACAACAAGCTGAAATTCATCTCGACGAAATACGGGACCGCGATCACGAACGCGCAGAAGGCCTCTCTCGAAAAGACATCGGAGATTCCCTATGACCCCGAGGCCGCTACGGTCAAGTTCTCGAATTCCGCGCTTGCCCGGTATCTCAGCATGCTGATGTACCGCGCCGAGGGAAAGGCCGACGACGCGCGCATTGACCGAAACCAGGTCAAGCTCGCGTTCGCCAGCCAACCCGGCGTATACGCTTTTCCCTTGCCCGCGTCGCTCGATCAGGAGCTTAACGTACCGAGGGGTAAGGCGCGGCTCAACGTCATCGGCTTTTACGGACCCTCGCCGATAAAGACGGAGAATACCACGCGCATTGCCGTCAGCGACGGTAATTGGGTCAAGATCGCGCTTCCCGCGATTACCCAGCGCCCGACCGCGGTCGCGCGGGCGGAGGTCGTCCTCGATTCGGGCGAGTCCTTCAAGCTTGACCTGATCGAGGATCTCGGCGCCGTATCGGCGGAAACCTTCAAGCAAAAAGCGGCGTTCATCTATTTCAAGACTATCGTCCGCTCGATCGCGAAGACGACCTCATCGATGCTTCTGGACGCGGGCGCGGACAACGCCAGCGATTCCAACGCCGGATTGCTGCTCAGCGTCCTTTCCCTGGGCGCGCAAGCCTATGCGGAGGTAAGCGAGCAGGCGGATCTTCGTGTATCGCGGTATTTTCCCTCAAAAGCCGCGGTCGGAGGGCTTACGCTCGACCCGGGCACGTACTCCTTTACGGTTAAATTTTATAACGCGTCGAACGGCCTTGTCCATGAGGAACGGTTCCAGGACGTCAAGGTCGCTCCCGGTGGTCTTAATCTTACGGAGGCTGTATGCATAAAATAACGGGCGTAATCGCCGCTTTTGCCGCCGCGTCGTTTTTGGTCGCGTGCGCATCCTCTCCGATCCCCAAGTCAAGCGCTTCCGCCAAGCCGGTGACTTCCGCGGAAAAAAAGGCGGATAAGGGAGTCGCGGGAAAACTCGATGCGGAACCCGGTTGGGTATCGAATCCCCGCTCGGTTTATTCCGAGGCTCAGTTTGTATCGGCGGTCGGCTATGGCTCGGATCGCGAATCCGCCGAGAAGAACGCGCTCGGCGCGCTCATCGCGGTGTTCGGCCAGACCGTAAAGGGCGAGACGACGGTCAGTTCGCGCTATACCGAGGCGATCAAGAGCGGAACCGTCGCGGTAACCGAGAATTCCGATATCGACCGCGCCGTGAAGACCTCGTTTGACCTTGAAACGGTAGTCGGCGCGGAGATCAAGGGAGTCTGGTTTGACGGCGACAAGACGACCTACGCGGTCGCCGTTATGGATCGCGCGAAGGCGACGATCCTCTATTCAAACCTTCTGGAAACGAATGAGGAAACTATCACGAAGCTGATCGCGGTGCCTGACGCCGAGCGGAATACGCTTGATGCGTACGCGCGCTATGACCTTGCGGCCGAGATTGGCGACACGAACGGACGCTTCCTCAACGTGCTTTCCGTCGTGAATCCCGCCGCCGCGGCCGCGAAGGGCGGTACGGTTCGCAAGGGCGACGAGCTCAGGCTTGAATGCCTCAGAATCGCGCAGAACATCCCGATAGCGGTGAACGTGACGAACGATCGCGATGGAAGGGTGAAGGGCGCGTTTTCCTCCGCCATTTCATCGGCGGGGTTCAAGACGGGCGGGACGGATTCGCGCTACGTGCTTGACGGCTCTCTTGCGCTCAGCGAGGTTGTGCTTTCGAATAACGCGAACAAGTTCGTTCGATACATCGTCGACGCGAAGCTCACCGACACGAAGACCGGCTCAGTGCTGATGCCCTACAACATCTCGGGGCGCGAAGGACATACGACGATACCGGAGGCCGAGAACCGTGCGCTCCGCGCGGCAGAGAAGAAGATATCGGGCGACTACAATAAAGCCTTCCGCGATTATCTGGCGCAGCTTTCCGCCAATAAATGACGGAATTCCGCTCAAGGGTTTCTCCTTGGGCAAAAAAGAAGCCCTTTCCTTCCGCGCATGTGCGGCACAGGAAAGGGCCTTTATTTCGTCCTTTATTCCCCGGGGGATTAGCGAACCTTAAAGAGAACGCCGAAGACCGCGAGGGTGATAAGAACTTGCATGATCATGAACTTGAGGAGCACTTGCGTCGGCGACCAGGCAAGGTTTTTGCGCATATGGTCATGGAGAGGGAACCGCACGTTGTGGAGTATCCTGATCTTGAAAAAGCGGAGGAGCGCGACCTTGAGAAGCCCGGTTCCACCGTTTATCAGGATCATGGTGCTCGTCACGAGAAGGAGGAAGGGGTTCCCCGAAACGCAGACACACACGCCGATGAAAAACCCGAGCGCGCGTGAGCCTGCGTCGCCCATAAGCACCTTGCTTGGGAACGCGTTATGCCAGAGGTAGCCCATCAATACGCCCGAAAGCGCGAAGATGATTACCGCCCACTGCGCGCCGTCGGCAAGATGCGGAAGGAGCAGGTAATCCGCGATTTTCGAGTGGCCAAGTATAAAATAGAAGATGATTCCGAGCGAGATGAGTGCCAGGAGAACCAGCGTTCCCGACAGCCCGTCGACCCCGTCGGTGCAGTTCGTGGTGTTTATCGAAACCCAGAGCACGAGCGTCGAGACGGTAAGGAAGACGGCCGGATGCACGGCGATCTGCAAGCTCGTAAAGGGAAGCCAGTAGTGGGCGCTTCCGGCAAAGTACACGTACAGGATGACCAACGACGCCGCGAGCGAGAGCGCGAGATCAAGCGCGCCCTTGCAGTATTCGCCCCAAGACTGTGGCGACCGGTCGTCGAGGTATCCGGTGAGCATGACAAGCCAGGTAAATAGGAGCATGGTAATCTGCGTTACGCTTAAGGGGGCGAAAAAAAAGGTCGTCAACGCGAAGATCGAGATAAAGACGACACCCGCACCGGTTGGTTTGCCCACCGCGGCGTCCGCGTTAATCGAGAATTCGCGTCCGCGATCCTTGGGCAGAACGCGATAGGCTTTTGGCAGCAGGAAAACGGTAAGGAAAAATCCCGCGTAGAGCGCGATGATTATCAGAACGGTATAGGATTGCAAGAGCCGGAACGGTCCAAAGAATTGTTGGAGCGTCGATGCAAGATAATACAGCATTTCTGTATTTTATCCGCTCCGGCTCGATTCTGCAATCCCCGCTATATACCCTGAAAAGAAAGCCATCTGGCAAGGATCTTCGCCATGGGCTGAATCCAGGGGGGGGAGAATTTCCGTCCTGGTTTCGATTTCGTAGGCCGCGCGGAAGGTCAGAGATGATAGCGAGGAAAGACCTTCGGTCAGCAGGAGGACGGCAAAAAGAAGGAGGATCACCGCCGTCGCGACGCGTATGGCTCCCGTATGGCGCTTGAACCACCCCATTACGGGAAGCGCGCGGTCAAGAAACGCGGCTGCGAGGATGAACGGGACCGCAAAACCGGCGGAATAGACGGTAAGGAGGATTGCGGCGCGAGATACACCGGCGCCGCTTCCCGCGAAAAGGAGCAAGGACGAGAGAATCGGCCCGACGCAGGGAGTCCAACCCGCGGCAAACGCCATGCCATAGAGAATGGCGCCCAGGCTGCCGCGCGCGGGTGTCCTTTTTCCCGAGTTTCCGGCGCGCAGATCCACGCGGAGAAACGGGAGAAAGTCGAAGAGGGTGTTGAAGGCGAGTATGATGATGATTCCGGCCGCGATTTTCACGGCTGTTTCCTTCGCGCCGCTTCCGACGAAACTCATGCCGCCTTTCGAGAGAATGGCGAGGAGCACGAAAACTGCGGTAAAACCGGCCGAAAAAAGGAGCGCGCGGACGATTATCGCGCCCTTGCGGGCGGTTCCGGCTTTCAGGTCTGCGGCGGATTCCCCCGAGATGAACGAGAGGTAGATCGGGATGAGGGGGAGGACGCACGGGCTCAAGAAGGATAAAAGTCCTGCGAAGAACGCGACGACCACACCTATACCGCCGTTCATTTTTCTGCCATCTCTTTCAATAATGCGATAAGCGCGGGATCGTCATACTCCCTCGCCCCAACGATTCCCGCGATTGCCTTGCCGTCCTTATCAAGGATGTAGGTCGTCGGGATGCCCTGTGACGCGAGAAGGCGACCGACTTCTCCGCTTCTATCCATATAAACCGGAAAAGTATACCTTTCGCGACTGATAAAGGCTTTGGCCGTCGCATCCTTTTCGCCCGTGCACACCGCGGCGATGCGGAACGCGTATCCTTGCATAGCGTCATGGAGCCGCTGTATGGAAGGCATCTCCTGCCGGCACGGGGGACACCAGGGTGCCCAAAAATTGAGAAGGGTGATAGATCCGGTAAGTTTTTTCGAGTCGATCGGCGAGCCGGGATTTCCTTCCGGTACGGGAAGGAGGAAATCAGGAAGCGTCTGGGGCTTTTCGAATACATAAAAGCCCATCGCCTTGAGTTTTGTCCCGACCGCAGTATCCTCCGCGTAGAGCGGACTCAAAAGGGAACCGGCCACTAAAAAAGCGAGCGCGAGATATAACGGAAAAAAAGGCGTGCGTTGTTTCATACTGAAATAATACTCACCTTTTGCTCCACTGTCCTGTGATTTTGTCACCAAAACGCGCGCGTTTTACCCGAATGGCTTTAGGCCGACCTCGTGTCGGCCGGTGCGTTCGCTATCTTAATGCTCAAAGTGCCGGGACCTTGATTTTGCAATCCTGCAAAATCAAGGTCATCGGGAAAACGCCTGCTCGTTTTCCCTCGTGGCTTTTGGTTGCCATCCTGGCAACCAGATTATTCGCTATCTTAGTGTTTAAAATGTCGGGTGCCGGTGAAGACCATTGCGATGCCGAGCTTGTTCGCCGCGTCGATCGAGAGCTGGTCGTTCATCGAGCCGCCGGGCTGGACGATCGCCTTGATGCCGTATTTCGCGGCCATCTCGGCGCAGTCCGGGAAGGGGAAGAAGGCGTCGGATGCCATGACGGTCGCGCCGTCCTTGGATACCGTGCCGTCGAGCAGCGGTAGACCCGCGTCGGTAATCGCCTTGCCGCGCGCGAGCGACTGCTCGGTGGGCCATATCCGGTTAACTTGACCGCCGGCGAGACCGACCGCGACGCCGTCCTTCACGATGACGATCGCGTTCGACTTCACGAACAGGGCCATTGTCATGCCGAAAACCATCTCGGCCGCTTCTGCCGCGGTCGGCGCCTTGTCGGTTACGACCTTCCACTCGCTGAAAAGCGTATTGTCGCGGCTCTGCACGAGCACGCCACCATCGACGGCCATAGCCTCGGTGAGCGCGGCGGGCTTGATGTCGGCCTTGATGAGGCGAACGTTTTTCTTCTTGGTGAATACCTCGAGCGCCTCGGGGGTAAAGTCCGGCGCGACGACGACCTCAAGGAAGATCTTCGTCATCTCTTCGGCCGTGGCCTTGTCGATCGGCTTATTGCAGCCGATGATCCCGCCGAAGATCGAAACCGGGTCGACGAGGCAGGTGCGCTGGTAGGCCTCGAGGACAGTTTTCCCGAGTGCGGCTCCGCACGGAGTGTTGTGCTTGAGAGCGACGCAAATAACCGGGCTCGCGCTGCCAGAGAGCTTGGCGCCTGCGTCCTTCGGGAACTCCGCGGGAAGCGAAGCGATAAACGCGTCGTACGCACACGCGGCTTTCCACGCGACGTCGAGGTCGCGCATGTTGTTGTAGGAAAGCTCCTTGCCCTGGAGCTGCTTCATGCCGCCGAACGCGCCCTTTGAGTCCGCGGTAAGGTAGAGCGCCGCCTGCTGGTGGCCGTTCTCGCCGTAGCGGAGCGACTGCTGGAGCTTGTAGGGCACGGTGTAGTATTCGGGCCATATTGGGGATTTTTCGGAAACGGGCGCTGACGCCTCGCCGAGCATAAAGCGGGCGACCGCCGCGTCGTACGCGCTCGTCAGGTTAAAGACTTTTCCCGCGAGCCGGCGCTTAAGGTCCATCGGGACCTTCGTCGCGTCCTGACCTGCCGCGTCGAGCGCGGCCATCACCTCGGGGTAGTCGACCGCCGTCGTGAGGACGAGCACGCCCTCGTGGTTTTTCGCCGCGGAGCGGAGCATCGTCGGCCCGCCGATGTCGATGAACTCGACCGTCTCATCGAAGGAAAGGCCCGCTTGCACCTTCTCAAAGAAGGGGTAGAGATTGACGCAGACGAGGTCGATCGGGTCTACGCCGAGATCCTTGATCGTCTTCATGTGCTCGGGGTTTTCGCGGATCGCGAGCAGGCCCGCGTGGACCTTGGGATGAAGGGTTTTCACGCGTCCGTCGAGGCACTCAGGGAAACCGGTGACCGCGCTCACGTCGGTGACGGGCACGCCCGCATCGGCGAGGTGTTTCTTGGTCCCGCCGGTGGAAAGGATTTCCCAACCGTTCTTCACGAGATACTGTGCAAGTTCCAGCACGCCGTCCTTGTAGAAAACGCTGATGAGCGCCCGCTTTTTCATGATAGCCCCTTCATCTAAATAGTAATGGATGACAAAGCATAGCAAAAAATGGGTGTTTCTTCAATCATAACTCAGGAAGCGTAGCGAGGGAAAACCGGGGCTGTTAAAACGCCGTTCTGATGGTCCGATCGATTGTGGCGTCGATGTCGTCGAAGGAGAGGAGACGTCTCTGGGTTACGAGGATTGTCGCGATTCCATGCACCTTTCCCCAAAATCCAAGGAGGATTTCCCGGTCGGTCAGATCCTTGTATGGCTCCTCGCTTTGCATCGCGAGCGCGAGGCTTCTGAAAAGCTCAAAGCTATGCGTCGCTCTATCGTTCGCGGCCGTGACTTTTTCGCAAGGGATATCCTCATCCTCTTGATCGGGCGCTTCAAGCGCGTTTTGTTTGGGGCTGGTTCCCAGAAGGCGCGCGAAAAGGTCTTCGCCGTCACGCGAGAGGGTAAAGAGGGTAATGAGTTCCGGTTGCGAGACAAAATACCGAACGTACCCGATTCCGAGTTGCATGAGCGCTTCTTTGCCGGTCGCGTCGGGAGCGACGGATGTAAGAAGCGCGCGACGGAAGCTTTCCTCAAATTCCGCGAGAATTGCCCTGAGGAGTTCCTCCTTCGAGGAGAAATGACGATAGGCGGCCGCATGGCTCACGCCGAGCTTTTTCGAGAGATTCCTGAGAGAGAAGCTTTCGACACCGTCTCGGCACAGGATTTTCAGTCCTTCGTCGATGAGTGTCTTTCGGAGATTTCCATGATGATAGGTTTCCGTCATATATACATAAATTATAGCAAAAAATGTTGACACTGTAAACATCATGTGGTAAGGTTCTTTTAATGTTGACGGTGTAAACATTGCCACCGCAACAAAGGAGTAGCTCGTGAAAATTGGCATACTGTATGACTCGACCGAGAGCGAATCCCGCGCGCTGTATGAGGCGCTCCGCGCGGCCTCAGCGCGCTCGTGCGATCGGGTCGTGACCATCGACACCGCGCCCGGCATCGCGCCGCCGTGCATCAACTGCTTTCAGTGTTTGATCAAGAATCCCGGGGAATGCGTGTTCCCTCACGATCCCTCGATCGAATTCGCCAATCAATTTTGGGACGCCGATTTTGTCGTCATCGTTTCGCGCATCCTTTGGGGCGGATACTCCATGCGCGTGAAACTGTACCTGGACCGCATCCTCCCGATCATCCACCCCTATTTCGTGAAGCATAACGGCGAGATGCATCATCGTTTTCGCTACAAAAGCCTCCCGGTTTTCCTTGGCGTGGGGTATGGGGCGAGGACAGCGGGCGAGGAAGCGACCTTCCGCACTGTTACCGCCGCGAATCGCGATCAGCACCCGAAAGGGCGGAAATATTCCCATTTCCTCGTCGGAATCGGTGAAACACTGGCCGAGAGAACGTCCGCGTGCGGCGAATGGCTTGCGAAGGAGGTAGCGAAATGAGGATATATGCGATTAACGGCAGCGCGAAGGGCGAGGCCTCCAATTCACGGGAGATGATTTCGATCGTGCAGGGCTATCTCGAACCCGGCGCCAAGATCGAGGTAGTCTCGCAGATCAGACAATACCGGAAACCCGACGATTCGGTCTTTCCTGCCATGGCTGCAAGCGATGTCCTGCTCGTCTCGTCGAGCCTCTACGTGGACGCTCTTCCCGCCACCCTCCTGTCCTTTCTCGAGCGGTATGCCGCGTACCTTGCCTGCCCGGGAAAGGCCTCGCGTGCGCGGGAGCAGCGCGTCTTCGCTTGCGTGAACTGCGGTTTTTTCGAGGGCGAGCAAAACGCCTCGGCGCTCGAGATTCTTGCAAATTTCTCGGCCGCATTGGGACTCCGATGGTCGGGCGGCGTGGGGATCGGCACCGGAGAAATGATCGGGTCTCTTAAGGACGTTCCCCTGGACGCATCGATCCGGCGTCCGGTGACGCACGCGCTTCGTGCTCTCGCCGAGGCGATCGCTGCAGGCCCCGACGGACGGCTTGGCGAAAACCTCTTCGTCCATCATCGGCTTCCCGCGTTTATTTACAAGCTTGCGGGCGAGGCCGGCTGGCGAAAGCAAGCGAAACAAAACGGCCTCAAGAGTCGGGACCTTTTCCTCCAACCGCTCGAGAGCGCGAATACGCGTTGACGGAACTTCGCTCGCGGTCGCCATTGGTAGCGCTTTCGCGGGGTATGCGAAAGCGCAGTCAGCTTACACCCATTCGTCGTATAAACGCGCTATGACCTTCGCGTTGTCGGCGAGGCGACTTCCGAGGCTTTTCGCGGAAGCGAGATTGCCTGACGCGTAGGCGTCGACCATCTTTCGCTCGAGAATTTCCCGTTCCGCCTCAAGCGCGATTATTCGACGTTCGATGGCGGCCGCCTTTTCCCGTTCGCCCGATGATTCCGGGGGAAGCCCGTTTCCCTTAGCCTGAGCTATCGCGCGCGCTCGGCTATCCCGCGCCGTACCCGATCCGTTCGTTCCTCGCGCGAAGCGCGCGGCGCCGCCCGTTCCGTATTTTCGGTACCAGAACTCCGAGAAGTTTCCGTCGTACTCGACGAAATCACCGTCGTCGATCTCGACGATGCGCGTCGCGATGCGGTCAAGAAAATAGCGGTCGTGCGATACGACGAGCACGGTTCCCGGGAATTCAAGGAGCGCGTCCTCGACGGCCTCGCACGCGGAAATATCGAGATGGTTCGTCGGTTCGTCGAGAATGAGGAAGTTCGCGTGGGCGATTACCGCGATCGCGAGCTGAAGCCTGTTGAGTTCACCGCCCGAAAGCGCGCCGATCTTTTGGTCAAGCGCCTCGCGCGCGAACAAAAAACGCGACAGAACCTTCCATGCGTCGTCAGCGTTCTTTGAACCCGCATCGATGCATGCTGAAAGGACGGTTGCGTCCCGGTCGAGCCCGTCGCCGTGCTGGGAGCAATAGGCAACCTTCATGCTCGGCCCGACGCGAATCCGGCTCGATTCGTCCGTAAGGCTTCGCATCACCGCGTTCAGGAAGGTCGTCTTGCCCGAGCCGTTCGCCCCGACGAGGGCGACGCGCTCTCCCGGCTCGACGAGCAGCGATACACCGTCAAGCAATACGCGCTCGCCAAAGCCGCACGTGAAATCCGTTACCTTGAGCGCGATGTCCGCCCGCGACCGCTGCGCGTCGAATGAGACGGCAAACGATGAATCAGGGTTAACCGGCCTTTCGGCGGAGTTCTCCTTTGTTTTCTCAAGATGGGTTCGCCGCGCGCGTAACCTCCGTCCCCATCCGGGATCGGGATTTACCCGCGCTATCGCCTCAAATCTTCTGACGATCTCCTCAAGGCGCTCGATCTTCTTTTGGTCTGCGCGCCAGGCCATCTCGCCAGAGACCGTTCTCCTGAGCCGTTCCATCCGGTATGCCGAGTAGTTGCCCGCGAACTCGATCGCCTTGCCGCGCTCGAGTTCCACGACGCGGGACACCGCGCGGTCGAGCAGGTATCGGTTGTGCGAGACGACGAGCACCGTTCCCGGGTAGTCGCGGATAAACCGCTCGAGCCAGGCGAGACCCCAGACATCGAGATGGTTTCCCGGCTCGTCCAAGATCAGGAAATCGGGATGGGACACGAGCGCGCGCGCGAGGGCGAGAACGTTTTTTTCGCCTCCCGAAAGGGATGCGACGTCGACTCCTCCGCGCTCAGCAAGTCCGATCGTCTCAAGATAGCGCTCCGCGCGTTCCTCCGCGGTGTCGCCGTCGCCCGCGTCGTATTCCGAACGGAGGTGGCCATACCGTGAAAGAATTTTATCGAGTTCATTACCCGTCGCACTTCCCATAGAGTCCTCAAGTTCCAGAAGCGCGTTGCGCATCGTTCGGTATGGCGCGACGATATAGTCGAGCGCTGTACCCTCGAAATCGGGAAAGCTTTGCGGCACGTATTCCAGCCGGATGCCGCCCGAGCGCGCGACCTTGCCTGAAAAGTCATGGTCTCCGCCCGTCAATATCCGGAGGAGCGTCGTCTTCCCCGCGCCGTTTCGCCCGATCAGGCCGATCTTCTCATTCGGCCCGAAGCGCGCCGATACGCCGTCGAGCACGACGGTTCCGCCATAATCCTTTTTCAGTTGCGTTATCTCAATCATCTTGCTTTTCTCCTTTTCAAACCCGCTTCATGGACAGGCAGGGAGGCAGAAACGCGCAGGTGTTTTTCCTCTTTCGGGGCATCGATCCTTGAGCGCTTCGTCGCGCGCAAGCCCCCTGGGCATAAAAAAACCGCGGGTTCCTCGTTCCTGCAAGGGAAGAGGTGCCCGCGGTCTTGAACCGTCAGTTCGCGTGGTCGATCAGTCGATCACCGCGCGAAGTCGGTCATATTTTACCGCTTTGGACATACCTCTCCCGTCGTTGGAATCAGTACCTGCGGTTCTGACGATTACGTACGGTGTGTGTTTGTCCATGGTCGGGTTATTCTCCATAACTAAACGTCGCCGATACAATCGGCGCCCCCGAATTACCGGGATTAATTATTATCATAGCCATAGATGTGCGGATGCGTCAAGTCCATGGTTTTCAATAGAGCGGTTTCGGAATATACTAAGGATCATGGCAACTGAGGAGGACATGGGTGGACGCAAAACGGTTTCAAAGACAGATCGACTTTATCGTCGAGGCAGACAAAATCAAGGGTATCATGCGGAAGTCGCGGCTCTTCGACCAAACTCGGTTCGAGAACGACGCCGAGCATTCCTGGTCCGTCTGCCTGATGTCTCTTCTTTTCAGGGAATACGCGAACTTTCCCGTCAACGTCGAGCGTGTTGTCTTGATGCTCCTTATCCACGATATCGTCGAGGTTGACGCGGGCGATACTTTTCTGTACGCGGGTGATCGCGACAGCGCCCACGACCGCGAGGAGAAGGGCGCGCGGCGCATCTTCGGGCTTCTCGAGGCTGACCAGGCGGCGGAGTTCTACGATGCGTGGGTCGAGTTCGAGGAGCGAAAGACGAACGAGGCGAAGTTTGCCGCGGTATTCGACCGGTTCGAGCCGATCCTGCAGAATTACCTGAACGAGGGCTATACCTGGAAAAAACACGGGATTACCAAGGCGATGATCCTTAAAAAGAACGCCCATGTCGCTGAAGGCTCCGCCGAGATTTGGGATTTTCTCGTCAGGATCATCGACGAGAGCGTCGCGAAGGGATATCTCGCCGAATGAGCGACTCGCCCTTTTACTCGCATTGGTTCGCGGGCGTAGACCGCTTTCTCGATTCCGCGGACGAGCGTTCGCGCGCCGCGTTTATCGAATCGTGCGCCGAGTCATGCTCAGCTTCGTATTCGCGCGGCGTATACGAGCGCGCGTTCTCGGGCGGTCGTGACCTTGCTTGCGCGCTCGAGGAGCTCAAGCGAAATTTCACCGACTTCGACTATACGCTCGACGGAAACAGGATTGAGATCCGATATGCGCGCTGCGGCTGCGACCTTGTCAATGACGGAAAGATGTCGTCGCCGAAACTCTGCGACTGCTCGGTCGCGAGCTGCAGGAGGAATTGGGAATCGATTTACGGGGAGGGGTGCGTGCTCGTCGAGCTTAAGAAAAGCGTCCTGCAAGGCGACAGACGGTGCGTTCTTGACGTAACGCTCCTCGATTCTGACTCGCGCGGACGGTAGCCCGGTTATCCCGCTGTCGCGGGTTTGGTTATCCCGCTGTCGCGGGGTTTGGTTATCCCGCAGTAGCGGGGTTTGGTTATCCCCGCAGTAGCGGGGTTTGGTTATCCCCGCAGTAGCGGGGTTTGGTTATCCCGCTGCCGCGCGGTTTTTCCGGCGGAGTTTGTTCTGCTCGGAGGGCGTCATCTTTCTTTTTTTGATCGGCTTGTCGCTCAGGAGAAACATCGCTATAAACGACGTGGCGAGGCAGACGCCCAAAATCACGAAGATCGCCCAATGGCCGCTCCATTTCATCATGGGCACGTTTACGTTCATCCCGAAAAAGCTCGTGATCATCGTCGGGATCATGAGGACGAGGTTGATCACGGTGAGCCGCTTCATCACGATGCTCAGGTTGTTCGATATTACCGAGGCGAAGGCATCCATCATCCCGGAAAGGATGTTGCTGTAGATATCGGACATCTCGATTGCCTGCCGGTTATCGATTGCGACGTCTTCGAGCCAATCGCGGTCTTCCTCGTCGAGCTGGATCAGGCGGGTCTTCATCAACTTCTCGAAAAGGAGCTGGTTGCTCTTGAGGCTCGTCGTGAAGAAGGTTAGTGATTTTTCGAGGTAGAGGAGCTGGATGAGCTCGTTATTCCGAACCGATTTTTGGAGCTCGATCTCGATTGAGTTCGACCTTCGGTTGATTTCCTTCAGGTACCGGAGGAATATGAGGTCGGCGCGGGCAAGCACGCGGACGACGAACGCGGGAAGGTCATTAAGCGTGAGACCACGTACGCGGTTGTTGGTCAGGTCCCCCAAAAGTTCGCAGTCGGCCCAGCATATCGTCAAGATCATATTCGGGAAGAGTATGATACCAAGCGGGATCGTGAAGTAGCTGACCTCGTTTGTCGCGATGAATATCGGGAGCCTGACGATGATAAGCGTGTATTCGTCCTCGCGGTCGATTCGCGAAAGCTCGTCAGGGTCAAGGATATCCATGATGGTTTCGGTATCGATACCGTATTCGCTTTCAAGGACGCGAATATCCTCTCGGGTTACGTTGCGCGCGTCAACCCAGATCGGGGTATCGGTTCGTTCGCCCTCGACCAGTTTCCGGTTTTCCTGTTTCCATATCGTTATCATGAGCCGGTTCTCCCTAAAGCCAAATGATTACGCCTTAACCGGAGAAGCGAGCAATTCTGATTGATTATCGGAATCTACTGGGATTTTTCCGGGAGGCTTTCGTGTTCAGATTGATATTCGTATCTACGACTACCAGGGTCCGTATCCATGGGATACTGCCTCCTCGGGATTGGATTGTATGCTCAGAATAACACAGGTCGCGGCGAATGGCAAGTATCGCGATTATAGGTCGCGATAATGGAAGAGGAGCAGGCTGATGTCGTCGTGCTGGGGTACGTCGCGCTTGAAGGTGAAGAAGGATTCGAGGATCTTGATCTTCGCGCGTACGGGGTCCTCTCCGTCCTTGATGGTTTCTGCGATGCAGCGCCCCGTCTCGGTAATGGGGAAGGATTGACGCTCGCGATTTTCCTGCTCGACGAATCCGTCCGAAATCAGCATGAGGGCGGTTCCCGGCGCGATCCTGAGCGTTCTCGTCACGACGCTCGAGATTTCCGAGAGCCCGACCGGGCAGTTGTCCGCCTGCGTGGTTATTTGCTGAAGTCGATCGCCGTCCACCGCGTAAAACCAGGCGTGCCCCATATCGCAATATTCGAGTACCCCTGTTTCCTCGGAAAAAACCGCGAAAAAACCAGTCAGGTATTTCTCGAGCTTGAAGGTATCGAGGATGATCCGGTTGAGCCTGAGTACGAGGTTATCGAGGGGGGCGTCAAAGTTGGCGTTGAACATGAATCCCGAAAGGACCGCGGTGATAATGGCAGCCGAGATCCCCTTCCCCGAGATGTCGCAAAGGCAGAAAAACCATTTGCCGGGCGCGTATTCCTTGACGTGGTAATAGTCCCCGCCGACGCCCTGCGCCATCACCGACGAGCAGGTGATCGATACCTGCTTGCTCCGGATACCGAGATAGGGAACGACGATTCGACCCTGGATCGTCGTGGCCGCGCTCAGTTCACGTCGGTGATCGGTCAGCGCGTGAAGCAGGATGTCTTGCGACGAGACGTGGCCGCAAAAGAATCCTGAATCGTCTACGAGAACGTAGTGCGTGACGCATTCGCGCTCGAGGTCTCCCCTAAATCGTTCCATGATCTCGAGGATGTATTCGTCATACCGCAAGGTCGTCGCCTTTCGCATGATGTCTTCGGCTTTTTGCCGCTGCAAAAGATCCCGCCCAAAGGGCTTGCCGAGAAGCTCGACCAGGTCCTGTGGAACGATGATGCCCCGAACGTTGCCATCCGGGGATACGACGGCGATCGCGTTCTGATACGGCTCCTTCATCTCGGCGAGCAGCGCGTGAACCGGCGCGTTCTCGTCAGTGTATATGAACGAGCTCGCGAGCGCGATGATCCTGTCGCCCCTGGACTCTGGCCGTACGGCTTCCTTGAGCGTCATTCGTCACCGTCCCCGTCCATGAATCCCGCGGGGAAGGTTTTGCCTACCGCTACCGCGTTTCTCCGCTCGGAGTACACGACACCGCGGTTCCAGTACTCGAGCGCTGCAAAGAGCGCGTTCCCGCCGTCGTAGGCGTCGCTCTTCCCTGTTCGCCAGGAAACATAGCTCATGAGAGCGGTATAGTCCTCCCGGTCGAGGTATTCCTGCCTTTTTCGGTTGAAGAGGTTCCACTTCTCGATGTCGAGAAACCCCGGGCCCTCGTCCTCGACGATGAGCCGCGCGTCGTTCTGGGTGAAGCGATACCAGACCTTAATTTCCTTTGTGGGATCGCACCCATTACCGTGCTTGACCGCGTTCTTGATGATCTCGCTTACCTGTTGCTCAAGAAGGAGCCGCTCGTCCGACTTCGGCCTGGAGCGTTGGATAAGGAGCAGGGTGTAGTAGCGGATCTGGAGATAGTCGCTCGCGAAGACGGCGTAGTCCATGTCCTTTCGCGAGAAAAGCTCGTGAGATCCATCGATCAGTATTTCGTTGTTCATAAACCCTCACTGTCTCCTCAAGGCGTCACGCGCCAATTTTCGTCATCGCGTCCGCGAGCGTTTTCTCGATCGGCAGTATGCTGCCCATCCTGCTCAGGTGCATGAGCTTTTCCGCCATTCCCCTGACATGGCAGATGAAGAACGGCGTTTTTCTGGTTCGCGCGTCGGCGAAGATCTGCACGAACACGCCGATTCCGCTCGAGTCGAGATACTCGGTCTGCGCCAGGTCGATGATAAAAGGCGATTGGGCGTGGATCGCCGCATGGTCAAGCCACGTTTTGTGGAGCGTCGGCGCGCTGTACATGTCGACGTCCCCTGTAACTGCGCAGATGAACGACTTGCCGTTCTGCCGTATTTGCGTTTGCATAGTGCCTCCTATACCGTTTTCAACACTTGCAGGGTGCGGTCGTCGGGATTTATTCCCGCGGCGGCGCTGCCGGTTACTGTCTCCAGGATTTTCGCGGCGAGATCCTCGGCGGAAAGGAAGTAATGTCGCCTGATGAGTTCGGCGACGGCCTCCGTACCGACGAGTTCTCCGTTCGATTTTTGCGCAGTGGTCAGACCGTCCGTGCACAGACACACGATGTCGCCGCTCTTCGCGAGAAACGCTCGAGTGCGAACCTCTATGTCCTTACGGATTCCCGCGGCAGCGCCAAACTGCACGACGGTAACGCTCATCGTTTCGTGGTCGAAGAAGAAAGCGCTCGCGTTTCCCGCTCCCGCTATCTGGACCTGTCCCGTTTTTTTCGAGTACCTGAGTCCCGCGATCGACGCGTAGCATTCGCGGTTTTGCCTCGCCATGTCTGCGTTGAGTCGCTGCAGTATCCCCTGCATGTCAAGCGAGGTTTGCGCGAGGATGGCGAACCAGGTGTCGATGTATACGAGACCCGTTTGACGTTCGGCGTTGTCCGCGGTGACGTCGTAGACGCATGCGACGATCCCCTCGTCGCCCGTGGGCCACATCTGCCCCGCGTCGCTTCCCGTTCGCGCGCTGTAATCGGAGATTTGGAAGAATCCGGGAAACGGCTGTTGCTTCCTGCCGATTCCCTGCTGAGTGCGGAGCAGTATCCTGTGCTCTGCCTCGTCCGCCATCGCCGACGCTTTGCGGTTCCGGATCTTCACGTCCTTGAGCGCCATGCTCAGGTACGATGACAGCCCCTTACCCGCGTTCTTTTCCTCGCTGGAAAACTTTCCGTTCTTGCGCGCGATGACCACGGCGAGATGGGTTTCCCTTTTACCCGTGACGGGGAGTGACATCCACGCGCGGTATTCCTTTCCGAAAAGGGTTCCATCGTTATGGTCGCTGAAACGAAAGTCGGTATCCTTGAGGAGGGTACGAAGACCCTTTTCCCCATCGGGAAAAATACGTTCGACGGATCCGTAGCAGGACACCGCCTGCGCGTTTCCGTCACTGGGTCGTGCGATCACGCACCAGTCGTCTTCGTCGGCGTAATATTGTGCCGTTCGCGCGATCGATTCAGCGAATGTTTCTGCCTGAACCGAAAGCGATCCGGCGATTTCTTTCCGGAAATGAACTGCCGCCTTGACGGCCCGTTCGGCCGCTGTCTGTGCTTTCATATAAGAGGATAATAGTGCGAATCGGTTCGCGAACAGTGAGGTTTGCGTGAAAAATGGATTAAATACTGTGCGTAGGCGGGTTTCGCCGCCTACAATCTACTTCGCTTCTTTGGACTTTTCTGAAAGCCGTCGCGCGAGCGCGCGCACGCCTTCGACGATAGCTTCGTGCTCGAAGGAGCTGATACGCGCTGCAAGGGTATCGGGCGTGTCGCCCGGAAGGACGGGTACCCGTTTCTGGAAGAGGATGGGACCGGTGTCGCATCCCGAGTCGACGAGGTGAATCGTGCATCCGGACTCGGTGTCGCCCGAGGCGAGGACCGCTTCATGCACGTGATGTCCCCACATGCCCTCGCCGCCGAACTTCGGGAGGAGGGCGGGATGGAGGTTTACGATCCTTTCCGCGTATTCCGTGATGACGTCGCCCGACATGATGGTCAAAAAACCTGCGAGAACGATCGCGTCCACGCGCGCTTCCTTTGCGAGTTCAAGAACGCGGTCTGACACGAATCGCCTTGCCTCAGCGCGGGGCATCCCTTTCGGGGCCGACGCGAGTTCTGTCTTGATGCCGCTCTTTTTCGCGCGCTCAAGCGCGAAGCAGTCGCGATCCGCAATCACGATCGCGATTTCGTACCTTCCGCCCTCGGCATCGGCAGTACGCGAGGATTTTTCCGCGTCGATGAGCGCCTGAAGGTTCGTGCCTCCGCCTGAAACGAGAACCGCTATACGCATGGGACTTACTCCTTCGCTTTCGTTCGCTATCGTGTACAGTACCCAGCTATCCCCTTTCGAGCCGGTGCGCGCCCGGTACAGCGTCATGGTTTCGCCCGATTCAGCCTTGACCGTAAAGATATGCTTATCGATATATTTTTCGCCGGAACCGTTTCGGCAGCCGCGAAGCGTCTTTCGCTCCGCCATGATCCGCGCGATCCGGTATTCCTTTCCGCGCCAAACGAACGCCATCGGAACGCCGGGTGAACCGGTCGCCATCGCGGCCGCGTTGAAGGAGCCGGCAACGGGAGTCACCGGCTCGCTGATCAGTTTCTCTGTAAGTCCGCCTGAATCAGATGAAGGTGACATCTTCGGTGCCGCTGCCGACATATCCGATCTCGTAGGCGGGAAAGCCTTCCTTGTTGAGGAATGCGATCGCGTTCGCGGCGTCAGCCTTGCCGACTGCGAGGAGAAAGCCGATTCCCATGTTGAACGTATAGTACATTCGCGCGGGATCGGCTCCGCGCCGAACGAGCTCGTCGAATATCGGTGGCACGGGCCAGCTACCCTTCTTGATGCAGGAGATAAGGCGAGCCTTGCCGTGCGCGTCACCGTGCACGCCGCCGGTCGGGTACATGCGCGGGATGTTCTCGTGGAAACCGCCGCCGGTGATGTGCACCATGCCGTGGATGTCGATTTTTTCGAGAAGGCCGAGCACTGGCTTTACGTAGATCCTGGTGGGGGTAAGGAGGGTTTCGCCGATCGGCCGTCCGTTAAAGTCGTCGTTGACGTTCGTCACGAGCTTTCGGACAAGGCTGAATCCGTTCGAGTGGACGCCGCTTGACGCAAGCCCGATAAGAACGTCTCCTTCCTTGATCTTCGATCCGTCGATGATCTTCGATTTTTCGACGATGCCGACCGAGAAGCCCGCGATATCGTATTTCCCTTCGTCGTAGAATCCGGGCATCTCCGCGGTCTCGCCGCCCATGAGCGCCGATGCTGCCTGCAGGCAGCCGTCCGCGACGCCCTTTACCATCTGACCCGCGACGTCCGCGTCAAGCTTGCCGCACGCGAGGTAATCGAGGAAGAAAAGCGGCTTCGCGCCGTGGCAGAGCACGTCGTTCACGCACATCGCGACGCAGTCGATACCGACGGTGTCGTATTTCTTCATCTTGAACGCGATGTCGAGCTTCGTGCCGACTCCGTCCGTTCCGGATACGATGACCGGTTCCTTGTATCCCGCCGGAACCTGGAAGAGCCCGGCAAAACTGCCAAGGCCGTTCAGTACCCCGGGGATCATCGTGCGCTTCGCGCTTTCCTTGTAGTTGTCGACGGCGCGGTATCCTTCCTCGACGTCAACTCCGGACTGCCGGTAATCTATCATCGTGCTCTCCTCGAAAAGTATTGTAAATAACAGTCAAAAAAAGTTCTTGCAAATTGGTCGCCGTGGAATTAGCTCTATTCTTGGTACATCCACGCGAATTGGGCAAACTACCGTTTGCCCAATGGATCGCCGTGAAGAATCTGACGTTTCGTCAGATTCTTCAAGAGAATTAGGAAAGCTATCGCTTTCCTAATTCTCCAATCATCGGCATCGGATATTCGCCCAGGAAGCATCCCTGGCAATAGCCGCAGTTGCTTGCGCCTGTCGGCGAAAGTCCGTTCTCGCGAGATATCGCTTCGCGCGACGCGCCTTCGCGGTGCTTGCTATGCTTGGTGTTGCCTTCCATCGATACGCTGTCCTCAAACTCGCAGGACTGAAGCGCCTCGATCATCCCTTCCATCGAAATAAAGGCGAGCGAGTCGGCTCCGATCGCGTCCCTGATCTCGTCTATTTCATGCTGGGCCGAGATGAGGTCGGCTCTGGCGGGCGTGTCGATACCGAAGTAACAGGGATACTTTACCGGCGGGCTCGAGATGCGGAAGTGCACTTCCTTCGCGCCCGACTTGCGGAGTATCTGGATAAGGCGGCGGCTCGTGGTCCCGCGGACGATCGAGTCGTCGATGATGACCACGCGCTTTCCCGCGACGTCGCTCTTGAGGGCGTTCAGCTTGACGAATACCATCGCCTCGCGCTCCTCCTGGCTCGGCGCGATGAAGGTTCGGCCGATGTACTTGTTCTTGACGATACCCATCGCGTAGGGAATTCCCGACGCATGCGAGTAACCCATCGCGGCGCCGAGTCCCGAGTCGGGGACGCCGATGACGACGTCTGCCGCGACGCCCGATTCCCGCGCGAGCACCTCGCCCATTTTTTTGCGCGCCTCGAGGACTCCGATGCCGTCCATGATCGAGTCGGGGCGGGCGAAGTACACGTACTCGAACACGCATACCTTTTTAGAGGTCTTCTCTCCGAAGTTGAATGAAAGCACGCCGTCGTCGTTGATGATGACGATCTCGCCCGGCGCGATATCGCGCACGAGCTCTCCGCCGATCGCGTCGATGGCGCACGACTCGCTCGCGAGCACCCAGCCGTTCTGGATCTTGCCGAGGCACAGTGGCCTGATTCCGTTCGGGTCACGCGCGCCAATCAGCGTTTTTTCGGTCATTACGCAGAGGGCGAACGATCCCTTGATGAGCTGGATGGTGTCGGTGAGCGCGCGCTCGAGCCCTTTCTTGTAGTTCTTCGCGATCAGCTTGATGATGACCTCGGAGTCGCTCGTCGAGGTGAAGGTCGATCCGGTTTCCTCGAGGAACTCCTTCATCGGCTCGGTATTCACGAGGCTTCCGTTATGCGCGACCGCGATCGTGCCGAGCTTCGAGCGCGACACGAACGGCTGCGCGTTCTCTATGGTCGCCTTTCCCGAGGTCGAGTAGAGCACGTGCCCGATCGCGACGTGTCCCTTGAGCTGTGCGAGGTTTTCCTTGTTGTAGACGTCCGCGACGAGGCCAATCTCGCGAAAGTGCTCGATTTTTTCCCCGTCGCCGACCGCGAGACCGGTCATTTCCTGCCCGCGGTGCTGCAGGGATTGGAGCCCGTAGTAGGCGAGACGCGACGCGGTATTGTCATGGTTCGAGAGGTAAATCCCGATGACGCCGCAGTGATCCTTCAGCTTGTCGTTGTCGTCGAGCGCGAGCGATGTGTCCATTGTGTCCCTTTATCGTTACTTGGAGATGCGGTTGAATATCTCGACGTAGGCTTCTTTCACGTTTCCGAGATCCCTGCGAAAGCGGTCCTTGTCGAGCTTCTCGTTCGTCTTCGCGTCCCAGAAGCGGCAGGTGTCCGGGGATATCTCGTCCGCGAGGATGATCTTGCCCGATGAGTCCTTTCCGAACTCGAGCTTGAAATCGATGAGCTTGATCCCGCGATCCCAGAAGAAAGCAGAGAGGATTTTGTTGATCTTGTCCGTCATCGCGTAGATGGTTTTGAGTTCCTTCCAGGTCGCCGCTCCGATCGCGACGGCGTGATAGTCGTTGACGAGGGGATCGCCGAGCGAGTCGTCCTTGTAGGAGATCTCGAACACGGTCGTCTTGAGCGCGCTGCCTTCGGCAATGCCGAGCCGCTTGGAAAAGCTTCCCGCCGCGACGTTGCGCGTGATGACCTCGAGCGGAACGATGCTCACCTTCTTGCAGAGCATCTCGCGGTCGGAGAGCTTCGCGATGAAATGGGTCTTGACGCCCTTTTTCCCGAGGAGCTCGAAGAGTCCCGTAGTGATGCTGTTGTTCAGCACGCCCTTCGAGTCTATCTGTCCCTTCTTTTCGCCGTTGAACGCGGTGGCATCGTCTTTGTAGTCGATGATGACGAGGTCGGGATGGTTGGTGGCGAACACCTTCTTTGCCTTGCCTTCGTAGAGCTGCGCGCCCTTGACGAGATTCTTCACGATTTCGCTTGCATTCTTGCCCATGTTTTTTCTCCCCGGTGAGTTTAGCCTAATACGCGCGGATCGAGTCCCGCGCGCGCTTCATCCTTAAGTTGTTTTCTGAACGCGACGAGTTTTGCCTTGAGTTCGGGATACTTGATCGCGAGGATCTCGCATGCGAGGTATCCCGCGTTCGCCGCGTTGTCGAGCCCGACGGTCGCGACTGGTATCTGCTTTGGCATTTGAACGATTGAAAGGAGTGAGTCGAGCCCGGCGACCTTGCCGCCGTCGAGCGGCACGCCGATTACCGGGAGGACCGTCATCGACGCGATGACCCCGGGGAGGTGCGCCGCGAGGCCCGCGCCGGCGATTATCACCTCAGTGCCGTCCTGTTCCGCCTTCGCGACGGTTTCGGCGAGGAGTTCTCCTGAGCGGTGCGCGGAGATTATATAGGAAGAATAGTCAACCCCGAACTCCTTGAGCACGGCGGCGGCTTTCCTCATGGTTTCTGTATCTGATTTTGATCCGAAGAAGATGCTGGCTTTCATGTCTGACTGTATCACAGGTGATTACGATTTTTCAAGTCTGCGTAAACCGGTTTCAGGCGGGTTAAAAAGTGTTTTTTTGAGGGTTTCCCCATTAATTGCTATCTTGAGCCCACATCATTACAATAAAAGGGTAATGACAAGAAAACGCGCGACTATCGGGGTATTGCTCGCCAATATCGATCAGGGGTACCAGCAGGAAATCTGTTCCGGCGTGGAGGATGCGGCGAAGACGCTTGGCCTGAACGTGCTTATCCTGAGCGGTGGCAGCATTCGATCCCCCTACAAGTACGATTCCATGCGGAACTATCTCCACGGTTTCCTCCATCCGGAGAACTTCGACGGGTTGGTGCTGGTCTCGACGACGGTCGGCTGCTATTCAGGCTTTCAGGCGGTGGTCGATCGTTTCAAGCCGCTGATCGACGCCTTGCCCACGGTGAACATCGGTTCCCCGTATCCCGGCCTCACCTCGGTCTCGGTCGACAACCGGAGCGGCTTTCGCGACGTGATCGAGCATCTGGTCACGGTTCACGGCAAGCGGAACTTCGTCTACGTTTCCGGCCTCGAGACAAGCGTGGACGGGATTGAGCGCAAGGAAGCCTTCCTTGCGACCCTGGCGGGATTCGGCCTCGTGCCGGTGTGGGACGGGATCATCGCGGGTGATTTCAGCTATGACGTGACGACTGCCGCCTTCAGCGATTGGCTTGACAAGGGCATCCCGTTTGACGCGGTCGTCGCCGCGAACGATGAGATGGCGTTCGCCTGCCATGACGTGCTCGTCTCTCGCGGTATTCGAGTCCCGGACACCGTTGCCCTGACCGGGTTCGACGATACGGTCAACGGCCTTTTTTATACGGTTCCTCTTACTTCGGTTCATCAGCCCATCCGGGAGCTCGCGGGCGAATCGGTTCGCCTTCTTTCGCAGATGATGATGGAGCGCGCTGCGCCCGAAGACATCCGCTTTCCGACAAACGCGGTCATCCGCCAGTCCTGCGGCTGCGTCTGCAGTTCGGTATCGCGCGCGCGGAATCGAGCATCGGAGGCTCGAACCGTCGACGACGAGATGCGTGGGCGGCTCGAATCGGCCTTTCGTGATTTCCGCGAAGGGGCTACCTCCGCGCTTCCCGTTTTCCTTTCACTCTTCCAGTCCTACATCCGCATGACGCCGCCAGGGCCGGAATATTTCATAGAACTGGGAACCCTCGTTTCAGACTTCGAGCGATCCCTCTGGAATGACCCGAAAGCCGAAAGCCGGCAAGCCTGCGAGGATGCGCTCCAGCAGGTAAAGATCTTGATAATGCAGCAAGCGGAAGTGAATCAGGCGAATCTTCGAATCGCCTTTTCTTACCAGACCAGACGTACGCAGTACTCGATCGCGCGGCTGACGAGCGCCTTTGGCTTGAAGAAATTCCTTGACCAGATGAATCGGTCAATGCCCGAGATCGGCGTGGCGAGCTGTTTTTTGTCGCTCTTCGTTCCCGGCACCGATAACGCGCGGGCCAAGCTCGTGTTTGCGCGCCTTGCCGGCGAGAATATCGCCCTTCCCGAGGAAGGTATCGAGTTCGCGACGACCGACTTCTTCCCTCGAAAGCTTATTCCGGACGACGGTCGCTTTGACTTCTTCGTCGAGATGGTCTTCCACGACGACGATCAAATGGGGATTCTCGTCATGAACGCGGGAGGGAATTCCCTCAACGACGCGCTGACGGCGCAAATCCGAAGCGCGCTTCGAGCGTCGCTCCTTATGGACGAGCTCGCCTCGAAGGACGCAAGCCTCTCTGTAGCGATTACCGAGCTTAAGGCGCGCGCCAAGGAGCTTGAGGAGGCGAACGTCAGGATCACGCATGACCAGGCGCAGCTTGTCGCGTCGGAGCGGATGGCCACGCTTGGCCGCCTGACGGCGGGCATAGCGCACGAGATGAACACCCCGCTTGCCGCGGTTCGGGCCTCCCTGAGCGAGGCCGGTAAACTCGTGCGCGAATACCGCGATTCCGTGGGAGACCCCGACGTGACGGGCGAGGATCACCTGGCGATCGCGTCCGAGATGGAAAAGGCGATCGATCTTGCGACCCGCGCTGCTGAGCGCGCCGCGGGCTTCATTCGGGGCATCAAGGGACAGACGCGCTCGAGTGGCGCCCAGGATCCGGGCATTCCATTCGATATCGTAAAGGTTGTCGGTGACGTGACTTCCCTTCTCGCGCACGAACTTCGCCTTGGCAAGTGCCGCGTGGAATTCAGGGAGCCACCTGCGCCCGTCGTTACGATCGGCAAACCGGACAAGCTATCGCAGGTGCTCACGAATCTCGTGATCAACGGTATCGACGCGATGGCGCCCGACGGGGGAACGATCACGATAGGGCTTTCCGAGGAAAGCGGCTCGGCGATACTTGAGGTTTCCGATACCGGCTGCGGAATGAGCGATGAAACCCTGCAACGGATGTTCGAGCCGCTCTTTACGACAAAGCCATTTGGCGTCGGTACGGGCTTGGGCCTTCTGATCGCGCGCGATATAATCACGGGCGAATTTCTCGGAACGATCGATGTATCAAGCGTATTGGGAAAGGGATCCCGCTTTGTCGTCACGATCCCGCTTATCAAGGAGAATAACGATGGCCCGAAAATTCCGGAAAACCGGTGAGTCCGGCCGGACAATACTATTGGTCGATGACGACCGTGATTATCTCGAGGCCACGCGGCTGATTCTCGAGCGCGAGGGTCATTCCGTCATTACCGCCGATAGTGGCCCTGACGCGCTCTATGTCGCGAGGACGGAAGCGGTCGACCTTATGCTGCTCGATTACTGCATGCCCGGAATGACCGGCGAGGAGGTGCTCGTCGAGCTCCGGAAATTTAACCCGCTGCTCCAGGTTGTCCTGCAAACCGGCTACGCGAGCGAGAATCCCCCGCGTGAGCTCCTCAAGCGGCTCGATATCCAGGGGTTTTTCGACAAAAGCGAGGGGCCGGAAAAACTTCTGTTATGGACCGACGTCGGGCTCAAGGTCGCGAACGCGATGCAACTTTTGCAGAAAAGCCGCAAGGGTCTCGGGTACATCCTTTCGGCCACGCCGGAACTGTACCGGATTCAGCCGATCGAGGATCTTCTTCACGGTATTCTCTGGCAGGTTTCGGGTCTGCTTGGCGCAGCGGATCTGTTCCTGGCCGTCATGCCTCCCGTCACCGAGGGTTTCCTTGCCCTTCTCGAGGAAGAGCGGATGCGATTGCTGGTCCGAGCCGGCGTGGGAAAGTTCTCCGCGGGCATGTCCTTCACCGAGGCGGTACTCCCTTCCGTTTCCGGACTTCTCCACGAAACCCTCAGAAAGGGCACGTTCAATACCGCGGAGGGCATTACTCTCGTCCCGCTTTGCGTTGGCGATCAGACCCTCGGCCTTTTGTACCTCGAAAAGGAGGTTGTTAACCAGACCGATCGAGAACTCCTTTTGGTATTCGCAAACCAGGCGGCGGTCGCTATCCAGAATTCCCAGCTCTACGAAATGGCCACGATGGACCCCCTTACCGGGGTGTTCGTGCGCCGGTTTTTTAATCAGTGGGTCATTCGTACCCTAAAAGCGGCATCTCGAACGCTCAAGCCGATCGGAATTATCATGGTCGACATGGACAATATGAAGCCGATCAACGATACGGCCGGGCACCTTGCGGGCGACAAGGCGCTTATCGAGCTCGTGCAGGTATTGAAGGAATCGACGCGGAGTTCCGACTTTATCGGGAGGTTTGGCGGGGACGAGTTTTCCATCCTGTTGCCGGATGCGTCCCTCGAGGGGCTCGAACGGGTGGCACGGCAGATTCAAGATACCCTGAAGGATCGCACGATCGCGTATCAAGGCGGCGCGATTCCGCTCAAGGCGAGCCTTGGCCTGGCGCTTCTCGAATCGCCTGAATCCGTCAGCGAGCACGTTTCGGCGCAATATTGGCAGCACGTCGCGCGCTTCCTTTTGAACGAGGCGGACGTGAGCCTCTATGAGGCCAAGCGGGGAGGGAAGGCCCGCGCCGGTAAGCCGCGCCTGATCGCGTGGCCTGGTCCCGATTTTACCTTCGATCTTACGGGCGGCGATTGACGCTATCCGCAAGACCAGGGATTCCCGTGCCTATTTACCTCTGAGCGAGTCGATTTCCTTCTCGGTGATGCGTTGCCAGAACTGGCTTCTCCCGATGCCTAATCCGATTTCTCCGCGCATTTCGAGGGTTTCGACCTTGAATTTGGCGCCGTCGGCCGCGTGGAAGTTAATCTTGCACTTGTATATCTTGCCGTCCTTGGGGTCGATGATGTTACCACCGTCCCATTGGCCTATGCCTTTCATCGAGAGACCGAAGATGAAGGGGGTGTTGACGACGGTCATTTTGCTCACGTCCCCCGGTACGGGGAATCCTTTATAGGTACCGGTGCAGTCATCCGCGAGCGTCGAGTCATCCTGGTCGGGAACGGTGATGATTTCGCCATAGAGCATGCCATTTTTCTGGTAAATACGCCATGCGGCGGTTATCTTGCCGGTCTTTTCATCTATGCTTTTCCATAAACCCTCAACATAGTCCGAAGCGACGACCGTTCCGAGGATAAAGATCGCTAAAACGCACAGGGCAACCAGTTTTTTCATCAAATACTCCTTTATCGAGTCGAGTTATTTCTATATACTGATATCGAGAGTACCCGGATGTCAAACAAATTCTACTATATATTTAGATCGAGCGAGCTTTTCCTCACCAAGGATTATACGTTGCCGACTTCACTGCCTGAATCGCTTGCCGATTCGGTCATTGATTCCCTGGATCTTGTCCTATCGGGGCGCGCGGCGCATGCTGTCCTCCTGCGTGACGAAGTTCCCCGAGATTCGATCGTTTCGGCTTCAGTTTCAGGGTCTCACTCTGCGTCCGTTGACGGCCTGGACGGTTCCTGGATCAGGCTTCGTGCCCTTACCGGGTCGGAGGATCCTGTTCTCGCGCCTCTTTCCGCCCCCGCCTGCCGCGCGCTTGGCCTCCTTAACTGGCACAACTCCACGCGGTTTTGCGGTCGATGCGGCCATCCGCTCGAGGAACATCATTCGGAAATCGCGCGCCGGTGTCCTTCCTGTAATCATGTTTTCTACCCCCGGATTTCGCCCGCGATCATCGTATTGGTCCGAAAGGAAGGAAAGATCCTCCTTGCCCGGCACGCGGCGCGAAATCAGGAAGTGTTTTCCTGCATAGCGGGTTTTCTTGAGCATGGAGAGTCGCTCGAGGAGTGCGTCGCCCGCGAAGTCCGCGAGGAAGTCGGGATTTCGGTCAAGAATGTCGTCTATGCCGGAAGCCAAAGCTGGCCCTATCCCGATCAGCACATGGTCGCGTTCTATGCGGACTGGGCTTCGGGGGAGATTACCCCCGATCTCGCCGAGATTTCCGAGGCGCGTTGGTTCGATCCCGATAACTTGCCGAACTCCCCGATGCGGGGAACCGTTGCATGGAACCTTATCCATGGCGTTTTCGGCGCATCGTCCAAAAAGTGAACGGTTTGTGTTGACCCTTTTACACTGAAATTAGTATCTTTTTTTTGAGGTTGTTGATGAAGAAACACGCAGAACACGAAGCAGAAGCGCCGGTTCCGGAAATTCGCCCCGAAGAGGCGACCGCGATGGACGCGGAAAAGGGAAATCCGGAAGGAGCGGCACCAGCCGTCGAAGGCACAACCCCTGATGCCCAGAACGGGAAGAAAGACGGTGACGCCAAGGGCGAATCGGCCGATAAAGCGGCCACGAAAGCGCCCGATCAGGCGTTGCGCGTTGCCGAACTCGAGAAAAAATGCGCCGAGCTCCAGGATCAGTACCTTCGCAAGGCCGCCGATTTCGACAATTATCGCAAGCGCATGATCAAGGAGAAGCAAGACGCGATTGATTTCGCGAATTCCAACCTCCTTGTCGATCTCGTTGAGATTCTTGACAACTTTGACCGAGCAATCGCCTCCGCGGGAAAGCCCGAGGCCGGAACCCCTGCTGCCGCGTTCGCTGACGGTATTGGCATGATCCGTACCCAGCTTGGCTCAATGCTCGAGACCAAGTATAACTTGGCCTATTATCCGGCCAAGGGTTCGGCTTTCGATCCGAACCTTCACGAGGCGATCGCGACCGCGGTTTCTCCCGACGTGACCGAGGCAACCGTCGTTGAGGAATTCGTCAAGGGATACAAGCTGAAAGACCGGATTATCCGGCACGCGAAAGTAATGGTACATACCCCCGCCTGAAGACGGGAATGAAATAAGAAGATAAAGGAGATTATATACTATGGGAAAGATTATCGGCATTGACCTTGGAACGACCAATTCGTGCGTTGCCGTCATGGAAGGCGGAGAGCCCGTCGTCATACAGAACGCGGAGGGCGGACGCACCACGCCGTCGATCGTCGGCTTCACCGCCAAGGGCGAGCGCGTCGTCGGTCAGCCCGCCAAGAACCAGATGATCACCAATCCCGACAAGACCGTCTACTCGATCAAGCGCTTTATGGGGCATCGCTACGGCGAACTCACCGGCGAGGCGAAGCTCGTCCCGTTTAAGGTCGTCCCCCAGGGCGACGACGTCCGCGTCGACATCGACGGCAAGCTTTACTCTGCCCAGGAAATCAGCGCGTTCATCCTTCAGAAGATGAAGAAGACCGCCGAGGACTATCTCGGCGAGGAGGTCACCGAGGCGGTCGTCACCGTTCCCGCGTACTTTAACGACGCGCAGCGCCAGGCCACCAAGGACGCCGGCAAGATCGCCGGTCTCGAGGTCAAGCGCATCATCAACGAACCGACCGCCGCGTCGCTCGCCTTCGGTTTCAACAAGGATTCCAAGAAAGAAAAGACCATCGCCGTGTATGATCTCGGCGGCGGTACTTTCGATATTTCCATTCTCGAGCTCGGCGACGGCGTCTTCGAGGTAAAGTCCACGAACGGCGACACCCATCTCGGTGGCGACGACTGGGACAGGCGCATCATGAACTGGCTCGTCGAGGAATTCAAGAACGATACCGGCATCGACCTCTCGAAGGACCGCATGGCCCTCCAGCGCCTCCGCGAGGCCGCCGAGAAGGCGAAGATCGAGCTTTCCGCGGTCACGAACACCGAGGTCAACCTCCCGTTCATTACCGCCGATGCCTCAGGCCCCAAGCACCTTCAGAAGAGCCTTTCCCGCGCGAAGTTCGAGCAGATGACCGAAGACCTCTTCGAGCGCACCAAGGAACCCTGTCGCAAGGCGATCAAGGACGCGGGCGTTACCATCGACCAGATCGACGAGGTTCTCCTCGTCGGCGGCTCTACCCGCATGCCGAAGGTTCTCGAGATCGTAAAGGCCCTGTTCGGCAAGGAAGGCTCGAAGGCCGTTAACCCGGACGAGGCGGTCGCGGTCGGCGCGGCGATACAGGGCGGTATCCTTGGAGGCGACGTCAAGGACGTCCTCCTCCTCGACGTTACCCCGCTGTCGCTCGGCATCGAAACGATGGGCGGCGTCTTTACCCGCCTCATCAACCGCAACACGACCATCCCCACCCGCAAGAGCCAGGTCTTCTCGACCGCGGCCGACGGGCAGTCAGCGGTTTCCATTAACGTCCTCCAGGGCGAACGCGAGATGGCGGCCCAAAACCGCACCCTCGGCAAGTTCGACCTCGTCGGCATCCCGCCCGCTCCGCGCGGCGTCCCGCAGATCGAGGTAACCTTCGATATCGACGCGAACGGCATCGTCCACGTCACCGCGAAGGATCTCGGCACCGGCAAGGAGCAGAAAATCCGCATCGAAAGCTCGTCGGGTCTTTCCGAGAGCGAGGTCGAGCGCATGGTCAAGGAAGCGGAGGTGAACGCCGCCGCGGACAAGGCCGAACGCGAGAAGGTCGATACCCGGAACGAGGCTGATTCGATGATCTATCAGACCGAGAAGACGCTCAAGGATATGGGCGACAAGGTCAGCGGCGCCGACAAGGAAAAGATCGAGGTCGCGGTCGCCACGCTCAAGAAAGAGCTCGAGGGTGGAAACATCGAGTCCATCAAGGCGAAGACCGAGGAACTCAAGCAGGCTTCATATAAGATCGCCGAGGAGATGTACAAGAACCAGGCTGCGTCCGGCCAGGCCGGCCCAGATATGGGCGGCGCGGGCCCCGATATGGGCGGAGCGCAGGGAGCCGGAAGCGCAGGCGATCAGAGATCGCAGGGTTCCGGACCGAACAAGGGCTCGGCCGACGACGTCGACTACGAAGTGGTCAACGACGATAAAAAGTAATTTCCGTACGCGGCAGTGAAAATCCGGGGCTTGGGCGCGTTTGAGAGGCGTATCGCTTCTTGAACGGCCTTCGCGCTCCGGATTTTTGCCGTTTATGCGCGTTTTTAACCCTCTCGATTGGAGTTTCCCGTGGCAGCGAAAAGAGATTATTACGAAGTACTCGGCGTTCCTAAAACCGCCTCAAAAGACGAGATCAAGAAAGGATACCGGAAGCTTGCCGTTCAGTTTCATCCCGACAAGAATCCCGGGGACCATACCGCCGAGGAAAAATTCAAGGAAGCCACCGAGGCCTACGAGGTTCTCGCCGACGAGCAGAAACGCCAGATTTATGACCAGTACGGCCATGCAGGTCTTGAGGGAATGGGCGGCCCTGGCGGCCCGGGAGGGTTTGACCCCAGCGCGTTCCAGGGTTTTGAGGACATCTTTGGTGATTTCGGCGGTATATTCGAGAATCTTTTCGGCGGAGCTACTTCAGGGCGACGTCGCTCGGGCGGTCGCGGTGGGGCAAGCCAGGGCGCGAGCCTTCGGTATGACCTCCAGATAGATTTCAAGGACGCGGTCTATGGTACCAAGGCCGAGATTCAGTATTCACGGAACGAGGCGTGTCCCTCCTGTAAAGGGACGGGCGCTTCGGGCGGTTCCGGCCGCAAGATGTGCACTACCTGCCAGGGGGCGGGACAAGTCAGGCATAGTTCGGGCTTTTTCTCCATCGCGTCGCCCTGCCCGACCTGTAACGGAGAGGGAACCATCATCGAGAATCCCTGTCGTGAATGCGGCGGTTCCGGGGTGCAGAAAAAACGCCAGAAGATACTCGTCACGATTCCGCCGGGAGTTGAGGACGGAAAACGCATCAACATCCCCCGGCAGGGCGACTCAGGCTCTGGCGGCGGCCCCTATGGCGACCTTTTCGTCTTTATCCGCGTAAAGCCGCACCAGCACTTCGAGCGTTCCGGCGCAGATCTCTATTGCGCGATCCCGATCTCGATGACCCAGGCCGCGCTCGGATCCGATATCACCATTACCGCGCTCGACGGCAAGCAGCTCAGGCTGAAGATCCCCGCCGGGACGCAGAACGGTAAGCTCCTGCGCATCCGCGACGAGGGCGTGCCGCTCGCGAACGGACGAACCGGCGATCTGTATATCAAGATGATAGTCCAGGTACCGACCAAGCTTTCCTCGAAGGCGAAGTCTCTTTTGGAAGAGGTATCGAAGCTTGAGGGCGAAAACACCTCCCCAACGCCGGTAGCGCTCGCGGATCTGCAGGGCTGACACAGTCGGCAAAATGTTTTTTCGCTCAAATCACTGGAAATATGCTATAATCCTATTCGCTGTCTGGCGATAAGATACTAGGGAGTCGGACGCTGCCTTTCGTTCAGTCGGAAGGCGGTTTTTTTATGATTCCGGCCGTATCCGGACGCGGATATCCGCGACGGGAACTGCCGTAACACTCTCTTGCAAGAGGTACATCAGGATGATTCAGTCCCGGAAACGGCTTTCAATGCTGGCGATCGACATACTTGTCGGTCTTGTCTTTTTCTTTTTCGTCTTTATTTTATTCCCGCAATTTGCCTTCATCGGGCGGTTTATCTCCGGGGCTATCGTTTTCTTCATCGTCGCGACCATCGCGTCGCTCGCCACCCGCGAGATATGGGCGCGACAGGAACGCGCGGTTTTCCAGGCTGGTGATTCCCGCTTGATGATCGATTTTATCGACCGTCTGCGATTCTCGTACACGATTGAGGACCTGATTGAATCGATCCAGGACGTGCTCGAGCACGACGCCGACTCCTCGGTGCTCTACGTAAATGCGGAGAATTCCTACGTTATTTACAACAGCACTACCCGCATCGCGACCGATCCCGAGACCCTCGTGGTCTTGAGCCGCAATTTTCCCGAAACCTGGCCCGAGGGGTTTTACCTCATCGATGAGGACCTTGGCCTCGTTTCGGATTTCAAGAAGGCGCGCGGCTTCTTCCTCGTTCATGGCATGATTCATTTCTACGTTCTGTGCCGTTACGTGAAGGTTTTCGAGCCGAGCGTGTTCGACACGATGCTGTATGAGTTCGCGAATTTCCAGAAACGCACGAAGACCATCATGCAGCTTACCGCGATCTCGGAACTCGCGAAGGAATGGGACATGGTCGCCGAGACGCAGATGTCCTTTCTTCCCCAAACGATGCCGAATATTCCGAAACTCGATATAGCATCCTACTTCCGCCCGCTCGTTAACGTGTCGGGAGACTTTTACGACGTCATACCGATCGACGAGAACCGCACCTTCTTCCTTCTCGGCGACGTTTCCGGAAAGGGTCTCGCGTCGGCGCTCATCATGGGCGTTATCGTCAATACGGTAAAGATCATCGACAACAAGGAAGACCTTCCGGGAGTCATCCGTGCGATCGATACCGCCATTAAGTCGATGCACCTTCAGGACAAGTACGCCGTTCTCTTCATCGGCATCATCGACACGAAGGCGATGCGCATCCGGTACGTTAATGCGTCCATGGCCGACCCCATCATCATCACGAGGGCGCCCGACGGGTATAAGATCAAGCCGCTCGGCTCGACTTGCAGCCTCGTCGGCATCATCGATCTCGACGAGATCCTTCAGGAGGAAATGCCGCTCTATCGCGGCGACGTGGTACTCATGGCATCGGACGGCGTTTCCGAGGTTATGGACGAATCGGGCGTCGAGCTCGGCGACACGGACCTTTACCTTAATACCGTCAAGAACAGCGCGCATAAGGGTGCCAAGCATTTCGTGAATGACATCGCCGACCTGGTCCTTTCATACAACGGCGACAAGAAATTACGCGACGACGTTACTATGCTCGTCGCAAAGATCGAGGAGTAACCATGAGCCTGCTCATATTCTGCTACATACTTGCCGCCTTTTTGTTTTTTTTCTCCTATTGGCTCGATTCCCGTTCCGAGAAGTCGGACGCCGCGTTTACGGGAATCACCCTGGCATCCGCGTTCGTGGCTCTTTTCGCGGGACTTGCCATTACGCTCGTCTACACCCGGAACTACAGGCTCAGCACCCTTTCGTTGCGCTGTTGCCTTATCGCTTTTGCGTACGTGACGCTTTCGCTTGTCAAATTCTCTACCACGATACCATATAAGTCGAAGCATCCGGTGTTGAACGCGTTCCTCACGATCTTTACCTTGTTTTCCGGGTTTCTCGTTTTTACGACCGTCGAGGCCATTCAGCAGACCGCCTACGGAACGTTTACCTTAAAAACGATTCCGTTCTATGGGTTCATGGATGGATTGGCGCTTTATGTCGCCCTTTTCATCGTCGCGGCCCCCGCGCTTGCCGTGCTGATCATGGTGATGCGCGCGATTGGCGTCCGTAGCCGGATCTATCGCCAGCGCATCCTCTTTATCGCGGCCTCCGTCTGCGTTGGCTTCGTCGTTTCCTTCCTTTTCTACAAGCTCTCGTCGCTCTACGGATGGGCGCTGCCTCTCGTACCGTTCGGCCTTGCGGTTATGCTCATGCTCATCTATCAATCCCTGTCGGTCACCACCCTCCTTGATCGAACCCAGGTATTCGCGAACGTCGTGAACTTTGCGCTCATGAGCCTCGCGGTGAGCCTTTCGGTCGGCGCGATCACGGCGCTTACCTACGAGGCCCTCAACGATTACGCAAGCGCGTTTGTGTCGCTCATCGTCATCGTCGTCGCGTTTCTCGTTCTTCGATACAAGATCTCTCAATGGATTCGACGTTTTATTCGCGTGGGGTCCGATTACGAGAAGGAAATGGAAGACGGCCTCGAGGCCATTGACTATACCGCCGGTTCCGACCCCGTTATCAAGAAGCTTGTCGGGCTTTTTGACCAGTACGTCGAGTCAAGCGAAATCGAGATCATGGTTTCCGACGACAAGACGAAGCTTCAGACCGTCTACTCGGGCCAAAACGCGAAGCATGAGCTCGCTATCGATAACAAGGCCCTCGACTTTCTCCTTGGCAGAAACGAGTCTATCGTGCTCAAGACGCAGGCGATTACCAATCACGTGTACACGGACGTCAAGGCGGATCTCCTCAAGATTTTCGACATCGTGCATGCCGACGCGTTTATCCTGATTCGCGAGGGGCACCGGGTCGTCGGAATAATCCTTCTTGGACCGAAGAAGCACGGTTCGGACTATACAGAATATGATTATACCGTTCTTTCGCGGCTTTACTCTCACTTCTTCCTCGTCATGTACTACCTCAAGAACATCGCTAACGAGGCTGTCGTCCTCACCGTCGACCGCGAGATCGAGTTTTCCGGACAGATTATCACCTCGATCCAGGAAAACATCGACCGGATCAACCACGAGAAGGTCGACGCGGACTTTATCACCCGTTCGGCGCGAAAGCTCGGCGGCGACTTCATAGACTTCATCAAGCTTGGAAACGACAAGTATCTCTACGTGATGGGCGACGTTTCCGGAAAGGGTCTCAATGCGAGCATGTCGATGGTCATCCTGAAATCCGTCCTCCGCACGTTCCTTACGGAGACCAGCGATTTCAAGAAGCTCGTCGTGAAGGTTAATCATTTTATAAAGAACAATCTGCCCAAGGGAACTTTCTTCGCGGGCGTTTTCGGCCTCATGGACTTCAGCACGAATACGATGTACTACATCAACTGCGGCGTCCCAGCGATGATGCTCTACACGGCCGCGTATAATAACGCGATCGAGATCCAGGGCGACGGCAAGGTTCTCGGCTTCGTCAAGGACGTGACAAAATACCTCAAGGTCAAGAAGATCGTTCTCAATCCGCAGGACATTATCCTCATGACCACCGACGGTCTTGTCGATTCGACGAACCTTCGAGGCGAGCGCTTCGGTAAGGACCGCGTGCAGCGGCTTCTCCTGGATAACCGCTCGTATCCCGCGGGACGCATGGCGCAGTTCCTGTGCGACAACCTTTCGGACTTCGTCTCGCGCGAGCTTGAAGACGATATCACCGTGCTCGTGTTTAAATATCTGGCAAGATAAGAGGGTATGAAATATGGAAAACATTTCGATTGTTGAGAAGAACGGGCCGAACTATTCGCTTCTCGAGGTTTCCGGAACGGTAAACTCATATACTTATACCGAATTTCAGGCAAAGGTCTATTCGCTGATCAAGCAGACTAACCTGGTTCTCGACCTTTCGCGCGTCGTCAACCTTTCGTCGTCGGGCTTGGGCGTCCTCATGGCTGCGCTTGACGACGGCGAGGAACTCGGGAATAAGCTGTACATAATGAAACCTTCCGAGGTGGTCAGGCTCGCGATCGAGTCGACCGGCTTTAGCGAACTGTTTACGGTAATATTCTCGTTGACCGAGGTTATCTGATTTTGGTCAAGACGCAGTACAGTTCGATACGTCTTGCCCCCCGCCTCGAAAATCTTCCAATCCTTGAACAGTTTATAGGGCAGTGCCGTTTTCTCGATTCTGGTCTGCGCTGTCGCGCGATCCTGGTCGCCACCGAGTACTTCGATAATATTATCGCGCACAGCCGCTGCTGCGGTTGCTGCAAGGTCTACATCGCGCTGTATCAGTCCCGCGATACGGAGATCGTCCTTCGATACCGGACGCGGAACTTTCAGGAGATGGTCAGGGCTTCGCGCGTCACGCTGCCTCATTACGACGCCGCGTCGGAACGATATCGCGGGCTTGGCCTTCTTATGTGCAAAAACCTTTCATCGTCGATTGTTTACAAGAAGGGCTTGCTCAGGAGTTCCGTTGTCATTATTCTGTAAAGACAATGCAACGGGAATTAATCGCATTTTTCGACGTTGACCATACCATCTCGCGCCGCGCTACCGCTCTTGCTTTTATTCGCGTCTGCGTCCGCCGGGGATACATCCGGTGGTGGTATCTTTTGGGCGCGCCGTTCGTGTATATCATGTACCGTCTTTCCAGCGTGAAAATGGGCGAGCTCTTTCGCCTGAGTCTGCCGAAGCTCCGCGGTATCACTCGCGCTGAATTCGAGGACGCTGCCCGCGAGGCCTTCACGCGATATCTTGAAAACGATCTCTATAGCGGCGCGGTTCGCGAGATTGCCGAGCTGAAAGCCCGTGGCGTTCGCGTCATTTTCGCGACGTCCACGCCATTCGAGGCCGTGTATCCGCTCGCGCAGTGGTGCGGCGTGAGCGCGAACGATATCATCGCGACGCAATTTGCGTATTCAGACGGAGTGTTCGACGGGCGCCTCCTCGGGACTCCCGTCTATTCGGGAACCAAGTGCGGGATCATTCGGGATTTCGCCGCCAAGAGCGGAACAGATCTCCATTTGTGTTCCTTCTATTCTGATAGCGTTCATGACGTCCCGCTCCTTGAGTTGGTGGGAAATCCCGTGGCGGCAAACCCGGATTTTCGCCTGCGACGGATCGCGCGCAAGCGAGGCTGGAAGATAAAGGATTTTTCAAAATGAAGAAACTTGCATGCGTACTTTGCGCGACGTTTGTTTTTGGTTCCTGTTTTTCCTCGGGAAAGGGAATGCCCGGCGCCGGTGCTGGTGCCGGCGCGTCGCTCGACGCGCAGCGAACCTTTGTCGTCCCAGGCTCGATTCCTCAGGGATTGATCGAGACCATCAACGCGAATCGCGCGGCGTTCATCGCCGATCTCGAAGCCGTCCTGGCGCAAGACGCGGAAGTAGCTTCTGTTGCCGGTGATCCCGCCGGTCCTATGTACGGCGGGCTTCTCTTGCTCATCGACAAAAAGCACGCTATCGCCGCCGAGTGGGTGCCTCCCGCTCTGGTCGCCGTCGCCGGCGGGCGTTCGTACGTTGCAGGTCGCGAAGGTTTGAGCCTTCGAAAACCAGCCGAGGTCGCGCTCGAGAGAATGGCGCGCGCGGCGAGGGTCGACGGGATAACGCTGGTCGTCAGTTCGACCTACCGTTCGTACGATTACCAAAAAAAGGTGTATGAGCGGAATGTTCGCGAGATGGGCGAGCAGGCGGCGAGCCGCGAATCCGCGAAGCCGGGGGAAAGCCAACATCAGCTCGGGACGGCGGTCGATTTCGGCTCGATCACCGACGAGTACGCCGCGACGCGCGCGGGAAAGTGGCTTGCCTCGCATGCGGGAGAATATGGCTGGTCCCTGTCATTCCCCAAGGGGATGGAAGCCGTCACCGGCTATCGCTGGGAATGCTGGCATTACCGATACATCGGAGTTGAGGCGGTCGCGTTGCAGGATACCTGGTTTGGCGGGAGTCAGCAGTACATGCTGGAGTTTATCGACGCATGGAGAAAATGGAAGGCGAGCGGTAACTGATCGTTTTAAACTTCAGTTTTCCGGCTGCTTGAGGTCCTTCGCGGAGAGGCCATATTGCTCTGCATGCTCGCCCTTTCCCGCAGGTTCCACGTGAACCATGATGTCGTAAACGTCGGGGATGCGATGGCGGATTGACGCCTCAACCTTTTCCGCGATTTCGTGCGCCTCTCGAACCGTTAGATCGCCCGCGACTTCGATATCAAGATCGATATCCCATGAGCTTGCCATCTTGCGGATGCGCGCGCGATGCGGATTACCGGCGCCCTTAACCGAGCGAACCGCGTCAAAGAGGGATCGATACAGTTCATCGTCCGCATTGCCGTCCATCAACTCAAGGTTTTGCTCGCGGAAGATCCCAACCGCCGATTTCATTACCCAAAGGCTGACGAGGAGCGCGGTGATAGCGTCGAGCGAAGGCATCTTGAAGAGCACCGAGGCGCCAAGGCCGACTAAGACCGAGCCGGATATAATGATGTCATTGGTCATATTTTTGGCGTTCGCGAGTATCATCGAGCTTCCTGATTTTCTTCCGAGGCGGTATTGCGTAAGCGCCAGTATGAGCTTGCCCACGATTGAGATTGCCGTCACGATGAGCGCGATGGCCCCCGGCGTTTCCGACGTCACGCCTTCCTGGAGCTTGCGAAACGCTGATTCAAAAAGCTGAAAACCGGCAAACATGATGATGAACGCGAGCGCTACCGTCGCGATCGTTTCTGCGCGGTGATGTCCCCAGGGGTGTTCCTTGTCTGATGGCTGGTTGATGATAAACCCGACCGACAGCGTCATTATTGCGATGGCGACGTCGGTGGATGAATCGATGCCGTCGCCAAGAACTGCCAGACTGCCGGAAATAAAACCGGTCGCGATTTTGAGCACGGCGAGTACGAGATTTCCGCAGAGCGCGATGAGCGCGGCTTTTCGAACAAGGCCTGTTCTGTCAGCGAGGCTTTTTTCCGGCATGATTCTTTTCTCCTATGCGTAAAATTCCTTGATCGCTTTTGCTATTGTATCGACGTGATCGCGGCTGATCCAGTAATGGGTAACGAGCCTTAATCGGTGATTTGCGTCGCATGGGTTTACGAGAATACCCTTACCTTTCATGAACTCGACGAAGGCCTCGCTGTCGATGGAAGGGTTTCGCTCGTGGCCAAAGAAAACCATGTTGATCTGGACGTCCGCCTGATCGATGATGATACCCGGTATTTCAGAAAGACGCGAGGCAAGGAGCTTCGCGTTTTCATGATCCCGATCGAGCCTGAGCCGCATTTCCTTAAGCGCGATGAGTCCCGCAGCGGCGAGAATGCCTGCCTGGCGAAGCCCTCCGCCCATTAGCTTTCTCTTGCGCCTTGCGTCGTCGATGAACTTCCGGCTTCCCGCGAGCATCGAGCCGACGGGCGCGCAAAGTCCCTTCGAGAGGCAGAACATTACCGAGTCGACGTATTGCGTGATATCCTTCGCCTGGACGCCGAGGCTTTCCGCCGCGTTGAATAGCCGCGCGCCGTCAAGGTGGACGGGTATGTGATTGCGGTCGGCCATGCGCCTGATTCCTTCCATGTCGGCGAGTGATATTACCTTGCCGTCGGATCGCGCGTTCTCGAGGCAGATGAGGCTGGTCGCGGGTTCATGTATGTCGTCGCCTATGCGTATTTTTTTTTCCGCGCGAGCGGCGTTGAGCGACTTGCCTTCGCAGTCAACTGTTCTGAGCTGGATGCCCGCGATGACGCTAGAGGCGCCTGCCTCGTGCTGTACAATATGGCATTGGTCGTCGAGGATAACCTCGCTGCCGCGCGGGCAGTGCGTAAAAAGCGCAAGCTGATTTCCAAAGGTTCCGGAGGGCACGAAAAGCGCCGCTTCCTTTCCGGCAAGGCTTGCCGCGTAGAGTTCAAGTTCGCGCACGGTCGGGTCGTCGCCATAGACGTCATCGCCGACTGGCGCTTTTGCCATGGCTTCGCGCATTTCGTCCGTCGGCCAGGTAACGGTGTCGCTTCTAAGATCGATGTAGTTCATAGTCAGGATACTGTAATACAAACCGACTGGCGAAACAAGACCCGATCGGTTCTTTTATGTTTCAGTAGGCGAACATGCAGGCGGCTCGACATGCAATACGCTGTCGTGCCTCACGATGTATGTGAGCATCAGAATCGCCGTCAAGGCGACGAGTGCGTCGACGATCGCCTGCGTGAAAATAAAACCGTTGAAGCCGAGAAACGCGTTCAAAATAAAAAGCAGCGGAATATAATAGATGCCCTGTCGCCCGGTCGAGAGGATGAGCGATGCCATTGCCTTACCGAGAGCCTGAAGGCAGTTCATCGTTATCATCGCAATGCCGATGAGCGGCGCCGCGCATGACATAGCCTTCAGGATGAAGGTCCCCTTGTCGACGACTTCTGGAATCGTAGAGAAAACGGCGATCAAGTGTCTTCCGAACGCGGTAAACACAATGAGCATTACGCAGCCCAGAACGGATGATAGTACCATGCTCGTCCGGATAAGGGAGACAAGCCGCTTGCGGTTTCGGGCCCCGTAATTATAGCCGAAAAGCGGTTGGCATCCGGTGGCGAGACCGACGAGAACCAGTATCATCAGGCTGTTGACTTTTGACGCGATTCCCATCGCGGCAAGAACCGTCGCGCCATATGCCGTCGCGAGGTTGTTCGTGAAGATTCCCGAGACCGACATGAGCGCGTGATTGATTCCCGATGGTATGCCGATCGAAAATATCTGGCGAAAATAATCGGATCTCCAGATATGGGAACCGAATGAAACTTTCAAGATCGATTTTTTTGCGTAACACCACAGGTAGAAAAGGAGCCCTGAGAGGTTCCCGATGACGGTCGCCCACGCGGCGCCCGCGATTCCCCACCCAAGCGTAAAGATCATAATGGGGTCGAGAACCATATTTACGACGGATCCGATAATCATGCCGATCGTCATATCGACGGCGGCTCCTTCCGCGCGGAGCGTAACGCCGACGGAGAAATTCATCATGATGAATACTGCGCCGACGATGAGCGGAAGAAGATACTCCCTTGTCGGGACGACGACGCCATCGCGCGCGCCGAGAAGCGCGATGACGGGATCAAGAAAGGAAAGGGCGACGGTGGTGAAGGCAATGCCCATCATCGCGGCGAGGAAAAACGAAAGGCCGACGACCTCGCCCGCCTCCTTTATCTTCTTCATGCCGATGAAGCGCGATATCACGGACGATGCGCCGGTTCCGATAACGCTACCCATCGCCATCGTGATCATGAAGAACGGAAATCCGAGGTTTGCAGCGGCGAGCTGGTTGACATCGTTCATCATGCCGATAAAAAAGGTGTCGACCATATTGTAGAGTACTTGCACGAGCATGGCGAGCATTACGGGCGCGGCCATCGTGAATATTGCGACGGGTACCGGCGCCTCGGCCAGTATCCGTATTCGGGAATCGTTGGTTTTCATGGATTTCTCCTCAGGATGAAAGAACGCACGCGCAAAAGTGCGATGATGGAATTTACCCGTTATGCGTCCTTGGGTCAACGCATGAAGCGCTCGTATAACAAAAAATTATCAAGAAACGCGATGCGACTTCCCCGCCGAGCCGAATAGGCTCAGTTTTTCGGTAACCGATGCCTCGATCGCGGCGACCTCAGGCAAGACGAGATCGGTGAGGGCGGTCTTTCCTGCCTGGAGTGCAGCGGCTGCGGCTGTGGCGCCTGCAGTATTTATGTCGGTGAAGATGTTTACCTTGCAGATCCCGCGCGCGATCGCGGTTTTGAAATCATCGTCCGAAAGCCCCGAGCCGCCGTGCAGGACGAGCGGGACCGATATGAGCGAGGCTATTTTCTCGATACGGTCAAAGTCGAGTTTCGGCTTGAATTTGTAGTGGCCATGGGCGGTTCCGACGGCGATCGCGAGCGCGTCGACTCCGGTGCTTTCCACGAAGTCCCTTGCTTGGTCCGGATCGGTGTAATATTTCGACGGATCGTCTAGAATCGAGTTTCCTTCCACCGAGCTTTCCGTGTCGCCGACATGCCCGAGTTCGGCTTCGATCGTAGCCCCGAAGCAGTGCGCGATGTATGCCATTTCCCTGGTTTTTCGCACGTTCTCCTCATATGAATCGGTCGAGCAGTCATACATGATCGACGAGAAGCCGAGCTTGAGCGCCTCAACGCACTTTTCCGCGGTGAGCCCATGGTCGTAGTGAATGACGACGGGAACGCTCGCGCGACGGGCCATCGGAACGAGAAAGTATGAAACGTCCTCAAGGGGGCCAAACGGGAGAAGGACTTCCGCGGTTCCCATGATAACGGGCGATCGGTTTTTTTCCGCCGCCTGGATAATTCCGCGCGCAAGCTCAAGGTTTACCGCGTTAAAGAGCCCGACCGCGTATTTTTGCTTTTTCGCGGGATACAGTACGTCATTCAGGTTTACCAGCATAATGCGCTCCTCTTACCAGCTTTTCTTCCAGCCTGCGTCTATCTTTTTTTCCAGGTCGGCGAACGACCTGAGACCGCCAAGCGCGTCGTAGCTCTCGACGCAGGAAGCGCCGGTCGCCGTCGCGAGCTCGAGGCATCGCTCAAACGGGTAGCCTTCAAGCATGGCGGCGAGAAACGCCGCGATGGTTGTGTCTCCCGCGCCTGTTGCGGAAAGAACCTGCTCGGGCACGTAACTTTTCTCGAAGCCATTGCGGTCGATCCAGCCTTCTTTTTCCATGCAGCGTATCCCTTCGAGCTGCATCTCGACTTTTTTCGCAAGACTCTCCATCTTCTCCCGCGTTGCCGTTCGGTAATAAAGCCCCTTCTTGCCGCATTTGATGAGGACTACCCTTGCGCCAAGCGCTATCGCGCGCTCTGCGAGTGGCGGGACGTCTTCATCGACGGAAAGAGCCGCAAGGGGATCCTCTCCTTGGGTGCGCGCGCGGATTCTCTCAAGCGCGCCGCGGTCGAGCATAAAGGCGAGCTCTTCGAAGCTGGGCATGAAAAAGTCAACGCTCGGGAGAGTGTCCGCGAGGATTCGTTCCCAGTTTGCCTTGCCTGCCTCGGATTTTTCGTCAACTGCGGCGAGATCGAGCGAGGTTATGATGCCCGCGCCGTCGATGGCGCGAAACATTTTTGTAAGCTCATCTCCTCCGTTCCGGAACATCGACGCCATGAGGGTCGGGTATCCAAAGTGAAAGAGGCTGCTTGAGCGGATTTTTTCGAAGTCGAGATCCGAGAAACGAAAGTCGTCGTTCGCGCCCGGATCATGGAGGAAGATCCTGTCGCACCCAGGGATCGCGATGACGACGGAATAAGACGTAGAGGCACCGTCTGAAACGATCATCGCGTCGCTTGAATTACTTTCGCGCAGGAGGGAGAGGATCATCGAGCCGAAAGCGTCCTTCCCGACCTTGCCCATGAGGCTTACATCGGCGCCGAAAAGCACCATAGCGAGGCCGGTATTTGCTACCACGCCTCCGGCGTGTATGTCGACGCCGCGTACCCGCGTGAGCGTTCCCGGAATAAGTATTTCATGAATGGCCTTTTGCGCCATAGCGGCGTTAGCGGAATCTGTCGGGAATATTGGGGTGATGTCGATGCAGATGTGCCCCGCGACGACTACCTTCGGCTTACTCATGCCTATAGCATACTTCGTCCCAATCGGTAGATTCAAGCCGTGGCGCGCGTTATTTTTCTGCTTGTCTACCGCACGAAGGCGTCGAAGGTTTCCCAGAAATTGGGGTACGACTTCCTGACGCAGGAGCCGTCGTCGATCGTCTGACCGTCGAGGGTAAGGCCCGCGATTGCGAAGCTCATGGCGATTCTGTGGTCATTCAGCGAAGCGATGTCAGCTCCTCTGATGCCATGTGGGTTTCCTTCAATGATGAGGTCCTTCCCGCTGATTCCCGCCTTGATTCCCATGCGCGAAAGGCCATCGATGATCGCCGAGATGCGGTCGCATTCCTTGAACTTGAGGTGTGCGACGTCCCTGAGCGTGCTTGGTCCTTGCGCGAAGGCGGCCATGACCGCGACGGTGGGAACGAGATCGGGCGTGTCCGAGAATACCGCGTCGATTGGCTTTATTTTTCCGCCAGTCACCATGATCCCGTCACTGACGAAGTCGACGGCGCATCCCATTGATCGCGCATATTCGACGATCCTTCGGTCTCCTTGCACGGAGTTTTCCGTAAGACCGCGAAGGAATATCTTCGCGCCCGTGATCGCCGCGGCGGCGAAGAAGTACGACGCGCTTGAATAATCCGATTCGATCGCGATCTTCGTCGCCTGATAGTGCTGTCCTGATTTTACGGTGATGGTCCTGTAGTGGTCGTTCGTCGCCTTGACGCCGAAGAGTTCCATCATCTCGAGCGTAATGTCGAAATACGGCTTCTCGGACATCTCGTCTGAGCAGGCGATCGTCACGTCCTCGCGCGCGCAGGCCGCCGCTATCGCGAGCGAGCTGAAATACTGCGAGGTTTTCTCGCCGCTCATCAGCGCATTTCCGCCCTTCAGCCCTTCGGGGTGGACGCGGAGGGGAGGGAACCCCTCGCGTTCCAGAAAATCGATCTTGCCCCCGAGCTGACGGACTCCCTGGATCACCTCGTTGACGGGGCGCTTCAGGAGCCCTTCCTTGCCGGTTAATGTGACGGGCCTTTTTGCGAGGCAGGAAACAGCCGAGAGGAAATTCATCGCGACGCCCGATTCGCCGCAGTTCAGGGTGTCTGAAATCGGGTCGAAGCTTCCGCTCGAACCCGTTACCGTGATCCCTTTATCGTCGTGAATGATCTCGACGCCGAGCGCCTTGAGGCATTCGATCAGGTGAAGCTGATCCTCGCCGAGGAGGGGATTATATATCCTCGTCGTTCCCGTCGCGAGCGCGCCGAGTATGAGCGAACGCAGGGTATGCGCCTTTGATGGGGGAACCTGGATTTCCAGTTCCATCCGCTTGATCCGTTCAATGCTGATCATGCAAAACTTCCTCTGCTTATGGTAACCAAGCGCGGACGTCGCTCGCGCGCCGGTCGGTCAAACGACTATGTTGACGATCTTGTCCTGAACGACGATAACCTTCTTGGGGGATTTGCCTTCCATGAATTTTACCGCGCCCGCCGTAGCGAGTCCGATCCGCTCGAGCTCCGCCTTATCGGTACCGACCGCGGTCTCGAACTTGTCGCGGATCTTGCCGTTTACCTGGACGACGACCGTGCACGTGTTATCGGCGCAGAGCTTTTCGTCCCAAGTCGGCCAGGCGACGTACGCGATCGTGTCCTTGTTCCCGAGCTTCTCCCAGAGTTCCTCTGCCAGGTGCGGCGCGTAAGGCGCGATAAGTTTCACGAATTCCGCCCACACCGCCTTCGGGAAGGTTTCGTACTTCGCGAGCTCGTTCGAGAAGATCATCATCTGGCTGATCGCGGTATTGAAGTTGATCGTGTCGGTATCGCCCGAAACCTTCTTGATCGTCTTGTGAAGGAGCTTCGTGAGCTCTGCGGCGTCGCTCGTCGAAAGGTCATCGCGCATCCCGTCGGTCATCGGCTTTTCGGAGAGCGCCCACACGCGCTCGAGAAATCTGCTTACGCCGATGAGCCCTTGAGTGCTCCATGGTTTTGAAACCTCGAGCGGGCCCATGAACATCTCGTACATGCGGCAGCTGTCCGCGCCGAATTCCCGGATAACGTCATCGGGGTTGATGACGTTCTTGAGGCTCTTCGACATCTTCGCGATAACGCGTTCGAGTTTCTCGCCGGTCGCGATCTCCTCGAACTGATCGGTCTCGCCCGCGACGGGACGAACTTCGTCGGTCGGCACGAGCGTCTTGTTTTTCCGCTGGAACGCGAACGAGGTTATCATTCCCTGGTTGATGAGGCGCTGGAACGGCTCTTTCGTGTTCACGAGCCCGAGGTCGAAGAGCACCTTGTGCCAGAAACGTGAATAGAGGAGATGCAAGACCGCGTGCTCGGCGCCGCCGACGTAGAGGTCGACGGGAAGCCAGTAGTCGATCTTCGATTTATCCGCGAAGGCCTGCGCGTTGTTCGGGTCGAGGTAGCGGATATAGTACCAGCACGAGCCCGCCCACTGGGGCATTGTGTTCGTCTCGCGCTTCGCCTTGCCGCCGCACTTCGGGCATTTGCAGTTTACCCACTCGTCGATCCCGGCGAGCGGGCTTTCGCCGGTGCCTGTCGGCTGATAGGTTTCAACCTGGGGTAGTTTCAGGGGGAGATCTTTTTCGTCCATCGGGACGATACCGCACTTTGCGCAATGCACGAGCGGGATCGGCTCGCCCCAGTAGCGCTGGCGGCTGAAGACCCAGTCGCGAAGTTTGTAGTTTACGGCCTTCTTGCCAATGCCCTTTTCGCCGAGCCACGCGATCATCTTGTCGATGCAGTCCTGCGTGCCCAAGCCCTCGAAGCCGGGGGAGTTCACGCTCTTCCCGTCGGCGGGCGTGCATTCGGTCGGGGTTGCGCTGTAGTCGCCCTTCGGTCCCTTCGCCGCCCACTCGGCCTCGCTCGCGACTACCTGAATGATCGGAAGGTCGAATTGCTTCGCGAACGCCCAATCGCGGTCGTCGTGCGCGGGAACCGCCATGATAGCGCCCGTGCCGTATGATATCAAAACATAGTCCGAGATCCATATCGGGATCTTCTTTCCGTTCACGGGATTGATCGCGAACGCGCCGGTCGCGACGCCGGTTTTTTCCTTTGCGAGGTCGGTTCTCTCGAGATCGCTTTTCTTTGCCGCGGCGTCGATATAGGCTTCGACCGCCTTCAGCTGCGAGGGTACGGTGATCTTCTTCACGAGCGGGTGCTCGGGCGAAAGGACCATGTAGGTCGCGCCGAAGAGGGTGTCCGCGCGTGTCGTGTAGATCAGCAATTCGTAGGATTCCGTTCCGGAATCCTTTGGAGAATCCGTGCCGGATTCTCCAGTCGCCGCAGGCGCCACTTTAAAGAAGACCTCCGCGCCTTCGCTCTTGCCGATCCAGTTTTTCTGCATGAGCTTCACGGAATCGGGCCAGTCGAGCCCGTCGAGATCCTGAAGCAGACGCTCGGCATACTCGGTAATCTTGAGGATCCATTGGCGGATGTTCTTGCGCGTCGTCTGCGTGCCGCAGCGATCGCACCGGCCGTCCTTCACTTCCTCGTTCGCGAGCCCGGTCTTGCACGACGGGCACCAGTTGATCGGGGTATGCGCCTCGTAGGCGAGGCCGCGCTTGAAGAGCTGGAGGAAGATCCACTGGGTCCAGTGGTAGTAGTCGTCGTCGCAGGTCGAGATCTCTCGATCCCAGTCGTAGCTGAAGCCGAACGCCTTGATCTGCTCGCGGAATTTGTCGATGTTCGCGACCGTGGTCGTCCGCGGGTGCGTGCCGGTCTTGATCGCGTAGTTCTCGGCGGGAAGGCCGAAAGAATCGAATCCCATCGGGTGCAAAACGGAGAAGCCCTTCATGCGAAGGTAGCGGCACCAGATGTCGGTCGCGGTGTACCCTTCCGGATGCCCGACGTGGAGGCCCGCCGCCGACGGGTAGGGGAACATATCGAGCACGTACGCCCGCTTGTCTTTCGGCTTGGTCGGATCCTCGACGGCCTTGAAGGTTTTATGGGTATCCCAAAATTTCTGCCATTTGGGCTCGATTGCCTCGAAAGGATATTTTGCCATGATACGCCTGCTCCTCGCGCGCGGGGAAAGGGCCTTCAAATGCCGCAAAACCCGCGAAAATGATGAATATATTCTATATAAATGCAGGATTTTTAGCAAGGATTCAGAAAAGAGGTAATGTCGAAAACGCGCGGCGTTTTCGACCGAGGCTGAAAGGGCAACGCGGGGCGCGATCGGGTCGGGCCGAGCCGCGGCCAAGGGGAGTCAATGCAGGGGCGAACGTTCGTTCTCGATCATGAGCGCGGATGTCGCGAACGACTGGACACACACGTCCTTGATGCCCGAAAGCGCGCAGCGCTCCCCCGCGCAAAGGAGGATGTCTTCCTTCTTCCCCCGTCCCGTGATCCAGAGCGATCCCTCAAGGCACTCGATCGCGCGGATTCCCTTTTTTCTCATAAGCGTTTCGCCCTTTTCGAGCGCGATTCGGTTTTCCTTCATTTCGGTTCTCCTCGACGTAACGCCATGGTTACGCACTCAGGCGAAAAAAAGAAGTTCCAGAAGGGATGATTATTCGCGTTCACCCGGGAAGCGGGCGGAAAGTGTGTCCTCTCGCGGAAGCTGAACTGTGTCCTACCGTCATGGGTGAATCTTGACTGCCTTTTTCGCCGACGCGTATACTGCCTCATGGACGAAAAGCGCATTCCCCGATACGAATCCCTCGCGAGCCGAATGATCGAGCTTATCGAAAGCGGCGCCTACAAGCGAGGCGAACGGCTCCCGTCGATCCGCGACCTCGCCGATTCCTTTCACGTCAGCGTTAACACCGCGCGCGAGGCATATGCCCTCCTCGAGAAAAAGCGGTATGTCGAGGCGGTTCCGCAGAGCGGGTACTACGTCTGCGACAATGCGACCGTGTCCAGTCCCGTCGCGCCCGATCCCGCTTCCATGGACCCCGAACAGTTTGGCCTTTGCAGGATATACAGCGTCTTGCACGACGGCGGCTCCGTCGACGAAGACGCCTGCGGCCTGGCGATAGCGACCTTATCGCCCGACATGATGCCGATCGAGCGGCTCCAAAAGTACGCAGTCGATGCGGTTCGCCTCCACGCGAACGATTCCTTCCACTATCAGATGGCACCGGGCTACGGTCCCTTGCGCGAACAGATCGCCATTCACGGCCTTTCAAGCGGCACGCGGCTCTTGCCCGATCACGTCATCGTTACCTCGGGTTGCCAGGAAGGCGTCTATCTCGCGCTTGCCGCGGTTACCTCGCCGGGCGACACCGTCGCGATTGAAAGCCCGATCTATTTCAGCGTCCTCGGCCTTCTCGAAAGCCTTCACCTCAAGGTGCTGGAGATCCCCTGCTCCCCGGAGGAGGGAATGCACCTCGAGACGCTCGCCTTCGCCCTCGAGCGGTACGACATCGCGGCGGTTTTCACGATCGCGAACTTCCACAACCCCACCGGCAGCCTGATGCCTGACGCGAAGAAGGCAGCGCTCGTGGACATGCTCGCCGATCGGGGCATCCCGCTCATCGAGGACGACATCTACGGCGATCTTTATTACGGGTCGGCTTGCCCGCGCGGCATGGAACGTCCGCGAACCTGCAAGTCCTTCGATACCGACGGGACTGTTCTCTACTGCTCGTCGGTTTCCAAAACACTATCGCCGGGCTTACGAATCGGTTGGCTCGAGCCGGGACGCTGGTACGCGCGCGCCGAGCGGCTGAAGAATCTCATCAACCTCGGGGCCTCGGCGATACCGCAGGTAGCGGTCGCGCTTTTCCTTCAGGACGGCGCGCTCTCGCGGCATCTCCGGAAGGTCCGCGTAACCCTGGGCGGCAAGATGGCCGCCATGCGCGAGTCCGTTTTGGCGCATTTCCCCGAGGGTACCCGCGTCAGCGACCCCTCGGGCGGGATGGTGCTCTGGGTGGCCCTTCCCGACGGGACTGCCTCGCGCGATCTCTACTCGCGCGCGCTCGAGAAAAAAATAATGATCGCGCCGGGCCACGTGTTCAGCTTTCAAAAGCGCTTCGACTCGCACCTCAGGCTGAACGCGGGCGTGTGGGAAGGCGGGACCGACGAAAAGATCCGCACGCTCGGTTGTATCGCGAAGGAGTTGTGCCCGGCCGGCCGAAGCGTATCTATCGCCGAAGCGTGATCGTTGCCGAAGTGCGTCGGTTTTGCCTATTTCCCCGCGAGATACGAAAGCTGCGTGGTTAGGTCCTCGGTTTCCTGTATCCAGAACGCGCGGCTTCCCCAGCCGGGAAATCGCGCGGCAAAGCCCGCGTCGTCCCGCTGGATCGCGCACCAGTTGAGGAAGTAGACGTGGCGCATGAACCGGAGCGGCTCGATGAGCTCCAGCGTCGCGCGGTTAAAGTCCGCGAACTGCTCGTAGCCCTCGAGTATCAGGTTCATCTCGCGCATCGACTCGTTCAGGTGTCCCGGAAGCAGGAGCCACAGGTCCTGCACCGCGGGACCGACCATCATATCGTCAAAATCGATTATCGTTATTTCCCGTTCCGCGCTCTCGAGGATATTTCCCCGGTGGCAGTCGCCGTGGATGCGCTGAAACGCGCTTTCGCTTAAGGAGTCGAAAAGGGGCTCGATGCGATCGAGGGCGTCGGTCGAGACGCGGACAAAATCCTCAAGGCAGTCGGGATGGATAAGGCCGTTTCCGGTCAGGTTCTCAATGTAGCGTGCGGTCGTCTCCTCAGGGGTGCACCGAATTCGCGTCGCTGCCCCGCGGGCTAGCCCTGCGCGATGCATGCGGCCAATTGCCCTGCCGGTCCTGATCCAGTCTTCTTCCGTTATGATGTCGAAGGTTCTTCCGGGACGGAATGGGAAAACCGCGTAGCGGATCTCGGTCGAGTCGGTGTCTTCCTCTGCCGCAACCTTGAGCGTTCCCACGGTTGCCCCGTTTTTTCCCGCGATCGGCGGAACGACGGGGATTTCCGCGTTCGCGCAATCGGCGAGAAAATCGTGCTCGTCCCTAATTGCCTCTGCCGACCAGCGACCGGGGCGGTAAAACTTGACGATATAGCGTTTCTCGTCGTCGTCCTTCACGCCGAAAACGCGGTTGATGTAGCTATTGTAGGTCGTAAGGCTTCCGTCCAAAAAGACGCCGCAGTGTTCCTCGACCGCGCCGAGTATGCGGTCGGGCGTCAGGGAGCCGAAAGGTGTGTTCATGCCGACTATCATACCACAGATGCCCTCCGGTTTCGCGTCGGTCTTGTAGACCTTCGGGAATAATTTTATAGTAGAGTCATGAACGCTTTCCGTGAATACCTCGAGCTTTTTTTCGTGTTTTTCCGCATCGGGGCGGTTACCTTCGGGGGCGGGCTCGCGATGCTTCCAATACTGGACCGCGACCTCATCAAGAGACGCCAATGGATGACGAGCGAACAGCTTGTGGACTATTTCGCGATAGGGCAGGCGACGCCCGGCATCGTCGCGGTAAACGTCGCGACCTTCGTGGGCTATAACCGCAAGGGCATTTCGGGGTCCATCGCCGCGACTGTCGGGATCGTAACGCCTTCGGTCATCATCATCACCTTGCTCGCCATGTTTCTCAATAATTTCGCGGACATCATGTGGGTGCAAAAGGCGCTTCGCGGCATCAACGTCGTGGTGGCCTCTCTTCTCATCTCGGCGATCGTGAGGCTTGGGCGAAAAACGATCATCGACTGGATTACCTTTCTGATCGCCCTTGCCGCCTTTCTCTCGATCGTGGTCTTTAACGTCTCGGGCGTCATTGTGGTCTTCGTCTCCGCGCTCCTCGGGCTCGCCATCAAATGGAGGCGAACGCATGATTAGTCTTTTTGAGCTCTTCTGGATATTCGTTTATGTCGGCACCTTTACGATCGGTGGCGGGCTCGTCGCGATTACGCTGATGCAGCAGGAACTGATCGGCCGGGGACTCATCACGCCCGAGCGGTTTTACAACATGGTCGCCATCTCGGAATCGACCCCGGGGCCGATCGGGATCAATATGGCGACCTATCTCGGGTATGAATTATACGGGGTTTGGGGCGGGATCATCACGACCGTCGGTACTGTATTGCCATCGCTCATCGTCATTCTCGTGATTGCCCGTTTTTTCGGAAAGTTCCAGGAACGGCGCGGGGTCAAGGCTGCCTTTTACGGCCTTCGAGCGGGCACGACCGGGATGATCGGCGTCGCGGCCTGGCAGGTTATTGTGATCGCTATCCTTAAACTTCCCGCCTTTGCGGCATCGGGAAACTGGCTTGATATACTGAGCTGGCCGGCTTTTGTCCTTTTTGCGGGCGTTTTTATCCTGATGCGGAAGATTGACGTGCACCCGGTCGTTTTTATCGCCTTTGGTGCGCTCTTCGGTGTTTTCTTTCTGTGAAAGTTTTTTTAAAAAAGCAATAATTTACGCGTTTAAATTTGGTTTTTTCGCAAAGGTGGCTTATACTAATGATATATGCAGGGTTTGGAATTCGCGATGCGAGTTTATTTTCCTGCCAAGGTTACTTCTAGTGAGGGGCAATCCCCATGGAACGGAATACTCCGTTCCTACGCTTCGGTAACAGAACATACGGGAAGGATCAGTTGAAGCCATAAAGCGTATCGCCTGAAAGTTTGGCGCACGCCGGTTTCCTGATGCCGTTCCCGTTTTTTTTGCCCAAAGACGCTGTTGCGTTGCAACTTGCGTTCCCGTGACCGCGCCGCGGCTGCGGGCCTCGGCTGGGCGCTCCGGTCACAAGTACTTTTTGATTCCCTGTCCCAGAATTCCCGCATAGAGTTCGATATACTGCTTGGCCGGGCTCACGTTTACCTTCGGTAGCAACACTTCCTCGATCTGAAAGAAACCGACGTCGGTGGACATCTCGACCGAAATGCGCACGGGTTTTTGCTCTCCCGCGCTGATTTTTACGCTCTCGATCGAATTAGCCGAGTATTTGTGGATATCGCCGGCCTTGGGCTCGGTATTGAGGACCATCGGTATGCGCGCGCGGCCTTTTTCCATGTCGCAGCCATCAGCGATCAAGATGAGCCCTGCCTCGACCGAGTTGATCCGGCGTGTTGCCATGTGTCCGATGATCCCCTCGAGGGCGAGCGAGCGTATGACAACCCGTTTTTCGAGGCTATCCGGATACACCTTCGCGAGCGTTCGCTCGATAATCGGCGTTGCGAGGGTCATGCTGAACAATTCATGGTCGGACCGGCCCATCGACATGCCGAGGTCGTGCAGAAACGCGGCGAAGATGATGGCCGAAAGGCTGTCGTCGAGCGTTCCCGCGTTTTCGGATTCGAGGCTGGTCTTGATCCCGGCCGCGTGGAGGATATTCATCATATGAACCGCGTTTCGCGTGACGGTTCGCATGTGTACCGGTCCGTGATCGTTGTACCCGAGCCGGACGATGGAAACGGTGTTCGCATATTCCTGCATCTCCTGCACTTCGACGTCATTCATCAGGATTTCCGCTACGTGCCGGGCACAACTTCCGGGAACCAGTTCTTCAAGTGTCTTCTTTTCAATTGAAATTTCTTTTGGTGACTTCATTATCTACAATATAATGATTCCTTTCCCTGGCAATCAAGGTTTACGCGGGAAATCGCCTCCTGCGCGGATCCCTTGATAGGCAAGACAGGTGTCTAGTATACTGTGCTCGTTATGGATACGGATATCAAGCAGGCATTGTTTCAGGCTCTTCTGGATTTGATGGAGGTCAAGCCGGTCAAGCGGATATCGGTCGTCGAACTGACCGAGCGAGCAAGGGTGAACAGGACCTCTTTCTATAACTATTACGAAGGCATCGACGACATGGTCCGGAAGATCGAAACCGATCTCTCATGCGAGCTTCGTGAAGCCCTGGTCGAGTACGAACGGCGCGGGAGCAGTCATGATAGCGCGGCGCGCCTGGTAACCTCCCTTTTTTGCTTTGTTGCCGAGAATTCACGCATTTTCAGCATCTTGCTTGACCCTGACGGCGACTATTTCGTCATCAAGAAGACCCTTGAGCTTTTTGCCGAATATCTGTCTCCGGAGCGCCCGGGGCAGCGCTTTGTGTTTCCGTTCATTACCTTTGGCTGCGTCGGTATCATCCAGCGCTGGCTTCTGGACGGCATGAAGGAATCCCCGGAGGATATGGCCGCGCTGACGGTCTCGTATATCGAGCAAGGCACCGGTCACCTGATATAGCCTTACGGCATCTTGTTTCCGAAAGAAGCGTGAATTATTCTTAAATCACTAGAGGACATAAACCAATGGCGAATCTTAAGCACCCGCCGGGAACCGAAGGAATTTTTTATCCACTCGACAATAGCGCCGTTTTTATAGCGTCTGTATCCGGCAAGTCATCGCCCTATATATTCCGCGTGTCGTGCGAACTGAACGATATCGTGTACCTTCCGGCGCTTGAGGAAGCCCTTTCCTCGGTCATGCCCCGATTTCCATCCTTGTCGACCGAACTGCGCTCAGGCCTTTTTTGGTATTATCTCGAGCCCCTTGCCAAACCGGTCAGCCTTCAGGCCGATACGCGGTACCCGGTGGAATACCATTCGCTTAATCGCCGTGACCGCCATCTTTTTCGCGTCAGGGCGTACGGAAACCGGATTTCGTGCGAGTTTCACCACATTCTCACGGACGGCGCGGGCGCGGTCGAGTTTCTCCGTTCGCTGGTCGCGACCTATCTGACCCGTCGCGGCGTTTCGTGCGATGACTGGGAGGGCGTCAAGAAACCTTCATCGCCCATCGTCCCGGGAGAGCTTTCCGATTCATACGCGGAGCTTTCCCCCGGGAAGATCCCGTTACCCGACGCGCTACCCGCGGCCTTTCACCTTCCCGGCCAGCGATACGGCGCGCACGCCTACCGGGTCATTACCGGAACGGTATCGCTGTCGGTCGCGCTCCGGATCTCGCGCGAAAAGGGAGTCTCGCTGACCGAGCTCCTTTCGGCGATATATCTCGCCGCCCTGCAGGATGTGCATGAAGCCGAAAACCCTTCCCGCTGGCACCCTCTCTGCGTTCAGGTTCCCGTGAACATGCGCCGTTTCCACCCCTCGGTAAGCCTCCGTAATTTTTTCCTTTTCATAACCGTCTCGATAGACCGGCGGCTCGGCCATTACGGTTTTCAGGAGATATTGGATCGTGTGCATTGCCTTTTCAGGCTCCATCTGACTGAAAAAGAACTGAATCGCCAGATCAGGCGGAATGTCGGAAGCGAGCGAAACATCGTTTCGCGGCTTTTTCCCCTGTGCGTCAAGAATCCCGTGCTCAAGGTGGTCTCCCGCTTTGCCGCCGAGCGGCCCTTTTCGGGAAACCTTTCGAATTTGCAATCCGTTTCCATGCCAGAGCCTTTCGCCGCCCATATCAGGCGATTTGACATCCTTCCGTCACGGCGAACCGGGATTGGCGCTACAATCGGTGTTGTCAGTTGGCAGGATGTCCTTTCGGTCACGGTCGGGAGCATGGCGGTAAGCCGCGCGTTTGAACGCCGGTTTTTCATCCGTTGTGTCGAACTGGGAATGCCGGTTCGCGTTGAATCGAATATGTAACGGAGGTTTATATGCCCTATTGCCCGAATTGCAGGGTTGAACTCGCGCCTGACGCGGAATTTTGCCCTCTCTGCCTCGGAAGGAGCGAAGCCGCGCCTGAAACGGCGAATCAGCCGCTTGTGTCGAAACCAGGCGTGGAACGAAACGCCGAGGAGTCGACGAAGCTCTCGCGCGACGAAAAAAGGCGGGTTGCCATGGAACTTCTTACGGTCAGTATCGTGATGGCCCTGACCGTGTCTCTGGCGACCGACGTGCTTTTTTCACATGGCTTTTCCTGGTCCCGGTATGTTGGCTTGATTTTGGCGATGGTTTGGCTTTTTTCGTTCATTCCGCTCGCGTTGTGGGGGCATACCTGGTATGTATGCGCGATTCTCGCCCCGGCTCTTCCGCTCGGCCTCTTTCTGTGGGGGTTTTTTTGCGGCAGCCATGCATGGTTTTTTCCGGTTGGCCTGCCGATTGCGCTGTGTCTTGAAATCGCGGTAATCGGCTCGATCCTGTTTTTGCGGCTTCAGCCCCGATGGGGGCTCAACGTGCCGGGCATCCTGCTTGCCGCCTCGGGTTTTCTATGCTGTGGCGTCGACGCGATCGTCCTTTCTTTCCGGAATGGCGCGTATGGGCTATCCTGGTCGATTGTTGTCGTCGTTTCCGTAATTCCGGTGGCGGGACTGTTTTTTTACCTGCATTATCGAATTCTGAAGCAAGCATCGCTCAAGAAGCTTTTTCGACTATAAAGAAATAATTTGGAGAAAATACACAAACTCTTTGTTTTTTAGAAAACTTGGGCTATAATACTTTCATTATCAAAGATTAATCCAAGTTGGGGGTTTGCCAGATATGAAAACAGTTCTTGTCGTTGACGATTCGCGTATCATGAGAAACATCGTCAAAAATACCTTTACTGCCATGAATATTCCATGCCAGTTCATTGAAGCCGGAAACGGTAAGGAAGCGCTTGCGCGTCTGGAGGAGCAGGAGGTTCACCTTATCCTGCTCGATTGGAACATGCCGGAGCTTTCCGGCCTTGATTTTCTGAAAACCGTCCGTGTGCAGGACAAGTATAAAAGCCTTCCGATTATTATGGTTACCAGCGAAGCGGCGCGGTACAACGTCATCGAGGCGCTGAAAAACGGCGCGACCGATTACATCATCAAGCCGGTGAACGAGAAAAGCTTCAGGGAAAAGCTTTCCAAAATCACGATCTAGGAGTAAGAAAGTGGAAAAATATATTCAACCCTTCGTTGACGTTTGCGAGAGCGTGTTTCGCGAGTTTATCGGCACCGAACTGGTTGCCGAGCGCCCTCATTTCGCTGACAAGAATGATCCCCACGATTGGGATGTATCAGCAGTTATCGGCCTCACGGGCGAGGCGCGCGGCGCCGTGGTCATTTCAATGAAAAAGCAATTGGCGCTCAAACTTACCGGCGTGCTTACGGGCGCCGAGCATCCGGAACTGGACGACGAAGTCGTCGACGCGATTGGCGAGATTATCAACATTATCGCCGGTAACGCGAAGCGCGGCCTCGAGGAATCCTTCCGGCTCGTGATTTCGTTGCCGACCATCGTGCGCGGCAAGGGGCATGCAATCCTCTGGCCAAACGATCAGGCTCGGATCATCCGCATTCCATTCAAGATTTTTGATACTGAAACATTCTGCCTCTCCGTCGCGATTGAAGCTTCGGCGGGGGCCTGATATGGCGATAAGTTCAAAAAATTTCTTCATGAATGTGATGACGAGCGGCAAGCCGCTCGATAGCAATACCGAAGGGTACATGGATACCCTCGTCCGGTATATGCTCCTCAATTCACTCATCTTCATGGGCGGCTCGTTTCTTTTCTTCTTCGGTTTTGAGAACTTCGTGCAGCATGAGATGGCGAAGGGTATCGCCGATATCGCGATGGGGATGATGGCGTTCTTCGCCTTCTTCGTGCTCCGTTCCCCGGCGCCCTTCATCGTGTCGGGTTTGATGACCGTCATTCCCTTCGGAACCCTCTGCGCGTTCTTCCTTGAGTCGGGAGGCGCACAGGGTTCGGGCGTTCTTTGGAGTTACTCGTTCCCGATGATGGCGATCTTCCTTCTCGGAATGCGCGCTGGTCTGTTTCTCTCGTTCATCCTTTTTGTGTACTTGGGGCTTGCCGTTTTCATCCCTGGCTTTACCGCGCGAACCTATCCGCTTGCGTTCGCGTATCGCGCGATCAGCGTTTATACCCTCGTTCTTGCCTTTACGGTTGTGTACGAGCAAACCAGGATCACGAAGGATAAGTGGGTCGCGAAGCTTACGCGCGCGCTTAAGGCCGAGCGTGACGAGATCGCGACCATGAAGGATAACCTTAAGACGGGCCTTTTCCTGATGAATCGCGATTTCCTCATTCAGCCGCTGTACTCGAAGGCGCTCGAGGACGTGCTTTCCGAGACCGACTTGCAGGGAAAGAGCTTTCTCGACCTTCTTTCGAGCTCGCTGCAGCAGAAGGAGCACGAGACGCTCATCGACTATTTTACCATGGTGTTTAACCGATCCTTCGACGCGCAGATGCTCGAGGACATAAATCCCCTTCACCAGCTTACGTATTTTTCCGTCAGCTCGGGTGACGAGAAAAAACTCCGGTGCTCCTTCGCTCCGATCGACCGCGAGGACGGCAACGTCTATATCCTCGGGACGGTCGAGGACGTGACGCTCGAGGTCGCGCTGCAGAAGCAGCTTTCCGAGGAGGAAGGCAAGCGGCAGGAGGAGATGCGCGCGCTGTTCGAGGTTATCCACGTGGAACCGCGCGTCCTCAACGACTTTATCGAGGACACCGAGTACGAATTCGACCGCATCAACTCTATATTGAAGGATTCCGAGCGCTCGTCGCAGAATGTCATGATCGAGATTTATCAGAGCGTACACGCGATCAAGTCAAACTCCGTTATCTTGGGCCTTAACAGCTTCGCGACCAAGCTTCACGCGCTCGAGGACGAGATCAAGGATTTCAGGGAGCGGCACGACATATCGTTCCAGGAGATACTTCACGTCACGGTCGAGCTCGAGAAGCTCATGAAGATCAAGGACGGGTTTAAGGACCTTATCGGCAAGATCATGTCGTTCAATATGGGCGAAAACCGTATGCAGGAAGAGCACGTTCTCGTGCAGACGCTTGAGCGCGTCATCGACAAAGCGGGCGCCGATCTCGGGAAAAAGGCGAAGCTCGTCGTCAAGGGAATCAATCCCCGGGCGATGGAGTATGGACCCCGTCGCGCGATCAAGGAAGTGCTCATGCAGCTCGTGCGCAACGCGATGGTTCATGGCATCGAAAGCCCGGAATCCCGCGCTGCGAACGGCAAGGACGCTTCGGGGATCATCAGGCTCTCGATCGAGCTCATCAGCGACAAGATCGTCATCCAGCTTACCGACGATGGGCGCGGGCTTGATTTTACCGCCATTCGCGAGAAGGCCGAGGAGATGAACCTCATTACCGACCCCAAGCAGTTTGAGGACCGCAATAGCCTCTTGCAGGTGCTTTTCATGCCTGGCTTTAGCACCGCGAAGGTTGCCGACATGCACGCGGGCCGCGGAATCGGGCTCAACCTCGTACGCGAGCGCGTGAAGGAACTGAAAGGCTCCATAAAGCTTCAGTCCGAGGAAGGCAAGGGAACTATCTTCCGCATCTTTATTCCGGCGGACGTTCACGCGGCCCAGGGCGTCGAGACGGCGTAAAAAACATTTTTTTTCGATTTGTTGCAAATCACGTAGCAAACTCCTATGCTTTAAGCAAAATGTTGGCTTGAAATAAAGTCTGCATAAGGGAGTGCTATATGAAGAAGCTTATCGCAATTCTTGTGGTTGCGTTCGTTGCCATGACGGCAACCTTCGCAATAGATATGAGCGCCGGTGGTGGATTGGTATTCGGGTCTTTCACCACCAAGCTATCAGGTTTTGATGGTTCAATTGATCAAACGGAAACCGATGGTATGTATGGCTTTTTTGGTTTCTTCGACGCAACCTATATTCAGGTCTCCATTGGCTATGACAAGGTCAATAGCGAAAGTGAGGTCGGCTCTATTGTGTTTGATTTCCTGGGAAAGTACCCGTTCCCTATTGGCAAGAAGTTTACTGTTTTCCCGCTCGCAGGTCTCGGCTACCAGAAGGCGGTGAGCGTTGAAGAGGGCATTGATGAAGCCGATGTCAGCCATTTTTACCTTAAGGGTGGTGTTGGTGGCGATTATGCCATTACCGAAAAGCTCTATGCTCGCGCTACCGGGCTCTATGCTTATTACCTCGACAATAGTTTTAATAAAGATTTTGAAGATGCTGGTGACGGCAAGCTTACTACGTACGGTTTCGAGTTTTCCGCCGCAGTTGGTTACAAGTTCTGATCGGGATTATTCCTGAAGATAGCCGCCCTGGTAACGGGGCGGTTTTTTTATGCCTGCGATTTTTTTTTTCGCTTTTCACTGCTTACCGCTGATTTTTTTTTATTAAAAGTGACATAGTTTCCTTTTACCCGTGTTACATGCTGACGGAAGGGCGAAGAAAATCGCCCCGAAAGGAGTATGTATGAAAAAGATCCTGGTAACGTTGTTCGTTATGTTTCTCGCCGTATCCGCGTCCTTCGCTCTCGAGATGAGCGCCGGTGGCGGAATTGTGTATGGGTATCAGACGATCAAGATTGAGTTCGACGGGGCTTTGTCGGCTCTCGACGAGACGCAGACCAGCGATGGGTTTGGCGTTTTCGGCTACTTTGACGCGACCTACGCTATGGTCTCGGTCGGCTATCACGCGGGTGAGCATACGGGATTTCTTGACTCGTCTATAGTCGGAAAATATCCGATCAAGCTGGGAAAGTGTGCGGTATTCCCGATGGCGGGCGCAGGCTACGCTCGGGCGGTTAAGACTGAAAGCGGTAAGTCTAAAGATGATTCAAGCAATTTCTATCTGAAAGGCGGCATCGGCGGCGATATCCCCGTGACCCAGAAGCTCTATATCCGCCCTACAGCTTCATTTATCTACAATCTCGACAATAAGTATGTCAAAGATCTTAAGGACGACTTTGACGCCAAGGTCACGAATTATGTATTCGAGTTCACGGCCGCGCTTGGTTACAAGCTCTGAACTTGAACAAGCTCTGATCGCTGGTAACGCCTGAGGCGTTAAGGCTGGTCGACGGAAATCGTCGGCCAGCCTTTTTTTGCGCGCACGGTCAGAATTTGACGCAGGCATTATTTCCCGGGGCCGGTAAGATAGCGGACGGGAAGCGCGAACTCGATTCCCTCGCGCTCGAATGCCTGCAAGATTGCGCAGTTAACCCGGGAAAGCGTGGTTGAGTAGTCGGCGTCCTTGACGATCCAGAGCACGAGCGAGAGGTTGTAGGATGATTCGCCGAAGTCCTTGAACCAGGCGTTTGATTTTTTGTCGATTTCGGGTATGGACGCGATCACCTCGCCGAGGATCTCGAGCGCCCGCTCGACGCGCGCGGCCTTCTGGTTGCACGCAAGGGCGATTGTCTCGATAACGCGGGTTGCCGGTTCTGAGGTGACGTTCTCGATGACGTTTTTCGAGAAGACCGAATTGGGCATCGTCAGCCGCCTACCGTCGAGGGTTTCGAGCTTTGCCGTGCGCAAACCTACCTCGCGAACCCAGCCTTCATACCCGTTTATCTTGATGCGATCGCCGATGCGAAAGGGCGAGTCGATGAAGACGGTCACGCCGCCGAAGAAGTTCGCGATCGTTTCCTGCGCGGCGAACGCGAACGCGAGCCCGCCGATCCCGAGTCCGGCGACTATGGTCGCGACGTTGTATCCGGCATTATCGAGCGCGATGATGATACCGATGATCCAGATAACCGTCCTCGTCGCCTTTTTTAGGATCGGGAGGAGCTGATCGTCGAGTTTCGTCTCGCTTTTCGCGACCGCAGGCTCAAGGTATTGAGATATGAGGTCGTCAAGGAGCCTCGCGACGGCCCAGGTCACGGTCAAGATGACGACGAAGGTAATTACCCGATCGGTTCCTATATCGATATTCTCGGGAAGGACGAGCCTACGCTGCGCGTAGTAAATTCCCGCGATGCAGATAATCATCGACAGCGGCTCTTCGAGCATGTCCGTCACTATATAGAGGAAGCGGCCTTTGGTTTTCGCGAACAGTCGCTTGATCCCCTTGGTCGAGATGAAATAAAAGATTCGCGACGCGATGACGCTGCCCGCCGCGATGGCGAGCGCGATAAGCCATTCCTCAACGGTGTTCCCGCAATATCGGGTTTCAGTCAGTCCCGAAAACATGGTGCATGCTCCTTATGGTGTTGAATGCACCCGTTATAGCATCAGTTTGCGGGCTTTGCAAGCAAAGCCGGGAATTTTATGGTATGCTATACGCTGTATTTTGCGCGGGATTTCGCGCGCACGAAATCGTTGACGGTGGTACGTATGAAATCAGTGTTTTCAGGACGCGCGGTCCGGTATTGGATAGTCATCGAGGGCTTTGACTGGGGGCCGTCCGTAAGCCGCATAATAATCGACGGGGGAAAGAAGGCTTTTTCCTCCGAACTGCGACCGGAGGGTTTTTCGGTATACGCGACGCAGAAGGATATTCCGGCGAAGAAAGGCCGGAACTCGAGCCTGAACCTCCGCTTCCCGGGGTCGGTCGTCGAGGAAGAACCTCCCGCCGACACAAGCGCCTTTCGGAAAGTGCTCGCGGCATATCGCGCGCGTCGCGATGGCTGCGCGGACGACACGGGGCGGTATATCGAGCTCGAGCTCGAGAACGGGCCAACCGTTCCCGCTTCTTCCTTTCTCCGATACGACAAGAGCGTCATGCGGAACATATCCGTTCGGCTTGAGCATACCATCAAGCTGCCCGACGGACGAAGTTGCCGACCGGAGGATTGCGTCGGCGTGAGGTACGCGATCGCCGATCAGTTCGATATGCGCGGGAAATTCCGCTATATCGATTCACGATACGGAAAGGTTTCCCTTCGGTACGCGTTCTGGTCGCCGGTTAAAAAGTATCCACGTACGGCCAAGCAGAACTCAGAGTATCCGCTCATTATCTGGCTCCATGGCGCGGGCGAGAGCGGAACCGATCCGCTGGTAGCCCTTTTCGGGAATCGCGTCACCAATCTCGCGAGCGACGCGATTCAGACTTCATTCAGCGGCGCGTACGTGCTCGTTCCCCAATGCCCGACGATGTGGATGGATGACGGCTCGGGCGGTTATTCCCTGGACGGTAACCAGAAGTATTCGCGCGCGCTCAAAGGCTTGATCGACCGGTTCATCCGCGCTCATCACGATATCGACCCCGACAGAGTTTACATTGGCGGCTGCTCGAACGGTGGATTTATGGCTATCAGGCTTGTCGTGGACAATCCTGCTTTTTTCGCAGCCGCATTTCCCGCGTGCGAGGGTTTCGACGACGAGTGGCTTAACGAAAAAACATTACGGGCTCTCGCGGATACGCCGTTGCGCCTCGTTCACTCAAAGGCGGACGCGACCGTTCCGTGCGCCCGGTATACCGAAAAGCTTTTCAGTCGCTTGGTCGCTGCAGGGGCGGCCGATATATCCATCTATATTCCTGATTCGATTATCGACAAAAGCGGCCTTTATTTCGGGGCAGATGGCAGTCCGTATGCGTATAATGGCCATTTTTCCTGGGTGTACGTCCTTGACGACGCATGCGAATTTCACGACGGAAAACCGCTTATGGAATGGATGGCAAGTTGCCGGCGAAAGTAACGATGGACGGAATGAGGTGATCGGTATGTGGACGTTGTCCTTAGCGCTATCTCACGTTGGCGTCTCCCTGACTCTGTCGGTCGTGACCATTCTCCTCGCGGCGGGACGGAAAAACCGCGCGCTCGGGATCTACGCGCTCTCGTTCAGCTTTCTCGCGGTCTGCTTCATTCTTTTCGTTGTCCGCCTTGACCGGAATGCCTGGGTGACGCAATTCCTCGCGAACGTCATGCTCGGGTTCTCGCAACTTTTTTTCGCCTGGGGAATTCGCGAGTACGACGGGAACCCGCGCTCCTGGCCCCGGCGCTTTTGGCTCTACGCTTTCGCGTATATCGCCCTGATGTATGGCTGCACCCGGGTAAGCAATAACCCGTATGCCCGGAACATGGTCGCCGCGCTCTTTATCGCCGTTAACGGGCTCGAGTATATCATCCCCGTCGTCAGGGGAATTCCCTGGCTTGCCTGGCGAACCCGTTTTACGGTACTGACTATCATGATAACGCTCGTGCTCTATCAGGGCACGCGGTTCGCCATGAACGCAGGCGCGTTCATTTCCGGAAACGACGTCGGGAATGCCGAGCGTATGCTCGCCGTCTCGATAGCCTTTTCCATGCTTTTTTCGGTTTTCAGGATGTGCGTGGTCGTGCTGCTCGACACGGCGGGGCTCCTGCACGCGATGGAAGTAAAGACGTACGCGCTTGAGAACCTTGCCCTTAAAGATGAACTCACGGGACTTTTGAACCGCCATACCCTTGACTATACCCTCGAAAGCGAGATGCAGCGTCAGGATCGCTATCAGGTTCCGCTTTCCATGATCATGCTCGACGTCGATAACTTCAAACGCGTAAACGACGTGTTTGGCCATGACGTCGGCGATATCGTGCTGGTCGAGATAGCCCGTCGGGTTAAGGCAAGTATCCGTGAAAACGATTTCCTTTTCAGGTGGGGAGGCGAGGAACTGCTCATCCTGGTCCCGAACACAAGCCTCGCGGGAGCGTCGCAACTCGCCGAGAAGGTGAGGCGCGTGATCAACTCGGCGGAGATATCGCCGGTGGGGAAGGTTTCGGCGAGCTTCGGGGTGATTGAACGGGCCCAGGGCGAAGCTCGCGACGCGTTCTTCAAGCGGGTCGACCAGGCGATGTACCGGTCGAAGGTAAACGGAAAAAATCGCGTCGAGACCTCGGAGTTTCAGGATAAAGCTGCTTCATCGATGGTTCGCGTCGAATGGCAGCGTGAATGGGAATCCGGCGTGGCGATCATCGACGCCGAGCACCGCGAGATGGTCAGGATCGGCAACGAGCTTCTGAACCTTTCCCTCTCGTCAACGTCTGGGCAGGACCTCGTTGCTCGACTGGACGCGCTCCTTTCGCATATCGAGCGCCATTTCGCCGACGAGGAGGAGATTCTCTCGCGTTCGGGATATCACGGGTACGAGTCGCATCGCGCGATACATGAAGCCTTGCTCAGTGACGCGGCTGCGTTGCGCGAAAGCTTCGCGGCAGGGCATGTTTCCTCGGCGATCCTGTTCAATCTTTTGGTGAACAAGATTATCCTTGAGCACATGCTCTCGGAGGATATGAAGTTTTTTCCCTATATCAAATAAAGGGCAAACGGAGGAATTGGCTATGATCGTTCTTGAAACCCCACGGCTTATCGTGCGCGATCATCGCGAAGGCGATCTCGAAGGCTTGATCGCGCTTCTTACCTCGCCTGAGGATATGCGCTATCTTCCTGAATTGTACGCGCGGGACGCAGATGCCGCGAGGAAGAATCTCGACGCGTCGCTTGCGGAACAGAATAATCCGTTGAGGACGGTGTTCTTCTTCGCGATCGAGGAGAAGGCCTCGGGTCGTTACGTCGGCGAGATCGGGTTCACGATCGAGCAATCGACTCGGTCGGGATCGCTCGCGGATCTTGGCTATTTCATGCTTCGTAATTATCACGGAAAGGGTTATATGACCGAGGCGGGGAAGCGGGTCGTGGAATTCGCGTTCGCCGAGGCCGGCGTGCACAAGATTAAAACCGGATGCCTCAAGGAGAACAAGGCGTCTGAGCGCGTTATGCAGAAATTGGGATTCCTGAAGGAAGGGGAGCTCCGTGCCCATCAGTATCACGAAGGAGTCTGGAAAGACCGCGTCGTCTATGGGCTTCTGAAAACGGACGCAAGATCCACGGCGTAGCGCAAAAAAAACCGCAAGGGATCCTTTCGGTCCTCCTGCGGTTTTCGGTAGCTCGTTTTCTATCTCAGTTCGGGCTGGGAATCTGCGTGAGCGCGTCCTTGACGAGGCGTATGATACCCGTGTCATAGTCGATGAACTGCGCCTGGGTGAGCGAGTCCTTCACCTTCGGGTTCTTCGAAAGCACCATGCTCGCGATGATTTGCCTGATGAGCGACTTGTCGCGCACGGTATTTGCCTTGCTTTTCTCGAACGCGTTATACTCGGCAAGCCGCGCCGAAAGGTATTCAGCCGCGGCATCGGAGCCGTTCACGCCGAGCGCGACGTAGGCCTTGAGGGTCTCGTCGAGGGTGGCGTCGTTCTTCTTGTCCATCTTGATGACTTCGACGTACAGGGGAACCGTGTCGGGCGAGGAGTCGCGGAGCGCGGTGAGCCCGACCGTCGCGGTCGTGCGGAATCTTCCGAGCGCGGCGCGCGTTGCGGGGTCGGTAGCCACGCGCTCGATGCCTGCCTTGAGCGCGCTGGTCGCAAACGCCTTTTTTCGTTCATCGGGCGCGTTCGACGCGAGCTCGGTCTCGAGCGCGGCGATCTTGACCTCGATCAGGGGGTTTCCCGAGATTACCTTCATCAAACTGTCGCTAGGATCGTCGACCATGGTGAGCGTCGCGGCCTTCGCCGTTTCCTTGACGCGGGAGCTCGCGGAGTACCATCCGATGGACGCGAGGAAAACCGCCTCATAGCCTTCCTGCACGCGCATCGAGTTGAGGCCTTGCACGAGTCCGAGGGCGATGATCTCCTGATCGCGCGCGATCGCGGGTTTCGGCCCAAGGTTGTGCGACGCGAGGTCGAGCGTGAGCCGGGGCGCGTACTCGGTGGCGCGGATCATGCCGAGAGCGGCCGCAGCTTCTCCCCGGAGCAAGGGCTCGGTCGCGTCCGTATACGCGCGAAAGATGGAATCAGCCGCCTCGATGCTCTTGAGATTGCCGAGCTCGCGCACTAAAAGCCGCGCGAGAAGGTTCCTGTCGTTTCGCTCGGCCACGGTTCCGGTCTCGATTCCGCCGGTGACGACCTTGTCGAGTCCCTGAATCAGGATCGGCGCGAACTCGCGATCCTTGAACTCCATGATCTTGAGCAGCACGGCGATCCGCTGGCTGTCCGAGCTCGCGGTACCGTAGATATTTTCCCAAACGGCGACCTTGTCATTGAGCGAGAAGGCGGACGCCGAAAAAAGCGCGAGTGCCGCGATAATGCCGAATATTCTTTTCATTCCCTGTATCCTTACCATAGTTATTTTACCGACTCGGGTTTCCGTATCTTACTGTACCTTGACCGTTCGCGTAAACGAGATCCATGACTGTTTCTTGCGTTCGACCACGCGGCTATTCCGGTCGGCATAGGTAATCTCGACCGGGTTGCCGTCAGCGTCGTTTTTGTATGAAATCGACGAAAGCGGCGCGCCATAGGCATTGCTCTTGTCCTCGCGAACTGGATACGCGCCTTCGTAGGTATAGACCGTCTTCGCGACGAGCGTTCCCGCTCCGTCGTATTCCTCTTCCGCTTTTACGCCGGGCGTCTCATCGAAGATGCGCTCAAAGCGCTTGACGGTTTTTCCCGCGGCGTCGCGCACGACGATTCTGACGAGGTTCCCCGCGTCATAGGAGTATTCGGTCGTGAGCTGATTTCCCGAGGCGGTCTTTACTTCCCACTTTGTTTTCTGCCCTGCGGCGTCGTACGTATACTTTTCGGAAGCCTGGAATTCTCCCGTGGCGTTTGTCTGGGTTTCCGCGAGTATCCGGTCATCCGTCATCGTTCGTTCGGCCTTTCCGATGACGGTTCCCGCGTTGTCGAGCGTGACGATTGCGACGACGCCGTTGGCTCCTGCCGTGTAAACCTTACGCGAAACGAGGGTCTTGTTGCCGGAGAATTCCTCTTCGGATACGAGATTCCCCTTGTCGTCATACGTTCGGGTGATGATGCCCGAGAGCATCCCGTCGGGATACGCCGTTTCGACGCGATTGGCCTTCCATATCTTGATGTCCACGAAGGTCGGCCCTTTTTCGGCCTTTGTTCCTGCCGAGCCGGTTGCGCAGGATACGGCGATCGCTGCAAGCGCGACTATCGAAAACGCGAAAATTCCCCTCATTGCGTATTTCATGAAGCCTCCATATAAGAACGTGAAAAAACAGATCTAGTGGTAGTATACCTTGCTTGTTTTCATGTTGTCAAATTGGAGAAATGTAAAGATTTGGAGATTTTGTGGTTTATTGATCCGGGTTCGCTTTAAAGGTATCGTTCAGCACCTTTTCGCGTCCAGGCTTTATGTATTGGAAGACTTCTTCAGACCATGCAATGGCCCACTTGCCGATCGGGACTATTATTTCGCGCAATTCCCTGCCCCGACGCGTCAGGCAATACCCTTCCAGGGTCCGTTCGATGATATCGGAATCCTTGAGTTCCTTGAGGCGACTGTTGAGGATTGACGATGATACACCGCCGCAGCGTTCTTGCAGATCACGGAAGGTTGCAGGACCGTTATCGAGGTTCCAGAGGATCCCCAAAGCCCATCTTCGGCCCAGAAGGTCGAAAAGGGCGTTCATCGGGGTTCCGGATTCTGATCCACGAACCTTTTTTCCCGGTTTTGGCAGCGACATGTTTTTATGATACTCCGGGAAAGCCTGGCCTGAAAAGCCCTTTTGCGGACGATTCCGGCCAGTCCTTTGGTCGATAGTGCCCGAGAAGGCGCGTGTCCTCCTCGGGTCATTCAAACGTGTTTTGTTATCGAGCGGCCTTGATCGCTTTGAGCGTTTTTCCGCCGCAGCCGATGTTCGTATCCTCGAGTTCATCGATGAGGATGGTAAACCGCTCCGGGTCGATTCCGGTGATTTTCACCGCGGTGTCGGTCAGTTCACGGATGAGATCGGCTTTTACCCGATCGTCGACTTTGTGCATGGCAATGTTAATTACTGGCATTCTGGTCTCCTTTGCTTCTGTTTTAGTAGCGCGCTGTTTATTTTATAGCATGCTTCTTATTTAGAAGCAATAGGGAGAAGCGCAAAAAAATGAGTTTTTGGCGAAAACCTATTCCGCGGAAAAAAGCGCCCAGAACGGATCCTCGACGGGGATGACAAGGGGCGCGGTACTACCGTTTCTCTTGAGCGTGCCTTCGCGCGTCGCGTCCGTCGCGGCAAGACCCGAATCGAAGCGGCCGATCACCCAGGAATGGATTCCCTTTGCAGAGAGCGCCGCCTGGACGGATGCGACCGACGCGGGTTCAATAGCCGCGAGGAGCGTGCCCTCGCTGATCGCAGCCCAAGGGTCAAAGCCGAGTTCGCGGGCAACGGCGGCGATATCGGGCGGAACCGGCGCCGAGTCGAGGTCGCAGGCCGCGGGAATTCCCGCCGCGTGGCTTATCTCCCAAATGCCGGTAAGGACGCCGCCTTCGGTCGCGTCGTGCATGGCATGAACGCCGCCTGCGGCGAAGGCGGTGAGCGCGTCCTCGACGACCGTGATCTCCGTCGTCCGCGCGAGGGCGCGCTCGAGATGTACCGCGTCGATTTTTCCGGAAAGGCGTTCGCGTCGAAGTACCGCGAGGAGGGCGGCCGCCTCGACCGCGGGTCCCTTGGTCATGAGGAGCGCGTCTCCGTCGCGCGCGCCACCCGGCGAAATCCACCGGTCTTTGTCGGCAAAACCCCACACGGTGATTCCCCCGATTATCGGGATCGTGACGGCGCCGTACCAGCCGGTATGCCCGCCTACGACCGTGATGCCAAGATCGCGCGCTGCCTCCGATACCGAGTCGATGATTTTTTTCGCGTCGGCTTCGGGGTATCCCGGAGGAAGGAGGAGCGAGTAGGTCATGTGGCTCGGCTTGACCCCCGTTACGGCGACGTCGCTCGCGCCGATATGCGCGGTAAACCAGCCGAAGGTTTCGAGCGGAAGCCCGACGGCCGGAAAAATCGGGTCTTCCGCGACCGCCATCACGCGTCCGTCGGAAAGCTCGAGGATCGCGGCGTCGAGACCGGCGCCGGGGCCGACGAGAAGCTTGTCGTCGGGTTTGCCGATCGAGCCTGAGCAAAGCGCGGCCATCCGGTCGGGCGAGAGTTTTCCGACGCGCGGACCGCTCGCCGATACGGTGTTTTTTTCGCGGTTATTCATGGCGAAGCTCCCGGCCGAGGACTTCCTCGACGTCTTTCACCTTACCCGCAAGCCGACCGTCGGCGCCCTCTCGGTCGTCGATCGCGATATGGGTGAGCACGCGGGGACAGAACTCGCGTACGCGCCGGTGGCAGCGCATGATGAGCTCCATGACCGTTACCTCGTCGCCTTCGACCGTGGTCTGCATGGCGCCGAGCGCGTAGGGGAGTCCCGAATCGGCGACGATCGACAGCGCCTCGGCGACCTCGCTCCTGACATCCTCGCCCGCACCGATCGGTACGACTGAAAAACTCGCAAGCATAATGATACCTCCATCGAATTTTGTTTCGCGCGACAGGGAGGTTTCGGTATGGTTTGGAAATGAAGAGAATAATCGATGAACGTATCCCTTCGGCGGCATTATCCGCATCAGGTTCATCGGGTATAATCTCAGACTTTCGCCATCGGTACGCATCGCGCGCCGATCAAAGCCACCCCGTCGTTTCGGAAAACAATCTGTAAGTCGATTGCATCCTAGTACGCGAGGTCTTTCGGTGTCAACGGTGTCGCGTCTTGCCTCGTGCGCTTGACAATGCGCTTTTCCCGCGGGTATATTTTTTTTATCGAGAGGAGACGGTACGGGAATGCATCGATAGGAAAAAACGGGACAGGACAGCGAAGATCGATCGATCGCGGACGCGATACGGTTTTTTCTCCCATGGTACGTACCGTTTTTTTCGTAATTGCTTTCTCTGGCGCCATACCATGACCGGAATATACATTTCTGGATGCCTTCTCGATGATCAACAAATCCCTTACGTTACGAAATATCTCCTTTTCATACGACTCGATGCCCCGTCCAGTCTTCGACGGCCTTTCGCTCATTTTTCCGCCGGGATGGACCGCGCTCGCGGGACCGAACGGCTCGGGCAAGACGACGCTGGTGTCCCTGATCTCAGGAGCGCTTACGCCGACCGCCGGAAGCGTTTCGGGAAACTCGGGCGTGGTCGTCTGCGCGCAGGATATGGACGCGATACCGCAAATATTTTCCGATCCATCGATGATGAACGATCCTGCGTGTCTCGCGCTTCTTGCTCGCCTCGGGATCGATGAAACCTTTCCCTGGCGGTGGGATACCCTTTCGGGCGGCGAAAGGCGGCGATGCTGCATCGCGGACGCGCTTTCGAGAAATCCCGACGTTCTCATCCTCGACGAGCCTGCAAATCACGTCGATGCCGCGACCGTCGAGCTTCTCGCTGCGGAACTCGAGCGTTTTTCCGGAATTGGCATTCTGGTCTCGCATAATCTCGAGTTTATTGATCGTCTTTGCGGAAATACGGTGATCCTGCGGGTTTGCGAATGGGGTACGGTTGCCCGCTCATGGGCATGTTCTCCCTGTGTCGCGTTTCGCGAGGAAGAAAGGGAAAACGGATTTCTCAATGACCAACGCGCTGGTATTCGCGAACGGATTAAAAAGTTGGAATCGAGGAAGGATATCGCGGAACGCGAGGTTGCGCGCTCGAAAAAACGCCTTTCGAAACGGGACATCGACCCGCATGACCATTCCGCGCGCGCTAAAATTAATCTCGCGCGGGTTTCGGGAAAGGATGCGAGCTCTGGCGGAACGGCTTCGAGGCTTTCAGGCGAAATCGGACGGCTCGCGGGCGAGCTTTCGCGCATGGAAGCGCCGGGTATGCGGAAAACCGGCGCGAGCCTCGCGGGAATGCGTGAGTCGCGCGACCGACTGTACTTTCGCGCTTCGGGAACGATGGCAATCGCGGGCGGGACGATAACCCTCAAACATCCCGATCTCGCGATTCTGTGCGACGATCGAATCGTCATGGTCGGGGACAATGGCTGCGGCAAGACTTCGCTGCTTTCATCCATCGTTCGCGATATCGATCTTGCGAGTGAACGCGTTTTTTTCCTTGAGCAAGAACTTTCGGCATCACGCCGGCGCGACGCGATTGCCGGTTTCCAAGGCCTTTCCTCGGCGGAAAAAGGTAAGGTCGTGTCGTTCATCTATCGACTCGGGTCGGAACCGGACAGCGTGCTCTCGACGGAATGCGCGAGCCCGGGTGAAACGCGAAAGCTTTTGCTCGCGCTCGCGATGCTTCGTGACGTTTCCGTTCTCGCGCTCGATGAGCCGACGAATCATCTCGACGCGCTTTCGGTCCATTCTCTTGGCGAGTCGCTTGCCACCTTCGCGGGCGCGGTAATCCTCGTGACGCACGATAAATCCTTCGCGTCGTCGCTGGGCGCGGCGTTTTGGGAGGTCGAACGACGCGGCGATGAGGCGCGTCTGAGCGTCTTGCATGCGCTGCCCGGCTAAGCCTTGAGGTGATTGCGCGTGATGACCCACGCTGTCAATCGCGCGAAAAAAAATTGCTTGCCACTATTGCGAAATAAGTTCATACTGATTCTATCTTTATTTTTACCAAGAGGTATATTATGGCTAAGAACATCGCTCCCCTTTCGAAAATCACCAGCAAGATCGCAGCGCTCGAGGCAAAGTCCGCCAAGCTGACCGCCGAAATCAAGGCGATCAATGCAGTCGTCAGCGCAGAATCAAAGAAGATCGCCGCCGCCGCGAAGGTTAAGGCTCCCGCGAAGAAGCCCGCCGCGAAGAAACCCGCGGCCAAGAAGCCCGCCGTCGCGAAGAAAATCGCACCCAAGGCGTAATATGATATTGTGCCGCTGAAGGCACGGAATCAAAAGGGCCGCGAGCATGTGGAAACGCATGGACGCGGCCTTTTGCGTTTACGGCATTTTCTGAATGCGAAAAATACTTTGACAAATCCAGCGCATGGAGCAATTATTTAAATCTATATGAACGCTTGTGCTTCGGAGGATTCCGTTATGATAAAAACGGCCAGGTTCTGCTTTTTTTTCGCTTTTATTTTCGCGATCTCGCTCGCATTTCCCGACGACCAGTCGGCGCTCGCTGACTCATCCCGGAAATCCCGGGTTGCCGTATTCGGCTTCATCAACCTTACTGGCGACAGCGCCTTCGACGTTCCCGCGGAAACCGCCGGAAACACCCTTTATATGAGCCTCCGGATGATTGGCATATACGATGTCTCGATGCCCGACAGCATTCCGCGCAACCTCGGTGAGGAAAGCCTTGCTCGCTGGTGCACGGCGAACGGGATCGATACCGTTCTTTTCGGGACGGTCTCATCTTCCGATAAGGGCCAGGAATACGGGCTTTCGGCCTTCTCCAGCGCGAAAAAAAGCCTGACGGTACGAAAAACCGCCAAGGGGTCGTCGGTTCTCGACGTGTTCGGAATATCCGACGTGCTTATTCAGTCCATGCTCGATTCGATCACGGGGCGTCATGTCGGCTTCGGCATTCTGGAATTCCGCAATACCGGCATTCCGGGAACGTACGCAGCCTCGATAGACGGTCTCGATCTCGGGGTGAATCCCTCAGTCGTCGATCACGTGACGAGCGGCATGCACCGGCTGACGATTACGCAAGTTGCGGGAAGTTCCCGCGCGGAGGTCGCATCGCTTTCCGTCATGGTGACGGAAGGAAAGAAAGCGACCGTCAGCTTCGAGCTCAAGGATATGGGAACTGCAGGATCGAAGGATGCCGCGCGTGAGCCAGTGTCACGGGCTCGGCGAATCGTCGCGAAGGGCGATTCCCTGGAGTTCGCACAGCATCTATCCTCGTTAAACGGAAAGTATACGCAGGCAACGGGCAAGAAAAGCGGTTTCGTTCACAAGCTCTCTCCCTTCTCGATCGGAAAGCGCGAGATCACCTACGGCCAGTGGTTTGAGGTGTATCAATGGGCAACGAGTCCTGAACGCGGACCGGCCGTCTACGCGTTCGGGACTGTGGAACGATACGGTTGGGAAGGCGACTCGGATCAAGCCTCTTCGGCCGAAACCGCGAACAAACCGATGACAGGGGTCAGTTGGCGGGACGCTATCGTGTGGTGCAACGCGCGTAGCGAGATGGAAGGCCTCGAGCCGGTTTATTACACCGACGAGAAATTCGCCGAACCCTTGCGTTCGTCGCGGGCGTCGCGCACCAAGATCCTCGAAGATCGCGGAAGCGTCGATAATCCCTATGTAAACGCCGTGTCGAAAGGATATCGCCTTCCGACATCGGGGGAATGGCAATTCGCGGCAAGCTGCGGCGGGCTGTATCCCTATGATCACGCGAGCGGGGCGGACCTTCCGTTCGATGTTACCATGACCGGCGACGTTGAGGTCGACATCGACATCGACGGGGATGGCGTATTCAGAACGTCGGAAGATGTCGCCTGGTTTTCCACTAACTCAGGATTGACGATTCACGGGGTTGGAGAAAAGGCTTCAAACCGGTGGGGTTTGTACGATATGAGCGGAAATGCTTGGGAATGGACCTTCGACTGGGAAGGCATGCTTCCTCAGATTTCGCAAACTGATTATACCGGGCCAAAATCCGGAAAGCACCGGATCATCCGGGGCGGTGCCTGTTTTTTTGGCGGGTTTGATATCAGGATTGCCAGCTATGGGCAAAGTAGCCCGTATGACGAAAGCCCGTACACCGGTTTCCGCGTGTGCCGGTCGGAATAGGGCAAACTCTCATCGTCGTCGTTTTCGGTAACGGATTTTTTCGCCAATTTCTGCTACGATAGTCGCATGACGGTCGACATTCTGTGCAAGGTAGTGGATAACCTCGGCGATATCGGTTTTGTGTACCGGCTCGCCCGCGCGCTTTCGGAACTTCCCGAGGCCCCGCGTCTTCGCCTTATCGTGGATGACCTTGCCTCCTTTTCACTTCTTTGCCCCGCCGTTGATCCGCCCCGTTCGCTTCAATCGGTCGAAGGGTGGCTTGTCGCGCGCTGGGACGATCCGGGGGAAGAGGCGCTGCGGCGGTATCGCGACGAGAGGCCGCGCATGGTGCTTGAGTGCTATGCCTGCGGCCGGCCCGAGTGGCTTGAGTCCATCCTTTTCGACGAAAGCGATCCGGTTCCCCGGCACGTCATCAACCTCGAATACCTCACCGCCGAACCCTGGGCCCGCGACTTTCACCGGCTCCCGTCACTTACCCGTTCCCCCCTCGTCCGGAAGGCGGTCTTCATGCCGGGCCTCGAACCCGGAACGGGCGGTCTCCTTATTGATAACGTCTTTTCCGCGCTTCTCGATTCCTGCGCCACGGACGACGGCCGCCTCTCTATACGCCGCGCCACCCTCGATTCGCTTGAGGCAATCGGCGAATCTATTCCTCCCGAAAAATGCTCGATCGACAAAACCCCCGATGCGCAATCGTTGGCGTCAGCCTTTTGGTTTCTGGTATTCAGCTATGAGCATGATTTTTCCGGGATTGTCGCCGATATGGCCGATTTCAACGCGCGGAAGCCGATACTCGCGCTTGTTGCCGCCGGCCGAAGCTCCGTTCCCTTTCTCGAAGCGTGGGCTCGCTCCGGTCGTCCGTTTCCTGTTTTCCCGCTTCCGCTCGTGCCCCAACCCCTGTGGGATCGGCTTCTCGTGGCGTCCGATTTCGCCATCGTCCGGGGAGAGGAATCCTTCGCGCGCGCGATTCTTGCCGGCAACCCCTTTCTCTGGCAGTGCTATCCCTTCGCGGAAACGGTCGGGGCGGAGGCTGATTCCACGCTTCCAGTCGCTCAAGATTCGACCGGCGGTCAGTTGCCGAAGGTCCACGCGTTTTTGGATCGGATGCAGGCGTTTCTTTCCCCGCAGGACTTCGCGGCGTACGACCGGCTCACGCGCGCCTTTAACGGCGAAGCTTTGGCCGAACCTGAGCGTGGAGACCTTCTTGCGGTACTGCGCTCCCTGGAAAAGCGCGTACCGCCGGTTTCAGGAGAATTTCCCCCGAAAAACGGCCTTGCCGCCGGTTTCAGGGCATGGTCGCGCGAGGTGAGGAATCTTGGCAATCTCGCGGCAAATCTGATGACATTCATGCGCGATTTAGGGTAAAATACCACAAAGTCGCCTTTGTTTGCGACGTACCGATTCATTTTTTAAGAGAGATACTATGTTAGCAGCTTCCCAACTTCGCACAGGTACCGTTTTCATGAACGGCAATGACCCGATGATCGTTCAGCGCATGCTCGGCAACAAGAGCGGCCGCGGTTCGATGGTTTTCCGCCTGAGAATCAAGAACATCGTTACGGGCCAGACCATGGACGCCGGTTTCGATTCAACGGAAAAATTCCAGGAAGTGGACCTTGAGTTCCACAAGGTCAAGATTTCCTACATTGACGGCGACACTTACGTCTTCATGGAAGAAGAGACCTATGAGCAGTTCGAGATCGCGAAAGAGGACCTTGGCGACAACGTCAACTACATCGCGGTCGGCGACGAATTCATCCTCGAGCTTACGTTCTACAACGGCAAGCCCGTCGGCGTGAGCCTTCCCGTTCAGGTCGTCCGCACCATTACGTACTGCGAACCCGGAATCAGGGGCGATACCTCGGGCAATGCCACGAAGTCCGCCACGCTCGATACCGGTCTCGAGGTCCAGGTTCCCTTGTTCTGCACGATCGGGACCAAGATCATGCTCGATACTCGCGACGGCACCTTCGCCGAACGCGCAAAGTAACCGACACCCCGTCCGGAAGCCGCCTTCCATAACACATGTTCTCTCGCTCCGCCTATCCTTCGCTCCGAAGGGTAGGTGAGGCGTTGAGCCCCGATCGCGCCGGTCGGGGCTTTGCGTATATTTTGTCAATTCATCTATTTAGCCGTATAATACCATGCGGAGGGAACGCTTTGAGAAAGGTGATCCGTTATGTAATCGTGGCGATAATGAGTCTTTCGTCTATGGCCCTCGGCTTTGCGGAACCGCAGAGAACTTTGACCTTGGCGACCGTAGAAAACCTCCCGCCGTTCTCGTTCTATGAGGGTTCTGAGTTAAAGGGTATGGACATTGAGGTAATCAAAGAAATCGCGAAAAGCCTTAATATCAACATAAAAATCGTTCCCCTTCCATGGGCGAGGGTTATTGCAGGGTTGCAGACGGGCGCCATAGACGGTGCTTTCTCCGTTTATGAGAATGAAGAGAGAAAAAGTTTCTGCGAATACATTGGCACTGTCCATTATGATAACTTGGGGCTCGTTGTTAAGCGCGGCAAGGAATTCACATACAGTAACACCGCGAATCTATATGGAAAGCGGATTGGAAAGGGAGCGGGCGTTTTCATAAACACCGATTTCGAGGCCGCAATGAAAGAAAAAAAGATAATCGTGGAAGAGATTAATGACACCACGATGGGTAATATAAAAAAACTGTACGTAAACAGGCTTGACGCCGTTGTTGGGGTCGTTGAGACAATGCTGTATTACTCAAACGCATTGGGGTATCGCGATCAAATCGTCAGCGTCAAGAATTACATCGATAAAAACAGGCCGGGATATTTAGTCCTGTCAAAAAAATCATTGGCGGTAAAGGACGAGAAATTCAAGGCGGAACTAGCTAAAAAAATCAGCGCGATCATGAATGATGGTAAATATGACGGAATTAGAAAGAAGTACATGGATTTATACGGAAAATAAAAGATGCGTTGTTTTTTTCAAAATCAGGGCTTAAAATAGATTGATGGCGTAAAGGAGCGAATATGAACGGTTTGCTTTTCGTGATTCTGTTGGCGATTTCCTCGGCTCTCGTCGTGTTTTTCTTCCTGCTGAGCTTGCGCAGGCTCGGAACGAAGCCCTTTAACCTCGCAATTTTATTCGTCGGAGTCAATCAATTATTGCTTACTTCCTTTATTACCGCGTATGCGGTTCAGGCGATAAGCGTCGGCATCGGTTTGTTCGTTATCGTGTTCTCGCTCGTAAAGATTCTGCGGAAGATGTAGCGATGGTTGAAGCCGTCGCGAAGGAGCGTCCATGAATAGCTCTGAGGTTCAGGCTGGATCAGCAAAGCCGATGCCGCGCGGAATGCGAATTGTGGTGGTAATCGTCTTCTTTTTCATTTCACTCTATTGCGCATTAGCGGTCCTTGATTCTTTTACGACGGGATTAATGCTGTCGATCAATGAAACCGAAACAAGCGCGATGATTACCAGAAAATCGACCGCAAAGGGAAGATTCGGAACGCGGTATTACATCGTCTATACCTTTAAGCAAAACGGCACCGAGTACGCGCGAAAGGAATTGTTTACGCTAATCCCCAAGAAGACGCAGATAAACGGGGTTCTGTTTGAATCCCTGGGCGAGGGATTTCCGATACCGATAGCGTATTCAAGGTTCAATCCAAACTACAATAAACCGTTGATTAGCTCGATTGACAGCCGAAATATCCTTTTTCTTGTAATCGGATTTTTAGCCTTTGGTATTATCGCGCTCAATGAGACAAAGAGCCTGATCAAGAAGAAAGAAAACTGAGATAGTCTTCAAGGCCTTTCATAACGCTCTGTCTGATAACGCGGTCTTTGTACAAGAATGCCGCCCCGGCATCAATTACTTGACCGGGGCGTTTTCTATACCGTCCCATTCATCGGCAAGGCCCGAGGTTACGAGTCGCTGAATCTGCGTCATGAAGGTGAAGACCGCGGGGTCGTCCGGGGTTTCCGTCGCGAGTTTCCTGAACTCATCCATGGCCTTTTCGTATTCGCCGTTTCGATAGAAATGGAGCGCTTCCTCGAACCGGGCTTTGGTCGCGTGGAATTTGGCGAAATCGGCCTCGGGGAGACCGTCGTAGATATGGGCGATCTCGACGGGGGCCTTGCGTCCCTGTACCCGGATGAGCCCGAGATATCTCCAGTGATACTCGTCCGGGTTCTCGATCCGGTCGAGGAACTCGAATGGGACGATCGTCCCCTTTCCGTAGAGTTTGCTTAAGCCCTCAAGCCTGCTGCAAAGGTTTACCGAATCGGCGATGACGGTCGTGTCCATGCGGTGTTCCTCGCCGACGGTCCCGAGGATGAGCGGGCCGAAGTTGAGCCCGATGCCGACCTCGATCGGTGCTATATGCTCGCGCGCGCGCGAGTCATTGAACGTCCTGATCACGCGCTGAATGCCGATCGCGGTCTTGAGGGCGGCGTCTGGGGAGCGCGGGAAGAGGGCGATAAAGCCGTCGCCCAGATACTTGTCAACGAACCCGCCGTTCTCGCGGATAACCTCGCCCACGCGGCCAAAGTAATCGTTCAGGAATTCAAAGGTCTTCGCCGCGCCAAGCTGCTCGGCGAGCAACGTGAAGCTTCGGATGTCCGCGAACATGATCGTCATGTTTTGCTCGACCTGGTCGCCGAGTTTGATCTCGTTGACCTCATTCCGCTTGAGGAGCATGAAGAACTCCTGCGGGATAAAACGCCGGAGCGATTCGTTCATCGAGAGTAGTGTCTTGCCGAGGTGCTCGGATTCATCGAAGGCCTTGGAGAAGCGCATCGCGATGAGGATCGACTGCGTGAAAAGAAAGATCACGAGGCCAATCGAAAGTGAATTGAATGTATTGATGAGCCCCATGTTGAAGAGGATCTCGTTTACCCCGAAACACAGGAATATCCCGATGCCGATCATCGTGGTCAGGGCTCCCTCGCGTTTGCGAACGAGCGCGCACGCGATGACGAAAAGAAGGTAGGCAACGTAGCCGCCCGTGATTATTTCGTAGACCGAGACGGTAGAGTTGAACACGACTGGCGGGAAAAAGAGGAACAGGGCAAAGAGCAGACCGAGTCCCTGGTAGAAGAAAATCGCGATGCGCGAGATGTCGCGCGCGAAGATGAGCATGATATAGGCGCTGAAGACCGGGATGCCGATATAGAAAGTGAGGTGGTCCAGGCGGTTGAAGACCTCCCAGGGAATGCCGGGAAAAAGGCCGAAGATAAACCGTTCGCCGTAGATAAGGCTTCGCAGGGCGATGATAATGCAAAAGACGCCGAACCACAGCGGGGAACGGTCCTTGCGCCTGAGCCAGAAGAGGCACAGGTGATAGAGGCCGATCGTCAAAAGGGATCCGAATATTATGAGATCCATCGCGAGACTCTGCACGAACATGGTCTGGATGGGGCGCTCGTTTCCGAGGAAGATGCTTTTATTCATCCCGCCGCGGCGCTCGGCGAAGTTGGCTACTTGCACGAGAAGTTCGTTTTCCCCCGCAACCGGTGCGATGCTGACGACCTCTGGCCTGTACCGCGCTTTCGTGGTCTCGGGGGTCGTCCCGACCGTGCCCGCGGAGTAGATCTCCCTTCCGTTCAGAAAGATGCGCGCGGCGGAGAAGATCGACGGAATCTTGACGGCGAGGATGCCGGTGTTTTCCGGGAGGGCGATCGTCAGCCGGTAGGTCGCGTACCCATAAGGCGACAGGGGCTTTCCTCCTCGCTTAATGTTCTGCCAGAGACCGGCATCGGGGATCGCCACGGGAATCGGCTTTGATTGCGCCACGTCCTTCGCGAAGGCGTAGTGTGGGGCAACGAGCTCGCCCGGGAAGAACTCCCATTCCCCGTCGAGGGGGAGAGAGCCTTGTTTTTCGAAGGACCAGCCGGTGAGGTCGATGCGGCCGTCCTTGGCCTTCGGTACCAGCAAGTTGGGATTGACGCACGACCCGAGGATGGCAAGCGCCACCAGCGCGAGAACGGCTATCGGTATGATAGCGGATGAAATCTTGGATCTTTTTGCTTGCATTACTACCCTCTGCATGACAGAATCACTTGTATATATTGTAACATGGCATTGCAACTATTGTCACAAGGAGTTATGAAAAGATGATGAGCGCATTTCCCGACCGCGTACAATTCACCTCGGATTGGCTACAGTGCAATAATTATTGGATGTTCGCCCTTGGACGTGACGGCGAGGATGCAGGCCGCCTTTTTTTCAGGCCGAATACGGCCGTATCGGGGATTCCGGGCGACTGGAAACGCTTCGGGAAGACAGGGCGCCCGGTCGACGCTTTCAGGCGAGACCCTGACCGTCCCATCCTCAGGCTCGATATGGATAACGACGTCCTCCTCGCGATCGTGGATGGCGGCCTCGTCTACCGCGTTCTCGATACCTTCGAGAGCGACAGCGGGAAGTTTTTCTGGCGGAAAAGCTGGGGATGGCCCTTTGACGAAGGACCCCAGATGCACGTGCGGCGGGGCTATCACGAACTTTGCTTCAGCTCGTCCAAGGAGTGGTCCACGATCTGGACGACCGACCTTGACGGAAACCGCCATCACCGTTTCATCGACCACATGTACTGTCTTTCCGCGCGAGATACCCTCATTCATCACAACGATCCCTGGACTCCGGGGGACTGGGCCTATGCCTTCCACGCTCCCGAGCGAGGACGCCTGATCCCGGCGAAGGGCGAGATACCCGGCCTCACCTCGGGGATAAACGCCTCGGGCGGGGTTCTCGGCTTTATCGCGCCGAACGGCGTGTGGTCTATCGAATACGATTTTGACATCGCGGGCGGAAACCCGCTCGCCGAATACGTGCCGCATCCCTTGCCGCCATACGAGGGCGTCGCGCCGATCGTCCGGCTCGAAAAGGGCGCTCGCCCGATCCGCCTCCCGTGCGCCCCCTGGCGCCATCACGGCCCGCTTCCCGGCCCGTGCACCGCGCATATCCAGGTGTCCCCGGAATGGGACCGTTTTGGCAAGGTCGTTCCCGGCCCCGATTCCCGCATCATCAGGATTCTCGGGCTCGATGGCGCAGGGGAACCGGGTTATTGGGAAAAAAAGCTTACCGATACCGAATGGGCGTTCATCCCCTGGGACGGGTATCCCGCCGGGGAGATCGTTCGGAATCTCATCAACGACCGCGAGTGTGAATACGGCCCGTGCCTGACCGCGGACTGGGCGTCCCGCGAGAAAAAAGGCACGGCGATCGCGCTTGAAGGCTTTGGCGCGCACAGCAACTTTTTCGAGCCCGCCCGACTTTCGCTGATCGCGGACGGGGAGACCCTTCCGGTCGACCTCTATACCCATATCCAGATGCGCACGAGCCGCGCCGGCCGTGCCCTCGCGAGGTTCAGGGGAAGAAATTATCCCCATTATCTTGGCGCCTTCGTCGTCCTCCCCCAGGAGGACACCCCGCTCGCGCAGGAACTCAAACGCCTCTTCCGCGCGAAGGATGGCGACCGCTACGCGCATATCCTCGTCAGGTCGGTTAAGCGCCGCATCGAACTCATCAAGCCCTTTTTGCCGCTCAACGCCGATATCGCGAACGCACTCAACCGCCTTTTCGGAAAGCGAATCGCCGTCCTGTTCGAGGCCGACTGAGCGCGGGAATCAGCCGATCGCGGTTTCGCCCCGCTCGCCGGTACGGATGCGGATGCACTGGTCGAGGTTGTAGACGAATATCTTTCCGTCGCCGAGTTCTCCGGTGCGCGCGCCTTTCTCGATTGCGGCGATGCAGGGCTCGACGAAGTCTTCGTTTACCGCTATCTCAAGCCTGATCTTGCGGTGCAGGTTCCCGGTTTCCTGATTGCCGCGATAGAGCTCGGTCACGCCCTTTTGCCTGCCATGTCCGAGAACCTCGGAGACCGTCATGAGATGGATATCCGCGCCATAGAGCGCTTCCTTGACCTCATCGAGCCGGTAGGGCTGGATGATCGCTACGATCAGTTTCATTGCTACCCCTTCCATCATTCGAGTACCGTATATGCGCGTTCATTGTGCTGACTGACGTCGAGACCGATCGCTTCGTCCTTCTCGCATACGCGGACGCCGATCAGGACATCGACGATTTTGAGAATCGCCAAGCTGCCGAGGAACGACACGCACATGGTCAGTATAGCGGCTTTCGCCTGAACCATAAAGAGCGCGGGGTTCCCGAAAAGGAGTCCGGCGATTCCATTCCCGCCGTTCATCGCGAAGCCGCGCGTGATGAGCGGGTCCGCGAGTAAGCCCGTCCCGAGGATGCCGATCAAGCCCGCGATACCGTGGACGCCGAAGGCATCGAGCGAATCGTCGTACCCGAGGCGGTTCTTGGCGAAGACGACCATATAATAGCAGACGAGGCCCGCAAGGGCGCCGAGCGAGAGTGCGCCTCCCATGTTGACGAAACCCGCGGCGGGGGTAATCACGACAAGGCCAGCGACGCCCCCGGTCGCGAAGCCGAGGATCGTCGGTTTCTTTTGCATCATCCAGTCGAGCGCCGCCCACACGCAGGCGGCCGCGGCTGCGGCCATGTTGGTGTTGAGGAAGGCCATCGCGGCGAGTCCGTCGGCGGCGAGGCCTGAACCGGCATTGAAGCCGAACCATCCGAACCAGAGCATGGCGGCGCCGGTGAGGGTGTAGGTCAGGTTGTGCGGGGGGAGGCTTTTAAGGTTGCGCCGTTTTCCCAGATAGAGCGCGGCGGCAAGGGCGCTGAAGCCCGAGTTGATCTCGACCACCGTGCCGCCGGCGAAGTCGGCGAGCCCTGCCTTCGCGAAGATTCCGCCCGAAGACCACATCATGTGGGTTAGCGGGATATACACGCAGATCGTCCATACGATCACGAAAAGGATGAAGGCGGGAAATTTCATGCGTTCGGCCATGGCCCCCGAGATGACGGCCGGGGTGATGACGGCGAACATGCACTGAAACATGATGAACGCGATATGCGGCACGCGGCCTGCGCTGTCGCTGACGAAGTACGGGCTCGGGTCCGACGGGCCGATCCCGGAAAGCATGGACCAGCGAAGATCTCCCAAGACGCCGGGGATCAATTCCCCCGGGCTGAACGCGAGGCTGTAGCCGAAGGTTACCCAGATCAGGCTTACGATGCCAAGGCAGGTAAAGCTTTGCATCATGATGTTCAGGACGTTTTTTTTCTTGACGAGTCCACCGTAAAACATTCCCAGGGCGGGAACGGTCATGAACATGACAAGAGCCGCAGAAAGAAGCACCCAGACGGTATTCGCCCCGCTGATGTGCACCGACAGATCAGAAGTCATACAACCTCCATTGGTAATCTGAAGAAAGCGCAAGATTAGTGGTGAAAATATCGTCTTTGAGTTTTCCAACAACTGTGAGAAAAACGATCTTAGCGGATTATTATTTTATTTTCAACGGGGGGCGGCCGCTTTCTTGACAAAGCGGATGAACCGCCTGAATATCAATAGTATGGCATCATTCGATAAAATCGGCTCGGGGATCGAAGGCCTTGATCGCGCCCTCGACTGGATCAGGATCGGCGATAATGTCGTATGGCAGGTTGATTCGGTAAGCGATTACCGGACGCTCGCGATGCGTTTCGCGAGCGAGGCCCTCCGGCAACGGCGCGTCCTGATCTACATTCGCTTTGCGCCCCATCCCCCTATTCTGGAAGAACAGAGTGGCCTCATCATCCATCGGCTTGACCCATCTCTCGGGTTCGAGCGCTTTACCGGTGAGGTTCACCGGATAATCGGGGAAGCGGGGCGCGAGGCGTTTTACGTATTCGATTGCCTTTCCGAGCTGCAGACCGCCTGGGCGGCGGACCTGATGATGGGCAATTTTTTTACGGTCACGTGCCCGTATCTTTTCGAGCTTGATACCGTCGCCTGGTTTTGCATTTTGCGGCATCGGCACAGTTATGACGCGGTCGCGCGAATACGGGAGACGACCCAGATCCTGCTCGATCTTTTTCCCGACGAAGCGTGCCTGTACGTCCATCCGATCAAGGTCTGGAAACGATATTCGCCGACCATGTTCTTCCCGCACCGACTTTGCCTTTCGCGTCCGGAAGAGATGCTGCCCGTAACGGACAGCGTCTCGGTAAGCCGTTTCTTCCAGGTTGCCGGCACCCTTTTTTCCTCGGGAAACGCCGGACCCGCCGATACCGGTGACGCGCTTAACCTTGACAGCTGGGAACGGTTTTTTATCTCCGCCCGCGCTTCCGCCGTCGAGAATCCCGATGAGGTCGCCGCTCTCGTGCGCCTCATGGCGGAACGACTGATCGGCAACGAAGACCGGTTCATGGGTCTGGTCCTGAAAAACTGCGCGGTAGGGGACCTTCTCGAGGTGAAGGACCGGATGATCGGTTCGGGTAAGATCGGCGGCAAGGCCGCGGGTATGATCGTCGCGCGGAAAATCGTCGCTCTCTCTCTTCCCTCGACGGCCTCGCGTATGGAACCGCACGACTCGTTTTACGTCGGGTCGGATGTCTTCTATACGTATCTCGTTCATAACCGCCTCTGGAAAACGCGCATACGGCAGCGCGCGAGAGAAGGCTATTATGCCGAAGCTCCCGCGCTGAGGGAGGCCATACTCGCCGGATCCTTTCCCGACCGGCTTCGCGAGCAGTTTGTCCGTATGCTCGAGTATTTCGGGCAGACGCCGATTATCGTCAGGTCAAGCAGCCTTCTTGAAGACGGCTTTGGCCATGCGTTCGCGGGAAAGTACGAATCGGTGTTCTGCGTCAACACGGGGAGTCCGGAAGACCGGCTCGCCTCTTTCGAGGACGCCCTGCGCACGGTCTATGCGAGCACCATGGACGAATCGGCGCTCGCGTACCGGGAGCAGCGCGGATTGCAGGATAGCGACGAGCAAATGGCGATCCTTGTTCAGCGGGTATCCGGATCGCTTTTCAGGAATTTTTTCATGCCCGCGGTTGCGGGTGTGGGGTATTCCTTCAATAACTGGCGCTGGCATCCCGAGCTCGATCAGCGCGCCGGAATGATTCGCGTCGTGATCGGCCTTGGAACGCGGGCGGTCGACCGGACCGGCAGCGATTATCCCCGGCTGGTGAGCCTCGATCGCCCGGATCTCGATCCTGCGGGTGTCGCGTCTCGCGCGCAGTATTGTCAGCGCGCGGTTGACGGCCTTGATCTGGAGAATAGGGCGTTCGCGACGAAGCCGCTCGAGGAAATCCTTCCCGACGTCCCTTCCTGGCTCGTCGATATCCTCTGCGAGCGCGATTTCGAAACCGAGCGAACGCTCGCGGAACGCGGTCAGGCGCGGCAGATACGCATCGGCACCTGCGCGGGCGTCGTCGCCGGGAAGGAGTTGCTTGCCGATATTCGGTCAATGCTGCGCGCGCTTCAGGACGCGTACGGCAATCCCGTCGATATAGAATTCACCGTGAACTGGACCACGGGTGGCGAGTACCTCTTAAACCTGCTCCAGTGCCGTCCTCTTCAGTCCTTGTGCCTTCCCGCAGCCTCAAGCGGTTCCGCTTCCGAACGCGACGCGATCGATGCCGCCGCGCTTGCCGCGGTCCCTCCGGAAGACGTGTTTTTCTTTCTCCACCGGAATACCATGGGACCGCAGCTGAATTGCCGAATCGACGCGGTCATTTCGATTGATCCCGTCGCGTACTACAACCTTCCGTATCGGGATAAGCCGACGGTCGCGCGGCTTGTCGGTGCGCTCAATGCGCGATACTGCGGTACGGGCAAGACGGTGATGCTGCTTGCGCCCGGAAGGATCGGGACCTCGTCGCCGGAGCTGGGGCTCGGCGTTTCATTCGCGGAGATCGACAACCTCGGCGTCATCTGCGAGGTCGCCTGCTCCGGGGCAGGGTATCAGCCAGAGCTTTCGTACGGTAGCCACTTTTTCCAGGATCTCGTTGAGTCGGGTATCTTCTACGCTGCGATTCCCGAAAACGATCCTCCCTCGATGTTCCGTCCGGATTTTTTCGTGAGCGGGAAAGACATCATGAGGGAGCTGCTTCCGGAATCCCCGTTGGAGGATGGGATCATGCGGGTGTACGAACCCGACGAGCTTTTATTCCGGTCGGACGTCGTCAGGGGAAGTTGCCTGTGCGCGCGATTCGGGTCATGCGCATACAAGTAGTATCCGCGCTTGAATCTTTTTTTGGGCGATGCTATCCTGCGGCCTGAGGCATGGCAAAGAAGCATAAGTCCCGGTAGGGATTTTGTTTACTTTGCCTTTTTTTTTGAAACGCCATAGCGGCGGATCGCGATGGAAGGGGAGATTACGCATGGAGACGAATAGCGAACCGCAGGAACTCTACCACGAGATATTCGGCTCGATCCTCGACCGTAAGGAACTGACGCCTTACCTCCTGCGAAACTGCGACGACTACCGCTTATCATTGCGGAGCGCGACCTCGATGATGGGGAACCGGGGGTTCGCGATCGTTGATGGCGAATTGGCTCCGGGTGAACGGGATCGCGCCTCCGCGTACGTGAGGCAGGCGGTCGCGTACATGACCGGCGCCCTTTTTCCAACCCTCTGCGCGCATCTCGGAGAGCTCAGCCGTCTTGACTCCCCGCAGCGAACGCTCTATCAAAGCGTCGCGAGCGGTATCGCCGAGTTTACTGATCTTCTTTCATGTGGACTTATGGCATTGATCGACGAGGATCCTCGACATCTTTTTCTCCTCGCGTCGTCCGCAAAATACCCGCATCTTTTCCGCGGGCACCCGGGATCGCCTGAACGCGTTCCCTCGCGCTGGCGGATGGCCGGCTGCTCGATCCTGAAGATGTGCCACCTCATAAAGTCAATAGAGGAAGACAGTCAGGATATTTACGACTATGCCCGCCTCGGTCTTTTTCTCGAGTCGCGGGGCATTCCCCTTTATGGGCTCTTTGAATTTCCCTGGGACGATCCCGCGCACGAACCGGATGACGAAAACGCGCGCCGCGCTTTCGTGAAGCTTGCTTCCTTCTTTCGGAAGCTGCATGCCTCGATCACGGTCGATCCGGAAAGGCAAACGATGGTCTTCAATAGCGGCGATGGCGTGCAAGTCGACATCATCGAGGTTAAGGCGCGATTGAAAAGCCCGGAAAGCATGTTCGCGAAATTGGGAAAGGACGCGTCGGAAGAGGCCTACAATATACGCGACATACTTGCCGTCACCTTCCTTCTGGAAAACCACGACGATTCGCTGACGCTTTTTCACGCCCTTCAAAAACAAGGCGTTATCCTCCAGGAAAACACGGCGTCCGCCTCGGTTACCCAGACGCTCTTCGAAACGCCGTTGGACATGGAAGGCGCGGTCGGCGCCTTAATGCGGAGCCTCATGCGCCGCGAGGGGATCATGGCGGAGCCCGACCCGCTCGAGGTCCGAAAAAACGCGATAGACTTTTTCAGGTCGTTGAGCACCAACGCCGAGGCGAATCCCCATTCATCCGGTCAGCACCGGAAATTCCAGTGCAAGATAAACTTCTCCGTTCCCGTGCAATATGACCGGGAGACGGGAAGGATCCGCCTTCGCGGGTCGGCGAGCGCCGTGACCCGTCAGCACACCCTGCCGGTTGAGCTCCGGATTTCGGACGTCCGTAGCTGGGAGGCGTCAGAACTCAAGGGCGAAGCGCACCACAGCGCCTACAAATGCCGGCAGTTGCTGCTCCTCTTAAACCGTCTTTTTTCGCCGCTCATATCCTTTCCGGAGGAAGCATTCGCGCAGCTGCGGAAGGATCAGGATTGCCTGTTCGGCTGAAGCGCCCTATCGATTTATCAGGAAATGACCGGAAAGGTAAGCTTGATCTCAAATTGATTAGCGCGGATTGAGGTTTCGCACGACCCTCCCATTTTACGCATCATTTCATTTACGAGAGAAAGCCCAAGCTTGGAAGTCGCCATTGAATTGTTTGCTGGATTAATCGAATTCAAAAAGGATAAGGAAACGGTATCGCGATGCCGTTTCACGGTGATGACAACCGGGTGGCAGGGCGCCGCGTATCGATTGATGTTCGAAACGATATTGTCGACGATGCGATAGATGCAATGGCTGTTAACCTGCACCTTCTCGTCTTTTATTAATATTTTCTTTGAGATGTGAAAGCCGCGCTCTTTCAAAAAAACCAGGGCTTCCGAAAGCACCTCGTCAAGAATGCTTGCAATAGGTTGCGGTTCGTCAAGCAGCACCGAATAGGGGTTTTTTTCCGAAGTAAAGTCCTCGAGGTTCTCCGATAGTAGCCTGATCTTGTTCGCGATAACCGAAATCTTTTGGATGTAATGATCCCGTTCTTCATCGGTCAGGGTTTTCTTCGTCTTGATGATCTCGATAAACAATATTAGGGTCGTTAAGGGGGTTCGTAAATCATGAGAGATCGCGGAGAGGTTTTCAATTCCTGCCTTGGTGCTGGATTTAGGTTTTTCGTTTTTTTTGATAAAGGCCTTTCGCATCTCGTTCAAGCTGGTTGCCAGAGCCGTAAGCTCGTCATCGCCGTGAATAGGTATTTCATAGTCAAGGTTTCCACCTTCAAGGATCCCTACGCCGAAAACGATTTGGTTGATATACGATAAATGCTTCCCCGTGAAAATGATGACTATGGACGTAAACACAATAAACGAGATGATTAGTTGAATAACCGTCGCCAGCTCAAAAAAACGATATTCGAAAAAGCATTCGAGATACGCGGGAATGGTACCATCTTCTAGCGAGATCGTGTGATTCGGTGCGTAGGTAACGCCGTTACGGTCGTCGATCTCGGACGGGTTAGCCTTCGGGAAATCTGAGTCATATATCCTTTCCGTCCCGTTGAACATGATGAGTCGCACATACTTCTCATTTTTCTTCCAGTCGCCGATTCTCTCAAGAGCATCCGAGCTGATTCTTTTATCCTTTACGAATTCTTGCAGGGAATGAATTACGCGGATGGTCTCTTTCTCGACGTAATGCGTGTTCCACATATAGTTTGAAATTACCGTGTCTGATATCTTTGACAATCCTGTAAAGAAAATTGTCGAAACGCAAAAGGCCGCAATAAGCACAACGATGAAGTTTCCAATCGTACTGTGAAAGAACTGTAATCTCACGGGACTATTCACATTTGTATCCCTTTCCCCAAACGGTCTTGACGTATCTCGGGTTCTGGGGATCGCTCTCGATCTTCATCCGAAGTTTACGGATATGAACCATAACGGTTCCGTTTGACGAGAAGGTATATATTCCATTCCAGACCTTCTCGTAAATGTCCTGCGCGGAGAATACCTGCTTTCGATTTGTTGCCAATAGAAGCAGTATCTGATATTCGGTCTCCGTGAGCTTTACTTCCTTTCCTCTCAGTATGACTTGGTTGGTTCCTTCGTAAATTGTAAGATCCTCTACTGAGATTGTCCGTTCTTGAACTTGCAGTTCTTTTTTTCCTTTGTATACGGTGTAGCGCCTGAGCAGGGCTTTGACCCTGCTCAGTAATTCGGGGTAAGAAAAGGGCTTTGGCAGGTAATCGTCGGCGCCAATCATCAGCCCCATCATTTTATCGGAATCGTGGCTTTTTGCGCTGAGAAAAAGGATAGGGATGTTTGAGGTCTTTCGTATCGTTTCGCAGACTTTGAGTCCTGACTGCCCGGGCATCATGATGTCGAGAATTACCATGTCTATATCGTCCGAGAATTTCGATAAGGCCTCAAGCCCATCTTGTGCCTCAATTACGTGATAAGACTCGCTTTCGAGCAATATCCGAATTCCCTCTCGTATTTCCTCGTTGTCATCAACGATCAGAACCGTCTGCGCCTTCATATACCCTCGGATTTAAATATAAAAGAGATCGCGTGGTTTGTAAACGATCGCCGGCCATTCGTAAGAAAAGATAATAAACCTTAAGAAATCGTAATAAATAGTATTTTTTGCTTAAGGTAGATTCGTGGTATAGGTTGTCCTGGAAAGAACTGAAAGGGGATTGATCCGTGATGAAAAAGATTTTGAGTGCCATGGCGTGCGTATTACTGATTATTGGGATGGCACCATCTGAAACCGTCTATGGTGTTGATGAAATTGTCGGTCTCGCGATAAAAGAAAATACCACGATACAGCGGGATGATGTAGCTCTGTACGCCCTTCGAAGGAAAGCGGGTAAGTCATGGTCATCGATGATCCCTTTACTGTCGGCGGGGGGCGAGCTTACGCGAACGGGGGAATCAACGGCACCTCTCGGCGCGAGCACGCTCTCCGCGTCTGTCTCGGTTTCCGCGAGTACGTTTGCCGCAATGAAACAGGCTCGTCTGAGCTACGAAGCGGGATTGCTCAACCATGGCGCCGTCGTTCGGGAGGTAGAGCGTTCAGTGAGAAAATCGTTTTACTACATGCTGTACGAGCAAGAATACGTGAAATACCTCACGGTCGCATTCGAGACTGCTGAAAACCAATATGACCTGACGCTGGCAAAGCAGCGGGCCGGGCTTGTGCCGAATCTTGATGAGGTGGCGGCGCGAGTGAATAGGGAAAACAGCCGACTTGCGCTCATGGTGGCGGAAAACGACTACCGCAATGACCTTTCGGCCTTTAAGCAGTCAATTGGTTTGTCTTACCAGGAGGATGTGGTTCTGCAAGGATCGCTTGATGCTCCATTTCTTGAGGGGTTTGTGGATGCGAATAATCTTGTGGCGATGTCGCCCGAGTATTTATCGCTGGTGAAAAAACTCGCGGTCGCCAAGACGGCGAAAAAAGATGCGGCCATGAATGTCTGGTCACCAACCCTGTCTTGCACTGTCGCCTCGCGACGCCCGTTGTCGGGATCTGACCGGGATTCGTCTTCATCGACGCTCAACGTAACGGCCGCGTTGAGTTTCCAGGTCAATGAGTTCCTTCCCTGGTCTTCAGCGCGAGAATCGGCGCTTACCGCGGATGATTCCATTAAAGACCTTGAATTGCAAATAAAAGCGCTGATTACGGCGGATTCAAGTAAAAAAAAGTCATTGATACGCGAGATCGAGAACTTAAGGAAAACTTTGGAAACGCGGCGATTGACGGTATCGCTCGCGGATGAAAGCTACCGATTGACCGAAGAAGCGTATAAAGCGGGGTCGAAGGACGCGATAACGATGAAGAATGCTTCCGACGCGCTCCAAGAGGCGAAGGTTGGGATGATGAAGGAATCGTACGCCCTGATTTCCTCGGTTCTCGACCTTGAATATCTGTGCGGCGTCCCGTTTGGGACCATTGGGAGGGTAAAATGAATCGGAAGAACGTATATGTGCTTATGGGTGCGTTCGCTTTGTTTGCGACCGTCGTGCTGGTCGCGATCGCAGGCGCAGAGAGTAAAAAAAACAAGGTTGCGGACGATGTGAGTGAAGGAATGGCGACCGTGTTTCCCGTAACCGTCCGGGACGCGTCGGTCGGCGATATGCATGCGTACATAAAGCTTAATGGTTTGATCGAGGCGGATAATACCGTTGACGTGTATCCGGAGATCAGCGGGAGATATGCGCGGGAGCGAGCGCGTCTTGGCGAACGCGTAAGCAAGGGTGACATTATCGCGGATGTCGACCCGTCAAAACCCGGTGCGCAATACGCGATGAGCGCGATACGGTCGCCGATATCCGGCACGATCACCGCTTTGCCGCGGAGAGTCGGATCGATGGTAACGACCGAGACCGTTGTCGCGAGGGTTGGCGATATCGATCGCCTGCAGGTACGGCTCCAGATACCCGAACGGGAAATATCGAGCTTGCGTATCGGGTTGTCGGCAATCGTGACGGTTGAAGCCTATCCCGGGGTACCGTTCAAGGCGTCTGTCTACCGAATGTCCCCGCTTGTGGACCCGGTTTCGCATACGAAGGAAGTTTGCCTCAGATTCGAACGCGATGATCCGCGCATTAATGCGGGCATGTATGCCGGAATCAAACTCTATACGAGGGTGTACGCCGATAGCGTAACTGTCCCCGATGGGGCCGTCGTCGCTAATTATGAAAAGTCTTACGTGTTCGTTGTCGGTCGGGACGATACGGTGGCCATGCGCGAAATCAAAAAAGGGGTGTCGATCGACGGATTCACCGCTGTGCTCAAAGGGCTTGCCGAGGGAGAGCGCGTGGTCGTCGAAGGGGCGAATATTATCTCCGACGGCGCAAAGGTTCGCGATATTGGCAAACCCGCGGTCGACGGGAATTCGGGGGTTCATGAATGAGTAATCTGGCGAAGAAAAGCGTAGAGAACCCGGTATTGGTCTTTATCGTATTCGCGCTTCTCGGGATGATTAGCCTGTTCGGGTTAAGGAGTGTCCCGATCAGCTTGTACCCGAATCTGGATGAGCCGATCTTGATGGTCATCGCCCAATATGATTCCGCCGGTCCGGAATCCGTCGAGGCAAACGTGACCCAAGTTCTCGAGCAAAGCCTTTCCGGGATTAACAATCTTCAAAAAATGCAATCAACTTCTTCCGAAGGGATATGCATGATAGAGCTTGAGTTTCGATACGGCGCGAACCTGGATAAAATATCATCGGACGTTCGGGATAAGATATCGGAAGTGGCGTCGGATTTGCCCAAAGGCGTAAAGACGCCATCCGTGTACAAGTTCAGCGGAGATTCCATGCCAGTCATGACGATTGCGATTCGTGGAAACCGTTCCGCAGACGATTTACGGAAGATCTCGAAAACCAATATTTTGAACAGGCTGAAGCAGGCGGCGGGCGTTTCGCAGGCGACCGTGTATGGCGGACGAGAGAAGATCGTTCGCGTGGAAATATCCCAGAATCGGCTTGAGGCCTACGGTTTGACCATGCTTGCCGTGTCGGACGCGCTTGCCGCGCAAAATCTCGAGCTGGGCGGGGGGAGGCTGACCGAGGGAGCAAGTGAATACGTTGTTCGCACTCTTGGTGAGTACAAAAGCCTCGAGGCAATCAATGACGTCATCGTCGCGAATAAGGACGGTTATGTCGTGCGTTTGTCCGATATCGGTATGGCAACCTTAGGATACAAAGACCCAAGCTCGATGGTTTATATCAATGGACAACCGGGCGTTTATGTCTCGATAAACAAGCAGAGCGGCGCCAATACTGTCAGCGTAGTCGACAGCGTCATGAAGAAAATCGAGGAAGTAAAAAAAGCAGTTCCAAGCGATGTGCGCTTCGAGGTTTTGTTCGACGCCAGCACGCAGGTACGGGCTACGCTCAATTCTCTTGTTCAATCGGCAATCGAGGGCGCCGTGTTGGCGATGCTGATCCTCTTTTTCTTTCTGCGGAATATCCGAAGCACTATCATCATGGGCGTTTCAATACCGTTTTCCATCTTGATAACGCTTCTCTGCATGAGGCTCGCGGGCATTACCCTGAACATGATGACGCTGACCGGATTAATCCTTGGCGTGGGGATGATCGTCGACGCATCTGTCGTCGTTCTCGAGAACATCCACCAATATCGCGAACGGGGAATGAAACCCACCGTTGCGGCGATGATTGGGACCCAGGAGATGTTCTTTGCCGTGCTGTCAGGCGGGGTGACGACTATTTGCGTATTCATTCCTATGATTTTTTTCCAGAGCGAGCTTGGGTTTATCGGGCAGCTGTTGCCCGGGATTATCTTCACGATCATCATCTCATTGGTTTCGAGCCTGTTCGTCGGTCTCTTCCTTGTTCCCGTCCTTGCCAGTCGCTTTATCGTGATTCGCACCAGAAAGGAAGTCCCGCTCAAGAACAAGATTCTCGTTTCGTTGGACGCGAAAATCGAGTTGCTGATCGGGACGTGCGCGACCGTCTATAAACGATCGCTTGCAGTCGCATTACGGCATCGGGTGAAAACCATCAGCGCGGCGGTCTCCTTGCTGATGGTCAGTCTGGCGTGCATCGCCGTGTTGAATATTGAACTCATTCCCGAATCGCCGGCGTCCTCGGTAATCCTGAAGGCGACGTTGCCCATCGGGACGAAACTCGATGCGACGGATTCGTTGATGCGGCAGATAGAGACGATAGCGCGCGAGGAGATTCGCGGTTATAAAACGATAATCACTTCCGCGGGAGGTGATGGTGACGTTGGCAGCTCGAATCGCTATTCGGGTACCATTCAGATTGATCTCCCGTCCGAGGGTAAAAGGGTCGATTCCGTGGAGACGATTAAGGAAAAGCTGCGCAAGCATTTTAAGGATTTTCCGTCAGTTCAATTCTCGTTCACGAAGGGGGAAATGGATTCAATTCAGGGATCGGATATCGATATTGTCGTCTATAGTGACGATATCAACAAGGGCCTTTCCGCGTCTCAGAAGATAGTCGCACTCATGAAGGAGAAAGTCCCTGAAACGAACGACGTCGCGGTGTCCATGACCTCCGGATTGCCGCAGATCGGGATTGAGATCGACAGAGACAGGGCATACGCGATGGGCGTCGACGTATCCGTCCTTGCGCGAGAGATAAGCGCATGTATTGACGGTATTACCGCAACGGTTTTTCGCAACGGTGGCAAGGATTATGACATTGTCCTTATGTTACAACAATCCGACCGTAGCAGCATCCTTGACATCGATAAGATATTCGTCACCGGATCGGCAGGACCGGTAGCTCTGTCGAATTTCGCGCGTGTGGAAAAAACGGTGGGACCGGTGAGCATTAACCGGGAAAACCAGATGAGGTTGATGCATATTACCGCATCAATTATAACCTCAGCGCGGGCCGACATGGTCGAGAAGAAAGTGCTGCAGGCAATAAGCAGCGAAATGGTCCTTCCTGAGGGTGTGTCCATCGGCGTTGCGGGATCATGGAATAAAGTTCAAAAGACCGGGAAAGTTTTCATGCTGATAATTCTGATGGCGCTTCTTCTTGTCTATGGCGTCATGGCGGGAGTATATGGATCATTCAAAGATCCTTTTATAAATATGTTCACGATTCCATTCGGGATTATTGGCATAGTGTGTATCTATCTGATAACGGGAAACAGTCTATCGATGTTCACGGCCTTTGGTCTTGTGATCCTGGTAGGCATTGCCGTCAACAATGGCATCATTCTCGTCGATCAAACGAATTTGCTGATTTCACGCGGGCATGAAATCCGTGAAGCGTGCGTATTGGCAGCCGGTTCTCGTCTGCGCCCAATCCTGATGACGACGTTGACGACCCTCATTGGAATGGTTCCAATGGCTTTCTTTGCCTCGGACAACTCGGAGATGATGAAACCGATAGGACTGAGCGTTTTCGGGGGATTAACGACGAGTACGATCGTAACGCTATTCATTATCCCCGTGCTCTTCTCGCTGATGCACGAAAAAAAAGCGAAAAATAAACCCGTTGTGGGTAAGGAGCTTTGACATGTACCGGATAGACATAGTCGCGAATAAATCAGTCGAATCGGAGATCATGGATGCGATCGAGCAATACATACCGAATCTACAATATACCTTGATCTCCGAAGTTTGCGGGAAAGGAAAGAGGGACCGGAAACTTGGGACGGTTACGTGGCCAGAATTGAATTTTACGGTATTCTCGTACGTTGACCAGGATGAAATGCGGTGTCTTTCAGAGCTGATAAAAGCGATTAAGGAGAAATTTCCCAACGAAGGAATAAAGTTCTTCGTCACGGGAGTAACTTTATCGTAACTTTGTAAGTTTTTCGGTGATATCACTGCAAAAATCTTCCAACGCTTTTGCCTTTCTTGCCGTATTATGAGTATATGAGCGGGGCGCTTCCGGACTTTCTGACACTTCGAAAATTGTATTACCGCAGACTGCACGTGTACGCTTCCTGCTTTGGGGTGCGGTGCGCGGCCGATCGGGACGAACTCGCGAACGACGCGCTGGTTCGCGCGTATCTGTCGCTCGACCGGTATGATCGCTCGAGGCCGCTGACGCCCTGGGTGTATGCGGTCGCGCGTAACGTGATCGTCGATTCGCTTCGAGCGCGTAAGCAGGCCCCGATTTCTATAGAAGTGACCGACGATTTTCGTTCGGCGGAGGACGTGGCCGTATCGGTGGAATCCCGCGATCGGGTAGAGCGGGTGCGGCGCGAGATCGGGAAGCTGTCCGACCGGGATCGCGAGATCGCGATGCTCGTTTTTTATGAGTCGCTGAGCGCGGCGGAGACGGGGCGGATTCTCGGGATGCCCTCGGCGACGGTGCGCTGGAGGCTTGCCGCGATCCGAAAGCGGCTCCGCCTGCGGTGCGGGGAGGATGCATGAGCGCTGAAAAAAGTGATATTGATCTGATAGCGCGCGAGGCGTTCGCGCGAATGGTTGACGAGGTTGCTGAGGGCTCTGCGGTTGCCGATGCGCCCGTGCGGGAAACGATCGCGCGACCAAGGCGGAAGTCCCGTTTCCCGGCGGCGCTCGCGCTTGCGACCGCGGCGTTTTGCGCGCTCGCGGTGATACCCCCGATTGCGGTGCGAGGAAAGCCCGGTTTTGCCGAGCGGGCGGCGCGCCTTCCGGACAATCCACAATTGAAACGGTACGCGGAGCTCCTTGCGGACTCCCGTCTCAAATAATGCGTTGAAAGAGGAGTATACCATGCTGAGAAAACTGTTCGTTCCGTTCGGGATCAATTGCGCATTTATCGCGTTCGTCGTCGTCCTGTCCGGTGGCTCGCGCGGTCTCGCGTATCTGGTGGATTTGCCGAGCCTGATCGTCGCCCTCGTCGCACCCTTCATCGTGGCGATGGTCACTCACGGGCCTTCCCGCGCGATGCGCGCCTTTTCGTGTCCCTTCGATCCCGATTCAGGCGCCGACGAGCTTGCGTCCGCCCGTTCGTTCTTTGCCTGCTTCCTTCGCTATCTCGTCGCGTTCACCGTGTTCGCGGTCGTGACCGGCTCCATCATGCTGCTCGGCTATCTCTCCGAGGAGAACCTCGTCATGATCGGGCGTAATCTCGCCATCGCCCTTCTCGCGCTTTTCTATGGTTCGGTCGGCTCTATCCTGTTCATTTTGCCCTTTATGTCGGAGATAGACCGGAGGATTGCTGAAAAGGCGTGAGAATAGGGACAGTCGCTCTTTAACGGTATGCCCCTCGTGAAGGGGTTGCGGCAAACGCGTTTCCCTCATAGTCGACCGTAACACCTGCGCCAAAACCGCTGTTTTTACATGGCGACCCGCTTTGCAGGCGAAAATCCGTTCCGGCGTTTACAAACAACGGATTTGATCCGATGGAATGAGTTGCATTGGTGAACCCTGCCGCCGTGGTATATACAGATCCATTCCATCCGACGATATTGCCACCCGATTCGTAAAGACCGTTATATTCGGCGGTAAACGATGTGACGGCAGATCCCGAGTACAGATAGGTGTGTGCGGAATTCGAAGAATAGAAAACATTATTCTTCATCACAACGGCACCGCCGCAGGCGCCGATGTAGATGCCGAGATTGTTGTTATAGAACGTATTGTTTATCAGTTCGAATCCGTTCCCGTTGACGACATTATAGCCGATACCCTGCCCTGTGTGATTCAAAACGAGTGATGACGTGAGTCTCAGTTTCATCGAGGTCACTCCGACAATGCCCGCACAGACAATACCGTTACCGGTATTCCCCGTAATCCGCGTTCTGCTTATATCAACCGTTCCGGTTTCACCACCTATGTAAATACCGGCACCCGCACATCCGCTTACCGAGGAACGCGTTACTGTTACGCCGGAGATTTCTCCCGAGCCGGTGTCCGCCTTGATTCGTATTCCATGCCCCTCGTTACCATACCGGACACCGCTCCAACCCTTGCCCGAATCCGTAACCGTGCAGCCGCTGACATGGATATTTTCAAGCCCCTCATTGTTTGATCCGCCGAAATTCAGTACGGATATTTCTATTCCGGCGAAACCGCATGTATCCGCAGTGCAGTTTTCGAATTGGATATCACTGGTAGTCGCGCCGGTTTCAAAGACCTGCGGAGAAAAACCGGAATCGAAGATCTGCGCGGCAGTTGAATCCTTGATACTGCAATTGGTACTGTTCAGCGTGAACTCGAATCCGTTTCCGCCGTATAGTAACGGAGAAAGTGACAGGATAGCGCCCCCGATATTTTCCGCATGGCAATTGTTGATCCGGATGTTCGCACCGTTTCGCACCGATACTCCGTGACAGCTGTAGTTTCTGAACCGGATATTGTTGATATGGATATTTGATTTCGCGTCGCCGTGGACTCCGATGAGATCGAATCCCGCGTCCATCTGATGTGTATCGGGACCGGCCGAATCGGTGCACCGCACATACAGGACACTGTTAGCGAGCGACGACGGGTCATAGGTAAACACTCCCGTATCGGCACCCAACGATGTCGACGCATTCGTGTTCCATGGTTTGAATTTCAACGGCACGCCATCCTGGAGAATGATACCCGCTCCGGTTGTTCCCGGAGTATACGATTTGCTCTTGCTGTATATCGTTCCGCCGGCACTGGCCCATCCCGATTCGCTCCGTGAACCGAGAAACACCGGAAGAGATCCTGATCCGTACGCATCGATGATTATCGGATTTGCAACTGTTCCCGACCAGTCAAGTTTGATTCCACCGGCGAACGAACATCCGCGTCTGAACAGTATTGAATCGCCTGGACTGAACTCTGACAGATTGACCTTATCGATACTTTTCCAAGCTTGCAGTTCCGACTTGCCGTCATGTGCATCATCGCCATCCACCGAATCAACATAATATGACGTACCTCCGGTTGTATCAGATTGATAGCCATCACCGCATTGCAGACTCATCAAGGCCGCCAGAGCGACAAGTAACACGACAGCAGTGAAACGTATTCTCTCAATAATTACAAACCTGCTTCTCTTCATAACCGCTCCACTCAGCAATCAATGAATTTCTTACTATTATATAACACCCGGTATCGTTTTCTTGGTTTGTTTTGAGGTTTTTGGGAGGATTCAGGCTTTTCGATTGGAAGTGGTCAATAATTGGTCAAACTTCCTGTCTGAGCAAAGAAAAAGCCCGCTCTACAGAAGGAGCGGGCTTTTCGTATTTCCTTGTCAGATCAGGACTTTGTTCATCCCCGGAAGAAGACTTGCCCTCCAGGCCTCGGCATACGTCCCTGCGGGCCGTTTGCCGATAGGAATGGATTATCGCGCTTACGCGCGACGGCATCCTGCCTCGGGCTTCCGGGACGCCTACGAAGCCTGTCGCGGCCATCCATGGCCCCAGGAGCTGCGCTGGCTCGCTCCTGGTCCTCGCATTCGCTCGGCGGCTTCTTCGGTTACGTCCCGTTGGGCCGTTTGCCTAATGGAATTGGATTAACTGCCGCTTCTCACTTCGTTGCGAAGCGGCTGGGCATCAAGTCTTCTTCAGAATAAAAAAAAGGACCACCAAAAGGTGATCCTTTTTTTTCCCCGGAAGAAGACTTGAACTTCCATGCCCGTGAAGGCGCTAGTACCTGAAACTTACTATAAGACATTTAACGACATATCACAGTATAGCAATACATTAAAAATGAAAGGGAATGAAGCGGTTTATTTCTTTTCCCTATAACACTTTTATATGACTCTATATATTTTATTATATCACTCAGTATCAAAACAGTAAATACCGAAAAATTGAATACTTGTTTACTTTCGTGTTCACTCGCCGCATTAGTTGTTTTAACTAGTGCTAAAAAAAAATCCGCCGGGCCAATGTGCACCCGGCGGGTTCCTTAGATTTGTTTTCCGTCTTCGTCGAGATTCAAAGCCTTCATTTCCGACTTGTTAGGACGACAGCCAGGGAAGGTTTCGATGAATGAAAGGAATTGATAACAACCCCGCCAATAATCACCTCGAGCGCATTGAGTACGCACCCAACGAGGGGAAAGAGCCGAATCCGAATAATCCGTAATTGAATAATGTCTTCCGCAGGAATCGACCAGAATAGCGTTATGGCAATATCCGGAATCATCATTGCTATAATACTGTCTTCCGGCCGCGAGTCGGAAACCCTTGTCCGTGAGCGGCTTGGCCCATTCCCGGAAGTCGGCCTCTGTCCATTGAGCCCACGTGTGCTCGTCTCTCGCGGGCTCGGGTTTCGGCGTTTTTCTCGAGGCCGTCGGCGTTGCGCCCGCTCGTTCAGTAATAAATGAATCCTCGTAAGGATGAATTTCTTCCGTGAGTGAATTATAAAGTGCAAAGGCACTGTCCGGTTCAATGTCAATGGTCCCGAGGGATTCGCATGTGTCTGTCCCGTTAAAAAGCACCATCTTAAACGAGTTTCTTGGGCGGTATCTGAAAAGCACGATAAGATTATTCCCAAGCATTCCGGCCGAGAGGGGAAGCCATGCGTCGTCAGGTTCCATGTCCTCGACGAGCTCGTGAATTGATAGCCACGGCCCTGTGATAACCTTGATTTTGCGGAGCGAGGCGTCTTTTAAAGCATGGTTACTCATAAGCCGCCTCCGTGGTTTCTGATAAATTAATCGCCTTTCTTGCGAAATACTCAGGGCGTCGGTCTTTTGCATCTTGCAGCAATTCAGGTGCAAGTATTTTGTATTGTCCTCGTGCATGATAATTCCAATAAGTATGGTCCATTAGTAGTTTCCGTGAGCATCGAAAATTATCGCCGGTTTTAAAACGTTCTACCACATTTTCGGGAGAATCACCCATGTTTGTATATATCCACCCGAAATGACCTGTTTCGCACAGGTAAAATCCATCATAGGGGTTGTGCCTAAGTTCCGGGATTTCAAGATCTTCCCGATAAGCGATTGCTACTAAAATCCATCCCGGAACTTGCATTCGTTTTGCAAATGAATCAAGTTTATCAGAATAGTGGACAATTCTTCTGATGCCGTAATCGTTTACGACGACGAATTGTTTCTCAGGGCGGCCGTATTGGATCAATGATAGAGTCATCTTACAGCCTCCGTTGGTTCGGAAATGCACAAATCCATTGTGGCTAAAATATCATAGACCTCGTCGAGTTGGTTCCAGATATCCCCTAAAAAAGCATGGATTCCTGCAAGGCTAGTCACTGCCTCTGTTTTTGTTTGTTCATTGTCGGAATCAAGGTTTTCTATAGCAGTCCATTGACCAATTTCGAGTGTCTTTACCCGGTCGGCGATAAAATTAATTTTCCATCGAGCCTTATTCGCAAGGTCGCTTGGTGTTTCGATGCTTTCCATGTTCTCCGTCCTTATGATATGGTGATATCGGAGAACTATGTTCTCCGTCCTGCCGGTCGGTCGCTGTGCAAGAGCTTCCGGCCGGTTTTTTCATTTACTACGCTTTTTTTCCTCCTTTTTTTTGATCCATTCCTCGATGAATCCGCGCACCTCTTTCGACATCTCTGTGTTATGAGCTGCACAGAGTTCCTTAAATCGTTGCCGGAGACTTTTAGGAAGTAACACCGTCAACTTTATTTCTTGGTCATCATTCATAATGCGAGTTTAATACGTATATACGTATATGTCAACAACAAAGACCAAATTATTTTTCATGTAAACACTAAATATTCTTAGTTAAATTCCGCATTCAGGCTTTCCTCTTGAGGATTTCCGCGAAGTAGCGGATGCTCAGGTTTCGCTGGTCGCTCTCCTCGAAGAAAAGAAATAAATGATTCTCTGGTTACTCGCACACAGCGCGACGATAGCCACAAGGCGCTTATTTCTCCTGATTTAATGAGTCGTAAGACGGATCGCTGGCCGAGTTGTAATTCGTGCCCTATGTCTTCGACTGTCATTGTCACTGGCAGATGATCGTATGTTCCCGGCATTCCTCTATCTCCTCATCGGTAGATTAGAGTCAAGTTTGGTAACGGTCAAGAAAAAAAATAGTTATGTGTATTTTTATGTCGTATTGTTATTACAATGCATGTATAGTGTAATTACAATCTACCTATCAGTTAACTATATTCTATACAGCAAACAAGATTTTTCAGAAAATTGACGCTCTAAAAAAACCTTACAGGTCTTTTTCTGAAAGGCCTGTATGGACCCTTTCAGATAATTCGCTCGAGTTCCCGCAGCATATCGTTAACCTGTCGCTCTGTAGACGTTTCGGCTATCCCCGGAAATCTTTCGAAAATCCAAAGGATCACTCGTCCCGATGCCGTCGAGGTCGCCGGGGGTGTTGCGGGTTTACCAAGACGCCCGTCAGGATTTCCCGGCTCGCGGTAGCCCTTTGAATTCACGCGACAACCTACAGGATTCATACTGGCATATCTCTCCGTGGAACAAACTGTTTCAATGCATTGAGGTCTACAAACACTGTGCGTCCGCGAGAGGTTCTCATGAGTCGGTTTTTCCTCACGATCTCGAGGATCTGCCAGTCCTCGAGTTTCCCGTTGAGTTTTAGGACGGCAAAACTTAACTGAACCAGAGATACATTATTCATTTTACTCTCCCTTCACACGATAGCGTGCATCATGCTTGTACGTTCTTTTGCGCTCCCGGTCACTTCAATGCGGGACGGGAGTTCGATTCCGTCCAAGGTGAATACGCGGACATTCTTCGAATACTCGATTCGGACAGCGACAGGAACCGGATAAACCACCGGATCGAGCTCGAGATCATCAGAGGTGTATGCGTGGGAAATTACGATTTGTTCTTTCCCTTCGAAAGTTGCGAACACGTCCATCTGTGATGTTTCGCCCGTGTCGCGCTTTGTCGTTGGTAATAGCGTATGATCAAAACTCCAGTTTTTTTTATTCTCTTTTGCTTCACTGATAAAACGGAGAATAACAGTGTTTTCGATATCGTATTTCCCGTTTTCCATTGGCCGAATACGCCCGTTTGACTTTGCTTGTGAAATCGCAGACTTTGAAACGCCTGCGAGTTCTGCAAGTTCAGTCGTAGATATTAATTTCATTTGTCTACCCTCATAAAATAAAAGCGTTAAGTGTTAAGCGGTAAGCTTGTTAAGCTAAACCGTTTTTCCCTGTCAGTGTGCGAAAGCGGCCATCGCGATGCCCACCCGCCAGCTTTGAAGTGCTGGGAGGACCCTAGAGGCGGCCTTGTATAAGCACCGCCTCGCTCCTCTTTGGTTAAAAACTCCACTGGTTAAAGTTGTTTTGAGGCGTCGAGATCCGTGACGTTGTTGCGTGATACCCGGCACCCCGCGTCTGTGCTTCAAGACACATGCTTCTGTAGAATGTTTCCCATTCCTGGGCGCTTGATAGGGTTCTATCGACAACAACCGTTTCGCTGGGACCATACAAAATAACCCTGAAATCCCCCGATGGATAAACCCATGCCTTCGTACTAGGGACCGATGGGCTGACTGTACCGCCATAGCAGGTCCTAGGGTGCTTGTCGTTACGGCACATGATATCAAGTTCGAACGAACGAGCCCGCTCGATAGCGGCGTTACGGTCGCTATATGATTCGAGCCCTTCGATGGTGTTTGAGAAATGGTCGAGTATTGCAACATAGTACATTATTCGGCCTCCTCTATTTCTGCTTCGGGTTCCCCTGCCAGTCCACTTGCGATGAGATCGGCGATGATATCTTCCGGTAGGTGATCAATCGAGCCGCCCGGGGCAACATAGATTTCCTTCGAGTTAATTTTGACGCGGAAACCAGAAATACAAGCTGTGCTTAAAATCATATTATTTGTCCTATTATGAAGGTGCCCCGGCATGCGCCAAGGCGAGTGAGGCGGGTCGTGGTTAAACGCGGGAGATGCTTCCCGAATAAATCCACGGCCTGCCCCTTGTCTCTTAATACCGGCCAATACTAATGTCGTGGTCGTACTGGCTGAGCCGTTCGCGCTCAGCCTTTGCTTCTGCGAGAGTCAGGCGTTTCGTTGGCTCGATCGGACGATTGCCGATAGCGATACAGCGCTCGACGCGTATATCGGATAACCTCGACCAGATAATATCCGTGGACCTCTGAAAAAGCTCGTCGGCGAGGGTTTTCGCGGTGCCTCGATCGAGGGCTTTCTCGAGGAACTTTCGCGTCTCCTCAAAGTTACCAGCAAGGTCCTTCGATACGCTTACGAAATTTGCCTCGAGCTCGTCGGCGATCTTCTTCGTTGCGTCATCGTATTCAGTACTCGCGGCGGCGTACCACTGCGCGTCCAACTGAAAGAGGGCACGCTCATATCCGTCGATAAGGTCGCGCGCGGCGATCATCTCGGCGTTCGATTTCTTCGCAGCGACGTCGTCGCCATCAGCAAGGGCAGTGGCATAGACACGCTCGGCTTTCTCGAGAGATTCAACTGCGCCGGGAAGCTCACGTTTTTCGATGCTTGTGATACGGTCGCGTATTTTTTTTGAGGGTGTCATTAAAGGGCCCCCTCGTCAGTTTTGCCGGTAAAATCGATGCTTCCGCCTTTCCCGCGATTGTTTGCGGCCACGAATGTGGCCATATCAACGCCCGGTTTCGGACTCTGCACGACGCCTTCGCCTTTCGCTTCCAAAACCTTGGAAACCTTTTCGCTCACTGTCCCGATATACCCGTCCTTGAATCTGAAAAAAACGCTCATAGTGGCTCCTGTCAGGCCGACTCATCGCCGGTCAATAAAAGAAACGTACTCACCCCATACGGGGCGAGCTTGAAAACTGGTTATACCCTACCGGCGGCGAGTATCTCGGCGTCGCTCATATAGTGGTGCAGTGCCCGATAGTGCTTATCCGAGCCGCACGCGGCGCGAGCGCGTTTCTCAAGAGTTCCGGTAGACAACTGCGGCGCGGCTGATTTTGATACGGGCGTCAATGTCGCGACGATCTCGCTATCGGAAAGGAAATGCCGGACGGTCTGATAATGACGATCAGTTCCGCACAATCGGCGGGCCTGTGCCTCGAGTGCCACGGTGTCACCCTGGGGCACCGTGGTCTTGAATACAGCGACGCAAGCGGCTATCTGGTCGAGCGTGTCGGAGGGTTTGTATGCTCGCGCGGCGAAATTGGCGCGGGCCTGAGCGATCCCGAAAGCTCGAGCGGTCGCGGTCGATCCCGTGCAAGAGTCGGCAAATCCAGCGGCGACGGCCTCAGCTCCGAAATACCATGTCTCGGCCCTGAGCAAGTCGCGTATTGCCTCTCGTGATTTTTTTGAGCGTTCCGCATAGATACCGACGAGGATTTCAGCGAATCCCTCAAGCACCTGAGCTGCCTTTTTGTGATCGTCGGCGGTTCCGCCTGAAGTCATCGAAGGAAAATGGATCATCATTGACGAGGCGGCCTCGACGATAATCTCGTCGCATGACATGATAATGGCCGACATCATGCTCGCGGCGATCCCGACGACGTGCGCGGTTTTCCGCCCCGGATATTTTTTAAGGGCGTTGTAAATCGCGAGACCCTCCGTGACACTTCCGCCGGGCGAATTCACCTCGATCGTAATCGACGCGCCCTTCGCGCTCTCGAGCTTCCTTGAAAAGTCGGCTGCTGTAATCTCGGCGCCGATCACTCCATCAAAAAGTATATCCATGTTCTACTCCATTCCCGTCTCGCGACGGTAATAACCCCAACTCATGCGAGAGGGGCAAAATCAGCAAATAATTTTCTCGGCCATGATCCTGTTGGATTCGATTCGCTTCTTGAGCATTTTGAAAGGGTCCATTGTGTCGCGCCTCTCCTCTGCATTGAGCCGCAAGAGTTCGCGGCTTTCCTCGAGAAAGTCCGCTACTTTCCTGTCGATAACAGCGATCCTGATTTCCCGTTCCCTGTACGCTGTGCTCTTTTCCATAATCAACTCCTGTCCGTCATCTCGACGGTCGATATAGCTTCCAGCTTCATAAGATGCCGGTAAATATAGCCAGTGTAGGCATGTATACACTTTTATATTTATTCTCTACGCGCGCGCCATGTGCAAAAATAAGAAAATGCATCATTCCTACACCTCCCTATACTGGATCGTCAGGCAGGAACGAAACGCCTTGGTAAAAATTACCGCTTGCCGATCGTTTCTTTTCAATTCCGCGTCCTGCGAGTTCTTCGGCGAACGTCCGGGGCGACGGTGGGCGAGTGAGCCCCTCAGCCTCGGTCCATTCGACGAAAGCGCGATATAACGAACCGGCGGCGGCGTGTCCAGTTTTAACCGTTCGCTCCTCAAGAAACCGGCCGACAAGGTCTTCTCCTGCGAGATAATCCGCGCTCGCGGTTTCTATCGTCGGACATTCAGGGAAACCACGCGGGCCGGGCGTTTGAAGATAGATGCTTGCTTCCCGTATAAGCCGGGCGAGGATTTGTGGTGCCTCGGCTTTCAATCGGTCCTCGAGTTTTGGATCCTCGCGGCCTTCTGGAACGGTGAATTGAAACGGTACAAGTCGGAATCGCCGGGCGGTTGCAATATCGACGTGTCGCACCTCGAGCCGGTGATTACTCACAAGCGTGAGTTTTATTTGAGGGACGAACTCGATCGGGTCGCGATGCTTTCGGTCTGCCGTCATCGGGTCTCCGCCGGTGATCTGCTTAACCGGTCCAATTGCGAGGAGGCCGGGCGGTATCTCCGCGACTTCACCGAGGCGCGGCCCGTTCAGTGCGACAAGATCGGGACGTGGACCGCTTAGACTTCCCGTATCGAGGACGACGCGTGTCGAGACGGTAATCCCGTAGGAACCTGCAATGTATCGCATAAGGCGAAGCAGCGCGCCTTTCCCGTTCCTACCCCCGCCCCAAAAGTTGACGAAAAATGGCGCGGCGGTATTACCGGTCAAGCAATATGCGAACCATCGGAGAAGCCACGCGGCGAGGTCGGCCCGTGCAAGTGTAATTTCGGCAAGGAACCCGTCGAACACTGGTGTCTCACCCTCAACGGGACGAGTGCCGGTTGAGCGTGTGAATGCGTCGGCGGGCGTCGTCGGCCGCTCAGGGTTTTGTCCTGAAAGGTCAATTGTTACGCCCTGACAATTAAGTAATTCGGGATTGGCGTCGAAATCGGCATCATCGGCGCGAATGCCGGAAAGATCTCGGGCGATAGATAGAACGGCCTCGAGTGATCGATTTGATTGACACGCCCGGGCGAATTGCTCGGCCGATTTATAATCGGCGGCTCCGCGCATATCTTGGCGATGATACGCAAGACGGCGGACGCCAGTTTTGGCGAGTGATTCCGCAAAGGTTTCTTGAAAGGAACCTGTAAGGCGATTGAAAAACAACCATCCATGCGAAGGGGTCCACCGGAACCAATCGGCGAACGCTTCAGCGAACGCTTCCGCTTGACCTGCCTCCGTCGGCGCCCATTGTGATATTTGATTTGTACCGACGAAAAGATCGGCGTCGATTTCGAGCATTTCGACGAACCGGTCGAAAGGCTTTCGGGTGATATCGGCTTCGAGGATGCGATACCGCTCGAGCTTCGCGATGTTTTCAACGCTCAAAATATCGGACATGACAACCTCCGCTCAATTTCGTTGAAGTAGCACGCGTAGTCATCATGTGACACTCCGGCGGGCGTCAGGCTTTCGCTTGCTTGCGCGATAGCATACGTCCTGTAAGGTGACGGTCCTGCGAGCACTTCGCTCGCGATTGGATGCAGCTTGTATCCTGATTCTGCGTTAAGGCGTCGCGCGAATTCAGCGACGAATGCAAAATTATTTTGAAGGTGAAGTGCGTCGAGGGTTGCGCGGTAAAGCGTGAATGTTTTATCACTCGCCCAAGGTCGTTCCGTCGTCTCGACGGTCGGTAAGGTTTTCACTAGCGACCACCCGTTGCGCGCGGCTTGCGCTGCACTGAGGCGGCAACGTCAACGCGGGTTATTTCGCCTTCATGGAAAATAAGAGTCAGGCCCGCGGTTCCAAATTGAGGAGCGTTTTGTAATAGTTCTTTCAGGTAGGGTTCGGCATCCTTGAAAAGCACGGCCGCGCGATCTGTATTTTGCGCGGTCATAATTACGCCCCTGCCTTAGCTGTGGATCGGCTTTCCATGAAAGCGCGCAGCTCGCCTTCATCAATACGAACAATTCGTTCGGTGAATCGACGGGAAGGAAGGATGCCAGCGAGGTGCCAGCGTCGGGCGGTGATTTCGGAAACGTGCATGATTTGCGCCGCTTCCCGGAGTGTGAGCTGACGGTTTTCTGTAAACATTTAATCCCCCTAAGTCGTTCGAAAAATGAAAAAGGCCTCGGCGATATTGCTCTTTCGCAATATCGCCGAGGCCTTTGGATATGACAAAGCGTCCAGGTCCTCCGAGGAGGTTGGACGCTTCGCGCGGAGTCACCCGCCGGACAGTGACGGCGCTATTGGTAGCGGCGTATGTCCTCATACGCCTACCATAACGCTATATATGAAGCCTGTCAAGTCTGATTATAGCGAATCGACTCCGGTTATAGCATTTTTTGCTTCTTTTTCCGGTGTTTTCTTTGCCTCGAGCTTCTTCCGGGCTTCAATGAAGTCAATCACCTGTCCGCCGTGCGAGTAATTATCCATCATTTCACTGGTTTTATGCCCTGCGAGGGCCTGAACCATTATGTCGGAAATACCGGATGCGCGAGCGATGGTCACGAACGTATGGCGGGCGCCGTGCAGCGTAAGATTCCTTTTCCTCTGTTCCTGTACCGATATTCCAATGCCTTCAAGCATTCTGATGAATCCTTTTCTCAGCGTTGAGATCGAACAGGGAGCATCCGGGGAAGCGAGGCCGAAAAGTACATAGTTTTCTGACCCATGATTCGAGCAAGCCGCGCGGACCGCCTCGAGAGCGGTAAGGGTGTCTGTCGGTAACAATACTTGCCGCGCCGATCCTGCTTTCGGTTCCTTGTCCCCTTCGCCGTCGATGTAATTATTTCTGATATGAATTATTCCGCGAGCTTCGTCAATGTCTCCCCAGCGTAGCCCGCGAATTTCACCCCGGCGCATTCCGGTCAAGAAAGCGAGCAATACCGCGAACGTTACCCGTGGGTCCGCGTCCTGAACTGTTATAAGTTTTGCAATTTCGGCCGGCGTCAATATTCCTTTTTCCCTGCTCACAACCTTTGCTTCTTTGATTTTCAAAAAGGGGTCTTTGTCGATTTCTTCCCGGTCGAGAGCATAGCGGACCGGGACCCGCATTGTTTGAATAATTGAATTTACCCTTCGCGCGGACAGGCCCCTTTTTGCGGCCCATAGTTTCCAGTCACTAATAAGAGCGCGGGTTAGTTGTGAAACGGTAATATCAGCGAACGGGGGGAACGGGCGCAAATGGCGTTCAATATCGGCATGGTTCAATTTTATGTAATTAAGAGAGAGCGGTTTTCCTTCGTCCTGTTTATGCTGTTGGGCATAGGCGCTTTCTGGTGTCCAGAATGCGGATAGGTAGTCAAGGAATAAATCTTTCGGAACGGAAGGCGCGAAAGAAATATCCTTGAGCATCGCGCGGGCTTTTGTCGCTGCTTCCGCTTTCCGTTCGCGGACACCCTGGACAAGTATCCCGGTGCTTTTGGTGAGTGTGTAGGTTTCTTTTTCGGGATTCCAGTACCGTGCGTACCAGATAGATGAACCGTCAGCGAGTGACTTTTTATAGAGAATAAACGGGGAGCGGGTGCCTTTCGAGCGCATATCTACCTGCCTTTTTATAAAGTGTCACTTTGCGTGTTCACTTTACAGTTTTGCGTGATATGCCGCTCGTTTTCGAGTAGGCTTTTTTGACCGTAAGTACTTATACTGTAAGTTTTCCCCGGAAGAAGACTTGAACTTCCATGCCCGTGAAGGCGCTAGTACCTGAAACTAGTGTGTCTACCAATTCCACCATCCGGGGGTGCGCCGTTACCGACGCGGAATTAAAGATACCGGAAAGGGCGGGGCGGTGTCAAGGTCACTCAGGGAGCGGCGACGTCCTTGGCGGCCGGATCCTCGAGCGGTTGAGCCCCTTCGGCGGGCAGGGCCTGGGGCTGGGGCTGGATAATCTCCGGCGTGCGGGACGCGCGGTTGGCGAGCATCATCGTGAGGGTAATAATAACGATGATGAAGATGATGAGCGCGACGTATGCGGCTATTTTCCGCTTTGACAGGGAGACTTTTCTCTTCTTCTTCCCCGTCAGCTCGATTTCGGTTGGTTGCATTTCGGTCATCGGTTCAGTTCCCTACCGCGGTTTCGAGGGCGATTTCCATCATATCCCGGAAGGTCGTCTGCCGCTCTTCCGCGGTTGTCGACGTTCCCTTCGCGATATGGTCGGAGATCGTCAGTATCGCGATCGCCTCGCGCTTGAATTGCGCGGCGAGGGTATACAGCTCGGCGGCTTCCATCTCGATGGCGAGGATGCCGTACTCAGCCCAGAGCTTCCAGCTTGACTTGTCGTCGTAGAACATATCCGACGAGGTGACGGAGCCGACGAGCGGCGTGATGCCCTTGGCGCAGGCGGCCTCATAGGCGCGCTTGACGAGGGCGAAACTCGCGGTCGGCGCGAAATGCCTGCCGCCGAAGCGATTGGTGTTGAGCGCTGAATCGGTGCAGGCGCTCATGGCGATAACGACGTCGCGGAGGTTTGCCGCCTCGGATACGGCGCCCGCCGTTCCAACCCGGATCGCCTTTTGCACGCCGTAGAATCGGAAGAGCTCGTTCACGTAGATGGAAAGCGACGGCTGCCCCATGCCTGTGCCCTGAACCGATATTTTTTTTCCTTTCCAGGTGCCGGTAAACCCGTACATTCCCCGAATTTCATTATAGCAAACAGGATTTTCAAGATAGGTTTCAGCGATGAACTTGGCCCGGAGGGGGTCGCCGGGGAGGAGGACTGCGTCCGCAATCTCGCCGGGTTTTGCTCCAATATGTGTACTCATACGGAATATACTAGCAGGGAATTGCGGTTTATGCAAATTCTGCATTATACTGAAGAAATGAGCGAAATCGTACTGTTGCCTCCCGAACGGTTCGGGTACGGCTTTGTGCCGGAAAAATATCTTCCGGAGAACGCCGACGAGTATTATATCCGTAACCGGCAATTGGGCGATAAGCGCCATGCTTGGCGTTCCTTGACCGGAAGCGAGGTTGTGCTGCTCGAAAGCGCGGGAAATACCTCGACCGATTGGTCCAAGGTGCTCATCGAGGATCCGTTTGACGTTTCGGTGATCAAAAACACCCTGTTTGCGGGCCTTGTCAGGATAGCCTCGACCGGTCGTCAATATCTTCAATATCATGACTTCACCGTTCCGACGGGCATAACCAACAGCCGGATCATCTCCTGCGATATCGGGACGAATTGCGCCATTCACGACTGCGCCTACCTTTCCCACTATATAATCGGGGATACCTCAATCCTGAGCAGGATCGACGAGATGTCGACCTCCGACCACGCGAAATTCGGCGAGGGGATACTCAAGGAAGGCGAGGACGAGTCGGTTCGCGTCTGGATCGACCCCCTGAACGAGGCCGGCGGCCGCTCGATTCTTCCCTTTAGCGGGATGACCACCGCCGACGCCTATCTTTGGACGATTTACCGCGACGATACGCGCCTCATGGAGCGGCTCAAGGAGATCACTCAGGGTCAGGCCGATTCCCGGCGCGGTTTTTACAGCGAGGTCGGCGATGGCTGCGTCATCAAGAGTTGCCAAGTCATCAAGGACGTGCGTTTCGGGAAAGCCGCCTACGTCAAGGGCGCGAACAAGCTCAAAAACCTGACGATCCTCTCGAACGAGGAAGAGCCCACGCAGATCGGCGAAGGCTGCGAGCTCGTGAACGGCATCATTGGCTATGGGTGCCACGTCTTCTACGGGGTCAAGGCCGTGCGTTTCGTACTGGGGAACAACTCCAGCCTGAAGTACGGCGCGCGGCTCATCCATTCCGTTCTCGGCGACAACTCGACGATCTCCTGCTGCGAGGTGCTCAACAACCTCGTTTTCCCCGGGCACGAGCAGCATCACAATAACTCGTTCCTGATCGCCACCCTTGTGATGGGCCAGTCGAACATGGCCGCGGGCGCCACGGTCGGCTCCAACCACAATAGCCGGGGCAACGACGGCGAGATCATAGCGGGCCGGGGATTTTGGCCCGGGCTTTCAAGCACGCTCAAGCATAACTGCCGCTTCGCGAGCTACACCCTCCTGACCAAGGGAAGCTATCCCGCCGAGCTCAATATCATGCTTCCCTTCAGCATGGTTCTCGAAAACCGCCGCTTTGACCGGCTCGACGTGATGCCGGCGTATTACTGGCTCTACAACATGTACGCGCTCGAGCGGAACAGCTGGAAGTACCGGACGCGCGACAAGCGGAAGACCATCGTGCAGCGGATAGAGAGCGACCATCTCGCCCCTGATACCGTCGCCGAGATGATCGATGCCCTTGCGCTTATCGAACGGTGGACCGGCAAGGCATGGTTCGTCCAGGAGGAAGGCGGGGATGCGCTTCCTTCAGACTCGGTCCTCGAGGCCAAGGGCCGCGAGCTTATCGAGAATTCTCCCAAAATCGTCGCGGGACTGATCGTCCAGGGTGAGATGATGGAGCGCGCGAATCGCGAGGTGCGCATCCTCAAGGTGGTCGAGTCCTGGTATGCCTATCGCGAGATGCTTCTTTTTTATGCCGTTCGCTCGATCGCGACCTATCTTTCGACATACGGGATTCATTACGGCTATTTCCAGGCAAGGGTCCCGCAGACGGTCTCGTTCAAGTGGGTGAACATGGGCGGGCAGCTCGTCCCGGAGGATAAAGTCGATTCCCTTCGCGCGGCGATCCGTTCCGGTCTTATCAATTCCTGGCAAGAGATTCACGGGCAATACGAGACCTGGTGGGCATCTTATTTCGGCGACCGGGCGGAGAACGCGTACGCCGTGCTCCGCTACCTTACCGGCAAGGCCGAGATCTCGGGCGAGGCGTGGAACGCCCTTCTCGACGAGGCGCTGAAGATCAGGCTGAACATCGAGGAGCAGGTATATATCTCGAAGAAGAAGGACTATACGAACGAGTTCCGCGAGATAACCTACCGCAACGAGGCCGAGCGTGACGCCGTGCTTGGGCGGGTCGAGGACAACGCGTTTATCAAGACGGCGAAGGTCGAAACCGCCGCGTTTAACGATATGATAAAAAAGGTGAGGGCTTAACGCATGGCAATAATCCTGAAAAATGACGATATAACGCTCCGGATCGAGAAGGCCGGCGAATGCTATCGGGGCAGTCGCTTCGACTGGAACGGAACCGTGACCTCGTTCGCCTTCCGGGGCATCGAGCTTCTTGGCGAGGAAAAGCCCCGCTTTCAACGAAACCCCGCGCTTTTCGGGCGTGGGCTTCACAACGAATTCGGCATCAAGCGCTGCATCGGCTATGATGATTGCAAGATCGGCGAATGGTTTCCCAAGATCGGCACCGGCTGGCTCAAGAAGGACGAAAAACCATATTTCTTCTATACACAGTACGAGCTTGAGCCGCTCAAGTTTGCCTCGCTCGCGAACGGCGACACCGAGGCGGTTTTCTCCTGCGAGTCGGGCGAGCGGAACGGGTACAGCTACCGGTACACGAAGCGGATTACGCTCGCCAAAGCGGGCTTTACCATCAAGTATGAGCTCGAGAATACGGGCTCGAAGCAGCTCGAGACCGAAGAGTACGTCCACAATTTCCTGTGCGTCGGCGGAAAGCGGATGGACCGTGGTTACGCGCTCAGCTTTCCCTGGACGCTCGACCCCTCGCATTTTATCGAGACGAACAACCCCGACGGGATCCTTTTCGTGAAGGACAAGCGGGTCGAGGTTATCGGGAAGACTCGCAAGCAGTTTTACCTTGGCGGGCTTTCGGAAGGCGTCACGAAGAAAAAGGGGCTTGCCGCGGCATGGACGCTCGAGCATGAGGGCAAGGACGTGCGATTATCCGAGACCGGAAACTTCGAGCCGTCGGGCGTGCATCTGTGGGGGTGGAAAAGCGTTATCAGTCCCGAGGTGTTCCATTCCTTCCGCATCATGCCCGGCTTCAAGGGCTCGTGGGAACGCAATTACGCGGTTTCCGCGATCCAGTAAGTCTCCACAGCGCTAAACCGCGGAACCTTTTCGATTCTCATGCCTGGTCGCCGACGTAAACCCGCGGCACGCGCTTATTGATGTTGCAGGTCACTTCGTACGGGATTGTCCCGATGATTCGGGCAAGGGTGTCGGCCGAGTAGGGCGCGGGCGCGGGGCCGAATACCGTGACGCGATCCCAGCGCTGAACCCAGGGGTCCGGCCCGATATTCACCATGCACTGATCCATGCAAATCCTTCCGACGATCGGGTATTCGCGCTCGCCGATGCGGACGCGGAGTCCGGGCGAAAGCCGGCGGTTGAGTCCGTCCGCGTAGCCGATAGGCAGCGTGGCGATAAAGGTGTCCTCGGTTGCCGTCCATGTCCTGCCGTATGAAACGGCGGTTCCCGCCATAATCTTCTTGATCGACACGACCTGGGTTTCGAGTTCCATCACCGGCTTGAGGGACATGAGCCCGGCGAACTGGGGCGAGGGCAGATAGCCATACACGATGATTCCGGGGCGAACCATGTCGAACAAGGCTTCGGGACGCGCGATTACGGCACCCGAATTGGCGGCATTCACGATGCCGGGATCGATGCCTTCGGCGCGAATCGTGTTGACCGCCTCCGAAAAGCGCGCGATCTGGGCCTTGGTATATTCGATGTCGTCGGGATCGGTTGAATCCGATACGGAAAGATGCGTCGCCGTTCCCATGAGCTGGAGGCTTTTTTCGCGGGCAATCCTGCGCGCGAGATCGGCAGACTGCTCCACGGTGCAGCCGATTCGTCCCATGCCCGTGTCGATCTTGAGATGTACCGGGATGACGCGATTCATCTGGCGAGCCTTTGTCGCGAGATCGGCGATGAATTCGGCGTCGAAGACAAAGGGTGTTAATCCATACTCAATAATAGAAGGAATCTCTTCCGGAATGGGAAGGCTGAAGGATAAAATCGGTGCGACTATGCCCGCTTCGCGAAGCTCGATGCCTTCTTGCACCGATGCGACCGCAAGATGAGTCGCACCTGCCTGTATGGCGGCTACTGCGACCTTGAGCGCTCCATGCCCATAGGCGTCAGCCTTGACCGGGATGCAGAGTTTGACGACATTCCCCGTTTTTTTCCTGATTTCTTCAATATTGAAACGTAAATTCTCGAGGTGGATAATTGCTCTCGTTGCGCGCATACGATATTGTACTCCTTTGAATTGTCCTTAGCAAGAAGAGACATAATCATTACTGGAAAGAATGGAGTTCTTGTGCTATCATCTAACCAGTTCTTAAAGTTATAGAGGTGTTTTATATGTATCGTTCTCTTTTCGCAGTATGCGTATGCTGCCTGCTTTTTGCGGTATGCGTCACGACTCCAGCCGTTGCGTCTTCTTTTTCCAAGGAAATCCCCGTTCAGTTTGGCAATGTCTCGGATCCTCCCTCTTTCGCCATTCCCGTAGCCTTTAAAAAGCTGAAAGCCGAAGAGGCGTTCGCGCGCGCCTCCACCTACGAAGCCGATCTTGACGCCGCCCTCGAGATCCCCGACTATCCTGCCGCCCTCGAGGCTTTCGATTCCGCGGCGAAGCTTCTCGCCGCCGTTTCCCAGGGGGCGGGCGAGGACCGGCTCGCTGCTCTCCGCGCGAAGATGGAAAAGGCGCTCGACGCCATTTCGTTCTCGGTTGTATCCGCACCCGCCGACACGGTCTCAGGAACGGCGTTCCGCAAGGACTTCGTCGCCCGCGTATCCATACTGACCCCGACCGGGAAGAAGCCGCTTGCAGGCTTCGGTTGCACGGTGTCATGCCCTTCCGTTTCCGAGTCGGGCGAGCGCGTTACCCTCGCGGAGAACAGGACTTCGCTCTCCGACGGCACCGTCGCCTTTACCGCGCCCGTGCCGACGAAGACCGGAAAGAACCCTCTCGTCATCGCGGCCGCCCTTACCTCGAGCGATCCGGTGATTCGTGACTCAATCCGCGCCCGTCAGGAACGGGGGCAGCTCGCGGCGAACTTTTCACATTCCGTCGCGACCGCCGCGCGCGCCTACTCGACCGTCATCTCCCTTCTCGATTATGACCGGAACGGAAAGCCGGTGCTTTCGGCTAACGTGTCGTCGACCGCGCTCCTCCAACCGCTCGTGCCAAAGGGATTCAGGCGCATCGGGATGGCGGACTTCCCGAATCAGCTCGCGACCGGCGACGAGGCCGTCCTCATCAAGGCGGCGAAGGCGCAGTTCGGCTCAGGCGTTCAGCGCTTTATCTTCGGTACGGTACGCGTCGCCTCGATGGTGCAAGGCGATGACGGTTCGTGGACGTGCGTTCTCGCGTCCGACGTTTCCGTCTGGGACTTCGCGAGCGACTCGAAGGTGTACCACACGACACCCTCAATGATCGGTACCGGCGCGACCGAAGCGCTCGCGATTGCCGACGCGCGAAAGAAACTTGTCGGTGACGCGCTCGTCAACGACCTTTATTACAATATGTAAAACACTTTCGTAATCGTAAAAACCGGGTTATACTGAAAACCAATTCTGAAACAGGGGTTCATCATGTATAGTCTGGTTTTACTTTTGGTGTTTTTGTTCGCGATGATCGCGATCGGCGTATGGGGTATGCGGAAAACCACCACGCTCAACGATTTCTTTTTGGGCGGGCGTACCCTCGGGCCGTGGATGTCCGCGTTCGCGTACGGGACCACCTATTTTTCCGCCGTCATCTTCATCGGTTTCGCCGGAAGCCAGGGCTGGAACATGGGACTCAACGCCCTGTGGATCGGCGTCGGTAACGCCCTTCTCGGCGCGATGCTCGCCTGGCTCGTGCTTGGCAAGCGGACGAGGCGCATGACGCAAAAGCTCGACGTCATGACGATGCCTGAATTCCTCGAGGCGCGTTATGGTTCCGATCACCTCAAGATGATCGCGGCCGTTCTTATCTTTATCTTCCTCCTTCCATATTCCGCGTCCGTCTTTAAGGGACTCGGCCATCTTTTCGAGTCGACCTTCGGCATTTCCTACGACTTCGCGCTCGTGGTGCTCGTCGGGATCACCGGCATCTACCTCATCCTCGGCGGCTACTTCGCCGTAACCATGACCGACTTCATCCAGGGCTTCGTCATGCTCGTAGGCGCGAGCGCCATGGTCGCGGTCCTTCTCGCGAAGGCGGGGGGGCCTGTCGAGGCCATTACCGCGATATCGTCGCGTTACGCCGAGCATATCCCCGCCGCGAACCGGCCTTCATGGCTCACGATCGGCTCGCTCATATTCATGACGAGTTTCGGAACATGGGGCCTTCCTCAAATGGTCCAGAAATTCTACTCGATCAAGGACACCAAGATGATAAACCGCGCCGCGCTCATTACCGCGGTGTTCGCGCTCGTTATCGGCGTCGCGGCCTATACCACCGGCGCGCTCGGTCACGTGTTCTTCGACGCCGACACGGTGCCGAAGCTCGGGAACGGCAAAGTCAGCTTCGACCTGATCGTCCCGACGCTCCTCACCGCGCACCTTCCCGAGGCGCTCCTCGCGGTCATCATGCTTCTCGTTCTTTCCGCCTCGATGTCGACCTTGTCGTCGCTCATCCTCGTCTCTTCATCCGCGATAACGATCGACCTTTACAAGGGCTATCTCCATCCCGAGGTTAACGAGAAGCAGTCGCTTATCATGATTCGCGTTCTTTCGGGCGTTTTCATCATCTGCTCTTTTGCGATATCAAAGATGCAGATCGGCTTCATCGTTACCCTGATGTCGCTTTCCTGGGGAGTCCTTTCGGGCGCGTTCATGGCGCCGTATATCCTTGGCATATTCTGGAAGCGCGTCACGAAGGCGGGCGCGTACGCGGGGCTTTTCTCGGGTGGGGCGACAGCGATTATTCTCTTCTTCGTGCTCGGTCCGAAGCAGTCGCCGCTTGCATCGAGCATCGCAATGCTGGTACCCTTCATCATCGTGCCGGTCGTCAGCTTGCTGACGCCAAAGGTCGACGGAAAGATTATCAGCAAGGCTTTCGAAGCCTGATTTTTCCGCCCGTATCATATCAATCTGTCGATGCCGGCGTCGGGGAAAGGCTTTTTGCCTTTTGCTGGCGATCCGGCATCCGGTATTTCATCGCGAGAGGTTTTTGAATGAAGGAAATGGTTCTTTTGGGAGATGAGGCGCTCGCGCTTGGCGCGCTTCATGCCGGCGTGTCCGGCTGTTTTGGCTATCCGGGTACGCCCTCGACCGAGATTCTCGAGTATCTCGTGGACAATCACGAAAATCGCGGCGGCCCGGTCGCCCAGTGGTGCGCGAACGAGAAAACCGCGTACGAAACCGCGCTTGGCGTTTCGTTCGCAGGAAAGCGTGCTATCGTCACGATGAAGCACGTCGGGCTTAACGTCGCGGCCGACCCGTTCATGAACTCGTCGCTTTGCCAGATCAAGGGCGGGCTTATATGCGTCGTCGCCGACGACCCTTCCATGCACTCAAGCCAGGGCGAGCAGGATACCCGCTTTTACGCCGACTTCGCGATGGTGCCGCTCTTCGAGCCGACCAACCAGCAGGAAGCCTACGAGATGGCCGCGGAGGCATTCTCGCTCTCGGAGAAATTTCGCGTTCCTGTCATCATGCGGATGGTCACGCGGCTTGCGCATTCGCGCGCGGTCGTGCGCGTCGCGGATAGCCCGCGCAAGGAAAATATTCTCGAGAAGGGCGCCGCCGCAGACTGGATGCTCCTTCCAGCGCTCGCACGAAAGAACTACGACAAGATGATCGGCAAGCAGGCCGCGCTTGGCGAGTGGTCCTCTTTTTACGCGCGTAACAAGATCACGATCAACCCGGCGAGAAAGGATATCGCCATAGTCACGAGCGGCCTCGGCCGAAACTACTACGAGGAAAACCTCGACGACCTCAAGGCAGCCTCGGGCGACAAGGGTCTTCCCTCGTCGCTACACGTCGCCGCGATGCCGTATCCCCTTGACCTTCTCAGGCAGATCGCAGATTGCGCGGAGACGCTTATCGTGATCGAGGAAGGAATGCCCTTCCTCGAGAAGCAGCTTCGCGGGCTTCTTCCCGGCCGCACCCGGATCGCGGGCAAGCTCAGTGGGCTTCTCCCGCGCGCGGGCGAGCTTAATCCCGACATCGTAAGGAACGCGCTTTGCCTCGAGCGGAAAAAAACCGCGGCAGATTCCTTCAAGGCGCCTGAACTTCCCGGACGGCCCCCTCAACTGTGCAAGGGCTGTCCCCATCATGACTCCTACAGCTCGCTCAACCTCGCCGTCGAGCGGCTTAACGAAAAAGAGGGCAAGGTCTCGACCGTCGTTGCCGCGGACATCGGGTGCTACGCGCTCGGCGCGGTCGCGCCCTTAAAGGCTATCGAAACGATCGTCTGCATGGGCGCATCGATCGGCATGGCGCGCGGAGCGGCGGCAGCGGGATACAAGTACGCTTTTGGCGTGATCGGCGACTCGACCTTCCTTCACTCCGGGATCACCGGCCTCGTCGACGCGGTCTCGACCAATACCCCGATGACCGTCATCATCCTCGACAACTCGATCGTCGCGATGACCGGATGCCAGCCGACGATGCTTCCTTCGAGCCAGCTCGAGAAGATCGTGCTCGGCGTCGGCGTCGACCCTGCACACCTCAGGGTGATCGAGACGAAGCCCGGCATGGTCGAGGAAAACGCGAAGATCCTGATGGAAGAGGCCGAGTACCGCGGGCTTTCGGTCATCATCATGGTTCGTGAATGTCTCGAGGCCTACAGGATCCGAAGGAAGAAGGAAGCGGTAAAAAATGCCTGACGACGCGAGCATGAACGCCGCCTCATCGGGCGCCGTCGGTCTTCCCCGCTGGCGGCTCGATTCGGTCTTTCCCGGTTTTGATTCCGAATCGTACGTCACGGCGAAGGCCGAACTGTCTTCGATCGCAAAAGAGTTTATCGCGCATCTCGACGCCGCGCCCTCAAGGGGCTTCGCCGACGCGGAAGCCTTCTCTTCATGGCTGAAGAAAACGATCGGAATCCAAAACCGCGCGCGGTCCCTTTCGGAAACCCTTTCCTCATACTGTTACGCGACCTATTCGACCGATACCCAGGCCAAGCGCGCGATGAACGAGCTTAACGCGATCGAGGAGATCGAGGTTCCGTTCAGCCGCGCGGATACGGTCTATCGCGATATACTCGCCGCGAACGCGCCGCACGTCGAAGCTGTGCTCCGATCAGACCCGTCGCTCGAGCCGTACCGCAATTCGCTTTCCGACGATCTTTTCTGGCAGACGCGGCAGATGACCGCCGCCGAGGAGGACCTCGCGGCCGACCTTTCGCGGTCGGGCGCTTCCGCCTGGGGACGCCTTCAGGACCAGATGACCTCGACCGCCGATTGCCTTTGGGACGAGTCGACGGGCGAGCGGAAAACCCTCGTCGAGCTACGCTCGCTCGCGCATTCGGGGGACCGCGCGATTCGCGCGCGCGCCTACGAGAAGGAACTCGCGATATGCCGCGCGATCGGGATCCCTGTCGCATCCGCGCTCAACGGCGTCAAGGGATGGACGGTGTCGCTCAACGAGCGGCGAAAATGGACCGGGGACCCGCTTGACGCCGCGCTCGCGAAGTCGGCAAAGCAGGGACTTCTCTCGAGAAAATCGCTTGACGCGCTCATCGGCTCGATCGAGGGATCGCTCCCGCACTGGCGGCGTTACCTCAAGGCGAAGGCGCGCCTTCTCGGGATCAAGTCCTGCGCGTTCTACGACCTTTTTGCGCCCGTCGGCGCGGGCGATCGGACGCGCAGCTTTGACGATGCTCGGCAAACCGTTCGCGATAACTTCGCGCGATTCTCGCCCGCCATGGGCGCGTTCGCGGAGCGGGCGTTCGCCGAACGCTGGATAGACGCCGAGCCGCGCGGCGGTAAGATCGGCGGCGCGTACTTTACTTTTATGCCGACAGTGAAGGAGGGTAGGGTCCTCTGCAATTTTGACGGTACCTTCAGCTCCGTGCTTACGCTCGCGCACGAGCTCGGTCACGCGTATCACGCCGAGGTCCTCAAGGACGAGCCGCCGCTCCTTCAGTCGCACCCGATGACGCTCGCCGAGACAGCCTCGATATTCGCCGAGACCGTCGTCTTCGAGGACGAGATGTCGCGCGCGCCGGACGAAGAGAAGCTTTCTCTTATCGAGATGCATCTGCAGGATGGCTGCCAGACCTTGGTCGACATCCTCTCGCGCTATTATTTCGAAAGCTCGGTGTTTGCCGCGCGCAAGCAAGGCGAGCTCACGGTCGAGGATTTTTGCGCTCTCATGACGGACGCGCAAAAGAAAACGTACGGAGACGGGCTCGACGAGGGGCTTTTGCACCCGTTTATGTGGCTCGTGAAGACGCACTACTATTCCGACTCCCTCGCGTTCTACAACTTTCCGTACGCGTTCGGCCAGCTATTCGCGCTCGCGCTCTACAGTCGCTATCGCGCTGAGGGCGGATCGTTCGCCGAGGCGTACCGGAACATACTGCGCGACACCGGATCCATGGACGCCGTCGCGGTTACCGCGCGGGCAGGCTTTGACATTGAAAAGGCCGATTTCTGGCGCTCGGGAATAGCGCTTTTTATCGAGCAGATAGACGAATTCGAAAGGCTCGTGGACGCGCGATGCGCGCCTCTTGCGGGCAAAAACTGAGGAGATTTAGCACCATGACGTATGATATCATTCTCGCCGGCGTCGGCGGGCAAGGCGTTCTTTCAATCGCGACGATCATCGCGCGCGCGGCCATGATCGACGGCCTCTCGGTCAGGCAGTCGGAGGTTCACGGGATGAGCCAGCGCGGCGGCGGCGTTCAGGCGCACCTGCGCATTTCGGATAAGCCGATCTCGTCCGACCTCGTCCCCTCGGGCGCGGCGGACATGATCCTCTCGATGGAGCCGATCGAGGGTCTTCGCTACCTTTCGTATCTCAAGCCCGAGGGCGTGCTTGTTACGGCGGCCGAGCCCTTCGTCAATATCCCGGACTACCCGGACGTCGAGACGGTGTACGCGGCAATTCGCAAGCTTCCCGACTCGCGCATCGTGCGCGCCGAGGAACTCGCCAAGGAAGCGGGGAACGCCAAGTCAGTGAACATGGTGCTCGTCGGCGCCGCGGCCTCGTCGCTCCCGGTCAGCGAAAGCGCGCTCGCGCAGAGCGTGCACGATACCTTCGCGAAGAAGGACCCGCGCCTCGTCGACATCAACATGAAGGCGCTCAAGCTCGGTGAGGCCGCCAAATGAGCGCGCGCGAGATCCCGTTCCGCGACAGGCGCGCCGAGACCGCTCCCCGCGCCGTGATCGAGTGGATGCAGCTCGAGGGGCTTAAGACCCAGGTCGCGCAGGCGCTCAAGACTGAATTTTACGGCAAGCGCTACGCCGAGGCCGGCATCGACTCCCCCGACTGCATCAAGACCCTTGCCGATATCCGCAAGCTTCCCTTTACCACGAAGGGCGACCTTCGCGAGGCCTATCCCTTCGGGCTTCTCGCCGTTCCGAAGGAGGAAGTCGTTCGCGTGCACGCGTCGAGCGGAACGACCGGCACCCCGACGGTAATCTATCTTACGCAGAAGGACCTCGACATGGCGAGCGATACCATGGCGCGCTGCCTCACCGCCGCGGGAGGAACCCGGCACGACGTCGTGCAGAACATGATGACCTACGGGCTTTTTACCGGCGGACTCGGCTTCCATTACGGCGCCGAACTCATGGGCGCGATGGTCATCCCGACGAGCTCGGGAAACACCCTGCGTCAGCTCAAGTTCATGAAGGACTTCGGCACGACGATGATCCACGCTACCCCGAGTTACCTCCTCCATCTTCACCAGGCGATCGCTGATGAAGGCTACAGGCGCGAGGATCTCAAGCTCCGCATGGCGATAACCGGCGCCGAGCCGCACTCCGAGGAACTGCGTTGCAAGATACAGGACAAGCTCGGCATCGAGGTTTATAACTGCTATGGCATGAGCGAGATGAACGGCCCAGGCGTTGCCTTCGAGTGCGTGTGCCGCAAGGGAATGCACATCTGGGAAGATCGCTATATCGCGGAGATCCTCGACCCCGATACCTTCGAGCCCGTTCCGGACGGCGAGACCGGGGAGCTCGTGCTCACGATCCTGTGCCGCGACGCGATGCCCCTCATCCGCTACCGGACGCGCGACCTCACGCGGTTCATCTCCGAGCCGTGCGAATGCGGGCGAACCCATCGGCGCATCGCGCGCTTTACCGGCCGCACCGACGATATGCTCATCATCAACGGCGTCAACGTATTCCCGAGCCAGATCGAGGAAGTGCTCCTTCGGACGAAGGGCGTCGGCGCGAACTATTTCATCATCGTGGACAAGGACGGCGTTCTCGACAAGCTGACCGTTCAGGTCGAGATAACCCCCGAGATGTTCGCCGACGACGCGCGCGTGATCAACGCCCTCCGCGATCGCCTCAAGAGCGAGATGAGCGCGCTTATCACGATCAACCCCGTCGTAGAGATCAAGCAGCCGGGAAGCCTTCCCGTCTCCGAGGGGAAGGCTAAGCGCGTGGACGATCGAAGACCTAAGGACTGACGTCCTTTGGTGCGAAAGTGGATGATAGGGAAAATATCCGAGTTTATGTTTCCGTAAACAGTACTATACTAGATATGGGGGTAAACCAATGGATACATTCAGAAACGCATCGCTTTCGGCCGCTGAGCGCACCGCCGACCTTATGGGAAGGATGACGCTCGAGGAAAAGGTCGCGCAGCTGAGCGGTATATGGGTATACGAGACGCTTTCGGGGAGCGAGTTCGATCCCGAAAAGGCCGCCGCGCGAATGGCGCATGGTATCGGCCAGATCACCCGCCTCGGCGGCGCGAGCAACTTCGTCCCTGCCATCGCAGCCGCCCGCGCGAACGAGATACAGAGGTTTCTCGTCGAGCGAACCCGGCTCGGCATTCCCGCGCTTATCCATGAAGAATCATGCTCGGGCTACCTTACCCGCGGCGCGAACGTGTTTCCCCAAACGATAGGCGTCGCGTCTACGTTCGACGCGGAAATCGCGGGCGAGATGGGGCGGATAATCCGCGAACAGATGCGCGCGCTTGGCGCCCGTCAGGCGCTCGCGCCTCTTCTTGATATTACGCGCGACCCGCGCTGGGGCCGCACCGAGGAAACCTTCGGCGAGGACCGCTACCTTACCTCGCGCATGGGAGTGGCGTATATCGAGGGCCTGCAGGGCGACTCGCTTTCGAAAGGCATCCTCGCGACCGGCAAGCACTTCGTCGGCTACGGCATGACCGAGGGCGCGATGAACTGGTCGCCCGCGCACATCGCCGAGCGCGAGATGCGCGAAACCTATCTCTATCCCTTCGAGGTCGCGGTCAAAGAAGCGCACCTTCGCTCGATAATGCCCGGTTATCATGAGCTTGACGGTATTCCCTGCCACACCAACGAATGGCTTCTCGACACCGTGCTCCGCAAGGAATGGGGCTTCGAGGGACTCGTCGTGAGCGACTACTTCGCCATCAACATGATTCATGACTACCACAAGACGACCGCGGGCAAGCACCACGCCGCTCGCATGGCGCTCAAGGCGGGCGTCGACGTCGAGCTTCCCTCGACCGACGTGTACGGCGCGCCGCTCGTCGCGGCCGTCAAGGACGGCATCGTTCCCCTTCAGCTCGTCGACACGTGCGTCGCGCGCGTCCTTGAGCTCAAGTTCAGCCTCGGGCTCTTCGACCGCCCCTACGTCGATGAAAAGGACGCACCCGCGCATTTTCAGACAGAGCCGCAGCGCTCGTTCTCGCGGAAGGCCGCGGAGAAATCCATCGTCCTTCTCAAGAACGACGGCGCGCTTCCGCTCGACCGCGCGAAAAAGCGGATCGCCGTGATCGGCCCGAACGCCGATTCCGTGCGCAATATGCTCGGCGACTATTCGTACCCCGCGCACGTCGAGTCTCTCATCGACATGGCGAGTGACAACTTCGCGAATACCGCGCTTCCCTCGGGCCTCCCCCGCATCGAGGACGCGATACCCTCGATGGACACGATTCTCGAAGGGCTCCGGAAGGCGGCGCCTGAAGTCGACTTCGCGTACGAAAAGGGCTGCGAGGTAATCGGCGGGACTACCGACGGTTTCGCGGCCGCGGTCAGAGCCGCCGAGTCCGCGGAGCTCGTCGTCGCGGTTATGGGGGACAAGGCGGGGCTTATCGACGGGTGCACCTCGGGCGAGGCCCATGACCGCCTGTCGCTCGACCTTCCCGGCCATCAGAAGGCGCTTCTCGCGGCGCTTGCGGCGACGGGGAAGAAGATCGTGCTTGTTCTCGTGACCGGCCGCCCGACCGCGCTCGTATGGGAGTCGGAAAACGTCTCCGCCATCGTCGAGGCCTGGTTTCCCGGCGAGGAAGGAGCGGCCGCGGTCGCGTCGGTTCTCTTTGGCGACGTGAATCCTGCAGGTCGGCTTCCGATAACCTTTCCGCGCACCGTCGGTCAGGTTCCCGTTTTCTACGCGCACCGGCCCTCGGGCGGAAAGGCGCACTGGAAGGGCGACTACGCCGACGGCCCGACGAAACCGCTCTATCCCTTTGGCCATGGCTTAAGCTACACGAAATTCGCGTACTCAGACCTCGAATTGCCGCACCCGGTCGATATCACAGGCGAGTTTACGGTTTCGCTCGATGTCGCGAATTCAGGAAGCCGGGACGGCGACGAGGTTGTGCAGCTCTATCTTCGTGGCGCTGTCTCCGACATCACGCGGCCCGTCTCGGAGCTGACCGGCTTCGCGCGGGTTGCGTTGAAGGCGGGAGAGCGAAAGCGGGTGTCGTTTACCGTCTCGACCGACCAACTCGGATTCCTCGATCGCGAGATGCGCCTCGTGGTCGAGCCCGGTGAGCTTACGGTAATGGTGGGTTCCTCTTCTGAGGATATCAGGCTTTCAGGTAGCGTGGAACTCGTCGGAAAAAAGCGCGCGATTACCGCGCGGAAGTACGCGACGAAAACACTCGTGAGCTGACCCTCTCGTGCGGCGCGTGTGCTTGCTTGGGTTATGCTTGCCTTTCAAGCTTCGCGCCGTACGAGGTAAGTCTCCGCTCGTAGCATTCGAGCATCTTCCACTCCACGATAGGGATGTCGCGCAGCAGCTCCGCCTTCAGGAGGTAGCACTCGCTATCCTCGGTCGCGCGGGCGCTCATGAGGCTCGCGCCCGAGAAGAAGACGCATTCCTCCCCGAAGAAGTCGCCGACACCGATGCGGTCGACGGGGATCTCCTCGATGAAAACGTCGAAGCTCCCGCTTCTAACGAGAAAGAGGGATGCTTCCTTCAAGTTATCAAGCCTTTCGCCTTTTTTTACCGCGCGCGAGACGAGGCAGACGGCGATGCTGTGGAGGATGGGCGACGATACCATCTCCCCGAAAAGCGGCGTCGTTTGCAGGAAGAACGCGATGGCGCAGCTTCTCCGCACCTCTTCGTAGAGGGAGTTGCGCTTCAAGAACGAAACGTAGAGCTCGTTCGGTATCGAAAGGACGTTTACGTAGCTGCCCGAGCGGTACGTCCGGTCGGGCACGTTGTCGCCGAAGGCGCTCGATTCGCCGATCAGCGTTCCCGCCGAAAGCATGTTCACCGTTCCCGCGTCGGCTTGCACCATCTCCACCACGCCTGTGATGATGAGGGATACCGCGTCGCTGGGCATGTCGCGCTTCTGTATGATGAAGCCCATGTTCTGTGTCTTGATGGGGCTGTTCAGGAGCATTGTGACGTCGCATTCCGCCGCCGTGGGGAAATACGTGCACAGGTACGACCGCGCGCGTTCGCGGATAAAATCGTGGAGGGAAGGAATCAGTACGTCTTCCATGCCAAAGCTCGCGCTCGACCCGATCTCTTTTTCCTTCGGGCTCAGCTCGCGACCGAGATGCGCGAGCGCGAGCTTCCCCGAGCCGTCCTTCGCGAAGTCGCTGGCCTCCCCGTGGATCATCCCTCCGCCTATATCGACCTTCTTGATGTCGACCGGCGTGTCGATCCTTTTGCGGAAATGGCGGTAGAGCGCCTCTGACATTTTCGTGCGGTCGTCCGCCTTGAGGAGCATTCGCTCGAGCACCTCGTTCGACGCTATGTCCGCAAGGTGCGCGTATGACTTGTAGCCCGTATCCCACATCGCGCGGAAAAAAAGGACATTATCCTCGACCGGGTGCGGGGAATACACCGGCATAACCTCGAGTCCTCCGATATTGTTCCACTCGTCGTGCTTCAGGTCGTGAACCTCAAAACTGCGCATGAACCGCTTTTCCGGCAGCGACATGAGCGCCGTCAGTTTTTTCATGACCGAGGTACGAACCATGGTGGTCGCGTAATACTTGATCTTGTGGTCGGTCCTCACGAGAGAAGTCAGTCCCGCGAAATGGTCGTCGTGCGCATGCGTGTGGAAAATGCCTTCGATCTCGTTGACGCAGATGCCGAGGGCGGTCAGGCTGTCGAGAATGTTCGGTCCGGTGTCTATGAGGTATATCTTCCCCTGAAACGTCACGATGCTCGACATGCATGGGCGGTACGGGTCCCACCCGTCGCCTTCGCCGATGTGCACGACCGAAAAGTAATCGCGCTCGATTTTGTGGTGCTCAAGCTGGATCGGGGAGGCGTAACGCGAATCGTCCGGCAGGTTCAGGTCAATCTCGACCGTCTCCCCGTTCAGGGTAAAGCCGTACCGGTTGACGCCGAGCCTGCGTACCCGAAGGCCTTTCCGAATTTCGCGTTCTCCCGAATCCAGGGGATGGAGTTCCAGTATGTCTTCGCTTTTTCGTATCTGATTGAAGGCAAATGCCCGCTTGATCCTGAGGATCTCGTTCGCCGCGTCTTTCTGGATTCCGCTTTTGAGAATTTCGTCGAGGTCCGCCAGGCCATAGGTGCCCCTGAAAAGGTATTCACTGATCGCGCCGAGCTGGGCCGACAAGCCCATGACGACCGGCTTCACCCCGGTATTCCCCGGATGGCCGGGCACGATCATCCCCTGACGGTAAAACATCTGCAATATCGGAAACTCGACGAGGTTCGCGAATTTTCCGCCCTGGATCGATACGTCCGAAAGCAGAATGGCGTTTGGGCCGCTTTCCCAGAGCCCGGCGCTCCAGAGCTTCCGGTTGATGACCCCTCGTTTCATGAGCAGTTTTACAACGTCAGGAGGGCAGCCGCAGAGAATGCTCAAGTCAACTTCCGGGATATTGAGGATCCAGACGCCGGTGCTTATCTCGATTTTATCCAAAAAATCGCCCCTTTGCGAGAGCCGTTTTTTTAGTATGGAAGCGTTACCGGGATTTGTCAAATCGATAATTCTATGGCATCAACCTTCTTTCCGTTGTATAATTACCCCATTATGATATGGAATCTCGAGCATGAATGTATGGCCCCGGCGGCGCTGCAGACCCTGCAGTTCGCCCGCCTCAAGAACCTGGTTGAACGCATATATACCAATGTGCCGTTTTATCGAAAGAAACTCGACGCGGCCGGCGTAAAGCCCTCCGATATCAAAACCCTTGCGGACATAGCGAAATTGCCGTTTACCTCGAAGGATGACCTTCGGGAAACGTATCCCTACGGATTGCTCGCCGTCCCCCAGGCCGAGATCGTCGAGATCCACATGTCGAGCGGCACGACCGGCACGCCCGTCGTCGACGCCTACACGAAACGCGATATGGACGACTGGTCCGAGGGCATGGCGCGTACCCTCTCGGGCGCGGGCGCGACGAGGAACGACACCGTACAGAACGCCTATGGCTATGGCCTTTTTACCGGGGGGCTCGGTTCCCATTACGGAGCGGCGAAAATTGGCGCGACGGTCATCCCGATCTCCTCGGGCAATACCCAAAAGCAGATGATGCTCATCCGCGACTTCAAGACGACGATCATCACCTGTACCCCGTCCTACGCCCTCTACATGGCCGAACAGGCCCGCGAGATGGGTATCGATCCCACGAAGCTTGGCCTTCGCGCCGGATGCTTCGGAGCCGAGCCCTGGAGCGAGAACATGCGCAAGGAGATCGAGAAGGCATGGGGCATCAAGGCCTATGACATCTACGGTCTCACCGAGATCACCGGCCCCGGCGTCGCCTTCGAGTGCGAGGCCCAGTACGGCATGCACGTGAACGAGGATCTCTGGTATCCCGAGATCATCGATCCCGCGACGGGTAAGGTTCTTCCCGATGGCGAGAAGGGCGAGCTCGTGATCACGACGATCACGAAAGAAGGCACGCCGCTCATCCGCTATCGCACCCGCGATATCACCTTCATCATCAAGGAAAAATGCGGCTGCGGGCGCACGACGCGGCGCATCCACCGGCTTTTCGGCCGCACGGACGACCTCCTCATCATCCGCGGCGTCAACGTCTTCCCGAGCCAGATCGAGCACGCGCTCATCGAGATTCAGGGCGTCGAGCCGAACTACCTGATCATCGTCGACCGGAGCGCGCAAACCCATCTTGACGAGGCCGAGCTCCACGTCGAGGTCAATCCTGCGGCGTTCTCGGACGAGACGAAGGATATGGAATCGCTCCGAAACCGGATCGAGGGCACGATGAAGAGCAAGCTCGGGATAAACCTGAAGGTGAAGCTCGTGGAGCCGAAGAGCATCGAACGTTCGCTCGGCAAGGCAAAGCGCGTCATCGACAAGCGCCAGATTTGATTCAAGGGGGACGACAGATGAAGATTCAGCAAATTTCCATTTTTCTTGAGAACTCCTCGGGGCGCCTCGCGGAAGTTACGCGCGTGCTCAAGGACGGCGGCGTCAACCTTCGCGCGATCATGATCGCCGACACCGCCGATTTCGGCATCCTTCGCGTGATCCCGGACAACCCGGCGAAGGCGATGGAGATACTCAAAAAAGCGCAGTTCACGACCAAGACCACCGACGTGCTCGCTGTGACGATATCCGACAAGGTTGGAAGCCTCGCTGACGTGCTCGGGCTCTTCGAGAAGAACGGCGTGAATATCGAGTATCTGTATGCCGCGCTCGACAAGGCGGGAGAGACCGCTGTCGTCATCATCAGAACCGATGATATCGAAAAGGGTCTGAAGGTTATCGAGGCTAACGGTCTCGGGACGACCGCAAAGTTCTGATATACGGGGACGGGCGGTAAATCAATGGCGATATCGATCCGGGACGTAGCGAAAAAAGCGTCTCTATCGTGCGAAACAATCCTCGAGGTATTGATCTCCCCCTCGGCCATCGAGCCCGAGGTGGTAAGGTTCGTCATGAAGACGATCCGGGAAACGCAGTACCTCGAGACCTTCGCCCGCTGGAAAACCGGCAAGGATGCGTCCGCGATCGCCGTGCTTACGACCATGTTCGATTCTCCCTCGGGCGCGGAGGTGTTTCGCGGGATCGACCGCGCGATGTCCGCGTTGGGACTTAACCTCTCGATGTTCGGCGTTCCGACGCGCGGCTCGCCTGCCTTTCGGGAAGCGTCGCTGCAGCGGATGTTGACCTTCAACGTGATCGACGCGGTTATCGCGATCAATTCGCCCCCGACGCCCGCCATGGCCGAAAAGTACGCGCGGGTGGGAAAGCCTCTTGTCGTGCTTGAGGATACGGTGGTGGGCGCGCAATCGGTCCTGCTCGAAAACCAGAAAGGCATGTCGATTGCCATAAATTACCTCTATGGTCGGGGATTCAGGCGTATCGCCTTGATCAATGGACCGACCGAGGGCCGCAGGATCGAAACCGTCGCGTCCGAGCGGCTTATCGGCTACCTTACCTCGATGCACCGGCTTGGGCTTTCGTTCGACGACGCCCTCGTGTTCGAGGCGCCCAACTATGACGCCGACGCGGGAACGTCCGGATTCAGGTATTTCCGTGAACAGGGAGAAATGCCCGACGCCGTCGTGTGCGGCGCTGGCGACATGAGCGCGTTCGGCTTTATCAATGCTGCACGCGAGGCGGGGCTTCGCATTCCCGAGGACATCGCCGTAATGGGATACGACGACCTCCCCGTCGCCGCCTTGATGAGCCCCGCGCTCACAACCATCCGCCAGCGCCTCATGATAGCGGGCGCCGCCGCCCTCGTTCTCGCACTCGAGTCCGCCGTGAACGGGCAGGGCGAAAACCTTATCATCATGCCCGAACTCGTTACCCGTGGGACGGCGTAAGCCGCTCCGCCCAACACTCCCGGCAGGTTCCCCGTCGAGCGCCCGATTGGGCGCTTCCACTCTTTTCGCGAATTCGCTATACTTTGCGTATCATGGCAAACGAAAACCTTACGCATTGGGCGGATCAGACCGCCGACAAGATCATACGCGAGCGGGGTGACCTCGAACTCTACACCTGCGCCTCGGGCATAACGCCTTCGGGCACCGTTCATATCGGAAACTTCCGCGAAATCATATCCGTTGACCTTGTCGTGCGGGCTCTCCGCGCGCGCGGCAAAAAGGTCCGTTTCATTTATTCATGGGACGACTACGACGTTTTCCGCAAGGTCCCCGTTAATATGCCGAACCAGGAATTGCTCGAAAAGCACCTTCGCTTCCCGATCACGATGGTTCCCGATCCCTTTGGACGCGACGCGAGCTACGCGCGCCACCACGAGGTCGATGTCGAGTCGATCCTTCCCGCGGTCGGCATTCAACCAGAATTCCTCTATCAGAGCGAGCGCTACAAGGCGCATATGTACGACGATGGGATGAAGGTCGCCCTCGACAACAAGGAAAAGATAAAGGACTGCCTGAACCGTTACCGGGACGACGAGCACAAGATCCCCGAGGCCGAGGAGTATTGGCCCGTGTCAGTGTTCTGCGACAAGTGCAACAAGGACACGACGACGATCGAGGACTGGGACGGCGAGTGGGGCCTTTCGTATTCGTGCGAGTGCGGTAACCGCGAGAAGGCCGATCTCCGCAAGGCGAAGGGCGTGAAGCTCGGCTGGCGCGTCGATTGGCCGATGCGCTGGTGCCACGAGCAGACGGTGTTCGAGCCCGCGGGCAAGGATCATCATTCGCAGGGCGGCTCGTTCGACACGGCGCGCCTCGTTTCCAAGGAAATCTACGGTTGGGACGCTCCCGTCACCTTCCGCTACGACTTTATCGGCATCAAGGGCACGCCCGGGAAGATGTCCTCGTCGAAGGGCAAGGTCGTCGACCTTTACGACATCCTTCGCGTGTACCAACCCGAGATCGCGCGCTACCTTTTCGCGGGCACGCGCCCAAATACCGAGTTCGTCATCAGCTTTGACCTCGACGTCATCAAGATATATGAGGACTACGACAAGACCGAGCGCATCGCGTGCGGGCTCGAGAAGGCGAAGAACGACGAGACCTTCGCGAAGGAACGGCGCATCTACGAGCTTTCACAAGTCGGCGATGTGCCTTCCTGCGCTTCGTACCAGATTCCGTTCCGCCACCTTTGCAACCTTCTCCAGACGAACGACGGGGATGCCGACGCGGTAATCGCCTCGCTACCTGACGTAAAGAGCGAACAGCTCGAGCGCCTTCAGGCCCGCGCGAAGTGCGCCTGGTACTGGATCACCGAGTGCGCGCCCGAGGAATTCCGCTTCGCGCTCAGAAAGGACGGCTCGAAGGCCGAGCTTTCCGGTCCCGCTCTCGAGGCGGTCAAGAAGATCCGCGACGAGGTTCTTCCTAAGATGGACGGCGTCGATGAGAAGGGCTTGGGCGAGCTTGTGTACGCGGTCGCCGCGGAATGCGGCATCGAGTCAAAGGCGCTTTTTAACGCAACCTATCAGGCCCTCATCGCCAAGGACCAGGGCCCCCGGCTTGCGAGCTTCATGAAGATCATCGGCCGGGACCGGCTCGCGAAGATTCTCGCGGTCTATTAACCGCCGCCGTCTACCGACTCCCGCTTTTACTGGACGCCGCCGTCAACTGACGGTGACGTCAGTTTTTTTTCGGGCTTGTCGGGCGCAAGGTCGATGAAGCCGGTACTGAGCAGGTAGAGGAAGCGCGAAAAGCCGAAACGGCCGAGAACTCGCCTGAACGCGTGGATCTCGAATTCGGCGTCGAGGTTCGCCCGGATCTTGGCGTTCGGGGAAAAGCCCTGCGCAATCGCGAAGCTGTCCGCGGACGAGGCGAAGTCGAAGATCGTCCCGCGCCTGATAAACCACACCGTCTCGCCCGGGAATGCCTCCGACGCGTTCGTGCCTTTTGGGGTCGGGAGCTTGGTGTAAAATCCGGTAACCGTGAAGAACATGAGCAGCGCGACCACAACGATAGAGATCGAGATCAAAAGACGTTTGTTTTTTCCTGATAACGGCTCCATTTCGGCGACTCCTCACTGTATTTCTTTCATTATACTACATAGTCACGCGTAAAATCACGTTCGATCGCGACGGCACGGGGTATCGGAATAATGACCGATACCCCAAGCATTCGGGTGGATGATATGCTATTATTAAAGAGACGCTCGACGCGCCTTCAATTCTGATGGATGGAGATATTCATGCTCGAGAAAAAACCCCTTATTACCGATGCGTATTCCGCGGATCCCTCCGCCAACGTATTCAATGGAAAACTGTATATCTATCCGTCCCATGATCGGGACATCGAGATGGAATCCAACGACAACGGCGATCAGTATGACATGAACGACTATCATGTCTACGAGATGGAAGATATGACGAAGCCGCCGAAGGATCTCGGGGTAATCCTTACCCTTGACGACGTTCCGTGGGCCGATAAGCAACTGTGGGCGCCCGATACCGCGGAGAAAAACGGCAAGTATTATTTTTACTTTCCCGCCCGCGACAAGGAAGGCATCTTCCGCATCGGCGTTGCCGTCGGTAAGACCCCCTCCGGTCCCTTTGCCGCTCAGCCAAAGCCGATCAAGGGGAGCTTCAGCATCGACCCGTGCATCTTTCCCGACGACGACGGGAAATACTACCTTTCTTTCGGCGGCCTCTGGGGCGGACAGCTCGACAAGTGGAAGACCGGCACCTTTGACCCGAATGGCTGCGAGCGGCCGGACAACGAGCCCGCGGTCCCACCGAAGATAGCGCTCATGTCGGACGACATGCTTGAGTTCGCCGAGAAGCCCCGGGATATCGTGGTCGTCGATGAAGCGGGTAAACCGCTCCTTTCCGGCGACCGGAACCGCCGTTATTTCGAGGGGCCGTGGATGCACAAGTACAACGGCACCTATTATTTCTCATACTCGACCGGAGACACCCATCAGCTCGTGTACGCGACCTCGAAGAGCGTGTACGGCCCCTATACCTGGCGCGGCGTGATCCTCACCCCGGTACTCGGCTGGACGACCCATCACTCGATCGTCGAGTACAAGGGTCAGTGGTACCTCTTCTATCACGACTGCGAGCTTTCGAAGGGAATCAACCACAAGCGCAACGTGAAGTTCTGCAAGCTCGAGTACCGAGCAGACGGATCGATCGTTACTATCAACCCGTAAGATTTCCTCCCTCTCGGGTGATACACTCCAAAGCAAAAGCTGCCCGGTTTCTACCGTGCGGCTTTTGTTTTTCCCGAATTTGAAACTTTACATGAGCGATACGCCGATCAGCCGCCCGATGCCGAAGGTGACCGCGGCGGTCGCGAGGCCGAAGAGAACCTGGCGGAAGCCATTCTTGATCGGGTGCTTCCCGGTCATGAGCGTGATCGCCGCGCCGATGACGAAAAGGCCCACGGCGCTCACGCCCGCGCTCGCGAAAATTCCTTGAGTCCCCGAGAGGAACACGAAGGGTGCGACCGGGATGATCGCGCCGAGCGAGAAGAGGAAGAACGAGGTATAGGCGGCTTCCCACGCGGAACCGCCGAGATCGTTGGGGTCGATGCCGAGCTCTTCGCGCGCGAGCGTGTCGAGAGCGCCCGTTTTCGAGCCGATGATCTGTTTGGCCATGTGCCGGGCGGACGCTTCGTCGATTCCCTTGGACTGATAGATCAGCGCGAGCTCCTCTTCCTCGCCTTCCGGCGCGAGCTCGAGCTCGGATTTTTCAATGTCGATTTGATGCTGCGCGAGCTCGCGCGAGCTTTGCACCGAAAGCCATTCCCCCAGCGCCATGGAAAGCGCGCCCGCGAGGAGACCCGCGCTTCCGGTCAGGAGTATCTCGCGGTTGCCGACGCCGGCGCCCGCGACGCCCATGACGAGGTTGAACACCGACACGAGCCCGTCGTTCGCGCCGAGCACGCCCGCGCGAAGGGCGTTGCCTCCCGCGCCTTTGTGCTTGCCTTCCATTTGCGCGACCGACCTGCCTTCGACGCCTGACCCGTTTTCGGAGAGCGCGGTGAAGATGCGCGCATGGCTCCGTTCCTCGGCGCCCATGTTCACCGCCATCGCGTCCGCCTGACCGTCATAGCCGCCCGCGGCCTCCTTCTCGACGCGCGCGATCGCGGGGATCACTGTCTGCGCGCCAAAGCGTTTTGCGGCGAAGCCGAAGACGCGGGTCTTGAGCCCTATCTTGACCGCGGGAATCGCCTCTCCCGCCTCGGCGAGTTTTTGCTCCCAGAAGGCCGCGTGCTTTTCCTCGGTGAGGGCGAGCCGTTCGTACAGTTTCGCGAGTTCGGGATTCTTTTCCGACGCGGACATGGTTCGGTAGAGGCGCGCGGCGTTCCGCTCCTCTTTCAGGTTCTCCTTGTATCGCGTGATATCGATTTTCGTTGCCATGAATGCGCTCCTGCGTGCGGGATTTTTGATGTGCGTTTTTTTGGAAGGTAGGGTTTGCGGGAAGGAAACCTTTTTTCCAAAAAGGTTTCCTTCCCGCGTTCGTCTTGCAAATTTACTTTTAGTATTCTACCTGCTCGCTCGCCTCGGTGACGAAGCGGTCGATCGCTCCTTCTGCCTGGAGTCGCGCGATCGTCTTGTTGATTTCGGCAGTGAGCGAGGTCTCGCCCTTTTTGGCGGCGACCGCGGAACCGCCGTCATCATCGCGGAAGGTGTAGGTCGCGAGCATGAGATCGCCGTTCGCGCCGAGGTAGGCCTTTGCGACGGGAAGCTCGGCGACGACCGCCTCAACCTTGGAGTTCTTGAGTTCCATGACGAGGTCGGGGAGCTTGCCGAGTTCCTTGACCTGGGGATGCGGCTCTTCTTTTTTGTCATCGGCGACGCCCTTGATGCGGGTCTTGGTGAGAGCGACCTGGATAGCCCCTCGCTGCGCGCCGACGATGGCGTCCTTGAGCGATTCGACCGACGCGGAATACTTCGCCTCGTCCGCCTTGCGGATGAGCACGCCGTGCTCGGCGAAATAGTAGATGTCGGAGAAGTCGACGTTCTGCCTTCGTTCGGCGGTCGGGGTCATGCCCGCGACGACGATATCCACGTTGCCCGAGGCGAGCGCGGCGAGAAGGCCGTCAAAGTCCATGTCCTTGATCTCGAGCTGGACGCCGAGGTCCTTGGCGATTTCCCGCGCGAGGGCGACGTCGAAGCCGACGATGGCGTCCTTGCCGTCGATCTGGGCGTGAAACTCGTAGGGCGGATAGTCCGCCGAGGTTCCGAGAATGATCTTTCCCGCTTTCTTGATCGAGTCGAGGCGGGAATCCGTCGTTTTCTTCGCGCATCCCGCGAAGGAAACGGCAAATGCGATTGCTATAAGCGCGATGAGCGCAAGTTTGAGTTTTTTCATGTATATACCTCCAATTGTCATACACTAAATCGGTTCGAATTATACGGCTTTGCGAAACCCGGAGCAAGCATTTACGCATCTTGCGCAAGGCAGGCGCCGTCATTATACTCGTTTTTCGAAGGTGGTTTCGCGTTGAGCGGAGGCCGCCTGCGGGAGTATGATGCGCGAGACTGAGAGTTTTGCCGGAACGCGGATACAGGAATTGGTCGAGAGTCTCGACGCCGTCTATGCGGATATCGAGCGCGAGCAGGAAGCCTGGAAACAGGCGACGCCTTTCCGGTGCGTCGACGGCTGCGGCGAATGTTGCGTGGATTTCGAGCCCGACGTCCTTGAGGTCGAGGCGCTCTATCTTGCCGCATGGATGCTCCATAACCAGAAGGAGCGCGCCCTCGCCATCCTTTCCGGTAGTTTCGTCTCCCCGAGGCCGGACGCGGAACGCGGTTGCGCCTTCTTTGATCCTGAAAGCCCCTATCACTGCACGGTATACGGCGGACGGTGCCTGATCTGCCGCCTTTTTGGCTATACGGGGGATCGGGGCAAGGACGGCCGTCCCCGCTGGAAGCCGTGCAAGTTCCTCGCCATTTCATCAGATACCCCCGGCGGCTCGTTTCGCCGTCAGTATGACGAGGAAGAGCTTCGCGCTATCTTCGGAGCGATTCCCCCGGCGATGGGCGACCTTGCCTCGCGGGTTCTTTCCCTTTCTCCTGATTCCGCGCAGGAACGGCAGCCCCTTCGGTCAGCCTTGCCTTATGCGATCGCGAAGATCCTGATGCTCGCGCGTTTTTCGGATTCGTCGCCCGAGCCGGACGCGCCCGAGCCGAATCCCGAGAGTCCCATGCCCAGGGCGTCCTGATCGCAGGCTCGCGCGTCGATAATATAGTAATAATAAACATCCCGGTAATTGGCAAAACTCCAAAAAAATGGCATAACTGAGTTGAATTGGCTTTGGATATCGTAATATTCGAGGTTAATTAAGGAGTTATTATATGTCTCTTGATTCAATACTTGAGATATTCCAGGGAATCAATACCTTTATCGCGCAGGATCCGACGTTGGCTCTTTCGCGCCTCGGTTTGATCGCGCTCGGAATATTGCTGGTCTACCTCGGAAAGAAAGAGGTTCTTGAGCCTCTCCTGATGATCCCGATGGGACTTGGTATGGCGACCGTCAACGCGGCCGTCATGTTCTTCGATCCGCTCGCCCTCCACGGCGGGATGGGAACCCTCTTCCTCGAGCCGAACGCGGGTGCCGCGCTCCAGAGCGCCGCGATTGCCGGCGCCGATGTGGCCAAGCAAGCCGCGAACGCGGGCGCTGTAGCGGATCTCATGTACATCATGCAGATTGACTTCCTTCAGCCCATTTATACCTTCATGTTCGCCAATGGCCTGATCGCCTGCCTCGTGTTCATGGGAATCGGAACGATGCTTGACGTTGGCTTTATCATGGCCCGCCCGTTCGTTTCAATGTTCCTCGCGCTGTGCGCCGAGCTCGGAACCATCCTCGTCCTCCCGATCGCCCAGCTTTTCGGCTTCACCGCCCAGCAGTCGGCCGCGATCGCGATGGTCGGCGGCGCCGACGGCCCGATGGTCCTTTTCACCGCGCTCAAGCTCGCCCCTGAACTCTTCGTGCCGATCACGGTCGTCGCGTACCTCTACCTCGGCCTTACGTACGGCGGCTATCCGTACCTCATCAAGCTTCTGGTGCCCAAGTCGATCCGCGGTACCGAGATGCCGAAGCCGAAGCACGTCGAGGTCAAGATCTCGCAGTTCCAGAAGCTCATGTTCTCCGTTTGCCTTTGCGTCTTCCTCACGTTGCTCTTCCCGGTCGCGGGTCCTCTTCTGTTCTCGCTTTTCCTCGGCATCGCGATCCGCGAGTCTGGCATCAAGGCGCTGCAGGATCTCGTGTCGAACACCATCCTTTATACCGCGACGCTCTTCCTCGGCCTTACCCTCGGTATCCTTTGCGAGGCGAGCACCATCCTGGACCCGGCGGTTCTTCCGCTCCTCCTTCTCGGGATCCTCGCGCTCCTTCTCTCGGGAATCGGCGGCCTTATCGGCGGTTACATCGTGTATTTCTTCAAGAACGGCAAGTACAACCCGGTCATCGGTATCGCGGGCGTTTCCTGCGTTCCGAGCACGGCAAAGGTCGCTCAGAAGGTGGTCGCCAAGACCAACCCGAACGCGATCATCATGCAGTACGCGCTTGGCGCGAATATCTCGGGAGTCATTACCACTGCGATCATCGCGGCCGTGTACGTGACCGTCCTCGGGAAATAAGGAGTCGCTATGTATCTCGACGCCAGTTCCGTCATAGCGGTCGCGCTCGTCGCGCTCGTGCTCATTTTCATCAGGATTTCCTGGACGCTTAAGGATATCCACGAGGCTATCGTCGCGAAAGCGGGCGATTCCTCCTCATCCAAGGCCGCCACGCCCAAGGCAAGCGCGGAAAGCACAGCCAGCGCGGTCGAGGCTGCCTCTGACGAGACGGAGATTGCCGCGGTAATCGCGATCGCCCACGCGGCCTTCCGCGCCGCGGTCTAAAGACCAAAAAAGGATTGTAAGGATCATACTATGAAGAAGATTGATTTTATGCTTACCGCGTTCCGCGACGGATTCCAGTCCGTATACGGCGCGCGCGTGTTCTCCAAGGATTACCTTCCGGTCGTCAAGGCTTGCGCCGACGCCGGTATCACCCATTTCGAGGCGGGCGGCGGCGCCCTTTTCCAGTCGCCGTTCTTCTACTGCAATGAAAACGCCTTTGACGTCATGGACGCCTTCCGCAAGGCCGCGGGACCCAACGCGAACCTCCAGACCCTTTCGCGCGGCATTAACGTCGTCGGCCTCGACAGCCAGAGCTCGGACGTCATCAAGCTCCATGCTGACCTTTTCAAGAAGCATGGCATGACGACGATCCGCAACTTCGACGCGCTCAACGACGTCAACAACCTCATCTATTCCGGTAAGTGCATCAAGGACGCGGGCCTCAAGCACGAGGTAACCGTCACCATGATGGAACTTCCTCCCGGATGCGACGGCGCGCATACCCCCGAGTTCTATATGGACGTTCTCAAGAAGATCCTCGACGCGGGAATACCGTTTGACTCGGTCGCCTTCAAGGACGCCTCGGGAACGAGCCGCCCCCGCAAGGTATACGAGACCATCAAGGCCGCGCGCAAACTGCTCGGACCGGACATGAAGATCGTTTTCCACAGCCACGAGACCGCCGGTACCGGCACCGTGAGCTACATGAGCGCGATCGAGGCGGGCGTCAGCCAGGTTGACCTTTCCATGGCCCCCGTCTCCGGCGGAACCTGCTCTCCCGACGTCATCACGATGTGGCACGCGCTACGCGGCACCGAGTATACGCTCGATATCGACATCACCAAGATCATGGCCCTCGAGGAAACCTTTAAGGACGCCATGAGCGACTACATGCTTCCTCCCGAGGCAACCCGCGTCGAGCCGATCATCCCCTTCTTCCCGATGCCGGGTGGAGCGCTTACCGCGAACACCCAGATGCTCCGCGACAACAAGCTTCTCGACAAGTACCCCGAGGTCATCAAGGCCATGGGCGAATCGGTCGCGAAGGGCGGTTTCGGAACTTCCGTTACCCCGGTCAGCCAGTTCTACTTCCAGCAGGCGTTCAACAACGTCATGTTCGGACCCTGGAAGAAGATCGCCGAAGGCTATGGCAAGATGGTTCTCGGCTATTTCGGCAAGACCCCCGTCACTCCCGACGCCGAGGTCATGAGAATCGCGCAGGAGCAGCTTAACCTCGCGCCGACGACCGAAAGCCCGCTCGCGATCAACGACCGCAACCCGAAGAAAGGGCTCAAGGCCGCGCAAAAGATGCTCGAGGAAGCAAGCCTTCCCGTCAACGACGAGAACCTCTTCATCGCCGCCGCCTGCGCCGACAAGGGCATCCTCTTCCTCAAGGGCGGCGCCAAGTCCGGCGTTCGCAAGATCTCCGACGAGGCAGCCGCGAAACCCGCCGCCGCCCCCGCGAAGAAACCCGAAGAGGTTACCGTTACGCTCGCGAACAAGGCCTTCGCGGTCAAGTTCGCCGGCAATACGGCGGTCATCAACGGCGTGTCCTACAGCTTTAACGTCAAGGACGGAATCGACGAGGCCGCGATCGCGAAGACCGCGATCCTTCCGAAAGATTCCGAGGCACCCGGCGTGAGCGAAAGCCATTCCGTCGAGTCACCGCTGCCGGGCCTCGTGCTCAAGCGGACCAAGAAGCCGGGCGATAAGGTTGCCGTCGGCGAGACCGTCGTCGTCATCGAGTCCATGAAGATGGAAAACCCGATCAACTCGCCCTATTCCGGAATCATCCAGGATATCGCGATCATGCAGGGCGACCAGGTCGAGGCCGGACAGCTCCTGTTCAAGGTCGGAACCGTCGCTCACGGCGGAGTCAATACCGTCTCCCGCGCGGCGGAAGCCCCCGCGAAGGCGCCGACCAAGGCCGCAAGCGCGTTTGGCGCCCAGACCAGGGTCGAGTCGCCGCTTCCCGGCCTCGTGCTCCGCATCTACAAGCAGCCCGGCGAGAAGATCTCCGCGGGCGAATCTATCCTCGTTCTCGAATCGATGAAGATGGAAACCCCGATCAACAGCGCGGTTTCGGGCGTGATCGAGAGTATTTCGGTAAAGCAGGGCGAGCAGATCGAATCCGGCCAGCTTCTCGCCATCGTGCGGGAATAAGGAGACTGAAAATGGATGTAAATGGAGTGAGCGTCGCGTTCTCGAGTTACGCGATCGCGGGCGTGATCTCGATGCTGACCGCCGCCGTCATGGCGATCGCGGTGAAGATCATCGAGCATAACAACAGGAAGAACGAAGGCAAGAAGTAATTCCTGCTTTTGCACCCTTGCGAACTGAACCGGAGATCCCGTTAAATCGGGTCTCCGGTTTTTTTTGCGCTTTTCCATGCTATACTCTTGGGTACAATGATGCACAAAAAAATATTCGCACCGTTTGTTTCAGGGTCGTTGGTCGTATGCGCGCTTTTTTTCGCCTTCGTATGCGCGCCGATATCCGCTGTCGAGACCGAGGTTTCCTGGCCGCAAAGCGCAGGTGACGCGGCGGCGTTTCGCGAGATATGGGGTTACCTCATGAGCGGCGAAGAGCGCTTCCTTGGTCCTTCCTTTCCCGTTACTGACATCGGTTATTTTGGCGCCGGTCTCGACGTGAAGGGCAAGCTGATCGGCGTCCCCAAACGAGAAAAGATCGCAGGCTTTCCGGGCAGAGTTCATCTCGTGGTGGCCGAGGTTTCTAATAAATCGCTCACGCACTTTAGCCTCGATCCCGCATTGCCGATTCGTCGCGCCCTGATCGACGATATCGTCGCAGCAGCGGAGCCGTTCGACGGCGTGCAGATCGACTTCGAGCTTGTGCTCCCCGAGGACAAGGAAATTTTTTTTTCTTTTCTTGTCGAGATCAAGGAACGCATCGGTCAAAAGACCTTCAGCGTCGCGATCCCCGCCCGAACGAAGGTTCAGGACGATGCCTATAACTACAAAAGAATTACGGCGATAGTCGACCGTGTCATCGTGATGGCGTACGACGAGCACTGGAGCGGTAGTGCCCCCGGTTCGATCGCCTCCCTTGAATGGTGCAAACGTGTGTCTGCCTTCGCGATCACCGAGATCGGGAAGCCGAAGCTGGTGATGGGCTTGCCGTTTTACGGGCGGGCATGGGGCGAGAAGAACCCCTCAAAGGCGTACAAGTATTCCGCCCTCTCGACGTTAATCGCGGAGAAGGGCATCGGCGATATCGGTCGCGCGGACGAGATTCCCTTTTTCGAGTATCTCGAGACGGTAAAGGTTCGCGTCTATTTCGAAGACGCGCGCTCGGTCCTTTCCCGGGCGAGACTGTACCAAAAGGCTTCCGTCCGAAATATCGCGTTTTGGAGGATCGGCCAGGAAGACCCCGCCATCTGGGGCGTGCTTGCTACCAGCGAGTGAGGGCGCGCTGCTTCCGACGGCCAAATATTTGCATAAAAGTTAAAGAAATCTCTATTATTACCAATAATTATAGTGTATAGTCATCTTGGTTTGGGGGATTTTATGCAAAAAAGTTGCGCTACACACCTGAGAATAACGCTTGTATGCATTGGTGCGTTGCTTCTTGGCGCCATTCCGCTTTCCGCGGACGTGGTGTACCTCAAGGACGGTACGATCCTGATTGCCGCCTTCAAGGCGCGCGACGGTGAAACGATGGTGTATGCCGCGGGCGGGAAGGAATATCGCTTCTCGTCGGGGGATGTACTGCGTTCGGAACCGTCGCTCGAGTCGCTTGCGGCGAAGCCAGTCACGCTGGAGCTTACCGATAAAAGCACCGTAGAAGGCCTTTTCAATGATTATGATGAAGATATCGGATATTTCATCGATCTTTCCTTTGGAACCCTGACCGTGCCAATAGAAAAGGTTTCCCGCCTGGTTGATCCGCGCCAGTTGCGGAAGTTTGAAGGCGCGAACGTCGCGATCGGCGTCAGGGGTATGGGCTACGCGACGCTAGGCAGCGATTATTTCAGCTCCGGGTTTGGCGGCGGCATCGGAGGGGAATTCGGCCTTCCGTTCTTTCGCGGCCTTTTTGGCGGCATTGACCTGGACTTTCTCAAGCTTAACAACGATACGCTCAAGGATTTCTCCTACATGTTGATAATGCTCACGCCGAAGGTAACGTACCGTTATCTCGAGCTGCGCGCGGGCACGGGATTCGCGTCCCGCCTGGCGCCTTTCGCCTCGTTCGGTCTGGGCATGACGATGGTCTATATTCACGACCAGCGTCCCGATGTCTATCCCGATAACTACGGTTCTTTTTCTCCCCACGCAAAGCTCGATGTGGGGTCTGATTTCTACGTGCGCGACAACATGTACGTGCGTCTCGGCGGTTCTTACCTGATGGTGTTTCAGGAAGGGGAACCCTTTAAAAGCGTCGGGGCGAATCTTTCGCTCTACTATGAGTTCTAAGGCGAGGTGCTGAAACATGAAAAAGGGAATTCACGCGATCATTCTTGCGTCGGCATTTTTGCTCTTTGCCGGATGCAACAACTTTCTTAACGAGTCCCCCGCGGACGGTTCCGTGAGCGAGGCTTCCATACGAGCGCGCGGCATCTGGATCGTCGGCGGCTGTAATGGCAGCTATGCGTCGCCGGTATCTCAAATCGACCTTTTCGACCCCGTTACCGGCATCTGGTATCCGTCGGTAACCTCGCTTCCCGTTCCGGTCAGTTTTGCCGCCGTCGGCACGGGGCTCTATAACGGCGACCGTGTCCTGGTCGTCGCCGGCGGCTTTAACGCGGCCGGGACTCCGATAGATACCGTTCAGCGATACGACATGGACGCGGATGCCTGGCTTCCCAACGGCCCTGTTCTTCCGGCCCCTCGGGCGAATGCCGGAGGGGCGATGAACAACAATTGCCTCTACGTCATTGGCGGCACGGCGATCATCGCGACGGCTACGGGAACTGTCACGAACACGATATACGAGTATAACGTTGGCAGTAATGCCGCGATTGTGCAGAGAGGGACAATTGTCGCCGCAAGCGCAGGCATGAACAGGGAGGCGGTTCCCTATGAAGACACGGTTCTGTACTTTGGCGGGCGAACCCCGCCGGCGACAATTGCAACTGTTAATGATGGCTTCTTCATTTCAACTGGCGGCGCGACGGCGGCGGTCGAAACTACCTTTCCCACTAGCTATAGGCGTGTAGGGAACTCTGTTGTCATCTACAAGCCTGTGGCAAGCGGGACGAAAGTGCTGTCGCTCGGGGGGATTCAAACTATTGCAGCGACATCGTCGTTCCTTCTAAATATCGGGGGGAGCGGTACTCCCCTGAGTACTTGCTATTATCTTAACTACCCCTTTACGAGTAGCTGGACTGCTACTACTAATGGCCTCCCCATAGGCCTCGCATGTGGCGCCGCCGCACTGTATGAAGATACCGTTTATTATTTCGGGGGCGTGCAGTTGTTCGCATTCGGTTCTTGTCAGGCAGGCGTCTATTCCTCGAGCTTGACGGGGCTTCCGGCGCTTAACTGGAAGAGCCAGGAAATTATGCCGGTTGCGCGGTATGGGCACGCGGCCGTCCGGTTTCAATAAGGGAGAATCATGATGGCAAACAGGATGAAAAAAGTAACGATGGCGCTCGCGATAGCATTCACGCTCCTGGTTTCGACGGTCGCGTTCGCGCAGGAATTCCCGACCGCCGCAATGACCCTGTACGGGCAAAACCGGTTCCAGGAAGCGTATGACCTTATCGCCCAGACGATACCCGAAGAGACGAAACGGCCTGAGCTCAAAAACGCGGCCGGCGACTATCTGACCGAGATGGGCGTCGCGGAATACCGGAAGCGCAACTTCAAGAACGCGTATCAGTGTTTCAGGAAGGCGCTCAAGTACACCCCGACGAATTCCACGGCAACGCAGTATTTCCTGAAGATGAAAAAGGAACAGGACGTCGCGAACCTGCAAAACGAGTGGATCTCTTCCCCGTCAGAAATCGCGGTAGCGCCGGGGCTTTCGGCGTTGCCCGCATCCGCCGTGAATGCCACTGTTGCTTCGGGCGCGAACGCGACCGACGTCAATGCCCTTATCAAGCAGCTGGGGGAGGCGGAGCGAAAGCTTTCGACGCTTCAGAATTCCGGCAGCGAGGCAAAACGGGATAACGAGCTCCTGAAGACCCAGCTCGAGCAGCAGCGCGCGACGCTCAAGCAGCTCAGCGCCCAACAGAGCGCGGGTAACCGTGCCTCGAATTCCGAGGAACAGGCCGTGATCAAGGAGACGCTTAAGGTGATGAACGCCGTCGCCGCACGGCTTGAGAAAGAGCAATCCCCACAGATCATCGTTCAGCCCCAGGGCGGGCTTCTTTCATGGATTCCCATCGCGCTGATGTCCTTTATCGCGCTGATGATCCTCGCGATAACGATCGCGGTTATCGTCATGTTCGCGAAGGCGCGCGCCCGCAAGACGGCGCAGGGTCGGTATGCCGCCAGTTTCACCCTTCCAGTCGACACACACCTGATCGGGGCGGCGGGTTTCTCCACTCCCTTGCTGGACTATCGGGGAGAGCCGTCCGGAAACGATCGGGCCCTCGCGGTACAGGAGTCCGGCATCAAGCGGGACCTTCTTAAGGCGGAGCACCTCAACCGGCTATACGAAGAGGTTCGAAACGGAACGCTGAGCTGGGAAACCGTGCGAAAATACATCGGCGAAATGGAAACCGAGCTCAAGGCGTCGATACTCAAGATCGTCGAGATAAAGCTTGACGAGGGTGACCTTGTGTCGAACGAGGCGATCTTGCCCGTTCTCTTCCCGTTCCTTACCGATTACGACGAGTTCATCAGGGAAAAGTCGGAACGGCTTGCCCGCACAGCTTTGTCGTCAGATCAATCTGGCGCGCAGCGAACGGGGGACGATGAGGAAGCAGTGGCGGGACCCTTCGACGTATCGACACTGCTGGCGATCCCCAAGAAACTCAAGATCGTGCTCAAGGGCAACGATCAGTCTCTCGTCGTGGCGAAGCTCTCGCGCGGGATCGCGAAAAACCTGGGGATGTCGGTCAGCGATTGCCAGGATATCTACAAGGCCGCGCTCGCGCATGACGCCGGGTACCTCGTGCTCGACCAGGACAAACTGCAGCAGATTCTCGCGAAGACCGAGATCAGCGAAGAGGATTTCGCGTTTATCCAGGGGCATGCGATGAAGGCCCCACTCTATTTCGGCGACGTCAAGGTTCCCGCGAATATTCGAGAGGCGATGTTTTATCACCATGAGCGGAATGACGGCTCCGGATATCCGAAGGGGCTCAAAAAAGACGAAATACCGATCTTCGCGAAGATAATCGGCCTTGCCGAGACCTTCGCGGCGCTGATCGCGCGAAGAACCTATCGCGACAAGGTCGACTATGGTCAAGCACTTGCAATCATCCGCGATTCGCGCACGAAGTTCGACCAGGAGATCATCACGGCCTTGACCAAGGTCGTCAAAAGCAGCGGGAGCTATAAATGAGCGGTACGATGCGCGCCGTGGCGGCGTTTTGGAACGACGATCCGGATAAACTCGTGTTCATTCTCGAGGAGCTCTGCCGCGAGATGACGACGAATGGACTTGCCACCCCCGTCGTGGTCGATTGCAGGAAGGGAAACAAGCCTCCACACTTCCTGCTCGCGGACTCGCGCGGTTACGGGGTTCGCGGGCTCAAGGGGATAGCGCAGGGCGAGATACCGTATCTCCAGCCTTCCGAGGTGGGCCTTCTTTCGAAGGGAACGGTACCGATCGACTCATATCTCTACGTGATCCTCACCGATGACGAATCCATAGATGACGCGTATGCCGCCGTTGACGATATCTTCTTTCTTTGTCGCCCTAAACCCGAATCGACATCAACCTTGTTCTCCCTGATTAAGCGCTACGCAGCCGCCGAGGGAAGATATCCCCGTTTTCACGTTATGGTTTCCGGTTTGCCAAAGATCGAGGACGCTACCCTGTTTTTCGTATCGCTACGCGACGAGATCCGGAATATCGGGGACCAGCATGCGGAGATCCTCTTCGCGGGTTTTTGCGACATCGATTTCGAGAAGGTCGATATCGCTCGGGCTAATCGCATACATTATCGCGAGATTTTCAAGGGCGATTCGTTCTACGGACAGTTGCTGTATAGCGCGAAAAGCCTTCTCGGTCAGCTTGAAACGGTCGAGACAGATCTTGATATTCCGGCTTTCTTCAAAAAACACTTTCCACAATCGTAACACCGCTTGTCCGGTTCGCGCTGGAACGCGGATCGGACAAGCCGGATAAACCCTTCCGGCGCTGAAATTCCTGTCATGTAATTGCACAAATCCGAGGAATTTGGTATAAATATGCATATTTTAATCATGCCATGTGTGCAATGGGGTATACAGGCGACTTCCGGTAAGCCGGTTTTCAGGAGGTTTGATATGCCCTTTAACGAAATGTACGGCATTAACGCTTTTGGCGATTCTGTGATGCGGGATCGTCTCCCCAAGGCAATCTACAAGGAACTCAAAGAGGTTCAGGCCGGTGAGTGCGAACTGACCAATGCGTGCGCCGAGGTTGTCGCCAATGCCATGAAGGACTGGGCGATCGAGAAGGGCGCCACGCACTATACCCACTGGTTCCAGCCCATGACCGGACTTACCGCCGAAAAGCACGATTCCTTCATATCTCCGACCGCCGACGGTCGCGCCATACTCGAATTCTCCGGAAAGGAATTGCTCCAGGGCGAGCCCGACGCGTCGAGTTTTCCCTCTGGTGGACTTCGCGCGACCTTCGAGGCCCGTGGCTATACCGCCTGGGACGTCACGAGCCCCGCCTACCTTTCCGAGGACGGCAACTGCAAGACCCTCGTCATCCCGACCGCCTTCGTAGGCTATCACGGCGAGGCGCTCGACAAGAAGACCCCGCTGCTGCGCTCCATGCAGGCGATCAATACGCAGGCAATGCGCGTGCTCAAGGCGCTTGGTAACACCTCGTCAAAGCGCGTTGTTTCCTCCGTCGGACCCGAGCAGGAATATTTCCTCGTCGACGAGAAGTACTACAACGAGCGACAGGACCTTTTCCTCACCGGCCGCACCGTATTCGGCGCGCTTCCCCCGAAGGGGCAGGAGATGGAAGACCACTATTTCGGAAAGATCCCCTCGCGCGTCTCTGCCTTCATGACCGACGTGAACGAGGAACTCTGGAAGCTCGGAATCCCGTCGAAGACCCAGCACAACGAGGTCGCGCCGAACCAGTTCGAGCTCGCCCCGATCTATAACATCTCCAACGTCGCGACCGATCAAAACTACATCGTTATGATGACCCTGAAGAAGATCGCGCGCCGCCATGGCATGGTATGCCTCCTTCACGAGAAGCCCTATCGCGGCGTGAACGGTTCCGGCAAGCACAACAACTGGTCGATCGGCACCGATGACGGCATCAATCTTCTCAATCCCGGAAAGACGCCGGGCGAGAACATCTCGTTCCTCCTTTTCGTGTCCGCCGTTCTTGACGCCGTCGACACCTACGCGCCGCTTCTCCGCCTCTCCGCGGCGAATACCGGCAACGACCACCGCCTTGGCGCGAACGAAGCGCCGCCCGCGATCATCTCGATCTTCCTCGGCGAACAGCTCTCCGACATCTTCGAGGGCATCGCGACCGGCAAGCCCGTTCCGAGCCAGGAAGGCCTCAAGCTCGAGCTCGGGGTCACCACGCTCCCGAAGCTCCCTAAGGATCTTACCGACCGTAACCGCACGAGCCCGTTTGCCTTTACTGGCAACAAGTTCGAGTTCCGCATGGTTCCCTCGAGCGAGTCGATCGCGGCCGCCAACTTCACGATCAACACGACCGTAGCCGAGGTTCTTTCGCAGTTCGCGGAAAAGCTCGAGAAGTCGAAGGATGTTACCGCGACCGTTAAGGAAATCGTCATCGATACCTGGAAGAAGCACAGCCGCATCGTGTTCAACGGAAACGGCTATACCGACGAATGGATCAAGGATGCCGTCAAGCGCGGACTCCCGAATCTTACGAGCTCGGTTGAGGCTTGGCCCTATTTCGGGAAGGAAGACTCTGTCCGGATTTTCACGAAGCACAAGGTCTTCACCAAGGAAGAGATCCACGCGCGTCTCGACATCGTTCTCGAGAAGTACTCCAAGCAGATCAACATCGAGGCCGGAGTCGCGTACGAGATGGCGACCCGCGAGATTCTCCCCGCGTGCTCCGACTACGCGGTCGAGCTTGCCGCACAGCTCCAGACTCTCGAGGGCTCAGGCGTAAAATCCGATTCCCTCAAGAAGAAACTCGGCGACGTGATGGTTTTGGTCGAGGAAGCCTCGAAGATCGCGGAGAAGCTCGACGCTGACCGGAAGGCCGCGAAGGCGATCGCCGATCCGCTTGCTCAGTCGAAGGACTATCGCGATAGCGTGTTCGCTTCCATGGAAGCGCTTCGCGCGCCGATCGACCGGCTCGAGAAGCTCCTCCCGAAGGACTACTGGCCGATGCCGACCTACGAAGAGCTTTTGTTCAGGATTTGATCGAGCTTATATAGCTGCCGACGTGCGCATTGCGTTACGTCGGCTCGAAAACAGCGGCCGTCCGGTTTCCGGGCGGCCTTTTTTTATTTTCTTTTTTTTCCGACAAAGACGAAGACGAGGAGCGCGAGCGCGTAGGGAAGGCCGAGTACTACCGTCGTCGGGACGCGACCAGTGCCCTGAATGATGTCGGCGAGGTATCCGGCGCCCGCGAATACCAAGGCCGAAGCGACGCACAGGATCGGGTTTTTAAAGCCGAGGTAGACGGCGGCGAGCGCGGTCCATCCCCTTCCGGCGCTCACGTTCGGAACGTAGGCGCCAAGGCCGAGGGTGAGCGTGCAACCCGCGAGCGCGCCGAAGGCAGCCGCGATCACCCATGAAGCGGCGCGGTATTTTCCCGCATCGATTCCCCTCGCCGCAAGCGCCTCGGCCGACGATCCGGTGATGCGGAGTATGAGCCCTGCGCGCGTACAGACGGTTGCCAGAGCGAACGCTGCGGCAAGCGACAACGCCACGGGAAAGGAGACCGCGCGATAAAAGGCTGAATCGACCGCGGCTGTGGCGACCGGTGCGACCGACGCGAGCGATACGACGCCTTGGGTGCCGAAGAGCGCGCTCGAAAGCCTGGGCAGAATTCCCGCGGCGAGAAAGTTTACCGCGAGTCCTGTTAAAAAGGGATTTGCCCGCGTTTTTTCGGTGAAGGCGGCTACGCCATAAAGGAGCAGCATCGAAGCGACGCACGCGCAGGCGATCCCGAGCGCGGGACAACCCGTGAAAGCCGTGACCGCGACGCAGACGAATCCCGCGATGGTAATCGTCCCTTCCATGAAAACTGCGAGGACTCCCGTGTATTCCGAGGCGAGCGCGCCGAGCGTGGCTAAAAGAAGCGGCGCGGCCATGGCGAGGATTTCCGCTATCATATCGGCCTCCGCGCGGAAAGATGCCGCGCCGAGATGATGAGGAAGACGACCGCGAGAAGGAGCGGCGTCGGATCAAAGGAAACGGTTGCCGATATGACCGCGGTTTCGGAGGCGGACTCGAGCCACGCGAAGATGAGCGCGGCCGGAATCACGGCGAGCGGGTTACCTCGAGCGATGAGCGCGCAGGCGAGAGCGCTCCATCCCATACCCGTGGACATGCCCTCATGGCAGCGGTACCAGGTTCCGGTTGTCGCGAAGAAACCTGTGAGCGCGTGGAACGCACCCGACGCGGTCATCCCGATAACGGTAACTCGTGCGACGGGAAATCCCGCGAAACGCGCGAAATCGGGCGCGATGCCCGTCATCCTGAGCCGGTAGCCGCTTGCGGTCTTCGATACGAAAAACCAGACGAGGGCGGCGAGGACGAGCGCGACGGCGAACGAGGCGTTGAGACGGGACGGCACAAGGAGCGTCCCCATCCTGAAACCCTCGGCGATCTCGGGCGTCGCGAGAAGGTTTCCTTCTGTGTCGCGGAACGGTCCTGACACGAGATAGTCGATGATTGGAACAAGCGCCGCAGAAAGAAGAAACGACGAAAGAAGCTCGCTGATGGCGAATCGCGAGCGGAGTAACCCCGGGATAAAGCCGAGCAAGGATCCCGTGACGATTGCCGCGATGAGCGCGAGGATCCAGATTAATGCCGTTTGAAAGCTCGTTGTGGCGACGACTTCTGCGGGCGCGAATCGCGCGAGAATTACGGCTGATACGAGCGCGCTCGCGTAGATCTGGGACTCGCCTCCGAGATTGAAGGTTCCCGCGCGGAGCGCGAGGGCGGAGCCGATTCCCGCGAAGATTAAAAGCGCGGCCATGTCGAGGATGTTCCCGATATACCAGGAAGACGAAAACGGCGCGGTAAAGAAACGGGCGAGACTCGCGACCGGCGAAGCCGACGAGAGCGCGATGATCGCCGCGATAACGACGAGCGCGGAGGTAAAGGCGAGAAGCGGGGTGATGAGCGATTGCGCGCGATGCGCGACGGATAACGCGAAGTTGTTTTTCATTCCAATCTTCCGTCCTTCAACACATAATCAGGCGCGCGTAAACCAAGCGATCCCGTTTCTTCGGAGAGAACGAGCACGGCGGCGCCGTTTTCCGCGATCACGGAAAGCCTTCGGCTGAGTAGCGCTGCATTGCGGATGTCGAGGCCCCATTCGGGTGCGGCGAGGATGACTACGCGCGGTAAGGCGGAAAGTTCCCGCGCGAGGATGAGACGCTGAAGCTGCCCGCCCGATAACGTCCTTACCCGGCGCGAAGAAGTCGCCTCGATGCCTTCGGCCGAGAGAATATCGCGGACGAACGCCTCGTCGTCCGCTTCACGCATGAGAAGGCCTGTTCGGCGGTACGCGGTCAGCATCTCCTTGATCGTGATGTCTGGATTTGAACCGCGAAAGGCGCGATCGGATGGAACGATTGCAACTCCGCGTTTGCGAAGCGTTACCGGCAAGAGCCGTGCGACGGGAATGGTCTCGCCGCAAATCGCGATACTTCCCGCGTCAGGGCGGAGTATTCCCGAAAGGACGTCTTCAAGAACATCAATCCCGCTTCCGGGATAACCCGCGATCGCGCGGATCGTTCCGGGCATGACGTCGATCGATATGCGATCGAGGTATGGACGGTTTTTTGTCGATACGCTGATTTCATTTATCGAAATCGCGGGGGCTACACTTTTTTCACTTGGTTGGTCTTTATGAATCCGTAATGCCGTCTCGGTCGAAGACTCCCCTGCGGGGTCGAGTAGGCGCGTTAGAAAATCGTTCGTCACCGTTTTGCCGCCATCGGCTTCGCGCACGCTCTCTGACCATATGAGCGCGCCTCTGCGAAGGACTGAAACGCGGTCTGCCTTCGTCGTCGCTTCCTCGAGGCGGTGGGTGATGATGATGACGCCGAGGCCTGCGTCTCTTGCGCGCGCGAGGGCGTCGAAAAGCGAGTCGCGTTCGGGAGGGGAGAGCACGCCCGAAGGCTCATCGAGTATGAGGTAGTCGGGATCGCGCCAGAGCGCGCCGAGCAAGGCGACGCGAAACCGGTCAGCCGGGGAAAGGCGATGCGCGATCGCGCGGGGATCAAGCGAGATGTTCCAGCTTGCCGAGAGCTTGGCGAATCTCGCAAGCGCGCGAGCGCGGCGCAGGAAAAAACCGGGAACGCCGAGCAGGACGTTTTCGAGAACGGAGGCATCGTCGGCGAGAAGCGGCCGCTGGTGCACCATGGCGATTCCGTTTTCAAGCGCGTCGGCGGCTGAATCGAACTGAAGGGTTTCGCCGCCAAGGCGTATCGCGCCGCGGGAAGGTCGGTACAGTCCCGAAAGGATATGCGCGAGCGTTGACTTTCCCGCGCCGTTTTCGCCGAGTATTACGTGAATCTCGCCGGGGTAAAACGAAAGGCTTACACCGTCGAGCGCGGTGAATCGACTGACCGTGCCCGAAGAACCGTCGGTGGTTTCGAATACCTTATGGATGTCGCTAAGCTCGGCGCGTTTACCCGCGTTCATCGGACTGGTCGGTTATTGTACCGGAAGCACGAGGTCTTCGCTTCGGAGGCGTTTCATGAGCGCGTCCTGCCTTTCGCGGATGCCGACGGGTACGGTTTCTATATAGAGAGGGTCCTCGTCGGCAAAATCGATATAGCGTTCGGCGATGCCGACCGTTTTTGGCTCTCCGCGTGCGAGCGTTCCCTCAAGCCACCCCTTCGTCGCTTCGCGCGCGAGGCGCTCCTGCGCCATGATCGCGCTTGAAATGACGTAGCCCGGCGCTTTCGAATAGCCGTTATCGTCAAACCAGGCAAGGTAAAAGCCTGCGTCCTTTGCCGCTGCGATGACTCCCTGATTCGCTCCACCCGAGATTGGCATAATGACGTCGACCCCTGCGTTCTTGAGCGAGCGGGCAAGTTCCGCGCCCTTTGTTGCGTCATACCAGTTTCCGACCACGCGAAATTCGACGGTAAACTCGGGATCTACCGCGCACGCCCCTTCGAGGTACGCGGGAAGAATAACGTTGAGCATCGCGGGATATTCCTGCCCCGCGATAACGCCAATCTTCTTTTCCCGATTCGCGAACTTCATGTCGCTTGAGCTGACGAGCGCGGCGATATAGCCCGATATGTAGGCCTGCTCGCGCTGGTTGTAGCGGAACGAGGTAACGCGCGGGTTCCCTTGTGCCCAGGCGTCAAACACGATAAACTCAAGCTTCGGGAATTTGGCGCTTACCGGTGCGATTATGTCGGGCATCGCGGGATTCGACGTTATGACAAGATCGTATTCGCCTGAGGCCGCAAGCGAGGTAAGTTTGTTTTCCCACTCGGCCTGGATGGCACCTGCCTCGATCATGGTGACGCTAACCGTCTTTCCGTTTTTGCCGGCTTCTTCCGCCGCGAGCTGAACGCCCGAGACAAGCATCTCGTATACTGAATTGCCCGAGACGACGCCGGGGACGAATACCGCGATTCTGTTTTTGTTTTCCGGATTGCCCGATTTAGCCGCGTCCTTTCCCGTACAGGAAAGGAGAATTAAGGCGGATATAACTGCGGCCGCCACCGCGATGCATCCATGGGATTTCATGTCATATCTCCTGATAGCCGTTTCTTTAATATAGTAAAAAAAGGCGGCTTATGCTACTATACATTAATGAAGGGTTTTTTGGTACGAAAGGCTTTGTATAGCGGTTGGGACAACATGTTTCCCATCATCATGGTCAACGTCGCAACGCTCACCGTCCTGTTTGGCGGTTTTTTCCTGGCGACTCTCGTTTCGGCTATTCTTCCGTTGGCGATCGTGGTCTTCGCCGTCGCGTGCCTTGTCGGCGGCATACTCCTTGCGGCCTGCTCGATCGTCATGGCGGGCGTCGCGGGCTATATGCCCTTTACCTTTAGGGCTTACGTCTCCGCGATTAAGTCAGTCTGGCTTCATGGGCTTCTTTTTTCCGCGATCGTCATTACGGGAGTCGTCGTCGCGCACGTCGCCATAACCTATTATCTTTCGATCGGAAACCCGATCGCCTTCGCGTGCGCGATATTGCTCTTTTGGGTCGTCGTGCTCAGCGTCCTTTCGCTTCAGTGGTTTCTCCCGATACGAAGCCAGCTTGAGTCGGGTTTCGTCAAATGCCTGAAGAAAAGTTTTCTTATCTTCTTCGATAATCCAGGACTCTCGATCTTTATGTTTTTCTATTCTTCGGCGTTGTTCGCCCTTTCGGTCGTGCTTGTTGGCTTCGCGCCGGGATTCGCAGGCGTCATACTTGCGCAAAACGAGGCGTTTCGCCTTTTGATGTACAAGTACGATTGGCTCGAAAAGCATCCCGAGCTTGATTTTCGCGCGGCGAGGAAGGCAATTCCTTGGGATGAGCTTATCGCAGAAGACTACGAGACAATCGGCTATCGGAGCCTCAAGAGCTTTATCTTCCCCTGGATGGACTAAGCGCTACGGACATAGTGCTCTCTTTCATTTGCCCGGAATAAACCTGCTTTTCCCCGTAACCTGCCGCGTTCTTGATTTTTTCGGAACCGGCGTGAGGGCGGTCGTGCTTTCGCCGTCACTTTCGCGTTCCCGCCTTGGCCCGGCTGTTTCTTTCCTTGCCGCCTCGACCGGCTTCTTACCGCGCTGACGTCGGGGAACGCGCGTCGCAATCATTTCGCCAGGGGCTGTCTCCGGTGTATTTCCCTTAGTTGTACGTCTCGTTTTTTCACTGACTGCGCGCTCGAAGTCCTTGCTTTCCGCTTCCTCGAAACGATGAGGCGTTCCCGTAAAGGGATGGTTGAAGGCGAGCACGCGCGCGTGGAGCGCGAGACGGCCAATCGGCCCCGCGTCATGATCGCGCGGGTTATCGCTTTCGCCGCGCGTGGACGAATCAACGAGCGCCTTTCCGTATACCTCGTCCCCCGCGACGGGATGCCCGAGATGCGCCATGTGAGCGCGGATCTGGTTCTTTCGCCCGGTTTCGAGCTCGCATTCGACGAGATCGTATTTTGGGCCGCGTGCGATCACGCGATAATGGGTTATCGCCTTCTCTGCGTCCTTGAGCGCGGCCCGGTCGCCGGGTCGCGGGACGAACGCGACGTCGTAGCGGTTATAGGCGAGCGGCTCGTTTATCGTCGACGAATCCTCAAGCGGCGCGGCGCCGTGAAGGCGGCCGCAGACGCAGCGGTAGGTTCTCTTGGTCACGATCTCCTGCCAGTCGTCCATAAACCGTTTCTTCGCCTCCGCCGACTTCGCGAACATCATGATGCCCGAGGTGTCGCGGTCGAGACGGTGAATGACGGCGATGCGGATCTTTCCGCGACTTCGGTAGCGGTCGGTCAGGATATCCTGCGCGGTCTTCCCTCGATAGCCGGGAAAGCCAACCGAGAGCATGCCGGATGGTTTGTTGACGACGACGATCCAGTCATCCTCGAAAAGGATCTCGAGCGAATGTGTTTTCTTCATGGTTGACTATCGCTCCTGGTAGCGCTCGACGATTTCGGAAAGGATGGGCATGAGCTGCTTCTTTCTCGATACGACGTCGCGCATGATATACACCGAGTCTTCCTGCTTCGGGAGCCCGAGCGTCTGCTCGAAGTCCTTTTCTGCCGCGATGAAAAGGAGACTCGAAAGCTCGGTAATGTCGGTGACGAGGAGCGCGCTGAAGAGCCTGCCTCCTCGCGCCCGATTCGCTTCGAGCATGGAGATGAACTCCTCTTTCCTCGCGAGGATGCCGTGCGGATCCTCGACCTCGATCTGGCTCACGGTGAAGTTGAGGCCGCCCTCGTTATATTCCTTCATGTCCTGCAGTATGAGTTCCTCTGCGGTACGCCCGGAGATATTGCTCGCCGCCGCGAGAAGGTCCTTCCCGAGCGAGTCGATATCGAGATTGGTGATGTTCGCGAGATACTCCGCCGCGTCGCGGTCCTGCGCGGTGGTAGTGGCGGACTGAAGCACGAGCGTGTCGGCGAGGATCCCGCAAAGGAGGATCGAAGCGATCTCTGCGCGGATCGGGATCCGGTTTTCCTGATACAGGTTGGTGATGATCGTGCTTGTGGCCCCAACGGGTTTGTTGATGAAGGTGATGGGGTAGCGCGTCGAGATGCTTCCGAGCCGATGGTGGTCGATGATCTCCAGAATCTTGTAGTGCTCGATTCCCTCGATCCCCTGCGAAAGCTCGTTGTGATCGACCATGATGAGCTCGACGTTCGGCTCGTTGTAAAGGTCGCTTTCGGAAATGACGCCGATAGCGTATCCATTGTCGTCGACGACGGGAAGGCTCTTGCCAGGTGCGGTAGAAAGGAGCGGAGCGACCTTGCGCGTCGTATCGTTTCGGTTTACCGGGCGCACGATATTGTTCGACATGCAGGTAACGGGCATCGAGTAGATGATGAGGAGCGCGGTCGACGCGGTATCGTAGGGGCTGACAAGGATGGATACCCCCGTCTCGATCGCCTTTTCGCGGAGGTTCTTGTCGATCATGGTTCCGCTCGTGACGATGAGCGCGCGTACCCCGGACTCAATCGCGTGCTTCTGGATATCGACGCGGTTCCCCGTGATCACGATCGTGTTTTCCGGGATGTGCGCGCCGAGGTGCTCGCAAAAGGTCTCGAACTCTGCCGCGCCGATGATGATCGGGCTTTTACGGATTTCCTTCTCGTTATGGACGACCAGAGCCTGCGTGTGGAGAACGGACGCTAAAAGGTCGATGCTCGTCTGGATAACCGTCTTTTGCTGCGGGTTGATCATCTTGAGGACCTTCTGCGCGAAGGAGCTGTAATGGAGGAGGGAGTGGTACTTACCCTCTGCGTCGATGATCGGCAAGACGCGGATCTCGTTTTTTTCGAGGATTTCCATAGCCTCCCACAGGGAGGTCTCCGCGCCGATCGTTCGGATGTTCGGGTTGTAGTGGTAGGCGACCTTCGGCACGAGGTCCGGGAGGAACTCCGGAAGCGCGACCTTGAAGCGGTTGAAGATATACTCGGTCTGCGGGGTTGGTTTACCAGCGCGGGCCGCCACGCAATTCTTGGCGCCTTGCGCCTGCTTGAGGGCGGTATAGGCTGCCGCCGACACTACCGAATCGGTATCCGGATTCCGGTGCCCGATCACGTAGATTTTCTTTTCTCTTTCTGTTGTTTCCATATGTTTAGGCACTAAGTATACACTATTTTGGCGGATTAATATATAATCCGCATCATCATGATAACGCTCGTTGCCTTTCTCGGAAACTTCGGAAAACAGTACGAGGGAAACCGCCATAACGTCGCCTGGCAGTTCGCCGACGCGCTGCCCTTTGCGTCCTCGCTTTCCTGGCAAAAAAAATTCAAGGCGCAGTACGCTACGCGCCAATTCGACACTGCAGGCGCGTCGTCGGGTGACCGTACCGTCATCCACTTCCTGAAGCCTGAGACCTTCATGAACCTTTCGGGCGAGAGCATCGGCGCGGCCTGCTCTTTTTTTAAGCTGAAACCCGAAAATGTCCTCGTCGTTCACGATGAACTCGAGCTCCCGCTCGGGACGGTGAGCCTCAAGTGGTCAGGTGGCCTCGGGGGGCATAACGGACTCCGCTCGACGAAGGCTGTTCTCGGGACGCCCGATTTTTGGCGTCTCCGGTTTGGCATCGGACGCCCCGAGCATCCCGACGTCGCCTCGTATGTTCTTTCGGACTTTTCGTCCGATGAGCGCATCACCCTGGGTTGGGTATGGCCCGAGGCGGCGAAGCTTCTCGAAGCCATCGTCGAGAAGGGGCCTGAACCCCTTCTCAAGGAATGGGCAAAGAAAAAAGTCGCGGAAGCCTGAGAAGGAGAGATGACATGACAGCAGGAACCCAAGAAGCCTTTGGAAGACTTTACGAAACGATACAACGCCTCCGCGCGCCCGGCGGTTGCCCCTGGGACATCGAGCAGACGCCGGTGTCCTTGCGCGAGACCCTCATTGAGGAAGCCTACGAGACCGTCGAGGCCATCACCGAAGCGCATTCGGTCGAACCCGCTGCGGCCGATACTGCGAAGCTTCGCGCGCATGTTTGCGAGGAGCTCGGGGACGTTTTCCTGAACGCGACGATGATCTCGTACATATACGAGCAGGGGGGCGACTTTACCGTCGAGGACGCGCTTAATGAGGTTTCGGACAAACTGATTCGCCGCCATCCGCACGTGTTCGGTGAGACGGCGGGGTTTGCAGGGCCCGAAAGCGAGGGAAGGACCGATACCGCCGAGAAGGTGCTCGCCCAGTGGGACGTCATCAAGCGCGGTGTCGAGGGGCGTAAGGCCGAGTCGATCCTCGACGAGGTTTCGCGCGGAATGCCCGCTCTCGAGCGAGCCAACAAACTCCAGAAAAAGGCATCGAAGGCCGGTTTCGACTGGAATACGCTCGACGACGTGTGGCCCAAAGTCGACGAGGAGCTTGCCGAGCTTCGCGCCGCCGTCGCGTCGGGCGAAAAAGAGGCGATCGAAGACGAGCTCGGCGATCTCCTTTTCGCCGTGGTCAATATCGCCCGTCATCTCAAGGTCGATCCTGGCGTCGCCCTTACCCGCACCAACGCGAAGTTTACCCGGCGCTTCAAGCACGTTGAAAAATCGATGAAAGCCGCGGGCATCCCGATGGATAAAAACCACCTTTCCGAGATGGATGCCTATTGGGACGAAGCGAAACGCAATAAACAATAACAGACACTCGTCGATTGCGTTTGCGAATTCCTCAATATGTTGTTATGCTTTTTTCATGAGGATACGGATATCGCAGGGTGAAGAAAGGCGCTTTGGATGGACAAACCGGAAGGACGGCTATCTGAGGCTGTCGTCCGGTAGCCTTTGTCCCGAAGGCGATACCGGACTTTTCCTGCGGGGCAAAAGACTCCTTTGCGATTTTCATGTCGCTCGTGACGAGGCTCCCGATCTGTATCGAATCAACGCCCACCATACCGACGTCTTGCCGGAAGGGGTCGCTTTCGCCTTTGCCGAAGGCTCGATGCCCGGCGGTGCGGACCTTTTGCTTGAGGTCTCGCTTCTTCTTGGCGAACCGGCGCTCTGTTTCAGGCTTTCGAACCCGATCGCCGTGTCGGGTATCGCGCTCGTCTTTCCTGACGCTACCGGGGACTCGAGCTGGAGTCGATATGAGCGCGACGGTTGCGTCGCCTATTCAGACGGGAGCGGTCGCGCGATTTCCGCGGGCATGCCTTTTGCCCTTGAGCGGATATCGCCATTCACCCTGTCTTGCGTTCCAGAACGCGCGTCGATGCGTGCGAGCCTTGAAGTCTATGTCGCATTCGGCGAGGATTCAGTCGAGAAGGCGCTTGCGCTTGCGAAGGAACGCGCTATCGATACGCATCGAAAAGGGATTGCCGCGTTTCAGGATGGCCTTTCCGTCGACTCGGGGGATCACGCGTTCGATGAATCCCTTAAGTGGGCGCACTTTACGGCTTGGATGCACCTTCCGAACGCCTTTGCGCCGATGTGCGGCGCCGTTCCAACCTTCCGCGACCGTTGCTTGTTCCTCATCGACTACGCGATTCCCTGCGGACAGGTGAAGGACGCGCGCGACGCGATACTTGTCCTTGCGGGTATGCTGGAGCGGAATCCCGAATCGCCCGCGTACGGCTACTTTCGCGATTGTGGGATCGCGTCGCAGGCGAACGTCACGGAGAACGCTGTCGCGACCGCGGATTCCACGAGCATCTTCATTCGATGCGTGTGGGAATATCTTGAAACCACGGGCGACCGTTCCATCCTCGATGACACCGCAGATTGCATCGACCTCATCGTTGATGCCGCAATCGAGCGCCGTTGCGACCAATATGGTTTTTTGCTTCATGGAAGCGGCGATACCTGGATGCGCGGCGGCATGGTGCGGCGGGGCGATCGCGCCTGCGAGGTAGAGGCGCAGTGGTTTACCGCGCTTTGCGTCGCAAGCCGCATGGCACGCATTCTGGGCGACGCCTCACGCGCCGAACGGCTCGATGCCTTTTCGAAAAAGGTCAAGGACTCGTTCCTCAGGCTGTTCTGGGACGAAAAGGATTCCGTTCTCGCGGATTACCTTCCCCCTGGTTCGCGGGGAGACGGACTTGGCGATTTTCGCGTTCGGCCTAACCAGCTGTACGCGATTACCGCATCGCTTCTTGACGCGGAACAAAGCAGGCGTATCCTCGACGCGGTTAACCGCGAGCTCGTTTCGTCTTTCGGCCTCTTTACCCTGTGTCCCGACGATCCTCTCTTCCATCCGCGGCTCGAGGATCCGGAGCGCTATTCAAGCGAGGCCGCGCGCTTCAACGGTACCATCGTCCCGCGGATGACGTGGCTCTACCTCTCCGCGGTGGGCGATGCGTTCCGGTCGAACGCGATCGATGAAGGCGCATTCCAGTATCGAGACGCGCTTCTCGTCAATACCGCGCGAATGATCCATGCCTCAGGATTCGCGGGATCGCTTCCGTTGTATATCGACGCTGCGCCTGGCGAAACGGGAGAGCCCGTCGCGCATGGCCTTGCCCCCGACGTTCCCGGTACCGCGGGCATCCTTCGATCCGTTATCAAGGATATCATCGGCTTCCGTCCGTCCCTGACGAACGACGCGCTTTTCCTGGAGCCCGCGCTTCCTTCGGGCATGCGTTTCCTTTCCGCGCGTGTCCCCTTTGGCTACGGATCCATTCTCGAGATTTGTATCGCGCGAAATGCCGAAGGCGGTTACTCCTGCACCGCACTCGCCCGGCAAACAGGCGATTCCGACCCAAGCCGTGCCGCGCGTCCGACGAATCAGTTGACCATCAACGGTGTGCCGATTGAAGAGGGAAGGCCGTGTTCGTTTATCGTTCCAGGCAAAACCGCAAGCGTCGCGGCGCAGGTGTCCTTCCCCGCGCACGACTTGGCTCCAGCCTGGTGCGGCGCGATCCATTGCGTCTCGTATCTCGAGCGCCTTCTTGAAGCGCATTCTGTCCCGCTTGCGAAAGGCGACCTTTTAGTGGGCGAGGACTCGTATACTGCGGAGCTTACCTGGTTTTTCGACTCGGATTACTTTCGGCGAAGATACGTCACCGACGTACCGGGAGGGGCGTTCTGCGACAGACAGCAAACAGTCTTCCGCCTGTGGGCGCCAACCGCGCGGGTTGTCACCCTTTATCTGTATACGGATGGCGGAACCGGTTCTGTTTCGCCTTCGCCACGCTTGTCGGAGTCGCAGAGTCAAGCCATCGCTATTCTTCCTCTTAATAGGCGCAAGGACGCCGATGGTAAGGAAGGGATGTGGGAGGCAGTGTGCTCGGGCGACCTTCACTGCCTGTATTATGATTACCGCGTGCAGGTCCATGGCCTGATGCGGCATACCGCGGATCCGTGCGCTCGCGCGGCCGGGATCAACGGCGTCAGGTCCATGGTCGTCGACTTTACTCGCACCAATCCCGCAGGCTGGGATGACGCAACCGCGCCTGCGGTCGATTCCGCCAATGACGTGGTCGCCTACGAGCTTCACGTCGCGGATCTCACCGCGTCGCCCGCCTGGAACGGCGACGAATCGCTCAGGCGAACCTACGCTGGCGCGGCGTGTCGGGGAACGGCCTTCGACGGGGTACCGACGGGCTTTGACCACATCAAGTCGCTCGGCGTCACGCATGTCCAGCTCCTTCCCGTTTTCGACTTTGCGAGCGTCGATGAACGACGGACGAAGGATCGCGCGTATCGTGAGCAATTAGTCGGTGGGCTCTTTAACTGGGGGTACGACCCCGCGTGTTTCTCGGTTCCCGAAGGCTCCTATTCTGCCGATCCCGCGCATGGGGCCCTCCGCGTGCGCGAGCTTAAAACCTTGATTCGCGAGTTCAATCGCGAAGGGATCGGCGTGATCATGGACGTCGTGTATAACCACGTTCCGTCATCCCGCCTTCATCCGCTCGCGCGGGTCGTTCCGGGTTACTACTTCAGGATCGAGCGCTTTTCGGGCGCGGGCGACGATACCGCGAGCGAGCGCGAGATGTTTCGCGCGTGGATGGTTCAATCGCTTTCCTGGTGGCTCTCGGAATATCGGCTCTCCGGTTTCAGGTTCGACCTGATGGGGCTTCATGACGTCGTGACGATGAACGCGGTCGCTGAGTCGCTCAGGCGGATAAAGGGCGACGTGCTCCTCTATGGCGAGGGTTGGGATATGTACCGCGGAACCGACCGGGGAAAAAGGTTTGTGTGCGCGAGCATGCTCGCCGCTCGGCGCCTGAGCGGCATCGGGTTTTTCAACGACGCGTTCCGGTGCGCGATAAAGGGCTCGGCGTTCATCGCATCTTCTCCCGGCTTCATCCATGATGGCTCGAATCTTGAATCGGTGAAGTTCGGCCTGGTTGGCGCGGTCTATCATCCTCAGGTACATAACCGCCTCGTCACCGGAACGGCAAATCCCAACCCTTGGACGGGCGAGACCGGAACTTCAGTCAGTTATACCGAGATTCACGACAACATGACCTTGTACGACAAGCTCGTGCTCGTCGAGCCGGGCAAGGACGAAGTCTGGTACGAGCGGCTCCAGAAGTTGGCGATCAGCCTCGTGCTCCTTGCGCAAGGGATGCCCGTCCTTCACGCCGGGATGGAGTTTATGCGTACCAAGGAAATTCCCGCGGGCCTTTTGGCGATGCATCCCGATCTCGGCGATCTTTTCCGCACGGTAGACGGAAAGCGGGCCTTTTCCCACAACAGCTATAACCTCGCCGACTCGATCAACGCGCTCGACTGGCGACGCTGCGCGGAAAAGCGGGAATTGGTCTCCTATGTGCGCCGACTGATCGCGCTCAGGCGCGAGCATCCCCTGTTCAGGCTTCGGACGGATTCTGAAGTCGCGCTGTCGCTTGCTTTTGTCCCGGAGGTGGCACGCGAGGAAGCCGGATCTTCGATCCTTGGCTGGGTGATTAACGCCTTCGCCACGGTCGACCCCTGGCAGAGCGTTTTCGTCGCGGTAAATGCCGGGATGACCTCCGCAAAGGTCTCCCTTCCGCGCGCATCCGGCGGCGGCGCGTGGCACCTCGTTACCGACGGCGTCTACTTCGCCCCCGACGGAAAACCCGCGTCGGACGCGGCTCTTCCCCCGGATTCTGTCGTCACGATAGCCGCGAAAGCCCTGTACTTATACGCGGAATTTTAGTACATTGACTATTAATATATAGTAAGGAGAACACCGTGCATCAATCATATATGAAACCCCAGGCTCTTCCCCCCTTCAGGAACGACGAAGACGATGAAGAGGAAGCGTGCGAAAAGAACGAAAAGGCCGATGGCATTGACCCGCTCGCGCAGAAGTTCCTCAAGACCCGCCAGATTCTCCTTTCAGGCGAGATCAATAAACCGCTCGCCGAGAAGATTATCCGGCAGCTCCTCGTCCTCGAGGCAGATTCTTCGAGCGATCCCATCAAGATATTTATCGACTCACCGGGAGGCGACGCCGACGCGGGCTATGCGATCTTCGACATGATCCGCTTTATCAGCGCTCCGGTTTACACGATCGGCATGGGGCTTGTCGCGAGCGCCGGCTCGATCATCCTCCTCGCCGCGCCCAAGGAGCGCCGTTTCGCGCTTCCGAACAGCCACTACCTTATCCATCAGCCTCTCTCGGGGATCAAGGGCGTCGCGACCGAAATCGAGATTCACGCGGCGGAGCTCGAGAAGATGCGCGTCAAGATCAACGAGCTTATCGCCTTCGAGACCGGCCTTCCCGTTGATAAGGTCTCCAAGGATACCGACCGCGACTTCTGGATGAACGCCTCTGAGGCAAAGGACTACAACCTTGTCGCCAAGGTCGTCGCGAATCGAAAGGAACTTCCGTAACGGCTGAAGAGACTGAAGTGACCAAGAGGCCCGCTGATGCTTATAATCACGCGGGCTTTTTATTTGCCGCCGTATGTTCGTTGCAGGGCTTGTCTGCCTGAAAGGCCCGTCTTCCTGAGAATCGACGCGACGTGGTTCGACGCGGTCCTCGTCGAGATACCGAGCTTTTCGGCGATGTCCTTGTCGGCGAAGCCTACCACGACGAGGGTGAGTACCTCGACTTCGCGTTGCGACAGGTCGGTCGGGAAAGCCTGCGTATTTCTGCCTGCTTGCGTCCCCGCCGTCGGCCCCGCGCCTTCGCCGCCCCCCGCTATCGCGGACTGGATACGGCTCAGGATGGTATTCCGCTCCGAGTCGCGGAAGGAAAGAACGGCCGCTATCCGCGCGCGAAGCTCGTCCAGCGAAAACGGCTTCATGATGTAATCGATGATGCCGTCATGCAGCAGCTTTATCTTCTCATTGCTTTCGTCCCGCGCGGTAAGGAAGATGAACGGTATGTTCGCGAAGCTCGCGTCCTTTTTTACCGCCGCGAGGAATTCGGTTCCATCCATGGTCGGCATCATGATATCGCAAAGGATAAGGTCCGGAATCGGCCAGATGCCATCGAGCCGTTCCAGGGCGTTTGCGCCGTCGGTTGCCTCGAAAACCGCATAGTCGCGCGAAAGGCTTTGCGCGATGAATCTTCGCATGTCAGCCTGATCCTCGACGACGAGAACGCGCTTAGCGCCGATCTTTGCGCTCGTGTCGTCGCTTACGGGGGCGTACTGCGCGACCGACTCGCCCGCTTCTTCCGGCGCCTTCCCTGGTGCTTCCGCGCTCACCGTGATTTCCGATGGTTCCTCGATTGTTTTATCGCTAGCCGGCAAGTCGAGAAAGAACGAGCTTCCTTTATCCGGCTCGCTCGCCGCGAAGAGTTCGCCGCCGAGCGCGCGCGCCGTCCCTTGCGCGATCGTGAGGCCGAGCCCGCTTCCATCGTAGTGGTGACGCTCGGTATCGTATATCTGTCGGTAGCGGCCGAATATCTCCTTGATCTCCTCTTTTTTCATGCCGATGCCCGTATCCGCGACCTCGAGCCGTAAAAAGGATTTACCGCCTTTTTTCAGGCGCGAGAGCCAGACCGTGATCGTCCCGCCCCGCGGGGTGAACTTTATCGCGTTCGACATCAGGTTAAAAAAGATCGTTTCGAACGCCTTGATATTGATATCGGCAGTGAACGGCAGATCTTCCCGCGCCATTTCGTGCTTCAACTCGATCCCTCCCTTCGCCGCGAGGGCGGAGAACTCGTCGACGTAGGCGGGCAAGATACGCGCGATGTCGACGGGGACGAGCTCGTAGGGCTGCGCGCTTTCGAGCCGGGTCAGGTTCAGGAGATTCTGGATCAGGGTCAAGAGCCGCACGGCGTTTATCTGTATCAGTGAAAAGACCTGATGGTCCTTCGGTATCGCGTCGCCGTACTCGCCGGTCCTGATCGCCTCGACGGGCGCCTTTATCAGCGTGAGCGGCGTTCGTAGCTCATGAGACACGTTCGCGAAGAAAGCCGTCTTCGCCGCGTCGAGCTTCTTGAGCTGCTCATTCATCGCCTTCAGCGTTTCCGCCTCGATGGCCGAGCGCATGTCTCGTTTTGCGAGGAGGTACGTTTGCGCCATGATGAAGGGGATGAGGCCGAGGGGCATGAGATATCGGCCGAGGAGGTGGGTATAGGTCGTGAGGACGTCAAGACCTGTGGGGAGCGCGAGGGAAAGCAGCCCGATCAGCATGACGACCGATTGCGGTTCCCGTTGCCGTATTGCGCGCACGATGACAAAAAGGGCGTTCAGCGCGCTCAGGATGATAAAGATATGCAGGATCAGGAAAAGGCTCGTAAACACCCGGACGGAGGCGAATAGCGAGATCGTGAGCAGAACCGAACCCGTGACGATGAAGGCTATGCATACCGGGCGGATGCTCTGCTTTGGGTAGAGGGCGGTGAAATAGAGCGCAAAGAGGCCGCATATCAGATAGACGCTTCCAAATTCCATCCTGAGCAGCCGGAAATGTGAGAGGCCCAAGCCGAGCGTCAGGAACTTCTCCGACACGGAAATCTGTCGGCAAATGACCGCGATCGTAATCAGGGCGAATACGAGTATGGCCTTGTCCTTTCGTCTGATCAGGAAGAGCATGAGATGGTAGAGGGCGATAATAAAGAGCATTCCGACGACGAAGGACTCATAGCCCGCGCCGATCAGCCGTTCAGAGGCCAGCGCTTCCGCCGTTCCCAGCTCCGGCGTGGTCAGTATGCCGGTTCCGTAATTAGCCCAGTAGTTCGCGAACTCGATGACGATCCTGAGGGATTCGGTTCCGGCGGGGATGCGATAACACGTGGGCCGATGGGGCGGTATTTCGTTTCCCCGGGCGTAATCGGTGATGATTGGCGCCCCTTGCGGCTTCCCGTTCAGGAAAACGCGCGAACTGGTTTGGATCAGCTCCGTCTTGAGCGCCAGCTCAGGGGCGTTTTTGGGGAGCGCGATATCAAGGACGCAGGTTCCCGCGCCAAAATGAGGCCCTTTCTTTCCATTAAAAAACTGATCTTCCAAAACGCCGGGAACGCGGAGGATCGCCGGATGCGAGCCTGACGGGATCCCCGCTTCTTTCGCGGCAATCTCCTCAGGAACGAGGGTTTCATCGGGATAGAAGGCCCATGCCCCGTCAAGGGGCAGTACGGCCTCCTTCGAAAAATCATGCGCAGAAAGGTCCATTTTACCGTCTTGAACGCGCGAGCGCGAGTCGACCGGGTAATGGGGCGCACATCCGGAAAGCAGCGAGAAAACCGGAACAAAAAGCGCGAAGAGGAATAACCTTCGCATGAGATGCTTTCTCTGTGGCAATTGATTGAAGCTTTTCACGTAAAAGTACTGTAAAGCCGGATTCAATAATTGACAAGCGGGTTCGAGGAAAAAAATGAGTAGAAAATGAGTAGTAAATGAGTATTGATTGAGCATTGCCATTCGAGCCCTTTGATCGGATACTATGCACCTATACAACATCTGCCGATGTAAAAAAAAATTAACGCCCGTTCCGGTTATAACGCTTGAACGGGCTTATTTTTTTTCTGCAAGGTTTGTGTTCGGGTATAGCGCGCGATGACAAATTGATGTACTTTTGTCGAAATATTCCCTTGACAATATCCGGAAGAGATTTCTACAATAGATAAATAATGAACGATTTCTCGGTACAAAAAGTAAACGATGGCCTCCGGGAGCTTGAGAAGAAATTTTCCCTGGATGAACTCGACGATTGGCACACGACGGCCGCTCTCGTTGAATCAGCGATCGCCATGCTTTCATCGAGAGTCGTCGGGGCAAAAGCGTGGATTTTCGTGCACGACCCCGTGGCGAGGGAATATCGGGAGATAAACCGCGAGGGACTCGCGTCGATACCGGAGGACTCCCTTTTTATCGCGTGCCTCACCATGCAAAACGCGGGCATCTCCATAAAGTCTTTCTTCAAGAAATACCACCTGGACGACCCATTCCTGCGCGACCTGCTCTCGACGTCCTATCGGGGGCAACTCCTGATACCGATCGTGCATCGATTCAGCCTTCTTGCGTTCATCCTGCTCGCGGTGCCGAATGGCGTGATCACGGACGATTGCCGCCGCCTCGTTTCCTCCGTCGCGAGCCGGCTTCGCATCAACCTCTACGCCGCGTCGATCGCGGACAAGCGGCAGCGGGAGCTGATCAAGCTTTCGGAATACCCGGCGGTTCTCCATCGCCATCCCGACATACGCGATCTGATGCGCTATCTCCTTGAGGATCTCGGAAAGGAAATATCGTTCGATACGGGCGTCTATTATCAGTATGACGAGTATTTTGACCTTCTCATCCCGATCGTCTGGTCTGGTGCGCGCCCGACTCCGGTAAAGCTCAAGAACAAGGCGGGGATATCGGGACAGGCGATAGAACGAAAGCGCGCGCTGTTCGTTCCCGACCGAAAAAAGCACCCGTCATTTTCCGTGATGGTTGAAGAGCCATTCATAACGGGTTCGTTCATATCGGTTTCGATATGCACCGACGCGCGGGTATTCGGCGTCGTTACCCTTTCGCGTTCCGAGGGCAATCTCGAAAGATTCGGCATTGAGCACCGCTACACCCTTGAGATCGCCGCGTCGTTCATCGCGACGGAGATAAATAGCCGGCTTCTCTACGACGAACTCGAGCAAAGCTATTTCTCGACCGTATCGGCCCTCACGCGAGCGCTCGAGGCGAAGGACCATTACACGCGCGGCCATTCGGATCGCGTGATGCGCTACGCGGTCGGAATCGCGGAGACGCTCGGCCTCTCCCCCGACTCCGTGCGAAAGATCAAGTATGGGGCGACGCTCCACGACATTGGAAAAATCGGGGTACGCGACTCGATCATCGCGAAACCGGAAAAGTTGACGGAGACCGAATACGCCGAGATCAAGACGCATACGGAAATCGGCTACGACATCATAAGCGAGACCGGCTTTTTCGGCGATATCCGCGACCTTATCCGCTATCACCACGAGAAGATGGACGGGACCGGATACTACGCGAAGCAAAACGGGGATTATCCATGGGAGGCCATGATCATCAGCCTTGCCGACATCTACGATGCGCTCTCGTCGGACAGGCCGTATCGCCTTGCGTATTCCCCGGAAGACGCGCTTGTCGCGCTCGAGCGCCTTGTTGGCATCAACTTTGACGAGCGGATTTTCAAGGCGTTCAAGCTCTGGCTCCGTAAAAACGGCGCGTCCGTCACGAGGGCGCAAAACACGGCGGTCGCGGGCGGACGTTAAGCGCTACCTTCGCTGTGAAATACCGCTAATTTGCGCTATACTGCGTATCATACTGCACCTTCAGGAAAAGGACCATCATGAAAAAAAGAGAAAAGAAGCCCCGCAAGCCGTTCAATCCAGCCGCCATCTTTGGCACGTATACCCCGCCCCCGTACATCACCGCGGTTAAGAACGCCATTACGGGCGCTGTCTCGTCTCTCGCACGGGTGATCCGCGCGCGAAAGAAGCTGTTCGCCATCGCCGGCATCTCGCTCGCCGCGCTTTGCGTTCTGTGGGCCGTCTTTTCCCTTTTCATGGCGCTTCAGCCTCGTCTCATGGGAATCACTTGCTCGGTTGAGGCGCCCGCGCCCCGCGTCTTGAAGGAAGACCCGATATCCCCCCTGCGTCTGACCTTCTCGGGTTCGGCCGCGAAAAGCGAAGACGCTGGAAAGGAAATTACCGCGGGTATCACGCTCGAACCGGCAACGGAAGGTATATGGAAGTGGGATGACGACAGTACGCTCGTCTTCACTCCGAAAAACGAATGGCCGGTCGGTACAAAATTCTCGATCCAGTTCTCCAAAGATTTTTTTCCCGACCATCTGAGGATCAAGAAGCACTACGGCTTCGAGACGGAGGATTTCAAGGTCTCGATATCCTATTCGGAATTCTATATTGACCCGGAGGATGGAAAGATCAAGCGGGTTCTCGCGACCGTTTCGGCCAATTACCCGATCGATCCCGACTCGATCGAGAAAGCCGTCACCATCAAGCCGAGCATGCTCGCGAAATCGGGATCGCTCGAAAAACGCAACTATCAGTACAGCATTTCATATGACGAGCTGAAGCATAACGCCTATATCGTCTCGGAGCCGCTCGGAATGCCGGTCGACACCGTGAACGTCTCGGTGACCGTCAAAAAGGGCATCCGCTCGACGCTCGGGGGATCAACCTCGTCGACCGAGCTCGAGACTTCCGTCTCCGTTCCCGGATCATCGGATTACGTCAGGATTGACGAAGCCATCCACGACCTCGTCAAGACGCCTGACCAGCGGTATGACCAGGTAATCGTCATCTCCTCGAACGGTTCCATCGGGACCGACGAGCTGACCGAAAGCATTTCGGCATGGGTGCTCCCGAAGGATCTTCCCGATCTTCCCGGCATTAAGGCGGTCAAGGATTACGAGTGGGGCGACCCCCAGTTCGTGAACGACGCCGTACTGAAGCTCTGCGAACCGCTCGAGCTCGAGGCGATACCGAACGAGCTCGAGTACAGCCCGGTAAACAGTTTCAGGTTCACCGCGGATCCGGGACGGCACGTTTTTTTCAGGATCAAGGCGGGCACGAAATTCTACGGCGATTACACCCTCAAGAAGGAATTCCGCTCGATCTTCCGCGTCAAGGAATATCCGCGTGAGGTATCTATTCTTTCTGACGGCGCGATCGTCTCGATGACGGGAAGCAAGCAGATCGCGATGCTCACGAGGGAGATCGGCGACGTCAGGTTCCGCGTCGGACGCGTCCGGCCGGACGATATCAACCACCTCGTGTCGCAGTCGAACGGCGACCTTAACGCCTTCAGCTTCGATAACTACTATTTCAACGAGTACAACGTCACCGAGCAATACGGCGAGACGCGGAAGATCCCGCTTTCGGGATCGGGCGGCGTCGACTATTTCTCGTTCGACTTCTCGCAATACCTCAACTGGATTCCCGAGAAGAACCTCCGGTACGGTCTCTTTGTGTTCTCCGTCGAGGGAAATACCGACGAGACGGAGGAATACCGGGACAAGCGGCTCATCATGGTTACCGACCTCGGCTTCTTCGTGAAGACGAACACCGACCAGACCAAGGACGTCTACGTGCAGTCCATCGGGTATGGATACGGCGTTTCGGACGCGAATGTTTCGGTCGTTGGCCTCAACGGCAACACGCTCGTAAGCGCGACGACGGGTACCGATGGCCACGTCTCGATCCCCGACCTCTCGGGCTATGAACGCGAAAAGCGGCCGGTCGCCTACGTCGTGCGGAAGGGCGAGGATATGTCGTTCATGCCCTTCAGCGAGGAGGGTCGCTCGCTCGATTACTCGAGCTTCGACGTCGGCGGAATTACCGGCGCGACGGACCCCAAGAGCGTCAACGCCTTCCTCTTTTCAGATCGCGGGATATACCGCCCGGGCGACACGATCCACGTCGGCATGATCGTCAAGGCAGGCGACTGGAAGATAAACCTCGCGCGCACGCCGCTCGAATGCAGCGTCGTGGACCCGAACGGTTCCGAGGTGTTTACGCAGAAGATAACGCTTGGGGCCGCGGGGTTCGAGGAAATCAAATACCGGACCGAAAGCTACTCGCCGACGGGCGAATACACCGCGTCGCTGTACCTCGTCGTCGACGAAAAGAAGCGCGAAAAACGATACCTCGGCTCGGAGACCGTCAAGGTCGAGGAATTCCTCCCCGACACCCTCAGCATACAGGCAGCCTTCGCGCCTGCGCCGAAATCGGGATGGATACACCCGGACAAGCTCGACGCGACGGTGACGCTCAGGAACCTGTTCGGGACGGCGGCCGCAGGAAACGACGTAACCGGTCAGATCTCGCTTTTCCCCGGCGTGCAGGAATTCGCGAAATACCGGGATTACGCATTCTCCGACCCTTACCGGAACGACAAATCCTACAAGGAATTCCTTGGTACGATGCAGACCAGCGTCGACGGCACCTGCGCGTTCCCGATCAATCTCGCGAAATTCGAAAAGGCAACCTACAAGCTCCGCTTCTACGCAGAGGGCTTCGAGAAGGGTAGCGGCCGAAAGGTGAGCGCTGAAACCACGGTTTTCGTCTCACCGCTCGACTACCTCGTCGGTTACAAGGCCGACGGCGACCTTGGCTACATAAGCCGCGACGACGCGCGGGTTCTTTCGTTTATCGCGATCGACCCGAACCTCGTGCGGTGCGCGGTCGACGACCTCACCGCGACGCTTACCGAGGTGCGCTACGTGTCGATGCTCGTCAAGCAGCCGAACGGCGTCTACAAATACCAGTCGGTGAAGAAAAACTATCCGGTGAGCGAAAAGCCGTTCCAGATTCCCAAGGCAGGACTCACCTGGAACGTGCCGACCTCGACGGAAGGTGACTTCGAGCTCACTCTGACCGGCAAAAACGGCCTTGTCTATAATAAGACCGCCTGGTCGGTCATCGGCGAGCAGAACGTCGAGCGGAGCCTTTCGCGGACGGCCGAGCTCGAGGTGAAACTCGACCGGCAGGATTACCGGAACGGGGAGGCGATCAAGCTTTTCATCAAGGCTCCCTACGCGGGTTCGGGGCTCGTCACGATCGAGCGCGACCGGGTTTACTCGCACGTCTGGTTCAAGACCGACGGCACGTCGAGCGTGCAGAGCATCGTCGTTCCCGATGACATCGAGGGCAACGGCTACGTGACGGTCTCATTCGTCCGCTCGATGGCGTCGAAGGAAATATTCATGAGCCCGCTTTGCTACGCGAGCGTTCCGTTCTCGGTCAGCAAGGAAAAACGAACGAACAAAATCTCTTTTGATATTCCCGACGAGATGAAGCCGGGAACCGAACTCGCCATCAACTACACGAGTTCGAGAAGCGGCAAGATCGCGATCTTCGCGGTTGACGAGGGAATTCTCCAGGTTGCGCGCTATCGCACGCCCGATCCGCTCGCGTTCTTCTTCAAGAAGCGAGCGCTCGAGGTCGGTACCTCGCAGATACTCGACCTCATCCTGCCCGAGTTCGACGTTCTCCGATCGCTTGGCGCGATGGGCGGCGACGGGGCGATGGAAGATCTCAACCGCAACCTGAACCCCTTCAAGCGAAAGAGAAACGAGCCCGTCGCCTTCTGGTCGGGTATCGTCGACTCGGGTCCCGAATCGAGAACCGTGCGCTATCGTGTTCCGGACTACTACAATGGAACGATACGCGTCATGGCGGTCGCCGTTTCGGACGACACCGTCGGCGCCGCCGAGCGCAAGATCCTCGTGAAGAACACCTTCATCATCTCCCCGAACGTCCCGATGGCGGCATCGCCCGGCGACGAATTCGACGTCTCCGTGACGGTGACCAACAACAAAAAAGGATCGGGGCCGTCGGGGTCGGTGAATCTCCAGGCCGTTCCGAGCAAGCATCTTTCGATCCTTTCCGAGCCGAAGTTCACGCTCGGCATTCCCGAGGGGCAGGACAAGACCGTTTCCTTCAGGGTAAAGGCGAACAACGCGCCGGGCGGTGCGGAACTCCGGTTTGTCGCATCCGACGCGACGGAGCGAGTCGAGCTTTCCAATACACTCAGCGTCAGGCCCGCGGTCCCCTACCGCGTGACCGTGGCGTCGGGAACCGTCAAGCGCGGCAAGGCGCAGATTCCGATAGGCCGCTCGGTGTACGCGGACTTCGCGACCCGGGAGGTCGCGCTGTCGTACCTTCCCGAGGGAATCGCGAAAGGGCTCTTCTTCTATCTTGAGAAATACCCGTACGGATGCTCCGAGCAGATCACGAGCGCGACCTGGCCGCTTCTCTATCCGTCGCTCACGCGCGACCTCGGGATTGACACGACGGCCGCGCGCGATTCGATCGAGCGGACGGTAACCATCCTCCAGTCGCGGGTCAAGCGCGACGGAACCATCGGCGTTTGGACATCCGCCTCGGATTCCGATTTGTATCTCACGAACTACTGCACGCTCTTCCTCATCGACGCGCGGTCCAAGGGCTACTACGTTCCGGACAGCCTGATGGATTCCTGCCTCGCGGGCGTTCGCTCGATAGCGGACAACGGGGGCACGGACAGCTACACGATAGCGAACAGGGCGTTCGCGATCTACATCCTTACGAGAAGCGAGAACGTCACGACGGCGTATATCGAGAAGCTCCGAAAAGACATGAAGAAAGCGTCGGGTTCCGAGACGGGCTGCGCGGGAATCTTCCTCGCGGGAAGCTACGCGCTCCTCAAGCAGGATTTCGAGGGGCAGGCGTTGATCGCAAAGGTCTCGCGTCAGCTCAAGAAGGACGAATCCTGGCGCTACGTCGATTCGCTTTGCTATCTTTCGCTGTACCTCGACATCGTCGCGCGGCATTTCCCGGCGAGGCTGCAGGGCCTGTCGTCGGAATTGCTCACCGAGATCGCCGCACAGCTTGAGGAGCAGCAGTATACCTCGCTTTCCGCGAACCACGCGCTGATGGCGATAGAAAGCTATCTTTCCCGCGTGCCGACCGCGGAAGCGGGAACCTTCACCGCCTCGGAAACGGGTACTGACGGAACGGCGACGGCGCTCAAGCTGCAGGGCTCAACGCTCTTTACGGGAAAATTCTCCGACAAGGCGAAGTCGATCGATATCCGGAACTCTGACGACCTCACCATGTTCTACCAGGTAACCACCGCGGGATTCGACCTCGAGTTGCCGAAGACGGAAACTAAGGAAGGTATCGAGGTCTATCGCGAGTTCTGCGACGCGTCGGGAAACAAGATAACCTCCGCGAAGATAGGCGACGAGGTTCTTGTCAGGATCAATCTCCGGACGACCGGCAAACGGACCGTGCATGACGTCGCGATAGTCGACATGCTTCCTTCGGGTCTTGAAAGCGATATCGACTCGATCAGGAACCCCGCGGGAAAGACGAGCTGGGATCCCTTATACGTGGATATCCGCGAGGACCGCGTCGTGTTCTTCGGAAGCGTGGGACCGGAGCTTAAAACCTTCGAGTATCGCGCAAAATCGGTGAACTCGGGAACCTTCACGGTTCCCCCGCTTTTCGCCGAGGCGATGTACGACAAGAAGATTTGGGCGTTCAGGCCGCAAGCCCCGCTGACGATCAAGTCAAAGTAACTCGATGCGCTTTTTCGACAATCCGGGAAAACGGCTCCTCGCCATCGCGGGGGCCGTTCTTCTCGGGGCCTTCGCCCACGTCGCCTATATGCGCGTCGCGGGCGACATCTACAACGGAGTTACGTTCTCGGGAACCTATCTCTCGCGCGATGGCTCGCTCCTCCGCGTGTTCCTCTCCCGGGACGAGAAATTCCGCATCAGAAAGCGGCTCGCCGATTTTCCGCCCGACCTTGTGGACGCGATCCTTCTGCAAGAAGACCGGTATTTCTACGCTCATGCGGGGATTAACCCGGTCGCGCTCATCAAGGCGGGCTGGGAAACCTACGTGAAAAAAGAGCGCCGAATGGGCGCCTCGACCATAACCATGCAGCTTGCGCGCCTGAAATACGGCCTTCAAACCCGAACGATACCGGGAAAGCTCCGGCAAATCGGGTGCGCGGTCTATCTCGATCTTTGTTTTCCGAAAGACGATATCCTCGAGGCGTATCTCAACCTTGCGCCATGCGGACGGAACATCGAGGGGTTTTCCGCAGCGTCCTGGTACTACTTCAATTTGCCGGTGGGAAAACTTGACCTCTCGCAGATACTGACCCTTGCCGTAATCCCGCAAGATCCCCTCGCGCGCGCGCCGGTGCGGGATACTCCTCCTTTGGAACTCCTTGACGCGCGTAAAAAACTCTTTGCATCCTGGATCGCGCTCCATCCGGAAGACGGCGAATACCGGAATCTCATCGATCTTCCCGTCGAGACGGTTTCCGCTTTTCCCTTTGAAGCACCGCACTTTACCGAGCTCCTTGAGGCTCGGGGGGCTGCCGCGTCGAAAGGAAGCGATTCCCGCGAAATCCGGACGACAATCGACCGGAACGCGCAGCGGCTCTGCGAGGAAACGCTCAGGCGGTATATCGAGCGAAACGGGGACTATGGGGTTTCCAACGGATCGGTCATGCTCGTCGACTGGACCACCATGCACGTGCTTGCGTCCGTCGGCTCGGCCGATTATTTCGACGACGCGATTGAGGGACAGGTGAACGGAACGACCGCGAAGCGCTCCCCCGGCTCGACGCTCAAGCCCTTCATCTACGCCCTGGCCGTCGAGCAAGGACTTATCCATCCCGAGACGATGCTCAAGGATACGCCGGTAAGTTTCAGCGAATATACCCCGGATAATTTCGGTAGCGATTTCGCCGGCCCCATTCACGCCGGAACCGCGCTCGTCGACAGCAGAAATATTCCGGCGATCACCCTCGCGCGCGAGATACGTGATCCTGATCTCTATGACTTTCTCGTAAAGGCGCGCATGAAGGGCCTGAAGCCGCGCGAGCATTACGGGCTTTCGATCGTACTCGGAAGCGCGGAGGTGACGATGGAAGAACTCGTCACGATGTACGGATGCCTCGCAAACGGAGGCGTTCTTCGCGATCTTGTCACGGTTGAGAGAGTCGGTACGGTAAAGGCTCGCACGGCGCGCAAGGCGGAAGCCCCGCAACGGCTTCTTTCTACCGAGGCAGCGTTTATCACGAGGAAGATGCTCGAGCAAAATATTCCGCCCGCGACGGTTCGCCCTCAGACATCCAAAGGCGTCCCGATTGCGTTCAAGACCGGCACGTCGATAGGATTCAAGGATTGCTGGAGCGTCGCGATCTTCGACCGCTACGTCCTGTGCGTCTGGATCGGAAACTTCGACGGCATGGGCAACAATTCATTTCAGGGCAGGACGATGGCCGCGCCCCTTCTTTTCAAGATCGCCGACGCACTCCTCGCGGAAACGCCTGAGCGCGACCGTCTGAAAGAGGCCCCGGTCCCCGACGGCGTGACGATGATATCCGTGTGCGCCGTATCAGGGTGTATTCCGGGCCCGGACTGTCCCGAAACGGTTTCGACCTGGTTCATTCCCGGCGTCTCGCCGATATCCGCGTGCAGGATTCACCGTCGGATCAACATCGATTTACGAACCGGATACCGTACCGACGAGAGGGAGGGGAAGCACGTCGCCTCCGAGGTTCGCGAATTCTGGACGACCGATCTCCTTGAGCTCTTCGAGGAAGCGGGCCTTCCCCGTCTCGTCCCGCCGCCGTATCCTCCCGAGGAAACCCGGTATGACAACCGGGCGAGGGGATTCCCTCCGACGATCCTGTCCCCGCTTTCCAACACGAAATACGTGATTCGACCCGGCGACGACAAGCGAAAATCCCTCGTCCTCATGGCCTCCGCCGACGCGGAAGCCCGCGAGCTTTTTTGGTTCGCGGATTCCCTTTTCATCGGAAGGTCGCCGCCCAATGGCAAGCTCCTGTGGAATCCCGGCGTCGGCGCGCATACCCTGACCGCTGTCGACCAGAACGGCCGCTCGGGCAGCATACGGCTTACGGTTATCGCGGGCGAGTAGCCTGCAACTGGCCCGCTTCTCTCATGGCTGCGCTGACTGCCTCTGTTGCTGCTGCGCCCGAAGGGTGCGTACCTCTTTCGCGAGGAGCGCGAGTCGCGTGTCGTCCCTCACGATAACCATGACGTGGAGAACCTTTTTCTTCGTGCCGTCGTATATCCGGTAAAAACCGCAGTCGAGCAATCGCGGTTCCCATGTCCCCGCGACGTTTACCTTGAAATGCGTCGCGACGAGGGGGTTCATCGACAGGATCGATCGCTCGTTGTGCGAAGGGTCGAACATAAGCGCGATGAAATCGTCGAAGCGTACGCTTTTTTCAGGGGCGAGCATCTCGGCGAAGAAACGCTTGATATTGACTCCCTGGATGTTCTTTGTGCCGAATATTTTTTCGGTCGCCGTCGAGTAATTGGGGCATATGCGAAAGTCCTGATCCACGAGAAAAAGACCGTCGGAAACGTTGCTGAAGAGTTCGCGATACTCATCCCTCGCGATCGTGTTCAGCTCGAGGCCAGCCATGACGCGGTTGTAGAGCGTCGCGATCTGCCCGATTTCGGTAAAGGGTTCGACCGGAAGCCTTTTCGAAAGATCTCCCGTTCGGGCCTGCTCGTCCATCGTGTGCATTAGCTCGAAGAGCTCGGTCGACGCGCCGTGTTCCACGATGTTAAGCCCTTTCGATTCCTCATCGCTCGTGACGCGGATCGCGCGTATCTTGTTCGCGATGGTGAGAAAAACGAACGCCGTGCCGAAGGCCCAAAGCGCGCACGTGCCGACTCCTATAAGCTGCGCGTATATCTGATGTCCCCCTATCGGCGTCGTCTTGAGGATCGCGGGGTCGCCGAAGATCCCGACCGCGAGCGTTCCCCAGATGCCGGCTCCGAGATGGACGGGAACGGCGCCGACCGCGTCGTCGATTTTAAACCGGTCGAGAAGCCAGCTTAGGGCGAGCATGACAATGCCCCCGATCGCGCCGATGATGACCGCCTCGGCGCCTGTGACGCAATGGCAGTTCGCGGTTACCGCCACGAGCCCGGCGAGCGAGCCGTTCATCACGAAGTTGATATCGGGAAGCCCTTTGACCGCCCATCCGATAAAGAGCGCCGAGAGCATGCCAGCCGCGCCCCCGAGGCAGGTGCGGAGGATGATGCCGGGAACCTCAGTCGTCATCGCGAGGGTACTTCCGCCGTTAAACCCTATCCAGCCGAACCAGAGTATGATGACGCCCGCGACGGACATCGGGATGTCGTTGCCCTGGATGGCGCGCGGTTTTCCGTCCTTTCCGTATTTTCCGATACGCGGTCCGATGACGAGCAGCGCAGCCAGGGCGACATAACCGCCGACTGAATGGACGACCGTTGAGCCCGCGAAGTCGACGAAACCGATCGAGGCGAGCCAACCTTTTCCCGTCGCGATGATATCCCCTCCCGCGCCGCCCCAGGCCCAGTGCCCGAATATCGGATAGATGAGCGCGGACATGAAAACCGTGCTGAGGATATATGAAGAATACTTCATCCGTTCTGCGACCGCGCCCGAAACGATCGTCGCGGCGGTGGAACAGAACATGGCCTGAAAAAGAAAGAATATCGCCAGGTTACCGAGGCCGAGACCGGTGAACTCGGTAAAAAAATGCGTGCTTCCGATCCATCCGCTTTTTGAGTTGCCGAACATAAAGGCGAAACCGATGAACCAGAACAGGATGAGCGAGACGCCGAGATCGGTAAGGTTTTTGATCGCGACGTTGATGGTATTTTTCGAGCGGGTAAGGCCCGATTCAACCATGGAGAAACCGCATTGCATGATGAAGACAAGGGCCGACGCCATTGCCACCCACAGGAAATCCACCAGCATTTTCATGTCCATTTTCTGCTCCTCGCTTGTACCCTGCGGAGGACCCGAAACGGTATGAAAACGCTCCAGGAAGTTCCCGCAGCGTCTTTGCTATAGTATGGAATTTTTATACCATGCTTATGAATAAATATGCAATAATGCTAAGAGGAAAGAAAAACCGCGGGAGGTTTAACCATCCCGCAGGCCATTCAGCATCTTGGTTGTTTTCGGTTATCTACGCCGTCTCGACGCGTGCCCGCGCACGAAACGCCATTCGTGATTTTCATTCTTTAGCTGCCGCCATGATCGGGGCTATGGTAGCGCGGTCAAGGAACGACGTGTCCTTGCCATAGGATTCGATCATGCCTCGGGTCTCTTCGTCCCACTGGCCTTCCGGTTTTTTCTTCAGCATGCCGACGTATATTTTCATGCCCGTGCGGTCGAGGCTCCCCATCTTGCTGTAAAAGAGCCCTCCCCTGAGATGAAAGTACCCCACGGTTTTTTGCATCTCCGGGGTCAAGTTATGGTTCCTTATTCCGTCCGTATTCTTTTTGTTGTCGAGCGACGCGCCGACCGAAAACGCGATGAGTTTCTTCCCTGAAAGGCGCGAGAAGTTTTTCGTGAGGAATGTCATGCCGATTATGCTTGAGGCATAGATCCCCCCTCCTATGATGATCGTGTCGTAGTCTTCGAGATCCGCGAGCTTGACTTTCGAAATGTCGAAGAGCGTTCCTCCCGTTTCCTCCGCGATCCATTCCGCGTATTGCTTTGTCGTTCCATACCTCGATTTATACAATACCGCTACCTTTCCCATTTTGAATTCTCCTTATGATTCCGTTTTGTCAGACGCTTTTGCGACGGCGTTCTCGATGGCCTTCAGTATCACGATGCTGCTTCCCGACGCTCCGCTTACCATATCGACTTGCGTCGTCTGCATGTCTATCACTTTTTGCGTTATGACCTCGGCAGGCTTCCCTTTTCCGCAGGTGTGTCGCGTAATTTTGATGTCCGTGATCCGCGCCGCGTCGATCGTAACGCGTACGGTTACTTTGATCAGACTCGTTTCGCAAATGCCTTCCCATGTGCCATCCCTGGCGCCCGCAAGGTCAATTCCGTCGATCTTGATTTCCTTGATATCGTCACCCGGGCAACCCGCAAAGATCGTGAGCGAAAGCATGACGGCCAGTACGGCAAGAAACGCATTTTTAGCAGTGATTGTTTTCATAGATCCTCTCAACATGGTTAAACACGCCTTTCGACGCTTTCTGCCCCTCAGTGCGAGCGGTTTTTTGCGCGGACGAATCGGTGACCGAAAAAAAAAGGAGCGACCGAAGCCGCTCCCTTGCAAGAAAAATATTCCGTAAACGTGCGCTCGTGAAAAAGAGCTATGCCGTCTCGACCGCGGCCGCCTTCTGGAGGCCGAGCTTCTCGACAGCCCAATCGCGCATCTTGTACTTCATGATCTTGCCCGCGGCGTTCATCGGGAAGGAGTCGACGAACTCGACGTATTTCGGGGTCTTGTGCTTCGCCATGTGGCTTCGCACGTGCTCCTTGAGCTCGTCGGCAGTGATGCTCGCGCCTTCCTTGAGGATGACGCACGCCATGATTTCCTCTCCCATCGCGATGTCGGGCACGCCGATGACTTGCACGTCGCGGACGGCCGGGTGCTTGTAGAGGAATTCCTCTATCTCCTTCGGGTAGATGTTCTCTCCTCCGCGGATGATCATGTCCTTGATGCGCCCGGTGATCTTATAGTTGCCTTCAGGGGTGCGGCGCGCGAGGTCGCCGGTGTGGAGCCAGCCGTTTGCGTCGATCGCGGCCTTCGTCGCCTCGCTCATGTTGTAATAACCCTTCATGATGTTGTAGCCGCGCGCGACGAATTCGCCGTCAACGTTATCGGGGCAATCCTCTCCGGTCGCGGGGTCGACGATCTTGCACTCGACTCCGGGGAGCGCGCGCCCAACGGTGCCGACGCGAACCTCGAGCGGATCGCCGACGCGGCTTTGCGTGCAGCCGGGCGAGCTTTCGGTCTGGCCGAAGACGATCGTGATATCCTTCATCCCCATCTTGTCGACGACCGCTTCCATCACCGGGATCGGGCAGGGCGAGCCCGCCATGATGCCGGTTCGGAGATGCGAGAAGTCGGTGGTCGCGAAGTCGGGGTGCTCGAGGATCGCGATAAACATCGTGGGTACCCCGTTGACGGCCGTTATCTTCCGCTTCGTGAACGCGGGCATGACGACCTTCGGGCTGAAGTATTCGACTGGCACCATCGTCGAGCCGTGCGTCATCGATGAGGTCATCGAGAGGACCATGCCGAAGCAGTGGAACATCGGGACCTGGATGAGGTAGCGGTCGGCCGTTGTAAGGTGCATGCAGTCGCCGATGCACTTGCCGTTGTTGACGACGTTGTGGTGGGTGAGCATGACGCCTTTCGGGAAACCGGTCGTGCCCGAGGTGTACTGCATGTTGCAGACCTCGTGCGGGTCGAGCGAGTCCTGCATCTTCCGGATCGCGTCCTCGGGGTACGCGTCCGCCATCGCGAGCGCCTCGTCCCAGTGATAAGCTCCAGGGATCTTCGTATCGACGGTAATGACGTTGCGGAGCACCGGGAGGCGCGCGGCGTTGAGCTTTCCCGGCTCGCTTCCCGCGAGCTCGGGGGCGATCTCGTTCAGGATCTGGACGTAATTAGAGTCCTTGAAGCCGTCGATGAGGACGAGGGTCTTCGTGTCCGACTGTTTGAGGATGTACTCCGCCTCGTGGATCTTATACGCGGTGTTCACCGTGACGAGGACGGCGCCGATGCGGACCGCGGCCCAGAATGTGATGAACCAGTGCGGATCGTTCGTCGCCCAGATCGCGACGTGGTCGCCCTTCTTGACGCCCATCGCGAGGAACATCCTGCCTGCGCGGTCGACGTCCTCGAGAAACTCGGCGTAGGTGCGCGTGTAGTTTCGCGTCGTGTACGCGAAGGCGGTCTGGTTCGGGAAGGTCTCGACGACTTTCTCAAGCATTTTGCCGAAGGTGTTCTCGATGAGCTCGTCCTTGGGCCATATGCTCTTTCCGTCCTTGGGCTCGACGTAGCGGATGTTCTCGTCGCTCTCCGAGCCGACGGGGCCGGGGACGCGGTAGTTTCGCGCGGCTCTTTCCTCGGTCGCGCCGCTCACGCCGTGGGCGATAGCTCCGGCGGGCTTTCCCTCTTTTTTCGCTTCCCACTCGCGGAAGAACGCGACGAATTTTGGGAAGACGACCGCGGCGTCCTCGATCTCGCTCGCCCAGCGCTTTACCCACTCGAGCGAGACGAAGCCCTCGTAGCCGCCTGCGGAAAGGACGTCGAGGGCGCCCGTGAGCGGGAGGTCCCCTGCGCCGGGCATGCGGTAAAGGATTTTTCCGGAATCGTCGAGGATCGAGTCCTTCGCGTGAACGTACTTGATCCTGCCGTCGAGGTTTTTCCAGGTGGTCTCAGGGCTTTCGCGGAAGAAGCGGTAGGGGTGATGGATGTCCCAGAGCGCGGCGACGGCGTCGCTTCCGACCGCGTCGAGGAGCCGCGCGAGCCGCTTCGTGTCGCCATACGCGCCGTTCGTCTCGACGAGGAGGGTTACGCCCTTCGCCTTCGCTTTGGGCGCGAGCGACTTGAGGATCGCGACGATCGAAGCATCGTCAACCTCCGGCCCGGGGGCGGGATTCGCGTCCGCAAGCACGCGGACGAAGGGGGTTCCGGTCTTGGAGGCGAGCTCGATATATTCGCCAATCTCGGCAGACGCGGACGCCGTGCAGTCCTTCGCGGCGAGCACGCAGTTCGACGAGAAGCACGATATTGAAAGATTCAGTTTTTTCAGGGTATCGACGGTTCTGTCTATCTCGCCGGCCTGAAAGGGTTTTGCGCGGCTTGCGGTGATCTCGGCGCCGAGTCCGCGGATCTCGATCCCTGCGTATCCGAGGTCATGCGCCATCGGATAGATTTCGGTCCAGTCCCATTCCGGGCAGCCGAGGGTCGAAAAGGCAAGTTTCATGGCCATATCAGTATTCTCCATGCGTTTTTATTCTGTGCGCGCGTATGCGTACGATCAAAAGACGAACGGCATTATAGCATATTTTTTTAATAAATACTGCACTCTTTGAACCCAAACGAAATGAGTCCCATTGACAATTTTTTTAGTACGGATTCTACTGATCTCCATGAAAAATACAACAAATACGACAAGTATCCGCACCGGACCCGTTGGCCCTCTCCTCGTAAGACTTGCCCTGCCGGTTCTCGCCGGGCTCACTTTCAACCTGCTTTACAATATCGTCGATACCTGGTTTATCGCCCGGATCGACACCTCCGATCCCTGGCTCGTCGGCTCTACCGGCCTCGTGTTCCCGCTTTTTTTCATCTTCCTTGCCTCAAGCTTCGGGATTACCGGCGGGGTGTCCTCTCTCGTATCCCGCGCGATCGGTTCGGGACGGACCGACGAGCTTGACCGGACGGCCGAAAGTGGGGGGGTCCTTGCCCTCGCCGCGAGCGCTGTCATCCTCCTCGGGATGTACCCCTTCGCGCGGCCGCTTCTCGTCCTCTTCGGCGGCTCGGGGAAGGTTCTCGAGTACGGGCTGGAGTATCTTCTCTGGCTCCTCCCGACGGTGCCCTTCATGCTCCTGTCGGCCGTCTTTACCGGGATTCTCCAGGGCGAGGGACGGACGAAGCAGATGATGACCTCGATGATGATCGGTACGGTCGCGAACATCGTGCTCGATCCGGTGCTCATGTTCGGCTGCGGGATGGGGATCGCGGGCGCAGGGCTCGCGACCGCGATCGGGAATGCGCTCTCCTTCGCCTATCTCGTCGCGGTATTTCGGTTCCGGAAATCGGCAGTCGCCATCCACTGGAAGGTTCGAAACGTTTCGGCCCCGGTCGTCGGCGAGATCCTTCGCGTGGGACTTCCGCAGAGCGCGCTCAATTACCTCGCGTCCGTGAGCTTCATCTTCTACAACCGGATGATGACCGACGTCGCGCCGGTCATGCTCACCTCGTTCACGCTCTATTCCCGCCTTGAGCAGGTCGCGCTCATCCCCCTGTGGGCGATGTCGAGCGCGCTTTCGACGGTTGCGGGCCAGGCGGCGGGCGCCCACGACGTCAAGCGCATGCGCGAGGCGTCACGGCGCGCGTCCTTCATCTCGCTCGGCGTGTGCGGCGCGCTTCTCGTCGGCTACGTCCTTTCGAGCCCGCTCACCTTCCGCGCGTTCCAGTCCGACCCGACAGTGCTCGAGACCGCGCTCTTCATCGCGCCGTGGATGGCGGCGTCAACCTTCGTGTCGGTGCCGATCTTCATGATCACGACGGTGATGACGACCGCGGGCTTTGCCGGCCGGAGCCTCGTGTTCACGGCGTTCAGGATCTACTGTGTGAGCGTCCCCCTGTGCGCCATTGGCGCGTACGCGATCGGGAAGAACATCGGCTCGGTAATGGCGTGCATCCTTATTTCGTCCGTGATCGGGCTTTGCGTCGCCTTCGCCGTCCGCGCGCGTTTTTTCTCGGGATTGGCCTCAGGACGTCTTGAGATACGCTTCTCGCGGGACGGCAAGGTCGGGAACGCGTAGGGGGAACGCGCACAGGTCACGCCCCCGGGTTGCCTGGGGCGATTGTACGCGCCTTATTGCCTTTTCCCTCGCGCGTCCTTTTTGATGGCCTTCTTTCCTTTCCAGGTCGCGAAAAGATTCAGGCACAACTGGATAACCAGCAGGATGCTTGTGGTATAGCATAGTTCGTGCATGTCATTGATCATGACCGCAAGGAAATGTTCCCGTTCGCCGGTGGGATTCGTCGTCCCGGCAACGGACGTCATTTCAAGGTCGATCGCCGAAAAATCCATCCCCGACGCGATATAGGGCAGCACGCAAGGGATGACGAGGTTCGCGAGGATCACCAGAATGGCGAACGCGAAGATCGCCCGCCTTGCGGCATTCCCCTCGTCGTTTCCCTTGCCTTCCGGTTTTCGAATCCGCGTCAAGGCGAGAAGAAACGCGACGAGCGACGAAGCGACGAGCGTTTCATTGTCAAGAAGGGCCGATGCTACGATCAGGATGAGGCCCATCGCGGCCAAAAGTACTTTGATATTCTTTTCCATAGGTTATTCGCTCCTAAAAAAATCAGAACATGTAAAACACGCCAACCCTGCCGCCGGCGTATCGATCGAGTTGGGATATCTTGCTATCAGCCGCGTTGCCGAGCAGCAAGGTCGCGTCGCCGCCGCAGTAAACCCCAAGATGCTTCGTCGCCATAATCAATACGTCAACGGTGATAAACGCGCTTTCAATCCCCGCGTCCTCGTCATAGGCGATCGACGACCAGGTCGAATCCATAAATGAAACACCCGCTTTGGCATTCGCCATCACCGGACCAAGCATGGCTTCCGCCTCAAGGTATTCGTCCCAGAGAAACGAGTGCCTGAACGGTTCGGAATCCTTTTGCGTCGGCGCGTACCGCATCCGTGAGTTTGCGGTGAGCCATTCCGGGCCATACGAGATCTTGGCGAATGCTTGTATCGGGTTATTCATGTCTCCCATGCCATCAAGCGTTGCGTCCTCATCTTCATCCCGGGATCTTCCCAGCATTATTCCCGCGGATGCCGTAAAGGGCAACTTCGCGAATGGCTGAAAATTGAGTCCCGCCTCTTCGCCCTCGATATAAACCGATACGCGATTCCAATGGTAGGAGCCGATGATGAGCGGCGCAAAGCCGATGCCATACTCGTCCGAGCCCGAATAGACGGGTGAGTAGGACGCAATCCCGCCGAGCAGGAGCATCCAGTTTTTCTCTTCCTCCGGCGACGTGCTTGTTTCGGCGTGAAGGGCCGAGACGGCAATGCACAATGATGCGAGTAATGCGGCGCTCCTGATTACGCGCGCCTTTTTGATAGCCATATACCAACCTCCTGTGGGACTGCGTCTGCGCGTCCCGATAGGGGCATTGTGGCCTTCGGCGATCGAAAAAAGAATCAATCGAGCGGGTGATTTATCTCATACTTTTGTGTGATTCAGCGCTTTTTTGCGCCATCGCGAAGCAACGCTATCAGCTCATACCTGTTTTTCACGGAAAGCTTCGCGTACGCGTTATGAACGTGGCTTTTCACCGTATGTATCGAAATGCATTCGCGGTCGCCGATATCCTCGTACGTGTCCCCCGCGACCAGCCGCAGGACAATGTCCTTTTCCCTTTTCGTGATTCCCGCCGTGTCGAGGATCTCCTCGCGTATCGGGCTGCGTTCGCTGACGGTTTCGAATGGAATTTTCTTGCATTGCCTGAAGAATATGATATTCCAAACCATGAAGAACAATGGTATCGCGATTGCGATATCGAACCGGACGAGAAGGATCGAATCGAGTATGACGGGAACGACTATTCCCAATGCGGTAAGGTATATCGCCCGCGCAATGCGGCGATGCTCGTCCTTTTCGCCTTTTTTCATGGCGAAGAAGCTCGTCAGACCAAGGTAGGCGAAGGTCGGCAAGAAGGTGAGTATGTCCACCAAATTATACAGCGAAAGGAAAAAGGCCGATTGCGAAAACTGAAAATAGAGGATAACCATGCCGAACGCGACGAAATACAAAAGGAACGCGGCATTGGCCTCGCGGGCATGGCGTGCGACGAGAGTCCGGTTCACGAACAGGATCAGGAAGAACAGAATGGCGCATATGAACAGATGCATGACCAGGGTCAGGTATTCGACCAGGATACCGCGCGCCATGACGGAAGCGCAGTAAAACCAGATGAAATAGACGATAAAGAACAGAACGATCAATCCCTGTATCTTCAGCAGATCCGCGATAACGGCGCTTCGGTTTCGATAGAAATGGATATGCAACGCGCCAAAAGTCAGCACTCCTGAACAGACCGCGATCAAGTAATAGAGAATAAGGATTATTTCTCGCATGCATTGCTCCGTTTATTCATAGGGTTATACGCTCGCGAGGACTGCCGTAATTAATCCTGGAAAGCGGCTCTCGAGATCTTCAAACCGGAGAGACATGTATCGATTTTTTCCTTCGAGACGGACACGTATCACTCCGGATTCTCTCAGAATACGGAAGTGATGGGATAAAGCGGATTTTTTCATATCACTACAGGTGCTACAACCGGAGCAGGTTATCTCTTTTTGCTCGGCTATCATCTTGAGTAAGCCCAATCTGACCGGATCGCCGAAGGCATTCAAAATGGTCGCCAGATTGAGTTGTTCCGTTGCAGGATGAAAAACTTCTCTCAAAAAAACTCCTGGTACATGCAGCTAAGCTCAAAATACTCTTGAAATGTTTTCTCGTCAATGCTATGTTTCAACAGTTCAACGAAAGTTGAACTGTTGAAATGTTAAATGTGCTCTTGGAGGAACTGTATGATTGAAACGAATGAAGTGCTTGATGCGATAAAATCGCGGCGGAGTATCCGGAAATATTGTTCACAGCAGATCAAGGACGAAGAAGTCGAAATGATTCTGGAAGCCGGCCATTACGCTCCGAGCGCAAACAATGAGCAGCCCTGGCATTTTACGGTAATTCAAAACCCCGAAATGTTGCAGATAATCAATACTGTCGCGTTGAAGGGAATGCTGCAGTCTGATTTAGAATGGCATCGCAATATGGCAGCAAATTCTGCATTCATGGTAACCTATGATGCCCCAACCCTAATTGTCGTTTCCGGGCGAATTGATGCGATAGCCCCCGCCGTGGATTGCGCCGCCGCGATGGAAAATATGTTGGTTGGCGCTCAGAGTCTGGGTGTTGGATCGGTTTGGCTCGGGCTTGTCCGCTTTTTTTTCGCCGATGCGGGAGAACTGGCGAAACTGGGCATTCCCGCCGGGTATAAGCCGTTTTATAGTGCAGCGTTCGGGTACCCCGGCGAGGGAACAGACGCCAGTGCGCCAAAACGCAACGGTGACGTTATCAACTGGATACGGTAACCAACGACAGATTGGAACCCCAAAAACATGAAAGCTGCCCATCAGGTTTATGGGCAGCTTTCCCTCGAATCTCTTGAACGTTCCGCCTTACTTCGCGTATTTCGCGAACGTCTCCCGTCCCGCGTAGCGCGCGGTGACGCCGAGCTCGTCCTCTATGCGCATCAGCTGGTTGTACTTCGCGACCCGGTCCGAGCGGCTCATCGAGCCGGTCTTGATCTGTCCGGTTTCAAGCGCGACCGAGAGGTCGGCGATGAAGGTGTCCTCCGTTTCGCCCGACCGGTGCGAGATGACGGCCGTGTAGCCAGCCTTCTGCGCCATCCTGACCGCGTCGATCGTCTCGGTCACCGTGCCGATCTGGTTCAGCTTGATGAGTATGGAGTTGCACGCGCCATCGTCGATGCCGCGGGCGAGTCGTTCCGTGTTGGTCACGAAGAAGTCGTCGCCGACGATCTGCACCGCGCTTCCGAGCTCGTCGGTCAGTCGCGTATAGCCTTCCCAGTCGTTCTGGTCGAGGGGATCCTCGATCGAGATGATGGGGTAGGCTCCAAGCCATTTCTTGTACAGGTCGATCATTTCGTCGGCGGTAAAGAGCTTACCGGGATTCGATTTCCAGAATTTATAGCCTTTCCGGTCGCCCGCGTCGAAGAGCTCGCTTGCCGCGCAGTCGAGGGCGATCATGATATCCTCGCCCGGCCGGTATTTCGCCTTTTCGATCGCCTTCATGATAAAGCCGAGCGCGTCCTCGTTTCCTATGTTCGGGGCAAAGCCACCCTCGTCGCCGACCGAGGTAACGTGACCCGCGTCCTTGAGAATGCCCTTGAGCGAATGAAAGACCTCGGCCGTCATCCTGACCGCGTCGCGCATGGAACTCGCGCCGACCGGCATGATCATGAATTCCTGGAAGTCGATCTTGTTGTCTGAATGCTGACCGCCGTTGATGATATTTGCCATCGGAACCGGCAACTGCAGGCTATGCGCGCCGCCGAGGTAGCGGTAGAGCGGGATCCCGAGGGAATCGGCCGCGGCGCGCGCGACCGCCATCGATACGCCGAGTATGGCGTTTGCCCCGAGGCTCGATTTGTTCGGCGTGCCGTCAAGCGTCAGGAGGATGTGGTCGACCTCCGCCTGATCGTATGCGTCGGCGCCGTCGAGCTCCTCCGCTATCACGTCGTTTACCTTCGCGACCGCGTCGAGCACGCCTTTTCCCTTGTAGCGTTCGGCGTCGCCGTCGCGCATTTCGAGGGCTTCATGCTCCCCGGTTGAGGCTCCAGACGGAACGGCCGCGCGCCCCTTGCTTCCGTCGTCAAGATATACGTCAACCTCGACCGTCGGGTTGCCGCGGGAATCGAGAATCTCCCTTCCGTCGATAAACGCAATGGTACTCATATCCGAACCTCCCTTTCTTCAAGCATGTTCTTCTTTATAATAAGAAGTTTTCGTGCTAAAATCAAACATTATGGAATTCGAGTTGACGCCCGAGCTGACCGACGAGATTATCTTCGCGATGGAAGACCAAACCGGTCATTTTCTGTTCGATTCGGCGGAAAGTCGCTGCGTCGACTCGCGGGATTCGGTTTCCGCCGACGACGATGAGCGCTATTACGCCATTCCCCTGTGGGATTCCGTAAGCGGCTTCCGGATGATGGACCGCTTCGTGTCCCAGCTCCGTAACCCGATCGCCCGCGAGGAACTCCGCGTAGCGCTTTCGTCCGGGCATGGGGTATTCCGGAAATTCAAGGATATCCTGAAGGAGCATGTCGAGATCGAGCGGCTTTGGTTTCTGTTCAAGGAACGGGAGATGCGCAATCTCGTGCTTGAATGGTATAACGGGCTCCGGGACTTTTGGGGCCTTGACCGCATCGGCGCCGAGCCCGAGGAAACGGACGATATCGTCAGCCAGGACTTCCTGTTCAGGCCGTTTACGTTCGATGACGGGAACTCCCTCGAGGTTCTCATGGCGGCAATCGAGCAGGAGATAGCCGCCGATATGCCGCTCGAGCTTTCGGGAGCGATAAGCGAATTGTGGTCGCGGATCCGGGGCGATGGTGCTGAATCCGAGTCAGAGCATATCATGCTGGCGGAGACCGGCGAGCGCGAAATCGTCGGAGCGGCGATATCCGCGCCCATCCCTGACGGCAGTTTCCTGTCGGTTCAGGTCACGATGGTCGCGGTTTTTCCCGAATATCGCGGTCTCGGGATCGGCAAGGAGCTTCTTGCCAGAACGATTTCATGGTGGGCGGACAAGGGATATCGTTGGCTTTTGTTCACGGCGCCCGTTATCCCGCGCGCGTTTATGCCGGTATTGCATCGCTCGGGATTCACGGATAAGGGCCACGTTTCGGTGTTGGATCTTTCAGAAACGCATTGGCATTGAGCAAATCGGGAATTTGTGTCATTATATAAAAAGGAGATTCTTATTGTGGCAGAAAAGCAGAAAAATAACGTGAACGAGGATCAAATCCTGGCTTTCCTCCGGGAAGCCGTCGACAAAATCAAAACCGAAGAGGATCCTCTGGAACTCAATCTCTACCGCCGTCTTTTCCGCAAGGCCGTTCCCTTAACCTTGCGCGCCTATTTCACGGCCTACTTGCTCAAGGAAATCAATAACGGAAAAATACCGTCACGACTCGTCGGCTCAGCGCGGAGCGAACGGCCCGGCAAGCAATCACGCCGCGACCGGGGCGAAGAGCGCCCTGCCCGCCAGGAAGGGCGAAATCGGGGCGACCGCCAGGACGATTCCCGCCGTGGAAGGCAGAGCGAAGGACGAAGCGCCGAAGGCAGGGCGTCCGAGAGTCGCCAGGGCGAAGGCCGGCAGAGCGAGGGCAAAAGCGAGCCGAGAAACGTGCTTCCCGACGATATCTCGACGACCCTTTTCGTCAGCATCGGACGGAACCGCAGGGTGTACCCCCGTGACCTGATCGGGCTCATTATGCAGAACACGGAGATCGAACGCGAGCACATCGGCGACATCCGCGTGCTCGACAATTACTCGTTCGTGCAGGTCATTACCGAAGACGCGGACAAGATCATCGCGGCGCTCAATGAATTCGAATATCGCGGCCGCAAGCTTGCCGTCAGCTATTCCCGCAAGCGGGATGAGTCGGCCGGAGAATCGGCTTCCTCGGCGGCAACGATGAGCGACGATATCGGCTCAGGCGACGAAGAATCTTTCGACGATTCCCCCGAAGCGTCGGAATCGGGATCATGGCAGACCGAATCCGATTCGCATGATGGCGAAGAAAACGACTCCGAGATTCAGTAAGGTTCCGATAGCGATCATCAGAAAGCCGGTAACGCCGTGCAACACCGTTGCGCCTCGTTGCCGGTTTTTTTTTGCCCCGAGTATCGTCAGGAAGAGTCCGGGTGGAAGGTAGGGCAGGGCCTTGGCGAAAACGCCAACGAGGGCGGCGATGGTTACCAGGTCCATGTCGGGGTGTCGGATTGATTCGAGAAAGAGCAGGAGTTCCAGAAAGATTCCGATCGCGACGCTATAGGTTTTTACGAGCCCGGATTTAGGTTCTGTCCGCAAGCCATCCCGTTCCAAAAGCAGCTTTGCCGCCGCTGAAAGCGCCTTCGCGTCTTTTCCCTCATGAAACACGCAACTGTCCCTCTTGAGGCGGTTTTTTCCCTTTAAAAGGACTAACGACGTCCCGCGCTGGATCAAGCGTACTGTTTTCCAGTCGAGCTTTTCAGGCATTCCGGTATGGTCAAAAATAAAGAAACGCGTTTCGCGTGGATCGATCGATCGACGTTCGGGTGCTCCGGACTGCGTATCCGGAATCAGGCCGATTTCGACTTTATTCCGGTCAACGCCCAGGCAAACGCCGTACATGCCGGTTTCTGCGGCAAGCCGCTGTATCAGGCGCTTGAGCCTGAAGCGGGCAATGAGCGCGGCAAGGCCGGGAATCGCGAGGTAGGTTACGACGGCTACCAATGCGACGATCAGGATTCTCCCTGACACGGTTTCTCCTTTCAGGCTATACTCGGGATATGAAGATTACGCAACTGGTTACCGGGCCGTTATCCGTCAATACCTGGTGCATCTTTCTCGATTCGCGACGAGTGGTCGTCGTCGATCCGGGTGGCGATGCTGATTTGATTATAGCACATCTCGAGGAGACCGCCTCAGCGCCAGTTTGCTTCCTTCTGACCCATGGCCACTTTGACCACATGATCGCCCTTCCCGAACTCGTCCGTACCTGGCCCGGCACGCCGGTCGCCATCCATCGAGCCGATTCCGCCTTTCTCGGCGAGGGCGCGCTTGAGCGCCATTATGGCTTCTTTACCGAACTGGGCGCGGGGAACCTGGTTCAGCGCTATCGCGAGGAACTGCCGCAGGCGACCTGTTTCCTTGAGGACGGGAAGCCGGTTGCGCTTCCCGGTTTGACGGAAGGATCGCTTCCCGGCTGGTCCGTTATCCATACCCCGGGTCATAGTCCGGGTTCGATATGCCTCCATAACTCAGCCGAGGGCATCCTGATTGCAGGCGACACCCTCTTTAACTCAGGCTTTGGCCGAACCGATGCACCGGGTGGCAGTTTTGAGCTACTATCGCAAAGCCTTAAGCGGCTTTTCACGCTACCGGCTGAGACTCGGGTTCTTCCCGGGCATGGCCCAGAGACGACCATCGGACGTGAAATGGGGTCTTGAAGGGTCTCGCGATGGGCTTCTTTTTCCCGTTTCCAGAAAAATATCCCTTTTCAACGGACGGGCAAACAGGTATTATATCGAAATGAACCTTTGTTCGAACAAAAACACTGTAGCAGCAGCCCGTTTCCGGACTTTTGTCCGCGCCGTCTTGTTATTCGCGTGCCTCGCGATGATTGCGGGTTGTAGCCGCACCGGTTCCGGAAAAGCGGACGATGCGCAAGGCTCTGGTGACGCCCTGAAGGTTCGCGCTCCCCGTCACAAACCGGCGGATCACCGGATACTCGTCATGCTGGGTCCCGGTTTTACGGGCCGCGCGGCCTTGCTTCAAGGCCTGACGGAAGAATATGGACTCTATGATCCGGCATTGCCCGACTCGCCGGGAATGATGACCGTGCTTTCCTGGCCCGATTCTTTCATCGTGGAAAAACGCCCGCGGCTTACCGTGCTCAAGGATTCAGCCGACGATTCGGCTATTACGGTTATCGTCACCGTCGGCGCGCCCGAGGGAACCGTCCGCGAGCTTACCCGTATCCGCGCGGCGCATCCGGAGAAAAAGATCGTTACGCTTTTTGCCGAGGACTCAGGCCTTCCTCTTGAGGCCGTGTCCGATATCCTTCTCGACCGTACGGCGCCCGCGGGCGTGCTTGCGGACGAAGCCGCGCTAACAGCCGCGAGCCTTTCCGATCAGGAACTGGGCCTCTTGCTCCTTGGCTCCACGCTTTCGGCCGAGGATCGCGACGCGACCTCTTCTCCCTTGACGAGGGTATCCGTCAGCCTCGATGCGGCGCGGAATCTCATGAAACTCAAGAGTGTCGGGCAAAACTGGCTTTTGTCCGCCTATATCGATCCCGATACCGCTCTTCGCTCGCGGAACCACCTGACCGTCGAGATCCCGCTTGCGGCCGGTTCCCCCGGCGCCGATTTGCCGGGAACGAGCGGAGCCGGAACGACCGGATCGGACGCTTCAGTCGGAGGTTCGTCGTCATGAACGCGATGGTTCAGCACAGTTCGGGTTTACTCGGCTCGGCCGAGGACATCGACGCGCTCGCGGCCTCGGAAAGCGCGGCGGTGCTGGTCGTTTCGGATACCCATGGCCATTACGAGGTCCTCGAATCCGTGATTCGCGAATTCGGCCCGGCGTGCTCCGCCCTTCTTTTTACCGGCGACGGTATGTGGGACATCGTTCAGTATATCGAGAACTCGCAGGAATCGGAGAAGCTCCGCGCCGCGATGCCGCCCGTCGTCGCCTTCGTTTCGGGAAACGGCGACGGGGACCAGTACCGCGTCAGCCTTCCGCCCGTGGGCGACGCCGACGACAATCCCGGGTACAGCCTGAGCGTTCCTTCCCGGCAAATCGTCCGGGCGGCCGGATACACTATCTTCGTCGCGCACGGACACCGCCACTCGGTCGACGTCAGCCTTGATATCCTCGTTGACTCCGCTCACGCTATGAACTGCGATATCGCCGTATATGGCCACACGCACGTTTCGATGGCGGAGCAGTTCTCGCATATCCTTGCCCTGAACCCGGGAAGCCTGTCGCGCCCGCGCGGGCATTCATTGGCCGGGTTCGCGCTCATGGAGCTCGACGCGATCTCGACCGAGCCGCGGGTAAGCTTTTATTCCGCGGCCACGGGCGGGATTCGGGGAAATTTCAAATTTGAGGAAATCCTTCAGGTCTGACGGCTTCAGGCCGCTACATTACCTTCGCGAGGAATTCTTTCGTGCGATCGTTTTTAGGATTGCCGAAAACCTCGTCGGGCGTTCCCGACTCGACGATCACGCCTTCATCCATAAACAGAACGCGCGTCGCGACGCCGCGGGCAAAGCGCATCTCATGGGTTACGACGGCCATCGTCATGCCGTCCTGCGCGAGGCTTTGCATGACCTGAAGCACCTCGCCGACCATCTCGGGGTCAAGCGCGCTCGTCGGCTCGTCGAAGAGCAGAACCTTTGGCTGCATGGCGAGCGCCCGCACGATCGCGATGCGCTGCTTTTGCCCACCGGACAGTTGCGCGGGATGCGCGTGCGTCTTGTCGGTAAGCTCGACGCGCTCAAGGAGTTCTCTCGCGATCCGTTCGGCCTCCGCCCTCGGCAATCCTTTTACCTTCATCGGCGCGAGAACGATGTTCTCGAGCACGCTCATGTGCGGGAAAAGGTTGAAGTGCTGGAACACCATCCCCATGTCGCGCCGGTGCGCGTCGAGTCCGCCGCGTTTCCATTCCGCGCGATCGGTGATCTCGACGCCGTCGAAGAATATCTTTCCCGCTGTCGGCTCCTCTAGGAGATTGAGGCAGCGGAGGAAGGTGCTCTTTCCCGAGCCCGAGGGCCCGATGATGGCGACGACTTCGCCTTTACCTACGCGCTCGTCGATTCCCTTCAGGACCTCAAGCTGCCCGAAACTTTTCTTTAAGCCGCTCACGCGGATGATAGCGTCGTCAGTCATGGGTTCTCATCCTCCGCTCGATCCTGGCGAGCAATTTTGATAGCGGGAAGGTCAGGAGGAAGTACGCGAGCGCCGCGACGAGCAGGGGCTCGAAGGGCTGGAAGGTATTGCCGCGCACGGTATTCGCCTTGTACATGAGGTCGGCGATCCCGATGATCGACACGATCGACGATTCCTTGATGACGACGACGAACTCGTTCCCGAGCGCGGGAAGCACGTTCCTGATCGCCTGCGGTATGATGATGTAGCGGAAGGTCTTTGCCTGCGAAAGCCCGAGCGAGCGAGCTGCCTCGCTTTGTCCCCGGTCGATCGACTGAATCCCCGCGCGAAATATTTCGCAGACGTACGCGCCCGAGTTGATGCCCATCGTGATGACGCCCGCCATGAAGTCCGCGAAGTTGATGCCGAGGATCTTCGAGATGACCGGGGAATCGGGAAACCTGATGCCGATCGCCTGCAATCCGTAGTAGATGATGAAGAGCTGGACGAGAAGGGGCGTTCCGCGGATAAACTCGACGTACGCCGACGAGAGGAATTTGAGCGGCCTGTTTTTCCCGACGCGGCAGATGGCGAGGAGTATGCCGATAAGCACGCCGATGACGACCGCGAGGACGGCGAGCAGGATGGTGTTCTTCGCGCCGATGAGGTAATACGGCCAGTATTTTGCGAGGAATGAAAAGTTCATATCGGATATCACTATACCAGATGACCGCGGGAATGCGCCAGTGGCTACGGCTTTTCCCTTCCGTGAAGGACGCCGAGCCGGTAGGAAACGCAGGCGGTCAGCGCGAGGAGCGCTATCGTCGCGAGGATCGCGGAGGTGTTTCCGCCGGATGCCTTGTCGGCGTCCTCCGTCGCGTCGTCGGCCCTTTTCTCGAAGAGGGTATACCCGAGGTAACCCTTCCGGTCGCTTTCGAGTTTGGTTCTGAATGCGGGAAAATCCGCCGCGTCGATGGTTTCGACGAGCGGCTCGTAGGAATAGTCGAGCTCGAAGGCGAGCCCGTCCTGCTTTGCCCTGAACTCAAGGTTGTACCAGGGGTTATCGGATTTGTACTCCTCCGCCGCGAGGCTCATGTCCTCGGGAAGGTAGACCGTGATGCGGTGCCGGGCCTTCCAGGGATTTGAAAGGGCAAGCGGCGCGGAGCGCGAGGCGCCGATGTCGTCGAAATCGGAAAATCGCCTGCTGAAGGTATAGGGATCGAGATAGAGCTCGCGCCCATTGCCCCCGTCGTCCGGCGGCACGCTCCAGAGCTCGGGGATTGAATAGGATTCGCGGATCTCGAGCTCGTTCTCGCTCCGGTCGTCGGCGCTCGTCACGTCGCCCGTTCTTTCGGCCTTCGGGAACGAGGTTTGGTAAAAATCGAGGTAGTTCTCCTCAAGACTTGTCCTTCCCGTGCTCGCGAGCTGATAGCGCATCCGGTCGGCTTCGTGGCCGCGAAAGACCGATACTACCTCGAGGGTTCCGGGCTTTTCATAGCCGCTTGAGATATAGGTTTCGTGAACGTCGACGTCTCCCGGCTTTTCGGCGGGCATGGCGGTAAGCGCGCGCGACGCGCCGTCAAGAATGAGCGCCTTTCCGTAGTCGGGTACCCAGGTATCGCCCAATGAGCCTCCCTGATAGGAGATGGTGGGATCGAACCAGAGCAAACGGTCGCGATCGCGCACGGCAACGATAACGTGATCGAAGGCTTGGGGAGAGGGGAGCCATTCGCCGACGCTTTCGCCGAGGGAGGAATTGACGAGCGTGGGCCAGGCGTCCCAGCCCGCGAGGCGCGCCATTCGGCAGAAAAGGAGCGCCTTGTCCTTACAGTCGCCGAACCGGCTATCGAGGACCTCCTCGGGGCTCCGGGGCCGGTGCGAGTTGACCCCAACCTCGATGCCAAAATACCGGATTTCGTCCTGCACGAACCGGAGAACGGCGAGGAGTTTTTCCTCCCGGGTGAGATCGGTTCCTTTTTCCGCCCTGGCGCGTTCGGCGATCTTTTGATATGCCTTCTCGGGCGTTTCCGCTCCGTTTTTTATGGAAGAGGTCGCCGAAGCGCCCGCGAAAACCGAGCAACCCCACGCTTGCACCTGCGCCCAGTCCTTCCATTCGCTGATCTCGATCCAGGGATATTCTTCGTACCAATCGGGCGTTTCCTTGTTTTCCCTCACCGCCGGCGAGTCTCGCTCGCTCCAGACGATTTCCCTTCCCCCGTCCGGAAGCGCCGTTTCCGTAAACGGGAGTTCGCGGACATGCTGGCGCGTCGCGATCGCGCGACCCGGTGGGAGGACGAGTCTGAAAGAGAGGGTGGCCATCGGATAGTCGAGCCCATGATGGAATGTGCCGTAGAAAATCGGAGCGAATATCGGGTTGCTTCCTCGTATCGTATAATCGTATTCCACGACGTCGCCCGTGCGAATATCCTCCAGGATGAGGAGCATCGTTCGCGTTTCGTCATATTGCCCGTACATGAGTGCGCTTTCCTGCTGCAGCTCCTTCCATCGGATTCGTTTGCCGTACTCGAGCGGTTTACCGTCGCGCCAGATGCGGAATTCATGCAGGGCGAGGGTTTGATAGGTCGGTTCGTACGAGATCTCGATGCGCGAGGCTTCTTCGAGCCCTGAATGGTTGATTACGCGGTAGGCAAAATGGCGGTAATGTTCCTGTGATTGAACCGCGCATTGCTGGTCGTTCAATATATAGTAGAAACCGTTATCGACGAGCGCGTCATCGATGGCGCTTTTGCTGTTGAATTCGAGCGGCTTTACCCAGGAAGGTCGGGCGGTGAACGGTATATTCCCCCCATCGAGCGCTGAAAGACGATTTCCGCGCGCGGCAAATGCGAGCGTGACGAGCACGAAGCTGACGATTTTTCTGACCGGTCGGTTCACGATAACTCCTCGCTCCAGTATAGTCATAAAAAGGCATTGTTTCAGCCATCTTCGCGGCGTTTATCGGCGAAGTGCATATTCCTGCATAAAAAGCCTTCGGGAGTGCATAATTATTCATTAAAGCGCAAAAAAAATGCCTTGACTACTGGACAAAAGTACCCCTTATGGTACACATTCTAGTACACACGATAACCTGAGTTTTGGTACTGCAAACGCTGTACATCAATAGTTGAGCGAATATTATTCCTGTCCATTGAAAAGAGCAAAGGCGTTCTTTCTCGGGGATTGGTCGAAGTATTCCCGGGGATCTGTATCCGGGTACCAGTTTATGAGGAGACAAAGATGCCTTTTGTGAAACGTCCTGGAAGATACGGGCTGTATGATCCTTCATACGAAAAAGAAAACTGCGGAGTTGGTTTTCTTGCCAATATTAAAGGAAAGAAAAACCATTCCATTATAGATGACGCAGGCCATATTCTGTGCCGCATGGACCATCGTGGCGCGCGCGGAGCCGAGGTGAATACCGGCGACGGCGCGGGCATGCTTACCGCCCTGCCGCACGAGTTTCTCGTCAAGGTCGCCAAGAAAGAAGCTGGCATCGATCTTCCCGCAGAGGGAAGTTACGCCGCGGGCATTGTTTTTCTCCCGAAAAAAGACGCGGAACGAGCTGCATGCAAGGCTACGGTCGAGAAAATAATCGCCGCGAACGGACAGCGATTGCTTGGCTGGCGCCGCGTACCGACCAACAACAAAGGGCTGGGGCCATCGGCGATCGCGAGTGAGCCCGTCATGGAAATGCTCTTTGTCGGCTCCTGTCCCGTCGGTCCCGAAGCCGACCCGAGCGCGACCGTTTCTCCCGAGGCCTTTGACCGCACGCTTTTCATTATCCGCAAGGAAGCGACCCATGCCCTCCGGGGAAAGGAGCATGATGCGGACAGTTACTTCTACGTGTCGAGCCTTTCCTCCCGCGTCATCGTCTACAAGGGAATGCTTTCTCCCGATCAGCTTATCTCGTACTATCCCGACCTTTCCCATCCCGACTATGTATCGCACCTTGCGATGGTGCACTCGCGCTTTTCTACCAATACCTTCCCCTCCTGGGACCGCGCGCAGCCCCTTCGCTACATGGCGCATAACGGCGAGATAAACACCTTGCGCGGTAACGTGAACAAGATGCTCTCGCGTCAGGGCATGCTCGAAAGCCCGCTCTTCGGCGATGACCTCGAGCGCGCGTTCCCGATAAACGAGCAGGACCTCTCCGACTCCGGGCACTTCGACAACGTGCTCGAGCTTTTGTGCATGGGCGGCCGCAGCCTTCCTGAGTCGGTGATGATGATGATTCCCGAAGCCTGGGAAAACCACCAGTCGATGAGCGATGCCAAGCGCGCGTTCTACGAGTACTCGAGTTCGATGATGGAGCCCTGGGACGGTCCCGCCTCGATATCGTTTACCGACGGAACCTACATCGGCGCCGTCCTTGACCGAAACGGCCTCCGGCCGAGCCGCATCTACATCACGCGCGACGACATGGTCATCATGGCGAGCGAGGTCGGCGTCCTCGATATCGACCCCGCGCGCATCGTGAAGAAAACGCGCCTTCAGCCCGGCAAGATGTTCCTCGTGGACTTCAAGGAAGGCCGGATCATCGGCGACGACGAAATAAAGGAAAAGATCGCGGGCTCGAAACCGTATGCCGCATGGCTTCGCAATCAGGTTATGCGCCTCGGCTCTCTTCCCGCTGGAACCGTTCCCCCATCCCTCGACGACGAGAGCCTCAAACGAAGGCTCCGCGCGTTCGGCTATACCCTCGAGACGATCAACATGCTCCTCAAGCCGATGGTCGAGAACTCGCAGGAGGCGCTCGGCTCGATGGGCAACGACGCGCCGCTCGCCGTACTCTCGGTAAAGCCGAAGCTGATGTACGATTACTTCAAGGAACTCTTCGCGCAGGTAACGAACCCCCCGATCGACTCGATTCGCGAGGACATCATCATGAGCCTCGGCTCGTTCATCGGCCCTGAGCGGAACCTGCTCCTGCCGATCGAGGAGCATTGCAACCGGCTGTATCTCGAGTCTCCGATCCTCAAGAACGCGGAGCTCGCGAAGATCAAGTCGCTCGGCGCTCGCGGTTGGAAGTCGAAGGTTATCGACATCACCTATCCGGTCGCCGAGAACGGGCAGGGCCTCGTCGATGCGCTTGACCGCATCGCGCGCGACGCCGACAAGGCTCTTGCGCACGGCTATCAATTCATCATCCTTTCCGATCGCGGGGCAGCCCCGGGTCGCGCCCCAATACCTGCGCTTCTCGCGGTCGGCGCGGCGCACCAGCACCTCGTGCGCGAATCAAAGCGAACCCAGATCGGCATCATCCTTGAGTCTGCCGAGCCCCGTGAGGTGCATCATTTCTGCGCCCTCGTCGGTTACGGCGCCGACGCGGTGAATCCGTATCTCGCCATCGAGGCGCTTCAGTACCTCGAACGCGATGGTGCCTACACGAAGCATTATTCGAAGAAAGAAATCGAGTCGCATTACATCAAGGCGATCTCGAAGGGAATGCGGAAGGTCTTCGGTAAGATGGGAATATCCACGCTCGAGTCCTACAAGTCGGCGCAGATATTCGAGGCGATCGGCCTTTCTCCTGAGGTCGTCGACCGCTGCTTCGCCGGAACCGCGAGTCGCATCGGCGGCGCGGGTTTCGCGGAGCTTTCGGAGGAGGTCGTCGCGCGATTTGTCGCGGCATATCCCGAGCGCGACGGCAATCCCTTCGAGGAGTGGCGGAGCGCTGGCGACTTCCACGTGCGATCGGGCGGCGAGAAGCATATGTGGGACCCCGAGTCCATCGCCGATCTCCAGATTGCGTGCCGTCAGAACGATCCCAAGGCATGGGAGCGATTCGCAGCGAGGCAAAACGCGCGTTCCGCCGAGCAGGCGACGATTCGCGGACTTCTCAAGTTCAGGTCGGGTACTACCGCTCTGGGATCGGCGATAGCGTCTGTCCCACTTTCCGAGGTAGAGCCTGTTTCCGAAATCGTCAAGCGTTTCGCCACCGGCGCGATGAGCTACGGCTCGATCTCGATCGAGGCGCACGAGACGCTCGCGATCGCGATGAACCGCCTTGGCGGCAAGAGCAATACCGGCGAGGGCGGCGAAGACCCCGTTCGTTTCAAGCCTATGGCCAACGGGGACTCCATGCGCAGCGCGATCAAGCAGGTTGCGTCCGGGCGCTTTGGCGTCACGATCGAGTACCTCACGAACGCGGATGAGATCCAGATCAAGATGGCCCAGGGCGCCAAGCCCGGCGAGGGCGGAGAGCTTCCCGGCCACAAGGTTGACGCGACGATCGCGAAGACCCGTTACTCGACGCCGGGAGTCGGCCTTATCAGCCCGCCCCCGCACCACGATATCTATTCCATCGAGGATCTCGCGCAGCTCATTTTTGACCTCAAGAACGCGAACCCGAAGGCGCGCATTTCGGTGAAGCTCGTTTCGGAAGTCGGCGTCGGCACCATCGCGGCGGGCGTCGCGAAGGGGCACGCCGACCACATCCTCGTTTCCGGCCACGACGGCGGAACGGGAGCTTCGCCCCTTACCGGCGTCAAGAACGCGGGCCTTCCGTGGGAGCTCGGCATCGCCGAGGCCCACCAGACCCTCGTGATGAACGACCTTCGATCGCGCGTAGTGCTTCAGACCGACGGCCAGCTCAAGACCGGCCGCGATGTCGTTATCGCCGCCATCCTCGGCGCCGAGGAATGCGGCTTCGCGACCGCGCCGCTCATCACGATGGGCTGCGTCATGATGCGCAAGTGCCACAACAATACCTGTCCCGTCGGCATCGCGACGCAGGACCCGAAGCTCCGGGGCCGCTTCTCCGGCAAGCCAGAATACGTCGTCAATTTCTTCACCTTCGTGGCCGAGGAAATGCGCTCGATCATGGCTTCGCTCGGCGTTCGCACCTGGAATGAGCTTATCGGCCGCGTCGACCTCCTTGAGCAGGACCTGTCGGTTCAGACCGCGAAATCGCGCGGCGTCGACCTTTCCGCCCTTCTCGTACCGGCCCTCAAACCCCGCGCTGACGCGCCCGTGTTCAACACGATCAAGCAGGACCACGGTCTTGACTCGATCCTTGACCGAAAGCTGATCGCGAAGTGTAAGGGTACAATCGACGGCGGAAAGCCCGTTTCGCTCGACGAGAAGATCATCAACACCGATCGCTCCACCGGCACGATGCTGAGCCACACGATAGCCCTTACGCACGCGAACGAGGGCCTTACCGAAGGCTCGATCGCTGTGAACTTCACCGGAACCGCGGGACAGAGCTTCGGCGCCTGGCTCGCGCGCGGCGTCGAGTTCATCTTGACCGGCGACGCGAATGACTACGTCGGCAAGGGCCTGTGCGGCGGCCGCCTCGTGATCACTCCTCCCCGCGCGGCGACGTTCAAGCCGTCCGAGAACGTTATCGTTGGCGGAGTCGCCTTCTACGGCGCGACCGCGGGCGAAGGCTATATTCGCGGCATGGCGGCAGAGCGATTCTGCGTCCGAAACTCGGGCGCGTGCGTCGTCGTCGAGGGCGTCGGCGACCACGGCTGCGAGTATATGACCGGCGGGCGCGTGGTTATCCTTGGCCCCACCGGGCGCAACTTCGCGGCCGGTATGTCGGGCGGCATCGCGTGGGTCTACGACCCCGAGGGAACCCTTCCCGTGAACTGCAATACCGGCATGGTATCGATCGATTCACTTTGCCCGGAAGACGAAAAGGAATTGAAGGACATGATCGAGAAGCATTTGAGACATACAGGATCGGATATCGCCTCCGCCATTCTCGCGGACTGGGACAAGGCGAAGCACTCATTCGCGAAGGTAATCCCCGAGGACTATCGGAAGGTCCTCGCCGCGCAGAAGGCGGCGTTCGCGCAGAAAGCCGCCTTGCAGAAAGCGGCTCCGCAGAAGGAGGCCGTCAATGGGTAAGGTAACCGGCTTTCTCGAATTTGACCGCATGAAGGTTCCGTATCGCGCGCCCGACGTGCGCGTGAAAGACTTTAACGAATTCACGTTGCCGCTTGAGCAGTCTGAGCGCATCGAGCAGGGCGCCCGCTGCATGGATTGCGGCGTCCCGTTTTGCCAGTCAAGCTATGGTTGCCCCGTCGACAACCTGATTCCCGAATGGAACGATCTCGTGTTCCGCGGGCGCGACAAGGAAGCCTGGATGCGCCTCATGAAGACGAACAGCTTCCCCGAGTTTACCGGCCGCGTGTGCCCCGCGCCATGCGAGGGCGCCTGCGTTCTCGGCATCAACCAGTTACCCGTCACGATCAAGGACAACGAATGCTGGATCGTGGACAACGCGTACGAAAAGGGTTGGATGAAGCCGTTACCGCCCGAGACCCGTACCGGCAAGAAGGTTGCGGTTATCGGCTCGGGCCCCGCGGGCCTTTCCGCCGCCGATCAGCTCAACAAGGCAGGACATCTCGTCACCGTGTTCGAGCGCGCTGACCGGCCCGGCGGGCTTCTCATGTACGGCATCCCGAACATGAAACTCGACAAGTCGCTCATCATGAAGCGCGTCGAGATCATGAAGGAAGAGGGAATCGTCTTCAAAACTTCGACTGCGGTCGGCAAGGATATCGCAGCGAAGGATATAGCGCGGGACTTTGACGCCGTGCTCGTCGCGACCGGCTCGACACGCCCGCGCGATCTCGCCGTTCCGGGAAGGAACCTTAAGGGCGTGCACTTCGCGATGGAATTCCTTTCCGCGAACACGAAGAGCCTTCTCGATTCAAACTTCGCCGACGGAAAGAAGATCGACGCCAAAGGCAAGAAGGTCGTCGTTATCGGCGGCGGCGATACCGGGAACGACTGTCTTGGTACCTCGCTTCGCCATGGCTGCGCCGCCCTCGTGAACTTCGAGGTGTTGCCGAAGCCACCCGCCGAGCGCACCGACGATATGCCCTGGCCGACTTTCCCAAGAACGCTCAAGGTCGACTACGGTCACGGCGAGGCCATCGAGAAATTCGGCAAGGACCCGCGCGAGTACTGCATCTCGACGAAGGAATTCGTCGATGACGGAAAGGGTAACGTGAAGGGCGTCAAGACCGTTCGCGTCGAATGGAAGAAAAACGACGCGGGACAGTTCGTCATGAGCGAGGTCGCAGGATCGGAGGAATACTTCGAGGCTGATCTCGTGTTCCTCGCGCTTGGTTTCCTCGGTCCGGAGGACGGGATCCTCAAGGACCTCGGCGTTGAGCTCGATCCTCGGTCGAACGCGAAGGCGGCCTACGGCAAATTCGCGACCTCGGCGGACAAGGTTTTCGCCGCGGGCGACGCCCGTCGCGGACAGTCGCTCGTCGTGTGGGCCATCAACGAGGGGCGCAGCGCCGCCCGTGAGATCGACCGCTTCCTCATGGGGAAGACCTGGCTTTCGTAAGGAACTTTTTTTTCGCGATACGCAAACGAGGGAGGGCTTGATGGATTTTCCTGTCGCTGACTGGCGAGAATTGATCGAAGGCTTTTACGACTTGATGCTCCGCAACGCCGACGTCGCAGACGTCCGGCTGCCTGACGGCGAGTGGACTCTCAAGGAAATGATAGGCCATCTGGTCGATTCATTCTCGAATAACCATCAGCGATTCATCAGGCTTCAGCTTGAAGACCATCTTGCCTTTCCCGCCTACGACGCGGAGGAATGGAAATCGGTTTCGAAGATATCCTCGCTCGATTACCGTTTTCTCGCCGACTTCTGGAAATCTTGCAACGGGTTTCTCCTTGCCGTCATCTCGGGCATCGATCGGTCAAAACTCGGCAACGTCTGGGAATCGCCTTCTGGTCCGAAGAGCCTTGGTTTCATCGTTGAGGATTACTTCGCCCATATCCGCTGGCATATCGATCTATTCGAGCGACGCGTCGGGGAACTTCGCGCGCGGAATTGAGCCGGCGGTCAGGTCCGGCAGGCTCGTTGTTACGGGGTTGTTTGGAGGCTCCGGTCTGTATATTCCATGAGCTCGATGTCGTTACCGTCCGGATCCTTGATCCAGGCCTGGCGCGAGTTATCCACCCCCATTTTGATTTCGCTAACGGACAATCCTCGGCCAACGAGCTCCGCTCGGTATTCGTCGAGTCGCTTGATCTCGAGGCAAAAGTGCTGGAAGTTCTGGTACGGTTTCGGGGCAACGATTCCGACGGTTCCTCCCCACATTTCGACGGCTCCTGCCTGGTCGAAAATCTCGAGAAAACTCGTATTGCCCAGGGAAAAATAACGACCAAAAACGCGACCATCGGGGAGGCGAAGCTCGAATTTTACGGGGAGACCAAGCGTTTCTCGGTAAAACGCAGTCATCTCCTCAAAGCGATTTGTGTGGAAGCAAAGATGGGCGAGGCGGACGGTCATGGTTCACTCCTTTGCATTGTTTATACTGAGTTCATCTATTCTCTGGAGACCCTTCCTGGCAATCCCTTTTGCGCGATGTATCCCAGGAATTCCGAGCGGTTTTTGACGTTGAGTTTTCGGTAAATATGGCGAATGTGCGTCTTGGTCGTGTTTTCGGAGATGCACAAGGCGTCTGCTATTTCCTTGTTCGCGCGCCCTTCGGCGAGGAGCGCACACACGGCAAGCTCGCGGCGGCTCAGTCCTTCCGCGAAAACCCCTGCGTCGGCTCCGTCGGGGGTATCGGAAAGCCGGGAATGGGTTATATTCGCGACGAACGCAAGCGCGGTAATCGAAAACACGAGCAGTGAATAGTCGCGGTGGATGCCCGGGAAGAGCCTGAAAACATAGAGAAGATTGCATGCAAGCGGAAGGCTTGCCGCGGCGACCCCAACGACGCTTATCCGTTGCAGTTCGTGTTTGCTCTTAAAATACCTCCGAAAAACAAGTGCCGTGCCTGCGACGTAGAGCGCATAGGCGTAGCTCATATAAACCCAGAACCAAAAGCCATAGTGCGTGACTTTGTTTAAAAGATGCGTTCCGCTATGGTCGATATAGTGCGAGACCCAAAGAAAGCCATGATATTCGTTTGTCCACGCAATGATAACCGTTATGACGGGAATTACCAGGAGGCAGGCGAGTATACCGCGATGTCTTCGTATTTCGGTTCCGGATGTGAACTCGATGCACGAAAGGAGCCAGGTGATCGGTAAAAAGGGAAGAATGCTATACGTGCAATGTGAAAAGAAGAGAACCATCCGATCTGTTTTCGCGAGAAGCTCGAGGATATTCAGCAGAATAACAGCGATGATGACGAGCAGGAATAGAATGATTGAGCTATTGCGGAGGTTCTTTCGGTTTACCAAGGCGAATACCAGGCACAGAATAACCGCTAAAAGGGCGAAAGGCCCCAGGAGAAGATAGATATTCACTTGTGTCATTGAGATTTCCGACCTTATACAGGGGATGCAAAATTATTTTCTCACATCCAAAGTATGGAGTCAAGGAAAAAAACGTGACGGTACTGGATACCACTCTGTACCGTCACCTGGAGTATTTTCTTGTTTTTTTACATACGTTTTTTGATAGCTAACTTTTATACGTATCTTATCCTTCCTATTCCGATGGGGCAATTGGTTGTGCGGGTGATTTAGGGGTGATTTCCATCGATATGAGGATCGATAAAGTCTGACGAGTCGAAGATCCTGAACTCCCGCGAAAATAAACCGCAAAAGTTGACGTCGGATCACAGGCGGGCTACACTCAGTACAATATATAGGAGTGTTGATCATGAAAATCGCGCGAAACGCCCTTCTTTTGGTTTTGGTGATGCTGTTTTCCGTTTGCATACTTTCCTGCGTTTCCGATCTCGAATCGCTGATTGACGCCGCGGGACTCCCCTCCGGCACGGGATCTGGCATCACGGTAACCAACGACGACGCGATCGCCGCCATGAAAGACGCTCTTAAAGAGGGTATCTCGAGCGCAAGTTCTCAACTTTCCGTAACCAATGGGTATTTTGGTAATGCCGCCCTGAAGATTTTGCTTCCCACCGAGGCAAAAAAGCTGGTTGATAGCCTATCGAAAATCCCGCAGGGGCAGAAACTGGTTGACGATGTTGTGCTCAGGCTCAACCGTTCCGCCGAGGATGCCGCGAAGGATGTCGTTCCGATTTTCGTTGATGCCATCAAGCAAATGACGGTCACGGACGGACTCGCGATAATCAAGGGCGGGGATCGCGCCGCGACGCAGTATCTTGAGGCAAAAACCCGACAATCCCTGATGAATCTATACCGGCCGAAGGTGAACGCGGCGCTTTCAAAGCCGCTCGTGATGGACATCTCGGCGACCAAGTCCTGGGAAACCCTGACCGGCGCCTATAATCGCGCCGGCGCCATCCCGAACAAGGCCGCGCGCATTACGGGAAAAAAGGAGCCCATGCCCGCCATCGAGGTTGATCTTGCGACCTATGCTACCGGTAAGGCGCTCGATGGTCTTTTCCTGAAGATTGGCGAGGAAGAGGGGAAGATCCGCGCAGATCCGCTCAAATACACCTCCGCGATGATCAAAAAGGTCTTTGGCGCCCTCAAAAACGGGCTTCTGTAAGCAAATACTCCCATACTGCCTCATTTTTCGCGCCGGAATGGGAACTTCCCGTTCCGGTTTTTTTTGGTTTACTCTGTTGACAATATGAACAGTTGAGCATATATTCAAGTGTATGGAACAAGCAAAGAAAACCGACGAATATTTAGTTGATACTACGGGGGCGCATGGCGATATCTGCGACACCCTTTGCGTACATGAAGCTGCGGTTACGCAAGCTCGCTCCAAAATGCCCGACGAGGGCTTGCTCGGCGAGCTCGGGGACTTCTTCAAGACCTTTGGCGACTCGACCCGCATCAGGATCGTTTCGGCGCTAATCTCGGGCGAATTGTGCGTATGCGACATCGCGGCCGCCCTCGACATGAGTGTATCGGCTGTATCGCATCAGCTCCGCGTTCTGCGTCAGGCAAAAATCGTCCGCACCAGGCGAGATGGTAAGCAGATCTATTACTCGATCGAGGACGCGCATGTCGGCATCCTCTTTTCGGTCGCGCTCGAACACCTGAGGGAGGGTCGCTGATATGGCATGCGCATGTGGACACTGTGAAACGTCGAAAGTCAAAACCGCCGCCAATGATGGGCCCCGAGCCCAGTTTGGCGTTCGTCTTCTCGCCGCGCGATTCATTGTCGCGTCGGCCCTTTTTGCGGCCGCTCTCGTCATTTCTTTTTCGACGGCATCGCCCTTCCTTTCGCGAAGCCTTTTCGTCGCGTCCTGGATTCTCGCGGGCTATCGCGTCGTTCTTAATTCGATCCGGAATATACTGAAGGGCGAGGTGTTCGACGAAAACTTCCTGATGACGCTCGCGACCGCGGGCGCGTTTATCATCGGGCAATGGTCGGAAGCCGCTGCCGTCATGCTTTTCTATAATTTGGGCGAGATGGTGCAGGAATCCGCCGTCAATCGTTCGCGCCGCTCGATTACCGATTTGCTTGATGTCAGGCCCGATACCGCGCGGCTCGCGAGCGACGGCTCGATCGTGCATCCGTTTGCCGTTCCCGAGGGGACGCTCATCCGGGTGTTACCGGGCGAAAAAGTCCCGCTCGACGGGATGATAACCGAGGGGGAGTCAACCTTCGACACCTCCCGCCTCACCGGCGAGAGCGTTCCGCGCGACGCCATGCCGGGCGATGCCGCGCTCGCGGGCTTCGTGAATGGCGCGGGACTCCTCGTCATACGGACGACCGCGGTATACGCGGAAACCGCCGCGGCGAAGATGCTCGACCTGATCGAGGGCGCGCAAAACCGGAAGGCCCGCGCGGAAAGGCTCATCACCTCGTTTGCCCGGGTCTATACCCCGATCGTGACTTTCGGCGCCGTTTTGCTCGCCGTCGTGCCGCCGGTCGCGCTCCATCTTGCCGGCATCACGCCGATTGCGGGATGGGCCTCCTTCAGTCCCTGGGTTTCCCGCGCGCTCGTGTTCCTCGTCATCTCCTGCCCCTGCGCGTTCGTCATTTCGGTGCCGCTCGGCTTTTTCGGCGGTATCGGCGGCGCGGCCCGGCGCGGCATCCTCGTCAAGGGTGCCGACTATATCGACGTGCTTGCCCACGCGAAGGCGGTGGTGTTCGACAAGACCGGCACGCTCACGAAGGGCGTGTTCCGCGTCCAGCGCGTAGAACAGGCCGAGGGCGTCGGCCGCGATGAGCTTATCGCGCTCGCAGCGATCGCTGAATGGCACTCAAACCATCCCGTCGCGAGCGCGATTCGCGCGTTCGCCTCTAGCGAACCTGCTTTCTCGGACGGCGCTTCCGTCGATCCTGAGCGAATCGCCGACTATACCGAGCGGGCGGGGCATGGGGTAGCCCTATCCTACGACGGTATCCCGATTCTTGCCGGTTCGAGGCGGCTCCTGGAAACCGGGAACGTTTCAGGCATTCAGCCATTAGATAAAACTAGCGTCGGCGCGTCGGGTACGGCGGTCTACGTTGCGCGTGGCGGGCGATATGCGGGACGAATCATCCTTGACGACGAGGCGAAGGAAGACGCCGCAACTGCGGTAGCGGAGCTTCGCGCGCTCGGCGTCGATGATATTGTGATGCTTACGGGGGACGGCGAGGACGCGGCGCGCGCGATGGCGGCGAAGATGGGAATAACCGAATATCGCGCCGGCGTGCTTCCGCATGAGAAGGTTTCGTTTTTCGAGTCGATATCGGAGGGCGTCAAGAAGCGCCATCCAAAGGGAACCGTGCTTTTCGTCGGTGACGGGATCAACGACGCGCCGGTACTCGCCCGCGCGGATGCGGGACTCGCGATGGGCGCGATGGGAAGCGACGCGGCTATCGAGGCCGCTGACATTGTGCTGATGAACGACCGCCCGACGCTCGTCGCGGGGGCAATCCGCTCGTCCCGCTGGACGCGGCGAATCGTCATGGAGAACATCGCGCTTTCGTTCGCTATCAAGATCGGCTTTCTCGCGCTTGGCGCTATCGGGATCGCGACGCTTTGGGAAGCGGTTTTCGCCGACGTCGGCGTCGCCCTTCTCGCGACCGTAAACTCGCTTCGTGCGCGCCGATAAAGCGCAGTTCCGTTACGGGTAGACGTCGGCAAAGGGATCGTCCGCGCTGCTCTCCCGCCAATCGTACTCGATTTCGACGCTCTGCCTCTTCGCGACATCGTAACCGAGGATGTCCGCGACGAAGCCGAGCGCCATGTCCATTCCCGCGCTGATCCCGGAACTGGTGTAGACCTTTCCGTCTTTCACCCAGCGCGCTTTCTTTATCCAGCGTACCGCGGGCGATTCAAGCGAGGTCCATTGGAACAGCCTTTTATTCGAGGTTGCGTTTTTGCCGTCGAGGAGTCCTGTCTTCGAGAAGAGTATCGAGCCAGTGCATACCGTCAGGATGTATTCAGCCGTCGACGCGAATTCCGCGAGGAGTGCGATGTATCCCGCATCCTTTACCAGTTCGCGAACGCCGTTTCCGCCGGGGATAAGGAGAATGCCGTCCCGTCGATCGAGAGACTCGAAGGATTCGGTTACGATGGGCACCTTCTGCGTGCTGATGACCGTTCCGCCTTCCCGTGAAAAGAACCGAATCGTGAATTCTTCCTTCAGGCGCCCAAGTAATTCAACTGGCCCAAAGGCATCGAGGGTCTCGAAATCATTGAACAGGATGATGTTTACCGTCCGCATGGTTGCTCCTTTCGCGTTGTCTCGCGGCATAGCCGCCAATCCCGCGCAAAAACAATATCACGGATTGTACTTTTTGCGGAAGGATGATTGCGTATCGTTCGCGATAGACAAAAAAAGGCAATTTATGGTAGTATCATTCCATTGCGCCGGCGTGGTGGAATGGTAGACACGGTGGACTCAAAATCCACTGCCCCTAAAGCGTATCGGTTCAAGTCCGATCGCCGGCATAAAGCAGACCCTGAGGGTCTGCTTTTTTATTTGCCGCGGGAGTACTTGGATGGGCTATTTTCTTTCCGTTTCCGACGCCTTGTAGATTTGCTCAACCTCTTTGACCGGTATAACGGTCTTGAGCGCTAAGGCGATCACGACGATGCCGACGAGATCGATCGCGAGGCGGGACAGCGCAAAGCGATAGCCGAGGGCTTGGGTCTCGAAGAGAAACATCGGGACCTTGGTGGTCGACCAGGCGCCGATGAAGATCAGGATATTGGTGAAGCTGGAACCTTTTTTCATGAGGACGGCGGCGACCGGGAAAGCGCCGTAGAGCGGGCCCGCCGCGGCGGAACCGAGCGCGAATGCGATAATCGGTCCCTTGATCCCGGAATCCGGCCCCATGAAGCGGATCATGGTTTCGCGCGGGACCCAAACGTCGAGAAGCCCGAGGAGAAGAAAAATCGGCGGGACGACAAGGAGCATGGTCTTGATCTGGCCGATGAGAGAAGCCGCCGTTTTGGGCGCGAGGTCGGGAACGGCGATCATGAACGCGATAAGAGCCGCGGTGGCGAGTAATGGCGCGGCGTAGCGCTTGAGCGCATTGTTCGATTTCATAGACCCACCATCCATGCCACGAAGATCGCGGCGAGAAACGAGAACGCGAGGGCAAAGATGTTTCGCATGATTGCCGTGCGGTTCCCGAAATACGAAATCTCCATCGGGAGCGTGATGATCCCGACCATCATGAGGCTTGATACGAAGGTCGCGATCTGGAGGACTCCGGCGCCGTTCCTGAGAAGCTCTCCCGCGAGCGGGAACGCGACGAAGCCGGGAATAAGGGTGATTGACCCGAGCGCCGCTGCGATAATGACGCCGAACGTCCCGGTATCGGCGCCAATGAATCGGCTGATGGTTTCCGCGTTAAAAACGGCGAGTATGATCGCGATCAGGATGAGCACGGTAATGAACTGGGGCATGATGCCTTCCAGCGCCTTGAGACCCTTCATTACGGCCTGTCGTGTTTTCTTCCGGTCCTTGAAAAATGAAATGGCAAAGAGAACGATAGCGGCGATATAAAAAACAAGTACGTCCATTGTCTCTCCTTCAGTGCAGTATACCGAATCTCGCGATGGATTTATGTGACTTTAGTCACCGAAAATGCGGATTTTCGGGATTTATTATGAAGGATCGTCGCTCTGTTTCATTGATATAGGAACTGGTATCTTGGTTCTGTTTTGACCCTCCCCCTTGCCGTACCGTCAGTACCATGTTCCCGTAATTTAAACTGTTTGATCAGATTTCTGAGCATTTGCGCCTGGCTTGACAGTTCTTCGGCGGCTGAAGCGCTTTGCTCGGCTGTCGCGGTATTCGATTGAGTCACTTGATCTATTTGGTTTAAGCCGATGGATATCTGATCGAGCCCCGTTGATTGTTCCTTGCTCGCGACGCAAACTTGTTCTGCTAACTCCACTACCTCGCCCGTTCCTGATACGATGGTCGCCAATTGAGTCGCGGTAGCGTCTACCAGAGAGTTCCCTTTTGCGATGCTCTCGATCGTCGCCTCAATCATTTCCGCTGTTTCCTGAACTGATTTCGCCGATCTGACAGCCAGATTCCTCACTTCATCTGCGACTACCGCAAATCCTTTCCCGTATTTACCGGCGCGCGCAGCCTCGACGTTTGCGTTGAGCGCTAACAGGTTAATTTGAAACGCAATATCGTCAATTACTTGTATTACTTTCCGGATTTCCTCGGCATTGCCATTGATATCCGTCATCGCGGCAATAAGCTGTTTCATCTTGTCATTTCCCTGATCCGCGCTTTTTCTAGATGATTTCGATACCGTATCGACCTTAATTGCGTGTTCTGTATTCAGCTTTGTTTGCCCGGATATTTCAGTTACGGATGCGGTTATTTCCTCAAGAGAGCTTGCCTGTTCCGTGGCGCCCTGGGAAAGCGATTGACTCGCCATCGCTACCTGTTCGCTGCTAACAGTTACCTGGTCAACGGTAACGCTGACTTGCGAAAGCGCTTCGCTGATGGACCCAATGCTTTGGTTCAATCCAACCGCTATAAGATCAAGCTTTTTTTTCGTCTCGAGAGTATCCGCGTCCCCCTCCGTTACAGAGAAGGTTTCGCTGAAATCTCCGGTTGATACGGTTTTCAGGAAGTCTTTAAGGCGTTCTATCTCTGTATTTTGAAAATCGGATACTTTCGTCATCAAGCGTTCCGCTTTTCTTATTTCGGTTTGATCCGTTATTACTTCCAAGGCACCGACGATTTTCCCGGCGCGATCCTTGATGGGAACTCCGGTATAGCTGATGTCAAAGGATTGTTTAGACGGTTTCGCGACGGTTTCGCTGGTCGCAGCATTTCCCTGTTCCATAGCGCGAGAACATGCGCATCGGGCTGACTTGCAATCGCCGGTTTTAAAGTAATCGTGACATTTCCTGTCCCCGCCAGACTTCCCTGAATTTCCGAATTCGGCGATGGCTGCCGCTGCCTTATTCATGAACACGATGTTAAAGGTCTTGTCGATTATCATTGCCGGCGCAGGCATGTTGTCTATGAATCCGACGAGACTATCGACAATGTTATTAATCCCTTCCATAAGATTCTTGTATGAGCCATATAGTCCGTCCGTTCTCCCCCGTTCCGTGAGATGACCCGATGTAGCGGACTCCGTCAAGGTGTCCGCCTCTTTCAATAACCGCATGATCGTACCGGTAACGGAGGAAAGTGAGGCTGAAAGTTTCTGGAATTCATCCCGAGTTTTCGCGTTGAAGGATTCTGAAAGGTCTCCAACGGCGATCTTGTCAAGGATGTTGACCGCGCTTCCGAGTGAACGCGATATCGAACTTCCTAAATACGCGCCAAACGCAAGCGCCGTAATGAACGCGAGCGCTGTCACGATATACAGAATAATCATCGTGGCATTCGCCGATTCGATTATTCCCTGGGGAGAGTCTACTCCATAGAATTGCTGGTCATACAAGATAAGGTTCGCGAGGGACCTTTCGAAGTTATCAAAGGCAAGGCGACGATCGCTACTGACAAGGTTGAATATTTCATCGAAATGCATTCCCTTTTCATCCAGTGGCGCTTTCCTTGCTTTGTTCACGAGATCCAATACTTCATTGTTATAGATGACGGCCCCATGTATCAAGGACATTGCATCGTCATATAGAGTTTGCTCTTGCTCTGTTTTTGGTAACTGATCATATGCGCTCAGGGCCTTCTGGTAGCTTACCCTGGCATTATCTATGTTTCGCAGTTGCCTTTCATAATACTCATCATTTTCCAGTGCTCTTTCGCTTGTAAGCGAGCGAATGGCGACCTTGATCATGTACATGTCCTGGCTTACGGTCTTCAGGTAACTTAAGGTCGGTATCGTCGTGTTTGATAAAGAAAGAATTCCCGAGCGAAGGTTGTTTGCCTGTATTAGCGCGGTTACGCCGACTGCCATGGAAAATAAGGCGATGATTATGAAGCCGGAGAGAAGTTTTGCCCGAATTTTCATAAAGCGCTCCTTGTCACGTTTTTTATCGGCTGCCATGAAGAATGCGCGGACATGTATCTTCAGAGTCAGCGTAAAGACGTATACATGAAGTTTTACGGATTGACTGGTGACTGTCAAATTCAGGTAATGAAAAGAACTAAAACCGCTACAAAATTTTACAAAGAAAGGATATTATTTATTTTTGGATAAACCGAGCTGCAAGATATGATATGAATAGACCAATGACCATATATCGAGATCAGGGACCATCGGGATATACGGTCAACTCATGGTCTGCGGTTTACTTGCCGCCGCCAGATCCGCCACCACTGCCAGATCCGCCACCACTGCCAGATCCGCCACCACTGCCAGATCCGCCACCACTGCCAGAACCGCTACCGCCACCAGACCCACCGCCAGATCCGCTACCACCGCCAGATCCTGTTCTCGTTTGCGACTTTGTTTGCGTCTGTTCTGCCTCGTATGTGCGAAGCTGCGCTCGTTCCTGTTTTGTCAGTTGAACGGGGTCGGTCATCTTGGTCGCTTTTCCCGCAACGGTCATCGTTCGAGCGAATACCCTGGACTGTACCTGGTTTTCGGTTGTTTCACCAAGGAAAACGCCTCTGGCCTGTATCTGCTCGTTATTTCTGATTTGCAGCCTGGCCATGTCCGCATCGGAGATCATCACTCGCACGCGATCCCTGTCTCTGGTCTGAATCTCGAGCGATTTCGTACCGTCTTCATTTTCGGTAAGGACGGCATCGCCGTTGATGCTCGTTTCGCTCTCGCTTTGCCCGTTCGCGTAAGTAGCAGGAAGCAGGGCAATAGCTATGCATAGCGCAATAAACGTTTTTTTCATGGTAACCCTCCAATCCCGAGAAAATCATATCGGCTACGCGATATGTAGGTATTCTTCCGATACCTACTTCAAGTATCGCGCATGCAGGATACCATTTCAAACGATTGCGAAGAGTCCTGTGTGATTTACTTGCTTTACTTGCAGGCGGCGCAGATCCCGGTCAGATAGAGGGTATGCGTAAGGACGGTGATCCCGTGACGCTCTTCATAATCGGAGACGAGGTTCGCGAGCGTGCAGTATCCGAGGTCCGTAAAACTGTGGCACTTTTCGCAGTGGAACCAGTGACGGTGTGCGTTCTGTCCGCCATCGCCTGATTCCGGGCATGCCGTATAATAGCGCTCGGTTCCGTGATCGGCGCAGTGGAGGATGAACGAATCGGCGAGCCCTTCTTCGTCGAGGAGGTGGAGGTTCCGGTATACCGTCGCCTGATCGGCGCTTTCGTCCATGGCTTCGTATACCGCGGCTGCCGTGAGCGGGACTTTCGCGCGCGCGAGCGTTTCCATGATCGCCTGCCGCGCCTTCGTTTTTTTTATCATCGAGACCTCTTCGCGATTCTTCTTCGAGCGAATAATTGAATGGCAGCGCCCGAGAGAAACGCAACACCTGCGATGACGACGGTAGTCGCGCCCGCTGGAACGTCGAGGGTCCAGCTGGTCGCGAGTCCTGCGACCGAGAAAAGGACCGAAAAGACGCATGCGCTTATCATCATCCCCGCGAGGCTTTTCGCGCGGTAACCCGCGGTGCCTGCTGGAAGGGTCAACATCGCGATGACCATCACTATTCCGACAAAGGTCTGGAGAAGGACGACGCTGATCGCAGTGACGGTGAGTATGACGAGGAAGAACGCGTTCGTCCTGATGCCGCGAACGCGGGCGAAATCGGGGTCGAACGACGACGCGACTATCTGCGGATAGAATCTCCAGGTAAGAAGCACGACAATGACGTCGAGTGCGGCGAGCGTATAGAGGTCGCTCGTGGATATGAGGAGGATATTCCCGAAAAGATAACTCGTGGGATCGGTATACCCGGGCGTCTTTGCCATGAAAAGGACGCCTATGCTCATGCCGATCGCCCATATCGCGTTGATGACGGTGTCTTCCCGCTGCTTTGCCTTGAGCGACACGACGCCGATGATCGCGGCCGCGAGGACGGCGAAGGCCATCGCGCCCGCCATGGGCTTGAGCCAGGGAACGAGTCCCGTTGCCGAAAAGAAGAGGGCCATGCCGATACCGCCGAGGACCGCGTGCGAGATAGCGCCCGCGAGCCCTGCGATACGGCGAACGGTCACGATGGCGCCGAGCGTCCCGAAGAGCACGGAGGACAGAAGCCCCGCGAAAAGCGCGTTCCGGAGAAACGCGAGATCGGGATTTAAAAGCGAGGAAATGAAGTCGGTCATTTTTGCGCCCCTTCCTCGCACGACCAGTCGTCGGGGAGTATTTCGTCATGGTGAACCATCAGCGCGTCTCCGCCGTAACGGTCGGCCGGGGCCTCACGTGACGGCGTCGTCCGGTGTCGCACGACCTCGCCCGCCTTTCCTTCGCCGTTCCGCTCGCCGACGCAAAGGACGACGTCGGTCAACGACGAGACGAACGAGGAATCGTGGGTGACGATCATGATCGTCGTTTTGCCTTTGAGGGCGCCGAGCGCGCGGAAGAGCCTTCGTTCGCTTTCCGCGTCCATATTCGCGGTTGGCTCGTCGAGCACGAGGAGCTTCGGACGCGAGGCAAGCGCGCGCGCGACGAGCACGCGTCGGCGTTGTCCGCCCGAAAGCGCCTGATAAGGCCTTGAGGCGAGATCGGCGACCTCGCATTGCGCGAGCGCCTCGGACACGGCTTCGTCGTCGTCCGGCTTCCAGCGTCTTGAAAGCGGCGAGACGCGTCCCATGGCGACAACCTCGCGGACGGAAATGGGGAAGGTTTGGTCGAACGCGGCCGATTGCGGAACATAGCCGATTGGCGCGCTGGAATCAGAGAGTTTGCTTTCAAAAAGGGTAATTGCGCCTGAAGCGGGGCGCTCGAGTGCGAGGAGGAGCTTCAGTATTGTCGTTTTGCCCGCGCCGTTCTGCCCGACAAGGGCGGCGAACTCCCCCTGATGGATGTGAAAGCTCACGTCCTCGAGAACCCGCACCGGGCCATACGCGAACGAAACCCGGTCGAACCTGACCGCCACGGGCCCGCTTCTTTTCCTTTCCCCTTCCATACCGTTTTCTTCCTTATTTATACGCTTTCTTGAGCGCCTCTCCGATCCTTTTCACGTTCGCGAGCCAGTCGGCCGCGAGCGGATCGAGCATGACAACCTGCGCTCCCGCTTCCGCCGCGATAGTCTTCGCCGCGTTAACCGGGAACTGCGCCTGAACGAAGATGGCCGGAACCTTTTCAGCCTTCGCCTTCGCGATGAGGCTCGAAAGAGCCTTCGCTGTCGGCTCCTTTCCTCCCGTCTCGACTGATTCCTGTTTCATCCCGAACTCGTCGAGGAAATACCCGAACGCCGGATGGAACACCATGACGGTTTTCCCGGAAAGGGGAGCGAGGGAGGCCTTGAGGTCGGCGAACACCGCGTCGATGTCCTTCACGAGCGAGGCGTAGTTGGCATCATAGACGCTTTTCCCTGCCGGATCAACGGTCTCGAGCGCGTCGCGGATATGCCCCGCCATGATCTTCGCGGGAGCATGCCCGAGCCAGGTATGACGGTCGAGGTTGGAATCGTGATGGTCGTGGTGCTCTCCCGCTTCCTCGTGCTCGTCCTCCCCAAGCTCCTTTTCATAGTCCTGGAGCTTTCGGAAGGAGACGCCCCCGGTTCCATCGACGATTTTCAGCTTTGGAAACTGCGCGGCGACATTTGGCTTGAGCCCTTCCTCGAAATCGGTTCCCGAGAGTATCCATGCCTTCGCGCCTGCAAGCGCGGCCATCTGCGAGGGGGTCGGCTCATAGGAGTGGGGGCTTTGCCCCGGGCCGACGAGCACAAGTGACTTGACTCTGTCTCCTCCGATTCGCTCGAGGAAATACTGTTGGGGCAAGATACTGACTGCAACGGTTATTGCAGTCTTTGACGCCCCTGCGTCGTTCTTCTTTCCTGCGGCATACGCGAGCGAAAGCATCATGATCAAGCCAAGAGCGGCGATCCCTTTGTGTAATGGTTTCATACATCCCTCCTATAGGATTGGTGTACATGACTATATTCATCTTGTGTAATAAATGCAAGTCATTTGCATTTACGATTTAGTGCTTTAATTAGCGTTTATTATAATTTAGTAGCTAAACAATATTGACGTCTCCGATTATGTCTGATACGATCATGGTACGAGGTACACAATGGATGACAAGGACGCGATAACGGAACGGGTATTTCGCCTGGTGAATATCGCGAACGCGAGCGAGAAAAAACCCCGTGATTTCGGAAACGGGCATGTGCTGTACCGAGCTGAGATTCACACCATCGAGGCGATCGTCAAACACCCCGACAGTAACGCATCCGATCTTGCCCTGCGATTGGGGATAACGAACGGCGCTCTCACGCAGATTATCGCGAAGTTACGCGATAAGGGCCTCGTTGAGCAGTACAACTTTCCGGATAATCGGAAGGAGATTTACTTTCGGTTAACCAGGGAAGGCCTTATGGCCCAGAAAGGGCATGCGCTTTTTCACGCTGGCATGAACAAAAACATCGGCAAGTATCTCGATTCCCTGGATCCCGCGACGAGGGCAGAGATCGGGTTGTTTCTCGACGTATTGATTGCGAATTGGCCTGAATGATTTTTTTTGGATTAATGTTTAGTAGCTAAACAAAAAGGAATAAAGATGAAACCTTACAGTATCGACGTGCAATCCCATTTTCTCCCGAGGGAATGGATTGAAACCCTTTCAAGGCGCCACACGTATCCGTATCTGACTGAGCTTTCGGAGGATAGATGGATGCTTCACGGATCGTCCTTCGATGCGTTGCCGTACCATGCCCGAAAAGCCGCCGTTGACATCGATGTAAAAGTGAAGGAGATGAATGAAGCGGGCATCGACTTGACGATTTTATCCCTGAGCCCGCCAGGACCCGACGTCGCCGCCGATTCCCGCGAGAGGGAGCAGCTCGCGAAGATCGCCAACGACGGCATCGCCGAAGTAGTCTCGCGGTATCCTGGGCGGTTTCGGGGCGTCGCGAATCTCGGCTTCGGGGATATTGAAGAATCGCGCAAGGAGCTGACTCGGTGCCTCGACGACCTTCGCTTTGTCGGGCTCCAGATGTATCCCTTTGCGCGGGATGGAACCGGAATCGAAAACGCGTGCTTCAGGCCCCTTTTCAAAATCCTCTCGGATCGCGGCTTGCCCCTGATCCTCCATCCGGGCTCGCCGATCAACCCTGACTACGCGACGTTCAGGACGGGGTCTTTGATGGGATACTGGTTCGACGACGCGATGGCGATGATAAAGCTTATTCTCAGCGGCTTGTTCGACGAACTGCCGGACCTCAAGGTGGTTTGCCCACACTCATGGTCGCTACTCCCGTTCCTGATAGACCGCATCGACACCCAAACGGCGCGGTTCTCCGAGTTCTTCGGGGGGACGTTGCGGAAAACGCCGGGCGAGTATCTGCGAAACGTTTACACGGATTGCAATAATTTTTCCTCCGATGTGTTGGCCTTCGCGGTCAGGAAGATGGGCGGCGTGGACAGGATGATGTTTGGCAGCGATTCGCCCTTCGTCGACTCGGGGTTTGTCGCGAATCTCGTTCGGGAGGCGATACCCTCTGCCGAGGATCGAGACAAGGTTTTTTTCGGGAATGCCCGAAGCCTTTTCAGGCTGTAAAAAAAGATTGTAAGGAGACTATTGATATGATAAAGACGAATGTTGATGCCCCGGCCAAGCCCGATGTGGCGATGATAATCAAAGGGGTGTTGAAGGGGTATTTTGACCAGACGGACGAAATCCTTGAGGCGGTAAAGCTGGAGCTTCCCGTGATTTCTGCTACACTCATCGAGAAAAACCCTGTTTTCCCGGTCGAATTCATTAATCTTGTTTCATTAGTTGCCGCCCTCTATTCCGTTATCAAGCGGACGGAGCCGGATGATCGGGCGCTCTCGATCGTCATGGCGGCTTTTTTGCCCGCGGGCCTCGCGATGCAGTTTGGAAACTTCCGTTTCGTCGAGGATGAGCGCACGTTCGATCATCTCGTCGCGTATCAGCGCCGAACAAATCGCGAAGGCCCGACGCGACTGAACCGGATGGAAGTTCTCCGGCAGGACGACGCGGTTTATGAATTCCACGTGCATAATTGCATGTTCCGCGAGGTGTTCTCCGGTCTCGGTTTCCCCGAGCTTACGGCGGTTATGTGCGCGATCGATAACGTCGCGTTCAACGCCTACTTGCCCGACGAGGTCTACTTTTGCCGGGAGGGAAAGGACCGGACGATTCAGCGCGGGAACTGTTATTGCTCGTTTATCTGCGAAAAGAGGGGATAGTCTGGAACCTTGACCGGTATCACTTGTGGTTTTCATTTGCTATAGTGAGTTAATCTCACGATTTCTCAAAAAATCGGGATACGGATCCCGAGAGGAGGTTTCGATGAAAAACGCGCTCCTTGTCCTCATCGGGTTTATTTCCTTGTCACTTGGCGTAGTCGGTATATTCCTTCCTGTTTTGCCCACGACACCCTTTGTTCTCTTGTCGGCCGGTTGTTTCATGAAAAGCTCGAATCGCCTGTATCGCTGGCTGACGGGGCACCGAATTCTCGGTCCCTATATCGACGGCTGGTGCCGGTATCGCGCGGTTACAAGAAAATCAAAAATCGTTTCTATCGCCGTCCTTTGGGCGGTAATGCTGTGCACGATCGCGTTCGGCGTTTCGTCGCCGTGGATGAGACTCGGTCTCGTCGTTATAGCCGTCGCAGTAACGATCCATCTCGCCCTTTTGAGAACCTTGAAGGGACGCGAACATGAGCAAGAAGTTGATGAATGAAGTCGGCGCATAAACGCGGAGCATGCATTACACTAGTAATATACCGTCCGGTATAAACTATTCTGTTCATGGAGGAAACGTATGGATAACGAAAATGTACCCGTAAGCCTGCCGCGCATCGGTGACAAGGCGCCGCATTTCAAGGCAGTGACTACCCAGGGCGAGATTGACTTCCCGACGCAATATGAGGGAAGTTGGGTAATCCTTTTCAGTCATCCGGCGGATTTTACCCCGGTGTGTACGTCCGAGTTTATGACCTTCGCGAGCATGGAAAAGGATTTTGAGAAATACAACTGCAAGCTCGTCGGGCTTTCGGTCGATGGCCTCTACAGCCATATAGCATGGCTCAGAACGATTAAAGACAAGATCGAGTACAAGGGGATGAAGAACGTCGAGGTAAAATTCCCGCTCATCGAGGATATCACGATGGAGGTCGCCAAGAAATACGGGATGCTCCAGCCGGGCGAGTCGAGCACAAAGGCGGTGCGCGCGGTGTTTGTCATCGATCCGAAAGGGATGATCCGCACCGTGATTTACTATCCTCTCAGTCTTGGACGAAACTTCCAGGAACTCCTTCGCGTTGTCATCGCACTTCAGACCGCCGACGCGTTCGCGATCGCGACTCCCGCCGACTGGCAGCCAGGCGATGACGTTATCGTGCCGACGGCCGGTTCGTGCGGCGTCGCGAAGGAACGAATGGAGACGACTGACGGCTCGCTCAAGTGCTATGACTGGTTTTTCTGCACGAAGAAGCTGGACAAGGACACGATCTTCCAGAAGATCACAAAAAAATAACGATCAAGTACTTCGTCTCATAGAAGGCACATGAAAAAACAAGCCGCAGGTGGATATCCAACGGCGGCTTGTTTTTATTTATCCCTTAATCACTTCCGTGACGCCGGGCACGGTGTCCTTGAGAAACTTCTCGACGGTCCACTGCATCGTGAGCGTCGAGAACGGGCATGAGTCGCACGCGCCGGTGAGCGCGACGACGACCTTGCCCGCGTCGTCGACCGAGACGAGCTCAATGCCGCCTCCGTCCGTCTCTAGCTTCGGCCTGATTTGGTCAAGCGCCTTCGTTACTTCTTCTTTCAGCATCCCTTACAGCTCCAGTTCCTTCGCGTCGATCTTCGCCTTCGCGAGCGCGAGGAACTCGTTGACGCCCATCGCGAGAAGCTGCGTACCGCCCCTGACACGCGGCGCGACTTGGCCCGCTTCCATTTCCTTCTGCCCGACGACGAGCATGTACGGAATCTTCTTCGTCTGCGCGTCGCGGATCTTCGCGTTCAGGCGATCGTCTCCGAGATTTGCCGAGGCGCGGAGCCCTGAGGCCCTGAGCTTGGCGAGCACGTCCTTCGCGTAGTCGTCAAAGCCGTGACCGACGGGGATCACAACCGCCTGCTCGGGGGCGAGCCAAAGCGGGAAAGCGCCCGCTGTGTGCTCAAGGTACACGCCGAAGAAACGCTCGATCGAGCCGAGGAGGGCTCGGTGTACCATGTAGGGCCGTTTCTTCTGTCCGTCCGCGGCGACGTAGGTCATGTTGAAACGCTCGGGGAGGTTGAAGTCGAACTGTATGGTCGTGAGCTGCCATTCGCGGCCGATCGCGTCCTTTACCTTGAGGTCGATCTTGGGACCGTAGAACGCGCCACCACCCTCGTCCATCTCGAAGGGTAAGCCCTGCTTCTCGACCGCTTTCTTGAGCGAGACGAGCGCGGTTTCCCACATCGCGGGGTCTCCGACGGCGCCATCCCCTGCGGGACGGGTCGCGAGGTACGCCTTGATCTCGGGGAAGCCGAGGGTTTTGTGCATGAAAAGCGAGAAGCGCAGGACCTCGGAGATCTCGTCCTCGATCTGCTCCGGGGTGCAGATAATGTGCGCGTCGTCCTGCGTGAAGCCACGTACGCGCATGAGTCCGTGGAGGGTTCCCGAGCGCTCGTAGCGGTAAACGGTGCCGAGCTCGGCCCAGCGGAGCGGAAGGTCGCGGTACGAGTGCGCGCCGTTGTTGTAGATCATGATGTGGAAGGGGCAGTTCATCGGCTTGATGTAGTAGTCGTCCTCGTCGATCTCCATCGGTGAGTACATGCCTTCCTTATAGAAGGAGAGGTGCCCGCTCGTTTCCCAGAGCCAGGACTTTCCGATATGCGGGGTAAAGAGAATCTCGTAGCCATTCTTGTAGTGCTCGTCGCGCCACCAGGACTCGAGGGCGACGCGGAAACGCCCGCCCATCGGATGCCAGTATACGAGGCCGGGACCCGCTTCCTCGTGTACGGAGAAGAGGTCGAGTTCCTTGCCGAGCTTCCGGTTATCGCGTTTCTCCGCTTCCTCGAGGAGCTTGAGGTACGCGTCGAGTTCTAACGGTTTTCGGAAGCCGATTCCGTAGATGCGCGTGAGCATCGGGCGTTTCTCGTCGCCCCGCCAGTAGGCGCCTGCGATCTTGGTGAGTTTGAAGCTTTGCGCGTTGAGCTCCTTCGTCGTCGCGACGTGTGGGCCGCGGCAGAGATCCTTGAACGCGCCTTGTTCGTACACCGAGATCGTCTCCCCATCGGGAAGGTCGTCGATCAATTCGATTTTAAAGGGCTGATCGGCGAAGAGTTTCTTCGCCTCGTCGCGCGATACCTCGCGCCGAACGAACTCGCGCCCCTCGTTTATGATTTTTCGCATCGCGGACTCGATCGCCGGAAGGTCCTCGTCGGTGAGCGGCCGGGGCGTCTCCATGTCGTAGTAAAAGCCGTTCTCGATGGCCGGTCCGACGCCGAACTTGGTGCCGGGAAAGAGGTTAGTGACCGCCTCGGCCATCACGTGCGAGAGAGAATGCCTGACCGTCTCAAGCCCTTCGTCAATTGGTGCTCCCATAAGAAACCTCCTGGGGGTAAAATAAAAAACCTTCGGGCACTGCGTCATTGCCGGAATCGGGACGCGCGTGTCCAGACTGTCGGCAAGGACGAAAGGCCCGAAGGTTCGGTTTCTTTCGCGGTTCCACCCTGCTTCGGCGCGCCATGATGGCGGCCGCACTCATCATCCGTAACGTGGATAGACGGCACGGGATACTCGGGGATCGCGCGATATGCAATCGCGCGAAAGCCTTTGACCCGTGCGGCTCGGGAGTGGTTTTCGGCCGATCCTGTTTTCCGCGCGCTCTCAGTCACGTCGCGCGGTCCCTCATAAAACGGTGTTTTGCCTACTCGTCTCCGTCAAAGCCGGTAAGAATGAGAATAGGGCAGTGTCGGGGCCAGTGTCAAGCGGGAAGAAAGGTGCAAGTGAAAGGACAATTATTAAGATTGCATTATTGCAATCATTATTGTATTTTATTGGTATGAACGATGATTCCTTAACCGCGAACATCCTGGAAAGCATATCAGACGGGGTGTTTACCGTCGACGAAAACTGGAAGATCACCTCATTTAACCGGGCCGCGGAAAAGATTACCGGAGTGAGTCGGAAGAACGCGATTGGCGAGAACTGCTTCGAGGTGTTCAAGTCGAACATGTGCGAGTCGTCCTGCCCGCTCAGGCGTACGATGAAGACGGGGAAACCCCTCATCGACCGTTCGGGTTTTTGCGTGACGAAAAAGGGAAAACGTATTCCGATCAGCGTTTCGACGGCTCTTCTCGTCGACGGTCGTGGGCGCGTGCTTGGCGGGGCGGAGACCTTCCGCGACTTGAGCGAGCTAGAGGAGCTGAAAAAAGAACTCGCCTCCCGCGGGCCTAATCCCGTGTTCCGGAGCAAGAGCCCGTCCATGGAACGGCTTCTCGCGATGCTTCCAGCAGTTTCGGACTCGACGAGCTCGATCCTGATACAGGGCGAGACGGGTACGGGAAAGGAAGTGCTTGCCCGCGCGATTCACGCCTTAAGCCCCCGGAAGGACGGGCCGTTCGTGGCGGTTAACTGTGGCGCGATCCCGGAAAGCCTTCTCGAGTCGGAACTGTTCGGATACAAAAAGGGCGCGTTTACGGGAGCGGACAAAGACAAGCCGGGACGTTTCGCGCTCGCCGAGGGCGGAACGCTTTTCCTCGACGAGATCGGCGATATCTCGAGCGCGCTTCAGGTGAAGCTCCTGCGCGTACTGCAGGAACGCGAGTACGAGCCGCTTGGCGGCACCAAGCCGGTACGCTCTGACATCCGCCTCGTTTCGGCGACCAATGCCGATCTTTCCCGACTGATCGCCGATGGCAAATTTCGCAAGGATCTTTTTTACCGCATTAACGTCATCAATCTCGTCTTGCCGTCGCTTAAGGAACGGAAGGACGACATACCTGATCTCGCGTCGGGATTTCTCCTGTCGTTCGCCGCGAAGATGAACAAGAAGATCGACGGATTCGCCTCCGAGGTTTTCTCGCGGTTTTATGCCTATGACTGGCCGGGTAATATCCGCGAGCTCGAGAACGTCGTGGAGCGGATGGTCGTGCTCGCCGACTCGCCCGTCATCGGCCGGGATCTCTTGCCGGCCGAGCTTACCGCTCCCGGTTTGTCGGCGCGGGAAGTCCTGCTTGGTGATACACCTGCGAAGGTCTCAATCGTGCGTGACGAGGCTGAGCGTGAGTGCATAATCGCCGCACTTGAGACGCATACGTGGAAGCGCGCCGAGACCGCCGTCTTTCTCGGTATGGACAAGGCGACGCTCTGGCGGAAGATGAAAAAGCTGGGGATTACGAGGCCTTCGTGAGTTCCGTCGGCACGCAAACACGCCCATCGTTTTTCAGCTCTCTTACAATTTTCTCCACGAGGTCAATCCGCCTGAACGGTGTAATGACGTAAAAGCCGGTCACGTCATTTCTCATCGCTCGCGCATATTCGAGGGAAATGTTAATAGCGACGGTCATCGCTTCATCTTTATTAATTCCCCTATATTGGTTTATCACGTCTTCCCCAACGCTAATTCCCCGTATGCCGCCTGCGAGAAACCGCGCGTTCTTCTCGCTTACGATCGGGAGAATACCGCCGTATAGTTCCTGTCCTGTCTCCCGCCTGGCTGTCTCGAGATTCCGCAATCCTTTTGCCGACAGAATAGGCTGCGTAAAAAAGCGGGTAACGCCGCTTTGAGCCTTTTTTTCCGCTCTCTTGAGTTCTGCCGCAAAGTTGGGCGCGTTGATGTTGAGCGCGGCGCTGACGGAAAACGGTTTTGAGAAGCACACGGGGTCGAGGTTCCACTCACCGATATAGCGGGATAATTCCGCTGAATGGAATTCAGCCCTCCTTCCGACTCGCGCGCGATCTTCCTCCCTCACGGGATCACCGGTTACGACAAGCACTTCGTGAATGCCCGCCATGTCGAGCGCGCAAAGGCCTGATCGGAGCGCGACAAGGTTTCGATCCCGGCAGGTAATATGGGGAATGACGGGAATGCCGGTGCAGACATGCGTCAGCGATGCGAGTGCGACGCTATCACCTCTCGCGACGGCACGAGGATTATCGGCCATGGTAATATAATCGGCTCCCGCCGCCACGAGCGAGCGCGCTCCTTCGCGGAGAAATGTCAGTGAATCTCCTGCGGCGTTATCCGCAGGAGGGTCAAGCTCGACCGCTATCCGCATGTCGCACCCGCTTCGTTGCCTCTACGAGATTCTTTAGGCTGGCAATAGTTTCGCGCTCGCCACGCGTTTTAAGGCCGCAATCGGGATTAACCCACAGGCCGTCGTATTCCGTCGCACGCTTGCCCAGTTTTTTGAGCATTGTCCGTATCGCCGCGACGATTTCTTCGACCGGGGGAACGCGCGGCGAGTGTATGTCGTATACGCCGGGACCGACATCGGTCTCGAATCCCGCGTTTGCGAGCGAATCCAGTATGGAAAGGTTCGAGCGAGAGGCCTCGAAGGTTATGACGTCGGCGTCCATCGCGTCTATGGCCGAAATGATGTCGGTAAAATCGCTGTAGCACATGTGCGTGTGAATCTGCGTTTCGGGCCTGACGCCGCTCGAGCAGAGGCGGAAGGCGGGAATTGCCCAATCAAGGTATTTCGCATCGCGATCGGCGTTCCTGAGCGGGATTTTCTCCTTGAGTGCGGCTTCGTCTATCTGGATGATTGCGATGCCGCGGGATTCAAGCTCGAGTACCTCTTCGCGGATCGCGAGCGCGATCTCGAAAGCGGAATCCCCGAGCGGGATATCCTCGCGCGGAAACGACCAGTTCAGGATCGTTACCGGTCCGGTCAGCATTCCCTTCATCGGCTTGGTCGTGAGCGATTGCGCATATTCCGCGAGTTCGACGGTGAGCGCCTTCGTTCGCGCGACGTCCGAAACGATAACGGGAGGTTTTACGCAGCGCGTTCCGTAGGACTGCACCCAGCCGTTTGAGGTAAACGCGAATCCTTCGAGGTTCGCGCCGAAAAACTCGACCATGTCGGTACGCTCGAATTCCCCATGCACGAGCACGTCGAGTCCGATCTCCTCCTGAAGCGCGACGCAGTCGGCGATCAAGCGCCGGACGTTGGCGTTGTATTGCGCCTGCGTTATTTCCCCTTTGCGCAACCGCGCGCGGTTGCTTTGGACTTCCTGTGTCTGCGGGAAGGACCCGATCGTCGTCGTCGGAAGCGCGGGGAAGCGAAATCGGTCGCGCTGAATTCGCTTTCGCTCGTCCCTGCGAGGCACGCGCGTCCAGTCTTTTTGAGCGAGCGAAGCAACCCGTTTCTGGATCGCCGAGCGCGTCAGGGCATCGTCCGGTGCGACCGACTGAGTCGACTCGGGATAACCCGAGCCATTGTCCGCAAGCATCCGCAATTCCGCAAGCTTTTCTTCGGCGAAGGAAAGGCGCGCGCGGATCGTTGCGTCGAGGGCGTTCTCCGATGCGAGCGAGACCGGAACATGCAAGAGCGAACAGGAAGTTCCGAGGACAAGCCGTCCGTTTTCTGATCTGCAGCCCGAGAAAGATGAAATGCGCTCGATTACGGCGCATGCCTTCGAGCTGTCAACCTTCCAGACGTTTTTTCCGTTGATGATTCCCGCGACAAGCTCTCGGTCGCCCGGGAAGCCAAAGCGTTCGAGCAATTCAAGGTTTTTCTCGCCCTCGACAAAGTCGAGCGCGATCCCGTCGAAGGGCAATCCCATCACTTCCTGCCAGCAGTCGCGAAGATCCCCGAACGATGTGTGCAGCCTCACGGAGACCTCTTTCTTGGCAGACAGAATCTCGCGATAGAGCGCGACAAACAGCGCGATATCCTCGGCGGTAAGATCGGTGACGAGTGCGTTCTCACCGAACTCGACGCTGGCGATTTTTTCGGTTGCGCATTTCTCGAGAATGTCGCGATAGACGGCGACGATGTCACCGGCGAAGTCCTTCGCCCGCTTGGTTCCCGGGTATGAGGCGAGTTTGAGAAAGGTGAACGGCCCGATGATGAACGGCCGAGTCTCGATACTAAGCGCGAGCGCCTCGCGATATTCGTCGAAGGGCTTGTCGCCCGTGAGGGTAATCCTCGCGTCGTCGCCCAATTCGGGGACGATGTAATGGTAGTTCGTGTTGAACCACTTTCGCATCGCGAGAGCCTTGAGGTCCGCTTCGGTATCGCCGCGCGCCATCGCGAAGTATTGCCGCGTTTCGGAAAGACCTCGCGCGCGATAGCGTTCGGGGACGGCCCCGATGAGGCAAGCCGTGTCGAGCATGGTGTCATAGTAAGAAAAATCGTTTGACGGAATCGAGTCGATCCCGGATTGTTTAAGGGTTATCCAGTTCGATCGTCTGATGGCACGACCTGCCTCGTTTAACTCTGCTTCGTCTATTTCACCGCGGAAAAAAGCTTCCGTGCGGTATTTGAGTTCCCGGTGCGTCCCTATACGTGGATATCCCGCGATGGCTGTTTTCATGCACTGTCCTCCGTAACCGGCATTCCGGTACGGTATAATTCTTGCATAAAATAAAGGTATAGTCCAAAACAATGTTTTTATGGCCGGCGATAGTTTTAGGCTATATTGATTTTCCGGCGAACGCCTTCAATTTATCGAGAAATAACGATCCTGCCTGAGACAGCCCAACCGATGAATGGACTATATAACCGACCGTAATTCGTTCTTCGAGATCAAGGCGGATCGCGACTATATCGTTTCCGTTCAGGTCCGGGGTGATGATCCCGGTAGAAATCGTATAACCGTTTAACCCGATGAGCAAATTGAACAGAGTCGCTCGATCGCTGACCTTGATGCTTTTTTTGTGGACGAGCGTGCTCTGGATTTCTTCCGAGAAATGGAATGAGTTATACTCGCCCTGTTCGAAGGAAAGGCAGGGGAAGTCCGACAGCGCGTCGAGCGAAACTCGCCTTTTTTTCGCGAGCGGATGCTTGGCGCTCACGAATACATGCGGCATCGAGGAAAAGAGGGGGGTAAAGACGAGTGAGTTCTCGGTAAACAGTTTTTCGAGAACCCGTTCGTTAAAGTCGTTTTCATACAGAATGCCGATTTCGCTACGGAGATTCTTCACGTCATCGATGATCTCGTGCGTCCTGGTCTCGCGGAGCGTGCACTCGTATTCGGCCTCGCCGATGTCGCGGATGAGTTCCACGAAGGCGTTGACCGCGAACGCGTAATGTTGCGTCGAGACCGAAAAAAGCCGTTTCTGGGGTTTTGCGTCACGATATCGCGATTCGATGAGGTCTGTCTGCTCGATAACCTGTCGGGCATAACCGAGAAACTCCGCGCCTTCTTGGGTAACGCTAACGCCGCGACTGGTGCGCGTGAAGATATCAATGCTGATTTCCCGCTCGAGATCGCGGATAGCGGTCGAAAGGCTTGGCTGCGATATATACAGTTGCGTTGCCGCTTCGCTGAAGGAGGATGCCCTCGCGACGCCGATCGCATAGCGCAGTTGCTGGAGTGTCATGTTATCCTTATACATTTCTCAAGGCCATGCGGTCAAGCCGAATTTGCCGTTTATTGGCGAATCACTTACACTGGTATTGATTGCAATTCACAGCTAAGGAGCGTTATATGGCAGAGTGCGAATGTCTTCCCAAATGTCCTTTCTTTAATGATCGGATGGCAAGCAAACCGGCAACCGCCCAAATGCTGAAGAACCAGTACTGCCTGGGCGACAACACCGATTGCGCGCGGCATCAGGTAAAGGTCGTGGCCGGATCAGAAAACGTACCGGATGACCTTTATCCCTCTCAAACGGATAAGGTGAAAGCTGTTTTGGCGGTACACGGTAAATAACCCTTTGCTTCAATCAGTCATCTAGAGCAATACAAAACGGTTCCAATCCACCGTCCCGTCCTCTTTGACGATTTCCTCGTCGGCGTGCCTTTGGTTATGATTCTGCGATGGGACCCGGGGGCGTGCCGAAGGAATTCGCGAAGAACGAGAGCAGAACCTTTTTTTCGGTGTAATCGTCGATTAGCCACTCGTCTGCGAGTCGGTCGGTGTAGAGAACTCCGTCGAAATGATCGATCTCATGCTGGTAGCAACGCGCGAGGTCCTTCCGGGTTTTCGTCTCGACGAAACGCTCGTGGCCATCACGGTCCGTGTAGCGGCGATTGCCGCCCTTCCCGGCGTCGCGTGCAGGGTGAAGTTGAGGCGATCGAGGAGATTGATGATCGACTGATCGATGTTCGCGATCTCCTTGCTCGGTTGGCGCAAGGCGGGCGTTCCGAAACGGAGTATTTCAAATTCCTTCATCAGTGGTTATTCCGTAAGTAATAGAAAAGTCCGGGCTTGTGGGAAACCCGGACAGGCGGAATCATGCACGCAGATTGCGCGTATGATTATCGACCGTAATTGGTTATGATTCTTTTGACGCGTTGAGCTCGGCGAGGCGCTTGTTCGCGTCCTCGAGTTCGCGCGCGAGAATCTCGACGCGGTTTTGCAGAAAGGCCTTTTCGCTGTCGGCCGTCAATTCGGTCGGCATCGAGCCGCGCATGCGAAGCTGAAAGCCAGCTCCCCTGCCGCCGAAGCCCTGTCCCCGTCCGTTTCCACGGCGGTAACCGGCTCCGAACCTTCCGCCAAATCCGGGTGTCGCATCATTCGCGTATCCCGGAACATCGTATCCGGCGCAGAATCCTGCGCCTCGACCGGTCATCGGTCCCTGGCCCATCGGGCCCATTCCGTTTCCTCTTGGCATAGTGCACCTCCTCTCATATTGAGCTGTCTATTACCCAGCAAGAATCGTGCCAAGTGGTTTATGCGCCGAGGGCGAGGCTAAATGCCATGACGGCCATTCCTCCTGCGAGTCCTGCCATCGCGAGGTGGCTTTCGCCGAACTCGCGCGCCGAGGGGAGCAGTTCGTCGAGCGAGATGTAGATCATGATGCCTGCGACGGCGGCAAGGATGAAGCCGAAGGTGGGACCGCCAAGAAGCGGTTGGAGTATCAGGAAACCGATGATCGCGCCGAAGGGTTCCGAAAGGCCCGAGGCAAATGAGTACCAGAATGCCTTTCGTCGGGAGCCGGTCGCGAAGTATATGGGAACGGAAACAGAGATTCCTTCGGGGATGTTATGAATGGCGATCGCGAAGGCGATCGTTACGCCCAGCGATACGTCCTGCATCGACGCGAAAAAGGTCGCGATTCCTTCCGGGAGATTGTGAAGGCATATAACGATGGCCGTGAGAACGCCGGTTCGCATGAGACGCGAATGGTGTTTCGTCCGTACCGGTACCGGACAGGCAAGCGTATTGGTCGCTTCAAAGGCTGCTGCCTCCTCCGATCGCGCCTCGTGCGGGTTTACTTCGCTCGGGACAAAATGGTCGATGGTCGCGATAAGCGCCATGCCGCCGAAAAAACCGGCAATGCCGCCAATATAACCCCACTGGTTTCCCCAGATCAGCGCAAGCTGTTCGCGCGCGTCGTTAAAGAGCTCCACGAGGGAGACGAAGATCATGACGCCTGCTGAAAAACCGAGCGATACCGAAAGGAACCGGGGCGTGGTTTTTTTTGAAATAAGCGCGATGCAGCTTCCCGCGCCGGTCGCGAGTCCCGCAAAAAGCGTGAGCAGAAACGCGCGAAGGATCGGGGATATTGTCGTCATTTTCCGTTTCGCCGCGCGGCTATTTCGGCCGCGGCCTCGACGAAGTGAGCGCAGGGGCGCTTGGCGTAATATTCGGCGTTTCGTACTGATGGATCGGGTTTCGGAAGGCAGCCCGCCTTGAGAAGAAGCTCCCGGCAACACGTCGTCCCGAATTTCTCGGTGAACTCGTGGATCGCCTCACGAACGTTTTTATAGAGCTCGGTTTTCGCCGCGTTGTCATGGGGATCGTACTTGCCCCCGGAGAGCCCGAGCGCCCAGACCATCCCCGAGACCGCGCCGCAGAGCTCTCGCGTGCCGCCGATTCCTCCGCCGAAGCCAGCCATCATCGTGGTGATGGTTTCGGCACTCATGCCCGCGTCTTCGGCGAAAGCCGCGGCCGTGGATTGCGCGCAGTTATAGCCGTTGCAAAAAAACTCGACGGCCTTTTCCCCATGGTTCATTCTTGGTACCCCTCGAAGAAAGTGTATACCCGATTATCACGGTAAGGACAAGATTTCCGGGATGGATCATAGAAGATTGCGTAGTTGCAATGTTAAGTGCAATTAATTGCAAAAATGCACTGTAATGCGTGCCTGAATTATTGCTTTGTCCTGAAAAACCAAGATGGCACGGAACTTGCTAGTTAATAAACATGAAACTTGCTTTGTCGGTCTGGAATGGAAGAATCGCCCCCGTCTTCGACGTATCGGAGCGCTGCCTTATTGTAGATTCCGATGCTCCCGCCCTTACCGGCGACTGCTTCGAGTTTCCGGGATGGGGCGGCGACGAGAAGGCGCGTTTTCTCGCGGAAAAGGGCGTGACGACGCTTGTCTGCGGAGCGGTGTCCCATGACTACGAGGCATTATTCCTCGTGCATGGAATCGAGATACTCTCTTTCATCGCCGGACCGGTTGATCAGGTTCTTGAAGCGTGGAAGGCCGGTACGTTGATCCGCGATACGTTTTCCATGCCGGGATGCGGATGCCCGCGCCGTCGCCGTTGCAGGCGGAGAGGTCCGGGTGGTTCGCTTGATTTGAATTATAAGGAGAACACTACACTATGAAAATTGCAATCAGCTCTGCGGGCTCTGCCCTTGACGACCATCTTGACCAGCGCTTCGGGCGCGCCGCAATGTTTATCATCTATGATCTTGACCAAGATACTTTTTCGGTCGTCGATAACGAGCAAAATCTGAACGCTGCCCAAGGCGCTGGTATTCAGGCAGCCCAGCATGTCGTCAATTCAGGCGTTGGCGCTCTCGTAACCGGGCACACCGGGCCAAAGGCCTTTAAGGTTCTTGATGCCGCGAAGGTTCCTGTGTATCTCGCCGAGGGAGGGACCGTTCGCGAGGCGATTAACGCGTTCAGAAACGGAAGTCTGAAGTCGATCACCGAGGCTGACGTCGAGGGGCACTGGGTATGAGGATAGCGGTTGCGTCCGGCAAGGGCGGAACGGGAAAGACGACCATAGCGGTCTCGCTCGCCCTCTCTGCGACGGGTAACGTTCAGCTTCTGGACTGCGACGTGGAGGAGCCGAACGCCGGGATTTTTCTCGCGCAGCGGGACGTACGCGAAAGCGCGATTACCGTCCCGGTGCCGGTTATTGACGAAAAAAAATGCACCGCGTGCGGCGCGTGCGCCTCGTTCTGCGAGTTCAACGCAATCGTGCGTATAGGCACGACTGTGATGGTGTTTCCCGAGCTTTGCCATTCCTGCGGCGGCTGCGCGCTTGTGTGCCCCGAGAAGGCAATCCATGAAGAGCCCTCCACGATTGGTACGCTCACGAAAAGCGATGTTCTTCGCGACGGGCTGCCTCCGCTTGATCTTTATCAGGGCCTGCTCACGATTGGAAAGGCGATGTCGCCGCCGGTGATCAGGGCGGTCAAGGACCGCGCGGTCAGGGATCGCGCTGCAAAACGCTGCGCAGTCGAGGATGGCGCGGTCATCGTTACCATTATCGACGCGCCCCCGGGGACGTCTTGCCCGATGGGGACGGCCGTAACCGGCGCGGACTACGTCATTCTCGTGACCGAGCCGACCCCGTTCGGCCTTCACGATCTTGATCTCGCGGTAAAGACCGTCCGGAAGATGGGTATTCGCTTTGGCGTGATAGTTAACCGAAGTGATTCGGGGGACGACCGCGTTGTCGCGTATTGCGAGAAGGAATCCATCAGGATACTTATGCAGATTCCGGAGAATCGGCGCATAGCCGAGGGATACTCTGAAGGGAAGCCTCTCATTGTTTCCGCTCCGGAATATCGGGGCAAGTTCTCGACGTTGGCGAGTCTGCTCGTCGGGGAGCATCAATGAAAGAACTCGTGATAATCAGCGGAAAGGGCGGAACCGGAAAGACGAGTCTCACGGCGGCTTTTGCGACGCTGGCGGCACATCGGGGGACGGCGGTGTTTGCCGATTGCGATGTCGACGCGGCTGATCTCCACCTCGTCTTCTCACCGGAGATTCGCGAGCTGCATGAATTCATTAGCGGCCATGTTGCGCGCGTTGATCCCAAGCGATGCCTTTCTACCGGCGAGGATGGGAGCTGCGCGAAGTGCATAGAGCTTTGCCGATTCGACGCGATACGACATTCGTTCAAATCGGGCGTCGAGATCGACGAGGGTTCGTGCGAAGGTTGCGGTGTATGCGTCCGTTTTTGCCCGGTCAAGGCGATTGATTTCATCGACCGGCGATGCGGCGAATGGTACGTTTCGGATACCCGGTTCGGTCCGCTCGTGCATGCGGCGCTCGACACGCGCGCGGAAAACTCGGGAAAGCTCGTGACGACCGTGCGAAAGGAAGCGAAGCGCATCGCGGAAGAACGGAAGGCAGATTGGCTCGTCGTCGACGGCTCGCCCGGAACCGGATGCCCCGTCATCGCGTCAATCACCGGCGCGGACGCCGTGGTGATCGTGACTGAGCCGACGATGTCGGGTCAGCACGATCTCGAGCGAGTCGCGAGTCTCGCGCGTCACTTTTCGATTCCGTTTTCCGTCATCGTGAACAAGGCGGACATCAACCCCGCACAGGCGGACTTGACCGAGTCATGGTGCGTACGGAATAAGGTTCCGTTTCTCGGGACGATCCCCTATGACCGCGCCGTGACGAAGGCCCAGATTGAGGGAAAGAGCGTGAACGAGTACTGCGAATCGCGAAAAAGCGAGCATAACATCCCTGCAATTATCGCCGGGATATGGGAGAAGATATGTCTATCGAATCGGTAAAGATGGAAGGCGTGGCGAAAAAATACATCGTCATGTCGGGAAAGGGCGGAGTCGGGAAGAGCACGGTCGCGGTAAATATCGCCGCGAGCCTTGCCTTGCAGGGGAAGAAGGTCGGTCTTCTCGACGTGGATATTCACGGTCCGAGCGTCCCAACGATGCTCGGACTTGAGAACCATCGGCTTGAGGTGATCGAAGAACGGATGCAGCCCGCGGAAATGCCTGAGTTGGGAAGCCTCAAGGTTATGTCCATCGGCTTTATGCTTCAGGCGCCCGACGCGCCGGTTATCTGGCGCGGGCCGATGAAGAACGGGGTGATCAAGCAGTTCCTTGAGGATGTGGAGTGGGGCGATCTTGACTGCCTCGTCGTCGACTGCCCTCCAGGAACGGGAGATGAGCCCTTGTCGGTCATTCAGCTCATCGGTAACGCCGACGGGGCGATCGTCGTCACAACGCCTCAGGAAGTTTCGGCGATCGACGTGAGCAAGTCGATCAATTTTTGCAAGCAATTGAACCTGCCCGTCACCGGCGTTATCGAGAATATGTCGGGCTTCGTATGTCCCGAATGCAAGAAGATAACGTATATCTTCAAGCAGGGCGGCGGCAAACGGCTGGCAGAAAAGTATGACGTGCCGTTTCTCGGTTCATTGCCGCTAGACCCCGCCATTGGGGAAGCCGGGGATTCCGGGAAGCCGTATGTAACGCAATTCAAGACCTCGCCGGTGAGCGAGGTGTATGCACAGATAACAAGGAGCCTTGTATGATGAAGATTGTAGTTCCCGTAGCGGAAGGAAAACTGACTACTCATTTCGGCCATTGCTCGGGATTCGATTCGTTCGATATCGCCGAGGATGGCAAGACCGTAGCGAAGAAAGACTATATCGTCGCGCCTCCGCACGAGCCGGGCCTCTTGCCGAAGTTTCTCGGCGAAAAGGGCGTGACGCACATCGTCGCGGGAGGCATGGGTAGCCGCGCGCGCGATCTTTTCGCTGAACGCGGAATCACCGTTTGCGTCGGTGCTCCGGCGGAAAAGACCGACAAGATCGTGGCGGACTATCTTTCCGGGACCTTGATTACCGGCGTCAATGGATGCGATCACTGATCCCCTGATAGAAGCGGGAAGCGTTAAGATCACGATCCTTGCCGACAATGCCGCGACTCCGCCGTACCGGGCGGAGCACGGTTTTTCGGCCCTGGTCGAGATTTGCTCAAAAAGTGGAGACGGATCACGCCCTGCTGCAGAAGGCGCCGGCGCGACGATTCTCTTTGACGTGGGCATGGGAGCGCTTTTCGACAATGCGGTAGTCGCCGACGTTGATCTTTCGCGGGTGAGCGACGTTGTCTTAAGCCACGGGCATTACGACCACACCGACGCGCTTGCATTGTTTCTAGAAAAGCATCCCTCCGCGCGTGTTCATGCCTCCTTCGAAGTATTACGGGATCATTACAGCCTGCGTACGGGTACGTGCCGGAGAATCGCGCTCTCCGACGGGAACCGCGTCATGCTCTCCGCACTTCCCGAAGGGCAGTTTCAAGTCTTCGAGAAAACTGCTTCGATCTTTGACAGTCGTATTCATCTTGCCGGTCGCATCTCACGCGATAGTTCCCTTGAAACGCCAAGCCCTCTTTTATTCAGTGATTCGGAGTGCACGCATCCTGACGAGGTGTCTGACGAGATCGTCCTGTGGATTGAGATGGACGCCGGCCTCGTAATCCTGACGGGCTGCTGTCACGCGGGATTCATCAATACCTGCGAATACGTTCGCGCAATCTCAAGCATCGATAAAATCCATGCTGTGGTCGGCGGTTTCCATCTCGCGAACGTGCCCGATGCGCGGCTTCGGGCGACGGCCGATTACATTGATCGGAACAGAATCAGTCGGGTCGTGGCGTGCCATTGCACCGGTGATGAGGAGATTAAATGGCTCAAGGGAAAACTCGGCTCCACGATAACGAAAGGTGGATGCGGGATGGTCCTTCGGCTCTGAAATCGATTTATTGCATCTGAGCCCGATTTGCGGTCAAAAATAGATGAGATCGCGGAACTTGAAGACTTCCGCGTTTATTCCGCCCGAGAAGGTAATCTGGGAATTATGGCTGAAATCCTTATCCTTGTACTGCGGGTCGTTACCAAGGTTTCGCGTGGAAATAAAGCCGATTCCGCCGGAACTCGACACGCCGTTAAGCTTGAGGCTCATGCGGATACCGCCGCAAAACCCGCTTTGCGTCATCTCGGAATAATGCTCAACCTCATTTACGTATTGTCGCCAGCCGGCCATGAGCTCGACGACGAACATTTTCCGTTCTATTTGCGCGCCCAGTTCGGGCGTGAGCGAGATTGGTTTGATGGCCAGGGGCGCGTCGAGATAGAGGTTGGCATTCAAGCTTAATCCGCGCAAGCGGTGAACGTTTTTTTCATACCCAAGGCGCACGCCAAACTCCGGGGCAAGGTTTTTCCCGAGATAGGGTAGGTTAAGTTCCGGAACGTCGCGCATCTTGTGGAAATTGTTCTGGACCTGATCGCCGCCGTAGTTTCCTTTTGCGAGGATTCCCGCCTCTAATGTGGTCGCAAGCGGTCCGATTTCAAAATGCCGTGAAGCCCCCAGGTGGATGAGGTCATAGCGCCATTCGTACACGCGGGAGGTCATTATCATATAACGTAGGTCGAAATCATACTCATTGAAGCGGCTCAACGCATACAGGTTGGTCGTAATGAAGTCGTCGGCACCGATATAACGCCCATCCACGCCGTTTTGAGTCGAACCGGTATAGTTATCGTTCATGAATCCGAGGGCAAGGGCCTTGCTTTTTCCGGGCAACGCCGCAAGCGGGGTGATGGACAAAGAAGTAAGAACAAGAAGCAAACATACCTTTTGTACTGTAATACTCATTTTCACAATAAACAGATTATACACTTATATGGTAAAAAATGAAAGATTCTCACCTAATTAGCTTTTTTCACTTTTTTCCTTGCGCAATTTCTGGAGTGCTGTTATTCTGTATCTACTTATAGATACAAGGAGCTTTCCATGCCGTCCGACAAGAAACCCGTTTCCCCGATCAAGATCCTTCTCTCCGAATCGGAGATGCCCCGTCAGTGGTACAATCTCGCGGCCGACTTCCGCACTCCGATGTTACCGCCTCTCGGACCCGACGGAAAGCCCGTCACACCCGAGATGATGAGCGCTATTTTCCCGATGAACCTCATCGAACAGGAGATGTCGGCCGAGCGCTGGATCGATATCCCCGAGCCGGTGCTCGATATCCTCTATCGCTGGCGGCCGGCTCCGCTCCATCGCGCGGTAGCCCTCGAGCGACTTCTCGATACCCCCGCGCGCATCTACTACAAGAACGAGAGCGTTTCCCCCGCAGGTAGCCATAAGCCGAACACTGCCGTCGCGCAGGCGTACTACAATAAGGTCGCGGGCATCAAAAAACTCACGACGGAAACCGGCGCGGGTCAGTGGGGCAGCGCGATTTCCTTCGCGTGCTCGCTTATGGGACTCGAGTGCAAGGTCTACATGGTCAAGGTGAGTTTCGAGCAAAAGCCCTTCCGCAAGATGCTCATGCAGACTTGGGGCGGCACGTGCGTCGCGAGCCCCTCAAACACGACGAACGCCGGGCGCTCCGTTCTCGCGAAGGACCCCGATTGCCCGGGAAGCCTCGCGATCGCGATCAGCGAGGCGGTCGAGGAAGCGGTTTCCGACAAGACGGGAAAGACCAAGTATGCGCTCGGCTCGGTACTCAATCACGTAATGCTCCACCAGACCATCATCGGGCAGGAAACAAAGAAGCAGCTTGCGATCGCGGGCGAGAAAAAGGTCGACGTCGTTATCGCCTGTGCGGGCGGTGGATCAAACCTCGCGGGCCTCACCTTTCCGTTCTGCAAGGACAAGATTGAGGGCGCGCAGATCGATATTATCGCCGTCGAGCCTTCGTCGTGCCCGACTTTGACGCGCGGCCCGTTTGCGTACGATATCGGCGACATGTCCGGCATGACGCCGCTTTTGCCGATGTACACCCTTGGCCACGAATACATTCCCGACACCATCCACGCAGGCGGACTTCGCTATCACGGCATGGCGCCGCTCGTGTCCAAGGCCGTTCACGACGGCCTTATCGAGCCCCGCTCGATCGGCCAAACCGAGTGCTTTGAGGCGGCGATCAAGTTCGCGCGGAGCGAGGGTATCGTGCCCGCACCCGAGTCGAGCCACGCGGTCGCGATGGCCATGCGCGAGGCGATCAAGGCGAAGGAAGAGGGCAAGGAGAAGGTGATCGTGTTCGGCCTTTCAGGACACGGTATCCTCGATCTCGTCGGCTACGACAAATTCCTTTCGGGAAACCTCCAGGACCACGAGCCATCGCCCGAGCAGCTTGCGCGTTCGCTCGATTGCATCAGGGATTTTCCGAAGGTGTAAGAAGGCGTTTCTCTATCGGTATTTCGCGTCGAGCGCGTCGAGTATCCCGTGCAGCTTCTCGTGCGTGCCGGCGCCCATCGCCGTTTTTTCGTGGTGCTCGAACAGCTCAAGCAGCTCTGCCTGAGTCTCGGTGGGTATGCGACGGTCGCCTAGTGGGAATAGGATATTGTTTTCCTTGTTGATGTGGGTGCGAAGGTGGGCGCAATACGCATGCGCGTTCAATGCGAATCGCGCCGCGTCAACGCGCGCCTCACCCCATTCGCCCGAGATTGCGGAGGCCATCGCATCGACCAATTTTCTCCCCTCGGCGTGCTCGGCGAGCATCTGGGCGATTGGACCCCCTTCGTTTGTTATTCCGTTTTTTACCATCTCCGGAAAGAGGTATCCTTCTTCCTTTCCATGGTGGCACCTGTCGGCGAACAGCCTGAGGAAGTCGATCATGTCGGAAAGGTCTTTCCGGTCGACCTCTTTCCCGTTCTCCAGCCGCTTAGCCATCCGCTCAAGGATGGTAAGCCCATGAAGTATCCCCTCGTGCTCGTTCCGTAGATCCTCGCTCGCGTATTTCATGGCTTGCTCCTCCGGTAAAGTATCAGGCAAACCGGCGCGTGGGTCAAATTTCCCCTGTATTCATGGAACGCCATTTTTCGGTATAGTAACAAGTACGATGAAAGAGATTTCCGCTTCCGCAACAGGGCGCGCTTCCTCGCGCGTCGCGCAGCTTGATTTTTGCGCAATCGACTTCGAGACGGCGAACTACCCGCGCGCGAGCGCCTGCGCGGTCGCTCTTGTCCGCGTCCGTTCGGGCAAGATTGACGATACCCTTTATTCCCTTATCATGCCGCCCGAGGAAATGCCGATTCTCCGGTCGTTTACCGCGATACACGGCATCAGTATGAAGGACGTGGCGGGTGCGCCGGACTTTGCCGCGCTCTGGCCCGCGATGGAACGGTTTATCGGTGACGACTTTCTCGTCGCGCATAACGCCCCCTTCGATCGGGGCGTCCTGGCGGCATGTCTCGACTACTATCAAATCGATTTTCCCGTACCGCGATTCGAGTGCACGGTCGTCGCCTCTCGCCGCTCATGGCCCAGTCTCGCGAATCATAAGCTTAACACCGTTTCGGAGCATCTTGGCATCGAGCTCGACCACCATCAGGCGCTGAGCGACGCTGTCGCCTGCGCGCGCATATACATAGAGGCGAAGCGCCGAACGAACCGTGATTAATGGAGGACACAATGCTTTTCAGGATCAGGAATCTCGCGCTATTGCTTTTTGCCACCTTTTTTTGCCTTTCGGGTTTCGTTTTCGCGTCGACGGCGAACGCCGGTTGGTACGCTTGGTCAATGGACACGGGTCGGGCGAACCTGACGGAAAACGAAGGCAAGGCGACCGTCAAGGTAACTTCGACGGGCAAGCGGCCTTGGTCCATCAAGGCCGGCAAAGACGTTATCCCGCTCGAAAAGGGCAAGGCGTACAAGGTCGCTTTCAACGCCAGTGCAACCTCAAGAACGCGGGTTGAAACCGCGGTCGAGATGCGCAAAGACCCGTACTACCGATATTCTGGAGGCAGGTATTTCACCCTCGATACCGAACCAAGGCAATATTCCTTTACCTTTACCATGCGGCAGAATTCCGACAGCGACGCAATGTTCTGTTTCTACCTTGGCTATGTCGATCTCGTAACGATAACCGTTGATTCGTTCGCGATATCCTGCCTCGGCGACGCGCCGGCCGACGTGATACCGACTGATTTCACGCGACCTGAACGGGAAGCCATGTCCCGCGGCATTCAGTTTGGCCTTCAGTTCGCGTGTCCGCTCGAGGGCGCATATGGGCCTGAGTTGCGCGAGGAGTATTTCGACGTCATCAAGAAGGACGGGCGCTTCGACACCATCAGGCTTCCCGTTTGGTGGGAATACCATACGCAGAAAAAGGCGCCCTATGCCATTGATCCCGAATACCTGAGGCGCGTCGACTGGGCGGTGAGCAACGCATTGCATCGCGGATATTACACGATCCTGAACATGCACTGGTTTCGCGCGCTCGAGCAAAACCCCGCGGCCAACAAGGATGAATATCTTGCCGTCTGGAAGCAGATATCGGAATATTTCAAGGACTACCCCGACTATCTCTATTTCGAGATCCTCAACGAACCGAACGGCAAGCTCGACGAATACTGGAATCGGTATCTCGTCGAATGCTATGACCTGATCCGGAAGACGAATCCCGCGAGAACGATAATCATCCCCGGGCCTTGCTGGGCAAATATGGATCATATCGCGAGCCTTTCGCTTCCCGAGCGAGTCACGAAGGACCCGAACGTCATGATCGAATTCCATCCATACAGCCCGAGCGATTTTTGCTTTCAGGGTTCGCCGGGAAACGGTTCCGAGGATACGCGCAATATCAGGTGGCGGGGAACAAACGCGGAAAAGAAACGGATAACGAATTCCCTCGACGCGATGCTCGCCTGGTCGGCGAAGAATAACCGCGTTCGACTTTTCGCCGGCGAGTTTTGCGCGCAGGCAGTGCCGCCCGCGGCGCATGGGTCCTTGCGCGAGGATCGCCTTCGTTGGGTTCGCTTCGTCAGGGATGCGTGCGAGAAGCGGGATATCCCGTGGAACTATTACGACTTTTGCGAGGAAGGATCGAAGGTGTACGATATCGCGACCGGCGAATGGGACGCGGAGTTGATGGACGCGCTTTTCTTCGACTGACAACGCGCGGAATTCGCTATTGAGGAGGATGCAATGGTCGATTACGTTCGATACGAGGAGTTGTCGCTTAACGCCTGGCCTTCGATACAGACGGATCACTACCGCGGTTGCGTTCTTCGCATGTCGGGCGGTTATACTAAGCGCGCGAACTCGGCGAACTGCCTGTATCTCGATCCCGCCGATATTCCTGCCGTCGTTCCGTACGTCGAGCGTTTTTATCGAACCCATAATCTTCCGGTGACGTACAAGATCGTCGGCGTTGACGGGTACACTGCGCTCGACAAGACGCTTGAGTCCCGGGGCTACCGCACGATTGACGAGACCTGCGTAATGGAGATCGACCTCGACGCGGCGCGATCCGCTTCCCATGGCGCGCCTGAACCATTGCCTGAATCTGCGCCGGACACCGTCGTCATCGGCGAAGCCTTTACCGAGGAATGGCTGTCAGGCTTTTCAAAATGCGGTAACCTCGGGGACAACGCGCCGATCGCGCGGAAAATGCTGAGCAGTATCGCGGGCGAGGTTATCGTCGCGTCGTGCGCGGTCGCGGGTAGTCCTGTGGGGTTCGGCTATGGCGCCCTCGAGGATGGGTATGTCGGATTTTTTGATATCATGATTGCACCCGAATATCGCGGTCGTGGTTTTGGGCGCATGCTGATGGATGGCATTATCGGGGAGGCGAAAAAGCGCGGCGCGAAAAAAGGATACCTTCAGGTAATCGCCGCAAACGCCGTCGCGAGAAATCTCTATGACAGTATCGGGTTTACCGAGCGGTACCGCTACTGGTATCGGGTAAATGCCTTGTGATATTTCGGCGACTTGGTATATACTTTTTCTCTCGGGGGATTTTCATCCATGACGACGGAAAAACGCGACAGCGAGATTTTGCGCAAACGGTGTAGATGGGTTAATCCTCAAAATGAGTTATACGTACGGTATCATGACGAGGAATGGGGCGTGCCCGTTCATGACGATGCCGTTCTTTTCGAGATGCTCATACTCGAGGGCGCGCAAGCGGGACTTTCGTGGGAGACCATCCTGAAGAAGCGGGAGAATTACCGGAAGGCCTTCAAGGGCTTCGACCCCAAAAAGGTTGCGCGCCTTACCGACGAGTATCAAGCATCGCTTCTTGCGAACGAGGGAATAGTTCGCAATCGGCTGAAGATCAAGGCGGCCGTTTCGAACGCAAAGGCGTTCCTGGAAATCCAGCACGAGTTCGGCAGCTTTGATCGATATATTTGGGGTTTCGTCAATTTCGTTCCAGTAAACGAGAAGCATAAAAAGATAGAAACGATCCCGACGAAAAACGAGATATCCGATGGAATTTCGAAGGACTTGAAAAAACGAGGAATGAGTTTCGTCGGATCGACGATTATCTACGCGTATATGCAGGCGATCGGGATGGTAAACGCTCATACCACAGACTGTTTTCGCCATAGGGAAGTTTGATATAAGGGGCCGACCCCACTGGAGATAAATCATGGACGACGAAAATTTACAGGAATATATCTATGACCATATTCCAATCGTAAAGGCGAACCTCTTCGGGATCGCGAAGGATGGCAATGACACCGTCTGCGTGACTGGCGCGTTCAAGGACCATATTAATCATCGGAATTCAGTCTTTGGTGGAAGCTTGAGTACCGCGATGATATTGGCGTCCTGGGCAACCGTCAGGAATATTCTGCGCGCGCGGGGAATATCGAACGGAATCATCGTCATCCAATCCGAAGAGGTAAAGTTCATGAAGCCGGTAATCGGCGACTTTACCGCGCGTATCAAGCACATCAGTGACGACAAGTTGCGGAAGTTCACCACAATGCTCAATAAATTCGGGAAGGCTCGCCTTGTTCTTGAATCGTCGATTACCCACGCGAACTCGACAGAAGTGCTTACGACCTTTTCGGGCGAATTCGTGGTAGTGGTAAACCGGGATTGATGACCAGTTGAATTATAAGGGAGAATTAAATGAAGATTTCCGTTCTGTATCATTCTGAATCGGGTAACACGAAGAAGATCGCTGATCTTATAAAAGAGACAGCAGAATCCCTTCCCGGCATCGAAGCAAAATCAATGGATATCGAACAACTTGATAAACCATTCATTGAAGAATCCAGAGCCGTCTTGTTTGGATGCCCGACGTATTGCGGAACGACGTCATGGCAGATGAAACGATACCTCGATACAACGGACAATAAGCTTGCCGGTAAACTTGGAGGAGCTTTCGCGACCGAAAACCATATCGGCGGTGGCGCGGATTTCGCGGAGCTTACGATGATCGCGGGCATGCTGGTGCGCGGCATGATAGTCTATTCGGGAGGAGCCGCCGAAACACCGTTTACGCATTTTGGAGCGGTAGCGATCAAGGCAGGCGACGATTCACAGCTCGAAAGGGCAAAAAAATACGCGCTCAAAATGGTTAATAAGGCAAAGGAATTATTTCCGGATCGTTGATTGTATCAGGCGCACGTCAGATCGGATTCGGGAATAAGGGGATTAACGGAACAATGAGCGAGATGGAAATTCGGCTGTTAGGCGTTGGTTCAATCGATTTATTTGTCGGAAAAAAATTCCACGTCTATATTGATTCCTTCAATACGATGAATGCGGCCCCGGTATTGCACAATGATGATATCGTGTTGTTTACGCACGCCGACGGCGATCATTTCTCGGTTGATTCATTGCTGCCATCGTATAAGGGCAATCGTATTATTGGTCCGCCGTCCATTGTTCTTCCGTTACTGAAATCGGGCAAGATCGATATGGATGCAATGCTTATTGAGTATCCTGAGCAGAAAGCGACACCCAGAACCGTCGAGGTGGACGAAGTGAAGGTCTCTTTCTATCAGAGCGAGCATTTTATTGGATGGAACCCAATTCATTGCAGTTACCTGATAGAATATCGCGATACGAAGGTGTTCGTTACCGGTGACAGTCTTATCGATGCGGATGTCTTGGCAGGCATTGGCATTAATTGCGTCGTTTGCAATTTGGTTGATAAGGGCTATATCACGAAGTCGGATGACCCGCGCTATGCGGTTCACCATCATATGAGTTATTTGGTTGATATTTTATCGAAGGTAAATCCGGATAAGATCGTGGCGAATCATCTGATTGGCTTTGACGGAACGATTGAACCCGGCGAGTTAAAGAAACTGGTTACAGAATGTGGTTTTGACCGGATCATCGTTCCGGAGAATAGTGGCGAAAGGATTGTTGTCTAGTTTGAGACCTGACATGCGCCGAAGCTCTCGTCGGATGTCAGACGGTTCATTTTTTCAGCAATTGTCGACCGTGAGCGGCTTTGGCTGTTTGCCATCAATGTCCTTGATTCCATATTCCGTGGCTAGCTCCGCGCTTGTTATTCGGCTTCCGCTCTTTTTCTGTTTGTTTTTGTCGTTATAGAGTGCACACAGAACGCGACCGGTGAATTCCGTCGATTCAGAGTTGCTCAAATCGAAAAAATCCTTGTTTTTCATCACTGATTCCGTTCGGACGAGACCGGGGTACAATGTAATAACGGATACGTTTTTGTCCCTCAATTCATATGCCATGCATTCCGTCATTTTGTTCGTGGCCGCCTTCGCGACCGAATACGCGGTGCCCTTATCGTTTCTGTCCGCGGCCCAAAACGAGAGATTCGCTATCAGGCCATTTTGTTGTGGGATCATCAGCTTGCACGCAAGGCTGCTCGCGATAAAGTGCGCCCGAACGCCTGCGTTGAACATCTTGTCCCAGCGCTGAAACGGCATGTCCCAAAAGCCCTGTTCCTTCCAGAACTCAGTGCCGTCGCTAAAGTGCTCATACCCACCCCAGACCGCGTTGACCAGGATATCCAGCCTGTTGGAGTCGTCGATAATCCGTTTAAACACCCGCTTTGTGTCCTGATCATCCGTATGGTCGCACCGAATTGCGATGCAAGTACCGTTAAGATTTTTTATTTCCTCGGCGGTGGCATGTATCGTTCCTGGGAGGTTCGCCGAGCTTGTGTTTTCGTTTTCGGTTCTTCCGGTTATGTAAACCGTAGCCCCTTCTTTTGCCAACGCGATAGCCGTACCCTTGCCAATGCCCCTGCTTGCGCCTGTTACGAGCGCGGTTTTACCGTCAAGCGAACCCATTGGTATTTCCCCCTGATTTCTTATCAAACAACGCTGCGATCGATATCGGGTTAGCTAGCCTAACATCGCTTGTACGACCTCTTTCGGCATAAACGTCTTTTCAGCGATCGCGTCGACCGTCATGCCTTCCTTGCTCAATCTCTTTATCACTTCTTCCATCGTTTCGGCTGCTTCAATGATGAAATTATCGGGATCGTAGAAGCGGAATACCCTCTGCTGCCAGGGCTGGGTTTTAATCCCGTGTAAGATGTTCACGTTCATGTCCGACACTTTCTTGAATACCTCATCGAGGGCGTTTGTCTCAAAGTAGATTTCCAGGTTAGTGTTATCGCTTTTATTGACGTTCTGGTTCTCAAAGATCACGTTCGTGGCGTATTTTTTGTCCCAGATGGCAAGACCGCTCTTGAATCCCACGTTGATGCTATTGATATCCATGGTTACTTCCTGATTCAATACGCTGGTGTAGAATTCTTTTGATTTCGCCACGTCGCTGACAAACAGGACAAAAGAGGAAAGCTTGAGTTCGCTCATCGTATTCTCCCGATTTAAGAAATATCTGATTAGTATAGCATGGTGCCTATACGATCATTCGACTTTACTTGCTCTCTTGTGTCGCTCACTATCCGATGCCTTACAGGGTACGGCTAGAAAAAAAGCCTCAGCACAATATCGCGATCGTAGTTCCCGAATCCCTTCCCGAAGATATTCAGGCCACCGAGATGGCGCGCCGTATCCTTCACGCCTATCTTGACCCGGATCGAATGATGGTCGTAGAGCCCGAGGTCTTCCAGCTTGACGTCCGAGATCTGCACCCCGTCGACGAACGAACCCTCGGCGGTTACGCTCCACTGCTTCAGGAGCCCGTACTGCGAGCCTTCGAGCTTCCACCAAGGCGGGGTGAGCTTTCCCCGCTTGTCGCCGAAATCCCCCGGCGAGGTCCAGAAGCCGATTTCGACGTCGTTGATCCAGACGGTAATGTCCGACAAAAGGTCGGGATTCGTCCCGGGGATTTCCGAGGACAGCTCCGCGCAGAGCTCGAGCTTGGTAAGCTTGTTTCCCTGATAGAGGCCATTGTTCGGGAATTTATACTCGACGTACCCTTTCTCAAACCACAGAAGGCCCGCCTTCATCCGGTTCGGGTTGAGGAACTCGTCGGGAACGTCGAGAAAACCGATGATCGATTCCGTCGAACACATCCCGCAGGGAGGGGAGACGTCGTAGCCGGTGAATAACCCAATGGGCATCTCCACCTCGATCACGTTGTTCTCGTCCTTTTTTGATTTTGGGAACTGGAGCACGATTTCCTGGTATATCCCATGGCAGATCTTCTGGTTTCCCTTTTTAGCCTTGATGGTCTCGGTTCGAATCAGGGATGCCTTTTCCAGAATCTGGACGTTAATGGCCACGGTTGATTGGGGGAGGTCCAGAAGCTTTGCAAGGTCGTTGACGTTCAGGCTTTCGTCGCGCAGGCATTGCAGTATTTTAATCCTGAGCTCCGAGCAGATACCCTTGAGTACGCGACTTTCCTCATTGCTATTGATGACGAGGATATTCTGGTTTCCCATAATCACGCTCCTTCAGTATTTATATCATAATTTCTGATTTAATAAAAGGATAAATTGTTGCGTATAGAAAAAAATGATTGTTTCTCGCATGAAAATCAACCTTAATCGAGTATTTAGTATACCATAAATATTGATACATAACAAAAAAATTGACAAATAAAAAAACCAGTTATAGACTGACGTTCTGAGACTGGAAAGGATGCTCTGCCGAAGTTTGTATTCCGACCTTTTCCGCGAGCTCTGCATTCCCCGCGTATAGGCCGGGGAGAAAAAAATTGGAGGTGCGTATGAACATGCGAAAGGGGATTATCGGGATAGCCGTTATTCTGATGATCGCGACTGTGATGATCTCTTGCTCTGGCAAGAAGAAGGCGGACGATGGCAAGGTTACCATCAACTTCTGGCATCTGGACAGCAACGATCTTCACTATCCCGAATGGGAGAAGCTGGCCGCGAAATTCACCGAGCTTCATCCAAACGTCGATATCAAGATCACCGTCCTGGAAAACGAGGCATACAAGAGCAAGCTGGCCACGGTCATGCAATCCGGAAATCCTCCCGACATCTTCCGCAGTTGGGGCGGCGGCGTCATGAACTCCTATGCGGAGTCCGGTCTCCTCAAGGACATAACCAAGGAATATAAATCCAACTGGGACAGCAAGATCGGCGAAGGCGCGGTCGGCGTCTATAGCTATAAGGGAAAGGTCTACGGCCTCCCGTATACGATGGGCGGCGTCGGGATCTGGTACAACAAGGATCTCCTCGCCAAGGTTGGGTACACGAGCCCGCCCGAGACCTGGAACGACTTCCTTGACTGCGTACAGAAACTGAAAGCGGCCGGGATTACCCCCATCGCCCTCGGCGAGGGCGACAAGTGGCCCGGACATTTCTGGTGGGTGTACCTCGCCGTGCGACTTGGCGGAAAGGAATCATTCGACAAGGCGACCATCGGCAACGGATCCTTTAACGACGAACCCTTCGTCAAGGCGGGCGAGCTTTTGCAGCAGCTTATCGCGCTCAAGCCCTTCCAGGAAGGATTCCTCGGCGCGACATACGGCGGCGACCAGGCGGCTTTGATGGGTAACGGCAAGGCCGCGATGGAACTGATGGGCCAATGGGCGCCCGCGGTCGAGATCGGCTCCTCCGAATCGAAGAAAGGCATCGGCGACAAACTCGGGTTTATGCCGTTCCCCGCCGTTGAAGGCGGAAAGGGCAAGCTGACCGACCTCATGGGCGGCGGAGATGGCCTCGTCATCGGCAAGAACGCGCCGAAAGAGGCGATCGAATTCCTCAAGTTCATCACCAACATCGAGAACCAGAAATTCCTCACCGCCGGACCGCTCGGGATCGTTCCCACCGCGATCGGCGCCGAGATCGCGCTCACCGACCCGAACCTTATCGCGATCAACAAGGCCGTAAGTACCGCAGGATATTTCCAGCTCTATTACGACCAGTATCTTCCCCCGGCTACGGGTGAGGTCGTGAAGGACGCCACGCAGGGTCTCTTCGCGGGAACCATGGGACCGAAGGAAGTCGCGGCGGCAATCGCCGAGTCATATCAAGCAGAAAAAAAGTAAGGTAACGCAGGCGGCGGGAACTCTCCTCTCTCGCCGCCTTCAAGGAGTGCGCGATGGACGTCATAACGAGCGCGGGTGCGAAAAAGAATAAGGCTCCAGAGACGCAGGCGAGGGTAAAAAATCGCGAGACGGCGCTTTTTTATGCGCTCGTGCTGCCCGCGTTTCTCCTGGTCACCTTGTTCATTATTTATCCCGTTATCAATACGGTGTTTTATTCTTTCTACAAATGGAACGGGTTTGGCCCGCTCACTGATTTCGTCGGCTTGAAGAACCTGTATACGCTCATGCGCGATTCCCTTTTCTGGAACGCGTTGCGCAACAACGGGATCGTCATTCTCTTTTCCGTTTGCGTGCAGCTTCCCATCGCTTTTTTGCTCGCCATCCTTGTAAACAGGAGTACGAGCAGGCTCACGATTTTCTTTCGCACGGTATTCTTTTTACCGTACATACTCTCGGAAATCATCACGGGCGTCATCTGGCGCTTTATATACCATCCGCAATTTGGATTGCTGCAGCAGGTATTCGCCAAATTCGCGCCCGATTACTCATACACAGGATATCTCGCCGACCCGAAAACGGTTTTTGTCGCGATTCTTTTCGTGATTTTCTGGAAGTACTTCGGGTTCCACATGATCCTCTATGTGGCGGGACTCCAGGGCATTCCCCACGAATATTACGAGGCCGCCCTCATTGACGGCGCCAACCCGGTGCAGGCGTTTATCCACATTACCTTGCCGTTCATGAAGGCGGCGATACAGATGTCGCTCTTCTTCTGCATCATCGGCTCCCTTCAGGTGTTCGACGTGATCTGGTCGATGGGGCAGGGAGGGCCGGTTCACGCGGCAGAGACTGCGGTCGTCTATCTCTATAAATTCGGAATCAAGTCGTCGAAGATGGGATTTGGCAGCATGGTCGCGATCGTCATCTTCGTCATTTGCCTTGCGTTTAACGTATTGTACCAACGCATGATAAACAAGGAAGAACGATGATGAGTGGACAAAACCCAAGCATAGCGAATGCGAAGAATCTTACCAAAGGTACCAAGTACGTTATCCTTACGTTTTTCGCCCTGATCATCCTCGTGCCGATTTACCTCGCCGTGATCGGGGGATTCAAGTCGATCGGTCAGCTGAACGCCGATCCCGTCGGCTTTCCGAAACCGTTCATGGTGGAGAATTACGCGAACATCTTCGTTAAAAGCAACTTCTTCCGATATTTTTTAAACTCGTCAATCATCATGGTCGCGACAGTCGCGATCGACGTTGTGGTGGCGGCGATGGCGGGATTCGCGTTAAGCAGGTTTGCGGTAAAAACGAGGAATCTCGTGTATCAGTATTTTCTCCTTGGGCTTCTCTTCCCCATGACGCTCGCGATCCTTCCGCTCTATATCCAGCTTCGAACCTTTGGGTTGCTCGATAACTTTATCGGGGTGATCCTGCCTCAAACCGCGTTTCTTCTGCCATTTCATATTATGATATTCAGAGGCTTTATCCGGGAGATACCGAATGAGCTCGAGGACGCGGTAAAGATTGACGGGTGTGGCAAGATGGGATTTTTTTCCCACATCGTAATCCCGCTTTCACGGCCCGCAATCGCCACCGTCGCGGTATTGGCGATGGTCGCGAGCTGGAATAATTTCTTCCTCCCCTTGATCGTGCTCAACGATAAGTATAAATTCACCTTGCCGATGGGAAGCATGGATTTTGTCGGTCAGTATCTCGCCGACTGGAACGTCATCCTCGCCTTCTTCGTCGTCAGCATGGTTCCCGCGATTGTGTTTTATCTTTATGCCCAGCGCCATATCATCTCCGGGCTCTCCGCCGGCGCGGTTAAGGGTTAATTTTTATATACTGAAGGGTTATATGGGTGAACTAAGCGCAAAGATACGGGTTGATAGCGAGCTGATTTCAGGCTCCGTCGACAATAGGATGTTCGGTTCGTTTGTCGAGCATCTTGGCCGGGCGATCTACGGTGGCGTCTATCAGCCGGATCATGCATCCGCGGACGAGTCCGGGTTTCGGGCGGACGTGCTCGACCTGGTGCGGGAGCTTCGCGTCCCGATCATACGGTATCCGGGCGGAAACTACGTATCCGCGTATAAATGGGAAGATGCCGTGGGACCCGTGGAGCAGCGGCCGAGGCGGATGGACCTCGCATGGAAGGCGGTCGAGCCCAATACGGTCGGACTTGACGAGTTCTACCGATGGGCGGAAAAGGCCGGAAGCGACGTGATGATGGCACTTAACCTCGGCACGCGCGGCATCGAGGAAGCGAGAAACTTTGTCGAATATTGCAACCATCCAGGCGGCCTCTATTGGAGCGATTTGCGCCGTTCGCACGGACGGGATGAGCCGTATAATTTCCGGGTCTGGTGTCTCGGGAACGAGATGGACGGGCCCTGGCAAATCGGCTGCAAGACCGCCGACGAATACGGAAAGCTCGCCGGCGAGGTGGCGAAGGCCCTGAAGCTCTTCGACCCAACGTTGGAGCTCGTCGTGTGCGGCAGCTCGGGACCGGGTATGCCGACCTTCCCTCAATGGGAGGCGACGGTGCTCGAGTATTGCTACGAGCACGTCGACTACATCTCGCTTCATACCTACGCCCGGAAGGATGGAGACAACCTTTCAGCTTTCCTTGCGGAGTCGGTGCGATTTGAAAACTTCATCAAGGCGGTCGAGAGCACCGTACAGTTCGTCAAGGCAAAGAAGCGAAGCCGGAAGGACGTGAAGATTTCCGTCGATGAGTGGAACGTGTGGTATCACTCGATCGGAAAGGAAAGCGACGACGACCTCTGGCAGGTAGGGCGCCGTCTTCTTGAGGACGTATACACGGTCGAGGACGCGCTGGTCGTCGGCTGTTTCCTGATCGTGCTCCTTCGGCACGCGGCAACGATTCGCATGGCGTGCCTTGCGCAGCTCGTAAACACCATCGCGCCGATACTCGCGGACAAGGAAGGTCCCGCCTGGAAGCAAACGATCTACTATCCGTTCCTTCACTGCTCGCTCTACGCGCGCGGCGAGGTTCTGGACACCCGCATCGAGTCGCCGGGTTACGAGACTGAAGCCTACGGATGCGTCCCCTACATTGACGGCGTCGCCATACATAGGCCTGACGCGCGGGAGCTCGCGTTCTTTTCCGTGAACCGCCACGAAACCGACACCGCTCGCGCGCTCGTCAAACTCGCGGGTTTCTCGGGGCTTTCGGTCATCGAGCACGTCGTGATCTCCGATCACGATTCCCTCGCGAGCAACACGCGCGAGGCGCCCAACAGAGTCTCTCCGGGAAAGGATCTCTCCACCAAATGTGACGGTGAAGTCCTTCGCGCGAGCCTTGCGCCGCTTTCCTGGAACATGATCAGGGTTTCGTACCGCGACTGCGCGCGAAACTGATGGTACGATAACCCTCGCGGACGCTATCCCCGCATTCTCCCGCTCGATTAAAAACCCTCTTTGTGCTATTATTCCTTCAGACAGTCACAAAGGGGTGAATGATGAAAAGAGACGATATCCACAAAGTGTTGATCATTGGATCCGGCCCGATCGTAATCGGACAGGCTTGCGAATTTGACTATTCCGGCACACAGGCATGCAAGGCCCTCCGCGAGCAGGGATACAAGATCGTTCTCGTTAACTCGAATCCGGCGACGATCATGACCGATCCGGTCATGGCCGACGTAACATATATCGAGCCGCTGAATCTCGGCCGGCTCGAGCAAATCATCGACAAGGAACGTCCCGACGCCCTCCTTCCCAACCTTGGTGGGCAGACGGGCCTCAATCTCGCCTGTGAGCTTAATAAGGCGGGCATCCTCGAAAAATACGGCGTGAAGGTCATCGGCGTTAATCTTGACGCGATCGAGCGCGGCGAGGACCGCCAGATCTTCAAGGACACGATGTTGGGTCTCGGCATCGATACGCCCCGATCGGACATCACCTATTCCGTCGAAGGTGCCGAGAAGATCGCGGATTCCCTGGGCTATCCGGTCGTCGTTCGTCCGGCCTACACCATGGGCGGCGCAGGCGGCGGCCTCGTATACAACGTCGAGGAGCTCCGCACGGTTGCGAGTCGCGGACTCGAGCTTTCCATGACGCACCAGTGCTTGATCGAGGAATCGATTCTCGGATGGGAAGAGCTCGAGGTCGAGGTTGTGCGCGATAGCAAGAACCAGATGATCGCGATATGCTTCATCGAGAACATCGACGCGGTCGGCGTCCACACCGGCGACTCGTTCTGCGCCGCGCCCTTCCTGACGATAGACAAGAAGCTTGAGGATACGCTCAAAGACCAAGCGTTCAGGATTGTCGAGTCGATCGGCGTCATCGGCGGAACGAACGTCCAGTTCGCCCATAATCCGAAGGATGGACGAGTCGTCATTATCGAGATCAATCCCCGTACCTCGCGGTCTTCGGCGCTCGCCTCCAAGGCGACCGGCTTCCCGATCGCGCTCATCTCGGCAAAACTCGCCGCGGGCCTCACCCTCGACGAGATTCCCTACTGGCGGGACGGGACACTCGAAAAGTACACGCCGTCTGGCGACTATGTCGTCCTCAAGTTCGCCCGCTGGGCGTTCGAAAAATTCCGTGGCGTCGAAGACCGGCTTGGTACCCAGATGAAGGCCGTCGGCGAGGTCATGTCGATCGGCAAGACCTTTAAGGAGACGTTCCAGAAGGCGATCCGCGGGCTTGAGAACAGCCGGCATGGACTCGGCTTCGCGAAGGATTTTAACCGGAAAAGCCTGCCTGAGCTCATGGATATGCTCCGCCACGCGACCAGCGAGCGCTACTTCATCCTCTACGAGTCGCTCCGAAAGGGCGCCGATACGGCTAAGCTCGAGGAACTGACCTACATCAAGGCGTATTTCCTCGAGCAGATGAAGGAACTCGTCGAGCTCGAGGAACTGATGCTCGAGACTCCCGGAAAGCTTCCTTCAGATGAGCTGCTCATCCGCGCGAAAAAGGACGGCTTCTCGGACAAGTACCTTGCGAAGATTCTTGGCGTGAGGGAGGCGGACATCCGCAAAAAACGCACCGAACTTGGGGTCGTCGAAGGCTGGCATGCTGTTCCCGTCTCGGGGAAGGACAATACCTTCTATTATTACTCGACCTATAACGCGCCCGACGCGAGCGTTGCTTCCGACGCGAAAAAGAAGATCATGATCCTCGGAGGCGGCCCGAACCGCATCGGACAGGGAATCGAGTTCGACTACTGCTGCGTGCACGCCGCGCTCGCGCTCCGTGAGCAGGGATACGAGACCATCATGGTCAACTGCAATCCCGAGACGGTCTCAACCGATTACGATTCGAGCGACAAGCTTTATTTCGAGCCCGTCACGCTCGAGGACGTCCTCCAGATCTACGCGAAGGAAAAGCCCGCGGGCGTGATCGTCCAGTTCGGCGGACAAACGCCGCTCAACATCGCGCGCGATCTCTCCGACGCTGGCGTCAAGATCCTCGGTACGAGCATCGACTCGATCGATATCGCCGAGGACCGGGACCTTTTCCGCAAGATGATGGACAAGCTCGGCATTCCGATGCCGGAGTCGGGCATGGCGATTGATATCGGCGAAGCGATTTCCGTCGCCGCCTCGATCGGCTACCCGATCATGATCCGCCCCTCGTTCGTGCTCGGCGGCCGCGGCATGGAAGTTATCTACGATGAAGCAATGCTCCGCGAATACGTCGCGAAGGCCGTCGGCGTCACTCCCGACCGCCCACTCCTCCTTGACCGCTTTCTCAGGAACGCCCTTGAATGCGAGGCTGATGCCCTCTCGGACGGGAAGAGCGTCTACATACCCGCCGTCATGGAGCATGTCGAGCTCGCGGGCGTGCACTCGGGCGATTCCGCCTGCCTCATTCCACCCGTCTCGATCGACGCGGAACATCTCGCGACCATCAAGGCATACACAACGAAGATCGCGGAAGCACTCCACGTATGCGGGCTCATGAACATGCAGTACGCCATCGAGGACGGGAAGGTCTACGTGCTCGAGGCGAACCCCCGCGCGAGCCGCACCGTACCGCTCGTCTCGAAGGTGTGCAATACCCAGATGGCGCGCCTCTCGACCCGATTGATGCTCGGCGAAAAGCTCGAGGACCTCAAGTTGCGCGATAAGGTCATCCCGCACTACGGCGCGAAGGAAGCGGTTTTCCCGTTCGAGAAATTCCCCGAAGTAGACCCCGTGCTCGGCCCGGAAATGCGCTCCACCGGCGAGGTCCTCGGCCTTTCGGAAAATTACGCGTTCGCGTTCTACAAGTCGCAGGAAGCTGCGGGTACCTTCCTGCCGGCGGATCTCGCAAGCGTTCCCGGCGCGGACTCGTCCGTATCGCCTCGGAAGGTCCTCATCAGCATCTCCGAAAAGGACTCGCTGGCCGCCCAGGCGGTCGAGGTCGGCAAGGCCTTTGTCGCGCTTGGCTTCAAGATTCTCGCGACCGAGGGTACGGCGGAATTCTACCGCAAGGCAGGGGTCGAATGCGAAGTCATCGCCAAACTGAACGAGGGCAGACCGAACGTGCTTGATGTGATCCTGAACAGGCAGGTCAGCCTCGTGATCAATACGCCGACGGGCAGACGCGATTCCCGCGCCGACGACGCCGTGATCCGCAAGGCCGCGATCAAGTACCGCGTTCCCTATATCACGACGCTCGCCGCGGCGCTCGCGGCGGTGAAGGGTATCAAGGCAGCGAGCAGCGGCCGTGGCGGTGTTAAGTCCCTCCAGGAATATCACCGCGCGATCACCGAAGCGTAAGCGGCGAAACGTCTCGCTAGGGCGCGCGATAGCGCTCCTGCCATTCATTTCGTATAAAAATGAATGGCAGGAAAAATGAAAGAGGGTTAAAATATAATCTGCGGCGTCTGCCGGATGGCAGGTTCTTTACGCCGATGAGGTTATTATGACTGAAGCCCAAAAAATGGAAATTGCCGCGGTCGTGGAGAAACACCGCGCAGACGATAACGTTATCGCAGCGATCCTTATCGGGTCATTGGCGCGGGGCGACGGGCGCGATGATTCCGATGTCGATATCGACGTCGTTGTCCGGAAAAAAAGATCAAATGCCGAAAAGACCAGGGACGATCTTGTCCTTATTCGGGATCACGGGAACGAACTGACCCGATGGTCGTTCACGGACGCGAAGGTTCTTTTTTCCCTCGACGATGAGATAGAGTCGATCATCCGAATGATTCCGGTTTATCAGGAAGACGAGCGGCGGCGAAAGATGGAAAGCTTCGCGAGCCAGATCAGAATGCACTTCGCCTATCTCCAGCTCGCCGAGTATAGCTCCAATCCTTATCTACTCCACGAGACCGCGGTGAAGATCGCGCTCTTTGCGGGCCGCTTGGTCCTTGCGGATAATCGTGTTCTCTATCCGAACCGGAAGTGGTTTTCGCGCGAGATTCAGCGCGTCAAGGAAAAGCCTGCGAATTTCTATGAGGATATGTGCTCTCTTCTTGGCGCGCCGACGATCGCCAAGGCTCAAGGCTTTATCGACGGATTATTCGCGTATAAGCGCTATCCGGAGCCAGTAGAAGGGTGGGGCGCGCGCTTTAACGACGATAGCGTGTTCCACTGGATGAACGGCACTTTTTCAATCGAGGATTGGTAGAAAATGGCGGACTATCGAAACGGAAAGCGGGTAATCATCATCTCGGGCCCTGCGGGTTCCGGAAAGACGACGACCGCGCTCTTGATCGCGCGGCACGAAAACTGGACGCTCATCTCGGAAGACGAGGAGTGGGTTCGCCTGAAAAATGGGCATCCCGTCGGCGAGGCGCGAACCGAGGAAGAGCAGGCGGTCGTTCAGGCAAGGACGATGGAAAGGATATACGAGGAACTGTCGCGCGGCAATAACGTCGTCGTCGAATTCGTCCTGTACCAGACGCCGCCTCAGCCGGTGATCTTCTACCGGGAGGAATTGCTGCGGCGCGACGTGGCTGTCATAACGCGGTTACTGAAACCGTCAGAGGACGCCATCATGGCGCGGAAGATCAAGCGCGGCCGGGCGCACGACCAAGACGAAAACGTCGAGCGGACTCATGCGCGGAACCAGCTTGCGTGCCTCGAGTCATTCTATTTCCTGAATGACTGGATTATAGATACAACCAACGACGGCGAGAACGAAGTCTTCGACAAGCATTTCAGGAAACTCGTCGACGCGGACTTTGATTTTGTATGGACTTCCCTGTGAGAGGGCAATGATGAAACCAAGCGATACGGGACTTTCCCCCGTCACGATGGCGATCGAGGCGGTCCTTCGATCGATCCCGCGCGGCAAGGTTTCGACGTATGGCATGATTGCGCGATGCGCGGGGCTCCCGAATGGCGCGCGTCAGGTCGTTCGCGTTCTTCATTCCCGGGCGGTTATCGCGGATCTTCCCTGGTATCGCGTGCTCGCCCAGGGCAAGAATCGGTCTATCGCCCGTATCGCGCTCACTGGCCCCGGCTATGACGAGCAGTGTGCGCTCCTTAAAGCCGAAGGAGTCGCGGTGTCCGCGCTCGGCACGGTCGACCTCGCGGTCTTCGGCTTTCCTCCGATGAACGAGGCGTGACTCTCAACTCCCGGCACGCTATGCCGTCTTGAATGCGCCGACGATTCTTCCTGTCTGAAGGATTGTCTCCCGTGTCGACTCTGCAACTTCGGAAACCTTGGTACTTCCCTCGGAAACGTCGCGGATGCCCGCGGTCATCTCGTCGATATTGTTCTTTATTTCTAGAGCCGCGTCCTGGAGCCGGGTCATCTCGTCGAGCACCATGACGTTGCCAGCGCTCATTTCCCGCGATCCGGAGCGCACCTCGGCGGTTATCTCGTTCATCGTCTTAAGGGACTCCATGATCTGCCTGATCCCTTCTTGCTGCTCGTTCGTCGAGCGTTGGATAAGGCTGACGAGTTCATCGGTGGAACCGATGCGTTCCGTGACGCGGCTAAAGGACGCGCCCGAGGACTTGGATGCCTCCACGAGCTCGGCGATCGCGGAACGCACCGCGGCGAGTTCCTTCTTTATGATTCCCGATTCCTTCGCGGATGTTTCTGCGAGACGCCTGATCTCGTCCGCGACGACCGAGAAACCGCGCCCGGCCTCTCCCGCGTGAGCGGCCTCGATCGCGGCGTTCATCGCCAGGAGGTTCGTCTGGCTCGCGATCTTCGCGATCGTGAGGTTTGCCTGCTGGAGTGCCTCTGACCTTTCGGCGATGCCGATGATGCGTTCAGCCATTGCGGCCTGGTTTTGCGCTCCCATGGAGGCGGAGTCCGTCAGCTCCGTGAACTGCGACGACATCTTTTCCATCGTCGCGTTAATCGAGAGGAGGTTACTCATCATCTCCTCAACCGAGGCGGAGGATTCGGTGACGCTTTCAGCCTGCTTGCCGATAAGACGATCGAGCGCCTCGATGTTTTTCGCGATCTGCTGTACCGCGCTCGAAGACTCGATCACGCTTGCCGACTGATTCTGGGTCCGCGCATTGACGCCGTCCATGTTGACCGTTATTTGCTTGAGTGCGGCTGCGGACTCGACCGCGCTCGAACCGAGATCCGCGCCGTAGCCGGCGAGTTGTTCTTGCGCCTTGCCGATTTCGCGCATGTCGCGCGCGAGGCCCTCGCAAAAGCTATTGACCATTCCGGCGATGCTTGCGAGCTCGTCGACGGATGAAATGGCGATCCTTTTCGTCAAGTCCTTATTCGCCGACGTAATGGTCTTGAGTTGCGCGAGGATTTGTCGGTATATCATCGCGTTGCCACGAGACCACGATGCTATTAAGTACACGCTAAAAACGAGATACGCCGCGATTCCGCCGAAAAGAGTGGCGGTTCTATTGTCGTCCGAAACGCTCGCATCGCAAAGCGCGGTAAATGAAATGGCGAACGCGAAAGTAACAACAACGAGGAGTATCGGGATAACAAAGCCTTTTGCCTGCTGCCTGTTTTCGAGGACGTCCTCTGGATAGCGAAAGATCTGCTGTGCAATGAGAAAGCGCGAGCCATATCGCTCACTGATGATGAAGAGGATCGAGGCGTTCAGCATTCCGATGGCGAAAAGGAAGACGAACAGGTGAAGCGGACTGGCATTAAGCATGCCGAGTGAGTATTCAAGGGCAAGCGCCGCCGTGACGTATACCGTCATCAGTACACTGCAGACCATCAGGATTTTTAAGGGAACCTTCCCGAAGTCGCGCACCGCGTCGCTGAAACCCGCGCCGGATTCAGCGAGCGCGGAAATATCGGTGTGGAATAATCTTGATACGCGAATAATAGCCACCGAATTGACGATGATAAAGACAAGGCCCAAGAGAGCCATAACGGAAACCATGTGAGTCGCGGATACCATTGGCGGTTTGAAAAGGAGGCAGAAGAGGGCAATTTCGCCGACCACGAGCACACTCAATAAAACGACGATGAAGTTAAAACGCTTATGAAGATCTTTCATGCTGCACCTTATGAAGAGCCTTTCTTGTTGTACCTGTTATGATACATCAGCTTGTGACGGCGGTCAAGAAAATGCGAAAATGAAAAGAAGTTGCGTAAAAACGTGACTTTAATCGTCAAAGGTTGTTACGCAAATCGACCAATATTGTTAGTATACAAATATGACCATTGGACTTTTTATTGACTCCCTTATCGGGATCAGCGGGTATCAGGAAGCGGTATGGCAGGGCGTGACCGACGCCGCGAAGGAAATTGGGGTTACCGTTGTTACCTGCTCGGGCGGCGCGATCGACTTTTCACCTAACAATCCTTTTGAAAAATCGCGCAACGCGCTCTACGAGATCTTCGACATTGGTTCCGTCGACGGAATCGTCCTGTGCGGGGGAACGCTTGGTAACGGCGTATCGGCGGATCGGTTCAGCGATTTTTGCGGCCGTTTCTCGTCCCTTCCCGTCATCAGCGTTGGCCCCACAAGCGCGAAGATCCCGCGAGTCGTCGTAGATAACGACCGGGGCATGCGTGACATAATCCTGCATCTTGTCAAGGAACACGGATACAAAAGAATCGCGTGCATCACGGGCCCCTCGGGGAACGAGGACGCTGATCGCCGAAGGACCATGTTTTCGCGGACCTTGCGCGAATGCGGCGTTCCGATTGACGAAAGCCTCATCTATACCGGGGATTTCAACGACCATTCGGGCGGGGATGCTGTCCGGCATTGGCTCGACGACCTGAAAATCCAGCCTGAGGCGATAGTCGCTTCCAATGACAATATGGCGTTCGGCGCGATCGCCGCCCTTCAGGAACGCGGCGTATCCGTGCCCTATAGCGTCGCGGTAACGGGTTTCGACGACGTCGCGGAAGCCGCGACGCAAACCCCGCCGTTGTCTACCGTAAGCCAGCCGATATACCAGCAGGGTCGCAAGGCCCTCGAGCTCCTTGTCCGCAAGATCAAGGGAGAGTCGCTCGATTTCGAGACGCAGGTCGAACCCCGTCTTGTGTGCCGCGATTCATGCGGTTGCCTTCCCGCGACGCTCGGCGCGTTCAAGGAAACAGGCGAAGGCTCGAGTGGGGCCGAGGTGAGCGCGGAATCGATTCGCGATGCGCTTTCGGGGTCCGGACGGAATACGGTTCCCTCGGTTGATCCGCTCGCGCGCGCGTGGAACGCGAAGCCGCGCGACGATCGCTCGTTCATCGCCGAGCTCTGCAATGCCCTTCAGCGCGATATCCTTTCGGGATCAGAGCTTTCGTCCTGGTACCCGGTTCTCAATCTATTCAGGCTTTCGTCCCCGCAAGGCTGTTCGGGCATACTGCTCCACCGCGCGCAGGCGATGGTTTCCGACGCCGAGCGCCAGGGAATCTTCCGAGCGTTCGCGACGCGCGAGCGCGAAGATGCTTCGTTGCGGAGCGTGGAGCGGGATATTCTGACGAGCCTTACCCAGGAAAATCTCGCTGCGATCCTTGCGGAATCATTCCCCCGGCTCGGACTTGGCGGCGCCGTTATGTGCCTCTACGACGATCCCGAGCGACCTTCCGCGTCGGCGAAGGCCGTTCTTGCGGTACTCGGCGGAAGCGTCGTTCCGACGCCTGATGCATCATTTCTCCCCGGTTCGATCGCGCCCGATTCGGTTCGATTTACCGCGTCACCGAAGTCTTCTATCATCCTCGTTCCTTTGTGCTATCGCGAGAAGAGTCTTGGCTATATCGCGTTCGAGCAGACGGCGAAGAAGGGGGGGCTCTATGAAAACCTCGCTTCAGAGATCAGTACCGCGATTCAGGGAATGCTCCTTATCAGGCGCGTCGTCAGCGCGGAACGCGAGATGGAGGCGCGAAGCAGGGAGATCGAGAATCTCGTGCGCCCGATGCTCGATTCGATCGGTTCGATAAACGACGTCGCCGCCGCGCAAAAGGAAGAGATCGGCAAGCTCGAGGCACTGAACCGCAGGAGTTACCTTTCCGTCTCCGGCATGAAGGGGATTATCGAGTCGCTTTCGGACGTGCTCGGCAAGGCGGGCGCGCTCGTCGCCGACATAAACGAGATATCGGAGATCGTCAACGTGGTCGCGATCAACGCGAGCATCGAGGCCGCCCATTTCGGCAAGCAGGGCGCGGCGTTCGCGGTAATCGCCGGCGAGGTTCGCAAGCTCGCCGGGACGACCAGAAAAAACGCCGACGGCATCACGGTCTTTCTCGGCGAGATCGGTTCGAATATTTCCGTCCTTTCCTCCTCGAACGGCGAGCTTTCCGATTCCTTCGCGCAGCTCAAGACGACCGTGCAGGCCTCGGTCGAGGTTCTCGCGACCATATCTTCCCGCATGGAAAGCCTCGACCACTCGAGCAACGAGATCATCAAGATCATGAACGCCAAGGTGTAGATCTCAGCGAATATCCGTTCCGCTTGTTCAGTTTGTTGAAATAGCCGTAATTCGGAGTCAAAGCCGAATTACGACGAGAAAACGCACAAATACCGGAATGACAGTTCCTATCAGGTTTTGTTGCTGACCGTGAATCTGGATATCTCGGCGCTTACCGAGCCGATGCCCTCGCTGTTTTCCTGACTGAGCGAGACAATGTCAGTGATCGCCTTGTTGATTTCCTGCGTGCCAGATCCCATCTCGTCCATGCTTTCCTTGATCCGCTGCGTGATTTCCACGAGCTCGTTCATCTCGTCGAGAATGGCGCGGCTTCCGCCCGCAATCTCTTGGGCGCTTGCGGTGACTGTACCGCTTTGGTCGCGCATCCGGGCCAGGGACTCGAGTACGCGCGCGTTTCCGGTCGACTGCTCCTCCATTGCGTAGCGGATCTGGTTCTGCTGCTCGATGACGGTGGAGATGGATTCGCGCACGGAATTGAATGCGCTTCCCGCCTCCGTCGATGAAAGGGCGACCTGGTCGATTGCCTTCTTGAGCTCGCGAAGATCTTTTGATATCGACTTCGACTGCTTCGACGCGTCCTCGGCGAGCTTTCGTATCTCGTCGGCGACGACGGCGAATCCCTTTCCTGAATCGCCGGCGTGGGCGGCCTCGATGGCAGCGTTCATCGCGAGCAGGTTTGTCTGCGACGCGATATTCCTGATAATGGCGTTCGCCTCCGAAAGGCCCTTCGATTGCGTCTCGATCACCTGCATCCGGTTGATGACGTCCGTGATTCGCGAGTATCCCTTGTCAGATGATTCCTTGAGCGAGGAGAACTGCGAGCCGTTTTTCTCGAGCGTTTTGGTGACTGACTCGATGTTCGCGACCATTTCCTCGACGCTTGCCGAGCTTTCGGCGATGTTCTCGCCCTGCCCGGCGATTGTGTCGCCGAGCCGATCGATGCTTGCCGCTATCTCCTTGATGGTGCTCGATGTCTCGGTCACCCCGGCGGACTGGTTCGTGACCTGCTGCTTGACGCTTTCGATGTTCGCGTTTATCTCGTAGACGGCAGAGGAGGTTTCCTGCATGTTCGCCGAGAGTCCCAGTCCTACCTTGCCGAGGCGATCCATCGCGGCGCGGATGTTGGATATGATCTCCTCAAGCTTCGTGATGAATTTGTTGAAATCTCCCGCGAGTTTGCCGATCTCGTCGTTGCCCGACACGTCGATGCGCATCGTAAGATCGCCTTCTCCCTCGGCGATCCCTTCCAGCGCGGCGCTTGCGCTCCTGATCGGCTTGACGAGGGATCTCGCGAGTATCGTGACGAGGGCGATTATCACGACGGCGCCGACGATAAAGACGGCGATGACGCGGAGTATGAGAAATAACGAAAGCTCGAGCGTTTCCCATTCCGGAACCATCGCGTCGATGATCCAGGGATCGGGGGCGTTGCCGACGAAGATGGGGATCATCGCGTGGGTCAGAAACCCTTTGACGCCAAGGGATCGCTCGGTAATCACGATTGGCTCGCCCGAGGCAAGGCTTTCAAGGTAGGCGGGGCCTTTATCCCCCGAGATAGTCACTGAGTATTTGCCGATATTGGCGATATTCGGAGACGCCGCGATCGTGCCTGCCGTCGAGACAAGCTCAAGATACCCCGTACGGTAGAGCTTCACGTTGACAAGCTTCTGGGAAAAGGTATCCAGCCTGATGTCGATGCCCACGGCCCCCAGAACCCTTCCGTAACGGTTTTTTATGGGCGTTACGATACTCATGAGGAGTATGCCGCTTTCGTCTGCGCGGCTCACGAACGGCTCCCTGATGCGTTCTTTTCCGGAGTTCTTCGTAAAGAGGTAGTAATCGCCCTTGTCAGGCGTCGCGTAATCGGTGAGGATGGTTCGGTGGATCGTTATTTCTTCGATGGTCGTCTCTGTTCCGGTGCCGAGCGATGCCTGCGTTCCTCCAGCGGTACCGTATTTCCGGTACCAATACGGTATGAAGCGGCCCGTCGCGTCATTTCCGGGAGTGCTGCGGTATTTTGCGTCAAGTCCGTCGAATAGATCGGGTTCATAACATACCCATAAACCGTAATATCCGGGATTAACCCGAAGGATTTCCTGCAGAAAATTATCGGCAAGGTGCCTTCTCGTATCTCCGGGAAGGTCCGAAAAAGCCGCCAATGCCCGCGCGACGAGCCTTCCAGAGATCATCGCGCCTTCCATGTCGGTTTTAATCTCGGATGCATGGCTCTTTGCCGTCTGTTCGAGGTAGCGTTGTGCGGTATGCCTTTCAAGGGCGAATACCTGCCCGAGAATGAAAACCGAGCTTGTGACGAGCACGATCATGACTGTGCCGCCAATCCAAAGGACGAGCCTGAAAGAAAGGCTTCCTTTCATCGTTTCCTCGTCACTTCCGCGTTTCTTCAGCCTGTTAAAAAAAAGAGATTTGTTCATTCGGTTTTAATATACGTAGTATAGGTGGTGTCTGTCAAATCGTTGTATATCGCCCAAGCGGTGTTTTGATGAATCAAGGTTTGACAGCAGAAACAGCCTGGAACCATTAATCGGGTTGTCGTCGTCTACGAAACGTGAGCTACCTGAAATTGCGATGATACCTCGATAGATCGTTTTTCCCTTCGGCATACAGGGGGTCGGATAGACCGGCCTTAAAGGCCTCGAGCATAGCCTTGTCGGAATCGAAGCTCCAATCGGTTTCCTTGTTTTGGTTAAACCACACCCATGCCCTCAGATTGGGATATTTATACTTCACCGCGGAAAAGAAATCGGCGATCCACGCCTTTTTGTCCCCGCCTTTGGATGTGCTCGCGACCTCGCCGACCATGATCGGCTTACTCGGCGCGTAGCGCGCGATGTCGGAGAAAGGCTTGGCGAAGATTTCGTCGAAGGATTGCCATGACGAGGTGTCCTTCGACGCGCCCCAGTTATAGCCGTCGACGGCGATCCAGTCGACGTAGTCGTCGCCGGGATAGTAGGCCTCGGCGACGTTGAACTCGGCCTCGGGAACGCTGTTTGCGTTCGGCGACCACAGCCAGATGACGTTTTTCGCGCCGGCCTTCACGACGAGATCGTGGACCCGTCGATAGGTCGAAACGTAAAGGGCGGGGTTGTTCCCGTTGCGCGGTCCGCTCCAGGGGTACCAGTTGCCGTTCATTTCGTGCCCCCACCTGACCATTACCGGCTTTCCGAACGACGCTGCGTCCTTTCCCCATTTCTGGATGTACTGATCCCATTTCCCGGACCCGATGTCCGCAAGGGTTATCGAATCCATGTTACCCGCGTACCAGGGCTCCCATACGACAAGGGGCATCATCCCCAGCGCGGAGATATGCCCGCACGGCGGGAAATCGGCGCGCCAGTCGCTGAACTGCATGATGATCGATGGCTTCGCCCCGTAGTTTTTCTCCATACGATCAAGGCTCCGCGCGTTCGTGAATACGCCCCAATACACGGCGTCCTTTCCGCGTTTCGCGATCTCGTCGCTTAACGTGCGGGAATTCTGCGCCGAGCACGAGGCGAGTAAAACAAGGCATGTCCCGAGTGCAAGAAACGTAACAGAAAGTTTAGCTCGCGCGAATTTCATTATCGCCTCCCGAGAACGCTCAAGTATGATAGAACGTCTGAGTATACCACACAAAAAAGCCCTTTCTCCCGGCTTCGTTTTCTTTTTTCTTAGCCGTATCAGGCCTTCTTCGCTTCCTCGTACGCCCACTCGAGCCATGGCAGGACCTTTTCGATATCGGCCGTCTCGACGGTCGCTCCGCACCAGAACCGGAGTCCCGATGGCGCGTCCTTGTAGGCGCCGCAGTCAAAGGCAGCGCCTTCGGCGTCGAGAAGCTTCACCATCTTTTTCACTTGATCGGGCGCGAGGTCAACGGTCAGGCACACCGAGGTATTCGAGCGATACTCGCTCTTGTCCGCGAGAAAATGGATCCAGGAGTGACTCGCGACGAATTTCTCGAATGCCGCGAGGTTCGCGTTCGATCGCTTGATTAGCGCGGGAACGCCGCCGATTTTTTCCGCCCAGGCAAGCGCGTCAAGATAATCCTCGTTGCAGAGCATCGAAGGGGTATTGATGGTCGAGCCTTCGAAAATTTCCTCGAGAAGCTCGGTGCCTTTCGTCATCCGGAATATCTTCGGCAGGGGCCAGGCGGGTTTGTAGCTCGTGAGGCGTTCGACCGCGCGCGGGGAAAGGATGATGATCCCGTGGGCGCCTTCGCCGCCAAGTACTTTCTGCCAGGAGAAAGTCACGACGTCGAGTTTTTTCCACGGCATGTCCATCGCGAACACGGCGCTCGTCGCGTCGCACAGGGTCAGACCCTGCCTGTCGTCGGCTATCCAGTTGCCGTTGGGAACCTTGACCCCGCTCGTGGTTCCGTTCCAGGTGAACACGATATCGCGCGACATGTCGGCCTGGGAGAAATCGGGCAACTTGCCGTAATCGGCCTTGAATACGCGGAGATCAGATATCTTGAGCTGCTTCTGAATGTCGGTGACCCAACCCTCGCCAAAGGATTCCCAGGCGAAAGCGTCGACGCCGCGCGCGCCGAGCATCGACCACATGGCCATCTCGAAGGCGCCCGTATCGGAAGCGGGAACGATTCCGAGGCGATAATCGGCGGGCAGGCCGAGGAGACGCTTCGTGTCGTCTATCGCCTTTTGCAGGCGCGCCTTTCCCTTGGACGAACGATGTGATCGCCCGAGCAGGTCTGAAGGAAGCGACGCGAGACTGTAACCGGGCCGCTTGGCGCAGGGGCCCGACGAGAAATTCGGTATATTTGGCTTGATCGACGGTTTCATAAAAGCTCCTTATTCAATATTGATTTGCGTATGTCATTCTGGTTTCATTGAGGGCACTTTGTCAACGGGATTCACGGTCTTTCTCGGCGAGATCGGCACGAAGGTTTCCGGCCTTTCCACCTCGACCGCTCGAGCAACGAGATCATCAAGATCATGAACGCCAAGGTGTAGCCTTGGCCGATCGATGATCCTTTAAAGGGGATGCGCCATATATCGATCGCGATAGTCAGCGCGCTTTTCGTGACCCCGTTCCCGCGGCTTCCCCTGGCTTTGAAAGTTTCGCGAAAAACCTGACGCGGTCACCGAAGCGCCATCGGCGCGAAACGTTTCTCCGCCACCCCTTCGTCCGTATCCGCGGACTGACGTCGAGATTATCGCGGCCCTACGGTAACACAGTTACGTCCCTCGCCTGTTATAAAGCCAAGGACATACCACATGACAAAAAAAATCCTCCTCTTGTCGATATCGCTCGCCCTTGCGGGATGCGGCGATCTTTTTTGCTGCTCGATTTTCTCATGGTCCTCGGCCGAAGGCCGCTATCTCGGGACGAACGAGGCATGGTTCGGCTCGCCGTCGTACGTACTGCGCTTCTCGCCGCCTGAAAGCGGATCGCGCGGTTTCGTTTCCCTCCTGCACGAAGGAGAAGGCACGATCCAGGGCGGCATGAACGACGCTGGCCTCTCGTTTGACTGGGTCGCGGGTTATGAAAGTAACTGGAAGAAAAAGCGCGACCGAAAGACCATCGAGGGGCAGGTCTCGCGGTTCATACTCGAGCGCGCCTCGACGGTCGAGGAGGCCGTCGCGATTTTTCGCGCTTACGACGATCCGAGCTTCGGCGTCGCCCGCATGCTGATAGCCGACGCGACCGGCGATTCCGCGATCGTCGGCTGGAAAGACGGGGACGTCGTCGCGATCAGGGCAAGGGATTCATATCAATCGTTAGGCTTCATGGAGAAGCGGATAGACCGCGAGCTCTCGCGCCTGCAAACGCCGTCCGTCGAGTCGTTCGTCGGCCTTCTGGAAAGGGCCGCGCAGCGGGGCGTCAGCTTGCGGACGAGCTATTCCGTCGTGTACGACCTCAAGGAAAAAAGCCTCACCGTAGTCGATACCTTGGGAACGGGCAAAAGGTTTTTGTATAGCCTCCCCGACGAACTCGCCAAGGGCGAGCGGACAATACGGCTTCGGGAACTGTTTTCGCGCGACGACGGCGAACCCACTACGGTATCCGCGCAAGCGGGTCATCGATGGCCGGATCGGGGAGATGTCACGATCAAGCTCGGCGCCGGGTACTTTACCGTGCCGGGACCGGACCGGGACGGAAAAAACCTGACGTTCCCGCTCCCGCTTGCGTCCTTCGAGTATGAGCGATCGGGGCTTACCGCGTTCATAGGCGTTCTGGAAGGGGCGGGGCTCAGGTACCGGGACGAGAAAACGGGATTGTTCGTAGAGGCGAGCTGCGGATTCGGTGAGATTAAGGACGAAAGCGACGACGGTGAGACTGAAAGCGTGAACGCGCCGGTCCGGCTCAACGTCAAGGCGGGATATGGATTTGACATCCTGACCTTCAGCGTTAAGGCGGAGATGCTTCCCTCAATAATCGACGGGGATACTGACGACATCGAGTATTGCGCTCGATACGGGGCGTCAGCGGGGGGCGTACTCGCCGTCGGCTCCTTCATGGTCGTTCCGGAAGTGTCCGCGTATCTGATGAACCAGGCGATGGCAAACGCCTGGTATTCAACCGACGCCGCAAACGGGTTCTCGGCGTCGCCGGGTCTCGAGAAGGTCTCAGGTTCGCTCAGCGCCCGATACGCGATCGGCTACCATTTCTCGATCAACGCGCTGGTGCTGGCCGACCTCTTCCTCGCCGACGCGAAAAGAAGCCCGGAAGTCAAAGCCGTTCAAACCTCAGCCGGTGTTTTCGCTTTATATCGCCTGTAATCGCGCGCGGGCATCCCGTTCGCCTTCCGTGACAAGTTTCCGTTTCCATCTGTCCGTCTTCGACTATTATCGGTAGGGTCTACACAGATAATCTTACACGCTCACTCGGCGTCGCTCGGTTACGACTGAGAGTGTCAACCATGAACTTGTATTGACTACTTCAACTGAGTAATGATCTTTTTCGGCTACCAGGTTGCGAACTTAAAGATGCACGATCTTTCATAATCGCTTTTTATGATTCTCAGCGCATTATCCAACACCCTTTGCATCGACTTCTCGATAAAAAGCTTTATTATGATATAGCCAACGGTCTTTCTCGGATGCAATGAGTATTTCCAAGCGATGGCAGTCATGCCGCCCTTCGACTGAAATGTCCATGTGCCATCGATCTTCGCAACGAAAAACCGTAATATCGATGAAAAGCCGGTTATGGTATAAGAAAATGATTCCGGCTCTATTACGCTTTCAAGTGTTTCATTTGCCTGGCTATTGTCATCGAATACAATTGTTCTTGTCTGTCCGGCTTTATACCATTTCTCCGTGTTTGACGATGATTGTACCCCGGGAACAATTCCCTTTCGCTCGAATATCCGGTTTACGTCAATGGGAACGACGTATTTGAATAGCTCAAGTATGTTCCCCTCGATCGCGGTATTCGATGTGATATCCACCGCTGTCATAAAGCCTCCGTCGAACTTGATACGCGCTATCGCGGCGCATAGTGGCCGTGTATTACTTAAACAGCAACCGACCTTTCTCGGTTACTGTGTAAGCGCAATTTACAGCCAATCGCGTACAATAACGGTTCTCTACGCTATTTTCCTGATGGCGGGGATACGGAGCAGCAATGAGGAAAGCCCCCAGCTCGCGAGTACCGTAATCAGGAAGACAACGATAAACTTGGTCGCGGCGTTGACGGGAGCATTGAGCAGCAGGAACTGTGCCCAGAGCACAAAAAGGTAATGAACGGCGTATATCAGGTATGCGTTTCGCGCGAGGGAATCGAAAACCCTTGACCGCGCCTTGATCGTTCCCAGGAACAAGGAGAGAAAGGCAAAAGAAGAGGCGCAGCAACTGAGTACCCAGAATGCGGCCCTAACGATGTCGCGTATTTTTCCCGCGTTATAAAATCCGGAGATCATGGCTGGTACGAATCTATAGCCGATGAAGGCAATACAAGCAAATAGAACCCATATAGGCCATCCTTTCGCAAAGCGACTATTCATTGACAGGAATCCTTGCTGCAGGCAGTTTGCACCGAAAAAAACGCCGCACAAGAACCATGCCAAGTATAATAGTATTCTTGGAAGCTGAAACCAGAGCGGAATCGTAATGAAAGGGATCCAGGTTCCAAAGCCGAATTTATCAAGCATTGGCGCATAGGCAAAAAATGAAACAAGGAAAAGCATCAAGAATGCCTTGAATGATGATTTGCAAATAATCTTGTTCGCCACCATTAGGATAATCGGATACGAAATTGCCGCTATCACGTCAAAGGCAAGCAATACCCAAATAAACCAGAGCGGCCCTGGGCCCCAACCATATTTTGCGATGAAGTCAAACCAAAACTGAAAGTAGTTTGAAGCGCTGCCAACTGAGAGAAATGCGGGATAGTATGCCATCGGAATGAGGAATACCACCCCGACTAAAAATACCAATCCGAGTCTGCGGATTCGGTCTTTTATAAAGGATAAAACGCCTTTTGCTTGAAGGGATGGCAGGACAAAGAGACCTGAAAGGAGAAACATCAACGACATGAAAAAAACATCGTTAAAGTCCTCTGCATAATCCAGAAACCACCATCGACATGCGTCAATTATTGGCGCCGTTGAACGAAGCGGGTTTGAAAAGTTCACATGCGCAAAAGTCGTGTATGCCAACGTACTATGATGTTCCAGTACGAGTAGCGTAATGAACGCGCGCAGGTAGTCGATTGCGACGTTCCGCCCTTTTACATCATTCGCTTTCACGGTACATGCCTCCTTTGCGTTCGGTATCGCCTCGAAACCCTCGTTGCTCTGAATGTCAGGCGAATATTTACGCAAACGCACGTTGGTTAACGATTGAGGGAAAAGAACGTTAATAATTGCTCTTTTCTCAATTTCATCATCGCATTGAAATTCTTTTCTGTCATTTTTTTTCGTAACAGCCAACCGCTTACGGACGGTGCGATTGTGGATTTACTGGTCCATGTTACATCACATCCGTCTTTTGTTGTCGTAAGTTCAATTTCCAGAAGTACAGATATGCCGGAACCGAGCGTCCGCAAATACTCAATTCGCTTCGGTGGTTCAAATACCGTGCATGTCCACAGCATCTTGCCGAATGGTTTTGACTTTGTCGTAAATACGGCTCCTTTTTCCGCAAAGCCTGATTGTGAATAGACCATTTCGCAGGACCAATCGGGAATCCATTCATATTCCCTGACTGGACACAGTAGGGGAAAAACCTTCTCCGCAGGCACGGGTAATGAGAACGTCGCCGTTTGCTCGACGCGTTCACCGCGAACCCATTTTGGCTGTCTGAACATATTGATACCTTCCTTTGGTTTTACAACCAAAAACAAGACTAAACTATGAAGTTATAGACAGGTCAAGCATTGGCATTGATTTCCTTCAGTAATTCCAGATAGTCCGATTCAGAAAAACCAAGAAGATTGAGCAGGCGTTTATGCTCTTCCGGAGAACACTGCTCAAATACCGAGTGAATATGCCTGAAGTCGATTTTTTTCGATTCCATATCGAAGATTAGGGGAAGGCTGCTTTTGATTGCCTTCTTCCCGACTTTGTTGGATTTATCAAGTTCCAGAATGTCAAGGATCTCTTTCTGCTGCTTTCGCAAAGTAACGATGCTGTCGTTGATTTGAAAAACTCTCTTAAGTAATGCCCCTAATGGTTTCTGATTTTCCAGCTCAAGGAGGTCATTGATTTTCTTTAGTTCAATTCCGAGAGATCGAAATGTCTTGATCTTTTCCAGCCTGATTCGATCGTCCTCGGAATACATCCGGTACCCAGCCGTTGTGCGGTTGCCAGGCGGTAGAAGACCGATATTTGAGTAATAAAGAAGCGTGGACCGTGAAAGACAACTCAATTTCGCGAGTTCGCCAATTGTGTATTGAATATCGTGCTCCTTTAAGCGTATTTTTTCCGCGTTATATAATCCGGATATTTTGCCTGGCATGAATCGTTTGTCAAGGACCGGTGCGCGCTCCGAGCTTATGGCTCCGCGCTCGGGGTTTCAATGTTCGACGCCGAGGTCTGAAGATGCGGCGTCGAATCTCAGGGGTTCGGATTACTCTCTTTGAGGTACCTCGACGAGTGTTTTACCTTCGTCGCCGAGAGTCAAAGGTCCGGATTCGGAGGTAAGAGCTCCGATCTCGAGGCTTATACCCTCGACACCGGACCTCTGAGGTAGGGAGGGGTACCCTCGGGGGTACCCCCAGATGAATATAAGATTGAGTTCAACCTGACTCGCGCCCAAAGGCGCTCGCAGGTTAACTCGTTCTTATATTTGCAGAATCTTATACTATTCGGTCAAATCAATCGTATATTTTTTTATCTGACCCTCAGGGTTAATTACCTTATTGCTTTATTTGATCACATTTAACATATATCTCTTCTTCTCCAACTAGAAGAAAAGATTGATTAAACTCCTTTTGAAAATCAGGATCCATTTTGCCAATAGAAAACCAGATTGATTTATCATTCTTACAGTTTAGTATTAATATCCCGGTAGTCTCTTTGCTCTCTGTTGATCTAAGCAAAACATTGTAAGCCGTTTTACCAAATGGTCTGATATCATTGATTATCCATTTTCCACCAGGGACAGATAAATACATAGGGTTTGCCGATGTATCAATTATCATCGAGTGATTAATAACAAGATGTTTTTTACCTGCAATGATAGACTCATTTGCACTAAGACCTTCTACATCCCCTTTTTTCCAATTCTCATATGTTTCTTTGAAATTCCATGCACCGTCGAAATCATGTACAACATTATCTTGCTTACAAGAAATGAATACAAGCATGCTTATTAGAACACAAATTTTACCTACATGCATGTTATTCCTCCGGAGTAAGTATAATCGTAACATCTCGAAGACTTGTTGCGTCCCCAGTAACCGAATGTGCGCTATTGTTATATTTATATGGTTCGTACTTAATTTTTCCTGAAGCATCACCCAATTGATAGTGGTGATTGCTTTTTATAAATCGAATTGTAAAGTCAGCCTTACCTGTTGATTCACCAGTATTTCCAACTTTTACTTGTGCATCTGGATATCCAAGTTCTTTGAGTGCTGCCTTAAGGACCACTTCAGGTTTCTGAACTTCATAATATTCATCATTAGTACCAATATCCCCAGAAGCATGCAGTTCTTTGCCTATTGCAGCTATCTGCCCGATAGAAAGATTTTTTCCAGTTTTTTCCTCAGCTGCTGCTATCAAGGATCTGAATAAGCATGGTCCTGAAGGCATATCTGGCCGGAGCGAATTCTGAGGTATTTTCTCGCTGGTATTTTCCGAGAATGAATCACGGTTTGTTAGTATCTGATGCAAGCTCCAAACACTTGAGCCATAATTAGATTTAGGTTCAGGGAAACTTCCCGTCCTTCCATCGGGATCTATATACTTTAAGGGTTCCTCCCCGGAACCAATACTGGCGCTTGATAGCCGCTTTCAAATTTGTCGTTTTTTACATGCAAAAAAACATTTTCAAAGAACACGATGTCGATGAATAACTATAAAAAGTTACTACCCTTATTTATATAACCTATTTCTGCTTACATCCCGGATTATGCCTGCTAATATTTCTTTCG